>PJUI01000005.1_pt1 | contig 927461 bp, 821 predicted proteins | sample 1512201 | NCBI WGS metagenome assembly PJUI01 (sample SAMN08177670, study PRJNA422409) | Feces metagenome, whole genome shotgun sequencing project. | isolation source: Chicken feces (2) enriched on wood chips | host: Gallus gallus | place: USA: Madison | collected 2015-01-15
CCTCGAGCTTGAACTCCGCCGTAAAGGCACGCCGTTTTATCTTGGTCATGACTCACCTCCTAGGTTCAACCTATCTGGGTGTCCACCAAAATTAAACCACCACAGGCCGCGCGGGCGGCCTTGGGGGGCTTACGCGTTGTCTTGCGTCGTTGCGGTGGCCGCTTCGCGTGTGGCTCTACAAATTCGCGAAAGCGACCACCACCCCGATCGACCGCCAATGCGTATGCCGAGTAAGGCCGCCCGCGCGGCCGGCACTCGGCGGGCCCCGCAGCACTCGTGATTAAGGCACAACCTAGCAGCGCGACATGCCAAGACGCCGGCAGCCCGTCGGCGCGGTGGCCCTGACGGCGCGCAACCTCGATGCGCCCGACGGAATCCGAAGGGAGCCGAAGGCGGACGAGGATGAGGACGGGGCAGTCCGGAGCGAAGGCTCCGGACCGCAATCGTGGGCGCGCGCCGTCAGGGCCACTGCGACGACGGGCGACCTACGAAGATCTATCAAGCTTCACAAAAATCCACGAAGCCGCAGGAAGACCTATGAAGCGCTACAAAATCTACGAACCCGCACGAAGACATAAGAACACCCACAGCCGCCCCAAAAATATCACCGCTTCAACGACTCCCAACTTTTCATCAACCGCTTCACCGAAACCGGCATCGGCGTCCGCAGCTCCTGCGCAAACAACGCCACTCTCAGTTCCTCCAGCAGCCACCGAAACTCATCCAATCGAGGATCAGGCGCCCCCTTCAGTGCCGACCGAGCCCGTTGATACTGCGTCACCAGCGGCGCCATTTCGGCAACCAGCTTCGCGTCGCGACCCGGGTCTGCGCGCAGCTTGTCGATGCGCGCCACGGCGGCCTTCAGATACCGCGGATAGTGCGACAACTGCGCATACGGCGTATCGCGGATGAACATCTTTGGCATCAACGCGCCAATCTGCTGCTGCAGATCCGCGTATGCCGAAGCGTGCGGCTTGGCTTGTGGCAGCTTGCGTTGCAGCGCTGCGTATTCAGTCAGCACCGCCCCAGCCAGCCTAGCCACCTCTTGCGCCAACAACCCCAGACGGCCCTTGCCTTCCGTGCGGCGGGCCTCGAACTGCTGCTCGTTCACCGGCCACGGTTCCGCCAGGCAGGCCTGCCCCAGCGCGCAATCGATGATCTGGTCGCGCAGTTCTTCCTGCGTGCCCAGCGTCATGTACAGCATGCTGATCTTGGTAAGGTCCGCCAGGTTCTTTTCCAGGAACTTCACCTGCTCGCGCAAGCCCAGCCGGAACAGCTTCAACAAACCGGCGCGATGGTGCTTGCGCGCCTCGTCCGGGTCGTCAAACACATCCAGATCGCAATGCGCGCCACGGTCCACCAGCGCCGGATAACCGATGACTGACTGGCCGCGCCGCTTGATCTCCATGATCTCGGGCAACGGCCCGAACGACCACGTCGTCAGGTTTTCATGCGCCAAGGCCTGGGCGACTTGCGTATCGCTGGCCGCCAGTTGCTGGAACGTCGCCTGCGCCTGCTTGCCGAATTCCGCGCGCAGCTGCGCCAGGTTGCGCCCTGCCGCCAGCATGCGGCCGTGCTCGTCGACCACGCGGAAGTTCATGAACAAGTGAGCCGGCAACGTCTCTAGCTTGAAGTCGCCCACGGCCGGGCGCACCTGCACCTGGTCCCACATATCCGCAATGATCGCGTCGACCAGACCTTGCTGCGGGTCCGCCTGCCGTTCAAACCAGCGGTCATAGAAACCGGCGGCGTAATCGGGCAGCGGCACGCAATGGCGGCGCAGCTTTTGCGGCAGCGACTTCAGCAGCAGATGAACCTTTTCCTTCAGCATGCCCGGCACCAGCCACTCGCAGCGGGCCGGGTCAATCTGGTTCAACGCGAACAGCGGCACGGACAAGGTCACGCCGTCACGCGGCGAGCCCGGTTCGAAGTGGTAGTCCAGCGCCATCGACACGCCCTGCCATTCCACCTTCTTGGGGAACACATCGGTCGTGACGCCGGCGGCTTCGTGGCGCATCAGCTCGTCGCGGGTCAGCATCAGCTTCGCTGCCGCCGCCTTGTCCAGGCTGGACACCCACTTTTCCAGCGACGTCGTCTGCGAGATATCGGCGGGCAGCTGGCGGTCGTAGAAGGCGAAGATCAGTTCGTCGTCCACCAGAATGTCGGGGCGGCGCGTCTGATGCTCAAGCTTTTCGATGCCGGCAATCAGCTTGCGGTTGTGCGCCACAAACGGCAGCCGCGTGTCGATCTCGCCCGGCACCAGCGCCTGACGAATAAAGAGTTCACGCGCCTGCGTCGGGTTGACCCGGCCGTAATGGATGCGGCGGCCCGTGTAGATCGTCAGCCCATACAGCGTGGCGCGCTCATTGGCCACGACCTGCCCGGCCTTCTTTTCCCAACGCGGGTCTGACCAGTTTTTGCGGATCAGATGGGCGCCCACCTTTTCCAGCCACACCGGGTCGATCCGTGCCACGCAGCGCGCATACAGGCGCGTCGTTTCGACGAGTTCAGCCGCCATGATCCAGCGCCCGGCCTTCTTCACCAGGCGCGAGCCGGGGTGGATATGGAAGCGGATCTCACGGGCGCCTTGGTAGTGGCCGCCCTCGTCGCTCTTGAAACCGATATTGCCCAGCAAGCCGGACAACAGCGCCAGATGCAATTGTTCGTAGGTGGCTTCCGCCTGATTGACGCGCCAGCCCTGCTCGCCCACCAAGGCAGACAGCTGCGTGTGCACGTCGTGCCATTCACGCAAACGGATCGGCGACAAAAAATTCTGGCGCAACAGATTCACGAGTTTGCGCTGCGACGCCTTGTGCTGCACCTGCTCGCCGTACCAGCGCCACAGTTTCAGGAAGGAAATGAACTCCGACTTGTCATCGGCGAACTTGGCGTGTGCGGCCTCGGCCGCTTCGCGCTCCTGCATGGGGCGGTCGCGCGCGTCCTGCACCGACAGCGCCGACGCAATGATCAGCATTTCCGACAGGCACTGGTGTTCGCGCGCGGCCAGAATCATGCGGCCGATGCGCGGGTCCACCGGCAGCTTGGCCAATTCGTGGCCGGTTTCGGTCAGCACGAAAGACGCGCCGGTGCGCGTGGTATCCGCGTCGTCGTCCGCCGCCGACGCCAGCTCAATCGCGCCCAGCTCTTGCAGCAAGTGGTAGCCGTCGGCCACAGCGCGCCCAGGCGGCGCTTCCACAAACGGGAACTGCTCGATGTCGTCCAGCTTCAGCGCCTTCATCCGCAGGATGACGGACGCCAGCGACGAACGCAGCACTTCGGGGTCGGTGAAGGCGGCGCGGTTATTGAAGTCCAGCTCGTCATAGAGCCGGATGCACAGACCTGGCCCCACCCGGCCGCAACGGCCGGCGCGCTGGTTGGCCGACGCGCGGCTGATCGGTTCGATCCGCAGCTGTTCGACCTTGTTGCGCCAGGAATAACGCTTGATGCGCGCCAGGCCGCTATCGACCACGAAGCGGATGCCCGGCACCGTCAGCGACGTTTCCGCCACGTTGGTGGCCAGCACGATGCGCCGCGCGTTGGTACGCGGGTGGAAAATCTGCTCTTGCTCGGCCTGCGACAAGCGCGCATACAGCGGCAGCACCTCGGTGCCGGCGGGGTGGCGCTTGCGCAGTGCTTCGGCGGATTCGCGGATTTCGCGTTCGCCGGGCAGGAACACCAGCACGTCGCCCGGGCCATGGCGCGCGCACTCGTCCACCGCGTCGACGATGGCGTCGATCAGGTCGCGTTCCTCGTCGCCCGACATGCGCTCGCGGTCACGGTCGCGGCCCGGCTTGGCGGCGGGCGCGGTGTCGTCCTCGGCCATTTCCTCGCGCACGGGGCGGTAGCGGACCTCGACCGGGTACAGCCGGCCCGACACTTCGATCACCGGCGCGGGCTTGTCTTCGGACGCCGCAAAGTGCTTGGCGAAGCGCTCGGCGTCGATGGTGGCCGACGTGATGATCAGCTTCAGGTCCGGGCGGCGCGGCAGCAGCTGCTTCAGGTAGCCAAGCAGGAAATCGATGTTCAGGCTGCGTTCGTGCGCCTCGTCGATGATGATGGTGTCGTAGCGGCGCAAGAGCGGATCGCGCTGCGACTCGGCCAGCAGAATGCCGTCCGTCATCAGCTTGATCGACGCGTTCGGACCGGTGCGGTCGTTGAACCGCACCTGATAGCCCACCACTTCGCCCATCGGCGAGTTCAGTTCTTCGGCGATACGCTTGGCCACCGACGTCGCCGCCAGGCGGCGCGGCTGGGTATGGCCGATCATCTTCTGGCGGCCACGGCCCAGCTCCAGGCAGATCTTGGGCAGCTGCGTGGTCTTGCCCGAGCCGGTTTCCCCGCTGACGATCACGACCTGGTGGCCGGCGATGGCGCGCGCGATCTCCTGCCGCCGTGCGCTGACGGGCAGGTCTTCGGGGTAGGTCACCACGGGGATGGGGCGCTCGGGCCGGGGCGTGCCACGGGACTCGTTCCGGGGCGCTTTCTGGCCCCCGGATTGCGGCGCCGGCGTTCTGGGCGCCCGCGGGCTGGAGGATTCAGGCATGTAGGATTTATCCAATTAGCCCGACATTATAAATTTCTGGCGATTTCGCGCCTGGGCCATCCGGCCACTCGCAGCCCGTGCCCAAATGCCGCCGCTACAGCAGCTTGCCCGGGTTCATCAGTTGATTAGGGTCCAGCGCCCGTTTGATCATCAGCATCAGATCCATTTCCACGGGCGACTTGTAGCGCCGCAGCTCGTCGCGGCGCAACTGCCCCACCCCGTGTTCCGCGCTGATGCTGCCCCCGCGCTGCGCCACCAGATCGTGAACGCGGCGGTTCAGCGCGGCCGTCAATCGGGCGTGTTCCGCGGGCGCGGTGTCCAGCGGCAACAGCACGTTGTAATGCAGATTGCCGTCGCCGATATGGCCAAAATTCACGATGGGCAGATGGGGAAACTCAGACATCAGCGCCAGGTCGGCCTCTTCCACAAAAGCCGCCAACCGCGAAATGGGCACGGCGATGTCGTGCTTGACGGCCTTGCCCGCCCGAACCTGCGCCTGCGAAATGCCTTCGCGCAATCGCCACATCGATTGCGCCTGCGTGTCGTTCGTGGCAATCACGCAACCCTGAATCACACCGGCTTCAAGCGCCGCGCCCAGCGCGGATTCCAGCATGGCCGGCAGGCCGGACGGCTCGGTGTCGGACAGTTCCAGCAACGCATAGTACGGATGACGCTCGCTCAGCGGATTGACCGCGCCGCTGACATGGGCCACCACCAAGTCCAGGCAACGCGCCGACATCATTTCGAACGCGGTCAGCCGGTCTCCACAGGCCGTCTGCAAACGCGTCAGCAGGCTGACCACCTGCTCGGGCGAGTCGGCCCCGACCCACGCGGTGGCCCGGCCGGCCGGCGCGGGAAACAGCTTCAGCATGGCGCCCGTGATGATGCCCAACGTGCCTTCCGAGCCGATGAACAGGCTTTTCAGGTCGTAGCCGGTGTTGTCCTTGCGCAGCCCGCGCAGACCGTTCCAGACCCGGCCATCCGGCAACACCACTTCCAGGCCCAGCGTCAGATCGCGCGTATTGCCGTAACGCAGCACCGCCGTGCCGCCGGCATTCGTGGCCAGGTTGCCGCCAATGGTGCAGCTGCCTTCGGAACCCAGGCTCAGCGGAAATAGCCGCCCCACCCCGCGCGCGGCCTGCTGCACGTCGGCAAGCAGCACGCCGGCATCGGCGCAAAGCGTGTTGTTGACCGGGTCCACCTCGCGGATGCGCTTCATGCGATTCAGGCTCAGAATCACCTGCGCGCCGCTGGCGTCTGGCGTTGCGCCGCCGCTCATGCCCGTGTTGCCGCCCTGCGGCACCACCGGCGTACGGCTCTGGTGGCACAGCCGCATTACCGCCGAGACCTCGGTGGCGTTGCGCGGGCGCACCACCACGGGCGTGCCGCCTTGCCATTTGCCCAGCCAATCCCGCACGTAAGGCGCCTGCCCTTCCGCATCCAGCACCAGCCCGCTATCGCCCACCAGATGCGATAAGCGTTCGATCAATTCCGGGTTGCGCATGGGGGCCTCAGGCGCCGTGCCAATTGAGCCGAATGCGGCCGATGGCCATGGCGGCGGCCGCCTGCGTCGGCTCGACCACGGGCACCCCCAGTTCGGCTTGCAGCCAGCCGCGGTAGTCGGCCATGCCGGCGCAGCCCAGCACCAGCACGTCGGCCAGGTGCTCGTCGCGCAGGCGGCGGCCCACTTGCAGCAGCCGTTCGCGGGTGCGGGCCACGTCCGACAATTCCACCACGGCCAGGTCCAACGGCAACTCGGCGGCCACGCGCCCCGACAGCCCGGCTGCGCCAAACAGCCGGCCGTGGCGCGGCAGCGACTGGCGCAGGATGGCGATCACGCCCACGCGCTGGCCCAGTGTCAGCGCGGTCAGCATGCCGCATTCGCTGATGCCCAAGACGGGTTTGGCCGTGACTTCGCGCACGGCGTGCAGGCCCGGGTCGCTGAAGCAGGCGATGACGTAGCCCGCCGCAGCCGCGCCATACTCGGCGTCCAGTTCGCGCACGCGCCGGGCCAGCGGCAAGGTCACGCTTTCCACATCCATCTGCGTCTGCACGCCGGCCGGGCCTTCGGCCAGCGTCAGGCATTGAATGCGGGGGCCGCCCGCCATCCGCAAGGGTTCAAGCGCCGCATCGAAGGCGTCCGTGACGGCCTGGGTGGAATTCGGGTTGATGACAAAAAGGGTCTGTTCCATCAGGGGCTTTTCCATCAGGGTCTGTGCCATCCGTCCTGGGCGAGCGACTGGGCAAGGGATTGGGCAAGGGATTGGTCAAAATACGGCGTCAGTCTAGCTGCGCCGCCGCATAAGCATCCAATGTCAATTTGTGCGCTGCCCTTAACCCTTTGTTATGCTTTTGCGACCCCACCCCAGCGTGTGCGCCATGCAACTGAACTTGCGACAAATCGAGGTATTCCGCGCGGTCATGACGACCGGCACGATCAGCGGAGCAGCCAAACTCTTGTTCGTTTCGCAGCCCGCCGTCAGCCGCCTCTTGTCGCACACCGAACAGCGATTGGGGTTTGCCCTGTTCGAGCGCATCAAGGGCAGGCTCTACCCCACGCCCGAATCGCGCCAGTTGTTCCGTGAGGTTGAAGCGGTGTATGCCGGCGTGCGGCGCGTGGGCGAGCTGGCCTCCGAACTGGCTGAACGCCGCAGCGGCATTTTGCATCTGGTGTCCAGCCCCAGCATCGGCCACATGCTGATTCCGATGTCCATCACGCGTTTTCGCGAAACGCATCCCGATGTGAAAATCACGTTCCAGCCGCTGACCCAGCAGCCCCTGACGCAGATGCTGCTGGATAACCGCGCAGAGCTGGGCGTAGTGATTTTGCCTGTCCAGCACCCCAACCTGCTCACGCAAGCCATTGGCCAGGCGCGCCTGGTCTGCATCTGCCCGTACAACCATCCGCTGGCGCACCGCTCGCTCTTGTCCATCGCCGATCTGCTGCCGTATCCGCTGATTTCGTACGGCGGCGACACGCCCTTTGGCATGCTGGTTGAACAGATGTACCAAGAGGCCGGACACACCCGCCGGCTGGCGGTGGAAGTCAGCTCGCCGCAGAACGCGTGTTCGCTCGTGCAAGCCGGCGCCGGCATCGCCATCGTGGACGAATTTTCGGTCAAGAGCCGCACGCAGGGAGACTTCGTCGTGCGTCCGATCAACCAGGCAAAGATCCTGACGGCGAACCTGGTGCAATCGCGATTCGAACCCTTGTCTCAGCTGGCGCAAGCCTTCGTGGATGTCTTGCGGCACACGCTGCAAGAACAGGGTTTTGAGCTCTCGAATTCCGTCCAGGCAAACCCTGCCCAGGGTAAACCTTGACTTAACTGGGTGTTATACCCAGGCAATAAAAAAGCAAGTGGAGTTCTAAAACATCCGCATTAGGATGACATCCGAAACGCTGTTTTCGCTTTCGGTTTTCACGCATCCTGACGGAGAGATGATGGCTGACTCCATCGACGCCAAAGGCGTCTTCACCATTTGCCCCACGCCCTTTGACGACGCCCTGAAGGTGGATGCCGACAGCATCCGCACGCTGGTCGATTTCCTGTTGGAAACGGGCGTGACTGGCCTGGCCATCCTGGGATTTCTGGGCGAGCTGCACAAGCTGTCCAACGCAGAGCGCCGGCAGGTGCTGGAGACCTTCGTCAACCATACCGACGGCCGCGTGCCGGTGTGGGTAGGCGTGCGCGCCCACGGCATCGCAGGCGCCATCGAGCAGGCGCGGGAAGCCCAGGACATGGGCGCCGCCGCCGTCTTCGCCGCACCGCTGGACAACGCCAACGACGCGCTGCTGTTCGACTACTACAAGGCGGTTGCCGACGCCGTGAAGATTCCGGTCGTGATCCATGACTTTCCGGACTCCTTCGGCACCGAGATCCGCCCCGAAGTCGTGGCGCGGCTGGGCCGCGAAGGCGGCGTGCACATGATCAAGATGGAAGAGCCGCCCGTCGCGCAAAAGATCAGCCGCATCCGCGAACTGGTGCCTGACGAAGACATGAAAATCTTCGGCGGCCTGGGCGGCGTGTACTTCCTGGAAGAGCTGCAACGGGGCGCCGTGGGCACGATGACGGGGTTTGCGTTTCCCGAAATCCTGGTGGCCATCTACGAGCGCTACGCACGCGGTGACAAGGCCGGCGCTGCCGCCATCTTCGACCGCTATTGCCCGCTGATCCGCTACGAATTCCAGCCCAAGATCGGCCTGGCGCTGCGCAAGTATGTGTACCAGCGCCGCGGCGCCATCAAGAGCTACGCCTTGCGCGCGCCCGGCATGCGCATCGACCCGGTTACCGCCGCTGAACTTGAAGCCACCGTTGCGCGTGTGGGCCTGTCGCTGGCCGCCACCGGCCGCCAAGCCGTTCAAGACTAAAGGGGTTCGACATGGATTTGGGAATCAAGGGCAAGCGTGCGCTGGTGTGCGCGTCCAGTAAAGGGTTGGGCCTGGCCTGCGCGTGGTCGCTGGCGCGCGAAGGCGCCGACGTGGTGATGGCCGCGCGCACCGCGGCCACGCTGGATGCGGCGGCCGACGCCATACGCAAGGATACGGGCGCGACCATCGTCACCGTGGCTGCCGACGTCACCACCGAAGCAGGAAGGCAAGCGCTGCTGGCGGCCTGCCCCGAGCCCGACATTCTTGTCACCAATGCCGGCGGCCCCAAGCCGGGAGATTTTCGCGAATGGTCACGCGAGGACTGGATCGCGGCGCTGGACGCCAACATGCTGACGCCGATTGCGCTGATCCGCGCCACGGTAGACGGCATGATCGCGCGCCGGTTCGGCCGCATCGTCAACATCACGTCGGCCGCCGTGAAGATGCCCATCGACATTCTTGGCCTGTCCAACGGCGCCCGCGCCGGCCTGACGGGTTTTGTGGCGGGCCTGGCGCGCCAGACGGTGCGCCACAACGTCACCATCAACAACCTGCTGCCCGGCCCGTTCCTGACCGACCGTCTTCGCCAGACCGCCGAGCGCGCCGCGCGCGACGGCGGCAAAACCGTGGATGACGTGCTGGCGGCAAGACTGGCCACGGTGCCTGCCGGCCGCTACGGCGACCCGGCCGAATTCGGCGACGCCTGCGCATTCCTGTGCGGCGCCCGCGCCGGTTTCATGACCGGGCAAAACCTGGTGCTGGATGGCGGCATCTACCCCGGCACGCTCTGACTCCTTCTTACCCTTGCAGCCCCCCATGACCGACACCGCCCCCTTTGACCTGACCATCCGCAACGGCCGCATCAGCACGGCCACCGACACCTTCACCGCCGACATCGGCGTGCGCGATGGCGTGATCGCGGCGCTGGGCCAGGGCCTGGCGCCCGGCAAGCGGGACATCGACGCGGCCGGCCGCTGGGTGCTGCCCGGCGGCATCGACAGCCATTGCCACGTCGAACAGCTGTCCGGCATGGGCATCATGTGCGCCGACGACTTCTACAGCGCCACCGTGTCGGCCGCGTTCGGCGGCACCACCACCATCATTCCGTTCGCGGCCCAGCATCGCGGCAACCTCTTACCCGACGTCGTTTCCGACTACGCCCGCCGCGCCGCCGAGAAGGCCGTCATCGACTACGGCTTTCACCTGATTCTGTCGGACCCGACCGAACAGGCGCTGCAACACGACCTGCCCGAACTGATCCGCAACGGCATCACCTCGTTCAAGGTCTTCATGACCTATGACCGCTTGAAGCTCGACGACTACCAGCTGCTGGACGTGCTGGAAGTGGCCGACCGCGAAGGCGCGCTGGTGATGGTGCATGCCGAGAACAACGACATGATCCGCTGGGTGGCGCGCCGCCTGGCCGAACGCGGCATGACCGCGCCCAAATACCATGCCGTGGCCCACACGCCGCTGGCCGAAAGCGAAGCGACCAACCGCGCCGTGACCTTGGCGCGCATGATGGACGTGCCGATCCTGATCGTGCACGTGGCGGGGCAGGAAGCGGTGCGCGTGGTGCATTCGTCGCAGGCGCTGGGGCTGCCCATCCATGCAGAAAGCTGCCCGCAATATCTTTTCCTGACGGCGCAAGACATCGACCAGCCCGGGCTGGAAGGCGCCAAGTTCTGCTGCAGCCCGCCGCCGCGCGATCCGGCATCGCAAGAGGCCGTATGGCAAGGGCTGATCAACGGCACGCTGCAACTGTATTCGTCGGACCACGCCCCCTACCGGTTCGACGCCAGCGGCAAGTTGCCCAAGGGGGAAGACACCACGTTCAAGGATGTGGCCAATGGCGTGCCCGGCCTGGAAGTGCGCATGCCGCTGCTGTTCTCCGAAGGCGTACTGGGCGGCCGCCTGAGCATCGAACGCTTCGTCGCGCTGACCGCTACCAACCACGCCCGCACTTACGGCCTGTACCCGAAGAAAGGCACGATCGCGGTGGGCGCCGACGCCGACATCGCAATCTGGAACCCGGAACGCGAGGTCACCATCGGCACCGCCATGCTGCACGACAACGTGGGCTACACGCCCTACGAAGGCAAGACGGTGCGCGGCTGGCCGGAAGTGGTGATCAGCCGCGGGCGCATTGCCGTTGAAAACGGCGAACTGCAAGTGGCGCGCGGCAGCGGCCAGTTCATCAAGCGCGGCACGCCGGAACCTGTGCTGCGCCAGCGATTGAACGGCAACCCGGACGCGCTGGTGCGCAAGTACTTCAGCAGTGCCAGCCCCAGCGCCGCCCCTTCCAACAAGTAACGCGCCCGCCAACTCCAACGAATAAGGAACCCCTGATGAGCAAACGTCCCTTTGGCCTGGCGGTCGCGCAGATGGGCCCGGTGCAGCCTGACGAAACCCGGCGCCAGGCCGTGGCCCGGCTGCTGGCCATGATGCGCGAGGCCCATGCGCGCGGCGCGAAGCTGGTGGTGTTTCCGGAGCTGGCGCTGACGACCTTTTTCCCGCGCTATTGGATGACCGAAGAAGAGGCCGTAGCCCGCTACTTCGAAAAGGAAATGCCAGGCCCCGATACCCGCATCCTGTTCGACACCGCGCGCGAGCTGGGTATTGGTTTTTATCTGGGCTATGCCGAAGTCGCATCCGACGGGCGCCGGTTCAATACCAGCATCCTGGTTGATACGAACGCGCGCATCGTCGGGCGCTATCGCAAGATTCATCTGCCGGGGCACAGCGACCACAAGCCGCAGGCGCCGTTCCAACATCTGGAAAAGAAATTCTTTGAAGTCGGCAACGAAGGCTTCAACGTTTGGGAAACCCTGGGCACACGCATCGGCATGTGTCTGTGCAACGACCGACGCTGGACGGAAGCCTGGCGCGTACTGGCGCTGCAAGGCGCCGAGGTCGTGGCGCTGGGATACAACACGCCGTCATTGAATATCCACTGGAATGAACCGGTCCACTTGCGCATGTTCCACCACCTGCTCAGTTTGCAGGCCGCCGCGTATCAAAACGCGGTGTGGGTGGCGGCGGCAGGCAAGGCCGGCGTGGAAGACGGCAGCCACCTGATCGCCGGATCAGCCATCGTCGCGCCCACGGGCGAGATCGTGGCGCAGGCACAGGGGGAGGAGGATGAGGTGATTTTTTGCCAGGCTGACCTGGCATTGGGAGACACCTTCAAGCAGCACATCTTCAACTTCGCCGCCCATCGGCGCCCGGAACACTACGGCTTGATTCTTGAGCGCGTGGGAGCCGGGCCGGCGCTGGGCAAGACGCCTCTTCCCTAAAGGACCCGCCATGAACCGCAACTCCCGCATTTTCTCGTTCGCCAGCCGCTGTGGCCTGACCCTGCTGCTGGCCGGCGCTGGCCTGGCGCACGCTGCCCAACCGCTGACGACAGGCGTGGACGCCACCTTTGCGCCGCACGCCATGCCCAAGCTGGGCGGCGGCCTGGACGGCTTCAACATCGAACTGGGGCAGGCGCTGGCCAAGCAGCTGGGCACCACCATCACCATCGAAGGCACCGAGTACGCCGCGCTGATTCCGGGGCTGAACGCCAAGAAGTATGACTTCGTGCTGGCGCCCACCACGGCCACTGAGGAACGCGCCCGCGCGCTGCTGTTTTCCGAGGGCTACCTGAACACGGACTACACGTTCGTGATCGCCAAGTCCGGCAAGGACATCTCGGGGCTGGACGACCTGAAGGGCCGCAAGCTGGCGGTCAACAAGGGTTCGGCCTACGAGAACTGGGCGCGCGACAACGCCGCCAAATACGGCTTCAAGTATGACGTCTATGCGTCCAACGCCGACGCCGTGCAGGCGGTGCAATCCGGCCGCGCCGACGCCAACCTGGCCGGCAATACGGTTGCAGCCTGGGCCGCCAAGCAGAACCCGGCCGTGCGCACCAGCTACACCATCAAGACGGGGCTGGTCTGGGCGCTGGCGTTCCGGCTGGACGACAAGGAAGGCCGCAACCGCGTGTCGTCCGCGCTGAAGTGCCTGAAGCAGGACGGCACGGTGTCCAAGCTTGCGCAGAAGTGGTTCGGCTTCACGCCCCCGGCAGGCGCGGCTGCGGTGACGGTCACCCCGGGCCAGGGCGTGCCGGACCTGCCCGGCTACGACGCCACGCCCGTCGAACTGCGTTGCAGTTGAGCCCGCGCCCGCCAACCAGGAGCCACACGATGGACACGCCTATCCTGAAAATCGCCGGGCTGCACAAGTCCTACGGCGACAACGCGGTGCTCAAGGGTATCGACCTGGAAGTCAAACGGGGCGAGCTGGTCTTCATGATCGGCCCGTCCGGCTCGGGGAAAAGCAGCCTCTTGCGCTGCTGCAACCGGCTGGAAGAGCCCACGGCCGGCAGCATCCATGTCGATGGCGATGAAATCACCGCGCCCGCTGCCCCGTTGAACCGCATCCGCCAGAACATCGGCATGGTGTTTCAGCACTTCAACCTGTACCGCCACATGTCGGTGCTGGGCAACATCACGCTGGCGTTGCGCAAGGTGCAGAAGCTGGCGCGGGCCGAGGCGGACCGGCGCGGCATGGAAGCGCTGGACCGCGTCGGCCTGGCCGACAAGGCGTCGTCGTTTCCGGATCAGCTGTCTGGCGGCCAGCAGCAGCGCGTGGGCATTGCGCGGTCGCTCGCGCTGCGGCCCAAGGTGGTGCTGTTTGACGAGCCCACCAGCGCGCTGGACCCTGAGCTGGTGGGCAGCGTGCTGAACGTCATGCGCGAATTGAAGAAAGACGGCATGACGATGATGGTGGTCAGCCACGAAATGGGATTCGCCAAAGCGGCGGCCGACCGCGTCGTGTTCATGGACGGCGGCGTGATTGTCGAGCAAGGCCCGCCGCAGGACGTCTTTGGCGCCCCCCGTCAACCCCGCACGCAGGCATTCCTTGCCCGCATGGCGGAACATGCCGCCTAGCGCGCAGCTGGTACGTATTCCATGGATCTGAAAGCCCTGCTGTTTTCTTTCTTCAACGCGGAAGTCGCCTGGCGGTATTTGCCGGACATCCTGTCCGGCATGTGGATCACGCTGCAACTGGGGGTGGCGGTGGCCGCCACCGGTGTCGCGCTGGGCCTGGTGCTGGCCGTGGTGCGCGCGCTGCGCATCCGGCCGCTGAACTTCCTGATCATCTGCTTTGCCGACATCCTGCGCGCCTTGCCGCCGCTGGTGGTCATCATGCTGCTGTTCTTTGCGTTCCCGTACATCAACCTGTCGATGTCGGCCTTCATGGCCTGCTGGCTGTCGCTGTCGCTCGTGCTGGCGGCGTTTGCCGAAGAGATCTTCTGGGCCGGCATTCTGTCGGTGCCGCGCGGCCAGGCCGAAGCCGCCCGCTCCACCGGCCTGAACTGGCTGCAAAGCATGGTGTATGTGGTGATGCCGCAAGCGATGCGGCTGACGGTGGCGCCGCTGACCAACCGGGTCATCGCCATCACCAAGAGCACGGCGCTGGGGTCGGTGGTGGGCTTGAGCGAAGTGCTCAACAACGCGCAGTCGGCCAGCAGCAACGCGGGCAATGCCACGCCGCTGACGCTGGCGGCCATCGCCTGCCTGCTGATCTTTCTGCCCGTGGTGATTCTGGGACGATGGACCGAAACCCGCTTCAAGTGGAAGCACTGAGGGACGCGCTGAGCGGCAGGCCCAGGCTTGCGCCAATAAGCACCATCACCCGCACACGCACACGCACACGCCACGTTAGACAACACAAGGTCGCGGGCCAGCATCAAACCGGCCACGCGCGCCAAGGGGAATGGCATGGATGAAATCCTGCAGAACTTTTTCAATCTGAATATCTACAAGAATGTCGCGCCCTACCTGCTGCAAGGCTTGGGGCGCACGCTGTTGCTGTCGGCGATGGTGATTCCGGTGGGGCTGGCCTCCGGCCTTTTGATCGGCATGCTGTCGATCACGCTCAAGCGGCGCTGGGCGCGGGTGCTGCTGGCGGTTTACATCGATTTTTTCCGTGCGCTGCCGCCGCTGGTGCTGCTGATCTTCATCTACTTCGGCGCGCCGTTCCTGGGCCTGGACCTGCCCAAGCTGCTTGCGGTGGCCATCGGCTTTATGCTGAATAATTCTTCTTATTATGGCGAGGTGTTCCGAGCCGGCCTGGAGAGCGTGCCGCGCGGCCAGATCGAAGCGGCCCGATCCACCGGGCTGTCCAGCTGGCAAACGCTTTGGCATGTGCAGATTCCGCAAGCCACGCGCAATGTCATGCCCGATCTGATCAGCAACACGCTTGAAGTGGTCAAGCTGACCACGCTGGCCAGCGCCGTGGCGCTGCCCGAGCTGCTGCGGGTGGCGCGCGACGCCCAGTCGCTGGTCTACAACCCGTCGCCGATTGTGCTGGCCGCGCTGTTTTACCTGATCCTGCTGTGGCCGGTGGTGCGCCTGTTGAGCCGGCTGGAGCACCGGCACTTGCCGGGGCACTGAGACGGGACAGTAAGACTGGACACCAAGACGGGGCACTAAGGCGGGACACTAAGACCCGCCACTCAGACTCGTCACTCAGACCCGTCACCAAGACGGCCGTGGGCGGCGCGCAACAAATCCTGTCACGCGTTGCAACGGTGGGGGAGCCTTGCGGCCATATAATTCCGCGTAGCGCCGCCCCCTGGCGGCGCGAGCGGCCAGGCCCAAGGCCACGCCGTCCCGCGATCTCATAGGACCTTGCAACGCACATCATGCCCGACCTGGAACCCGACACCGTATCCGCCCTTGAAGCCCCAGAATTCGCACCCGCCCAGTTTGTCCGATGGTTTCGAGACGTGGCGCCCTATGTGCATGCATTCCGAGGCAAGACCTTCGTGGTGGCGTTCGGCGGTGAACTGGTGCAGGCCGGCGCGCTGAATACGCTGGTGCAGGATTTGTCGTTGCTGTCGTCGCTGGGCATCCGCCTGGTGCTGGTGCACGGCTCGCGTCCGCAGGTCAACGAGCAGTTGCGCCTGAAGGGTTACACGCAGCAGTTTGACCGCGGCCTGGCGCCCACCGACGCCGCCGCGCTGGAATGCGCCAAGGAAGCGGCAGGCGAAATCCGCCTGGATATCGAAGCCGCGTTCAGCCAGGGGCTGCCCAACACGCCGATGTCGCACGCGCACATCCGCGTCATTTCTGGCAACTTCGTCACCGCGCGCCCGACCGGCGTGCTGGAAGGCGTGGACTACAAGCACACCGGCCAGGTGCGCAAGATTGACGTCGACGCGCTGAAGTTCGCCATCGAGAAAGGCTCGTCGGTAGTGCTGCTGTCGCCGCTGGGCTTCTCGCCGACGGGCGACGCCTTCAACCTGGCCATGGAAGACCTGGCCACCAGCGTCGCCGTAGCGCTGCGCGCGGAAAAGCTGATTTTCCTGTCCAGCTCGCACGGCGTGCTGAACGATGACGGCACGCTGGACACGGAACTTGCCCGCGTGGACGCCGACGCGCTCTTGGCGGGCGGCGAGCTGGATGAAGAAACGCACGCCTTCCTGCAATACGCATCGCTGGCGGTCAAGCGCGGCGTGGCGCGCGCCCACCTGCTGCCGTTTGCGCTGGATGGCAGCGTGCTGCTTGAAATCTTCACCCACGATGGCGTGGGCACCATGGTGGTGGAAGACACGCTGGACGATCTGCGCGCCGCCACCATCGACGACGTGGGCGCCATTCTGAGCCTGATCGAACCGCTCGAAGCCGACGGCACCCTGGTGCCGCGCCCGCGCAGCGTGATCGAACGCGACGTAGAAAACTTCACGGTGCTGGAGCACGACGGCGTGATTTACGGCTGCGCCGCGCTGCATACGTTTGCCGACGAGCAGATGGCCGAAATGGCCTGCCTGATCGTGCACCCCGAATGGCAAGGCTCCGGCGAAGGCGAAATCCTCTTGCGCCACATGGAGTCGCGCGCGCGCGCCACCGGCGCCAAGCGCCTGTTCGTGCTGACCACGCGCACGTCGCACTGGTTCATGAAGCGCGGTTTCGTGCAGGGGGGCATTACCGACCTGCCCCGCGAAAAGCAGAACAACTACAACCGTTCGCGCAACAGCCTAGTCTTCATCAAGAAGCTGTAACCGGCCGGCGACGGCCTGCCCGGGCGGCCCCGCCCCGGCGGCCAGACCGCAGGGCTTGAAGGGGCTTGGCGCCCGCAGGACGCCAAGCCCGCTAAAATACGCCGTTATCTATCTTTCCGGCAGCGAACCATGTCCCGTATCGTCAACTGTGTGAAATTGAAGCGTGAAGCCGAAGGGCTGGATTTTCCTCCCTACCCCGGTGAGCTCGGCACCAAGATCTGGCAGAGCATTTCCAAGGAAGCTTGGGAAGAATGGAAGGCGATCCAGACCCGTCTGGTCAACGAAAACCGCCTGAACCTGGCTGACGCCCGCGCACGCAAGTACCTCAAGGAACAGATGGAACGTTTCCTGTTCGAAGACGGCACCGTCGAAGCCCACGGCTACGTTCCGCCGTCGGCCTGATCTGGCTACGCCGCCATGCCAACAGGCAACGCGCGGCTCCCCCACGAAGCCCCTCGTCCGCGAGGGGCTTCGTGTTTTCCGGCGTATCCAAGCTTTATCGTGGCGCGCAAACGCGCAGCCCTTAAGATTGCAAGAATTCAGGCCGTATTAAGGCTGTCATGAAAGAAGAATCGCACTCGCCCTGTCCTGCTGACCCGCCGTCGTCCATCCAGCGCGCCGTGGCGATTGCCCCTGATCGCAAGACGGGCACGCTGCAAGATGTGCGGCACGTCGTCATCCTGATGCAGGAAAACCGGTCGTTCGACCATTACTTCGGCACCCTGCCCGGCGTGCGCGGCTTTGCCGACCCGCATCCTTTGCCCACGTTGGCAGGCAACGTGCTGACGCAGATGGACGGCGATACGCAATGCCGCCCCTATGCGCTGCAAGCGGAATACGCCAGCCACACGCCGGTTGGCTACATCACGCCGCACACCTGGGACGACGCGCAACGCGCCTGGAACGACGGCCGCATGGACCAATGGCTGTCCGCCAAGAGCCGTTTGGGCATGGGCGCTTACACAAGCGCCGACGTGCCTTTCCAGACCGCGCTGGCCAACGCCTTCACGGTATGTGACGCCTACCACTGTTCGCTGCAAGGCGGCACCAATCCGAATCGCCTGTTCTTATGGACCGGCACGAATGACCCCGCTGGCCTGGCGGGCGGCCCCGCGCTGGTCAATCACTTTGACCGCTTGGGCCCCGCCGGCGAAGGCTACGCCTGGACCACCTACCCCGAGCGCTTGCAGCAAGCCGGCGTGGACTGGCGCATCTATCAGGACATGGCGGACAACTTTCACGACAACCCGCTGGCCGGTTTCCAGCAATACCGCCGCGAACACGCGAGCGGCGCGGCGCAAGCCCCGTTGCGCGACCGCGGCCTGTCCACCTGCACGCTGGATGATCTGGCCCGCGACGCCGCTGCCGGCACGCTGCCGCAAGTGTCCTGGATCATTGCGCCCACCGCAGACTCCGAGCACCCCGAGGTCTCGTCGCCGCAGCAAGGCGGCGCTTACACGGAACGGGTGCTGGACATCCTGACGGCGAACCCGGACACCTGGAGCCGCTGCGTGTTTCTCGTCACCTATGACGAGAACGACTGTTTCTTCGACCACATGCCGCCGCCCGCACCGCCGGCCCGCGGCACCGATGGCGAGTCCGGCGGCCTGTCTACGGTGGAACTGGACGGCGAATACCACGACGCCCGGCACGGCCGCAGCGCCGCCACCGCCGAAGACCCGGCCAGCCTGCATGGCCGGGGTTTCGGGTTGGGGCCGCGTGTGCCGATGCTGGTGGTGTCGCCGTGGAGCCGTGGCGGCTGGGTCAATTCACAGGTGTTTGACCACACGTCGGTGATCCGCTTTCTTGAAGCCCGCTTCGGCGTCGAAGAACCCAACATCAGCCCGTGGCGCCGCGCCGTGGCCGGGGACCTGACGTCCGCCTTCGACTTCGCGGGCGACCGGGGCGCGCATCATCACGACAGCAACCGCCACGCCTGTCCGCTGCCGTATGCGCTGGATGCCGTGGGCCGCATCACCGCCGATGGCGAGCACTACCGGCTGACCTTGCGCAACCCTGGCACCGTGGCCGCCGTGCTGCATGTGTACGACCGCAACGATCTGGCGCGCGCCCCGCGCCGCTACACCGTGGGCGCGGGCGCCCGCCTGGATGACGGGTGGCGCTTGGGTGACGGCGGCGCGTACGACCTCTGGCTGCTTGGGCCCGATGGATTTCACCGGCAATTCCGCGGTGATGCGCGCGATGCCGGCCTGCTAGAGACGCAACTGGTGCCCGTCACGTCGGGCCTGCGCCTGCGTCTGGTCAACCACAGCGACATGCCGCAGCCCCTCAAGGTTGAATCCCACATGGGCGATGGCTGGCGCGCCATGGCGCACGTGCAGGCGGGCGGCGCGCTGGAGCTCAAGTACGCCGGGTGCGAAGGGTGGTACGACCTGGAGATCAGCACCCCCGCCATGCCGGCGTTCGGACGCCGTCTGGCTGGCCGCATCGATGCCGGCAAGCCCGGCGTGCCTGATCCCCGCCTTTGTGTGGGCGCTACCCTGCCGCTGTAAATACAGTGCGGCAGTAAAAAACCCCAGGGCGGATGCGCTGGGGTTTTTGATTGGCCGTGCAAGCCGCACGGGCCGCAGAGGCGGCAGAGGCGGCAGAGGCTTACTTGTCGTCCTCTTCCGACTCTTCTTCACCGCGCGCCAGGCGCTCGGTGTTCTTCACGCCGGTGTGACGCACGTCGGCGCCCTTGACCATGTAGATGACGCGTTCGGACATGTTCTTGGCGTGGTCGCCAATACGTTCCAGCGCGCGCGCGATGAAGATCATGTCGATGGCGCGCGAGATGGTGCGCGGGTCTTCGATCATGTAGGTGATCAGGTGACGCAGCGCGCCCTTCCATTCCTTGTCCACTTCCTTGTCGCTGCGCACGACGGCGGCGGCCAGGATCGGGTCAAGGCGTGCGAACGCGTCCAGCGCCTGGTGCAGCATGGTGCGCACATTGGCGGCCATGTGGCGCAGTTCGATCACGGGGATATGGCGCATTTCCGCTTCATGGATGCGGCGGGCAACGGTGGCGACCTTCTCGGCCTCGTCACCAGAACGCTCCATGTCGGTCAGCATCTTCGACACGGCCATCAGCATGCGCAGGTCGATGGCGGTGGGCTGGTGCCGGGCCAGGATGCGGCTGATGCTTTCGTCGATCTCGACTTCGTGGCGGTTGACTTCCTTTTCCCGCTCGCGGACTTTTTCCACCAGCGACAGGTCGCCGGTGGCCAGCGCGTCGATCGCTTCCTGGATCATGGCTTCCACCAAGCCGCCCATTTGCAAGAACTGCGAACGGACGCTTTCCAGATCGGCGTCGAACTGCTTGTTTGTATGCTCCGTCATCCGGGCTCCCTGCGTGGTTGATCTCATTGCATTGCCCCGAAATAAGAGAGTTACGAGATGGGCCTGCACAACCGGCAAGGTTATGACCCAAGTGTGACAGGATTATGAATCGGCCCTCCGCCGCCCGCAAGGCGGAGCGGCGGCGGCAATGCGCGGGCAGCGCAGGAAGGCGGAAAGGGGCGTGGCGAGTCCGAAATTACGCCACGCGGTCCAGGCGGCGAATGCCGTTCTGGGTGGCCAGCAAGGCCACGTCGGCGCCTGCCAACGCGAACAGGCCGCAGGTGACAACCCCCGGCAGGTTGTTCACGCGCGCCTCGAACCCCAGCGCGTCTTTGATCGAAAGACCCGACACGTCCAGGATGATGTTGCCGTTATCGGTGACGAAACCCTCACGCAGGCGCGGCTGGCCGCCCAGCATGGTCAGCGCGCGCGCGACCGATTCGCGCGCCATCGGAATCACTTCCAGCGGCAGCGGGAACTTGCCCAGAGTGTCGACCAGCTTCGATTCGTCGGCGATGCAGATGAAGCGTTCAGCCACCGAGGCAACGATTTTCTCGCGCGTCAGGGCGCCACCGCCGCCCTTGATCATGTACAGATTCGCGTCGATCTCGTCCGCGCCATCTACATAGATCGGCATCGTCGAGACGTCGTTCAAGTCCAGCACTTTCAAGCCGTGGGCGGCCAAGCGGGCGGCGCTGCGCTCGGAACTGGCGACCGTGCCGGCAATGCGGCCCTTGAAACGCGCCAGGCCATCAATGAACAGGTCGGCGGTGGAGCCGGTGCCCACGCCGATGATGGCGTCCGGGCCGGCAACGGCTTCAACGAATTCCAGGGCGGCGTCGGCGGCTTGCTGCTTGAGTTCTTGCTGGGAGAGCATGGCGGAGTAATGCGGGAAGGTTGGTTAAGCCAGGAAATTTAGCATGCGGCGGCGGGCCAGGCCCGCGACAGGATGACAGACGTATCCACCCCAGCAGCGAGTTCACCGAAAACGCCGCCATCGGCAGGCAGGCGGCTGGCGACGAACGCCTGCGCAACCGCGTCGGGCGCGTGCTGGATCAACAGAGCGGCCTGCCACAAGCGCGCCAGCCCGCAAGCGATACGCCGCGCCTGAAATTCCGCCTGGCTGGTATCCGCCAGCATCGACCGCCATTGCGCCAGCGCCTGGTCGAACGCACGGTGCTGGCCGGCAGCGGCTGCGAATTCCTGTTCCAGCGCGGGCAAGGCGTCGGGCTCGCGTTGCAGGGCGCGCAGCACATCCAGCGCCATTACGTTGCCCGACCCTTCCCAAACGGAATTGACAGGGGTTTCACGATAGATACGGGGCATGGGCCCCTCTTCGACATACCCGTTGCCGCCCCACACTTCCATGCATTCGGCCACCGCACTGATTGCCCGCTTGCAGATCCAGAGCTTGGCGGCCGGCGTGCCTACGCGCACCAGCGCGCGGTTCTGCGCGCCGTCCTGCCCGCGTTCTTGCCCGTTTTGTTGTCCGTTTAGTTGTCCGTTTTGTTGTCCGCCTCCGCGCCCATCCACCGCACGCGCGAGCCGCAGCGCCAACACCATCGCCGCCTCGCTTTCCAACGCCAGGTCCGCCAACACATTGCGCATCAGCGGCTGTGCAATCAGCGGCTTGCCGAACGCGTGCCGATGCTGGGCATGATGGATGGATTGCACCAGCGCCTGCCGCAGCAGCGCGGCACTGCCCAGCACGCAATCCAGCCGCGTGGTGGCCGCCATTTCCAGCAGCACCGCCAGCCCGCGCCCGGGTTCGCCCACCATGACGCCCCAGGCGTCTTCGAATTCAACCTCGGCGCTGGCGTTGCTGCGGTTGCCCAATTTGTCTTTCAAGCGGCGCATGCGCACGGCGTTGCGGGGGCCATCCGGAATCCAGCGCGGCACGAACAGGCAACTCAGCCCCTCGTCCGTCTGCGCCAGCACCAGATGCGCATCGGCTTGCGGCACCGAGAAAAACCACTTGTGTCCCACCAATTGGTAGGCGTTGCCCCGGCCCGGCGCGCCCAAGGGCGTGGCGCGGGTGGTCACCGCACGCAAGTCGGAACCGCCCTGCTTTTCGGTCAGCCCCATGCCGATAAGCGCGCTGCGCTTGGCGGCAAGCGGCGCGTCGGCGGCGTCGAACTCGCGCGAGTACAACGCAGGCAGCCACTGCCCCGCAAAATCCACGGCGCCCGCCGGTTCACGTTGCAGCAACGGCACGGCGGCAAACGTCATGGTGGTGGGGCACAAGGTGCCGGCTTCAACCTGCCCTTGCATCAGATACGCCGCCGCCCGCGCCACTTGTGCGCCCGGCACCGGTTGCGCCCAGGCGCGGCTGTGCAAGCCGCGCGCGACGATGCCGCTCATCAGCACGTTCCAGGCGGGGTGGAATTCAACGTGATCGATACGGTGGCCGTTGCGGTCATAGCTCAGCAAACGGGGCGGGCAACGGTTGGCCTCGGCGCCAGCCGCCAGCGTTTGCGCGCGGCCCAGCCACGCCCCATGCGCGGCCAGATCGCCCGACCAGCTTTCGGCCCCTTCGCGGCGCACCGCCTCGCGCAAGGCCGGGTCCGTGTCGTACAGGGAATAGTCTTCCAGGGCGGGCGCCTGGTTCTGCACGGTATGCGTCGCAAACGAAGACATGGCGGCTCCCTGGAGCATTCGGCTATCTATCTGGCCATGGGCGCCACCAACGCCCAGGGCCGCAAGGCCTCGACCTGCGCGGCCAGCTCCAGCAGCAGCGCTTCACTGCCCAGCGGGCCCATCACCTGGATGCCGATCGGCAAGCCGTCAGACGACATGCCAAAGGGGATGGAAATCGCGGGCATGCCGGTCAGGTTGGCCAAGGGCGCAAAGGGCGAATAGCCGATCACGCCCTTCTTGCCCAGACGGTAGGCCAGGTAATCGGCGTTGTCCATGGCGTAGCGGCCAATGGGCGCGGGCGGCTGCGCCAGCACCGGCGTCAGGAACAGGTCATAGCCGTGCGCGCCATCGCGATGCAGGAAGCGGCCAATGCGGCGCGTGATTTCGTGGCAGGTATCCACGCACGCCACATATTGCGAACCCGAGATCGCGCGGGCGTACTCGCGCGCGCCCAGCGTCGTGGGCTGCAATTCGTCGGCGGCCAAGCGGCGTCCGCGCGCCGCGACGAAACTGTCGATGGCATTGGCTGCGGCGCTGGCAATCAGCGGCAGCATCGGCGACAACACCTCTTCAGACCCCACCGGCGGCAAGGCCGGCACCAGTTCATGGCCCAGCGCGGCGAAAAAGCGCGCGGCCTCATCCACGGTGGCGGCCACTTCCGGGTGGATGACACCACCTTCATAGGTGGTGTTGATGAAAGCGATACGGCGGCGCGTGGCGCTTTGCGGATCGGCCGACACGCGCGCCACCACGGCCCGGTAGGATTGCGCTGGCGGCGCCGGGGCCGCATAAGGCGCGCCCACGTCGGCGCCCGCGCTGATATCCAGGGACGCGGCGCAGTCGCGCACCGAAATCGTCATCATGTGCTCGGTGGCCAGGCCGCCCCAGCCTTCGCCCTTCAGCGGGCCCAGCGGCATCAGCCCGCGCGACGGCTTCAGGCCCAGCACCCCGCAGCAGGATGCCGGAATGCGAATGGAGCCGCCGCCGTCGCTGCCGTGCGCGATCCGCACCATGCCGCTGGCCAGTGCCGCCCCGGCGCCCCCGCTGGAGCCGCCCGCGCTATGGCCGGCTTTCCAGGGGTTTTGGGTGGGAGGCCCGTAGGCCGGGGATTCCGTCGTGGGGCTCAAGCCGAGCTCGGCGCTGGTGGTGCGGCCAAACGGAATCAGGCCCGCATGGCGATATCGTTTGACGATCTCGGCGTCGACGTCCCAGGCGACATGGCCGTACAGCACCGATCCCATCGCGCTGGGCAGGCCGAGCGCGGCGGTGCCCAAGTCCTTGAGCAAGGTCGGCACGCCCAGGAATGGCCGGTGCTGCAATTGCGCCTGCCGCTGCTCCGGCGACAGCGCCGCCAGTTCGTCGTCCAGGGCCTGAGCCAGCCGCAGGCCCGTTTCGGCTTCAACGCCGCAGGCCGCGTTGATCGACGGATTGCGCGCCGCTACCCGGTCCACCGCCTGCTGCATCGCAGCAAGGGCGGTTATGACCCCTTGTGCGATATCGGCGCCCAGCGCCGTCGCGTCGAGGGAAGAGGAATCATGGCGTTCAGCGGTGCTCATGCTTACGATGCTCCAGGGTTCGACGGCGAAATGCCGCACATGCCAGGATATCGACAGTCTGCGTAGGCAACAAGCACGCGCGGCCCTGGGTGGCCGCGCGACGTCAAGACAAACGGATCAGTTCGTGCCCGTGGACGAGACGTTGCGCGGCTCGGCGTCGTCATCCGGGTCGTTGTCGTCATCCGCAGTGCCGGCCTCACCCAATAGCCTTAGGGCATCTGCTTCCGGCAAGGCTTCGACGTTTTTCAGGTTCTTCAGCATGGCGCGGGTGCGCACTTCGGTCAGGCCGATCTTGTTGCTGGCCGTGTCCAAGGTCTTTTTCACGCTGGCCAGGGCGTCGCCGAATTTGCCGAATTCGGTCTTGACCGCGCGCAGCACCTGCCAGACTTCCGACGACCGCTGCTCAATGGCCAGGGTGCGGAACCCCATCTGCAAGCTATTGAGCAGCGCCGCCAGATTGCTGGGGCCGGCCACGTTGATGCGCAGGTCATGCAGCTTGTCGAGCAGGCCGGGGCGGCGCAGCACTTCGGCATACAGGCTTTCAGTGGGCAGGAACATGATGGCGAAATCGGTGGTGTGCGGCGGCGCGACATACTTGCTGGCGATCAGGCGCGCCTGCAATTCCACCGCCCGGCCCAGCGCCGCGCCCGCCGCCTTGACGCCTTCGGCATCCGCGGCGTCTTGCGCGTCCATCAGGCGTTCGTATTCCTCCTTGGGGAATTTCGCGTCAATCGGCAGCCAGACGGGTTCACCCCCGTCGCCACGCCCCGGCAAGCGGATGGCGAATTCGACGACTGCATCGCTGCCCGGCACCGGCTTGATGTTGCTGGCGTACTGGTCGGGCGTCATGTTGTCTTCGATCAGGCGGGCCAGCTGCACTTCGCCCCAGGTGCCGCGCGACTTCACGTTGGTCAGCACGCGCTTCAGGTCGCCCACGCCGGCCGCCAGCGCCTGCATTTCGCCCAGCCCCTTGTGCACGGCTTCCAGCCGGTCGGACACCAGTTTGAAGGACTCGCCCAGGCGCTGCTCAAGCGTGGCATGGAGCTTTTCGTCCACGGTACGGCGCATTTCGTCGAGCTTGGCGCTGTTTTCAGTTTGTAGCGACTGCAAGCGCTGGTCGACGGTGGCGCGCACTTCCATCAGGCGGCGTTCGTTGATCTGAATAAGCCCCTGCAACTGCTCACCGAAGCCCGCGGCGAACCGCGCCAGGGATTCGGCCGATTCCGCACGCGCCGCCCGGGTGGATTCCGCAATTTCGCTGCGCAGGCCGCGCTGGCTTTCCGCGATATCGGCGCGCAAGGCGCGTTCGGTGCGTTCCAGACCGTCAAGCAGCGCGTCCAGACGCGCATCCCTGGCGGGCGGCCGCAAGCACGCAAATAACGCCGCCAAACACGCCAACACCGCGCCGACCGCGGCAACCCAAAGCAGAATGTCGTTCAAAAGTGGCCTCTCCAAAGGCGGAATTGTAGGACGCATCACCCCGCCTCTGTAACCAAGCGACATGAAATTGCCACAGATCTGGCCGCTGCCGGCGCTCAACAGGATTAAACTCCCCCTACTCTGAACTGATCGCTCGACCCCATTGAATCCTGCTGACCTCCCTTCCTGTCAGCCTTCGGTGTCGTTCCAGTCCGTCTTCGGCCCACTGGATCTCGACGCCGAGGCTCCGCTCGCCATCGGCGGCGACCGCCACATTTTTCAACACCCCAACGCCGCCTCCCTGCTGGTCAAAGTCATGGACATGCGCGCGCGCGCCGTCTACCTTGAGGCGCGGCCGCTCAAGCGCTGGTACAAGCAGTTTCAGCGCGAAAGCGCGTATCGCGTGTATCTGAACGAGCTCTCGGAATACGTCACCACGACGACCCGCCCGTCTGGCGTATGGCAGGTGCCCATGGCGCGCATCGTGGGCGTGGCGCAAACCTCGTTGGGGCTGGGCCTGCTGGTCGAGAAAATCACCGATGCCGCCGGCAACATCGCCCCCACGGTGACTGACCTGGCCAAGCAGGGCCGCGTGGACGCCAAGTTTTTCGAACAATTGGACGAATTCTTCGACGACCTGGCCGATGCCCATGTTGTGCTGCACGACGTGTCGGCCAGCAACATTGCCTGCGGCCAGAACGCCGACGGCAAGCCGGGCATGTACCTGATCGACGGCTTCGGGGTGCTGCCGTTAGTGCCGCTGTACGCGTGGAGCAAGCGGCTGAACCGCTGGCGCATGTTGCGCAAGTACCAGAAAATGCGCCGGTCGCTGGAAGCACGAATCCGGGCGATGGGGCACGGGCAAGGTCAGGCCTGAAGCGGCCCACCTCGGCGGCCCCACCTCGGCGGCCCCGGCTCGGCGCCCCCACCTCGGCGGCCCCACCTTGGCCGCCCTGCCTACGGCGCGTCCGGCAGCACCACGCCCTGCCGGTCCACCCACACATAGTCGTGCCCCGCACGTTGCCCGCGCCGCAGCGGATTACGCGTGCAGACCGTGGCGTATGCCGGGTCCACATAGCGGTAATGCAGATGCTCGTCGCGCCCTGCCGGGATGCCCAGGCGCGTCGTGCAGATCAGCACCGCGGGTGAATCGCCCACATCCTCGACATACAGCGCATCCGGATCGAAGCGGCGCGCGTCCCATTCCGGCACCCTCAAGCCCAGCGAACGGCAAAGCAGCGTCTGGCCGGCGCACAACCGCGATGGCGGACGCGGCTGGCCATGGGCATCCGGGTTCAACTGCTGCATCCGGGCCAGCGCATCCGGGCCGGAGAGCGCGTCCGTCCAGGGATGAGCCGATTTGATCAGCACGGCGTTGCCGGGTCCTGCGGCGCTGAAATTCAGCGAATCACCGCCGCGCGCGTAATACATATAGATAACGCCGCCGTCCATGAACAGCGCGCGCCGCTTGTGCGTGTAGCCCAGCGACGCGTGGCTGCCCTTTTCTTCCAGGTAATAGGCTTCGGTCTCGATGATGCGGGCCGACAACCACAGCCCGTCCACACGATGGCGGATGACCTTGCCCAGCAGATCGCGCGCCAGCGCGCGGGCGTCGCGGTCAAAAAAGGCATCGGGCAACGCCTTGCCGGCGCCGCGCGATGCCTGGATGGAGGACGCCATCACGTGCAACGCAACGTCAGGCGAAGCGTTCGCCGTAGCGCTTTTCGCTGAAGCCCACGGTGACCTCGCCATCGGGCGTGACCGTGACCGGGCGGCGCACCAGCGCCGGGAATTCAGCAATCAGCTGGCTCCATTCGGCGTCGGTTTGGGCCGACTTGCGATCTTCGGCCAGGTTGCGCCACGTCATCGACGTGCGGTTGACCAGCTTTTCCCAGCCGCCCACTTTTTCCGACCAGGACTTCAGCGTGGCGGCAGGCACGGGATGATCGCGGTAATCCACAAACGCGTGGTCCACGCCATGCTCGGACAACCAGTCACGCGCCTTGACGCAGGTGCTGCACTTGGTCAGCCCATACAGAGTGGTTTGCTTCATTTGGATTCGGACTCCTTGCGCCATTGCAGGCGGTTGGCCAGGATCACGCACGTGCCCACCGCCAGGATGAACAAGGTGGCCAGCGCGTTGATCTCGGGTTTCAGCCCCAGGCGCACCCGCGAGAACACTTCCATCGGCAGCGTGCTGGAACTGGGGCCGGACAGGAACGACGCCAGAACGACGTCGTCCAGTGACAGCGTGAAAGACAGCAGCCAGGCCGACGCCAGGGCTGGCGCAATCAGCGGCAGCGTGATCTTGAAGAACACAGTGATGGGGGTGGCGCCCAGATCCAGCGCGGCCTCTTCCAGCGAACGGTCGAGGTCGCGGATACGGGTCTGAATGACAACCGCCACAAACGCCATGCACAGCGTCACGTGCCCGACCCAGATCGTGAACACGCCGTTCTCGGCGGGCCAGCCCAGGCTGCCGCGCAATTCCACGAACATCAGCAGCAGCGAAATGCCCAGCACCACTTCGGGAATGACGAGCGGCGCGCTCAGCATGCCGACGTACAGCGCAAAGCCGCGGAAGCGCCCCATGCGCCCCAGCACATAGCCTGCCCACGTGCCGATGATGACCGCGGCCGTCGCCGTCATCGCAGCAATGCGAAACGACAGCCAGGCCGCGCGCAGCAGCGCATCGTCATTGAACAGCGCGTGATACCAGCGGAACGAAAAGCCCGCCCACGACGTCACGGTGGGCGACTCGTTGAACGAGAACACCATCAGGCTCAGGATGGGCACGTACAGGAAGAAATACCCCAGCCCCAACACCACGGCGCGCAAGGTCTTGTTGGGACCCTTCATTTGCGGCCTCCGTTCGCCAGTTCCTGCTGCTTGACCTGGTTGTACTGGAAGACGACCAGCGGCACGAGCAGCAACAGCACCATCACGCACGTCACGGCGGACGCCATGGGCCAGTCAGCGTTATTGAAGAATTCGTTCCACATGACGCGGCCCATCATCAGTGTGTTGGCCCCGCCCAGCATTTCCGGAATCACGTACTCGCCCACGGCCGGAATGAACACGAGCATGGCGCCGGCGATCACACCCTGGCGCGACAGCGGCACGGTGATCTGCCAGAACGCCTGCCACGGCTTGGCGCCAAGGTCATACGCGGCTTCCAGCAGACGCAAGTCCATCTTCACCAGCGTGGCGTACAGCGGCAAGATGAAGAACGGCAGATACGCATAGACCATGCCGATATACACCGCCACATCGGTGCGATAAATTTCCAGCGGGCTGGAAATAATTCCCAGGCTTTGCAGCAAGTTGTTCAACAAGCCATCGTTACGCAGGATGCCCACCCAGGCATACACGCGCAGCAGCAGCGACGTCCAGAACGGCAGGATCACGCCCAGCAGCAGCAGGTTGCGCACGCGCGGCGAGGAACGCGCGATGTAGTACGCGATGGGGTACCCGATCAGCACGCAGATCAGCGTGGTGATGCCGGCAATTTTCACCGAGCTCAGGTAGGTCTTGAAATACAGGCTGTCGGTGAACAGCAGGATGTAGCCGCGCAGGTGCAGACTGAACTGCACGGCCTCGTCCTGGAATTCCGCCAGCGACGTATAGGGCGGGATGCCGAACTTCACTTCGGCAAAACTGATCTTCAGCACCAGCAGGAAGGGCAGCAGCAGGAACAGCACCAGCCAGGCAAACGGCGGCACCACCGCCAGCGCCCGGCCCGATGGCAACCAGTCGCGGGGCGAAAAGCGGATCATGACGCCAGCACCGTCGCGCTGTCTTCGCCCCAGCTGACGAAGATTTCTTCGTCGATACCCGGGGCGTCCATCTGCGCCAGCAGCAGGCTGGGCACGCTGGCTTCCACCGTTTTGCCGGAGTCCAGGCGAATCTGATAGAGCGCGTAGCTGCCCATCCACGCCATGTGGCTGACCATGCCGTGCGCCCAGTTGTATTCACCCGGCGGCTGGTCACGCGACACCACCAGGCGCTCGGGCCGGATGGAGACGTGCACTTCCATGCCCAGCGGCTCGCTCACGCCGTGGTTCACGAACAGCGGCCGCGTCAATTCGCCGCATTCGATGGCGACGTGATCGGGCTCGTCCACCACGATGGTGCCGGTGAACATATTCGTCGACCCGATGAAGCTGGCCACGAAGCGCGAATTCGGGAACGCGTAGACGTCCTGCGGCGTGCCGCATTGGACGATCTGCCCTTCGGTCATGACGGCCAGGCGGTGCGCCATGGTCATCGCTTCTTCCTGGTCGTGCGTGACCATGATGCAGGTCACACCGACTTGTTCCAGAATCTTCACGAGCTCGATCTGCGTCTTCTGGCGAATCTGCTTGTCCAGCGCGGACATCGGTTCATCCAGCAACAGCAGCTTGGGCCGCTTGACCAGGCTGCGCGCCAACGCCACACGCTGCTGCTGGCCGCCCGACAACTGATGCGGCTTGCGGCGCGAATAGCCGGCCATCTGGACGAGGTCCAGCGCTTCGAACACGCGGTCGTGGATTTCGGCGCGGTCCACGCCTTCCTGCTTCAGGCCGAACGCCACGTTGGCTTCGACCGTCATGTGCGGGAACAGCGCGTAGGACTGGAACATCATGTTCACGGGCCGGCGGTAAGGCGGCACGCTGGTGATGTCTTCGCCATCCAGCAGAATCTGCCCAGAGGTGGCGTCCTCAAAGCCCGCCAGCATGCGCAGCAAGGTCGACTTGCCGCTGCCAGAGCTTCCCAGCAGCGCGAAGATCTCGTTGCGCTTGACGGACAGGTTGACGGAACGCACGGCGACCACATCGCCAAAAATCTTGACCACATCGGAGACCCGGACGAACTCGTCCGGGTCCACGGTATGCGGCGCCGAGTAACGGCTATCGCTCATGATGACTTATCTTCCAGACTTCAGCTCGGACCACATCCGGTTTTGCAGGCGTTGAATGTTCAAGGGCAGCGCCTTGATCACGTACAAGGTCTTGGAGACCTCGGCCGGCGGGTAGATCATGGGGTTGTCGGCCACGTCCTTCACCACGTACTGCCGCGCCTCTTTGTTGGCGTTCGGGTAGAACATGGTGTTGGTGATGGCGGCGTGAACCTTCGGCGTTTCAATGTAGTTGATGAACGCCAGGGCCTCTTCGGGATGCGGGGCATCCTTCGGAATGACCATCAGGTCGAACCACGCGGGCGCGCCGCCCTTCGGGATGAAGTAGTTCACTTCATACGTCTTCTTGGCTTCTTGCGCGCGTTTGCGGGCGATCATCACGTCGCCCGAAAAACCGTAGACCATGCACAGGTCGCCCACGGCCAGCTCGTCGATATAGCCCGACGAACTGAACTGGCGGATGTACGGGCGGATCTGCTTCAGCACATCCAGCGCGGCCTTGTAGTCGTCGGCGTTGGTGCTGTTGGGGTCTTTGCCCAGATACTTCAGCACGGCCGGGAACACCTGCGCGGCTTCGTCCAGCATCGAGATGCCGCACTCTTTCAGCTTGGCGGCGTTCTCGGGCTTGAAGATCATGTCCCAGTTGGCCAGGTCGACGTTGTCGCCCATGATCTGCTTGACCTTGGTGACGTTGTAGCCCAGGCCGTTGGTGCCGTAGCCCCACGGAATGGCGTACTCGTTACCCGGGTCGACCGTGGCGACCAGCGCCATCACTTCGGGGTCCAGGTACTTCCAGTTCGGGATCTTGGACTTGTCCAGCTTCTGGAACAAGCCGGCCTCGATCTGGCGCGAGGCGTAATGGGTGGACGGGACAACGACGTCGTAACCCGACTTGCCCGCCAGCAATTTGGCTTGCAGCGTGTCGTTGCTGTCGTAAACGTCATAGCGGACCTTGATGCCGGTTTCCTTTTCGAAACCCGGAATTGTGTCCGGCGCCGTGTATTCGGCCCAGTTGTAGACGTTGACGACCTTGTTCTGAGCGACCGCCGGCGAAGCCGATGCCGCAACCAGCACCGCGCCAAGCGCCCAGCGCACTCCCGCCCTTAGTTCCATTACGAGACCCCTTGCTGTATGCCGTGTATGTCAGGACTACCAAAAGGCGAAATGATAAAGCCTTTTAGCGATCACCTGCCCAACTTTGCCGGGTAATTGACGCAATTAGGGGCCGATGGCGGCCCCTGGTGTGTCTGGCCTGTCAGGGCTGCACGCCCACGCCCCAGGCCGTCCAGTAGCTGTCGCGCATTTTCATCCAGAAACGGTCGCCCTCTTCGCCCGCCACCTTGACGAGCGAGCGGCGAAGGCGGTCCAGATTGCCCTGGCGCTGACGCTCGGACAGCGAGCCTTGCGTGCCGCGGTCGAAATCGATCAGCCAGACGCGGTCATCGCTGCCGATCAGGATATTGAAGGCGTTCAGATCCGCATGCCAGACGCCCGCCCGGTGCATACGGACGATGGCGTCGGCCACTGCGCCCCAGATCGGCTCGGCCAGCGCGTGAGCCAGCGGGCGCACGCCGGGTATGCGTTCAACCACAATGGCCGCGCGGTAGATCGGCCCCTGGCGCCAGTAGGCCGCGGCCAGCGGCGCTGGCACGGCCAGCCCTTGGGCGCGCATGGCGGCCAGCAGGCGGTATTCACGAAAGCTGCGGGTGCGGTCCTCGCCGTTCCACAGATAGGCGTCGCGGCTGATGCGCGCGATCATTCCGCCGCGCCGGTAGCGCCGCAGCACGCCCTGCCAACCCGGCCCCTGCACGAACCAGGCGGCCTGACGGCCGCCCGCGTCCACGGGGCGGGCGCGGTCGCCATAGTGGGCGGGGTTGAAGATTTCGGGTCCGGCTTGCGCCAGGCGCTGCGCGTCGCTCAGCATGGCGCCGGCCAGCGGCCCCGGCCAGGACTGGCGCTGTGCGCCGGATCGCGGGTCGGTGGCCTTCCCTTCAGCCTTCACGGTTGCGCATCCAGTCGGCCACGCCGTAGAAAGATTCCAGCAGCCGTTCCACCAGCGCCGGGGCGATACCCTGGTCTTCCATGGCGCGGCCGATGCAGGTCACCCACTGGTCGCGCTCGATCTCGCCAATCGAAAATGGCAAGTGCCGCGCGCGCAGCCGGGGGTGGCCGAAACGTTCGATGTAGTGGTCGGGGCCGCCGAAGTAGCCGCACAGGAACCAGAACAGCTTGTCGCGCGCGTCGTCCAGGCTGGGGCCGTGCGCGGCGCGCAGTTCTTTCAGGTCGGGCTCCATGTCCATCAGGTCATAGAAACGGTCGACCAGCGCACGCACGCCGGGTTCGCCGCCAAGAAGGTCAAAAATACTGCTGGAATTTTCCACGGGTTCGCTAATGGTATGGACGCGGGTCGTCATCAGGTTTCTCGAAGGGTGACGAGCGGCGGCGTGCGCAACACGCCGCGCAGGGCCAGGGCGCCGCCCGCCCAGGCGCCCAGCATACCCGCGCCGATGCCCGCCAGCCACGGCCAGAGGCTGAGGGTAATGGTGAAATCGAACACCTGGGTTGATAAAACCCAAGCGATGGCGGTGGCCCCGGCCGCGGCCAACAGGCCCGCCAGGCCGCCCACCGCCCAAAGCTCAATACGCTGGGAACGCGCCAACTGCGTGCGCGTGGCGCCCAGCGCCCGCAGCACCGCCGCTTCGCGCATGCGCTCGTCGCGCGTGGCCGTCAGCGCCGCCGACAACACCAGCACGCCTGCCGCCAGCGTGAACAGGAACAGCAACTGCACCGCCTTGCCCACTTCATTCAACACGGACTGCAATTGTTGCAGAATGGCGCCCACGTCGAACACGGTCAGGTTCGGAAATTCGCGCACCAGCGCGGGCAGCACGGACGCCTTTTCGGGCGGCAGGTAGAAAGAGGTGATCCAGCTTTGGGGCATGTCGGCCAACGCGGCGGGGGTCAGGATGGCGAAAAAATTGACGCGCATCGTATCCCAATCCACGCGCCGGGTGCTGGAGACGGCGGCCTCGACCTGCTGGCCGGCCACATCAAACGTCATCTTGTCGCCCAGCTTCAGGCCCAGCGACTTGGCAAGACCTGACTCCAACGACACCTCGGACGACCCGGGCGCCAGCCACCGGCCCTGCTCGATCTTGTTGGACGACGGCATCTCGTCGGTGTAGGACAAATTGAACTCGCGGTCCACCAGCCGCTTGGCGCGCGGCTCTTCGTAGTCGTCCGGCCCCACGGGCTTGCCGTTGATGGCGATCAGACGGCCGCGCACCATGGGCGACAGCGTGATGCGGCCCAGCCCTTCGCGGGTCAGCGCATCGGTCACGGCCTGACGCTGGTCGGGCTGCACGTTGATCAGGAAACGGTTGGGCGCATCCGGCGGCATGGTGCGCTGCCAGCCCTGGATCAGGTCGGTGCGCGTCATGGTCAGCAACAGCAGCGCCATCAAACCCACCGCCAGCGCGCACACCTGCGTGATGGTGGCGGCGCGCCGGCGCACGACGCCGGCCAGCGCAAAGCGCAGCGCGGGCAAGCCCGCCGCCAGCCCACGCAGCCGCGCCAGGCCCAGAATGCACAGCCACGCCACCAGCGCGAAGACGACGAAGGCGCCCAGAAAGCCCCCCGCCACCACCGCGCCCAGCTTGGCGTCACCCGCGAACCACCAGATCAGCAACGCGAAACCCGTCGCGCCCAGCGCGTAGCCGAACGCGCTGCGGGCGCTGATCGTGTCCGCATCACGCCGCAGCACGCGGGCCGGCGGCACATGGCGCAGTTGCGCCAGCGCGGGCAAAGCGAAGCCCAGCAGCAGCAACAGCCCGGTCAACACGCCCTGCAAGGCGGGAATGGCCGACGGCGCGGGCAGGCTGGTGTCGATCAGTGACCCCAGCAGCATCACCAGCACCTGGTGCACGGCATAACCCAGCAGGCAGCCCACCACCGACGAGAGCAGGCCGACCAGCGTAAATTCCAAGGTCAGCATCCGCGACACCTGGGATTGCACCGCGCCCAGGCAACGCATGACGGCGATGCCATCACGGTGCCGCGTCATGTAACGGCCGGCGGCCAAGGCCACGGCCACCGCCGAAATCAGCACCGCCAGCAAGGCCACCAGCGACAGAAAGCGTTGCGCGCGGTCCAGCGTGCGGCGCACTTCCGGCCGGCCCGACTCCAGCGTGGCGACCTTCTGCCCGCGCATCAGATGCTGATTGAGCCAGGTGGCGTAACCCGCCACGGCATCCGGCTGGCCGGCCACCAGCATGGCGTAACCGATGCGGCTGCCCGGTGCAATCAGCCCGGTGGCAGGCAGATCGCTGGCGCGCAGCAGCACGCGCGGCGCCACGTTGACGAACTGCATGCCGCGATCCGGCTCATAGGTAATCACGCGGTCCACCCGCAGATGCGCGTCGCCCACGTTCAGCGTGTCGCCCACTTTCAGGTTCAACAGAGACAGCAGTTGGGCATCGACCCAGACCGCGCCTTCGGGCGGGATGTCTCGGGTGACGGCGTCGGGTGCGAAGGGGGCATCAGCCACGCGCAGCGCGCCGCGCAATGGGTAGCCGGGTTCAACGGCCTTCAACGCGGCCAGTTGCGCGCCGTCGCCTGCGCCCACCATGGACGGAAACTGCCAGGTGCTGGACAGGGTCAGGCCGCGTTCGCGCGCCTGGTCCAGGAATTGAGCCGGCACTGGCTCGTCGGCATCCAGCACCAGATCGGCGCCCAACATCTGGCCCGCGTCGCGTTCCAGCGCGCGGCTGACGCGGTCGGCCAGGAAGCCCACGCTGGTTACCGCGGCCACCGCCACGACCAGCGCCAGCACCAGCAAGCGCAACTCGCCCGCGCGGGCGTCTCGCATCATCATCCTGGCGCCCAGGCGCAGGGTGGACCATAAACCGGGGCGCTTGGCCTGTGACATATCAGGGAAATCCATCATTCAACATAGTTAAAAACCGGCATAGACGGCGTCCGAATCCCGATATCATCCCGGGGCGGGAGGCAACGCCGCCCATAAAGATACCTAAATACCGGAGAAGACAATGCGTAAATCCTGGCTTGCGGCCACGATTCTGGCCGCCTGCGCGGCAGCCACATCCCTGCCCTCGGCAGCTCAGAACACCTTGAAGATGGCCTACGCCCTGTCGGCTTCGTCGCACTACGGCGCCGGCGCCGAAGCCCTGGCCAAGTCGCTGGAGGCATCGACCAACGGAAAGTACAAGGTACAGCAATTCGCCAACAGCGCGCTGGGCGGCGAGCGCGAAGTGATCGAAGGCCTGCAGATCGGCACCATCGACCTGGCCATCGTTTCGACAGGCGCTACCCTGAATTTTGTTCCCGAGACGGGGGTTTTCGATATCCCCTTCCTGCTGCGCGACCTGCAACACGCCCGCACGGTGCTCGACAGCAAGATCGGCCAGGACATGCTGGCCAAGTTTCCCAGCCGCGGCATCATCGCCCTGGCCTGGGGTGAACAGGGCTTTCGCCACCTGACCAACAACGTGCGCCCGGTCAAGACCCCGGCTGACGCCAAGGGCCTGAAGATCCGCACCACGGAAAACCCCATCCACATCACGGCTTTCCGCCAGATCGGCATTCTGCCCACGCCCATGGCCTGGCCGGAAGTGGCCACCGCTTTGCAGCAAGGCACCATCGACGGCCAGGAAAACCCGCTGTCGGTGATCACGTCGGCCAAGCTGTCGCAAATGCAGAAGTACCTGTCCTTGACCGGCCACGTGTACGGCCCGGCGCTGGTGCTGATGTCGGCCAACGTCTATGAAGGCCTGTCGGCTGCCGACAAGGCCAACTTCGACAAGGCCGGCAAGGACTCCGCCCAAGCCATGCGCGCCTACGTCGACAACATCGAGAAGACCGGTGTCGAGCAGCTGAAGAAGGAAGGCATGCAAGTGTCCGATGTGGACCGCGCTGCATTCGCCGCCGCTGTGGAACCCGCGTACCCCGAGTACTACAAGAAGTTCGACAAGAAGCTGATCGACTCGATCCGCGACACCAAGTAATCGGGGTTCGCCCTCTTTTATTTGGTACGTCGTCCTCGTGCCTGGCAGGCCGTCCTTTTGCCAGGCACGCCTTCGATGTTCTAGGCACCTTGTCGTCTTTTTAGACACGTCGTCGTGTTTTAGGCACGTTGTCTTGATATCGGGCACGCCGTCCTTGTATTGGACACGTCGCCCTTGGCGGCGGGATTCCGGTCCCGCCGCTTGCCGTCCCCCATCCTTTGCGCCCCTCGCTATCGGGATTCATCATGCGTTTGCTCTGCGCTTTCGACCGCGGCCTGTTCAAGCTGGTCTCGGTTCTTGCCCAACTTTTGCTGGTGGCCGCCGCGGCCGCCGCCTTCTACCAGGTCATTGCCCGCTTCGTGCTGCATTCACCCGCCGACTGGAGCGAGGTGCTGACCCGCGCCCTCCTGATCTGGACGGTGCTGCTGGGCGTGGCGCTGGCCTTCCGCCATGGCGCGATGATCAGCGTCGAACTGCTGCGCAACCTGCTGGGCGGCACGAAGCGCCGCGTGCTTGAAGCGGTGATCGGCTTGATCTGCGCCAGCTTCCTGGGCTTTCTGGCCTGGATCGGCGGCAACATGACCTATCGCGTGCGCTTCCAGACAGTGCCCAGCCTGGACATTTCCATTTCCTGGATTTACCTGGCGATTCCCGTTGGCGCAACGCTGGCCGCCATTGCCGTGCTGGCCCGCTGGTGCGCCGGCGAAGAAGAAGACGTGCCTGTGCGCAACGACGCGCAAGGTTAAGCCGCCCCTTATCGAACCTGAGCAGCAGATATCGCCATGTCTCAAATAATGATTGTCTCGATGCTGATTTTCTTCGGGCTGTCCGTGCCGGTCGCCGTGTCGATCGGTTTGGCCAGCCTGGCGGGCGTCGGCACCGCGGGCCTGCCGTGGGTGGTTGTCGCCCAGCAGCTGTACGCCGCGCTGGACAAGTACCCGCTTGTCGCCATCCCCTTCTTCATCCTCGCCGGCAACCTGATGGAAGCCGGCGGCATTTCCGAACGCATGGTGGAGTTCGCCAAGAGCGTGGTGGGCGGCATCCAGGGCGGGCTCGCCTGCACCTGCGTGCTGACCTGCATGATCTTCGCCGCCGTGGCCGGCTCCAGCGTGGCCACGACGTTCGCGGTGGGCGCAATCCTGATCCCCGCCATGATCCGGCACGGCTACCCGGCGCCCTTCGCGGCGTCATTACAGGCCAGCGCGGCGGAACTGGGCGTGATCATTCCGCCGTCGATTCCGATGATTCTGTTCGCCGTGTCCACCGACACCTCGACCGGCGAGCTGTTCATTGCGGGCGTGATGCCCGGCATCCTGATCGGCGTGGCGCTGATGTTCTACGTGTGGATCTACGCCAAGCGCAACAACCTGGGCAAGCGCGACGGCGAAGGCCGCCTGCCGCTGTGGCCCGCCTTCAAGAGCGCCTGGCTGGCGCTGATGATGCCGGTCATCATCCTGGGCGGCATTTACGGCGGCGTGTTCACGCCGACGGAAGCGTCGGTGGTGGCGGTGATGTACGCGGTGGTGGTCGGCAAGTTCATCTACCGCCGCCTGAGCTTCAAGCAGCTGTCGGTGACGCTGCACAAGTCGGTGGTGTCGACGGCAGTGATCATGTTCGTGATCGCCAACGCAGGCGTCTTCAGCTTCCTGCTGAACCGCGCAGGCATCCCGGACGCGCTGGGCGTCTGGCTGTCGCAGATCTTCGATACGAAGTTCTCGTTCCTGATGGGCGTGAACGCCGCGCTGTTCGTGATCGGCATGTTCATCGAAACGTCGGCGTCGATCGTGGTGCTGGCGCCGTTGCTGCTGCCGGTGGCGCTGAAGTTCGGCGTGGAGCCGGTGCACTTCGGCATCATCATGGTGGTCAACCTGGCATTGGGGATGATTACACCGCCGTTCGGCGTGAATCTTTTCGCGGCATGCGCAGTGGCGAAGTTGCCGCTGGAGCGGTTGATAAAGCCGTTGATTCCGTTTGTGGGGGTGGTGATTGTTTGCCTGATGGTGATTACTTATTGGCCGGGGTTGTCACTGGGGTTAAGGGATTTGGTTTACGGGAAGTGAGCGGGTTTTTTGAGGCTCGCGGTGCGGCTTGCTTAAGCGGGTTCCGGAAGTGGCTTGCGTAGGTCGCCCGTCGTCGCAGTGGCCCTGACGGCGCGCGCCCACGATTGCGGTCCGGAGCCTTCGCTCCGGACTGCCCCTTCGTCATCTTCGTCCGCCTTCGGCTCCCTTCAGATTCCCTCGGGCGCATCGAGGTTGCGCGCCGTCAGGGCCACCGCGCCGACGGGCTGCCGCCGTCTTGGATCGGTACGCTGCTAGGGGGTGCCTTAGTGACGAGTGCTGCGGGGCCCGCCGAGTGCCGGCCGCGCGGGCGGCCTTACTCGGCATACACGTTGGTGGTCGATTGGGCGGTGGTCGCTTTCGCGAATTTGTAGAGCTGTTTGCTAATGGTCCTCCCGCAGTTTTTTGGGGGGGAGAAAGGTGGCGCGCAGCGCCCACTGTCTTGCGCATGCAGACCCATTGCGCGCCACGCACCGGGGTTCAAGTGCCGGCCATCATTCGTTGGATGGGAAATGCAGTCTGACTGCAGATCCACGTGAGGAACGGACTTTCGCCCTAGCTGCCAATAATTGCAGTCTGACACCGAAATTACGCTAAAAAACCCGAGCAACGCCGCCACACGCGAAGCGAACTCTGCGACGACGTGCCACTACGCGTAAGCTCCAAAAGGCCGCCCGCGCGGCCGGCATGGAGCGGGCCCCGCAAGATCTTTCACCCCCAAAAGTTCGTGGCGAGAACCCTAAGAAAACAAATCGCCCCAGCTGACGTCAGATTGCAACTGACGGAGCCCGTGGCGTCGGGGGCCTGGGGTGCGCGGGGCGTCGATAAGCCCGAGGGAATCTGAAGGAACCCGCCGCAGGCGGGTGACGAAGATGACGACGGGGCAGTCCGGAGCGAAGGCTCCGGACCGCAATCGTTGCCCCGCGCACCCCAGGCCCCCGGCGCCACGGGCGTCTCAAGAACCCAACAACAACAACAACAACAACAACAACAACAACAACAACAAAACCCTAAGCCGCCACCGCCCGAACCCAATTCACCGCATGGCACCGAACCTGCCGCCCAGCCACGACACTCACCTCTGGCACATCCGTGCGGCACTCATCTCTTGCGTCCGGACACCGGGGATGAAACGTGCATCCCGCTGGCGGTTGGATCGGATTTGGCACCTCTCCCCCCATCGGCTCCCGATCCCGTCTGGGATCTTCCAGATCGGGAATCGTATCCAGCAACATCCGCGTATACGGATGCTGCGGAGCATCGAATAGCTGATCAGCGGGCGCCTGCTCGACGATTCTTCCCAGGTACATCACCGCCACGTTATCCGACACGTGACGCACCACCGACAGGTTGTGGCTGATGAACACATACGTCAGCCCGAACTCTTTCTGCAAGTCGCCCATCAGGTTCAGAATCTGCGCTTGCACCGACACGTCCAGCGCGGACGTGGGCTCGTCGCAGACGAGAAATTCCGCTTCCGTCGCCAACGCACGGGCAATCGAAATGCGCTGTCGTTGACCGCCCGAGAACTCATGTGGAAAGCGCCCCGCGTCGCTGGCGGACAAGCCCACCAGTTCAAGCAGCTCGTCCACGCGGCGGCGCGTTTCGGCGGGCGTTGGCCGCAAGCCCAGCGTAATGATGGGTTCGGCCACGATGTTGCCCACACGCCAGCGCGGGTTCAGGCTGGCGTAGGGGTCCTGGAAAATCATCTGCGGGTGCAACACGCCGCCTGAACGGTTGCGGCCATAAGCCAGCTTGCCGCGCGTGGGGGCAACCAGGCCCACCAGCAGCTTCGCAAGGGTCGACTTGCCGCAACCCGATTCGCCCACGATGCTTAGCGTCGTGCCTCTTGGCACGGCCAGCGATACGCCATCCACCGCCTTCAACGTTTGCGCCGGCTGCCGTGACAGCGTGCGTTCCAGCCAGGGCGGCGACACGTCGAACCAGCAGGCCAGGTCATCGGCCCGCAAGAGAAAATCATCGTTACGCGGCATGGGCGACTCCTCCTTGATGCAGCCAGCACGCGCTGACCGTCGCGCCGGTTGGCGATGGCGCGAGCGCCGGGCGTGTCTGTGCGCAGCGCGGGCCCGCCAGCGTGCAGCGGGGATGAAACGCGCAGCCATCGGGCATGGCGTGCAAGCGCGGCATGGCGCCGTCGATCTGGTTCAGGCGCGCAGCGCGATGCCGCAAGCCCGGAATCGCATTCATCAAGCCCTGCGTGTAGGGATGACCCGGCCGGCGCAGCACGTCCAGCACCGGGCCGATCTCCACAATGCGGCCCGCGTACATCACCGCCACGCGGTCAGCCGTTTCGGCAATCACGCCCATATCGTGCGTCACCAGCAGCACCGACGTGCCCTGCTCGCGGCACAGCCGGCGCAGCAGCGCGGTGATCTGCGCCTGCACCGACACGTCCAGCGCCGTCGTCGGTTCGTCCGCGATGATCAGCGCCGGCCGCGCGGCCAAGGCCAGCGCAATCACCACGCGCTGACGCATGCCGCCAGAGAACTGGTGCGGATAGTGATCAATGCGCTTGTCGGCAGCGGGAATGCCCACCGCCAGCAGCAGCTCCAGCGCACGCGCGCGTGCAGCCGCTGCGGATGACTTGTCGTGGTGGCGGATGGTTTCGACCAGTTGGTCGCCCACCGTGAACAAGGGGTGCAGGCTAGTCAGCGGGTCTTGAAAGATGGCGCCGATTTCCTTGCCGCGCAGACGCTGGCGCGCCTTGGGCGGCAGGTTGTCGATGCGCTTGCCCGCCAGATGGATCTCGCCGCCGCCCAAGCGGCCGGGCGGCTCCAGCAGGCCGATCACCGCCATCCCGGTCAGGGACTTGCCCGCGCCGGACTCCCCCACCATGCCCAGGATTTCGCCGGGCTGGATATCGAAACTGATGTCGCGCGTGGCGACCAGCGTGCCGTGGCGCGTGGGAAATTCCACCGACAGGCCGCGCACGGACAACGTCGGAATACCTGCCGGGCCAGTCTGGGCCGGCGGCTGCGTGTTGTTGGGAACAATGGCCATCATGACGGGCTCCTTGCGGGACGCGGATAGCTTGAGGAAAAAATTTGTTCAACCGGGGGATGCCCCCAGGTGCGGTCGGGATAGCGTGCAACCAGGCCGTCGAACTGCGCCTGCGCCTGTTCTTGCGCCAGACGGGCGTCGAAGCCGGGGATATGGCCGTCGATCATGACGAAGCGGCCATCGATGATCACCTGCGACACATCACGGCCGCTGCCGCTGACCATCAAGGTCTGGATCGGGTCGATCATCTGGCCGTTGCGGTCGTGCGAGAAATCGAACACCACGATGTCGGCCTTGGCGCCTACGGCCAAGCGGCCCAGGTCCGGCCGCCCCAACGCATCGGCGCCGCCCACCGTGGCCGCGTCGTAATAGTCTTCGGAGCGCACGGCCTCGGTCGAACCGTCGGCCACGCGGCACAGCATCATTCCGACCTGCATGTTCAATACCATGTCGGGCGGCCAGGTGTCCGTGCCCATGCCGATGTTCACCCCTTGCTTGCGATACCGCGCGAAGGACTCCAATGTCGCGCCGTGGCGCGCCGACACCAACGGGCAATGCACGATGCTGGCGCCGGCGTCGCGGATGATGTCGAGATCACGCCCCGGGCGATCAATATGGCGCGACCCCGACACATACGTGCCATGCGGCAGCAGCGCGCGTTCGGACAAAAATCCCAGGCTTTGCAGCCATTCCGGCGGACTCATGCCGTGCTGCTCCACGACCAGGTCATATTCCAGGCGCGATTGGCAGCAATGCAGCCGGATCGGCATCTCCCGTTCACGCGCGGCGGCGGCTGACATGCGCAACAAGTCCGGCGTACAGGTTTCGATGCGGTCGGGCGACAGCATGGCGCGCACGCGGCCGTCGTGGCGCCCTTCGATTTCGTCGCAAAACGCCAAGGCGTCGGACAGGCCCGCCATGCCGCGCGCCTCGTCGTAGTGGCAACGAATCTTGCCTTCGGCATCCACATACGTGTGCCCGCTGCGGTAGGCCGGCCCCAGATACACGCGCAAGCCCAGCTCGCCTGCGGCGTTGGCCGCCGACAGGAATTCTTCGCGGGTTTCACCCCATACGCGGTAGAACAGCGACGCAATCGGCAGCGCCGTGGTGATACCGTTGCGGATCAGCTGCGCAAACGCGTAGCGCTTCTGAAACGCCAATTCGGCGGGGGTATACATCTCATACGGCCCGCGCTTCATGTAGCTGTCGGGCCAGATCCGGCCCTTGCGCCAAGCGGGCGAATTGTCAAAGCCCAGGATGGTGGTGTCCAGGTCTGACAAGGCGTCCAAGTCCACGAAGCCGGGCCCGATCACCGCTCGGCCGTAATCGTGGCGGCGCGCCACCGGCCCCCGATAGTGGTGGCCGACGTAGACGATGCGGTCGCCCTCGAACACGACTTCACCATTCTCATACAGGCAATGGCGGCCGTTCTCGTGGCCCACCACCCAACGGGCCGTCAGCAGGATGGGGCCTTCGGCGGCGGGCATCACGGCGCCTCCACCAAGGCGCGGCCATCGCGCGCGACCACGCGGCCGCGCTTGACGACCAGTTTTCTTACCGGACGCGACACGATGGCCTCGGCCACCGTCTCGGCTTGCACCAACACGAAGTCAGCATGGCAGCCCGGCGCCAGCCCGTAGTCGGCCAGCTTCATGACGCGCGCGTTGCCATAGGTGGCCACGTCCAGCGCCAGCGCCAGCTCGTCGTCGCGGCGGAAGTTGTTGCGCAGGCCCACCAGCATGGTGCGTTCCAGCATGTCCGGTTTGCCGTAAGGCCCCCAGGTATCGCGCATGCCATCATTGCCCGTACAGATCGTGACGCCCGCCGCGCGCAGGCTGGCCACATGCGGCACCGGGCGCGACGCCGAGCCCGTTGTCATGATGTGCACGCCCGCCTTAAGCAAGCCCTCGGTCAGCGCCTGCACCGCCTGCGTGTCGGGCATGCCCAGACAGAACGAGTGCGACAAGGTGACCTTGCCCTGCATGCCCAGCGCCAGCACGCGGTCTATCGTCATCTGCATTGAAAACGCGCCCAGCTCGCCGGCCTCGTGCAAGTGGATGTCGATGGGTTTGCCATGCTTGTCGGCCAGCCCGAAGATGGCATCCAGATGGCCCTTGGGATCGCGGTCCATGCCGGCCGGGTCCAGCCCGCCCACCACTTCCGCGCCCATGCGCAGGGCCTCGTCCATCAGCTCCAGCGTGCCGGGGCGAATCAGCAACCCGCTTTGCGGAAAGGCGACGAGTTCCACGTCGATCTGGTCACGGTATTGTTCGCGGGCGCGCATCACGCCTTCTATGGCAGCCAGGCCGATATCCGTGTCCACATCCACATGGCTGCGGATATGGCTGGTGCCATCGGCGATCGACATCACGATCTGCCGCGCCGACTGCCGGTAGGGATCAATACCCAGACGCTTCTTTTCAGCGCGCTCGTTTTCGATCTTGTCGATCAGCCGCGGCCCGACCTCGTTGCGATACCAGGGCATGCCGTACATCGTCTTGTCCAGATGCGCGTGGGCGTCGATCAGCCCCGGCAACATCAGCGCGCCGCCCCCATCCACCACCAGCGCGCCTTCAAGCGACGAGGCGCTCAGCGCCGGGTTGCCCTGCGCCGGGTTGACCATCGCCGGGTTGTCCTGCGCTGGGCTGCCCACCGCCGGGATGCCCCGCGCCGGGATGCCCCGCGCCAGAATGCGCCCGTCGCGCACCAGCACCGATGTCAGCTCGCCACCGGCCGGACGGACGTTCGTATACAGCGTTGCGTTTTCCATGCTTCAACCTTTATTCAACAGCGCGCCTCAGCGCAAACGGGGGTTCAGCGCATCGCGCAGCCAGTCGCCCAGCAAGTTCACCACCAGCACAATCAGGCTCAGATACAGGGCGGGAAACACCACCACCCACCATTGCCCCGAAAACAGGAACTGGTTGCCCAGACGAATCAAGGTGCCCAGCGACGGTTCAGTAGGCGGCATGCCCACGCCCAGAAAGCTCAGCGTGGCCTCGATCAAAATGGCCAGGCCCAGGTTCAGCGTGGCCGTCACCATCACCGGCGTCAGCGTGTTGGGCAGGATGTGCGTGAGCATGATGCGCATTGGGCTCACGCGGATCAGCCGCGCCGCCTGCACGTATTCCTTGCCGCGCTCAACCAGCGCCGACGCCCGCACCGTGCGCGCGTACTGCACCCAATTGGTCATCGAAATCGCCAGGATCAGGATTACCGCCGACAACGTTTCGCGCAGGCCCGGGGGCAGCAGCTGGCGGAACACTGCCGTCACAAGGATGGCGACCAGAATGGTCGGGATGCTGAGCAGCGTGTCGCCCAGGCGCATCAGCGCGTTATCGACCCAGCCGCCGAAGTAACCGGCCGCCAAGCCCACCATCAGCCCGATCGCCAGCGACAACACCACCGTCGCCAATCCAATGACCAGCGACATGCGCGAGCCATACAAAATGGCCGACCACACATCGCGGCCCTGCGTGTCCGTGCCCAGCAGGAACTGCGGGTCGGCGCCGTCCACCCAGAATGGCGGCAGCTCGGCGTTCAGCAAGTCCAGCTGCGCCAGATCGTAGGGGTTCTGCGTCGCGATCCACGGCGCGAACACGGCCAGCAGCACCACCACCAGCAGCACGATGCTCGCGCCCATGGCCACGTAATCGTGCCGCAGGCTCCACCACAGATCGCTTTGCAGGAAGCGCGACAACCGGCTTTGCGCACCGCCCTTGAAGGGTTTGGTACCGGGCTTGGAGGCGGGTTTGGAGTCGGGTTTGGTAAAGGGATTAGTGAGCATTTGCGCCTCCTTTGACGTGCTGGCTGCGCAGGCGCGGGTCAACCACGCCGTACATCATGTCCACCAACGTGTTCAGCGCCACGAAGATGAAGGACACGATCACCAGATAGGCGGCCATGACGGGAATGTCCACGAACATGACCGATTGGATGAACAACAGCCCCATGCCCGGCCACTGGAAGACGGTTTCCGTGATCAGCGCGAAGGCGATCAGGTTGCCGATCTGCATGCCCGTCACGGTGATGACGGGCATCAGACAGTTGCGCAGGGCCAGCCGGAAGTGAACGATGCGGTTCGGCAGACCGCGGGCGCGCGCGAACTTGATGAATTCCGTGCGCAGCGTTTCCAGCATTTCGGCGCGCACCAGCCGCATGATCAGCGTGATCTGGAACAACGCCAGGGTGATTGACGGCAGCACCAGCGCGGCCCGGCCCGATGGCGTCAACAGCCCCGTGGACCACCAGCCGACCTTCACCGTTTCGCCGCGGCCAAAGCCCGGCAGCCAGCCCAGCTGCACCGAAAAGATCAGGATCAGCATGATGCCGACCACGAAGCTGGGCAGCGAAATGCCCAGGATGGACACAAACTGCAAGGCCTGCGCCAAGCGGGATTTTCGGTAGATGGCCGTCAGCACGCCCAGCGGCACGCCGATCACCAGCGACAGCAGCGTCGCCATCATCACCAGTTCAAACGTGGCCGGAAAGCGTTCGGCCACCAGCGCAAACACGTCCTGTTGATTGCGGTACGAAATGCCGAACTCGCCTTGCGCGGCGTTCGTGACGAAGTGCACGAACTGCATGCCCACCGACGCGTTCAGCCCCAGGCGTTCGCGCAGTTCGTCGCGCTGCGTCTGCGAGGCCTGCTCGTTCAACATCATGTCGACGGGGTCGCCGACAAAACGGAATATCACAAAGGCCAGCAACGCCACCGCCAGCATCACGCCAACCGCGTTGAAGACCCGTCTAACAATGAACGCCAGCATGTGTGGCTCCCTTCAAACCCGATGTCAGACTCTGGCGGCAGCGCCCGGCTTCAGACGCCGCCCCCGCTCATACGCCCATCACGGCGCGTTACTGCATACGCACCGTCCACAGGCGCGCCTTGTTGTCCGGCATTTGCAGCACGTCGCCCACCTTGTCGCCCACGGCCCAGGCCATCGGCTGCTGGTGCAGCGGCAGGAAGCGCACATCGTCATGCAGGGTCTGCAACACCTCGGACATCATCTGGATGCGCTTCGGGCGATCCATCTCGGCGGCGGCCGCATCAATCTTGGCGTCAAGCGCGGCATCGCCCCACTGCCCCCAGTTGAAGACGCCGGCGGGGCCGGTGCGGCTGTGCATCACTTGCAGCAGAATCGACAAGGCATCAATCTGCGGCTCGTTGGCCCAGCCGTGGATGGTGATGTCGAACTCGCCGCGCGAACGCTTCGGGTTCTGCAACGAACGCGGCCCGCTGGCGAGCGACGCCTTCACCCCAATGCGCGCCCACATCGACGCGGCGGCCTGGCACAGTTCTTCTTCGTTCACAAACATGTCGTTCGAACACAGCAGCGACACCGTGAAGCCATCGGGATACCCGGCATCCGCCAGCAGCTTCTTGGCCTTCGCGGCGTCAAACGGCAAGCGCTCTTCCTGCTTGACCTCGTAGCCCGGAATCGACGGGGCCACCAGTGCGCCCGTGGTGCGCGACAAGCCGCGCATCACGCGCTTTTGCAACAGGTCGGGCGACAGCGCCATGTACAGCGCCTGACGCACGCGCAGGTCTTTCAGCGGGTTCTTGTCGGTGATGTTCGAACCGACGAGCTTGTCGCCCAGGTTGAAACCGAAGTACAGCGTGCGCAGCTCGGTGGATGCCAGCACCTTCACGTTGGAAGCGGCGCGCAGGCGGTCCAAATCCTGCAACGGCGCGTTCTCGGTGAAGTTGATGTCGCCCGACAGCAGCGCGGCCACCCGGGTCGGCGCGGACGCGATGGGCGTGAATTCGATGCGGTCCAGGTTGTGGCGGGGTTTGTCCCACCAGTCTTTGTTCACGACCAGCACGGTGCGCGTGTCGGGCCGGTACGACTCCACCTTGAACGGGCCGGTGCCGTTGGCGTTGTGCGTAGCGTAGCCCTCGATCTTCTTGGCGGCGTCCGTCGGCTTGGTGCTGTTGTTATCCACCAGCCACTGGCGGTTGAAGATGAAGATGTTGGTCAGGTCGTTCAACATCAGCGGGTACGGGTGCGTCATTTCGATGTCGACGGTGAAGTCGTCCACCTTGCGCACGGCTTTGAAGGCGGGCAGGTTGCCCTTCAAGGGCGACGCGTCATCCGACACGCGGGTCATCGAAGCGACGACGTCGTCCGCCGTGAACGGCGCGCCGTTGTGGAACTTCACGCCCTGGCGCAGCTTGAAGCGCAACACGGTGGGCGACGTGGTTTCCCAGGATTCGGCCAGCGCCGGGGTGATGTTGAATTTGTCGTCGTAGCGGATCAGCGCTTCGTACACATGGTTAAGAAACGCCAGGTTGAACGTGCTGCCGTAGGAATACGGGTCCAGCGAATCCAGGTCGCGCGCGGCGCCCCACTTCAGCGTGTTGGCGGCCGAAGCCCCCGAGATGGCCGACAACGCGATCACGGCGCCGGCTGTCCATTTGAGCAACGTCTTCATGGCTGCAACTCTCCCTTGTCTATCGGTTTTCAATACCGGTTTGATGTGGCCGGGGGCAGGCCCGGCGCGGTGTGTGAAGTGATCGGTCCGGCCGGGCTGGGCTGGGCTGGGCTGGGCTGGCCGGGCAGGTCTGGCCGGGTAGGTCCGGGGTTGGCCAGATCACGCCGGGGCGAACTGGCGTTGCGCGCGGTCCAGCGAGGCCAGCGCCAGCACTTGCGCAAGCGCCGCGCGGTAGGAATCGATGATGGGCACGGCGGGTTTGCGCGGCAGCACGGGCAGATAGCCCGCCAGCGCCGCGCCCGCCACGATCACCACGTCGGCGCCCTGCGCCACGGCGGCATCCAGCGCGCGGCTGACCTCGGCGGCGGACTCGGGCGTGCGCGACACGTAGTCCAGCGCGTTGCCCGGCAAGGCGATGATGCCGGCGCAGCGGGCGTCCAGGCCAAGCTGGCGGATCTGTTCGCGCAGCATGCCGGGCCAGCGCTGCCCGACGGTCACGATGGCGTAGCGGTCGCCGCGCTGCATGGCGGCCATGATCGACGCTTCGGCCATGCCCACCACCGGCACGCTCAAGGTTTCGCGCACGGCGCCAATGCCGGGCTCGCCAAAACAGGCCAGCAGGCAGGCATCGAACGGCGCCTCGGCCTGCGTCACTTCGCGCTCCACGGTTTCCAGCACGGCGTGGGCGGCCACGGCGGCTTCCACGCGGCTGGCGATGTAGGCCGGGCCGAACACGGCGGTCACGGCATGCACGTGGGCGGCGCCGTCAAAGAACACGCGCGCCTGGTTGGCCAGACTGGTGGTCAGGTCGGACGTGGTGTTGCCGTTGACCACCAGCAGGCGGTAGGGCTGAAAGGCGGGCCGATTGATCGCGGGCGGATCAAGGACGATGGCGTCGTGCGTGGCTGGCATGAAACAAACCTCTGTCGGTATGTATACAAACACACGGCTCAACCCCAATAGATTTGAGCTATTTTGTATAAATGTTTGTATACGATTTATGCCGACAATGTACGCGCTTCAAATCTGCCTTCAAGCTATCGCTAACCCTTACCGTCAGCTGGTGTATGCTTGCCTACACCCCGCAGTGCGCGCCGGCAGCGAATGCCGGACCCCTCCCATTACAATGAAAATGCGCATGCACAGGAGCCAATAAGACGATGACAACCCTCGCGCCGCCGGCCAATGAGCCCGCCAAGAAAGACACAAATCGCAGCGAAATCGTATACATAAATTTGCGCCGCGCCATCATCGAGCAGGCGCTGCTGCCTGGCGACAAGCTGCCCGAAGACATCATCGGCGAGCGCTTTGGCGTCAGCCGGACCATCGTGCGGGGCGTGCTGACGCGCTTGTTCAGTGAAGGGCTGGTGGATTTACGGCCCAACCGCGGCGCGGCGGTAGCGCGCCCGAGCCTGGAAGAAGCGCACGACATTTTCGAAGCCCGCCGCTGCCTGGAACGCGACGTGGCGCGCCGGCTGCTGCAACACATCACCGAAGCCGGGCTGACGCGGCTGGCGCAACATGTGAAAGAAGAGGAAGCGGCCCGCAAGCGCAACAGCACGAATGAATCCATCCGGCTGTCGGGCGAATTCCACATTCTGATGGCCGAGCTGTCGGGCAATGCGGTGTATGCCCGCTACGTGAACGAGATTGTGTCGCGCTGCTCGCTGATCCTGGCGCTTTACGGCCGGCCGCATTCAAGCGAATGCGCGGTCAGCGAACACATGGAAATTGTGGAAGGGTTGCGTGCGCGCGACGAGAAGCATGTGCTGCATCTGCTGGAGCACCATCTGGAATCCGTCACCGCGCGCGCGCTGCTCAGCACGGACGGCGCAGGCGTGCGTGATATCCGCAAGATCCTGGATCGATACGGCACGTAGGGCCGGGCCCGCCCGATGGGCGTGCCGGTTCCCCCGAGAATGAGAAAAGCGCCCGGTCGGGGCGCTTTTTCGTTCTTGGGCCTAGATTTCGCGTTCTTCCGTCTTGAGGTTGTTGTCGCGAGCGAAATCCACCACGAACTTGTACGCCAGCGGTTCCAGGTCGCGCAAACGCAAGTCGACCACGATTCCGCGCACGCCGTCGATAACGACGGGCAGCACATAAGGCGAATAGGTGAGGTGGTTACCAGCACAGCCGGCGGGCCGGAATTGTGCCATTACGCCAGCGAGCCGCTCCGCCCAATCGCTGGGGCGGAATCGGCTACCGCTTTCGGTAACGCCATGAATTACGAATTGTCTGACGCGAGTTGCCATGAGTTCTTCACTACAGCGCGCCTTTCACGAAAGCCGGATCTTCGGCGTGATCAAACATGCGCCCTGCGCCGCGAATTGTATATGATTGATCCTTTGCCCTCTTTCAAAAGCCGTTTCCCCCAGGGAATCGCGTCTGAACCTATCGAAAAGAGGGCCGATTTTTTTGGTAATCCCCCAGGAGGATCCGCAATGACCTCGCCTCTGGCCAATATTTATGCCCGCCTGCCGGTTGCGTTCACGCACGGCCAGGGCGTCTGGTTGTGGGATGCCGAAGGCCGAAAATATCTGGATGCCCTCGCCGGCATCGGCGTGTCGTGCCTGGGCCACGCCCATCCGAAACTGGTTGCCGCCATCAGCGAGCAGGCCGCGCGCGTCATCCACACGTCGAACATCTACGAAGTGCCCCAGCAGACGGCCTTGGCCGCGCGCCTGACGGCCTTGTCCGGCATGCAGGAAGTTGCGTTCAACAACAGCGGCTCTGAAGCCAACGAGGCCGCCATCAAGCTGGCGCGCTACTACGCCTACCAGCGCGGCAACAAGCACGCCCACATCATCACCATGGACTCGTCCTGGCATGGCCGCACGCTGGCCACGCTGGCGGCCACCGGCAGCGACAAGGCGCGCAAGGGTTTCGAACCCCTGCCCTCGGGCTTCATCCAGGTGCCCTACAACCATCTTGACGCCGTGCGCGACGCGGGTGACGCCGAACCGCGCACCACGGCGGTGCTGCTGGAAGTGCTGCAAGGCGAAGGCGGCATTCGCCCGTCCGACATCGCCTATCTGCAAGCGCTGCGCCGTTTGTGCACCGAACGCGGCTGGCTGCTGATGATCGACGAAGTGCAGTCCGGCATCGGCCGCACCGGCAAGTGGTTCGCCCACCAGTGGGCAGACATCGTGCCGGACGTCATGACCTTGGCCAAGGGCCTGGCGGGCGGCGTACCCATCGGTGCGATGCTGGCCGCTGGCCCCGCCGCGGGCGTCTTCACGCCGGGCAGCCATGGCACGACCTTCGGCGGCGGCCCCCTGGTGTGCGCAGCCGGCCTTGCCGTGCTGGACACGCTCGAATCCGAAAATCTGCTGCACAACGCCCTCACCGTGGGCGACTACCTGAAAGACAAGCTGGCCACCGCCCTGTCAGGCACCCCAGGCGTGACCGAGGTGCGTGGCCGGGGCCTGATGCTGGGCATCGAGCTTGCGCGCCCCTGCGGCGTGCTGGCGCTGCGTGCGCTGGAAGCTGGCCTGCTCATCAACGTCACGCGCGACCGCGTCATCCGTATGCTGCCGCCCCTGATCCTGAACCATCAAGAGGCGGACCAGATCGTCAACACCCTGGTTCCGCTCATCCAACAGTTCCTGGCCGAAAAACCATAATCAACGTCCCGCCCGGGCCACGAGCCTGGCGAGACCCAATGACCTGCGACATCACCATGACTCCTCCCACGACTCAAAACGGCCCGTTGCGGCATTTCCTTCAGTTCAAAGATTTCTCGCCCGCCGAGATCGCCTACGTGCTGGACCGCGCGCGCCTGATCAAAGAAAAGTTCAAGCGCTACGAACCCCACATGCCGCTGCACGACCGCACGCTGGCGATGGTGTTTGAAAAGGCCAGCACCCGCACCCGCGTGTCGTTTGAAGCCGGCATGTACCAGATGGGCGGATCGGTCATCAACCTGACCTCGAACGATTCGCAGCTGGGCCGCTCGGAGCCCATCGAAGACACGGCGCGCGTCATCTCGCGCATGGTCGACATCGTCATGATCCGCACGTTCGAGCAGACCCGCATCGAGCGCTTCGCCTCGCATTCGCGCGTGCCGGTCATCAACGGCCTGACCAACGAATTCCACCCCTGCCAGATCCTGGCCGACATCTTCACCTACATCGAGCACCGCGGCCCCATCGCCGGCAAGACGGTGGCCTGGGTGGGCGACGCCAACAACATGGCCTACACGTGGCTGCACGCGGCCGAAATGCTGGGCTTCACGCTGCATGTGTCCACGCCGGCCGGCTACGAGCTCGAAGCCTCGCGCATCGGCACGCCGTCCGCCAAGGTGCTGCGCCAGTTCAAAGACCCCATGGAGGCGTGCAAGGGCGCGCACCTGGTCACGACCGACGTCTGGACCAGCATGGGCTACGAAGCTGAAAACGAAGAGCGCCGCGCGGCGTTTGCCGACTGGTGCGTGGACGCCGAAATGATGGCCGCGGCCGACGCCGAAGCCGTCTTCATGCACTGCCTGCCCGCCCACCGCGGCGAAGAAGTCACCGGTGAAGTCATCGACGGCCCGCAAAGCGTGGTCTGGGACGAAGCCGAAAACCGTTTGCACGTGCAAAAGGCGCTGATGGAATTCCTGCTGCTGGGCCAATTGAAGTAAGCCCGCTCGGCATGGAAAAGGGCCTGGATATCTTGCGATATCCAGGCCCTTTCTGTTTCTTTCGTTGCTTGGCGGCAGCGATCAGCGCAGCGTGCGTTCCCACGCGGCGATGGCGTCGGCCACCGCTTGCGGCTTCTCGGGCACCAATGCATGCCCTGCCCCATCAATCACCACTACCGACACCCGGCTACCGAACTCATCGCGGATTTCGTTGCGCGTGGCGGGCGGCTTGAACAAGTCCAGCTCGGCCTGCAAATCCAGCAGGGGTTTGTTGCCGCCCGACCACCAATCGGATTGCTGCGTCGCCTTGCCCGCCAGACGCTGGCTTTCGCTGACCTCGGGATACCAGCCATTGAGCCACACGCGCGCGTCGTTGGCCGGCGCGAAGAACGCGTACTGGATGGACTTCAAGCGTTCGGCGTCCGGCAGCGATAGCTCGGCGCTGCGGTCCACGTGTTCGCTCAAGCCCTTGGGATACTGCTTGGCTGCGGCGGCCACGATGACGACGCCGCGCACCAGTTCGGGGTGATCCACGCCCGTCGTGCGCGCCACCCAATTGCCAAAGGCATGGCCGACCATCACGACAGGCTGGCGCGCCACGTTGCGAATCACCGCCGCCTGATCTTCGGCCAGATCGTGCAGCGTGATGCCAGACATCGGCCCCGTGCTGCCGCCGATGCCGCGCGGTTGCGGACGCAAGACGCGGTAGCCGGCTTGCACGAAACGGTCGGCCAGCACGTCGAAATCTTCCGCGCCACGGCCGCGCGACGGCAGCAACACCAGCGCCGGCCCCGTCCCCTGGTCCAGCACTTCGATGCTGGCGCCGTTGCCCACCACCACATTCACGCGCTTGGGCGCATCGGCCAACGCGGGGCTAGCGGCCACGGCCGCGCACGACAGCGTCAAGCCGCTCAGTAAGAACTTCATCATCATGTCTCCTCGGTTCGGGTCTGCGCCCGCTGCGTTTACAGGATTTTGCGGAACATCGTCCGGCGCGTATTGCGAAACGACGGGCGCACGCGGCTGCTCCAATCGGTGGCGCGCACCGCCAGCCACGGCGGGCTGCCGAAGGTTTCGCGCGTGTGCAGGTCGTAGCAGGCCAGATAGCGCGGCGCTTCGTCGCGGCATTCATACCGCATCGCGCGCACCGTGCCCGGCACGGATGCCAGACCCGGCAAATGCTCCTGGTCGTACCAGGCGTTCAGATCGGCGTCGGCCTCGGGCACGACATCGGTTTCAACGATGTAGTGCCACGGCGCATCCTGCCCGGCCGATGCGCCCGCCAAGTCCAGCGTCTGATGCAGCACGCGCGCCCGCGCACCGGGAAAACTCTCGGCCAGACGCGCCTGAATCTCGGGCAACGCGTCCGGTGCGCCGCGCAGGTACACGTAGGTGTCTTCCTCTTCCAGCGCGGCGAACGCGCTGACGGACACGCCCGTCAGCCCCTGCGTCAAACGTTGGGCCATATCCGCCGCGCGCGCTTCGTCAAAGCGCTCGCCCAGCGACACCAGCAATACCGATTCCTGCACAGTCTTCTCCTTTCAGTGGCCGACGCGCAGCGCCACAAGGAAGCGCGACACCATGTTGTACGCCCCCACCGTGGCCGCCAGCTCGACCAATTGCGTGTCATCGTAGCGTGCGCGCAAGGGCGCGAATACAGCGTCCGGCACGTCAATGTCGCGCGTCATGGCGTCGGTCAGCGCCAGCACCTCGGCCTCGCCGGGCGCCAGCCCGTCGACGGCATCCGGCGCGGGGTTGCTGCGCAGCGCATCGATCACCTGCTGCGGCATGCCGCCCGCCAGCGCATGCGGCACGTGCGCATCGAATTCATAAGGCGCGTTGTTCAACGTCGCCACCCGCAGAATGATCAGCTCGCGCAAGCGCGGCGCCAGCGACGTCTTCTGGCGGATGGCGGTCAGCATGGCTTCCCAGCCTTCGACCACGGCGGGGCTGTTCAGCAGCACCTGATACAGCGGTGAAATCCGGCCGCGCGCGGCGCTGATGCGCGCCTCAAGCGTGGCCAGTTCCTGACGGGTGCCCGGTTCAACGGGCGCGACTCGGCTTGCGCTCATGTTTACTCCGGACGAATGTTCTTGCGCTGGATCAGCGCGGTCCACTTGTCGCGGTCGGACGCGATCAAAGCGGCCAGTTCTTGCGGCGAGCTGGGTGCAGCCTGCGCGCCGAATTTCTCAAGCTTGGCGCGCACGGCTTCGTTGCCCAATGCGGCGCGCACGGCCTGGTTCAGCTTGTCAACGGTGGCGGGGGGCGTGGACGCGGGCGCCACGATGCCATACCAGTTGTTCGACTCGACGCCCGCAATGCCCTGCTCGGCCAGCGTTTTCACGTCCGGCAACAGCGGGTGGCGCGTGGGTGCGGCGATGCCCAGCGGCTTCAGCTTGCCGCCCTGGATGTGGCCGATCAGGCCCGGCACATCGCCAAAGAAGCCGGCAACCTGATTGCCCATCACGTCGTTAATGACGGGCGCAGCGCCCTTGTACGGCACATGCAGCACGTTGGCCTTGCTGGCGTCGGCAAACATTTCCATCGTCAGATGCGGAATGCTGCCGATGCCCGACGACCCAATCGCCACCGACTGCGACGCGGCTTGCGACTTCTTCACGAAATCGGCGGCGTCGGTGGCCGGGTTGGACGGGTTCACGACGAACACGGTTGCGTTGTTCACGACCTTGGACACGGGCGCAAAGTCGCGCACCGGATCGTAAGGCAGGTCTTTGTACAGCGCCGGGCTGATCGCCACCGCGCCCACGCTCGTCAGAAACAGCACCGAACCGTCGCCCGGCGCCTTGGCCACGTAGGCCGCGGCGATGTTGCCGTTGGCGCCGGCCTTGTTTTCAACGATGACCTGCTGCTTGAGCTCCTTGCCCAATTGCTCGGCCAACACACGCCCCACCAGATCCACCGGCCCGCCGGGCGGGAACGCGATGATCAGGCGGACGGGGCCATCGGCGTGCGCCGCGCTGACCGCGGCCAGGCTCAGCACGGTGGCCGAGATGATTTTCTTGAACATGGTGTCTCCTCAATGAATGAATTTTTATGGCCTGACGAACAGGCGTCGCCGATTACAGAAATCCGTACAGCCGAGCCGGGTTGTCGACCAGCACGCGTTGGCGCAACGCGGCGTCGGGACACGCTTCAAAAAACGTATCCACCAATTCGCCGTCGTCGGGCATGTCGCCCGCCACGTTCGGATGCGGCCAGTCGGTGCCCCACAAGGTGCGGTCGGGCATGGCGTCGATCAGGGCGCGCACATACGGAATGCCTTCGGCGAAGGGCCGCTTGCCGGACGCGATGCGGTCAATGCCCGACACCTTGACCCACGCTTGCGGCACATCCGCCAAGCTGAGCAAGGCGCGCATCGCGGGGGAATCCAGACCATCGGCCGCCTTCAGCCGGCCCATGTGGTCCACGACGAACGGCACCGGCAACGCCAGCAATCGCGGCAGCAAGTCGGGCAGCATGGCGCCGTCCACGTGCAGGCACAGATGCCAGCCCAGCGGCGCAATCAGCGACACCACATGGTCGAACACCGCCGGGTCAGGCGCGCCGCCCAGGTGCGGCACGAAATTGAATCGCGCAGCGCGCACGCCGCCGTCATGCAGCCGCTTGACGCTGTCAGCCGTAGCGTCCGCGCCCAACAGCGCCACGCCCCGATAACGGCCGCCGCTTTGCGCCAGCGCATCCAGCAAGGCGCTGTGGTCCGACCCATGGCAATTGGCCTGCACCACCACCGCGCGCTCAATGCCCAGATGCGCGTGCAAGGCCGCCATCTTTGCGTAGGGCGCATCAGGCGGCGTGTACGAGCGGCCCTCGGCATACGGGAACACGTCGCCCGGCCCGAAGACATGGCAATGGGCGTCGCACGCGCCAGGCGGCAAGGCGTGGCGGGGACGGGAAGGAGACGCAAGCGGAGGGCGGCAATCTGGCACGGGCGAATTCCTGCGGGGAAACCGACATCGTCCCGGATTGCGGGCTGGCTAACAATGCTATATCTTTGATTTCAGATATAGAAAAACTACATATCAGATGGACCTCAAGCAAATCGAATACTTCGTCAGGGTCGCCGAGCGGCGCAGCTTCTCGCGCGCCGCCGAAATGCTGGACGTGGCCCAACCCACGCTCAGCCGGCAGGTGCGCCTGCTGGAACTCGAACTGGGCCAGCATCTGCTGTACCGCAACGGCCGCGGCGCGGAACCTACCGAGGCCGGCCTGCGCTTTCTGGAACACGCCCGCGCATTGCTGACGCTGGCCGAACGCGCCAAGGAAGATTTGCAAACGCTGCGAGAAACGCCCACGGGCAAGGTCGTGGTGGGCCTGCCGCCGCGCATCGCGCGCGTGCTGACGCCGCCGCTGGTGCAAGCCTTTCGCCGCAGCTTTCCCGACGCCTCTATCGCGGTTGCCGAAGGCCTGAGCGCCCAGGTGCGCGAATGGCTGCTGGCGGGCCGCGTCGACCTGGCCCTGCTGTACGACCCCGCGCCCTCGCCCCAGCTGGCGTATGAATCGCTGTTTCGCGAAGACCTGGTGCTGGCCGCCGCGGCGGGGCATCAGCCGCCGCTGCCCGCGCGCGTGGCCGTGGCGCAGCTGGGCAATTACCCTCTGGTGCTGCCCAGCCTGCCCAACGCCATCCGCACCTTGGTGGAAAGCGTGTGCCGCGCGCAAGGCGTGCGGCTGAAGGTGGCGGCCGAGGTGGATGCGGTGCAAACGATTGTTGAGCTCGCGGCCCAAGGCGACGCCTATGCCATCTTGCCGCGCTCCGCCGCCCAAGGCCCGGCCGCCGAACACGCGCTGTCGCTGTGCGACATCGGGTCGCCCAAGATCACCAATAACCTGGTGCTGGCCAGCGCCCGCCATCGGCCGGCCACGCGGCTGGCCACCGCAACGGGCCAGATGATCCGGCAATTGAAGCTCGCGGAATTGTTCCAACCCGCGGGCCAGGCGCGCCGGACGTGATGGCGACGACGACTACGGCGGACACTGCGGTCGCTATGGTCACTGCGGTCACTGCGACCACTGCGGCCACTGCGGTCACTGCGGCCACTGCGATTAATACGGCCGCTACGGCCGCGCCTCCACGCTGAACGCCACGCGCGTCGTGCCGCCTTCGCTGCTGGCGGACACCGCGCCCCCATGCATGAGCGCCACCGCCTTCACAATGGCCAGCCCCAGGCCGTGGCTGTGCTCCACGCCATCGCCCCGCCGCGCGGCATCCACGCGGTAAAAGCGCTGAAACAAGTGCGGCAGATGCGCCGGGTCGATCGCCGGCCCCGCATTGCTGACGGCCACTTCCAAGTGGGCGCCCTGGCGCTGAATGTCGATGCCGATTTCCGCGCCCGGCTGCGAATACTGGATGGCGTTTTGCAGCAGGTTTGTGACGGCGCGCCGGAACAAGGCGGTGTCGATCAGCGCGCTGGCGTCGCGGTCGCCGTCAATGCGCAGCCGCATGCCGGCCTCATCCAGCAGGAACTCAAAGAACTCCGCCGTCTTGCCGACTTCGTCCGCCAGCACCGCATGGACCCGTCCACTGGCGGCCTCGCCCTGATCGGCGCGCGCCAGGAACAGCATGTCGTTGATCATGGCGCGCAAGCGGTCCAGCTCTTCCAGATTCGATTGCAACACCTCTTGCAGATCGTCCGCGCTGCGCGGACGCGACAACGCCACCTGAGTCTGGCCGATCAGGTTCGTGAGCGGCGTGCGCAGCTCGTGGGCAACATCCGCATTGAACCCTTCCAGCTGGTTGTACGCGCCCTCCAGCCGCGCCAAAGCCCCATTGAACGACGTGGCCAGGTCTTCCAGTTCCACCGGCAGCTCGGCCATGCTGAGCCGCTGAGACAAGGCGCTGGGCCGCAGCGCGCGCGCCTCGGCCGACAGCCGGTTCAAGGGCCGCAGACCCAGCCGCGTCACCCAGAACCCCAACAGCGCCACCAGCAGAATGGCCGTCAGCGACAGGCCCGCCATCGCCCACAGCAGGTAGCGCAGCGTATGCGCATAGGGCGCGGAATCCATGCCGACGATCAGCCGCACCGGCGGCCGCGCCAGATATGCATCGACCGTCACCGTCAGCGTGCGCAGCGCGTAATCGCGCTCGGGCAAGGTGATCTTGCCAAAGCCGTCGGGGTGGCGTTCCAGGCTGCTGATGTCGGCCAGACCCTTGCCATATTCGTAGGCGGGGTCGTCCGACAGCACCCAGAAGCGCAAGCTGCCATCGGCGGGCGTCAGGGTGTCGAGCTTGGTCTTGAAGCGGCCCCAGCGGTCAAGGTCGCCGCTGCGGGCCAGTGAATAACTGACCTCTTGCGCCGTCGTGCGCAGCGCGTCTTGCTGGATGCGGTCAAGCTGGCGGTCCAGCACGCCGTAGAGCGCCACCCCGGTCAGCGCAAACGTCACCGCCGCCGCTACCGCGTACAAGATGACCAGCCGGGATTTCAGTGACGTCTTCATGAAGGGCGCTTCATCGTTCACACCTGATCATTTGCCGATTCCGGTTCGCTCGTCCGGGTTCGTCCGGCTTGTCCGGTTCGTCCGGGTTCGTCCGGCTTGTCCGGTTCGTCCGGGTTCGTCCGGACTCGTCCGCGTTCGTCCGCACCGCCCGCCCCTCATGGCGCGGCCGCTTCATCGCGCAGCTCCAGCACATAGCCCATGCCGCGTATCGTGTGCAGCAGGCGCCGGCCAAAGGGGGCATCCACCTTGCCGCGCAGCCGCTTGATGGCCACTTCCACCACGTTCACGTTGCTGTCGAAATTCATGTCCCAGACCAGTTCCGCTATCGCCGTCTTGGACAGGATTTCGCCCTGGCGGCGCGCCAGCACGGCCAGCAACGCGAATTCCTTGGCGGTCAGGTCCAGCCGGGTGCCGGCCCGCCAGGCTTTGCGGCTGATCAGGTCAATCTGCAAATCGCCAATGCGCAGTTGCACGGGTTCCTGCGCGCGGCCGCGCCGGGTCAGCGCCTGCAGGCGCGCCAGCAATTCAAGAAAGGAAAAAGGCTTGACCAGGTAATCGTCGGCCCCGTCGTGCAGGCCGCGAATGCGGTCTTCGACGCCATCGCGGGCGGTCAGCATGATGACGGGCGTCTGCCGCACCGTGCGCAGCGATCGCAGCACCGCAAAGCCGTCCATGCCGGGCAGCATGGCGTCCAGCACGATCACGTCGTAATCGTGCTCCAGGGCCAGGTGCTGGCCGTCAATGCCGTTATGCGCAACATCGACCGTGCAGCCCTGCTCGCCCAAGCCTTTGCGCAGGTAATCCGCCGTCTTCAGTTCGTCTTCGACTATCAGGATTTTCATGTGCCGCCCCGCAAACGCTACGGTTGACCGCTATTTTGACTCAAGTCCGCCCGGCGCTGCGCGCCTTTGCCTGATTCGCCATCGTCACCTGCCCTGCCTTTCTTGCCGCCCGCGCCGCCTTGCGTTCCATGTACCAGTAGTGCGCCCGGTCCAGATACAGGTAGACGACCGGCGTCGTGAACAAGGTCAGCGCCTGCGACACGATCAGGCCGCCCACCATCGCATAGCCCAGCGGCCGGCGCAGTTCCGACCCTTGGCCGTGGCTCAGCATCAGCGGCAAGCCGCTAAGCAGCGCGCACATCGTCGTCATCATGATGGGCCGGAAGCGCAATACGCAAGCCTGGTAAATGGCCTCGGCCGGCGCCATGCCGTGCTCGCGCTCGGCGGTCAGCGCAAAGTCGATCATCATGATGCCGTTCTTCTTCACGATGCCAATCAGCAAGATGATGCCGATCAGCGCAATCACGCTCAGGTCATATCCGCCCAGCATCAGGATCAACAGCGCGCCTACCCCGGCAGATGGCAAGGTGGACAAAATCGTCAGCGGGTGGATATAGCTTTCGTACAGCAGGCCCAGCACGATGTAGACGGCGATCAGCGCCGCCGCAATCAGGTACGGCTGCGTCGACAACGAATCCCCAAACGCCTTGGCTGTGCCTTGGAACGCGCCCGTCAGGCTGGCCGGCGCCCCCATCTGGTTTTGCGCCTGCTGAATCGCCTGCACGGCGCTGCCCAGCGACGCGCCCGGCGCCAGGTTGAACGAAATGGTCACCGCCGGAAACTGCCCTTGGTGGCTGATCGACAGGTACGCCGTCTTGTTCGTGTCCAGCTTCACGAAGGTAGACAGCGGCACCTGCTGCCCGGTCAGCGGCGAGGTCAGGTAGAGCTTGGAAAACAGGCTCGGGTCTTGTTGCAGCTTGGGCGTCACTTCCAGAATCACGTGATAGCTGTTGATCTGCGTGAAGTACTGCGCCACCTGGCGCTGGCCGATCGCGTCATAGATGGTGGCGTCGATCAGCGCGGGCGAAATGCCGAACGACGAGGCCCGCGCGCGGTCAATCGTCAGCGAGGCCGTGGCCGCGTTGTTCTGCTGGTCGGAGGCCACATCCGTCAATTGCGGCAACTTGCGAAACGCCGTCAACAGTTTCGGGGCCCAGACGTTCAGCTCGTCCAGATTGGAATCCGTCAGCGTGTACTGGTATTGCGTGCGCGACAGGCGCCCGCCCACGTTGATGTCTTGCCCCGCCTGCATGAACAGCGTCACGCCTTCAAGCTTGGCCAGTTGCGGGCGCAGCCGCCCGATCACCTCGTCGGCTGACGCCGTGCGGCCTTCGTCCTTGGGCTTTAGGCCGATATAGAAGTTGCCGGTGTTGTACGTGCTTTGACTGCCGTTGAAACCAAAGCTGGCGATGTCCGGGTCTTGCCGAATGACGTCGGCCATCTGGATCATGCGCTGGTTCATCAACGCGAAAGAAGAATCCTGCGCCGACTCCGCAAAGCCGAAGATAAAGCCCGTGTCCTGCTGCGGAAAGAAGCCTTTCGGGATCACCAGGAATAGCGCCACCGTGCACGCCACCGTGGCCAGGAACACGCACAAGGTGGCGAACTGGTGGCGCAGCACCAGCTTCAGCCCGCGCTCGTAACCATGCAGCATGGCGTCAAAGCCGCGTTCAAACAGCTGGTACAGCCGGCCGTGGCGCTCGCCGTGATGGTTCTTCAAGTAGCGCGAGCACAGCATCGGCGTCAACGTCAGCGACACCAGCACCGACACCACGATGGCCAGCGTGACGGTCACGGCAAATTCGCGGAACAGGCGGCCGACGATGCCGCCCATCAGCAACAGCGGGATGAACACGGCAATCAGCGATACCGAGATCGACACGATGGTGAAGCCGATTTCGCCCGCCCCTTTGTACGCGGCTTCCAGTGGCGACATGCCGTCCTCGACGTGGCGGTACACGTTCTCCAGCATCACGATGGCGTCGTCCACGACGAAGCCCACCGAGATCGTCAGCGCCATCAACGACAGGTTGTCCAGGCTGAAGCCCACCACATACATCATGGCGGCGGTGCCCATCAGCGCCAGCGGCACCGTCACGCAGGGAATCAGCGTGGCCGGCACGTTGCGCAGGAACAGGAAGATCACCAGCACCACCAGCAAGATGGTCAGCGTCAGCGTGAACTCCACATCCGTGACGGAGGCACGGATGGTCTGCGTGCGGTCGATGATGGTGTTCACATGCACGGACGGCGGAATCGATGCTTCAAGCCTCGGCAACGCCGCGCGGATGCGGTCCACGGTTTCGATTACGTTGGCGCCCGGCTGCTTGCTGATCTGCAACACGATGGATCGGCCGTTGGTGATCGTGTTGTCAGGCGGCGAAGCCTTGCCCGCGTAGGCCCAGCCGGCCAGCTTGGTGTTCTCGGGCCCATCCACCGCCACGCCCACATCGCGCACGCGAATCGGCGCGCCATTGCGGTAGGCCAACACCATGTCGTTCCACTGCGCGGCGGACAGCAACTGGTCATTGGTATAGGTCGTGAAGCTTTGGCGCGCGCCGTCGATGGTGCCCTTGGGCTGGTTGACGGTGGTGGTGGCGATTACGCCGCGTATGTCTTCCAGGCTCAAGCCCAGCGCCGACAGCTTGCCCGGGTCCACCTGTATACGCACGGCGGGCTTTTGCTGCCCGCCAATGTTGACGAGCCCCACGCCGGATATCTGCGAAATCTGCTGCGCCAGGATGTTGTCGGCGTAGTCATTCACCTGGATCAGCGGCAGCGTGTCGGACTGCACCGCCATCACCATGATGGGCGCGTCCGCCGGGTTCACCTTGCGAAACGTGGGCGGGTTGGGCAGGTTGGCCGGCAACTGCCCGGTGGCGGCATTGATGGCCGCCTGCACATCCACCGCCGCCGAATCAATGCTGCGGTTCAAGTCGAACTGCAAGGTGATCTGCGTGTTGCCAATAGCGCTGACAGAGGTCATCTGCGACAAACCGGCGATCAGCGAAAACTGCCGTTCCAGCGGCTGCGCCACGTTTGACGCCATGGTCTCGGGGCTGCCGCCGGGCAAGTTGGCCTGCACCTGGATGGTAGGAAAATCCACCTGCGGCAACGGCGCCACGGGCAACAGCGGCCAGGCCGCGATGCCCACCAGCAAAATCGCCAGCGCCAGCAGCGACGTGCCGATCGGCCGCTTGATGAAATTGGCCGAGATGCTCATTTCACATTCCCCACAGGGACGGGGGTTGCGGCCAGCTCACGCACCTTGCTGCCCGGTTTGATCTTGTACTGCCCGTCCACCACTACGCGCTGCCCGGCCGTCAAGCCGGTCTGGATAATCGCCAGGCCGTCCTGCATCCGCTCCACCATTACCGCTTGCGGCTGCGCCACGCCGCTGCCGTCCACCGCGTACACGAAGGTGCCGGTCTGGCTGCGCTGCACGGCGGCCGCCGGCACGGTCAGCACGTTTTCATGCGCATCCAGCACCAGGCGGGCGTTCACATACAAGCCGGGCCACAGCCGATGACGCGGGTTGTCGAACCGGCCCTTCAACTGCACCGTGCCGGTGGTGGTGTCGATCTGGTTGTTCAGCAGCACCAGCGTGCCCGTTTCCAAAGGTTCATTACTGTCACGCGCATACGTCACGACCGGCAGAGGCTGGCCCAGGTTCATGGCGGCGTTGATGGCCGGCACCGATTCTTCGGGCAGCGAGAACTGCACGGTGATCGGGTCAATCTGATTAATCACGACCAGCCCGTTCGCGTCCGCCGCGTGCACGATGTTGCCCGGGTCCACCAGCCGCGCGCCCACCCGGCCTGCAATCGGCGCCACGATGCGCGTGTAGTCCAGCTGCACGCGGGCATAGCTGATCTGCGCGTCGTCGGTCTGGGTTGCCGCCTCCAGCTGCGCGACCAGGGCGCGCTGCGCATCCAGCGTCTGCTGCGTGGCGGCGTCTTCGCGCTGCAAGCGGGTATAGCGTTGCAGATCAAGACGGGCGTTCAGCAAGGTGGCCTGATCCTTCGCGCGCTGCGCCTGCGCCTGGGCCAGTTGCGCCTGCAACGCGCGCGGGTCGATGTTGGCCAGCACCTGGCCGGCCTTGACGTCCTGCCCTTCAACAAACCCCACGCTGTCCAGCTGCCCATCCACACGCGCCTTGACCGTGACACTGGCGGCCGCGGTTACGGTGCCGACCCCGGTCAGATAACGCGCGACGTCCTGCTGTTGCACCAGCACCGTCGCCACGGGCACGACGGGGTCCGGCGCGGCGGGCGGCGCACCCCGATCGCGCAACAGCAGCCACACCGCCAGCGCGCACACCACGACGGCCAGCGCCGCAAGCCCGGCGCGCCGATGGGGGGAAGTCAACACTTGATCCATGGACTCACTCGTTCTTGGTAGTTGTGCTTGCGGCCTGCCCGGGGCCGGCCACCGCCAGCGCGGCGGCATCGGGCGTGTTCAAGGCGGCGGCGTTCCAGCCTCCGCCCACGGCCTTCACCAGCGCCACGCTGGCCACCAGTTGCCGGCCATGCAACTGCACGGCGGCGCGTTCGTTTGACAGGGTCAGCGCTTGGGCGACAGCCACGGTCAGAAAGGTCGTGGTGCCCGCGCGGTATTGCGCCAGGGCCAATTGCTCGCTCAAGCGCGAGGCGGCCACCGCGTCGTCCTGCACGCGCGCTTCATCGTCCAGCACGCGCAGCGTGGACAGGTTGTCTTCCACTTCCTGAAACGCGCCCAGCACCGTCTGCTTGTATTGCGCGGCGCTGGCATCGAACACCGCCACGGCCTGCGCGTCACGCGCTTTGCGCAAGCCGCCGTCGAACACGGTTTCGGCCAACAGCGCGCCCAATGACCAGACCCGGCCCGGTGCGTTGAACCACTGCGCGAAACTGGCGGCGCCAAAGCCGCCGCTTGCCGACAACACCAGCGACGGGAAGTACGCCGCGCGCGCCACCCCGATGCCCGCATTGGCCGAGGCCACATTGCGCTCGGCCGCAGCGATGTCCGGCCGCCGTTCCAGCAACGCCGACGGCAGGCCCGTGGGCACCGGCGGCACCTGGTACGTCCAGGGCTGGCCGGCCGGCAAGGCAGGCAGATCAAACTGCGCGGGCGTGCGCCCCGTCAGAATGGCGATGGCGTGTTCCAGCTGGCTGCGCGACGCGTCCAGGTCGATCGACTGCGCCTGTGCGGTCTTCAGTTGCGCTTCGGCCTGCGCTACATCCGAACGCAAGGCCACGCCCGCGTCGTACTGGCTCTGCGTCAGCTTCAGCGTGCGCGCATAGGCTTGCAGCGTGCGGGCGTAAAGCGCTTTTTCGCGGTCCACGGCCCGCAATTGCAGATAGTCCTGCGCCAGCGCGGCCTGAATGCTGAGCCGGGCGGCGGCCAAACTGGCCTCGCTGGCCTGGGTCGTGGCGTCGCTGGCTTCGACCTGGCGGCGCACCGCGCCCCACAGGTCGGGTTCCCACGACACGTCCAGCGCGGCGGCGTAGCCATTGGACACCGCCGTCACGCCATTGCTTTTCGCCCGCGCCCGCTGGGCAGAGGCGCTGACGCCCTCCGTGGGCCAGAAGCCGGCCCGCGCAGCGTCAGCGGCCGCCCGCGCCTGACGGTACTGGGCCTGCGCCTGCTGAATCGTCTGATTGGCGGCGTTGGCCTGGTCGATCAGCGTGTTCAGCGTGGCGTCGCCATACGCTTCCCACCAGCGCATGTTGCCGTCGATCGCCCCGGGCTCGGCCGGCTTCCACGGGCCGGCTTCCTTGTAGGCGGCAGGCAGGTCCATCGCCGGGCGCGTGTAATCCGGCCCGGCCGCGCAGCCGGCCAATGCCAGCACGGCCGCCAACCCCGCTCCCGCCCAACGCGGCCCCATACGATTTCCCGTGTTCATGTCGCGAGCCGGGTCCCCGGCCACTTGTGGATAGGGCTCCACTGTAGAAAGGGGTCCCGGACCCCACGCTGTCCGCATCCTGACAAAACGGACAGGTTCGCGGGCGCGGGCGGCGGACAAGGCCCTCACGGGGACAGATGCGGCCAGCCGCCCAAGCGGCGCCGCCCGTCCCGGTCAAAAGAGTTAAAATGCCGGCTACCTTTCTTGTTTGGCGGCTTGCTGCTGTCAAAGCCTTTTGTCAAAGTCCTGTTGGCGTCTCACCTCAAACAATGACCACTATCCTCCCGAACCTTCCCACCGGCCAGAAGGTCGGCATCGCCTTTTCCGGCGGCCTCGACACCAGCGCAGCGCTTCTGTGGATGCGCAATAACGGCGCCATTCCGTACGCCTACACGGCGAACCTGGGCCAGCCCGACGAATCCGATTACGACGAAATCCCCCGCAAGGCCCTGGCCTACGGCGCCGAAAACGCCCGCCTGATCGACTGCCGCGCGCAGTTGGTGGCTGAAGGCATCGCCGCCCTGCAAGCGGGCGCGTTCCACATCTCGACCGCCGGCATCACGTACTTCAACACGACCCCCATCGGCCGCGCCGTCACCGGCACGATGCTGGTGGCCGCCATGAAGGAAGACGACGTCAACATCTGGGGCGACGGCAGCACCTTCAAGGGCAACGACATCGAGCGCTTCTACCGCTACGGTCTGTTGACCAACCCCGACCTGAAGATCTACAAGCCCTGGCTTGACCAGCGCTTCATCGACGAACTGGGCGGCCGTTCGGAAATGTCCGAATACATGCGCCAAGCCGGCTTCGACTACAAGATGTCGGCCGAAAAAGCCTACTCGACCGACTCCAACCTGCTGGGCGCGACCCACGAAGCCAAGGACCTGGAGCAACTGAACTCCGGCATCCGCATCGTCAAGCCCATCATGGGCGTGGCGTTCTGGCGCGACGACGTGGCCGTGAAGGCCGAAGAAGTCACCGTCCGCTTCGAGGAAGGCCAACCGGTCGCCCTGAACGGCGTGGAATACAGCGACCCGGTCGAACTGCTGCTGGAAGCCAACCGCATCGGCGGCCGCCACGGCCTGGGCATGAGCGACCAGATCGAAAACCGCATCATCGAAGCCAAGAGCCGCGGCATCTACGAAGCCCCGGGCCTGGCGCTGCTGTTCATCGCCTACGAACGCCTGGTCACCGGCATTCACAACGAAGACACCATCGAGCAGTACCGCGAAAACGGCCGCAAGCTGGGCCGCCTGCTGTACCAAGGCCGCTGGTTCGACCCGCAAGCCATCATGCTGCGCGAAACCGCCCAACGCTGGGTCGCCCGCGCCATCACCGGCGAAGTCACCATCGAACTGCGCCGCGGCAACGACTACTCGCTGCTGAACACGGAATCGGCCAACCTGACGTACGCGCCCGAGCGCCTGTCGATGGAAAAGGTCGAAAACGCCCCGTTCACGCCGGCAGACCGCATCGGCCAACTGACCATGCGCAACCTCGACATCGTCGACACCCGCGAAAAGCTCTTCACGTACGTGAAGACGGGTTTGCTGGCATCCAGCGGCACGTCGCTGCCCCAGCTGACGGACGCGGCGAAGAAGAAGTAATTCTTCAACGCCCAACAAAAAACCCCTCGACGATGTCGAGGGGTTTTTTTTGTGGGTCTGGGATTGATGGGTTGCGGCGATGGATCGCAGTCGTTCTTATGCGCGTATTCGCGCGCTTCACCCATCCTACGCGCGGCATTCGCAACGCCATATTGACCAGCGCATTCACGAAGCGCCACCACCCCAACGCAAGACACCGCGTAAGCGCCAAAAGGCCGCCCGCGCGGCCGGCCTGGCGCGGGCCCCGCAAGATCTTCCCCCACCCACCACCGTAGGCGCGAACCCTAAGCAAACCATTCGCCCCAGCGCCCGTCAGGTTTCCACCACCCGAGCCCTGCGCGTCGGGGGCCTGGGGTGCGCGGGGCGTCGATAAGCCCGAGGGAATCTGAAGGAACCCGCCGAAGGCGGGTGACGAAGATGACAAAGGGGAAGTCCGGAGCGAAGGCTCCGGACCGCAATCGTTGCCCCGCGCACCCCAGGCCCCCGACGTGCAGGGCGTCTAAAGAACCCACCACCCGCGAAACACAAAAACCAAAGCGCCTACAACTCCACCTGCATTCCCATTTCCACCACCCGATTCGCCGGAATCTTGAAAAACTTCGTACTCCGCGTCGAATTCCGAGCCATGAACGAGAACACCGCCCGCCGCCACCGCCACAGCGCCGGCTTTCTCGCCGCCACCACGGTCTGCCGCGACAGGAAATAAGACGTCCGCATCGGTTCCAGATCCAGCTCGGGATACGCTTCAGCCACCAGCCGCAGCGCTTCCGGCACATCCGGATCTTCCTTGAAGCCGTAATTCACCGTCGCCGTCCAGCTCGACGCGCTCAGCTTCTTCACCACGAACCGCTCTTCCGGCGAGATATACGGCACGTCCGCCACCAGAATCGTCAGGAACAGCACGTGGTCGTGCAGCACCTTGTTGTGCTTCAGGTTATGCAGCAGCGCCGGCGGCACATTGCCCGAATTCATCGTCATGAAGATCGCCGTACCCGGCACCCGCGACGGGGGGTATTCCTCAAGCTGCTCCATGAATTCCTTGAGCGGCTGACGATCCCGATGTTGCATATCAGACAGCAGATGACGGCCACGGCGCCACGTCATCATCAGCGTGAACACCACGATCGCCACCAGCAGCGGCAACCAGCCGCCCTCATGAATCTTGAACACGTTGGCCGAAAACAGCAGCACGTCGAACAACAGCAACAGACCCAGCACGCCAAACCACAGCATCCGCTTCACGCCCGTCGTGCCGCGCGGCAGCACCGCGAACGCCAGCACCGACGTCGTCAGCATCGTGCCCGTCACCGCAAAGCCGTAAGCGGCGGCCAGGTTGTCCGAATTGCGGAACAGCAGCACCAGCACCAGCACCGCGCACAACAGCAGCGCATTCACCTGCGGCAAATAGATCTGGCCCTTCTCAACGGCCGAGGTATGCAGAATCTGCATGCGCGGCCAGAAACCCAGTTGCACCGCCTGGCGCGTCACCGAATACGCGCCGGAAATCACCGCCTGCGACGCCACGATGGTTGCGATGGTCGCCAACGCCACCAGCGGCGCCAAACCCCACTCGGGCGCCATCATGAAGAACGGATTGCGGATTGCCGTCGGGTCGCGCAGCAGCAGCGCGCCCTGGCCGAAATAGCACAGCGTCAACGCCGGCAACACCATGCTGAACCAGGCGCTGCGAATCGCCGGACGGCCAAAGTGGCCCATGTCGGCGTACAGCGCCTCGGCGCCTGTCAGCGCCAGCACCACCGCGCCCAGCAACACAAAGCTGATCAGCGGAAACTCGATGATGAAGCGCAAGCCCCACATCGGGTTCAGCGCCGCCAGCACTTCGGGCGTCTGCCAGATCTGCCACGCGCCCAGCGCCGCCAAGGTACCGAACCACACCAGCATCACGGGGCCGAACAGCTTACCCATCACGCTTGTTCCGTGCGACTGGATCGCAAACAGCGCCACCAGCACCACCAGCGCAATCGGCACCACCCAGGCATCCAAGGTGTGCGACACGATGCTGATCCCTTCCAGCGCCGACAGCACCGAAATGGCCGGCGTGATCATGCTGTCGCCATAAAAGAGCGCCGCGCCAAAAATGCCCAGCACGATCAGCACCCATCGCAATTTGCCGTCACGGTTGCGCACCGCCAGCTCCAGCAGCGCCAGCGTGCCGCCCTCGCCCCGGTTGTCGGCGCGCAGCACCAGCGTCACGTACTTCAAGGACACCACCACCATCAGCATCCAGAACAGGATGGACAGCACGCCCAGCAAATGCGCGGGTTCAAGGTCCGTGTGCACGCTCAGGCCGGTCAGGCAGGCGCGCAGCGTGTACAGCGGACTGGTGCCGATGTCGCCATACACCACACCCAATGCGCCCATGATCAGCGCCGCGCGCGACGATGGTGCATGCACCCCGCCTGCGTGAGCGCCTGACGGGGAAGGAACACCAGCCGAAGCTTGGCTCATGATGTCGGTTCTTGACGAGTAAGTTGAGCCCCTTTGCGGGGGCCGGGGAACACAACGGATAGCCGCGTTCCGGAAAAGTCGGGGCGGCTGGTGAGCTTCCACCAGGCGCCATGCGCGTGCGCAATCTCGCGCACGATCGCCAGGCCCAATCCCGAGCCGCCCGCCGTAGCGGTGGGCGACCGGTAAAAAGCTTCGAACACGCGGTCGCGTTCTTCGGCGGGAATGCCGGGGCCGTCGTCCTCAACCGTCAAGGACGGCGGGTTGGCGCCCACGATCAGCGTGATGCGCCCGGTTTCGTTACCGTAGCGCAAGGCGTTGTCGATCAGGTTGCCCAGCAGTTCGGCCAGCAGCAGGGGGTCGGCATCGATCCAGATGGGCGCATCCGGCGCCACCAGATCCAGCTCATAGCGCGCCTCGCGCACACGCGGAAACCACTCGGCCCCATGCGCCCGCACCCATTCGCACAGGTCGATACGCACAAAACTGTCTTGCGGCCGTGCGTTCGGATCGGCACGCGCCAGCACCAGCAACTGCTGGCCCAGGCGGATCATTCGGTCACTGACGGCCTTGATGCGTTCGGCCCGCGCCCGCACATCGTCGGGCAAGGGGCGAGCCAGCATCAGTTCGGATTCCAGCCGCAGGCCAGACAAGGGGGTGCGCAGTTGATGCGCCGCATGGCCGATGAAACGGCGTTGCGCGGCAAGCGAGGCGTCCAGCCGCAGCAGCAGGTCGTTCGTGTGCGTCACCAGCGGCTCGATCTCGACCGGCACGCCCGCCACTTCCAGCGGCTGCATGTCGTCGATGGAGCGCTGCCGGATTTCTTCCGACAAATGGTTCACCGACCGCAGCCCCGACCGCACGCCCTGCACCACCACCCAGGTGAACAGCGCGATCAGCGCCACCTGCCCCACCACCATCAGCCAGAAGAAGTCCTCCAGCATCCAGAGCGACATGTCGATCTTGTGCGTGATGACCCACGTGGCTGCAAGATCCAGCAGGACGAGCAGCAGAATCGGCGGCATCAGGCGTATCACCAGATGCCGCGCCAGCGAGCGTGAAGGGAGCAAGGGGCGTGAGGGAGTAAGAGCGGAAGGAGTGCGTTCGTGCGTCATGACGCGATACCCTCGCTGTGGCGGATGCAAGTGCGCAGCCGGAGCATGCCGGCCGCGCCCGGCCCGTCAGGCCGTTTCCACATCCAGCATGTAGCCGAAGCCGCGCACCGTCTGGATGCTGGCGCCCGTGCCTTCCAGGCGCTTGCGCAGACGGTACACATAGACTTCAACCGCGTTTTCGCTGAAATCGGCGTCCCAGGCGGACAACGAGTTCACGATCTGGCGCTTGGTCACGACGCGGCCCACACGGGCCATCAGCATCTCAAGCACAGAGAGCTCGCGTACAGACAGCGACAGGCGTTGGCCATTGGCGCGCACTTCGCGGCCGACCGTATCGAACACCAGGGGGCCGACTTCGATCAGCGGCTGGGCCTGACCGGCGCGCCGCCGGCCAAAGGCGCGCACGCGCGCCGCCAGCTCGGGCAGTTCAAAGGGTTTGGTGACGTAGTCGTCAGCGCCGGCATCCAGGCCCGCAACGCGGTCTTCGATGCCATCACGCGCGGTGAGGATCAGCACGGGAACCTGATTGCCGTCTTGGCGCAATTGCCGCAGCACATCAAGCCCGCTCATGCCGGGAAGATTCAGGTCGAGCAGCATGAGGTCGTACGGCTGGCCTGCCAGAGCGCCCAGGACACGGTCGCCTTCTGTCAGCCAGTCGACCGCATAACCCTGGTCGGCCAGGAATTCCTGGAGCGCGTGGCCCAGGGTGGTGTCGTCTTCGATTACCAGTACTCGCATGCCGCGATTCTAGCGCGATCCGAAAAAAAAGGGGCGCGAAATGCGCCCCCTTCTAGCAGGATTCGTTCACCGGCCGGACGGTGCCCCGGCCGGAGCCGGCGTTGCGCCCCCCGGGGCACTGCCCGCGGCAGGCGCTTCAGCGGCGGCGGCCCCGCCTGTCGGCGGCGTCGTCACGAACCCGATGCGCGACATGCCCGAGCGGCGAGCCGAGGCCATGACCTTGGCCAGCGTTTCGTAGCGGGTGTTCTGATCGGCGCGGATGCGGATTTCCGGTTGCGGCTTGGTGCCGGCGATCGACTTGAAGCGATTGGGCAGGTCATCGATATTGACCGGCTTTTCGTCCCAGAACATTGCGCCGCTGGCGTCAATGGCCAGGTCCACCGTCTTGGGCTCTTCTTCGATCTGCTCGGCGGCCACCTGGGGCATGTTGATCTTGATCGAGTGCGCCAGAAGCGGCGCCGTGATGATGAAGATCACCAGCAGCACCAGCATGACGTCGATCAGCGGCACCATGTTGATCTCGGAAACCGCATGGCTTCCGGACCCTTTTCCCTCGAAGCTGCCAAAGGCCATTATTCGCTCCCGCGTTGAACCGCGGCGCCGTTACCGTTCTGGCGACGCAGGGCGCGCACCTTGCCGTCGGACAGCGCAACTTGCTGGCCGGTGGTCAGGAACGCAAACAGGTCATGGGCAAAAGCATCCAGGCGCGACAGGAACACGCGGTTGTTGCGCACGAACGTGTTGTACGCCAGCACCGCGGGAATGGCCACTGCCAGGCCCAGGCCCGTCATGATCAGGGCTTCGCCCACCGGACCGGCGATACGGTTGATGGTGACGCCATCGGACAGGCCGATACCCACCAGCGCGTGATACACGCCCCACACCGTACCGAACAGGCCGACGAACGGCGCGGTGGAACCCACCGAGGCCAGCACCGTCAGGCCGTTTTCCAGCTTGGCGGTTTCTTCGTCGATCACCTTGCGCATGGTGCGCGTGACGAAATCGGAGTTGCTGCCCGACTCTTCCAGCTTGGTGGCGCCAAACTTGTTGTGGTGCGCTTGCGCGTGCATGGCGTGGCTGGCCAGATGCGAGAACGGATCGCGCGCGCCGTGCGTGCTGATTTCGTGCTCAACCTGCTCCAGCGAGCTGGCGTTCCAGAACTTGTTCAGGAAGTCGGCCGAACGCTTGCGCATGCTGACGTTGCTGGCGGCCTTGACCAGGATCAGGTACCAGGTCACCAGCGACATCAGGATCAGGATGACGAACAGGGTCTTGCCGACGAAGTCGCTCTGGGCGACAAAGTGCAGAAAGCCCATGTCGGGAACCGCAGCCGGAGCCGGGGCTGCCGGCAGCGCAGCAGCGGCGCTGTGCAGCGCGTCCGCCGATTGCTGGGCGACCGCGCCGGCGGTCGTCGCGGCTTGTTGGGCTGCGGGCGCAGCCGCGGCGGCGGCAGGCGCAGCGGCGCCCGCAGCGGCCGGCGCTGCCGGGCTGGTGGTCGCCTGCGCCACCAGGGTGGCGCTATGCAGTGCGTTGGACATCTCAGTTCCTCATTACGAAATCGAACGGAATTTTGGCTTTGGCGGCATAAGCCACGCCATTACGGGTATAGGGCTTGAACTTGGCCTTGCGGGCGGCGGTCAGCGCGGATTCGTCCAGCCTCGGGAATCCCGACGACGTGTCGATCGTGGCGCGGTCCACCAGCCCCTGCGTATTGATCTCCACCAGCACCAGCACCCGTCCCTCTTCCCGCATGCGGCGCGATGCCATCGGGTAGTTGGGCATGGGGCGTGCGCCCTGGAACTCAATACTCGACACCAGGACCGGCTGGTCAGGCGGAGGCCCTTGCTGCGGACTCTGCGAAGCCTGAGCCCCGTCCGTGGCGCCGGCGGGCGGCGTTTGCGGAGGCGGCGTTTCCGGCTTGGGTTCGGGTTTGACTTCCTGCTTGGGCTGGGGCTTGGGCTTCGGCTTGGGCTTAGGCTTAGGGGCCGGCATCGGCGGCTTTTCAACCACCGGTTCAGGCTCGGGTTCCGGCTCGGGCTTCAGTTCGGGTTCGGGCTCGGGTTCCGGCTCGATCTCGGGCTGGGGCTCGGGCGGCGGCTCCACCACGGGCTGCGGCACTTCCGGCGTGGGCTCGGCCTTAGCCACCTGCGGGATGGGCGCATCCACCAGACTGACCATGACAGCCTCGGGTTCCTCCAGTTCAGGACGATTCGCAGGAGCCATGAAAATGGCGCCGATCACAGCCGCGTGAAGTGCGACAACCGCCAGGCCAGCGCCTGCGCGTATACCAAATGAAGACGGCGAAGAAGAATTCCAACCGCGTTGAAAACTAGGCATGAATCAGCCAGGGGTGCATTGACTTAGCCGGCCAGCCAGGGAAAGGACGCGCGCAAAAGGGGAACGTCGGCTGGCCGGTACAAGCCGAACATAATATCTTAAATGCGAATGATTCGCACGTTCTATTTCGTCTGGAGTAGCGTAACACTGCTGATTCTGGTCAAGCCAGGATGCACAAAACGCTTACGAAATTGCTTGCACACCGGCAAGCGCGCGGGTAAGTGCGGGGCGTGGATGAGCGCCTAAGGAAGGTGCACGGGCATCCCTGCGTGACGCGATGTGCAGCAGTGCGATGTGTCGCGATCTGCGCAGATAGGCACCGCTAGATCAGCAGTACGGCGTGTAGCGATCTGCGCAGATAGGCACCGCTAGATATCAGCGCCCGAAAACAAAAAACCCGCCACGATGCCGTGTGCGGGTTTTGCATGGAACCTGCCGGTTCCGGACTTGCTGGGTGTATCGGCGGCCAGCGGAAAACCGATGGCGTCGATGGCTTTTGATGGTGGGTGCTACAGGGGTCGAACCTGTGACCTACGCCTTGTAAGGGCGCCGCTCTACCAACTGAGCTAAGCACCCGATCCTGACACTTCCGTTGCTGCCTCAATACGAGGTTTCGTGTGAAGCAACTGCCAACTCGGGGTACTCAAAAGCAATACGCGGGCCGGAGTATACCGGACCGCGTGATTGTCGGCAAATCGCGTGGGACCAGCCCCGCGACCGCCGTGCCGTCCATTAGTTGACGGCGTCCTTCAGGGCCTTGCCCGGACGGAACTTCGGCACCTTGGCCTTCTTGATCTTGATGGTCTCGCCCGTACGCGGGTTGCGGCCAGTGCGCGCAGCGCGTGCCGACACGGCAAACGTGCCAAAGCCAACCAGCGTGACCGTACCGCCCTTCTTCAGCGTGGTCTTCACGGCACCGATCAGGGCGTCGAGCGAACGGCCGGCTGCAGCCTTGGAGATATCGGCCTTGCTGGCGATGTGATCGATGAGTTCGGTTTTGTTCATTCAGGTGTACCCCTCACAAGGTATTGAGTCTGGCGAGGCCGTGCGGTTCATGGCTGTCATGCAGGGACGCCACCAACTTACGCTAGGCCCGACAAACGACGAACAGACAGTGGATAAACTTTTTCTTGCGCTGCAAAGCACAACTTTTAAACTGCTGCGCCGCTTAGGATTTGATGGCATTGATGCCTTCAAACCGTCAGCGACGCAGAGATGTATTAGGCCTTGGCGTAGAGCGGCTGTCAAGCGAAAACCTCACCACAACCCGCGCCAATACTAGCTTTTAGCTGATTTCGCAATAAACAAAAACGCGCATTTCGGGGTTTGCACGACACCCCTTAACAACGCTTCAAGCCTGAATCAAACATCAGCCCAGCGGCGCAGCAAATTGTGATAAATGCCGGTCAGTTGCACGATCGATGCGTGCCCCGCGACGTCTTGATTCAAGCGCTGAATGGCCACATCCATATCCAGCAGCAATGCGCGCTGACTGTCTTCGCGCACCAGGCTCTGCATCCAGAAGAACGAACTGACGCGAGCGCCACGCGTCACCGGATTCACCTTGTGCAGGCTCGTGCCCGGATACAGCACCATATGCCCCGCCGGCAGCTTCACAGCGCGCGGACCATAGGTGTCATCGATGACGAGCTCGCCGCCATCATAGGAATCAGGTTCGGAAAAGAACAGCGTGGCCGACAGGTCCGTGCGCACGCGCTCGGCCGTGCCTGCAATACCGCGCACCGCGTTGTCCACGTGATAGCCGAATGCCTCGCCACCTTCATAGCGGTTAAAGAGCGGCGGGAAGATCTTGCGCGGCAAGGCGGCGGACATGAACAGATTGTTCGTCGCCAGGCGTTGCAGGATCAAGTTGCCGAGTTCCTGCGCCAAGGGATGCTGTTCGGGCAGTTGGCGGTTGCGCTTGACCTCGGCCGACTGGTAGCCCGCCGTGACCTTGCCATCCACCCATTCGGACGCATCCAATCTGCGCCGGATATCAGCCGCCTCGTCGGGCGTGAATACTTCTGCGATCTGTATCAGCATGAATCTTGTCCTGGCGTCATCACAGCCGCACCCACGCGGCCTGCGTGCGCTTGTCGGATTATCCCTTCAGACACCCATTCAACGCCTGATCGAAATCAAACAGCAGATCGGCCTCGTCTTCGATGCCCACCGACACCCGGATCAGGCTGTCGGCAATGCCCATCTGCTTGCGGCGTTCAGCGCCCATCTCGTAATAGATGGTGTGCGCGGCCGGCAGCGCCAGGCTGCGCGTGTCGCCCAGGTGGGTGGCCATCAGCACGATGCGCAGGCGGTTCAGGAAATCAAAGCAATCCACGCCATCAGCAAGCTCTACGCCCAGCAGCCCGCCAAAGCGCGACCCGAACAGGGCTGCCGCGCGCGCGTGCTGCGCATGGCTGGCCAGACCGGGGTAATGCACCTTGGCAACGCCGGGGTGCTCTTCCAGAAAGCGCGCCAACGCCAGTGCGTTGGCGCAATGCTTGGCCATGCGCAGCGCGAGCGTTTCAGCGCCCACGGCAATGCGGTGCGCGGGTTCGGCGGCCAACGTGCCGCCCATGTCGCGCAGGCCCTTCTTCTTGATCTGCGTCAGGCCCCAGCTGGTGGACGCCCCCTTGCGATAGGCGTCATAGATATTGGAGTAGTCCGCCCAGTCATACAGGCCGGTATCCGTCACCGCGCCGCCCAGCGCATTGCCATGGCCGCCGATGTACTTCGACAGCGAATTCATCACCAGCGACGCGCCCACCGTCGACGGGCGGAACATCCACGGCGAGGTCAGCGTGTTATCGACCACGTAGACCAGATGCTTTTCGCGGCAGATTTCGCCAATCACGGCCAGGTCAGCAACCTGCGTACCCGGGTTGGCGATGGTCTCGGTGAAGACCATGCGCGTGTTCGGCTGAATGGCCGCACGCACCTGCGCGGCGTCCGTCGCATCGACGAAGGTGATTTCAACGCCCAGCTCAAGCAGCGTGCCCAGCAGGCTGTTGGTGTTGCCGAAAACGAACTGGCTGGACACCAGGTGGTCGCCCCGGCGCAGCAGCGTCGTGAAGATGGCCGACAACGCCGCCATGCCTGTGGCGAAGCTGACCGTGCCCTTGCCGCCCTCCATATGGTTGATCTTCGCTTCCAGCGCCGTGGTGGTCGGCGTGCCTTGGCGCGCGTACGTAAAGCCCGCCTTGCCCTGGAACACAGCAGCCAGTTCGCGCGCGTCGTCGTAAGCGAATTCCGATGACGGATGCATCGGCTTGTGCACCGCTCCGTGCTCGACGGATTGTTGGCGGTCGGAATGGAGGATCGTGGTGGTAAAGCCGTTCTGGTGCATGATGGGCTGACGCGTAAAGGAAGATCTACAAACGAAGGGTTGAACCGGTCAGGCTTGGCGCTGACGCACGGTTTCGTACAGGCAGACGGCGCTGGCCACGCTGACGTTCAGGCTTTCCACCGAACCCAGCATGGGAATGTTCACGAGCTGGTCGCAGGTTTCACGCGTCAGGCGGCGCATGCCCTCGCCTTCCGCGCCCATGACCCACGCCATCGGCTGGCGCGCATCGATCTGGTGCATGCTGTCGGTGGCCTGGTCATCGGTGCCGACCAGCCACACGCCGCGGTCCTTCAGGCTGCGCATCGTGCGCGCCAGATTGGTCACCATCACATAGGGGACGGTGTCGGCCGCACCGCAAGCCACGCGCTGCACGGTGGCGTTCAGGCCCACGGCGCGGTCGCGCGGTGCGATCACCGCGTGCACGCCGGCAGCATCGGCGGTGCGCAGGCAGGCGCCCAGATTGTGGGGATCGGTCACGCCGTCAAGAATCAGCAGCAGCGGCGGGCCTTCAATGACGTCAAGCACTTCGTCCACGTCCACCGCCAACTGGCGTTCATCAGCCAGCGCCACCACGCCTTGATGGCGGGTGCCGCGCGACAGGCCGTCAAGGCGCTCCATCGGGACCGGATGCAGGCGGCAACCCGCCTTTTCGGCCTGCTCGATGAGCGTCTGCATGCGCTTGTCGCGGCGCGACGCTTCTACATAGATTTCCTTGATCGACTCGGGCGCGTGGCGCAGCCGCGCGACAACCGCGTGAAACCCGGCTAGAACTTGGGTCGACGCCATAGATGCAATACCTTTAGATAAACGAATACCCGCCCCAGAGGGGGCGGGCCACCGGACCAAGCCGGCCATCAGCGCAATGTTACCCCTTATGGCCGCCCCGCCCTAAGACAGGGTGGCCATAAAGCGCACACATCGGGCGGGATCAGTGCCGCTTGTGCGTGGCTTTTTTGGCCGGCGCGGCGCGCTTGGATGACCGAGGCGGCTTGCTGGCCTTCTTGGCGTCTGCACGCCGCTCTTTGGCCGTTTGACCCTTGAGCGCAGCGGGCTTGGGCGCAGCCGCCTTCTTCACGCGGCGCACCGGCTCGTCCGGCCCACGGGCCGCCGCCTTGCGCAAGGCATCGAAACTCGTGCCCTGCACCAAGCGGAATTCGATGCGGCGCGCTTCCAGATCGACGCGGGCCACTTGCACCTGCACCTTGTCGGTCAGGCGATAGCGCATGCCCGTGCGTTCGCCGCGCAACTCATGCAGCGCGTCGTTGAACTGGAAGTACTCGCCGCCCAGTTCGGACACATGCACCAGCCCTTCTACGTGCAGCGTATCCAGCGTGACGAAGATGCCGAAGCTGGCCACGCCGGTGACGGTGCCGCTGAAGTCTTCGCCCACGCGTTCCTTGACGAACCAGCACTTGAGCCAGGCTTCGACATCGCGCGAGGCTTCGTCGGCACGGCGTTCGCTGGCCGACAACACCAAGCCCATCTTTTCCCAGATGGCTTGCTCGTGTTCCTTTTGCGTGCGGCCGATGACCACCGCTTGGTGATCATCCAGGCTAGGCACATAACGCTGGCCAGCCAGCAACGCCTTGATCACCCGGTGCGTGAGCAGGTCGGGGTAGCGGCGGATGGGCGACGTGAAGTGGCTGTAGCCGGGGTACGACAGGCCAAAGTGGCCCATGTTGTCCGGGCTGTACACGGCTTGCTGCATCGAGCGCAGGCACATGGTTTGCAGCAACTGGTAATCGGGGCGGCCGCGCACGGTGTCGAGGAAGTCGCCGTAGTCCTTGGCGGTGGGCGTTTCACCCCCGCCCAGCGACAAGCCCATCGTGCGCAGGAATTCACGCAGCGATTGCAGGCGTTCCGGCGTGGGGCCTTCATGAATACGGTACAGGCCAGGATGCTTGCTGCGCGTCATGAAGTCGGCCGCGCAGGTGTTGGCGGCCAGCATGCACTCTTCGATCAGCTTGTGGGCATCGTTACGCACCGACGCCACGATCTGTTCGATACGGCCGAGCTCGTTGCAGACGATCTTGGTTTCGACGGTGTCGAAGTCGATCGCGCCGCGCTTCTTGCGGCCCTGCACCAACAACTGGAACAGCTCATACAGATGCTGAACCTGCGGCATCACGGCGCGCATCGCTGCGGCGGCGGGGCCGCCCGGCTGCTGCAATGCCGCCCAGACGTTCGTGTAGGTGGTGCGGGCATGCGAGTGCATCACCGCGTTATAGAACTGGTATGCCGTGACCGTGCCGGCCTTGGCGCCGGTTGCCGGAATGACCATGTCGCAGACCAGCACCAGGCGGTCGACATCGGGGTTCAGCGAACACAGGCCATTGGAGAGCGACTCTGGCAGCATCGGAATGACCCGGCGCGGGAAATACACGCTGGTGCCGCGTTCGATGGCGTCGTCGTCGATGGCGTCGCCCGGGCGCACGTAATGGCTGACGTCGGCAATTGCTACCAGCAGGCGCCAGCCCGGGCGCTTGCGCTGTCCCGTGCCGAGTTCGACCGGCTCGCAATACACGGCGTCGTCGAAGTCGCGCGCGTCTTCACCGTCGATGGTGATCAGCGGCACATCACGAAGATCGACGCGGTCTTTGAGATCGCTTTTACGCACCACATCAGGCAGGCGTGCAGCCTGCTTGCGGGCGGCTTCCGAGAATTCGACGGGCACATCAAACTTGCGCACCGCGATTTCGATTTCCATGCCGGGGTCATCGATTTCACCCAGCACTTCCGCCACGCGGCCCAGCGGCTGCGTGTGGCGAGTGGGCTGCTCCATGATTTCAACCGCGACCACCTGCCCATGCTGGGCGCCGTTGGTGTCGCTGGGTGGAATCAGGATGTCGTGCTTGATGCGCTGGTCTTCCGGCACAACGATGGACAGGCCATGCTCGTGCAGGAAGCGGCCCACCAGCTTGTTGGTGCGGCGTTCAATGACTTCAACGATGGTGCCTTCCGGCTTGCCCCGGTATTCGCCCGACGGCTTGACCAGCACGCGGTCGCCATGCAGCACCTTGAGCATTTCGCGCGGCGACAGGAACAAGTCCGGGCCGCCGTCATCGCGCAGCAGGAAGCCGAAACCGTCGCGATGCCCCAGCACCTTGCCGGCGACAAAGTCCAATTTGGTAGCGAGCAACAACACGCCTTTGCGGTTGGGCATCAATTGCCCGTCGCGTTCCATAGCGCCCAACCGGCGCTCGAAACCGACCATCGTCGCCGCGCGCTCGATGCCCATGCGCTCTGCCAACTCAACCGGAGACAGCGGCGAGCCTGCGGAACGCAGCGCCGTCAAAATGGCTTCACGGGACGGGACATCAGGGTCGAAGTCCGGCGGCGCTTCGGGCAAGGGTGTTGATCTGTTGTTTTTCGATTCGTTATTCGATCGTTTTGCCAAAGCTGAAATTTCCGTATATAATGCGCAGCTTCTGTGGTTCGCCCAAGGCTGAACACTGAAGCAGAAATGGTCAGAGGGGTCGAAAGACCCATTGTAAAACCAACTGCGCTCAGGACGCATGTTTTAGTTAAACGTTTTTAAGCTTTCAGGCTTTAAAAACACAAACTAAAGCAAAGCAACTAGAGCGGCAGCGTATCACATACTTCTGACACAGTATCTCTCAGTGCCCAGGTGGCGGAATTGGTAGACGCGCACGGTTCAGGTCCGTGTGCCGCAAGGTGTGGAGGTTCGAGTCCTCTCCTGGGCACCACGGAATTTAAGTCTGATTGGCTTTCGGGCGAGTCAGATAGTGAAAGGTAAAAAGTAAGAAGTCAGAGCCAACAGCTCTTTCTGTGCCCAGGTGGCGGAATTGGTAGACGCGCACGGTTCAGGTCCGTGTGCCGCAAGGTGTGGAGGTTCGAGTCCTCTCCTGGGCACCACCCGCATATAAGTCGAATCAGCACTTAGCTGATTGGATAGCAAGGCGAAAAGCCCCGAAGATCGAAAGATGTTCGGGGCTTTTGCTATGTCGGGGCTTTTGCTTTGCGCGCGCAATTCGTGAAACCTTCACGAGCCATTCATATAAATGGCCCACAGATTAATCACGCGGGATTATCTTCTGCGCGCCCTGCCCGGCTGCAAATTCATCGCCACGGCACCTTGCGCTGCAAATGATGCCGCGCATAAAGGTCTTCACCCATCCCTTCGATCTGCCCGTCGATCAACGCTTCGAATGGCCGCAGCAACGCATCCACATTCATCGGCGCCTCGATCGCATTCAACGCGTGCGTGACGGCTTCGATCGTGGACAGCGCACCCGGAATATCGGCATGACGCACGCGATAACGCGTGGTCAAGCCCGGCGGCAACATCACGCGCGGCAACGCCGCCAGCTCGGGATTGATGTGCAGCAACTTGCGCGCATGCCCCCACGTGCCATCCGGCACGATCAATTGAATCGGCTGACCCAGATCCTGCCCATACCCCGGATGCAAGACCTCGGCGGCCGGCCCCGGAAACAGCAAGCGAGGCGCGTAGCCAGGCGCGGCCCAATCGCTCGGCTCGAAGCGTTCACCCACCACCCGCCGCGCACCCGCCAGCCCCAGCACCGCCAACCGTGCGGTGTTCAAAGCGTGACGCGATTCACTGGGATGCTGCAACACCACGATGCGGGTGCGGCACGACAAGGACGGGATCAGCGCGCACAGGCAGTGCGATTCGGGGCGCAGGCAGCGCGTGCAAAGAGGGCGAGACATGGGGCGACACTATAGCGAAAGTGGGCCGCACGAAAAAATGCGGAAAGAGAGAAAAAAGATTCTCCGTCGCTTGCACACCTTCAAAAAAGTATGCATAATCTCGTTCCTCTGCTGCTGAACAAGAAACGAAGCGAAAGCGACGCAACAAGTGAAGCGACAGCGCCCAGGTGGCGGAATTGGTAGACGCGCACGGTTCAGGTCCGTGTGCCGCAAGGTGTGGAGGTTCGAGTCCTCTCCTGGGCACCAATTATTACATCACGAGGTACCTGCGTGATGCGCCAAGAAAAACCCCGTTCGTGCAAACGACCGGGGTTTTTTCTTTTGGCTTTTCGTGGTTTGCACGCGCCCTAGCCCTACTTCAGTTCGCGCGTCATCACCACATGCGGAATGCCCGCTTCCACGAACTCCTCGCCTTCCACCGCAAAGCCGTGCGCCTGATAGAAGCCGGCGGCGTGTGTTTGCGCGTGCAACACCAACATACGATGGCCATCGCCGTGGCCTTGCTCGATCAGCGCATCCAGCAACTGCCCGCCCACGCCCATGCCGCGCGCTTTCTTGTGCACGGCCATGCGGCCGATATGGCCATCGGGCAGCAAGCGGCCGGTGCCCATCGGCGTGCCGTCCGGCCCATACGCCACGGCGTGTACTGACACGGCATCGTCATCGTCCAGCTCAACCTCGGGCGGGACTTTTTGCTCGACAACAAAAACTTCGTATCGAACCGAGTAAGCGTCTTGGCGCAAGCGGTCCCACGTGCCGAGCGCAATACGCACTGCTGATTTTTTTGATGGTTTATTGGTCGACATTTCCATTCCCTCGCGTGCAACGGATCAACAATAAATATCCTACGCCGCATTCTCGCAAGGATGACACCGAGCCGAAAAGGGGTACGATCGCGGCTTGCCCACGTTGCCTGCACCCAACATGACGCCCGCCACACCCCCAACCTGGCTGAAAATCGCGCCCGCGCTTTTCCTGTTGTTGTGGTCCAGTGGATTCGTCGTGCTCAAGATCGGCCTGGCTTATGCCGACCCGATGACGTTTCTGGCGGTGCGCTACGCCTGCGTCGTGCTGATTCTGGCGCCCTTCATGCTGATCATGCGCCCGCCGCTGCCGCGCGGCGCTCGCGCCTGGGGCCATCTGGCGATGGTCGGGCTGTTGCTGCAAGCGGGCTATTTCTGTTGCACGTATCTGTCTTTGAAGCTGGGCATGTCCGCGGGCGGCCTGGCGCTGATCGCATCGCTGCAACCTATTCTGATCGGACTGCTGGCGCCGATGATCGCGCAGGAACGTGTCGACCTCCGGCGTTGGGCTGGCCTGGGCCTGGGCGTCTCGGGCGCCGCGCTCGTCATCGTCGCCAAGGCGTCGATTGATGTGCTGGCGCCGCTGGGGCTGCTGTTCGCCGTGGGCGCACTGCTGTGCATCACAAGCGGCACGCTGTACGAAAAGCGCTACGGCACCGCCACGCATCCCGTCACGTCCAATCTGGTGCAGTACGCCGTTGGCCTCGCGGTCACCGCGCCGCTGGCGTTCTGGCTGGAACCCATGCATATCGAATGGACCGGCCCGCTGCTGGGCGCGCTGGCCTATCTGGTGGTGGGCAATTCGCTTATCGCCATCACCTTGCTGCTGACGATGATCCGGCACGGCGAAGCCTCGCGCGTATCCGCCCTGTTCTTCCTGGTGCCGCCCTGCACGGCGGTGTTCGCATTGATGGCGCTGGGCGAACCCATTCCCGCACTGGCTTGGCCAGGCATGGCGTTGGCCGCGTTGGGTATTCTGCTGGTCACCCGCAGCGCCCGCGCTCGCCAAGTAGAATGAGCGCCTTCCCGCGCCCTCGCCTTCGACCATGAATGCCGTCATCACCGCCGCCCTGCCGGTCTTTGCGCTGATCCTGACCGGATGGCTGGCCGCCCGCGCAAAGGTGCTTGGCCCCGGCGCGACCGACGCGTTGAACCGCTACGTGGTCTACCTGTCGCTGCCGGCGCTGCTGTTCCGGGCGATGACGCAGGTGGACTTGGCGCACATGGCGCACTGGGGTTTTGTCGGCGCATTTGCCGGCGGCATCGCCGTGACGTTTTTGGTGGCGTTTTTGCCGGGCCGGGGCGCTGACAAGAACACGCGGCGCGCCCTCACCGACCGCAGCATCGAAGGGCTGGCGGCGTCCTACGCGAATGCCGGCTACATGGGCATTCCGCTGTGCCTGGCGCTGCTGGGCGCGGACAGCCTTGCGCCCGCCACGTTCACCACCCTGCTGACCGCCAGCGTGCTGTTCGGCTTCGCCATCGCACTGATTGAATTCGACCGCCAGCAAACCCCCAACGCCGCCGCCACGCTGATCAAAGTCGGCCGGGCGCTGACGCGCAACCCCTTGCTGGCCGCCCCCGTGCTGGGCCTGGCCTGGGCCTCGACGGGCGTCGCGCTGCCCGAAGGCATCGACCGCTACGTGGCCTTGCTGGGCGCGTCCGCCAGCCCGTGTGCGCTGGTCACGATCGGCCTGTTCCTGGCGCAGACGGAAACGGCCAGCGCAGGCCCAGGCGTAATGCGCCTGGTGCTGGGCAAGCTGTTGCTGCAGCCCGCCGTCACGGCAGTGCTGGCCTTCTATGTTTTTTCTATGCCCCCGCTGTGGGCCTGGACCGCCGTGCTGATGAGCGCGTTGCCGATCGGCACCGGGCCGTTCATGCTGGCCAATATGTACGGCCGCGATGCGCGCGTCACATCACGCGCCATCCTCGTCTCGACCGTGGCCTCGGTGCTGACCGTCAGCCTGCTGGTGGCCTGGATCAGCGCCCATCCTGTTTCCTGACCGTCGTTGCTCGCCGCCGACTTCGCCGCAGCCTGGCGCATTGTCTGGAACGCCATCTGTGGCGGCGGCAAGAGACTCAGCTCTTAATAACTTTTAGTTATTATTCAAGCGGAATTTATTGGTTTGGGAGATTTGCGCTCCGCCTTAAACTTCCAACATTCCCCACGGGCGCCCTCAATGCGCCCGTTTGCTTTGACGATACCCATCCCATCGGGATACCCATGAGCTCCAACGCCTCGACCCTGCCCCTGCCCTCTTCGGCCCTGCCGCCCATCCAGATCAACCGCAAGCCGCTTTGGATTGCACTGTTGCTGCTGCTGGCCGGCGCGCTCTATCTGAACCAGACCGTCAGCTGGCGCCAAGGCGCGCTGTGGGTGGTCGGTGCGCTGCTGGGCGTCACGCTGTATCACGCGTCGTTCGGCTTCACGCAAGCGTGGCGCGTGTTCGTGTCGGATCGCCGGAGCGCGGGGCTGCGCGCGCAAATGTTCATGCTGGGCGTGGGCGTGCTGCTGTTCTTCCCTTTCCTGGCATCGGGCTCGCTGTTCGGCCAGCCCGTCACGGGATTTGTCTCGCCGCCGGGGGTGTCCGTGGTGCTGGGCGCCTTCCTCTTTGGCATCGGCATGCAGTTGGGCGGCGGCTGCGCCTCGGGCACGCTGTTCGCAGTGGGCGGCGGCAATACCCGCATGCTGGTGACCTTGCTGTTCTTCATCATCGGTTCGGTGATTGCCACCGCCAACTTCGGCTGGTGGTCGGCGCTGCCCGCGCTGGCGCCCACGTCGCTGATCAAAACCTGGGGCCTGGCGCCGGCGCTTGCCGCCAACCTGGCCGTGTTCGCGCTGATCGCCTGGGTGGCCACCGCGCTTGAGAAGCGCCGCCACGGTCATGTGGTGTCGTTTGCATCGCGCACCGCGCGTCCGGTGTCGCTGCTGCAAGGCCCGTGGCCGCTGATCTGGGGCGGGGTGGCGCTGGTCGTTCTGAACTTTGCCACGTTGGCGCTGGCCGGCCGCCCGTGGGGCATCACGTCAGCCTTTGCGCTGTGGGGCGCCAAGGCCCTGAACGCCGTCAGCGGCGACGTGGCGACCTGGACCTACTGGAGCAAGCAGCCCTCGCTGGGCGCACCGCTGCGCCAAGACGTCACGACCGTCATGGACATCGGCCTGATGCTGGGCGCGCTGGCCGCGGCCAGCGCAGCGGGCAAGTTCGCCCCTGTGTGGAAAGTGCCCGCGCGTTCGCTGGCCGGCGCCGTCATTGGCGGCCTGCTGCTGGGCTATGGCTCACGCCTGGCTTTCGGCTGCAACATCGGCGCCTACTTCAGCGGCATCCTGTCGGGCAGCCTGCATGCCTGGCTGTGGCTGCCGGCCGCATTCGCGGGAAGCGCACTGGGCGTGCATTTGCGCCCGGCTTTCGGGCTGGCGGTTGAGAAGACGCCGCCTGCGTCCAGCTGCTAAGCCGCGCGGCTTAACCCCGGCACTGAAAAACAGTGTTCCAGAATCGGCCCCCTTAATTAAGGGGGTCTTTTTTTTCTGGGGGGTGAGCTGGTGTATGGTTGCTCCATTCCGCAATACGGAGAGGACTATGAGCTGGTTTGTCGGCCGCTACACGGCCTTTATATTGACCCTGGCAGGCGCGGCCATCACCGCCTTCCTGGCCATCACCAGTTCACTCTGGTGGCTATGGGCGGCCGTGCCGCTGGCGGCGCTGGGCGTGCTGGGTGTCTATGACCTGATCCAGACCCGGCACGCCATCCGGCGCAATTACCCCGTGCTGGGCAACCTGCGCTTCCTGTTCGAATTCATCCGCCCCGAGATCCGCCAGTACTTCCTGGAAGACGACACGCAAGCCGCGCCGTTCTCGCGCGCGCAACGCTCCATCGTGTATCAGCGCGCCAAGCGCGAGATCGACAAGCGCCCCTTCGGCACGCAGGAAGACGTCTACGGCGACCGCTACGAATGGATCAACCATTCCATGTCGCCGTCGCACATCAACGACACGGATTTCCGCGTCACGGTGGGCGGGCCGGACTGCAAGCAGCCCTATTCGATGTCGGCGTTCAACGTGTCGGCGATGAGCTTTGGCGCCCTGTCCGCCAACGCGATTCTGGCGCTGAATGAAGGCGCACGCCAAGGTGACTTTGCGCATGACACGGGCGAAGGCGGCATCAGCCGCTACCACCGCCAACCCGGCGGCAGCCTGGTGTGGAACATTGGCTCGGGCTACTTCGGCTGCCGCGACGAGCACGGCGCCTTCTCGGAAGAAGCCTTTGTAAAGAACGCCTGTACGCCGCAGGTGAAGATGATCGAGATCAAGCTGTCGCAGGGCGCCAAGCCCGGGCATGGCGGCATCCTGCCTGCCGGCAAGGTCACGCCCGAGATCGCCGAAGCGCGCGGTGTGGCGGCCTGGCAAGACTGCAATTCGCCGGCCAGCCATTCGGCGTTTGACTCCCCCATCGGCCTGATGAAATTCGTGGCGCGCCTGCGCGAACTTTCAGGCGGCAAACCCGTGGGCTTCAAGTTCTGCGTGGGCCACCCATGGGAATGGTTCGCCATCGTGAAGGCCATGCTGGAAACCGGCATCACGCCGGACTTCATCGTGGTGGATGGCGCGGAAGGCGGCACGGGCGCGGCGCCCGTCGAATTTGTCGACCACGTCGGCACGCCGCTGCGCGAGGCGCTGCGCCTGGTGCACAACACGCTGATCGGCGTGAACCTGCGCGACCGCATCAAGCTGGGCGCGTCCGGCAAGATCATCACCGCTTTCGACATGGCGCGCGTCATGGCGATGGGCGCCGACTGGTGCAACGCCGCGCGCGGCTTCATGTTCGCCATTGGCTGTATTCAGGCGCAGGCCTGCCACACCGGCAAATGCCCCACTGGCGTCACCACGCAAGACCCGCTGCGCCAACGCGCGCTGGTCGTGCCAGACAAGGCGCAGCGCGTGACGTTCTTCCATCGCAACACGCTGCATGCGCTGGCCGAACTGCTGGCGGCAGCCGGCCTGACTCACCCTGGCCAATTGCGTCCGCACCATATCGCGCGCCGCATTTCGTCCAGCGAAATCCGCCTGCTGTCCGCGCTGTTCCCCGAACTGGCGCCGGGCGAATTGCTGCGCGGTGAATTCCGCCATCAAGTCTTCAGGGTGGGTTGGGCGATGGCGCAGGCAAGCTCGTTCCAGCCGACGCAAGACATCACGACGGCGCTGGCGGAGCATCGCGCTTAAGCCTCAAGGCAACAGACAGCGGATGTTCAGCAGCGGGTGTTCAGCAACGGCTAAGCCTACGACGGCCAACTGCGGCCAACGGCGGCCCACTACAGCCCACTACAGCCAGCGCTCGAACATCCGCGAGAAGAACTCCATGAAGCGGTCGTCGGCGCCTCGGTTGCGCCAGGCTTCTGGCGTGATCTGCACCGAGTCCGCCACATCGCGCTGGAACAACGCTTCCATTTCGCCCGCGAATTCCGGCCCCAGCACCACTGCGTTGATCTCATAGTTCAACGCAAAGCTGCGCCAATCCATGTTGCTGGACCCGACCGTCGACCACACGCCGTCAACTACAGCCGTCTTTGCATGCAGCAGGGCGTCGCGCCGTTCGTAGAGCTTCACGCCGGCGCGCAGCAAGTCGGTGTAATGCGAGCGCCCCGCGTTGAACACCAGCGACGAATCGCTGAACCCGGGCAGCACCAGCACCACGTCCACGCCACGCTGCGCGGCGCTGGACAAAGCATCGATGAAAGCCGGGTCCGGCACGAAGTACGCCATCGTGATGTGGATGGATTTTTGCGCGCTTTCGAACGCGGACATCAGCGTCAGGTAGACCGTGTAGCCGTCGCTGCGATCAGGCTGGTTGGCCAGGATGCGCACGCTGGTGGCGCCCACCGCCGGCGCAATGTTGGTGCCGCCGCCCTTGATCGGTTCGTCGGATTGCGACGCCCAACCCGCCTGAATCACCTGTTCCACCTGCGCCACCGCCGGGCCTTCAATGCGCAGATGCGTGTCGCGCCAGGGCGCAGCCTTGGCGTCGCCCTTTGCCTTGGTATCCGCGCCGCCGCCGCTTGCCCCGACTACTGAGCTCGATCCCGAGCCTGGCGATGATTCGTACACGCTGCTGACGTTGATGCCGCCCACGTAGCCGACCTTGCCGTCCACCACCAGCACCTTGCGGTGGTTGCGCTGATTCGGCGACCAGCCCGCACGGGCGCTTGCCGGATTCACGGGGTTGAACACGGCGACCTGCACGCCAGCATCGCGCAACCGCTGGAACAGCGCATCAGGCGTTTTGATGGTGCCCACGGCATCCACCATCAACGACACTTCGGCGCCCCGGTTGCGCGCGCCAATCAGCGCGTCGGCAAAGCGTGCGCCTTCAGCGTCGTCATCGAAAATATAGGTTTCCATGTGCACATACCGGCGCGCCTGCCGGATGGATTGCAGCATGGCTTGATAGGTGCTCGGGCCGTCGGCCAGCAGCCGCACGCGGTTGCCTGCCATGAGAGGTGTGCCGCTGACGGCTTGTTCAACGGCCAAATGGCGCGCCAGGAAATCATCTTTGGGCGTCTTCGCATCCGCCGCAATGCCCTGCCCTTGGCGGTAACTGTCGCGGGCCGCATCGGCGGACAGGCCGGCTTGCGCCTTGCGCGCCTGACGCTCCTGCGCATCAGGCACGCTGGCGCAGGCGGCCAGCATGAGGGTGGCGCAGACCAGCAGCAGCGCCTGCGCCCAACGGCGTACGCCGGGCAGCGTGCCGGGCAACCCGCTGAGCGTGCCCGGCCCCGTTACTATCCGGCCCGCAGCCGGAGACGGCCTCATGGCAACGGCGGCTTAGCGCCGGCCGCTTGCCACCAGGCACCCCAGCAGGGCGCCAACCAGTGCCGCCACGCCAACCGACTTCCAGGCGTGCTCGTGCACATACTCATCGGCATAGGCCTTGGCGCGATACGCGCGTTCCCGCGCGGCGCCTTCCCAGTCGCGCGAGTGGTCGCGCGCTTCGGCCAACTGCTGCTTCAAACGCGCACGGGCCGATTCGATTTCGGAGCCGGTATAAGAAGCCGTCGAACGCAAAAGGTCTTCCGTGCCCGCAAGCAGCTCGTGAAAGCTGTCGTTGACCCGGTCGCGATGCAGAGCCATCTCGGCGCGTTGGTGCTTTCGATTCATAGTCGCTCCTTATGAAGTTGGGCCTTCTCAAGTGCCTGGTCGGACACATCGCTGTGCCCGGCCAGATGCTCGTTTGACCATGTCCCCATTGTGCCGATCATTCGGCGCTTTCGCCCGAGCTTTGGCAACCAGCCGTAATTCGATATTTCAGCGGAGCGAAACTTGCTAAGGGCAAGGTAAGACGTGCCGCCGCAACAAGCGTGACGACCGCCTCAATTTCGTAAAAGTCCATTGCATTCATTGGCTTAGCGCTTGACACCGCAACCCCCCTGGCCGCCACAATAGCCCCTTGCAATGCGCTTCAACCGCCTAAAAAAAGGAAATGAACGCATGGTTTCCCCTTCTGCAGTGCTTGCCCATGCCGCGCCCGCTTTCCTGGCGCGTGGTTCTCAGGCCCCAAGTCCCGAACAAGCTGAACTGCGGGACGGTCTGCTGGACGATCCCGCCCATATCGATCCCAAGTTCTTGTACGACGCGCTCGGTTCATCGCTGTTCACCGCGATTACGCAGTTGCCTGAGTACTACCCGACTCGCTGCGAAGCCGAGATTTTCCAGCGACACGGCGCAGACATCGCCCGGCATGTGGGTGAGATCACGTCCATGATCGACTTGGGTGCGGGAGACTGCGTCAAAGCTGAAAACCTGTTCGCTCGTCTGCGTCCACGGCATTACATTCCCATCGACATCTCGGCCGACTACCTGCAAGCCGCCGTGCGGCGGCTGCGCCTGGCGTATCCCGACCTGAGCGTGACCGCGATCGGCCAGGATTTTTCCCAGACGCTGGCGCTGCCTTCCAATGTGCCGGCCGACCACCGCCTGTTCTTTTACCCCGGCTCCAGCATCGGCAACCTGAGCCCCGACGACGCGCTAGCCATGCTGCAACGCATCCGCGCGCAATGCGACGGCGGCGGCTTGCTGGTGGGCGTGGACCGCGTCAAATCCAAGCAGGTGCTGGAACCCGCCTACGACGATGCCCTGCATCTGACCGCCGCCTTCAACCTGAACCTGCTTCGCCACGTGAACACCGTGCTGGACACCGACTTCGACGTGGCCGACTGGCGTCACGTGGCGCTGTTCAACAGCCAGCGCTCGCGCATTGAAATGCACCTGGAAGCCCAACGCGCCGTCCGCGTGACATGGCCCGGCGGCGCACGCGACTTCACCGCTGGCGAACGCATCCACACCGAAAATTCCTACAAATTCACGCCAGAAGCGTTTACCGATCTGCTGCAACGCGCGGGCTTTCGCGACGTGGTGCACTGGTCGGATGCCCGCGGCTGGTTCTCCGTTTTCAGCGCCCGCGCCTGACGCGGACCTGCCCTCAACGCCACTGGAGGATCGCCATGGAACCTGCCTGCCTGCTGACACACCCCGCCACCGGACCCTATGCCAGCGGGCAGGCCGGCCAGCATGATCGCTACGATGCCGTGCGATCCACCAGCACGGCGCTTGCCGCGCCGCTCAGCCCCGAAGACTGCCAGGTGCAATCCATGCCGGATTGCAGCCCGGTCAAATGGCATCTGGCGCACACGACGTGGTTCTTCGAGACATTTCTGCTGACGCATTTCCACCCGCCGTACACGATGTTCCATCCGCAGTACCGCATGCTGTTCAACTCCTACTACAACGCCATCGGCGCCAAGCATCCGCGTCCGCACCGAGGCCTGCTGTCGCGGCCCGCGCTGTCTGATGTGCTGCAATACCGCCAGCATGTCGATGGCGCCATGCACGACCTGATTTCCCGGCTGGGCGGCAATGAACCGGCCTTTGACGCGTTGCTGGAACTGGGCTTGAACCATGAACAGCAACATCAGGAATTGATCCTGACCGACGTGAAGCACATGCTGTCCTGCAACCCGCTCAAGCCCGCTTACATCGCGCCGGGCTCAGCCGCCCTTCCCCCTGGCACGCCCGCCGGCTGGACCCGCTACGCAGGCGGCATCACCCGCATCGGTCACGATGGCCGCGGCTTTGGGTTCGACAACGAAGGCCCCGCGCATGAAGTGCTGGTCGCCCCGTTCCATCTGGCGGACCGGCTGGTCACGCAGCATGAGTTCCAGGCCTTCATTCGCGACGGCGGCTACAAGCGGCCCGAACTCTGGCTGTCCGCAGGCTGGGACCGCGTGTGCGCCGAAGGCTGGCGCGCACCGCTTTACTGGGAAGGACAGCGCGACGATTGGCGCATCTTCACGTTCCGCGGCATGCAAGAGCTTGAGCTCCAGGCGCCCGTCACTCACGTCAGCTATTTCGAGGCCGACGCCTACGCGCGCTGGGCTCGCGTGCGGCTGCCGCGTGAAGCCGAATGGGAATACGCCGCCCGCCAACTGGCCGACCCCGCATTTCCCGGCCGCGCCAACATGTTGGAAAACGGCCATCTGGACCCGCGCCCCGCCCCGGCCCGAAACGGCTCGGGCGGCCCCGTGCAGCTATTCGGCGACACGTGGGAATGGACGTCCAGCGCCTACGACGCCTATCCCGGCTACCAGCCAGACGCCGGCGCGGTTGGCGAATACAACGGCAAGTTCATGTGCAATCAGTACGTGTTGCGCGGCGGCTCCTGCGCCACACCGCGCGACCATGTGCGCGCCAGCTACCGCAACTTTTTCCCGCCGGATGCGCGCTGGCAATTCTCGGGCATCCGGCTGGCGCGAGACGCATAAAACGCTTCTTGAATTTTTTGCGCCGCACCCGCTTGCAAACGAAAAAAGTTTCATGCTAGAATTTCGTTCTTCGTTGCTCAGCACTACTAACAAGTAGCTACTGAACAGCGAACAAGGATTGGCGCATTAGCTCAGCCGGTTAGAGCGACGGAATCATAATCCGCAGGTCCCCTGTTCGAATCAGGGATGCGCCACCAAGAATTAAAAAGGCCCTCACTTCGGTGAGGGCCTTTTGCATTGCGGTGTGGGCAACATTGCGGCGCGGGCAACGACGCCACAAGGATCGGGGCGCCCCACCGAGGGGCACCCCATCACGGGACGCCCCATCACGGAACACCCCATCGTGGGACGCCCTTCACTACACATCCACAATTACAGACGGCGCAGCATATCCCGGCGCTTGCCGCCCCACGTAGCCGACAAGCTTGCCACGAAGGCGCCGATCAGCATCGAGGCGAAGCCCCACAGCGCGAATGCAGCGGCTGCCTTGCGCGCGGCATCGGCCGCTTCCTTGGCCTTTTGCTTGGCGTCTGCCGCCGCCTTCTTGGCGTTGGCGATGGTCTGCTCGACACGGCGTTGCGCCACGGCGGGGTCCAGGCCGGTTTGTGCAACCACCACCTTCACGACGTAGTCGCGGTCTTCGGGCGTGATGTCGCCGCGCGCCAGGCTCATCGCCACGATGCGGCCCACTTCAGTCTTGGCCGCATTGCGGTCGCCGCCAGCATCGGGCCGGTCCGAACGCAGCAGCGTGTCGGTCAGGTATTCGGTTGCCCGATCCATGCCGCCGCCCCCTGCACCCGCAGCGCCGGCCGCCGCCGTGGCGGTAACCGCCGCGCCCGCACCTGCTGCAACCGTCGCGCCCGTTTTCGCGGCGCCGGAAGCCACCGTCGCAATCGCGGACCCCAACAGCGCGGCGCTGACCACCGCGCTCAGCGCCCACACCAGAAAGCCATGGGCAGTGTCGCGGAAATAGACTTCATCCGAATGCACGTCGACCCATTTCGTACGCAAGCGGCCAGCCACATAGCCGCCGATGCCGTAAGAAATGATCTGCGTGAACAGCATCCACACGATGATGCTGATGCCAACGGCGGGGGCCGACATGCCCTCGTCGCTCCACGGCGAGACCGACAGAAAACCCAGGCCCGTGCCGCCGGCGAATAACGCAAGCGACAGCGCGGCGGCAATCACCGCGCCCGCGAAAACGGCCGCCCAGGACACCGCCGACACCGCTGATTCTTGCGTAGGTACGCCAGCGACGTATGGCTGGCCTACTGATGATGCGTTTTCCATGGTGATTCCTTATTCATTGTTTTATCGCGCCGGCCTTCAGGCCAGCTTCAAGCCCAAACGCCGATGCGGGAAACGGCAGACACGTCAATGCCAGAAAAGCGCCAGCAAAATGATGATGGGAATGGGCACGCCAAGCAGCCACAGCAAGATGGAACGCATATCGGACTCCTCATGATTTGATGAATTGCGCGCGAGCAGGCAACCGCCGCTCAAGCCAGATCAATGGCGCCAGGCATACGCGGATCGGGCGCAGGCGGCGTGGGATCGTGCGACGGCGGATCGTCGGGCGGCTGATTCGGGTCCGGCAAGGGATCGTCGGGCGGCAAGTTGCCGGGTAGCGAAGGGTCGTCCGGCGACAGGTCGTCGGGCAAGCCAGGCTCTCGATGCGGGGTTGGGGTCATGTTCTGCTCCTCCGGCGCGTATTGCGCCGCTCAGGTGCACAGCAATTCGCGTTCCCGCCCCGCTTCGATATCGCACCGGCGCAAAAAAGCCCTCTGGCGAGGGCTTCATCTTGCGCAACATCAAGGGCGGAATCAGGGCTTGGGCTTCGCTTCCTTGGGGACGCTCGTGACATTTTTGCCATCGCTGCCCAGAAATTTCACAACGGCGGCCTTGCCCGCCGCAGAGGCCTCATCCTGGCTGCCATAGCGTCTTTCCGAATAATTGGTGCTGTGCACATTACCGGTCTCAGGGTCGAGCAATGTGATGATCCATGCGAATTCGCCCGGCATGAGCTGCCTGACCTGAAGCGTGGCACGCGTGCCAGGGCGTAATTTCTGCGGCATGGGACCGCCTTTTTCTGTGATGGGATGCCGCCATCGTAGCGCAATCCCTACGCTGAAACGGCCTTATCGAACGCCGATTGAAATGCTGCGCGCGCACATGAAATTCATGCTGCATCCTCTGCGGCAAAACCGCCACATCGCAAGCGTTGCGCCTGGAAAACCCTAGGGTGCAGTCTGCCAATACAGGCGCACAATCAGATCAAACATCTAGACCGCAGCAGCGGCAGCCGCACCCCTTTAATCAGGCGAGGACGGAGACAACATGACTTACGTAGCAGTGGTAATCAGCTGTTTGATGGTTATGGGTATCGTCGCGTTGGTGATTCAAACGATTCAAAGTGCGGGGCCCGAGCCCTGGCTGAAGATATCGGCGGCGATTGTCAGTTCCACCTTTGCTTCGCTGCTGTTGATCCCGCTGGGCTACGCCGTGGCCCAAAGCATGTTGATCGACTAGGCGCGTTTTTCCCCCAAGCCATCCGCCCTGGGCTACCCGCCCCGGGCGGATTTGCCTCGCGTTGCCGCCCAGCACAACAACGAACCGGCGGTGACCATCGCCACGCCTTGCCAGAACGACACGGTCAGGTGGGTGGACAGCCACACGGCTGCGAAAAAGGTCGACAGCACCGGGGTGAAGTACGACGCCGTGGCCAGCAAGGTCAGGTTGCCTTTGAGTATCCCCACATTCCACAACGCATAGCCGGCCGCCATCGCGCCGCCGGTCACGCAGAGTTCCAGCGTGGCGAACGCGGAAAATGCCAGGGGCGGCTCGGGGCTCAGGGAGTATTTGATCCACAAGACCGCCGCGGTCAGCATGAAGAACAGCGCAACGCCATTTTTGCCGTCGGCGAAGCGCTTGGTCACGTTGCAATAAAGCGCCCAGATAATGGCGCCACTGAACGCCAATCCATAACTGAGGGGGTTGCTCGACACATTCGTGACGGTGCGCGCCCACGATAATCCGCCTGATCCGCCCACGACCCAGACGATGCCGCAGATGGAAAGCAATATCCCAGGAACGACCCAGGCGCTGGCCCGCTGCCCGTTGATGAAGATCGCCAGCACCACCGTCAGGCAAGGCCACAGGTAATTGACGATGCCCAGCTCAATGGCCTGCGCGCGATCATTGGCAAAGCCCAGCGAGAGCGACAAACAAATCTCGTAGGCGACGAACAACAGGCTGCCGACGACAAGATACTGCCGAGGAAATTGCCGTAATTTCGGAAACCCCAGCAAGCCAACGAGGAAGATCGAACCCACTGTATAGATAAGCGCGGCGCCTCCAATGGCGCCGAAATTCTCACTGACTCCACGAATCAAACCCACGACCGTGCCCCACAGCACGATCGCCAGCAACCCAAGGATGGTGGCCGTGTTCCGGCCGGGAGAAATCTGCATTACTGTGTCTGCTTTTCTGTTGTCCTGCTGCCTGCACTTGAATCAGGCGCCGTGTAAGCGGGCGCCGTGCAAGCGGGCGCCGTGCAGCCGGGCAGTGTAGCGAAAACCAAACGTTATCGTAGTGACCAGCCCGCACGGAGGAAAATCCGTGCCCGCAACCGCGACATACCCACCGAAACCGTGAAGAAGAGGGAGTAGCAGGCGCATGGCCATTTCAATACGCAGACTGAGTGATGTTCTTGCCAGCACGGAGTCTGGCCGGCTTTATCGGATAGAAGTCTTCCTGCAAGCGGACGGTCCGCCCACGCCGGACTCGCCGCCCCCGCCCGCCACGCGCTATATCCTTCGGACCTCCGAAGGGGAACAGGTGGACGCGCTGGGCGACAAGCAGTATCGGCTGAAATCAGGCGAGGTCCTGACGGCTCTCGCCCCCCAACAGCCGCCGCGTCCTGGCGTCTGAATCGCCCCCGCCACGAGGCGGGGCGGCGCGGCCAGCCACACCACCGTTATAGGTCGGACGCCACGCGCCGCTTGCCCTGCCCCTTGGCCTGGTACAGCGCCACATCTGCCCGCTCCAGCAATTGCAGCATCGTGATGCCGGACTCCGGATACACCGCGATGCCGACGCTGGCAGACACCGATACGCGGATGCCCGGATAAGGCAAGGACAGGCTGTCGACCAGGGCCTCGGCCACGGGTTGCGCTTGCTCCTTGCCGACTCCCATCAGCAGGACGGCGAACTCATCACCCCCCAGCCGGGCCGCCACATCGGACACGCGGATGGCGCGGCCCATGCGGTCGGCGGCCTCTTTCAGCACGGTGTCGCCCGCGGCGTGGCCGTGCATGTCGTTGACCGCCTTGAACCCGTCCAGGTCGATCGCCAGAATGGCGAAGGGCTCGCCACTGCGCTGCGCCACGGCCAATTCACGCAAGATCAGCTCGCCGAACAACACCCGGTTGCACAAGCCAGTAAGCGGGTCGTAGTGCGCCAGATGCTGTGCGTGCGCCAGCATGCGCGAGGCCTGCAACAACGCCGTACCGACTTCCTCGGCCTCTTTGACGCGGGTGCCGGCCAGTTCGACGGTACGGCCTTCGCCCAGCGCCAATGCCGGGCCGACCAGACCTTGCACCGCAGACGTCAGGCTGCTGGCCAATCGCAACGCCAGCCACAGCCCCAGGCCAAACGCGAACAAGGTGCCCAACGCCAGCCAGGCGATGGAACGGTACAAGTCCGTCGTCAATAAGGTCATCGGCGCACCGGCCGCGACGGTCCACCCAGACACGGCAGACCGGCTGAACGCGGTGTAGACGGGCGTGCCTTCCTTCGTGGTGGATTCCAATGCACCTTCGCCGTCCTGCATGACGGCGCGCGCCAGCGAAGGGACGGCCTTCTCGCCCACGAACTTGGACGCGTCGCGAGTGCGGGCCACGATGGTGCCGGAACTGTCCAGCACGGCGGCCACCCAGCCATCCGGCAAGGCGCGCCGGCCCAGCGCCGCCCCGATTCGGTCGGGCGAAATGCCCACGTTCAGGCTATAGGCGACCTCCCCCGCACGCAGAACGGGCACGCCGAGCGCAATGGTCGGCCTGCCGCTGACGCCGCCCGTGAACAAGCGGGTCAGCACAGGAGAGCGCGCGCGAAACACCTGCCTTAAATCTTCGGGCGCGCCGGAAAGCGGCAGGGGCGTGCCGTAAGGCACCAGCGTATTGAGGACCTGGCGGCCGTCTTTGTCGGTCAGCACATAGCTGTCAACGATCTGGAAACGCACTGACTCCCGCGCACGCTGATGAAAGCCCGCGAAATCACCGTTAAGAAGATCCGGGGATGACGCCAGCATCTGCACGCCCGCTTCCACGCCAGTCAGTTCGCGGTCGAGGATGGACGCCAGATTGCGGGCAAGGAAAATGGTGTCGCGAAAGATGCGTTCCTTTTGGACAACGTAGCTTTCGTACACCGCCACCGACGCCACGACCAGCGCCGGCGCAATACAGGTGACGACCAGGGCCAGCAAACCGGTCCGCATGGAATACCGGTGCTGCGGGCGCGTTCTCACGCCTGCCAGGCTTTCGCCGTCAGCCATTGATTACCTCTTTTGGACCCATGCGCCTCCCGATACGTCCGTCCCGATCATTGCGCCGGGTGGATCAAATTCAGAAATTATTGCAGAAGCCCGCAACCGCACAATCCGCGCACAACGGCCGGATTACGGGCTTAAGCCCTGATTAACCCCCATCATCGCGTCCCCAATTTACTCCGAAATATTGCGCTGCGCGATGACTTCCTGACAGACAGATACGGATGGCAACCCGTTGCATATACCGGCCAATGAGCGCGTTGTTACTATCGCCGCCATGAATAATCCGTCCCTTAAAGTACCCCCCGGCGGCGCTCTGAGCGCGCCCGACAAAACCGTGCTGGTCTATGGCGTCATCGCGGCCCTGCTTGGGGTGGCCCTGCATGAACTCATGGCGCGCCAGGCGTGGCCATGGGGCCATCCCTTCGGCCTGTACTTTCTGCTGCAATGGCTGGCGTTGGCGCCGCTAGCCGGCGCCCTGCTGGCGGGGATGGCCAGCCCCAGGCGCTGGCTGATTGCGCTGGCCGTCTATGGACTGATCCTGCCCGCCCTCACCGCCTATGGGCTGACGGCCGCGTTTGGCGCGTTGCCGAATGAGCGCGGCGGCTGGCTTCGGGACAGCGAGATGGGCGTTGCCATGCTGCTGACCGGCACGGCGGGTTTCATCCTGCTGCCGGTGATTCAGGCGCTGGACGCCACGCGCGCGCAATGGAATTACCCGGCAGTATTTCGCGCCGCGTGGCGCAATGCCGTCCACCTGGCCCTGAGCCTTTTCCTGGCGGGGGCTGTGTGCCTGCTACTGACGGCGGCGGGCGCCATGTTCAAGATGATCGGCATCGGCATCGTGCAGCGGATTGTCGAAAACTCAACGTTCCGCTACGCGGCATGGCCGATGATTCTGGCGGCATGCCTGGTCGGCGTACGCCGCCGCCCCGCACTGACGGACACCCTGCAACGTTCGTGGCTGACGCTCAATGCGTGGTTGCTGCCGCTGGTCACGCTGGTGGGCGTTGCCTTCACGCTGGCGCTCGCCGCCCGCATGGCGCTGGGCTTGCAGGCCGTGCAATTGTCGGCGGGCGCACTGATTGCGTTCTCGCTCGTGTGGATCAAGCTGATCAACGCCGCCTGGCAAGACCATGCGGACGCCGCGCCATTCGGCCCGCGCCTGGGCGCGCTGCTGCGTGCGGCCATGGTGTGCCTGCTGCCGCTGGCGGCCGTGGCCCTGTACGGCGCGATCGTCCGAGTCGACCAGTACGGCTGGACCGTGCTGCGCGCCTGGGGCGTGGCCGCAAGCGGCATCCTGGTGCTGTATGGGGCGGGTTACAGCTGGGCGGCCTTGCGCCCCAAGCATTACTACCCGATGTTGGCCGCTACCAACCTGATCACCGCCGCCGCCACGCTGGCGGTGCTGGCGGCGTTCATCACGCCCGTCGCCAACCCCTTGCGCCTGGCGGCCGAAAGCCAGTTGCAGCGCATGATCGACGGACGCCTCGATCCCCACGAGTTCACGTATTACCGTGTCGGTGAAGACTTTGGAAAGTGGGGCGTGGAAGCCGTACAAAAACTGGCCGATGGGGCGGCCAACGCACGAGACCCCCGCATTGCGGCCGTTGCCAAAGAAGCGTTGAAAAGTGGCTACTTCCGCTGGGCGGACAATGCACAGCAGCTAGCTCAGGACATGGCGAACGTGCCCGCCTTCACCACGATCCCCGCGAACACCAAGGTGCCGGCGTCATGGTGGGCGTACTTGATACAGACTTATCCCTCGCAAGCCAAAACGTGCGCCGCGCCAGCCAAGCCCGGCGCATCCACGGGGCTGTCCAGCCAAACCGCGGAACCCCGCTGCCAACTGGTCTTTGCCGATCTGACGGGCGACGGCCGTGATGACATCGTGCTGTACGTCACCCCGCCCAGCGATGTGCAGACCAGCACCGTTGAGCGCCTGCCCATCTATACGCCGGACGCAGCGGGCGAATGGAGCCTGCGCGGCCACCTGACCGCCATCAGCTTTTCGATGGACACCGCGGACGAGACGGGCGTCACGAATATCCAGCAGGCGCTCAAGCAAGGATTGGTGCGCACGCAGCCCCGCACCGACCGAGACCTGCGCATCGGCGACAACCTGTTCAGGCTGCGTTAGGCGTCAACGGCCAAGCGCGGCAGACGCCGCGCTATTTTTCTTCCAGGTCGGGCGTGCCCGCAAACTGGCTCTTGAGCAAGGTCAACGCGCCCTTCTCCGCCAGCGCCTCGGTGGGGAAAACGTTCTTGGTGTCTTCAAGAGGGGGGAATCCGATGATGCGTACCCGCGCATGAAACCCTTCGGGCACCTCGGCGAACTCAATATCGAAATTGCGTTCTTCGATCCAGCCTGATCGATGCAGTTTCCATTCCATTGCAACGCGCTCCTGTGTGGGCAAGCCGGCAAAGAAATTGCCGGCAGAGAAAATCGGCAATGCAAAAGGGCCGGCCTGTGAAGACCGGCCCTGCTACACGATACACCCGCACGGGCCTTACTTGGCGGACGGCGGCGCGTCTTCCGTGTTGCCGAGCAGCTCATCCGACGACGGCGAGAACAGGTCCCAGCAGGCCATGAACAGCGCGGCGATCAGCGGGCCGATCACAAAACCGTTCAGACCAAACAGCGCCATGCCGCCCAGTGTGGAAATCAGCACGACGTAGTCGGGCATCTTCGTGTCCTTGCCCACCAGAATCGGGCGCAGCACGTTGTCGACCATACCGATGACCAGCACGCCAAACGCAATCAGCACCGCGCCTTTGACGACGGCGCCCGTCAGCAGGAAGTAGATGGCCACGGGCGCCCAGATCAGGCCTGCGCCCACGGCGGGCAGCAGCGACAGGAAGCCCATGATCACGCCCCACAGCAGCGCGCCCTGAATCGACAGAATCGAAAAGATGATGCCGCCCAATGCGCCCTGCGCCGCCGCAACCGCGATGTTGCCCTTGACGGTGGCGCGGATCACGGTCGTGAACTTGCGAAACAGATGCTGCTTGTGCGCGTCGCTCAGCGGCATGGCGCGCTTGATGCGTGCCGACAACTGCGGCCCGTCACGCAACAGGAAGAACAGCAGGTACAGCATGATGCCGAAGCTGATCACGAACTGGAACGTGTCCTGCCCGATGCTCAAGGCCTGGGTCGCCAGGAACTGGCTGGCCTGCATGGCGCCCGCGCTGAGCTTTTCTTGCAGGCTCGGGATGTCGGCCAGATCAAAGCGCGCCAGCAGGTCGTGCACCGACGGAGGCAATGCCGCCATCGCCTGCTGAAAGTAGGCGCCGAAATTCAGCTCGCCCGACTTGATGCTCTGATACAGGTTCGCGCCTTCACGCACCAACGACCCGCTGATGGCGACCAGCGGCAGAATGACCAGCAGCAAGACCCCCAACAAGGTAATCAGCGCGGCAAGATTGCGTCTGCCCCCCCACCGCTTGACCAGCCGGCGCTGCAAGGGCCCAAAGATAATGGCAAGAATGGCGCCCCAAAACACGGCGCCATAGAACGGCCACAATAACCAGCCGAATGCGATGGTGACGACGACAAGCAGGAGCAGAAAGGTCCTGAAGTGCAAGCTGGATGATTGACTCATATTCCGTTCCAGGCACGGCGAACGCCGCGAGACCCGCATTGTACAAAGCGCCTGCTACCGGACGCTTTCAAGACCCTCGGCCTGCCGCAAGCAGGATGGTTTCGCGCGCTTCGGCCAGGCCCGCCGACTGCGCATTCAGGCCCTGCAATCGCAAGTTCAGTTCCTGTTGGAGCGTGGGCGTGGCCACACGCGCCTGGCCATCCACAAGCTGAATTTCGGCGGCATTGGCGGCGACGAAATCCGCGATACCGATTGCGTCGTGCGCCACGGAATCCATGCGCGTAGCAGCCTGCATCAGCTCGGCGGCGGGCGCGGTCACCGCATCGTCATAAACGCCGTCATAGACAGGCGCCAAGTCGGCCGGCAGCGTCAGGCCGGCTCGCGCCTTGTCGGCTTTGACGCGCGCGTCCTGAAGCTTGCCCGCGCTGTCGGCCAGGGTCTTACGAGCCGCCTCGAACGCCGCTTTGCGTTCCACGATTTCGCCAACCGACCGCAGGGTCTCCACCGCCAGCACGTCGCGCAACGAGCCGGCCGCCTTGGCCATTTCTTGCTGGAAATCGGTCATGACGCCGTACGCGTCGTCGTAGTCACCCACCGCTTCCTTCTCGGCCTTGGTCAAGGCAGCAAGCGGCAGCAGCGCGTCGCTGGTCACGCGAGATTGCAGCAACTGGATGAACGCCACGCGTTCCTGGGGTTCTTTATTGACGCAGGCCGTCATGAACAGCATTGAGGCCATTGCCAGGCCTGCCAGGCAGGCTCGCCACAGTGACATCCGTATCCTCTCCTTACCCGCTGCGTGGATGGCGGGCGCATGGGGGCAGATTATCCCGAAGCGCTGGCCCACGGCCGCTTGCGGGCGGATTTTGTTGCGATCGAAGCGAGTTGACACAGGGACTAAGCCCGCAGCGGATAGGCCAGGGCGCAACGCCGTGCGGCATCGAAACCCGCATCCGCTTCTGATTGCAGACGGGCGTGCAAGGCCGCCGAATACGGCGGCGCCAATTCCACAAAGCCCAGCCGTTGATAAAACGGCGCATTCCATGGCAGCTCGCGGTCGGTGGTCAGCACGACGGCCCCGTACCGGCCTGCCGCGTGCGCGTGAGCCAGTACGGCCTGCATCAACCCTCGCCCCAAGCCTTGGCCTTGCGCAGGCAAGGCCACGGACATTTCCACCAGGAACAGGTCGCCATCCATCGGTCTGGCCAGAGCAAAACCGCATACCTGTCCGTCACGCAACGCCACCCACAACAGGCCGGCCGCCTGGGCCGCGACCAGCTCGCCAAGCGGCAGCGGTTCCCCATCGGCGGCCCAGGCCATGGGCGTGCCGCGAAAGCGCTGCGCGGCGGAGCGTTCGATATCGGCCAGGCGGGCCAGGTCGCTTACTTGGGCAGGTCGGATCATGAGGTAAGACGGTCAGGGGGCAAGGAAGTATGCACGATGCGCCGTGCCGGCCAAACCGCTGCCGCGCCTTCCCGTAAAATGCCGGCTCATATTCAATGTCGGCCGCAACGGCCGCTAGTCACCCTCGCCTGGCTTCACCCATGACTCAACACGCTTCCCCGGCCCCTTGGGGCTTCACCCTGCCCGATTGCCGCGGCGCGGCCGCCCTGCTGTATTTCATGAATGATCTGGCGCGTGTCGTGAACCAGTATCTGGGGCAGGGCCAATTGTCGGACGACGCCTTGGCCGGCGCACAGAAGGCCGTGGACGCCTTGGTGGCGCGCTATGCCGACCTTGACGCCGCCCCCGAGGCATTCACGGACGAGCATATCGGCCTGGCGCTGGAAACCGAGCGCCAGCCGGACGGCTCGATGGGTGCGCAAGTGGCGCTGCGGATGTCCCCGCGTCTGGAAGGGCTGATCATCGAAGCCCAACGCCAAGCCCGCGCCGCGGAGCATTAAGCGCAAACGTGGGGTGCGTGGCCCCGGGCGGAAATCCGGCGCCCAGCCCCCAGGCCCCAAAAAAGACTTGCAAAACCTGCCAACCAGCGATATCATCGTTAGTTGATGTGCCTTCACGCCGCCATATTTCCGAAAATAAATAGGCTGAAAGCACGGAAAGCACCCTGGAAGTACCCCTCCAGAGCTTGGCCGGCCCCACCCGCGAAAACCGCGAGCCGCCAGCCACCCGGAAATTCGATCCGGTTTGCGAAAACCCATAACGCGAAAACGCAAGCCGTCGACTTCCATCTGGAACACACGGCATTAGCCAAACACATCTTCACCATGCCGCCAGTCCGGCTTGGAAAGAAGCAACAAGACACGTTGCAGCCCGAGTCGTACCCACGACAAAGCTGCACAGCAACCGCCAGAGTCAACCCGCTCTGCGTGGACCCCAGGCCTGAAGAGCGCATGCCCCAACATGCACGCCACTTGGCCTGAACCGATACCGTCCTGGACTGACTGACGACATCGGCCGCATCACCCCGTTACGCGCGCAAGCAAAAACATGAGAATGCGCAAACTGACGGCAACACTTGTGCGTTACTGTCATGCGTGCCTGTCCGATATGTCTGAAAGACGCTACCCGGCCGGACATGGCAAACGCGAAGTCGCGAGGCGCTTTTGGTACGTCCGCCCCTTCGTGGCATGAACAAAACGCAGCTTTCTAATAACTAGAACTTAAGAGAACACACACCATGAATACTCGTTTCACTACCTCGGACCTGATCCGACGCCCGGCTCATACGACGCTGGACAACACGCCGATCCACATTGGCGACATCGTTTATCTGCAACCGGCCAACGGCCCGGCCATCCGCGCAACGGTCATCTTCAACGCGCCGATCAACGGCACCACGACCTACACGACGGAAGTCGTGCCTTGCGGCGTAACGTCGCAAAAAGCGCCCGGCCAGCGTATCCGCTTCCGTCACGAACACGTGCATCGCATCGAGTCCGTGCGCAGCAATACCACGCACTAAACGCAATACCCTGGCTCTTTGAGCCAGTTCAACCTCGCCGCGCATCATGCGCGGCGAGTGCTTTTTACGCGTGATAAAGTCGCAAGCACCTTAGTCCGGGCACGCTCACCATGCAGAACAACCGTCTCGCGATCCGCATCTGGGATCTTCCCACCCGCCTCTTTCACTGGGCGCTCGTCGTCTGTATCGTCGGCGCGTTCGTCAGCGTAAAGCTGGGCGGCCTGTATATGGATTGGCATGTGCGCTTCGGCTGTACGGCGCTGGGCCTGATCATCTTCCGCATCCTGTGGGGCATCGTCGGCCCGCGCTACGTCCGCTTCACCCAGTTCGTGCGCGGCCCCGGCTCCATTGCCCGCTACCTGAAAGGCGCGGCCGCCCCCGCCGGCCACAACCCACTGGGTGCGCTGTCGGTTCTGGCGCTGCTGCTTGTCGTCGGCTTTCAAGCCGTCAGCGGGCTGTTCACCACCGACGACATCATGACGCAAGGCCCCTTGTTCGGCTATGTCAGCGAAGCCACCGCCGGCGCGTTGACCTCGTGGCACAAGCTGAACGAGTGGGTGATCATTGCGCTGATCGCGCTGCACCTGGCCGCCGTCGCCTGGTACGCGGTGGTTCGCCGCAAGCGCCTGGTGCGCGCCATCATCACCGGCGATGTCGACGCCAAGGACCTGCCCGCCGGCACGCCGCCCGCACAAGACGGCATTGCCGTTTGGCTGCGCGCACTGTTGCTGGGCGCTTGCGTGACGGGATTGGTGTTGTGGATACGGTCGCTGGAAGTGGTGGCCGACATGTCCTTTTCCTGAACACGCTCGCGCAGGACAAAACAAAAAGCCCTTCGAATTTTCGAAGGGCTTTTTGTTTGCAGCGATCGAGGCCGTCCGCGAACGGCTCGCGCCTTACTTCTTCTTGCGGTAGGAATCGTGGCAGGCCTTGCAGCTGGCGCCAACATCACCGAAGGCAGCGCGCAGCTTGTCCAGATCGCCGGCGTCAGCAGCTGCCGACAGCTTCACGATGTTGTCCTGGAACGCTTGCTGCTTTTGCTTGAAACCTGCGGCGTCGCTCCAGATTTCGGGGCGGGCATCGCCGCCTTCCGTACCCGGACCGAAAGCCGTCCACGGCAGCGCCGACAACGTCTTCAACACTTCAACGTTGGCCTTGATCTGCGCGGCATCGTAGGGCGCCTGGCCCTTGACCACCGGCGTCATGCGCCCGAAATGCGAGGCCATCAGCGTCAGCGCCGATTGGCGGTACTTGACCGCATCTTCGGGCTTGGCGAACTGCGCCGACGCAGTCGTCGCCAACAGCGGCCCAACGGTCATACAGGCCAACGCGGCAAGCGTGGACAACTTCTTCATTGCAATCTCCCGTAAGAACAACAAGGATGCCGCGCGCATGACGCGCGCGGCATGGCGACTATACCGCCCGAGCCAGCTCGGCGGCCAGCCCGATGTACGAGCGCGGCGTCATCGCCAGCAGACGGGCCTTGGGTTCTTCAGGCAAGGCCAGGCCCTGGATGAATTCTCGCAGGGCTTCTTCGGTGATGCCCTTGCCGCGCGTCAAGGCCTTGAGCTGTTCGTACGGTTGCGGCAGGCCATAGCGGCGCATCACGGTTTGAACCGGTTCGGCCAGCACTTCCCAGCACGCGTCGATATCGGCGTCGATGGCGGCCGTGTTGACTTCCAGCTTGCCCAGGCCGCGCATGCACGCGTCCCATGCCACCAGGCAATAGCCCAGGCCCACGCCCAGGTTGCGCAGCACGGTGGAGTCGGTCAGGTCGCGCTGCCAGCGGGAGATCGGCAGCTTGTCGGCCAGGTGGCGCAACACGGCGTTGGCCAGGCCCAGATTGCCTTCGGAGTTTTCGAAGTCGATCGGGTTGACTTTGTGCGGCATGGTCGACGAGCCAACCTCGCCTTCTTTCAGGCGCTGCTTGAAGTAGCCCAGGGCCACGTAGCCCCAGACGTCACGGTCCAGATCCAGGACGATGATGTTGGCGCGCGTGATGGCGTCAAACAACGCCGACATCCAGTCATGCGGTTCGATCTGGATGGTGTGACGGTTCTGGGTCAGGCCCAGGCCGGCCAGCACGCGCTGGCTGAAGGCGGGCCAGTCGATTTCCGGATAGGCGGACAGGTGGGCGTTGTAGTTGCCGGTGGCGCCGTTCAGCTTGGCCAGCGGTTCCACGGCTTCGACGGCGGCGATGGCGCGGTTCAGGCGCGCGGCCACGTTGGCGAATTCCTTGCCCAGCGTGGTCGGGCTGGCCGGCTGGCCGTGCGTGCGCGACAGCATCGGCTGGTCGGCTTGGGCCACAGCCATGTCGTTCAGCTTGGCGGCCAGTTCACGCAGGCGCGGCACCACGACCTGGTCGCGGGCGCGCGACAGCATCAGTGCGTGCGAGGTGTTGTTGATGTCTTCGGAGGTGCAGGCAAAGTGGATGAACTCGGCGGCGCGGGCCAGCTCGGCGTCATCAGCGACTTTTTCCTTCAGCCAGTACTCAACGGCCTTTACGTCATGATTCGTGACGCGTTCGATGTCCTTGATGCGGCCAGCGTCGGATTCCGAAAAATCCTGCACCAGCTGTTGCAGGCGCTGGCGTGCGGCTTCAGAGAACGAGGGCAGTTCGGGCAGGCCGGCGTCGGACAGGGCGACGAGCCAAGCCACCTCGACTTCGACACGGTGCGCCATGAAGCCAGCTTCGGACAGCAGACCGCGCAGCGCGTCGCTCCGGGAAGCGTAACGGCCATCCAATGGCGAAAGGGCATTCAGTTGGCTCAATTGATCGGCGATTTGCATGGTCTGGAGAAGAAATGGCTACGGATGGGAAAACCCGACGATTTTATCATCCGAGGGCATGCAACATTGTGGCAAACTGGCGAAGATTCCGGCCGGCGGCCGGTTAGACCGTCATACGGCCTGCTATACTTCGGCCGCTTTTCGACTCCGCTTGTGACTCCATGAAACTGATCGGCTCGCTTACCAGTCCATACGTACGCAAAGTGCGTATCGTCATGGCCGAGAAAAAGCTGGACTACCGGCTTGAACTCGAAAACGTCTGGTCCGCCGACACGCAGATCCAAACGTACAACCCGCTGGGCAAGGTTCCCTGCCTGGTCATGGAAGACGGCGGCGCGCTGTTCGATTCGCGCGTCATCGTTGAATACGTGGACACCCTGTCTCCCGTTGCCCGCCTGATCCCGCAACAGGGCCGCGACCGCGCGGCTGTGAAGTGCTGGGAAGCCATCGCAGACGGCCTGCTGGATGCGTGCGTGGCCATCGTCAAGGAAAACCAGCGCCCCGAGGTGCAACGCAGCCCGGAATGGATTGAACGCCAGTTCAGCAAAATCCACGCCAGTCTCGACGCCATGAACAAGAGCCTGGGCGAAAACGCGCACTGTATGGGCATCAACTACAGCCTGGCCGACATCGCCGTCGGCTGCGCGCTGGGTTACCTGGACTTGCGCTTCGCTGAGCTTGACTGGCGTGCCAACCACCTGAACCTGGCCCGCCTGTACGACAAGCTGTCCCAACGGCAATCGTTCCTGGACACGGTTCCCAAGACCGCCTGACCGCCACAGACTGCCCATCCGCGATGGGCGCCTGAGAGACATCGGCCGCAAATGCGGCCGATTTTCATTGCTGCGGCCGGTAGATTCCGGCCGCGTATTGTCAAACCCGCTATTGGGCGGCGAACGTCTGCCAGGCCTTGAACAGCATGTAGGCGGCCAAGGCGAACAGCAGGCAGGCGAACACGCGCTTCAAGGTTTGCACCGGCAGGCGGTGCGCCATGCGCGCGCCCATCGGCGCCGTCAGCACGCTGGTGCACACCAGCGCCAGCAAGGCCGGCCAATAGATATAGCCCAGCATGCCGGGGCGCGACGCGCCCTCGTTCAGGCCCGACACCACATAGCCCACGCTGTTGGCCAGCGCGATGGGAAAGCCCAGCGCGGCCGACGTCGACACGGCGTTATGCAACGCCACATTGCACCAGACCATGAACGGCACGGACAGGAAACCGCCGCCCGCGCCGACCAGGCCCGACAGGAAACCGATACCTGCCCCGGCTGCGCTGGTGCCGACCACGCCGGGCATCTGCCGCGCCGGCTTGGGCTTCTTGTTGCGCAGCATGCTCCAGCCCGAATAGCCCACGAACAGCGCGAAGAACAGCGACAGCCACAAGGTGCTGAGCGCGGCGAACACGGCGCCGCCCGACACCAGCCCGCCGATGATGATGCCCGGCGCCATCGCCCAAACGATGTTCCATTTGATGGTGCCCCGCTGCTGGTGCGCCCGGACGCTGGACACGGAGGTGAACAGGATCGAGGTCATCGACGTGGCGATGGCCGCGTGCACGACCAGATCAGCCGGCATGCCCTGCCAGGCGAACAGCATTGTCAGGAAAGGCACCAGCAGCATCCCGCCGCCAATGCCCAGCAGCCCCGCGGCAAACCCCACCACCGCCCCCAACACCAGCAGGCAAATCAACATCGACACATCCACAACCGTCTCCTCTTGTTTTGTTTTGAATACTTGCTTCTCATGAACAAGGCCCCGCAGGGATCGCACCCGCGGGGCCTCGTCCGGACCCACACGCACCAGACGGCGTCCTTACAGGATGATGCCGCCGCCCAGGCAAACATCGCCATCGTAAAGCACAGCCGACTGGCCGGGCGTGACGGCCCACTGCGGCTCGGTGAAATCCAGCGCAAAGGTATCGCCCTCGGCGCGCTCCAGACGGCAAGCCGCGTCCGCCTGACGGTAGCGCGTCTTGGCGCCATAGCTGGCGATGGCAGGCGGATGCCCGGCCACCCAGCTGGCGTCTTGCGCCTGCAACTGGCCCGACAACAGCCACGGGTGGTCATGCCCTTGCACCACGTAGAGGATGTTGCGCTCCAGATCCTTGCGCGCCACGTACCAGGCTTCGGCCGTGCCATCTTCACGCTGGCGGCCCTTCACGCCGCCCACGCCCAGGCCCTTGCGCTGCCCCAGCGTATAGAACGACAGGCCCTCGTGGCGCCCGACCTTCTGGCCTTCGGGCGTCAGGATCGGGCCCGGCTCGGTCGGCAGGTAGCGGTTCAGGAATTCGCGGAACGGGCGTTCGCCGATGAAGCAGATCCCCGTGGAATCCTTCTTGGCCGCGTTGTGCAAACCGATCTCGTGCGCGATACGGCGCACCTCGGTCTTGTGGATCTCGCCCAGCGGAAACAGCGTGCGCGACAGTTGCGCCTGATTCAGCCGATGCAGGAAGTAGCTTTGATCCTTGGAGGCGTCCAGCGCTTTCAACAGCTGGAACTGCGTGCCGCCCCCCTCGGCCGGCACCTCGCGCACCCGCGCGTAGTGACCGGTGGCGATGTGCTCGGCGCCCATGGCCATGGCGTGGTCCAGGAACGCCTTGAACTTGATCTCGGCATTGCACAGCACATCCGGGTTGGGCGTGCGGCCCGCGGAATACTCGCGCAGGAAATCCGCGAACACGCGGTCTTTATATTCAGCGGCGAAGTTGACGAACTCGAAGTCCACGCCAACCAGGTCCGCGACGCTGGCGGCGTCAAGCAGATCCTGGCGGGTAGAACAGTATTCGGAATCGTCGTCGTCTTCCCAGTTCTTCATGAACAGGCCAACGACGTCATAGCCTTGCTGCTTGAGCAGCCACGCGGTGACCGAAGAATCGACCCCGCCCGACATGCCGACCACAACGCGGCCTTTCTTGGTGGATATTTGACTCATGATGGCGCTTATTTTAAATCGGACACGGCATCTTCCCGCGGCTGCGGCTCGGCCGCCCGCGAGACTTCCATCAGCCAGGCGCGAAAGGCCTGCAATGTAGGCAGGTTGGCCTTCTGCTCGGGGTAGCACAGGTAATAGCCCATGCGCGCGCGTATGGGCAGCTTGATGGCGACGGCCAGCTTGCCGTCGCGCAATTCGTCTTCGATCAGGCAACGCGGAATCAGCGCAACGCCAAACCCCGCCGCGGCCGCCTGCGACAAGAGCGCGTACTGATCAAAGCGCGCCCCTTCCAGACTGCGCCGGGAATCGCATCCGGCCTGCTCGAACCAATCGCGCCAGCCTTCCAGGGCCGACGTGTGGTGCAGCAGCGGATACGCCAGCAACGCTTCCGGCGTGGGGCAGCCGCCCGGGATCAGGCGCGGGCTACAGACCGGCACGATCTCCCGGCCAACGATGTAGTCAGACCCGCTGCCCGGCCACAGCCCTTCGCCAAAGCGCACCGCGGCATCCAGTTCCGGCGTCGAAAAATCGTAGCCCTGGCGATGCGGCAGAAACTCTACGTGGATGTCGGGGCGCAGGCGCATGAAGGCGGTAAGCCGCGGAATCAGCCAGCGCGCGCCGAAGGTCGGCATACAGGTCAGGTTGAGCGTGCCGCCCTGCCCCTGGTGCGCAATCAGCTCTACGGTCGCGGCCTCGATCTGGCCCAGCCCCGCCTGAATCTTGGTCAGATAGCTGCGGCCCGCTTCGGTCAGGACCAGGCCTTGCCTGATCCGCAGGAATAGTTCGACGCCGACGAACTCTTCCAGATGTTTCACCTGTTTACTGACGGCGCCCTGCGTCACACACAGTTCCTGCGCCGCGCGCGTAAAGCTGCTGTGCCTGGCGGCCACTTCGAAGGCCTGCAGATCGGTTAAAGAGGGACAGAAACGTCGCATGGTTCGCCCCCACGCATGGGTGGGGCTCCGGCCCGAAAGATCAGCGAAACGTGTCGGAAAAGTTACACAAAAGTAACGCCCGAACGGTGCCGCCAACAGAGAGGCATGAAAAAAAGTCATAGCTTACGGAGAAACTTTCGTTTGCGCAAACCGCCCCGCCAGGAAAGAATCATTGCGTTTGCGTCTGCCTTTGCGCATCCGCTTTCCATTTATTAGGGGAATTCATGCAACGCCGTAATGTAGTCCTGGGCCTCTGTGTCGCTGCCGCGACCTTGGCCACGCCGCTGATCTCGGGTATCGCGCACGCTGAAGATGCGTATCCGAGCAAGCCCATCCGCCTGATCGTTCCCTTCCCGCCCGGCGGCACCACCGACATCGTCGGCCGCCTGTTCGCGGACAAGCTGGGCAAGGAACTGGGTCAGACCGTTGTGGTGGAAAACCGCGGCGGCGCCGGCGGCTCGATCGGCAGCGCATTTGTCGCCAGCAGCGCGCCGGACGGCTACGTGCTTGGCATCGCCACCGTCAGCACGCACGGCATCAACCCGGCCATCTACCCGAACCTGCCGTTCGATGGCGAGAAGGACTTCACGCCCATCTCGAACCTGGCAGCCGTGCCGAACATCATGACGATCAACCCGAAGGTGCAGGCCAAGAACATGGCCGAGTTCATCACGCTGGCCAAGAGCCAGCCGGGCAAGCTGACGTACGCATCGGCCGGCAACGGTTCGGTCTCGCACATGATGGGCGAACTGTTCAAGATGGCCTCGGGCACCGACCTGATGCACGTTCCCTACCGTGGCGTGGGCCCGGCGCTGAACGACGCACTGGCCGGCCAGGTCGACGTCATGTATGACAACCTGCCGTCCACGCTGCCGCACGTGCAGTCCGGCCGCCTGATCGCCATGGCCGTCGCTTCCCCGAAGCGCGTGGCCAGCCTGCCCAACGTGCCCACGTTCGCCGAAGCCGGCCTGCCGGCCGTGAACGACGCGTCCTGGTTCGGTCTGGTCGCCCCGGCCAAGCTGCCGGAGCCGATTCTGGCCAAGCTGAACGCCGCCGTGCAGAAGGTCAGCGCGGAAGCCGACGTCAAGTCGCGTCTGGAAGCGCTGGGTGCTGAACCCGCCGCCAACAGCTCGGCCGACTTCGGCAAGCAGATCGCCACTGAAATCGCCAAGAACAAGCGCATCGCCAAAGAAGCCAACGTGAAGATCGACTAAGCGATCTTCGGCCCCCGCCGCGCAAGCTTGTGCGGCGGGGGTCTCCGATTCACGAACGCAATACCTCTATATGCGAATTACCCAACCCCTGTCTTACCGGCTCGACCTTCCGCAGCAATATCCGGATTCGGAACCCTCGGCCCCGCTTGTGCTGGACTCTCCGCACAGCGGCACCGCCTACCCTCCCGATTTCGCGGCCGCGGTGGACTTTGGCGCACTGCGCACTGCCGAGGACACCTGGGTTGACGACCTGTGGGGCGACGCCATCGATATGGGCGTGCCGATGATCGCCGCGGCGTTCCCGCGCACCTACATCGACGCCAACCGCGCGCCCGACGAGATCGACGAACTGCTGCTGGACGAAGCCTGGCCCGATGCCATCAATGCATCGCCCAAGGTGAAGCTGGGCAAGGGCCTGATCTGGCGCATGCTGGATGACGGCACCCCGCTGTACAACCGCAAGCTGACGGTGGAAGAAGTGCGCCACCGCATCAACGCCTGCTGGAAGCCGTACCACGCCGCGCTTGGCCAAGTGCTGGATTCGGCACACAAGAAATTCGGCAAGGTCTGGCACATCAACTGCCACTCCATGCCCAGCGTTGCCGGCGCTTTCGCCACCGACCGCCCCGGCTTGGTCCACCCCGACTTCGTGCTGGGCGACCGCGACGGCAGCACCAGCGACCCGGCCTTCCGCGAATTCATCGCGGCCTGGCTGCGCGAACGCGGCTACAACGTGACGGTGAACGATCCCTACAAGGGCGTCGAACTGGTGCGCGCCTTTGGCCGCCCGGAAGAAGGCCGCCACAGCTTGCAGATCGAAATCAACCGCAACCTGTATATGGACGAAGTCACGCTGCGTCCGACGGAAAACTATGGCCGCCTGAAGGCCGATCTGCGCGACTTGACCGCTGCGCTGATCAACTGGACTCGCGCGCAAACGGCCTGACGCCGGACGTTTGCGTGCAGGTGCCGGCCAGCGGCGTGGTAAGACTGGCCGGAGCAAGTGGGGGTGCAAACCCCGAGCCCCATGGTTCGCCATGGGGCTTTTTTTTGGCCGACAACCTCCCTCCTCCAAAAGAACCCACCAGCCCGCCACCGCTCCCCCTAAGGCGGGCTAGCCTCTTTGGGGGCAGCAAGCGAATGCAATGAGCGCAGCTTGGGGACAGCATTAGCGTGTATAACTACGGCGAACCTTCTGAGGAGAGGCGTCGATGCACATCGGGATACCAAAAGAGACCCGAGACGGGGAAACCCGTGTCGCAGCAACACCGGAGACCGTCAAGAAGTACGTAGGCGGCAAACACACCGTTGTCGTGGAGCGTGGGGCCGGCACCGCCGCCCGCTATCTGGATGACGCCTATGAGGCCGCGGGCGCTACGCTCGGTTCCGCCCAGGATGCGCTGGGCGCGGAACTCGTCTTGAAGGTTCGCGCGCCCTCTCCCGCAGAATTGCCCCAGATGAAATCGGGCGCTGTCGTCATCGGCATGCTTGATCCCTTCGACGCCGAAGGCCTGGAACAGATGGCCGCGGCAGGCCTCGTTGGGTTCGCGCTCGAGGCCGCACCGCGCATCACGCGTGCGCAGAGTCTGGACGTGCTGTCGTCCCAGGCGAACCTGGCCGGCTACAAGGCCGTGCTGCTGGCCGCGCATCACTACGGCCGCCTGATCCCAATGATGATGACCGCCGCAGGCACCTTGAAAGCCGCGCGCGCCGTCGTGCTAGGCACCGGGGTGGCCGGCTTGCAGGCCATTGCCACGGCCAAGCGGCTGGGTGCGGTGGTCGAAGCCTCTGACGTGCGCCCCGCCGCGCGCGAACAGGTCGAATCGCTGGGCGCCAAGTTCATCGACGTGCCTTTCGAAACCGATGAAGAACGCGAGATCGCCCAAGGCACAGGCGGCTATGCCCGCGCCATGCCGCCCAGCTGGATGGCGCGGCAAGCGGCGCTGGTGTCCGAACGCTGCAAGCAGGCCGACCTCGTCATCACCACTGCGCTGATTCCCGGGCGGCCCGCCCCCACGCTTGTGTCCGCGGAAACGGTTGCGGCCATGAAGCCGGGTTCGGTGCTGGTGGACCTGGCGGTCGAGCGCGGCGGCAACTGCCCCTTGTCGGAAAAAGGCCTGGTCGTGGAAAAACATGGCGTGACCATCATCGGGCTGACCAACCTGCCCGGCCTGGTCGCCACGGATGCCTCCGCGCTCTATGCGCGCAACATCCAGGATTTCCTGAAGCTCATCATCAATGCGGACGGCGCGCTGGCGATCCAGCGCGACGATGAAATCGTGGCGGCCTGCCTGGTGTGCGAAGGCGGCAATGTGTTGCGGAGAACCTGAACATGGAAGCGATTAACCCCACCCTGATGAACCTCATCATCTTCGTGCTGGCCATCTATGTCGGCTATCACGTCGTGTGGAACGTCACGCCCGCCTTGCACACGCCGCTGATGGCGGTCACCAACGCCATCTCGGCCATCATCATCGTGGGCGCCATGCTGGCGGCCGCGCTGACCGAAGGCGGCCTTGCGCGCGGCATGGGCGTGTTTGCCGTGGCGCTGGCTGCGGTGAATGTGTTCGGCGGCTTCCTCGTCACACGCCGCATGCTTGAGATGTTCAAGAAAAAGGACAGAAAGCCGGCCAAGGAGGAAGCGAAATGATCTCGCTGAATCTGGTCACCCTGCTTTATCTGATTGCATCCGTCTGCTTCATTCAGGCGCTCAAGGGCTTGTCGCATCCCACGACATCCCGGCTGGGCAATGCGTTCGGCATGGCCGGCATGGCGATTGCCGTGCTGACCACGGCGGCGCTGATTGTGGGACTGGCCCGCGAAGGCACCGCCACGATCGGCCTGGGCTGGGTCGTGCTGGGCCTGCTGGTGGGCGGCACCGTCGGCACCGTGATGGCCCGCCGCGTCGAGATGACGAAGATGCCTGAACTGGTCGCGTTCATGCACAGCATGATCGGCTTGGCAGCCGTCGCCATCGCCGTGGCCGTGGTGGCGGAACCGCATGCGTTCGGCATCGTCGCGGCCGGCATGCTGATCCCCACCGGCAACCGCTTCGAGCTCTTCATCGGCACCTTCGTCGGCGCCATCACGTTCTCGGGTTCGGTCATCGCGTTTGGAAAACTGTCGGGCAAGTACAAGTTCCGGCTGTTCCAAGGCGCACCCGTCGTGTTCCCCGGCCAGCACATGCTGAACCTGGCGCTGGCGCTCGCGATGCTGGGCTGCGGCTTGTGGTTCATGCTGACGCAGGAATGGACGCCCTTCATCATCATGACGCTGGTGGCCTTCGTGCTGGGCGTGCTGATCATCATCCCGATTGGCGGCGCGGACATGCCGGTGGTGGTGTCCATGCTGAACAGCTATTCGGGATGGGCCGCGGCCGGCATCGGCTTTTCGCTGAACAATCCGATGCTGATCATCGCCGGTTCGCTGGTGGGTTCGTCGGGTGCGATTCTGTCCTACATCATGTGCAAGGCGATGAATCGGTCGTTCTTCAACGTGATCCTGGGCGGCTTTGGCGGCCAGGCGGGCGGCGCGGCGGATGCGGGCGATGGACAGCAGCGCAGCGTCAAGTCGGGCAGCGCAGACGACGCCGCTTTCCTGATGACCAATGCCGAAAGCGTGACCATCGTGCCGGGCTACGGCCTGGCGGTGGCGCGCGCCCAGCACGCGTTGAAGGAATTGGCCACCAAGCTCACCGAGCGCGGCGTGACGGTCAAGTACGCCATCCACCCCGTTGCCGGCCGCATGCCCGGCCACATGAACGTGCTGCTGGCCGAGGCCGAAGTGCCGTACGACCAGGTCTTCGAAATGGAAGACATCAACAGCGAATTCGCGCAGACCGATGTGGTGCTGGTGCTGGGTGCGAACGACGTGGTCAACCCGGCCGCAAAGAACGACCCGAAGTCGCCCATTGCTGGCATGCCGATTCTGGAAGCCTACAAGGCGCGCACGGTCATCGTGAACAAGCGCTCGATGGCATCCGGCTACGCAGGCCTGGACAACGAGCTCTTCTACATGGACCGGACGATGATGGTGTTCGGCGATGCGAAGAAGGTGCTGGAAGACATGGTCAAGGCGGTGGAATAAATTGCGCGGTCCACGAATGCCTAGATCAGGCCTTCGTGGACTTGCCGTGTTTGAGACCTGACCCTAATCGCAACGCGGCGGCCTTACGCGACGACCGCCTTTTGCAGCTGCGCATCCACCACTTCCACCCAATGCCGCACCGGTGTGTCGGTGCCGCTTTGCAGATGGCCGATGCAGCCGATGTTGGCCGACAGAATCACATCCGGCCCGCTCGACGCGATGGCGCCCAGCTTGCGGTCGCGCAGCTCCAGCGCAATCTCCGGATTCAGCACCGAGTACGCCCCCGCCGATCCGCAGCATAGATGCTGGTCGGCAAACGGCAGCAGCTCGAATCCCAAGTCCGCCAGCAAGCGCTCCGACAGCGGCCGCAGCCCCTGCCAATGCTGCAACGTGCACGGCGGATGAAACGCCGCGCGCGTCCCCGGCGCCAAGCGCGCACGCAGCTGTTCCGCATGCGGCGCGACAATTTCAGCCACATCCTTTACCAGCGCCACGATGTCCGCGGCCTTCTGCGCGTAGGCGGGATCATGCTTCAGATGATGCGCATATTCCTTCACCATGGCGCCGCAGCCCGACGCGTTCATGACAATGGCTTCAACCGCCCCGTCTTGCACCAGCGGCCACCACGCGTCGACGTTGGCGCGCATTTGCGCAAGCGCTTCGTCTTGCGCATCCAGGTGAAAGCTGACCGCGCCGCAGCAGCCCGCCCCCGGCGCCAGCCGCGCGCCGATGCCCACGGCATCCAGCACGCGGATGGTGGCGGCGTCGATCGTCGGCATCATCGCCGGCTGCACGCACCCCGTCAGCATCAGCACTTGGCGCGGGTGAGCCGCCACGTCAGGCAACGCGCCCGCATCGCGGCGTTCCGGCACCTTGCGTTTGAGCGCATCGGGCAGCAAACCGCGCATGGCTTGGCCCACCCGCATCGCCGGCGCGAACAGCGGCGACAGCATGGTTCGGCGCAGCAGATTGCGCTTCGTCTTTTCCGCCCAGGAACGCGGCACGCGCTCGTCCACGATCTTGCGGCCAATATCAATCAAATGGCCGTACTCGACCCCCGACGGACATGTGGTTTCGCAATTGCGGCAGGTCAGGCACCGGTCCAAGTGTTGTTGCGTGGACTGCGTGGGTTCGGCGCCTTCCAACACTTGTTTAATCAGGTAGATGCGGCCGCGCGGGCTGTCCAGCTCGTCGCCCAGTACCTGATAAGTCGGACAGGTGGCCGTGCAGAAACCGCAATGCACGCACCGCCGCAGAATGGCGTCGGCCTCGTTGCCCAGTTCGGTGTCGCGGGCCCAGGATGCCAGGTTGGTTTGCATGATGCGCTATAGCTCCAGGACCAGGCGGCCGGGGTTGAACAAACTGGAGGGATCGAGTTCCTGCTTGAGCCGCCGCGTGATCAATGCAACGCCCGGCGCCAGCGGATGAAACACGCCATCGGCTGGCGGTTTGAGAGCGCCCGCCCGAAACAGCGTGGCATGGCCGCCCAAGCGCGCGGCGATCTCCCGCAGTTCCGTGGCGTCACGAGGACCAGTCAGCCAGCGCTGTCCACCGCCCCATTCGATAAGCGTGGGACCCAACCCCAACGAGGCGGCCGTCGGCGGCAATGCCAGGCGCCACAAGGGCCGGTCTGGCGCAAAGAATTCGTGGGTCTGTTCACGCAGGCCACGCCACCAGGCTTGCGCGGCATCCGGGTCCATCGGGTCGCCGCCTACCACTTGCCGCGCGCTGGCGATGGCGGGCGGCGCGCCGGACAGGCGCACATGCATTGCGCCCTGGCCGTCGCCATCGTCGCCCGTCCAACTGGTGGCGGAAATGGGCAGCGGCTTGCCGCGCCACAAGGCAAAACTGGCCAGCGCTTGCGCCTGCGTGGCGGGCAGCACCAGCGTCAGTTCTTCCATCGGCCGCGGCACGACCTTCATCGACACATCAAGGATGGCGCCGAAGATGCCGTGCGATCCGGCCAGCAGCCGCGACACGTCATACCCCGCCACGTTCTTCATGACCTCGCCGCCAAACGACAAGATGCGCCCTTCCGAATCCAGCAAGCGCGTTCCTAAGACGAAGTCGCGCAAGGCACCCGCGCTCATGCGGCGCGGGCCGGACAGCCCTGCCGCCACACAACCGCCCACGGTCGCGGACTCGCCAAAATGCGGCGGTTCGAAAGCCAGCATCTGACCGTTCTCGGCCAAGGCCGCTTCCAGCTCGGCCAGCGGCGTGCCCGCGCGCACCGTCACCACCAGTTCAGAAGGGTGATAACTGACGATGCCGCGATACGGCGTCATGTCCAGCAGGCAGTGGCCATCTTGCGGCGTTACCGGGCGGTAATTGCCATAAAACGCCTTGCTGCCGCCACCCATCACAAACAACGGTTTGTGACCGGCACGGGCTGTCATGACCTGGTCGCACAATTCCGACAGGACAAAATCCATAGGGGACACGTCCTAGAAACGGGCGAGATCGGGGAAGCGCATCTCACCCGCATGGACGTGCATCTTGCCGTATTCGGCGCAGCGGGCCAGCGTGGGAATGACTTTTTCAGGATTCAGCAGGCACGGCGGATCAAACGCCCGCTTGACCGCCAGGAACGCGTCGAGTTCTTCGCGAGAGAATTGCACGCACATTTGATTTATCTTCTCCATACCCACACCGTGCTCTCCGGTCACGGTTCCTCCTACCTGCACGCACAGCTCAAGAATGGCCGCACCGAATTTCTCGGCGCGCTCCACCTCGTCCGGCTTATTCGAATCGAACAGAATCAGCGGATGCAGATTGCCGTCGCCCGCATGGAACACGTTGGCGCAGCGCAACCCGAACTCGTCTTCCATCTGTTCAATGGCGCCCAGCACGCGCGCCAGATGGCGGCGCGGAATGGTGCCGTCCATGCAGTAATAATCGGGTGACACGCGCCCCGCAGCCGGAAACGCGTTCTTGCGGCCGGCCCAGAATTTCAGGCGCTCGGCCTCGGACGTGGACACCTGGCAGCGCGTGGCGCCGGCATCGCGAAACACCGCTTCCATGCGCGCGATTTCGTGCGCCACTTCTTCGGGCGTTCCATCGGACTCGCACAGCAAAATGGCTTGCGCATCCATGTCGTAGCCGGCGCACACAAATGGTTCGACCATGTGGGTCGCGCGGCGGTCCATCATTTCAAGGCCAGCTGGAATCATGCCCGCCGCAATCACTTGCGTGACCGCATTACCGGCCGCTTCCACGCTGGAAAAACTGGCCATGACGACCTGCGCACAGGCCGGCTTCGGAATCAGTTTGACGGTCACTTCAGTGACCACGCCCAGCATGCCTTCTGAGCCGATAAAGACAGACAGCAGATCCAGGCCCGGCGCATCCGGCGCTTCGGAACCCAGTTCAACGATGTCGCCATCGATCGTGACGACGCGCACGCGCAGCACGTTGTGTACGGTGAGCCCGTACTTCAGGCAATGCACGCCGCCGGAATTCTCGGCCACGTTGCCGCCGATGGAGCAGGCAATCTGGCTGGACGGGTCAGGTGCGTAGTACAGGCCATAAGGTGATGCGGCTTCGGAAATGGCCAGGTTTCGCACGCCCGGCTGCACAACCGCCGTGGCGCTGGCCAGATCGATATGTTTGATGCGGTTGAATTTGGACAGGCCCAACAGCACGCCTTGGCTGTGCGGCATGGCGCCGCCAGAAAGGCCGGTGCCTGCGCCGCGTGCGACGATAGGCGCGTTCAGCCGCTTGCAGATCCGCATGACGGCCTGCACCTGCTCTTCGGTTTCGGGTAATGCCACAACAGCCGGCAGCGCGCGATATAACGATAGCCCGTCGCACTCGTAGGGACGGGTATCTTCTTCGCGAAACAACACGCAGTGCGCGGGCAACGCGGCCGACAACGCCTCGATGAGCTGCTGCAACGAATAAGGCGCCTGCACTTGTGCCAGGCCGGTTTCGACCAGTGAATTCATGAGCGCAACAATAGCGCGAGCGCACTGTTAAAACAGGCCGGGATTTACCCGCATCCATGCAACGACCGGGGCGCAGCGACACGTAACCAGCCGTAATAGGTGCGATTTTTGTCGCTGAAAAGCCGCACGCAATCAGGCGGAATAATCCAGCAGCGCCAGTTTCCGGGAGATGGCCGCGCAGGTGTCGACCAGCGGCTGGATATAACTGTCCACGCGGTTTTCGCTCATGCGAAATGCCGGAATGCTCAAACTGACGCACGCCACCGGCTGACCCTGCTTGTCGGTAATGGCGCAACCGAAGCAGAAGATGTCCTTCTCATTTTCTTCGCGGTCTTCCGCAAAGCCCTGGCGGCGGATCTGCTCAAGCTCTTGGCGCAACGCGTCCGGCGTGCGCAGCGTGGCCGCGGTGAACACCTTGAAATCCAGGGTTTGAATGATGGCGTTGCGCGCATCCGGTTCCAACTGCGCCAGATACGCTTTGCCGACCGAACTGGAATACATCGTGACGCGGCTGCCCAGGCGCGAATTCATGCGCACCGCCTTCGGGCTTTCCAGCTTGTCGATGTAGGTCATTTCCGACCGGTCCGGCACCGCCAGATGCACGGTCTCTTGTGTGTGCTCTTTGAGATCGAACAGATGGTCTTTGCACAGTTGCCGGATGTCGGAACTTTCCAGCGCACGGCTCGCCAGGCTGACGAGCCGCGGCCCCAAACCAAAGGTCTGGCCGTTGCGCTGCTGCACGATCAACTGCTCGGCCAGCAGCGCATCGACAATGCGGTAAATGGTGGGCCGCGGGTAGCCCAGCCTGGCGCTCAGTTCGTTCACCGTCCATGCCGTTTCGCCGCTGGATGCAATCACATCCAGCACGCGCATGAACTTGGAAAACGAGGCCGTGCCGGCGACCGGTTTGGCGCCGGAGGCTGAGCTTGACGAGGGCTTGTCGCGAGCGATTTTCACGCGGGTCAGGTTACCATGTAGCCCCCGTCCACCGGCATCACCACCCCCGTCATGAACGCGGCCGCAGGCGAACACAAGAACACGACGGCTTGCGCCACATCCGCTGGCGTTCCCCACCGTTTCAGCGGCGTGCGTTCCAGAATGCGCGAGGCGCGTACGGGATCTTTTTGCAGCGCCTCGGTCAGCGGCGTGGCGATCCAGCCCGGCGCCACCGCATTCACGCGGATGCCCGCATCAGCATAAGCAATGGCCAGGGACTTGGTCAGTTGCGCCACCCCGCCCTTGCTGGCGCTATAGGCCGGCACCAGCCCACCCCCGAAGAAGCTCAGCATCGACGCCGTATTGACGATGCACCCTGCTGCGCGCGCCAGTTGCGGCTGCAAGGCTTCGCACATGCGCATGGTGCCCGTCAGGTTGATGTCCAGCACCCGCTCGAATACCGGCAGCTTGAACTCTTCTTGCCGGAAGATCACACCCGCGCAGTTGATGAGCATGTCCACGCGATCAAGCGTGGCGGCAAACGCCGCTACGTTTTCTGCGTGCGTGACGTCCACCGTCACCACCTCGACGCCCGCCGGCGGGGATTCGGAAGAAGGCAAACCCACCGCAATCACGCGCGCGCCCAATCGCGCCAGCGCGTCAGCCACGCCATGCCCCAAGCCTTGCGTGCCGCCTGTCACCACGGCGGTCTTGCCCTTGAACAAGCCTGTCTGAAAACTCATGGCGATGCCCTCAGCGCACGAATTGATCGACGTAGTCCGCGCCCAGCCCCACGCTTTCGTAGTGCTTGCGGCACATGTCCAGCTTGGTGAACACGTCTTCGTATCCGGTATGGCGGCCTTCGCTGTCGCAGTAGTACATGACGCCGTTGACCTGGAACATGGTGATCATTTCCTCCACGTCGTCAGGCACATACAAGGTATGTGTTTCGCCGGGCGGCTCGAAGACATAACTGCCTTCGCGCGCAACCCAGTCATGTTCCAGATAACGCCACGATCCCTTGATGACGTAGCCGTGCACGGCTTGCGGATGGCGGTGGCAGCTCAGCACGCCCGACTTGCGCACGCGCAGCAGGTTCATCCAATAGCCCTGCGACACGTTCAGACAGAGCGGCCGGAACCAGACGTTGTCGGCTTGCGGCACCCAGACGCGCTCGTCATCCGGAATCACGCTTGGCACGACGATGTCGGGCAGCGCTTCCTTGGGATTGGGGTAACGGTATGGGGTGGGTACTGCGGATGTCGTCGTCATCGCGGCTCACTTGATGCTTAAGGTCTTCAGGACTTGGGCGTAATCAGCGGTCTCGGCCGCCATCTTCTTTTCGAAGGTGTCGCCATCGGCGTACACATAGCCCAGGTTCTGCGCCTTGATCGCCGAGATCAGTTGCGGGTCCTGCGCCACCTTTTCAAAGACTTCCTTCAGCTTGGCCACCGTGGCGGGCGGCATGCCTTTGGGGCCGGCGATGCCGCGCCAGGTGCCATAGGCCACATCCAGGCCCTTCTCTTTGGCGGTGGGCACGTCGGGGAATTCCGGCACGCGCTTGTCGCTCATCAAGACCAGCAGCCGCAGCTTGCCAGACCGCACGTATTCAGAGGCTTCGGCGGGGCTGGTCGCTACCGCATCCAGCTGGCTACCCAACAGATTCAGCAACGCCGGCCCCGAACCGGGAAACGGAATATGCGTGAAGCGCGTGTCCGACTTCACTTCGAACGCGCTCAGCGCCACGTCGTAGATGGAACCGGTGCCAGACGTACCCACATTCAAGGTGGCGGGCGCTTTCTTCGCGGCCGCCATGAATTCTTCGAGCGTCTTGTAGGGCGAATTGGCCGGCACCACGATGGCCGCCGGGTCGGCGTTCAACTGCACCAGCGGCGTGTAGTCCTTGTACGTGTGGTCGAACAGGCCAAGCAGCGGCAGGATCACGAATTCCGCGGTCACGACCGTCAGCGTGTGGCCGTCGTTCTTGCTGTTCAGCACATATTTCCAGCCCACCGCGCCGCCCGCGCCGGACTTGTTCAGCACCACCATGCCCTTCGGGAAATACTGCGCCGACACTTTGGCGAAGGTGCGGGCCACGGCATCAGTGCCACCGCCCGGCTGGAACGGCACCACCAGCGTGACGGGCTGGTTCGGATAGGAATCCGCCGCCTGCGCATGCGCCGGCAACGATGCCGTCAAGCCCGCCGCAATCAGGCTGGCCACCATCAAGCCTTGTCTCATCAACATCCTTGTCTCCTTTGTCATGGCCGGGTTTTCTGTTGAAACCCGATCCGCTTTATGGAAGTCGCAGACGGTATTTTTATTTGTCCATATTATGGACAATTGTCTACGAAAATTCAGAATAAAGGATTTGGCTTGCCGTGTCACTGGAAAATTCGCGGTATCCGTTGCGATGCTCCGAGGGCAATCAGGCAAAAAAAACCGACGGGCGATGCCGTCGGCTTTTCGGAAAAGCGTTGTAAGGCGCGCAGCATCATCCGCCGCGCCCCTTGCCCTGGATGTTTACCAGGACACGATCTTGCCCGGGTTCAGGATGTTGTTCGGATCAAACGCGTGCTTCAGGCTGCGCATCAAATCCAACGCGTCTTCGCCGTGCTCTTCCGCCATGAATTGCATCTTGTGCAAGCCCACGCCGTGTTCGCCCGTGCAGGTGCCGTCGGCGGCAATCGCGCGGCGCACCAGATTGTGGTTGATGGTTTCCGACTCTTCCCATTCCTGGGGATTGTCGGCGTCCAACAGCATCAGCACGTGGAAGTTGCCGTCGCCCACGTGGCCAACGATGGTGTACGGGAAGCTGGCGCGGTCCAGTTCTTCGACCGTGTCGCGCACGCAATCCGCCAGGCGCGAGATCGGCACGCAGACGTCGGTGGTGCTGGCGCGGCAGCCGGGGCGCAGTTGCAGGCCGGCAAAGTAGGCGTTGTGACGCGCGGTCCACAGGCGGCTGCGGTCTTCGGGGCGTTCGGCCCATTCGAAGTCCATGCCGCCGTGTTCGGCGGTAATGGCTTGCACGGTTTCGGCCTGCTCTTGCACGCCGGCCGGGCTGCCGTGGAATTCGAACACCAGCAGCGGCGTCTCGCGCAGGGTCAGCTTGCTGTACTGGTTCACCGAACGCACACTGGCCGCGTCCATGAACTCGACGCGCGCAATGGGCACGCCCATCTGGATGATTTCGATAACGCTTTGCACGGCGTCGTCCAGCGTGGGGAAGTTGCAGACCGCGGCCGACACGGCTTCGGGCTGCGGGTACAGGCGCACCGTCACTTCGGTGATGATGCCCAGCGTGCCTTCGCTGCCGATGAAGACGCGCGTCAGGTCGTAGCCCGCCGACGATTTACGCGCGCGCCCGGCGGTACGGACGATGCGGCCATCGGCGGTCACCACCGTCAGCGACATCACGTTTTCGCGCATGGTGCCGTAGCGCACGGCGTTCGTGCCCGATGCGCGCGTAGCGGCCATGCCGCCCAGGCTGGCGTCGGCGCCCGGATCAATCGGGAAGAACAAGCCGGTGCTACGAATTTCTTCATTGAGCTGCTTGCGCAACACGCCTGCCTGCACGGTGGCGGTCAGGTCTTCGGCGTTGATCGCCAAGACCTTGTTCATCTGCGACAAGTCCAGGCTGATGCCCCCCTGGATCGCCAGGATGTGGCCTTCCAGCGACGAACCCGCGCCGTACGGAATCAACGGAACGCGATGCTCATTGCACAGCTTGGCAACCTCGGCGACCTCTTCGGTGGTGTGCGCGAAGACAACGGCGTCCGGCAGCATGGGCGGATACGGCGACTCGTCGCGGCCGTGGTGTTCACGCACGGCGGAGGACTCGGACAGGCGGTCGCCAAAGCGCGCGCGCAGGGCATCCAGACAGGCGGCCGGCACCGCGCGGCGCAACGTTTCAGCGTGCAAGGGAGCGTTCATGATCAGCGTGTTCTCGGGTTCGTTAACCGGAATATTCTACGCCGCAACGCATGCTGCACCGCAAACCGCCCCAGGCAGGCGGCTTGCGGTGTGTCTTGCCTTACTTGCCAGAGGTCAGCGCGACCCGGCGGCGTTCACGCACCGCATGCGCCAGACGTTCCAGCACCGCCACCGACGCATCCCAATCGATGCAGCCATCGGTGATGCTTTGGCCGTATACCAACGGCTTGCCGGGCACCATGTCCTGGCGGCCGCCCAGCAGATGGCTTTCCACCATGACGCCCACCAGGCGCGCGTCGCCCGCTTCCATCTGGCGCGCCACGTCGTCGATCACGCGCGGCTGGTTTTCGGGGTCTTTGCTGCTGTTGGCGTGGCTGGCGTCAACCATGATGCGTTGCGCCAGACCGGCCTTGGACACGTCCTGGCAGGCCGCGTCGACACTGGCTGCGTCGTAGTTCGGCGTTTTGCCGCCGCGCAGGATGACGTGACAGTCTTCGTTGCCGGCCGTCGACACAATCGCCGAATGCCCGCCCTTGGTCACCGACAGGAAATGGTGCGGCTGCGACGCCGCCTTGATCGCGTCGACCGCGATCTTCACATTGCCATCCGTACCGTTCTTGAACCCCACCGGACACGACAGGCCGGAGGCCAGCTCGCGATGCACCTGGCTTTCCGTCGTCCGAGCCCCGATCGCCCCCCAGGAGACCAGATCCGCGATGTACTGCGGCGTAATCATGTCCAAGAACTCGCAACCCGCCGGCAGCCCCAGGCTGTTGATGTCCAGCAGCAGTTCACGGGCCACGCGCACGCCCTTGTTGATGTCGAAGCTGCCGTCCAGGTCGGGATCGTTGATCAGCCCCTTCCAACCGACGGTGGTGCGCGGCTTCTCGAAATACACGCGCATCACGATTTCCAGGTCAGCGCTCAGGCGGTCACGCACCGGCTTCAGACGCTTCGCATATTCGATGGCAGCCCGCGTGTCGTGGATCGAGCACGGCCCGATCACGACGATCATGCGGTCGTCCATGCCGTGCAGGATGCGGTGCATGCCTTGGCGGGCGGCGAAAACGGTATCGGACGCCTCTTTCGTGCACGCGAACTCGCGCATCACGTGCGCGGGCGGATTCAGTTCCTTGATTTCTCGAATACGAAGGTCGTCGGTATTGTGTGACACGGTACTGCTCCTGGGTTGCCCGCCAACGGGGTCCATCCCGATCGGTCTATTCCGATCCCGGCGGCACAAAAAAAGCCGCCAGTTCGCTGGCGGCTTTTTTGGGGGGGATTCTTTCCAAACTTCAGATTGAGCGCGTCCCTTCCTCCGCCAGCGGCTTCAGAAACTTATAAAAATAAAAGTAAAAGGCGGGGGACGCGAATTTCATGGGGATTGACTCTAGCACAAAACTTTTTGGCCGTCACATCGTTTTTTAAGGATGCGACGGCCTGAATTCACGCTCAGGCGGTGCCGCCCACGGTCAGGCCTTCCATGCGCACGGTCGGCATACCCACGCCCACCGGCACGCTCTGGCCGTCCTTGCCGCAAGTGCCCACACCCGAATCCAGCTGCAAGTCATTGCCGATCATGGTGACGCGGGTCATGGCGTCAGGGCCGTTGCCGATCAGGGTGGCGCCCTTGACGGGATAGGTCACCTTGCCGTCTTCGATCATGTAGGCCTCGGAGGCCGAGAACACGAACTTGCCGCTGGTGATGTCGACCTGGCCGCCGCCGAAATTCACCGCGTACAGGCCGCGCTTGACGGACGACACGATTTCTTCGGCAGGCTTGTCGCCGGCCAGCATGTAGGTGTTGGTCATGCGCGGCATCGGCAGATGCGCGAACGATTCGCGGCGGCCGTTGCCGGTGGCGGCGGTTTTCATCAGGCGCGCGTTCAACGTGTCTTGCATGTAGCCGCGCAGGATGCCGTCTTCGATCAGCACATTGCGTTGCGTGGCGTTGCCTTCGTCGTCAATGTTCAGCGAGCCGCGGCGGTCAGGCAGCGTGCCATCATCCACCACCGTCACGCCCTTGGACGCCACACGCTCACCGATACGGCCCGAGAACACGCTGGAGCCCTTGCGGTTGAAGTCGCCTTCCAGGCCGTGGCCCACGGCCTCGTGCAGCAGGATGCCGGGCCAGCCAGAACCCAGCACCACCGTCATTTCACCGGCGGGTGCGGGGCGCGCTTCCAGGTTCACCATGGCTTCGTGCACGGCGCGTTCCACATAACCTTGCAGCATCTCGTCGGTGAAGTAGGCCAGACCCAGGCGGCCACCACCGCCAGCGTGACCCATTTCGCGGCGGCCGTTGCGCTCGGCGATCACGGTCAGCGACAGGCGCACCAGCGGTCGCACGTCGGCGGCCAGACGGCCATCGCTGCCGGCCACCAGCACCACATCGTATTCAGCGCCCAGGCCCGCCATGACTTGAATGATGTGCGGATCGCGGGCGCGCGCCATGCGTTCAATGCGTTCCAGCAGCGCAACCTTTTCCGGCGCGCTCAACGTGGCGACGGGATCAATGTCGGCATACAGGCTACGGCCCATTTCGGCTTCGACCTGCGCCGCCACCTTGACCTTGCCGGCGCCACGGCGCGCAATCCCGCGCACGGCATGCGCGGATGACAGCAACGCGTCTGCTGACAGCGAATCGGAATAGGCGAAGGCGGTTTTCTCGCCGCTCACCGCGCGCACGCCCACACCCTGGCTGATGGAAAAGCTGCCGGTTTTGACGATGCCCTCTTCCAGGCTCCACCCCTCGCTGCGCGTGTACTGGAAGTACAGGTCCGCGTAGTCGACCTTGTGGGTGAAGATTTCACCCAGTGCGCGCGCCATGTCGGCTTCGGTCAGACCCCAGGGGTCGAGCAGCAGCGATTTAGCGGTGGCAAGGGATGCAATGGCGGGATCAATGATTTTCATAGGCTCTATTCAGGGGGCATCGGCGCGGCACGGGTGCGCACATGCGTGGACGCTCAAGACCGTATCGTACCGCCGACCGGGGTCCGGCGTCCCGCTCAAGCGTCAAAAGAGACACACCTCGGCGGCAGAGGCCAGCGGCATCCTCAAGGCACGCGCTGGACGGCGATTGGCGGCTGCGGAAAATGCCGCCGATTATTCACAGGTGAATCAGATGGGGACGCAATACTGAGTATCAAGTTAAGCAATTACGACCAAAGATTGTTCGATCACATAACAGTTTTTTGCATGTGATTTGCTTACACATCGCTTACAAAGCCGATTTCGCAATCTTGGCAGACAAGGGGCACCGAGTCCTGCCAGGTCGTCATACAAGTGGTAAGAAAATGCAGCCCAAATTGCCTGAGCACCACTTTTCCCTCCATATCATTCTCATAAACCAAGAATGCCAAAATGCATGACGGCGGCGCCCATCAGTACAAGTAGGGGCAGTTAGGTCGTCTGACCTCGCTTCTGAAAACGCGTTCTCCTCGTAGACTTTAAATCAGAGCAACTTGCCCCCAAATCCGGTTCACGGCGCTTGCCCTCCTTCGATTCGCCCGCCGTATGAAACAAATATGCTCCGAAATGGGGCCTATACACCGTCTTCGTCCGCCTTGTGAGCCGACGGCTGATTTGTTTCAATCCGTCCCAAATTTGGGAATATCCTTCCCAATACTTGTTCCAGAGGCATATCCGCGTGGCTAAAGGCTCTGCGTCTCTTTTGATACAAAGTAATTAGTCCGAAAATAGAGAAGTCAAGGCGTAACTTCTGTATTATGCGAAGCACAACAAATAAACATAACTTCGCCGGCGATTAAAGCAGTTCCATAATCAGGAATAAACCATGGCCCGAGAAACATACGCAGCACTGCAAGCAAAGATCGAGAAAGAAATCAACAAGCTTCAAAAGAAGGCAGAAGTCCTTCAAACGAAGCGCCGCAAGCCCGTGATCTCTTCCATCATTACCTCGATGCGTGAGTACGACATCACGCCCGAAGAAATCATCGCTGCCTATGGCGCCGGCAAGCCGGCTCGCGCGGCCACTGGCGGCCGACGCAAGGCTGGCGCGGCTGCCCGCCCCGCCACCGCCAAGCGCGCCGTAGCGCCGAAGTATCGCCACCCGCAAACTGGCGAAACCTGGAGCGGCCGCGGTAAAGCACCGCGCTGGCTCGCTGCTGAAGAAGCAACTGGCGCTACACGCGACAGTTTTCTCATCAAAGAATAAAAGCTATTCTGCAGTAAGAAATAAATCGGCGCACCAATTTGGTGCGCCGATTTTATTTATGAAACGTAGTCAGAAGGCAGTCAGACTTAGCGAAGCGGAAATTCAATCTCGCGTTCCGCTCCGTTATTTCCGGGAAAATTGTCAAATATTGCGCGCACCAGATAGGGCATTGTGCGCATGAAATCATCACCCTGGCTGAGTATGAAGGCGGTGGAACGATAAACCTCAGCCCCGCCCCGCTGGGTATCGCGGATCTTCAAGTTCAGCGTATTGCGCTGGACCGCCATGGGGACATCGACCCAATCCGGGCCCCAATAGCCGTAGCCCGGGCCCCAAGGCCGCCCACCGTAGTAGCCGCCATAGCCATAACCGCCGTAGAAGTACGGGTCATAGGGGCGGCGCACCATGATCTGGGTTTGGCTGGTGCCGTACGTGAACGACACATCAAAGCGGCCCTTGGCCCCGGGTTGGGCTTCGATCAGCCCGGTTGCGCCGATGCCGGCGCGGACCATATCCTGATAAGACTGGTATTCCAGATTATTGACCTGGTTAGGGTCGGACGCGACGAATTGATAGGTCTGACCTTCAACGCCGGTTGGCCATTGCTGGAAAGACGTGACCCGAGCCGACACCGTAGGGGCTGCGCAGCCCGTCAATGTCAGCGCCCCCGCCACGGCCAATAATCCGGCCCAACGGCCAACTCTGAACATGGACATTCTGGACATATTGCGACTCCTGTAGCGCGCGACGGCGCCATCATACTGAGCTTTGACTGGGGCCACGGCAAAAAGTTTGCCGTAGTCCGCACGCCCCAGCCTAGCGCTCGCGACCACCTACTACAATAGACTCCTCGTTCAACCAGGACTGCAACTCCATGCGCACCGACACGCCCATTACCGTTTATCGCAAGGACTACCAGCCCTACCCCTACGACATTCCCGAAGTCGCTCTGGCCTTCGATCTGGCGCCCGACGCCACCGAAGTGCGCTGCACGATGCACGTGCAGCGCAAGTCCGGCGCCAGCGCCGACGCCGCTCTGATCCTGGATGGAGAAGACCTGGAACTCGTCTCGGTAGGCGTCAACGGCAAGGCGCTGGCCGCCGACGGCTATCACCTGTCGGATCACAGCCTGGCCATTTACGGCCTGCCCCAAGACGCCACCGTGGAAATCGTCAGCCGCTGCAAGCCGTCGGCCAACTCCACGTTGATGGGTTTGTACGTATCGGGTGGCAATTTCTTCACGCAATGCGAAGCCGAAGGCTTTCGCCGCATCACCTGGTTTGCCGACCGCCCCGACGTGATGTCGCGCTACCGCGTGACGCTGCGGGCTCAGCCGCAATACCCGGTGCTGCTGAGTAACGGCAACCTGATGGCGTCGCGCCAGTTGCCCGACGGCCGCAACGAGGTCGAATGGGAAGACCCGTTCCCCAAGCCCTGCTATCTGTTTGCGCTGGTTGCCGGCAACCTCACGCACCGCGAAACCACAGTCAAGACGGCCAGCGGCCGCGACGTGCTCCTGCAGGTATATAGCGACCCGGGCTCCGAAACCAAAACCGAATGGGCCTTGGATTCGCTGGTGCGCGCGCTGCGCTGGGACGAAACCCGTTTCGGCCTGGAGCTGGATCTGGACCGCTTCATGATCGTCGCCGTGCACGACTTCAATATGGGCGCGATGGAGAACAAGGGCCTGAACATCTTCAACGCCGCCTACGTGCTGGCGGACGCAGACAGCGCCACCGACGCCAACTACGAAGGCATCGAATCCGTTATCGGGCACGAATACTTCCACAACTGGACGGGCAACCGCGTCACCTGCCGCGACTGGTTCCAGCTGAGCCTGAAAGAAGGCCTGACCGTTTTCCGCGACCAGGAATTCAGCGCTGACATGATGGCGCATGGCATGGACGAGGCGGCGGCCGCCAGCGCTCGCGCCGTCAAGCGCATTGACGACGTGGTCGCCCTGCGCGCCGCTCAGTTCCCCGAAGACGCGGGCCCCATGGCTCACCCCATCCGGCCCGAGAGCTACCAGGAAATCGGCAACTTCTACACGGCTACCGTGTACGAGAAAGGCGCCGAAGTCATCCGCATGCAGCACACGCTGCTGGGCGAAGCCGGGTTCCGCGCCGGCATGGACGAGTATTTCCGCCGCCACGACGGCCAGGCTGTCACCTGCGACGACTTCGTTGCCGCCATGGAATCGGTCTACGTGCGCCAACACCCCGGCCGCGATTTGTCGGTGTTTCGCCGCTGGTATCGCCAGGCCGGCACGCCGCGCGTCACCGTCCGCCTGGACCATGACGCTGCCGCCCGCCGCTGCACCGTCACGCTGACGCAGGACTGCCAGCCGGTAGGCGTCGAAAGAAAAGCCGGCGGCGACTACGTCAAGGCGCCGTACCACATCCCGTTTGCCATTGGCCTGCTGGACAAAGACGGCCGAGCCCTGCCGCTGCGCCATGACGGCGCGGCCAAGGAAACCGCGCTGCTCGAGCTCACCACGCAAAGCCAGCAATGGGTGTTCGAAGACATCGCCGACCGCCCCGTGCCATCGCTGCTGCGCGACTTCTCGGCCCCGGTCATCGTCGACTACGACTGGACCGACGAAGAGCTTGCGCTGTTGTCCGCCCATGACACCAACCCGTTCGCCCGCTGGGAAGCCGGGCAGGAATTGGCCACGCGCCAGATTCTGGCGCTGGCCGAAGCCCGCCAAGCCGGCCGCACGCTGCACGCCGACGCCGCCTTCATCGAGGCCTGGCGCGCCCTGCTGACCGACCCGGTGATTGACGCCGCCTACCGCGCCCGCGCGCTGGCGCTGCCGTCCGAGAAGACGCTGGCCGAGCGCATGCAAGCGGTGGACCCGCCTGCGCTGGCCGTTGCCCGCGACTTCCTGCGCGCCGAACTCGGACGCCAACTGGCCGCCGAATTCCGTCAGGCATTCGAGCAGAACCAGACGCCGGGTGAATACAGCCCCGCCCCCGTGCCGGCCGGCATGCGTGCGCTAAAGAACCTGGCGCTCGGCCACCTGATGGCCGCTGGCGAACACGATGCCCAGCGCCTGGCTGAACAGCAGTACGAACGCGCGGGCAACATGACGGACAGCATGGCGGCGCTGTCGGCCCTGATCAATTACGGCCAGGGCGACTTTCCGCAGGAAGCGCTGGCCGCGTTCTACGACAAGTGGCGCGACAATCCGCTGGTGGTCGACAAGTGGTTCGCCCTGCAGGCCGCCGCCCGTTCAACCACCGTGCAAACGGCGCGCGAGCTGATGACGCACCCCGCGTTCACGTTGCGCAACCCGAACCGCGCCCGCGCGCTGATTTTCCAGTTCTGCCTGAACAATGCGCGCGGCATGCATCACCCGGACGGCTCCGGCTACACGTTCTGGGCCGAGCAGGTGCTGGCGCTGGACGCACTGAATCCGGAAATCGCAGCGCGCCTTGCCCGCGCGCTGGACAACTGGTCGCGCTTTGTACCGGCGCTGCGCACGCCCATGCAGGCCGCCCTGCAACAGGTGCGCGCGCATGAAGGCCTGTCGCGCAACGTGCAGGAAATCGTATCCAAGGCATTAGAATTCGCAGCATAGGGAGACCTTTTTGAAACGTAAAACTCTGACTCAATACCTGGTGGAGCAACAACGCTCCGCCCAAGCCCTTGCACCGGAAGTGCGTCTGCTCATCGAAGTGGTCGCGCGCGCCTGCAAGGCCATCAGTCACGCTGTCAGCAAGGGCGCCTTGGGCGGCGTCCTGGGCAGCCTGGAAAGCGAAAACGTCCAGGGCGAAGTGCAGAAGAAGCTGGACGTGCTGTCCAACGAAATTCTGCTCGAAGCCAACGAATGGGGCGGCCACCTGGCGGCCATGGCGTCGGAAGAAATGGAAACCATCCATCTCATCCCGAACCGCTACCCCAAGGGCGAATACCTGCTGCTGTTTGATCCCCTGGACGGCTCGTCGAACATCGACGTGAACGTGTCCATCGGCACCATTTTCTCGGTGCTGCACGCCCCCCATAACGTGTCGGGCGCCCCCGTCTGCGAGCAGGACTTCCTGCAACCGGGCGACAAGCAGGTGGTGGCCGGCTATGCGGTCTACGGCCCGCAGACCATGCTGGTGCTGACCATCGGCAACGGCGTGGTGGGCTTCACGCTGGATCGCGAAATGGGTTCGTGGGTGTTGACGCACGAGAACATCCAGGTGCCGCAAGACACCAAGGAATTCGCCATCAACATGTCGAACATGCGCCACTGGGCCCCGCCCGTGAAGCGCTACATCGACGATTGCCTGGCTGGGTCGACCGGCCCCTTGGGCAAGGATTTCAACATGCGCTGGATCGCCTCGATGGTGGCGGACGTGCATCGCATCCTGACCCGCGGCGGCATCTTCATGTACCCCTGGGACGCCCGCGAACCCGGCAAGGCCGGCAAGCTGCGCCTGATGTACGAAGCGAACCCCATGAGCTTCCTGATCGAACAGGCAGGCGGCGCGTCGATCACCGGCACGCAGCGCATCATGGAAATCCAGCCCGACACGCTGCACCAGCGCGTGAGCGTGATCCTGGGTTCGAAGAACGAAGTCGAGCGCGTCGGCCGCTACCACGCGGAAGAAGCGGCGAAGTAATCGTCGCCCCATTGAAAAGCCCCTTGATTTCTCAAGGGGCTTTTTTTATTGCGCGGGTTGCGCAGCAGGGGTTACTTGACCTCTTCGATGGACTTTACGTCGTCCTTGTTGACTTGGACTTTCTTGCCGTCCTTGTCGTATTCATACATGCCGGACTTTTTATCGTACGACGGCGTGTCGGGCGTTACGGTCGAGCTTCCGTCCCGATTCTGAATGACCGAGGGCGACGAGCATCCGGCCAGCACCCCAACTCCGGTCACCACCAGGGCCAACGTCATGGTCTTCAGGTTCATGGGCGTGTTCTCCAAGTGTGATTAGGTGGATTCACTGTATCGGTAATCCGGCCCCTGATCCGTGTCGGGTTGTGGTCAAAATGCATGAGAACGTAATCACGATGTCCCACATCGTAAAAAAACCCCACGCAGGACGGGCCTGAGTGGGGTTTTGCGCTTACAGAAACCGCAAGCGGTTACACGTTTTCGCCAGGCGGTTCACACCTTGGCGTTGGCTTCGATGAAACGGCGCACGGCGGCGACGCTGCATTCCATGACTTCCACGCGTTGCGGCAAGGATTCCAGATTCGCCAGATTGCCCGGCGGCGTGGCAGGACGGCCCAGCGCTTCTTCGATGGTCTCGGAGAACTTGGCCGGCAAGGCGGTTTCCAGGACCAGCATCGGCACGCCTGGCTCGACGAATTCGCGCGCAACCTTCACGCCGTCAGCCGTGTGCGGGTCAACCAGCACGCCGGTTTCTTCGTACACGGAACGAATGGTCGCCAGACGGTCTTCGTGCGAGCTCTGGCCCGATACGAAGCCGTAGCGCGATTCAAATTCCGGCAGCAGGTCGGACAGGTCGAACGAGCCATCCTTGGCCAGCGCGGTCCACAACGCCTTCACGCGGGCGGCGTCGCGGCCGACCAGGTCGAACACGAAACGCTCGAAGTTCGACGCGCGCGAGATGTCCATGGACGGGCTGGACGTGGCGTAGGTTTGCTCGGCCGGACGCGGACGGTAGATACCCGTGCGGAAGAATTCTTCCAGCACGTTGTTCTCGTTCGTGGCCAGCACCAGGCGGCGCACGGGCAGACCCATGCTGCGCGCAATATGGCCCGACAGGATGTTGCCGAAGTTGCCCGAGGGCACGGCGAACGACACCTGCTGGCCCGGCTTGTCGGTGGCGCGCAGCCAGCCTTGGAAGTAGTACACCACCTGGGCTGCAATGCGCGCCCAGTTGATGGAGTTCACCGCGCCCAGGCGGTACTTCGTCTTGAATTCCAGATCGCCCGCCAAGGCCTTGACGATGTCCTGCGCTTCATCGAACACGCCATGCACGGCGATGTTGTGGATGTTTTCGTCTTGCAGCGAATACATCTGCGCGCGCTGGAAGGCGCTCATGCGGCCGTGCGGCGACAGCATGAACACGGCCACGCCCTGCTTGCCGCGCAAGGCGTATTCCGCGGCCGAGCCCGTGTCGCCCGAGGTCGCGCCCACGATGTTCAGCGTGGTGCCGCGCTTGGCCAGCACGTATTCAAAGACCTGGCCCAGGAACTGCATGGCCATGTCTTTGAAAGCCAGCGTCGGCCCTTCGGACAAGCCCAGCAGCGACAGGCCGCCGTCCAGCGGACGCAGCGGGACGATGTCTTCGCTGTTGAAGATTTCTTGTGTGTAGGCCGCGCGCGTCAGGCGGCGCAGGTCTTCCGCGGGAATGTCGGTGGCGAACAGCGACAACACTTCGAACGCCAAGTCCGCGTAGGACAGGCCGCGCCAGGATTCGAGCGTCTGCTCGGACACCTGCGGCAGCTGCTCCGGCATGGCCAGACCGCCATCGGGCGCCAGGCCTTCCAGCAGGATGTCCGAGAATTCCAGGGCGTTCATGCCGCCACGGGTAGAGACGTATTTCATGTCAAGTTCTCCACGCGCAGTCGCGTGACCTTGGACCGCACGAACGGCAGGGACTCGATGCGCTCGATGGCTTGGTTGACGTTGCCTTCCACGGCTTCATGCGTCAGGAAGATGATGTCGGCGCCGCCGATGTGCGACGGCTGCTGAATCATCGACCCGATCGAGATGGAGCGGTCAGCCAGAATGCGGGCGATATCCGCCAACACGCCGGGCTGATCATCCACGCGCAGGCGCAGGTAGTACGACGTGCTGACCAGTTCGATCGGCAGGATCGGGGTGTCAGACATGGCGTCCGGCTGGAACGCCAGATGCGGCACGCGGTTGCCCGGGTCGGCCGTGTGCAGGCGCGTCACGTCAACCAGGTCGGCAACCACGGCCGATGCGGTAGGTTCTTCGCCCGCGCCCTGGCCGTAGTACAGCGTGGGGCCGACGGCGTCGCCCTTGACCAGCACGGCGTTCATCGCGCCTTCCACGTTGGCCAGCAGGCGCTCGGACGGCACCAGCGCCGGGTGTACGCGCAGCTCGATGCCGTCAGGGCGGCGCTTGGTCACGCCCAGCAGCTTGATGCGATAGCCCAGACGTTCGGCGTGTTCGATATCTTCGGCGGCCAAATTCGAGATGCCTTCGATGTAGGCGCGGTCGAACTGCACCGGCACGCCGAAGGCCAGCGAGGCCAGCAAGGTCAGCTTGTGCGCGGCGTCCACGCCTTCCACGTCGAACGTCGGGTCGGCTTCGGCGTAGCCCAGGCGCTGGGCTTCGGCCAGCACGTCGGCAAACGGCAGGCCGCGCGAACGCATTTCGGACAGGATGAAGTTGGTGGTGCCGTTGATGATGCCGGCCACCCACTGGATGCGGTTGGCGGTCAGGCCTTCACGGATCGCCTTGATGATCGGGATGCCGCCGGCAACCGCGGCTTCGAACGTGACCATGACGCCACGCTCGTAAGCGGCGGCGAAGATCTCGTTGCCGTGCTTGGCCAGCAGGGCCTTGTTGGCGGTGACGACATGCTTGCCGTTGGCGATGGCTTCCATCACCAGCTCCAGCGCCAGCGTGTCGCCGCCAATCAGCTCAACGACGATATCGATTTCGGGGTCGCGAACCAGCGCGTGCACGTCGGTGTCGACCAGAATCGAGTCGCCCACGCGGGCGCGCGCCTTGGCCACATCGCGCACAGCGGCGCGCGTGACTTCAATGCGGCGGCCGGCGCGGCGTGCAATTTCTTCCGCGTTGCGCGACAGCACGGTCCACGTGCCGCCGCCAACCACGCCGAGTCCGAGCAGGCCCACCTTCATGGGATTCATCGCGCTGCCCTCGGGGCCATGCGAGACGGGTGAGCGTAGGGGGGTATTCATTTCAGCAATCCGTCCTTGCGGAACATATCTTTGATGCCGCGCACCGCTTGGCGGGTGCGCTGCTCGTTTTCGATAAGAGCGAAGCGTACGTAGTCGTCGCCGTACTCGCCGAAGCCGATCCCGGGGGACACGGCTACTTTCGCATCCGACAGGACACGCTTGGCAAATTCCAAAGAGCCCATTGCCCGGTAGGGCTCGGGGATTTGCGCCCAGATATACATGGACGCCTTGGGAATTTCCACATTCCAACCTGCTTCGTGCAGACCGCGCACGAGCACGTCGCGGCGGCTTTGGTACTGGGCCACGATCTCGTTCACGCAATCTTGCGGGCCATCCAGCGCAGCGATGGACGCCACCTGGATCGGCGTGAAGGTACCGTAGTCGTGATAACTCTTGATGCGCGCAAGCGCATTGACCAGCTCGCGGTTGCCGACCATATAGCCGACGCGCCAGCCCGCCATGTTGTAGCTCTTGCTCATCGTGAAGAACTCGACGGCGACATCGCGCGCGCCGGGCACCTGCATGATGGAAGGGGCCACATAGCCGTCGAACGTGATGTCGGCGTAGGCCAGGTCATGCACGACAAGGATATCGTGTTCCTTGGCCAGCGCCACCACGCGTTCAAAGAATGACAGGTCCACGCACTGCGCGGTGGGGTTGCTGGGAAAGCCCAGCACCATCATCTTGGGCTTCGGGAAGGATTCGCGCACGGCGCGTTCCAGTTCCTCGAAGAAATCCACGCCCGGCGTCATGCGCACCGAACGGATGTTGGCGCCGGCGATGACAGCGCCGTAGATGTGAATGGGGTAGCTCGGGTTCGGCACCAGCACGGTGTCGCCGCGGTCCAGCGTGGCCAGCATCAAGTGGGCCAGGCCTTCCTTGGAGCCGATGGTGACAATGGCTTCGGAATCCGGGTCGAACTCTACCGCGTAACGGCGCTGATACCAGTCGCAGATCGCCTTGCGCAAACGCGGGATGCCCTTGGACACCGAGTAGCCGTGAGTGGTCGGACGCGAGGTCGCTTCCACCATCTTGTCGACAATGTGCTTGGGCGTTGCGCCATCCGGATTGCCCATGGACATGTCGATGATGTCCTCGCCCCGCCGACGCGCCGCCATCTTGAGCTCGCCGGTAATGTTGAAAACGTACGGAGGCAATCGCTCGATGCGAGAGAACTTCCTCATGGGGAATCCTTAGGGGTAAAACTCAAGGCTACACGCAGGGGTGACACGTAGGGGTGACAGGCAGGGATGACACGCAGGAATGACCCGCAGGGGCTGAACGCCGCGCCCGCACACGTTTGCAGCGCAACAAAACCCTGTAATCTAGCGCAACGACGCCTAGGCGGCAAATGGGGCGGAAAAACCCCCATTTCCCGAGTGGATACTGCGCAACATCAGGTCATCTTGATGCGCTATTATCAAGCCCATAAAGCCGGAGTTTTTATTGAAGCTGCATACCGATCCTGCGACGGCCGCTCTGAACACTGTCACCGCGTACGGTGAGGGTTATATCGAGGTCAACCAGGTACGTTTTTCCTCCTCGGTCGCTTTTGGCCCCGAAGGCGAAGTGTCCGAATGGCCCGTTGAGTCGCCGGCCGACATCACCTCTTCCCTGTTGCATCAGGCGGCCGGCTTAGTCGAGCCCGTCCGCGATCCCATGGCCTTTCTGGACGAACCGGAAGCCAGCCCCAGCCGCCCGGCCAATGCGCCCGAAGTGCTGCTGGTGGGCACGGGCGCCCGGCAACAGTTCCTGCGTCCTGAAGTGCTGCGTCCCCTGTTGACCATGGGCATCGGCGTCGAGATCATGGACACGCACGCCGCCTCTCGCACCTACAACATCCTGATGGCAGAGGGCCGACGCGTGGTCGTGGCCCTCATCCCCCCGAACGGAGAACCCCAGAAATGACGCCCAGTATCGGCAAGCCCGCCCCGATGTTCACCGCTGAAAGCACCATTGGTCCGATCAGCCTGGAACAATGCCAGGGCCGCGCCGTGATCCTGTATTTCTACCCCAAGGACAACACGCCTGGCTGCACCACCGAAAGCCAGGACTTCCGCGACCTGAACGCCGAATTTCTGGCGGCCAGCGCCGTGGTGATTGGAATCTCGCGCGACTCGCTGAAGTCGCATGAGAACTTCAAGGCCAAGTACGAACTTCCTTTCCCGCTCATCTCCGACGCCGACGAAACCGTGTGCAATCTGTTCGGCGTCATCAAGCAGAAGAATATGTACGGCAAGCAGGTGCGCGGTATTGAACGCAGCACCTTTTTGATCGACGCCTATGGCGTGCTGGTGCAGGAGTGGCGCGGGGTGAAGGTCCCGGGTCACGCCAAGGAAGTCCTGCAGGCCGCAAAAAGCATCGGTTAGCTGTACAGGAATACCCGTCAGGCGCTAAGCCGGCCCACCCTGGAGAGTGACGCATATGCCGCTTCCGAAGTTGCCCACCCGTCCCGCAGCCATCCTGACCTTCCCCTCGGGCGAAACCGCCCGGGCGCAGGCCCGCACCACCAAGACCGCCGCTGCGCGGTCCAACACCCAAGCCGTTCTTGCTGACGACGACGAGGACGAGCTTCTCGTCCAGCCCGAACTCGACGGCATGGCGTCTCCGGCCCGCAAGGCGCAGATTCCCGCGCCCGCGCGCCAGGTTCCACCCCCTGCTCCTGCTGCTGCCGCCCCCCGCACGGAAACGCACCCGGCCAAGCCCGCCCCCGCCAAGCGCGCCAAGCCTCGTGCGCAGAACGAACCGCGCAAGCTGTTTGTTCTGGACACGAACGTGCTGCTGCACGATCCCAGCTCGCTGTTCCGGTTTGAAGAGCACGACATCTTCTTGCCGATGATGACGCTGGAAGAGCTCGACCACCAAAAGAAAGGCATGTCGGAAGTGGCGCGCAACGCGCGTCAGGTCAGCCGTTCGCTGGATGCGCTGGTGCAAGACACCACGCAGCTGGATGAAGGGCTGGAACTTGCCAAGCTGGGCAACAAGGACGCCACCGGCCGTCTGCTGTTCCAGACAACCGCCATCCACAGCACCCTGCCGTCCGACCTGCCCATGGGCAAGGCCGACAACCAGATTCTGGGCGTGGTGCGCGCCTTGCAGGAAAAGTACCCGCAGCGCGAGGTCGTGCTGGTGTCGAAAGACATCAACATGCGCCTGAAGGCGCGCGCGCTGGGTATGGCCGCGGAAGACTACTTCAACGACCACGTCCTGGAAGATTCCGACCTGATGTATTCGGGCGTGATGCAACTGCCCGAAGACTTCTGGAACAAGCACGGCAAGGATGTCGAATCCTGGCAGCAAGGCGGCACCACCTTCTACCGCATCCATGGCCCGCTGTGCTCGCAGTTTGTCGTCAACCAGTTCGTCTACTTTGAAGGCCAGATGCCGCTGTACGCGCAAGTGCGCGAAGTCAGCGGCAAGATGGCGGTGCTGGCTACCCTGCGCGACTACACGCACGGCAAGAACAATGTCTGGGGCATCACGGCGCGCAACCGCGAGCAAAACTTCGCCATGAACCTGCTGATGAACCCGGAGTGCGACTTCGTCTCGCTGCTGGGTCAGGCCGGTACCGGCAAGACGCTGCTGGCGCTGGCGGCGGGCATCACGCAGGTGCTGGAAACCAAGCGCTATACCGAGATCATCATGACCCGCGTCACGGTGCCTGTCGGTGAAGACATCGGTTTCCTGCCCGGCACGGAAGAAGAAAAGATGCTGCCCTGGATGGGCGCGCTGGAAGACAACCTGGATGTGCTCAACATGGGCGAAGGCGAAGGCAACGGGGACTGGGGCCGCGCCGCCACCATGGACCTGATTCGTTCGCGTATCAAGGTCAAGTCGTTGAACTTCATGCGCGGCCGCACCTTCCTGAACAAGTACCTGATCATCGACGAAGCGCAGAACCTGACGCCCAAGCAGATGAAAACGCTGGTGACCCGCGCGGGCCCCGGCACCAAGGTGATCTGCCTGGGCAACGTCGCCCAGATCGATACGCCGTATCTGACCGAAGGCAGTTCGGGCCTGACGTTCGTCGTCGACCGCTTCAAGGGCTGGCCGCATTCGGGCCACGTCACCTTGCAGCGTGGCGAACGTTCGCGCCTGGCCGACTATGCGGGGGATGTGCTGTAAAGCACGGTTCTGCTTCGCATAAAAAAAGCCCCTTGATTGCTCAAGGGGCTTTTTCTTGCCTGAACACAACGACGCCGGGGATTACTTGTCGGCCGCGTTGGTGATGGCATTGCCGGCCCGGGACATATCCTTTCCCATGCCCGCAACGGTATTGCAACCGGCGAGCACGAATCCGAATACGACGAAGGCGGTCAGCACGATCTTGCCGCGCATGCTGTCAACTCCTGAACAAAAAAGTGAAACGGGACTGTCTGGCGTCAGACGATCTGCACGCGCAGTTCGCCCAGGCCTTCGACACCACCCGTGATGACGTCACCCTGCACCACCGCGCCCACGCCTTCGGGGGTGCCGGTGAAGATGATGTCGCCCGGTTGCAGTTCGAACAGGCCCGACAGATAGGAAATGCTTTCCGGAATGTTCCACAGCATTTGCGAAATGTCGCTGGACTGCTTGCGCTGGCCGTTCACGTCGAGCCAGATCGCGCCCTTGTCGAGCGTGCCCACGACGCTGCGCGGGTGGATCGGGCCCATCGGCGCGGATTGATCGAACGCCTTGCCGATTTCCCAGGGGCGGCCCTGCTTCTTCATTTCGCCTTGCAGGTCGCGGCGGGTCATGTCCAGACCCAGCGCGTAGCCCCACACGCAGTCGTTGGCTTCTTCGACGGGAATGTCGCGGCCGCCCTTGCCCAGCACCACGACCAGTTCCATCTCGTAGTGCAGATTGGAGGTCTTGGGCGGATAGGCCATCTTGCCGGTTTCACCGTCGGCCACGCTCAGCACGGCGTCCGCCGGCTTGCAGAAAAAGAACGGATCTTCACGGCCGGTGAAGCCCATTTCCTTGGCGTGCTCGGCGTAGTTGCGGCCGACGCAGTACACGCGGCGCACCGGGAACAGCGCGGCGCTACCGGCAACAGGAGCCGCCACGGGCGGCTGGGGAGGCAATACGTAGTCCATGAGTGATCAACCTATGACAGATACGTGAAAAATCATCCGCGAGTTTATCCCTTTCCGGGAGGAACGCGCTGCGCTGTTTTGTTCAGGAAAACGTAGGGATATCCCCGTCAAAAACCACCAGGCGTTCGATGAAGTTTGCCATATAGGCCTTCATTTCCTGGTGCGCGGGCGAGACCTGGTAGCGGTCATGCGCCGGGCCGTCGGCAAAGGCCGCCACCACGGCGTGGGTCAGCCCGTCGGCGCGGCTGGCCTGGTTGGGCCGGAACGCGTAGCCCGCCACCCCCTCGCATTCGGCAAGGATGCGGTCGCAATAACCTTGGACGCGCGCATGGAATTGGGCGTCGGCAGCCGCCGACAGTTTCAACATCACGACATGCAGAAACATCAGAACTCCTTTTTCACGCGGGTCGCGGCAAGCCAGGCGCGCGACACCAACCCCATGATGCCGTCTCGAAACAGCAGCACGCACAAGACGAAGATCACGCCCTGGACAATCAGTACCCAGGAACCCAGCGGCGCCAGATAGTTCTGCAGCGACACAAAGGTGAATGCCCCCACCAGCGGGCCGAACACCGTGCCGATACCCCCCAGCAGCGCCATCAGCACTACCTCGCCATTGGCGTGCCAGTGCACGTCCGTCAGCGAGGCCACGCCAAACACCAGCACCTTCAGCCCGCCCGCCAGACCCGCCACCGAGGCCGACAGCGTGAACGCCAGCAGCTTGTAGCGCGACGTCGAATACCCCAACGAGCGCGCGCGCTGCTCGTTATCGCGCACAGACCGGATCACTTCGCCAAAGGGAGAATTCAGCACACGCAGCACGAAGGCGTAGCCCAGCGCAAAGACGGCCAGCGTGAAGTAGTACATCGGCATCACGCCTTCCAGGTCGATCAGGCCAAACAGCTTGCCGCGCGGCACGCTCTGCAAGCCGTCTTCGCCGCCCGTGAACCCAGCCTGCACGGCAATGAAGTAGACCAGCTGCGACAGCGCCAGCGTGATCATCGCGAAGTAGATGCCCTGGCGCCGGATGGCGATGGCGCCGAACAGCAGCCCCAGCAGTCCGCCCGTCAACACGCCCGCCAACAGCCCCAGTTCGGGCGTGGCGCCCAGCAGCTTCATCACGATGCCCGTGGCGTAGGCGGCCGCGCCGAAGAACGCCGCATGGCCAAACGACAGCAGGCCCACATACCCCACCAGCAAGTTGAACGCCGCCGCAAAAAGCGCGAAGCACAGCACCTTCATCAGGAACGTCGGGTACACGAACCACGGCGCGGCCAACGCCACGACGGCCAGCACCGCCATGGCGATACGCATCGCGCGCCGGCTCAGTTGCACGGGCTCGCGCGTGGCTTCGGCGGCCAGCACGTTCTGCACTTGCAGTGGCTTGCCGAACAGGCCCGCCGGCTTGCACAGCAGCACCAGCACCATGATGATGAAGATCGCCAGATTCGCGGCCTCGGGATAGAACACCTTGGTCAGGCCTTCGATGATGCCCAGCCCGAAGCCGCTGACGATGGCCCCCATGATGGAGCCCATGCCGCCGATCACAACCACGGCGAACACCACCACCACCAGGTTCGACCCCATCATCGGGCTGACCTGATAGATGGGCGCCGCGATCACGCCCGCCACCGAGGCCAGCGCCACGCCCAGCGCGTAGGTCAGCGTGATCAGCAGCGGCACGTTGATGCCGAAGGAACGCACGATGGTCGGGTTCTCGGTCGCCGCGCGCAACATGGCGCCCACGCGCGTTTTCTCGATCAGCACCCACACCGCCAGGCACAGCACCAGCGACACCGCCACCGCCCAGCCGCGATACCAGGGCAGGAACATGAAGCCCAGGTTCACGCCGCCGGTCAGCGCCTTGGGGATGATGTACGGCAGGCCCGACACGCCATAGGCCTGCCGCAACGCGCCCTCGATCAACAAGGCGATGCCAAACGTCAGCAGCAAGCCGTACAGGTGATCCATGCGATACGTGCGCGAGATCAGCAAACGCTCGACCACCACCGCGAACACCGCCATGATCAGCGGCACCAGCACCAGTGCGGCCCAGTAGTTCACGCCCAGATAGTTCAGCAGCATCCAGGCAAGAAACGCGCCCGCCGTGTACTGCGCGCCATGGGCGAAGTTGATGATGTTCAACAGGCCGAAAATCACCGCCAGCCCGATCGAGAGCAAGGCGTAGAACGAACCGTTGATCAGGCCAAGCAGGAGCTGGCCGAACAGTGCCGTGGACGGCACACCGAAAATTTCGAACACAGGCCTTCTCCTCTCAGACGCCCAGACGGCGCGCGATCCGGGCAGGATCGCGGCGCGCCTCATCCGCCGACAACTGGTCGACCACGCAACCGTGCTCCATGACGTAATGGCGGTCCGCCACCTTGGTCGCGAAGCGGAAGTTCTGCTCGACCAGCACGATGGTGAACCCCCGCTCTTTGAGCGTGCGGATGGCCTGCCCGATCTGCTGCACGATGACCGGCGCCAGGCCTTCGGTGGGTTCGTCCAGCAAGATCAGTTGGGCGCCCGTGCGCAGGATGCGCGCAATCGCCAGCATCTGCTGTTCGCCGCCCGACAGGTTGCCGCCCGAGCTGTCGCTGCGTTCGCGCAGGTTCGGAAACAGCGTGTAGATCTCGTCCAGCGACATGCCGCCTGCCGCCAGACGCGGCGGAAGCATCAGGTTTTCGGTCACGCTCAGGCTGCGGAACACCGCCCGTTCTTCGGGGCAATACACCACGCCCAGACGCGGGATACGATGCGGCGCCATGCCCACGGTTTCCTGTCCGTTCAGCCGGATCGAGCCGCGCCGTTTGTCCAGGATGCCCATGATGGCGCGCAGCGTCGTCGTCTTGCCCGCGCCGTTGCGGCCCAGGATGGTGACGAGTTCGCCCCGGTTCACATCAATGTCCACGCCATGCAGCACATGGGATTCGCCATACCAGGCGTTGAGGTCTTTGATTGCCAGCATCTCAGTGCGCCTCCTCGTCCGAGCCCATGTAGGCGGTGATGACGCGCTCATCGCGCGACACCGCGGCGTAGTCGCCTTGCGCCAGCACGGCGCCGCGCGCCAATACGGTGATGGTGTCGGACAGATCGGCCACAACGGACAGGTTGTGCTCCACCATCAGGATGCTGCGATTCACCGACACCCGCCGGATCAGCGCGGCGATACGGGCGACGTCTTCCTGCCCCAGGCCCGCCATGGGTTCATCCAGCAGCATGATTTCGGGTTCCAGCGCTAGCGTCATCGCAATTTCCAGCGCGCGCTTGCGCCCATACGGCAACAGCGCCGCCGTGGTGCTGGCCAGGTTCGCCAGGCCCACCGCGTCCAGCAGTTCCATGGCGCGATCGTTCAGGCGATCCACGCTGCGCCGGCTGCGCCAGAAGCGCAGCCCGTCGCCATGCTGGCGCATCAGCGCCACGCGCATGTTCTGCAGCACGGTCAGGCCCAGGAACACCGCCGAAATCTGGAACGAGCGGACGATGCCCAGCCGCGCGATCTCTTCCGGCGCCAACGCCGTGATGTCGCGTCCGCGGTAGTGAATGACGCCCGCGTCCGGCGTCAGAAATTTGGTCAGCAGATTGAAGCAGGTGGTTTTGCCCGCGCCATTGGGGCCAATCAGCGCATGGATAGAGCCTTCCTGCAGGGCAAGGGTCACGCCGTCGACGGCATTGAAGCCGCCGAACCGCTTGACCAGCCCCTGTGCGGATAAAACCGCTTGGGTGCTTGAGGTCATGGCGGGGTTCCTTACATGCGGGCCAGCAGGCCGCCGTCGATCGCCAGGACATGCCCGTTGACGAACGACGCGCCCGGCGACGCCAGGTAGACCACGGCGGGAGCAATGTCTTCGGGTGTCGCCCAGCGGCCGACCGGCACGGACGTCGACAGGAACGACTGGAACTGCGGATTGTCCTGCAAGCCCTGCGTGAAATCCGTGCGCACGAATCCCGGCGCCAGGGCATTGCACGTGACGCCGCTGGCACCGTATTCCACGGCCAGCGCACGCGTGAACGCGGCAATCGCGCCCTTGGCGGTCGCGTAAGCGGCGATGTTCGGCATGGTGGCCTGACCCGCCACGGACGACATCAGCACAATGCGGCCGAAGCCCCGCTTGCCCATGCCGGGCAAGACGGCCCGCGCGCAATGGAACGCGCCGTTCACGTGGACGTTTTGCAGCGCCTGCCATTCGGCGGGCGTCATGTCGACCACCGCTTTGCGATTCTGATTGCCGGCGTTGCTGACCAGCACGTCGATGAACAGGCCGGCCTCTTCCAGCTGGCTCACGGCTGCGGCCACGGCGGCGGCATCGGCCACATCAAAAGGCGATGCATGCGCCGTGATGCCGTCACCCGCGAGCCGCGCGCAAGCAGCATCGCAAGCGTCCTGCGACAGGTCGTTGACCACCACCTGCGCCCCCGCGCGGCCCAACGCCTGCGCAATGGCGTAACCCAATCCCCTGGCCGCGCCCGTCACCAGCGCGACGCGTCCCGCCAGACCAAATGTCTGGTCCAGATAGTCGTGTTTCAAGCTTGTCTCCTTGTCTTATATGCACCGGATCTCTAGGCCCGGCCTGTGTCGTCCCTGCTTTCCAGATGCAAAAACAAAGTTGACATCAATCTCAATATACGCGACTATTTTTAAACACTCAATAACAAGATTCTTGCTTTTTCTTCCATAACGAGTTCTGGCTAGGAGACATTCATGGCCCTCGAAACCCCCGGCTGCCCCGCGGCCAACGCGCTGCCGCCGCTGGCCTCACGCTTTCTGAAAGTGGCTGATCTGCCCTGGAAACCCACGCAGGTGGAAGGCATCGACATGAAGGTGCTGATGCAGGACAAGGAATCCGGCCTGCTCACCGCGCTGTTTCGCTGGCAGCCCGGCACGGAACTGCCTTTGCATGAACACGTTGAAGTCGAACAGACCTACGTCCTGGAAGGCTCCATCGTGGACGCCGAAGGCGAGGTCTGCGCGGGCGACTACGTTTGGCGCCCTCGCGGCAATCAACACGTGGCGCGCGCGCCCAACGGCGCGCTGGTGCTCAGCTTTTTCCTGAAACCCAATCTGTTTATCGACGCTTACGCTGGCCAGACGCTGGAGTAAGTCCGCCTGCCCCGGCAGGATTCAGCTTGAATCCGCAAGACCGCATGACCGCCCGGCACAGGGCGGCGCGCAAAAGAACCAAGACCCCCAAGGAGACACCCCCATGAAGACCCGTTTCAAGAACAGCCTTGCCGCCTGCGTGCTGGGCGCCGTATCCCTGCCCGCCATGGCGCAGGTGTCCGATGATGTCGTGAAGATCGGCGTGCTGGGCGATCAGTCCGGCATGATGGCGGACCTGTCCGGCAAGTTCGGCGTGGAAGCCGTGAAGATGGCCGTCGAGGATTTCGGCGGCACCGTGCTGGGCAAGCCCATTGAAGTGATCTCGGCCGACCACCAGAACAAGGTGGATATCGGGGTGTCCATTGCGCGCCGCTGGTACGAGAACGACAAGGTGGACCTGATTCTGGACGTGCCCAATTCGGCTATCGCCCTGGCCGTGCAGGACCTGACCCGCCAGATGAAGCGCGTCGTCATCTTCACCAGCGCGGGTTCGGCCGACCTGACGGGCAAAGCGTGTTCGCCCAACGGCATGCACTGGACGTACGACACCTACGCCTATGCCACCGGCGTGGCCAACGGCGTGATGGAAGACGGCGGCAAGAGCTGGTACTTCATCACGTCCGATTACGCCTTCGGCCACTCGCTGGAACGCGACGCGATGGCGGTGGTGAAAGCCAAGGGCGGACAAGTGGTGGGCAGCGTGCGCCACCCTATCGCCAGCTCGGACTTCTCGTCGTTCCTGTTGCAGGCGCAAGCTTCCAAGGCGCAGGTGATCGGCCTGGCCAACGGCAGCGGCGACACCATCAACAGCATCAAACAGGCATTTGAATTCGGCATCATGGGCAGCAAGCAGCGCGTGGCCGCCCTCTTCATGAGCATCGTCGATGTGCGCAGCGTGGGGCTGGAATACGCGCAGGGGCTGAATCTGGTCGAACCGTTCTATTGGGACCAGGACGACCGCGCGCGGCAATGGTCTGAACGCTACTTCAAGCGCACGGGGCGCATGCCGTCGATGGTGCAGGCCAGCAACTACAGCGCCGCCATGCACTACCTGAACGCGGTCAAGGCTGCCGGCACGGACGCGTCCGAACCCGTGTTGAAGAAAATGCACGACACGCCCATCAATGATTTCATGACCGAAAACGGCCGTATCCGTGAAGATGGCCGCGTCATGCGCGACCTGTATCTGTTCCAGGTCAAGAAGCCATCGGAGTCCAAGCGCGACTGGGACTACTACAACCTGGTGCGCAAGATTCCCGCCGAACAAGCGTTCCGCCCGCTGAAGGACGGCGGCTGCTCGCTGGTGAAGTCGTGATGGACGGCGCGCTTGCACTGCTGGCCGGCAAGCGCGCCGTTGTCACCGGGGGTGCAAACCCCCGGGGCATCGGCGCGGCGGTGGTGGACCTGTTTTTGGCGCACGGCGCCACGGTGGCGGTGCTGGACTACGCCTACCCCGAGGGCGGCGCGGGCGTGCTCGCCGACGGCCGTGTCGACCTGCACTGCGACGTGTCGCGCGGTGTCTCGTGCGAGGCCGCGATCGAGCAGGCCCGCATGGCGCTGGGCGGCATCGATGTGCTGGTCAATAACGCGGGCATCGTTGCCGCCACGCGCATCTGGGACCTGCCCGAAGACGAGTTCCGCCGCATGATCGACGTCAACCTGACCGGCACCTACAACGTCACGCACGCGGCGCTGCCCGCCCTGCTGGAAAGCACGCGGCGCCCGGCCATCGTGAACCTGGGTTCCACCGCGGCGCTGCGCGGCGGCGGGCTGCTGGGCGGTTCGCACTACGCCGCATCCAAGGGCGGCGTCATCAGTTTCACCAAGGCCCTGGCGCGCGAATTGGGGCCGCGAGGCATCCGCGCCAACTGCGTCGCTCCCGGCATTATCGAAACGGACATGACGCTGGGGAAATTCGGCGAAAATTGGGAACAAGAACTCAAACAGGGCATTCCACTGCAACGTTTCGGCTCGCCCGCCGAAGTTGCCCAGGCCATCGTTTTCCTGGCCTCGGACCTGTCCTTTTATTCAACCGGCATCGTGGTCGACGTCAACGGCGGCTTCCACATTCACTAGGCACACCCAGAAGCAATGAGCACTCCCGATCGCATGCTGTCCATACTCGACCTCTTTCGCGACGACACCACCGCCGCGTTCCAGGAGGACGTCATGGCGCATCTGGAGTGCTCGCGCGCCACGGCCTACCGCTATCTGAAGTCGCTGACCGAAAGCGGCCTGCTGGCGCCAACCGCCGGCGGCGCCTATGTGCTGGGTTCCCGCATCATCGAACTGGACCGCCACCTGCGCCAGCACGATCCGCTGATGCGCGCCGCGCGCGACGTCATGCGCGCAACCGGCGACGAACTCCATGCCAACCTGATGCTGTGCAGCTATTACGGCGACAAAGTCATGTGCGTGGACCGCTACTGGACCGACCACTCCATCGAATCCAGCTACGCGCGCGGCCGGCCGTTCCCGATGTTTCGCGGCGCCACGGCCAAACCCATCCTGGCCAACCTGCCGCCTTACCAGTTGCGCAACCTGATGCTATGGCACGCGGCCGAAATCCGCGAAGCCGGGCTGGGCGATGACTGGGATGCGTTCCGCGCCAACCTGAAACGGCTGCGCACGGCGGGGGTGTGCGTCTCGCATGGCGAGGTCGACCGCGGCTTGATGGGCATCGGCGCGGCGATTTTCAGCCCCGAACAAAAGGTGGTCGGCAGCTTGGTGTTCATTGCAGCAGAAGCGCACACGTCACCGGAACGGCTGGACGTGCTGCAAGCCCGCATCCAGGTCGCCGCAGCCGAGGTCTCGCAAAACTTGCAGGCGCCACAAAGCAACGGCGCGGCGGCGATCGGCATCATGCCGTCGCGGCCGCGCCGCATCAAGGCGCCGGCCGGTTCGACACCGGCGCGGCCCAAAGCCTGATCAGGCCTTGTTGTAGCGTTCGACGCTGTTCACGATTTCTTCGTGAGCGGCATCAACGCCCTTCCAGCCCTTGACCTTGACCCACTTGCCCTTTTCCAGGTCCTTGTAGTGCTCGAAGAAGTGCTGGATACGCGCGACGTCTTCGGTCGGCAGATCTTCGTAGGACTTGATGTTGCGGTACGGGGGGTACAGCTTTTCGATCGGCACGGCCAACAGTTTGGCGTCGCCGCCCGACTCGTCGTCCATTTCCAGCACGCCGATGGCGCGGCAGCGCACGACGGCGCCGATCTGGATCGGGAACGGGGTCAGGACCAGCACGTCGGCAGGGTCACCGTCGTCCGACAGGGTTTGCGGGATGTAGCCGTAGTTGCACGGGTAGTGCATGGCGGTCAGCATGAAGCGGTCAACGAAAATCGCGCCCGTGTCCTTGTCGACCTCGTACTTCACCGGGTCGGCGTTCATGGGGATTTCGATGATGACGTTGAAGTCTTCCGGCAGCTTCTTGCCAGGGGAGACGCGATCAAGACTCATGATTCAACCTTGTTGTTTGTCTGAAGAAATGTTCAAAGCGAGCCGTCGTCCTTGAACGGCGGCTTGGTCGCCGGCACCGGCGCCGCGGCAGGCGCGGGCTTCGGGCTGGCAGCAGGCGCCGGCGAGTACGTGGGCACGGGCTCATCGAAAGCCGCCGCCGGGATCGGGGCGCTGTCGAAGTACTCGTCGATATCGGACGTGCCGCCGGCAAGCGGCGCGTCTTCCGGCGCCAACGCGCGAGCATGCTGATCCTTGCTGACGCGCGCATCCGGGTCCAGCACATAGTCGGAAGCCGATGCCGCCACCGAAGGCGGCAGCGCCGGATAATCGCCGCCAACGTCGGCGTCGCCGTCCGTGTCCGACAGACCCACCGCATAGCCGCCTTCGGCGTCCACGCGATAGGGATCGGAACCGGTGTCGGCCGCGGGCAAGGCCGCATCCACCGCCAGCACCGGCAAGGCCATGCTGGCCGCCGTGGCCAGACGCCAGTGGCGCACCGCGTCGGCGGGACGATCCAGGCGGTCATACAGGCTGCCCAACAACGCATGCGTTTGGGCATCGCTGCGGCGGCTGAGACTGCGCAGCAGATAGCGCTCGGCCTGCCCCCACAGTTGGCCGTTCAGGCACAGCATGCCCAGCGCGGTCAGAAGATCGGGATCGGTCGGGCGCTGTTGCAGCCACGTCTCGGCCTTGGCCAGACGGCGCGACACCTGTTCGGCTTCGCAGCGGGCATAGGCCGCTACCAGCGTCGGGTTGAACTTCACGGCAATGGCGGCTTCCAGCACGCGGGCCGCCTCATTGGCTTCGCCGGCCGCATCAAAGGCCGCAGCGCCCGCCAGCGCCACATCGGGCAGCAGGCGCTCTTCGGCCTTCAGGTCTTTCCAGATGGCGCGCCAGGCATCGCTGTTGGCCGAGCTGGCCGCCGCACGCAAGCGTGCCGCGCCCGAGGCGTCGATCAGCAGATCGGCTTCGCTGCGGGCCAGCGCATTGCGGCGGACCAGCCCGCGCGCCAGCGTGAAGACTTGCTCGTGGTGATGCAGCGCGGTGTGGGCGCGCAGCAGCAGGCGCATCGTGTGCAGGTGGCGGGCGCCGCCGTCAGCCAGCGGCGCCAGCACGGCCAGTGCGCGTTCGGCACGGCCTTGGTCCAGCAGCATGTCGGCCGAAACCGTGGCCGTGGCTTCCACCAGACCCGGGTCGGTGCCGGCGTGTTCCTGTGCGGTGGCCAGCAGGCGGTCGCGGCGGTCGAACTCGCCCAAACCATGGGCAGCGCGCGCAGCCGACAGCGCGGCCAGCACACGGCGGGTCTGCACTTTGGTCTGCTCAAGCAGCTTGGTCAGATCTTTTTCGGCGTGGGTGTAGCGGCCTTCCAGCAAGCCGATCCAACCGCGTTCGAGCAATTCGTGGTCGCGCGCTTGCGCACGCTTGCCACGCCAGACGCGGACGCGATCAGGAATGGCCAACAGCCACGCCAGCACGCGCAAGCCCACGTACAGCACGATGAAAGCCGCAACGATCAGCAGTACGGCGAGCGTGAGCGACATTCCGATGCGCCACGGCCAGACCAGCAACAGCACGTTGCCGGAATGCGAGCGCAGCACCACCGCCAGGGCGACGGCGATGACGGCGAGCAGCAGGGTCCAGAACCAGGTACGCATAAGGCTCAGTCCTGCCCGCTAGTCTTGAAACCCGCAGCCCGCAAAGCGGCGACAGCGTTCAGGCTGTCGGACACGTCCGGCATGCGCACGGCGATGTCGGTCTGCGCCAGTTCGCGCGCCAGCGTCTGGGCGGCGACGGTATCGGGGGAACGGTTATCGAAATACTTGGCGAGCGTGACGCCGACGTTGTCGAGCTCGCTCTTCCACACGGCGGGCTGACGCATCAGCATGGCCAGTTGAACGGTCAGCAGGCGTTGGCGCAGCGTGGCGCGCACCTGATCGGCCTGTTCGGGCGACAGCAGCAACGCGGCGGGTTCGTCCACACGCTGGATCGTGATCAAGCCACCCAGTTCCTGCGCCAGCGCCGAACCGGCGCGGCCAGGCCACGAGACCACCTCGGCGCGCCAGCGCTGCCACCAGGGCGCGTCGGCGGGCAAGCCGGCCTGCGGGTCCACGGCGGGCGCGGGGGCCACGGCGGGGCGCGGCTCACCGGCGGCGACCACACCCGGCGCGGCGGCGTCAGGCACCAGCAAGGGCGCCTTGCCCACCATTGCCACCAGGCGTTCGATACGGGCGGATTGCGCGGGGATGTCGACGGTGGAAACGGCGCGCAGACGATCCAGGTCGCCGTTGATGGCTTGCTGCAAGCTGGAGAAGCGCGGGCGGTCGGCGCGCGCCAAACGGGATTGCGCGGTTTCCAGCGCGACGATGGCGTTGGAAACGTTGCCGGCCAGACGCAGTTGCTGGTTGGCGATGGTCAGCAGGCGTTCGACGTCGTTGGCCAGCAGTTCGTCGCTGGCGCTGTCGTTGAAGTTCTGCCACGCCTGTTGCAGCGCGTTGTATTGGCTTTGGGTTTCGCGCACGGTGTCTTCAAGCTCGCCCACGCGGCCGGCCTGCGCTTGCGCCAGGGCCAGCGCTTCACGCGTGTCCTTGCGAGCCTGCGCCACATCGGCGGACAGCGTGTCGATACGCGACGCGACCTCGCGTCCGGCGGACACGAATTGCGTGCGCTGCTTCCACAGGGCATAACCTAAGCCCACGGCTAGCAGGATGACGATTATCAGGGCGGTGACCAATGGGCCATTGCCGCGCTTGGCCGGACGGGCCTTGACGGGATCGGCCGGGGCCGATGCGGGCGCGCTTGCGCCCGGGGCGGCCGTGTTAACGACCGGATCGGTAGCGGGAGTCTTGTCTGTCATGACGCGATTGTATTCGGTGTCAGTCCGATGCAACGAATCAAGCAGCAACAAAAGCCTGGAATATCGACTCGTCGTTGGGCAAGCAGATTTTTACCATTTCTGTCGCGCCACTGTCATGACAGCCTGGCGGCACGCGGCGCGCGAGCGAGGGATGCGTCAGCACGAAGCGGCAGCGCGCCCACCAGGAAGACAGGCCGGCGGCGTCCACACAGGCCCGCACGGCATCGGCGCCTTCGCCGCTGGTGATGAGCCAGGTGGCCGGCACGCCCGCATCAGCCCATTGCCGCAAGGCGGCAAGCGCGGCATCGTCCCAGAGGGCCGGGCGCCGCAGATACGCCGCGTGGCGCGTGACGGCCGCGCCCTGCGCTTCGAGCTTGTCGCCCAGCCAATCCCTGCCCTGCGTGCCTCGCACCAGCAGCACGCGGGCGGGCAATTGCGGCAGGCCGCAAAGCACGTTCCACAAGGCTTCGGAATCGTGGCTGGGCGCATCATCACCAGGATGCAGGACTGTTGTATTCGCGCCAAAAGCGGGCGCCTCGCGCAGCGCCTGTGCGCTGGCGGGGCCGACGGTTGCGGCGATCACGCCCGCCGGCCAAGCGGCTTGGCCATCGGCGTGCGCGAGCTGATCCAGATACTGTTTGGCCGCATTGCCACTGACGAACACCACCATGTCGAAGTCGGCCGGCCGAGGCAAGTCCGCTGCGGCCACTTGCAGCGGATGGATTTCCAGCGCCGGCAGGATGCAGGCGGACCAGCCGGCGTCGGTCAGACGGCCGGCCAGCGCCTCGTTGCGGCCCGCGGGCCGCGTCAGGATGGCGACTCGCGGCGCGGTGGACATCAGTCCGGCCGCGGGTCGGCTTGCAGCAGTTCCTGGAGGATGGCGGCAGCGCCACCGTCCAACAATTCCTGCGCGGCCGCCACACCCAGCGCGTCGGCATCGGCCGCGGGGCCGGTGCGCGTCGTGCGGACGATACGGACTCCGTCGGTTGACGCCACCAGGGCGCGCAACGACAAGGTGTCGCCCGAGAGTTCGGCAAAGGCCGCCAGCGGCACCTGACAGGAACCGCCCAGCGTGCGGGACACGGCGCGTTCAGCTTGCACGCAAGCCGTCGTGGCGCTGCTGATCATGGGCGCGAGCCAGGCCCGCATATCGTCGCGGTCGTCGCGGATCTCGATGCCCAAAGCGCCCTGCCCGGCTGCCGGCAAACTATCGGCGGGGTCCAGCAGGCTGCGGATACGCGCGCCCAGGCCCAGCCGATCCAGACCGGCCGCGGCAAGCACAATGGCGTCATATTCACCTTTGTCCAGCTTGCCCAGGCGGGTGTCCAGGTTGCCGCGCAGCGGCTTGACCACCAGTTCCGGGTAGCGCGCGCGAATCTGGGATTCACGGCGCAGGCTGGACGTGCCCACGACGGCGCCCGCCGGCAGTTCTGCCAGCGTTGCATAGCGGTTGGACACGAAGGCATCGCGCGGGTCCGCGCGATCAAGAACGGCGCAAAGCTCGAACGGGGCTTGCAGATCCACCGGCACGTCTTTCAACGAATGCACGGCAAGATCGGCACGCCCGTCGAGCAGCGCGTTTTCGAGTTCCTTGACGAACAGTCCTTTGCCGCCAACCTTGGACAAGGTGCGGTCGAGGATCTGGTCGCCTCGGGTCGTCAGGGTAAGGAGCTCAACCGCGCACGCTGGGTACAGCGTGCGCAGCCGGTCGCGCACATGCTCAGCTTGCCAAAGGGCAAGCCGGCTGGCGCGGGTCGCAATGACCAGGCGTTGCGGTAGAGGCACGAGCGGTCATCAAACGAAATTAGAGACGATGACCGTCGCGACTATCCCGAGGATGGCCAGGACGAAAAGGCCCTGAAGGAGGCTCAGGCCCGATTCGGATTGCTGGGGATCGACGGATCTACGCAGACTCATGTGCTGATTCCTTGGAAGCGGTTTTGCGGCTTGCCAGCCACCGTCCAAGGACAACAACGAGCAAGGCGCCAATAATTTCTGCACCGATTTTAACCGTAGTGGGCTGAACACCGAATTGACGTTCGACAACCACATCGGTAATCAGCATGCCACCGGCGATCCAGCCCAACAGCGCAGCGCCCAGCGTAATCACCAGCGGGTACTTGTCGATCAGCTTCAGAACCAGCGTGCTGCCCCAGATGATGATCGGCACACTGACGATCAGGCCAAAGGCGACCAGACCGATCTGATGGTCGGCGTGGGCGTTCTGGGCCGCGCCGGCGATAGCGATCACGTTGTCCAGGCTCATCACGAAGTCAGCAATGATGATGGTTTTGATGGCCGCGGCGATGGAGGTTCCCCCCTTCACGTTGCCATGCGCATCGTCTTCGGGGATCAGGAGCTTGACGCCGATCCAGACCAGCAGCAGGCCGCCAACGACCTTCAGGAACGGAATCGACAGGAGCGTCAGCGCGAAAGCAATCAGCACGACACGCAGAATGATGGCGCCTGCGGTGCCCCACAGGATGCCCTGCATGCGCTGCTTGGGCGCCAGGTTGCGACAAGCCAGCGCGATGACCACAGCGTTGTCGCCGCCGAGCAGGATATCGATGAGGATGATCTGGAATACCGCTGCCCAACTCAGCGTCTGGAAAAACTCAAGCACTTTTAACCCCCGAAGGCATTTATGAAAAGAAAGGCCGGTCCCGAGCCGGCCATCCTGCCGCGCCATGCGCGGCAGGATCATTCGAACAACTAATTATTGTAATTCAGCTTTCATTCAGCTTTCTGGCGCATCAGCAAAACTTTACCAATTGCCAGCACCAGCAGTGCGCCGAGCACGCCCGTCATGAGCTCGAACGTGTGGTGCGTCACACCCAATGCCGCGTCAATACGCGCCACCGGTTCCTGCAAGGCGGGATCTCCCACCAGCAATTCACCTGCAATAAAGCCCAACAACGCAGCACCGACCCAGACAATGACCGGGAAGCGCTCGATGACCTTCAGAAGCAGCGTGCTGCCGAAGATGACCAAGGGGATGCTGATGGCCAGGCCCAAAACCAGCAAGGTCGTGTCGCCCATCGCCGCAGCGGCAACCGCCACCACGTTGTCCAGGCTCATGACCAGGTCGGCAATCATGATAGTGCGAATTGCGGTCAGCAGATTACCTTGCGTCTTGCCCGCGCCGTCGTCTTCGCCTTCCGGCAACAGCAGCGTCACGCCGATGTAGACCAGGAGCAGCGCGCCGATCAGCTTCAAATACGGCAGCAGCAACAGCTTGGCCGCCACCAAGGTCAGCACGATACGCATGATGATCGCGGCGGCGGAGCCGATCGTGATCGCTTTCTTCTGTTGCGCCGGCGGCAACGAACGCGCTGCCAGCGCAATAACCACGGCGTTGTCGCCTGATAGCAGAATGTTGACCCAAATGATCTGGAGCAACGCTATCCAGAATGCCGCTGAACTAAGTTCCATGCCTCTCTTTCCCAGGTGATGATCCCCCTAGGACAAACCAAATGAATGGATGATGAAAACGAAAATCGTACTGACCGTCTTGGTGCGAGCCCGACGGCATTCTTGCTGGGTACGTGCGAAATTTCTTTCATTATAGTTTCGTTCAGCTTTCCGTATGTTTTGACGACCGCGTTATGGACACGGGATTTCCCTAGGAAAGCCGTAGAAATTTCTGCCTGCCCTGTCACAAGCACGCAAAAAAAAAGCCCGCCGAAGCGGGCTTTTTTGCGCAATGCTGAAAGACTTACAGCACCGACTTGAGCAGCTTGCCCATTTCGGAGGGGTTGCGCGTGGTGCGGATGCCGCAAGCTTCCATGACTTCCAGCTTGGCGTCGGCCGTGTCGGCGCCACCGGAGATCAGGGCGCCAGCGTGGCCCATGCGCTTTCCAGGAGGAGCGGTGACACCAGCGATGAAGCCGACGACCGGCTTCTTCATGTTGTCCTTCGCCCACTCAGCGGCGTTGACTTCGTCCGGACCACCGATTTCGCCGATCATGATGACGGCGTCGGTGTCGGGATCGTCATTGAACATCTTCAGGACGTCGACGTGCTTCAGGCCGTTGATGGGGTCACCACCGATGCCGACGGCGCTGGATTGACCCAGGCCCAGCTCGGTGACTTGCGCCACGGCTTCGTACGTCAAGGTGCCCGAACGGCTGACGATGCCGATGCGGCCCTTGCGGTGGATGTGACCGGGCATGATGCCGATCTTGATTTCGTCCGGCGTGATCAGACCCGGGCAGTTCGGGCCCAGCAGCAGCGTCTTGCTGCCCTTGGCCTTCATGCGGTTCTTCACTTCCAGCATGTCGCGGACGGGGATGCCTTCGGTGATGCAGATCACCAGATCCAGTTCGGCTTCAACAGCTTCCCAGATCGCAGCAGCGGCGCCAGCCGGCGGCACGTAAATGACGGACACGGTCGCGCCGGTGTCAGCCTTGGCGTCTTTCACCGTAGCGAAAATCGGCACGCCTTCGAAGTCTTCACCCGCCTTCTTGGGGTTCACGCCGGCCACGAAGGCGGCTTTGCCATTGGCATACTCACGGCACATACGGGTGTGGAACTGGCCCGTCTTGCCCGTGATGCCCTGGGTGATGACTTTGGTGTCCTTGTTGATCAGAATCGACATTTGTGAATCCTTGGCAATTTCTTTTACCGCCGAGCCGTCCCAAGGTGGAAAGCGCCCCCTTGGGGGGCAGCAAGCCACAACGGGGCGCGGCGAGGGGGCATATTTACTTGACGGCGGCTACGACGCGGGTGGCCGCTTCGGCCATCGTGTCAGCGCTGATGATCGGCAGACCGGAGTCGGCCAGCATCTTCTTGCCGAGTTCTTCGTTGGTGCCCTTCATGCGCACGACCAGCGGCACGTTCAGGTTGACGGCCTTGCAAGCAGCGATCACGCCTTCGGCGATGACGTCGCAGCGCATGATGCCGCCGAAGATGTTGACCAGAATGGCCTTCACGCTCTTGTTCGCGAGCATGATCTTGAACGCTTCGGTGACCTTCTCGGCCGTAGCGCCGCCGCCGACGTCCAGGAAGTTGGCCGGCTCGCCGCCGAACAGCTTGATGGTGTCCATCGTGGCCATGGCCAGACCGGCGCCGTTCACCAGGCAGCCGATGTTGCCGTCGAGCTGGATGTAGGCCAGGTCGAACTTGCTGGCTTCGATTTCAGCGGGATCTTCTTCGTCCAGGTCGCGGTAGGCGACGATTTCCGGGTGACGGAACAGGGCGTTGGGGTCAAAGTTGAACTTGGCGTCCAGGGCGATGATGTTGCCCTTGCCGTCGCGGTTCAGCGGGTTGATTTCAACCAGCGACGCGTCGGTTTCCATGTAGCACTGATACAGCTTCTGGAAAACGTCCACGGCTTGGGCGGTGGAGTCGGCGGGCAGGCCGATCGCGTTGGCGATCTTGGTGGCTTGCTCAGCGGACAGGCCGGTCAGCGGGTCGATGTATTCGGTGATGATCTTTTCGGGAGTGGAGTGAGCCACTTCCTCGATGTCCATGCCGCCTTCGCTGGAAGCGATGAAGGCAACCTTTTGCGTGGCGCGGTCAGTAACCAGCGACACGTAGTATTCCTTCTGGATGTCGGCGCCGTCTTCGATGTACAGGCGGCGAACCTTCTGGCCTTCCGGGCCAGTCTGGTGCGTGATCAGCTGCATGCCCAGGATTTCCGAGGCCAGCTTGCGGACGTCGTCCAGCGAGCGCGCCAGCTTGACGCCACCGCCCTTGCCGCGGCCACCCGCGTGGATTTGTGCCTTGACGACCCACACCGGTCCACCCAGCTTTTCAGCGGCAGCCACGGCCTCGTCGACGGAAAGAGCGGGAATCCCGCGCGGCACCGGGATGCCAAATTGCTTCAGCAGTTCCTTGCCTTGATACTCGTGGATTTTCATGTGTTACCTGTCAGGACGTATGAGAAAGAGAAGGTGAATCGGAGGACGAATCGGCCGATGCCTCAGCGCTACCCCCGGTGTACCACTTGGGATAGTGCTCAGCCACCACCGGGCCGTCGGTGCTTAGCGCATGACAGCCATCCAATTGGAATGGACGCCGGTTCGGGTTGGTTTCCTGCCGCCGGCGGTTAGCCATGGTCTGGACCGCCGCGGTGGGAAGCACCTGCGACAGCTCGGTCATGTGCGTACAGCCCTCTACATGCCCGAACCGCTCCTTGACCTGGCGGCGGAATCCCTTAAGCAGATTCATGCCGATCAAATCAGTGTAAGCCGGCTCGATGGCCATGCAATGACGACCGTAAGGGGCCGCATCATAGACAGCCTGCGCCGCCAGGATCGAGTAGTTCTCGTCGATGGTGATGCGCAGATGCATATGGTGAATGGGCTGCCCGGCCTTGAACATCTCGCCGTCGCTCTTGGGGAAATCGTACGCCTTGACGTCGATCAGCTCGGCTTCCAGATCCCAGTTGCCGTCTTCGCGCGCATACGACTGCACGCGTATGGAACGCGTGTGCAGAGGTTGGCGAGGGTAATCCGGCGGTGGCAAGGGCATGCTGGGGGCCTGCGGGGCGAAGATGGCCTGCGCATGGTGCGCGGCAACAAAACCTTCAAAGTATAGCGCAGGCGGCCCGCGATCAACCGTCTTGATGGAGCCGCCTGCAAGGGGACGCAACGTCAGCGCAGGCGATCATGCCGTCCACGGTGTGGCCGGACTGCCCATCCAGGCCTGCCCTGCCGGGATGCTTTCCCCCTTGAGCACCAGCGTCAGCGGCCCCAGCCGCGCCCCGTCCTCGACGTGGGTGTCATACAGGATGGTGCTGCGCGGCCCAACATTGACGCCGTTGCCGATCCGGACCTGGCCGATCTTCATGACGCGGTCCTCGAACAGATGGGTCTGCGGGCCAGAGCCTGCGTGCAGCACCGCGTCGTCGCCGATCGACACGCAGTCGTATTCGGTGATGTCGGTGGTGTCCATGAAGACGCGCTTGCCGATCCGCGCGCCCATGCAGCGCAGGGCCAGCGGCAGCCAGGGCGTCGCCCGCAGGAAGTTGAAGAAGTTCGGCACGGCGATCGACTCGTACAAGCTGGTGACGGCTTCGCTTTTCCAGACAAACGGCGTCCACATCGGTTCGGCGCGCGGCTGGTAGCGGCCCACCAGGGCCCACTTCAAGAGCACCAGGAACAGGAAAGTGCCAATGCCGTAGAGCACGCCCGCCAGCATCAGTTCATCGAACGCGCCCAGAAAGCCTTGGGCCACGGCGATCGGGATCACTTTCATCACCGTCAGATAGCCCACTGCAATCACGACCGCCAGCGGCAAGATCATGCGCATGCCTTCCACCGCGCCCCGGGCGATCTTGCGGGCGAAGCTGGGCCGGAACGTCAGATGCGCCGGGAAGCCCGCCGTCTGCTCGCGCGCGGGCAAGGCCAGCGGCGGATTGCCCAGCCACGTCTGCCCGCTGGCCATGCGGGCGTTTGAGGGCGCACGGCTCTGCACGCCGATCAGCACATCGTCGGGCAGCACCGAGCCATCGGGCACATACGCGCCGTTGCCAACGAAGCTACGGTTGCCGATGATGGTGGGCCGCATCGTCATCCAGCCCCGGTCGATTTCTTCGTCGCCCAGCATGACGCCGTCGGCAATGAAGCTGTCGCGGCCAAGCGTCAGCATGTCGGGCACGATGCCCATCGCGGTGGAAATTTCAGTGCCGCGCCCCACCTTGGCGCCCAGCAGCCGATACCAAGTGCCAGCGTAGATGGACGCATACAGGCCGTGCAGCACGCTCAGGCTGGATTCCTGGATCTGGTTGGTCAGCCAGCGGCGCAGGTAGATCTGCCCATACACCGGCCAGCGCCCGCTCGACAGCCGGGGCAGCAGCGCCCAGCGCAGCATGGCCGAGACCAGCACCGTCAAGAACAACAGCAACGCGCTGGCGGGCAACGCCAACAGCAGATAGCAAAGAAAGGCGTAAGGCCAGGGCGTGCGGGCGCTCATCAGGTCGAGCCAGCGCGCATCGATCCAATCAATCAGCACAAAGCTCGGGAACACCGGCATGAAGAACAAGGCGGCGATCAGCGTCCCGCCCGTGGCGTAGGCCAGCACATCCAGCCGGCGCCAGCGGCTCGCACGCTCGGGCCGCGGCGGCAGATCAGCCGCCCGCGCGTCAGGGTCATGCTTGGCCGGCGCGCCGGTCCAGACCTGCCCGGCCGGCACGCGCGCGCCCGATGCCAATGACGACAAGCCTTCCAGCCGCGCCCCCTCGCCCATCGACACATCGCCTTGCAGCACCGCATACGAACCCACATAGGCGTTGTCGGCCAGCGTGATCGGCGCCACGTCCCACACGCCGCCCTTCACCGAGAAATTCTCCAGGTTGACGGCGGCGCCAACGCTGACGCCATCGCCTATCGTCAAGAGGTCGGGCGCGCGCACCGATATGCGGCTGATGGCGGCGTTGCGGCCGATGCGTGCGCCCAGTGCGCGCAAGTACCAGACTTGCAATGGCGAACCCGCCAGCAGATGCGCCGGCGGAATATCCAGCACGCGATCCACCAGCCACCACCGGTAAAACAGCCAGCCATACAGCGGATAACGGCCCGGTTTGAGCCGGCCCAGAATTCCCCACTTGCACGCCACAGCGACGCCGAAGCTCAACAGGTTGCAAGCCAGATAGGCGGCGATCGACATCGCCACCGCGCGCCAGACCGAATCGCCCTCGTCGCCCGTCCAGTAGTGATACGTGAAAAACGGCGTCAGCCAGATCAGCATGCGCACGCCGATCAACAGCGGCAACGCGGCCAACTGCGCCAAGCCGCAAGTCCAGCGCCGCCATTCAGGCGCACGTTCGATGGCAGCATCGGGTGGGCTGGCGCCCCCGCCTTGCGCGTCACCGTGTTGACCGCCTTGCCGGCTGGCTGACTCGTTGACGCGGTCCGGCGTGCTGGCCACAGCCAGCGCATCCAGGCGCGCCGCCAACGCTCCCACACCGGGATGCTGATAAAGCTCGTGCATCGTCAGTGCGGAAAAATGCGGATGCTTGCGCAGCGACGACACCAGCCGCGCGGCCAACAGGGAATGGCCGCCCAGGTCGCGAAAGAAATCGCTGGCCAGCCGCAGCGGCTGTCCGGGGAACAATGGGCGCAGCGCGTCGAACAATGCCCGCTCGCCCGGCGTGACGGGTTCGTCGTCTTCGCCACTGGGCTCGGACACCGTCTCTAATGGTTGCGCCTTCAGCGTCTTGCGGTCGATCTTGCCCGAGGTCAACCGCGGCACGTCGCTCACGCGTTCAAAGCGGGCGGGAATCATGTAGGCCGGCAGCTCCTGCGCCAGCGCTGCACGCAATGTGTGGAGATCCAGCCGGGCCTCGCCTTCCGGTTTCAGAAAGGCCACCAGTTGCTCGATGCCAGCAAGGTCGCGCAAGACGACTGCCGCCGCGCCCACGCCGGGCTGCCGGTACAGCGCGGCTTCGATCTCGCCCAACTCAACGCGAAAGCCACGCACCTTGACCTGATCGTCGCTGCGGCCCAGGCACTGGATCTGCCCCTGCTCGTCGATGCGGGCAAGGTCGCCACTGCGGTACATGCGCGTGTCGTGCTCGCCGCTGGGCCGGGGGTTGGCCAGAAACTTGTCGGCAGTGAGTTCGGGACGGCCCAGGTAGCCGCCCGCGACGCCAGGGCCGGTAATACAGAGCTCGCCCACCTGCCCTTGCGGCAGCACCGCGCCATCGTCGCCACGGATCAACATGCCGTAATTGGGCAACGGCGTGCCGATCGTGACGGGCTGGCCCGGCAGCAATTCGGCCAGGCTGGCCGACACCGTCGTTTCCGTCGGCCCGTAGGTGTTGAACAAGCGCCGGCCAGGCGTGGCCCAGCGCGGCACCAGAAAGTCCGGGCACACTTCGCCGCCCAGATTCACAATGCGCAGGCCGGGCACGTCGTGCGCGAACAGCGCCAGCAGCGTCGGCACCGCGTGCAGCACCGTGACGCCTTCGCGCACCAGCGCGTCGGGCAGGCCCTCGGGGTCCGTCGTCAACATCTTGGGCGCCACCCACAAACTCGCGCCCACCAGGTAGCTGATCCATATCTCTTCGAACGACATGTCGAAGGCCACCGAGAAACCCTGGTAGACCTTGTCGCCATGGCGCACGCCCAGCACTTCATTTTCGCTACGAAGAAAATGGCAGATGCTGGCCTGGCTGATGGGCACGCCCTTGGGCTTGCCCGTGGAGCCGGACGTGTAGATGACGTAAGCGGGATGCTCGGGCAGCAGCCCTTCCCGCTTGCGCAATGGGCCGTCCGCAGGCGCCGACAGCGCCCACGTCGTCCACGTGATCATTCCGTCTAACCGGACTTCCGCGCCCGCAATCAACCCATTCGCGCCCGCGTCTTGCAAACAGACCAACATGCGGTCAGGCGGCGTGTCAGATTCAAACGGCAGCCAGGCGGCCCCGGCCTTGGCGATGGCCGCTTGCATCACCAACAGGTCGGCGCCGCGCGGCAAACACAGGCCCACGATATCGCCAGGCCGCACGCCAGCTTCGATCAGATGGTGCGCGGCCACGTCGGCGCGTGCGCCAAGCGTGTCGTAGGTGAGGGATTGATCCAGCCAGTGAATGGCGATGGCGGCGGGATGCCGCAGGATCGTGGCTTCCAGAATATCGGGCAGCGTTTCCGCGCGAAGCAGATCTGGCCGATAAGGGCCTTGGAGAATCATAGGAACGGCAACAATCCGGCTGTGAGGATTTTTGCTTATGGACCGGCGCCGCAAGAATTCGTTCAAGACTTCAATAAAAAAAGCCCTCGTGATGGGCATCGCTTGCACACCACGAGGGCTTTTGATGAAGCCCTTTTATGCAGACTGGCGCAACGCGCGAGCCGCTTGCACCATGCCGATCAACGCGGCTTCGGTTTCCGGCCAGGCGCGCGTTTTCAGACCGCAGTCAGGATTCACCCACAGCCGTTCCTTGGGCAGGCGGGCAGCCGCCTTTTGCATCAAGCCCACCATCCAATCCACGTCCGGCACGTTGGGCGAGTGAATGTCGTACACGCCCGGGCCAATGTCGTTCGGGTAATCGAAGTCTTCAAACGCCTTGAGCAGCTCCATGTTGGAACGCGACGTTTCAATCGTGATCACGTCGGCATCCATCGCCGCAATCGATTCGATGATGTCGTTGAATTCCGAATAGCACATGTGGGTGTGAATCTGCGTTTCGTCGCGCACGCCAGCGGTCGACAAGCGGAAGCAGTCCACCGCCCAATCCAGATACGCCTTCCAATCGGCACGGCGCAGCGGCAGGCCTTCGCGGATGGCGGGTTCGTCGATCTGGATGACGTTGATGCCCGCCGTCTCCAAGTCCACGACTTCATCGCGCAACGCCAGCGCCAATTGGCGGCACGTCTGTTCACGCGGCTGATCGTCACGCACGAACGACCACTGCAGAATCGTCACGGGTCCGGTCAACATGCCCTTGACCGGTTTGTCAGTGAGCGACTGCGCGTATGACGACCAGCCCACCGTCATCGGCGCGGGGCGCGCCACATCGCCAAAGATGATCGGCGGTTTGACGCAACGCGAGCCATAGCTTTGCACCCAGCCATGCTTGGTGAACGCGAAGCCGGCCAGCAACTCGCCGAAGTATTCCACCATGTCGTTGCGCTCGGGTTCGCCGTGCACCAGCACGTCCAGGCCCACCTTTTCCTGGAAGCGGATGACTTCCTCAATTTCCTTGCGAATGGCGGACTCATAACCGGAATCCGTCAGCGCGCCGACCTTCCAGTCGCGGCGCAGCGCACGAATTTCCGCCGTCTGCGGGAAGGAGCCGATGGTGGTGGTCGGGTAAGCGGGCAAGCCCAACTGTTCTTGCTGGCGCGCAATACGGCCGGCAAACGGCGCACGGTCGCGCGACACCGACTCGGCGGCGGCCATGCGGCGGCCCACCGCCGGGTTGTGAATACGGCGCGACGCTCGGCGGGCGGCCAAGGCGGCGCGCTGCCTGATCAGGCCATCTTGCAGGGACGGCTCGGTTGCGCTTTCCAGCGCGCGGCCCAGCAGGCTCAGTTCTTCGAGCTTTTGCGCGGCGAACGACAGCCAGCTGATCAGTTCACCATCCAGTTCGGTTTCGTTGGCCAGGTCCACCGGCACGTGCAACAACGAGCACGACGGCGCCAACCACAGGCGATCGCCCAGTTGCTGCTTGACCGGCGCGAGCGTGGCGATGGCGGCGTCCAGGTCGGTACGCCAGATGTTGCGGCCGTTGATGATGCCGGCGGACAGCACCTGGCCCGCACGCAGGCCGGCCACGACGTCAGCCAGTTGCTCCGGCGCGCGAACCAGATCCACGTGCAAGCCTGCTACCGGCAGCGCTTGCGCGGTGGCCAGGTTGTCTTTCAAGCCGTCGAAGTAGGTGGCGACCAACAGCTTGACGGGGCTGGCGGCCAGCGTGCCGTAGACCTGCTTGAACGCATCGCGCCAGGCTTCTGGCAGGTCCAGCGCCAGAATCGGTTCGTCGATCTGCACCCATTGCACGCCCTGTTTGGCGAAGCGGGCCAGCACGTCTTGGTACACCGGCAGCAACGCAGCCAGCAATTGCAGCTTGCCTGCGTCGGCAGCGCCGCCGGCAAAGGCGTCGCCCTTGCCCAGGTACAGCCAGGTCAACGGACCCGGGATCACGGGCTTGGCGGCGTGGCCCAGCGCGTGCGCTTCCTGCACCTGCTGAAACAGCGATTCACGGGCGATGCGGAAGGTCTGGCCCGGAACCAGTTCCGGCACGATGTAGTGATAGTTGGTGTCGAACCACTTGGTCATTTCGCAAGCGGCGGCGGGCTTGCCCGTGGGCGCGCGGCCACGGCCCATGCGAAACAGCGTGTCCAGCGAGACCGGCTCGCTGTCCTTCTGGCCGAAGCGGACCGGCACGGCGCCCAGCAACGTGGACCATTCCAGAATCTGGTCGTACCAGGCGAAGTCGCCCACGGGCACGAATTTGAGGCCGGCAGCGGCTTGCAGTTTCCAGTGTTTGGCGCGCAGTTCACGGCCGGTTTCTTCCAGCGCTTCGGCGGTCTGCTTGCCAGCCCAATACGCTTCCACCGCGCGCTTGAGTTCGCGCTGCGCGCCAATGCGAGGGAACCCAAGATTATGAATAGTCGTCATGACAATGCCACCGTAAGACAAATTTTGTTCAAGTGATGACTATTGTGCAGGCTAACTTATATGAATAAAAATCAATGTCTACATTTATAATATGAGGAAATCTCATACAATAATTCCTCATCCAGCCCCTGAGCCACTCCCCCGCCCCATGCTAGAAATTCGCCATCTTGAAACGCTGACCGCCATCCGCGAAGGCGGCAGCCTGCAAGAAGCCGCCGAGCGCCTGCACCTGACCCAATCCGCCCTGTCGCATCAGTTGCGCGACCTGGAAACCCGCCTGGGTACGCCGCTATTGAACCGCCGTACCCGCCCCGCCCGCTTGACCACTGCCGGTTTGCGCGTGCTGGCGCTGGCGGACGAGGTGTTGCCGCGTATCCGCGCCACCGAACGCGAATTGCAGCGTCTGGCCGCGGGGCGCACGGGGCGCTTGCATCTGGCCATTGATTGCCATTCCTGCTTCCAATGGTTGATGCCGGCGCTAGACGCTTTCCGCGTGCAATGGCCGGACGTGGCGCTGGACTTGTCGGCGGCGTTCTCGTTTGCGCCGCTGCCCGCCCTGGTGCGCGGCGACCTCGATCTGGTGATCACGTCAGACCCGCAGCCGCTGGATTCCGTGGAATATCTGCCGCTGTTCAAGTACGAGCTGGTGCTGGCCGTGTCGGAATCCAATCCGCTGGCGGGCAGCAAATTCATCATGCCGGACCAACTGGCCGACCAGACGCTCATCACCTATCCGGTGGACAAGCAGCGCCTGGACGTGTTCACCGCCTTCCTGGACCCGGCGGATGTTGAGCCCGCCGCCATCCGCAAGGCGGAACTCACGCCCATCATCGCGCAGCTGGTTGCCAGCAACCGCGGCGTGGCGGCGCTGCCGAACTGGGCGCTGACGGAATACATGAATCAAGGCTGGTTGCGGTTGTGCCGGCTGGGGCCGCAAGGGGTATGGCGCACGCTGTACGCCACGGTGCGCAGCGAAGACACTGACACGTCGTACATCGATGAATTCCTGACCATCACGCGCGACGTCTGCTTCAAGACGCTATCGGGCATCAAGTCGGCGAAGTGATGCGGGAAGGCTGAAGCAAGCAAGCCAAATACCGCAAGGCGGCCGGATCAGTCTTCGTCGCTGTCGCCCAAGATGCGGCGGATGACGTCGTGCGCAAAGCCGCGGCTGGCCAGAAAGCGGGCCTGCTTGGCGTAGGCGGCGCGGTCGGCCGGTTTGGCATCGAAGCGCTTCTTCCAGACTTCCAGCGCGCGGTCGTACTCCGTGGCGCGAAGCTGGTCTCGCAGTTCGGCGACCTGGTTGTCGTCCACCCCATGCTGGCGCAATTCCTGCACGATGCGGGCCGTGCCTTGGCGCGATGCGCGGCGATGCACCAGGCTTTGCGCAAAGCGCTCGGTGGACAGCCAGCCTTCTTTTTCCAGCGCGTCCAACACCGCTTCGACCTCGTCCGCGTCGTCGGCATAGGCGGCAAGCTTGCGGGCGAGTTCTTCGCGGGCGTGTTCGCGCCGCGACAAATACCCCACGGCGCGCATCTTCAGCGACGGCCCTTTGCGTTCGGGCTTGCCATCGGCCGTTGCGGCGCCTTCGATCGGGTCCGATCCTGTTTCTGATCCAGCCTCTACGCCCGCTCTTGCGTCGTTACGCGCCGTGCCACGGCCGCGCGCGGAGCCGCGTGTTGCCGCATTGCGTGTTTCCGAACTGCGCTGCCATACGTCAGGCGCGGAGGCGGATGCGTCTTCGGCCGCCGCAGCTTCTTTTTCGCGGCGTGCGTCGGAAGTGCGCCGCAAGCCCTGGGGCTTGGCGACGGTTTCAAACTCGTCATCCAACTTGGCGCGAAGACGGTCGGCTGACGCGGGAGTCGATTTCCAGCTCATGCGCTTCCTGCTTTCTATGCAAAACGGCAGGCCCGTAGTGGCGCCTGCCGCATATATCGCCAGGCCGAAGCGCTGGCGGCGTCCGAATTGCGTTATTCGGCGGTGTCTTCGGCCGTGGGCACGAATTCGGCGGCGCGGCTGACGATGCCCTGGTTCTCGCGAACGCGGTTCTCGATCTCGATCGCGATTTCCTTGTGCTCTTTCAGGTATTCGCGAACATTGTCCTTGCCCTGGCCAATGCGATTGCCGTTGTAGCTGTACCACGCGCCGGACTTGTCCACCACGCTGGCGGCCACGCCCAGGTCAATGATTTCGCCTTCGCGCGAGATGCCGGCGCCGTACATGATGTCGAATTCAGCCTGCTTGAACGGCGGCGCGACCTTGTTCTTCACAACCTTGACGCGGGTTTCGTTGCCAACGACTTCATCACCCTTCTTGATGGAGCCAATGCGGCGGATGTCCAGACGCACCGAGGCGTAGAACTTCAGCGCGTTGCCGCCCGTCGTGGTTTCGGGGTTGCCGAACATGACGCCGATCTTCATGCGGATCTGGTTGATGAAGATGACCATGCAGTTGGTACGCTTGATCGTGGCGGTCAGCTTGCGCAGCGCCTGGCTCATCAGACGGGCTTGCAGGCCGGGCAGCGAGTCGCCCATTTCGCCTTCGATTTCAGCCTTGGGCACCAGCGCGGCGACCGAGTCGATGACGATCAGGTCAACCGAACCCGAACGCACCAGCGCATCGGTGATTTCCAGTGCCTGTTCGCCCGTGTCCGGCTGCGAGATCAGCAGGTCGGTCAGGTTCACGCCCAGCTTGTTGGCGTATTGCACGTCCAGCGCGTGTTCCGCGTCGACGAACGCGCAAGTGCCGCCGATTTTCTGCATTTCAGCAATGACTTGCAGCGTGAGGGTCGTCTTGCCCGACGATTCCGGGCCGTAGATTTCGACCACACGGCCGCGCGGCAGGCCGCCAACGCCCAAAGCGATGTCCAGACCCAGCGAGCCCGTGGAAACCACCTGGATGTCGTGCGAGACCTCGTTGTCGCCGTAGCGCATGATCGAGCCCTTGCCGAACTGCTTTTCGATCTGCGAAAGCGCGGCGGCAAGCGCCTTGGCCTTTTCCGAAGCGGCGGCCTTGGAGGTTTTGTCGTCCATGTAATGTCCTGTCTGTAACGTATCTGGTATCTGGTGGTTGCGGCTGGGGCCTGAACCGCAGCATTGCTGTTTTGAATCAGGTTCAGATTATGGCATCGGATTGTACTGTACAAAAAACCAGTGTGCCAGAGTTTTGCACGTATTCCCTGAGTGGGCAAGCCCGGCCGCCTATGACAGAATCGAAGCCGACCCCGGCGTTTCGTCCCTTTTCCGCCGCCGGGCCGCCCACAAGGCGGATAGCCCCCCATAGAGGGGTGGCCAGCGCGCAAAGCGCCGGCGCCACAGGGACCCCTTCATTTGCAGCCCATGCGTATTCTGATCGCTGAAGACGACAGCATTCTGGCCGACGGTCTATCCCGGTCATTGCGCCACAACGGCTATGCCGTGGACGCCGTGCGCGACGGGCTGGCCGCCGATTCTGCCCTGGCGGCCCAAGCCTTTGACCTGCTCATCCTGGATCTCGGCCTGCCGCAACTGGCCGGGCTGGAAGTGCTGCGCCGCCTGCGCGCCCGCAACTCCGCCCTGCCCGTTCTGATCCTGACCGCGGCCGACAGCATCGAGCAGCGCGTCAAGGGCCTGGACCTGGGCGCCGACGATTACATGGCCAAGCCTTTCGCGCTGTCCGAGCTGGAAGCGCGCGTGCGCGCCCTGACCCGGCGCGGCGCGGGCGGCGGCGCCACGATGATCAAGCACGGCCGGCTGCTGTTCGACCAGACGGGCCGCGTGGCCATCGTGGATGACCAGACGCTGGACCTGTCCGCGCGCGAAGTCAGCCTGCTGGAAATTCTGCTGACCCGCAGCGGCCGCATGGTCAGCAAGACGCAACTGGTGGACCACTTGTGCGAATGGGGTGAGGAAGTCAGCACCAACGCCATCGAAGTCTATGTGCACCGGCTGCGCAAAAAGCTGGAGCCCAGCGGCGTGAAGATCGTGACCGTGCGCGGCCTGGGCTACTGTCTGGAGCGGGACCAGGGTGCCGCGTACCTCGCCAGCTGAGCCTGCAGGACCTGAGCCGCTCAATCAGGAAGCGTTGGATATCATGCAAGCCGGGTCCAAGGGCCCGAGCTTCGCGCCGCCCCAGCGTTCGCTGCTGGGCGAAATCCTGGACTGGATGCTCGCGCCGCTGTTCCTGCTGTGGCCCATGAGCGTCGCCATCACGTATGTGGTCGCGCAGAACATCGCCAACGTGCCTTACGACCGGGCGCTGGCCAATAACCTGCATGTGCTGACGCGCCAGGTTCACGCGCAAGATGGCCGCGCGGTACTCAAGATGACGGACCCTGCACGCGATGTGCTGCGCGCCGATGAAACCGACAGCGTGTTCTGGCTGGCGCTGGGCAGCCGCGGCGAATACCTGGGCGGCGACCGCGCGTTGCCCCTGCCCGCCACCGTGGGCCAGCCCCGCCCCGGCGAGGTCCAATACGAAGACGACACCATGCGCGGCTTCGGCATCCGGCTGGCCTTCACGTGGGTGGACCTGAACCTGCCCAACACGCAGCCCGCGCTGCTGATCGTGGCCGAGACCGTCGAGAAGCGCACCCAGCTGGCCAACGACATCATCAAAGGCGTGATCATTCCGCAGTTTGTGGTGCTGCCGATTGCCGTGCTGCTCGTGTGGTTCGGGCTGTCGCGCGGAGTGGCGCCATTGAATGCGTTGCAGCAGCGCCTGCGCGCGCGCCGTCCTGATGATCTTTCGCCCATCGATGAGCGCGCCGCGCCGTCGGAAATCGCGCCGCTGGTGGCGGCTATGAATGACCTGCTGGACCGCTTGTCCGCCAACGTGCAGGCGCAGCGCCGTTTCGTGGCGGACGCGGCGCATCAATTGAAGACGCCCCTGGCCGGCTTGCGCACGCAGGCCGAGCTGGCGTTGCGCGATGCCAGCCCCGAAGAAATGCAGTCCAGCCTGCGCCAGCTGGTGACGGGTTCCGAACGCGCCACACGTCTGGTCAACCAGCTGCTGTTGCTGGCGCGCGCGGAAAATCCCAGTGCGATCGGATTGACCCGCACCGATCTCAACGCCATCGCCTACGAGCAAGCGATGCACTGGGTGCCCCAGGCGCTGTCGCTTGCCACCGATCTGGGTTTCGAGGGGTCGGACGACCCGGTTGAGATCAGCGGCAACCCGCTATTGCTTGCCGAGCTGCTGAACAACCTGGTCGACAACGCCTTGCGCTACACCCCCCGCGGCGGACACATCACCGTGCGCGTGCAGCGGGTTGGCGACGAAGCCGTGCTGGAGGTCGAAGACTCTGGCCCGGGCATTCCCCCCGAAGAACGCGAACGCGTATTCGACCGCTTCTACCGCGTGCTGGGCACGGCGTCCGACGGCAGCGGCCTGGGGCTGGCCATCGTGCGCGAAATTGCGCAGAAGCATCAGGCCACGGTCCTGATCAGCGACCATCCCACCGCACATTCGGACCTGCCCGGCACCCGCATCCGCGTGGTGTTTCCGATGTACGCCGACCACCCGGATTTGCTGGAAAGCTGAGCGCAACCCTGCCCGCAGCGGGCTAAGGACTATCCCTAGCCCCGCACGCAACGTTTACATAATGTTTCAATTTTAAGATTCAGGTAAGGGTTACGTCAGAACCTCGTCAGCCTCGCGCCTCAATGTTGCGTATAGCTCGATGTCGGCTCGCCGGCAAAGGGCCCAGCACGGCGGACAACCGCTGGCCAAAAAAACGAGGAGACATCATGAGCACAACAACCATGGCAGGCCGCGGTCCTTCCGCGGAACCGCGCCCGATGACCAAGGATGAACGCCGCGTCATCTTCGCGTCGTCTTTGGGCACGGTTTTCGAGTGGTACGACTTTTATCTATATGGCTCGCTCGCAGCCATCATCGCGCAACACTTTTTCTCGGGCGTGAACCCCACCGCGGGCTTCATCTTCGCGCTGCTGGCGTTCGCCGCGGGCTTCGCCGTGCGCCCCTTCGGCGCCCTGGTGTTTGGCCGTTTGGGCGATCTGGTCGGCCGCAAATACACGTTCCTGGTCACGATCGTGATCATGGGCCTGTCGACGTTCCTGGTCGGCGTGCTGCCCAGCTACGCCAGCATCGGCCTGGCCGCTCCGGCCATCCTGATCGTGCTGCGCTTGCTGCAAGGCCTGGCGCTGGGCGGTGAATACGGTGGCGCGGCCACGTACGTCGCCGAACACGCTCCGCACGGCCGCCGTGGTTTCTACACCTCGTGGATTCAAACCACCGCAACCCTGGGCCTGTTCCTGTCGCTGCTCGTCATCCTGGGCATCCGCACGGTCATGGGCGAAGACGACTTCAAAGCCTGGGGCTGGCGCATTCCGTTCCTGATCTCGGTCGTGCTGCTGGGCATCTCGGTGTGGATTCGTCTGCAACTGAGCGAATCGCCGACCTTCAAGCGCATGAAGGAAGAAGGCAAGGGTTCGAAGGCGCCGATCGCTGAATCGTTCGGCCAGTGGAAGAACCTGAAGGTCGTGATCCTGGCGCTGCTGGGCCTGACCGCCGGCCAGGCCGTGGTCTGGTACACGGGCCAGTTCTACGCGCTGTTCTTCCTGACGCAGACGCTGAAGGTTGACGCCAATACCGCCAACATCATGATCGCCATCGCGCTCTTGATCGGCACCCCGTTCTTTGTGGTCTTCGGCGCGCTGTCGGACAAGATCGGCCGCAAGCCCATCATCATGGCGGGCTGCCTGATCGCTGCCGCGACCTACTTCCCGATCTTCCAAGGCATTACGCACTTTGCCAACCCGGCGCTGGAAAAGGCTCAGGCCACGGCCCCGGTCACGGTGATTGCCGACCCCAGCACCTGCTCGTTCCAGTTCAACCCGGTGGGCACGTCCGCGTTCACCAGCTCTTGCGACGTCGTGAAGTCCTTCATGGCCCGCAACTCGGTGAACTACAAGAACGAAACGGCGCCGGCAGGCTCGCTGGCCAAAGTCAAGATCGGCAACGACGAGTTCGCCTCGTTTGACGGCAAGGCCATGGCCCCCGCCGACTTCAAGGCCAAGGCCGCTGAACTGGACAAGGCGCTGACCACCGCGATCCGCAGCCACGGCTATCCGGCCAAGGCGGACCCGGCGCAAAGCAACAACGTCATGGTGGTCGTGCTGCTGGCGATCCTGGTGCTGTACGTGACCATGGTTTACGGCCCCATCGCCGCCATGCTGGTGGAAATGTTCCCGACCCGCATCCGCTACACCTCGATGAGCTTGCCGTATCACATCGGTAACGGCTGGTTCGGCGGCTTCCTGCCCCCGGTCGCCTTCGCGGTCGTGGCTGCCACCGGCAACATCTACGACGGCTTGTGGTACCCGATCATCATTGCAGTCATGACCCTGGTCATCGGCACGCTGTTCGTGCGCGAATCCAAGGACAACGACATCAACGAATAAACGGCCATCCCCCGCCGGGTGGGACTGCTGCGCCTGCCCGGCCTTTCAAAAGCTCCTTATGGAGCTTTTTTTTTGTCTGGCGCTTGCCCCCAGCCCGGCGCACTGCGCGAGGGCTTTGCCTTCTTCAGGCGCTTTCAGGACGATGTCAGACCCTCGCGCTTAGACTGGCGCCTCAGATTACGGCCTTGCGCCAGATCGGCTGACGATTGATCCCCCTGTCAGACGATTGCAGGGCTAGTGTTCTGACACCGATACCGCGTTCCCCGCGAGCCTTTTATGACGCGGTATTGTGTGCTCCCGTACCGGCCCGGCCTTTATTGAGCCGGGCCGCTTTTTTTTGCGCGCGCCATCTGCTGCCGCCCTTCGCACCAATAAAAAAATGGCGACCGCGTAGCGGCCGCCATTTCTGTTCATCGCGCCGGACTGGCCGGCCAGCCGGGTCAGCGGCGCATGCCCACGCCGAAGGCCACCACGCCCGCCACGATAGCGGCAATGCCGGCCCACGTCGGGATCGGCACCGACTTCTCGGTTTCGGCCGTAGCCTTCACCGAACCGATCTGCAAAACGGTCTCTTCGGACTTGTAGTTGAAGCCCTTGTAGGCCAGGGCTGCGATGCCCAGGACGATCAGGATGGCGCCAATGATTTTCATGTATTCCTCTCCGATTCCATGTGGGTGCGCGGAAGTTAACGCATCGCCCGGAATGTGTCAGTGACAGAACGTGTCGTCTGTCGCTTGCGGTTTATCGCACTTCGGCAAACCGGCTGCGTCGTATAGAATCAACCCTTTTGGCCGACGCTCATGTGGTTCAAAAACCTCAAGATTTACCGCCTCTCCTCGCCGTGGACTCTCGTTGGCGATCAGCTTGAAGAAACGCTTGCGCGCCACGCCTATCAAGCGGGCAACAACCTTGAAATGCAAAGCCTGGGCTGGGTGCCGCCGCGCGAAAACGGCGGGCTTGCCCACGTTGTGAACGGCCAGATCCTGCTGTCGCTGCGTGCCGAGAAAAAGCTGCTGCCGGGCACGGTCGTGAACCAGGTCGCCAAGGCGCGCGCCCAGGAAATCGAAGAGCAGCAAGGCTACAAGCCGGGCCGCAAGCAGATGAAGGAAATCAAGGAACGCGTCACGGACGAGCTCCTGCCGCGCGCCTTCAGCGTGTACCGCGACACCCGCGTCTGGATCGACCCGCAGAATCACTGGCTGGTGATCGACGCCGCCGCGTCCGCCAAGGCTGACGAAGTCATTGGCCTGCTGGCCAAGTGCGTGGACCCTTTCCCGCTGGAAAACCTGTACGTGGCGCAATCGCCCGCGTCTGCCATGACGGGCTGGCTGGCTGAAGACGAAGCGCCGTCGAACTTCACCATCGACCAAGACACCGAGCTGCGTTCGTCCGGCGAAAGCGGCGCGGCCATCCGCTACGTGAAGCACTCCATCGACGCTGACGACGTGCGCCGCCACATCCAGTCGGGCAAGCAGTGCACCCGCCTGGCCATGACGTGGGCCGACCGCATCTCGTTCGTGCTGACCGAAGGCCTGGATGTGAAGCGCGTGTCGCCGCTGGACGTGCTGAAAGAAGGCAACGAAGGCGTCGCCACGAACGACGACGAGAAGTTTGATTCCGACATGATGCTGATGACGGGCGAACTGGCCAAGATGATGGCCGAGCTCGTCGACGCGCTGGGCGGCGAAAAGAAAATCTGATTGCTGACGCCATCACGCTGAACGCGACAGGCCGCTCTGGAACAGAGCGGCCTTTTTATTATCGGGCGCGCAAATATCGCCGTCTTATCAAGCCGCTACACTCTGATCGCGCCCCGCCTGCTTGGCGCGATACAAGGCCTTGTCGGCGCGATCAATCAAATAGGCGTAATCCGGGTGCCCGTCAAAGGTCGCCACGCCAATACTCGCTGTAATTCGCAACGCCCCCACTTCGGGAATCGTGAAATCGTGCCGGCGGATCTCGTTGCCCAGCTTTTCAGCGGCGGCCAGCGCGGCCTCTTGGCCGGTGTCGACCAGCACCACCAGGAACTCTTCACCGCCATACCGGAAGACGAAATCGCTGGACCGGCACGACTGATGCACCACCTCGGCAAACTGGCGCAACACCTGGTCGCCACCCGAATGCCCATGCGCGTCGTTGATGGCCTTGAAATGGTCGATATCCAGCAGCAGCACCGAAAAGCGGCTTTCTTGCCGGCTGGCGATTGCGATCTCGCGCCCGATCACCGAAGGCAGGAAGCGGCGGTTCAACACATTCGTCAGCGGATCGCTGCCGCTTTCGATCTCGGCCACCATGTCGAACAGGCCGTTCAGCAAATGCTTAATGCGCGCCACCAATTCTTGCAGTTCACGCACCTGATCAGGCAAGGACATCTGCCGTTGCGCCTCGGCCATCATCAGCTGCGGCAACACCACATCATCCAATCGCGTCACAGCTTCGGTGATCTGGCGCAGGGCCGGTGCGCTTTCAAACAGTACGCCGCCCTTGTGTTGCAGCCACAGGCCGAATTCTGACGCCGCCAGACGCGGCAGCGCCTGTTCCGGCGCGCGGTAATGCAGGCCGATCAACACTGCCTGGCTCCACTCCAACAGGGCGGCGCGCTGGCGCTCGCGCTCAGTGGAAATGTTCTGCCCCAGGGCGAACAAGCGATACGCTTCGTCGTTGCGCGCGCCGCGGTTGATGTCGCGCATGAAGGCGCGGCTCATCTGCTCAATGGCCAGATCAAACAGATTACAGACGTACTGGGTGGCGATGGACGCGGCCATGCCGTCAAGATCGCTGGCGCGCAAACGGGCCGAGATTTCGTTTTTCAGGACTCGGGCGCCGGCCATCACCAGATGGATCGGAATATGCACGCGCGCATGCACTTCGCCCACCTTTTTCTGCGTGGCCATCAGCGCGACGATATCGCCCTGATCGCGCACACAGAGCAGGCCCTTCAGCCAATACTTCATGCCGTTGTGCAAGCGCGTCGCAACGATCTCGTGCGACAGGCGCGGCCCGGCCTCAACATCCGCCAGCAAGGTGGAATAGAAAGCGTCCACCAGTTCTTTGGCGCTATCGCCCACTACCGCTGCGACCTGGCCGCGCGTGTAGGCGTCAACCGATTGATAGACCGCTTCCCAGGCCTGCGCGTTTGACGCGCTCAGGTAGCACGCCTGACCGGCGCCACCCGACCACACCGGCATCGCGCTGTTGCTCGAAGACATAAATCATCCGCCCTAAAATCGCCGCCCGTGTCTTGGAACGACACGCGACAGAAAACCAGCGCGGATTATCCTTCAAAAGCACAAAGAGGCCGCCAGGGGCACGCGGCTTGCGTGTCACGCCGGCGCAGTAGCGCTGACCAGCGCGCTTGAGCTGCCCCGGCTTGCGTGTCACGCCACGTGATCAGGGCGCCCCGCCGCCGGGCCGCCCCAAGGCGGGGCGAGCCCCCCTCGGAGGGCAGCCAGCGAGCTGCTGGCGAGTGCAGCGTGGGGGCACTTTACTTTGGGGACACCACTTATTCCAGACCGTGGAACACGGAGTCATCCGGACCCACGTGCGACGGGTGCTGCCACGTCACATCGCGCAGCGAGTGCTGCACCAAGCCTTCCACGCCCAACAGCACCGCGAAAATCGCCATGCGGATGGGGATACCGTTGTCGGTCTGGCGGAAGATGGCCAGACGCGGATCGTGGTTCAGGTCCACGCTCAGGTCGTTGGCGCCCGGACGGCTGTCGCGCGGCAGCGGGTGCATCACGATGGTTTCGGGGCTGCAATACGCGTCGATGATGGCGCGGCTGATCTGGAAGTCGGGCGTGTAGCCTTCGTTCTCTTCGTTGGCGAAGCGCTCTTTCTGCACGCGCGTCGCGTAGATCACGTCGGCGCCGGCCAGGCCTTCGGCCAGCGACGTCTTCTGTTCGATGATGTTGCCGTTGCGGCTCGCCTGCTCGATGATGTAGCTCGGCATCTCCAGACCCTTGGGCGACACCAGCGAGAACTTCACGTTCTTGTACAGCGCCATCAGCTTGATCAGCGAATGCACGGTACGGCCGTACTTCAGGTCGCCCACCATGGCGATGTGCGCGCCGTCCAGCAACTTACCCAGGCGCGAGAACTCGGTCAGGATCGTGTACAGGTCCAGCAAGGCCTGGCTGGGGTGCTCGCCGGGGCCGTCACCGCCGTTGACCACCGGGATGTTCGTCGCGCGTGCAAATTCAGCCACGGAACCTTGGTCGGGATGGCGGATCACCATGGCGTCCACGTAGCCGCTCATGACGCGGCTGGTGTCATAAATGGATTCGCCCTTGGCCATCGACGAAAACGTGAAGCCCGTGGTGTCGCACACCGAGCCGCCCAGGCGGCAGAAGGCCGAGCCGAAGCTGACGCGGGTACGGGTGCTGGCTTCGAAGAACAGGTTGCCCAACACCGCGCCTTCCAGCACCCGCGACACCTTCTGGCGGCGTGCGATGGGCTGCATCATGTCAGCCACGCGGAACAAGTCTTCAACCGACTCGCGCGTGAATTGGTCCACCGACAACAGCTGATGCTTGCCTTCCACGGCGATGCGCTCACGCAGAGGGCCGTCTTGTACGCTTTGCGTATACTTTTCCAGCAGCACCCCGTTCTGCACGATTTCGCTGACGAAACGCTGCACCACTTCCGGCATGGCGCGGAATTCCTGCGAGCCTTCGGGCAACAGCCAGGTGTCCAGGGCGCGGCGTTTGACGCCGATCCGGGTCGCGAACACGTCGCGCGTCAGGTTCAGGCGGCGCATGGCGTCGCGCAGGAAGGCTTGCTGGGAGATGGTCATGACGGGCCTCGAGAAAGAGGATTTATATACGCACCGCGCATATTATTCTCAACGCAAGTGCAAGTCCAACACTTTTGCGTATAGGGGTTTACCCCTTATTTTCACCGGCTAGCGTACGACGTCATCTGCTGCGCATCATGCGCCGCCTGCCCCAGCGAGAACCAGCACGCCGCGCAGAATGTCAGCGCCGCGAGCAGATAGCAGATCATCGCCAGCAACTGGGCTGGCCAGTGGCCGCGCGTCATGTGTCCCGTGTAGCCCTGACGCAACAAACTCACTTGCGCCAGGTAGGCAAACAGCAGACCCAGGCAGGAAGCCACGAGACCCGCCAGGAACAAGGCCAGGGGTAATTGAAGATCAGGGGCGGCGATGTCGCCACCAACAATGCCCAACGAAAACGCCACCAGCGCCAGCGCCGCGCCCCCGTTCAACCATCCCAGGAATCGAAACGCGCCCGCAAGCAGCGAGAACGACAGGCCTGAAGAACGTATCTGCTGGGCGCGGGGGTCCATGCGTCAGCTGCCGTTGCCGGTGCGGCACACGGGCGTGGCGCTTTGGATCGACGCGCGTGCGGCGGCGATTTCGGCCTCGTCCCAGCGCCCTTTACCCAGTACCGTCACCGTGACTTTGGACTTGGCCGGGCCGTCGGCCTCGGCGGAAATCAGTTCAAGCACAGTGGCCGGCTCGCCCACCTTGTACAGCTGGATCTCATCGGGCGCACCCTTCTCGCCCAGGCTGTGGCGCCAGGCGTAGGCCACGCCATAGGGGTGCTGCACATTCACATGGCATGAGCGGACATATTCACCACCGCGGCGGAAAGCGGCCTGATAGTTGGTGTCGACGCTGAAGGTTTCCTTACGCACGCTATCGGCCTCGTAGACCCCTTTGCTTGCGCAGCCGGCCAACAGCACTGCCAACGCCACACCTGCCCATACTGACTTGCTCATGATTCTTCCCGCATTGAAATTCGGACTTCCGCGATTATGCCAGCGGCTGCAAAAAGGCCACGCGGGAAATGCCTGAGCATTTCGCGCGTGGCCTTGAGCCAGCCTGACATTGGCCGAGGGGACCAACTACTTTTCCGCGGCGCCCTCGATCTTTTCGCCACCACGCTGGATATCTTTACCAGCGCCCGCAACGGTGTTGCAGCCCGCCGAAAGCGCGGCAATCGAAAGCAGCATGACGAGAACGACTTTGTTCTTCATAAACATCTCCTGTCTAGGCGTGGAAACCGAAGTCAGCATACCCCAAAGACCCTGGATTGCGCATCAATCGGATGAGGCGGATGGGGCTGCACGAGGCGGGTGATCCCGCTGTGACGACACCACGCCGCCCGCTGCGCCGGCGTCATCAGATCTCTGGGGTCTCTGGGGTCTCTTGGGGTTCTTGCGCTTCTTCGGCCAGCCAATCGATGAAGCGGCGCACATCGGGCCGCCGCGCCGCGTCAGGCAGGCTGACGGCGTAATAGGCAAAGCGCATCGGCCAGGGCAAATTCAGCACCACCTGCAATCGGCCGGACGCGATGTCGTCCCGCGCGTGGTCTTGCGGCACCAACGCAATGCCCTGCCCGGCTGCCGCCGCCCTGAGCAAAAGCAAGTCGTCGTCAAAGCTGGAACCGCGCCGCGCAGCGTCATCGGGCGGGACGCCGTGCGCTTGCAGCCACAGCGTCCAGTCAGCGCGATCCGAGTCCTGCAGCAAGGGATAGCGCAGGCAGTCCGACGGCTGGCGCAACGCGGGCCCATTGCGCAACAGCGCCGGGCTAGCCACCGGCAGCATCACCGGCGCCATCAGCGGCATGACGGCCAGACCCGGGTAGTCGCCCAGGCCATGGCGCAAGGCGACGTCGATCCGGTCGCGCTGGAAGTCGACCAGTTTGGACGTGGCCTCGACCCGCACTTCGATGCCGGGATGCAGCTCGGCAAATCGCCCCAACCGCGGCACCAGCCAGCTGGCGGCAAACGCGGGCACGGTGCTGATGGTCAACGTACGGCGCGCTGCGCTGGATTCCAGCCGAGTCAGCGATTTCTCGATCAGCTCGAAGGCTTGCACCAAGCCGGGATGGGCTTGCGCACCGGCTTCGGTCAGGTGCACGCCATGGCGCTCCCGCACAAACAAGGGCACGCCCACACGGTCCTCAAGCAACCGGATCTGCTGGCTGACCGCGCCTGGCGTCACCCCCATGCGCGCCGCCGCCGCTTTGAAGCTGCCCAGACGGCCGGCTTCCGCAAACGCCCGCAGCGCCAGCAATGGCATCACCGCTCCCATCATGCACCTTTGTTTAGAAAAACTAACTTCATGATCGACGATTCATCGTTTTACGACGCGAGCGTGACACAGCAAGATTACCGCTCGGCCTATCGCCTAATGGCAATAGCTTAACTACTTTCTTGAAAACGGCATGCAACCACCCGCCCTGCACCTTTACACCGATAGCTCACCCAATGGCTTCAAGATCACCATCGCCCTTGAGGAACTGGGTCTGCCTTACCGCCTGCACCACGTGCGTATCGACCAAGGCGAGCACCGCCAGCCCGCCTTCCTGAAGCTGAATCCGCACGGCCGGATTCCCGCACTGGTCGACCACGACACAGGTGTCACGCTGTTTGAGTCCGCCGCCATCCTGCTGTATCTGGCCGAAAAATCCGGCCGCCTGCTTCCCACCGAACCCGGCCCGCGATGGGATGCCATCGTGTGGCTGATGTTCCACAGCGCCAGCATGGGCCCCGTGCTGGGCCAGCGCGTGCACTTTGAGTGCTTTGCCGGCGAGCCGAATCTGGCCGCCATTGCGCGCTACCGGGAACTGAGCGAAGCCGCTTTCGCCACGCTGGACGGCCGCCTGGCCGACCGCCCGTGGCTGGCTGGAGATGCCTTTTCCATTGCGGATATCGCCACGTTCGGCTGGACGCATATCTCGGGCATCGCGGGCTTCGACTTCAGCCACTACCCACATCTGAGCGCCTGGCATCAACGCACCGCGCGGCGCCCCGCCGTGCAACGCGGCATCGCCCTGCCCCATCCGGCCACCCGCCCCTGATATCCGCCCCTGATATCCGCGCCTGATATCTGCGCCTGATATCTGCGCCTGATATCCGCCCCTGATATCCGCCCCTGATATCCGCGCCTGATATCTGCGCCTGATATCTGCGCCTGATATCTGCGCCTGATATCCCCCCCCTGATACACGCCCCTGACACCCCGCCTTCGACAAACATGTCTCACACGCTTCCCGCCTCATCCTTGCTCACCGGCGCCTCGGCGCCCGCGTTCGCCGGCCATCCCGGCTACCAACGCATGTTCGCCCCAGGCCAACTGACGCTGGGCATCTTCTTACCGCTGCGCTTCTATCAGGGAGACATGGCAGTGCTGGCCGGACAGGCCGACTTGGTTGCCAGCATTGACCGCGCCGGGTTTGCCGCGGTCTGGGTGCGCGACGTGCCGCTGTACGACCCGGGGTTCGGCGATGCCGGCCAAGTCTTTGACCCCTATACCTATCTGGCGTATCTGGCCGCGCGCACAGAACGCATCGCGCTGGCCACCGGCAGCGCCATATTTTCCCTGCGTCACCCGATTGATCTAGCCAAAGCCGCCACCACCATTGATCGCCTATCAGGCGGGCGTCTGGTGCTGGGCATTGCGTCGGGCGACCGTCCCGTCGAATTCCCGGCCTATGGGTTGGAGCACGCGCGGCGCGGTGAACGCTTCGCACAGACCGTGTCCGATTTCCGTCAACTGATCCAGGCCCGCCACGGCGCCATTGAATCTCCGCTTGGCCGCTTCGATGGCCCGCAACTGCTGCCGAAACCGGCTACGGGACGCATCCCGCTGCTGATTACGGGGTCGTGCCGCCAGACGCCGCAGTGGGTAGGTGAACACGCCGACGGCTGGCTGACCTATCCGGAAAGCACGCACGACACGAACGGGCCATTGCGGCTGGCGGACAAGATCAGCGCATGGCGGGCGCTCATTCCAGACGGCGGATTCCGGCCTCATGTCACCAATGAATGGCTGGACCTGAGCGCTGACCCTGACCATCCGCGCACCCCGCTGCGCGGCGGTTACGTGTTGCGCACCGGGCGCAAGGGCCTGCTTGACCTGCTTGCCCGCTGGCGCGAGGCGGGCGTCAACCATGCCGCGTTGGGCATCCAGTTTTCAGATAGACCGGCCGCCGAAGTCATCCAGGAACTGGCGGAAGAAGTGCTGCCCCATTTCCCGCCCCATGAGGGCCCCGCCCCCGACTCAACCCGCTGGTAGATCAAAAAGCCGTACGCATTCCCGCCTACAATGCGGCCCGCCTGGCGCGCGACAGAAGGCCTGCCCGCACTTTGTAACCCTGGCGACGAAACCCCGTAACCGCCCTTACGCGGCCGTGACAATACGGCCGGGGTACGGCTGTCGCGTATTTGCCGGCAATGGATTAGGATGCGCAAATGAATAAAAAACCTGTTTCGCAGATCGCTGGTTCCGCCCCTTCGGGTTGGGGCTGGGAACAGCCTCAATGCCGTGGACAAGCAGCTTTGGCGCTGTTCATCGACGATCTGCATCGAATTCTGCAAGCCCATGCCGCTGGCAAGCTCGCGGACAGCAGCACGCTGGCCGACGCGCAAGAACATGTAGATGAATTGCTTGCCCGCTACAACGAAATCAACGCCGCGCCGGAAATCTTTTTGGGGCAATCGGTCGAGCTCAAGGAAGGCGTGGATCGCAATGGCGTTTCCCATACGGTACCGATTTTCTCGGCGCGCCTGAAAAAATCACTGGTGTCGATGCTGGGCCAAGGCGCCGGCTGACTCACCCCGAACGACCGGCGGCATGCAATTGGCCAGGACCAGAACAGCTTTTACAGGGGACCCATAATGAATACTGACAACGTCGTAGAGTTTCTCCGCTTGCTGTCGCTGGACGTCTCGCTGGGCGCCGCCGCCCAACACGCCGCGAGCCAGGCGGATGCACCTCTGGCGCTGGCCCGTTTGGCCACCGCGCACGGCTTGCCTTGTAACGCGTCTGACTGGTCCTTCTTTGCCCGCAGTTGCCTTGACACGTCGGCAGATGCCGATGCAGAAGCCGTTCCCAGCGCCACCATCTGGCAACTGGTGCAAGACCCGGCTCAGGGCACCGCTATTCCCGCCAGCGCCATTACCCGCGTCATCGGCATCATCACGCAACCCGAAGGCGGTCCGCCCGTGGTGGGCCATGTCGTAGGAGACCTGGCGCCGCGCTCGCCACTGGGCGTGTCGCCGTACCCGTCGGTTTCCTGATCACGCGGGCTGGCGCGCCCCGAGCGGATGCGCGCCCCTGGCTGACATGCCCCGGCCTACCTGCTTAGGTAGTCCCCTACCCCGTTTGCAGCAACCACGCCGCTGGCCATGCAGGCCGTCAGCAGATAGCCGCCGGTGGGCGCTTCCCAATCCAGCATTTCGCCGGCGCAGAATACGCCCGGGGCCGCCCGCAGCATCAAGCCCGCATCGACCGCATCGAATGCCACGCCGCCCGCCGTGCTGATCGCCTCGTCAATGGGACGGGCACGCACGAGCGTCAGCGGCAGGGCCTTGATACGAACCGCAAGGCGCGCCGGGTCCTTGAAATCTTCCGCCGATGCGCATTCGCGCAGCAAGCCCGCCTTCACGCCCGTCAGCCCCATCCGGCTTTGCAGGTGACTGGACATGGACCGTGCGCCACGCGGATGCGTCACGGCCGCCGTGACCTTTTCCTGCGGCCAATCCGGCGCCAGATCCAGCACGGCGACAGCGTGTCCGCCGGCATCGATCTGGTCACGCAACGGCGCCGACAGCGCATAAACCAGGCTGCCCTCAATGCCGGTTTCCGACACCACAAATTCACCTTGGCGGGCGGGCGTGATCCCATCCTTTCGCGCGCACGACATCGCCACGGATTTAACCGGCTGGCCCGCATAGCGCTGGCGGAAGTGCTCGGACCACGCCACCTCAAAACCGCAGTTGGCTGGACGCAGAGGCGCGACTGTAATGCCATGCGTCTGCAAGCCGTCGGCCCAGGCGCCGTCTGAACCCAACTTGGCCCAACTGCCGCCGCCCAAGGCCAGCACCACGGCGTCCGCCGTTTGCGTCTGCACGCCATCGGGCGTATCAAAGCGCAGCATCGCCGGCGATGGCGCCGCACCTTCCGGCCACCCCAGCCAACGGTGCCGCATATGAAAGCGCACATCGCTTGCGCGCAGCCGCGCCAGCCAGGCCCGCAGCATCGGCGCCGCTTTCATCTCCTGCGGAAACACGCGGCCCGACGAACCCACGAACGTCTCGATGCCCAACGCATGCGCCCATTCACGCAACGCCGTAGCATCCATCGCCACAAGCCACGGCGCGACCTGCGCCGCGCGCTCACCATACCGCGCCAAGAATGGCGCGGCCGCTTCGCTATGGGTCAGATTCAACCCGCCCCGCCCCGCCATCAGGAACTTGCGGCCCACCGACGGCATGGCGTCAAACACGTCAACCTGCACGCCCTGCGCGGCCAGCCCTTCCGCCGCCATCAGGCCAGCCGGCCCCCCGCCGATCACGGCGACACGCTTGGAAGCGTTCAGCGTCATGGGGCTACCCCGTTCTGAGCGGGGACGGAAAGGAACGGAAGGCGAAACATGAAGAGAGGATCGAAGCCATCAATGACGAATACGACGCCGGGCGCGCCGCAAGGGGAAAGATTGTCGCATGGCGGCTCAGTGCGAATCCGGCTGGCGGACCGCTCCGCGCATCAAAGGCTTATCGGCAAGGGGCGCCAACAAGAAAAAGGCCCGGCGCCGGCCACTTATTGACCGCAGGCGCCAAGCCTTTGTTATGACAGGACAAATTGGACATGCGCAGAGGCTATCCCAAGGCTTGTCCACAGTCGTTGTGGGTAACTTTCAACGCTTCAGGCGTTACCCGCCGCCTGCATGGGCCCGGACCAGGGTTCGGAATCCAACTCAAAACGCAGTTCCTGATATTCGCCATCCACCGCTACCGTTCGCAGCAGCCCCGCGCCCATTGCCTGCCCAAGCGCGCGGCGGCACAGGGTTTCAGGATCATCAGGCAGGGACTGGAATACGCCGTCGGGAATGCGCAAGCGCAGCAGCGCTTGGGGATCGCCGCGTTCCGCAGGGCGGCCGATATGGATGTGGGCGGGATAGCCATGCGGGCACCAGATGCCCACGTGATACTTGCCTTCAGCGCCGGTGTCGGCGACGTAACCAGGATGATCGTATTTTGCGGTACCCATGGACCCTCCTCGAGTGCGGCGAACTAGCGCGCGTGACCCATGGTAGCTCAGCGTTCAAGGCCTGTGCGCGCAGGAACACCCGGGAAACTCCGGGTTGGAACAATCGATTGATCCAAGGCAAACGCCAGGCGAAAACATCAAACCAAATTCCAAACGAAAAAAGCCGCGATTTGCATCGCGGCTTTTTTCTTGAAACTGGTTGCGGGGGCAGGATTTGAACCTACGACCTTCGGGTTATGAGCCCGACGAGCTGCCAGACTGCTCCACCCCGCGTCTGATGTGATGAATCATACACCATTATGAAATCTTGTGCAGCGCACCCAGGCCTTTTTTCGCTAATTTGGCCCGATTCAGGCGAAATATTTTCGTTGCGACCCCAAAAAAACGGGTGAACGGGCTTGGAACGTCCACACAAATCACTTCGGCGCCTTTAATTGCCGTCACGCGCAGCACGCCGCCTGAGGCCACCCCATGCGCCTCGCCCGCATTGACGTATGCGGAAACCGGCAGATGCAGGCTGCTCGCGGCTTCCGCGCCTGCGGCGGGTTCGTCGATGCGGATACTGCCTGAAAGACAAACGACGCTTGCGCCCGCGCGCAGCGCCAGGGTGCGGGACGCGCCAGAGGCGATTTCAAGGCGGCGGGCCAGGGGTTCAGGGCGGGTATCGGGGGTCATGAATATTCTCCAGTCGGACAATGACAGGCTACGCGCGCCCTGCTCTGCGCAACAGCCACACTCCCGGGCTTTCTGTACCGATGCAGACTCTCGATTTCGCTGCTGTTATGGTGTACTTTTCTGCAATCTGTGCCTTCCTTCCGTCCAACCTCGGGGAGCATGATCGGCGCATGGACCCACAACCGCTGTACCTTCGCTTGGCGAACCATTACCGGCGCGCCATTCAGACGGGCGTTCTGGCGCCCGCCCAGCGCATGCCCTCCGTGCGCACCTTGGTGCGAACCCACCACGTCAGTCTGTCCACCGCGCTGCAAGCTTGCCGCCAACTGGAAGACGACGGCCTGATCGAAGCCCGGCCGCGCTCGGGATACTTCGTGCTTTCCCCCCGGCGCAACAGCATCCCCCCCGTCAACGAGCCCGACATCCGCCAGACGCTGGGGGCGGCGCAGTATGTGGGCATCCACGACCGGGTGTCCGATTTCATCGCCAAATGCGAGGCGCACCCGGTCAGCGCCAACTTCGCGCTGGCGGCCGCGGTGCCTGAGGCTTATCCCATGGAAGCGCTGAAGCAAGCGATGACGCGCGCGCTGCGGATGACGCCGCAGGTGCTGGTGAGCCCCGTTCCGCCGCAAGGCCACCCGGAGCTGCGCACGGTGCTCGCGCGGCGCGCGCTGGCCAATGGCATCAACGCCACGCCGGATGACGTCATCGTCACGCATGGCTGCATCGAAGCGTTGAACCTGGCTTTGCGTGCGGTGGCCCGCCCCGGCGACACGATTGCCGTCGAGTCGCCCACTTACTTTGGTCTGCTGCAAATCTTGGAAAGCCTGGGAATGCGGGCGCTGGAGATTCCCACCAGCCCGCAGCACGGCTTGTCCATCGAAGCGCTGGACCTGGCCTTTCAGACGCACGGCAATATTCGCGCCGTGGTCGTCGTGCCGAACTTTCAGAACCCGCTGGGCTGCGTCATGCCGGACGCTGAAAAGGCGCGGCTGGTGGCGCTGTGCGAACGCCAGCAAGTGCCGCTGATCGAAGACGATACCTATGGCGCGCTGACCGATGAAGACACGCCGCTTGCCGCCGCCAAGTCGTGGGACGCGACCGGCAACGTTATCTATTGCTCGTCGATGCACAAGACGCTGGCGCCGGGCATGCGTCTGGGCTGGCTGCTGGGCGGCCGCTGGAAGGCGCGCATCGCCATGCTGAAGTATGCGCAAAGCCGCCCCAACGAACCGCTGGCGCAGATTGCCGTGGCCGAATTCCTGGGGTCGCGCGCGTATGACCGGCACCTGGCGCGGCTGAGGCGGCAATTGAAGAGCCAACGCGACCAGACGGCCGAAGCGATTGCCGCGCACTTTCCCCGCGGCACCCGGTTGAGCGTGCCGCAAGGCGGCATGCTGCTATGGGTGGAAATGCCTGGCGGCCGCTCCGGCATGGACGTGTTCGAAGCCGCGCTGCAACAAGGCATACGCGTCGCCCCCGGCGCCATGTTTTCAAACGGCACGCGCTACAACCACTTCCTGCGGATCAGTTGCGGCCAGCGCACCACGCCCGAAATTTCGCGCGCGCTGTTGACGCTGGCGCGCATCGTTGGCGAAGGCGGCGCATGAATCCGTCGCTGCATCAGTTCATCGTTGACTACGGCCTCTGGGCCGTGCTGGGCGGCACGTTTCTGGAAGGCGAAAGCGTGGTGGTGTTCGCGGGCTTTCTCGCGCACCAGCATCTGATGCACTTGCCGTATGTGATGCTGTGCGCGTTCGCCGGGTCCTTCATCGCGGACCAGCTGCTGTTCTTTCTGGGCCGCCGTTATCGCGACCATCGCTTCGTGCGGCGCATCCGCGAAAAGCCCGCGTTCGAAAAAGCGCTGGCCGCCATCGACCGCTATCCGCACGGCTTCATCTTGAGCCTGCGATTCCTGTATGGCCTGCGCACCGTGGGGCCCGTGGCGTTGGGCATGTCGCGCGTGCCGCCGCTGCGCTTTTTGGTGCTGAACGCCATCGCCGCCGCCATCTGGGCGGTGTGCTTCAGCCTGGTCGGCTATGCATTCGGCCAGACCATCGAGACGTTACTTGGACGCCTGCACGGCGTGGAAACGAAACTGGCGGTGGCCGTGGCGATTGGCGTGGTGATCGGGCTGGCCTACCACCTGATCTCCCGGCGGCGAATGCGGCGCTAGGCGGCCGTCAGCAGACGATCCGGCCGCTTGCGCGCAGCACGTGGCGGCGCCGCGCATTGCGGTACCAGCCGCCAATGAATGGCAGCAGCGCCAGACGGCGCAAGATGGGGTGACGCTGGTCGAAGTCGTGCCAGGCCTTGAAGCCATGGCCCATGCGCTCCCAGCTCTGACGAGCCTCGGGCGTAAGTTTGCCGGGGTCGAACGCCGCCAGCTTTGCTGCTTCCGAAACGCGAGCCAACAAGGCTCCGCCCGGGTGTTCCAATCGATACTGATTCCGCATGGGGCCGCATATTACCCGGCTTGACGGGCCTGTGGAGGACATTGAAACGCGTGCGCAAAACACGCAAATGGAGCCACCTTTGACCGCCCCATCCAAGCCCTTGTAATTAAAGGAAAATGCGGAACTATGCCCGCACTATCCCAAGGCTTGTCCACAGAAGCTGTGGGTAACTTTCGCGTTTTACTTCAGCGCGGTCGTGATCATGTCGCGCACGCTTTCGAAGCCGGCCACGTATTGCGGGTTCTCGGAACGGGCCAACAGGCTGGAGTAGTTCTGCTCCAACTGGGCTTCGATCGCCTCACGCAATCCGGGCGATGCCTTCACCAGATGCAGCATCGACAGCAGCGTCGAATTCAGCGCGTCGATGCGGCCGCCCTGGTGCGAAATGGTGTGGACGATGACGGCGATTTGTTCTTGGATATCCATGGCTGAGCCTCCTGGCATTGATAGTCGGCGCAAATCCTAGCATGACGCTTGCGGCCGCCCCAACGCCGCTAGGCAAGCGCCACGCACCGCGCTAGCATCAAGCGTAGCCGCTGGGGCACCGCGGCGCACGCCACCGGCCGCCACCCGCGGCGCCGGGACCATCGGAGCGCGCTCATGAAGACGATCCAAGACTATGCACCCCCGGACGCCCAATCCCTGCAGCGCTTGCAGGACAAACTGGGTTTCAGCGACGCGCGCATGGCGGAGCTGGCCGGGCTGGACGCCGCCACGCCATGGCCCAGTTACGTGGGCGGCCCTGAACCCCGTGGGCTAGGCCGGCAGCGCCTGTTCTACATGATGGCCCGCCTGACGCTGGATGAAAGGCAATGGCAACAGGTGCTGGACGCCATGCGCGAAGCTGGCGCCCACTTCAATTACGAAGATCCCTTGGCGGACGCCGCGCCGCCTGCGCCTGAGCCCGTGGCGGACGAAGAGCGCAAATTCGGCATGCTGCTGGTCAGCCGGAATGGCGCGTTCCACGAAATGGAGCAGTTGCGCGAGTTCGCGCACTTCGCCCACGAGGCCGACGTCAGCCGCTTCGTGAACTCGGTGTTCTACGACAGCGATATCGACCTGTGCCGCTTTCGCTTTGCCGACCACGACGGACTGGACGACGCCAGCCGCGACCGCATTTTCGACGCCGCGCACAAAACCATCACGCGCTTCGAATTTGATGGCCGCATCTATCACGGCGGCATCCCGCCCGAATCAGACGGTTAACGTGGCCCTGCCGCAGAAATGCGGCCGTATCGCATTGACGCCGTTGCATCGCACTGAACCGGCCGTCATGCAATGACGGGCCCGTATCGCATTGACGCGGGCTGGTCCGCGCCTGTACCGTCGGCACTCTGCTTTCGCCACCCGCCTTCCGCATGAACGAACGACTCGACGACATCGACCGGCAACTGCTCAGCCTGCTCTCGGCCAACGCGCGCGAGCCCGCGGCGATCCTTGCGCGCAAGCTTGGGCTGGCCCGCACAACCGTCGTTGCGCGCATCGCCCGCCTGGAGCGTGAGCACATCGTGTCGGGTTACGGCGTGCGCCTGGGCCGCCGCCTGGAAGAAGCCGCGGTACGCGCGTATTGCTTCATCAGCGTGCTGCCCAAGACGCCCGCGGCGGTGATCCGCGAACTGGAGCGCATGCCGGAAGTGGAAGAAGTGTCGTCCGTCAGCGGGCCGTATGACTACCTGATCTTCCTGCGTTGCGAAACGCATGAACAGCTGGATGACTTGCTCGACCGCATCGGCCTGATCGACGGCGTGAAGCAAACGCAGACATCGATCGTGCTGAGCCGCAAGGTGGACCGCCGCAGCGCCGTCGCCGCCCCCTGAGGCGCAGTCGCCGCTGCTTAAGGCCCGGTCTCCGCAGCTTAAGGCGCGGTCTCCGCTCCCTAACGTGCCGTCGCCGCTCCTTAGGGCGCCGTCGCCGCTCCTTCAAGCGCCATCAGCCCGGCCGCCCAGACGAACCCGCCTGAAGCGGCCCGTCTTTTCTCCCTGCCCGACATGGTGTTGTAATGGCGGATAACGTGATTTCTGGACGCCCCATGCTTGCACGCCTTGCCCCCGCCGCCGCCTTGCTCACCTTGCTAACTGCCTGTTCCAGCATGAGCGAGGTCACGCCCGTCGACAAGAACACGTACACCGTCACCTATAGCTCGGGCACGCAGTTGCTGACCTGGGTTGAGCTCAAGAACCAGACGCTGCAACGCGCCGACCAGTACTGCACCTCCATCGGCCGCAAGATGCAAAAGCCGAAAGTGACGTCCAACCATGCGACGGGCCTGGGTTCCAAGCGCGCCACCGTGACGTTCGAATGCGGCGTCATCGACCCGCCCAAGGAACCCAAATCGTGAACGCTTCGTTGCCCGTGGGCATCACCATGGGCGATGCCGCCGGCATCGGCCCTGAAATTGTCGTCAAGGCCTATGCACAAGGGCTGAGCTCCCCCTGCGTGGTGTATGGCGATGCGGGCGCATTGCGCCGCGCAGCCGCCCAGCTGGGCGCGCGTTTGGATATTGTGGAAATCAGCGATGTGGGTCAGGCAGAACCCGATGCCAGCCGCATTCACGTCGTAGCCTGTAGCCCCGCGCTGCCCGCCGACCTGCCTTTGGGACAGATCAGCGCCGCCGCCGGACGCGGCGCCTACGACTACGTGTGCGCCGCCATCGATGATGCGCAGGCCGGCCGCATCCGGGCGATTGTCACCGCTCCGCTGAACAAGAAGTCCATGCACGAGGCCGGTATCGACTACCCCGGCCACACCGAGATCCTGGCCGAGCGATCCGCCACGCAGGACTTCGCGATGATGCTGGCCAACGATGAGTTGCGCGTCTTGCTGGTGACCATCCACGTGGCGTTGGCCGACGTTATTGCCCGCATCACGCCCGAGGCCGAACTGACCGCCATGCGCCTGGCCGACCGCGCGTGCCGGCAGATGGGCATCGCCGCCCCACGCGTGGCCGTGGCCGGCCTGAACCCGCATGCGGGCGAAGGCGGCAAGTTCGGCCGCGAAGACATCGACATCATCAAACCCGCCATCGCACGCGCCCGCGCCGAAGGTATCGACGCCAGCGGCCCCTGGCCCGGCGACACGATCTTCATGCGCGCCCGCCGCGGCGAATTCGACATCGTCGTGGCTCAGTACCACGACCAGGGCCTGATTCCGGTGAAATACCTGGGGCTGGACCACGGCGTGAATGTCACGGTGGGGCTGCCGTTTGTGCGCACCAGCGTCGACCACGGCACGGCCTTCGACATCGCCGGGCGCGGCATCGCCGATCAGGCGTCGCTGGTCGCGGCCTTTGATCTTGCGCTGGCGATGACACCTTAGCCCACGCAACGCCCGGCGGCTTCGGCTCCGGGCGATAGCGGGACTACAATACGCCCCGTTTCCGGCGCCTGCTGCGCGCCGCCGCTTTCCGTCTGCTCCCCTACCCCTTCCATGTCACGCCTTGTCCGCCTTCTGCCCGACCGCTTCACCCTCTACCTGATCTGCACCGTCATCATCGCCAGCATCGTGCCCGCGCACGGGCAAGGCGTGGTGATCTTCGGCTGGATCACCAATATTGCGGTCGGCCTGCTGTTCTTCCTGCACGGGGCGCGTTTGTCCCGCGAGGCCATCATTGCCGGCCTGACGCACTGGAAGCTGCACCTGACGATCTTCTCCGCCACGTTCCTGATGTTTCCGCTGCTGGGCCTGGCGCTCAAGCCGGTTTTGGAACCGCTGGTGACGCCCGAGCTGTACCTGGGCATCCTGTTCCTGTGCTGCCTGCCCGCCACCGTGCAATCGGCCATCGCGTTCACGTCGATGGCGCGCGGCAACGTGCCCGCCGCCGTGTGCAGCGCGTCCGCCTCGAGCCTGCTGGGCATCTTCCTGACCCCGCTGCTCGTGGGCACGGTCGTGGCCAATGCGGGCAGCGCGCCGATCTCGTTCGATGCCGTCGGCAAGATCATGCTGCAGTTGCTGCTGCCGTTCGTGCTGGGCCAGTTCGCCCGCCGCTGGATTGGCGCCTGGGTGCACAAGCGCAAGGCAATGCTGAAGTTTGTCGACCAGGGTTCGATCCTGCTGGTCGTCTACACGGCCTTCTCCGAAGCCATCAATGAAGGCCTGTGGAGCACCACGCCGATCCCGGCGCTGGTTGGCCTGGTGGTGTGCTGCGCCGTGATCCTGGCGTTGGCGCTGGGCCTGTCGGCATTGGCTGGCAAGATGTTTGGCTTCAGTATCGAAGACCGCATCACGCTGCTGTTCTGCGGTTCGAAGAAAAGCCTGGCCAGCGGCATTCCGATGGCGCAGGTGCTGTTTGCCGGCCACGCCGTGGGCGCCATCGTGCTGCCGCTGATGCTGTTCCATCAGATCCAGTTGATGGTGTGCGGCGTGCTGGCCGCGCGTTACGGCAAGCGTCCCGAAATCGAAGGCTGACGCCTGCCGCCACACAAAAAAAACCGCGCCATGAAGCGCGGTTTTTTCATGCCTGCCCGCGGCGGATCAGTACATATCGCGCGGCTGCGCACCCGAGAAGTTCAGGAAGCGCGTGCTGGAGCCCTGGAAGGTCAGGCGCACCGTGCCGATCGGCCCGTTACGCTGCTTGCCGATGATGATCTCGGCCGTGCCCTTGTCCGGGGAATCGGGGTTGTAAACCTCGTCGCGATAGATGAACAGGATCACGTCGGCGTCCTGTTCGATAGCGCCGGATTCGCGCAAGTCGCTCATCACGGGACGCTTGTTGGGGCGCTGTTCCAGGCTTCGGTTCAGCTGCGACAACGCGATCAGCGGGCAGTTCAGTTCCTTCGCCAAGCCCTTTAGCGAACGGCTGATTTCCGACACTTCGGTCGCCCGGTTTTCACCCGAGCCGTTACCCGACATCAGTTGCAGGTAGTCGATGATGATCAGGCCCAGCTGGCCACATTGGCGCGCAAGGCGGCGGGTGCGCGCACGCACTTCCATCGGGCTCAACGCGGGCGTTTCGTCAATGTAGACCTGCGCATCCTGCATGAGCTGCACGGCGTGCGTCACACGGGGCCAGTCATCTGCGATGAGCTTGCCGGTACGCATGCGGTGCTGGTCCAGCAACCCCACCGAACCCAACATACGCATGGCCAGCTGCACCGCGCCCATTTCCATCGAGAACACGGCAACCGGCAGGCCCTGTTCGATGGCCACGTGTTCGCCGATGTTCATCGAGAACGAGGTCTTGCCCATGGACGGGCGCCCGGCCACGATGATCAAGTCACCGCCCTGCATGCCGGATGTCATCTTGTCCAGGTCGGTGAAGCCCGTCGGCACCCCGGTCACGTCAGACGTGCCTTCGCGGTGATAGAGCTCGTCGATGCGTTCCACCACTTGGGTCAACAGCGGTTGAATTTCCTGGAAACCGGCCGCGCCGCGCGAGCCTTCCTGCGCGATCTTGAAAACCTTGGATTCTGCTTCGTCCAGCAGTTGGCGCGCTTCCTTGCCCTGCGGGTTCAAGGCGGCCGACGAGATCTCGTCGGCAATCGACACCAGCTTGCGCAGCATGGCGCGCTCGCGCACGATTTCAGCGTAGCGGCGAATGTTCGCGGCCGACGGCGTGTTGTGCGCCAGCGCGTTCAAATAGGCCAGGCCGCCGGAATCTTCGGCCTTGCCGGCACTGATCAGCGATTCATTGACGGTGATGACGTCGGCGGGACGCGCCAGCCCGATCAGGCGGGCAATGTGGTGCCAGATCAGACGGTGATCGTGGCGGTAGAAGTCTTCTTCGACCAGCACGTCGGCGATGCGGTCCCACGCGGTGTTGTCCAGCAGCAGGCCGCCCAACACCGATTGTTCCGCCTCAATGGAATGGGGAGGAACGCGCAGGTATTCAAGCTGGGGATCGGCAGGTGTGTTCATGACTTCAATAGTAATGGCTGCAGGATGTCCGCAACGCGGAAAAATCCTTGGACGTCGCGCGACGGCAGGCGGCGCAACAAGGGACGCAGGGGCGTCGCCAGACCGCAGAGGATACGCGCCAGGCGGGTCAGCCGCGCTTTGACCTCGGGGTCGGGGTTGCTCTCAAGATACACGTCGAGGGCCAGTGTACCCAGGGTCACGGCCACGTCGTCCGGCAATTTACGCAGGGACGCAAGAGACGACAGCATCTGGAAAAGATCGTACGCCTGGGCCAGCGAGCGGGACAGCGTCGAGCCAATGTTTTCTTCGAAATCAATGCGCCACAACTCGCCGTCGCGCAAGGTGACGTTGCGGATCTGTGCACCACCGTGCCACATCCCCCGGGCGTGAAACGCCGCCAAGTCAGTGGCGGCAGCGCGCGTCAGCCACAGCTGCGACGTGGAATCTTCGTTGCGGATCAGGTCCGCCAGATCCTCGCCCACGTATTCCAGCACCAGCAGGCCCTGCTCTTGCCACCACACTTCCGGGACGCGGCAACCGGCCTGCAACAGCGTCGACAGGCGCGCGGCCTCGTGGGTCAGGCCATTCTTCAACAACACGCCCGGGCGCGGAAATTCGCCCAGGAACAGCTTGCAGCCCACGCCCAGCAAGAAGGCCCGCACGTAACGCAGCGCATAGCTGACGCCGCGGACAAAGCTTGGCCGGCGGCGCTTGATGATGCAGCGAACCCCATCGATCGTCACGTCGCGCACCGAAGGTTCACGCAACGCATCCACGCTGTCGAGCCAGGCGCGCAGGCCGGGCGGCGCATTGTGATGAACGGGCGGCTGAGTCAAGGGGTCCTCTGAGGAAAGCAAGGGAGTGCTTCAAGCGGGGCGCGCAAAGGCAATGCGCGATGGCGCCCGGGCAAAAAGAAAAAAAGCCGGCGCGCGGGCCGGCTTCTTTTTACTGCGGGTACCGGCTTAGGACAGTTCGCCTTCAACCAGAACCGTGACGTCGACGACTACGTCGGCGTGCAGGGCGACCTGGATCGGGAACTCGCCAACCGACTTCAGCTGGCCGTTGGGCAGACGCACTTGCGCCTTTTCAACGCCTTCGAAACCGGCCTTCTTCAGCGCTTCAGCGATGTCGGCGTTGGTGACCGAGCCGAACAGACGGCCGTCAACACCAGCCTTCTGAACGATCTTCAGTTGGTAACCAGCGACGCGTTCGCCCAGAGCTTGGGAAGCGGCCAGCTTTTCAGCTTGGGCCTTTTCCAGCTCGGCGCGGCGGGCTTCGAATTCCTTCAGAGCGGCGTCGGTAGCACGACGGGCCTTGCGCTGGGGGATCAGGAAGTTGCGGGCGTAACCATCACGCACGCGCACGACTTCACCCAGGTTGCCCAGGTTGACGACTTTTTCGAGCAGAATAACTTGCATTTTCAGTGCCCCGGATTAGTTGTGGTTGTCGGTGTAAGGCAACAGAGCCAGGAAGCGCGCGCGCTTGATGGCGGTGTCCAGCTGGCGCTGGTAGATTGCCTTGGTGCCGGTCAGACGAGCCGGGATGATCTTGCCGTTTTCTTGCACGAAGTCGCGCAGGGTGTCCAGATCCTTGTAGTCGATCTCTTCGACGCCGGCTGCGGTGAAGCGGCAGAACTTACGACGCTTGAAGAGCGGGTTCTGCTGCGTGAATTTGCGTTTTTCTTTGCGTTTTCCGAAGAAAGCCATGATATGTGCCTCTATGTTTGAGGGGACTGGGCGGTTATCGATAACCGGGTCCAACTCCCCATAACCTATCCGTATTCAGAAGGCGCTTTCGCACCTGTTGCTCAACCCTTTCAAGCCACCTGCGGATCGCGTCCTGCGCTACCGCTGACCTTGCGTGCCTGCTGCAAATGCAGCTTGATCTTCACCGAGTCTTTGCGCGCGGGAGCCAAAAACCCCTGCACCAGCAATTCAGACCCTAAAGCGGTGTTCTTCAACAGCAACGCCAGATCGCCCAGTGCCACAGCCGTAATCGTCAATTCGACACGGCGCGGGTGGCCGGCTTCGATGACTTCCGACTCATGCGCCAGCACCATTTCCAGTGCAGGCAGTCCGGCGGGAGTGTGGCGCAAAGGCTCGCATTCGAGAACGCGGGCGCTGAGTTCCAGCTGATTCATCCTGCCAGGCACCGAGGGGACTTCATGGGATGAGCTCTGCGTGAGCCCTGCTTACTCGGCCTGAGCCGGGGCAGCTTCTGCCGAAGCCTTACGGGCTTCTTCACGCTCGACCGACTTCATCATGATCGAGGGCGTGGTCTGGGCTTTCTTGGTCTTGATGACCAGGTGGCGCAGAACGGCGTCGTTGTAGCGGAACGAGTGTTCCAGCTCATCCAGCGTGGCTTGGCCGCACTCGATGTTCAGGCAAACGTAGTGAGCCTTGACGAGCTTCTGGATCGGGTAGGCCAGTTGGCGGCGACCCCAGTCTTCCAGGCGGTGAACCGAGCCGCCTTGGCCCGTGACCAGCGCTTGGTAACGTTCGACCATGGCGGGCACTTGCTCGCTTTGGTCGGGGTGAACGATAAACACTACTTCGTAGTGACGCATGAGTAAAACTCCTTGAGGATGTCTCGCTGGCCTGGCGTCCCGAACCCGTGCTTTCCATCATGGGTTTTTGCAATACGCTTAAAAAGCAGTGCCGCGCTTTTCAGCGCTTCGCTTTTTAGCTCGCCTTTCAGCGCGCTTTTAAGTGCATTACATAGGATGCTCTAGGCCCGCAAGGGGCAGCCCGCTACCCAAAAACCATGGGCGGTCGAGCAAGAAAGCCCTCGATTATTACCGATTGAGTGTCAGGGCGCAAGCGAGCTGGGCGTCAAGAAATCAGGGACGGACTATTTTCGCCGCCCTGCCCCGCCGGCTGCGGCAGATCGGCAACACCGATTTCCTGGGGCCGGTTCACCACGCTGACCATCACATAGCTGATGATCATCAGCAGGAACCACGAGCCGAGCTTGGCAATCGACACCCATTGCCAGACATGCGTCTGGTTGGGATAGCGCCAGGCGTTGGCAAAGGTGCCGATGTTTTCGGCGAACCAGATGAACAAGGCCACCAGCACGAAGCCCAACAGCAAGGGCATGCGGCGATAAACGCGCCAGATCCGGAAATACACCCAGGTGCGCGCGAACAGCACCGCGGTCAGCGCGAACAGCACCCACCGGAAATCCATGATGAAGTGGTGCGCGAAGAAATTCACGTAGATCAGCACCGACAACGCCACCGTGGCAGCCATGGGGGGATGCGCGCGAAAACGGAAATCGAACAAGCGCCAGACACGGGCCAGGTAGCTGCCCACCGCGGCGTACATGAAGCCGGTAAAGAGCGGCACGCCGCCAATACGCATCACGCTGGCTTCGGGGTAGATCCAGGAACCGGCCGCGGTTTTGAAGAGCTCCATGCCGGTGCCGACCACATGGAACATCAGGATCACGCGCGCTTCGCTCCAGGTTTCCATGCGCAGCACCAGCAACAGGGCTTGAATGCCCAGCGCCGCAAGCGTCAGGAAATCGTAGCGGGCCAGCAGCGCATCCTTGGGATACCACCAGTGCGTGCCCAACAGCAGCGCGCACATCAGCCCGCCGAACAGGCAGGCCCAGGCTTGCTTGACGCCAAAGCGGAAAAATTCGTAGAGCGCCACGCCAAAACGGCCGCGGCCGGCCAAATGATTGGCCAGCCGCGATTCCCACGTTTGCAGCGCCGCGATAAGCGGCCAATCATTGGCCGCCGGATGGCTCACGGAACGCTCAGCCTTCCACGACGGCGTAGGCCGAGTGGTTGTGGATCGATTCGAAGTTTTCGGCCTCGACGCGATAACGGGCGATGCCGGGATGCGCATTCAGGCGGGCAGCCACGTCACGCACCAAGTCTTCGACGAACTTGGGATTGTCGTAAGCGCGTTCGGTGACGTACTTTTCGTCGGGGCGCTTGAGCAGGCCCCACAGTTCGCACGACCCTTCCTCTTCGATCAGGCGGATCACGCCGTCCATGCTGATGTCGCCGTCCAGAATGGCCGACACCGTGACGTGCGAACGCTGGTTATGCGCGCCGTATTCCGAGATGGCCTTCGAGCACGGACAGAGGCTGGTGACGGGCACCTGCACGACCAGCTCAAATTCCACGCCATCATTCTGCGCGCGGGCGATCCACTGAACTTCGTAGTCCAGCAGGCTTTGCACGCCGGAAATCGGGGCCGACTTGTTGATGAAGTACGGGAAGGCGGCCGTGATGTCGCCGCGTTCGGCGTGCAGCAGCGGCAGCATGTCAGCCGCCATGGCGCGGAACAGGGCCGGCGTCATGGGGGTGCTGCGGTACTTTTCCAGCAGCGCCACGAAGCGGGACATGTGCGTCCCCTTTTCTTCGGGCGGCAGCGCCACGGTCAGCGTCCAGTTGGCCACGGTGCCTTGGGGCGAGCCGTCGCCGCTTTCAATCAGCATGGGGTGGCGCACGCCACGGATGCCCACGCGCTGGATCGGGATGTGCCGGGTGTCCGCCGAACTCTGGACGTCGGGCATCACGATGGCGGGGTCGATCGGAGAATTCATTTCAGCGTACCTGTCTAGGCAATCAGTCGCTCGCGCTCGGCCTAGGAAACTTTGAGAGAGGGCCATTATCGCCCAAACCCCCGCCTGCGCCAGGGAAAACCCTTCTATTCGTAGGTTGGCGGGGCCGGAACAGTGTGTTTCAGATTCCGGACGAAAGCCGCGCCTTCGTCCGGGCTCGCGATATGCGTTTACGCCAGCAGATCGGCGTAGCGCGTGCGAATCGATTGCTCGATACCGGCGGCGTCCAAGCCCACGCCGGCCAACAGGGCCGACTGCTCGCCGTGGTCAATGAAGACATCCGGCAGGCCCAGTTGCAGCACCGGAATCTGTACGCCGGCGGCGCTCAGCACTTCCAGCACGGCGCTACCCGCCCCCCCCATGATGGAGGCGTCTTCAATCGTGACCAGCGCGTCGTGGCGGCTGGCCAGGTCCAGAATCAATTCGCGGTCGATGGGCTTCACGAAGCGCATGTCCGCCACCGTGGCGTCCAGCTTGCCGGCTGCGGCCAACGCCGGCTGCACCAGCGTGCCGAAGCCCAGGATGGCAATCTTCTTGCCCTCGCGGCGCACGATGCCGCGGCCAAGCTCAACGGTACCCAGGCCGGCGTCTTCCACCGCGCCACAGCCCGCGCCGCGCGGATAGCGCACCGATGCCGGGCCCGGGTACTGATAACAGGTCGACAACAGCAAGCGCGTTTCGCTTTCGTCGGACGGCGTGGCGACGACCATGTTCGGCACGCAACGCAAGAAAGCGGTGTCGTAGTTACCGGCATGCGTGGCGCCGTCAGCGCCGACGATGCCCGCGCGGTCCAGCGCGAAGGTCACATCCAGGTTCTGCAGGGCGACGTCATGGATGAACTGGTCATACCCGCGCTGCATGAACGTGGAGTAGATGGCAACGACGGGCTTCTGCCCTTCGCAGGCAACGCCCGCGGCGAACGTCACGGCGTGCTGCTCGGCGATGCCCACGTCGAAATAACGCAGCGGGAAACGCTTTTCAAATTCCACCAGGCCGCTGCCTTCGCGCATGGCGGGGGTGATGGCGACCAGGCGCGAATCCGCTTCGGCCATGTCGCACAGCCACTTGCCAAACACCTGCGTGAAGGTGCGCTTGCCGGGCGCCTTGGACTGCTGGATGCCGACGGCGGGGTCGAACTTGCCGGGGCCGTGATACAGCACCGGGTCGGCTTCGGCCAGCTTGTAGCCTTGGCCTTTCTTGGTCACCACATGCAGGAACTGCAAGCCTTGCAGCGCCTTCAGGTTTTGCAAGGTGGGCACCAGCGCGTCCAGGTCGTGGCCGTCGATGGGGCCGACGTAATTGAAGCCGAACTCTTCGAACAACGTGGCCGGCGTGACCATGCCCTTGGCGTGCTCTTCGAAGCGGCGAGCCAGTTCCAGCACCGGCGGCACGTGCTGCAGGACGGCGCGGCCCACGTTCTTGGCCGTAGCGTAGAAGCGGCCCGACATCAGGCGCGCCAGGTAGCGGTTCAGCGCCCCCACCGGCGGCGAGATCGACATGTCGTTGTCGTTCAGGATCACCAGCAGATTGATGTTGGGCGTGACACCCGCATTGTTCATGGCCTCGAACGCCATGCCGGCGGACATGGCGCCGTCGCCAATGATGGCGATGTGCTGGCGCTGCACGCCCGCATTGCGCGAGGCCACCGCCATGCCCAGCGCAGCCGAGATGGACGTTGACGAGTGCGCGGTGCCAAAGGCGTCGTATTCGGATTCGCTGCGCTTGGGAAAGCCCGAGATGCCGCCCTGCTGGCGCAGCTTGGCCATGCCGGCGCGGCGGCCCGTCAGGATCTTGTGCGGATAGGACTGGTGGCCCACGTCCCAGACGATGCGGTCATGCGGCGTGTCGAACACCTGATGCAAGGCCAGCGTGAGCTCGACCGTGCCCAGGTTGGACGACAGGTGCCCGCCCGTTTTGGATACCGACTCCAGCACGAAGCCGCGCAGCTCGTCAGCAAGCTTTTTCAGCTCGCGACGATCCAGGCGCTTGAGGTCTGCCGGGGATTGAATGCGGTCCAATAAATCAGTCGTCATGCTTTTATGGGGTTCGTTGGCCCGGCCTGGACTCAGGCCGGGCTAGTCACGGATCAGCGGTCTCGAAGGACGATGAAATCGGCCAGTTGCGCCAGGCGCAAGCCGGCGTCGCCCAGCGGTTCCAGCGCCGCCAGCGCGGCCACACGCAATTCTTCGGCAAACGCGCGCGCTTCGGACAGGCCCAGGAGCGACACGTATGTGGGCTTGTTCTCCGCCGCGTCCTTGCCCGGCGTCTTGCCCAGGCTGGCCGTATCGGCGGTGACGTCAAGAATATCGTCCACCACCTGGAACGCCAGACCCATGGCTTGCGCGTAGGCGTCCAAGGCCTGACGCGAGGCCGAGCTGGCGCCGGCCACGATGCCGCCCAGCGCAACGCTGCACGCGAGCATAGCGCCGGTCTTCATGCTGTGCATGGTCTGGAGTTCATCGCGCGACAGCGAATGGCCGACGCTGAGCAGGTCAATTGCCTGACCGCCCGCCATGCCCTGGCTGCCGGCGGCGCGCGCCAGCGATTGGGTGGCCTGCACGATCAGCGCGGGCGCAATCGGCATGGACGCCAACAGGTCAAACGCCAGCGGCTGCAAGGCGTCGCCCGCCAACATGGCGGTGGCTTCGTCGAATTGCACGTGCGTGGTGGGCCGGCCGCGGCGCAGCGTGTCGTCGTCCATGCAAGGCAGGTCGTCGTGCACCAGCGAATAGGCGTGAATCAGTTCCACCGCCGCCGCCGCACGGTCCAGCGAGGCCTCGATGGCCAGCACGCTGCCGCTGACGGGGCAGGCTTGCCCCGCGGCGTAAACCATGGCGGCGCGCACGCGCTTGCCACCGCCAAGCACGGCGTAGCGCATGGCTTCATGCAGACGGACGGGCAGCACATCCGCGGGGGGCATCAGGTCATCCAGCACGTCTTCGACATGCCGCACACGACCGTGCAACCACTCCGCGAAGGGGAGTTGAGTTTGCTTCATCGGATTCTTATTCGTCATCCAGCGCCGCCGGGTCCAGCGGGCGCAGCAGGTCGCCTTCCAGAACCTTGACCTGCTGTTCGGCCTGCGCCAGGCGTTCCTGGCAGACGCGCGTCAAGGCAACGCCGCGCCGGTAGGCGGTCAGCGATTGCTCAAGCGGCAACGAGCCGTCTTCCATGGCCGCAACCAACGATTCCAATTCGGCCAGGGCCGTTTCGAAATCCTGGGGCAAGGGACGGTCATCGATCTGCGGATCGGCTTGTGCGGGTGTGGCCAAACGGGTCTCCGAGGGCGCTAGGGGTGGATCAATTCGTGAATTGTACGAGATAGCCACGCCGGACCTTGATGCAGCGCAATGATCAGGCCGATGACCCCGCCAGTCCCGCAATGGCGGCCCGCAATGCCGGCCCCACGCGCGTGCGCAACTCGGCCTCGGGCAACAGGCTGGCGGGGCCGCCGCAGCTCATCACGAAGACCCCTTCGCCGGTAATGGAGGTGAACGGCACGGCGACGGCGTTGATGCCCGACTGCCACTCCCCCAGGGCGAAACAGCAGCCGGATTCTTGCAATTCCGCCCGCGCCCGCACGATGGCGTCGGTAGCTGGCGCGGCCGGGCCGAGCCTGGCCGTGACGTCATTGCAGGCGTCCACCGGCAGGCTGGCCAGATACGCGCGCCCCATGGCGCTGTCCAGGCTGGCGCGATAGCCGACCGGCAGGCGTAGGTACAGCGCCGACGAGCCGTGGATGGCTTCCACATAGGTCATCGCGTCGCCATCGAATGCGCCCAGCGCCACCGCGCCCCCGGTGTCACGCGCCAGGTCCGTCATTGAGGACTTGGCCAGTTCGCGCACTTCCAGCCCGGCCAACAGGCCAAAGCCCAGCGCCAGCACGCCGTAGCCGGGCGAGTACTTGCCGGTGTCCGGGTGATAGCGCAGGTAGCCCAGCTCAGTCAGCGTGTACGTGATGCGGCTGATGGTGGGTTTGGGCAGGCCGGTCAGGCGCGCCAGATCCAGATTGCCCAGCGCGGTTACGCCATGGCGAAAGCAGCGCAAGACATCCAGCCCGCGCGCAAGCGCGGTGATGAAGTCGGGCGAATTGGCACCTTCGCCCACGCCAGCCGTGCGTTTGCGGCGGGCGGGCTGGCTGAGTTCCAACGTTTCGTCGGGCTTGGCGGCGGCGTGAATGACGCGCTTGGAGTCAGAAAAAGATTGCATTTCTATTCGCTTCGTTTTTATAGTTTATTCCGAATAACAAAACTAAATTCCATATAACGGAATTTAAATCATCCAAGGAGACCTGGCAAGTTGGCGCGATGCCCCCAAAGCACCGCAGCGCAACCAAGCCAGGCCCGGCGATCCACTCATGCACGCGATTTCAAGGGGAAAAACATGATTCGCACAGGCATCAAACTGCTGGCCACCGTATTGCTCAGCGCCGCCGCATTGGGCGCGCAGGCCGACACCTACCCGGCCCGCCCGATCAAGGTCGTCTCGCCCTTCCCGGCGGGCGGCGCCACCGATGTGCTGACGCGCATCCTGGCCGAACGCATGGCCAAGACGCTGGGCCAGCCCATGATCGTCGAGAACAAGGCAGGCGCCGGCACGTCGATCGGCGCGGCATTCGTCTCGCGCGAGCAAGCGGACGGCTACACCATCCTGATGGCCACCAACTCCACGCTCGTCACGAACCGCTATCTGTATAAGGAACTGCCGTACGACCCGGACGCCTTCGCGCACATCGGCATGGTGGGCGTTGGCCCGCTGGTGCTGCTTTCCAGCCCCAAGCGCCCGTTCAACAGCACGCAGGACGTGGTCGCCTATGCCAAGCAGAACCCGGGCAAGCTGACCTTCGCCACGTTCGGCCCCGGCACCTCGTCGCATCTGGCGGGCGAACTGTTCAAGGAACGCGCCGGCATCGACATCCTGCACGTGCCCTTCAAGGGCGCAACCCAGGCCCTGCCCGCGCTGATCAGCGGCGACGTGGACCTGTTCTTCGACATGGTCGCCACCGGCATGCCGCAAGCGGACGCGGGCAAGGTCAAGGTGTTCGCCATCACCAGCCCCTCGCGCCTGGCCACGCTGCCCAAGCTGCAAACGCTGGCCGAAGAAGGCTACCCCGCCTTCGACATGACCGCCTGGTTCAGCTTCGTGGCACCCAAGGGCACGCCGGCCCCGGTACTGGAAAAGCTGCAAGCCGCGCTGACCGAAACGCTGAAGGATGAAGCCGTCAAAAAGCGCATGCTGGATATGGGGATCGATCCGCGTTCCGGCACGGCGGCTGAATTGGACAAGCAGATCAAGACCGAACAGCCCATCGTGTCGCAACTGATCAAACAGGCGAACATCGTTCTGCAATAAGCCCACGGCGCGCTGCGCCAACGGGCAACCGGCAAACGGGCAAACGGTTTCGTGACAAATCGTTCGCGGCCTCGCCGGCCCGCGAGTTGGCGGCGTCCCACCGGGCACGCCGCCCTTTCCACCGACAGCGCCTTCACAGGCCCTGTCGGTTTTTTACGCCTTGCCTAACCGCTGGATACAGAAGACGGGCGTGGGTCGCTGCTATGGTGAAGCAGCGAAACACCCAGCGGGAACCCGATGCATCAGACCGAAGACCGATACGCCCGCCTGGACGCCGCCCGCTGGCTGGCGGCCGTGGCCGTCGTGCTGCTCCATAGCGCCGCGCTGATCGTCAGCGATCCGGCCGCGTATGGCGGCGGCGCGTGGCTGGCCGCCAATCTGTACGACTCGGCGGCGCGCTGGTGCGTGCCGGTTTTCGTCATGGTCAGCGGCGCCCTGCTGCTCGACCCCCACAAGCCCCAAGACGCCCGCCAGTTCTACAGCCGCCGCATGGCGCGCATCTGCGCCCCACTGGTGTTCTGGACCCTGTTCTATCTGGCCTGGCGCACCGGGCTCGACTGGTGGGATGACGGCCGCGTCGATTTCTCGTTCTGGCCGCGCAAGGTGGCCCAAGGCGAACCGTATTACCACCTTTGGTATCTGTACATGATCGTGGGGCTGTACCTGTTCGCCCCGCTGGCCCGCCTGCTCTACGCACGCAGCACGCCGCGCGGCCGCGCGCTGTGGGTTGTGGGCATTCTGGGCGTGGCCATTCTGGATGCCCTGTACCGGCGCGCACTCGGCGCGCCGCACGGATTCTTCCTGACGTGGTTCCTTCCGTACCTGGGTTACTTCGTGGCCGGCCGCCTGATTTTTGATGGCGATATGCGCATCCCCCGCCCCGGCCTGATGCTTATGGCCAGCGTCGCCGCCACCGCTTTGGGCGTCAGCCTTATGTCCAATGGCCACGCCCTGGACACTTATTTCTACGACTACTTCAGCCTGACCGTGCCATTCATGTCACTGGCGGCCTTCCAATGGATCGTGTCCTCGCCCCGCCTGCCGCGCTTGACCGCCTTGGCGCCGCTGACCTTTGGCGTCTATCTGATCCACCCCGTCTTCCTGGACATCGCGCACCGCGCGGGCGCTTTCACAGGCGGCCAACGCGACGCCTGGATAGTGCCGCTGCTGACCCTGGCGGTCTTCGCACTATCGGCCGCCAGCAGCTGGCTGATGCGCCGCCACCCCGCCACCCGAAGGCTCGTCTGAAAGACCTACACCGCAAAGGGTTGATTCGCCTTTGTGGCGGGGCCATCATGCCCCTCTGGATCTTCACCAAGCTTCACCGATCTTCACGGGCGTGGGGGAATCCCTTGGGGTACAATTCACGGCTTATTTGATCGGCCAGACACCGATTTTTCTTCGCGCCAGCACGGATGTAGCCAAGCTCGACGTTGAGCTCAAGCGTTTGCAACGATGGTTGCAATCACGCTGGGCTTGAACAAAAGCGCTTGGCAGAGCTCAAACCGTCCTGGCTTTTTTATCCGAGCGGAGGGAATCATGACCGACATCGGTCGGATGGCACATGTCGTGCCAGCTCGCACCCAGCTACCCGTCAGCGCTTATTTTGACGAAGCCCTCTTTGCCCGCGAGCAAGAACTCATTTTCAAGCAATCCTCACAGTACGTCGGCCATCAGAAATTGGTGCCCGACATCGGGGATTGGCGGTCGTTGGCCCAGGAAGGCGGAGGACGCGTGCTGGTTCGCAACCAGCAAGGCGTTGAACTCATCTCGAATGTCTGCCGTCATCGTCAGGCTTTGATGCTGGGCGGCGAAGCCGGCAACGTGACCGGCAACTGCAATACGCACGGCAATCTGAAGGCTACCGGCGGCAACATCGTTTGCCCGCTGCACCGTTGGACGTACAACAACCAAGGCGAGTTGTTGGGCGCGCCGCAGTTCGCCACCACGCCCTGCATGAATCTGCAGAAGTTCCGCCTGCGCGATTGCCACGGCCTGCTGTTCGAAGGCCCGCGCGATCCGGCCTCCGACATGGCCCCGCTGTTCTCGCGTCCGGAATTCAACTTCGGCGATTACGTGCTGGACCACGTTGAAGTGCATCAGTGCAACTACAACTGGAAGACGTTCATCGAGGTCTACCTCGAGGATTACCACGTGGGTCCGTTCCACCCGGGGCTGGGCCGCTTCGTCACGTGCGACGACCTGACCTGGGAATTCAACGACTGGTACAGCTTGCAGAAAGTGGGCGTGCACAATGCGCTGGCGCAGCCGGGTTCGGATGTGTACAAGCAATGGCACGACCGCCTCTTGTCGTTCCGCGATGGCGATGCACCGGACTTCGGCGCGGTCTGGGTCACGTACTTCCCGACCCACATGATCGAGCTCTATCCGCACGTGCTGGTGTTGTCCACGCTGTACCCGAAGAGCCCGCAGGAAACCATCAACGTAGTTGAGTTCTACTACCCCGAGGAAATCTCGGCGTTCGAACGCGAATTCGTTGAAGCCCAGCGCGCGGCTTACATGGAAACGGCCATCGAAGACGATGAAATCGCCGAACGCATGGACGCCGGCCGCAAGGCGCTGATGCTGCGCGGCGTGAACGAAACCGGCCCGTACCAATCACCCATGGAAGACGGCATGCAGCACTTCCACGAATGGTATCGGCGCATCATGCAAGACCTGTAATCCAGGCATTGCGGAAATAAAAAAAGGGCCTCGCTGGACAAGCGAGGCCCTTTTGCTTGGGCAAGGCTAAACGGACGATCAGTTCCGGGGCTGGTCCGAATCACTTCCAGATCAGTTCCGGGTCACTTCCGGGTCACTTTCCAATCACGCCCGCCACCGTCCGTTCACCGATCGCCAGCCCCACCGTCATACCGACCCCGGAGTGCATCACGGCAACCGTCGTGGCCGCGTCCACCGGCATCACCGAAAACGGCGCCGGCCCGTGCGCGCCATACACGCCCTGCCAGCGTTCAATCACCCGCAGCCGCGCGCCCAATGCCTGCGACGCCAAGTCCAGCATGGCGTTGTCGACCGCCTCGTCGTTGAACGGGAACGCGTCCTGCCCATAACGATGCGAGTCACCGATGATCAGTTCGCCCGTGGGCGTGGGGCTGATCAGCAGATGGATGCCGTTTTCCAGCAGCATCGGCGTGCGGGCCTGGATCACGTCACGCAGCGTCTGCGCCGTGGGCAAATCCGAAAACGCGCCGTAATGCACGCAGGACAAGCCCGTCAGCACGGGGCGGTCCAACGCGATGGGGTTCGTCTCGAACGCCGCACGCAACATCTGCAAACGCGTGACTTCCAGGTTCAGCGGCGCGAAGCGTTCGGGCAGCAGGGTCAGGTAATCGTGACCCGGGCAGACGAACACATGCTTGCCTTGGAATTCACCCGCGGTGGTGCCGACCAGGCCATTTTCCACGGCGCGCGCCAGCGTGCCGGTAATGAAAGTCACGCCCAACGACTCGGCCAGGTACGCCGTGATGGCGGGCAAGGCTTCGCGGGAATAGATTTGCAGGTCGTCATGGCCGCGCAGCGCCATGCAGTGATGCGCCAATTGCCCGCCGTACAGGCCTGCCACGTCACGCGCTGACAGCAGATCGGCGCGATAGCCTTCCTGCTTCAAACGCGTGTCCGCGAATTCCTGCAAGACAGCGGCTTCATCGGCATTGCGGGCCAGCACCAGTGCGCCATTGGCGCGCACATGAAAGCCCGCCTTGCCCGCCAAGTCCAACCACAGTTCGCGGGCTTGCTGCGCGTGCGACAGCATCATGCCGGGCGCCTGGCCCGTCACGATGACCTGGCCGAAGTTGCGGATCGTGGCGCCGTGCGCCTGACGGCTGCGCTCGATCACCGCAACCGACAGGCCGCGCTTGGCGGCCGCCCAGGCGTGGGCGATGCCAAGCATGCCCGCGCCCACCACGATTACGTCATACGTTTTCATGGCTGGCCGCGCCTTACTTCTTCTTGGGTTCCGACTTGCCGTCGTAGCGCTTCGTCCACTCGGCGATGATGCGTTCGCGGTTCGTCGCGGCCCACACGAAGTCGTTCTTGATCATGCGCTTGGTCAGGTCAGCCGGCAGGTTGGGGTTGACCGTGGCGATGGACGGAATCGCCAGCACCGCGAAGTTGGCCTTGTACAGCTCGTTGGCTTCGCGGCTGGCCGAGAAGTCAGCCAGCTTGCGCGCGGCGTCCAGGTTCTTCGTGCCCTTCATGATGGCGGTGGCTTCCACTTCCCAGCCCAAGCCTTCCGACGGGAACACGGCTTCAACCGGTGCGCCATCGGCCTTCAGCTTGGCCGCGCGGTAGTCGAACGACACGCCGATCGGGAACTCGCCCGCGGCCGCCATATTGCAAGGCTTCGAACCCGAGTGCGTGTACGAACCGATGTTCTTGTGCAGGGCGTCCATATAGGCCCAGCCCTTTTCTTCACCAAAGATTTGCAACCAGGCGCTAACGTCCAGGAAGCCCGTGCCGGACGAAGCCGGGTTCGGCATGACGATCTTGCCGGCGTAGACCGGCTTGGTCAGGTCTTGCCACGACGTGGGCTTGGGCAGCTTTTGCTTTTCGGCTTCGATGGTGTTGAAGCAGATGGCGGCGGCGTAGCCGTCCATGCCCACCCACGACGGCTCGGCCTTGGCGTCGCGCATGTTGGCGGCGATCTGGTCCAGGCCCTTGGGGGCGTAGGGTTGCAGCATGCCTTCCTTGTCCATCAGGCCCAGCGCCGTGCCGGCCAGGCCCCAGATCACGTCGGCCTTGGGGTTGCTTTTTTCAGCCAGCAGCTTGGCGGCGATGATGCCGGTGGAATCACGCACCCACTGGATCTTGATGTCGGGGTTGGCCTTTTCGAATGCGGCTTGGTAGACCTTGATCTGGTCGGCTTCGAGCGCGGTGTAGACCGTCAGCGTGGTCTCGGCGGAGGCGGCGCCCATCACGCCCGTCAGGGCGGCGGCCAGTGCAAGCAGCTTGTAGCGATTCATGTGGAACTCCGTAGATGAGCGGAAAAATTGCGCAAAAAAAGGGTGAAGGTCGCCCCCACTGCCGGCGGCTGCCGGCTGCGGTGCAAGGTAAAAACAGAAAGGGAAACAGCGTCCGGCGAGGCCGGAAGAAAGCGCTAGCTCAGGGTCGTTGGCCTCGTGCCAGACGGGCTTCGATGTCGATGATGACGGCCGGCAGATCGGCCACCGTGTCGATCAGGTAATGCGGCGCAGCGGATGACAGCTCGCGGCTGGCGTCGGCGCGCACCCGATCACGGCCGGCCTCGTCCAGGCTCAGGTATTCGTCCAGCGTCAGGCCGGCGGCGTTGCCCGACAACAGCAAGCCCACCGACCACATGCCGGCGCGGCGGCCTTCTTCAATGCCGGGCGCGGTGTCGTCCACCTTGATGCAGGCGGCCACATCGGACAGCCCGAGTTCGATCACGTTCTTCAGCGCCATAGCGGGCGCGGGGCGCGCGCGCGGCACGTCGTCGCTGGCCACGATGCAATCGGGTTCCAGGCCTTCAGAGGCGGCGCGTTCAACCACGCGGCGCATCACGCTGTCCGGGTAGCCCGAGCACGAACCAATCTTCAAGCCTTTCTGGCGCAGCGCGCGCAGCAGCTCGGCCGCGCCGGGAATGGCCGCCGAATACTGCGCAACCTTTTCCATCTGCATCGGCAGAAAGCGTTCGTAGATGGCGGTCACGTCGTCGTCGGTGGGCAGGCGGCCAAACTGGGCCTGATACTGGCTGGCGATGGCGGGCTGGTCGCAAAGCGCACGGATGTGATCCCACTTGCCCATGCCCATGGGGCCGCGGGCCTCTTTCAGCGACACCTCCATGCCGAACTGCGAAAACGCATCCACGAACACCTTGGTGGGGGCAAACGAACCGAAGTCGACCAGCGTGCCGGCCCAGTCGAAGATCACGGCTTCCAGCTGCACGGGCAAGGAAGAAACAGTCATGAGGGTCATCCTAGAAATAAGCGTTCAAAGAGCCACGGGACGGCGCCAGGCCTGGCTGCGCGCCACCAGCGCACGGCTGGCCAGATGCAACACCAGAGCCGCCGTGGCGGAACTGGCCATGATTACCGTGCACATGGCGGCGGCCGGGCCGATGAAGCCAGCGTCGTCCATGTTAAGCACGGCAACGGCGGCCAGCACCGTGGACGGGCTGTACAGGAACACCACGGCCGACACGGTCGTCATGGCGGAAACAAACAAATAGCGGGCGACATCCAGCGCGGCGGGCAGGCACATCGGCAAGGTCACGCGCAGGAACGTCGTCATGCGCGGCACCTTCAGCGACGCGGATGCCGCTTCGAATTCCGGGTCCAGCGCGTTCAGCGCGGTGGCGGCCGTCAGATGCGCGCTGGTGTAGAAGTGGACAACCGTGCACAAGATCAGAAGCGGCATGGTTCCGTACAACATGTTCAGCGGATTCATCAGGCTGTTGAAGAAGAAGATGTAGCCCAGGCCCAGCACCAGGCCAGGCACGGCCATCGGCATCAACGCCAGCATGCTGACCACGCCGCGCAAACCGCGCGCCACCTGGCCGCGCGCCGGCACCTTTTCCATCATCCAGGCGCCCACGAAAACCACGGTGGTGCCGATCAGGGCCGTGCAAAACGCCAGCTGCAAGCTGTTGCGCCAGGCCAGCCAGCCGCCGCCGTCCATGTTGTCGAAGTCGTAGGACCGCAGCGACATCGACAGGTTGTACGGCCACATCTTCACGAAGGACGCCCAGACGGCCACGCCGATGATCAGCAGCAGGAAGGCGGCCATCACGCCCGCCAGCGCCAGGAATGCAGCGTCACGGCGGCGGTTCTGGCCCGCCGCGTAGGCTTGGGCGCGGCCGCTCATCTGGGCGCCTTGACGGGCACGCAGGCGGCGGTCCAGCACGAAGGTCAGCAAGGCCGGCAGCAGCAGCAAGATGCCGATCGCCGCGCCCTTGGGGAAGTTCTGTTGGCCGACCACCGCCTTGTAGGCTTCCATGGCCAGCACGTTGTAGTCACCGCCCACCACCTTGGGTACGCCGAAATCAGTGACCGTCAACGTGAACACCACGCAGCAGGCCGAGAACACGGCATAACGCGTGCCGGGCAAGGTGACGGTCATGAAGGTGCGCCACGGCCCTGCGCCCATGGCGCGCGCCGCGTCGTACAGGCGCCCATCGGCCAGCGTCAGGCCGGTCAGCAGAATCATCAGCGCGTGCGGGAAGGTGTAGAACGCCTCGCCCACGACGATGCCCCAGAATCCGTAGATGGTGGCGCCGCCCGTCAGCCCCTTGAGCAGGCCCTGGTTGCCTAACAGGTAGACCAGTGCAATGCCAGGCAACAGCGACGGGGCCAGCAGCGGCAGCAAGGCGATGGTGCGCAAGAGGCCCTTGCCCGGCAGACGCGTGCGCGTCAGGCCGTAGGCAAACGCGTACGCGCAAGGCACGACCAGCAGCATGGTCACGATGCCTACCGTCAGGCTGCGCCCAACCATCGGCAGAAAGCCGTCAGCGCCGATGATGCTGCCGACGACCGACAAGCCCGCCCAGGCGCCGTCGTTATCCGTCACGGACTTGGCCAGGATGGCGATCAACGGCAGCGCCAGGAACAGCACCAGAAACAAGACCAGCGCGCCCTGCCCCATCGTCAAACCCAGCGCGCCGATCCAGGCGGGCATGGGACGGCGGCCCAAGGCCAGCGCGGGACTGTTGGCTGGCGTTTTAGCGGACACGGGGGTCGGCATTGCTGCCGGCATTCCCGCCGGCATGGCCGCAGACACAGTGGCAGCGGCCATCGGCGCGGAGGGGGTCTCGGCCACGGAAGGCGAACCAGTCATGACGGGCTCAAGCGTAGGCGCGAATCGCATGGCGCGGCAGCTCCACCCAGCAACGGCTGGCAGCGTGAGGGCCCAACAGGGCGTCTCCGATTTCGGGGGACACGATGGAATGCACGGTGGACCCGGGCACCCCTTCCAGCCGCAGGGCCAAGCGGTAACCTCGGCCCAGGAACACGCCGTCCAGCACATCGGCCAACATCGAATTGGGTTCTTCCGGGCGCGCCATGGTGACGCGCACCGCTTCGGGGCGCACAAACAGCTTGCCCGACTGGCCGCCCAACGCCTCGTCCACCGCCAGTTCCTGACGGCCGACGCGCGCACGGTGAGCATCAACGCGTTCGAACGGCAGCCAGTTCGCTTCGCCCACGAAATCGGCAATGAAGGCCGAGCCCGGCTGGCGATACAGTTCGCGCGGCGTGCCGTACTGTTCAATGACGCCGCCATTCATGACGGCGATGCGGTCGGCCATCACCATGGCCTCTTCCTGATCATGCGTCACCATCAGCGTCGTAATGGACAACCGCTTTTGCAACGCACGCAGCTCGATGCGCAGATGCTCACGCACGCGGGCGTCCAGCGCCGACATCGGTTCGTCCAGCAACAGCAATGAGGGCGACGGGGCCAGCGCGCGCGCCAGGGCCACGCGCTGCTGCTGGCCGCCCGAGATCTGTCCCGGATATTTATCCGCCGCGCCCGCCAGGCCAACCAGCGTCAGCATTTCCTCGACCCGGCTGGCGACATGCTTGCGATGCGCGCGCTTGCCGCTCAGGCCGTACGCCACGTTCTGCGCCACGGTCAGGTTGGGAAACAGCGCATAGGACTGGAACAGGATGCCGTAGTCGCGCTCTTGCGGTTCGGCGTAAGAAATATCGCGGCCCGACAGCACGATCGCGCCGCTGTCCTGGCGCTCCAGCCCGGCAATGGCGCGCAAGAGCGTCGTCTTGCCGCACCCGGACGGGCCCAGCAGGCACACCAGCTCTCCGGCGCGGATATCCAGCGAGACGTCCGCCAGCGCCGTGTGGCTGCCGAATCGTTTCACTAAATTTCGTACTGAGAGAAAGGCGCTATCGGGTTGGGGCATGGTGCCTCCGGTCTGGGAACGAAGGCAGTATGGAAGGCGCGTATTGAGCGTTTATGACACTTCGCGCAAATGCAGTAATAAAAACATCAAATTATTTTGGTGTACTGGCGGTCTTGCGCATTGCGTCCCTTTCCCGCCCCCACCATCGTGCTTGTCGCCGAACTCAAATCCTTCTACGCCGTGGCTCGCTGCGGCACCGTCACCAAAGCCGCCGCCCAACTGGGTGTCAGCCAACCCACGGTGACGGGGCAACTGCGCCAGCTGGAGTCGCGTTACGGCGTTGAACTGTTCCACCGGCAAGGCCGCGGCATGCGGCTGTCTGACGCCGGCCACAGCCTGATGCCAATGGTGGAAAAGCTGGTGCAGCAGGAAACCGAAATCGATTTCCGGCTGCGCGACGCGAGCGACCTGCGTGAAGGCAACCTGCGCATTGGCGCAACAGGCCCCTTCTACATCATGGATACCGTGCGCCGGTACAACCAGCGCTATCCGGGCATCGACCTGACGGTGACCATCGGCAATTCGCAGTCGATGCTGCAAGCGCTGCACGACTACCGCATCGAGATTGCCACGTCTTCTTTTCTGATGGATGACAAGCATCTGTATCGCCGGATGATTGCCGCCGACCCGATCCGCGTTGTCACCCACCGCGACCATCCGCTGGCGCGGCGCGGCAAGGTGCGTCTGGCCGATCTGGCCGACCATGCGGTGCTGCTGCGCGAACCCGGCTCCATGACGCGTCAGCTGACCGAGGACGCGCTGGCGCAGGCCGGCGTCACGGTGCGCCGCACGCTGGAGATCGGCAGCCGCGAATCGATCCGGCAAGCCATTCTTTGCGACCTGGGGATCAGCCTGATCCCGTCGCGTGAAATCCCGTCCCATCCAGATCTGGCGGCCCTGGATATCCAGGGGGCCGAGATCATGATGAACGAATACCTGTACTGCCTGCGCGAGCGCCAACCGGTGCAATTGATCGCGCGCTTTCTGGAGATGGCGCCGGCAGCCGGCTGACCGTCAACGGTCACTGCCCGCCCCCTCCCCCTTGCGGCCACTCAGGAGACAACCATGGCCTTGACCTTGCAAGACATCGAGCAGATTTTCCTGGAACGGGGGCACCGTTCCTATCACGGCGAGTCTGTGAGCCATTTGCGGCATGCGCTGCAAACGGCATCGCTGGCCGAACGCAATGGCGCAAACGCGCAACTGATCACGGCCTGCCTGTTGCATGACCTGGGCCACCTGATTGCGGACCGGCCCGGCACGCCCACGCTGCGCGGCATCGACGACAAGCATCAATATTTCGTGCTGCCTTTCCTGCGCGGGCTGTTCAGTTCGGCGGTGCTGGACCCCATCCGGCTCCATGTCGAAGCCAAGCGCTACCTTTGCTACGTGGAGCCGCAATATGAAGCGTCGCTCTCGGAAGACTCCAAGCGCAGCCTGGCGCTGCAAGGGGGCAGTTTCGATGCGGGCCAGGCGGTGGATTTCGCCAGCATGCCGGGCGCGCCGGATGCGATTCGTCTAAGGCGTTGGGACGATATGGCCAAGGTGCCGGGGCTGGCGACGCCGCCCCTGGACCATTTCCTGGAGATCGCCGAAAGTGTCTCCGGGCGGGTCAAGCTGGCGGCGATCTGGTGATGCGCGGCTAGGGCACGGCAGCGCTAGCTGAAGCCCGCGGCGGCCTCTGCCCTGGCTCGTCGGCTGCCTTGGCCCGGCAGCCACCTTCTTCAGCCCTTGGCCACCGGGCGGGATGGGTCGCTGCACCACTCGCTCCACGAGCCCGGGTACAGGCGCGATCCGGACAAGCCCGCGATCTCCATGGACAGCAGGTTGTGGCAGGCCGTAATGCCCGAGCCGCACTGATGAACAATTGCTGCCGGGTCGCGCCCTGCCAGCAGACCCGAGAATTCGGTGCGCAATTGCTCGGCGGATTTGAAGCGGCCGTCGGCTTGCAGGTTCTCGCCGTTGGGGCGGTTCAGGGCGCCGGGGATGTGCCCGGCCACCGGGTCCATCGGCTCGACCTCGCCGCGATAGCGGTTGGCGGCGCGTGCATCGATCACGGTGAAGGACGGCTGGGCGATGTTGTCCAGCACGGCGCGGGCGTCGACGGCACCCGCGAGCGATGCGCCGGGTTCCACCGGTTGCCCCGCCTTGACTGCCGGCGCGGCCTCGGTCGTGGTCGGCAGGCCCGCAGCCACCCAGGCTTGCCAGCCGCCATCCAGCACCACCACGCGCTCATGGCCCAGCCAGCGCAGCATCCACCACAAGTGCGCGCCGTACATGCCGCCGCTGCCGTCATACGCCACCACCAGCGTTTGCGGCGTGACGCCGTGCGCGGCCATCAAGGCGCCGAATTCGGCGCGCGACGGCAGCGGATGGCGGCCGTTCTTGCCGGTGCGCGGCGCGGCCAGCTCGGTTTCGTGATCCAGATAACGCGCGCCGGGAAGGTGGCCGGCGTCATAAGCCTGGCGGCCCGCAGCGTGGTTGGTCAGGTCATGGCGCACATCGAAGATGCGCACGTCAGGCGCATCGCTCGCGCCCAGGCGTGCGGCCAGGTCGGCGGCGGAAATCAGTGTCATCGTCATTCGGGGTGCTCCTGATCGAAAAGAGGCGGGTCAGGTCGGCTTGGGGTCGCGCATGGTGCGCCACACCGACAGCAGGCCCGCAGAAATGATCAAGCCCATGCCGGCCCAGGCCAGGGCGTCCAGATGGTCGCCCCAGAACCCCATGCCCAGCAAGGCCGCGAAAATAATGGTGCTGTACTGCAACGCCGCCGTCAGCAGGGCTGAGCCCATGCCGAAGGCCCGGGTCATGGCCAACTGGCCAAACATGCCCGCCACGCCCACGCCAAACAGCGATGCGTAGCCCTGCCAGTCGGCCTGGCCCCACCCTTCAAACCACAGCCCGGCCAGGCTCGACACGCAGACCGCCACCGAGAAAAACAGCACGGTGCGCCACTCGGGTTCACCGATGCGGCCCAATTGGCGGATCTGCATCATGGCGATGGCCGACATGGCGCCCGCGCCCATCCCCATCACTGCGGCCAGCCACTGGTCGTCGGTAATACTGGGACGCAGCACGGCGATCACGCCCAGAAAACCCAGCGCCACAGCAATGATGCGCACCGGGTCGCGCTGCGCACCGCCCCAGCCCAACATCCAACAGGCGATGAACAGCGGCGCCGTGTAGTTCAAGCTGGTGGCGGTAGCCAACGGTAAATGCGAGATCGCGAAAAACCCCAGCCACATCGACGTGACGCCAGACAAGTTGCGCCAGATGTGCAGCTTCCAACTGGTGGGGATGATGGATTGCCGGCCGGCTCGTGCATACAGCAGCAACAGAATGACGGAGGGGAGCCCGCGGAAAAGCACGATCTGCGGCAACGACGCGCCGTGCTCGGTGCCGAGCTTCACGAACGACCCCATGATGGCGAACATGGCGGACGCCAGCAACATCCAAAGAGCCTGCATTGGGGGTCTGCGCTAAGGGAAAAGTGGGGGAGAAATAGGGGAAAGCGATACTATACTCTCCGTCACCGGGAGCGGTGCCGGCGAGTCGGGGAACTGGCGGGCCGCCGCCATGTCGAACCCCGGGTATTTCCCGCTCGCAGAGGAACACAAAAAACATGAAACGCATTGTCTTGTTCGTCATCACCAACCTGGCCGTCATGCTCGTGCTGTCGGCCACGCTGCGCATCCTGGGCGTAGACCGCTACATCACCGCCAATGGCCTGAACCTCAACGCGCTGCTGATCTTCTCGGTGGTCGTGGGCTTTACCGGCGCGATCATCTCGCTGCTGATCAGCAAGCCGATGGCCAAATGGAGCACCGGCGCACAAGTGCTGGACCCGAACGCGCCGCGCAGCCAGCGCGAAGCCTGGCTGGTCGACACCGTGCACCAGCTGGCCGACCGCGCCGGCATCGGCCGCCCGGAAGTCGCCATCTATGAAGGCGCCCCCAACGCATTCGCCACTGGCGCGTTCAAGAACGACTCGCTGGTTGCCGTGTCGACGGGCCTGCTTGAAAGCATGAGCGAAGAAGAAGTCGCGGCCGTGCTCGCGCACGAAGTGGCCCACATCGCCAACGGCGACATGGTCACGCTGACGCTGATCCAGGGCGTGGTGAACACGTTCGTCGTCTTCCTGGCGCGCGTGGTTGGCTACTTCATCGACCGCGTCGTGTTCAAGAACGAACGCGGCATCGGCCCGGGCTACTACATCACCGTGCTGGTCTGTGAAATCATTTTCGGCGTGCTGGCCTCGATCATCGTGGCCTGGTTCTCGCGCCAGCGCGAATACCGCGCCGACGCCGGTTCGGCTCACCTGATGGGCGCGCGCGAACCGATGATCCGCGCCCTGGCGCGCCTGGGCGGCCTGGAGCCGGGCGATTTGCCCAAGTCGTTTGAAGCTTCCGGCATCACCGGCAAGGGCGGCCTGGCAGCCATGTTCGCCTCGCACCCGCCGATCCCGTCCCGTATCGCCGCCCTGCAAAACGCACGCGTGGTCTGACCCCAGCACCACTTGCAGGCAGGCAGCAAAAAGCCCCTCGTCAGAGGGGCTTTTTCTTGGGCCGGCTCGTTGCCGGATCGATGTGCCGGGCGCCGGATCAAGGCCCGGTCACGCCGATGATAAAGGCCCGGGTCACGGCCAGAATGAAGGCCTACGCCACGCGCCCGGTCACGCCTGGATCAGCACTCGACGATGTTCACCGCCAAGCCGCCGCGCGCGGTTTCCTTGTACTTCGTCTTCATGTCGGCGCCCGTTTCGCGCATCGTCTTGATGACCGAATCCAGCGACACATAGTGCTGCCCGTCGCCGCGCAGCGCCATCCGCGCCGCGTTCACCGCCTTGATGGAGGCCATGGCGTTGCGCTCGATACAGGGAATTTGCACCAGCCCGCCCACGGGGTCGCACGTCAGGCCCAGGTTGTGCTCCATGCCGATCTCGGCGGCGTTCTCAACCTGCTCGACCGTGCCGCCCAAGGCGGCCGCCAAGCCGCCCGCAGCCATCGAACACGCCACGCCCACTTCGCCCTGACAGCCCACTTCGGCTCCCGACAGCGACGCGTTGTACTTGTACAGTAGCCCCACCGCCGCAGCGGTCAGCAAGAAATTGCGCACGCCGTCGCTGTTGGCGCCCGGCACGAAGCGGTCGTAATAATGCAGCACGGCCGGGATGATGCCGGCTGCGCCGTTGGTCGGCGCCGTCACCACACGCCCACCGGCCGCGTTTTCTTCGTTGACGGCCATGGCGTACAGGTTGACCCAGTCCATCACCGACAAGGGGTCGGACAAGGTGCGCTCGGCGCGCTGCGTCAGGTTGCGGTAGAGCTCGGGGGCGCGGCGGCGCACGCGCAGCGGGCCGGGCAATTCGCCATCGGCTTCCGGGTAATTGATGCCACAGCCACGCGCCACGCAGTCCTGCATGACCTGCCAGATACGGTCCAGCCCGCTGTGCGTTTCCGACGCTTCGCGCCAGGTCAGCTCGTTTTGCATCATCAGCTGCGCCACGGTCATGCCGCTTTCGCGGCACATGGTCAGCAGCTCACGGCCCGAGCGGAACGGATACGGCAACTGGTTATGCGCGGCAATGACCTGACTGTTCGACGCGCCGGCCGTCACGACAAAGCCGCCGCCTACCGACAGATAGCGCGATTCACGCAGCGACTCGCCATTGGCGCCCATGGCGTGAAACTTCATGCCATTGGGGTGTTCGGCCATCGCTTCGCGGCGGTAGAACACCATGTGTTCCTTCTCGATGAAGGGGACGGGGAAACGGCCAAGCAGGGGCAGTTGGCGGCTGGCGCGCACCGAGGCCAGCATGCCGGCAATCGCCGCCGGGTCAACCGTGTCGGGGGCTTCGCCCATCAGGCCCAGCAGCACGCCCTTGTCGGTGCCGTGGCCCTTGCCGGTGGCGCCCAGCGAGCCGTACATTTCGGCGCGCACATAGGCAACTTGGGGGATCAGGCCGTCGCGTTCAAGCCCCTGCGCAAATAGCAATGCGGCCCGCATCGGGCCCACCGTATGGGAGCTAGACGGGCCTATGCCTATCTTGAACAGATCGAATACGGAAACGGCCACGCGAAACTCCAGTACATCTAAGAATAGTCAGGCAATGATACGCGCAGCCACAGCCGCGCGCAGTAAAGGCCCGACGCGCGTAAGCTGTATTGCGCCGCCGGGTTTCGCCGCCCGGTCAGGCGTGCGATCATTACAGAATTATTTCATGTCATAAAAAGAACGGAACTACCCCTGGATGTCTGGACTTATTACCCTGCTTGACTTCGCCGGCTACGTCGCGCTCCTCCTTTGGGGGGTGCACATGGTCCAAACGGGCGTCCAGCGCGCTTTCGGCGCGGCCTTGGGCGCGGCGCTGGGCAAAGCTCTGGGTACGCGCTTGCGTGCCTTTGCCGCCGGGCTGGGCATCACCGCCGCCCTGCAAAGCAGCACCGCCACCGGCCTGATGATTACCGGCTTCGCCGCAGGCGGCGTGGTCGGCCTGGTGCCCGCCCTGGCCGCGATGCTGGGGGCCAACGTCGGCACCACCCTGATCGTTCAGCTGCTGTCGTTTGACCTGACCTCGCTGGCTCCCATCCTGATCCTGGCGGGCGTGTGGATGTTCCGGCGCTATCCGCCGGGCCGCACCCGCGATCTGGGCCGGGTGTTCATCGGGCTGGGGCTGTTGCTGCTGTCGCTGCATCAACTCGTTGAGCTCTTCGAGCCGTTCCAGACCGCCCCCATGCTGGGCATGATTCTTGACGCGCTGTCCACCCAGCCGGTGGCTGCCGTGCTGCTGTCGGCCGCCTTCACCTGGGCCGCGCATTCCAGCGTGGCCGTTGTGGTGCTGGTGATGTCGCTGGCCAGCCATCACATGGTGGCGCCGCACGTGGCCTTTGCGCTGGTGCTGGGCGCCAACCTGGGCACCGCCATCAACCCGATGATCGAAGGCGTGACGGGCGACGACCCGGCCGCCCGCCGCCTGCCGCTGGGCAACCTGCTGACCCGCGTGCTGGGCGTGCTGGCCGGCCTGATTCTGCTGCCCGTGCTGCAACCGCTGATGAGCGACATGGCCAGCGACCCGGCACGCGCCGTGGCCAACTTCCACACGCTGTTCAACGCGGTGATCGCCCTGGTGTTCCTGCCGCTGCTCACGCCCTACGCCGCCCTGCTCACCCGCTGGCTGCCCAAACGCGCCGACCCGAACGACCCTTCCCGTCCCCAATATCTGGACGAGTGGGCGCACGACGTGCCGGCCGTGGCGCTGGGCAACGCCGCGCGCGAAGCCCTGCGCATGGCCGACATGGTGCAAACGCTGCTGCTGTACGCGCGCGCCGGTTTCAAGCGCGACAACCGCCATCGCATGGTCCAGGCGCGCCAGTTGGACGCCGCGCTGGACAAGCTGGAAAACGCCATCACGACGTACCTGGCCACGCTGGATCAGGAAAACATGACGCGCGACGACGTGCAGCGCATGGACGACATCCTGGCCTTCACCAGCAACATCGGCCATGCGGGCGACATCGCCCACCACGGCCTCTTGAGCCACGTCGCCAAGCTGCGCAAACAGGGCTGGACCTTCTCGCCCGAACAGCGCGCCAGCCTGGACGATACGCTGGGCCAGCTGATCGCCAACGAGCGCCAAGCCGCGGCCCTGTTCGTCAACGACGATCTGCGCCAGGCCCGGGCCCTTGCCGGCGAGAAGGCGCGTTTCCGCAACATCGAAATCCAGGCATCCGAGACGCACCTGCAAAAGATCAAGGCCGGTCAGGTCGACGCCGCCGAAGTCGGCGCGCTGTATCTGGATATCCTGCGCGACATGAAGGGCATCAACTCGCATCTGGTGGGCGCGGCGGCTTACCCGCTGCTGGCCCGGCACGGCGAGCTGCTGCCGAGCCGGCTGCGCGAAGCCGGGAACTGAACAAAAAGAAACCGGCCCTTGGGCCGGTTTCTTTATGGGCGCTCACTAATGGGCGCTTACTAATGGGCGCTCACTAATGGGCGCTTACTAATGGGCGCTTACTTATGGGCGCTTACTAATGGGCGCTTACTTATGGGCGCTTACTTATGGGCGTTTACTTATTGGCGCCCACGCTTATTGGCGCCTTCGCTCAAGGATGCCTGCGCCTCGTCCCTACAGATAGCGCTGGAACCAAGCGAGCATCCGGCTCCAGCCATCTTTCGCCGCTTCCGGCTTGTAGCTGGCGCGGTAGTCCGCCAGGAACGCGTGGTCGGCATCCGGGTAGACGACGAATTCCGACTGCTTGGCGGCAGCATTTCCCGCAGCCAGCTTTGTCTTCATGGTCTCGATGTCGGCCAGCGGAATGCTGGCATCCTTAGCCCCGTACAAGCCCAGCACGGGGCCGTGCAATTCGTTCACCACGTCGAAGGCCACACGCTTGATCAGCGGGCCATGGCCCACGCTCAGCTTGCCGTACCAGGCCACGCCCGCCTTCACATCGGGATTGTGCGCGGCATACATCCAGGTCAGGCGGCCGCCCCAGCAAAAACCCGTCACGGCCACACGCTTGGCGTCGCCGCCGTTCTGCGCGGCCCAGGCCACGCTGGCGTCCAGGTCTGCAAACACCTGCTCGTCCGGCACTTTGCTGACCAGTTCGGCGATGAGTTTGGGGATGTCGGTGTAGACCGAGGCATCGCCCTGGCGCTCGTACAGGTTGGCGGCAACGGCCAGGTAGCCGGCCTTGGCCACGCGGCGGCACAGATCCTTGATGTGCTCGTGCACGCCGAAGATCTCTTGTACGACCAGCACGATGGGCAGGTCGCGGCGGCCTTCAGGGGCCGCGTAATAGGCGGCGATGGAACCATCGGCCACGGGCAGTTTGAAATCCCCGTGGACCAGTCCATCCATGTCGGTATGGATGACGGTAGGCGCGACGTTACCGGCGGCGGCGGAAAAACTCATGGGCACACTCCTAGGGTGGAATCGAAGACGGCCGGGCATCCCGTCCGCGCGCGTCCTAGTGCGTGTGAGCGTGCTCCGCATGGGGCGCGCCGTGGCCGGCTTCGGCCCCGTGCTCGTGTCCATGGTGCATCAGGGTCGTCACGCTGTAGATCAGCACCACGCCCACGCCTACCAGCAGCAATTGCGGGACGGCATCCGAAAGGGATACCCGTTCGTGCATCTGCGGCATCAGATCGGCCACCGAGATATAGAGGAAGCTGCTGGCGGCAACCACCAAGACATACGGCACCCAGCCCTGCGCCTGCTGCAGCACGAAGTACCCTATTATGCCGCCCACGGCTGAACACAAGCTGGTGAAGAGAATCAGCGAAAACGCCCGGCGGCGCGCCAGGCCCGCGTTCAGCAGCACGACGAAATCGCTCAGCTTGTGCGGCACTTCATGCACGATGATCGACGCCGCCGTCAGCACGCCCAGCAGCGGGTCGGTCAGGAAGGCCGCCGCCACCAGCACGCCGTCGCACAGGTTGTGCAACGAGCTGCCGATCAGAATCAACATGCCGCCACGGCCCGCTTCGTGATGGTCGTGGCCCTTGTGATGGTGATGGCCGTCGCCTTCGTGGTGATGGCTGTGGCGCAGCAGCGCAATCTTCTCCAGCACGAAGAAGCCGATCAGCGAGGCCAGCATCAGCCCGAACAACGCATGGGCATCGCCCACCGCGCCTTCAAAGGCCTCGGGCAGCAGGTGCAACAGCGCCACCGACAACAGCACGCCCACCGACAGGCTGACCATGTGATGCAGGTATTGGGCAAACACTCTGTAGGCCAGCCAGCTGGCGACAAAGACGGCGATGAGCCCGCCGGTTACGGTGGCAAGCAAGACCCAGAGCAGCAACATTTGGGGGACGCAATAAAGGCGGGAGGGAAGCGCAACATTATATTGTTGCAATCCCAAAATCGGAAATGGGCCGTCCGAAGACGGCCCACCGATGTTCAAGCCAGCAAAACGGCGCGGAGCGCGGCCGCCCCAAATGGGCGCCCTTCGTTGTCGCCCTTCGTTGTCGCCCTTCCTTGGCGCCCTTCCTGGTCGCCTTTCCTGGTCGCCCCTAGTGCGCCTGCTCCCAGTTCTTGCCCATGCCCACTTCGGCCACCAGCGGCACGCGCAGCTCAGCCACTGCACACATCAAACGGGGCAACGCTTCCTTGACCACGTCGATCTCGGCGTCCGGTGCTTCCAGCACCAGTTCATCGTGCACCTGCATGATCATGCGCGTTTGCAGCTTTTCCGCTTCCAGCCAATCTTGCACGGCCACCATGGCCATCTTGATCAGGTCAGCCGCGGTGCCTTGCATGGGCGCGTTGATGGCGGCCCGTTCGGCGCCCTGCCGGCGCGGGCCCGACGCCCCGCGGATTTCCGGCAATTGCAGCCGGCGGCCGAATACGGTTTCCACATAGCCCTGTTCGCGCGCCAAGCGGCGGGTATTTTCCATGTACATCGCCACGCCGGGATAGCGGGCGAAGTAGCGGTCGATATACGCCTGCGCCGCGTCGCGCGTGATGCCCAGGTTGGACGCCAGGCCGAACACGCCCATGCCGTAGATCAAGCCAAAGTTGATGGCCTTGGCCGCGCGGCGCTGCTCGGTGGACACATCCGGCAAGGCCACGCCGAACACTTCCGAGGCCGTGGCGCGGTGGATGTCTTCGCCAGCGGCGAAGGCGCGTTGCAGGTTTTCGTCGTCGGACACATGCGCCATGATGCGCAATTCAATTTGCGAATAGTCCGCCGACAGCAACACGCCCTGTTCAGCGATGAACGCTTCGCGCACGCGGCGGCCAGCCTCGGTGCGCACCGGAATGTTCTGCAAGTTGGGATCAGACGACGCCAGACGGCCCGTGATCACCGCCGCCTGCGAATAGCGCGTATGCACGCGCCCGGTATTCGGGTTGATCATGCGAGGCAGCTTATCCGTGTACGTGGACTTCAGCTTGGACAACCCCCGATATTCCAGCAGCACCTGCGGCAGCGGATAGTCTTGCGCCAGCTTGGTCAGCACGTCTTCGTCGGTAGACGGCGCGCCGCTTGCGGTCTTGCGCACCACGGGCAGCTGCATGCGCTCAAACAGGATCTCGCCCAACTGCTTGGGCGAATTCAGGTTGAACGGCTGGCCGGCCAGTTCATAGGCCTTTTGTTCCAGCCGCAGCATTTCCTGGCCCAGCTTGTGGCTTTGGCGGCCGAGTTCAGCGGCATCCACCTTCACGCCATTGCGTTCGATGGTGGTCAGCACCGCCGACACCTGGATCTCAAGCTGGTAGATGCGGTTCAAGCCTTCGTCGGCCGCCACCATCGGGCGCAGCACCTGATGCAGCTGCAAGGTGAAGTCCGCGTCTTCGGCCGCGTAATGGCCGGCCTTGTCCACCGCCACTTCGTCAAAGCCGATCTGCTTGGCGCCCTTGCCGCACAGGTCTTCATACGACACGCCGCTGCGGCCCAGATAGCGCTGGGCCAGATCATTCAGCCCCACGCCGCGATGCGATTCCAGCACGTAGGCTTGCAGCATCGTGTCGTCGGTGATGCCCGCAAGCTTGATGCCTTCGTTGGCGAACACATGGGCGTCGTACTTGGCGTGATGCAGCAGCTTGGCGCGCGAGGCGTCTTCCAGCCACGGCTTCAATCGCGCCAGCACTTCGGCCTTGGGCAGTTGGGTGGCGCCGTCCGGGCCGCGATGGGCCACGGGGATGTAGCAGGCCACGCCCGGCTCCACCGCCAGCGACAGGCCAACCAGCCGCGCCTGCATCTGATCAAGCGAAGTCGTTTCGGTATCCAGCGCCACCAGCGATGCGCCTTGCAGCTTTTCAAACCAGGCGTCGAATTCAGCCCAGTCGGAAATGATGCGGTAGTCGATTTCAGTGGGCGCCGCCGGCGCCTCGGCGGCAACACGCGCATCCCCAGTGGGCACGCGCTCGGCGTCGCCCGTCAGGTCGCGCAGCCAGGTGCGGAAACCATAGCGCTCGTACAGCTCGGTCAGCGTGGCGTCGTCGCGCGCGCGCGGCGTCAGGTCGTCCACGCTTTCGATATGGCCGGTCAGGTCACAGTCGTACTTGACCGTGAGCAGTTGGCGCGTCAGCGGAAAGTTCGGAATGGCTTCACGCAAGTTGTTGCCCGCCACGCCCTTGATGCCATCGGCGCCTTCGATCAGCTTGTCGATGGAACCGAATTCAGTCAGCCATTTGACGGCCGTCTTCGGGCCGACCTTGGTGACGCCCGGCACGTTGTCCACGGTGTCGCCCACCAGCATCAGGTAGTCAACGATGCGGTCTGCGGGCACGCCGAATTTATTGACGACGCCAGGTTCGTCCAGCACTTCGCCCGTCATGGTGTTGACCAGCGTGACATGGCTGTTGACCAGCTGCGCCAGGTCTTTATCACCCGTAGAGACGATGGTGTGCACGTCGTGTTCGGTGGCACGCTTGGCCAGGGTGCCGATCACGTCATCGGCTTCCACCCCTTCAATGGCCAGCACCGGCCAGCCCAGCGCGCGCACGGCTCGGTGGATGGGTTCGATCTGCGCGGCCAGGTCCTCCGGCATGGGAGGACGGTGCGACTTGTATTCGGGATAGAGGTCGTCCCGGAAGGTCTTGCCGCGAGCATCGAAAATACATGCGGCATACTCTGCCTTGTGGTCAGATACAAGCTTGCGCAACATGTTCACCACGCCGTAGAGCGCACCCGTAGGTTCGCCTTGCGCATTGCGCAAATCAGGCATAGCGTGGAAAGCGCGGTACAAGTAACTTGAACCGTCGACCAGTAATAAGGTTTTTTTCATGGTTACAAAGGCAGATATGGAAACACCCGCCGGCAAACAAATTCCGCTGATTATGTCAGAGATACGGACGGCGGCAGACAAGCTCGCAAACATCGGGCCCGCAGTCAGCGTCTTCGGCAGCGCACGAGTCAGCCGCAATTCCCCCCACTATGAAACCACCGTTGCGATTTCGGCCGCCCTGGCTGGCGCCGGTTTTGCGGTGATCGCTGGGGGCGGCCCCGGCATCATGGAGGCCGCAAACAAGGGCGCATTCGAAGCAGGCGGCACCAGCATCGGGCTGAACATCAGCCTGCCGCACGAAGCGCACAACAACGAATACCAAACCATCAGCCTGTCGTTCGAATACTTCTTCTCGCGCAAGGCAACGTTCTTCATGCACAGCTTCGCCTACGTGGCGATGCCGGGCGGATTTGGCACGCTGGACGAGCTCTTCGAAGCGTTGACGCTGATCCAGACGGGCAAGGTTCCGCCGGCACCCATCGTGCTGGTGGGCAGTGAATACTGGTCTGGCCTGGTCGAATGGCTGGGCGACCAGGTGTTGAGCAACGGCATGATCGGCGCGCATGACCTGGATCTTTTCATCATCGAAGACGATCCCGTCAAGGTCGTGCGCCGTGTCGTGGAATTCCACGACAAAGTCACATCCGAAGCGCAGTACGCGCCGTCACTGCCGGCCTGATTCCTGATCAGGAAAACAGACACGCCCCGCCGCCTGGCGACGGGGCGTGTCGTGTCACACCCCAGATTTCGTGCCGGCTTCCCAAGCCAAGATCACTTGCGCATGAACGACGGCACGACATCGGCCGGGATCGGGCACACATACGGCTGACCGCGGCGCGCCTCAAGCAATTCTTCCTTGGCGCGCGCCAGCGCTTCCGGCTGCGTATACAAATCTGCTGCGGTCGCCGCGATGATTTTCGCGGCATGCACCATGCCCTTGTGCGCCATCGACATCTTCCCCTGCGCCACCATCTGCCACGAATGGAACGGCGTGCCATAGGCGTAGCAAGCGCCCCAGCACTGCGCCGTGGGCGTCACCCAGCTGACGTCGCCCACGTCGGTAGAACCGTAGCTGATCTCCGTCTTGGCCGGATCAAACGGCGCCACGCCCGCGAACAAGGGCGTGGGGTTGCGCAGCACGGCGCCCAGGTTTTTACCCGCGTTATCAATGTCGTCTTCGCTGATCGCATCCCACATGCGGCGCGCCGCCTGCTCTTCGCCCGGCGTGTAGGCCGGCCCTTGCAGCACCTGCATGTTGGCGTACATCACGTCGTTCAGCACGCGGTTCGGCATGTAGTTTGAGCAGGCCTTGTCGAACACGATTTCCAGCTCGCAGCCGGTCATCAACGCCGCGCCGCGCGCCACGTTCTTCACCCGCTCATACAGGTCGGCCGCCTGCGAATTGATGGGTGCGCGCACCAGATAAAGCACTTCGGCACGCGCCTGCACCACGTTGGGCGAAATGCCGCCGCTATTGGTCACGGCGTAATGCACGCGCGCATCCGGCACCATGTGCTCGCGCAGATAGTTCACACCCACGTTCATCAACTCCACCGCGTCCAGCGCGCTGCGGCCCAGATGCGGAGAATTAGCCGCGTGCGCCGCGATGCCCCGAAAGCGGAAGTAGGCCTGGATGTTGGCCAGTGACGACTGATAAAAAATGCCCGTGTGCGATGCCGGATGCCACGTCAGCGCCGCATCCACATCATCAAACAACCCCGCGCGCGCCATGAAGGTCTTGCCCGACCCGCCCTCTTCCGCCGGACAGCCGTAAAACCGGATCGTGCCCGGCAACTGCTTGGCCTCCAGGAATTCCTTGACGGCGACGGCGGCGAAATGCGCGGCCGTACCCAGCAGATGATGGCCGCAACCGTGGCCGTTGCCATTGGGCGTCTCGGGCGACGGCGCACAGGCAAAGGCGCCGCTTTCCTGGCTTAAGCCCGACAGCGCGTCGTACTCGCCCAGAATGGCGATGACGGGGCCGCCCTGGCCGGCTTCCGCGACGAACGCAGTGGGAATGCCGGCGGCGTCGCGCGTGACGCGAAAGCCCGCTTCCTCAAGCATCGCGATGTGCAGCTCGGCCGACTTATGCTCGTCATAGCGCAGCTCGGCCAGGCTCCAGATGCGGTCGCTCAAGTCGGCATAACGGTCGCTGCGCGCGTCGATGAACGGCGCGAGTGTATCGATGGCACCCATTGCTTCTCCAGTGAAAGGGATGATCCTGTCTCGGTGAAAAAAGCCTGTGATTCGTCCAGCTTGATTCCGGCAGTTTCAATCATTTCCAGGCGGGAAGCCAGAGCGAATGCGGGGCGCTCGCCGGATCAGGCCATCGCCTTGATGATGGCTTCGCGCGCAAGCCCGATAAATTCGGTCTCGCCGGGACGTGCGGGCAACAGGCGGAATTCCACCATCGGCAAGGCCGGCAAACCCGGCGCGTGCAAGCGCGCAATGCCTGGCGCCAGCGCCGATTCATTCAGGCAGGCCACGCCCAACCCCGCCGAAATCGCCAACTGCAAACCGGCTACGCCAGAGGCCACATGCGACACGGTATAGGGCACGCCTCGCCGGGATAGCAAGCGCTCTACGTACTGACGCAGCGCACACGTTTCGGGCAACACCAGCAGCGGCAAGGCGTCATGTTGCGGCGCGCTTGCGCCTTCCGCCGCCATCCACAGCAACGGTTCGCGGCGCAGCAGCGCGCCTTGCGCACGGGCTCGGGGCGCGCCACGTTCCTGGATCGACATGGAGATGCCGACATCAATCTCGCCGCGTTCATAGGCGGCCTCGATCGCGCCGCTTTTCATGATGGTGACGTGCAGCCGCACTTGCGGATATTGCTCGTTCAGGCGGCGCAGCATGCGCGCCACGTCACCGGGGCGGAAGTAGTCAGTGATGAACAGCCGCAGCTCGCCTTGCAGCGCCACGCCGCGCAGATCGCGGTAGGCCTCGTCGCTCAAAGCCAGAATGGCGCGCGCGTGCGCCAACAGGCGTTCACCTGCGGGCGTGGCCGTCACGCCCGTCTTGCCGCGCACGAGCAGCGGCTGGCCAGCACGGTCTTCCAGTTTGCGCATCTGCTCGCTGACGGACGACTGCGACAGAAACACCTTGGGCGCAGCCGCCGTAAGGCTGCCTGCATCCAGCACGGCAACCAGTGTGCGCAACTGGTCCAGATCGAATCCCGACATGATTTATCCAACGGATTTATCGATGGATTGAATCGTAATTTCCCGCTTTTCCGATGTCAATCGGCTGCCTACACTGGCCCTGTCCCTTCCCCTTTCAGGAGCCAAAAATGCCCCACATCGTCGTTCATCTCTCGGGCCAGTCCGACCCCGCCATCAACCGCCGCGTGGTGCAATCCGTTGCCGGCCTGACCCAGTCCGTACTGGGGAAAAAGCTGCCCGTCATCGCGATCACGTTGCAGCATATTCCGCATGACCTGTGGTTCATCGGCGGCCAGCCGCTGTCAGAACTGGGCAAGAATGCCTTCCACCTGGACATCAGCGTCACCGACGAGACCAACACCAAAGGCGAAAAGGCGCGCTTCATCAAGGAGATCTACGCGGCGTTCCAAGAGATTCTGGGCGAGCTCCACGAATGCTCTTACGTGCATGTGATCGATGCGCGCGCCGCGGCATACGGCTACGGCGGCGCAACGCAGGAATACCGGCACCAGCAAAACGGCGTGTAATTCACTGGTCAGCGTCAAAGCTGAAAAAAAAGCCGCACACCCGAAGGTGTGCGGCTTTTCTTTTGCTGCCGAACCGCAAGGGGCCTTAGCCCCAGCGTTGCTTAGACAGCGGCGTCGCGCGCGGCGCGCTTGCGTTCGTTTTCCAGCAGGTGACGCTTACGCAGACGGATCGACTTCGGCGTGATTTCCACGAGTTCGTCGTCGTCGATGAATTCAACAGCGTATTCCAGCGACATCTGGATCGGCGGAACCAGGCGCACGGCTTCGTCGGTGCCCGAGGCGCGAACGTTGGTCAGCTGCTTGCCCTTGATCGGGTTCACGACCAGGTCGTTGTCGCGGCTGTGGATGCCGATGATCATGCCTTCGTACAGCGCATCGCCCGGGTTCACGAACATGCGGCCGCGGTCTTGCAGCTTCCACAGTGCGTAGGCCACGGCGTCGCCGTTGTCCTGGCTGATCAGCACGCCATTACGGCGCTCGCCAATCGAACCTTCCTTGATCGGGGCGTATTCGTGGAAGATGTGGCTCATCAAGCCCGTGCCGCGCGTCAGCGTCAGGAACTCGTTCTGGAAACCGATCAGGCCACGGGCCGGGATCAGGTATTCCAGGCGGGTACGGCCACGGCCGTCCGGCTGCATGTCTTGCAGGTCGCCCTTGCGGCGGCCCAGCTCTTCCATGACGCCGCCCTGGTGAGCGTCTTCAACGTCAACCGTCAGCGATTCAAACGGCTCGCACTTCACGCCGTCGACTTCCTTGAACACCACGCGCGGGCGCGACACGGCCAGCTCGTAGCCTTCGCGGCGCATCGTTTCCAGCAGAATCGTCAGGTGCAGTTCGCCACGGCCCGACACTTCAAACACCGTGTCGTCGCCCGTGTCGCGCACACGCAGCGCCACGTTGGACTTCAATTCGCGGTCCAGGCGGTCACGCACTTGGCGGCTGGTCACGAACTTGCCTTCGCGGCCGGCCAGCGGCGACGTGTTCACCATGAAGTTCATGGTCAGCGTCGGCTCGTCGATGCGCAGCATCGGCAGCGCTTCTTGCGTGGCCACGTCGGTGACGGTGCAGCCAATACCCAGCTCTTCGATGCCGTTGATCAGCACGATGTCGCCGGCTTCGGCTTCATCCACCACCACGCGTTCCAGACCGTGGAACTTCAGCACCTGGTTGATACGGCCACGGCCGCCCTGGCCTTCCGGACCGAACTTGTAAGCCACTTCCATGCCGGGGCGCATACGACCACGGTTGATGCGGCCCACGCCGATCTTGCCGACGTAGCTGTTGTAGTCCAGCGAGATGATTTGCATCTGCAGCGGGCCATTGGGGTCGTCGTCACGCTGCGGCACGTGCTGCAGAATGGCTTCGAACAACGGGCGCATGTTGCCTTCGCGCACGTCCGGGGTCAGACCGGCGTAGCCCGACAGACCCGAGGCGTACACCACCGGGAAGTCCAGCTGTTCTTCGGTCGCGCCCAGCTTGTCGAACAGGTCGAACGTGGCGTTGATGACGAAGTCGGTACGGGCGCCCGGGCGGTCAACCTTGTTGACGACCACGATCGGCTTCAGGCCCAGGGCCAGCGCCTTGCGCGTCACGAAGATGGTCTGCGGCATCGGGCCTTCAACGGCGTCCACCAGCAGCAGCACGCCGTCAACCATGGACAGCACGCGTTCGACTTCACCGCCGAAGTCCGCGTGTCCCGGGGTGTCGACGATGTTGATGTGCGTGCCTTCGTATTCAACGGCACAGTTCTTGGCCAGAATCGTAATGCCGCGTTCTTTTTCCAGATCGTTCGAGTCCATGACCCGTTCGGTCAGCGCCTGGTTTTCGCGGAAGGTGCCGGATTGGCGCAGCAGCTGGTCGACCAGGGTTGTTTTACCGTGGTCCACGTGGGCGATGATGGCGACGTTGCGCAAGGCGCGAGTCATAGCGAGTCCTTTAAGGTCAGGGTGGAGGGCAGCAAGCCCTCCGGCAATTCGTTCAGTGCAAGCAATGCCTGCTTCGGGTCTGGCATGGCCTGCAGGGCTTCCAGCTCAACGGCGCGTTCCAGAGAAAATGGCCCGACATGCGTGCGCCGCAGCGCCGTCAGGTGGGCGAAACAGCCCAGCACGCGCCCGATGTCCTGGGCCAGTGTTCGGATGTATGTGCCTTTACTGCAAGCCACATCGATCTCTGCCTGCGTCCCCGAAAGGGACAACAGCTCGATGCGGTGTATCGTGATTTGTCGCGGAGCGCGTTCCAGCTCGATGCCGGCGCGCGCGTACTCGTACAACGGTTTGCCGTCGCGCTTGAGCGCGGAGTACATCGGCGGAATCTGTTCGATCGTGCCCGAGAAACGTGACAGCGCGTCGCGCAATGCCTGTTCCTCTACGGCAAAACCCGGCTCGGCGGTCGACACGACATTGCCGGTCAGGTCGCCAGAATCGGTTTCGCTGCCAAATTGCAGCGTAGCGCGATAAGCCTTGTCGGCGTTCAGCATCGCGCCGGAAATTTTAGTTGCGCGACCCATGCAGCACACCAGCAAGCCGGTGGCAAAGGGGTCCAGCGTGCCTGTGTGACCGGCTTTCGCCGCGTCCATGGCGCGTTTGGCGCGTTGCAAAGCGTGGTTACTCGACAAACCTACGGGTTTGTCGAGCAACAGCACACCGTCGAGCGCAAGCCCGCGTCGTTTAGCCATCGTCGAAATCCGGTTGAAAAAGCAGTGACGACAGCCCGATCAGGACTGGTCTTCAGGTTCGTCGGGCACGCCCGAGTGCGGGCCGGGCCGGTTTGCGCGGTCGATGAGGATCGACATTTCGATACCACGGGCAATTTGCTCGTCGTGGAAGAAACGCAAAGTGGGGACAGTGTGAATGTGCAACAGCTTGTAGAGCTGAGAATGCAGCCAACCGGCTTTTTCGTTCAGCAAGGCAGTGGCGGCTTCGGGCTCAGCGCCCAAAACCGTGAACCACACCTTGGCATGCGCGTAGTCGGTCGACAATTCCACACCGGAGAGCGTGATCAGGCCAGCGCGAGACATATCGATTTCGCGCTGGATGATCTCGGCCAGATCCTTCTGGATCTGGTCGGCCAGCCGCAGATTGCGGCCGGGGATGGCTTTGGACTTGTGACGGCTCATTAGCAATAATGCCTCGCGACGCTTTACAGCGTACGCGCGATTTCCTTGATTTCAAAGACTTCCAGCTGGTCGCCCACCTGGATGTCATTGTTGCCGCGCAGCGTAAGACCGCAATCGAAGCCCGACTTGACTTCCTTGACGTCGTCCTTGAAGCGGCGCAGCGATTCGAGATGCCCCGTCCAGTGAACCACGTTGTTGCGCAGCAGGCGCACCTGGGAATCGCGGCGGACGATGCCGTCAAGCACCATACAACCGGCGATGTTGCCGAGACGCGAGATGCTGTAGACCTCACGGATTTCGACCAGGCCGATGATTTCTTCTTTCTTCTCGGGCGCCAGCATGCCCGACATGGCTGCCTTCACTTCATCCACAGCGTCATAGATGATGTTGTAGTAGCGCACATCGATGCCGTTGTTTTCGGCCAGCTTCTTGGCGCTTGCTTCCGCACGCACGTTAAAGCCGATCACGACAGCGTTCGAGGCGATAGCCAGGTTGATGTCGGTTTCCGAGATGCCGCCAACAGCCGCGTGCACCACTTGCACACGGACTTCGTCGGTCGACAGCTTGACCAGCGACTGCACCAGCGCTTCCTGCGAACCTTGCACGTCGGTCTTGACGATAAGCGTGAGCGTTTGCGTGCCCTCGCCCAGGTTGTCGAACATCGATTCCAGCTTGGCGGCCTGTTGGCGGGCCAGCTTGACGTCGCGGAACTTGCCTTGGCGGAACAGTGCGATTTCGCGCGCCTTGCGCTCGTCGGACAGGGCCATCAGTTCGTCACCAGCGGCCGGGACTTCGGTCAGACCCTGGATTTCCACCGGGATCGACGGGCCGGCCGATTGGATCGGCTTGCCGTTTTCGTCCAGCATGGCGCGCACGCGGCCAAAGCTTGCGCCGGCCAGCACGACGTCGCCGCGCTTGAGCGTACCGCTTTGCACCAGAATCGTCGCGACCGGGCCGCGGCCCTTGTCCAGACGGGCTTCGATGACCAGACCCTTGGCGGGTGCGTCTTCCGGTGCCTTCAGTTCCAGCACTTCGGCTTGCAGCAGCACGTTTTCGAGCAGATCGTCGATGCCTTCGCCGGTCTTGGCGGACACACCCACGAACGGCACGTCACCGCCGTATTCTTCCGGCACAACCTGTTCGGCAACCAGTTCCTGCTTGACGCGCTCCGGGTTGGCCGACGGCTTGTCGATCTTGGTCACGGCCACGACCATGGGCACGCCCGCAGCCTTGGCATGGTGGATAGCTTCACGCGTTTGCGGCATCACGCCGTCGTCGGAAGCCACCACCAGAATGACGATGTCGGTTGCCTTGGCGCCGCGGGCACGCATGGCGGTGAACGCCTCGTGGCCCGGGGTGTCAAGGAAGGTAACCATGCCGCGTTCGGTCTGAACGTGGTAGGCGCCGATGTGCTGCGTAATGCCGCCGGCTTCACCCGCGGCAACCTTGGCGCGGCGGATGTAATCCAGCAGCGAGGTCTTGCCGTGGTCGACGTGGCCCATGACGGTCACGACCGGGGCGCGCGGCAGTTGTTCGGCTTCGGAAACCGTTGCGGAGATGTCCAGGAACGCTTCCGGGTCATCCAGCTTGGCGGCGATTGCCACGTGGCCCAGTTCCTCGACCACGATCATGGCCGTTTCCTGGTCCAGCACCTGGTTGATGGTGACCATCTGGCCCAGCTTCATCAACTGCTTGATGACTTCTGCGGCCTTGACGGACATCTTGTGCGCCAGGTCGGCCACGCTGATGGTTTCCGGCACGTGAACTTCACGTGCGATGAATTCGGCGGGTGCCGGCTCGTTGCGGCGGTCATTCTGCTGGTTGCGGCCACCACGGCCGCCGCCCTTGCCACCACCCTTGCCGCCTGCACGCCAGCCATCACGGCTGGCCGGGGCTGCCGGCTTGTCGGCGGGCTTCTTGCGCGAAGCGTCATCAGACCAGGTCGAAGCGACTTCGGCGGTCTTGATGGTCTTCTTCGTGCCAGGAGCGGCGGGCTTGGCGTCCTTCTTGGCGCCAGGAGTGGCACCCGGCTTGCCAGCCGGCTTGTGCAGCGTGCCCGAAATCGGAGCGGCGGCGGCGGCAGGCGCCTCCGGCTCGGGGGCGCGCAGCACCTTGCGCGGACGGTTCAGCATTTCGCGCAGAGCAGCGGCTTCGGCTTCTGCAGCGCGGCGGGCCTCATCGCGGCCACCCGACGTAGCGGAGGCGGCGAGCGGCGGGCCAGCGCGGCGGTTGTCGGCGCGATTGCCCACCCTGGCGGCGGGAGCCGGTGCGGCGGCCGCAGCAGGTGCGGCAGGCGTCGGCGCAGGCGCGGCGGCCTCGGGCTTGGCAGCGGGTTTCACGGATTCGGACTTCGCAGCAGGCTGAGCCTGGGCGATCGGCGCATTGGCCTGGGGGGAAGGTGTTTCGGACTTATTAGCTAGCACAACAGGTTCCGGCTTGGCTTCTTCAGCCTTGGGCTCGGTGGATTCAGTCTTAACTTCGGGCTTGGCCTCTTCGGCCACGGGCTCGGCAGGAGCAGGCGCCGGCGTCGGTTCGGGTTCAGGCTGAGCCTGAACTTCGGGGGCTTGCGCCTCGACGGTGGCGGGCACTTCGGCCGCGACGGATTCAACAGGCGCGGGCGCTTCAACCGGCGCGGGCGCTTCTACAGCAACAGGCTCTGCCGCTTCAACGGGGGCCGCAGCCTCCGCCTGCACGGGAGTGGTCTCGCGAGGCTCGACCACGGCAGGCGCCTCGGATGCAGCCGGCGCGGACACCTGCTGCTCTTCTTCGACGGAGACTTCTTCATCAGCACGCGCGGACGCGGCCTGCTCCAGGGCGATTTCGGAGGGATCACGCTTGACGAACACGCGCTTCTTGCGCACTTCGACCTGAATCGTGCGCGAGCGGCCGGTGGCGTCAGCCTGCCGGATCTCGGACGTTTGGCGGCGCGTCAGGGTGATCTTCTTGCCTTCGGTCGCGCCGTGGGCGCGACGCAGCGATTCGAGCAATTTCGCCTTGTCGCTGTCGGTGACGGAATCGTCAACCGATTTGAGGTCAACACCAGCCGAGCGCAGCTGATCCAGCAGCACATTGGCAGGCATTTTCAGCTCGGTAGCGAACTGGGCGACGGTGTTACTCGACATTAGGCTCTCTCTTCCCTATATGCAGCTATTACAAACAACGTGAACTTGCGGTGGATAAAACCAGCACTACCCACCGCAGACCCGTGTCCTTTTGGTTATTCTTCGTCGAACCAATGGGCACGGGCACGCATGATGAGGTCGCTGGCTTCCTGCTCGGTCAAGCCGGCGATTTCCGCCAGTTCGTCCGTTGCCAATTCGGCCAGATCATCACGCGTATGCACTTGACGCTCGGCCAGCTTGCCAGCCAGCTCTTGCGTCATGCCTTCGAGTTCAAGCAAATCCTGTGCGGTCTCAAGGCGCTCTTCCTGGGCAATTGCCTCAGTCAGCAACGCATTGCGAGCACGGGCGCGCAATTCATTGATGGTGTCTTCGTCAAACGCTTCGATTTCCAGCAGTTCCTGCATGGGCACGTAAGCGATTTCCTCGATACCGGTAAAACCTTCGTCGATCAGGATGTCAGCGACTTCCTCGTCAACGTCCAGCTTGCTCATGAACGTGGTGCGCAGACCCGACCGCTCGACTTCCTGGCGGTTCAGGCTTTCTTCCGGCGTCATGATGTTGATCTGCCAACCGGTCAGTTCGGACGCCAGGCGCACGTTCTGACCCTTGGCGCCGATCGCCTTGGGCAGGTTTTCTTCGTCGACGACGACGTCCATCGCATGCTTGTCTTCATCAACGACGATCGATTCGACGTTGGCCGGCGCCAGGGCGCCGATGACAAACTGCGCGGGGTCTTCCGACCACAGCACGATATCGACCTGCTCGCCGCCCAACTCATTGCGCACTGCAGTAACACGCGAACCACGCATGCCCACGCACGTGCCGATGGGATCGATCCGCTTATCGTATGCCACGACGGCGATCTTCGCACGCACACCCGCATCACGGGCAGCAGCCTTGATCTCGAGCAGACCCTGCTCGATTTCCGGAACTTCGTTCTCGAACAACTGGCGGATGAACTCGGGCGAGGTGCGCGACAGAATCACCTGCTGGCCACGCGCGGCGTGGTCAACACGCAACACATAGGCGCGGACGCGGTCGGCGACCCGGAGGTTTTCCTTCGGAATCATCTCGGAACGGGGCAGGCGCGCTTCGATCTTGCCGGTTTCGACAATGGCGTCGCCCTTGTCCATGCGCTTGATCGTGCCGGACACAATGGTTTCGCCACGATCCAGGAAGTCGTTCAGCACCTGTTCGCGCTCGGCGTCACGGATCTTTTGCAGAATGGCCTGCTTGGCCGCCTGCGCGCCGATACGGCCGAATTCGATGGGTTCAAGCGGCTCTTCGATGTACTCGCCTTCCTGGATGCCAGGAACGATTTCCACCGCGTCCGACAGCATTTCCTGCTTGTCGGGTTCTTGCAGGCCGGCTTCGTCCGGCACCACCAGCCAGCGGCGGAAGCCTTCGTGATCGCCGGTTTCCCTATCGATGGCGACACGAATGTCCGCATCATCCTTGAAGCGCTTTTTCATGGCCGAGGCCAGCGCACTTTCCAGTGCACCGAACACGACGTCACGCGTGACGTTCTTTTCACGCGCCAAGGCATCGACCAACAGAAGAATTTCGCGACTCATCGCTTTTTGCCCTTGAAATCCAGAACGGGATCCAGTTTTGCACGCTCGATATCATCGACCGTGAAATTCAACACCTGGATGTCGTTCTTTTTTGCCTCAAATTCGAGACCGAACACGACGGTCTTGTGCATCCCAGCAGCAGCGTCCGAGGCGGCGGCGTCGTCTTCAGGCACGGTCAACGTGCCAGAGAAGACCTTACGTCCGTCTAATGCCTCGCGCAGCTTGATCTCGATGCGCTCGCCAGCGAAGCGCCGGAACTCGGCCTCGTTGCGCAACGGGCGGTCAATGCCCGGCGAGCCAACTTCCAGGCGCTTGTAGTCGACGTTTTCGACCTCAAACACCCGCGACAATTGGCGAGACACCTGTTCACAGTCTTCGATGCGCACACCGCCGACCCGATCGATCGTTACGCGCAAAAGGCCCAGGGCGGCACGCTCGACGTCCACGAGTTCGACGTCCATGCCGGCCAGAGCCTCTTCGGTCAATGCGAATAAATCAGCCATATACTCAAAAAAAATGGGCTGCACGCCCAGCCCACCGATATTGCGCAGAGCCCAGCCGCTTCCCTACTACACGTAAGGAGCAATGCTGGGCAGCGCCCTATATTGCGACCTAATTTGTGGTTTGCGCCACGAAACCCCCGCAGGGTTTCTCAACCTTGGCCGCCCCAGCCCGACCTGCGGACCCGACGGCACTTGGCGCAAATTCCGATGCCAACTGCTCTTGCTTAAAGCTACTAGCACTGCGTTCTTAGCGGGGCATATTCAGCCCTGCATTTTTAGCACTGCCCTAGCACTGCTTTTCCAGCGTTGCCCTGCTTTTCCAGCGTTGCCCTGCTTTTCCAGCGTTGCCACTGCTTTTCCAGCATTGCCCTGCTTCGCATTGCGATATTTGCACGCCACAGCAGAGCAATAAGCACCATGCCAACCGCCTTTGCCTGACAAAAAGCAATGACGCGAAGCCATGAAAACCATTGATTTTACCAGATAAACTGGAAAAACGCCTGATTCGTCACGGGCTTACCGTTATGCGGGACACATCGTGCCCGGCGGCGCAGCTAGCGCCGCCGCCAGCAACGCTCAGCGGCCCTGACGGCCGCGTCCGCCCATCACACCCAGACGGGACTCGTGGGCCGATGCGCCACGCGGCTGCCAATCATCACCGCGAGCCGACGACGAAGGCGAAGACGACGAGGCGCTACGCGGAGCGCGCGGTTTGCCGCCTGCGCCCGGACCCTTGTTGGCTGCTGAATTGCCTGCACCGCGCGGGCCTTCAGCCTTGTTGCCACCCCGGCCGCCAGCACCCGCAGGCTTGCCATTGCGGCCACCGGCGTTGCCGCCACGCGCACCCGCAGGCTTGCCACCCGGCTTGCCACCAGAAGGCTTGCGGCCGCCACCCACAGGCGCCTCGGCCACATTACCCACGGCCACATCCGCCGAACCCACGTTACCCGACGGGCCATTGGCCGCCGCCGAACGCGGACCGCGCGGTTTGCCGCCAGGCTTGCCGCCTGCGTTGCCACCTGGCTTACCACCCTGCTTGCCGCCCGGACGGCCACCGCCCGGCGCCGCCGAACGGCCACCTGGCTTACCACCCTTGCGATTGCCGCCTGCGCCTTCCGCAGCCAGCGGATGACCATTGGCATAACCGCCAGCAATCATCAAACCCGTGCCGAACGGATCGGACGGACACGCGGCCGTTTGACCCGCGCTGCCCAAGCGACCGCCTTGCAGCTTGCCGCGACGGCCAATACGCGCGCCGTTCATCCCGTTGCGATCCATCGTGCCAAAGCCCGGAGGCAGCGCGCTGTCATGCGATTGCGGCTGCTTCGAGCGGCGGCGATTACCGCCAGATTCGTCGTCTTCACGCAACAGTCCAAGCTGGACCATCAACGCGGTGACCAACGAACCATCCAACTCTTCCCAGCGGCCCCGGCGCAACGTGCGCGGCAGGACCACATCACCGAAACGGGTGCGGATCAGGCGGCTGACCGTAACGCCAACCGCTTCAAACATGCGGCGGACTTCGCGGTTGCGGCCCTCTTGCAAGGTCACGCGATACCAGCGGTTGCTGCCGTCGCCACCCAGATAATCCAGCGCGCCGAATGCCGCCAAGCCGTCTTCCAGCTCGATGCCATCCACGAGCGACTGGCGCTGCGCTTCGTCCATTTCACCCAGCACGCGCACCGCGTACTCGCGCTCGGTGCCATAACGGGGGTGCATGATGCGGTTGGCCATGTCACCGGAGGTCGTGAAGATCAGCAGGCCTTCAGTGTTCAAGTCCAGACGGCCGACCGACAGCCACTTGCCGGTGCGCAGCTTGGGCAAGCGCGCGAACACGCTGGCGCGGCCTGCCGGGTCGTCATGGCTGACGATTTCGCCTGCCGGCTTGTGATACAGGATCACGCGCGGCGGCTTCTTGGTGTTCACGCGCATGATCGGCTTGCCGTTCACGCGAACCTGGTCGTTCGGAGCCACGCGCTGGCCAATATGGGCCGGCTCGCCGTTGACCGACACGCGGCCAGCAACAATCAGCTCTTCCATTTCGCGGCGCGAACCGATACCGGCATCCGCCAGCACCTTGTGCAACTTGGGCATGACCGAATCACTGTTCAGGTACTTGCCCAGGCGCTGCTCCATGCGGTCCGCCGTCTCGAGGTACGACAGAGCCTGCTCGGCTTCCTGCTCACCACCGCGGGAGTCAGGCGACTCGACCGGGGCGGCGGCAGCCGCGGGCTGGCCTTCGACAGCGGGTGCTTGCTCGCCCGTTGCATCGCCACGACGGCGACGGAACGGCGTCCTCAGCTTGCGGCCGCGGCCACGGGCTGCGCCCTCGCCTTCGGCAGCCGGCTCGCGCGCGGCGGAGGATTCCGGCTGACCGTTGGAAACGGTGTCATCCGAACGGGGATTGTCGTCCTGCATTGCTGTATTCGTTGTCACTGGGACAGCTCCGAATTTCAAACTTGGGTAGGCCTGCCAGGGGCAGGCTCGTCATCATCAGGGGACGCCGAATCTCGGCTGGCGCCAGGCCGCGCCGGGTCCGTTTCATCCGAGGCCACGGAGGCGGCATCGGGGTCGGGCCGAACAGGATCATCAAGGCCGAAATCGGGCTCATGCCCAGCGGCGCCAGGCGCTGCGTGATCGGTCTCGTCAATCGGGTCGGTCGGTTCCGCGTGTTTTGCGTTCTCGACACTTTCCTTTGCAGCACCGTCCTCAGGGGATTCGGCGGCTATATCGGAAATGTCGTTACCGGCTCTGTCGTCGGGAAAACCGGACAGGGTCGGCGTATCGGACAAGCCTTCGGCTTGCTCCCGGACGGTGGGTTCGTCGGCGGGAATCGCGCCTTCTTCTGTGCGCGAAACGACGGATTCTACGCTATCGACCGGGGCTATGGGTGCATCGTCTTCCGAAACAGACAATTCCGCAACGGGGATAGTGTCATTTTCAGCACTTTCGACCGGTATTTCACCCGGCACTTCACCCGGCACCTCACCCATCACTTGCTGCACTTCCCCCAGATCCAGCCCCGCCAAGGCGGCGGCAGCCTGTGCCGACTCCAGCGGCGGAAGCTCGTCCAGCGCCCGCAGCCCGAGATCGTCCAGGAACTGGCGCGTGGTGCCGAACAGGGCCGGCCGGCCGGGCGCATCACGATGCCCGATCACTTCGATCCACCCCCGATCTTCCAGCGCCTTCACGATCTGCGAAGACACAGTGACGCCACGAATATCTTCAATATCGCCACGCGTTACCGGCTGACGCCAAGCAACAATCGCCAGCGTCTCCATCACGGCGCGCGAATACTTGGGCGGCTTTTCAGGACTCAGCCGCTCAAGGTAGCGCTGCATATGCGGGCGGCTTTGAAAGCGCCAACCGCTTGCCAGCTGCACCAGCTCAAGGCCGCCATCGGCCCAATTGGCTTGCAGCGTCTCCAACAGCGCACGCAGCTTACTGTTGTCGAATTGTTCATCGTCCCCGAATAGCTTGCGCATATCGGACAGTTGCATCGGCTGCACCGCACATAAAAGCGCGGTTTCCAGCACGAGTATTGCCTCGCTATCGTTCATCGACATTCAAATTCAAAAAGGGCTAACTTGCGCTAGGTTGGAAATAAGGTTAATATTCTTTTCTCAGACGCGGGGTGGAGCAGTCTGGCAGCTCGTCGGGCTCATAACCCGAAGGTCGTAGGTTCAAATCCTGCCCCCGCAACCAAATTTGATGAAGGCCTGGCGATTTCGCCGGGCCTTTTTCATTTGCGCGACGATTTTCATGCGTTCCGCGCTTTTCATTTGTGCAGCGCTCATTTGTGCAGTGCTTTGCTGGGCATTGTGTTCGGCGACTTCTTTTGCACCCGCTTTTGCAGCAGTTGCGCACGCCAACCACCCACGCACTTCCACAGCCATCCGCGCCTCGACACGAGCCAGCACTCGGACGGACCCGCTACAGACGGCGTTGATTTGCGTAGTGTTCACAAGTTTCCTGCGTTGACTGCCATGCATGACGGCGATGCGGCAAAACGGCCGCGCCGATCAAGATAGGGCGATAAGCCTGTCCGATTCGTGTCGCGACAGACGCCTTAAGCAAATTCTGGAAAGCTGGCATCATTTGCCAACAAGCCTGCGGGACATGCCGGCACCCGGCGTCGTCATCCCGTGGCAATCAGTATCAAGACCTGGGCCATCAAAGCATGGATACGGTGTCGCGGCGAGCTGCCGCGCCCTGAACCCATGCGCCCCTTGTACATGCGAAGACTCCTTCGCGATGCAATAGCCTGATCCAGGCCGGACTTACGATTCTTAGATATTTTCGAAGACCACCGCTCGCAAACATGGGCTTGCCTAAGTTGCCAAAACGGCGGCTGCCAAATCTGCGCGAGCAATTCGTAAATTATACCGCCATAACCCTCACCCTCAAGCCCACGGGCCCGCAATACGCGCCGGGGAATTTATCCGGCAGGCCTGTCCCATGGTGCAGAACCGAGCCGATCCACCAGAAAATCCAGCATCGAACGCAGAATCAGCGGCATTTGGCGACGCGATGCATACACACCATAAATGCCTAATTCCTGAGGCTTGCACTGCGGCAAAATCGCCTTCAACCTGCCCGCAGCAAGATGCTCCCCCGCGTAGTAGGTTGGCAACATGGCAATGCCCGCCCCTTCCAGCGCGGCGCTACACAGCACCGACACTTCGTTGGCGCTGATATTTCCGCTGACAGGCACATCCACCGGCTGGCCATCGCGCTCAAAACGCCACAAGCTCTTGCCGAAGTAGGAATGGGTCAGGCAATTGCGCAAGGACAGATCCTCGACGCGCGCCGGCACGCCTTCGCGCGCCAGATAGTCTGGTGACGCACAAACCACCGAACGGCAGACGGCCAGCTTGCGAGCAATGAGATTCGGGTCCAGATCATTGGTGATGCGCACCGCCAGATCCACCCGCTCTTCGACCAGGTTCACGGCGCGCTCAACCAGCATCAGATCCACCGACGTGCCTGGATGCTGTTTGACGTAATCCGTGACGGCGCCGGCCAGATGCCTGGCGCCAAACGACATGCTGGTCGTGATGCGCAACAAGCCGCGCGGCGTATCTTCAGGCGTGGAGACCGCATTGCGCAGATCCCCCACCATATCCAGCATCTGCCGGCAGCGCGGCAGGGTTTCCGCACCGGCTGGCGTCAGACTCAGGCGGCGTGTCGTGCGGTGCAGCAAGCGCACCCCCACCCACTGCTCCATCTCGGCCAGATACCTCGACACCATCGCTCGCGACATGTCCAAATGGACAGCGGCCGCCGACAGGCTACCCCGGTCAGCGACCTCCACGAACACCTGCATGGCTTTCAGACGATCCATGATTGTCTCGATTCTTGCATCAGACCGTACCGGTTATACCGTATTTCTGTGCAACATCCGCGCCGAATATGAGACATTTTTCGCACAGAACCGACCGACCGGCCCCGCACCCACATCAGGCAGACAACTGGCCCAGCGCCTCGCAAACCGCAGCCCGCACCTCATCCGCATCCAAGCCACGGACGATATAGACCAGATGCGAGGATCGATCATCCCCAGGCCATTGCGCGAGGCCGCGCAAGGGATACAACTCACCATGCACACCGTGCACCTCACAGGGCAGCGCCTCGCCCTCGAAACACACCAGCCCCTTCATGCGCAACAGCCCCTGGCCGAAGCGTTCCTGAATTCGCGACACCCCCGCCAGGAAAGCAGCACGGCCCATCGGTGAAGACAAGGTCAGTGAAAAACTGGCGACTTGCGCATGCCGGCCAGCAGCCGGCTGGGCGAATGCCTGAAGCCAATTCGACAGCGCAACGCCATCCCGCCGCGCCTGCACATCCGGGCCGTCGCGTAACACGCCCGCCAACGGCGAATCCTGACGCTGCACACACCGCTGCGCACCCGGGTTGATCGCAACAACCGCCTGCTCCACCCGCCGCAATTGAGCCGCATCCGCCAGGTCAGACTTGCTGAGCACAACCGTATCCGCCAAGGCCAGTTGCCGGGACGCCTCGGGCTGCGTGGCCAATTGCGCTTCACCATGGCGCACATCAACCAGCACGATCGCGCCGCGATACGCATAGCGCTCGGCCAAAAAATGGTCGTGTTTGAGCATGAACAGAATGGACGCTGGATCAGCCAACCCGCTGGTTTCGATCAGCACATGACGAAACGGCTTGATCCGGCGGCTGACCGCCAACATGAACAGATCGCGCAAGGTGTCGACCACCGCGCCGCTAACCACGCAACACAGGCAACCGCCTTCGATCAGAACCACATTCGCCGGCGCCAGGCGCACCAAGTGATGGTCCACGCCGATATCGCCGTACTCGTTGACGACGACAACCGCATCGGCATATGCCGGCTCGTGCAGCAAGCGGTTAAGCAGCGTGGTTTTGCCGCTGCCCAGAAACCCCGAAATCACGGTCACGCCAATGCGCTTATCGTCTTCCATTGCCTTCGACCCAACCCGTTTCATTGCGCCCACCCCACCATGGAAGCGGATCGCGCAGCGTACAACAGAGGGCACCCGACCTGGGCCGCGGAAAACAAAAAGGCCACTCGCTTGCGTGAGTGGCCTTGATGTTCGGTATTTGTTTTGGCTCCCCGAGCTGGGCTCGAACCAGCGACCTGCGGATTAACAGTCCGTCGCTCTACCGACTGAGCTATCGGGGACCTGCCAAGAACGTAATTATGAACTAATTTTTTGGCGCATGCAAATCGCAGAATTTTTAGATCTTTTTGCGTCGATTGTTTCCCATCGCGAAAAAACTCTGATATGATTTCGGTCTTTCCAGATCAGGCCCTAAAAACAGGCCAGTGAACGGGAAGAAACAAAGATGTTTTGCTTGTTGTTCAGCATCGCCGAATTCAACACCGGCACGCAGAAGTTGAAGCAAATGGTCTTGCCGGCATAGCTCAGTTGGTAGAGCAGCGCATTCGTAATGCGAAGGTCGTAGGTTCGACTCCTATTGCCGGCACCAAATTCAAAAAGCAGCCCTCTCGGGCTGCTTTTTTCATTTCCGCGCATCCTTCGCTCGAGCGCCCCTTCCCTTGGCGGCCCGCTCACGGGAACTCCATCCGCCCCACACGCGTCCAACTTGCTGGATTTTCCATCAGCCAAGCGAAGACCACCATGCGCATCCTTCTCGTCGAAGACGACATCATGATCGGTGAAAGCGTATTGGACTGCCTGCGCGCGGAGCATTACGCCGTCGACTGGGTCAAGGACGGCAACGCTGCCGAGCTGGCCTTGCGCACCGACACCTATGACTTGATTCTGCTGGACCTGGGCCTGCCCAAGCGCGACGGCCTGACGTTGTTGCGCGACCTGCGCACGCGCAAGGACCGCACGCCAGTCCTGATCGCCACCGCCCGCGACGCCGTCAGCGACCGCATCGCGGGGCTGGACGCCGGCGCGGACGACTACGTCGTCAAACCGTACGACGTAGACGAACTGCTGGCCCGCATGCGCGCGCTGATCCGGCGTAGCGCCGGGCGCGCCGAGCCCGTGTTTGAGCACGAAGGCATCACCATCGACCCGCAATCGCATGCGGCGATGGTGGATGGCACGCCCGTTGCGCTGACCGCACGCGAATGGGCCGTGCTGGAACCCCTGATCGCCCGCCCGGGCATGATCTTTTCCCGCGCCCAGCTGGAAGAAAAACTCTACAGCTGGAAAGACAGCGTCAGCAGCAACGCGGTTGAGGTTTATATTCATGGCCTGCGCAAGAAACTGGGTCCGAACCTGATCCAGAACGTCAGAGGCGTCGGCTATGTCATTCCCAAAACATGAGCATTCGGCTTAGCGACTCGCTACGAGCCCGGCTGCTGTTCTTCCTGCTGGCCGCCATCGTGGTCGGCGCGCTGGCGCAAGCCGCCATCGCCTATCGCAGCACGCTCGCGCAGGCCGACGACATCTTTGATTCGCTGCTGCAACGCACCGCCCTGTCACTCGGCACGGGCGATGGCTTGCTCAGCACGGGCCCGACGCACAACCGCGGCGCCGCCACGCCCATGGCCGACGACCTGATCATCCAGATCTGGACGCCTGACGGCCTGCGCGTCTTCAACTCGCGTTCGCGCCGCCCCCTGCCCGACCAGATCGTGCTGGGGTTTTCCGACGCCAAAATGGAAGGCACCACGTATCGCGTGTATTCACTGGCGACGCCCTTCCAGGTGATCCAAGTTGCGCAGGACATGGACGTGCGCAAGCACATGGCGCGCGCGCTGGCTCTGCGCACCATCGCGCCCATTGCGGCGGCGGCGCCCGTTCTGATGCTGATCATCTGGTGCGTGGTGAGCTGGTCGCTGCGCCCCGTCAATCGCGCGCGCGAACAGGTTGCCGCGCGGCAACCCGAAGACCTGTCGCCCGTCAGCGTGACGGGGCTGCCCGATGAAATCCGCCCCCTAATCGTGGAACTGAATCTGCTGCTGGAACGCATGCGAGGCGCGTTCGCGCAACAAAAGCAATTCGTCGGAGACGCCGCCCATGAATTGCGATCTCCGCTGACGGCACTGCGCCTGCAACTGCAAGCGCTGCGACGCGCCAGCGACCCAGACGCCCGCCAGATTGCCGAACAGCGCCTGGCCGCCGGCATCGACCGCGCCACGCGCCTGGTCGAACAGCTGCTGTCCATGGCCCGCCACGAAAGCACAGCCGAACAGACACCCGCCGCCCCCGTGGATCTGGCCGATGTGCTGCGTCAGGCCCTGTCTGAAAACCTGCCGCAGGCGAACACCAAGTCGATCACCATCGACATGGATGGCGCCGATGAAGCCGTCATGCAAGGGCACCGCGACGCGCTGGTGCTGTTGGCGCGCAACCTGCTGGACAACGCCATCAAGCACTCTCCGGAAGGCGGGCGCATCCGGCTGCATTTGGATCAAGCGAAAGACAAGGTGTCTTTCACAATTGACGACGAAGGCCCCGGCATTCCCCCCGCCGAACGTGAACGCGTCTTCGACCGCTTCTACCGCGCCGAAGGCAATACGCAGCACGGCAGCGGCCTGGGGCTGTCTATCGCCCGCGCCATCGCCGACCGCCATCACGCCGCAATTTTCCTGGAAGACGCCCCCGGCGGCCACGGGCTGCGCGCACGCGTGGAATCCCCCCTTCGCGGATGATTTCAGCGATTTAAGATTCACCTAAGTGTCAGGCCCGAAGATAGCGTCATGTCCTCAAACATGAACCCAGGAGCCGACATGAAGACCTCGCAAATGAAACCCTCGCGCCTGATGCTGGCGCTGCTGGCCGCTGGCGCCATTGGCGGCGCTGGCGCAACCGCCGTGATGGGCGGCGTGTCGATGGCGGCCAACGCGCCGGCCGTCGCCGCTGCGCCGCAATCGATCAATACCTCCAGCCCGCCGAACTTCGCGCAGATCACGCGCGACTTCGGGCCGGCCGTTGTCAATATCAGCGTCAGTGGCACCCGCAAGGTGTCGGCCGACGATGGTGATCCCTTCGCCCAGTTCTTTGGCCAGATCCCCGGCTCGCGCGGCCGCATGCCGGCGCGTGAAGTACCGATGCGCGGCGAAGGCTCGGGCTTCATCATCAGCAACGACGGCACCATCCTGACCAATGCACACGTGGTGCAAGACGCCAAGGAAGTGACCGTCAAGCTCACCGACCGCCGCGAATTCAAGGCCAAGGTGCTGGGCGCCGACCCGCAGACAGACGTGGCCGTGCTCAAGATCGACGCCAAGAACCTGCCCGTCGTGAAGGTGGGTGACGTCAACCAATTGCAGGTGGGCGAATGGGTGTTGGCCATTGGCTCGCCCTACGGCCTGGAGAACACCGCGACGGCCGGCATCGTCAGCGCCAAGGGGCGTTCGCTGCCGGACGATACGTCGGTGCCGTTCATCCAGACGGACGTGGCCGTCAACCCCGGTAATTCGGGCGGCCCGCTGTTTAACGACCGCGGCGAAGTCGTGGGCATCAACTCGCAGATCTACAGCCGCACAGGCGGCTTCCAGGGCCTGTCGTTCTCGATCCCCATCGATGTGGCCTACAAGATCAAGGACCAGATCTTGCAGCACGGCAAGGTGCAGCATGCGCGGTTGGGCGTGACGGTGCAGGAAGTGAATCAAGACCTGGCCAACTCGTTCAAGCTGGAGTCGCCGTCCGGCGCACTGGTGTCCAGCGTCGAGAAAGGCAGCGCGGCTGAGAAGGCCGGCCTGCAACCGGGCGACGTGGTACGGCAGATCGACGGCAAGACCATCGTGTCTTCCGGTGACTTGGCATCCATGATCACGCTGGCCTCGCCCGGCGAGAAGATCAAGCTGGATGTCTGGCGCGCTGGCGCGCCGAAGGAACTCGTCGCCACGCTGGGCGGCGTGCCGAAGGACAAGTCGCAAACGGCGTCAGGGGATCAGGACGTGCAGCGCGGCCAACTGGGCCTGGCCCTGCGCCCGCTGAGCCCGCAAGAGCAACAGGCGTCTGGCACCGAAGGCCTGCTGATTGAGCGCTCGGCCGGTCCGGCCGCCAAAGCGGGCATCGAACCGGGTGACGTACTGCTGTCCTTGAACGGCGTACCCGTGCGCGATATCGCGCAGGTGAAGGCAGAACTGTCGAAAGCTGGCAAGACGGTTGCGCTGCTGGTGCAGCGCGGCGAAGACAAGATCTTCGTGCCGGTGCAGATCGGCTAAGCGCATCCGCGCCTTACGAACGGCGCCTTACGAACGGCGCTTTACGATCGGCGCTTTACGAACGGCGCTTTACGATCGGCGCCGTATGACTTCGAGTCTCAGGACTTTGGGTCGTACGGCGTCGGCTCGTCCTACTCCGCGTCGGGCTGCTTGCCCGGCGCGGCGTTTGCAAAAGCCGGCAGCGCGCGGCAAGCGGCATCGATACGCACCACATTGGGCATCGACGACAGATCGCATTCGAAGCGCTGCGCATTGGCCACTTGCGGCACCAGACACAGGTCTGCAATGGTCGGCGTATCGCCGTGACAGAAGTTACCCGTGGCGCTGGAACGCGCCAGTTGCGATTCCAGGGCCTCAAGCCCCTGATGCACCCAATGCTTGTACCAGGCAGTCTTTGCGGCTTCATCCACACCCAGGGTGTGCTTCAGATACTTCAGCACGCGCAGGTTGTTCAACGGATGCGTGTCGCACGCAATACCCAACGCCAGATCGCGCACGCGCGCGCGGCCGATTGCGTCAGCGGGCAACAGCGGCACGTCGGGGTGCGTTTCTTCCAGGTATTCAATGATGGCCAGCGACTGGCCAATGACCGCATCGCCGTCAATCAGCGTAGGCACCAGCGCCGTCGGATTCAGCTTGCGATAGCCCTCCGACAACTGCTGGCCGCCATCCTTCAGCAGATGCACCGGCACCGTCTCGTACGGCAAGCCCTTGAGGTTCAAGGCGATGCGCACGCGGTACGCGGCCGAGCTGCGGAAATAGCTATACAACTGCATGAAGTCTCCTTGAAGTCTTTTCTGGCGCCGCGCCGGGCGGCGGCCGCTTATTCCAGCGATTCCGTTTGCGCGGCCTTGCGCGACAAGCCCTTGGGCAGCGGGAACGCCACATTTTCTTCCAGGCCGGGCATCGTGCGCACCGATACCGCGCCCAATTCCTTCACGCGGTCGATCACCTGTTGCACCAGGATCTCGGGGGCGGAAGCGCCCGCCGTGACGCCGATGCGCTTGCGGCCCACCAGCCACGCGGGGTCGATCGATTGCGCGCCATCGATCAGATAAGACGCCACGCCCTTGCGCTCGGCCACTTCGCGCAAACGATTCGAGTTTGAGCTGTTGACGCTACCCACAACCAGCACCAGATCGCAATCCGGCGCCATCACCTTCACCGCGTCCTGACGGTTCTGGGTGGCGTAGCAGATGTCGCTTTTCTTGGGTTCGACGATGCTGGGGAAACGCGCCTTGAGCGCCTTGGACACCGCGTCCGCATCATCGACGGACAAGGTCGTCTGGGTGACGTAGGCCAGGTTTTCGGGGTCGGTCACTTCTAGGCCCGCCACGTCTTCCACGGTCTCGACCAGATACATGCCGCCCTGGGCCTGGCCCAGCGTGCCCTCGACCTCGGGGTGGCCCTTGTGACCGATCATGATGATCTCGCGGCCGGCCGCACGCATGCGCGCCACTTCAATATGCACCTTGGTGACCAGCGGGCAGGTGGCGTCAAACACCTGCAAGCCGCGCGATTCCGCTTCGGCCCGCACCGCCTTGGACACGCCATGCGCCGAGAACACGACGATGGCGCCCGCGGGCGCGTCGTCCAGCTCGTCAATGAAGATGGCGCCCTTGGCGCGCAGGTCTTCGACCACATAGCGGTTGTGCACGATCTCATGACGCACGTAGATCGGCGCGCCATGCAGTTCGATCGCGCGTTCGACGATATCGATCGCGCGGTCCACACCGGCACAGAAGCCGCGCGGCTGAGCCAGCAGGACTTCAGCGTCGACGGCGGTAACGGCCTTGCTCATCAGAGAACTCCCAGCAGCGCCACGTCGACGCGCAAGCTGATGCCCGCAAGCGGGTGGTTGAAGTCGAACAGTGCCGACTCATCGTTGATTTCTTTCAGAACGCCAGAATAACGCCCGCCGTTGGGCGCGGTGAATTCCACCAGGTCGCCCGGCTCGAACGTGGCGTCGGCGCCCGCGTGCTCGGCCAGCATGCCGCGCGTAACGCGCTGAATCAGCTCGGGGTTGCGGTCGCCGTAGGCGTCAGCCGGCTCCAGCGTCACGCTGAACTTTTCGCCTTCGGCATGGCCGATCAGCGCGGCTTCCATGCCGGGCGCCCACTGGCCGCTGCCCATTTGCAGCGTGCCGGGACGGCCGTCGAAGGTATCGGCGAAGACCGAATCCTTGCCAGGACCGGACGCGAGCGTGATGCGGTAATGCAGCGTTAGGTAGGAATCCTGACGGACAAAAACGTTCACTTCGTTAGAGGCGCTGCTCAAGATCTGCCACCGTATGGATATTGGATAAACCCCGATTTTAGAGCCTCTTATGAAATTGTCTGTCCGGCTGTCAAAACACGAGCGTCCCCGAGAGCGTCTGCTGCGCCACGGGGCCGCTGCGCTCCAGGATGCGGAACTGCTCGCCATCGCCCTGCGCACGGGCATTCCCGGGCTGAACGTGGTGGATCTTTCCAGCCGCCTGCTCGAGCGTTTTTCAGGGTTGCGGGGCTTATTAGGGGCCACACCCGACGAATTGATGACCGTTTCCGGGCTGGGCGCCGCCAAAGCCTGCACCCTGGCCGCGCTGCTGGAACTGGCCCGCCGGGCCGTCGAGGAAGACCTGACCCGCGCCGACGCCCTGCGCCACCCGTCCCAGGTGAAACGCTATTGCATGACAGCACTGGGACATCGCCAGGTGGAACATTGCATCGCGCTCTACCTGGACAACCAGTTGCGCGTGATCGCCACGGGCGAACTGGCGCGCGGCACGCTGTCGCAGGCCTCTGTCTACCCGCGCGAAGTCGTCCGCGAGGCGCTGCGCCACCACGCCGCCGCCCTGATCGTGGCGCACAACCACCCGTCGGGCCTGGCCGAACCCAGCGCCGCCGACCGCGGCTTCACACAGCAGCTGAAACAGGCGCTGGCGCTGGTGGACATCAAACTGATCGACCACTTGATCGTCGCCGGGGCAGCCGTCATCTCCATGGCCGAACTGGGCGGCATGTAGCTCCCCGCGCGCCGCCGGAATTCGTTAGACTACCGCCCGGAATTGCTTTAGGCTTTAACCTATTCGCATGGCTGATTGCCGTTTTTGCCGGCCCCGCTTTTGCCTGCCCCTTCCCTGCCAGACTTGAAACGCTTCTGATGAAACGCTTGTGGGACATTTCCCCGCCCGTCTCCACGGCGTCGCCTGTTTTTCCCGGCGACACGCCGTACCGCCAGCAATGGAAGTGGTCGCTTACGCCCGGCTGTCCGGTCAATGTCAGTGAAATCACGCTGTCGCCGCATATCGGCGCGCATGCGGATGCCCCGCTGCACTATCAGAACGGCGCCGCGGCCATCGGTGCGGTGTCGCTGGAACCCTTTCTAGGCCCCTGCCGCGTGATCCACGCGATCGACTGCGGCCCGCTGATCACCACCGACCACCTGGCCCATGCGGCCCTGAATCTTCCTCCGCGCGTGCTCGTGCGCACCGCCAAGCACGCGGCGCAAGACTGGTGGACCGACGATTTCTCCGCCTACGCGCCCCAGACCATCGAATGGCTGGCCGAACGCGGCGTCATGCTGATCGGACTGGATACCGCCAGCATCGACCCCGCGTCCAGCAAGACCCTGGACAGCCATCACACGATCTTGCGGCACGACATGCGGGTGCTTGAAAACCTGGTGCTCGATGATGTGCCGGAAGGCGATTACGAATTGATCGCCCTGCCGTTGGCTTTGGTCCAGGCTGATGCCAGCCCGGTTCGCGCCGTCTTGCGCGAACTGTAGGCTGGTCCGCTGGCCTTCGAGCGGCCGCCTCACGCCGGCCGCTCGCTCTCGAAGACGCACGACCATGAACCTGTCTGACACCCTCTGTGCGGCGCTTGCCTGCGCCCGCCCCCGAGCGCCCAGCTGGCGCGCCCTGCCCGCTTCGGCCCGCCGCGCCGCCCCGCCCTGCCACGGAGGCCAAGCATGAGCTGCCCGCACCGCCCCGAAGACATCGTCCACCAGGAAAAAGCGCAGCTCGATTTCACGCGCGACATGACCTACGGCGATTACCTGCATCTGGACGAAGTGCTGGGCGCGCAGCATCCGCTGTCGCCCGAGCACAACGAGATGCTCTTCATCATTCAGCATCAGACCAGCGAACTCTGGATGAAGCTGATGCTGCACGAGCTGCGCGCCGCTATCGCCAACGTGGCGGCCGACCGCCTGCAACCCGCCTTCAAGATGCTGGCGCGCGTCAGCAAGATCATGGAGCAGCTGGTTCACGCCTGGGATGTGCTGGCGACGATGACGCCGCCCGAATACTCCGCGCTGCGCCCCTACCTGGCGCGTTCCAGCGGCTTTCAAAGCTATCAGTACCGCCAGATCGAATTCCTGCTGGGCAACAAGAACGCCGCAATGCTCAAACCCCATGCGCATCGCGAAGACCTGCTGGCTCAGGTGCAAAGCGCCTACGTCGCGCCTTCGCTGTACGACGAAGCGCTGCGCCTCTTGGCGCGTCAGGGCATCACAGTGCCCGCCGACCGGCTGGACCGCGACTGGACCCAGCCGTACGAATCCTCTGAAGGCGTGGAAGCCGCCTGGCTGACGGTCTACCGCGATACCGACCGCTATTGGGATCTGTATCAGTTAGGCGAAAAGCTGACCGATCTGGAAGACGCCTTCCGGCTGTGGCGATTCCGCCACGTCACGACGGTCGAACGCGTCATCGGCTTCAAACGCGGCACGGGCGGCACGTCGGGCGTGGATTACCTGCGGCGCATGCTGGACGTCGTGCTGTTCCCGGAAATCTGGAAACTGCGCACCGAACTTTGAAATCCGTCCCCTTATTCGGCACCGAAGGCAGCGCACGCCGCAGCCCCCTTTTGCCCTGGCGTAGCAGGATTTTCCCGTGCTAGAATTTGGGGTTACTTTTTGGATACGTGGCTAGAGTCCTCGCATAAGTGATTCAGTGATTCGGTATTTCGCAGCGGCAACCCCATCGTTGTCAGCCAAAATATCGAACCCCTGGAACCCGCTTTTCGCGTCCTGGCTGGCGACCCTAACTCTTGAGAAAGACTCCCTAGCGGGTCCAAGGATTAAGCACCATGAAAGAAGGCATTCACCCCGAATACCGCGAAGTCGTCTTCGCCGACCTGCAAACGGGCAACAAGTTCATCACCCGTTCGACGGTCCACACGCGCGAAACCGTTGAAATCGACGGCAAGACGTACCCGCTCTTCAAGTGCGACGTGACCTCCGAATCGCACCCGTTCTACACCGGCGCCCAAACGCGTATCGTCGAAACCGGCCGTGTGGAAAAGTTCCGCGCCCGCTTCGCCCGTACGGCCGGCACGGTCAAGTCCGCTTCCTGATCCTGTTGCTCCTACGGGAGTCACAGCAAAAAGGCAGCCTTCGGGCTGCTTTTTTTTCCCCCCTAGACGGCTTCTTGCATGCTGGGGGCTGGCGCAACCAGATCACTCGGTTACATTAACGCCCGTGTCCCCACTTTCTCTTTCCACTCCCGCCCGGCTCACCTCCGTGGCGACCGCGAAGCTCCCCAGACTGATTTTGCTGGGCTTGGCGCTGGCCTATGTCGTGGCCGGCCTGTTCATGCGCGACCCGTGGAAAACGGATGATGCGGTGGGTTTGGCGACGATGATCACGGCGATCCGCGAAGGCGGCATCACGTGGCTGCTGCCGCAAGTGGGCCACTTGGCGCACGCCGAAGAAGGCCCGCTGATCACCTGGGTGGGCGCCATCTGCATTTGGCTGTTTGGCCCCTACATTGGCGACATCACCGCCGGCCGCCTGCCCAACCTGCTGTGGTTTGGCATTACCGCGACCAGCGTCTGGTACGGCACCTATCTGCTGGGCCGCCGCGCCGAAGCCCAACCGCTGGCCCTGCCCTTTGGCGGCGAACCTGAACCACGCGACTACGGCCGCATGCTGGCCGACGCCGCTTTGCTGCTGCTGCTGGCCACCGTGGGCATCCTGCAGCGCACGCACGAAACCACGGTTGTGCCGGCGATCATGGCGTGCCAGGCGCTGGCTTTCTATTCCTTGGCGCGCAGCGTCGACCGCCCCTTCACCGGCACCACGACGCTAGGCATCGCGCTGGCCGCCAGCTTCCTGACGCGCGGCTGGGTCGGCGCCGTGCCCATCATGATCGGCGCGTTGCTGGCCTTCTACCCGCGCAGCCAATTGTGGAAGTGCAAGCGCTGGCTGCCCTGGGCGGCCCTGCTGACCGTTGCGCTGATCCTGGCCTGGTGGATTCCGGCCAGCGAAACCAGCCAGTACTGGATACGCAACTGGAAGACCTGGAATCTGTCGTCCTTTGCGCTGCCGTCGTGGCATGACATCGGGCGCACGCTGCGCGACCTGCCCTGGTACTTGTGGCCCACCTGGCCGTTGGCGCTGTTGGCCGTCTGGCGCTGGCGCGCCTGGATCTACGCCCCCCATATCTGGCTGCCGCTGATGCTGCTGGTGTGCTCGGCGCTGGTGTTGTTCGGCCTGGAAGAAGCCACCGATTCCGAGTACGTCCTGTTGGCGGTGCCGTGCGCCGTGCTGGGTGCGTTCTCGCTGCCAACGCTGCGCCGCGGCGTGGTCAATACGCTTGATTGGTTTGCCGTCATGTGCTTCTCGCTGACGGCTGCAACCGCCTGGCTGGGCTGGGTGGCGCTGCACTTCCACTGGCCCGCACAGATCTCCCGCAACATCGCCCGCCAGACGACCGGCTACGAGCCCGTCATTTCGTGGGGCGCATTCACGCTCGCCGTGATTTTCACCGTGGCCTGGATCGCGCTGGTGGTGTGGCGGCTGCGCGTGCGTCCGCAAGCCCTGTGGCGCGGCACGGTGTTGTCCGCAGGCGGCCTGACGGTGACGTGGATTCTGCTGGTGCTGCTGTGGCAGCCTGCCGTTGACTACGCGCGCAGCTATCGCACGGTGTCGGGCCAATTGGCGCAGGCGCTGGAACAACACAAACGGCCCGGTGAATGCGTGCGGGGTTTGAGCCTGGGCAGCGGCCAACGCGCCTCGTTCCTGATCTTCAATAACTTGAGCTTCACGTTCGACGCCAAGTGCACGCTGATCCTGCAACAGACCAGCAATCAAAGCCTGCGCGACAACACCGCCGCGTATAGCGACGGCGCCGACGTGCTGTGGCAAGGCGGCCGCCGCGCCGACCGGCAGGAAGTCTTCCGCCTGCTGCGAGTCGGCCCCAACCGATGAATGCCGTGAACACGGCGCCGATGTCATTCGGCGCCACCCTGCGCGGCATTGCCAAGCAGGCCTGGCCGGTGCTGATCAGCCAGTGGGCCGGCATCTCGTTCGGCGTGCTGGACACCGCCATGACGGGCCACTCCAACGCCAGCGATCTGGCCGCGATGGCCTTATCGGCCTCGATCTACATCACCGTATTCGTGGGCCTGATGGGCGTTGTGCACGCCCTGATTCCCATCCTGGCCCAGCACTACGGCGCGGGCAACAATCACGAAGTGGGCCGCAGCTGGGGCCAGGGCGTCTGGCTGGCGCTTGGGCTTTCGGTGGTGGGCGCCATCCTGATGCTGTTCCCGGATGTCTGGCTATCGATGTCGGGCAACGTCGCCCCTGGCGTGCGCGAGCGCATCGGCTCCTACCTGCAAGCGCTGGTGCTGGCGCTGCCCGCCGCGCTGGTGTTCCGCACCATCTACGCGCTGGGCACGTCGGTATCGCGGCCCAAGCTCGTCATGGCGATCAACCTGTCGGCCATCGGTTTCAAGGCCTTCTTCAACTGGCTGTTGATCTACGGCAATTTTGGCCTGCCCGCCATGGGCGCGACCGGCGCCGGCCTGGCAACGGCCATCGTGTCGTGGATGAGCCTGGGGTTGGGATTGTGGGTGATCACGCATGACCGCTTCTACCGCCGCTTCCAGCTTCGCGTGGGCAAACCCGACTGGAAGACGCTGAAGGAACTGCTGCGCCTGGGCATCCCGATGGGCGGCTCGTACCTGGTGGAAGTGTCGGCCTTCACGTTCATGGCCCTGCTGGTGGCCCGCGAAGGCACCTTCGTCACGGGCGGCCACCAGATCATGTCGAACCTGGCGGCGCTGTGCTACATGATGCCGATGGCGCTGGGCGTGGCCACCGCCGCGCTGACCGCGCAAGCCATTGGCGCCGGCAATATGGCGCACGCGCATCGCACGGGCATGGCCGGCTTGGCGCTGGGCCTGATCGGCGCGTTGCTAACCGCGGCCGTGCTGCTGGCCGGCCGTCCGCTTATTCTTGCCGCCTATACCAACGACGCCGAAGTCGCCGCCGTGGCCACGACGCTGCTGGCGGTACTGCCGCTGTTTCACTTGTTCGATTCCATGCAGTGCATCAACTCCTACCTCTTGCGCGCCTACAAGGTGGCGGTGGTGCCGTTGCTGCTGCAAATGGTGGCGCTAGCGGGCGTTGGGCTCGTCGGCGGCTGGTGGTTTGGCTTCGGCCCGGGCCGTGGCGGGCTGGATGGCATCCGCAATGTGTTGGTGCCGGGTTCGCCCGAAGGCGCGGGCAGCATGTGGCTGATGGCGATGGTTGGGCTGGCCTTGTCTGCCGCCCTGCTCCACTTCTGGTACCGCCGCATCGTGCGGACGATGGCGCAACAGTAAGCTCTCAGCGTTTGAATCCAAAAAAATGGCAGCCCGAAAAGGCTGCCATTTTTATTCCCTGACTGAATTACGCCAGGAGCCAAGGGCCAAGGGCCAGGATCAGACCACTTTCGGACGCTTGTCGATCACACGACGCGCCTTGCCCGTCAACGTGCGCTCGACATGGCCAGCATCAGACACCTGGATGCGCGCGCTGACGCCGATGTGCGTCTTCACGGCATGTTGCAGCTGCTTGCCCAGGTTGTTGCGTTCGTCGTCCGACAGGCCCGAGAACTCGGCGCGCACTTCCGTCAGGATTTCAAGCTCGTCCATATTGCCCGTGCGCGACAGCACCAGCTGATAGTGCGGCGCCAGTTGCGCGATCTTCAGCACCAGCTCTTCGACCTGCGTCGGGAACATGTTCACGCCACGCACGATCAGCATGTCGTCACTGCGGCCCGTGATCTTGCCAATGCGGCGCATGCTGCGCGCGGTGGGCGGCAAGAGGCGGGTCAGGTCACGCGTGCGGTAGCGGATGATGGGCATCGCTTCCTTGGTCAGCGACGTGAACACGAGCTCGCCGGGTTCGCCATCGGCCACGGGTTCGCCGGTGTCCGGGTTGATGATCTCGGCGTAGAAATGGTCTTCCCACACCACCGGACCATCCTTGGTTTCCACGCATTCGCTGGCCACGCCCGGGCCCATCACTTCCGACAAGCCGTAGATGTCCACGGCGTCGATGCCGGCTTCGGCCTCGATGTCGGCGCGCATCTGGCCCGTCCACGGCTCAGCGCCGAAGATGCCGATACGCAGCGAGCTTTGACGCGGATCAATACCCTGGCGGCGCTGTTCTTCGAGAATATTGCAGAAGTAGGAAGGCGTGACCATGATGATGTCCGGACGGAAATCATTGATCAGCTGCACCTGCTTTTCGGTTTGGCCGCCCGACATCGGGATGACCGTGCAGCCCAGGCGTTCCGCACCGTAGTGCGCACCCAGGCCGCCCGTGAACAGCCCGTAGCCGTAGGCGATGTGCACGGTGTCGCCCGGCTTGCCGCCGGCTGCGCGGATCGAGCGCGCCACCAGGTTGGCCCAGTTGTCCAGGTCGCTCTTGGTGTAGCCCACAACCGTCGGCTTGCCCGTCGTGCCGCTGGACGCATGAATGCGCGAAATGCGCTCGCGCGGCACCGCAAACATGCCGAACGGATAGTTGTCGCGCAGTTCCTTCTTCGTCGTGAAGGGGAACTTGGAAATATCGGACAGCTGCTTCAAATCGTCCGGATGCACGCCCGCTTCGTCGAAGGCCTTTTTGTAGTGCGCAACATTCTCGTATGCGTGCTTGAGGCTCCACTTCAGACGCTCAAGCTGCAACGCGCGAAGCTCGTCCTCGCTGGCATGCTCGATGGGGTCCAGCCCCGGCTTGCTTATGGTGTTGGACATGGTTATCTCTCTCCTGAAATTCGCTCTACACCGGTCCGGGCCGCGCCGGGGGCAACACCCCCATGCGCGCGCCGCTTGGCCGGCGATCTTGTCTTTGGTTGGATGACGGGTTCAGCGTTGTGCCGCAGGCCTGCCACTCAGGCCTCGGCGGGGACCCCCACGATCTGGCCCTTGATGCGATAGGACCGCCCTCGGAACAGCGCGACGTTGCGCCCGTCTTGATTCGTGACGGTCACGTCGTACACACCCGTGCGGCCAGCCAGCGACCGCTCTTCTGCCACGGCGGTCAGCAGATCGCCTTCGAAGCCCGGGGCCAGATAGTCGATCGTGCAGCCGGAAGCCACCGTGCTGACATTGCGCGAATTGCAAGAGAACGCGAAGGCGCTGTCGGCTAGCGCGAAGATGAAGCCGCCATGGCAGGTCTTGTGCCCGTTGAGCATGTCGGCGCGCACGCGCATCGTCAGACGCGCATAGCCCGGCGCCATGTCTTCGACCTTCATGTCCAAGCCCTGCGATGCCGCGTCGCCCGCATACATCACGGTGCCAACGGCCTGCGCCAATTCCTGGGGATCGCTCGGCACCTCAACAGTGGGAACGTGCACGGTCATCATTGCCCCTTGAATTGCGGTTCGCGCTTGCCCAGGAACGCGGCCACGCCTTCAGCGTAATCGGCGCTGCGGCCCAGTTCGCGCATCATGTCGCGTTCCAGGTCCAGCTGCGTCGACAGGTCGTTCGCCAAGCTGGCCTGCAGGGCGCGCTTGGTGAACGCCAGGCCCTTGGTGGGCGCCGTCGAAAAATGTTGAGCCAGACGGTTCAGCGTGGCGTCGAATTCTTCGTCCGCCACGCATTGCCAGATCAAGCCCCATTCTTCGGCTTGCTTGGCGCTGAGCTTGTCGCCCAACATCGCCAAGCCCATGGCGCGCGCCCGGCCAACCAGGCGCGGCAGCACGAAGGTGCCGCCGGTATCGGGGATCAGGCCCAGCCGGCAAAACGACTGGATGAAATTGGCCGAGGCCTTGGCGATGACGATATCGCCCGCAAACGCCAAGTTGGCGCCCGCGCCGGCCGCCACGCCATTCACGCCCACCACAACGGGCATGGGCAAGGCGTTCAGGCGGCGCACCAGCGGGCCGTAGAACTTGTCGACGGTTTCGCCCAGGTCGGGCGGCGTGCCGTCTTCGGCGGGCTTGCGCTCGCTTAAGTCCTGGCCTGCGCAAAAGCCGCGGCCAGCACCCGTCAGCACCAGCACGCGCGCGCCTTCGGTTTCAACGCGCGTCAACGCGTCGGCCACTTCGCCGTGCATGTTGGCGGTGAAGCTGTTCAGTTTGTCCGGGCGGTTCAGCGTCAGACGCGCGATGCCGTTGGACAAATCAAATTGAATATCCTGATAGCTCATAAGCGTCGCCCTGTCAGACGTGACGGCGGGTTTGCACCACGCGGAAGCGGTTCGACACGAAGGCCGTGTCGGACAGCGCCGCGTTGGCGGCCGGGTTGGCGCCGGTGCCGTGGAAGTCGCTGAAGGCCGCGGTTTGGTTGACGAACACTGCCCCCGTCAGGTTCAACGACAAGGACACGCCCGACACTTCCGCCGCGTCCTGCACCTGATCGGCCACTTGCGGGTCGGTCGTGTAGGCGGACAGCGACAGCGCGCCGTGCTGGATGACGCTATCGCGCGCCAGCTGGACGCTGTGCGCGGTGGAGTCGGTCGCCACCACGAAGGCGATCGGGCCAAACCATTCCTGGCTGATGGCGGCGTTGCCGGCTTCCGTGCGCAGCAGCAGCGGCGTGCGGACGCGGGCATTTTCAAATTGCGGGTGCGTCAGCGTCTTGCTGTCGGCCACCACCGGCAGGCCCAGTGCGCGGGCCTTTTCGATGCGTTCGACGATGCCTTCGTTCTGGATGGCGCCCGTCAATTCGACGGCGCGTGCCGCGTCGGCGCCAAGCTTTTCCAGCGCCACGCCCAGGGCGGCGGCGACGTCATCAAAGCTGACGCGGCCTTCCGGCGTGTTGATGCCATCGCGCGGCACGTAGATGTTTTGCGGCGCGGTGCACATCTGGCCCGAATACAGCGCCAGCGAGAACGCCAGGTTGCGCGCCACACCCTTCAGGTCGTCGGTGGAATCGATGATGACCTGGTTGACGCCGGCCTTCTCGGTGTAGACCAACGCTTGGCGGGCATTGTTTTCCAGCCAGTCGCCGTTGGCGGTGCTGCCGGTGAAGTCAACGATCTTGACGGCCGGGTCCAGCGCCAGCTTTTGCGCGGTGTCGTCGCCGGCTTCGTGTGCGGCCAGCAACACCACGTCGGGGTCAAAGCCTGCTTCTTGCAGCACTTCGCGCGCGACCTTCACGGTGATGGCCAGCGGCAGAATGGCGCCGGGGTGCGGTTTGACGATAACGGTGTTGCCGGTGGCCAGGCTGGCAAACAGGCCTGGGTAGCCGTTCCAGGTGGGGAACGTCGAGCACCCGATCACCAGCGCCACGCCACGCGGCACCACGGTGAATTGCTTTTCCATGCGGATGGGGTCGTTCTTGCCTTGCGGCTTTTCCCAGATGGACACGCCCGGAATACGCGACATTTCCTGCCACGCGTAGGTCACGGCTTCAAAGCCGCGGTCTTGCGCGTGCGGGCCGCCGGCCTGGAAGGCCATCATGAAACCTTGGCCGGTGGTGTGCTGAACCGCGTAGGCGATCTCGAAGCTGAGCTTGTTCAGACGGGCCAGAATTTCCAGCGACACGCCCACCCACGCTTGGGGGCCGGCACGGCGCCAGTCTTCCAGCGCGCGCTTGGAAGCAGCGATGAGCTTGTCGACGGGCACGTGCGGATACGTGATGCCCAGGTCAAAACCATAAGGAGATTTTTCGCCGCCCACGGTGCCGTCGGCATCATGCAGGTTCAGGGGGAAAGGCTTGCCCTTCAGCGCATCAAACGCGGCGCGGCCGTCGTCGTTGGCGGTTTCGCCGTAGTTGCGGGGGCTGGGCGATTCGGCAAACGGGCTCCAGTAGCCGCGCAGTGCGGCGGCAGCCAGGGATTGTTCCAGCAGGGGCTGATGGCGTTCGAAGAATTTCTGGGACACTGCGTCTCTCCAATGAATATGTTGTGTCTGACCGGCTGCGCCGTGTCAGGTTTCCTGGTCGAAGTCGATGACCAGGCGGTCGCTGACCGGGAAGCTCTGGCAGCTCAAGACGAAACCGCGCGCCACTTCGTAGTCTTCCAAGGCGAAGTTGGCATCCATGTCGACTTCTCCTTCGATCACCTTGCAGCGGCAGGTGGAACACACCCCGCCCTTGCACGAATACGGCAGTTCGATCCCTTGCGCCAGCGCCGAATCCAGCACGCTGTCTTTGTTCTTATCAATCACGAATTTACGGCTGTGGCCGTCTTGCACCACCGTGACTTCGCACTGCCCCTTGCCGGGCGCCTGGCGGGCGTCGTGGCCGGTGCGCAACGCGCGCGGGCCCTTGGGGGCGCCGAACAGCTCGAACTTGATGTTCGCCTTGGGAATGCCGCGCGCCTGCAGGTGCTCGACCACGCTTTCCGTCATGGTCTGCGGGCCACAGACAAAAGCGTAATCGATATCCTCGGGGCTCATCCAGGCCGACATCAACTGGTCAACCTTGTCACCATCCAGACGGCCGTTGAAGAGTTCGATGTCCTGCGTTTCGCGGCTCATGACGTACACCAGCGAAAAACGCTCCATGTACTGGTTCTTCAGGTCTTCGATTTCTTCGCGAAACAGCACCGCCGACGATGCGCGGTTGCCGAAGAACAGCGTGAACTTGCTGTTCGGCTCGATGGACAGCGCGGTTTTCACCAGCGAGAACACCGGGGTGATGCCGCTGCCCACCGCAAAGGCCACGTAATGGCGCTGGTTCTCGGGCGAGAAATCCACGGTGAAGTTGCCGGCCGGGGCCATCACTTCCAGCGTCTGGCCCGGCTGCAACTCCTGGTTGGCCCAGCTTGAGAACGTGCCTTCGTCGACCTTCTTGATCGCCACGCGCAGCAGCTTGTCGTGCGGGGCGGAACAGATCGAATACGAACGGCGCAGCTCTTCGCCATTTAACTGCGTGCGCAGGGTCAGGTACTGCCCCGGCAGAAACGCGAACTCGTCCGCCAGCGTGTCGGGCAGATCGAAGGTCACGACGACGGCATCGCGCGTGTTGCGCGCCACCGAGGCCACCTTCAAGGAATGAAATTGGTTGCTCATCTTGAAACCGCTCTCAGTGAGTCTTGAAATAATCGAAGGGTTCGCGGCAAGACACGCAGCGATACAGCGCCTTGCATGACGTGGACCCGAAGTTGCTGACCATCCGCGTGTCGTGCGAACCGCAGCGCGGGCACGCAATGGCGGGGGCGGCGGCGCGGCGGCTGATGCCCGAGATGTCGATGGCGCGTTCAGCGGGCGCGGCGATGCCGTAGCCCTTGAGCGCTTCACGGCCCTTTTCGCTCATCCAGTCGGTCGTCCAGGCGGGCGCCAGGCGGGTGTCGACACGAACCTCGCCCACGCCATGGCGCGCCAGCGTCTGCTGAATGTCTTGCGTGATCTCGCGCATGGCCGGGCAGCCGGAGTACGTGGGCGTGATGACGACGACACAGGTGCCGCCGTCCCAGGTCACGTCCCGCACCACGCCCAGATCCACCACGGACAGCACGGGGATCTCCGGATCGGGAACCTCTTGCAGCCAGGTGTAGACCTGGTCGGCGGAAATGGGCGCCAGCGCGTTCACCACGTGGCTCCCGGATAGGCGCGCGGCAGGTACTGCATTTCGGCCAGCACGTAGCCCAGCGCTTCGGTGTGCCTGCCTTGGCGCCCACCGCGATAGGCCAGATGGTTGGCGGCAGCGTCATCCGGCACGGTCAGCGTGGCTTCTTCCAGCACTTCGCGCACGTGGGCGATCCAGGGTTCGCGAAGGGCAGACAGATCACAGCCGATGCCGCGCGCGGCCACGTCCTGATCCACGGCGTCGTCGGCGAACAGTTCGCCGGTGAAGCGCCAGGCGTCGTCGATGGCGGCCTGCATCTTGGCGTGGCTTTCATCGGTGCCGTCGCCCAGGCGCACGACCATGTCGGATGAGCGGCGCACGTGATACGTCACTTCCTTGATCGACTTGGCGGCGATGGCGGCAACGCGTTCGTCAGCGGACTGCTCCAGCCGTTGCAGCAGGAAGTAGTGCCAGACGTCGAACAGGAACTGGCGCGCCATGGTGTCGGCGTAGTTGCCGTTGTCGCGTTCAACCAGCAGCACGTTGTGGAACTGATGCGCGTCGCGGTGATAGGCCAGCGCGTCTTCATCGCGGCCGGCGCCTTCGACTTCGCCCGCAAGCGTCAGCCACATGCGGGCTTGGCCCAGCAAGTCCAGCGCGGTGTTGGTGAGCGCCAGGTCTTCTTCGAGGATCGGGCCGTGGCCCGTCCAGGCGCCCAGCCGCTGCGACAGGATGAGCGACGAGTCGCCCAGGCGCAGCAGATATTCAAACAGAGTCTTGTCCATGTCTCCCCCGCCGCCTTACATGTGCTTGATTTCGTCAGGCATCGGGAAAAACGTGGGATGCCGATAAACCTTGCTGTTGGCCGGTTCGAACAGGGGTTCCTTGTCGCCGGGGCTGCTTGCCGAGATATCGGAGGCGCGCACGACCCAGATGCTCAGGCCTTCATTGCGGCGCGTGTAGACGTCGCGGGCGTGGTTGATCGCCATTTCGGCGTCAGAGGCATGCAGGCTGCCGACGTGCTTATGCGCCAGGCCATGCTGGCTGCGGATGAACACTTCCCACAAAGGCCAGTCTTTGCTCATGATGAATATCCTTGAAATGCCGGGCGCGCGCGGCGCGCTCCGGACGGCAATGATGAGGTGATGTCGCGGGTGGAAAAGAGAAACGCAGTTGCGCGTGGGCCGGTTCGCTTCAAGCGGCCTTGCGCTGCGCCTTCTTGTCCGCGTAGGCGACCAGCGCGTCGCGCACCCAGGCCCCGTCCTCGTGCGCCTTGACGCGCGCGGCCAGGCGTTCCCGGTTGCAAGGGCCGTTGCCCTTGAGCACCGCGTAGAACTCGCTCCAGTCGATTTCGCCGAAGTCGTAGTGGCCGCGTTCGGCGTTCCACTTGAGTTCGGGGTCCGGCACGGTCAGGCCCAGGTATTCGGCCTGCGGCACGGTCTGGTCCACCATCTTCTGGCGCAGCTCGTCGTTGGAGAAGAGCTTGATCTTCCAGGCCATTGATTGCGCGCTGTTGGGCGAATCGGCATCCGAGGGGCCGAACATCATCAGAGCGGGCCACCACCAGCGGTTCAGCGAATCTTGAACCATGGCTTTTTGCTCGGGCGTGCCGTGCAGGCACATCTGCATCAGCAGGTCGTAGCCCTGGCGCTGGTGGAAGGACTCTTCCTTACAGACGCGCACCATGGCACGCGCGTACGGGCCATAGGAACAGCGGCACAGGGGGATCTGGTTGATGATGGCCGAGCCGTCAACCAGCCAGCCAATCATGCCGATGTCGGCCCAGCTGAGCGTGGGGTAATTGAAGATGCTGGAGTACTTGGCGCGGCCCGCGTGCAGGTCGTCGATCAGGTCATCGCGCGACACGCCCAGCGTCTCGGCGGCGCTGTACAGGTACAGCCCGTGGCCGGCTTCGTCTTGCACCTTGGCCAACAGAATGGCCTTGCGCTTGAGCGACGGCGCGCGGGTGATCCAGTTGCCTTCCGGCAGCATCCCGACAATTTCAGAATGCGCGTGCTGCGAGATCTGGCGGACCAGCGTCTTGCGGTACGCATCCGGCATCCAGTCTTTGGCTTCGATGCGCACGCCGTCGTCAATGCGGCGCTGGAACGTCTGTTCGCGGCCTTCAAGCTGGTCCGCGGTCTTGACCTGCTTGACGCCGGTTTCGACGAGTTGAGCGTACATGTTTGTCTCCTTGAGACGGTTTGCGAAAACGCAAAGCAAACGTTCCGCAGCGCCGTCATGTCATAGGCGGATTATTTAATACAAAAAAACCATTGTCAAACTCAAATCTGTATCACATTGGATTTATGTATCATATTGCAGATCCTGATATCGGCCGCTTGCGGCCCACCCTATGGCAAACCCTACGTCGCCTTTGGACCGTTTCCTGTCCCGGTTGTTGAAAAGCGACCCGCCTCGCGCCAAATCGCTCTGCGTCAGCTTGCTGGGAGACGCGCTCGCGCCTCACGGCGGCGCTATCTGGCTGGGCGATCTCATCGAACTGCTGGCCCCGCTGGGCATCAATGAACGCCTGCTGCGCACGAGCGTCTTCCGGCTGGTTGCCCAGAACTGGCTGCAATCAGAACGGCACGGGCGGCGCAGCCTGTACCAGATTTCCGAACAAGGGCTGAGACACACCGCTCATGCCTCGCAGCGCATCTACGAAGGCGCGGCGCAAGACTGGAACGGCGAATGGACGCTGGTGGCGTTGCCGCGCACGGGCAATGGCCTGGCCGAACGTGCGGAGCTGCGCCGCGAGCTGGTGTGGGAAGGCTTCGGCATGATCGCGCCGGGGCTGTTCGCCCACCCGCACACCGAGGCGCGGGCTGCGCACGACATTCTGGAAAAGCTGGGCATTCCGGACCGGGCGCTGGTGCTGTCGGCTCGTGATCTGGCTGGCGCGGGCGGACTGCCGATCGCCAGCCTGGCCTCGCAATGCTGGAACCTGGACGACGTGGCCGAGCAGTACCGGCAATTCTCGCGAAATTTCGGCCCGCTGGAAAAGCTGCTGGAAGAGACGCCGGCGCCGGCTGACGCCTTCATCATCCGCGTCATGCTGCTGCACAACTGGCGCCGGATCGTGCTGCATGACCCCCAATTGCCGGGGCCCATGCTGCCCGACAACTGGCCAGGGCATGCGGCGCGCGAGCTTTGCGGGCGGATTTATTGGAAGGTGTTCGATGCGTCGGAAACGCATCTGGATGTGCTGGCGGGAAAGGATAACGAGCGCTACGCGCCGTTGAAACCGGACGTGGATGCGCGCTTCGGCGGCCGGCCCGCCAACTGAGTCTGGCTACAGCGCGGGAGGCGGTCTGGTTTCCGTCGCGATCACTACGCAGTCACTACGCAGTCACTACGCAATCCCTAGGCGATCACAACTCCGAGCGTGTCCACATACCGCTCGCCCGCGGCATCGCGGCCCGCACCAGGGACGTCCAGCCCGCGCGCCATACCGATGAACGACAACGTCCACCGTGCTTGCACCGGCCGGCCCAATGCCGCGCCGGTGTCGGCGTCAATTCCGCTGGGCACGTCCAGCGCCAACACGGGCAAGCGCCAGGCATTCACCTGGTCCACCAGTGCCTGCCACGAATCGCTCAACGGCCGATTCAGCCCGATGCCAAACAGGCCATCGATCACCACATCGAACGCCGAATGAGCCGGTAATTCCGTCAGCACCGGCCCTTTTTTATCAGACCAAGCCTGCCACGCGGCGGCGGCATCCGGCGGCAATTTGCCGGGGCCAGATGGCAAGAGGACGACAACCTCATCCCCGCGCTCGCGCAGCAGGCTGGCTGCCGTCAGCGCGTCGCCCCCGTTATTGCCGGGGCCGGCCAAGACCAGGATGGAGATTGGATGGGGATAGCGGGCCGCGATGAACTCGGCGGCCGCCTTGCCCACAAGCGGCATCAACTCCCGGCCTTCAGCCAGGGCAAGCTGCTCAGCGCGGCGGATTTGGGTGACAGAGTAGGACTCGAAGTCGGACGGCATGGCGGGGACGGCTAGCGCCCGGGGCTGAGGGGCTGCGAGCTGGGGGGCTGCGAGCTGGGGGGCGAGCCACTAGCCGCTGACGGCTGGCGGCTGACCGCAGGCGGGCGGGCCGTGGCCCGTTTACGCCCTCAGGCCGCCCCCGATTTCTTACACTTTCAGGAAGTGCTCGCGGTAGTACTTGAGTTCGTCGATGGATTCGTAAATATCGGCCAGCGCTTCGTGGCGGCTCTTCTTTTCGAAACCCTTGTAGACAGCCGGCGCCCAGCGGCGCGCCAATTCCTTCAGCGTGCTGACGTCCAGGTTGCGGTAGTGGAAGAACTGTTCCAGGCGCGGCATGTACGCAAACATGAAGCGGCGGTCCTGGCTGATGGTGTTACCGCACAGCGGCGACTTACCTGCCGGCACATGCTGCGCAAGAAACGCCAACAGCGTATCCTCTGCCTGCGCCTCGGTCACCGTCGACGCCTTGACCTTGTCGATCAGGCCGCTTTTGCCGTGCGTGGACTTGTTCCAGTTGTCCATGGCGTCAAGCAGGCTGTCGGGCTGGTGAATCACCAGCACGGGGCCTTCGGCAACCACGGTCAGATCGGGCTCCGTCACCACGACGGCCACCTCGATGATGCGTTCTTTCTCAGGTTCCAGCCCCGTCATTTCCATGTCGAGCCAGACCAGGCGATTTTCGTTCACAGCCATATAATTTGCCTATAAAACACGCGATTTTCGCACATCCCTACTTGAGCTCACCGCTTCGCCCATGTTCACACTGCTGTTCGTAGCTTTCCTGCTGGCCGACATGGCCGTGCGCCTGTGGCTGGCAACGCGCCAGATTCGGCACGTTGCACGCCATCGCGATGAAGTGCCTGCTGAATTCTCTCACCGTATCGGGTTGACCAGCCATCAGCGCGCGGCGGATTACACGGTTGCCCGCGTCAAGCTGGGCATGCTGGAACGCACCTATGACGCGATCCTGCTGGTGTGTCTGACCTTGATGGGCGGGCTGCAATTCATCGACCTGATGGTGGGCCAGCTTACCAGCAATGACTTCCTGCGCCAGATGCTGTTGCTGGTGGTGGTGGCGCTGCTGCTGGGCCTGCTGGGGCTGCCCTTTACGCTGTGGAGGCAGTTCAAGCTGGAGGCGCGCTTCGGTTTCAACCGGATGACGCCCGAGCTGTTCATTGCCGACACCGCCAAGGGCCTGCTCGTGGCCGCGGTGCTGGGCCTGCCGCTGGCAGCCGCCGTGTTGTGGCTGATGGGCAGTGCGGGCACGTACTGGTGGATCTGGGCGTGGGCGTTGTGGACGGTATTCAACCTGGTGTTGCTGGTCGTCTACCCCATGTTCATCGCGCCGCTCTTCAACAAGTTCACGCCGCTGTCCGACCCGGACCTGGCGGGCCGCATCCAGCGCCTGGCGCAACGTTGCGGCTTCGCGCTGAACGGCCTGTTCGTGATGGACGGCTCGCGCCGCTCTGCGCATGGCAACGCCTACTTCACGGGCTTTGGCCGTTCGCGCCGCATCGTGTTCTTCGACACGCTGCTCGCCCGCTTGAACGGCGATGAAATTGAAGCCGTGCTGGCCCATGAACTGGGTCATTTCGCCAAGCGCCACATCATCAAGCGTGTCATCTTCAGCTTTGGCGGGGCGCTGGTTTTCTTCGCCATTCTGGGCTGGATTTCCCAGCAACCCTGGTTCTACGTGGACCTGGGCGTGCTGCCGCAACTGGGCGGACGCAACGACGCCATGGCGCTGCTGCTGTTCTTCCTGGTCATTCCTGTTTTCACTTTCATGTTCACGCCGTTGGCCAGCTGGTACTCGCGCCGCGACGAATTCGAAGCGGACCGCTATGCGGCCGAACAGAGTTCGCCCGAACGCCTGGTTTCCGCCCTGGTCAAACTCTACGACGACAACGCCGCCACGCTGACTCCCGACCCTGTGCATTCCGCCTTCTACGATAGCCATCCCCCCGCCGCCGAGCGCATCCGCCACCTGATGGCGGCTGCCGCATGAGCGCCCCGCGCAAAACCAAAAATGCTCCCGCTGGCGCAGCGTCTGCCGCGCAGGCCGCAAGCACCTTGCTGGAAGGCCGCATCATCGCGGCCCACGGCCGCCACTACACGGTAGAGCTTGCCGACGGCTCGGTGCGCAAGTGCTTCCCGCGCGGCAAGAAAGCCGGCGCCGCCGTGGGCGACCGCGTGCAAATCGCGCCGCAAGGCAAGGACGAAGGCGCTATCGACGCCATCCTGCCGCGCAGCAATCTGCTGTATCGCTCTGACGAAATGCGGTCCAAACAGTTCGCCTCGAACGTTGACCAGCTGCTGATCGTGATTGCCGTGCAGCCGACGTTTTCAGACGACCTGACTGGCCGCGCACTGGCCGGCGCCTGGAGCGCTGGCATCTCGCCGCTGATCGTGTTGAACAAGACCGACCTGGTGGACGAATTGCCCGCCGCGCGAGCGCGTCTGGCGCCGATCGCCGCCTTGGGCGTGCCCGTCATTGAACTCAGCGCGCTGGAACCCGACAACGTCCACACGCTGCTGGCCCCGCGTTTGGCCGGCCGCACCAACCTGCTGCTGGGCCAAAGCGGCATGGGCAAATCGACGCTGCTCAACGCGCTGATTCCCGATGCGCGCGCGGCCACCCGCGAGCACTCGACGGCGCTGGACATGGGCAAGCACACCACGACCAGCACGCGCCTGTATCACCTGCCCGAGCCGGGCGGCGATCTGATCGATTCCCCGGGATTCCAGGCGTTCGGCCTGCAACATCTGACCCGCGACGACATCATTCGCGGCTTCCCGGAATTCACCAAACCGATTGAGCAATGCCGCTTCTATAACTGCACGCACCGGCAAGAACCGGGCTGCGGTGTCGTGGCAGCATTGGAGTCGGGGCAGATCAATCCGCTGCGGTACGCGCTGTACCAGCGCATCCTGGAAGAGAACCTGGCGGGGCAGCAGCGGTATTGAACGCGGGCCTACACAGCCCGCACCACCCGCGTCTGAGCCAGTACGCCGGACACTACGCCTGAGCCCGAAGGCCTTAGCCGACACGCTTGATGCGTGCCGGTTTCAGCGTCGGTTTCAGCGCCGGTTTCAGCGCCAGTTTCAGCGCCAGTTTCAGCGCCAGTTTCAGCGCCAGTTTCAGCGCCAGTTTCAGCGCGGGGCCAGGCCGTGACGCAGCAGGTGATAGAGGTTGCGCAACATCCCGGCGGTGGCGCCCCAGATGAAATGCTTGCCGTAAGGCATGCCGTAATAGTTGCGCACGCGGCCATCATCCAGCCGCGCTTCGTACAACCGATGGTTGGCCGGGTCCATCAAGAAGGACAACGGCACCTCGAACACCTCGGCCACTTCGAACGCGTCGGGCGCCAGGTCAAACCCGGGGCGTACCAACGACACCACCGGAATGATTGAAAAGCCCGTCGCCGTCAGGTACGGCGGCATGCTGCCCAGCACTTCAACAAAATTGGCGGGCAGACCGGTTTCTTCTTGAGCTTCGCGTAGCGCGGCATCGACAGGCGTCGGGTCACTGATTTCAATGCGGCCGCCGGGAAAGCTGATCTGCCCCGCGTGGTCATGCAGGTGCGCCGCGCGCTGCGTCAGCATGATGTGAACGCCGTTATCGCGCGTGACCAGCGGAATCAACACGGCGGCTGGCACAGGCGTGCCTTCGCGTCCGGGATAGCGCAGATCGTTGTCGCGCGAAAGCTCCAGCGTCCAGGTGGACGGCTGGGTCAGCGTGCCCCGCAAAGAATCCGGGGTCAACAGATTGGCAGGCACGGCCGGCAGAGAATCGTTGGCCACTACCCACGGTTGCGTCGCCGGATCGAAGCCGGGACGCACGAGCGGCCGTCGGGGCCGCGCGGAATACGAGGAATCAGACATACGGCTTTGCAAAAAGAAAAAGGCACCCTCGCAGGTGCCTTTTTAACCCGGAAACCTGTGCCGGACGGAAACGCTGAATGGCGCGAACGTCCGACACTGGTAGGGCCGTGTGCCGATAAGCGATCAAGCCGCCGGGGCTTGCTTGCTGACCAGCTTTTCCTTGATACGTGCCGACTTGCCCGAGCGGTTGCGCAGGTAGTACAGCTTGGCGCGGCGCACGTCGCCGCGGCGCTTGACTTCGATGCCGGCGATTTGCGGCGAGTACAGCTGGAACGTACGTTCCACGGCTTCACCCGACGAAATCTTGCGCACGGTGAACGCGGAGTTCAGGCCGCGGTTGCGCTTGGCGATGACAACGCCTTCGAAAGCCTGCACGCGCTTGCGGGTGCCTTCAACGACGTTCACGCTCACGATGACGGTGTCACCAGGAGCAAATTCAGGTTTGGCTTGACCGCCGGTCAGACGGGCAATTTCTTCCTGTTCCAGGATAGCGATAAGGTTCATTAGAACTCCTAGATCATCATGTCTTTGCGGACTAAAACTTTTGCCGATCGATGTTGTTGCTGATGCCGCAAGCAGAGGATGAGATTTGGCAAACCAATGATTCTACACCAAAAATTTCGTTAGGCGTCGGGTAGAATGGCGACCTTCCCGCGGCGTTGCTGTACCCTTGCCGCTTCTGTAACAAACACGTCATCTGACGCTGTTCCCTCATGTCGTATACGTCCCTGTTATTGGTCGTCCTGGCGGCGATGGCCCACGCAACGTGGAATCTGCTCGCCAAGCGCGCGGCCATGGTGGGCGCTCCCTTCGTCTTCGCCTACGGCCTGTGCGCCTCGGTGCTCTATGCACCCTGGGTGATCTGGGTGTTGCTGCACGACGGCATGACCTGGACCTGGCCCATCGTGGGCGCCATCCTGACCTCCAGCCTGTTGCATCTGGGCTACAGCCTGTGCCTGCAACGCGGATATCAGGTGGCGGATCTGTCGGTGGTGTATCCCATTGCTCGCGGTACCGGCCCCCTGCTTTCCACCACAGGCGCTTTTCTGCTGCTGGGCGAACCCGCCACCAGCACCGGCATCATCGGCATGCTGTGCGTGGTGATCGGCGTGCTGCTGATCGCGACCCAAGGGCGGCTGGCCATCTTCAAGCAGGCGCAGGCCTGGGTGGGCGTGCGGTGGGGCGTCGTGATCGGCCTGTTCATTGCGGCCTACACCGTGGTGGATGCCTATGGCGTCAAGGTGCTGCTGATCAGCCCCGTGCTGTTCGACTGGTTTACCTGTGTCACCCGCACCACCATGATGACGCCTCACATGCTGAGCCGGCGCGCTCAAGCCTGGGAGTCCATGCGCGGGCACTGGCATCTGGCGCTGGCGGTTGGGCTGCTGTCGCCGTTGGGGTACATCCTGGTGCTGTACGCCTTGCGCAACGGTGCACCGCTGAGTCTGGTGGCCCCTGCCCGCGAGATGTCCATGATGTTGGGCACCCTGGCCGGCATGTTCCTGCTGCGCGAAAAGGTCGGACCGGGCCGCTTGGCCGGTTGCGTGTCGATCCTGATCGGCGTCGTGCTGCTGGGCTCCAGCTGAAAAACCGGCCGGCCTTAGAACCCTGCGGCCGCGCCCAACCACATCAAGCCAGGGATGATCGCCCCCCAGGCCAACACCATCACCACATCCAGCACCATGGCTTTCATGGTGACCTGAGACGTCACGGGTTCCACCGTGGCGTTACCCAGGCTGCGCTCGCGCACAGCGGTTGCGGCGGGCAGGCTGGGCGAAGCCGGTGCAGCCACCAAGCCAGCGGTATCCGCCATGGGCCGAGCCACCGGCATCGGCATGCCGACTGAAACGTTGGCCGCTTGCCCTGACAGCGCGCCCTCTTCCACCGGCACGGGCGGGAAAGGCCAGCGGGCGGGCCGCGTGCTTGAGCGTACGCGCTGACGCGGCTCGGCGTCTGCCGACGTGTTCCAGGGCATGGCCAGACCGGCCAGCTTGGCGCACACGGCGCGGGCGCGATAGGCGCCGCGACGCAGCGGGTTCAGCGACACGACGAGCTCGTCCGACAAAACGGAAATATCAGCGGTGTTCATAGGAACTCCTTGGAGAAACGATTCCACGCCGCCACAGCGGCCGACGCGGCGGCAAGCCGCGATCAGTCAAACAACGACAACTGCCCGGCCGCCAATGCGCGCAACTGGCGCGCACCGCGGCCAACCGCGCCACTCAGTGCGGGCAGGCCATCGGAAAAAGGGACCCCTGAAGACGCTTGCGCGCCAACCGGGGATAGGAAATCGGTAGAGGAGGCGCCAGCGGCTTGGGCGAAACCGGCACCTTGGCCACGGCCAGCTTGGGCCGTTTGGGACGTTTGGGACGTTTGGGACGTTTGGGCCGTTTGGGACGTTTGGGCCGTTTGGGCCGTTTGGGCCGTTTGGGCCGTTTGGCCACCTTGGCCAACCTGGCCGGCTTGGCCTGCGGAAAACAGCGACGCCGTGGCGTTAGACGCCAACGGCGGCTGGAAGCGATCGCAGTCCAGCGCCAGACGCTGGCGGTTCAGCCCCAGCTTGCGCGTTGCCACGGCGAAACGCTGGCGCAGCAAATCGGCCCAGATGCCGGTACCGCGCATGCGGGAACCGAAGTTGGGATCATTGCGGCGGCCATTGCGCAGGTCTTCAATGCGGTGCAACACGCGCTGGGCGCGGTCGGGGTAATGGGTGTTGAGCCAGTCTTCGAACAGGGCCTTGACCTCCCAGGGCAGGCGCAAGACGGTGTAGCTGGCGTAATGCGCGCCGGCCGCCTTGGATTCCTGGAGGATGTGTTCCATGGACTCGTCGTTGATGAACGGAATGACCGGCGCCACCAGCACGCCCACCGGCACGCCGGCGTCGGTGAGGCTGCGCACGGCCTCCAGGCGGCGCCAGGGCGCGGCGGCGCGCGGCTCCAGCGTGCGGGCCATGCCGGCGTCCAGCGTGGTGATGCTCATGTAGACCACCACCAGCTTCTGTTCGGCCAATGCCGCCAACAGATCAAGGTCGCGGGCGACCAGCGCATTCTTCGTGACGATGGTGAGCGGATGCCGGGTTTCCAGCATCAGCTCGAGCATGCCCCGGGTGAGCCGCCAATCGCGTTCAATCGGCTGGTAAGCATCCGTGGCCGATCCGATGTTGATGGGCGACGGCTTGTAGCCCGGCTTCCCGAGCTCAGCGCGCAGCGCTTCCACGGCATTGGCCTTGGCGACCAGGCGGGTTTCGAAGTCGAGCCCGGGCGACATGCCCAGGTAGGAATGGGTGGGACGGGCGTAGCAGTACACGCAGCCGTGCTCGCAACCCCGGTAGGGATTGACGGCGACATCAAAGGGGATATCGGGCGAATCGTTGCGCGACAGCATCTTGCGCGCTTCTTCCGCCGTGACGGTGGTCTTAGGGAGGGGCGGCGCAATGCGGGTGTCGGGCAGGATTGGGATGATCGTCGAACCTGAACGCGAACCAGAACGCGCGTCGGCCACATCAGAAGCCTGATCGGGGAATTCGGAGGGGAAGTCAGACGAAAAACTATCAGGGACGGATTCAACAAAATCCGCCGGCAGACCTGACGAGGACCAGCCATCGTCGACCTGCACGCGGTCATCGCGCTGAAAGCGATGCCGAACATTAGTAACCGCACCCCGACCGCGCAAGGCGGCGGGGGCGGCAGCCGGGGACCCAGAACCGGCGGGAAAAGAATGATCGGTGCGTGCCATAAAAACTACTGTACAAAAACACAGTGGTTTTGACAAGCACCAAAAGCCTTTTCGTAAGACAGCCCAACTTTACCGCAAGACGCGGACGCCGTCTGAACAAATCGATTTCATCAGGCGATATTGCCCGGAGAGCCTCACCAGCATTGAGTTTGGATGAAATACAACACCAAAAATCCGGGCCGGGTTTTGTTGTTTTCCGGCCCGAACCCCACTTACCGCAACATGCCTGCGGCCGCCGTCTGATGCGTGGCCTCATCGATCAAAATAAAGGCCCCGGTGGCAGGCACATCGGCATAACGATCAACCGCCAACGCTTCGCGCGTGGTGAACGTCACGCGTCCGATATCGTTCATGCGCAACGTGCCTTCGGTGTTCTCCACTTCCTGCAATTCATGGATGTCACGATGCGACAACACCGCACGAATCTTCGCCGACGTGAGCCGCGTGCCCGACTTCAACAGATACTTGCGCGCCGGGTTCAACGCTTGCGAATCGAGCCAGCACAACTCGGCTTCGAACTCGCGCGTGACTTGCGCGGGTGCGGCGGTATGCACGATGACATCACCGCGCGACACATCCACATCACGGTCCAACACCAGCGTGACCGAATCACCCGCCACCGCTTCATCCAGCACGCGATCAAACACTCGCACTTCACGGACCACTGCGCTGACACCCGACGGTTGCACGGTGATGGCATCGCCCGGACGCAGCACGCCGCTGGCCACGCGCCCGGCATAACCGCGGAAATCTTCCTTGCGGTCTCCATCATGACGCGCCACCCATTGCACCGGGAAGCGCAGCGGCAACGCGCGGCCATCGCTGGCCAGGTCCAGCGATTCCAGCAGCGCCAGCAATGGCTGGCCTTCGTACCACGGCGTCTTCGGCGACAGCGTGACCACGTTGTCACCATTCAACGCCGACAAGGGCAGCGCATCGAAGTGTTCGATGCCCAGCTTGCCCGCCAGATCCGCATACGCATCGCGGATGCGTTCGAACACAGCGCGGTCCCAATCGACCAGATCCATCTTGTTGACCGCGACCACAATGTGGCGGATGCCCAGCAAGCGCGCGATGGTGCTGTGACGCTTGGTTTGCGCCAACAGCTTGCCGTCGGCCGCGCGCGTGGCGTCGATGAGGATGACGGCCACGTCCGCCGTCGATGCGCCCGTGACCATGTTGCGCGTGTACTGCTCGTGCCCCGGTGCGTCGGCGATGATGAATTTGCGCGCGGGCGTCGAGAAGTAGCGGTAGGCCACATCAATCGTGATGCCCTGCTCGCGCTCGGCTTCCAGGCCGTCGGTCAGCAGCGAAAAATCAATGCCGTCGCCCGCCACCCGTTTGTGTTTGGCGCGCGAGATCGCGTCCAGCTGATCCGCGAACACGCCCTTGCTGTCGTACAGCAAGCGTCCGATCAGCGTGGACTTGCCGTCGTCGACGGAACCCGCCGTGATCAGGCGCAGCACGCCCGTGCCGGCGCCGGAAAGGAAAGAATCATTCAGTGCGTTCATGTGCGTCCCCTGCCGCCGGCCGCAGCCGGCGTATCGTGCATTCAGAAATAGCCTTCCTTCTTGCGGCGCTCCATCGAGGCCTCGGAAGTCTGGTCGTCCATGCGCGTGGCGCCGCGCTCGGTGATATCCGTCACCGCCGTCTCGGCGATGATGGCGTAGGTGTCGGCGGCGTCAGACGCCACCGGGCACGTGCAGGAAATATCACCCACCGTGCGGAAACGCACCGGCAGGCGCTCGACCTGCTCGCCCTCTTGCGGCGGCGTCAAACGCGTCACCGGCACCAGCAGGCCCTTGCGGCGCACCACCTCGCGCTCGTGGCTGTAGTAGATCGACGGCAGCGCCAGCTGTTCGCGCTGGATGTATTGCCAGACGTCCAGTTCGGTCCAGTTCGAAATCGGGAAGACGCGCATGTTCTCGCCGCGATGCACGCGGGTGTTGAACAGGTTCCACAATTCCGGGCGCTGCGCCTTGGGGTCCCATTGGCCGAATTCGTCGCGGAACGAAAAGATGCGTTCCTTGGCGCGCGCCTTTTCCTCATCGCGACGCGCGCCGCCAATGCAGGCGTCAAAGCCAAATTCTTCGATCGCTTCAAGCAAGGTGACCGCCTGCGCCGCGTTGCGCGAATCGGTCTCGCGGCGCAGCACCACGCTGCCGCGCTTGATCGAATCTTCCACGCTGCGCACGATCAGGGTTTCGCCCAGTTCGGCGGCGCGCTGGTCGCGAAACGCAATCACTTCATCGAAGTTGTGACCCGTATCGATGTGCATGAGCGGGAACGGAAAGCGTCCCGGGCGAAAGGCCTTTTCAGCCAGGCGCAGCAGCACCACGGAATCTTTACCACCCGAGAACAGCAGCACGGGCTTTTCGCTTTCAGCGGCCACCTCGCGCAGGATGAATATCGCTTCCGATTCCAGCCAATCCAGGTGGCTGCGTTGGATCACAGCAGACATAGGTATTCCCCTAAAACAGATTTCGAATTCATGGACGGCGTCAATCGCCGCGCGCCACAACACTGATGACCCGGTTGCCCGCGTGCAGGCCGCATTCCTTGGAGTCGGACGACTCCCACCACCAGCGCCCCGCCCGCAGGTCTTCGCCCGGGCGGATCGCGCGCGTACAGGGTTCGCATCCGATGGACGGGTAGCCCTGGTCGTGCAGCGGGTTGTACGGAATGCCCAGCGCCCGGATCAGATTCCAGACGTCGTCTTCGCTCCACTCGGCCAGCGGGTTGAACTTGTATAGGCCGAACGTCGCGTCTTGCTCTTCCAGCGGCAGTTCGCCGCGCGTGGTGGATTGCTGACGGCGCTGGCCGGTGATCCACGCGCCGCGTCCGGCCAGAGCGCGCTTGAGCGGCTCGACCTTGCGGATCTGGCAACAGGCTTTGCGCAAGTCCACGCTTTCGTAAAAGGCGTAGGCGCCATGCGCCGCCACGTGTTCCTCGACGGCGGAGGCAACAGGCCGGTAGACCGTCACATCACGCCCGTAACGCGCACGCACGGCATCCAGCACGCCCAGCGTTTCGGCATGCAGGCGCCCGGTGTCCAGCGTGAAGACTTCCAGGTCTAGGCCCGATTCGTAGATGGCGTGCGTCAGCACCATGTCTTCGGCCGCCAGCGACGAGGCTAGCGCGGCATCCGGATAGCGGCGCTGGACTTGCGCCAGGCGCTCGACCAGGTCGCGCCAGCGTTGGGCCAACGCGGGCTCCAGGTTGGCGAGAAGATCGGACGAGCGATCAACAGAACGCGCAGATACAGTCGTCATGGCTGCACCGCAAAAATACGGGCACGCCGGGGACGCGCCAACAGAGTTTCGCCATCGCGCAGGTTCAGCTCCCGGTACTGGTACTCGGGCACTTCGGCTTCGATGATGGCGTCGGAATCCTGGCGGGTCAGTTCCAGATACGCGCTGGGTCCGGCCAGATACGCATGCGCCAGCCGCACCGGAATCCCCTCGCCGCCCGCGCGATAACGTTCGATGTCGAACTCGTGCGGGCGCACATAGGCGGTGGCGCGCTGCGCATCCGCTTGCGCCAGATCAGGCGCGGGCAGCGACAGCCCCGCGCCTTCCCAAACGCCACGCGTCGCCACGCCCTGCAATTGGTTGACGTCGCCCAGAAAGCCATAAACGAACGGCGTGGCCGGGCCTTCCCAGACTTCGCGCGGCGTGCCCACCTGCTCAATACGGCCGGCGTTCATCAGCACCACGCGGTCGGACACTTCCAGCGCTTCTTCCTGGTCATGGGTGACGAACACGCTGGCCACGTTCAGTTCATCATGCAGCCGGCGCAGCCAGCGCCGCAGTTCCTTGCGCACCTTGGCGTCCAGCGCGCCGAACGGTTCGTCCAGCAACAGCACGCGCGGCTCAACGGCCAGCGCGCGGGCCAACGCAATGCGTTGACGCTGCCCGCCCGACAGTTGCGCCGGGTAGCGGTCGGCCAGCCAGTCCAATTGCACCAGCGTCAACAGCTCATGCACCTTGCGCTTGATCTGGTCTTCCGGCGGCCGCTGCGAACGATGCTTCACACGCAGGCCGAAGGCCACGTTTTCAAACACCGTCATGTGCTTGAACAGCGCATAGTGCTGGAACACGAAACCCACCTGACGCTGGCGCACGTCCACTGCGGTTGCATCTTCGCCCGCGAACAGCACGCTGCCGGAATCCGGCGCTTCAAGACCCGCGATGATGCGCAGCAGCGTCGTCTTGCCACAGCCCGACGGCCCCAGCAGCGCCACCAGCTCGCCGGTTTCGATGTGCAGCGATACGTCATTCAGCGCCCGAAACTGGCCGAACTGCTTGGATAGATTACGAACTTCGATACTCATGCTTGTCTCCGTCTGAACCGGGCGCGTCAGGCGACGGCCGGTTTGAGGGTTGCCGCCGGTTGGCCGGGGTATTCGACCGGCAGGTCGGCCGCCCGCAGGAAGCGCGCGTTGCGCCACTCGACTACGTTCTTCGCCACCAGCGTCACCAGCGCCAGCAAGGCCAGCAGCGATGCCACGGCAAACGCCGCGGAGTACTGGTATTCGTTGTAGAGAATCTCGACGTGCAGCGTCATCGTGTTGGTCAGCCCCCGGACTTGCCCGGACACCACCGACACCGCGCCGAATTCGCCCATGGCGCGCGCGTTGCACAGAATGGCGCCGTACAGCAGGCCCCACTTGATGTTCGGCAGCGTCACGCGCCAGAAGATCTGCCAGCCGCTGGCGCCGAGTGTCAGCGCCGCCTGCTCTTCTTCGCTGCCCTGCGCCTGCATCAGCGGAATCAATTCGCGCGCCACAAACGGGAAGGTGACAAAGAGCGTGGCCAGGATGATGCCCGGCACGGCGTAGACGATCTTGATGTCGTGGTCCTGCAACCAGCCGCCCAGCCAGCCTTGCGTGCCGAACAGCAAAATGAACACCAGCCCGGCCACCACCGGCGACACCGAGAACGGCAGGTCAATCAACGTGATCAGGAACTGCTTGCCGCGAAACTGGAACTTGGTAATGGCCCAGGCCGCCGCCACGCCGAACACCAGGTTCACCGGCAGCGCAATCGCAGCCACCAACAACGTGAGCTTGATGGCGGACCACGCGTCCGGTTCGACGATGGCTTCCAGATACAACTGCCAGCCTTTCTTGAACGCCTCGGCGAAAACAGCGGCCAGCGGCACCAGCAGAAACAGCGTCAAAAACGCCAGCGCGATGAACAGCAGAATGCCGCGCACCCAGCGCGGCTCGGTCAGATGGGCGGGACGATCCGATGCGCTCATGCGAGCCTCCCCAGGTTGCGGCGCGCCTGCCAGCCTTGCAGCAGGTTGATGACCAGCAGCAGCACGAACGACAACACCAGCATCACGGTGGCGATGGCGGCAGCACCGGCGTAGTCGAACTGTTCAAGCTTGGAAATGATCAGCAGCGGCGTGATCTCGGACACCATGGGCATGTTGCCGGCGATGAACACCACCGAGCCGTACTCGCCCACCGCGCGCGCAAACGCCAGCGCAAAACCCGTCATCAGTGCAGGCGTGATGGTGGGCAGCAAGACGCGGCGGATGGTCTGCCAGCGGCTCGCGCCCAGGCTGGCCGCGGCCTCTTCGATTTCGCGTTCAACGTCTTCCAGCACCGGCTGCACGGTGCGCACCACGAACGGCACGCCGATGAAGATCAGCGCAATCACGATGCCCAGCGGCGTGAACGCGACCTTCAGGCCAAACCATTCAGACAGCGGCCCGCCCAACCAGCCCTTTTGGGAATACAGCGCGGTCAGCGCAATGCCCGCCACCGCCGTCGGCAGTGCGAACGGCAAGTCCACCAGCGCGTCCAGAATCTTCTTGCCGGGAAAGCGATAGCGCACCAGCACCCAGGCGACAACCGTGCCGAACACCAGATTCACCAGCGCCGCAATCAGCGATGCGCCGAACGTCAGCTGATAAGACGCCATCACCCGAGGCGCCGTCACGGCGTCCCAAAACCCTTGCCAGCCCAGTTCCGCGCTCTTGATGGGCAAGGCTGCCAGGGGGATCAACACGAGCACGCTCAGATACAGCACCGCGTAACCCATGGAAATGCCGAATCCGGGCAGCACGCCCGGGCTATTGCGCCGAACGGCAAAAGGCGCTTGCGCGCCGTTTGCCGTCGGGTTCGAGGCAGTCGTCATGGCCGTCGTCCGATCGTCGTCTGATTATTTCTTTTGCGGCAGGTAGATCTGGTCGAAGGTGCCGCCATCACTGAAGTGATCTTTCTGCGCCTTGCGCCAGCCGCCGAAGATCTTGTCGTCGATGGTGACGAGCTTGACCTTGGGGAACTTGCTTTCGTACTTGGCGGCGACCGTCTTGTCGATGGGCCGGTAATAGTTCTTCGCAATGATTTCCTGCGCGGCGGGTGTGTACAGGAATTCCAGATAGGCCTGCGCGGCGGCGCGGGTGCCCTTCTTGTCGACGATCTTGTCGACGATGGCCACCGGCGGTTCGGCCAGGATGGACAGCGACGGCACCACGATGTCGAACTTGTCCGGACCCAGCTCTTCCAAGGCCAGGAAGGCTTCGTTTTCCCATGCCAGCAGCACGTCGCCCACACCGCGTTCGACGAAGGTGGTGGTGGCGCCGCGTGCGCCCGTATCCAGCACCGGCACATGCTTGAGCAGGTCGCCGACATACGCGCGGGCTTTCTCTTCGCTGCCGCCGTTCTTCTCCAGCGCATAGGCCCAGGCGGCCAGATAGTTCCAGCGCGCGCCGCCCGAGGTCTTCGGGTTCGGGGTGATGACTTGCACGCCGTCTTTCACCAGATCGTCCCAGTCCTTGATGGCCTTGGGGTTGCCCTTGCGCACCAGGAATACGATGGTGGACGTATAGGGCGAGCTGTTTTGCGGCAAACGGGTCTGCCAGTTCTCGGGCACCAGGCCGCGGTCGGCGATGGCGTCGATGTCATAAGCCAGCGCCAGCGTCACCACGTCGGCTTCCAGCCCGTCGATGACCGAGCGCGCCTGGCGGCCGGAACCGCCGTGGGATTGCCGGATCGTCAGGTCGACGTTGGCCTTTTCCTTGTACTGCTTGATGAAGGCGTCATCGATGGCGCGATAGAGCTCGCGCGTCGGGTCGTAGGACACGTTCAGCAAGGTCTGCTTTTGCTGCGCGTGAGCCGGGGCGATCGCCGCCAGCGAAACTGTCACCGCCGCCAACGCGGCCAACCAACCGGCTTTCCTGAAAGACATCCCTTGCTCCCTGTATTTGGCAATGTGGAAGCAAGTGTGCTGGCTGGACATTCTGAACGGAACGAATCATTTTTTGATTGCTCATCGCCTCCAGGCATATAGGACAAGTCTTACGCATAAAAAAAACCACCGCGTTTCCCTATGAGAAAGGCGGTGGTTCGGGCGGCTGAACGCCGCGTTCGGATGGGGAGGTCTACCCCCCAAATTCCGAATTTACTTATTCGGTTGCGGCGTAATGCGCAGGTACGGGCGCACGGCCTTGTAACCCTTGGGGAACTTCTGCTTGATCACGGCTTCGTCTTGCAGGGACGGAACGATGATCACATCGTCGCCATCTTCCCAGTTGACCGGCGTGGCCACGCTGTGGCTATCGGTCAGTTGCAGCGAATCAATCACGCGCAGGATCTCGTTGAAGTTACGGCCCGTGCTGGCCGGATACGTGATGATCAGGCGCACCTTCTTGTTCGGATCGATGATGAACACCGAACGCACCGTCAGGGTGGCGTTGGCATTCGGGTGGATCATGTCGTAGAGCTCGGAAACCTTGCGGTCCTTGTCGGCCAGGATCGGGAAATTGACCTTGGTCGATTGCGTGTCGTTGATGTCTTCGATCCACTTCGAGTGGGAATCGGTGCCGTCCACCGACAAGGCCAGCACCTTCACGTTGCGCTTGGCGAACTCGTCAGCCAGCTTGGCCGTGTAGCCCAATTCGGTCGTGCACACCGGCGTGAAATCGGCCGGGTGCGAAAACAGCACGCCCCAACTATTGCCCAGATACTCGTGGAAGCGGATGGGGCCGGCCGAGGATTCCTGCTCGAAATCGGGGGCGGTATCGCCCAGACGTAGATGACTCATGGTGTCTCCTGTGCAGATGCAGTTGAGAGGGGCTCGTGTGAAACGATTCTTCCATCAAACCTTCGGTGGAGGAAATACGCAAGCCATATAACCTTATGCAATATCTGAAGCCGCTCCGCAAGCGTCTGCGATGACGCCAGCGCGCACCGCCGCGGACAGCGCCAATGCGCGCGGCAGGATGTGCGCGGCATAGAACAATCCGGTTGCGATCTTTGACGAATGGAACGGGTCGGTGGACCCCGCGGCAATGAGCTTGCGGCAGGCCAGCACGGCACGCGCCATCTGCCAGCCGCCATGCACCACGCCCGCCAGCATCAGGTACGGCACGCTGCTGGAATAGACGGCCCGGACGTTGGCGGCCGACTGCTCAAGAATAAAGCCCACGCCGGCTTCATAGGCCTGAATGGCGCTGTCCAGGTTGTCGCGCAGCAGGCGCAGCGCATCGCGCTCGTTCGCCGCCGCCCGGGTCGATTCCGCTTCCACCGCACGCAGCGTTTCGCGCATCGCCGCGATGGCCGCGTAGGCGGTGGCGCCGCCGTCACGCTGCGTCTTGCGGCCAACCAGATCATTGGCCTGAATGGCGGTGGTGCCTTCGTAGATGGGAAGAATGCGCGCGTCGCGGTAAAACTGAGCCGCGCCCGTTTCCTCGATGAAGCCCATGCCGCCGTGCACCTGAATGCCCAGCGAGGCCACTTCCACGGCCATTTCGGTGGAATAGCCCTTCACCACCGGCACCATGTATTCGTAAAACGCGCGGTTGCGCGAACGCTGTTCCGGGTCAGGATGATGCGTGCCCTTGTCGTGCGCCGCGGCCGTCACGTAGGACACCGCACGCGCCGCTTCCGTCAGCGCCTTCATCGTCAAGAGCATACGCTGCACATCCGGGTGATGCACGATGGCCACCGGCCCTAGCGACCCTTCCACCGCGCGGCCCTGCACGCGTTCGCGCGCATAGGCAAGCGCATGCTGATACGCGCGTTCGGACACGCCTATGCCCTGCTGGCCCACCGAGTAGCGCGCCGCGTTCATCATGATGAACATATATTCCAGGCCGCGATTCAGCTCGCCCACCTGATAGCCCACCGCGCCTTCGCCGACATCGCCCTTGCCTGACCCGTACAGCAGCTCGGCCGTCGGGCTGCCATGGATGCCCAGCTTGTGTTCCAGCGATGCGCACCACACGTCGTTGCGCTTGCCCAGGCTGCCATCGGCATTGACCAGGAACTTCGGCACGATAAAGAGCGAGATGCCCTTCACACCCGCCGGCGCATCCGGCGTGCGCGCCAACACCAGGTGGATGATGTTCTCAGCCAGGTCGTGTTCGCCAAACGTGATGAAGATCTTCTGCCCGAACAGGCGGAACGTGCCGTCGTCCTGGCGCACCGCGCGCGTGGCGACCTGGGCCAGATCCGACCCGGCCTGCGGCTCGGTCAGGTTCATCGTGCCCGTCCATTTGCCGGCGATCAGGTTCGGCACATATTGCTTGCGCTGCGCCTCCGACCCCACCGTCAGCACGGCTTCGATCACACCGTCCGTCAGCATCGGGCACAAGGAAAACGCCAGACTGGCCGCCTGGATATTTTCGCCCGGCGCTGCCGCCACCAGCTTCGGCAGCCCTTGCCCGCCCCACATCTGCGGGTGCTGCAAGCCCTGCCAGCCGCCTGCCGCATAGTCCTTGAATCCTTGGGCGTAGCCGGGCGTGGTCGTGACCTGCCCATCTTTCCAGACGGGCGGCTGCGTATCGCCTGGCACGTTAAGGGGCGCCACGGCCTGCTCAACGAAGCGGCCGTTCTCGTCCAGGATGGCGTCCACCAGGTCGGGGGTAACCTCTTCAAACCCGGGCAGTTTCAGGATGGCGTCCAGGCCGGCAAGCTCTTTCAGCGCGAAGCGGAAATCCTGTAGCGGGGTGACATAGGGCATTGCGTCTCCGTGGGCAAATGACAGCGAGGCGCCGGGCGCCTCGTGTCTACTGCGATTCTTGATGTGTGCGGTTTAACTCAGATGGTACGCCAATGACACAATGATCGGCCCCAGCACCGGCAGCAACACGTTGGCGATCGCGTAAGTAACGGTGTACCCCAACAGCGGCACGGAGCTGCCGCTGGCATTCAAGATGGCGCTGATTGCGGGTGTGCTGACGTGCTGGCCGGCAATGGCGCCCACCAGCAGGGGCCCTTCAATCTTCAGGATCTTGTGGCCCACCCATAGCGACAGGCAGGCAGGCCCCAGTGACACCAGCAAGCCAATCAACGGCAGCACGGCGCCATGCTCTCGGATCAGCGACACCGCCTCTGGCCCCGCCGACAATCCCACGCAGGCCACAAATACGGCCAGCCCCAAGTCTTTCAGCAACTGCACGGCGTGGCCGGGTATATGACCCAATGAAGGCCGCTTGGCGTTGATCCAGCCGCAGACCAGCCCACTGACCAGCGCCCCGCCGCCACTGCCCAGGGACACCGGAATGCCCCACATGCGCGCGCTCAGGCTGCCGATCATCAGCCCGGCAAGAATGCCGAAGGCCAGAAACACCAGGTCCGTAATACCGCTGCGGCGCAGTTCGTTACCCAGCGCCGCACCGGCTTCCGACAATTCAGGCTCGGTACCCACCAGCGTGACCAGATCGCCATACTGCACGACGGTGGCCGGCGTCAGCGGCAACACATGGCCGGAACGCATGATGGATTGCACGAAGACGCCGCGCGCCCGGCGCGCGCCGGGCCGCTTGGACAGTTCGGCCACCGTGTGTCCGTTAATGGCCTTCTTGTTAACGATTACCGCCAGCTCGCTCAGCTGAAGGTCATCCACATGGCCTTCAGGCAGCTGGATCTCGGGGCCGACGACCGACCCCGCGCGCAGCGCGAATCGGCGCAAGCCCAGCACCACGACGATATCGCCCGTCTTCAGCGTGTCTTCGGGCGTGGCGTCCACCACTTCGCCATTGCGCAGAATACGGCTGATCACCGTGCGTCCGCCCAATTGCGCTTCAACGTCGCCCACGTGCATGCCGTCGGCGTCCTTGACCACATGGGCGCGCCCGACCAGGCGCGGCAAGGTGGGGAGGTTGGCTTCTTCGCTCTCGCCCGAGGCCACGCCCAGCTTCTCTTCCAACGCTTTGGACGCCTCGCGCAGGTTGATGCGCAATAGCGCGGGCGCGACCTGGCTGGTGAAGAAGACGATGCTGATCAGGCCCACCAGGTACGTCAGCGTGTAGGCCGTGGCGATGTTGGCCTCCATGCGCTGCACTTCGGCGTCGGCCAGCCCCAGATGCTTGAGCGCTTCGGCCGCCGTACCCACCACCGCCGATTCCGTCGCCGCCCCCGCCGCAAGACCCGCCGCCGTGCCAGCATCCAGGCCAAACAACGGCACCGCGGCCAGCACGATGGTCAGCACCAGCAGCGCCTCGATAATCGGCAACGCGATGTAGCGCAGGCTGGAACGGTTCAGGTTGGCGAAAAATTGCGGGCCACCGGAGTAGCCCATGGCGAAGATGAACAGGGCGAACGCAACCTCTTTCAAGTCGCCGCGCATCTGGCAGCCCGTCTGGCCGATCAGCAGGGCGACGATGAGTGTTCCGCACACCCCGCCCAGCTGAATCGGCCCGACCTTGAGCTTGCCGATCAGGTATCCCAAACCCACCGTCACGAACAACACAGCGATGGGGACGCTATTGAAAAACCCGATTGAGCACGTCATGAGGTCATGTCGCCCTGTGGTTGCCTGCGTCTGCTAGCGTGCGGTCGCCTTCTTGGCCGACTTGGCGGCGGTATCCGCCTTCTTCACTGCCTTTTTCACCGCCGTCTTGGCTACCTTCTTCGCCGCCGTCTTGGCGGCCTTCTTGGCGGCGCCGGCCTTGAGCGTCTGACCCTTGCCTGCCGTCGGGCCCGAACGCACCAGCTCGGACGCCTTCCAGGCTTCGACGTACTCGGTCGCGCACTCGACCATGTACTTGCCGATCTTGGCGTAGTCACCGTCGTCCAGGTTCGCCAGCGAGATACGGATCGACCACGGCGGGCCGCCAAAACCGCCGCCATCCATCAGCACCACGCCTGACTTCTCGGCCAGACGGAACAGGAAGTCCACCGGTTCGTAGTTGCTCGTCATGTACTTGCAGAAGGCGTCGCCATACATGACCTTGGCCCAGACCATGAAGTCCAGTTCCACGTAATACCAGCCGCGCATCGGATCTTCGGGCGGCAGCGGAATGCCCAGCCCGCTCCACAGAGAATCGCGGCGGGCGCGCACGATCTGCATGGTCAGATGCTTGTAGGCGTCCTTCAGGTCCAGCAGGTGGGACAGCGCAAAAAAGCCCATCTGCACCTGCTGCGGCAGAGACAGGCCCGCCGTATGGTTCAGCGCCACGTTGCGGCTGTCGGCCACCATGCGGTCGATGAACTTGAGCTTCTCGGGTTCCATCGTCATGGCGCCGTAGCGCTTGTTCAGACGCTGTTTCCACGACGCCGGCAGTTCGGCGATGCGGCGGTCCATCGTGTTCTTCTCGTGCGTAGCGATAACGCCCAGGCGCCAGCCCGTGCACCCGAAGTTCTTCGAGAAGGAATACACGCAGATGGTGTTGTGCGGCACTTCGGCCATCAGCGAACGGAAGTTCGGCACGAAGGTGCCGTACACGTCATCGGTCACCAGCACCAAGTCAGGATTCTTGCGGATCAGGCGCACGATCTGCTTCATCTCGACCGGGCTGAACGCCACTGACGGCGGGTTGCTGGGGTTCACCGTCACGGCCAGCTTGATCTTCGGATTCTCAAGCTTGGCGATTTCGGACGCCGGATAGTGCCAATCGTGCGTGCCGTCGGCGCGCATGCTGTTGGCATTGATGGCCACAATCTTGAACTGGAAGCGCTCAAGGTGGGCAATTTCGATATACGGCGTAAACGTTGGCAGGAACAGCGCGATAGTGTCGCCCTGCTTCAGCAGGCCGTTCTGCATCAGCGAGTCAAAGATGTAGCACATGGCGGCGGTGCCGCCTTCAACCGGGAACAGATCGAACTTGCCCTTGGGCGGGCGGCCGTCGCACATTTCCTTGATCAGGTAGTCGTGCACGATCTGTTCGATATGCACCAGCGCGCGCGGCGGCACAGGGTAGTTGTCGCCGATGATGCTGTCGGTCAGTTCATGAATCCATTCATCGGGGTCGAAGTTCTTGATCTTCACGCCGTACTCAAGCACCCCGACCAGAAAGTCGTAGCCGTCTTCGCCCTTGTGCTTGGACAGGAATTTGCGCAGGCGGTCCGCGCAGCCCTTCTTGCCCGGCATGCCCGCCAGAATGGCGTCATCGCGCACGCGGCGGGCTTCCTTCATGGCGAACTGGCCCAACAGGAAGAAGGCGTCGCGCGGCTCGGTGGCGATCCAGTTCGGATTGCCGCGGCCAGCGTTCAACATGGTCAAGGCAGCCGTGTGCTGATTGTCCTTGGCCAGCGTAATCAGATAATCCTTCAGCTCAAAGGGAGACAACTGCTCAAGGTCGCGCTGGCGCGAACGGGTGGTTTTCAAGGCCGAGGCCAGGCTGACGGTAAGAGGCGCGGTGGAAGCCATTTTTCAGTACTCCTGGTTTGCGTTGTGATTAGCGCTTGCCGGGGTAGTGCGAGCGAGCATGCCCGCCGCCCCGATGTGCTGCCCGCAAGCCGCGAGGCTTGCGGGGCGTCCCACTAAGTCATGAGCATGACGATGACAATGCCCCAGATGATGAGCAGGGTATTGCCGATCGCATAAGGCACCGTGTAGCCCAGGGCGGGCACCTGGCTTTTCGCCGTTTCGGTGATTTGGCCGATCGCGGCCGTGGTCGTGCGAGCGCCTGCGCAGACGCCCAGCACGATGGCCGGATGGAATTTGAAGACATAGCGGGCGATGAACACGCCCAGAATCATTGGCACACTGGTGGCGATGATGCCGGCCACAAAAAGCTTGGCTCCCAATTGCTGGAAACCCTGGACAAAGCCTGGCCCGGATGTAATGCCGACCACGGCCACAAAGGCCGTCAACCCGACTGAGGTCAGGAACCAGTGCACGGGCTCCGGCACGCGGCCGAAGGTTGGGTGCACAGAACGCAGATAGCCGAAAATCAGGCCGGAAATCAGCGCGCCGCCAGACGTCGACAAGGTGATGGGAATACCACTGACCGTCAGCACCAGCGAGCCGAACAGACCACCCAGCAAGATGCCGAAACCCACGAACACCATGTCGGTCTGCTCGGTGGCGCGGTCCACATACCCCAGCCTGCCCACCACGCGTTCAACGTCACGCTTGGCGCCCAGGATGAACAGACGGTCGCCGCGATCCAGCTTCAAGCCCCAATTGACGGGCATCTCATGGCCGCCACGCACCACCTTGCGCAGGAACACGCCGCGGCCCAGTTGGCGCACGGTCTCGTTTTCCGCGAGTTCCTTGAGCGTCTTGCCGGCCACATTCTTGTTGGTCAGCACCACTTCAACGATCTCGGCGGGCAGGTTGATCACGTCGCGGTCTTCAACCTCGTTACCGATAATGTCGCCGGCCTGCAAGACCAGCGCGTCATGGCGCCCGGTCACGCCCAGCACATCGCCGGCCTGGAGCACGGTGGTGGAGTCGTTATCGATGATTTGATCGCCGCGCCGAATACGTTCGACGAACACACGCGCATCGACAAACTTCGCTTCCAGTTCGCCAACCGTCTTGCCGATGAGTTCGGCGTGATCCAGCTTGTAGGCGCGCGCGGTGAACTTGCGGTAGCCGGACAGCTCCATGGAGTCGCTGCTGCCGGACATCTTGGCTTCGTAATCCTTGCACTCTTTGACGATGTCCACGCCCATCAGCTTCGGGCCCAGCGAGGCCAGCAGCCACGCGCTGCCAACGGTGCCGAAGATGTAGCAGACCGCGTAGGCGACCGGGATGCTGTCGATCCACTGCTTCTTGGTTGCGGCATCGACGCTCAGGCCGTTGATCGTGTCCGTGGCCACGCCCATCACTGCGGAAATCGTTTGCGCGCCAGCCAGCAGCCCCGCACCGGTGCCGGCATCAAAGCCAAAGCCCACGGCGGTTGCCCACGTGACCAACAAGCAGATAACGCAAATGATGACCGCGAAGATAACCTGGGGAAGGCCATCGCTTTTCATGCCGCGGAAGAATTGTGGTCCGACGCCGTAGCCTAGACCGAAGAGGAAAAGCAGGAAGAACACCTGCTTGAGAATGGGGGCAATCGTGATGTCTAGTTGTCCGACCAGCACACCGACCAGCAAAGTACCTGTTACCGCGCCTAAATTAAAACCAAAAAGCTTTTTGGCTCCGATCCAATACCCTAAACCGAGGGTCAGAAAGATCGCTAATTCAGGGTACTTCCGCAATGTGTCAAAGAACCAATCCATCCCGAATCTCCTTCGTTCTGTACAGGCCAAGCACGTGCGCGAACAATCCCGATGCGCGCGGAACACATTATCAGAATCTTTCAGAAATTCAAAAGAAATACGACAGACGAATTAGATCGTCGCAAAATATCGGAGACGAAAAAAAGCCCGTGGACGTTAATCCACGGGCTCTTCAAACACCTTGAACAGGCGGCTTACAGCGCGCCAGTCAGTTCGGGCACAACCTGGAACAGATCGCCCACTAGGCCATAATCGGCCACGCCGAAAATCGGGGCTTCGGGATCTTTGTTGATGGCCACAATGACCTTCGAATCCTTCATGCCGGCCAAGTGCTGGATGGCGCCCGAGATACCCACGGCCACGTACAGCTGCGGCGCAACAATCTTGCCCGTCTGGCCCACTTGCCAGTCGTTCGGCGCGTAGCCGGCGTCGACCGCAGCGCGCGAAGCGCCCAGCGCCGCGCCCAGCTTGTCAGCCAGCGGGTCCAGGATCTTGAAGTTTTCGGCGCTGCCCAGACCGCGGCCGCCCGACACCACCACGCGCGCACCGGCCAGTTCAGGACGGTCGCTCTTGGCGACTTCGCGGCCCACGAACGTGGACTTGCCCGAATCGGCAACGGCGGCAATCTCTTCCACCGCAGCCGAACCGCCTTGCGCCGCAACGGCGTCAAAGCCCGTCGTGCGCACGGTGATGACCTTCACGGCGTCGGCCGATTGCACGGTGGCAATGGCGTTACCCGCGTAGATCGGGCGCTGGAACGTGTCGGCGGATTCCACGCCGATGATGTCCGAAATCTGCGCCACATCGAGCTTGGCCGCAACGCGCGGCGCCACGTTCTTGCCCGAGGCGGTAGCCGGGAACAGGATGTGGCTGTAGTTCGATGCCACGGCCAGCACTTGGGCGGCGACGTTCTCAGCCAGGCCGTCGGCCAGTTGCGGCGCGTCGGCCAAGAGGACCTTGGCGACACCGGCGGCGGCGGCGGCCTGATCGGCCACGGCGCGCGCGTTGGCGCCAGCGACCAGCACGTGCACGTCGCCTCCGATCTTGGCGGCGGCGGCGACGGCGTTCAGGGTTGCGCCCTTCAACTGGGCGTTATCGTGTTCGGCAATAACCAGCGTCGTCATGTTCAGACCACCTTCGCTTCGTTCTTGAGTTTGTCCACCAGGGCAGCAACGTCAGCCACCTTGATGCCAGCCTTGCGGGCGGGCGGCTCGCTGACCTTCAGCGTCTTCAGGCGCGGCGCGGCATCAACACCCAACTCTTCGGGCGTGACGGTGTCCAACTGCTTCTTCTTGGCCTTCATGATGTTCGGCAGCGTGACGTAACGCGGCTCGTTCAGGCGCAAGTCGGTGGTGACGATAGCCGGCAGCGTGAGCGTCAGCGTTTCCAGGCCGCCGTCCACTTCGCGCGTGACCGTGACCTTGCCGTCGGCGAGTTCAACCTTGCTGGCGAACGTGGCTTGCGGCCAGTCCAGCAGCGCGGCCAGCATCTGGCCGGTTTGGTTGGCGTCGTCGTCGATGGCTTGCTTGCCCAGGATGACCAGTTGCGGCTGCTCTTTGTCGACCAGCGCCTTCAACAGCTTGGCGACAGCCAGCGGCTGCAGTTCGGCATCGGTCTGGACCAGCACGCCGCGATCGGCGCCAATGGCCATGGCGGTGCGCAGCGTCTCCTGGCATTGCGCAACGCCGCAAGAAACCGCCACGACTTCAGCGACGGCACCCTTCTCTTTCAACCGGGTCGCTTCTTCGACGGCGATTTCGTCAAAGGGGTTCATGGACATCTTCACATTGGCGATATCCACGCCAGTCTGATCCGACTTGACGCGCACCTTGACGTTGTAGTCAACGACGCGCTTGACAGGTACCAACACCTTCATCCCGCAGCCTCCAAATGGAAATAATTACCCGGCATGCGCCGGGATCGCATTGCACAATTTTTTCCTGATTCTACAGCTTAGCCAGCGCTCGTATATGCGCAACCACGCTGCGACCCAGGGCAGATAAGTTGTAACCACCTTCCAGCGTACTGACGATCCGCCCCTGACAGTGGCGTTCGGCCACATCGACGAGCTGTTCCGTTATCCACGCATAGTCGGCTTCCACCAGGCCCATCTGGCCCATGTCGTCCTCGCGGTGCGCGTCAAAGCCTGCTGACACAAGGATCAGTTCCGGCCGGTGCGCGTCGAGCTTCGGCAGCCAGGTGTCGGTGACGATCGTCCTGACGGCGGCCCCGCCCGTATAGGCGGCCACCGGCACGTTGATCATGTTGTCGGCCGGGTGCTCGGCGCCGCTGTTGGGAAAGAACGGATGCTGGAAGAAGCTGCACATCAGCACGCGCTCATCGCCCGCGAAGACGTCTTCGGTGCCGTTGCCGTGGTGCACATCGAAGTCAACGATGGCCACGCGCGACAGGCCGTGAAACTCCAGCGCATGGCGCGCCGCAATGGCCACGTTGTTCAAGAAGCAGAACCCCATCGCCTGGGAACGGCAGGCGTGGTGCCCGGGCGGACGCACCGCGCAGAACGCCGTGCGGGCCTCGCCGCCCATCACCGCATCCACCGCCGCCACGCCCGCGCCGGCGGCATACAGCGCGGCTTCATAGGTGTGGGGATTCATCAGGGTGTCCGGATCTATCGGGTAATACCCTTGGTCCGGCGTATGTTCTCGCAAACTGTCCAGATACTGGACGGTGTGCACGCGCAGCACGTCATGGCGCGACGCCTGAGGCGCCTGCCGGTCGTCCAGATAGGGCATCAAGCCGCTGGCTAATAGCTGGTCGGAAATGGCGTCCAGCCTCTGTGGGCTTTCGGGATGCCAACTGCCCATTTCATGCAAGCGGCATGCGGGGTGGGTAAGATACATGGTCTCCATAAGGAAGATTATGTTCATCTGTCGGCGATTACTGCAACTCGGAGCGCTTTCCGCCCTGTTGGCGGGCTGCTCCACCACCGCTCCCACTGCCCCGAATTCCCTTGCCACCCAACCGGTGGCCGCCTCTGGCAACACAGCTATCCGCATCGGACCTAGTACGCCGACACCAGGCTCCGAACTGCCGGACGACGCGCCCGCCACGCTGACCGCCACCGGCGCCTTGCGGCCGGAAGTGCGTGCGTTCGTGGAAGAACTGGCCGCCGAACGCAACCTGCCGCTGAACCCCATGGTGAAGGCGCTGGAAAGTTCGCGCTACAACGCCACGGTGTCGCGCCTGATTGCGCCCGCCCCGCCGGGCAAGAAGATCTGGCGCAGCTGGCTGACGTACCGCTCGCGCTTTGTCGAACCCAAGCGCATCGGCTGGGGCGTGGAGTTCTATAACGAAAACCGCGACCTGCTCAATCAGGCCGCGCAGCGCTTTGGCGTACCCGCGCCCATCATTGCGTCGATCATTGGCGTCGAAACGCTGTATGGCCGCAACATGGGCAACTTCCGGGTGCTGGACGCGCTGGCCACGCTGGCCTTTGACTACCCCGATCCCAACAAGCCCGAACGCGCCACGATGTTCCGCGGCCAGTTGGGCGACTTCCTGACGCTGGTCATGAAAGACAAGCTGGAACTGGAAACGCGCGGCTCGTACGCCGGCGCCATCGGCATGCCGCAATTCATGCCGACCAGCATCATGCATTACGCGGTGGACGGCGACGACAACGGCCATATCGACCTGACGAACAACACGCAGGACGCCATCATGTCGGTGGGCAGCTTCCTGGCCCAACATGGCTGGCAACGCGGTCTGCCGGTGTTCGCACCCGTGGTGCTGCCGGCTGATCCGACAGCGCTTGTCGACGGCGGCCTGGAACCCAAGCAAAGCTGGAGCACCCTGTCAGCCGCAGGCGCTCGCCTGCAACCAGGCGCGTCGGCCACGGGTTGGGGAGGCCAGCCGCTGGGCGTGGTCGACTTGGTGGAAGAGGCCCGGGGCACCGCCCAGTACCGCGTAGGCACGCCCAACTTTTTCGCGCTGACGAAATACAACCGCAGCTACTTCTACGCCACGTCGGTCGCTGATCTGGCCGCTGAGATTGAAGCCCGCGTGAACCGCTGATCTTCTTGTCAGAAAAAAGCGGCGCCTGGGCGTGAGTCCAGGCGCCGCTTTTTCATGCGTACCGCCGAATGCCTCAGGCCGCCTCGCCCAAGTTGGCCGACGGCCTCACACGGTGGCCACCGGCGTGACGGGCGAGCCCACCGCGCCCGGCAGGTTCAGAGGCGGGGCTGTCAGCAAAAACCGGCTGCGTCCATTGGTTTGCAACCATCGCGCAAGCTGGCCCAAATACCACATCTCGCCAATCGGCATGCCCAGCTTGAAGATGCAATGATGATGCAGCGGCAACGCGGCGCAGCAGGCGTTGGGCTTTTGCGTGGGGTAGATCTCCAGCGCATGGTTGTCGGACGCCATCGCCGCCACTTTCGAATCCGAAATCCATTGCAGCAGCTTCTCATCGCTGCCATCCAGGCCCGCGCAGATCTCGTGCAGCGTATGCGCATCCGGCTCGCGGTTCTTCTCCAGCAAGGCGTCGCCGAACTCGGTGTGGAACAGGACGATATCGCCCCGCTCGATCTCGATCCGATCGCTTTCCAGAATACGCATCAGATCGTCATAGCCGACGGATTTCTGCGCCCGGCCATAGTGCTTGGCCAAGTCGACCATCACGCCGCGGCTTTGCAAGCAGGATTCAGCCAGCTGCGTGATGTCCAGCTTCTTGGCATTTGACGCCACGCCCTGCCCCAGATCGGTCTTGGCAAAACCGTTGTCTACGTCGTAGTCCACCGGGCCGACCACGTGATCATTGGGCCGGTAGCCGTTGTAGTAGACGCGTTCAGGCAGGCCGTCGCCATTCGCATCGAACAACGCGCCTACGTGCGCCAGGGAATCCCACTGCGTCGAGTACTGCAGGCTCATTTCGACAATATCGTCGCTCAGCACGTCCACGCAGCCCGGACGCAGGCGCCCCAGCGGGAAATTCATGTACTGGTCGCCGTCCCGTTCCGTGGGACGCAGCTTGGGCGGAAGACGCCTGACATTCACACCATTGCCGCCGGGATAGTCCAGCGGCAGCGACAGGCAGAAGCTCAGGCCCTGGCGGACTTCGGCTATGCCCATCAACACGTTCTCGGGAGTGATGTAATTCAGGCAACCGCGCTGATCGTCAGGCCCAAAGTCTCCCCAGTTCGATCCTTCGGGACGGTTCTTCCATCTCATGCGTCGCAACTCCTTGGCGTTGAAAGCGGATTGACATAAATTTATCACGTATAGGATACTAACATCATGGATGTGAAAACAGCTGCTCGAGTTCTGGATGTACTGAACCTCTTTGCCGAGGAGCAGAAGCCATTGCTGTACAGCGAAATCGCCGCCCAGATGCAGATCCCGCTGTCCAGTTGCCATGGCTTGCTCAAAACCATGGTGGCCCGCGGCTATCTCTATGAAATCGGCAAGAAGCACGGCTATTACCCGACCCAAAAGCTGATCCACGTCGCCACGCTGATTTGCCGCAGCGACCCCTTGAATGCGGTCATCGAACCCGTGCTGGAACGAGTCCGCGACCTGACCGGGGAAACCGCCCTGCTGGCCAAGCTGGCCGACGACAAGGTCGTCTACCTGATCGTGGCTGAATCCAAGCAGACGATCCGCTTCTCCCACCAGCCCGGCGGATTCAAAGCGGTGCACGCCACCAGCTCAGGCAAGGCGCTGTTGTCCGTACTGCCGCCGGAAGAACGCCAAAAATGGTTCAAGGCCTATAGCGGATTCACTGCGTTCACGGACAGCACTATCACCGCCCGCGATGCCTTTGATCGCGACCTGCAGGCAGGAGTCGCGCGGGGCTGGCAGCGTTCGGTCGGTGAAAACGTCGAAGACGTGATGTCCGTATCGCTCGGGTTCCGGGCCTATGAACAACCCTTTGCCATTGTGGTGGCCGGCCCCCTGGGCCGCATGCTCAAAAACGAAGCCACCACTGGAAAACAACTGGAAGAGGTCAAGGCGCTGCTGCATGCGGCCCTGCCCTCCGCCAACCTCACCTTTGTTGGAGAAGACAGTAGATGAACAAACGCAGCTTTCTTGCCGCGGCATGCACGATGATCACCACCGCCGGACTCCCCTTGGCCGGCGCGCAAGCGCAAGGCACCTATCCGGACAAACCGATACGCGTCATCATGCCGTGGGCGGCTGGCGGCCCGACCGATGTGGTGGGCCGTGTGGTCGCAGTGCAAATGGGGGAAATTCTGGGCCAGCCGCTGGTCATTGAAACCCGCGCAGGCGCCAGTGGCACAATCGGCGCGGCTCAGGTCGCCCGGGCCCCCGCCGACGGCTACACGCTGCTGATGAATCCGTCCGTTCAGGGTATCTACCCCGCCCAGTTCAAGAACCTGAGTTTTGACCCGATCAAGGACTTCAGGATGGTAGGCGTGTTGGGCACGGTGCCGATGGTGGCTGTCGTCCCGCCCACCTCCAAGTTCAAGACCTTTGCCGACCTGATCCAGCACGCCCGCGCGCAGCCGGGCACACTGACCTTCGCCTCCCCCGGGGTCGCCACGCTGCCGCATCTGGCCGGTGAACTGATCAATACGTCCACCAAGGCCTCCATCTCGCACGTTGGATACCGCGGCAGCAGCCCGGCCCTGACCGATGTCGCAGGCGGCCATGTCGATCTGATGTACGCCCCGCTGGCGCCTGCGCTTCCGCTGATCCAGAGCGGCAAAGTCGTTCCGCTCGCCGTCACCACCAAAACGCGGCTGGCCGATCTTCCCAACGTGCCCACCATCGCCGAAACCGTGCTGCCCGACTTCGATATCGTCACGTGGTACGGCATGTGGGTGCCCAAGGATACGCCCGAGCCCATCATCGCCAAGCTCAACAAAGCCATGGTCGAGGCGTCGAAATCATCGAAGGTCGTCGAAGCCCTGAAATCGCAGGGCACGCTGCCCAGCACGATGGGCTACCAGGAAGCGGAAGCCTTCAATATTGCGGAAAGCGCACGCTGGATCAAGGTCATGAAAGACGCGAATATTCAGCCTGAATAACGCAGGACTGCCACGCGGCGCTTACGGCCGCATGGCAGCCCCGCCATGGAAACAGCCCGGCCCAGGAAAGGCTATTCCTGGGCCGGGCTGTTTGCTTCGGCAGCCCGTCAGGCTGCCGAAAAACCAGATATCAGTTGAACACGCCGGTGGACAGATAGCGGTCGCCGCGGTCGCACACGATGAAGACGATGGTGGCGTCATTGACGCGTTCGGCCACACGCAGCGCAGCGACCAGCGCGCCAGCGGACGAGATACCGCCAAAGATGCCCTCTTCCGCGGCCAGCCGGCGCGCCATGACTTCGGCTTCCGATTGCTCGATGGATTCATACGCATCGACGCGGCTGCGGTCGAAGATCTTCGGCAGATAGGCCTCGGGCCATTTACGGATGCCCGGAATCTGCGAGCCTTCTGCGGGTTGTGCGCCCACCACCTGCACCGCCGGATTGCGCGACTTCAGGTAAGTCGACACGCCCATGATCGTGCCCGTCGTACCCATCGCGCTGACGAAATGCGTGATGCGCCCATCGGTCTGGGTCCAGAGTTCAGGCCCCGTGGTTTCGACGTGCGCGCGCGGGTTGTCGGGGTTGGCGAATTGATCCAGCACCACGCCCCGGCCGTCTGCCTGCATTTCAGTGGCCAAGTCGCGCGCGTACTCCATGCCGCCTTTGTCGGCCGGCGTCAGGATCAATTCCGCGCCATAGGCCGCCATGGCCGCCCGGCGTTCCACCGACAGGTTGTCCGGCATGATCAAAATCATGCGGTAGCCCTTCATCGCAGCCGCCATGGCCAGGGCAATGCCCGTGTTGCCGCTGGTGGCTTCAATGAGGGTATCGCCCGGCTTGATGTCGCCGCGCGCTTCCGCGTGATTGATCATCGACAAGGCCGGGCGGTCTTTCACGGAACCGGCGGGATTATTGCCTTCCAGCTTGGCCAGGATGACGTTGCCACGCGCGGCGCCCGCGGCACCCGGAATGCGCTGCAATCGGACCAGCGGCGTGTTGCCGACGGTCTGCTCGATAGTGGGATAGGTAGTAGTCATGCGGTCGATCATAACTCCGCCCGGCGGCAGACGCGGCGAAAAGCCGCGCTCCCGCCAGGGGTTCCCGAGTGAATTTCCGAGTGGCTGGGAAGCTCAGGGCCGCACGGCGGCCGCAGAGCCGGACCCACCGGCTGGAACGCCAGCAGACTTGCCGGCGGCTCTGGACCCAGACTTGGCCGCAGCCCCGGCGCCAGCCCCCGTCGCCGGCTTGGCTTCACCCGGTTTGGCGACTTCCGTCGCGCTGCCCGCGGCCCCATTGCCCACCGCGGATGACGGCTCCCCGTCGCCCACCTGCAAGCCTGCCGCTTGCAAGGCCTGCGCCTTTTTCTGACCGATACCGCGCACCCGTTCGGCCAGGTCTTCAAACGATTCGAACTTGCCGCCCCGGTCGCGCTCGGCAATGATGACTTCGGCCGTGCGCGGGCCGATGCCGCGAATCGTCTCCAATTGCTGGGCGTTGGCCTGATTGACGTCCAGCGCGTGAGCCTGGGGCGCGACAAAGCCTAGCCCGACCGTGACCAACAGTGCCCCCATTGCACGCCGCAACGCATGCCGGCCACCCTTTGCACGCATGGCCGCCATCGGCGAACGAAGCGCGTGGGTTGACGAGCACGGCAGCAATCCGGTGGGGGTGGACTCGATAAATGAATTCATGGGTGTCTCCTGAATGGATCTGTGCACAACGATTGTTGCGCCACCCCTGGATGATGGCCGCCCGCCCCGCGCTTGGGCCGCGCAGTGAACGGATTGATCCACCTCGGCAACTACGCAGACGAAAAAAAGCCACCAAATCGGTGGCTTCTTTTTGCACGACATGCGCCGCGCGAATTGCAGCACTCGTGCAGCACTGATGCAGCACTTATTGCAGCGCTCAATCAAGCATTTATCGACGCGCGCGCCAGTACCGCACGTACTCGGCCACGCCCGTCTGCACATCCCGCATCGGGGCGTAAAAGCCCGCCGTGCGCAACTGCGTCACATCGGCTTGCGTGTAGCTTTGATAGCGCCCCTTCAGATCGTCCGGGAACGGGATGTAGCGGATGAGATCCAGCTCCACCAATTGCGCGAGCGTCAATTCGGCTTCGCCACGTTCCGCGCGCAAGGTGTTCACCACGGCCGCCGCCACGTCATTGAACGGTTGGGCGCGCCCGGTGCCGCAGTTGAAGATGCCCGACTGTTCCGGGTGATCCAGAAAATGCAGGTTGACCGCCACCACGTCTTCCACCGAGATGAAATCGCGGCTCTGCCCGCCGTCCACGTAACCGTCCCAGCCCGCAAACAGGCGCACATGGCCGTGTTCCAGGAACTGGTTCATGTTGTGGAACGCCACCGAAGCCATGCGACCCTTGTGTTGCTCGTGCGGGCCGTAGACGTTGAAATAGCGCAGGCCCACAACCTGCGCGGTCAGGCTGTTCATGCGTTTGCGCAGGACCTGGTCGAACAGCAGCTTGGAGTAGCCGTAGACGTTCAACGGGCCTTCGTTGGCAGGATCTTCGACATAGATCGACGACCCGCCATAAACGGCAGCGGACGACGCATACAGGAACGGAATGCGGCGCTCCTGACAGAACTCGAACAACTCCAGCGTGACGCGGTAGTTGTTGTCCATCATGTAGCGGCCGTTGCGCTCAGTCGTGTCCGAACACGCGCCCTGGTGCAGCACGGCGCGCACGGCGGGCAGGCTGCCGTCAACGACGCGGCGGCGGAAGTCGTCCTTGTCCATGTACTCGGCGATCTGGCAATCGACCAGATTGACGAACTTGTCGCCCTCGGTCAGATCGTCCACCGCGATGATGTCCGTGATGCCGCGGCGGTTCAGCCCGCGCACCAGATTGCTGCCAATGAAGCCTGCGGCTCCGGTTACGACGATCATGAGGGTTCTCCTGCCAATTCCGCGGCGGTGACGACGGACGTGCCCAGCTTGCCCACGGCAATGCCGCCGGCCTTGTTGGCCCAGCCCATCGCCTCGGCCCACGGCAAGCCGATGGCGCGCGAGACGGCCAGCGTGGCCAGCACGGTGTCGCCCGCGCCGGACACATCGAACACCTCGTGCGCTTGCGCATCGATGTGGTCACGTCCGGTATCGGTAAACAAAGTCATGCCCTGCTCGGAACGCGTCACAAGCAAGGCTTCCAGGTCCAGGTCAGCGCGCAGGCGCTGCGCGCGATCGGTCAGTTCAGCTTCGGAATTCCAGCGGCCCACGGCCTGCTGCATTTCCGAACGGTTCGGGGTGACAAGCGTTGCGCCACGATAGCGCGCGTAGTCATCGCCCTTGGGGTCCACGAGCACCGGGATGCCTGCATGGCGCGCCATGGCCACCAGTGACTCGACGCGGGTCAGCACGCCCTTGGCGTAGTCGGACAGCACAACGATGTCGTGGTTGGCCAGATGACGCGCCAGCGCGGCGTCAACACTGTCGAGTGCGGCCTGCTCCGGATGCTGTTCGAAGTCCACGCGCAGCAGCTGCTGCTGGCGGCCCAGCACGCGCATCTTCAGCGTGGTGTGCAAGGATGGGTCGGCGATCAGGTCAGCCTGGATGCCGGCTTCAGCGGACAAACGGCGGATGCTGTCGCCCGCCTCGTCCGCGCCCAGCACGCCCACCAGCGTCACATGGCCGCCCAAGGCCGCCACGTTGCGCGCCACGTTGGCGGCGCCGCCCAGGCGGTCTTCGCGGCGCGCCACGCGCACCACCGGCACCGGCGCTTCCGGCGAAATGCGTTCGACTTCACCGAACCAGTAGCGGTCCAGCATGATGTCGCCGACCACGAGAACGCGGCTATGCGAAATGGCTTCGGCGGGGAAAGGCTTCATTCAAGTTCTTCCAGACGGCGCGGCGCATAGGTTTCCCAGGCGTTGCAGCCGGGACATTGCCAGTAAAAACGACGCGCTTGAAAACCGCAACTACGGCACGCATAGCGGTCCAGCCGTTGCGTATGCTTGTGGATCAGGCTGCGCAACAGCGTCAGATCGGCGCCAGGCACCGGCCCTTGCTCGGCGCCCGCATCCGGGTTGGCCAGTTCGGCTTCCAGCAAGCGATCCAGGCCCAGCAGGGACGGATGACTGCGCAGCGCACCCCGCGCAAACGCCCAAGCCACGACCGAGCCCTGTTGCACGCGCAGCTCGCGGAACACGACGTTGAAGAGATCCAGCGACGCATGGCGCTGATATTGCTTTTGCAGGAAGTCCAACCCCGCTTCCACCTGATTCGCGGCGCGGTAATTGGCCAGCAACTGCTCGGCGACGAGCCCCGCAAATTCGGGGGCGTCGGTCATGACCGACTCCAGGTACAGCCGTTCGCGCTTAGGATCTTGCTCCATCAACGCCAGGCGGGCGCGCAGCATGGCAGTGCGCACCATCGCGCCCTTGCCCGCGGCCGGGTCGGTCGTGGACAAGGCGTGATCAGCGGCGTCCAGCGCCTTGTGCGCGGCATCCACATCCGCCGGCTTGGCGGACAGCGCCGTCTGCGCCTGTTCGCAGTAGTAGTGCACGATCTGCGGCACCGGCTCATCAACCAAACCTTGCAAGGTCTTGACGGCTTCAATCGCGCGCGGCCAGTCGTGTTCGGATTCAAAAATCCGGATCAGCGAACGCAAGGCGGGCAGCGCATAGCGCGTGTCCTTCAATTGCTCGAACCCGCTTTCGGCGCGGTCCAGCATGCCAGCCTTGAGGAAGTCTTGCGCCAATTCATGCTGCGCGTGCTCACGCTCGGCAGCCGGCAGGTCGGAGCGGCTTAGCAGGCTTTGATGCACGCGGATGGCGCGTTCCATCTCGCCACGGCGGCGGAACAGGCTGCCCAGCGCAAAGTGCAGCTCGGTCGTTTCCGGGTCCAGTTTGGCGACTTCGACAAAGGCGTCAATTGCGCGGTCGGGTTCCTCGTTGAGCAGGAAGTTCAGGCCCCGGAAATACGAGTCAGGCAGGCTGCGGGTTTCCCGAAGCATTTGCCGGATATCGAAGCGCGCGGCCAACCAGCCCAGCGCGAACAACACCGGCACGAAAATCAACCACCAAGGTTCAAAATCCACGTTTCGGGCTCTTGCGGTAATTCAGTGCGAAATTGACGGCGTGCAAGGATCGGCGCGCCATTACAGCGGCGACATCGGCGCAACGGCTTCGGGCGGCACGACAGGCGTGGTGCCATTCACCGCAGCCTGCACACGGTCCAGCTCGCGGCGCAAGCGGATGGCTTCGCGGCGGCGGCGCATGGCGGCGGGCACGGTCAGCAGCAGGCCAAACAAGGCGCCCGCCACAAACACCACCAGCATCACGACGATCAACGGCACGTCTTGCACGACGTAGTCCGCGTAGAACTTCACGGCAACCGGATCGGTGTTCTTCAAGGCGAACATCAATACCGCAATAAACACGAGCAATCGCAGGGCCCAGACTAGATAGCGCATGACGCATGCTCCAAAGAATTCAAGACTGTCAATTGTAAGCGACGTCTTAAAGGTCCCAAGAAAAAAAATCCCCGCATCACGGCTGCACGGCGGCGGCCGGAAAAAACAAAGCCCCTTGATTTCTCAAGGGGCCTGTTCTCGGTCCGATCTGCCCGTAGGCAGCCTTTACTAGCCGATACGTCAATGCATGGCGTGCAAACCTGCCATGGACGCCATCGGTTCACTCGATCCAGAAGATTGAGCGTCCTCGTCATTGCCGCCGACCAGGTCTACCCGTTCGCGCAATTCCTTGCCCGCCTTGAAGTGCGGCACCTGTTTACCAGGCACCAGCACTTGTTCGCCGGATTTCGGATTGCGACCGATGCGGGGAGACCGCTGCGACAACGAGAAGCTTCCAAAACCGCGGATCTCGATGCGCTGACCCGAGGCCAGGGCCTGGGTCATTGCATCCAGAACGGTCTTGACCGCGTAATCGGTGTCGCGGGCGGCCAGCTGAGGATAGCGGGCCGCCAAGGCGGCGATCAGCTCCGACTTGGTCACGAATTAACCGTCGTTGCGCTGTTGGTCCAGCTTGGCCTTCAGCAGCGCGCCGAGGTTGGTGGTGCCGGACGAAGCGCTGGCGTCGGACATGCGCTGGATCGTTTCGGCGGTCTCAGCGTTGTCGCGGGCCTTGATCGACAGTTGGATCGAACGCGTCTTGCGGTCGATGTTGACGATCATGGCTTCGATGTTTTCGCCAGCGTTCAGAACGGTGGTGGCATCTTCAACGCGGCCCGAGGAGATCTCGGAAGCGCGCAGGTAGCCTTCAACGTCCACGGACAGCGTAACAACAGCGCCCTTGGCTTCGACGGACTTGATGGTGCCCGGAACAACCGCGCCCTTGTCAAACGTGGCGACGAAGTTGTTGAAGGGGTCGCCTTCCAGCTGCTTGATGCCCAGCGAGATGCGTTCCTTGTCGGTATCGATGCCCAGAACCACGGCTTCGATCTCGTCGCCCTTCTTGAAGTTGCGCACGGCTTCTTCGCCCGTTTCCGTCCACGACAGGTCGGACAGGTGAACCAGGCCGTCGATGCCGCCAGGCAGACCCACGAACACGCCGAAGTCGGTGATCGACTTGATGGCGCCGCGGACCTTGTCGCCGCGCTTGAAGTTCGTAGCGAACTCTTCCCACGGGTTTTGACGGCACTGCTTCATGCCCAGCGAGATACGACGACGGTCTTCGTCGATTTCCAGGACCATGACTTCGACTTCTTCGCCCAGGGTAACAACCTTGCGCGGGTCGACGTTCTTGTTGGTCCAGTCCATTTCGGAGACGTGAACCAGGCCTTCGATGCCGGCTTCGACTTCGACGAAGGCGCCGTAGTCGGTCAGGTTCGTGACCTTACCGAACAGGCGGGTGCCTTGCGGGTAGCGGCGAGCCAGGCCCACCCACGGATCTTCGCCCAGCTGCTTGACGCCCAGCGAGACGCGGCTCTTTTCTTGGTCGAACTTGAGGACCTTGGCTTCGACTTCTTGACCCACTTGCAGGACTTCGGACGGGTGACGCACACGACGCCATGCCATGTCGGTGATGTGGAGCAGGCCATCGATGCCGCCCAGGTCAACGAACGCGCCGTAGTCGGTGATGTTCTTGACCACGCCCTTGACCACAGCACCTTCGTGCAGGGTTTCGAGCAGCTTTTGACGCTCTTCGCCCATGCTGGCTTCCAGCACTTGGCGACGCGACAGCACAACGTTGTTGCGCTTGCGGTCGAGCTTGATGACCTTGAATTCGAGGGTCTTGCCTTCGTACGGGGTGGTGTCCTTGACCGGACGCAGATCCACCAGCGAACCCGGCAGGAACGCGCGGATGCCGTTGGTCATGACGGTCAGGCCGCCCTTCACCTTGCCGGTGATGGTGCCGGTAACCAGTTCGCCGTTTTCCAGGGCCTTTTCCAGCTGCAGCCAGGCCGACAGGCGCTTGGCGCGGTCACGCGACAGGATGGTGTCGCCGTAGCCGTTTTCCAGGGAATCGATGGCCACCGAGACGAAATCGCCGGGTTGCACTTCGAGCTCGCCCTGGTCGTTCAGGAACTCTTCCAGGGGGATCAGCGCTTCGGACTTCAGGCCGGCGTTGACGACGACGAAATTATGGTCGACGCGCACGACTTCGGCGCTGATGACCTCGCCGGACTTCATGTCCTGGCTCTTGAGGCTTTGTGCGAAAAGGTCGGCGAAACTTTCGCCGCCGGTGGCGGTAGTGGAAACGGAAGACATGGGGTTGAAATCCATTGGGCCGAAATGGCCGTTAAGAACACACCGCAGCGGATTGCCCGCCACAGTGGAGTCAAAATACCTGTTTGCCGGTTCGCCCCTGCGGGGTGGCCCGTGGGGGGTTGCGCCTGGCTAGAACAGGGCCTAATAAAATTTTCTGGCTGTCTGCGCTATCGCCTTTCAGCTACTGCCTTTCAGCTATCGCTTTTCAGCCATAGCGGTTGGACTATTTTTGCGCTTGTTGCCAGAAATCCAGTATTGCCTGCACTGTTTCTGCAATCGTCAAATTTGACGAATCCAGCACATGTGCGTCTGCTGCGGGAGCAAGCGGCGCCGTGGCGCGCTGGGTGTCGCGGGCATCTCGCTCGCGCATATCTCGCAGAAGGTCGTCTAGATTAGCAGAAATTCCCTTTTCGATCAACTGCTTACGCCGCCTCTCCGCCCGGGCGACCACGTCGGCAACCAGGAACACCTTCAGGGACGCATCGGGAAAGACCACCGTGCCCATATCCCGGCCATCCGCCACCAGCCCGGGAGGCAGGCGGAAAGCGCGTTGACGTTCGAGCAGCGCTTGGCGCACACCCGGAAAAGCCGCCACCCGGGAGGCGAAATTACCCACTTCCTCGCGGCGGATGTCGTGGCCGACGTCGGCGCCTTCCAGGTAGACGTGGGGACCGTCAAAGCGCACATCCAGCGTCTCGGCCACGCGGGCCACGCCCGGCTCGTCGTCCGCGGCCACGCCCTGCTTGATGGCGGCCAGCGCCGTCAGGCGGTACAACGCGCCGCTGTCCAGCACGTCCCAGCCCAGCGCCTTGGCGACGCGATGCGCCACGGTGCCCTTGCCCGACGCGGTGGGCCCGTCAATCGTGATGACCGCAGCCACGGGAGAATCAATCGAAGAAGTCAAAGTCATGTAGGTTTTTCGCTAGGCCGATACCAGGCTCGCGTAGACATCAAAGTAACCCGGGAACGTCTTGCTAACGCAACCCGGGTCCAGAATTCTGACCGCCGCCGGGCCGAAGGCCGCCAGCGAAAAGCACATCGCCATGCGGTGGTCGTCCCAGGTGCCAATGTGCGCATCGCGCCAGGCGTCCTGCGCCGGAGGGATGACGCGCAGCCAATCCGGCCCCGATTCCACCTGCGCGCCCAGCTTTTCAAGCTCGGTTTGCATGGCGTGGATGCGGTCGGTTTCCTTCACGCGCCAGCTGCCGATGTTGCGCAGGCGGCACGGGCCGTCGGCATACAGGGCCAGCGCGGCGGCCGTCATGGCAGCATCGGGGATCAGATTGAAATCGGTATCAAAGGCCTTCAGCCGCGCGCCGTCGGCAACGCGCACGCCCGACACTTCGATCCAGTCGGGGCCATACGTGACCGTGGCGCCCATCTGCGCCAGGGTATCGGCAAACGCAACGTCGCCCTGGATGCTGTCCGCGCCCACGCCCGTCACGCGCAACGGGCCACCGCCAATGGCGCCCAGCGCCAAAAAGTAGGAAGCCGTCGACGCATCGCCTTCCACCGCGATCTGACCGGGGCTGCGATAACCCGCGCCGCCTTCAATCACGAAACGGCTCCATCCATCACGCTGCACCTGCACGCCAAAGCGCGCCATCAGATTCAGCGTGATTTCGATGTAGGGCTTGGAGATCAGCTCGCCCACCACTTCGATCGTGACGGGCTTGCCGCTGCGGCCCGCCTGCAAGGGCGCGGCCAGCAACAATGCCGTCAGGAACTGGCTGGACACGGAACCCTGCACGCGCGTGACGGCGTCCTCGGCGATGGCGCCGCGGCCGATGTGCAGCGGCGGATAGCCCGGCTGGCCCAAGTAATCAATGCGGGCGCCCAGTGCATTCAAGGCATCCGCCAGATCACCAATGGGGCGCTCATGCATGCGCGGCACGCCCGACAAGCGGTAGTCGCCACCCATCAAGGCCAGCGCGGCCGTCAGCGGACGAATCGCGGTGCCGGCGTTCCCCATGAAGAGGTCCGCGCTTTCCACGGGAAAACGCCGGACGCCCTCGACGGTGACGCGGCCGGCGTCCAGGTCAGACACCTGCACGCCTAATTGGCGCAAGGCGCCCAGCATGACGCGGGTATCGTCAGAATCCAGCAGGCCGGTGATGACCGTCGTGCCCTCGGCAATGGCCGACAGCAGCAGCACGCGGTTGGAAATGCTTTTGGAACCGGGCAAGGCCATCACGCCCTGCGCTTGCCGCACGCGCGGCAGATCCAGATAAGCCAAAGCGTTCATGTCAGCTACTCCTTGCGCCAATGACGGCGCGCCTGGGCTGCCGTGTCCAGCAGCGCCAGCAAAGCGGCGTCATCGCCATCGGCAATGGCGCGTTCAGCGCGATCCAGCACGGCGCGCACATCGGCAAGCTCGGCCAGCATCGCGTCGCGATTAGACAGAAAAATGTCGCGCCACATCTCCGGCGACCCCGCCGCGATGCGCGTGAAATCACGAAAGCCGCTGCCGGCCAGCGCCAGCCGGGTCGGGGCATCAGCGGCGGTCGCCACCTGCTCCATGTACACCGACGACAACAAGTGCGGCAGATGGCTGACCGAGGCCAGCACGCGGTCGTGCGCATCGGCATCCATGTCGATCACACTGGCCCCGCAGGCTTGCCACGCGCGGCGCACCAGGTCGATGGAAGCGGCGGCGTTCTCGGCAAGCGGCGTCAGAATGACGGTTCGCTGGCCATACAGATCAGCATCGGCGGCATCCGGCCCCGTACGCTCGGCGCCCGCAATGGGGTGGCCCGGCACGAAACGCCCGATGTGTTCGCCCAGCGCGTCGCGCGCGGCTTCGACAACCTCGGCCTTGGTGCTGCCTGCATCGGTCAATACCGTGCCTGCGCCCAAGTGCGGCAGCATCCGCGCCAGCACGTTCTTCAAGCCGCCAACCGGCGTGGACAGCAGCACCAGGTCCGCCCGAGCGGCTGCGTCTTCCGCGCTGACCGCTTCATCAATCAGCCCCAGCTCAACGGCGCGCGCAAGCGATGACGCATTGCGCCCCACGCCTAACACGCGGCCAACCTGGCCTGCCCGGCGCAACGCCGCAGCAAATGAACCGCCGATCAGGCCCACACCCACCACGGCCAATACAGGAATCAGGGGGCCAGCGGCCCCCTGATTCGTAGAAGGTAACGCGTCGTTCATGCGGACAAAATGGCGGTCAGGGCATCAATGAAGCGGGCGTTTTCTTCCGGCAAGCCGATCGACACACGCAGCCATTCCGGCAGGCCATCGCCCGCCACCGGGCGCACAATCACGCCACGCTTGAGCAATTCCAGATTGATGCGGGGCGCGTCGCCCACATGCACCAGCACGAAGTTGCCGTAGCTGGGCACGTAGCGCAGCTTCAGCTGGTCGAACGCCGCGCAAAGCTGCGCCTTGCCCGATTTGTTCGAGGCATAGGCCTCTTCCAGATAGGCCGCATCGCCCAACGCAGCAATCGCCGCGGCCTGCGCCAGCGTGTTGACGTTGAACGGCTGGCGCACACGATTCAGCAGGTCGGTCAGCGGAGGCTGCGCCACCGAGAAGCCCACCCGCAAGCCCGCCAGACCATAGGCCTTGGAGAACGTGCGCGAGATGATCAGGTTCGGGAACCGGCGCGCCAGCGCGGTGCTGTCGAAGCGGTGTTCCGGGTCCAGGTATTCGTTATAGGCCTCGTCCAGCACCACCGTAACGCGGTCGCCATGGGCAGCTTGCACGCGTTCCAGGAAGGACGCGACCTTGTCGCCCGGCACGAAGGTGCCCGTCGGGTTGTTGGGGTTGGCGATGAACAGCAGGCGCGTGTCGTCGGCAATGGCGTCAAACATTGCATCCAGATCATGGCCATAGTCTTGCGCCGGCACCACGATGTGGCGCGCGCCGCGCGCTTGCGTGGCCAGGCGGTAGACGGCGAACGAATGCTGCGCATACACCGCCGACGAACCCGGCTCCAGCAGCGCCAGTGCCGCGATTTCCAGAATGTCGTTGGAGCCGTTGCCCAGCGTGATCCAGTTCATCGGCACGCCATAACGCTCGGCCAGCGCCGCCTTCAGGTCAAAGCCATTGGGATCGGGATAGCGAGCCAGCGACTCGGCGGCGGCCAACATGGCGGCACGCGCCGACTTCGGCATGCCCAGCGGGTTTTCGTTCGACGCCAGCTTGACGATGCCCGCCGGGTCCAGCCCGAACTCACGGGCCAGTTCTTCAATGGGCTTGCCCGCCTGATAAGGCGCGATGGCGCTGACGTGCGCGGGAGCAACGAGGGGCTTGGATGCGGTGGTCATGGTGTGGAGGCTCACGGCGCCGGGTAAGAACCCAGCACTTTCAGATAGGCAACCTGCGCCTGCAGGGTAGCAAGGGCGCGCTCGACGTTCGGATCATTACGATGACCCAGGACATCAACGTAAAAGTAGTATTCCCACTGGCCGGTGCGCGCCGGGCGCGACTCAAAGCGCGTCATCGACACGCCGTTTGCCGCCAGCGGCGCCAGCATTTCGTAGACCGCGCCCGCACGGTTCGGCACCGCCAGGATCAGGCTGGTCTTGTCCTTGCCACTGACCAGCGGCTGGATATTGCCGATGGCCAAAAAGCGCGTGCGGTTGTGCGGATCGTCCTGGATGCCGGCCGCGACGACCTGCAAATTCCAGGCAGGCGCCGCCACTTCGCCGGCGATTGCCGCGATGGTGGGATCGCCCGCGGCGGCGCGGGCCGCTTCGGAATTGCTGGACGCAGCAACGCGGTCCACATCGGGATAGTTGCGCGTCAGCCAGCCCTGGCACTGCGCCAGCGCTTGCGGATGCGCGGAGATGGTTTTGATGCCGTCCATGCTGCCCGACTGCGACATCAGGCAATGGCGGATCACCAGCGAGCGCTCGCCCAGAATCGTCAGCGGTGTGTTCAGCAGCAAGTCCAGGCTGCGGTTGACGGCGCCTTCGGTGGAATTTTCCACCGGCACCATGCCCACATCGGCCTGGCCGCCTTCGACGGCACGAAAGACTTCATCAAACGACGCACACGGCAGCTTTTGCACGGCGTGGCCGAAATGCTCCAACGCGGCTTGCTCGGAAAACGAGCCTTGCGGACCCAGATACGCCACGGTCATGCCGCGCTCCAGGCCACGGCAAGCCGAGATGATCTCGGTCCATACCGACGCCACGCCCGCATTCGGGAACGGGCCGGGGTTGATCTGCTGCAAGCGGCGGATGACTTCGGCTTCGCGCTCGGGGCGCAGCACCGGGCCGTCCGCTTGCGCGGCATGCTTGGCCTCGCCCACTTCCAGCGCGGCGCGTGCGCGCTGCGAGAGCAGGTCGAGGATCTGCGCGTCCAACGCATCAATGCGTTCACGCAAGGGACGCAGCTTGCGCTGCAGATCTTCATCCATAGCGGCGCTCGAATTCCTTCAGGTACTCGACCAGCGCCGACACCCCGGCAAGGGGAACGGCGTTGTAGATGGAGGCACGCATGCCGCCCACGCTCTTGTGGCCCTTCAGTTGCGTCAAACCCGCCGCATCGGCGCCTTGCAGGAAGGCGTCATTCAGCGATTCATCGCGCAACACGAACGGCACGTTCATGCGCGAACGCACGGGAGCGTGAATGGGATTGCGATAGAAATTGGTGCTGTCCAGATAGCCGTACAGCAGGTCGGCCTTGGCCTTGTTGGCGGCTTCCATGCCCGCCACGCCGCCATTGGCCTTGACCCACTTGAACACCAGGCCCGCGACGTAGATCGCGAAGGTCGGCGGCGTGTTGTAGCGCGAATGATCCGCGGCCACATTGGCGTAATCGAAGGCGGACGGGCAGATCGGCAAGGCGTGGCCGATCAGGTCGCGGCGGGCGATGACCATGGTCACGCCAGCCGGGCCCGCGTTCTTCTGCGCGCCGGCATACATCATGCCGCAGCGCGTCACGTCCATCGGACGCGACAGGAAATGCGAAGACGCATCGACGACCAACGGCACGTCGGGTGCGCCCAGCGCGGCGGTGTCGGGCCAGTCCATGAACTCGACGCCGCCGATGGTTTCATTGCTGCACAGGTGCAGGTAGGCCGATTCCTTGCGCACATTCCAGGTATCGACGGGCGGCACCCAAGTCAGCGGCGCCTGCTCGCGGCCATCCAGCTGGATGGCTTGCTCGCTGCTTGCCGCGACATGGGTGCTGCCATAGCGCCCGGCTTCCTTGTACGACCGCTTGGACCAATGGCCCGTCACGACGAAGTCGGCAGCTGGCGTGCTGCGGCGTCCCATGAGATTCATGGGAACGATGGCGTTCTCCCCGGAACCTCCGCCTTGCATGAACATGACCGCGTAATCCGCGGGCAAGCCCAGCAGCTCGCGCAGGTCGGATTCGGCTTCGTCGCAGATCTGCACGAAGTGCTTGCCGCGATGAGACATTTCCATCACCGACATGCCACTGCCATGCCAATCCAGCATCTCAGCTGCTGCTTGCTGCAATACCACCTCGGGCAAGGCCGAGGGGCCTGCCGAGAAGTTCCAGGGGCGGGCCATTATTGCTCCGTAGGTTCCGTCGAATCCGTCGAGTCTGCTGCACCGTTGCTGTCGTCGCCGCCGTCAGCCTGGACGTCTTCGTCCAGTTCGCCGTCGTCGTCAGCATCGCTTTCCACGACACGGCGCACACCGGACAGCGTGCTGCCGTCATCCACGTTGATCAGCGTGACGCCTTGCGTGGCGCGGCCCATTTCGCGGATTTCCGCGACACGGGTACGCACCAGCACGCCGCCAGTGGTGATCAGCATGATTTCGTCGGTCGGGTTGACGAGCACCGCGCCCACCACCTTGCCGTTACGCGAGCTGGTCTGGATGGCAATCATGCCCTTCGTGCCACGGCCGTGGCGCGTGTATTCGCCAATCGGGGTGCGCTTGCCGTAACCGTTTTCGGTGGCGGTCAGCACGGTCTGCGTTTCGTCGCCGGCAACCAGCAGCGCGATGACGGTCTGCGTTTCTTCCAGCATCATGCCGCGCACGCCGCGGGCATTGCGGCCCATCGGACGCACGTCGTTTTCGTCGAAACGCACGGCCTTGCCGGAGTCCGAGAACAGCATGACATCGTGCTTGCCGTCGGTGAGGTCGGCGCCGATCAGGTAGTCGCCATCGTCAAGGTCAACGGCGATGATGCCGGCCTTGCGCGGGTTGGAGAAGTCGGACAGCGGGGTCTTCTTGACCGTGCCGCGCGACGTCGCCATGAAGACGTAGTGATCTTCGCTGAATTCCTTGACCGGCAACACCACCGTGACCTTCTCGCCGTCAGCCAGCGGGAACATGTTGACGATGGGCTTGCCGCGCGAGTTGCGCGTGCCTTGGGGCACTTCCCAGACCTTCAGCCAGTACACGCGGCCGCGGTTCGAGAAGCACAGCAGGTAATCGTGCGTATTGGCGATGAACAGCTGGTCGATCCAGTCGTTTTCCTTCATCGCCGTGGCTTGCTTGCCGCGTCCGCCACGCTTTTGCGAGCGGTACTCGGACAGCGGCTGGCTCTTGATGTAGCCGCCATGCGACAAGGTCACGACCATGTCGGTCGGCGTGATCAGATCTTCGGTGTCGAGCTCGGTCGCGTTCATCTCGATTTCCGAGCGGCGCGTGTCCTTCGTGCCGGTCGAGAATTCGGCCTTGATGGCTTGCAGCTCGTCGCTGATGATCGTCGTGATGCGCTCGGGGCGCGCCAGGATGTCGAGCAAGTCGGCGATGGTGGACATGATGTCCTTGTATTCGCCAACGATCTTGTCCTGCTCAAGCCCGGTCAGGCGTTGCAGGCGCATGTTCAGGATTTCCTGAGCCTGCGTGTCGCTCAGACGGTACAGGCCGTCGCCTTGAAGACCGAACTCAACGCCCAGATCGTCGGGGCGGAATGCTGCGCGGCCGCCCGGGGTGTCGCCGTCGGCGCGCGACAGCATGTCGCGAACCAGGGACGAATCCCACGACTTCGCCATCAATTCCTGGCGGGCGACGGGAGGCGTCGGCGCGGCCTTGATGATCGCGATGAAATCGTCGATGTTGGCCAGTGCAACGGCCAAGCCTTCCAGCACATGGCCGCGTTCGCGAGCCTTGCGCAGCTGGAACACCGTGCGGCGCGTGACCACTTCGCGGCGATGCTGCAGGAAGTAGTCGATCATCTGCTTCAGGTTGAGCAGGCGGGGCTGGCCGTCGACCAGCGCCACCAGGTTCATCCCGAAGGTGTCTTGCAGCTGCGTGTTCTTGTACAGGTTGTTCAGAACAACCTCGGGAACCTCGCCGCGCTTGAGCTCGATGACCAGGCGCATGCCGTCCTTGTCGGACTCGTCACGAATATCGGAGATGCCTTCGATCTTCTTGTCGTTGACGAGTTCGGCAATGCGTTCCTGCAGCGTCTTCTTGTTGACCTGGTAGGGAATCGCGTCGATGACGATGGCTTGGCGGTTGCCCTTTTCCATGTCTTCGAAGTGGGTCTTGGCGCGCATGATGACGCGGCCGCGACCGGTGCGATAGCCTTCGCGCACGCCGGACATGCCATAGATGATGCCGCCCGTGGGGAAGTCCGGCGCCGGGATGAGCTCGATCAGCTCGTCAACCGTGCAGGCCGGATTGCGCAGGCAGTACAGGCAGCCGTCGACCACTTCCTGAAGGTTGTGGGGCGGAATGTTGGTGGCCATGCCCACCGCGATACCCGAGCTGCCGTTGACCAGCAGGTTGGGCAGCCGCGACGGCAACAGCAGCGGTTCTTGTTCGCTGCCGTCGTAGTTGGGGCCGAAGTCCACCGTCTCCTGGTCGATATCGGCCAGCAGCTCGTGCGCAATCTTGGCCAGACGGATTTCGGTATAACGCATCGCCGCGGCGTTATCGCCGTCGATCGAGCCGAAGTTACCCTGACCGTCAACCAACATGTAGCGCATTGAGAAATCTTGCGCCATGCGGACGATGGTGTCATAGACGGACTGGTCGCCGTGGGGGTGGTACTTACCGATGACGTCCCCGACGATACGCGCCGACTTCTTGTAGGCGCGATTCCAATCGTTGTTCAGCTCATGCATCGCGTAGAGCACGCGCCGGTGGACGGGTTTGAGCCCGTCCCGCACATCCGGTAGCGCCCGCCCAACGATCACGCTCATCGCGTAATCGAGGTAACTGCGGCGCATCTCTTCTTCCAGCGAAACCGGAAGCGTCTCCTTGGCAAAGGAATCCATATATATAACGACAGAATCGTGTAAGGAGGAACCCGGGCCGGGTAAACAGGAAATTCTATCATTCGATTCCATTCCAGGCCGGCAGGGTCGTGGCAAGCTGCCTGGAAGGCGCTTGCCGCGGTCGCCGATCAGGCCAACGACCCGCCCGCCCGACCGCGCCCGGCGGCCCTGTTGTCAAAAACCAACAGGGAAAACCGATGGAGTGCCGAAAACGTCGTATCCAGCGTTAATGCGCCTCTCCAGGGAAGCCAAAGGCCCCCAAATGCCTTAAGATTGTTTCCAGCACGCAGGAAACCCAGTAGCTATTCCTTTGAACCAGCTCTTGGCGTTGCTATACTGGCCCCGTTTTCCTGATATGCGGCGGGGGTTCGCTGCGAGTCACTTATCCAGCTTCAAGCTCAACGAGGAGAAACATGAACAAACCCTCCAAATTCGCTCTGGCGCTCGCCTTCGCCGCCGTCACGGCCTCTGGTGTAGCTTCCGCGCAAACCGTGGACAACTGGCGCAACCCGTTCGGTAACGTTTGGAAAAACGGTACGAACGAACTGTGCTGGCGCGATGCTTTCTGGACCCCTGCCACCGGTATCCCCGGTTGCGACGGTGTCCCGGTTGCACAACAGAAGGCGAAGCCGGCCCCGATGGCGGCAAAGGTCGTGTTCAATGCTGACACGTTCTTCGACTTCGACAAGTCGACCCTGAAGCCCGAAGGCCGTCAATTGCTGGACCAAGTCGCCCAGCAAGCTCGCGGTATCGAGCTGGAAACCATCATTGCTGTTGGCCACACCGACTCGATCGGCACGGAAGCCTACAACCAGAAGTTGTCCGAGCGCCGCGCCGCTTCGGTCAAGACCTACCTGGTCAGCAAGGGCATCGACCCGAACCGTATCTACACGGAAGGCAAGGGTGAGCTGAACCCGATCGCTTCCAACAAGACGAAAGAGGGCCGTGCCCAAAACCGTCGCGTTGAAATCGAAATCGTGGGTAGCCGCAAGTAATTGCCGGACTAGCTACAATAAGGGGCCTCGCATAGCGAGGCCCTTTTTTTCGTCCGTCATGCACCAATGCGGTGCCATGGCGCGTAGCCGCCCCGCCCTCGCGCGGACGGGCCCCTCTATATATATAGCGTCGCCTTTCGCTGGACCTTCCCATGACCACGCAAATTCACGACTCCGATCGCCCTGCCGTCAACGCCGATCAGGCAGAACTCGACAAGTTCAGCGCCCTGGCCAGCCGCTGGTGGGACCCCGAGAGCGAGTTCAAGCCCCTGCATGCGATCAATCCGCTGCGCCTGGAATGGATTCAGGAATGCGCGGGCAGCCTCGCCGGCAAAAAGGTGCTGGATGTGGGCTGCGGTGGCGGCATCCTGTCCGAGGCGATGGCGCGCGGCGGCGCAGACGTGACCGGCATCGATCTGGCCGACAAATCTTTGAAGGTGGCACGCCTGCATGGCCTGGAATCGGGCGTGAAGGTCGAATACCGCAAGGTGCCCGTCGAAGAACTGGCTACGGAGCAGCCCGGCCAGTATGACGTGGTCACGTGCATGGAAATGCTGGAACACGTGCCCGACCCGGCCTCGATCGTGCGCGCTTGCTCAACGCTGGTGAAACCGGGCGGCTGGGTGTTCTTTTCGACACTGAACCGCAACGCCAAGTCGTTTTTGTTCGCCATCGTGGGCGCCGAATACGTGCTGCGCTTGCTGCCGCGCGGCACGCATAGCTACGACCAGTTCATCAAACCCAGCGAACTGTCCGCTGCGGCCCGCGCCGCCAGCCTGGAGCCCATCAGCATGCGCGGCATGGAATACAACCCCATTACCCAGATCTACACCTTGTCGTCCGACACGTCGGTTAACTACCTGATGGCTACCCGCAAATGAGCGCCCTGATTCTGTTCGACTTCGACGGCACCCTGGCCGACACCGCCCCCGACCTGGCCGCCGCCGCCAACCAGCAGCGCACGCGCCGCGGCCTGGAACCCATGGCCTACGAAGCGCTGCGCCCCGTGGCCTCGCAAGGCGCGCGCGGTCTGCTGCGCGTGGCGCTGGATTTGAAACCCGGCGACCCGGATTACGAGCCGACGCGCCTGCAGTTCCTGGAAGACTACGCCGCGAATTCGACCGTACACAGCAAACTGTTCCCGGGTATCGAATCGCTGCTGGCAGACATCCGCCGCCGCGGCCTGTCGTGGGGCATCGTCACCAATAAGGTCACGTACCTGACCTTGCCGATCGTTGAATTCCTGGACCTGACGCGCGACAGCGCCGTGCTGGTCTGCGGCGACACCACCGCCTACGCCAAGCCGCACCCGCTGCCGCTGCAGCACGCTGCGCGTGAAGCCGGTTTCGCCACCGACCGCTGCGTCTATGTGGGCGACGATCTGCGCGACATCCAGGCCGCGCACGCAGCAGGTATGCCGGCCGTTGCGGCCGCCTACGGTTACGTGGGTGAAGACGACAACATCACGGCGTGGGAAGCGGAGACCTGCGCCTACACGCCCGAAGAACTCTGGGCCGCCATCGAGCCGCTGTTGCCTGCCGACGTGCGCTGATCGCCCAAAGCCGGGGGGGCCTTGTCTGGCCCCGCCCGCTTTCTGACACCGGTTCGCGCATATTGGTTGCCCTGCGCGAACAATCTATCCGGACTCGGCCCCTTTATCCGGATTCCGAACTCCCCTAAAGTGTGAACCATGCATGGCATTCGGGCGCTTACCGATTGCCATTCCGGCTGACGCCGGTGTTGCGCAAGCCCGCTTTCGCAACGACATCCCTCCCCGCCGACGGCTTACTCCCGACGTGCACCGTGCTCTGGCCATACCGCGCCGCGCACCTTTGACCTTTTAGTCCGCCTACAACGCCCTGCCCCCCGCGCGCCGCCATTCGGCTTCGCGCCAGAGGAATGCCTATGCTTTTGCCCATCCTGCTACTTTCTGCCGCCGGTTTCACCATTCTGACCACCGAATTTCTGATCGTCGGGCTGCTGCCCGGTCTCGCCCGTGACCTGGACGTCACCGTATCGCAGGCAGGATTGCTGGTTTCGCTGTTCGCGTTCACCGTCGCGGCGACCGGCCCCCTGCTGACGGCCTTGATGGCCAACATGGAACGCAAGCGCCTGTTCATCGGCGTGCTGGCCTTGTTTGGCGTGTCCAACGCCGTGGCGGCCATGGCGCCGAACATCTGGGTCATGGCGGCGGCCCGTTTCGTGCCCGCGCTGGCGCTGCCGGTGTTCTGGTCGCTGGCCAGCGCCACGGCCGTGGAACTGGTGGGCCCGGCCCGTGCTGGCCGTGCGATTTCCATGGTCGCGTTCGGCATCGTCGCCGCCACCGTGTTCGGCATTCCCATTGGCGTGCTGATCTCGGACGCATTCGGTTGGCGCGCCGCGTTCTGGGTGCTGTCGGGCGTTGCCTTCGCCAAGGCGCTGTTGCTGCTGCTTGCCTTCCCCAGCACGCGCATCCGCGCCGACAGCGTCAAATTGGTCACGCAGCTGCGCATTCTTCGCAACCCGATCGTGCTGGGCCACGTGATGCTGTCGCTACTGGTGTTCACCGGCATGTTCACGGCCTATACGTATCTGGCCGACATGCTCGAACGCCTGGCCGGGTTCAATGGACAGATCGTCGGCTGGACGATGATGGCGTTTGGCGGCGTGGGACTCATCGGCAATACGTTGGGCGGGCGCATGGTCGACCGCAGCCCGCTGGGCGCCACCGCGTTGTTTTCATCCATGATGGCGGCCGGTCTGGCCTTCGTGGCGCCCGTGATGCAATCGCACGGCCTGCTGGCAATCGCGCTGGGCATCTGGGGCATCGCGCAGGCGGCGTTGTTCATCGTGTGCCATGTGCGTCTGATGAAGGCAGCGCCGGAAGCGCCCGCCTTTGCCGCGTCCTTGAACATTTCGGGCGCCAACATCGGCATTGGCCTGGGCGCCGTGGTGGGTGGCAACGTCATCGACCACTACGGGCTGGCGTCGCTGGGTTGGGCCGCCTCCGTCATCGTAGCGATTTCGGTGGGATTGGCCCTTGTGCTGATGGCCGCGTCACGCCCCCGCGCGCCAGCCAAGACAGCCTGCGCCAACGCCGCCTGAACCCCTGCGCGTGCCCGCCGCGCCACGCCATGACGGGTGGCGCGCGGAAATGCAGCAGGCTATGACGTTTACCAGTACAATAGAAAGTTCTTGGGGCCGATCCGGATTCGACGTGGGTCGCGAAACAACTCAGGGCATGCCGAGCACCAGTTCGCTCGTTAAACCACTGGAAACACTACAAACGCCAACGACGAGCGTTTCGCTCTCGCCGCTTAAGCGGTGAGCCGCTGCACTGATCTGTCCTTGGGTCAGGTGGAGGAAGGCAACTTCCTAGGGGGGTAACCCTCGAACCACAGCAGCGACATTCACAAGGAATCGGTCTGCGCTGGGGTCACACGGCTCAGATTTAAATTACGTGAATCGCTTTGGTCCGGCCTGTCGGTTGGCTAAGTCCAAAGTTAAAACTAAATAAATCGACTACGCATGTAGAACTGATTGCAGAGGGCTTGCGGACGGGGGTTCAATTCCCCCCGGCTCCACCAAATTCCGCTTTATTGCACAGTGCTTTAGCAAATGGCCAACTCTTCGGAGTTGGCCATTTTTTTTGTGCGCGGCAAATGAAATATTCCAACCAAACGCCACGCAGAAGCTTTGCAATCCTTGACGCAGCTAGCCCCGAACAAGGCGCTTAATCGCGTTATCTTCTAGGCCCTTGTTGCCCGACCACGACATTTGCCCACGCAACTGTCGGTAACGCCGAGGCATGAAGAACGGAAATTCAAAACGATTCGCCATCAAGCCTGACCCTATTTTGTCTATGAGGCATTTCTTGCCTCCTCGCAATACGTGACTGAAAGTGCCGTTGATCTTGCCCAGATCCGAAATAATCCGTCACATATTACGAATACTTTCAAGACATAATCAAACAAGGAAAAGCCGCCGGCGTCTGTGAGGTCACTCTTGCGATGAAAGTCCTTTCCATTTTCGGCACCCGCCCCGAGGCCATCAAGATGGCGCCGTTGGTGACCGCGCTTCAGCAGGAGCCGCAAATCCAGAGCGTGGTTTGCGTGACGGGGCAGCACCGGGAAATGCTGGACCAGGTGTTGGCGCTGTTTGATCTGCGCGCCCAGCATGACCTGGACATCATGGTTCCCAATCAAACATTGAACGGACTGTATGCGCGGCTGATCAGCCGGGTGGACAGCGTGCTTGAGGCCGAACAGCCTGACTGCGTGCTGGTGCACGGAGATACGAGCACCGCGTCCGCCTGCGCGTTGGCCTCATTCCACCGCCGTGTGCGCATTGGCCACGTCGAAGCCGGCTTGCGCACGGGCAATCTGGCGATGCCCTTTCCCGAAGAAATGAACCGGCGCGTCGTGGACGCGGTGGGCGACTGGCTGTTCGCCCCCACGGCGGAGTCACGCGCCAATCTGATGCGCGAAAACCTGGCGGGCCGGATCACCATTACCGGCAACACCGTGATCGACGCGCTGGCGATGACTTGCGCCAAGCTTGAGCCGCAAGGCGCGCTGGCGCAGCAGCTCGAAGCCCGATACCACTGGATCGACCCGTCGCGGCGCCTGCTGCTGGTCACGGGCCATCGGCGCGAGAGCTTTGGCGATGGCTTCAAGCACATCTGCGCGGCGCTGGCTGAACTGGCGACGCGCGAAGACCTGCAAATCGTTTATCCCGTGCACTTGAATCCGCAGGTACGCAATGTGGTGATGACGGAACTGGCCGGCTTGTCGAACGTGCATCTGATTGATCCCCTGGATTACCTGGACTTCGTCTGGTTCATGCAGCGCGCCTATCTCATCCTGACCGACTCGGGCGGGGTGCAGGAAGAAGCGCCGTACCTGGGCAAGCCCGTGCTGGTGATGCGCGACGTCACCGAGCGCCCCGAGGCCGTGCAAGCCGGAACGGTGGCGTTGGTCGGCACCGACACGCGGCGCATCGTCACCGAAGTGACCCGCTTGCTGGACAACCCTGACCTTCATTCGTCGTTCTCACGACGCATCAATCCTTATGGCGACGGCCGCGCCAGCCAACGCATCGTGGACGCGCTGTGCGGCCGCGCCGTGTCGGAGTTTGATCCTTACGGATCAGCTGCCGCCCCATCCGCCTGACGCCCCCTGCGACGTAATTCTGCCCGGAGCCCCCATGCCCCACCCTGCCCTGCCCATCCCCGTTGCCCGTACCTTATGCCGCGCCTTGATGGCCGCCGGCCTGCTGCTTCCGTTGACGGCGATGGCCAGCCCCGCTGGAGACGCGTTGCGCCGCCTGCAAAGCGACGATTGGGTGACGCGCAACACCACGCTGCAAGATCTGGGTATCAGTGAACCCGTCGTGCTTAGCAATAGCGACGCCCGGCAAGACTTCTACTTGCCCGTGCCGCGTGGCGTGCCCATTTCGGACGCCACCGTGAACTTTGACGCCAAGTACACCAAGGGCGAGCCGGGGCGGACCAGCATGGTGCTGTGGCTGGACGGCGTGCCGCAATCGGCCCAGCGCATTGCCGATGGCGACGGCACCGTTACGCGTAATCTGGCCGTTGAGCGCCGCAGCCGCGAGTCGGGCTTCCTGCGCCTGGGGGTGGACTGGCAATCGGAAATCGCGTTGCGCCACTGCGAAAGCAATCGCGCCACGGCAAACGCCCTGACCATTTCGCCCCGAACCCGGCTGAGTTACCGCTACGACGCCTCGGCCATCGGCAACCTGGACGACGCGTGGGGCACGCTGCCGGGCAAGCCCGTGCTGATGGTCGCCAGCAACAAACTGGACCAGCAGGCTTTCGATAGCGCATGGCGCATCGGCGTGGCCATGGAGCGCACGGGCAAGCGCGTGTCGGTGCGTGCATTCCCGTCCGTGGGAGACGAGGTCGATACGCGCGGCCTGCAAACGCCGGCGGGCCTGGAACAGGTCTCCGCATTTGCAGCCGTGGCGAATCAAGAGAAGCACAAGCTCGCCAGCCCCGCCGAGATCGGTGCGCTGCTGGTGTTGGGCGCCCCCGCCGTCAGTGGCGACGTGGTGATCGCCGACGCCTCGCTGCGCACCCGCTACAACGAAGCGCTGGACGCCTTGCAGGCGCAGCTGGCGTCCGACGCCGATGCCGCCGACGCGTTCAAGGCATGGCGCCAGCAGCGCATGCCGCTGGCCGGCGCAGACCTGCCGTCCAAAGACATTCGGCTGCTGGCCCTGGGCCGGCAGGCCGTCATCGCCATCGCCGCCGATGCCGGCGCGCAAGGCGCGGGCGCCTTCGACACGGCCTGGCGTCGCATCCTGGTCACGCGCCAGGTCAACGTGAAGACCGCCACGCCGCCGCAGACTTTCGCGGATGGCGGCCTGCGCCTGACGGCGCTGGGCGGTTCCGCCGACAGCTTCGATGTGGTCGCGCGTGGAGACTGGAACACGACGTTCCCGCTGGCGGCCGTATCCGCCGACGGCCGCATGCCCGGCGAGCTGGTGCTGGACCTGGCCGCCGCGCCCGGCGCATCGTCGACCCGGCCCGTGGCGTCGGTGTTCTGGAACGGCATTTTGTTGTCGGCCAAGCAATTGGACGCGGACGGCAAGCCCGAACGGTTGACGGCGCGCGTGCCTGGCTATGCGCTGGGTGTCACCAACGCCGTGCGCGTGACGTTCCAGCGCCAGCCGGTCTCCGTGGACTGCAACGAGATTCCCCAAGGCTACCCGGTCAACGTATTGCCGACGAGCTACGTAAAGCCCGAGCGCGCCGAACCCGACGGCACTTTCGTCGGCCTCTTGCCGCTGCTGGCAGGCTCGCCGCAACTGATCATCCCCGACAGCTATCTGGCCGACGCGCCCGACAACATCAAGCGTGTGATCGGCATCGCGTCCGCCAGCGGCATGTCGGTGACGCGCGCGGAATTGTCGGTGGCGCCGGCAGGCCAAGCCGTCAAACCGACCCGCCCGTTCCTGGCGATGGAAGTGGCCGTCGACGGCGCCAAGCCCATGGTCCAGGTCACCGACCGCAAGCAACTGAAGGTGGACGGCAAGGCCGCAACCTGGCTCGACATCTCTGGCCTGGATCACCTGAGCACCGCTGAAGTCGTCCGCGGCAGCGGGCAAGACGGCTTGTTGTGGCACACGCTGGGCCAGCATCCGGGCATGCTGGATGCGCCCTTCGTGCTGAACCGCGGCAATGTTGCCATCATCGGCGCAACGGGGCCGGTGGCGTGGATCGACAGCGCCAACCCCGACGCCAGCCACCCGCCCGGCGCAGGCGAAAGCGCCTTCTTTGAATGGCGCCGTTATATCTCGTGGAGCGTGCCGGCCATCAGCATCAGCATGCTGGTGCTGATCCTGATCCTGATCGTCGCCTTGCGGGTGAACCGCAGGAAGAACAAGGACAACAAGTAAACCGGAAGCGCCATGTCTTCGCTTTACTGGCCCTACTTCATCGCGGATTACTACCGCGGGCTGGAAGTCGTGACCGCCGTCGTGGGCGTGATCATCCTGCTCTCAAGCCTGGATGATCTGTTCATCGACGGCTGGTTCTGGCTGCGCGAGCTGAAGCGTTCCCTGACGGTCAAGCGCCGTTACGCGCCGCTTACCGCCGAGCAACTGCGCCAAAAGCCGGAACAGCCGCTGGCCATCATGGTGCCCGCATGGTTGGAGTACGACGTGATCTCGTCGATGCTTGAAACCATGGTGTCGACGCTGGAATACAAGAACTACATGATCTTCGTGGGCACGTATCAGAACGACCAGCGCACGATTGACGAAGTGGAGCGGATGCGGCGCCGCTATCGCCAACTGGTGCGTGTGGAAGTGCCGCATGACGGGCCGACGTGCAAGGCGGATTGCCTGAACTGGATCGTGCAGGCCATCTTTGCGCAAAACGAAAAGCAGCCCGAGCCGTTTGCCGGCGTCATCCTGCATGACAGCGAAGACGTGCTGCACCCGCTGGAACTCAAGTACTACAACTACCTGCTGCCGCGTATCGACTTCATCCAGCTGCCGGTGACGTCGCTGGAGCGCCATTGGTATGAGCTGGTGGCGGGCACCTATATGGATGAGTTCGCCGAGTGGCACACGAAAGACCTGGTGGTGCGCGAAAGCCTGTCCAGGATGGTGCCGTCGGCGGGCGTGGGCACATGCTTTTCGCGCCATGCATTGGAATCGCTGGCCGCCGAAACCAACAACCAGCCCTTCAACACCGATACGCTGACGGAAGACTACGACATCGGCGCGCGCCTGGCCCAGCGCGGCATGAAGCAGATCTTCGGCAAGTTCCGCGTGGAATACGTCACGCGCCGGGACTCCTGGTTTGGTCTCGGGCCTGAAAAAATATCGACCATCCGCATGCCACTGGGCGTGCGTGAGTATTTTCCCAACACCTTCCGCACGGCCTATCGCCAGAAGGCGCGCTGGACCTTGGGTATTGGCTTGCAAGGTTGGCAGCAAGTGGGCTGGACGGGATCATTTGCCACCAAGTACCTGCTGTTTCGGGATCGCAAGGGGCTGGTCACGTCGTTCATCGCCATCCTTGCGTACGTGTTGCTGGCCAATTTCTTTCTGTTCTTCCTGGCCGATAAATTCGGCTGGTGGACGGTGTATTACCCGTCGTACTTCAAGCCGGGCGGCTGGCTGGTGACGCTGATGTGGATCAACGCCGTCGCGCTGCTGTTGCGCGTGGTGCAGCGCGCGTACTTCGTCGGCCACATGTATGGGTGGGAACACGCCATGCTGTCGATCCCGCGGATGATCGTGGGCAACTTCATCAACGCGATGGCGGCGGCACGCGCCTGGCGGCTGTTCATCGTGCATCTGATCACCGGCAAGCGTCTGGCCTGGGACAAGACCATGCATGACTTCCCCAGCACGGATCAGCTGTCGCAGCAGCGCAAGCGGCTGGGTGAATTGCTGCTGTCCTGGCAGGCCATCGATCAGGACACGCTGGCGCGGGCGCTTGAGATTCAAGCCCGCGAGAAAAAGCCGTTGGGCAAGATCCTGATGGAACAAGGCTGGCTGGATGAACGCACATTGAACGAAGCCATCGATTTTCAACAAGCGGGTGAAGCCGATGCGCCGCCCTCGCATTCCGAAGACAAACCCGCGACCACATGACTCCGCTGACCCGTACGCTCCTGTTGTCTGCCGCGCTGGCTAGCGTGTGGACCGCCGCGCCCGTGGCCGCGCTAGCGCAAACCCCATCGCAACCCCCAGCACAAACCCACGCGCCCGCCAACGCGGCCAAAGCGGAAGCGCCGCTGGAAGGCGCCGCCTGGCAGTTTGCCGACGAGGGCTACAAGAACTACGACGCAGGCAAATACGAGCTGGCGCAGCAGCAGGCGGAGTCCGCCATCGCGTTGCGGCCCGACGTTGAGCGGTTGCGCCTGCTGCTGATTTACTCGCTGCAAAAACAAGGCAAGCTGAAAGAGGCGGATCAGGCGGCGGCCGACGCCATCAAGAATGGGCTGGACACGCCGGCTTTGCGTCAGGCGCGCGCCAACCTGCGCCCGCAAACCACCGCGCGTCCCGCGGCGCGCGCTGCCGGTGGTGCTGCGAGTAGTGCTGCGGGTAGTGCCGCCACTTCGTCGGCCTACCAACGCGGCTTTCCCATCGCCACCCGCGCGTATGCCGACTACAACCGCGCCGACTACCAGGCGGCAGCGCGTGGCGCGGAACAAGCGTTCCGCATCGACCCCAAGCAAGGCGCGTGGGCCATGCTGTGGCTGGACGCCCTGGAAGCCCAGAACCTGTATGCCGAAGCCGAGGCCGCAGCGGACAAGGCCATTACGCTGGGCGCGCCCAACAAGAACGACCTGACCGCACGGCGCCAGACGATGAAACGGCGCATGGCGGTGAAGCCGGCTGAAGAAGGCTATCAGGCGCTGATCGCCAACCGGCCGGGCGATGCCGTGCCGCTGGCGCGTCAGGCCGTAGCGTTGGCGCCCGACACCGCCAGCCATCGCTTGCTGCTGATGACGGCGCTGATGCTGGACAACCAGCTGGCCGCCGCCGAAGACGCCGCCACCGACGCTATGAAGCAGGACGACGAGAACACCGTGGCGCTGGTCATGCGCGGCTATCTGCGCCAACGCCAGGGCAAGACCGATCTCGCAAACCAGGACTTCGACGCCGCGCTCAAACAAGATTGGCTGGACGACGACCAGAAGCGCAACATCCGCCTGATTGCCGCCGACGCGTCGTTGGCCGCGGGCGAGAACGCGCGCGCACTCGCGCTGGTTCAGCCCTTGGGCGCCAAGGGCGCCAAGGACGAGGCCGCCGACTCACGCATCAAGCGCGCGCGTTCCAAACCCGCCGTGCCCGCCACCTTGACGCTGGCGAACTACCCAGCCCCCGTGCAAGATTGCCGCGACACGCCTTACGGCACCTCGTGCGAGCTGCTGCCGTCGGATGCGGCCGGCAGCGGCGGCCCTGCCGCGCTGGCCTATGCGGCCTACGCGCGCGAGGACTATCAAGAAGCCATCACCCAGGCGCGCAAAGCCGTCGAGCAAGACCCCGCCAACAAAGAACTGCAACGCCTGCTGACCACCACCCTGGCGGCAGGCAACCGCCAGCAATTGGCCGAAGCCAATCAACGCATGAGCGACGCGCTGGCGGCGCAACCCGATGACCCCACGCTGTTGATGCAACGCGGCTATCTGCATCAGCGCATGAAGCAGCCCAAGCTGGCGCTGCAAGATTTTCAGGCGGCCCGCGCTACCGGCAAGGCTCCGCCCACGGTCATTCTGGACGAGGGCTATGCGTTGTCTGGCGTCGGCGACAAGCGCGGCGCGGTCGAAAAACTGAAGCAAGCCATCGACGAAGCGGACGCCGGAAAACTGGAACTGACGCCGCAGCAGCGCTTTGACACGCGCAACGGCATCGGGGGCTTGTCGCGCGAATGGGGCGGCTATTTCTCGGCCGGCTATCGCGGCGCGCGGCCCGCGTCGTCGGGGCTGGGCGGCGCGGCGGTCACCGTACCGGGTGACGCCGTGTTCAGCACCGCCGAAATTTTCTGGCGCCCGTCGGATTTCCTGAACTCGTCCACGCAGACCTTCGAGCTGTACGGCCGCTTGTCCAACACCCTGTATGACAAGGGCGGCAAGACGACGAGCCAGACGGTATCTGATCCTTGCGGCGGCAGCATCGACATCAACGAAGCCACCAACCAGGGGCTGGCGGGCATTCCCACCACGGTGGGCTCGCTGGGCATGCGCTTCACGCCGTCTACCGAAGTGGGCCTGACCTTTGGCCTGGAACGCCAGTTCAATCTGGGCACCGCCACGCGGCGCGGCACGTTCAGCCCCGACCCATCCCGCTTGCGCTGCGCGCTGAACCGCGACAACGAGACGGCCCACTACCAAACCGATGCCGGCAGCGGCGGCTGGCTGGCGTATGTCACGTATGGCTTTTACGAAGGCACCACGCTGCGCATCGACCGCCCCGACTGGTTCACGATGGAAGGCTATGTGCAAGCCGGCTATTCGTGGCAGGACATGAATGCCAAGCTCTGGATGCGCGACAACGCCACGGGCGTAGACGGGGAAAAATCCTCGGGCAAGCTCAAGCGTGACCAGGCCTTCGGCGCCGGCGAATTACGCGTGGGCCGCAGCTACCGCGTGGACGCCATCAGCGACCGCCTGGTGTTCTTCCCGTACGCCGTGATCGGCGCGGACTGGCTGTCGAACCGCAACCGCGTATCGGGGTTGGACATCGACGGCACCGATTCCTACAACCTGCTGGGCAACGGCTCATCGTGGTCCATGGGCGCGGGCCCCGGCTTCAACATCCGTTACTGGTTCCGCGAAGACCACTACAACGCGCCCCGGTCGTATCTGGACCTGACCACGCAGTATCGATTCAACATTGGCGGCGGCGCGGCTGACCGGGCCCGGGGCCTGTTCATCAACCTGACTCTGTCGTACTGACGACACGCCAAACCGCAGCGAAAGGAGCTTCATGAAAATCACCGTACCTTTTTCCCGCCGCATGGCGCTTGGTTTTTCCGCCGCGCTGCTGGCCGTGGCCGCCCACGCGCAAGAAGGCTCGTCCATCGTGATCCAGGGCAAAGATAACTGGCTTTTTCCGGGCTGGGGAAGCCTGACCCAAGTCGATACGCGCGGCATCGACGCCGCGACGCAACTGGTGCGCGAGACCCGCGATGCGCTGGCGGCCAAGGGCATTCAGCTGGAAGTGCTGGTGCTGCCCGACAAGACGCTCTTCTATCAAGACAAGCTGCCCGATGGAAAGTCGCTGAGCGCGGACGTGAAGAAGCGCTATCAGACCATTCAAGACAAGCTCAAGCAGGCGGGCGTGTCGACGTTTGACGACGAAGCCGTGCTCAAACGGGTGAAGGACGGCGGACAAGACGTGTTCTATCGCACCGACCAGCATTGGACGCAGGCAGCGGCCGACGCCACTGCCGAGGCGCTCGCGCAGCGCATCAAGCAGGATGTGAAGGCGCTGGCGGGCAAACCGGGCACCGGCATGCCGCTGGGCAGCGTCGTGAATGAACGCCGCTATGGCGATCTGGCCGAACTGTTCCTGACGCCGGACCAGCGCAAACAAGCGGGCCGCGAAACCTTCACCGTGCGCCGCCAGGCCGACAACCAAAGTCTGCTGGACGATGCGCCCGCCCCCGTCCACGTGACGGGACACAGCATGGTGCAGCCGTATTTCGGCTTTCCGCAAAAGCTGTCCAACGCGCTGGACCGCCCCGTGTCCGTGAACTGGAAGCCCGGCAACGTTGGCCACTGGATCATGCTGCTGGAATACCTGGAGTCGCCCGCGTTCAAGCAGAACAAGCCGCAGGTGCTGGTCTGGCAGATGTTTGAGCCGACGTATTCGCAAGGGCCTGACGCCAAGGGGCTGTGGGACAACGCGTCCATCATGAGCGCCGACACGTGGCGCAGCCGCATGAAGGCGGCCGTCGGGCAGGCTGCCTCCCAATAACGCCGTGGCACCGTCCGACATCAAGCCTGCCCCGCCCAGCCATAGGCTGCACGCGGCCGTCGTCGCCGTGTTGCTGGCGCTGGGCATGGGCTGGGGCGCCTGGTGCCTCGTCAAAGCCCAGATCAGCCCGGCCGAGGTCGCCCCGCCCGCGTGGGTGGATGGTTCAGCGGGCAGCGTCTTGAACAAGGCGCTGCACATGCCCATGCAGACGGAGCTCGACACGTGGAACGCGTCGTTGCGGTATCGCGCGCTGGGCGACTTGGGCGATCAGGTCGCCATGGGTTGCCCGCAGTGGCTGTTCTACCGTGACGGGCTGCGTCCGCCGCCAGGCGTTCATGTCTTCAATGAACGCCTGCGGCTGATGCGGCATTGGGTGGATGAACTGCGTCAGAAGCAGGTGCAGGTGCTGGTGGTGGCGGTGCCGGATAAATCGCGCATCGAAGCCGACCGGCTCTGCGGCCTGCCGGTATCGCTGCCGATGCGCCAGACGCTGGACGCCTGGCAGAACGCGCTGCGCGAGCAAGGCGTGCCTTTCGTGGACTTGCGAGACGCGCTGCAAGCCGCGCCCGCCCCCCGCTTTTTCCGCACCGACGTCCACATGAACGCGCAAGGCGCACAAGCCGCCGCCACACGCGTGGCCGAAGCCGCCTTGCCCCTGCTGCAAGGCCCCGGCAATCAAGCATTCAAGACCGACCCTCCCGCCCCGCCCGCGCCACGCATGGGCGACTTGATCGTGCTGGCCGGCCTGGAACATGCGCGGCCCGGCTGGCGTCCCGAGCTGGAAGTGGTGTCGGAACAAAAGATCGAACCCGTGCGCGCAGGCGGCCTGCTGGATGAAGCGCCGCCGGTGCAAGTGCTGCTGGCGGGCACCTCGAACGGCCGCCGCAGCCAGTTTGCCGAAAGGCTGGGCATGGGCCTGGGCCGCGAGGTCTGGAACATGAGCCTGGATGGCGGGCAGTTCTCGGGCGCGTTGCAGATTGCCTTGCAGCAGCGTGAGCGATGGCCCAAGAGCCTGAAGCTGCTGATCTGGGAGTTCTCGGAAAACGCCTTGTCCCTGCCGCTGACCGCGGACGAAAAAGCCGTGCTGGCCCGCCTGCCGTAGCGAACCAAGATGCTATTCAATTCCTACCTGTTCCTGCTGATCTTCCTGCCCGTCACGCTGGCCGTGTACTACGCGGTGGGCCCGCTGAACGTGCGCCTGGCTGCGCTGTGGCTGTGCCTGACATCCCTGGTGTTCTATGGCTGGTGGAACCCGCAGTTCGTGGTGCTGCTGGCCGGGTCCATTGCGTTCAACTACCTTATCAGCCAGCTGATCCTGCACAACACGGCGCGGCCGAAATTGCAGGGGATGATCGTCGCGTTCGGCGTGGGCGCCGACCTGGTGCTGTTGTTCCACTACAAGTACTTCGCCACGCTGCTGAACTTCCTGACCGACTTGGGCGTCACCAGCACGACGATGGACGACATCATCCTGCCGCTGGGTATTTCTTTCTTCACGTTCACGCAGATCGGCTACCTGCTCGACTGCAAAGCGGGCGTGGTGAAGGAACGCAGCCTGCTCAGCTATGTGTTGTTCGTGACGTTCTTTCCGCACCTGATCGCCGGCCCGATCCTGCATCACAAAGAAATGATGCCGCAGTTCGCGCAGCCGGAAAACTACCGCTTCAAGGCCGAAAACCTGTCGGTGGGCGCGATGCTGTTCGTCATCGGCCTGGCCAAGAAAGTGCTGCTGGCCGACGGCATCGCGCCCTATGCCGACGCGGGTTTCGCCGCACCGGGCGAACTCATGTTCTGGGGCTCGTGGGGCGCCAGCGTCTGCTACGCCTTGCAGCTGTATTTTGATTTCTCGGGCTATTCGGACATGGCGCTGGGCCTGGCCAAAATGTTTGGCATCCGCTTCCCGCTGAATTTCAATTCGCCCTACAAAGCCAGCAGCATCATCGACTTCTGGGCGCGCTGGCACATCACACTGACGCGCTACATCACGGCATATCTGTACTACCCGATGGCGATGGCGGTGTCGAAATGGCGCACAGACCGCAACCTGCCCGTGGGCTCCGCAGGCATCCGCACACCCGGCGGATTCGCCAGCAGCATCGTGGTGCCCACGCTGTTCACGATGACGCTGGCCGGCGTGTGGCACGGCGCGGGCTTTCAGTTCATTGTGTTCGGCCTGCTGCATGCCATGTACCTGTCGGTGAACCATGCGTGGCGCATTTTCGTGGTGGGCCGCAAGCCGGCCGCGGCGCGCCAGGTGGGCGTGGTCAAACGCGCAGCCTGCATTCTGCTGACGTTCGTGGCCGTGCTGGTGGCGCAGGCGTTTTTCCGCGCGCATGGCGTGGGCGACGCGATGCTGCTGATGCAGGGCATGGTGGGCGCACGCGGCATGGAATCACTGGACCTGTCCACGCATGTGGCGGGCCTGGCCTGGGGCGACGCGTGGCGCGTGATCGTAGGCCATCACATGCAATTGCTGTACACAATTGTGCTGCTGGGCATTGCCTGGTTCACGCCCAATGCGCACCAGATTCTGGGCCGCTATTCGCCCGCGCTGTTCAAGCCGCAGGAAGCGCCGCGCGCGTTCATGCGGTGGCGCCCCAACACAGCGTGGCTTGTCGCCATGCTGGTGCTGCTGTTTCTTTGCCTGGTAAACCTGCACAAAGAAACCCGTTTCCTCTATTTCCAATTCTGACCGCCGCGCGGTCCCGGAGCATGCAATGGACATCAAGACCATCGAAACCAAGGTTGCCGACATGATCGAAGGCATCATCCTGACCAAGGTCGACCCCGACACCCTGCTGATCGATTCCGGTCTGGTGGATTCGCTGGCCGCCGTCGACTTGGCGCTAGCCGTCGAACGTGAATTCGGCTGCAAGATTCCGCCGACTGAAATCGACGTGCATCTGGAATCGGTGCACACGCTTGCCGCCTTCATCGCGGAGAACGGCCGCGCCTGAAGGCGCCCACACGCAGCCAGGAGAACGGCCGATGCGTTTCGATTTCAGCACCTACGACTTCACCGACATCACCACAAACGCCGACGCCGTGGCGGTGGTGGACGCGCAAGGCGCCATGACGTGGAGCGAATTGAAAGCCGCTACCAACGCCTGGATACTGGCGGCGGGCCATGCTGGCCTGGCGGGCGGCCACGACGCCGCGCCGCTGGCAATATCCGGCCACAAGGAAGCGGCGTTTCTGGTAGCGATATTGGGATGCTTGCGGCTGGGCGTGCCGTTCGTGCCGGTGGACGTGATCAACCCGCCCGAGCGCATTGCGCGCATCGGCCAACTGGTCAACGCCGGGCTGCGCTATGACGCGCAAGCCGACATCTTCCTGCCCGCCAGCGACGCGCCTGCGCCGCTGGCCGAAAAAGACCTGGCCTACGTCATGTTCACATCTGGCAGCACGGGCGACCCAAAAGGCGTGCAGATCGGCCGCGAAAGCGTCACGCTGTTTGCCGGCTGGATTCGCGATTGCCTGAACCTGGGCGCGGCGCCCGCGTTCATGGACCAGATGCTGTTCAGTTTCGATTTCTCGCTGTTCAACTGGGTCGGGGCGCTAGCGCTTGGCGGCACCTGCGTGCTGTGCCCGCGCGAGGTCATCGCCGAGCGTGACGCGTTCATCAAGTATCTAGCGGACACGCGCATCAACGTCTGGGCGTCTACGCCGTCGTTCGTGCGCCAACAGTTGTTCAACCCCGATTTCAATCACGTTCACCTGCCCGGCCTGCGCGTCTTCGTCTTCGGCGCCGAATCGCTGACGCCGCCGATGGCGGAAGAATTGTGGCAGCGTTTTCCGGATGTGCGCATCATCAATTCCTACGGGCCGACCGAAGCCACGTGCTCCACGACGTGGGTCGAAATCGACGCTGCCCTGCGCGCCGCCGCGCCGAATCCGTTTCCCATCGGCCACGCCAAACCCTATGCCGACGTGTTCATCGAGAACGGTGAAATCAGCATCGCAGGCGACCACGTCATGCGCGGCTACCTGAACCGCCCCGACCTGAACGCCACCCGCATGTTCACGCGCAATGGCAAACGCGGCTATCGCAGCGGGGATTTGGGCGAGATCGATAATCAAGGCCTAGTCACCTTCCGTGGCCGTATCGACGACCAGATCAAGCTGCACGGCTATCGCATCGAACTCGCCGAAATTGATGCCGCCATCGCCACACTGCCCGGCGTGCGCGCAGGCGCCACCGTTGCGCTGCGCCGCCCCGACGGCGCCATTGTGCGGCTGATCGGCTTTGTTGAACCGGCGGCTTCCGGCCCTGACGGCGTGCAGCCGCTGCCGCCAGACCTGCACGAGTGGAAAGCCGTGCTGGGCCGGCGTCTGCCGCCCTACATGATCCCGTCAGAACTCGTCGCCTGCCATCGCTTCCCGACGACCACCACGGACAAGGCAGATCGCAAACAGCTGGCGCGCCTGTACCTGGACGCCCGCCTCAGCAAAAAACCGGAGTCTTGAATCATGTTCATTCCTTCCCGCCTGGCGGTGGCCGTTGCGCTGACCGCACTTGCCGGCAACGCAGCCGCTGAAGGCGCGTTCGCGCAGTTGTATGCCGCCCGGCCGCCCGCCGGCTCGTCATTCGTGCGCATCGTGAACCCTGACGCAACGCCCTTGCGCGTGCAGATCGCCAACGGCCCGGCGCAGGAACCTGGCGCGGCCAAGCCCGCCACCACCTACGCCATCGTCAAAGGCAATCAGCCCTTCACCGTGCAGGTGGATGGCAAGCCCGCCGCCACATTGGAAGTCGCGCCTGACACCTTCAGCACGCTGATTCCCAAGCGCGACGGCGGCACGCTGACGTTCGCCGTTATCGATGACAGCAACGGCTCGCAGGACGCGCTGAAGGCGGAACTGCGCTTCTACAACCTGGCGGCCGATTGCGCGGCTGGGCAATTGAGCGTGAGCCCGTCCGGCCCCGTGCTGTTCCAGGACGTCAAACCCGGCGCCGCCGCCGCCCGCGCCATCAACCCGGTCAGCGCCACTTTGGCCACGGGCTGCGGCGCGGCGGTCTCGCCCCCGCAACCGCTGCCCGCGCTGCAACCCGGCGACCACTACAGCCTGTTCCTGACCGGCACCGCCGCCGCGCCCGTCCTGCGCGGGCAGGTCAGCGCCACGGACCCGTACAGCCGCTAAGGAGGCATCATGCGACGCGTATTCCGGGATGACCACGAACTGTTCCGCGACCAAGTGCGGCGCTTTGTCGCCAGCGAAATCGCGCCCCACTACGGCGAATGGGAAAAGGCCGGCGTCACCCCGCGCGCGCTGTGGAAGCGTGCCGGCGACGAAGGCCTGCTCAACTGCGCCCTGCCCGATCCTTACGGACTGGGCGGTGACTTCGGCCATTCCGCCGTCGTGATCGAGGAGCTGGCGCATGCCAATTTCCTGGGCATCGGCTTTTCGATTCATTCGGACATGGTGTCGCCCTATCTGCTGAACTTTGGCACCGATGCGCAGAAAGACCGCTGGCTGCCCGCCATGACGCGGGGTGACGTCATCGGCGCCATTGCGCTGACCGAACCCGGCGCGGGCAGCGATCTCAAAGCCATCCGCACGCGCGCGCGCCGCGATGGCGACAGCTACGTGCTGAGCGGCCAGAAAACGTTCATCACCAATGGCGTGAACGCCGGCCTGGCGATCGTGTTGGCCAGCACTGACCCTGACCTGGGAGCGCGCGGCTTGTCGTTGTTCTGCGTTGAGGAAAACCTGCCCGGCTACACCAAGGGCACCGCGCTGAACAAAATCGGCCAGCACAGCCAGGACACGTGCGAGCTGTACTTTGACGATGTCCGCGTGCCGGCGGATTGCCTGCTGGGCCAAGAGAACGCCGCCTTCGAATATATGACGCGTGAACTCGCCCGCGAACGGCTGGCAATTGCCTTGCGCGCGGCGGCCTCGGTCGAAGGCATGCTGGATGAAGCCGCGCAGTACACGCGCGACCGCAAGGTCTTCAGCCGCCGCGTCATCGACTACCAGAACACCCGCTTCAAACTGGCCAACGCGCGTGCGCAAACGACGATGCTGCGCGTGTTCCTGGACGACTGCCTGGCGCGGCAAATGGAAGGCGAACTGGACCCCACCACCGCCGCCATCGCCAAACTGAATGCCACCGAAATCCAGGGGCGCGTGCTGGACGACCTGCTGCAAATGTACGGCGGCTATGGGTATATGGCGGAGTACGGCATTGGCCGCGCCTGGGTGGACGCGCGCGCGTTGCGCATCTTTGGCGGCACCAGTGAAGTCATGCTGGAAATTATCGGCCGCAGCTTCAACTGAGCCGGGCGGGCGCGCTTAGACGCGCGCCGCCAGCCAGGCACGCATCAGCGCGCGCGCTTCGGGCGTGTTGTCGATCACCCAAGGTTCCATGGCGAACGCCACGACGCGCTTGGCGCCGTAGCCGCGAGCCACTTCCCACTGCTGCTTCACGCGGTCAAAGTCAGCCGAACGCGCCTTGAAGGTAGACCCATCGGTGCTGCCCGAAGGCAGCTCTTCGAACAGTTCCAGGATCAGGTCGAACGAGGCGCGGCGCGCCAGCAGCATGTCATGCAGCGGCGCCAGCGCCTGATAGTTCGCCAGGCCCGCCACGCCCACGCCATCCTGAATCATCGGATGGATGCGCACGCGATCCAGAATGCCGCGCCACAGCTTCATCAGCGAACCCTCGGTGGGCAGGCGGCTGTGATAAGTGGAGATGCAAGGCACGCCGCGGCTGGTTGCCTGCGCCGTGCGCGAAAACGCGTCCAGCCACGGGATCAGCTGTGCCTGCCTTTCTTCAGACGCCCAGTTGTATTGCTCAAGTTCGTAGGGCAGATACCAGCCGCGAAACGCGCGGCGCTTGGGCCAGGGCGCGGACTCCATATACGCCACGCCACGGGCGCGCGTCTGATCCAGATAACCGGTTAACGCCGCCTTGTCCTTGCCGGCCAGCACATCCCACCAGCGCTGGTCATAAGGCAGGCCCACATGCACGCCCAGCCCCTGGCGTTCGGCTTCGTCGAAGATCATGCGCAGCACGGCGTCGGGCGCCATCCAGTCATCCGGACGTCCGCCTTCCAGGCCCACCCATTGCAGGAAGATCTCGCGGCAGCCGAGCCGGCGATATGCCGACAAGCGCACGCGCCAGTCTTCAGGCTTCAGCTCCAGGTGGCTGCGCCACAGTTGCAGGAACGTGGCGTTCAAGGACAGGGGCGGCGCGCAAGCGGCCAGCGGGGCCAAGGCGCCAAGCGCCAGCGCCTGAAACAGGCGCCGGCGGGTGGGGGATGCAAGCAGACAGCGTGTCAGGAGAAGAACCTGTACTGTCTTTAACCGCGGTTACCGAACAAGCCGCCCAGCGAGGCCAGCAGGTCGGTCGGGTTGAAGGGCTGGCCGGGTTGCACCTCGCCTTGCGGCGTGGCCTTGTCGACCAGTTGCGGCAACAACGACGACAGCGAACCCAAGACGGAATCCGTGTCCTGGCCGGTTTTGGCGGCCAGTTCATTGACGACGCCGGGGTCCAGCACCGCGCCAAGCTGGTCGGGGCTGACCGGCAGGTTCTGGCCTGTACCGACCCAGGACGCCACGATTTCGCTTAAACCGCCCTTCTGGAAGCTGGCGATCAGGCCGCTCAGCCCACCCGGGTACTTGTTCAATTGTTCGATCAGGGCAGGCAGCAATGACGCGGAGCCCCCTTGCTGACCGCCACCGGCCATCGAGGCCAAGGTATCCAACAGACTCATCATCGTGCTCCTGAAAAATCGGAAAACCAGTATAGGGCGGTGGCTGGCGTAACGCATGTCAGCCCCGTTACCGGGGGCCGGATCTTTGCAAAACTTGTAAATCTGGCGGGGTTCAGCCCGGTGCTTTACTGGCGGCGGACGCTTTCAGTGCCTTCAATGCCTTCTGCCCCGCGCGGCCGTCCGGGGGCAAACCCAGTTCGCGCTGCGCGGCCTGCAAGGCTTGACGCGTCCGGGCGCCGATCATGCCATCGGGTTCGCCGACGTCATAGCCTTTGGCAATCAGCAGCCGTTGCAGCTCGCGCCGTTCCGCCCGCGACAGGCCGGGGTCATCGGTTGGCCAGGCTTGAACTAGCGGCCCACCGCCACGCAGCCGATCCGAAAGATGCGCGATGGCCAGCGCATAGCTTTCCGCGGCGTTGTACGAATACAGCGCATCGAAATTGCGCGTGACCAGGAAGGCGGGGCCGTTGCGTCCAGCGGGCAGCAACAGGCCTGCGGGGGTGTCGCCGCCCGGCAAGGCTTGCCCATCCACGCGCGTCACCCCTTGCTTGGCCCACGACGACATCGGACGCTTGTTCTTGCGCCCGGCGCCCGATGTGTCCAGCCCAGCAGGCAGTTTGACCTCGTAGCCCCAGGCCAGCGACGGATTCCAGCCGGCGCGCTTCAAGAAATTGGCGGTGGACGCCAGCGCATCGGGCACGCTGTCGACCAGATCGCGGCGGCCATCGCCATCAAAATCCACGGCTAGCCGCAAGTAGGTGGACGGCATGAACTGCGTCTGGCCGAACGCGCCCGCCCAGGAGCCCAGCAGCCGGTCGGGCGCGATGTGCTCGTCCTGGATGATCTTCAGCGTCGAGAAGAACTCACCCCGGAAATACGCCTGGCGGCGGCCAAAGCACGACAACGTCGACAACGAGGTCAGCAGCGGCCGGCCACCCAGCGTACGGCCGAAATTGCTTTCCACGCCCCACACCGCCGCAATGGTGGCCGGGTCTACGCCATAGCGCGAGGCGGCGCGGTCCAGGTCGGACTGCCAGCGCGCCATGCCCGCCTTGCCATCCGCCACGCGCTCGTCATCGACCAGCCCGGCCATGTAATCCCAGATGGGCGTCTTGAATTCGGGCTGGGCGTCCAGCAGGTCAATCACCGCCATGTCGGGCGTCAGGCCGGCGGTGTGCGTATCGAAGGTGGCGCCGGACACACCCGCTTTCAGCGCAGGGCCGCGCAATTGCGCGAGGCAGGTGGCGAAGGGGTCAGCGGCGTGGGCGGTCGCGATGCAAAGCGCCCCCGCCAAGGTCAAGGCGGCGCGGGGTAGCACGGAGGCCAATCGGGTGGTCATGCGAAGAATTCCTTTGGGGTCGAATCAACCCGCTTGCAGCGCGGCGAGTTCGGCGTCGTCGAAGCCGGCCGCACGGCGGGCCTCCAGGTTGAAGGGGCCGCGCAAGCGGGGGGCGTCATAGCGCTGCGCCAGATCGGCATAGCAGGCCACGGGTTCGTGGCCCGCTTGCGAGCAAAGCAGTTTGAACCAGTGGTTGCCGATGGCGACGTGGCCGATCTCATCGCGCAGGATGATGTCCACGATGGTGGCGCTATCCGCATCCCCCGCCCCGGCCAATTTGTTGCGGATCATCGGCGACGCATCCAGGCCGCGCGCCTCCAGCGTGCGGGGCACCAGCGCCAGCCGGGCCAGCAGGTCGCCGCGCGTGCGTTCGGCCATGTCCCACAAGCCGTTGTGCGCCGGAAAATCCCCATAGGCATAGCCCAAGGTGTCCAGCCGCTGGCGCAGCAGATCGAAGTGATAGGCCTCTTCGCGGGCGACACGCAGCCAATCCCGGTAGAACGCATCGGGCATACCGGCGAAGCGCCAGAGGATGTCCAGCGCCAGATTGACCGCGTTGAATTCAATATGGGCCAGCGCATGCAGCAACGCCGCGCGACCTTCCAGCGTGGCCATGGAGCGGTGCTTGACCAAGCCGGGCGCCACCAATTCTGGCCGCGCGGGCCGGCCGGGCAAGCCTTCCGGCGCCGAGAATTCGCGCTGGCAGTCCATCACGGCGCTATCGCTGATTGCGCGTACCGCCGCCATTTTCTCGGGCCACTCGCGCGCGGCAAGCGCGGCGAGAGCTTGGCCGCGAAGGCAGTGCGGGCCTGACCCTTCCTTGGCGGAAGGGGTCGTGTTGCTATCCATGATGCCTGCGAATCCCAAGCGGCGCGAAGCCGCCGCAAAACCTGAAAAAACGAACGGTTTCAAGACCGTGCGTTGACGAAGACTTTATCATTCACGAATGGATTCCCTGCGCTTGACCATTGAAACCGACCTGTCCCGCATCGACGCCCAAGCCTGGGACGCGTTGGCCGGGGACCAGCCCTTTCTGCGGCACGCGTTTTTGTGCGCGCTGCACGAAACGGGCTGCGCCGCGCCCGAGACGGGTTGGGCGCCGCATTATCTGGCGCTGTGGCGCGATGGTGGGCTGGTCGCAGCCACCCCGCTCTATCTGAAATCCCATTCTCGTGGCGAATACGTATTCGACTACGCCTGGGCCGACGCCTTCCAGCGCCACGGCATGCGCTACTACCCCAAGCTGCTGTCGGCCATCCCCTTCACGCCCGTGACGGGTCCGCGCCTGCTGGCATCTAACGATGAAGACCGCGCCACGCTCGTGCGCGGTTTGGTGGCCTTTGCCGAAGAGGTCAAGGTGTCGTCGCTGCATCTGCTGTTTCCGTCTGACGCCGATATGCGCGTGCTGCGCGAAGCCGGTTTCATGATTCGCGAGAGCGTGCAGTTTCATTGGACCAACGACGGCTTTGCGGACTTTGACGCGTTCCTGGCGCGAATGAGCCACGACAAGCGCAAGAAAATCCGGCAAGACAGAAAGAAGGTGGCCGCGGCCGGACTGGCGTTCCGGTGGCTGCGCGGCAGCGATATTCAAGAGGCCGATCTGGCCTTCTTCTATGACTGCTATTGCCGCACGTATTTTCAGCACGGCAACCCGCCTTATCTGAATCGCGACTTCTTTCTGCGCGCCTACCGCGAACAACCCGATGCCTTTGTGCTGATCATGGCCGAACGCGAGGGCGAGCCGGTGGCGGCGGCGTTAAATCTGGCGGGCGGCGATGCGCTTTACGGGCGCTACTGGGGCGCGACAGAATACGTGCCGGGGCTGCATTTCGAGACCTGCTACATGCAGTCCATCGCGTATTGCATCGCGCACGGCATTGCACGTTTCGAAGGTGGCGCGCAAGGCGAACACAAAATGGCGCGCGGCCTGTTGCCCACGCCAACGTGGTCGGCGCATTGGGTCGCCCACCCCGGTTTCGCCGAGGCGATCCAGAACTTCCTGGACGAAGAGACCTCGGCGGTGACGGACTATTTGGGCGAATTGGAGGCGCACACGCCGTTTAAGGGCAGCGCGTAGGCAACGCGTAGGCAACGCGTAGGCAACGCGTTTACAGGAACCGGTCCAGCAGTTTGCGGCTGTGCTTGTCCAGCGACAGGATGTCGCGCACCAGATAGAAGATGCCGTGGCTGTCGGCGATCAGCAGCGTCTGCGGGCTGAGCCGGCGGATGTCTTCTTCGCCGCGCAGCGTGAACGACGTCGGGCCGCGATCGGTTTCCACCTTCCAGGTGCTGGGCGTGGCAAACGTGGACACGCTGGCCAGCTTGCGGATTTCGGGCATGAATTCACGGCCCGCCAACTCTTCCTCGATCAGCGCGCGCGGCTCAGCCGGAACGTCGGACAGGTGTTCGATCCACACGAGTTCGTGGCCGTCGGCAGTCACCAGCGACAGGCCGCGGCCCGCTTCACTGATCGGAAAGGCGCGCACGGGCAGCACGCCCTCGTGCATTTCGCCGTCGGCGGATTGGTATTCCAGGCGCCCGAAGGCATTGCGGCGCAATTGAAAGGTGGGCAACGTCATGACGATAATCCTGGGTCCGCGTCAGGCCACGGCGGCGATGTTTTCGCCGTCCGACGCTTGGGCGTCGGCTTCCGCCTGGCGCGCCTGCGCCTGGTAGAGACGATAGTAGGCGCCCTCGCGGGCCATCAATTCTTCGTGCGGCCCTTGCTCCACGATCTGGCCACGATCCAGCACGACCAGGCGATCTGCTTTGCGCAGCGTGCTCAGGCGGTGCGCGATGGCGATGGTGGTGCGGCCGCGCACCAGATTGTCCAACGCCTTCTGGATTTCCTTTTCCGTGGTGGTGTCCACCGACGACGTGGCTTCGTCCAGGATCAGGATGCGCGGGTCGATCAGCAAAGCGCGCGCAATCGAAATACGCTGGCGTTCACCGCCGGACAAGGCCTGGCCGCGCTCACCCACCAGCGAATCGTAGCCATGGGGCAGGCGCAGGATGAACTCGTGCGCATGCGCCGCGCGGGCGGCGGCCACGATTTCATCGCGCGTGGCGTCAGGCTTGCCGTAGGCGATGTTCTCGGCAATGGTGCCGAAGAACAGGAACGGCTCTTGCAGCACCAAACCAATATTGCGGCGGTAATCGGCCACACGCACCGAACGGATGTCAGCGCCATCCACCAGCACCGCGCCTTCGGACACGTCGTAGAAGCGGCAGATCAGGTTGATCAGCGTGCTCTTGCCCGACCCGCTATGGCCCACCAGGCCGATCATCTCGCCCGGGGCGATGGTCAGGTCCAGCCCGCGAATGACCTGCCGATTCCCGTAGCGGAACCCCACATCGCGCAGTTCGATGCGGCCATTGATATGCGGCAGCTTGGCCGGATTCTGCGGTTCGGGAACGCTGGAAACGTGGTCAAGAATATCGAAGATGCGCTTGGCGCCCGCGGCCGCTTTCTGCGTCACCGAGACGATGCGGCTCATGGAATCCAGGCGCAAATAAAAGCGCCCGATATACGCCAGGAACGCGGCCAGCACGCCCACCGTAATCTGCTTCTGCGACACCTGCCAGATACCGAAAATCCACACCACCAGCAGGCCCACTTCCGTCAGCAACGTGACCGTGGGCGAGAACAGCGACCACGTCGTGTTCACACGGTCGTTCACTTCCAGGTTGCGGTTATTGGCTTCGCGAAAGCGCGCCACTTCGCGCTTTTCCTGTGCAAACGCCTTGACCACGCGGATGCCCGGAATGGTGTCCGCCAGCACGTTGGTGATCTCGGACCAGATGCGGTCGACCTTTTCAAAGCCGTGGCGCAAGCGGTCGCGCACCGCGTGGATCATCCAGATAATGAACGGCAGCGGCACCAGCGTAACCAGCGCCAGCCAGGGGTTGATGGACACCAGAATTACCGCCGTCATGACGATCATCAGGATGTCGGTGGCGAAGTCCAGCAGATGCAAAGACAGGAACACGCAAATGCGGTCGGTCTCGCTACCGATACGGGAAATCAGATCGCCCGTGCGCTTGCCGCCGAAATACTCCAGCGACAGCTGCTGCAAGTGTTCATAGGTGGTGGTGCGCAAGTCGGCGCCGATACGCTCACTGACCCACGCCAGAATGTAGGTGCGCGCCCAGCCCAGCCCCCAGGCCAGGATGGCGGACGCCAACAGACCGCTCAGGTAGAGGCGGACCTTGCTGTAATCAATGGGTGCGCCGTTCTGGAACGGAATCAGCACGTCGTCCATCAGCGGCATCGTCAGGTACGGCGGCACCAGGGTCGCTGCCGTGCCGAGCAACGTCAGCACAAAACCGGCCAGCAAAGCGCCGCGATACGGCCGGGCAAAACGCCACAGGCGCAACAGCGCCCAGGTGGAAGACGGCGCCGCCTGCTCTTGATTGCAGGTGGGGCATTCTTCCTCGCCCGCGGGAATAACGTTATTACAGATGGTGCAGTTGCGTTCCTGCGGCGCCTCTTCCTGATGGCCGGACAGGCGGATCGCCTGTTGCGACTCGAAGTGCGACAAGAGGCGCAGCGCGGCCGGATTGCGGGCCAGCGTGAAACGCCAGATGGCCAGACGCGCGGTGTCGTCGTGCAATTCCAGCACGGCGGCGCCCGCGTGATCGGTAAGATTCAGCGTTAATTGGGGGCCATAGACCCACGATTCCCAGCCGTTATCGGCAGCATTACGAGCCAATAGCCGACGGTCGGTAGCTGCAATCAGCCCCGGCTGGAACTTCAGCCGCTGGTCCAGGTCTATTTCAACCCAGGCCAGCAAGGTTTCGCCGTCCGCTAATTCAGCGCGGATTTCATCCCGCCAGGCGGCAGGAAAGGCATCGGCAAGGCCAGAAAGCAGGTGTGGTTTTTTCATTGGAACGCATACCGGGCCAGGACTCTGCCCTACTAGGCGGCAACCGGTTTACCACCAACGGCGGCAAACGTGTCCCTTCCTTACAACACAACGAGTTCACGCCTTGAAGGCGTCGTATAGTAGCAGCCGATTTTTCTAATTAGGAATATCTGGGATCCCCCACTCGTTGGCATTATTCTTAAAGCGCAACCCCATAAATTTGCCAGTAAATTCGCGGTCTTACATAGGGGCGTCCGCGCGTGCCAACCTGCTTCTCAAGTAAATTAAAACATGAAAAAGAAAGACATTGAATTTCTCGATGTCGTGGCTTTGCGCGGCCCGAACATTTGGACGTATCGCCCGGTCCTTGAAGCGTGGGTGGATATTGGTGAGTTGGAGGACTATCCGTCCAACACCATTCCCGGGTTTTACGAGCGCCTGTCTGAATGGTTGCCGTCGCTGATCGAGCACCGTTGCAGCCCCGGCGTCCGCGGCGGCTTCCTGGCCCGCCTGAAAGAAGGCACCTGGCCCGGCCACATTCTTGAACATGTCACGCTGGAATTGCAGAACCTGGCCGGCTTGCGCGGCGGTTTCGGCAAAGCCCGCGAAACGTCGACCCGCGGCGTCTACAAAGTGGTGGTGCGCGCCTGGCAGGAACAGGTCACCCGCACGGCGCTGAACGAAGCCCGCGACCTGGTCATGGCGGCCATTGAAGACCGCCCGTTCGACGTGCCCGCCACGATTGCCAAGCTGCGCACGCTGGTGGACCGGCACTGCCTGGGCCCCAGCACCGCCTGCATCGTGGACGCCGCCGATGACCGCGACATTCCCTACATCCGCCTGTTCGAGGGCAACCTTGTGCAGTTCGGCTACGGATCGGCCCAGCGCCGCATCTGGACGGCCGAAACCGACCGCACCAGCGCCATCGCCGAAGGCATTTCGCGCGACAAGGACCTGACCAAGGAACTGCTGTCGACCTGCGGCGTGCCGGTGCCGGAAGGCCGCCTGGTGCGCAGCGAAGACGACGCCTGGGAAGCGGCCGAAGACATCGGCCTGCCCGTCGTGGTCAAGCCGTACGACGGCAACCACGGCCGTGGCGTATTCACCAACCTGACGACCCGCGAAGAGGTGGTGTCCGCCTACCGCGTGGCGGTGGACGAAGGCAGCGGCGTGATCGTCGAGCGCTTCGTGTTGGGCAACGAACACCGTTTGCTGGTGGTGGGCAACCGCATGGTGGCCGCCGCCGCCGGCGAACCGGCCTGGGTGACGGGCGACGGCAAGTCCACCATTACGGAACTGATCGACAACCAGATCAATATCGACCCGCGCCGTGGCCGCACTGAAAACCATCCGCTGAACTTTGTGCGCCTGGATTCCGCCGCCCGGCTGGAAATTGCGCGCCAGGGCATGTCGGAAGACAGCGTGCCGGCCGACGGCCAGCGCGTGTTGGTGCAGCGCAGCGGCAACGTCGCCTTCGACGTGACCGACCGCGTGCACCCGAGCATTGCCGCCACCGTGACGCTGGCCGCCCGCGTGGTGGGCCTGGATATCGCGGGCGTGGACCTGGTGGCCGAAGACATCACCCGGCCGCTGGCTGAGCAGCGCGGCGCCATCGTGGAAGTCAACGCCGGCCCCGGCCTGCTGATGCACCTGAAGCCCGCTGACGGCACGCCGCGCCCGGTGGGCCGCGCCATCGTCGACCATCTGTTCCCCGAAGGCGATGCGGGCCGCATCCCCATCGTGGGCGTCACCGGCACCAACGGCAAAACCGTGGTCGCGCGACTGGTTGCCCGCCTGCTGCATCTGTCGGGCAAGCGCACGGGCCTGGCTTGCAGCGAAGGCCTGTACCTGGACCGCCGCCTGGTGCAAAAGGGCGACCGCGCCGACTTCGCGTCGGGCACCCGCCTGCTGATGAACCGCAACGTGGATGCCGCCGTCATCGAAAACGACAGCGGCGTCATTCTGGGCCAAGGCCTGGCTTATGACCGCTGCCAAGTTGGCGTCGTCACCAACATCGACGACGCCGACCATCTGGGCGACTTCGACATCAACGAAACGGAGCGCATGTTCAATGTGTTCCGCACGCAGGTTGACGTGGTGCTGCCGACGGGCGCCGCCGTGCTCAACGCACGCGACCCGCGCGTGGTGGAAATGGCCGAGCTGTGCGACGGCGCCGTGATCTTCTTCGGCATCGACCCCGCCCTGCCCGCCATCGCCGCCCATCTGCAACAAGATGGCCGCGCCGTATTCGTGCGCGACGGCAGCATCATCCTGGCGCAAGGCGCCCGCGAAGAACGTCTGGCCGATGTGGCCGCGATTCCGCTGACGCATGGCGGACGCGTGGCCTTCCAGGTGGAAAACGTGCTGGCCGCCGTGGGCTCCGCCTGGGCGCTGGACATCCCCGTGGAACTGATCCGCGCCGGCATCGAAACCTTCGATATCGACCAGGCCGACGCGCCGTGGCAGTTCACGCTGTTTGAGCGTAACGGCGGCACCGTGGTGGTGGACGACGTGCACAACGCCTCGGCGTTGCGCCCGCTGATCGCCGCCATCGACCAGTTCCCGTCGACGACGCGCGCCGCGGTTTACTCCGCCGGCGCCGACCGCCGCGATGCCGATCTGATCGAACAGGGCCGCCTGCTGGGCGACGCCTTTGACCGCGTCGTGCTCTATGACGACAAGACCGTCAAGAGCAAGCGCCCCGACGGCGAGGCGCGCGCGCTGCTGCGCCAGGGCTTGTCGCAAGGCAGCCGCGTGAAAGACATCCAGGACGAGCCGGACCATGGCAAAGCCATCGAGAGCGTGCTGAACGGCATCGCGGCGGGCGACTTCGCGCTGCTGCAATCCGACGAAGCCTTCTCTGGCCCCACCATCGATCTGGTGCGCCGCTGGATTCAACAATACTGACAGGAATACCTGCCATGGAAGTTTCCCGTATCCGGGCCCTGCGCGGCCCCAATCTGTGGAGCAAGAACACCGCGATCGAGGCCATTGTTTCGTGCGCCGACGCCGAGTGCTCCATCGACAACCTGCCCGAGTTCGAAGCCCGCCTGCGCGCACGCCTGCCGCAGATGGGGCTGATGCGCCCGGAAGGCCATCAAGACGCCATTTCCATCGCCCACGTTTTGCAGATCGTGGCGTTGACGATGCAGGCCCACGCCGGCTGCCCCGTCACCTTCGGCCGCACGCACTCGACCATCGAGCCCGGCGTGTTCCAGGTCGTTGTCGAATACAGCGAAGAAGAAGTCGGCCTGCTGGCGATGGACCTGGCGCAGCAGCTCGTGCGCGCCGCGTTGGATGACACGCCGTTCGACCTGGCTGACGCGCTCAAGCGCCTGCGCGAACTGGACGAAGACGTGCGCCTGGGACCCAGCACCGGGGCCATCGTGAACGCGGCCGTCGTGCGCAATATTCCGTTCCGCCGCCTGACGCAAGGCAGCATGGTGCAGTTTGGCTGGGGCAGCAAGCAGCGCCGCATCCAGGCCGCCGAAACCGACCTGACCAGCGCCATCTCGGAATCGATCGCGCAAGACAAAGACCTGACCAAGATGCTGCTGGACGCCGCCGGCGTGCCGGTGCCGATGGGCCGTTCCGTGACCACGGCTGAAGAAGCCTGGGAAGCCGCGCAGGAATTGAACGGCCCCGTGGTCGTCAAGCCGCGCGACGGCAGTCAGGGGCGCGGCGTGGCGGTCAACATCGAAACGCGCGAGCGTGTGATCCAGGCCTTTGAAGTGGCCGAAGAAATCAGCTCGGAAGTCATCGTTGAACGCTATATTCCCGGCCACGATTTCCGTTTGCTGGTGGTGGGCGGCGCGCTGGTGGCGGCATCGCGCCGTGACCCGCCGCAAGTCACGGGCGACGGCCAGCAGACCATCCGCCAACTGGTGGACCAGGTCAACGCCGACCCCTTGCGTGGCGATGGCCACGCAACGTCACTGACCAAGATCCGCTTTGACGACATTGCCTTGGCCACGCTGAAAAAGCAGGGCTTCGATGCCGATTCCGTGCCGCCTCCCGGCACGCTGATCTTCCTGCGCAATAACGCCAACCTGAGCACGGGCGGCTCGGCCACTGACGTGACCGACGAAGTGCACCCCGAGATGGCCGCGCGCGCCGTGTCGGCTGCCCGCATGATCGGCCTGGATATCTGCGGCGTGGACGTGGTGGCGCAAAGCGTGCACTACCCGCTTGAAGAGCAGCACGGCGGCGTGGTGGAAGTGAATGCCGCGCCCGGCCTGCGCATGCACTTGAACCCCTCGTTCGGCAAGGGCCGCCCGGTGGGCGAGGCCATCATCGCCAACATGTACGCCGACGGCGACGACGGCCGGATTCCGGTCGTGGCCGTGGCCGGCACCAACGGCAAGACGACCACGGTGCGCCTGACCGCCCACATTCTGGGCACGGCCGGCAACCGCGTTGGCATGACGAATTCCGACGGCGTCTACGTAGACAACCTGCGTATCGACACGGGTGATTGCAGCGGCCCGCGCAGCGCCCGCAGCGTGCTCATGCACCCCGACGTCGACGCCGCCGTGTTCGAAACGGCGCGCGGCGGCATCCTGCGCGAAGGCTTGGCGTTTGACCGCTGCAACGTGGCTATCGTCACCAACATCGGCATGGGCGACCACCTGGGCCTGGGCTATATCAGCACAGTGGAAGACCTGGCGGTCGTCAAGCGCGTCATCGTCCAGCATGTGCATCCGTCCGGCACGGCGGTATTGAATGCCGCCGACCCGATCGTGGCCGAGATGGCGTCAAGCTGCCCAGGTTCGATCACCTACTTCGCCGAAGACCGCAACCACCCGGTGTTGGCGACGCATCGCGCGCAGGGCCTGCGGTCGGTGTATCGCGATGGCGACGCCATCGTGGCGGCCCAGGGTGCGGAAGAAACCCGCTTTCCGCTTGCCGAGATTCCGCTGACGCGCAACGGCACGATCACGTTCCAGGTCGAAAACGCCATGGCGTCGATTGCCGCTGCTTGGGCGTTGAACCTGGATTGGGACATCGTCCGCCGTGGCCTGGCCACCTTCGTCAACGACGCGCAGACGGCCCCCGGCCGCTTCAACGTGTTCGACTACCGCGGGGCCACGGTGATTGCGGACTACGGCCACAACCCCGACGCCATTCTGGCCCTGGTGCGCGCGGTGGACGCCATGCCCGCCAAGCGCCGGTCGGTGGTCATCAGCGGGGCGGGCGACCGCCGCGATGAAGACATCCGCATGCAGACCGAAATCCTTGGCGCAGCGTTTGACGACGTGCTGCTGTATCAGGACCAATGCCAACGTGGCCGCGCCGATGGCGAAGTGCTGGCGTTGCTGCAAGAAGGCCTGGTCGGCGCGCCGCGCACCCAGCATATCGAAGAGATCCATGGCGAGTTCCTGGCCATCGATACCGCGCTGGGTCGGCTGTCGGCCGGCGATCTGTGCCTGATCCTGGTGGACCAGGTGGAAGAGGCGCTGGAGCACATTGCGCAGCGTATCGCGCAGGGCTGACCCCGCGGCCGCAGCCTGACTGCGGCGACGGCAATGCAAACGGGGCGCTCAGGCGCCCCGTTTGCATGATTGGCCCAATCTTTCAGCCCCTACCTGGCAGCACACCTACCTGGCAGCCCCCTTACGTGCTGGGCGTCACCACTGCGGGCGCCGTGGCCTGATACCGATCCGTCACGTGCGTGCACCCTACTGCCGCCATGGCGGCCAGCGCCAGCAAGATTGCGCTGCAAAGTCGTTGCGTCATGCGTACCCTCTCCCTTTCCTGTTGATGAACCTCGACGAGTTCCGTCACGACTATACCGGGGCGCACCCCCATCGGCCAGGGCGAATATCGCGCAAAAACCCCGTATCTCCCGTTACTAGCCCCGCTCAAAAGGGGACAAAACATTGCGGGAATGTAACTCTTGAGCGGCATTCCTCGGCTGCCGATTTCCGTCGAAAAACCGGGCTGCGGGGGGCCAATTCGGCAGTTACATTTACCCACAGCCAGGTTTGACAGCCCCTATGGCCGACTCGTACGGTAGGGGCTAGCTGATCAGTGTCCAACTCAACCGCGAATGCAGGACTTATAGGCCATAAGCCTTGTGTCGCACGCAGACAAAGAGAGGTCACCATGAATAACGACATCATCGCCGGCAAGTGGAAGCAACTGACCGGCAAGGCCAAAGCGGCCTGGGGTGAACTCACCGACGACGAGTTGACCCGTACGGAAGGCAACGCCGAACGCCTGGCTGGCTTGATCCAGGAGCGTTATGGCAAGACCAAGGAAGATGCTCAGAAGGAAGTCCGGGATTTCTTCGACCGCAATCCCTGATTCCTGCCCCGCCTTGATCGGTCGAAACTTCTGGAGAAGCTGACATGTTGCATTACGCCGTAGTTTTCTTCGTCATCGCGATCATCGCGGCGGTTCTCGGCTTTGGCGGCATTGCCGCCGGGGCCGCGGGTATCGCCAAGATCCTGTTCTTTGTCTTCCTGGTGCTGGCGCTCTTGTCCATCTTGAGCGGCGCCCTTCGAAAGAAATAGAACACGCAGATAGCACGGATACCCAACACGAATATTGAACGTCTGGCGCATGAACCATCACCGCGCCAGACAATACGAAAATAAGGAGCACGACTATGGAAATTCGCAAGCTGATCGCCGCCGCCGCACTGGGTACGGGCGCTGTCTTCACTTCCATGGCATTTGCGGCCGATGACGGCAAGCCGAAGCAGTCCGTGGGCGAGTACGCCTCTGACGCGACGGTCACGACGAAGGTCAAGGCCGCCTTCGTTGCCGACAAGCAATTGAGCGCGCTGGACATTGCAGTGGAAACCAACAACGGCGTCGCCACCCTGACGGGTACCGTCGGCACCGCAGCCGAAGCCGATCACGCAGCCACCGTCACCCGTGGCGTGGAAGGCGTGAAGCAAGTGATGAACAACATCAAGGTCGACCCGGCCAAGAACAAGAAGTAAGCAAGGCCGCATTCCATACTGAGGCCTAGAGAGCCAAATGGCGCCCGTGTCTGACACGGGCGCCGTTTTTTTTGGCTGACCGGAATCGTTGATGGGCTTAGAGGGTGACGGTGCCCCGCCCGATCTCCAATGCGCGGCCGCCAACCTGGATGCGGCCATCAGCCAGCACATCAAGCAGCAAGCGGCAGGGCCGGCCCATCTGATCGCCCTGCTCGACCAGGATGCGGGCGGGCAAGGAACGCTTCTGGTGAATCAGCCAGCCGCCCAGATTCGCGCAGGCCGAACCCGTGCCGGCATCTTCGTCCACGCCGCCGCCCGCCTTGGCGAAGAAGTAGCGGGCCACGACGACCTGGCGTTCGTCTTGCACATTGCCTTCGTCGAAGGCGAACACATATAGCGTCTTGCGGCCCAGGCTGCTGACTTGCCAGCGGTTCAGCTTTGACGAATCGGGAGCAGCACGGCGCACGGCATCAACGCTGGCCAGCGGCACCAGCAGTTGGTCAGCGCCGGTGTCGACCCAGATGGGATCGCCCAGCAGGTCATCGGCGTTCAGGCCGATCAGGCCGGCGATCTCGGCACGGTCCATTTCAGGCGGCGCGGTGCGCACGCCACCGGGGCATGGAGCCGTGAAGGTCCAGGTATCGCCACTGGCTTGCACGGGCACGACGCCGGCCTTGAATTCGAGCGTCAGCGCATCGCCGGTTTGGCGCAGATCGCGCACCACTTGCGAGGTGCCGATGGTGGGGTGCCCCGCGAACTTCATTTCGTAGCCTGGCGTGAAGATGCGCACGTGCGCATCCGCCTGTTCGGACGGCAGGATGAAGGTGGTTTCGGAAAGATTGAACTGGGCCGCCAGATTCAGCATGGTGGCGTCGTCCATGCCGCGCGCGTCTTCGAACACGCACAGCTGGTTGCCGCTGAAGGGGGTAGACGCGAAAACGTTGAGCAGGCGAAACGCGTAAGAAGTCATGAAGAGGCGTGTAGAAGAAGGCCGCCGGCCAGTCCGGCGCAGCCTTCCACTGTATCGCAGCGCCCGGCCTCAGGCTATCAAGCGGTTCTTACCAGATTGCAAAGAAAAACACCCAGGCCATGCAGAACGGTGCCAGGCCCGCCACCAGCACCAGCCAGGCCGCAGCCTTGCGCCAGCCGCGGGTTTGACGCTGCGTGAGCAGGCGCGCGAAGAGACGCAAGGTCCACAACACGGCAAGCGTCAGCAAGGTGAAACGCACGGGGCCTGCCCACGCGGCTTGCACCCCCTCGTGCTTGAGCAGGTTGACGGTGGTGGCCGACAAGCCCAGGAACACGCCGATGCCAGCCGACGGAATCAGCGCCTGCGCAAGCTTGTGCACGCCGGGGCGAATCCAGCCAGTCGCCCGGGTGTCTGCTTCCATTGCGGCGGGCGCCAGGCGGTCGGCGAGCCACAGTGACAGGAAGCTTGAGCCACCCACCACGATGGTTGCGCCGACGACGAACATCAGAATGCCTGCACCGTCCAGCCACGAGAAGCTGTCGTTCACGTCCGGGTAGTGGGTCAAGATGAACCAGGGCGCGTTGTCCATCAACGGCCACATGATGTCGTGCTCGACCAGCCAGGTTGCGGCCCATTGCTTGGCCGTCACGAACCAGGGGCTGGCGCTCCAGAGGAAGGCGCCGATGGCAATGCCCATCAGGCCGAAGCACAGCAAGGCGGTCTGCCAGCCGTCGCCGTCGGCCACGTTCACGATTTCTTCTTCGGGCGAACGCGCGGTCAGCTCGATGGCGCCGCGATAGCCGCTGCAACGTCCGCACATGTGGCAGTCGCCGGCGCCCTTCATGTGACGAAGGGGCACCAGCGGCGCACAGTTGATGGGTTCAATGCGGATGACCGGGTGACGCCACTTTTCTTCGTCAACCTTGAAGTGCCAGGGTGCCAGCTTGGCCAGCAGATTGAACACGCCGTTGACCGGGCAAAGGTACTTGCACCACACGCGCTTGCTGCGGCCATAGCGCCAGCCGACGATCATGGCGGCGACGGTCGAGCCACCCAGCACCGCCAGCACGGCCAGCGGATATTGGTAGACGCTGACAAGCTGGCCATAGATCGTAGTCAGCGCAAAGGCCACGAACGGCCAGCCGCCCCACCGCATCCATTTGGGAATGGCGCGGCCCTGGCCCCGCTCGCTGGCCCATTCGGTCAGCATGCCTTCGGGACACAGCCAGCCACACCAGGCGCGGCCCAGAATTGGCATGGAAATCAGCACGAACGGCCACCAGACGCCCCAAAAGGCGAACTGCGCAACGATCGTCAGATTGTTGAACACCGATGCCGTGTTGTCCGGCAACGGCAGGAGCACAGGCACGATCAACAGGAACGCGTACATCGCGACAATGCCCCACTGCAGCTTGCGCAACAGCGGGGCATGGTCACGAAGAAAGTCGGCGATCCGGGAGGTCACCCTCCCGAGTACAGCTGCCATGGTCAAACCTTCATTGTTCAGTCCGGCATCAAACCGGAATCAGGACGCGCTCCGAGCGGCGGCCGGCGCGCGGACGGGCTTGTTGCCCACCCAGCGCAACAGCGCCCAGACCACAATCCAGTAAGCCACCCACAACAACACCGAGATCAGGGCGGGCAACGCGCGGTAGCCGGCGAAGTCGGCCAGGACCTTGCCCACGCCGGTGCTGTCGCTCAAGAGCCACGAGCTGTCCCACACGGGGTCGATGATGGTGGGCAAGACATCCAGCGAAATCAGATGGTCCAGGCCGCCCACAAGCAGCGAGCCGGCCAGCAGCAACAGCAGAATTTCGGTCACGCGGAAGAACCGGCGCCACGTAATCAGCTTGCCGCCCAGTTGCAACAGCCAGAACGTCAGCAGCGCCACGGCAAAGCCCGCCACACCGGCCAGCGCCAGCTTCAGCATGTCGCTGCCGCCTTCACCCGCCGACACGGTGCCGTACAGGAACACCACGGTTTCGCTGCCTTCGCGGGCAACCGCAATGGCGACCAGCACAAACAGGCCCCACCAGTTGTCGTTGGCAACCGAACTGCGCGCCCCGCTTTCAAGCTCGCCTTTCAGCGTGCGCCCGTGCTTCTTCATCCATACAACCATCTGCACGACCAGTGCGCATGCCGCCAGCGACATGATGGCCTGGAACCATTCCTGCCCTTCGTCGCTGAGCCAGGACGACACGCCCAGCAGCACCAGCGCCAAGGCCACGGCCAGCGCCAGACCCGCCGCAACGCCGCCCCACAGATAGTTCAGCCCCCGCTTGCCTTCGGGCGTAGAACGCAGCCAGGTGTACAAAATACCCACCACGAGCAAGGCTTCGACGCTTTCACGCCAGACGATAAAGAGGACTTGTTCCATGTATAGCTACCGCTTATTCCTTGGGCTTGACGACCAGGGTGCCTTTCACGCTTTGGTGAAAGTCATCAAAGAAGGGATACTCGCCGGGACGCGAAATGGTGATCACCACAAAGGATTTCACCCCGGGTCCCAGGACTTTTTCCTTGCGCAGCGGAATGCTTTCGAATTCCACCGGCTCGTTGCTTTCGTTGATGAGTTCAATCTTGAAACGGCCGGCGGGCACTTCCAGGGTGGCCGGCTCGAACGTGCCGTCCGGCTTGAACCTGAGTGTGAACGTCGGCAGTTCATCCGCCTGCGCAGGCGCCATGCCGGCAACACCGGCCAGGCCGATCAGCAGCGCGGCAACTCCGTTAAGCAGGCGGCGCACGATCAGTAACCGCCCTTCTTGCCGGTACCGGCGTAGACGAATTCATATTCCAGTTCGAACGGCTCGAACCACGGACCCACACCGGTTTCCTTGTCGATGTGGCGGCCGAAGTGGGCCATTTTGTTTTCGGACGGCGGCAGGATCGTGTACTTCAGCTTGTACTTGCCCGGGCCTTCCAGCTTGACGTTGTCACCATAGTGCGGGCCGTCGTTGGCGACCATGGGCATGAAGGTGCCCTTCTGCACGTTCTGGCTGCCGACTTTCTGGATCTCGAAGTTCACGACCAGGTACGGCACCCATTCGCCTTCCGGAAATCCCGTCTTGTTGCCGGCGGTGGCGTGGATGTCGGCCTCAAGGTGCACATCGGAATCCTTGGCGGCGCGCATCATGCCGGGCGGGTCCATTTCGATCGGCTGCAGATACACCGCGCCAATTTCCATGCCGCCCTTTTCAACCGGCTTGCCGATGGGGTATTCGGCCGCGTTGGCGGCAGACACGCTCAGAGCGACGATGGCCAGCGCCAAGGCTTTCTTGATCATGTGCATAATCCTTGAGACACAAATGAATGGCGGTTCTAAGAAGCTAAACAAGAACCGTTTTCATTAATGTAACGAAAAAAACTGACATATCCCTGAACTATGGGACCCCAAAAGGGGCGGATTATTGCGTTTGCTCAAACGGCGGCAGGCCACAAAAAAGCCGGCGGGGCTGTTGCCACACCGGCTTTTGAACGAACGGATGTCGGGCTTTACTTGCGGCCCGTACCCGTGCCCGTGCCCGGCGTGCTGCCGGGCGTGAACGGGAAGGTCGAGAACATCGCGCGCGTTTGGTCCTGCATCTGATCCTGCATCTGCACGAACAGGTTTTTGCTCTGATCGATGTAGTTGTTCATCATGTTCTGCAGCATGGGCGTCTGCACGTTCATGAACTGCGTCCAGGCCTCGGGCCCGAACTGGCTGCCGTACAGGCCCTTGGACTGCTCGGCCATGCGCGTCTGGATTTCCATGAAGGCCTGGATGTTCTTCTCAAGATAAGAACCCATGATGCCCTGCATGGCATGACCATAGAAACGGATGATCTGCGACAGCATGTTCGACGAGAACATGGGCATGCCGCCGCTTTCCTCTTCCAGAATGATCTGCAAGAGAATGCTGCGGGTCAGGTCTTCGCCGCTCTTGGCGTCGACGACCTGGAATTCTTCATTGGCCAGAACCAGTTGCTTGACATCTGCCAGAGTGATGTAGGTGCTGGTCCGGGTGTCGTATAGGCGACGGTTGGGGTACTTTTTAATCAGGCGCAGGCTGGCGCCGGTTTGTGCTTGCGTCATGTGTGTCCCCGGATCGGGCGATCTCTTAGACTTCGAATAAGGTGGAGTGTAATGCCGGAAGGCCCTCTCCCCGAGGCCTTCCGGCGCCTGAGGCCGCCCACGGCGGCCCCGCTTGCCAGCATCAGCCCATGTGCAGGCCGCCGTTGAGCGAGAAGTCTGCGCCCGTCGAAAAACCCGACTCATCAGAAGCCAGCCACGACGTCATGGAAGCGATTTCCTCGGGCGTGCCCAAGCGGCGCACCGGAATGGTGGCCACAATCTTTTCCAGCACTTCGGGACGGATGGCGCGAACCATGTCCGTGCCGATGTAGCCCGGCGAGATCGTATTGACCGTGACGCCCTTGCTAGCCACTTCCTGCGCCAGCGCCATGGTGAAACCATGGATGCCGGCCTTAGCCGTGGAATAGTTGGTCTGGCCGAACTGGCCCTTCTGACCATTCACCGAGCTGATGTTGACGATGCGGCCCCACTGCCGTTCAACCATGCCTTCAATGACCTGCTTGGTCACGTTGAAGAGGCTGTTCAGGTTGGTGTCGATCACAGCGCGCCAATCATCGGCGCTCATTTTGCGGAACAGCCCATCGCGGGTGATGCCCGCGTTGTTGACCAGCACATCGACCGGCCCGAGGTCCGCGGTGACTTTCTCGAAAGCCTTTACCGTGGAATCCCAATCCGACACGTTGCCCACCGATGCGTAGAACGTGTAGCCCTGTGCTGCCTGCTCATCCAGCCATTGCTGGTAATTGCGGCTGGGGCCGCAACCTGCCACCACGCGAAAGCCATCCTTGGCCAAGCGCTGGCAAATAGAGGTGCCGATACCGCCCATCCCGCCTGTTACGTAAGCCAGTTTTCCGCTCATTGGACTTCCTCCTGTGTGCGACGGACGCCTCGTTGATTAACTTTCTTATTGGCCTGGGCCAACCGCGCAGGGCGGTTTCAGGCTGCCCGGACCTTCACATACCTGCCAGGCGCCGGCTCGATCGGCTGGTGCTTGGCATTGCCTAATTTTGTACGCGCCTTGACCTGCTTGCCCGAATGCTGCGACAGCCAGTCTGTCCAATCGGGCCACCAGCTGCCCGCGTGCTCGGCCGCTTGTGCGAACCAGGCATTGGGGTCGCCGGGCATGTCGTCGTGCCCCTGCTTGCCCAGCCCGTCCGCCACCCAATAGCTGCGGCGTTTCTTGGCCGGCGGATTGACCACGCCCGCGATGTGGCCCGAGGCCCCCAGCACGAAGCGTTGCGGTCCGCGCAGCAGCTGCGTGGACGCGTAGGCCGACACCCAAGGCACGATATGGTCTTCGCGTGACCCGAAGATGTACGCCGGCATCGTCAGGCGCGTCAGGTCCAGCGGCATGCCGGCGGCTTGCGCGCGGCCCGGCACCTTCAGATTGTTTTCAAGATAGGTATTGCGGAAGTACCAGGAAAAGAACGGACCCGGCAGATTGGTGCTGTCGCCATTCCAGAACAGCAGATCGAACGGGGGCGGCTTTTGGCCCTTCAGATAGTTGCCGACCACGTAGTTCCAGACCAGCTCATTGGGCCGCAGGAACGAGAACGTGGTGGCCAGGTCGCGGCCGGGCATCAACCCGCCGTTGCCTAATTGATGGTCGCGCAGCAACGCGTGCGCTTCGTCCACGAAGACATTCAGGATGCCCGTGTCGTGGAAATCAAGCAGCGACGTCAGCAACGTCAGCGAGGCCACCGGATGCTCGCCGCGCGCTTCAGCCAGCGCCAGCGCGGAAGCCAGCATCGTGCCGCCCACGCAGAAGCCCAGCGCATTGACCTTGGGTTGCTTGGTGATGTCGCTGGCCACACGCAGCGCTTGCAGCACGGCGTTGTCCAGGTAGTCGGACCAGGTGGCGCGGTCGATGCCGTCGGTGTCGCTTGCTACCGGGTTGCGCCACGACACCAGGAACACCGTAAAGCCCTGCTCCACCGCGTGACGCACGAAGGAATTCTCGGGCTGCAGATCCAGGATGTAGAACTTGTTGATGTTCGGCGGCACGATCACCAGCGGGCGTTCGTGCACCGTGGCGGTCGACGGCGTGTACTGGATCAGCTGGAACAGCGTGTTCTCGTAGACCACTTCGCCCGGCGTCACCGCCACGTTGCGGCCGATCTCGAACTGCGATTCGTCGGTTTGCGTGATGCGGCCTTTCTTGACGTCGCCCAGCAGATTCGCCAGCCCTTCGTTCAGCGCGCGGCCCGCGCTTTCGACGATGGATTGCTGGGCGTCCGGGTTCAGCGCCAGGAAGTTCGACGGCGACAGCGCATCCACCCATTGCATGATGGAAAAGCGCAGGCGGTTGCGCATGGGTTCGCTGACCTGGGCGGCGTCAACCATGCGCTGCATGGCGCGCGCCGACAGCAGATACGTGTGCGCCATCAGCAGATGGGAGCTATTGGCGGACCACGCGTCGCCGGCGAAGCGGCGGTCAGCCAGGGGCGCAAGCGCGCCGCGTCGGGCATCGTCGCAAAGGCGCTGCCACTCGCGAGAGAATTCGGCCTGAATGTCGGCCAGGATTTCCGGTGCCACGCTCACCGGAATGGGTCCTGCGGAGAGATTGGCGTTCACTTCGACACCTTGTTATCGACACTGCTCGATTGATGTTGCATTCCGGGTCCAGGACTGTCAATGCGGGTATACAAGGAGGCAATCAGGGTAGGACTCAACCCCGCCTGCCGGCCTTGCGCAAGATCAAACCGGGTCGAGCCAGGCCAGCAATGCCATGCGTCCGGTTTCGCCGTCGCGCCGATAAGAGAAGAAGCGATCCGAGGCCGATACGGTACACAAGCCGCTTAACGCCACCTCTTGTACCCCGGCGCGGCGCAGGCGGAAATCGGCCAATCCGGCGAGGTCGGCCAGCCACTTTCCCGATAGCCCCGGGCGCGGCGTGAAATAACGCGCCGTGGCGGGATCATCGGCCGTGAACGCATCGAGCACGTCTTGGCCCACTTCGAAATGTTGCGGGCCGATGCCGGGGCCCACCCAGGCGCGCCAGCCTTCGGCCTGCGGCGCCTTGGCCCGCATGGCGGCCAATGTGTTTTCCAGCACGCCGCCCGACAGGCCGCGCCAGCCGGCGTGCGCCGCGCCCAGCACCTGGCCTTTGGAATCGGTAATAACGACGGGCAGGCAATCAGCCACCATGACGGCCAGCACGCGGCCCGGCTGCGTCGTGACGCTGGCGTCCACGGCAGGTTCATCCTGCGCGGGCGCGCCCGTCGTGGATTCGCCTGCCGCAGGTTCGCCCGTCGCAGGTTCGCCTGCCGCGGGTTCGCCCGCCGCAGGTTCGCCTGCCGCATCCATCGCGTCCGCGTCCACGACTTCGCTGCCATGGACTTGGCGCAACCACAGCGGCTCGGCCGGCACGGCGGCGCGCACGCGGCGGCGGTTCTCGGCCACGGTGTCGGGGTTGTCGCCCGCGCGGCGCCCCAGGTTCAGGGTGTCATGCGGGGCCACGCCCACGCCGCCCGCGCGTGTCGTGCAGAAATAATTCACGCCGGCCCACTGGGGGCCGGTTACGACAGGCAGGCTGGCGATCACGCGTTCCATGCAATGCTTTCCTGGACCAGGGTCATGTCAGCGGGCACGGCGGCGGCGAATTGGACTTCACCGTTGCCGCCCGGATCATCGAAATGCAGGGCGCGGGCGTGCAGCATCTGGCGCTGCGCCCCCGCGATGTTCTTGCCGCCATAGATGGTGTCGGCCAGCAGCGGGTGGCCCAGGCTGGCCATGTGCACGCGAATCTGGTGGGTGCGCCCCGTTTCCAGGCGGCACACCACTTCCGTGACGCGGCCGCCGGGGTCAACCTGGCCACGGCGGACCGGTGCGTAATTGGTAATGGCGGGCTTGGGCGCCACGGGGCGCTCGACGCTCATGCGGATGGGCACGCGGGAATCGCGGCCAATGGCGCGCTCAACACGGCCACCGTTTGCGACCCAGCCATGAGCCAGGGCCACGTATTCGCGGCCCATGCTGCGTGCCTGCAACTGGCGCACCAGATGCGTCTGGGCCTTTTCATTGCGGGCCACGACCATGAGTCCGGAGGTGTCCTTGTCCAGCCTGTGAACAATGCCGGCGCGCGCCACGGCCGCCAATTCCGGGTAGCGGTAAAGCAGGCCGTTGAGCAGCGTACCGCTCCAGTTGCCCGCGCCCGGATGCGTGACCAGGCCGGCAGGCTTGTTCACGACGATCCAGTCGGGGCTTTCGCCCACCACGGTGAATTCAACAGGTTCGGGCGTGAAGGCGCGGGCGTCGGGGGCGGGCTGGGCCCATACCAGCAGCTCGTCGCCGGGGCCCACCGTCTGGCGGATCTTGCCAGGGGCGCCGTTCACGTGCACATTGCCGGATTCGATCCAGCCTTGCAGGCGGCTGCGGGAATGGTCGGGCATCAGCCCGGCCAGAACCTTGTCGAGCCGATCGGCCTTGGTGCTGGAAGGAACCGTTACAAGTTGCGGTTCACCCCGGTTTTCCCCGGGATTTCCGTCCGCATTTTCGTCAGGAAGGCCCAGGAGTTCGTCGTCGGAAACGAGATCTGTGCCGGCGGCTGTATCAGACATGGAGACAAATCATATAATCAGCCTGCCATGCTAACACCAAGGATACGATTCTCGTGATTCACCACTCCGCAGCTCCCTCGAACCCCGCATCCCGAAGCGGGCCGGTTTTGCGCGTGGTTATCGCGCTATTTGCCGTCATCGTCATCGCCGGTTGCGGCTCGACCAACAGCAAGTACGACAAGACCACCAACTGGAGCGCCGAACAGCTTTACGCTGACGCCAAGTCCGAAATGTCCTCGGGCGGTTGGAAAGAAGCGCGCGAGCGCCTGACCGCCATTGAAAGCCGCTACCCCTTCGGCGTCTATGCCCAGCAAGCCCTGCTTGAACTGGCCTACGTCAACTGGAAAGACGGCGAAAACGAACAAGCCCTGGCCGCCATTGACCGCTTCCAGCAGCTCTACCCCAACCACCCCGGCACCGACTACGCGCTGTACCTGAAGGGCCTGATCAACTTCACGCCGGCCAGCGCCTTCATGACCAACATCACGGGCCAGGACCCGGCCGAACGCGACCCCAAGGGCTTGCGCGCGTCTTACGATGCGTTCAACGAGCTGATCAAGCGCTACCCGGATAGCAAGTACAGCGTAGATGCCGAAAAGCGCGTGGCGTGGCTGGTCAACACCATCGCCATGAACGAAGTGCACGTCGCCCGTTATTACTACGAGCGCGGCGCCTACGTGGCCGCCGCCAACCGTGCGCAAACCGTCATCACCGACTTCGAAGGCGCCCCCGCCACCGAAGAAGCGCTGTACTTGATGGTCTCGTCCTACGACAAGCTGGGCATGACCGAACTGAAGAACGATGCGCAGCGCGTGTACGACAAGAACTACCCCAACAGCGACTTCAAGACCAAGGGTCTGCAGGCGGATCGCAGCTGGTGGAACCCGTTCGACTGATTCGTCAGCTGCTCGGCCTTCCCCGCATGGGAAAAGAAAAAGCTCCTCGAATTATTCGAGGAGCTTTTTTTTAACCGGGTGGGCATAGGCCTTGGTCTTAGCCTTGGTCTTAGCCTTAGCCTTGGTCTTAGCCTTAGCCTTGGTCTTGGTCTTGGTCTTCCCCGCCCTCTTGCTTGCGGCGATAGAACGCCAGCACCTCTTCCAGTTCGCGCGTTCGCGCAAAGGGCGGCAATCCGCGCCACAGGCGTTTGCCGTAAGGCTTTTCCACCAGACGCGCATCGCCCACCATCAGTACGCCCCAATCCGACTCGGTACGAATCAGCCGGCCCGCGCCCTGCTTGAGCGAAATGGCGGCTTCGGGCAATTGGTATTCCGAAAACGGATTGCCGCCTTGGGCCCGACAGGCCCGCAGCCGGGCTTCGATGACAGGATCATCGGGCGGCGCGAATGGCAGCTTGTCAATGGCCACCAACGTCAGCACATCGCCGGGCAGGTCGATGCCTTCCCAGAAGCTGGCGCTACCCACCAGCACCGGATGCTTGAGCTTGCAGAAGCGGTCAAGCAGGTCCCGGCGCGTGCCTTCGCCTTGCTTGAGCAGCGGCCAATCATGGCCAGCATCGTCGAAGGCATCGGCTAGCAAGGTCGCCACCTTCTCCACGGCGCGCAAGGTCGTGCACAGCACCAGCGTGCCGCCGGGGCTGGCTTCCAGCAACGGCATCAGCGTGTCGACGAAGCGGTCAAGAAACTGCGGCGACTGCGGCTCGGGCATGCCGCGCGGCACGAACAGCAGGGCCTGTTCCGGGTAATTGAACGGCGACTCCCACTTGCCCGTGCGCGCCTTTTCCAACCCCAGCTGACTGGTGAAATGATGGAACTCGCCATTCACCGACAGCGTGGCCGACGTCATGATCCAGGCCTGACCCGGCTTGCGGTATTTCGAGAAAGCCTGCGCCACCGACAACGGCGCCGAATGCAGGCGGACATGGTGCTGGCCGTGTTCGACCCAGCGCACCGCAGGCCCCGTCCATTGTTCAGCTGCGGCGGCCACACCTTCCAGAATGGCCGCAGGCGTGGACGCCCCGTCGCCCAGCGCGGCGATGGCGTCAGCGGCGGCCGGCTCGGGGGCTTGATCGTCCCGGCCCCACCCTTCGTCGGCAAACCCGGCATCCGCACGGCCGGGCGTGGCCCAGCGCTTGAGCCGCACCGAGATCTCGGCGCCGATGCGCGCAGCCGCCATCAGGTCAGGGTGTTTTTCCGCGACCACGCCCAAGGCCTTGGTGGCCGTATCCACGGCTTCGCGCAAGGCCAATAGGGCCTCGTCGAATTCCTCGGGGTTGGGAATGGCGTCGAACGTGGCCTTACGGCCCGGCATGCGGTCAAGCGGCGCACAGACCAGGCGCAGTTCGCGCGCGGCGGTTTCCAGATGCCGGCTGACGTCGCTCCATTTGGCGGCCTCGCGGGCATACGCCAACCCCGCCACTTCCAGCGCGCGGCCAAAGTCCATCAGTTGGTGGGTGGACACGCTGCTGCCCAGAAAGCGCGTGGCCGTGTCGGGCAACTGATGCGCTTCGTCGAAGATGACGGTGTCGGCTTCGGGCAGCAGATCGGTCACGCCCTCTTCGCGCAACACCAGGTCGGCCATGAAGAGCGCATGGTTGACGACCACGACGTCAGCTTCCTGCGCCTGCCGGCGCGCCTTCACGACGAAACAGTCGCGGATGCGCGGGCATTCCTGGCCCAGACAGTTTTCGCGCGTGGACGTCACGCGCTGCCAGATGTCGGCGTCTTCAGGCACCTGCGCAAGATCGCTGCGGTCGCCCGTTTTGGTGATGCCGGCGAACACCTGAATCTGGCGCAATTGCTGGATTTCGGTGCGCGACTTCAAGGCGCGTTCGTCGCCCTGCAAGCGTTCCAGGTGATAGTGGCAGACGTAATTGCCGCGGCCCTTGAGCAGCGCGGCCGTGACCGGTGCGGCCAACGCCGCGCGTACGCGCGGCAGGTCTCGCGCAAATAACTGGTCTTGCAGCGTGCGGGTACCGGTGGAAATCAGCACCTTGCCGCCCTGAATGAAGGCGGGTACAAGGTAAGCCCAGGTTTTGCCGATACCGGTGCCGGCTTCGGCCACCAGCGTGGCGCGGTCTTGAATGGCGTCGCCAATCGCCTGCGACAATTCCACCTGCGAAGGGCGTGGCTTGTAGCCGGGCATGGCCGTGGCCAGCGGCCCGTCCTCGTCAAAAAATTCGGATATATCCAGGTCCAGCATTACGGCAGCCTAGTGTCAGTCGGCGTCTTCGGAGATACCGGTACCCATACGGTACGGCCGCCAGACACGGATGTGGGAAAGGACCAAATGATACTCGGTGCAGCCGCCTGATCCGGCTCGCGCAGGGACAGATCGGTCCACCCTCACACGTTCTGTAACAGTGGCTTATGGCACAATCCGCCCCTTGTTTTTCCTTTTTGTCGTCGTATAGAGATGTCTGAAACTTCCGCTATCACGAACGTCGCCGCCGGCGTCGACAACGCCCGCATCGTCGCGCAGCTCGCCACCGAGCTCGGCGCGCGCGCCTCCCAGATCGCTTCGGCGGTGGAACTGCTGGATGACGGCGCCACCGTGCCGTTTATCTCTCGCTATCGCAAGGAAGCCACTGGCGGCCTGGACGATACCGTGCTGCGCAATCTGGAAGTGCGCCTGGGTTACCTGCGCGAACTCGAAGAGCGCCGCGGCTCGATCCTTGAATCCATCTCGCAGCAGGGCAAGCTCACGCCCGAGCTGCACCAGGAAATCGCCACGGCTGACACCAAGCAGCGCCTGGAAGACTTGTACGCGCCGTACAAGCCCAAGCGCCGCACCCGCGCCCAGATCGCCCGCGAGGCCGGTCTGGAACCGCTGGCCGACGCCATCCTGGCGGACCTTGCCTGCGACCCCGCCGTGCTGGCCGCGCAGTACCTGAACCCCGAAGCGTCGATCAACGACGCCAAGGCGGCGCTGGACGGCGCGCGCGACATCCTGGCCGAGCGCTACGCGGAAAACGCGGACCTGCTGGCCGACATGCGCGAGCACCTGTGGTCCACCGGCCTGATCTACTCCAAGATGATCGACGGCAAGGAAACCGAGGGCGCCAACTTCCGCGACTGGTTCGACTTCAACGAGCCGCTGCGCACGCTGCCCTCGCACCGCATCCTGGCGCTGCTGCGCGGCCGCCAGCAAGGCGTGCTGGAACTGCGTCTGGGCCTGGAAGCCGAGCTGGAAGCGCAACTGCCGCACCCGTGCGTGGCGCGCATCGCCAACTTCCTGAAGCTGGGCAACGGCCTGTTCGCGCTGGACGCTACGCCGCGCGCCCGCTGGCTGGGCGAAGTCTGCCGCTGGACCTGGCGCGTGAAGCTGCTGACGGCATTCGAAAGCGAACTGATCGGCCGCCTGCGCGAAAGCGGCGAAGCCGAAGCCATTCGCGTGTTCGCCGCCAACTTGAAAGACTTGCTGCTGGCCGCGCCTGCCGGCCCCAAGGCCGTGCTGGGCCTGGACCCGGGCATCCGCACGGGCTGCAAGATTGCCGTGATCGACCAGACCGGCAAGGTCGTCGACACCACCACCGTCTACCCCTTCGAACCGCGCCGCGACCGTGAAGGCACGATCAACACGCTGGCCGCGCTGGTGGCGCGCCACAAGGTGGACCTGATCGCCATCGGTAACGGCACCGCATCGCGCGAAAGCGAGAAGCTGGTGGGCGACATGATGGAACGCTTCCCCGACCTGAAGGTCACCCGCGTGGTGGTCTCCGAGGCCGGCGCGTCGGTGTATTCCGCATCGGAAACCGCCGCCCTGGAATTCCCCGACCTGGACGTGACGCTGCGCGGCGCCGTGTCCATCGCCCGCCGCTTGCAAGACCCGCTGGCCGAATTGGTCAAGATCGATCCCAAGGCGATCGGCGTGGGTCAGTACCAGCACGACGTCAACCAGCGCGAGCTGGCGCGTTCGCTGGACGCCGTGGTCGAAGATTGCGTGAACGCGGTGGGTGTGGACGTCAACACGGCATCGGCTGCGTTGCTGGCTCGCGTGTCCGGGTTGAACTCGCTGCTGGCCAAGAACATCGTGGCCTGGCGCGACGAGAACGGCGCGTTCCCCACGCGTGAAATCCTGCGCAAAGTGCCGCGCTTTGGCGAAAAGGCCTTCGAACAGGCCGCCGGCTTCCTGCGCATTCCCAACGGCGACAACCCGCTGGATGCGTCGTCGGTTCACCCCGAAGCCTATCCCGTGGTCGAGCGCATCGTCGCCAAGATCAAGGCGGAAGTGAAGCAGATCATCGGCCAGCGCGAAGCCCTGAAAGGCGTGTCGCCGTCTGATTTCACCGACGAGCGTTTCGGCTTGCCCACGGTGCGCGACATCTTCGCCGAACTGGAAAAGCCCGGCCGCGATCCGCGCCCCGAGTTCAAGACCGCGCAGTTCAAGGAAGGCGTGGAAACGCTGAACGACCTGTACCCGGGCATGATCCTGGAAGGCGTCGTGACCAACGTGGCCAACTTCGGCGCGTTCGTTGACATCGGCGTGCACCAGGACGGCCTGGTCCACATCTCGGCGCTGGCCGAAAAGTTCGTGAAGGACCCGCGTGATGTGGTGCGCGTGGGCCAGACGGTCAGCGTGAAGGTGCTGGAAGTGGACGCCGCGCGCAAACGCGTCGCGCTGACCATGCGCCTGAACGACACCGCTGCCCCGGCTCGCCGCAGCGGCGACGCGCCCAAGGGCGGTGACCGCCCGCGCCGTTCGCAAAGCGATGGCGGCCGCGGCAACGCAGGCGCTGCCGCAGGCGGCATGAACAGCGCGATGGCCGACGCCTTCGCCAAGCTCAAGCGCTGATTCCCGAAGATTCACCGCTCATCAAAAAGCCCGGCGCATCGCATGCGCCGGGCTTTTTCTTTAGCTTAGGACTTTCCCTTAGATTGGCGATTTCCTTGCGCTCCCTCAATCAAGCAATCTAAAAATAAGGGAAAATATCGAATTGTGTCCAAATAATAAAAGCCGGTGGCGTTGGGGAACTCGGCAGGCACAAACATCCATGATCAGGCGAACCGCGGCGCGAACCGTCTATCAGGCAAGAAATCCAAAAAAAGCGCCCCTACCCTGAAAGCCCGGAGAGCGATTCGTCATGCGCAATACCATTACGCTTGCCGCCAATGAAGCGGCAACGATCACCGAAAAAGAAGCCGGCGCGGGCGGCGCCTACAACGAAGTCACGCTGGGCCAATATGCGCACCTGATCGTTGATGGCGCGGAAGTCACCTTCAAGCACATCACGTTGGAACGCCTGGGCACCCGCATCATCGAATTGCAGAACGGCGCGCAGCTGCATGTGGGCGCGCTGGGTTTCGCCAGCATGGGCGCCAGCATCGTGTACCGCATCGGCGCGGGCTGCGCGCTGGTATTCGACGCCAGCCAATGGGACCCCGAAGTGGTCGCCAACACAACCTTCGACTTCGTCAGCCAGGGAAGCGGCACGCTGAAGTACTTTCCGTTCATCAACCCGGAATGGCTCGACTGCCCGAACGTCACAGGCTATTCGGAAGGCGACATGCTGGAGATCGCGGGCCAGGGCAACGCCCAGCGTTTCCAGGTGCGCGATGGCCGCATCGTCGCCAACGCGAACGCACGCGCAGCCTGAATGTGAAACGACGCGGATGGGACCGTATCCCATACCGCGTCGTAATCCAACCTGAGCGGGCGGCGCGTGCAGCGGCGCATGATGCCGCAACACTGCCCCGCTATCCCTTTTATTCCTGAGACATCGACACCAGCGCGTCGCGCACGCGGCCCAACAGGACGGGGTCCACATCCGCAGCCGCGGCCGTGTCAGCCCCTTGCAGCAGGCCCGTCAGCACCGCGTCCGAGGGATCGGACTTCAGCGTTTGCATCAAGCCGCCCGCGTCCTTCGGATTGGCAAAGCCCGGCGACAACAGCAGCTCTTCGCCATCGGCAGCCAGAAGGCGGAAGCGGAAAGCGCCGTCTTCATCGCGGAAGCTGACGAATCGCGCGCCCTTGCCCTTTTCCTTTTTGCCCTGCGCCTTGCCCGCCGTGGCGCCCGCGTTCAGGTTGCGCAGGCCCACGGCCTCGCGCAGTTCCTGCATCAGCGGCAGCGCCAGCGTGCGCGCCTTGGCGGCGCCGGCTTGCAGAATGTCTTCGATGCGGCCGGGGTTGGCGATCAGGTCAACGTACTTCTCGCGCATCGGCGCAAGCAGGTTTTCCAGATGCTCGTACAGCGCCTGTTTGGCGTCGCCCCAACCCATGCCCTCTTCCAACTGCTTGCGGAACGCCGCCGATTGCTCGTGCGTGGCGAATGCGCGGTACAGCGTGTACAGGTGCGAGCTCTCGGCGTCCTTGGGTTCGCCGGGTTCACGCGAATCGGTCACGATGCGCATGACCGACGCGCGCAGCGCCTTTGCGCCGCCTTCGAACAACGGAATGGTGTTGTTGTAGCTCTTGGACATCTTGCGGCCATCCAGGCCGGGCAAGGTCGCCACGTCTTCCTCGATCACCACTTCGGGCAGCGTGAAGTAATCACGGCCGTACAGGTGGTTGAAGCGCTGGGCGATGTCACGCGCCATTTCCAGATGCTGGATCTGATCGCGGCCGACCGGCACGCGGTTCGCGTTGAACATCAGGATGTCCGCGGCCATCAGGATCGGATACGAGAACAAGCCCATCGTGACGCCGTCGTCGGGCTCCACGCCCTTGGCCACGTTCTGGTCCACCGACGCCTTGTAGGCGTGCGCGCGGTTCATCAGGCCCTTGGCCGTGACGCAGGTCAGGAGCCAGCTGAGTTCGGGAATTTCAGGAATGTCGGACTGGCGATAGAACGTGACACGATCGTGGTCCAGGCCCACGGCCAGCCAGGTCGCCGCGATTTCCAGGCGGGAACGCGCGACACGCGCCGGATCATCGCACTTGATCAGCGCGTGATAGTCCGCCAGAAAAAAGAATGCGTCCACGCCGGGCTGCGTACTGGCCTGCACGGCGGGCCGGATAGCGCCCGCATAGTTGCCAAGGTGGGGGGTGCCAGTGGTGGTAATGCCAGTAAGGACGCGGGTATTCATGGGGCGAAGAGGCGTTTGCTAGGGGAAACGAGCAGTGTAACGTGCCGGAGCGCCCAGCCGTCGGGCGGGCGTCTTCGTCGCCGGGATGCGTGGAATGGCTCAGCGGGGCTCGGTCAGGGCTGGCTCGGCGCAACCCGAGCCGGCCGGCGAACTTACAGCACCGCCAAGAGCGGCGCCGCCAGGGCGCACACCCCGCCCGTGGTCAGCGCGGCGCGCGGGCGGAAGGTCAGGAACCAGATCAGCAGCAGGCCGGCAATGCTGAGGATGCCGATCCACTCGACCGTGCCGTAGCTCCAGCCCCACACCGCGGCTGACGCGCATAGCGATAAGGCCAGCGCGATCCAGCCGAACGCGCGCAACGGCACCCGATGACGCCGGGGCATGGCCCGGTCGAACAGATCTTCGTAGTGGCGGTCCATGCCCAGGCACAGGGCGGAAAACCCCGCGTAGGCCAGGCAGAAGGCGGCAAGCGTCATGGCGTATCACCTCGCGGTTCATAAACGACGGCACTGGGGGCGGACTTCGTCACAGGCGCCTCGGCAACGGGGGAAGACGGGTGCCGGGTGGAGGCGGCGGGCGCGGCGGCAGCGGCAGCGGCAGGCGCAGCGGCAGCCCCTTTTTCCGCGTGCGGCTTGGCGGCAGCGCGCGGCTTGGCGGCAGCGCGCGGCTTGGCGGCAGCGCGCGCCGGCTGCGTCGCAGGCGCCTTGCGGGCCCGCGCCGCCTTGCGCGCCATCCAGGCGAACAACAGCGCCGTGGCCAGGCAGGTCAGGTCAAAACCGGCCATCACCCAATCGCCCTGCGGCAGCGACACGCCCAGGTGGCGCGACGTGGTCAGTGCATTGACGACCGGCACCAAGGCCATCGCGGCAGCCGCCACGGCCAGCAGGTCTTGCCATTTGCGGCGTTGGAACACGAAGGCATAGACCAGCGACAGCGCCCACGCCGAAAAGAACGCGCGCACTTCCCAGAGTTGGCGGCCCGGCATCTCAGCGGGCAGCAGGCGGTTGGCCAGGAAAAATGCAGCCACGCCAAAGACCACGCCCGCGATCGTGCCTGCGTTCAGGCCGTCGACCAGACGCAGCGAAAAGGGCTCGCGAGCATCGCCCGGACGCGCCTTCTGACGGCGCTTGGCGATCCAGAGCACCAGCCCCGTGCCGACCATGCCGGTGCCAGCAAGGCTGACCACAAAGTAGAACCAGCGCAACAGCGGTTCAGCAAACAAGCCCAGATGCAGGCCGATGATGGTGCCGGCCGTCTGCACGGTGCCGCTAAGGTCATCCTCGCCTTCCAGGTACTTCCCAGTCACGCCATCAAAACGCATGTACGGCGCCAAGCGCCCATACGACACGCCATCCGCGGCGTCGCGCACCATCGTCACGGTGGCGCCGGCATCGCCCGGGTTATTGACGGTGACGCGGCCGACGCGGCCCTGCCAGTGTTGCTGCGCCTGCTCAAGCAGCGGCGCAATCGGCAGCAGCGGGGCGGGCTGATTCAGCGGCGGCGTGACCTTGAACGATTTGAAAACGTCGTCCGTGTATTGGCGCGGATTCTCGTAGACGGCGTTGATGCCGGCCGGCATCAGCATCACCATGAACAGCATCAGGCCGCTGAAGGTGATCATCAGATGAAACGGCAGCCCCAATACCGACAGCACGTTATGGCCGTCCATCCAGGCGCGCTGCCCACCCTTTTTAGGGCGGAAGGTAAAGAAATCGGTGAATATCTTTTTGTGCGTGATGATGCCGCTGATGATCGCCACCAGCATGAACATGCCCGCGATGCTGGCCAGCCAGCGCCCCCACGGGTACGCGGTTTCCAATTCGAAATGGAAGCGGTAGAAGAACTCGCCGCCGCGTGTTTCCCGGCCTTTGACTTCCTGCCCGTTCTGATCCAGCTTCACGCGCACGAAACCGCGCTCGCCCGGCTTGGGCTTGGCAACCTGGTACAGCAGCAGCGTCAAAGGTTCGCGAGCGGTGGGCGGCGTGATGAACCAGCGCTTGGCGTCCGGCGCATTGTCATTCAGATAGCGTTGCGCCATCTCCACGGCTTGCACGGCAGGCAGGGCCTGCACCTGAATTTCCGGCTGCATCCAGCGCGTGATCTCGGGCCGGAAAAACGCGAGTGAACCCGTCAGGAACATCGCGAACAACACCCAGCCAAAAATAAGCCCCGCCCAGGTATGCAACCAGGACATGGACTGGCGCAGGCCTTCTTCGCCTTGCGCGCGGGCTTTGCCTGCCTTCATGCCACCCCCATCGTGCGGCCGGCCAGGAACAAGCCGCCCAGCACGGCGGCAGGGATCAGGATGCCCGCCCAGGCGCGCCAGGCGTTGCGCGTGGCGAACACCCAGATCACGCCACAGGCGTAGACCACGAAGGACAACATCTGCGCCGTGGTGACGGCGTCCGCCCGCCCCATGGGCAGCCAGACGGCCAGGCAAGCCGCAGCCGCCGAGGCGAGGGCATAGCCGCCCAGGATGGCCGCAGCCGCCCTGGAAAATACGGCCATTCGATAGCGCATCATGCCTGCGCCGGCTGCGGGAGCTTTCACTTGGACACGTTGAAGGTCAGGGTGGAAACGTAGCGGATCTTGGCGTAGGACTTGCCATCAGCCTCGCCCGCCTTCTCTTCGACGTGCGCGGCTTCCAGCACGTACTGGCCGGGCCACGGCGTCGTGATTTCGATGCGGCCATTTTCATCACTGTAGAAACGCTTTTCCCACTTCGGCGGGCCGAACACGGTGACTTCGGTCTTGGCCAGCGGCTTGCCTTGGAATTGCAGCACGAAGGTGTTGGCGTCTGCGGCGGTGGGGACGAGTTCCAGATCCAGCTTGCCTTGCGTATCCGCACGGCCGGCCTTGGCGCCGTACTTCACCAGCGTGTCTTTGAATTGGATGGGCTGAGCCAGGCGGACGTCGCCCTTGCCAGCGGCTGCGAATTCAACGAAGTCGGCGCCTTCGGCCGATGCCTTCAGCGTCTTGCCATCGGCTGCCGTCACCACCGGCGACACCAGGACTTTGCCCAACAAGCCATCGCGCTTTTCGCGCAGGTCATCGGCCCACTCGCCAAAGTACGCCTTGGCCGGACCCTCGGCAGTGCGTTCCAACCAAACAAAGTGCGCTTGCGCGGCGCCTGCCGAGCCCAACAGGGCAATAGCGGCCAAAGTCCTTGCGAATTTCATTGTCGATTTTTCCTCATTGTGGATCTTGTGGGTCTTGTGGGTCTTGTCTTCAGTCCGATCACCACAACAGGCAAGCCCCGCGGCCAATGCCTGTTTGACAGGGCCTGAATTATAACCATTCTCACTAAGATCCACAGCTAAAAATTGGGGCCTGACACTTTGCGCTGGTTAACCCTCATGGCTTACCCCTTCTCTTTAAATATATTTAACGTATATTTTGAGTTCCTAACGCCCCCTCAACCAGGAGTCCGTCATGACCCACCCTCGCTGGACTGGCATCTTTCCCGCCATCACCACCAAGTTCCACGCCGATGAACGCATCGACGCCGAAGGCACGGCCAAGCACATCGACTTCCAGATTCGCAACGGTATTCACGGCGTCGTCACCTGCGGCTCTCTGGGCGAGGCCAGCACGCTGACGCTGGAAGAAAAGCTGGAAGTCACCAAGATTGCGCTGGACGCCGCCGGCGGCCGCATCCCGGTTCTGGCCAACGTGTCCGAGACCAGCACCCGTGAAGCCCTGCGATTTATCGACGGCGCCAACAAGCTGGGCGTGGCCGGATTCATGGTCATGCCCTCGCTGATCTACGTCGCTGACGCCCGCGAAGCCATGCAGAACGTGCGCACCATGGCGGATGCCGCCCAGCAGCCCGTGATGGTCTACAACAACCCGATCGCCTATCGCGTGGACTTGAGCCCCGCGCACATGGCCGAGCTTGCCGACTGCAAATGGCTTGCGGCCGTCAAAGACAGCTCGGGCGATACCCGCCGCGTGACCGACCTGCGCAACGCCGTCGGCGACCGCTACCAGATCTTCCTGGGCGTGGACGATCTGGCCTACGAAGGGCTGGCGCTGGGATGCGATGGCCTGCTGGCCGGCGTGGGCTGCGCCTTCCCGCGCGAAACCGTGGCGCTCTATGACTTGATGAAAGCCGGCAAGCACGCGGAAGCCCTGGCGCTCTATCAATGGATGACGCCGCTGCTGCATCTGGACGTGTCCACCAAGCTCGTGCAAAACCTGAAGCTGATCGACGTGCTGGTCGGCGTCGGCACCGAACACGTTCGCCGCCCTCGCCTGCCCGTCATCGGCGAAGAGCGCGCACTGATCGAACGCGTGGTGGCACAGGCGCTGGCCACGCGTCCGGCTCAATACCAATCCGTTCCGTAAGGCATATGCGTGACATCGCCATCACGCTTCGGGCGACGTCACGCCGCTAATTGCCTAGACTGAGCCGGTCAAAGGTTGGCCGTGGCGGCTTGCCCTAGTGGTTGGCCGTGACGGCTCCCCCTGGCGGCTGACTGTCGTGGCTGGCCGTAGTCGTTGGCCATCACGGTTGGCCGTTCACTCCCTTGCAGATGAGGCGCGTCAATGAAACAGATCCGTGTCGTCGATTCCCACACGGGCGGTGAGCCCACCCGGCTGGTCGTGGCCGGTTTTCCTGCGCTGGGCGCGGGCAGCATGGCTGACCGGCAACGCCGGCTGGCATCCGATCACGATGCGTGGCGCGCCGCCACCGTGCAGGAGCCCCGGGGCAGCGATGTCATCGTGGGCGCCTTGCTGTGCGAACCCGCAGACCCGGCCAACGCCGCTGGCGTCATCTTCTTCAACAACGCCGGCTACCTGGGCATGTGCGGCCACGGAACCATCGGCCTGGTCGCCACGCTTGCCTATCTGAAACGCATCGGCTCGGGTGAACACGGCATCGAAACGCCCGTTGGCGTTGTCCGCGCCACGCTGCACGACGACGGCGCGGTCAGCGTGCGCAATGTGCCCGCGTACCGCAAGCATCACGCCGTGCGCGTCAACGTGCCGGGTTACGGCGAGGTCGTCGGCGATGTCGCCTGGGGCGGCAACTGGTTCTTCCTGATCGGCGAACACGATCAACGCGTCGCGCCCGACAACCTCGACGCCCTGACTCATTACGCACGGGCCGTACGGCTGGCCCTGGCGGCAGCGGGCATTACGGGCGCGGATGGGGCCGAAATCGACCACATCGAACTGTTCGCACCCGACCCAGCAGCCGACAGCCGCAACTTCGTGCTGTGCCCCGGCAACGCCTATGACCGCTCGCCCTGCGGCACGGGCACCAGCGCCAAGCTGGCCTGCCTGGCGGCCGATGGCAAGCTCGCTCCTGGGCAAGTCTGGCGCCAGGCCAGCGTGATTGGCAGCGTGTTCGAAGCCAGCTATGTACGCGACGGCGACCACATCATCCCCACCATTCGAGGCCGCGCCTATGTCTGCGCGGAATCCACCTTGCTGATTCCGCCGGACGATCCTTTCGGCTGGGGCATCCGGCTGTAATTCCACGACGGGGGCTTTATATGTCTCACGGTCATACAGACGTGCTGGTCATCGGCGCCGGCATCATCGGCGCGGCCTGCGCGCACGAACTGGCGCTGGCCGGCTTGTCGGTACGCGTGGTGGATGCCCGGCTGGGGGGCGCCACGCAAACCGGCATGGGGCATTTGGTCGCCATGGATGCCCACCCGGCCGAACTGGCGTTAAGCGCCGCCTCATTGGAAATCTGGCGCGAATGGGGCCCCCGCATGAACCACACGGACCCGGCATGCGCCTATACCGGTTGCGGCACGATGTGGGTGGCCGAAAGCGATCACGACATGGCAGAGGCCGAGTGCAAGCAGCGCCGCTTGCTGGAGCACGGGGTGTCCTCCACGCTGTTGAACGCACAACAACTGGCGCAAGCCGAACCGGCCTTGCGCGCCGGACTCGCCGGCGCATTGCAAGTGTCCGGCGACGCGCTGATCTATGCGCCCAGTGCCGCCCGCTGGCTGCTCACGCATGCCCCTCCGTGTCTGTCTTTCGAAGCCGTTGAAGTCTGCAAGATCGACGCGCAAGGCGTGGTCCTGTCCGACGGTTCCCGGCGCACCGCCGAAGCCATCGTGCTGGCAGCGGGCATGTTGGCAAGCCGGCTGTGTGACGACCTGCCTCTGCATCCCAAGAAAGGCCATCTGGCCATCACCGACCGTTACCCCACCGGTATCCGCCATCAATTGGTTGAGCTCGGCTACACCGCCAGTACCCAGCAGCGCGAAGGCGCCGCAGTGGCCTTCAACGTGCAGCCCCGCCCCACCGGCCAATTGCTGATCGGGTCATCCCGGCAAATCGGTGACCAGCAATACGCGGCGGGTTCTGCGGTGGGGTCTGCGGTGGGTTCGGCCGTGGGGTCTGCGGTGGGTTCCGCCGCGGGTTCCGCCTCCGACACCGCCCTCACCCCCGCCGTCGAACCCGCCGTGTTGGCCAGCATGCTCAGGCGCGCGATCGGCTATCTGCCGGGCCTGTCCGGCTTGAACCTCATCCGCACCTGGACGGGCGTGCGCGCCGCCACCCCGGATGGGCTTCCGCTGATCGGCCGTCACCCTTCGCGCGACAAGCTGTGGCTGGCGGTCGGCCATGAAGGCCTGGGTGTGACCACGGCCCCCGCCACCGGCCGCCTGCTGGCCGCGCTGATGACCGGCGCAGCCACGCCGCTGGACCCCACTCCATTTGCCGCATCCCGCTCCTTCGACGAGGTCACGCCGTGACGAAGACTCCGCCCGACTGCGCACGCTTGCGCATCCAGCTCGACGGCCAATCCTTGCGCGTCGCCGCGGGCAGCAGCGTCGCCGCCGCGCTCGCCCTGCGAGCGCCCGGCAATTCCCGCATCTCTGTCTCGGGCGAAAAGCGTGCAGCGTTTTGCGGGATGGGCATCTGCCATGAATGCCGAGTGCTGGTCGACGGCCACTTGCGCCTGGCCTGCCAAACCCCTTGCCACGACGGTATGCGCGTCGACACCGTTCTCGACCCAACGCCCTGGGCCGGCGTACCGGATCGGGCAGCCGGCCAACACCGCACCTGCGACCTGCTCATTGTTGGCGCCGGCCCAGCCGGCATGGCGGCGGCGTTGGCGGCGGCCCCCAGCGGACGCGCCATCGTGCTGGTGGATGACAACCCCGCCGCAGGCGGACAAATCTGGCGCGACGGCCCCGCTGCCGCCCTGCCTGCCCAGGCGCAGCGCCTGCGCGAACAGCTGGCGCGCCACGCAAACATCACGCTGCTATGCGGCACGCGCGTGGTGGGCCTGGCCGGCCAACCCGGACAGGCCGCGCTGCTGCTTGAAGATGCGCGCGAGGGTTGGACCCAGCATTACGACTCGCTGATTCTCTGCACCGGCGCGCGCGAATTGCTGCTGCCGTTTCCCGGCTGGACGCTGCCCGGCGTCACCGGTGCCGGTGGGTTGCAGGCGCTGGTCAAGGCCGGCACCTCGCTGCGCGGCCAGCGCATCGTCATCGCGGGGACCGGGCCGCTGCTGCTGGCCGCCGCCCGCACCGCACGCGAAGCCGGGGCCACGGTTGTACGCATTGCCGAACAGGCCGACTGGCGCGCACTCCTGCGCTTTGCCAGCGGCCTGCCGCGCTGGCCGGGCAAAGCCTTGCAAGCCATCACTCTGTTGCACCCGCAATACCGCAGCGCCAGCCATGTGCTTGAGGCCAGCGGCAACGGCCGGCTTCAGCACGTGCGCCTGCGTCGCGCCGATGGCGAAGAACAGATCGCCTGCCACCGCCTGGCCTGCGGCTTCGGCCTGATCCCCAATACCAAACTGGGCCAGATGCTGGGATGCGAACTGGATGCGCATCAGGCGTTGCAAGTGGACGATCTGCTTCAAACCTCTGTCCCCGGCGTCTTCGCGGCGGGCGAATGCACCGGCATTGGCGGCGGCGAACGGTCGCAGATCCAGGGGGCCATCGCGGGCCACGCGGCGATTGGCGAATTGGCGCAGGCCGCACGCCTTGCGCCCGACCTCGCGCGATGGCAAGGCTTCGCCAACACCGTGCGCCGGCATTTCGCACTGCGCTCGCCCCTCTTGACGCTGGCTCGCCCCGACACGCTGATCTGCCGCTGCGAAGACGTCCCGCAATCCGCCCTGGCCGCTTGCAAAAACTGGATCGACGCCAAGCTGCACACCCGCTGCGGCATGGGCGCCTGTCAGGGGCGCGTGTGTGGCGCCGCCACGCAAGCCCTGTACGGCTGGACGCCCGCGCCGCCCAAGCACCTGCTTGCGCCCGCCCGCATCGGCACGCTGGCGGGCGTGGGCGTGGGCGCCAGCCTCGCTCCCGATGGCCGCCCGCCGCCTTCAAGCAGCAGCTCAACCGAATAAGGAAACCTCATGACAGACCGCCTGGCTCCCTTCATCGTCTTCGCTGAATGCCTGGCCCAAGAGGCCCGCGAACGCTTCGCGCCCTACTTGGCGACGGGGCAACACAGCGTGCCGCGCCCCGACATCAAGCCAGACCGCAGCCTTGTCACCGCGTTGGACCACGCCATTGAAGCGCATCTGCGCGCCCGCATCGAACACGCCTATCCCGACCACGGCATTTACGGCGAAGAAGGCGGCGTTGTCAGATCGGACGCCGAATACGTCTGGGTGCTTGACCCCATCGACGGCACCGCACCCTTCCTGGCTGGCGTACCGGTATTCGGCACGCTGATCGCCCTGCTGCATCGCGGCGAACCCGTGATCGGCGTCATGGACTTCCCCTCGACCGCAGACCGCTGGGTTGGCGCCGCCGGCCAGCCCACCCGGCACCGGGGCCAGCCCTGCCACACGCGCCCGTGCGACGCCATGGGCGACGCCATGCTCAGCACCAGCAACCCCGACTTCTACGCCGCCGATGAACTGCCCGCTTTCCAAGCGCTGCGCGAGCGCACCCGCTGGCGCATCTACGGCGGCTGCTGCCTGGCATACGGGCTGCTGGCGTCCGGGCGCACCGATGTCGCCATCGACGCCAAGCTGGCGCTTTACGACTACGCGCCCTTCGTGCCGGTCATTCAAGGGGCGGGCGGCGTCATCACCGATTGGCACGGCCGCGCGCTCAGCCTGGACAACCCCGCCACGCAGATTCTGGCCGCGGGCGACCCTGCCCGTCACCGCGAAGCGCTGGGCCTGCTACGACCCGCCCTGCCCTGACTCCCGCTGCTTGCATGCTGTTGTTCGTTGATGTGCCTACTCTTGAGCCAGGAGCCGCCTGCCATGGATATCCGCATTGAAAATCTCTGCATCTCATATAGCAAACAACGCGTCATCGACGGCCTGAACCTGGCCATTCCTCCGGGTTGCTTCTTCACGTTGCTCGGCCCCAGCGGCTGCGGCAAGACCACCTTGCTGCGCACGCTGGCAGGCTTCATCCCCGTCGAATCCGGCCGCTTGTCGTTCGGCGGCAACGACGTCACGCGCGTGCCGGCGCATCAGCGCAACATCGGCATGGTGTTTCAGGACTACGCGCTCTTTCCCAACCGCAGCGTCTTTGACAACGCCGCCTACGGCCTGCGTGCCCGCAAAGTGCCGCTGGCCTTGATCAAACAAAGAGTGGCGGCCGCGCTGGACCGCGTGGGGCTGGCGCAATATGCGTCGCGCCTGCCTGCCGAGCTGTCGGGCGGACAGCGTCAACGCGTGGCGCTTGCCCGCGCGCTGGTGATCCAGCCCCAAGTGCTGCTGATGGACGAGCCCCTGTCCAACCTGGACGCCAAGCTGCGCATCCAGGTGCGGCAGACCATTTCCGAGCTTCAGCGCGAAGCGGGCATCACCACCGTCTTTGTCACCCATGACCAGGAAGAAGCACTCGCCCTGTCTGACCAGATCGCCGTCATGGAGCAGGGCCGCGTGGCGCAATTAGGCACGCCGCGCGACGTCTATGGCCAGCCTGCCAGCGGCTATGTCGCCGACTTCATTGGCGCGGCCAACTTGCTGCCGGTGCAATGCGTGGCATCGGCATCAGGGTCCGTCCGCCTGGAGCTTGACGGCCACCCCGTCGCCGCCCACGCGCCCGCGCCGCTGTCCGGGCAAGCCGTGTTGGTCGCACGCCCCGAAGACATCGGCGTATCCACGCAACCCGAAGCCGGCGTGCCCGCCCGCATCCTGGCCGAACAATACCTGGGCATCAAGATGCATTACCGGGTGGAACTGCCCAGCGGGCGCGTCATGAACGTGGATGTGCATGGCGGCCAAACGTCGCCGTTGGGCCGGGGCATGCAGATCGGCTTGATGTTTGATCCGCAGAAGACGCTGGTGCTTGCATCATGAAGCGCCTGATCGCCCTGCTCCGCTCGCCATGGACGTGGCTGTCCGTGGCCGTTCTGGCGATGCTGCTGGTTTTTCTGGTGTGGCCAGTGCTGAACATTCTGTCGGCCAGTGTGCTCGCCCGTGATGACGCCGGCCAGTCAGGCTGGCACATTCTGATATCTGATCCGCGATACCTGCGCGCCATCGGCAACACCTTGCTGCTGGGCGCTGGCGTCACGGTGCTTGCCGCCGGCATCGGCGTGCCGCTCGCGTATCTGACCGCGCGCCACCATTACCCTGGCAAGGCTCTGGTATCGATCTTGCCGCTGATCACGCTGGTCATCCCCGAGGTCATCGGCGCGCAAACCTGGCTGATGATTCTGGGCAACAACGGCGTGCTCACGCGTGCGCTGCGCGATGGGCTGGGGCTGGACCCGCCGTCGTTCTACGGCTGGCCGGGCCTGCTGACCGTCATGACCTTCACGTATTACGCCTACATCTACATCGGCACGCTGGCGGCCATACGCGGCTTCGATTCGCAATTGGAAGAAGCCGCGCAAAGCCTGGGAACGTCGCCGCCCGTGTCGCGGTTCAAGGTGATGGCGCCCGTCGTCATGCCCGCCATTCTGGCCAGCGCGCTGCTGGTGTTCACCATGGTCGTGGGCAACTTCGCCACGTCAATGATCCTGGGTCATCGTGTAGAGCTGCTATCGGTGCTGACGTATCAGGCGTCGGTCTCGGAAACCGGCAGCGACCCCGTCTTGCAAAGCACGCTGGCGACGACATCGATCTCGCTGGTCATGCTGGCGCTGTTCCTGCAACGCTGGATCGTCTCGCGCGGGCGCTACGAAATCACGCAAGGACGCGGCGCGCCAGAGACCCCGATGCGCGGCCCGCGTGGTGCGGCCATGGCGTGCGCCGCGCTGGTTGTGATGGGGATGTCGATGCTGCCGCTAGGCACGCTTGCGGTCGGCGCATTCACCCGCGCGCACGGTCCCGTGATGCGTTGGGGAGAATGGACCATCGCCCATCTGGAACGCGTGCTGGTCAATGCGCCCGCGCCTGTCGTGAACTCCATCGGCTACGCAGGCGCGGCCACCTTGATCGCCATCGCGTTCAGCACACTGGCCAGCTATCTGATCGTCAAGAAGCGCAACTTGCTGACGCCCTGGCTGGACTACCTGAGCGCCATTCCGCTGGCGTTGTCTGGCACGGTCATCGGCATCGGCCTGCTGATGACCTTCGGCCACGGCGCGTTCGACTTGTCTGGCACGGCGTCGCTGATCGTGCTGGCCTACATCGTGCGGCGTTTGCCTTTCGGCGTACGCAATGCCTCGTCCACGCTGTTCAACCTGCCCGACTCCATTGAAGAAGCCTCGGTCAGTTTGGGGGTGCCGCCCTTCACGTCCTTTCTGAAGGTGGTGCTGCCGTTGATGGCGCCCGCCATCGCGGCCGCCGCCGTGCTGACCTGGACCACCACCGTGTCCGAACTCAGCGCATCGGTGATCGTGTATTCGCCCGGACACGAGACCTTACCCATTCAGATTTTCCGGCTGATCGACAGCGGCCTCATGGCCCAGGCGTCGGCCTACGGGCTGGTGCTGATCACGGTGATCCTGGCGCCAGTGCTGCTGGCGACCCGGGTATTTCGCATCCGGCTCTTCGCCTGAGCCCTTCTTTCACACTCGTCTCAAGGGGAACCCCATGATCCAGCTTCCTTCTCTCAACCGCCGCCAAGTGCTCAAACTGCTGGCCGTCACGGGCGGCATCTCGGCGCTGCCCACGCGCGCCAAGGCTCAACGCAGCGAAAAGGTCGTGCTCTACACGACGCTGAACTCACAATCAGTCGACACCGCCAGCGACATCGCGCGCGACGTGTTGCCCCACGTCAAACCCAGCGCCGTCGTGGGTGGCAGCAGCCAGTTGCTCAGGCGGATCGAGGCCGAAGCCGGCCAGCCCAAAGGGGACGTGTTCTGGACGTCCAGCGCCAACGTCATGCACGGTTATCGCAGCCTGTTCGAACCCTACCGTTCGCCGGAAGCCGAAGCCATTCCCAGCCACCTGCACGGCCCCGATGACTTATGGACGGCGGCCAATCTGCACATCGTGGTCGGCATGGTCAACGCGCGGCAGCTCTCCGGCCCCGCCCCCGTCCGTTGGGCCGACCTGACCGACCGCCGCTTCAAAGGCAAGATCATCATCGGCGACCCGGGCAACAGCTCCACCGCCTTCACCGCGCTGTGGGGGATAGAACGCGTGCTGGGCGAAGACGGCCTGAAGGCGTTGGCGCGCAACGTCAGCGTATCCAGCGCCGCCTCGCATGTGGTGCGCAGCGTGGGGCAAGGCGAATACGCCGTCGGCATCACCTTCGAATCCACCGCCTACCCCTACGTAGCGGGTGGCCAGAAGGAAATCAGCATCCTGTACCCCGAGGACGGCACGTTCACCGTGGCGGACAACATGGCGCTGGTGAAGAATTCCCCGAACCCGGCCGCCGCCAAACGCATGTACGACTTGCTGCTGTCGCGCGACATGCAAGTGGCGCTGCTGCAAAACGCCTACCGCCGCCCCAGCCGCAGCGACATCGACGTCAGCAAGCATCTGGACATGCCCGCGCTGGATGACGTGAAGATCGTGCCAGTGGACGAAGCCGCCGCCGCCGCCGACCGCGACGCGTTCCTGGCGCGGTGGCGGGCGCATGTGGCGGCGGCGCGCAGCGCGTAACGTGTAGCGCCAGGGCCAGCAGGCGGCCACAAATAGCACCCATAAAAAAAGCGGCCACAAAGGCCGCTTTCCTGTTCCCGCGCTTTCCGTTTACCAGCGGTACCGCAGGCTGGCCTTGATCGAACGCTGATACCCGTACCAGCACCACGACTCGCCCGAGCAAGACGCGATGTATTCCTTGTCGAACAGGTTCTGTACGTTCAGCGCGACCTGCATGCCCTTCAACGTGGGCGACACGCGGCCCATGTCGTAGTCCAGCATCAGGTCAAACAGCGTTACCGACGGCACCTTCAGGGTGTTGGTTTCGTTCGCGTACGACGAGCCGATGTAGCGCACGCCACCGCCCACGCCCATGCCGGCCAGCGGGCCTTCCTGCAACTGGTAACGCGCCCACGCCGACGCTTGCTGCGACGGCACGGCGGCGGGCGTCTTGCCCTTCAGGTCCAGCCCGGCCACGCTGGGATAGGCCTTGGAGTATTCGTTGTCCATCAACGAATACGCCGCCACCAGCGTCAGGCCGCGCATCGGCTCCGTCTTGGCTTCCAGTTCGATACCCTGCGTGCGCAATTCACCAGCCTGGATCGAGCACCGCCCGGCTGCCGTACCGCACACGTGCGTCGGGTCGGGATCGGTCGTCGTCATGTTTTCGCGGCGAATGTCAAAGGCCGCAAACGACAGCATCGTGGCGGTGCCAGGCGGCTGGTACTTGATGCCCACTTCATACTGCTTGCCTTCGATCGGCTTGAACGGCGCGTTCTGCCAGCCCGTGCCGGATTGCGGCTCAAACGATTCCGAATAGCTGAAGTACGGCGCAACACCATTGTCGAAGTTGTAGATCACGCCCATGCGGCCCGTGAACGCTTCCGCATTCAACGACGACGGCGCGACGCGCCCTGTGGCGATGGTGGTGGTTTCGCCCACCGTGCGCGACCAGTCATAGCGCCCGCCCAGCAGCACCGACAGGCGATCAATCTTGATCTGGTCCTGGAAGTACAGACCAGTCTGATATTGCTTGGACGTCGCATCCGACGAGAACGCCGGCACCGGAATGTTCTGATGATTATTTGGGTTCAGCACCGACAGCGCCGGGGCCGAGCCAAAGCCCGACAAGGTATCGGTCTTGACGTGCTGATAGTCAAAGCCCAGCAGCACCGTGTGTCCGAATACGCCAGTGTTGAAACGCGCCTGCATGTTGTTGTCGATCGTGAGCGCGCCCACATCCACATCGGTCGCGATCGACGCGCGCTGATGGTACAGGTACGTGTTGTCCGTGTAGCCGTAGTTGTTCGTCATCGCGCCGTAGATGCTGCGGTACTTGGCCTCGGACCGCGTCCAGCGCAGGCTTTGCGTCGCCTTGAACGTGTCGTTGAAGCGGTGGTCCAGCACGTAGCCCAGCGAATAGCTCTTGCGATCGCTCTTCTCGAAATTCGCGTCGCCATCGTAATAATCAGCCGGCAGACGGATGCCGTCCGGCGCCGACAACAGCGTGCGCATTGCGGGCGCCGCGCCATACGAGCCCATGTCGGGGTCGCGCTGGAAGTTCGTCAGCACCGTCAGCGACGTGTCGCCATTGGGCTTCCACGTGAACGCCGGCGAGACGAAGTAGCGGCGTTCTTTCGTGTCCTTGATCTGGCCGTCAGACATATAGCCCGAGCCCACCAGGCGGTACAGGTACTTGCCCTCTTCATCCACGGGGCCGCCGAAATCGAAGTTGGCGCGGCCGTAGTCGTAGTTACCGACCTGCACTTCCACTTCGCGCAGCGTCTCGGCCAAGGGGCGCTTGCTGACCTGGTTCACCACGCCGCCCGGGCCGCCTTGCCCGTACATGACGGACGCCGGGCCCTTCAGCACATCCACGCGCTCAAGGCGGTAGGTGTCCACTTGTGGCAAGGCATCTCGCCCGCCAAATACCCGTAGGCCGTCCAGGTAGCTTGACGCGGAAAAGCCGCGCACGCTGAACTGGTCCAGACGCGTGGCGGTGGCGCCGCGCGACTCCGTCGCCACGCCCGCCGTGTAGCGCAGCACCTGGTTCAAGGTCTGCGCGCCCTGCTCCGTGATCTGTTCACGCGTCACAACGGACACCGACTGCGGCGTTTCAATCAACGGCGTATCCGTCTTGGTGGCGCTGACGCTGGCCGTGGCCACATAGCCCACCGTGGGCGCCAACGCGCTGTCCGCCATGCCGGACACCGTCACCGGCGCCAGCACATGCGTGTCACCAGACGACGTGGGCGCAGGCACGAGCGTCCAGGTGTTGCCCGACTGCCCGCGTGCTTGCAGACCGCTGCCCGACAACAGGCGGGCAAAGCCGGCGCCCACCGAGTACGCGCCATTCAGCCCGTCGGAACGCAAGCCCCGCACCATCGCGGGGTCAAACGACAGGACCACGCCCGCGCTGCGCGCGAATTGCGTCAAGGCGTCGGCCAACTGGCCAGCGGGAATTTGATACGTGCGCGACGCATTGGCGGCGGCGGCCGGTGCGGACTGCGCCCAGGCGGCGGGCATGCCCGCGGCAAGCGCGCCCGCGCACGTGGCGGCCAGCACGGCCATGCGGCCGGCGGTCAATGTGGCGCGCAGGCGCGATTGAGATGAAGCAGACACAAAACTCTCCCTGTACGGTGGTCTATCTCTGCCTTTCCGTATGGGGATCAAAAACCTGCAATGCGTCGGGCAAAAAAGTTGTAACGGTCAAATCTGACGCGGGCTCACTTGCAGCCAATATTGCGTGTGCCGCGTCACGCTGATAGGCAGCGCGGGTTCCAGCGCCTTCAGCGCGCGTTCGGCGTCGTCCAGCGGGAACACGCCTGACAACTGCAAAGCGGCCACGGCCGGGTCCACGCGAATCACGCCCATGCGTTGGCGCGCCAGATACTGCGCGAAATAATCCAGCCGCCATTCCTTGGCCACCACCAGGCCGTCGACCCAGGCCAGCCGGTCGGGGTCCGACGCGTTGCGGTGAAGCAGACCGTCATCTGCAAAGGCCAGCCGTTCGCCCGCGGCGGCATGCGTCCACACGCCGTCGCGCAGCAAGGCCACGCTGCCTTCATACACGCCCAAGCGCGATCCGGTATCGGTACGGCGCAAGTCAAAGCGGGCGTGTTCCGCCCGCAACTCGCCATACCCCGTGTCTACGCGCAAGGCGTCCACGCCGGGACGCATGGCGGTGTCGACCAGCATTTCGCCGCGCAGCAGATCGATGCCGCGCGCGTTGCCGCTCAGCCGCAAGCGCACGGCGCTGTCGCTATTCAAGGTAATGCTCAAGCCATCGGCAACCGCCACCGTGCGCCGCTCGCCAATGCTTGTGCTCACGTCGGCCGCCAGGCGCTGCCAGGGCGTGTGCCGGTATCCCGCCCAGCCCGTTGCGGCAAGCGCCGTCACCCCCAGCAAGCTGCGCAGCGCCGCCCGCCGGCCGTGTGACGGCGGCGCATTCAAGGCCGCGTGCGCCAGGGCCGCTGGCACGCGGCGGGCGTCACGGCCAATGGCCTGCAAGCGGTCCCAGGCCTGCTGGTGCGCGGCGTCCGCGGCCAGCCAGGCCCGACAGGATTCCCGGTCGTGCGCGTCAGCCAAGCCGGATTGCAGCTTGGCCCACCAGGCAATCGCCTGGCGCACGACCGGGTCCGGCGGCATGCGGACTGCGGCGTTACTCATAGAACGCCGTGTAGCACGCGGACATCGCGCGCACCATGTACTGCTGGACGGAACTCAGGGATACGTTCAGGCGCTGGGCGATTTCGGGATACGTCAGCCCGTCCAGTTGCGACATCAGAAATGCCGCGCGCGCCTTGGGCGGCAAGCCATCCAGCAGGCGGTCCAGTTGCTTTAACGATTGCAGCTGTTCTGTCTGCGTTTCGGGCGACGGCGCATACGCTTCGGGCAACGTGGCCAGATAGCTCAGGTAGGCGTTTTCCAGCGCGGCATGGCGCTGGTGGTCCACGACCAGCCCCTTCGCAATCGTGGTCAGCAAGGCGCGGGCCTCGTTGGCGCGCACGGCCTTGCGCCCTTGGATCACGCGCACGAAAACATCCTGCGCCAGATCTTCGGCGCGATGCTCGCAACCGAGCTTGCGGCGCAGCCAGCCGAACAGCCAGGGGCGATGATCGCGGTACAGGCCATCGACAGGCGCGACAGCGTCAGCGCACGGTGCCGATGAGGAAAGGACGGAGGAGGACACAGTTGAGACAGCGGTACGGGACCAAAAGTCTCAAAATCTTAAGTGATAATGACTTGCATTACCAATCTTATGCACGCCGGCCCCGTGTAACAGGGACCGGATGCGGCATTACTACAACGTCGCGGTCAGGCGGCGTTCCGATTCCAGGTATTCGCGCGACTGCATTTCAAGAATGCGCGACACGGTGCGATGGAATTCATTGGCCAGCGCGCCTTCGGTGTAGAGCGCTTCCGGCTCGCACTCGGCCGACATGATGAGCTTCACGCGGTGGTCGTAGAACACGTCGATCAGCCACGTGAAGCGGCGCGCTTCGGAAGCCTGGCGCGGGCCCATCTTCGGCACGCCAGACAGGATCACGGCGTGGAAGCGGTTGGCCAGTTCCAGGTAGTCGTTCTGCGAACGCGGGCCGCCGCAAAGCGTTGCGAAATCAAACCACACCACGGCCCCCGCCAAGGCCAGCGCGCGAATCTCGCGATGCTCGATATGCAGCACCGGGTCTTGCGGCGGCGTGTCGGCAAGGCTGTCGAACGCCTTTTGCAACGCGGCCTGCGCGTGCTCGTCCAGCGGCGTGTGAAAGCACTGCACTTGCTCAAGCGAACGGCGGCGGTAATCCACGCCGGCATCCACGTTCATGACGTCCATGCGCGACTGGATCAGCGCAATGGCGGGCAGCACGCGGTCGCGGTGCAGGCCATCGGTGTAGAGCGTGGACGGCTCGTAGTTGGACGTCATCACAAACGACGTGCCGTATTCGAACAGCTTGAGCAGCAAGCGGTGCAGGATCATCGCGTCGGCCACATCCGACACGTGGAATTCGTCAAAGCAGATCAGGCGGTAGCGCTTGGCGACCCGCTTGGCCACTTCGTCCAGCGGATCTTGCATGCCCTTCACTTCTTCCAGCTCGCGATGCACGCCACGCATGAATTCGTGAAAGTGCAGACGCGTCTTGCGCACCACCGGCACGGTCGCGTAGAAGGCATCCATCAGGAAGCTCTTGCCGCGCCCCACCCCGCCCCACAGATACACGCCGCGCGGCACGTCGGGCCGATTCAGCAGCTTCTTCAGCGCGTTCGAGCGCATCGACTTGAACTTGACCCATTCGTCGTAATAGCGCTGCAAGCGGTCGATGGCCAGCTTTTGCGCGGCATCGGGCTTGTAGCCACGTTCGGCCAGGGCGTGTTCGTAGTATTCGCGGACGTTCATGGGGCTTAGCTCAACCAACCAAAATGAAAAAAGGGCGGGTCCTTGAACCCGCCCCCTGTCTAGCTCAGGTCAAGGACGCTTAGAAGTTCAGCGCGCGCTTGTCCACGGCCAGAGCGGCTTCCTTCACGGCTTCCGACAGCGTCGGGTGCGCGTGGCAGATGCGGGCGATGTCTTCAGCGGCGCCACGGAATTCCATGATGGTCACGGCTTCCGAAATCAGCTCCGAGGCCATCGGGCCCACAATGTGCACGCCCAGGACTTCGTCGGTCTTGGCGTCAGCGATCACCTTGGCAAAGCCCGTGGTGTCGCCCAGCGCGCGAGCGCGGCCGTTGGCCAGGAACGGGAAGCTGCCAGCCTTGTACTCGCGGCCTTCGGCCTTGAGCTGCTGTTCGGTCTTGCCGACCCAGGCGATTTCCGGCGACGTGTAGATAACCCACGGCACGGTGTCGAAGTTGACGTGGCCATGCTGGCCGGCGATGCGCTCGGCAACCGCCACACCTTCTTCTTCGGCCTTGTGCGCCAGCATCGGGCCGCGCACGACGTCACCCACTGCCCAGACGTTCGGCAGGTTGGTCTTGCAATCGCCGTCCACGGCCACGAAGCCGCGTTCGTCCAGCTTCAGGCCCACGGCGTCGGCGTTCAGGCCGCCGGTGTAAGGCACGCGGCCGATCGAGACGATCAGCTTGTCGACCACCAGCTTCTGCTCGGCGCCCTTGGCGTCGACGTAGGGCACGGTCACCGACTTGGCGGTGGCCTTGATCTCGCCGATCTTCACACCCATCTGGATGTTCAGGCCTTGCTTGGTGAACGCCTTCAGCGCTTCCTTGGCCACTTGGCCGTCGGCAGCAGCCAGGAATTCCGGCATGGCTTCCAGGATCGTGACTTCCGAACCCAGGCGGCGCCACACGCTGCCCATTTCCAGGCCGATCACGCCAGCGCCGATCACGCCCAGCGTCTTCGGCACGGCGCCGATGTTCAGTGCGCCGTCGTTGGACAGCACGACCTTTTCGTCAAACGGCAGGCCGGGCAATTCACGCGCCGACGAACCCGTTGCCACCACGACGTGCTTGGCAACCAGGTCTTCTTCGGCGGTGCCGGTGACCTTGATGGCCCAGCCGCCTTCCACTTGGCCGCTGAACTGGCCCTTGCCGTGGAAGAACGTGACCTTGTTCTTCTTGAACAGGTACAGGATGCCGTCGTTGTTTTGCTTGACCACCGTGTTCTTGCGGCCGATCAGCGTATCGAGCTTCAGGCTCACGCCCTTGACTTCGATGCCGTGCTCGGCGAAGTGGTGGTTGGCTTGTTCGAAGTGCTCGGACGATTGCAGCAGCGCCTTGGACGGGATGCAACCGACGTTGGTGCACGTGCCGCCAGGAGCCGGGCCGCCTTGGCCGTTCTGCCAGGCGTCGATGCAAGCGACCGACATGCCGAGTTGCGCTGCGCGAATGGCGGCGATGTAGCCGCCAGGGCCTGCGCCGATCACGACGACGTCAAATTGTTTGGACATAGTGTTCTCGCGATTGAGTGTGGGGTGGAACACGCCCCGCCCGGTGTTTGCGAGCCGGAGGCCAGCCGTGGGCCGGCCGGGGCGCCGCGATCCGGAAGGCCCGGTGCGGCGCCGCGCGGAGCGTCGAGATTACAGGTCCAGCAACAGGCGCTGCGGATCTTCCAGGGCGTCCTTCATGGCGACCAGGCCCAGCACGGCTTCGCGGCCGTCGATGATGCGGTGGTCGTAGGACAGCGCTAGGTAGTTCATCGGGCGGATGACGATCTGGCCGTTTTCGACAACAGCGCGATCCTTGGTGGCGTGCACGCCCAGGATGGCCGATTGCGGCGGGTTGATGATCGGGGTCGACAGCATCGAACCGAACACGCCACCGTTGGAGATCGAGAACGTGCCGCCGGTCATTTCTTCAATGCCCAGCTTGCCGTCAGCGGCGCGGCGGCCGAAGTCAGCGATGGTCTTTTCGATTTCAGCGATGGACAGCTGGTCGGCGTTGCGCAGGATCGGCACCACCAGGCCACGCGGGCTGCCGACAGCGATACCGATGTCGAAGTAGCCGTGATAGATGATGTCCTTGCCGTCGATCGACGCGTTGATCAGCGGGTACTTCTTCAGGGCGGCAACGGCGGCCTTGACGAAGAACGACATGAAACCCAGCTTGATGCCGTGTTCCTTTTCGAACTTGTCCTTGTACTTGCTGCGCAGATCGATGACCGCTTGCATGTTCACTTCGTTGAACGTGGTCAGGATTGCGTTTTCTTGCTGCGATTGCAGCAGGCGTTCGGCGATACGGGCGCGCAGGCGGCTCATCGGCACGCGCTGTTCCGGACGGCCGTCCAGCGACAGCGTGGTCGGGGCCGGAGCAGCCGGGGCCTTGGCAGGCGCGGCCTTGGCGGCGGGTGCGCTGGCGGCCAGGGCGTCGCCCTTGGTCACGCGGCCGTCACGGCCGGTGCCCGACACGGAAGCGGCGTCAACGCCCTTCTCGGCCAGGATCTTGGCAGCGGCGGGCGAGGCCACGCCAGCAGCGGCGGACGAGGCCGGGGCAGCAGCGGCCGGAGCGGCAGCGGCTTGTTCAGCGGCCTTGGGGGCAGCGGCGGGAGCGGTCGCGGCGGAGGCAGCCTTGGCGGCGGTGTCGATACGGGCCAGCACTTCGCCCGAGGTCACGGTGCTGCCATCGCCCTTGACGATTTCAGCCAGCACGCCCGAAGCGGGAGCCGGCACTTCCAGCACAACCTTGTCGGTTTCGACTTCGATCAGGATTTCGTCCGCTTCAACGGCAGCGCCCGGCTGCTTCTTCCAGGTCAGCAGGGTCGCTTCGGAAACGGATTCGGAAAGTTGGGGGACGACGACGTCGGTAATAGCCATTTTGTTTGTTCCGTAAAGTTTGTGTTCTGGTCACGCGGCGCGGCAAGGTTCGAAATCGAGTTCCAAAACGCTTGCCGCGCGCGGCGCATGCATCAAGTCAGGGTTACTTCGTCAACATGACCTTGAACTTGGGCGCGAAAGCCGTTTCGATCAGGGCCTTCTGCTGCTCCTGGTGCTTGGCCAGGTAGCCCACGGCCGGCGATGCCGACGCGGCGCGGCCGGCGTAGCCCAGCTTCTGGCCTTCCACCATGTTCTCGTACACGTGATGCTGAACGTAGAACCAGGCGCCTTGGTTCTGCGGTTCGTCCTGAACCCAGATCACTTCGGTGGCCTTCGGGTACTTGCGCAGTTCCGTTTCAAACGACTTGTGCGCAAACGGGTACAGCTGCTCGACGCGGACGATGGCGACGTTGTCGGCGCCACGCTCACGGCGGGCGTTGACCAGGTCGTAATACACCTTGCCCGAGCAAGCCAGAACGCGCTTGACCTTGCTGGCGTCGATGGTGTCGTCGACTTCGCCGATCACCGGCTGGAAGCTGCCGCCTGCCAGATCGGTCAGGGGGGAGCCGGCGTCCTTGTTACGCAGCAGCGACTTCGGCGTGAACAGCACCAGCGGCTTGCGGAACGGGCGGATCATCTGGCGGCGCAGAACGTGGAAGATCTGCGAGGCAGAGGTCGGCTGGACCACTTGCATGTTGTTGTCGGCGCACAGTTGCAGGAAGCGCTCGATGCGGCCCGACGAGTGCTCGGGGCCTTGGCCTTCGTAGCCGTGCGGCAGCATCAGGGTCAGGCCCGACTGGCGGCCCCACTTGGCTTCGCCGGAGCTGATGAACTGGTCGATCACGACCTGGGCGCCGTTGACGAAGTCGCCAAACTGGCCTTCCCAGATGGTCAGCGTGTTCGGTTCAGCGCTGGAGTAACCATATTCAAAGGCCAGCACCGCCTCTTCGGACAGCACGGAGTCGATGACGGTGAACGGGGCCTGGCCTTCCGACACGTTCTGCAGCGGAATGTAGGTGCCGTCATTCCAGCGTTCGCGGTTCTGGTCGTGCAGCACGGCGTGGCGGTGCGTGAACGTGCCACGGCCCGAGTCCTGGCCGGTGATGCGGATGGCGTAGCCCGAGGACACCAGGGTCGCGAAAGCGAGGTGTTCGCCCATACCCCAGTCCAGGTTCAATTCGCCCTTGGCCATCGTGCGGCGGTCGTTCAGCAGCTTGGCGACCAGCGGGTGCACCGTGAAGCCTTCCGGAACCGTCGTGATGCGTTCGCCGATGCGCTTCAATTCAGCCAGCGGCACAGCCGTGTCGGCCTGGTCGGTCCACTTGGCGCCCAGGAACGGGGACCAGTCGATCGCGTACTTGCTCTTGTAGTCGGTCAGCACGGGTTCGATCGTGCGCTGGCCGTCTTCCATCAGCTGACGGTAGTCCTTGACCAGTTGATCGGCTTCGCCTTCAGCCAGCACGCCTTGCGTGGTCAGCTTGTCGGCATACAGCTTGCGCGTGCCGGGGTGATGGCCGATACGCTTGTACATCAGGGGCTGCGTCAGCGACGGGGTGTCTTGCTCGTTGTGGCCCAGCTTGCGGAAGCAAACGATGTCCACGACGATGTCGTGACGGAATTGCAGACGGTAGTCCAGCGCCAGCTTGGTGACGAACACCACGGCTTCGGGGTCGTCGCCGTTGACGTGGAACACCGGGGCTTCGATCATCTTGACGACGTCGGTGCAATACAGCGTCGAACGCGAGTCACGCGGGTCAGACGTCGTGAAGCCGATCTGGTTGTTGATGACGATGTGCAGCGTGCCGCCCGTACCGTAGCCGCGCGTCTGGGCCAGGTTCAGGGTTTCCATTACCACGCCTTGGCCGGCGAAAGCCGCGTCGCCGTGCACCAGCACCGGCAGCACGGACTTGCCTTCGGCGTCACCGCGGCGTTCCTGGCGAGCGCGCACGCTGCCTTCGACCACGGGGTTGACGATTTCAAGGTGGGACGGGTTGAACGCCAACGACAGGTGGACCGGGCCGCCACGGGTGGACAGGTCGGAGGAGAAGCCGTTGTGGTACTTCACGTCGCCGTCGGTCAGGCCTTCGGCGTGCTTGCCTTCGAACTCGGCGAACAGGTCGCCAGGCATCTTGCCCATGATGTTCACGAGCAGGTTCAGGCGGCCGCGGTGGGCCATGCCGACCACGATTTCCTGGACGCCGTTTTCACCGGCGTGGTTCACCACTTCGTCCATCGAGGCGATGAAGCTTTCGCCGCCTTCCAGCGAGAAACGCTTCTGGCCGACGTACTTGGTGTGCAGGAAGCGCTCGAGGCCTTCGGACTCGGTCAGCTGCTGCAGGATGTGGCGCTTTTCTTCGACCGAGTAGGTCGGCGCACCCAGCGTGGTTTCCAGGCGTTCCTGAATCCAGCGCTTGGCGGCGGGGTCGGAGATGTGCGTGAATTCAGCACCGATGCTGCGGCAATACGTGTCGCGCAGCGCCTTCAGGATGTCGCGCAGCGTCATGGTGCTGGCGGTCGTGAAGTAGGTGTTGGTGGCCGAGTAGGTTTGATCCAGATCGGCTTCGGTCAGGCCGTAGAAGGCGGGATCGAGTTCCGGGATCGGCGGGCGCTCTTGGCGCTTGAGCGGGTCCAGATCGGCCCAGCGCGAACCCAGCGAACGGTAGGCAGCAATCAGCGATTGCACCGACACTTGCTTGCTGGCGACGCTCAGATCGGGTTCGGCCGTACGTTGCACAAAGGCATTGGCCTTGGCGCGCTGGGCGAACGATTCGACGATGGGAGCGTGGGCCTGGTCGCGAGTGGATTCCTGGCCGTCGGTAGCGGGAGCGTGCTGCAACTGGTCGAAATATTCGCGCCAGTTATCAGGAACCGAACCGGGATTGTCGAGGTAGGCTTCGTAAAGCTCCTCAACATACGGGGCGTTACCCCCAAAGAGATAAGACGTGGATAGAGATTCTATTTCCGAAGACATATCGCTTCACCTTTACGAGTGCTTCACTCGACACGATGCAGGAAAACCTTCCGCAGCACGGGCTTCCCGTTAAGCGGATAGCAGGGGCAGAAGGCGCGTACAAGCCTTGAAAGCCGTATGCCGAGCAGTATAACCCTTTGAGTTTACGGCCGTCTTCCTGCATTTCTGTGATGCAAAAGCCGATTCGGAATGCCGCCATGCGGCTTTGGAATGTCCTGGCAACCCCTGACATTGCGCCGTCTACGCACCATCAAATTCTGTTAATCCAAAATGCCGCAGCGCGTCATTTTTTAGCCGCTAAAAGAAGAGTGTTGCGCATTAGCCGCGTCACACCGGCAACGCGGTCGTCGACAAGATCTCTTTCAGCACGAAAAAAGTACGAATCTGGCGCACGCCAGGCAGCTTGATGATCTCGCCCGCATGCAGCTTGTTGAAGCGTTCAAGATCCCGTATGCGCAGCATCAGAAAGTAGTCGAACTCGCCGGCCACCAAGTGGCATTCCAGGCAGCCGCTGATGCCGCGCGCCGCTTCTTCAAAGTCGGTGAAGGACTCGGGCGTGGAGCGGTCCAGCACCACGCCCACGATGACGAGCGTGGCCATGTCGACGTCAGCCGGTTCCAACAACGCGACCGTCTTTTTGATGACGCCTTCGGCCTTCAATTTTTCAACGCGCCGCAGGCACGCGGCCGGACTCAAATGCACGCGCGTGCTCAGATCCAGATTGGTGATCTGCGCATCGTCTTGCAAGACGCGCAAGATGTGGCGGTCGATGCGGTCCAGACTTGCGAGCGCGGCCATTTGATACGTCCCTAAAAATTTAATTTCGTATTTGTTTTTATATTCGAAATATTTATTCTCAGGCAACGATTATTAAAACCCTTAAATGACGGAACGGATAAAAATACGCAATTGACCGCATATCGCTGCGATTCCTATGATTTTTCCATCCGCGCCACCCCGCCGGCCGAAACGTCACCCTCAGGAGTCCGCATGGATCTGCAACGCTTTCCCCGTCATCGCCTGACCTTTGGCGACACCCCCATCGAAAAGCTCAACCGCCTGTCCGCGCACTTAGGCGGCAAGGTCGAGATCTACGCCAAGCGCGAAGACTGCAACAGCGGCCTGGCGTTCGGCGGCAACAAGCTGCGCAAGCTGGAATACCTGATTCCGCAGGCGCTTGAGCAAGGCTGCGACACGCTGGTGACGATCGGCGGCATCCAGTCCAACCACACCCGCATGGTGGCCGCGGTGGCCGCCAAGCTGGGGCTGGCCTGCGTGCTGGTTCAGGAAAACTGGGTGGACTATTCGGATGCGGTCTACGACCGCGTCGGCAACATCATGATGAGCCGCCTGATGGGCGCCGATGTGCGGCTGGTGGACCAGGGCTTTGATATCGGCTTTCGGCGCAGCTGGGAAGAAGCGCTGGAAGACGTCAGAAAGCGCGGCGGCAAGCCCTACGCCATTCCGGCCGGCGCGTCCGACCACGAACTGGGTGGGCTGGGCTATGTGGGCTTCGCCGAGGAAGTGCGGCGCCAGGAAGCCGAGCTGGGTTTCAAGTTCGACTACATCGTCGTGTGCGCCGTCACAGGCAGCACGCAAGCGGGCATGGTGGTGGGCTTTGCGGCTGATGGCCGCGCCGAACGCGTGATTGGCATCGATGCGTCCGCCACGCCGGATCAAACGCGTGCGCAGATTCTGCGTATTGCGCGGCGCACCGCCGACATGGTCGGGCTGGAACAAGGCATTGCCGACAGCGACGTGGTGCTGGACACACGCTATGCCTATCCCGCCTACGGCCTGCCATCCGCCGAAACCAACGAAGCCATCCGCACCTGCGCGCGGCTGGAAGGCATGATGACCGACCCCGTGTACGAGGGGAAGTCCATGCAGGGGATGATGGACATCATCCGCCGCGGCGAAATTCCCGCCGGGTCGAAGGTTCTGTATGCGCACCTGGGAGGGGTGCCGGCGATCAACGCCTATAGCTTTCTGTACCGCAACGGCTGAAGACGGCTACCCGGCGCAAGGCTTCGGTTCCATGGGCTGGCCGGCGGGCGACTTGCGCTGAACCGGCCCGCCCTGCCCGCTTCAGTTCGTCTTGGCTCCCGCCTGGAACCAGGCGCCAATCAACGCGCGTTCGTCGTCGGTCATGCCGGTGGAATTGGCCATTGGCATGATTTTCGACACGACCACTTGCTGGTAGACGGCTTGCGCGTGGGTGGCGATCTGCTCCACGGAATCCAGCCGCACGTTCTTCATCTGCACCTGCGCGCCGTGGCAGAGCAGGCAGCGCTGGTCGAACACCTGGCGCACTTGCGTGAACGCGACGTCGGCGGGCGGCGCCACGGCCGCAGACGCCGCCACCGGCGCGGGCCGCATCCAGATGATGGTCAGGCCCAGCACCGCGATACCCAGCAACACATACGGCAGCGGATTGCGCGCATTGCCCAGCTTGAAACGATGGCGCACCACGAAGAACTGGCGTATCGCCGCGCCGCCCAGCATGATCAGCAGCAGCACGATCCAGTTGTACTGATGGGTGTAGGTGAAGCTGTAGTGGTTGCTCATCATCGTGAACACCACCGGCAGCGTGAAATAGGTGTTGTGCACGCTACGCTGCTTGCCGCGCTGGCCGTTGACCGGGTCGACGGGCTTGCCCGCCCGCATCGCCGCCACGTTCTTCCTTTGGCCGGGAATGATCCAGAAGAACACGTTGCCGCTCATGGTGGTGGCCATCATGGCGCCCACCAGCAGGAACGCCGCGCGGCCTGCAAACCAGTGGCAGGCCAGCCAGGACGCCAACGCGATGAACACCGCGATCAACACACCGACGATGGTGTCGCCATGTTTGCCACGGCCGAACAGCCGGCAGATGCCGTCGTAGACAATCCAGAACACGACAAAGAAGGCCAGCGCCACCGCCACGGCGGTCGAGGGCTGCCAGTCCATTTTTGAACGATCAATGAGATAGGTGCTGGCGTTCCACAGGTACGACATGGTGAACAGCGCAAAGCCGGTCAGCCATGTGCTGTAGCTTTCCCAGAACGACCAATGCAGATGATCGGGCAGCTTCTTGGGTTGCACCGCGTACTTCTGCATGTTGTAGAAGCCGCCGCCGTGCACCGCCCATTGCTCGCCGCCTACGCCTTTGTCCAGCGATTCCGCGTCGCGCGGTTTTTCCAGGCTGTTGTCCAGCATCACGAAGTAGAACGACGTGCCGATCCACGCGATGCCGGTAATGATGTGGGCCCAACGCAGCAGCAGATTGACCCAATCCAGGTAGTAGCTTTCCATTCACGCCCCCGCAGCGGGCGGGCCTGTAAGGCTCCGCCACACTGCTCACCACCGCGGGCGCTGTAAGCAGAAGACGATCGCGCACAAGGCTTGGGGCCATGCACCGCTGCGATCAAGATCCGCGAAATTGTATGCAGGTTTTGTTCACAAGGCTATGCGGCAGCGCCCGTTTCGGCATCAGGAATACCCTAGGCCGGGCAAGCGGAACGTCGCGCGATGCAAACTGAAGCGCTGCCTGTTGCGCGCGGTGAGCGGCGTGCCAGCCTACGAGCCGCGATACGTCGAATAGCTCCAGGGGCTGACAAGCAGCGGCACGTGATAGTGCTGGTCTGCGTGGGCCACGCCGAAATCCAGGCTGACCTGATTCAGGAAGTTGGGCTCGGGCAAGGCCACGCCGCGCGCCTTGAAATAGCCGGCCACGTCGAACACCAGCCGGTACGTGCCTACCTTCAGGTCTTGATCGGTGAATAGCGGTTTGGCGCTGCGGCCGTCGTCATTCAGCGTGAATTGGTTAAGCAGCGTGGCGCTCGCGCCCTCGGTGGCGTAAAGCGCAACGGCCATCCCCGCTGCGGGGCAGCCGTGCATGGTGTCGAGTACGTGTGTGGTCAGGCCCAATCTTGTCTCCTCATGCCCTCGTACCGCCGGGCGATATCATGGTTATCCTTAATGATGTACATAAATTGTATACAGCTAATTGCTTTCCAGCTATTGTTTAGCCCATCATGAAACTCCCCGTCATCGTGCTTCTGCCCGGGGTTTCAAGTTCAGGGTCATCAACGTCCGCGCTTTCAGGCTATCCGCCCGTCCATTCATGAACACCTACGATTCCACGCTTCCGTATCCCCGCGACCTGGTCGGTTATGGCCGCAATCCGCCGCACGCGCAATGGCCGGGCCGCGCCCGAATCGCCGTGCAATTCGTGCTGAATTACGAAGAAGGCGGCGAGAACTCCGTGCTCCACGGGGATGCCGGCTCCGAACAATTCCTGTCCGAGATGTTCAACCCCGCCAGCTACCCGGACCGCCATCTCAGCATGGAAGGCATCTATGAATACGGGTCGCGCACGGGCGTCTGGCGCATCTTGCGCGAATTCGAAAAGCGGCAACTGCCGCTGACCGTCTTCGGCGTGGGCATGGCCTTGCAGCGTCACCCGGAACTGACGGCGGCGTTCACCGAACTGGGCCATGAAATCGCTTGCCACGGCTGGCGCTGGGTGCACTACCAGAACGTGGATGAAGCCACCGAACGCGAGCACATGCGACTGGGCATGGACGCCATCACGCAACTGACCGGCAGCCGCCCGCTGGGCTGGTACACCGGCCGCGACAGCCCGCGCACGCGCCGGCTTGTTGCCGACTACGGCGGCTTCGAATACGACAGCGATTATTACGGCGACGACCTGCCCTTCTGGATGCAGGTGCAAAAGACGGACGGCGCCGTCGTGCCGCAACTGATCGTGCCCTACACGCTGGACTGCAACGACATGCGCTTCGCGCTGCCCCAGGGATACTCGCACGCCGACCCGTTCTTCCAATATCTGAAAGACAGCTTCGATGTGCTGTACGCCGAAGGCGAGGACGCGCCCAAGATGCTCAGCATCGGCATGCACTGCCGTCTGCTCGGCCGGCCCGGGCGCATCACGGCGCTGCAACGCTTTCTGGATCACATTGCCCGTCATGACCGCGTCTGGGTGTGCCGCCGGCTGGACATCGCCCGGCACTGGAAAGCCACCCACCCCTACCTTCCCAACCGCTAAGCGCTCCGACCATGGCCTACACGCTGGAACAACTCAACGCCGCCACGCCCGATGACGCCGTGGCCATGCTCGACGGCTTGTACGAGCATTCGCCCTGGATCGCCCGGCAGGCGCTGGCCGCCCGCCCGTTCCGGTCGCTGGCCCATTTGCAGGACCAGATGCGCCAGGTGCTGGACGATGCTGATATCGAAGCCCGGCTGGCGCTGATCCGCGCCCACCCGGAGCTGGCCGGCCGCGCCATGCTGCGCAATAGCCTCACCGCCGAATCCACGCAAGAACAGGATCAGGCGGGGCTCACGCATTGCTCGCCCGAAGAGCTTGCGCAGTTGCAGCAACTGAACACCGACTACAACGCCCGCTTCGGCTTTCCCTTCATCCTGGCTGTGCGCGGCGCGCGCGGCACGGGGTTGAACCGCCAGCAGATCATTGATGAATTCACCCGCCGGCTCGACAACCCGCCGGACGTCGAAATCAGCGAAGCGCTGCGCAACATTCACCGCATCGTCGAAATCCGCATGGCCGACAAATTCGGTGTCGACCTGACGCTAGGCAACGATATCTGGGACTGGCAGGAACGGCTCAGCATTCACAGCGACCCGGGCTACGCCGAAAAAGGCCAGCTCACCGTCACGTATCTGACCGAGGCGCACCGCGCCTGCGCGCAACGCATTTCGCACTGGATGCGCGACTGCGGTTTCGATGAAGTCGAGATCGATGCCGTCGGCAACGTGGTCGGCCGCTACCGCGCCAGCCGCGACGACGCCCCCACACTGATGACCGGCAGCCACTACGACACCGTCCGCAACGGCGGCAAATACGACGGCCGGCTGGGCATCTTCGTGCCGATGGCCTGCGTGCGCGAACTGCATCGCCAGGGGCGCCGCCTGCCCTATCACCTTGAGGTCATCGGCTTTGCCGAAGAAGAAGGCCAGCGTTACCGCGCCACCTTCCTGGGCTCCGGCGCCTTGATCGGCGACTTCAAACCCGAATGGCTGGACCAGAAAGACGCGCAAGGCATCACGATGCGCGACGCCATGTTGCACGCCGGCCTGTGCATTGACGACATCCCCAAGCTGCGCCGCGATCCTGCCCGCTATCTGGGCTTTATCGAAGTGCACATCGAACAAGGCCCCGTGCTGTTCGAAATGGGCCTGCCGCTGGGCATCGTCACGTCCATCAACGGCAGCGTGCGCTACCAGGCGCAGATCTTCGGCATGGCCTGCCACGCCGGCACCACGCCCATGAACCGCCGCCGCGATGCGGCCACCGCCACCGCCGAACTGGCGTTGTATGTGGAGCAGCGCGCGGCGCGCGACGGCGATTCGGTCGGCACGATCGGCATGCTGGAAGTGCCCAACGGTTCAATCAACGTCGTGCCGGGCGAATGCCGTTTCAGCCTGGATTTGCGCGCCCCCAGCGACCCGCAACGCGACGCCTTGGTGAACGACGTGCTGGCCGAGCTTGCCGCCATCTGCCAACGCCGCGGCCTGCGCTACGCGCTTGAAGAAACCATGCGCGCCGCCGCCGCGCCCAGCGACCCGGTCTGGCAACAGCGCTGGGAACGCGCCGTTGACGCGCTGGGCGTGCCGCTGCACCGCATGCCTAGCGGCGCAGGCCACGACGCCATGAAGCTGCACGAAGTCATGCCTCAGGCCATGTTGTTCGTGCGCGGCCAGAATTCCGGCATCAGCCACAACCCCCGCGAATCCACCACCCGCGACGACATCCAGCTGGCCGCGCTTGCCATGCAGCGCTTGCTGGACGACGTTGCCAACGACATCACACGCTAAAACCATGACCGACTACGCCCGACTCGACGCCTGGGTAGACGCCCACTTTGATGAGGAAGTGCGCTTCCTGCAATCGCTAGTGCGCGTACCCACCGACACGCCTCCCGGCAACAACGCCCCCCACGCCGTCCGCACCGCCGAACTGCTGCAAGACTTTGGCTTCGACGCCGAAGCGCACACCGTGCCCGCCGAGCAAGTCAAGGACTACGGCATGGAGTCCATCACCAACCTGATCGTGCGGCGCGAGTACGGCCCCGGCCGCCGCGTGGCGCTGAACGCGCACGGCGACGTGGTGCCTCCGGGCGACGGCTGGCAGCACGACCCTTACGGCGCCGAGATCGATAACGGCAGCCTGTACGGCCGCGCCGCCGCCGTCAGCAAGAGCGACTTCGCCAGCTTCACCTTCGCCGTGCGCGCGCTGGAAGCCGTGGCGCGCCCCACGCACGGCGCGGTCGAACTGCACTTCACCTATGACGAAGAATTTGGCGGATTGCTGGGCCCCGGCTGGCTGCTGTCGCAAGGCCTGACCAAGCCCGACCTGATGATTGCCGCGGGCTTCAGCTATGAAGTCGTGACCGCCCACAACGGCTGCCTGCAGATGGAAGTGACCGTGCACGGCAAGATGGCGCACGCCGCCATTCCGTCCACCGGCGTGGACGCGCTGCAAGGCGCGGTCAAAATCCTGAACGCGCTGTATGCGCAGAACGAGCAATACCAGCACATCACGTCCGACGTTCCCGGCATCAGCCACCCCTACCTGAATGTCGGACGCATTGAAGGCGGCACCAACACCAACGTGGTTCCCGGCAAGGTCAGCTTCAAGCTCGACCGCCGCATGATCCCCGAAGAAAATGCGGCGGAAGTCGAAGCGAACATTCGTCAGATCATCCAGGACGCGGCCGCCTCCATGCCCGGCATCAGCATCGACATCAAACGCCTGTTGCTGGCCAATTCCATGCGCCCGCTGCCGGGTAACCAGCCGCTGGTTGCCGCCATCCAGAAGCATGGCGAAGCCCTCTTTGGGGAACCCATTCCCGCCATGGGCACGCCGCTGTACACGGATGTGCGCCTGTATGCAGAAGCCGGCATTCCCGGCGTGATCTACGGTGCGGGGCCGCGCACGGTGCTGGAATCGCACGCCAAGCGCAACGATGAACGCGTGGTGCTGGAAGACCTGCGCCGCGCCACCAAGGTCATTGCCCGCACGCTGGCGGACCTGCTTCATCCCGTCTGATAAATCGTCTGACTGAACCGGGCACGGCGCCACCCGATGCGCGTCGTGCCCGCGCATCCCCCCTTCCTCTTAAGTCCGGCGGCAACCCTGTCCGGCCTGGCGGCAACCCTGTCCGCGGCATCCCCACGTTCGTACAATTCCTTCATTAAGTAACTTTTCATGTCAATTTAATGCGGGTTTTCCTCTATTTCGAACCTTAACCCTGCCTGTATACATTCCTCGTACACAAGAAAGGCTTTTCAGGATTTTCCCGACCGACATTCCACTCCGCCAGGAGACTTCCCATGCAGGCTGCATCGTCCGCGCCATCCAGCGCGTCGCAAGACATCCATCCCGTTGACCAGCGCCTGCCCAACGGCAAGCTCGCGGCGCTAGGCCTGCAACACGTACTGGTGATGTATGCCGGCGCCGTGGCCGTGCCGCTGATCGTGGGCCGGGCGCTTAACCTCACGCCTGACGAAGTGGCCATGCTGATCTCGGCCGACCTGTTCTGTTGCGGGCTGGTGACCCTGGTGCAAACGCTGGGCGCCACGCAATGGTTCGGCATCAAGCTGCCCGTCATGATGGGCGTCACCTTTGCGGCGGTTGCGCCGATGGTGGCGATGGCCAACGCCAACCCCGGGCAGGCGGGCGCCCAGCTGCTGTTCGGAACCATCATCGGGGCGGGCATCGTATCGATACTCATCGCCCCCTTGATCAGCCGCATGCTGCGCTACTTTCCGCCCGTCGTAACAGGCACCATCATCACCGTCATCGGCATCACGCTGATGCGCGTGGGCATCAACTGGATCTTCGGCAATCCGTCCGGCCCCACCGCCCCCGTCATCGTTGACCCCATCTATGCCAAATGGCTGGCCGACGTCACCTCCCCGGGCAGCGCAATTCCGCCCGTGCCGCAAGGCTTCGCCATCATGCCGTCCATGCCCAACCCCAAGTACGCCGACCTGACCGGCCTGGGCATTGCAGCGCTGGTGCTGGTGGCGATACTGCTGATCGTGAAGTACACGCGCGGCTTCATCGCCAACATTTCGGTGCTGCTAGGCATCGTCATCGGCGCCGTCGTGGCGTCAGCAACCGGCATCATGACGTTCGAAAAAATCGGCCAGGCCGACTGGTTCGATATCGTGCTGCCCTTTCACTTCGGCATGCCGCAATTCGACCCCATGCTGATTTTGAGCATGTCGCTGATCATGGTTGTGGTGATGATCGAATCCACCGGCATGTTCCTGGCGCTGGGCGAAATGACGGATCGCGAAATCACCCAGCAAGCCATGGCGCGCGGCCTGCGCACCGATGGCCTGGGCACCTTGCTCGGCGGCATTTTCAATACGTTTCCCTACACCAGCTTTTCGCAAAACGTCGGGCTGGTTGCGGTAACGGGCGTGAAGAGCCGCTTCGTCTGCGTGGCGGGCGGCATCATTCTGCTGGTGCTAGGTTTGCTGCCCAAGATGGCGGCGCTGGTGGAATCGTTGCCTACCGTAGTGCTGGGTGGCGCGGGCATCGTCATGTTCGGCATGGTGACGGCCACGGGCATCCGCATCCTGTCCGGCGTGGACTTCAAGGGCAACCGCCACAACGCGATGATCGTGGCGGTGTCGATCGGGGTCGGCATGGTGCCGCTGATCGCGCCCAACTTCAAGCAATGGATGCCGCACTCGCTGCATACGCTGATTGAGTCGGGCATTTTGCTGGCGTCGCTGTCGGCCGTGCTGCTCAACCTGTTCCTGAACGGCGCCACGCACGACGAGCGCGCCATCATCACGGCCGCCTTGCAAGCCGAAGAACACTGACCGTCGCCGCCGCGGCCCTGGGCCGCGGCGTTTCAAGCCCATCAGGCCAGGCGCATCACCCGGCGCCAGAACAGCACGGCCACCATCACAAAGACCGCCAGGCCCAGGTAGGACGCGGGCTTCGCGAACGTCTCGCCAGCGATCGCCAGCGGCGCGTCCGTACCGGCGCCGCCGATAATGGCCGCCATCAACACCCCCACCAGACTTTCACCGACGATCAAGCCAGACGCAATCAGCACGCCACGGCGGTTGGCCGCGTCTGCAAACTGTTCGTAAGGCTTGCCCGCGGCGGCGGCACGGCGGCGCAACGCGCGCTCAAGCAGCCACGCCAGCACCGCCCCTGCCACGATGGGCGCGGCCACGGTGGGCGGCAGATAAATGCCGATGCCCACCGCCAGCACGGGAATGCGCGCGACGCGGCAAGTGCGCTTGAGGATTTCATCCACCACAATCAGCGCCACGCCCACGGCCATGCCGATCAGGATCATCGTCCAGTTCAATTGATGCGTGAAGATGCCGCGCGCAATCGCCAGCATCAACGTCGCCTGCGGGGCCGACAAGGCTTGGGCGGGGTCCATGCCGTCGCGCGGCATCGCGTCCGCAAAACCGTAGGCGTTGTAGAGCAGTTCCAGCACCGGGGAAATGACTGCCGCGCCCACCACGCAACCAATCAACAGGGCCACCTGCTGACGCCACGGCGTGGCGCCCACGAGCCAGCCCGTCTTCAGGTCTTGCAGGTTGTCGTTGGAAATCGAGGCCACGGCCACCACCGCCGATGTGCTGAAGATGGCCAGCGCAATCGCCATCTGCACGCCGTTCTGCACCGCCAGCAACTCGCCGCCCAGCGCCAACATCAACAGCGACACCAGCACGATGGCGACGATGCCCACGCCTGAAATCGGGCTCGTCGACGAACCCACCAAGCCCGCCATGTAGCCGCAAGCCGCGGCCACCAGAAAGCCGAATACGAATGCAAACAGCACGGCATAGGCCACCAGCTTCCAGATGGCGGCGGCCGACAACGGCGCGCCCGCCAGGAACACCTGGAAGGTGATCACCAGAACAACCACCAGCACCAGCGTCACTACCGAGATCCAGCCCGCAGACAAGTCGCGTTCGGTGCGCGGCGCCTTACCGGCCCGCGCCGCGCCCGCCTTCGTCAACGCCGAGAACGACGCCTTGACGCCACGCGCCATCGGCATGAACAAGGTGGCCAACGTCCAGATTGCCCCCACGCCGATCACGCCCGCGCCAATGAAGCGCACCTGCGATGACCACAGTCCGGTGGCGTACTGGGCCAGTGACATATCAGCGGGCATGTCGCCCATGGCGGTCAGCACCGGCACGGCAATGCCCCACGAGATGATCAGGCCGGTCAGCATGGCCAAGCCCGCGACGATGCCGATCAGGTAGCCAGCGCCCAGCAACGCCAAGGAAAATCCCATCGGCAGACGGAACACCGCGCCGCCCCACGCGAACCAGCCGCTGACGCTGTCGCCCAGCACCCGCAGGCCGCTGGCGGCAAAGCTGACGACCGCAGCCACCGCGCCACCCGCCACGATGTCGCCCATGCCGGTCGCAGCCGGTTTGGCCGAAGCGCCGCCGCTGTCTTCCGCGGCATCTTGCGCCCGCTCGGCGCTACCCACGCGCAGGATCTCTGCGGCGGCCACGCCTTCGGGGTACGGCAGGTCGCTTTGCACCACCATCACGTGGCGCAGCGGAATCGTGAACATCACGCCCAGCATGCCGCCGGCCGCGCAAATGCCCAGCGTCTGCCAGAACGGAAAGCCCTGCCAGTGGCCCATCATGACCAGCGCAGGCAGGATGAAAATGATGGAAGACAAGGTGCCCGCGGCCGAGGCCTGCGTCTGCACCATATTGTTTTCAAGGATGTTGGCGTCTTTGAACAGACGCAGCACCGACATCGAAATCACCGCAGCGGGGATGGCGGATGAGAACGTCAGGCCCACCTTCAGCCCCAGGAAGACGTTAGAGGCCGTGAAGATCACGGTGATCAGTGCGCCGAGCAAGACGCCGCGGAACGTAAGCTCCGGAAGGGTGACGTTTGCCGGGACGCTGACGGGTTGAGTCATTGAAGTCTCCCGTTTGGAATTCTGCTAAACCGCGCATTCTAGCGCTTCAGCGTCCACCCAGTGGTCACCACGCGTAAGCGCCGCCTGACGGCAGAAGCTGCCGGCAAGGGAAAGGCTGGCAAAAGATTATGCTGAAAGCCGGTACATCCGCCCTGGAATTTGATCACTCATGCCATCGACACAGGTCTAGCATGGAGCGATAACAGGAGACATATTCACGATGCGCGACCAGAGCCACCCCGCCCCCGACGCCGATCACCCGCACGACGCCGACCCCGCCGAAACCGCCGAATGGCGCGACGCTTTGCAGTCACTGGTTGACGCTGAAGGCGCTGGCCGCGCCGGCTATGTGCTGGATAACCTGCTGGGGCATGCCGCCTCGCTGGGGCTGCGCGCCAACAGCCAGACGCGCACCGCCTACCTGAACACGATTCCGGCCGACCAGGAACCGCCCTTTCCCGGCAACCTGGCGGTAGAAGAACGCATCGCCCGCATCAACCGCTGGAACGCGCTGGCCATGGTGGTGCGCGCCAACCAGGCGCACGGTGAATTGGGCGGCCACATTGCCAGCTACGCATCGGCCGCCGATTTGTTTGAAGTGGGCTTCAACCACTTCTTCCGCGCGCAGTCCGAAGATGGCCCGGGCGACCTGGTCTACATGCAGCCGCATTCGGCGCCCGGCGTCTACGCCCGCGCTTATCTGGAAGGCTTTCTGAATGAGGCCGACCTGGCGCACTTCCGCCAGGAAATCACGGCCACGTCGCGCGGCTTGCGCGGCTTGTCGTCCTATCCGCACCCGTGGCTGATGCCGGACTTCTGGCAATTCCCGACCGGTTCAATGGGCATCGGCCCCATCAACGCCATCTATCAAGCCCGCTTCATGCGCTACCTGGAACACCGCTCGCTGGTGCCGGGCGGCGACCGCAAGGTCTGGGGCATTTTTGGCGACGGCGAAATGGACGAACCCGAATCCATCGCCGCCCTGACGCTCGCCGCACGTGAAAAGCTCGACAACCTGGTCTTCGTCGTCAACTGCAACCTGCAACGGCTGGACGGCCCGGTGCGCGGCAACGGCCGCATCATCGACGAACTGGAAACGCTGTACGCGGGCGCGGGCTGGAACGTGATCAAGCTGGTCTGGGGCAGCGACTGGGACGCCCTGCTCAGACGCGACACCAGCGGCGCGCTGGCCCGCGCATTCGCCAACACCGTTGACGGCCAATTCCAAACCTTTGCCGCCAACGACGGCGCGTTCAACCGCGCCCACTTCTTCAACCAGAACCCCGAACTGGCCGCGCTGGTTGCTGACTGGACCGACGAGGCCATCGACCGCCTGCATCGCGGCGGCCACGACATGGTGAAGATTCACGCCGCCTATCTCCGCGCGGCGCAGCACCGTGGGCAGCCCACGGTGATTCTGGCGCAGACCAAGAAAGGCTTCGGCATGGGCGCCGCCGGCCAGGGCAAGATGACCACGCACCAGCAAAAGAAGCTGGACGACGAGGCCCTGCTGGCGTTTCGCGACCGCTTCGCGCTGCCGATTTCGGACGCCGATTGTCTGGCGCTCAAGTTCTATCGGCCCGCTGAAGACAGCGCCGAACTGCGCCATCTGCAAGCGCGCCGCGCTGCGCTGGGCGGCCACATCCCACGCCGCCGCACCGAAGCGCCGCGCCTGACGCCGCCGGATGCCGAACACTGGGCACGCTTCGCGCTGGCCGCCGACGGCAAGGAAATGTCGTCCACGATGGCCATCGTGCGCATGCTGACCGCGTTGCTCAAGGACAGCACCGTGGGCTCGCGCATCGTGCCCATCGTGGCCGACGAAGCCCGCACCTTCGGCATGGCCAACCTGTTCCGCCAGATCGGCATCTACTCGGCTCAAGGCCAGTTGTACGAACCCGAAGACATCGGCTCGGTGCTGTACTACCGCGAAGCGCGCGACGGCCAGATTCTTGAGGAAGGCATCACCGAAGCCGGCGCGATCTCGTCATGGACGGCGGCCGGCACCAGCTACTCGGTGAACCGCCTGCCGATGCTGCCCTTCTATATCTATTACTCGATGTTCGGCTTTCAGCGCATCGGTGACCTGATCTGGGCCGCCGCCGACCAACGCACGCGCGGCTTTCTGGTGGGCGCCACGTCGGGCCGCACCACGCTGGGCGGCGAAGGGCTGCAACACCAGGACGGTTCCAGCCACATCATGGCCGCCGCCGTGCCCAACTGCCGCGCCTACGACCCGGCCTACGCGTACGAGGTCGCCGTTATCGTCGAACACGGCATGCGGCGCATGCTGGACGAGCAGCGCGACGAATTCTTCTACCTGACGGTCACGAACGAAAACCTGGCGCAGCCCGACATGCCCGCCGACGCCGGGGTGCGCGAAGGCATTCTGCGCGGGCTGTATCGCCTGCGCGCCGCACGCGGCAAGGCGCAAGTGCGGCTGTTGGGCGCGGGCCCGATGTTGCGCGAAGCCGAAATGGCCGCCGACCGTTTGCGCGATCAGCATGGCGTGGACGCTGAGGTCTGGAGCGTCACCAGCTTTTCCGAGCTGGCCCGCGACGGCCGCGAAGCCGAACGCGCCCGCGTGTTGGGCCTGGACGCAGCGCCCGGCGCCGACTGGGTCCGCACGTGCCTGGGCGGCAGCGACGCCCCCGTCATCGCGGCCACCGATTACGTGCGCGCCGTGCCTGACCAGATCCGCGCCTGGGTGCCCGCCCCCTACCGCACGCTGGGCACCGATGGCTTCGGCCGCAGCGATACGCGCGCGCAGCTGCGCGACTTCTTCGAAGTCAGCGCCGACTGGATCGTGCTGTACGCGCTGGACAGCCTGGGCCGCCAGGAAGACGCCAACACGCTGCGCAAGAAACTGAACGCCCATACGCGAGGAACGCCTCCCTGGGAATCGTAAAAAATCCGACTCGTTCTTGATCAAAAGCGTCCGCTCGCTGCACTGCAACAACCAATCGTGCGCGCTTTCTGGTGAAATACGGGCGTTCCCTAAGCATTTCGCAAAGAAACCGGCGGGCCGCGAGCCCGCCGTTTGTCATCCCGTTTTCTTTTTCAGTTAGTGCCTCAGAGGCCCCGATCCCATGGACGACACTCTTACCAAAATGGCGTTGGATTACCACGCCTATCCCACCCCCGGCAAAATCTCGGTCGTGCCGACCAAGACCTTGGCCAACCAGGACGACTTGTCCCTGGCCTACTCGCCCGGCGTGGCTGCAGCTTGCATGGCCATCTTCGACCAAGGTGAAGACGCCGCCTCGAAGTACACCTCGCGCGGCAACCTGGTGGGCGTGATTACCAACGGCACCGCCGTCCTCGGCCTGGGCAACATCGGCCCGCTGGCCGCCAAGCCGGTCATGGAAGGCAAGGGCTGCCTGTTCAAGAAGTTTGCCGGCATCGACGTGTTCGACATCGAACTGGCCGAGAACGATCCGGACAAGCTGGTCGACATCATCGCAGCGCTGGAGCCCACGCTGGGCGGCGTCAACCTGGAAGACATCAAGGCGCCCGAGTGCTTCTACATCGAGAAGAAGCTGCGCGAGCGCATGAAGATTCCCGTCTTCCATGACGATCAGCACGGCACCGCCATCATCTCGTCGGCCGCCATCCTGAACGGCCTGAAGGTCGTGAACAAGGACATCGGTTCGGTCAAGCTGGCTTGCTCCGGCGCCGGCGCCGCCGCCATCGCTTGCCTGGACCTGCTGGTGCACCTGGGCGTCAAGCGCGAGAACATCTTCGTGGTGGATTCCCGCGGCGTCATCTGGGAAGGCCGCGATGAAAACATGGAACCCAACAAGAAGCGCTATGCGCAGAAGACCGACGCGCGCACGCTGGCCGATGTGGTCAACGGCGCCGACGTGTTCCTGGGCTGCTCGACTGCTGGCGTCATGACGGGCGACATGGTCAAGACCATGGCCGACCGCCCGCTGATCCTGGCCCTGGCCAACCCGGAACCGGAAATCCGCCCCGAAGTGGCCAAGGCCGCCCGCCCGGATTGCATCATCGCCACCGGCCGTTCGGACTACCCGAACCAGGTCAACAACGTGCTGTGCTTCCCCTTCATCTTCCGCGGCGCCATGGATGCCGGCGCTTCGCGCATTACGGAAGAAATGAAGCTGGCTTGCGTGAAGGCCATTGCCGATCTGGCGCAAGCCGAGCAGAACGATGAAGTGGCCCGCGCCTACGCCGGCCAGGAACTGTCGTTCGGCCCCGACTACATCATCCCGAAGCCCTTCGACCCGCGCCTGATTTTCCAGATCGCGCCGGCCGTGGCCCAAGCTGCCGCCGACTCCGGCGTGGCCGCCCGCCCCATCGAAGACATCGAAGCCTACCGCCAAAAGCTGATGGGCTTTGTGTACCACTCCGGCCAGCTGATGCGTCCGCTGTTCGCCCAAGCCAAGAAGGCGCCCAAGCGCGTCATCTACGCTGACGGCGAAGACGAACGCGTCCTGCGCGCCGTGCAAACGGTGGCCGACGAAAAGCTGGCCCGCCCGATCCTGATCGGCCGTCCGTCGGTCATCGAAATGCGCATCAACAAGGCCGGGCTGCGTCTGGTGGCGGGTGAGCACTTCGAAATCGTTGACCCGGAAGACGACGAGCGCTTCAACGAAACCTGGAACGCGTACTACCAGCTGAAGGGCCGTGAAGGCGTGACGCCGGCCATCGCCAAGGCGATGATCCGCAAGCACAACACGCTGATCGGCGCGATGCTGCTGCGCCGTGGCGATGCCGACGCGCTGCTGTGCGGCGTGGCCAGCAAATACGACAACCAGCTCAAGTACATCGACGAAATCATCGGCAAGAAGGAAGGCCAGACGTACGCCGCCCTGAACGTGCTGATGCTGCCTGACCAGACCCTGTTCGTCACCGACACCCACGTCAACGAAAACCCGACGTCGGAAGAAGTGGCCAACATCACGATTCAGGCCGCCGACGAAATGCTGCGCTTTGGCGTGGTGCCGAAGATTGCTCTGCTGTCGCACTCGAACTTTGGCAGCCGCGTGACGGAGTCGTCGAAGAAGATGGCCGCCGCCAGCAAGCTCGTGCAAGAGCGCGCGCCTGACCTGGAAGTGGACGGCGAAATGCACGCCGACGCTGCCCTGTCGGAAAAGATCCGCGTTCTGGCCTACCCGGACAGCACGCTGAAGGGCCGCGCCAACCTGCTGGTCATGCCGAACCTGGACACCGGCAACATCACGTACAACATGCTGAAGATGACGGGCAGCAATGGTGTCGCGATGGGCCCGATCCTGCTGGGCGCGGCACGCCCGGTGCACATCCTGACGACCAGCGCCACCGTGCGCCGCATCGTCAACATGACGGCGCTGGCCGTTGTGGACGCGCAGCAGGAAGCCGCTGACGCCGCCAAGAAGCGCCGTTGATCACCAACGCGCTTTAGCCGCACGGGCGCCCCACGGGGCGCCCGTTTTCATTGGGCGGCATCGCACAGCTGCACCCCACCCGCCATCGTGTCGCGATAGTTCACGCGCGAAGATAGTCTGCGGCCCCAGGCGGATGGTAAAACCGAGCTTGTCACTTTTCTGGAGACGACATGCTGGCCGATGCCCTCTATGCCTGGTTCCACTACCTGGCTATCTTCGTCATGGTGGTGGTGCTGACCGCCGAAGCCGTGCTGCTGCGCCCCGACCTTACCGCCAATGGCGTGAAGCGGCTGATCATCTATGACCGCCTCTATGGCGTCAGCGCCATCCTGGTGCTGGTCACCGGCCTGCTGCGCCTGACCTTGGGTGCGAAAGGCGCGGCGTTCTACATGAGCTCACCGTGGTTCCACGCCAAGATCACGCTGTTCGTCATCATTGCGCTCTGTTCGATCCCGCCCACGCTGAAGATCCTGCGCTGGGCGAAACAATCCCGTCAGCAGGCGGGCTTCGTGCCGGCCGCGCCAGAGATCAAAAGCGTACGGCGCTGGGTGATGATTGAGTCGCACCTGTTCATCTTCCTGCCGCTGTTCGCCGTGCTGATGGCGCGCCACATCAGCGTGTAGCCGCTGACGCCGGCCAGCCTTTGGCCAGGCAGGCGATCAGGTAATCGACAAATGCCCGGGCCCGGGCTGGCAGCAAGCGGGTTTCCGTGACGACGTGCACGGGAAACGGGCCCAGGCTCCATTCAGGCAGCACGCGCCGCAAACCGCCGGATGATTCCAGCTCGGTCTGGTCGCCGCCTAGCGCGGCGATACCCGCGCCCAGCACCGCCAAGCGGCGCGCCATGCCCGCTTCGTTCACCGAAAACCGGCTGCCGGGCATGACGCTGACCTGCTCGTTGCCGCGGACAAGCTGCCAACGCGTCGACGCCCCGTTGTCTTGCGCCCGAAATCCGATGCATTCATGCGCCGTCAATTCCGACGGATGCGTGGGCGCGCCGTGAGTCAACAGATAGTCTTCCGATGCGTAAAGATGCACGCGCAGCGCACCCAGCGTTCTGGCGATGCGCGAAGAGTCGGGCAACTCGCCAATCTTGATCGTCAAATCGCAGGGCTCGGCCACGCGATCTGCATGTTCCAGGCTGGCCAGATTCACATGAAACGCCACCTCCGGGTGACGGCGCGAGAACCCCAGGAAAACTTCCGCCATCACATCGGTCGCGAAGGTGGCCGGCATGTTGATGCGCAACAGGCCCGAGGGCGTGGCGGTCAGCGCCTGCAATTCCTCGTGCGCAACCTGCGCCTCTTCCACGATGCGCAGGCAGCGTTCCAGATAAATCTCGCCCGCGCCGGTCAGTTCAACCTTGCGGGTGCTGCGGGTCAGCAGGCTCAAGCCCACCGAGCGCTCCAGTTCCGCCACCCGGCGCGATAGTGTCGATTTCGGCAGCCCCAGCACGACGGCGGCGCGGCTGAAGCTGCGCGCCTTGGCTACCTCTGCAAACAGCTCCATGCTGTGCAGGCTTCTCACGGCAGTCTCATCCGGCGTGTCTCCGTTACGGTTTAGCCGGCGTGTCACCCCCGGCGGCAAGCCGCATTGTCGGACCAGACTTTTAAGAATTTCTTAATGGGTGCTGCAAACGCGGACACCTCAAGCCGCTACGGGCAGCGTGCGCGCGCAGGGGGCTTTGGCTCCTCGTCGCCGACGACGAAGGTCGCGAACTTAAAGACGCCGACTTCATCGTTCGTCACAATGCCGGCGAGCGTTCCGTCGAACGCTTGCATGACTGACATGCCTTCTGGCACGTCGGCATGGCCCTCGCGCCTGGCCACCTGCCCTTCCCCCGGGCTGAACACCAGTACGCCGGGAAAAGGCTCGCGCTGCCCGTCGATCACGCGCCTGATGGTCTTGACCTGCGTGCCCTCGGCATAGTCAAAGCCCCCCCGCTGCACGCGGCAGGCTAGCTCCGCGTCGCTGACTCGCAGCAAGCGCCGGTCAATATCCAGATATATCCGGGGCTCGCTCAACATCAGGCCGAACACCTTCACCGCCACGGGATCTTTTACTTCGATGCGCCAGCGGTCAGGGTCGCTCGAGCCGTCCACATAAACCGTGCCGGTCGAGCCATACAACACCGAACCCGCATGGATCGCAATTCCCTCGACCTCGTTGCCGCTACCCAGCGTGCATTGGTTCAGGGCCTTCATGGCGCCGTCGGATTCGGTGTCAAATTCGATGTCCTGCGTGCTGTCGCAACGCCACCCCTGCACCAGTTGGTCACCCTGGCCTTTCAGGACGATATTTCGCGGATACCGGCGAATCAGCTCGTACGTGTCTTTTTCGTACTCGGTGTCCAGATATCGGCGCGCAAGCAGGGTGTGCACGCCGAAGATGGGCGTGGGCGCAGGAAATTCGGCCTCGACGTACGTTTCCAGCTGCCCTTCGTCTTGCAACTTCAGCCGGGTGCCGGCGGGCATTGCCACGCCGCCCACGGTAGCCGCTTGTTCCAGCGTCACGTTGCGCGCGGCCTCGGCCCGCTCACTCTCGCGCTCAATTTGCCAGACGATGGTGTGTACCCAGGCGAAGAAGGCAAAGGGCACCGCCAACACCACGAACAGCACGGCCGACTTCTTCCAGTGCTTACGGACGGTTCGGCGATGGCTGGCGCTGACGGCCAGCACCACGCCCCAAATGGCCAGCACGACCCCGGCAAGCAGGCCCAGGGAAAGCAACAGGTAAAAATTGGCTGATGGCAGTGAGACAGGAATCATGGCCAGCATGATATCCGCTTCTTCCCGCCGGAGAAGCACCCAAGCGGCAGGCAACAAAAAACCGCCCGAAGGCGGTTTTTTGTCAGTGTCCTGCCGAAGGGTAAGCGGATTAACGCTTGTCCATCGGGGGCACGTCGCGGGTCACGGAACCCGTGAACAGCTGGCGCGGGCGGCCGATCTTGTAATCGGGGTCCGACAGCATTTCGTTCCACTGGGCAATCCAGCCCACCGTGCGGGCCAGCGCGAAGATGGCCGTGAACAGCGAGGTCGGGATGCCGATGGCGCGCTGGACGATACCCGAGTAGAAGTCCACGTTCGGGTACAGCTTGCGCTGCACGAAGTACGGGTCCGACAGGGCGATGCGTTCCAGTTCCATGGCCAGCTTGAACAGCGGGTCGTTTTCCAGGCCCAGGGCCGAGAGCACTTCCTTGCACGTTTCTTGCATCAGCTTGGCGCGCGGGTCGTAGTTCTTGTAGACGCGGTGGCCAAAGCCCATCAGGCGCACGCCCGAGTTCTTGTCCTTGACCTTCTCCATGAACTCGCCAACCTTGGCGATGCCGCCATTGGCTTGCAGCTCTTCCAGCATTTGCAGGCAAGCTTCGTTGGCGCCGCCGTGAGCCGGGCCCCACAGGCAAGCCACGCCAGCCGAGATGGCGGCAAACGGGTTGGTGCCCGACGAACCGCACAGGCGCACGGTGGAGGTCGACGCGTTTTGCTCGTGATCAGCGTGCAGAATGAAGATGCGGTCCAGCGCGCGCTCGACGACTTCATTGACCTTGTAGTCTTCGCACGGCGTGGCGAACATCATGCGCAGGAAGTTGCCCGTGTAGGACAGGTCGTTCTGCGGGTAGATGAACGGTTGGCCTTGCGAGTACTTGTACGCCATCGCAACCAGCGTCGGCATCTTGGCGATCAAGCGGATGGCCGAGATGTGGCGATGCTGCGGGTTCGTGATGTCGGTGGAGTCGTGGTAGAACGCGGACAGCGCGCCAACCAGACCCGTCAGCACGGCCATCGGGTGAGCGTCACGGCGGAAGCCGCGCAGGAAGAAGTGCAGCTGCTCGTTGACCATCGTGTGATGGGTCACTTGCGAATCAAAGTCAGCCTTCTGTTCCTGGTTCGGCAGTTCGCCGTTCAGGATCAGGTAGCAGATGTCCATGAAGTCGCAATTGACGGCCAATTGCTCGATGGGGAAACCGCGGTACAGCAGTTCGCCCTTGTCGCCGTCGATGTACGTGATGCCCGATTCGCAAGCGGCCGTGGACATGAAGCCCGGGTCAAACGTAAACATGCCCGTCTGGCCATACAGCTTGCGGATGTCGATCACATCCGGACCGACCGTGCCCTTGTAGACAGGGAACTCAATGGGTGCGCTGCCATCCGAGAAGGATAGAGTGGCTTTTTTGTCAGACAGGTTCATGTTATTTCCTCTCACATTAATCAGAGTGCGCGCATCTGGCCAATAATGCCCCGAAGCCTGGGGGTGTCCAGGTCGCCTTCGAGTTCCTTACGGGCCAGCAGCAGGTCGAGAAGATCGTTGTCTCCCATCTCGAACAGCTGGGTCAATGCGGCCACATCATCATCGGTAAGTTCAGCCTCGTAAGCGTCAAGATACCGAGTGATGATCAAGTCGTTTTCGAGCAGGCCGCGGCGCGCCCGCCAACGCAGACGCGCCCGCTCCAGTTCAGTTAGCCTGCTCATCGTTACACCATAAATACAAAAGTCTTCACGCTAGATAGACACTAGACCGTACGGCGAACCATCAGTTCCTTGATCTTGCCGATGGCCTTCGTCGGGTTCAGGCCCTTCGGACAGACGTCGACGCAGTTCATGATGGTGTGGCAACGGAACAGGCGGTACGGATCTTCCAGGTTGTCCAGACGCTCGCCGGTGGCTTCGTCGCGGCTATCGGCGATGAAGCGGTAGGCTTGCAGCAGGCCGGCCGGGCCGACGAACTTGTCCGGGTTCCACCAGAACGACGGGCAGGAAGTGGAACAGCACGCGCACAGAATGCACTCGTACAGGCCATCCAGCTCTTCGCGCGCCTCGGGCGACTGCAGGCGCTCTTTTTCGGGCGGCGGCGCGTCGTTGATGAGGTACGGACGGATCGAGTGGTACTGGTTGAAGAAGTGCGTCATGTCCACGATCAGGTCGCGGATGACGGGCAGGCCCGGCAGCGGACGCAGAACGATGGGTTCCTTCAATTCGCGCAGGTTCGTCGTGCAGGCCAGACCGTTCTTGCCGTTGATGTTCATGGCGTCCGAACCGCACACGCCTTCACGGCACGAGCGGCGCAGGGCCAGGCTGTCATCGACGTCGTTCTTGATGCGCACCAGCGCATCAAGCAGCATCTTGTCGGTGGGCTGGAGTTCAACGTCCAGCTTCTGCATGTACGGGCGCTCGTCCTTGTCCGGATCGTAGCGGTAGATTTCGAACTTGACGATTCTCTTGGTGCTCATAATGGGCTCTATCCGGACTTAGAAGGTACGCGCCTTGGGCGGGAAGGACTCAACGGTGAGCGGCTTCATCTGCACAGGCTTGTAATCCAGGCGGCTGCCTTCGGAGTACCACAGCGTGTGCTTCAGCCAGTTCTCGTCGTCGCGCGTCGGGTGGTCGTCCAGCGCGTGAGCGCCACGGCTTTCCGTACGGGCAGCGGCCGACTTGATCGTGGCGCGGGCCACTTCGGTCATGTTGGCCAGTTCCAGCGCTTCGACGCGCGCGGTGTTGAACACCTTGGACTTGTCCTTGAAGTAGATATTGTCGGCTTGCTTGGCCAGATCTTCGATCTGCGTCACGCCTTCGTTCAGCAGTTCCAGCGTGCGGAACACGCCGCAGTGGCGCTGCATCGAGAAGCGGATGGCGTTGCCGATGTCTTGCGTCTTTTCGCCCGAGGTGCGCGATTCCAGCTTGTTCACGCGGTCCAGCGAGAATTCCACGGCTTCCTTCGGCAGGTCCTGGTGCGCACGCTGGCGCTCCGGGTGCGAATTCACGATGTGGTTGCCGGTGGCGCGGCCGAAGACGATCAGGTCCAGCAGCGAGTTCGTGCCCAGGCGGTTGGCGCCGTGCACCGACACCGCGGCGCATTCGCCGATGGCGTACAGGCCGTTGACGACCTTGTTCTCGCCGTTTTCGCGCGACAGCACCTGGCCGTGGTAGTTGGCCGGAATACCGCCCATCTGGTAGTGAATGGTCGGGACGACGGGGATCGGTTCCTTGATCGGGTCGACGTTACCGAACTTGATGGCGATTTCGCGGATCGAGGGCAGACGCTTGTTGATGACGTCGGCGCCCAGGTGATCCAGCTTCAGGACGACGTAGCTGCCGTCCGGACCGCAACCGCGGCCTTCCTTGATTTCCTGGTCCATCGAACGCGACACGAAGTCACGCGGAGCCAAGTCCTTCAGCGTGGGCGCATAGCGCTCCATGAAGCGTTCGCCATCCTTGTTCAACAGGATGCCGCCTTCGCCACGCACGCCTTCGGTGATCAGCACGCCCGCGCCAGCAACGCCGGTCGGGTGGAATTGCCAGAATTCCATGTCTTGCAGCGGGATGCCTGCGCGCGCAGCCATGCCCAGGCCGTCACCGGTGTTGATGAAGGCGTTGGTGGAAGCGGCCCAGATACGGCCAGCGCCGCCGGTGGCCAGCACCGTGGTCTTGGCTTCCAGGATGTAGATTTCGCCCGTTTCCATTTCCAGAGCGGTGACGCCGACGACGTCGCCCGCCTCGTTGCGCAGCAGGTCCAGCGCCATCCATTCGACGAAGAACTGGGTGCGCGCGGCAACGTTGCGCTGGTAGAGCGTGTGCAACAGCGCGTGGCCGGTGCGGTCGGCGGCGGCACAGGCGCGCTGCACCGGCTTTTCACCGAAGTTGGCGGTGTGACCGCCGAACGGACGCTGGTAGATCGTGCCGTCGGGGTTGCGGTCAAACGGCATGCCGAAGTGCTCGAGCTCGTACACGGCGTTCGGCGCTTCACGGCACATGAATTCGATGGCGTCCTGGTCGCCCAGCCAATCCGACCCCTTGACGGTGTCGTACATGTGCCAGTACCAGTTGTCTTCGCTCATGTTGCCCAGCGAGGCGCTCACGCCGCCTTGTGCGGCAACGGTGTGCGAACGCGTGGGGAACACTTTGGACAGCACTGCAACGGACAGGCCCGCTTGGGACAGTTGCAGCGAACAACGCATGCCGGCTCCACCGGCGCCAACGACCACCACATCAAACTGGCGGCGCGGCAAGGATTTCATGACAGAGACCACGGCTTAAATGCTCCAGAGGATTTGCGCGAAGTAAACGACCGTACCGACCAGCCAGAGGATCGTCAGCACTTGCAGCAGCAGGCGCAGGCCCACCGGCTTGACGTAGTCCATCCAGATGTCGCGCACGCCAATCCAGGCATGCCAGGCCAACGCAATGAATGCAAGGGAGGCCAGGATCTGGCCAACCGGAATGAAGCCCACGTAGAAATTGAACAGCTTGACCCAGTGTTCATACGTGAAGGCAGGCATCGTCAAGATGCCGACGAGCAGCACCAGCGTATACACGGCCATGATGACGGCGGTGATGCGCTGGATGATGAAATCCATGACCCCATAGTGGGCGCCAACGACCAGGCGCTTGGGTCCGTAGTTTTTAGCGGCGGCCATTTACAGCACTCCGAACAGTTTGAGACCGAACACCAGCGTCAGCGCCAGGCTGACACCGAAAACCACGCCGGCGCTTTTCTTGGCCGACAGCTTGTCGATACCAATGTGCAAGTCCAGCAGCAGATAGCGGATGCCAGCACAGAAGTGATGCAGGTAGCCCCAGATCAGGACCAGGAAGACAAGCTTGACGATCGGGTTTGCCGCGATGGAGGCGATCCAGGCGAACGATTGCGGTGCGGCCACGCTAGCTGCGAACAGCGGCACGATGACCAAGGGCAAACAGAGGAACAGCAAAATGCCGCTGATGCGGTGCAGGATGGACAGCTTGCCGGCCAGGGGCAGGCGATAGGAGAACGCAACTTGGGCAAGCCCAATATTGCGAAACTGCGGACGTGGCTTGGCAGCGGTGTCGGACATGACGGCCTCGGTGTTTCGGAACTAGGGAATCGTGACGGCGAAAGTGCCGTGGCCCTTTCGGGCAAACACAGTATTTTCGCCCAGAGATTGGGTTGGTATCAAATCGTAGTTAAAAAGCTCATCAATTCAGACTATTGCGGTAGTGGTATCGATCGGTCAAGTACAAACCCCGGCGAATTTCCATGGGGCGGTCACCATAGGTGTAAGACACCCGATCCACCTGCAACAACGGCGTGCCGGCCGGAACATTAAGCAGGGGACAGACTTCGGCCGGCGCAATCACTGCGCGCAGCTTCTCGTCCGCGCGCACCATGCTGACGCCGAACTCGGATTCGAACAGACCATAGAGCGGCGCCTTGTTGGCGGTCAGCAGCTCCAGGGTCAGTCCACGGAAAATGGAACCGGGCAGCCAGATGTCGTCCACGACGGTGGGCGTCTGCCCCATGGACAGCAGGCGGCGGATCATGACAACGGTTTCGCCAGCACGCAGGTCAAGGGCGCGCGCGATTTCAGCGGGCGCACGCAGGCGGCGGCATTCCAGGATACGACTTTCCGCTCGGCCGGGCTCGCCTTCTTCATCGGCGGCCAGGCGCAGGAAACGGTAGCGCACGCGGGCTTCGTGGTGGGTGGCGACAAACGTGCCCTTGCCCTGGCGGCGCAGCAGCATGTGCTCGGCGGCCAACTCATCAACCGCCTTGCGCACCGTGCCCTGGCTCACCTGAAAACGGGCGGCCAGATCGATTTCGCTGGGGATGAGTTCACCGGGCTTCCATTCGCCGCGCTCAAGGCTTTGAACGAGCAGATCCTTGATCTGGCGATAGAGCGGACTGAAAGCGGCCCCCTCGCCCGTTGAACGGGCGGCGCGTGTGCGTAAGGAGGTTTCGGGCCGAGGCTCTGCCATGGATCTTCTTGAAAGTGTCATGTTCATCCGGATGATGGGAGGGCAGCGCAAAAAACGCTGCGAAACACAATGCAAACGTACGATGCCGATGCACGGTGAAAATCCACATCCAAAATGCGCTGGAAAGAGCACAGCTGGCCGTGCTGCAACGCATTCGAATAAACGCTCTATTGTGGCATATCGGGCGGGACGCTGTCCAACGTCTTATGTCTTATATAAGATAGAAGAGCGTTTGACGCCCCCTGGAAATCGTTCTAGGATTCACGGCTGTCAGGGCCCCGCGCTGGCTTGTTCGTGCGCGCTGTTTTTGATGCCCCAACGATTACACTGATTGGTGAGATTTTTCTCGCCAAACCATTACGGAGAACGTCCATGTCCAAGCCTGCCTTGCGTGTCGCCGTCACCGGCGCCGCCGGCCAAATCGGTTACGCACTGCTATTCCGCATCGCCTCTGGCGAAATGCTGGGTAAAGATCAACCCGTCATCCTGCAACTGCTGGAAATCCCCGACGAGAAAGCGCAAAAGGCCCTGAAGGGCGTCATCATGGAATTGGATGACTGCGCCTTCCCGCTGCTGCAGGAAGTGACCGCCCACAGCGACCCCCGCACCGCCTTCAAGGACGCCGACGTGGCCCTGCTGGTTGGCGCCCGTCCGCGCGGCCCCGGCATGGAGCGCAAGGACCTGCTGTCCGTCAACGCCCAGATCTTCACGGCGCAGGGCAAGGCCCTGAACGACGTGGCCAGCCGCAACGTCAAGGTCCTGGTTGTCGGCAACCCCGCCAACACCAACGCCTACATCGCCATGAAGTCGGCGCCGGACCTGCCGGCAAAGAACTTCACCGCCATGCTGCGCCTGGACCACAACCGCGCGCTGTCGCAGTTGTCGGCCAAGTCGGGCAAGCCGGTTGCCGCCATTGAAAAGCTGGTCGTGTGGGGCAACCACTCGCCCACGATGTACCCGGACTTCCGCTTCGCCACCGTCGGCGGCGAGTCGCTCACCAAGCTCATCAATGACGACGCCTGGAACCGCGACACGTTCATCCCGACCGTGGGCAAGCGTGGCGCCGCCATCATCGAAGCCCGTGGCCTGTCCTCGGCCGCTTCGGCCGCCAACGCCGCCATCGACCACGTCCGTGACTGGGTCCTGGGCAGCAACGGCAAGTGGGTCACGATGGGTATCCCGTCGGATGGTTCCTACGGCATCCCCGAAGGCATCATCTACGGCGTGCCGGTCACGACCGAAAACGGCGAATACAAGCGTGTTGAAGGCCTGGAAATCGACGCCTTCTCGCGTGAGCGCCTGGACTTCACGCTGAAAGAGCTCCTGGAAGAGCGCGACGGCGTCAAGGACCTGCTGAAGTAAGCAGCGCTTGAATCAGAATTGGGCCCGCTCACGCGGGCCCAATTCCTAAGCAAGACCGAAACATCCATCCGAAACATACATCTGTCTCGCTGCCCCGCCGCCGGCGATTGTCGCGTAGGGGACAGATTTATATTCCGGACCCGCGATAAGGTCGTGGGCTAGTCATAAAAGAAACGGAGACTTCCATGTCCAGACCCGAATCGCCCGGCGCCCTCTTCCGTCGCGCCCTCGCCGAAGAAAGCCCGCTGCAAATCATTGGCGCCATCAACGCCAACCACGCACTGCTGGCCAAGCGCGCCGGCTATCGCGCCATCTACCTGTCTGGCGGCGGTGTGGCGGCGGGGTCCCTGGGCCTGCCCGATCTGGGCATCAACACCATGGACGACGTGCTGACCGACGTGCGCCGCATCACCGACGTGTGCGACGTGCCGCTGGTGGTGGACATCGACACCGGCTTTGGCCCGTCGGCGTTCAACATCGGCCGCACCGTCAAGAGCCTGATCAAGTTCGGCGCGGCCGCCTGCCACATCGAAGACCAGGTCGGCGCCAAGCGCTGCGGCCATCGCCCGGGCAAGGAAATCGTCACCACCGAAGAAATGGCCGACCGCGTCAAGGCAGCGGCCGACGCGCGCACCGATTCCGATTTCTACCTGATCGCCCGCACCGACGCCATTGCGTCCCACGGCGTGGACGCCGCCATCGAACGCGCGCTGGCCTGCGTGGAAGCCGGCGCTGACGCGATCTTCGCCGAAGCCGCCTACGACCTGCCCACCTATGACCGCTTCGTCAAAGCCGTCAAGGTGCCGGTACTGGCCAACATCACCGAATTCGGCAAGACGCCGCTGTTCACCGTTGAAGAACTCAAGAGCGTGGGCGTGGGCATGGTGCTCTACCCGCTGTCGGCCTTCCGCGCCATGAACAAGGCCGCCGAAGCCGTCTACACCGCCATCCGCCGCGACGGCCACCAGAAAAATGTGGTGGACCTGATGCAAACGCGCGAAGAGCTGTACGACCGCATCGGCTATCACGAATTCGAATCCAAACTGGATGCGCTCTTCCAGAAGGGCAAAGCGTAATCCCGCCACGCCTTTGGTATCCGGCGCCGCGCCACCCGCGCGACGCCACGAGTATCCCCATTGCATCGACCACAGCGAAAGGAAAGGAGTAGAGACATGAGCACGGCTGCCAAAAAGCAAGAAGCCAAGCCGGACGCGAAGCCGGAAGAGAAAGCCGGTTTCAAACCCAAGAAATCCGTCGCCCTGTCGGGCGTGGTCGCAGGCAACACCGCGCTGTGCACGGTGGGCCGCAGCGGCAACGACCTGCACTACCGCGGCTACGACATTCTGGACATCGCCCACACCAGCGAGTTCGAGGAAATTGCTCACCTGCTGGTCCACGGCAAGCTGCCCAACAAGGCCGAACTGACCGCGTACAAGCAGAAGCTGAAGAGCCTGCGCGGCCTGCCCGCCCAGCTGCAAGTAGCGCTGGAAGCGCTGCCCGCATCCAGTCACCCGATGGACGTGATGCGCACCGCCGTGTCCGTGCTGGGCTGCGTGCTGCCTGAGAAAGACGACCACAACACCCCGGGCGCGCGCGACATCGCCGACCGCCTGATGGCCAACCTGGGTTCGGCGCTGCTGTACTGGTATCACTACAGCCACAACGGCCACATGATCGACGTGCAAACCGACGACGACAGCATCGGCGGCCACTTCCTGCACTTGCTGCACGGCGAAAAGCCCAGCGACGAATGGGTCAAGGCGATGCACATCTCCTTGAACCTGTACGCCGAGCACGAATTCAATGCGTCGACCTTCACCGCGCGCGTCATCGCGGGCACGGGTTCGGACATGTTCTCGTCGATCGCCGGCGCCATTGGCGCCTTGCGCGGCCCCAAGCATGGCGGCGCCAACGAAGTGGCGTTTGATGTACAAAAGCGCTATGAAACGCCGGACGAGGCCGAAGCCGACATCCGCCGCCGCGTCGAAGCCAAGGAAGTCATCATCGGCTTTGGCCACCCGGTCTATACCGTGTCCGACCCGCGCAACAAGGTCATCAAGGAAGTGGCGAAGAAGCTGTCCAAGAAGGCCGGCAGCACCAAGATGTTCGACATCGCCGAACGCCTGGAAACCGTCATGTGGGACATCAAGAAAATGTTCCCGAACCTGGACTGGTTCTCGGCCGTCAGCTATCACATGATGGGCGTGCCCACCGCCATGTTCACCCCGCTGTTCGTCATCGCGCGCACGGCAGGCTGGTCGGCCCACATCATTGAACAGCGCATCGACAACAAGATCATCCGCCCCACCGCCAACTACGTCGGCCCGGAAGATCAGAAGTTCGTGCCGCTGGACAAGCGCAAGTAAGGCGAGCCCACCACAATGAGAGCGGCGCGGCATGGCCACCTGTATTGACTTCTTCGCTAAGGAGGGTTCGCAATGTCCGCCCCAATCTCTAACGTACGCCCCGAGCCCGACCAGGTCCTGGTTGATATCGCGGACTACGTTCTTAACTACGAGATCAAAAGCAGCCTGGCGTACGAGACCGCCCGTAACTGCTTGATCGACACGCTGGGCTGCGGCCTGGAAGCGCTGGAATATCCGGCGTGCAAAAAGCTGCTGGGGCCGGTCGTGCCTGGCACGGTGGTGCCCAACGGCGCCAAAGTGCCGGGCACCTCTTTCCAGCTTGATCCTATCCAGGCCGCGTTCAACATCGGCACCGCCATCCGCTGGCTCGATTTCAACGACACCTGGCTTGCCGCCGAATGGGGCCACCCATCGGACAATCTGGGCGGCATTCTTGCCACGGCCGATTGGCTGTCGCGCACGGCGGTCGCTGCCGGCAAAGCGCCCCTGCTGATGCGTGACGTGCTGACAGGCATGATCAAAGCGCACGAAATCCAGGGCTGCATCGCGCTGGAAAACTCCTTCAACAAGGTCGGCCTGGACCACGTCGTGCTGGTCAAGGTGGCGTCCACCGCCGTCGTGGCGCAGATGCTGGGGCTGGACCGCGATGAAGTGATCAACGCCGTGTCGCTGGCCTGGCTCGACGGCCAAAGCCTGCGCACCTATCGCCATGCTCCTAACACCGGCAGCCGCAAAAGCTGGGCCGCGGGCGACGCCACCAGCCGCGCCGTACGCCTGGCGCTGATCGCCAAGACGGGCGAAATGGGGTATCCGTCGGTGCTCAGCGCCAAGACCTGGGGCTTTTACGATGTGCTCTTCAAGGGCCAGCCGTTCAAATTCCAGCGGCCCTATGGCAGTTACGTGATGGAGAACGTGCTGTTCAAGATTTCGTTCCCGGCGGAGTTCCACTCGCAGACCGCCGTGGAATGCGCGATGGAAATCCACGACAAGCTGAAGTCAGCGGGCAAGACCGCCGACGACATCAAGGCCATCAAGATACGCACGCATGAGGCGTGCATCCGCATCATCGACAAGAAGGGGCCGTTGAACAATCCGGCTGACCGCGACCATTGCATCCAGTACATGGTGGCTGTGCCGGTGCTGTTCGGCCGGCTGACAGCCGCCGACTACGAAGACGACGTGGCCCGCGACCCGCGCATTGATGCGCTGCGCGACAAGGTCGTCTGCGTGGAAGACCCGGCCTACACCCGCGATTACCACGATCCCGACAAGCGCTCGATCGCCAACGCGCTGACGGTAGAGTTCAACGATGGCACGCGGCTCAATGAAGTCGTCTGCGAATACCCCATCGGCCACAAGCGCCGCCGCGCCGACGGCATTCCGCTGCTGGAAGCCAAGTTCCGCACCAACCTGGCCCGCATGTTCCCCACCAAGCAGCAGCGCCGCATCCTGACCGTATCGCTGAACCAGCAGGCGCTTGAGGCCATGCCGGTGCATGAATACGTAGACCTGTACGTGATTTAGGGTGCGCCGTTTGATGGGTTGCGCCCGTTCTGCATTCAATTTCTTAGAACAGCCGCACCGCGCGCCACCCATCCTACGACGCCCTCCCGCAGCCACTACCCACCGGCCTTACAATGCGGCTTTCCTCGATCGGACACCGCCATGGCCATGCTTTGGGTCAAGACCTTTCATATCGTCTTCATCGCGTCCTGGTTCGCCGGACTGTTCTATCTGCCGCGCATTTTCGTGAATCTGGCGCAGCAATCGGACGCTTCCGTGCAGGCCACCCTGCTGGGCATGGCCCGCCGCCTGTACCGTTTCACCACCATTCTGGCCGTCGTCGCCATCGTGTTCGGCATGTGGCTATATCTGGGTTATCGCATCGGCGTGGGCCCGGGTAACGGCTGGATGCACGCCAAACTCTTTTTCGTCTTGCTCGTCATCGGCTACCATCACGCCTGTGGCTTGATGCTGCGTAAATTCGAACAGGGCAAAAACACCCGTTCGCACAAGTTCTATCGCTGGTTCAACGAAGTTCCCGTCTTGCTGCTCTTGGTGGTGGTGGCGCTGGTCGTCGTCAAACCCTTCTGATTCCCCCTACCTTTGCACATTCGCCAGGATTCGTATGTCCTCTGATGAACAGGACCGCCCGCGCAAGACGCTGTCGATCAAAAAAACGGCGCGCGACGCCAACGCCGAAGAGGCGCCCAAGCGTGTCCGAGCTGGCGCACGCGCCCGGCTGGTCGCGCAGATTTCGCGCACCAAAGAAAACGTAGAACGCCAGAAAGACCCGGAAGGCTATCAACGCCGCCAGGAAGAAGAGGCGCGCCGCAAGCCCGGAGCGGGTGCGCGGGGACAGGCGCCTCGCGGCGGTCATTCTGAACGTGGCCAGTACGATCGCGGGCCGTCTGAGCGAGGTCAATCTGACCGCCGTTCGTCCGAACGCGGCCAGTACGATCGCAACCAGCCCAGTCGTGGCCCCAGCCGTGGCGCCGCTGACCGCGGCCCGACTGATCGCAGCCCGACTGATCGCAGCCCGACCGATCGCGGCCCGAGCGATCGCCGCTCCGCGGATCGCGGCCCGTCCACGCGCAGCCGTTCCGACGACTCGCGCCGCGAGGCCCCCTCCAGCGCCCCCAGCGCGCGCTCGGGACGCCCGCCGCAACGCGCACCGCGCCTGCGCGACGACCAATACATCGCCCCCGCCACGCCCGACGGCCGCTTCTACGATCCGTTCGAAGAAGATGGCCCCGCGCCGGAATTCATGGCCGAGCCGGAACACCAGCACGAACCGGAAGCGCACGCCGCCGACGAACGGGATTATTCCCGCGAGCGCACGCCCACGGTCGAGACCCGCAGCCGCCGTCCGCGCGAACCGCGCCAGGCGGAAGTGTTTACGGTGTTCGCCCCCTGCCCCCAAGGGCTGGAAGAGGCCTTGACCGCCGAAATGCAGGCGCTGGGCTATGACGACGCCAAGGCCGGCCGCGCGGGCTGCTCGTTTACCGCCGACTGGGCGGGCGTGCAGCGCGCGAATCTGTATTCGCGCCTGGCCACCCGCATCCTGGTGCAAGTCGCCCACGCCGAGATTTCGCACGAAGACGACATCCTGGACCTGGCTCGCGACACGCCCTGGGAACGCTGGTTTGGCGCGGAACAAACACTGCGCGTGGACACCTCGGCCATCAAGAGCCCGGTGCAAAGCCTGCAGTACTGCAATCTGCGCGCCAAAGACGGCATTTGCGACCGCCTGCGCGAACTGGAAGGCGAACGCCCCAGCATCGACACGGTGCGCCCCGACGCTCGCGTCCACCTGTTCCTGACGGGCCATACGGCCACGCTGTATCTGGACACGTCGGGCGAATCGCTGTTCAAGCGCGGCTGGCGGCTGGACAAGGGCGAAGCCCCGCTGCGCGAAAACCTGGCGGCCGGCATGCTGGCCCTGGCGGGCTGGGACCCGGCGGCGCCGCTCTTGGACCCGTTCTGCGGCTCGGGCACCATCCTGATCGAAGCGGCCTGGATTGCGCTGGGCGTGCCCCCGGGCATTTCGCGCCCGTTCGGCTTCGAGCGCCTGCGCGATCACGACGCCTACCGCTGGCGCGACCTGAAGGACGATGCCCGCTCGCGCATCCTGCCCCAGCTGGACGCCCCGCTGGTGGGTTACGACCTGGACCCGCAAGCCATCGAATTCGCCCAGAACAACGCCGAACGCGCGTGGCTGACGGCCGATTCGATCCGCTTTGAAGTGGGCGACGCCCGCGAGATCACGGCGCCCGCCGACCACGGCTGGATTGTCACCAATCCGCCCTATGGCGAACGCATGCTGACCGAGCAGGACGCCGAGCTGTGGCGTGATTGGGCCGCGTGCCTGAAGCGCAATTTCGCCGGCTGGCAGTTGCATGTCATCACCAGCGACCTGACCCTGCCCAATCAGATGCGCTTGAAGCCCAAGCGCCGCGTGCCGCTGCACAACGGCGCACTGGACTGCCGCCTGTTCGGCTTCGAACTGGTCGCCGCCGGCTACCGCGACGCCTGATCGCACGCGCCCGGGGCGGTTTCTCCCCGGGCGCAGTCTCGACAAGCCTGTCCGCCCTCACGTTGTAAAAGCGCCGCAACATGGCGCCCGTATCTTTGCTTATGGTGCCCCGCCGCTCGGTTTTGGGGCATTATCAGCACCAAGGTGTTGCCAAGTTGCACCTGCTTGCACCTCCCGCTTGCACAGTTTCAGGGTAAACCCTATAATTCGGGTTATCCCTAGTAGCAAACAACTGTGCAAGCCCGTGGAGGCTAACGTGATCAACCCGAACAACACCATCCGCCTGACCGACGAACTCGAGCGCCAACTGATGCTCCAGGCTATTGAAGAACAATTCCGTCCGCATCCGATGCGGGCTCTGGCCGCAGGCCTGCGTAAGCTGGCCCACGGCGTCAAGGCCCTGGCTGGCAAGACGAGCGCCAAGAACGCGCACTCCGCAGCCTAAAGACAGGCCTGGACCTTAAGCGCTAAGGTCCGAACGATTTTCCCCTTGGGGGCTGCATAGCCCCTTTTATAGACCCGCCCTTACCGGCGGGTTTTTTTTCGCCCCTCGGAAGCCGCGTAGGGGCGCACCGTGGGGCGCCCTTTTCCCCGCCGGGCCGCCCCAAGGGGAAAAAGCCCCCTCGGGGGGCAGGAAGCCGCGTAGCGGCGCACCGTGGGGGCCCCCTTTTATTGGATAATGGCGTCCCATGACGACCCTCGCCCTCGACCAGACCCCCAATCGGCTGCGCCGATTTGCCTGCATGATGTACGAAGCCGTGCTGCTGTTTGGCGTGGTGTTTCTTGCGGGCTATCTGTTGGATACGCTCACGCAGAGCAAAAACGCGCTGGAACTGCGCTCGGCCCGGCAGGCGTGGCTGTTCGTGGCAATTGGCGCCTACTTCGTGCTGTGCTGGCGCCGGCGCGGGCAGACGCTGCCCATGAAGACCTGGAACATCCGGCTCGTTGACCGCGACGGCAACACCCCCGGCATCCCCCGCCTGATCTTGCGCTACGTGCTGGTTTGGCCGCTGGTGCTGGCAGGCGCTGCCGTGGTCTGGGGCGCCGCCAGCCTCACGGGCTGGGCGTCGATGGACATGTTCATCGTGGCCGCGCCCTTCACCATTTTCATCTGGTCGTGGTTCGACCCCGACGGCCAATTCTTGCACGACCGATTGCTGGGCACCCGCCTGCGCAACGCGCCGCAGCGCCAGAAAGCGCGCTGATCGGCCAACCTTACACAGCACGTTACATCCCGAAAAAACCTGCGGCGAATTCGCCGCGGGCTTTCAGAAAGTTGAAAGTCGACCGCAAAGACAATGAGGCCCCTTTAAAACAGACGCCTCCAGACTCTCATGCGCGCTTTCCTTTCACGCCTGTCGCTGGCCGCCGCCAGCGCGCTTCTCTTTCTGCCCAATGGGGCCTGGGCGCAGAATGCGTCCGCCCAGCAGGAAATCGAATCCGCCATGAAAGCCGCTTTCGCCGCCGCCCAGCAAGGGCCGGCCGATGTGAAGCTGGGCGAGCAAGCGGTCGTGCACCTGCCGCAGAACATGTTCTTCGTGCCGCGCTTGCAGGCCGAGCGGCTGATGCAAGCCTATGGCAATGGCAAAGACCCGTCGCTGCTGGGCGTCGTCATGCCCAAGAGCGACGATGATGACTGGGTCGTCACCGTCAATTTCGACAAGGCCGGCTACATCAAGGACGACGACGCCCGCAATTGGAACGTCAGCGAATTGCTGGACAGCCTGCGCGAAGGCACCGAGCAATCCAACGAAGAACGCAAGAAGCGCGGCTTCCCGGAGCTGAGCGTGGACGGCTGGGTCGAAGCGCCCAAGTACGACAGCAACACCCAGCGCCTGGTCTGGTCGGTGGCGGCCAAGCATAAGGGCGCGGGCGCGGAAGAAGACCCGACCGTGAACTACAACACCTACGCGCTGGGGCGCGACGGCTACATCACGCTGGACCTCATCACCCAGCAAAGCCTGGTGCCCAAGGACAAGACCGCGGTGCTGGCGCTGCTGGACAACCTGAACTACGTGGACGGCAAACGCTACGCGGACTTCGATTCGTCCACCGACAAGGTCGCGGAATATGGGCTGGCCGCGCTGGTGGCGGGGGTGGCCGCCAAGAAGCTCGGCCTGTTTGCGGTGATCGCCGCGTTCCTGGCGAAGTTCGCCAAGGTTGGCATTCTGGCCGCGGCTGCGCTGGGCGGCGGGCTGTGGAAGCGCCTGCGCGGCAAGAAGTCCGACCCGCAGCAACCCGGCTGATTCCAGCCCGTGACGGTGGCGGGGCAGGTTGGCTCCCCACCGTCACAACTGCGTCACGGAAGCTTCACACGCCCGTCATCGCCGGATGATTTCATCCTGAAGCATGACGACAGCCCACATGGAAGCGACCGTGAACGAAATCCGACCCGCGCACTGGCGTGCTCTCTGGATTTCCGATATTCACCTGGGCACTGCCGGGTGCAAGGCGGAATTCCTGCTCGATTTCCTGGACCACAACGATTCGGACACCCTATATCTGGTGGGCGACATTGTGGACGGCTGGCAATTGCGCAAGCACTGGCACTGGCCTCGGGCGCATAACGACGTCATCCAGCGCATTCTGCGCAAGGCGCGCAATGGAACACGGGTGGTGTTCATCCCCGGCAACCACGACGAATTCGCACGCGAGTTCGCGGGGTTTGCGTTTGGCGACATTGAAATCCTGGATGAAGACGTGCACGTCACCGCGAAGGGCCTGCGGCTGCTGGTGCTGCACGGGGATCAATTCGACGGCGTGATTCAGCACAGCCGCTGGCTGGCGCATCTGGGCGATGGGCTCTACCAGTTGGCTCTGTGGATTAACCACCATTTCAACCGGCTGCGCCACCGGCTGGGCATGCATTATTGGTCGCTGTCGCAATACCTGAAGCACAAGGTGAAGAACGCAGTGTCGTTCATTACCGACTTCGAAGAAGCCCTGGCGGGCGAGGCGCGCCGGCGCGGGCTGGACGGCGTTGTGTGCGGCCACATTCACAAAGCTGAGCTCCGCGACGTGGGCGGCATCCTCTATTGCAATGATGGCGATTGGGTGGAAAGCCTGTCGGCCCTGGCCGAAACCCACGACGGCCAGTTGCAGTTGCTGGACTGGGCCGCCATTCAGGCCGAACGGCAGACGGAACCCTCGGTCCGGCCGCCGCGTTCGCTGTCGTTGCCCGCCCTGCCCTCAGCGCTGCGCCGCCAAAGCAAACACCCGTGATAACCCGTATGCGTCCCCATTACGCAACGGGGATATTGCAGTTCACGGCCCTCTAGGTCATGCTTGCATCTGAGGCAACGGGCGAGCCGCCCCGTTCACGCAGCTGCAACATGCTTACAACATAGGGCCATGAACGACCAATATCAGGCGCTCTACCAATCATTCCGCTGGCTGGTTCCCACCCAGTTCAACATCGCGGATGCGTGCTGCCACCGCTGGGCATCCAGTAGTCCGGATGCGCGGCGCATTGCCATCTACTACGAAGATGAATCCGGCAACCGCGAGGTCTGGACCTATGCCCGCTTGGCGGAGGCCGTGAATCAGCTGGCCAACGGCCTGGTGAAGATGGGCGTGGGCCGCGGCGATCGGGTCGGTGTCGTTTTGGGGCAACGCCCTGAAACCGTCGTCGCCCACATGGCCATCTACACCGTCGGCGGCGTCGTGCTGCCCTTGTCGGCCTTGTTCGGCCCCGAGGCATTGGAAAGCCGCTTGCGAGACTCGGAAACACGCGTCGCCATCGTGGACCATGCCTCAAGCGCCAACCTGCTGGCCGTGAGCGACAACTGCCCCAATCTTCAGCAAGTGATCGGCATTGGTTTCGCGGACGAGCGCGTGTTGCCCTGGCGCAGCCTGCTTGCCCGTCAGCCCAGCGAATTCAAGGCCATCCCGACGCGTTCGTCCGACCCCGCCATCCTGCTCTATACCTCCGGCACAACGGGCGCCCCGAAAGGCGCCTTGTTGCCGCACAGCGTACTGATCGGCAACCTGCCCGGCTTCGTCGCTTCGCAAGACTGGTTCCCCAAGCCCGCTGACGTGTTCTGGTCGCCGGCCGACTGGGCCTGGACGGGCGGCATGATGGACGCGCTCTTGCCCACGCTGTATTTCGGCCATCCCATCGTCGGCACGCGCGGGCGCTTTTCTGCCGAGCGCGCCTTTGAGTTGATGGAGCGCTATCAGGTCACCAACACCTTCCTGTTCCCCACCGCGCTGAAGATGATGATGAAGGCGGTGCCGGAACCCCGCGGCCGCTACCAGCTGGCGCTGCGCTCCATCATGAGCGCGGGCGAAAGCGTGGGTGAAACCGTCTTTGAATGGTGCCAGTCAGCGCTCGGCGTGACGCCCAACGAAATGTTCGGCCAGACGGAAATGAACTACGTGGTGGGCAACAGCCAACGGCGCTGGCCCGCCCGGCCCGGCAGCATGGGCCGGCCCTATCCTGGCCACCAGGTGGCCGTGCTCAATGATGACGGCCAGCCTGTCGCCCCCGGAGAAATCGGCGAGATCGCCGTCAACCGGCTCGACATTCACGGCTTTCCCGACCCGGTGATGTTCCTGGGCTACTGGCGCAACGAAGCCGCCACCCAGGCCAAGTTCAAGGGCGATTGGTGCCTGACCGGTGATCTGGCCTCGGTGGATGCCGACGGCTACCTCTGGTACGCCGGCCGCGCCGACGACGTGTTCAAGTCGGCGGGCTACCGGATCGGCCCCGGAGAAATCGAAAGCTGCCTGATCGGGCATCCGGCGGTTGCCAACGCCGCGGTCGTGCCCAAGCCGGATGCCGAACGCGGCGCGCTGGTCAAAGCCTATGTGGTGCTGACGCCGGAGTTCGCCCATCGAGACCGGTCCGATGTGATCGAAAACTTGCAGGAACATGTGCGCGAGCGCCTGGCGCCGTACGAGTACCCGAAAGAGATCGAGTTCGTCGACGCGTTGCCGATGACCACCACCGGCAAGATCCAGCGCCGCATTCTGCGCCTGCGCGAAGAAGAACGCGCCCTCGCCATCGCGGCGGCGGCCCCGCCGCCCGTGTCCGAGCCGATGACGGCCGCGCCGGCGGCACCTTCCGGGCCCACTTCGGCGCCCACATCCGGAGCCATTTCCGGGTCCACGTCGGCGTCGACTTCCGGGGCCACGACAGCGCCCACTACAGCCCCTACTACAGCCTCCACTTCGACGCCCACGCAGGGAGCCGCGCCGGGCGCCACGCCCCAGCCGGAACCTGCGGCGGCCCCCGCCCCGCCTGCGGTGGCCGCCGTGGCCGACGACAACATTGAACCGGCCCCCAGAGGCCCTGAGCAGCAATCGGAGACGTAATGCCCATTTACCAGCTTGACGACCTGATCCCCCGCATCGACCCCGCCGCTTACGTGGCGGACAGTGCCGACATCATCGGCAATGTCACGCTGGAGGCAGGCGTCAGCATCTGGTCTCACGTGTCGATTCGGGGCGACAACGACGCCATCGTGATCCGCCATGGCACCAATATCCAGGAATCCAGCGTGCTGCATGTGGACAGCGGCTGCCCCATGACGATCGGCCCCAACGTCACCGTGGGCCACCAGGCCATGCTGCACGGCTGTACGATCCACGAAGGTGCGCTGGTAGGCATGCAGGCCATCGTGCTGAACAATGCGGTCATCGGCCGCAACTGCCTGATCGGCGCGGGCGCAATCATTCCCGAAGACCGGGTCATTCCCGACAACTCGCTGGTGATCGGCATTGGCAAGATCGTGCGCGAACTCTCGGAAGAAGAAATCGCCAATCTGCACAAGAACACCGCGCATTACGTGGCGCGGGGCCAACACTACAAGACGGCCCTGAAACGGCTGGCCTGATCGCCCCGGGCAATCGCCGAACCCCCTGCTGCCAGCAGGGGGAATAGGCGGCCTGATCGGCTAACATTCCGCTATGACCGATCAGCTTAAAAAATACCTCACCGAAGACCGCAGCGTCCGCATTCAGGCCGTGCGCCTTGACGCAACCTGGAAGGCCGTTCAGGCCAATCACGACTACCCGCCTGCCATCACCCACCTGCTGGGCGAACTGGTGGCCGCGTCCACGCTGCTGGCCGCCAACATCAAGTTTGATGGCTCGCTGGTGCTTCAGATCCAGGGCGACGGCCCCATCGCTTTGCTGGTGGTGGAATGCCGCTCTGACCTGAGCCTGCGCGCCACCGTCAAGGTGCGCGAAGGCCAGGACGTACCGGCCGACGGCACCATGCAAAGCCTGCTGAACCCGGGCGGCAACGGCCGCTTCATCGTGGTGCTGGACCCGCAGCGCAAGCTGCCGGGCCAGCAGACCTATCAGGGCATCGTGCCGCTGGAAGGCGACACGGTGGCAGAGGCCCTGCAACACTACATGAAGGCATCCGAACAGCTGGACACGCGCCTGTGGTTGGCGGCCGATGCCGACCATGCCGCCGGCATGCTGATCCAGCGCCTGCCCTTCCATGGCGGCACGGACGCCCCGCTGCTGACCGAACAGTCGGCCGCTGAAACCTGGGACCGCACCAACGCGCTGGCCAGCACCTTGAAGCGCGACGAGCTGCTGGAAGCCGATATCGACACGCTGATTCACCGCCTGTACTGGGAAGACACGCTGGTGGCCTTCGAGCCTGCGTCGGTGCGTTGGCACTGCCCGTGCACCCGCGAACGCGTGGCCAGCATGCTGCGCTCGCTGGGCGAAGAAGAAGTCAACAGCGTCCTGGCTGAACGCGGCCAGGTCGATGTGTCTTGCGACTTCTGTGGCAAGCCGTACAAGTTCGATGCCGTTGACTGCGCCGCCCTGTTCACGCCGAACCAGCCGCCGCCGGACGACGCGCCCCCGACGGTGCACTGATTCCCCGCGTCCCGCCTCCTGGCGGGACGTTTTCATCCCTTCGGCTTATCCGTATCGACAGGCGGTCATGCCCGCGCCACACTGCGCAGCCATGACCGCCTTTTTCTTTGCCCGTTCCCGGCAGCGCGGCGCCGCCGCCATCGAATTTGCCGTCGCCGGGGCCATGGTGCTACTGCTGGGATTGCTCGGCATCGAGGCCGCCCGCTGGCAAACCGTGCGTCAGATGGCGCATCTGGCGCTGATCGAAGCCGGCCGCGCGGGCGCCACCGCGCACGGTCATCCGGCACCTATGCGCGATGCATTTCTACAAGGATTGCTGCCGCTCTATGTCGGCCCGCAAGGGGAAGACGGGGCGCGCGCCCGGCTGAAGCTCGGCCACGCCGCATTGTCCTCAACAAGCGGCCTGACGCCATGGCGAATCGAAATCCTTCAGCCCGACGCCCGCGCGTTTCGCGAACACGGCCGGGCCGATTTACGCGTACAAGCGGCGCCCGGCCGGCGCGCCATCGACAATGATTACCAAGACTTGCAGCACGCGCGCCGGCCGGCCAGGCCGGGCAGCGCGACCATCTTCGACGCTAACACGCTGACACTGCGGCTGACCTATCTGCACAAACCGTTGCTGCCGCCGATGCAAGCCGTGCTGGCCCTGCTCGCGCGAGCAGACGCCGCCAGCTATGCCGGCCAGGCGCAGGCCAGGGGCTTATTGCCGATACAGCTGGAACTGGAAATGGAGATGCACACGCACCTGGTCGATTGGGCGGGGCTCAAGCCTATGCCACCGGGCATGGTGATCGGCGCCTGCCGCAAGATGCATTGCGGCGCAGGCCGAGGCTGACACCGAGGTCAGCTTTAGCGCTAGGGCTATGGCTAGTGCTAGTGCAAGTGCTAGTGCAAGTGCTAGTGCTAGTGCTAGTGCTAGTGCTAGTGCTAGGGCAAGCGCAAGCGCAATTGCAAGCGCTAGTGCCGGGTCGTGGCGTTGTTTGCCGAGTTGGCAGGGGGCTTGGGCGCCGTCGCCGCCGCGCGGCTGGCGGGTGGCTTGGCAGCCGGTGCGCTGGCACGCGCAGGCGTGGCAGGCGGCTTGGCGCCGGCATCGGTCGACAGCGTGGCGCCGGCTGCGGGCGGCTGCGTGTTTTGCGGCAGGATATGAACGAACACTTCACCGTCGCGCATCATGCCCAGCTCGCCACGGGCGCGCTCTTCAACCGCGCCAGAACCGCCTTCAAGGTCGCGCACTTCGGCTTCCAGCGCCGCATTGCGCGCGCGCAGGCCTTCGTTGGTCTCGCGCTGCTCGGCCACTTGGCGTTGCAGATCCCAGACCTTGAACCAGCCGCCCTTACCCAGCCACAGCGGGTATTGGATCAAGCCTACCAGCACGAACAGCACCAGGAACAACAGGCGCATACGCGAGAACCCTCAGAGCAGTCGTGGCGCGGATGCGGCCGCGGCGCCAGGCGCCGCAACCGCGCTTCCCATCAACGCAGGTTGTAGAAAGCTTCCAAGCCAGGATACGACGCCACTTCAGCCAGCTCTTCCTCGATACGCAGAAGCTGGTTGTACTTGGCCATACGATCCGAACGGGACAGCGAACCCGTCTTGATCTGCATGGCGTTGGTCGCCACGGCGATGTCGGCGATGGTGGAATCTTCGGTTTCGCCCGAACGGTGCGACACGACGGCGGTGTAGCCGGCGCGCTTGGCCATTTCGATGGCGGCGAAGGTTTCGGTCAGCGTGCCGATCTGGTTGATCTTGATCAGGATCGAGTTGGCGACGCCCTTCTGGATGCCTTCGCGCAGGATCTTGGTGTTGGTGACGAACAGGTCGTCGCCCACCAATTGCACCTTCTTGCCCAGTTGGTCGGTCAGCAGCTTCCAGCCGTCCCAATCGTTTTCGGCCATGCCGTCTTCGATGGAGATGATCGGGTACTTGTCGCACCACGTGGCCAGCAGGTTGGTGAACTCTTGCGAGGACAGCGAGATGCCGCCTTCGCCAGCCAGCGTGTACTTGCCGTCGCGGTAGAACTCCGAGCTGGCGCAATCCAGGCCCAGGGCGATCTGCGTGCCCGGCTCGTAGCCGGCTTCGGTGATGGCCTTCAGGATCAGCTGGATAGCCGCTTCATGGCTGGGCACGTTGGGGGCAAAGCCGCCTTCGTCGCCAACAGCCGTGGACATGCCCTGGCCGTGAATCAGCTTCTTCAGCATGTGGAAGACTTCAGCGCCCCAACGCAGGGCTTCGCGGAAGCTGCCTGCGCCCACCGGCAGAATCATCAGTTCTTGCAGGTCGAGCGTGTTGTTGGCGTGCGCACCGCCGTTGATGACGTTCATCATCGGCACGGGCATGCTCATGGGGCCGCTGCCGCCGAAATAGCGGTACAGCGACAGGCCGGATTCATCGGCGGCGGCGCGGGCCACGGCCATGCTGGCGGCCAGGATCGCGTTGGCGCCCAGACGTTCCTTGGACTCGGTGCCATCCAGCTCGATCAGGGTGCGATCGACGAAGGTCTGTTCCTGGGCGTCCAGGCCCATCAGCGCTTCGGAGATTTCCGTGTTCAGGTTTTCAACGGCGCGCAGCACGCCCTTGCCCAGATAACGGTTCTTGTCACCGTCGCGCAGCTCGATGGCTTCGCGGGCGCCCGTGGATGCGCCGGACGGCACAGCCGCACGGCCCATGGCGCCGGATTCCAGCAGCACATCACATTCCACGGTGGGGTTGCCGCGCGAATCCAGAATCTCGCGGCCGATGATATCGACGATTGCACTCATGACTTTACATTCCCTGAACGATAAACATATTCATGACGGCCGCACCCTCGCGGGCATTGCGGGCGCGGCGGTACTGCCAGGAGTCGTAGAAGGCCTGGGCGGCGGCCATGGACGGAAACTCCATGACGACGGTGCGGCCAGGCTCACGGCCCTCAAGGTGCTTGGACTCTCCGCCTCGCACCAGGATCTTGGCATCGTACGCGCGCATGGCGAGCGTGGACAGACGCTTGTAGTCCTCGTATTGAGCGGGCTTGGTCACCGTGACGTCGGCGATGAGATAAGCACTCATGGGGTTCCTTCAGAGCAGTTGCGTTGGTTGGTATCTGATGCGTGATACGGCACGCCGGATACGGCAAAGCCGCCAGTGTCGCTCAAGGCGGCACGGCGACGCATATCCGATGCTAATTGGTTGTATCCGAAAGAAGCGCCGCCGTATAGGGCGGCGCTGGGCGAACGGCCCGCGGCCCCGAAGATCCGCTTACGGAACTCGAGACCGCAGACGCGCATTACGCCTCCTGACCGCGGCGAGACTTCTGCTCGATGGCGGCGCGGATATAGCTGGAGAACAACGGGTGGCCATCACGCGGCGTGGACGTGAACTCCGGGTGGAACTGCACACCCACAAACCACGGGTGGTCGGGCAGTTCCATCATTTCCGGCAGGTTCTCGGACGGCGTACGGGCGCTGATCACCATGCCGGCCTCTTCCAGGCGCGGCACGTAGACGTTGTTGACCTCGTAGCGGTGACGGTGACGCTCGTTCACTTCGTCGCCGTAGATGGTCTGCGCACGGGTGCCCGGCTTGATCGGCACGCGTTGCGCGCCCTTGCGCATGGTGCCGCCCAGGTCGGACGAGTTGTCGCGCTTCTCGACCTTGCCTTCGCGGTCCATCCATTCGGTGATCAGGGCCACCACGGGGTGCGGCGCCGACGGATCGAATTCCGTGCTGTTGGCGCCACCCAGACCGGCGACGTGGCGCGCGAACTCGATGACGGCCAACTGCATGCCCAGGCAGATGCCCAGGTACGGCACGCCGTTTTCACGGGCGTAGCGGATGGCGGCGATCTTGCCCTCGGTGCCGCGCTTGCCGAAGCCGCCCGGAACCAGAATGGCGTCCAGGTGCTTCAGTTGGTCGGTGCCGCGGGTTTCGATGTCTTCCGAATCGATGTACTCGATGTTGATCTTCGAGCGCGTATGGATGCCGGCGTGGACCAGGGCTTCCGTCAGCGACTTGTACGATTCGGTCAGGTCGACGTACTTGCCGACCATGCCGATCGTCAGCTGGTGCTGGGGGTGCTCCAGGGCTTCGACCAGGTTGTCCCACATGGACAGGTCAGCCGGCGGCGGGGTCAGGCCCAGCGCTTCGCAGACGATGTTGTCCACGCCTTGCTTGTGCAGCATGGCGGGAATCTTGTAGATCGAGTCGGCGTCCCAGACGGAAATGACCGCGTCCAGGGGCACGTTGGAGAACATCGAGATCTTGGCGCGCTCGTCGTCCGGGATGGGACGGTCGGCACGGCACAAGAGCGCGTTCGGATAGATACCGATTTCGCGCAGCTTCTGCACCGAGTGCTGCGTGGGCTTGGTCTTCAGTTCGCCGGCGGAGGCGATGAAGGGCACCAGCGTCAGATGCACAAAAGCAGCATTGTTGCGGCCCATGCGCAGGCTCATCTGGCGAGCGGCTTCCAGGAAAGGCAGGGATTCGATGTCACCCACGGTGCCGCCGATTTCAACAATCGCGACGTCCGTGTTGCCGTTCCAGCCGGCTTCGGCGCCACGGGCGATGAAGTCCTGGATTTCGTTGGTGATGTGCGGAATCACCTGGACAGTTTTGCCCAGGTAGTCGCCACGGCGCTCTTTGCGCAGCACCGATTCGTAAATCTGGCCGGTGGTGAAGTTGTTCACCTTGTGCATGCGAGCGGAAATGAAACGCTCGTAGTGGCCCAAGTCCAGATCGGTTTCGGCGCCGTCTTCCGTGACGAACACTTCACCGTGCTGGAAGGGGCTCATCGTGCCCGGATCGACGTTGATGTACGGGTCGAGCTTCAGCATGGTGACCTGCAAACCACGCGACTCGAGGATGGCGGCGAGCGACGCAGCGGCGATGCCCTTGCCCAGGGAAGACACCACTCCGCCGGTGACAAATACGTATTTGGTCATCGTAATGAGCACCCGGGACGAGCGGGCGCGTGCGGGAAATTTGGATTATAGCCGGGAGGCGAAGGTTATTTGGGTTTTCCCCTAGCGATGACGCGTAACATTTGGCAGCACTAGAAACGCAAGCACGGCCAGCCTGTTGCATGGCGCGCCCCAGCGCCGTGCTATGTTCGATCCCTATTTTTTTCGACTGCTGTTTTTTCTCAACACGCTTCGGACAATGTTGATGATCGATCCCGCCCGCTCCCCCTCCTCGCTTGCCTGGCGTCTGGCATTGACGGCAGTCATCGTGCGCGTGGCCTACGCCGCGCTGGTGCAAAGCTACTCGGTGTTCGGGCTGCCCCAGTCCGAACTGCTGCGCGACATGTACAGCCAGCCGCAATTCCTGTTGCCGCTGCTGACCACCATTGCCGCGTCGACCGTCTTTGTCGGCTTGACCGTGTGGGGCGCCATGCACCGCTGGCTGCGGCAGCACAACACGCAGGCCGTGGACGAACCCCGCAAGCTCTTCGGCACCTTCATCGCCTTGCTGTTGCTCTACTCGTTGATCGTGTCGGCCGCCTCGGCGTACCTGCACAACGTGATGATGCAGTACGTCATGGAGCGCGCCGGCGGGGTGGGCAACTTCATTGCCATGGGGCTGTTCATCCGAGCCTTGACCATCGTCCTGGAAATTCTTGGCGCGTATCTCGTCGTGCGCATCGCCACGTGGACCGTGCAGCCTGCCGGCCCCGCCGGTGGTCCGGCGTATGAACAGCGCCACGCGGCCTGGAGCTCTGGGCTGACGGTACTGGGCTGGCAATTGAGTGTGTCGCTCGCCTTGGGCGGCTACCTGCAAATGCAGATGCTCAGCGCGGGCTGGCTGGAATACGCGCTGGGCTACCTGGCGCTGCCCGCCATCATCCTGGTGCTGTGCACGCAGGTCTGCCTGAAAATCCTGCCGCGCCCGATCGGCGCCGCGCGCCAAGCGCGTGCGGTGGTCCACGGCACGCTGGCCTTCTGGCTGGCGCAGGTGCTGGGTGTCGGCATGGGCTTTTTGGCCATTCGAGCCATGAGCTTGGGCCAATTGATGCGCGTGGCGGAATCCAATGTGACGGCCGCCGTGACGCTGCTGGTATATGCCGCGCTGCTGGTGTTGGGCTGCATGGTTGGAAAGCTGGCGCTTTACACCCCTTCCACCCGGCCCTCTGCGGACCACTGAACACCGCACACAAAAAGCCGCGCGCAAAACACAAAGGCCGCAGGCAAAACAAAAAGGCCGCGGGCAAAATGCCAGCGGCCTTTTTTCATGCGTTCACGCGCGTGATCAGATCGCTGCCGTGCGGCGCGCAAGCCAGGCCAGGGCCTCGCCTTCAACCAACGGCGACAGGCGTTCGAACACCGTCTTGTGATAGTCGTTCAGCCACGCGATTTCATCGGCGCGCATCAGCGACGGTTCAATGCAGCGCGTGTCGATCGGGCACAGCGTCAGCGTTTCGAAGCACAGGAATTCGCCCAGTTCGGACGTCAGCCAGCTGCGGTTGGCCACCAGGTTTTCGATACGCACGCCCCAACGGCCCGGACGATAGATGCCCGGTTCGTTGGACGTGATCATGCCCGGCTCCATCGCCGTGTGCGGGCCAGGCATCGCGCGATACGAAATGACTTGCGGGCCTTCGTGCACGTTCAGGAAGTAGCCCACGCCATGGCCCGTGCCGTGGCCATATTCCGCACCGCCTTCCCAGATGGGCGCACGCGCAATGGCGTCCAGCATCGGCGACGGCGTGCCGCGCGGGAACGACGCGCGCGACAGCGCGATCATGCCCTTGAGCACCAGAGTGAAGTCCACCTTCTGGTCGGCGCTGGGCGTGCCCACGGCGACGACGCGGGTGATGTCGGTGGTGCCGCCCAGGTACTGGCCGCCCGAATCGATCAGCAGCAGGCCATCGCCTTCAATCGTCGAATGGGATTCTGGCGTGGCGCGGTAATGCGGCATGGCGCCGTTGGCGTTGAAACCGGCGATGGTGGCAAAGCTGGGGCAGACATAGGCCGGACGGCGGGCGCGGGCGGCGGTGATCTGCTCATCGATCGTCAGTTCGGTAATGGTCTCGTTGCCCAGCGCGCCTTCGAACCACGAAAAGAATTCACAGAGGGCCGCGCCGTCTTGCGCCATGGCCTGGCGCACATGGGCCAGTTCCGCGTCGGTCTTGCGCGACTTGAACAAGGTAGACGGGTTGATGGCTTCAATGCGCGGCACCGCCGGGTCCATGGCATGGAACACGCCGCAGGTCACACGCGCCGGATCAATCAGCAGCTTCTGATCCAGCTCCAGCGAAGCCAGGGCATCGGCGGCCTGTGCATAGGCAGCCACTTCAACGCCATCGGCGGCCAGCGTGGCGCGCAAGGCGTCATCAATCTTGCCGTCGGCGACGAACAGCGTGGCGTGGTCCAGGCCGATCAGCGCATGGCCGACGAACACCGGGTTGTAGTCCACATCCGCGCCGCGCAGGTTCAGCAGCCAGGCGATGTCGTCCACCGTGCAGATGAAATGCACGTCGGCGCCCTGGGCGCGCATCGCGTCGCGCACTTGCGCCAGCTTGTCGGCACGCGTGACGCAGGCTTCGGGCGCAACGTGTTCGTAGATCTTCGCGTCAGGCAAGCCGGCGCGGTCGGCCCAGACTTCATCCAGCAAGTCTTCGCGGATTTCCAGCGTGGCGCCCGACTTGGCCGCCGCCGCCGACAAGGCGCGGAACGCGCCCAGGCCCAATACCTGGCCGTCGACGCCGATGACGTCGCCCGCGCGGGTGTTGGCAGCCAGCCAGTCGACATGGCCGGGGGTGGAGGCCAGCGCAATCTTCATCAGCTGCACGCCGGTGCCGGCCAGTTGCGCCTCGGCCTGCACCCAGTAGCGGCTATCCACCCACAAGCCGGCGAAATCAGCGGTGACGACCAGCGTGCCCACGGACCCCGTGAAGCCCGACAGCCAGCGCCGCCCTTGCCAGCGCGCCGGCAGATACTCGGACAGATGGGGGTCCGAAGACGGAACGATATAGGCGGACAGGCCGCGGCGGCTTATGGCCTGCCGCAATTGGGCAATACGGGCGTCGGTGCTAGACATGGGGGATGGAATCCTTAGCGCAACATGAAAGACATGGCGGCCAGGCTGTTCAGCGTGCGGACGGCCGACTGCATGCTATCCACGGTGAATCGCAAGGTGACGCCGTCCACGCGTTCCAGCGTGGGCCACATGCAGAACAGGTCGGCGAGCGCCGCACTCTGCGTCTGCAACCGGCATTCTATAGGGGCGGGAATGCGGAAAGGAATGGCTTTTCCGCCACTGGACTTGCCCGAGGCCGCTTTCAGGTTGCGGACGGCCGTTTCGGCGGCAGCGGCAATGGCGCGACGCGACGCGGCGGGCGACAAGGTCACGCCGCTGCCTTGGCCATGGGCCACTTTGGTCTGCACCCATTCGGCGCCCGGGAACGTGTCGCGGGTTTCCGAGATGAACACGTCGTCACCCGTCGCCAGAATCACCGGCACGCCCATTTCACCCGCCAGCGCGCCGTACAGGCCCGCTTCGCCCAGCTCCATGCCGTTGATGAACACGCGCGCGAACGCGAAGCTGTTGATCGTGTGCGCCAAAATGCCGCGGCCTTGCGAGCGCGAGTGGTAGCCGATCATGAAGACGGCGTCGCAGCCCTCTTCCAGGCCGCCCATCATGCCCAGGTAGCGCGGCTTGCCCAGCACCAGGCGTGCGCGTTCGTCCAGGCCGTCGGGCAGCAGGTTGCGAAAGCCGCCGTGCGAGTCGTTGACCAGGATGTCTTCGGCGCCGCCGGCAATGGCGCCTTGCACGGCCGCGTTGGCCTCGGCGGTCATCCAGGCGCGGGCGCGCTCGTATTCGCCGTTGCCGGCGCGGACTTGTTCGGGGTGGAAGACGCCGGCGACGCCTTCGATATCGGTGGAAATCAGGATCTTCATGGGATCAGCCTTCGAGAAATTCAAAATGCGGTGTCGGACAGCCACTGGCGCCATTGCGGCGCGGCGTCGCGGATGGCGGCGCGGTGATGGCCGTCTCGCCCCGTCACGCCATCGGCATGCCAGAGCGCGGAAATGATGGCCTGCTCGCAGGCCTCGGCGGCCGCTTCGAACAGGGGGTCGATACGGGTTTCGTGCAGCATCGCCAGTGCCGGCATGGGCTGCTCGGCCGATTGCGGCACGGTGTAGGCCGTGGAAAACGCCAGGGCGATGTCGCCGCTGCCGTGGCCGAACACGGAACCGGTGCGCGCCAGCCCTGCCCCGGCACGCAGCGACAGCCGGCGCAGTTGGCGCGCATCCAGCGGCGCGTCGGTAGCCAGCAGCAAGATGATCGAGCCCTTCTCGGGCACGATCACCGCGTTCTCGCCTTGCTGCGCCAGGCTTTGGTCCAGCTTGCTGGCCAGCCGGCGTCCGAACGGGCGGCCCGCCACGGTCAGGTTGGGCAAGCGGCCGAAGTTGGCCAGCACCAGCGCGCCGACGGTGTATTCCAAGCCGGGCTGGATCGACGCCACCCGAGACGCCGAACCGATACCGCCCTTGAATGAAAAGCACGACATGCCGCGCCCCGCCCCCACCGCGCCCTGCGCGAAGGGTTTGGCCGCATCGGCATAAGCGTCGGCGTAGTGCGATTCCTGCACCGCCAGCGCCTGGATGTCATTCAGATAGCCGTCATTGCACTCAAAGACCAGCGGGTTCACCGTCGCCATGCCGCGGCCGATGCCGGGGTTGGCCGCAAGCGCGTGGCGGATTTGCGCGTTGGCCACGGTGCCCACGCCAAACGTGTTGGTCAGTGCGATGGGCGTTTCCAGCACGCCCAATTCCTGTACCTGAATCAGGCCGGTGCTTTTGCCGAAACCGTTCAACACGGTTGCGGCGGCGGGCACCTTGTCCAGATACGGGTCGCCGGCGTGCGGGCGCACGACGGTGACGCCCGTCTGCTGCGCGCCGTCGGCCAGCGTGCTGTGCCCGACAGTGACATCGCCCACGTCGCAAATCGAATCCAGCGGACCCGACGGCAGCACACCGATGCGGGGAAGGTCCAGCGCTTGTTTGTCCATGGTTTTCGCCAAGGTCCTTAATGCAAAAGTCCTTAATGCAAAACGCCGCCGCCCTGCGTCCGGTTCACGCGCCCCCAGCGGGGCGCATGATCTGAACGAAGACGGCGGCGAGAAGAGACTGCCCCCAATGCCGCCGCCCCTTTCGGAATGGGTGCCCCCAAAAGGGGCGGCCCGGCGGCGGGGCACTCATTTACTTGCGATCGATCTTGGGATCGAGCGCGTCGCGCAAGCCGTCGCCCAACAGGTTGAATGCCAACACCGTCAGGAAGATCGCCAGCGCCGGGAAGATCGCCACGTGCGGGGCGATGACCATGTCGGCGCGCGCTTCGTTCAGCATCGCGCCCCACTCCGGCGTGGGAGGCGATGCGCCCATGCCCAGGAACGACAGGCTGGCGGCGGTGATGATCGACGTGCCGATACGCATCGTGCCGTACACCACGATCGGCGAGATCGTGCCGGGCAGGATGTGGCGCATGATGATGGTCCAGTCGGACGCGCCCACGCTCTTGACCGCTTCGACATACGTCATCTGCTTGATCGACAGCGTGTTGCCGCGAACCAGGCGGGCGAACGCCGGCACGCTGAAAACGGCCACGGCCACAATCACGTTGATCATGCTGGAGCCCAGGATGGCGACAACGCCAATGGCCAGCAGCATGCCCGGGAAGGCCAGCAGCACATCCGAGACGCGCATCGTGATGCGTTCCCACCAGCCTTCGTAGTAACCGGCCATCAAGCCCATGAAGGTGCCGACGATGGCGCCCATGGCCACCGACAGGAAGCCCGCAGCCAGCGAGATCCGCGCGCCCATCACGATGCGGCTGAAGATGTCGCGGCCCAGCGAGTCCACGCCCAGCCAGTGCGTCAGCGACGGGCCGGCGTTCAGCGCGTCATAGTCGAAGAAGTTCTCGGCGTCGAACGGCACGATCCAGGGCGCGAAGACCGCGACCACGACCAGCAGCAGGACGAAGAGCCCTGCGCCCACGGCCAGCTTCTGCTTCTTGAATTTGCGCCAGAACTCGGTGGCGGGCGTGCGCACATCGTTCTTCGGAACGGCGGCGATGGTCGTGGCGGGTGTCGTATTGCTCATGGCCGCCTCACTTATAACGGATGCTGGGATTGATGACGCCATAGAGCACGTCGACAATCAGGTTGATCAGGATGAATTCCAGCGAGAACAGCAGCACCAGGCCCTGAATCACCGGATAGTCGCGCTGGGTCACGGCGTCCACCAGCAGGCGGCCAAGGCCGGGCCAGTTGAACACGGTCTCGACCACGATCGAGCCGCCCAGCAGGAAGCCGAACTGCAAGCCCATCATGGTCACGACGGGAATCAGCGCGTTGCGCAACGCGTGCTTGATGATGACGCGGCGTTCAGTCAGGCCCTTGGCGCGCGCTGTGCGCACGAAGTCTTCCTGAATGACTTCCACAAACGATGCCCGCGTGAATCGCGCCATCACGGCGGCCACCGCGGCGCCCAGGGTGATGGACGGCAGTATGTAGTGTTGCCAGGTCGAGGCGCCCACCGTGGGCAACCAGCCCAGGTTCACGGAGAACACCTGCATCAGCATCATGCCCAGCGCGAATGCGGGGAAAGAAATACCTGACACCGCCAGGGTCATGCCAAGCCGGTCGGGCCAGCGATTGCGCCAGACCGCCGACACGATCCCGATGATCATGCCGAACGACACGGACCACACCATACTGGCGAGCGTCAGCCACAAGGTGGGCATGAAGCGGTCGGAAATCTCGGTCGAGACGGGGCGCTTGGTACGCAAGGACGTACCCAGGTCGCCTTGCAGCATGTGGCTGAAGTAGCGCACGAACTGCTGCGGCAGGGGCAGATCCAGCCCAAGTTCCTTGCGCACGAGCTCAACGGTTTGCTGGTCGGCTTCCTGGCCCGCGGCCAGTCGCGCCGGGTCGCCCGGAAGCATGTGCACAAACAGGAACACGACCACGGCTACCAGCAGCAGCGTGGGGATCATGCCCAGAAGACGTTTGACGATGTAGGTCAGCATTGAAATTCCTGCAACATCGGCGGGGACACCGCGCCCCCGCCGTATGTGGCCTTACAAGGGCCCGAAGGCCCTGAGAGTGACTGCTAGGTTTACTGCTTCAGGTCGATGTCGCCGAACCAGAACGAGGTGTCCGGTTCCACATACACGCCCGACAGGTTCTTCGACTTCACGTACAGGTTGTTCTGGGTCACCAGGAAGGCCCACGGGGCGTCCTTCCAGATGGTTTCCTGAACGGTCTTGTAGATTTCAGTCTTCTTGGCGCGATCGGTCGTGGCCAGGGCTTCCTGGATGCCGTCGTCCACCGACTTGTTCGAGTAGTACGACACGTTGTTCAGCACCGGCGGGAAAGCGGCGGTGGTCAGCAACGGACGCAGGCCCCAGTCGGCTTCACCGGTCGAGGACGACCAGCCGGCGTAGTACATGCGGACCTTGGCGTCTTCAGGCTTTTGCACCTGTTGAACGCGCTGCACGCGTTGGCCCGATTCCAGCACTTCCACTTGGACCTTGATGCCGACTTGCGACAGCTGCTGTTGCAGGAACTGAACCACCTTCACCGAGGTGCCGTCGTTATAGGCGGACCACAGCTGGCTTTCGAAGCCGTTCGGGTAGCCGGCTTCAGCCAGCAGGGCCTTGGCCTTCTTGATGTCGTACGGCCACGGGCCGGTCTTGTGTGCGAAGTCCACGCCGGTCGGCACGACGCCGTCAACGACGGTGGCGTAGCCCGAGAAAGCGACCTTGGCCAGGGCTTCCTTGTTGATGGCGTAGTTGATGGCTTCACGCACCTTCGGGTTGTCGAACGGCTTTTGCTGCGTGTTCATCGACAGGTAGCGGGCCATGATCGAGTTCTTGTGATCGACCACGTCCAGCTTGTCGTTCTTGGACAGCACGGCGGCTTGTTCGAACGGCACCGGGAAAGCGAACTGCGCTTCGCCCGTTTGCACCACGGCGGCGCGCGTGTTGTTGTCGGTCACGGTACGGAAGGTCAGCGTGTCGACCTTCGGGTAGCCCTTCTTCCAGTAGCCGTCGAACTTCTTGACCTTCAGGTATTCAGCCGGCTTCCATTCGACGAATTCGAACGGGCCCGTACCCACCGGGTGGAAACCGATTTCCTTGCCGTACTTGGCCAGGGCTGCCGGCGAGATCATCATGGCGGCCGGGTGGGCCAGCGCGTTGATGAAGGCCGAGAACGGCTTCTTCAGCGTGATCTTGATGGTCATCGGGTCGACCACTTCGGTCTTGTCGATAACGCTGAACTGGATGTAGCGCGACAGGCGGTTTTCCGGGTTGGCCGGACGATCGAAGTTGATCTTGACCGCTTCAGCGTTGAAGTCGGTGCCGTCGTGGAACTTCACGCCGGGACGCAGCTTGAACGTGTAGACCAGGCCGTCTTCGCTGACGGTGTAGTCGGTGGCCAGCACCTTCTGAACCTTCAGGTCCTTGTCGAATTCGAACAGGCCTTCGTAGTAGGCCTTGCCCGCGGCTTGGTTCAGCGTGCTGTTGGTGTTGTACGGATCGAGCGTTTCCAGTGCGATGGAGACGGCAAACGTCACGTCCTTGGCAGCATGCGCCAGCGGCGAAGTGAGCACGCCGAAGGCCACCGCAGCGGCGGCCATCAGCTTGGTGGGGCGCAGAACTTTCATCATTGCAACTCCTGGTTCCAGAATGGAATTAGGGGGTTTGGTGGAAGAAAAACAAGTACGACAACGGACTCAATACGCGCCGCCGACCGGATGACGGGCGACGAAGTGATCGGTTCCAACCTGCACCAGCGGCTGCACCACCGGCTCGTCGCCGAGCTTGCGGATCGGGCTGGGGATTTCATCGGACAACAAGGTGCGCTTCAGATGGCGGCGTGCCGGATCGGCGATCGGCACGGCCGACATCAGCTTCTTGGTGTACGGGTGCTGCGGGTTCTCAAAGATGGCGCGGCGCGGGCCGATCTCAACGATCTGGCCCAGGTACATCACGGCCACGCGATGGCTGACGCGTTCAACCACGGCCATATCGTGCGAGATGAACAGGAACGAAATGCCCATGTCGCGTTGCAGGTCGATCAGCAGGTTCACGATCTGCGCCTGAATCGACACGTCCAGGGCCGACACGGATTCGTCCGCGATCACCACCTTCGGGTTCAGGGCAAGCGCGCGCGCGATGCAGATGCGCTGGCGCTGGCCGCCCGAGAATTCATGCGGGTAGCGCTGCGCCATTTCCGGCGGCAGGCCCACGCGTTCCAGCAGTTCGGCCACGCGGCGTTCGGCATCGCGGCCCTTGGCCACGCCGTGCACCAGCAGTGGCTCCATGATGGAGAAGCCAACGGTGACGCGCGGGTCCAGCGATGCGAACGGGTCCTGGAACACGAATTGAATATCGCGGCGCAGGGATTGCAGTTCGTTGTTCTTCAGGCGCACGATGTCGCGGCCGCCGAACTTGATCTCGCCGCCCTGGCTGTTCACCAGACGCAGCAGCGAACGGCCGGTCGTGGACTTGCCGCAACCCGATTCGCCCACCAGCGACAGCGTTTCGCCCGGGTACAGATCAAAGCTGACCTGCTCCACGGCGTGCACGCGGCGCTGCACGCGGCTCAGAATGCCGCCGCGCAGATCAAAACGGGTCACCAGATTACGCACGCTCAGGATCGGTTCGCGCTTGACGGCCGGCACTTCCTGCGTGCTGGTGATGCCGGGTTCCGCCACGGGCTGAACCTGGCCTTCCACTTGCAGCAGCGGGAAGCGCGCGGGCAGATCGGTGCCTTCCATGGCGCCCAGCTTCGGCACGGCCGACAGCAGCGCCTTGGTGTAGGTGTGCTGCGGCGCCGAGAACACTTGTTCAGACGGGCCTTCTTCAACCTTGTCGCCGCGGTACATGACCAGCACGCGGTCGGCCACTTCAGCCACCACGCCCATGTCGTGGGTGATGAACACCACGCCCATGTGCATTTCTTCTTGCAGCTGACGGATCAGTTGCAGAATCTGCGCCTGGATGGTGACGTCGAGCGCGGTGGTGGGTTCGTCAGCGATCAGCAACGCCGGCTTGCAGGCCAGCGCCATCGCGATCATCACGCGCTGGCGCATGCCGCCCGACAGTTGATGCGGGTAGCGGTCCAGCACCGACTTGGCTTCCGGGATGCGCACTTGTTCCAGCATGCGCAGCGCTTCGGCGCGCGCGGCGGCGGCATCCTTGCCCTGGTGCTGACGGATCGATTCGGCGATCTGGTCGCCGGCCGTGAACACCGGGTTCAAGGAGGTCATCGGCTCCTGGAAAATCATGGCCATGTCGGCGCCGCGCACATTGCGCATGACGCGTTGGCTGGAACCGACCAGGTCGATCACGGAGCCGTTGCGCCGGCGCAGAGCCATGCGGCCCTGGGCGATGCGGCCGCCGCCATGTTCCACCAGACGCATGAGAGCCAGGGACGTCACCGACTTGCCCGAACCCGATTCGCCCACGATGGCCAGGGTTTCACCCCGGTCCACATGGAACGACAGGTTGCGCACGGCTTCGACCGTACGCTCCGACCCTACGAAGCGCACCGTCAGGTCGTCGACCTGGACCACGCGGTTTTCCGGCAGCGCCAGGCTGTTTGCGCGATCAACCATCTCTTTTCATTCCCCAAATACTGAAAAAACGAACCTGCCGCCGCTTAACGATAAATCGCGGTGACGGGCTTCTCGCCTACGCGGGCGTAACCCCGATACATGCCTTCCGTGTTGAACGGCAAAGCCACATTGCCCTGGGCGTCAACGGCGATGAGACCGCCCTTGCCGCCGATGGTGGGCAGCTTTTCCATCACGACGCGATTGGCCGCCGCTTCCAGCGACGCGCCGCAATATTCCATCTGCGCCGCGACGTCATAAGCCGCGACCATGCGGATGAACATTTCGCCCGTGCCCGTCGTGGACACGGCGCAGGTCTTGTTGCTGGCATAGGTGCCGGCGCCAATCATCGGCGCGTCGCCGACGCGGCCAACCTGCTTGTTGGTGATACCGCCGGTCGAGGTTGCGGCGGCCACGTTGCCCTGGGCGTCCACGGCTACCGCGCCCACCGTGCCGAACTTCTTGTCGGCGTCCAGCGGGTCGGCCGGCGCGGGTTGGCCGCGGGCGACCATGGCTTGACCGTCGTGGTCCAGCACAGCGGCATCCGGCGTCTCGCGCTGCACGCGCAGCAATTGTTCGCGGCGGGCTTCGGTCGAGAAATACGACGGGTCAACGATGTCCAGGCCCTCTTCCTTGGCGAAGGCTTCAGCGCCCTCGCCCACGAAGAACACGTGCTTGCTGTTTTCCATGACACGGCGCGCGGCGAAAATCGGGTTGCGCACGCAGTTCACGTTGGCAATCGCGCCCGAACGCAGCGTCGCGCCGTCCATGATGGAGGCGTCCAGCTCGTGGGTGCCGGCGCTGGTGAACACTGCGCCGTGGCCAGCGTTGAACAACGGGCAGTCTTCCAGCAGGCGGACGGCTTCAGTGACGGCGTCCAGCGCGCTGCCGCCATTGGCCAGCACGGCTTGGCCGGCGGTCAGGATGGACTCCAGGGCGGCCAGATATTCCTGTTCTTTCTCGGGCGACATGGCCGCGCGGGACATCGCGCCGGCGCCACCGTGAATGGCAATCACGGGTTGAATCATCGTTTACCTACTCCATGGATGAGCCACGGCATCACGGACTGGGTCACCCCAGCGGCGGCCGCGACGGAATTCTTGGCTCGATAAGCCACCGCGGCGGACAGGGCTTCGATCAAGCCCAGCGCGGCGGTTTCGGAATTGGGGATCAGCTGGCGCGCGGAAAACGCGTACAACACGACGGATGCCGTGGGCGCCAGCGGAGACGTGGGTTTGTCGGTCAGCACCAGCACCGGCACGCCGGCCTGCTTGGCGGCTGCGGCCAGCGTGACGGTGTCGGCCAGGTAACGGGGAAAGCCTATCGCAATCACCAGATCTTTAGCGGTCATGCGCGACATCTGGCGTGCCGCATGCGACACGCCGCCGGGACCGGCCAGCGATTCAACCGAATGCAGGTGCATGCACAGACCGCGTTGCAGCAGGCCAGCCAGGAAACCGCTGGCGCCAAAGCCGATGATGAACACGCGGTCGGCGGCCAGAATGGCGTCCACCGCCTGCTCACAGGCCGCGGAATCCAGCGATTGCAGGTTGCGCTGCGCGTTGCGGATGTCTTCTTCCAGCGTGGCGGCGAAGATCTGCACAGCGCTGGCGGAATGCGCCAGTTCCGTGCGCAGCTTTTCAACAGGTTCCAGCGCGGCTTCGAATCCGCGCGCCAGTTCGGCGCGGAATTGCGGGTAGCCGGGCAAGTCCAGGGCGCGCGCAAAGCGGTTCGCCGTGGCCACCGATACGCCCACCGCCGCCGCGAATTCGTCGATGGTCATCGTGGCGGCGCGGAACTGATGCGCCAGCACGTACTCGGCCATCTTGTGCTGCGTCCGGCTCAGCGCGGGCTGAGCCCGGGCGATCCGATCAGCGATCGTAAGTGCGGCCTTGTTCATCGATTCCGGGGGGTGAGTCGTAACGGATGTTTGTGTAAATCTGTTTACACACAAATTTTAAATAAGAAAATTCCTTTTCATACTAAGGGTATACCCGTGAATATATGTAACAGTGCATCAAAAGAAACGGGGCCGGTTTGAGGTACGCTATCCGCGCTCCACTTTCACCCCTTGCCGACTTGGATTGACGCAATGCCCGATTGGATCTGTAAGCCCCACCAGGAACTCACCGTGCCCGAGATCTACGCGATCCTTCGGCTGCGTTCGGAAGTGTTTGTCATTGAGCAGAACTGCATCTTCCAGGACATGGATGGCAAGGATCTGATGGGCCAGACGTCGCACTTGATGGCGTGGCAAGACGGCCAGTTGGCGGCTTACTGCCGCATCCTGGACCCGTCGCTGAAAGACGGGCAGATTGAAATCGGCCGCGTGATCACCGCGCCGTGGACGCGCGGCCAGGGCCTGGGCCACGAGCTGATCCGCCACGCCATGGCGGAAGTGCGCCAGCGCTGGCCCGGCCGCGCCATGTACCTGGGCGCGCAAGCCCGCTTGCGCAATTACTACGGCGGCCATGGCTTTGTGCAGGTCACCGAGGAATACATCGAAGATGGCATCCCGCATGTGGGGATGCGGCTGAACGAGACGGCCTAGCGCCCAAAAGAAAACGCCCCTTGCGGGGCGTTTTCATTGGAACTTCGGCAGCGGGTTTACCGGTTTACCGAGTTACGCGTTTACCGTTCACTTAACCGCCGACACGTCCAGCTTCGCAGCCGTCTTGGACTGGATTTCATCCACCGTCACGCCCGGCGCCGTTTCCAGCAGCTTCAGGCCGTTTTCGGTGACTTCCATCACGCCCAGATCGGTGATGATCAGGTCGACCACGCCCACGCCCGTCAGCGGCAGATTGCATTCGGGCAGCAGCTTGATGTCTTCCGTGCCGTCCTTCTTCTTGGCCACGTGCTCCATCAGGACCACGACACGGCCTACGCCGGCCACCAAGTCCATTGCGCCGCCCATGCCCTTGACCATCTTGCCCGGGATCATCCAGTTGGCCAGATCGCCCTTTTCGGACACCTGCATCGCGCCCAGGATGGCCAGGTTGATCTTGCCGCCGCGGATCATCGCGAACGAGTCGGCGGACGAGAAGATCGACGAGCCCGGCAGCGTCGTCACCGTTTGCTTGCCGGCGTTGATCAGGTCAGCATCGACTTCATCATCGGTGGGGAACGGGCCAATGCCCAGCAGGCCGTTTTCGGATTGCAGCCACACCTCAACGCCCTTGGGCACGTGGTTGGCCACCAGGGTCGGCAGGCCGATACCCAGGTTCACATAAAAACCGTCTTGCAGCTCGCGCGCGGCGCGCGCCGCCATTTCATCGCGGGACCATGCCATGTCGTTTTCTCCTTAGGCCGGGCGAGTGGTGCGTTGTTCGATGCGCTTTTCCGGCGTCGTGTTCAGCACGATCCGTTGCACATAGATGCCGGGCAGATGAATCTGGTCGGGGTCCAGGCTGCCGGTGTCAACGATCTCTTCGACTTCGACCACCGTGAACTTGCCAGCCATGGCCACGTTCGGGTTGAAGTTGCGAGCCGTCTTGCGGAACACCAGGTTGCCGCTGCGGTCGGCGATGTGCGCCTTGACGAGCGACACGTCCGGCACCAGCGAACGCTCCATCACGTATTGCTGGCCGTCGAACTCGCGGATTTCCTTGCCGTCGGCCACGATGGTGCCCACACCGGTACGCGTGAAGAACGCGGGAATGCCCGCGCCGCCGGCGCGCAGCTTCTCGGCCAGCGTGCCTTGCGGGGTGAACTCAAGCTCGAGCTCGCCCGACAGGAACTGGCGTTCGAATTCCTTGTTCTCGCCCACGTAGGACGCGATCATCTTGCGGACCTGGCGCGTGTTGAGCAGCTGGCCCAGGCCAAAACCGTCAACACCTGCGTTATTGCTGATGCAAGTCAGGTCCTTCACGCCTGAATCGCGCAGCGCGGCGATCAGGGCTTCGGGAATACCGCAAAGGCCGAAACCGCCCACGGCGATCATCTGACCGTCCTTGACGATGCCTGCCAGCGCCTCCTGGGCGCTTGCAAAAACCTTGTCCATCGCTCCAACTCCTAGTTAAGGTCTAACCGAAGAGAGCCCGCCCCGCCGCTTGCACGGTGTTCCCGCCTGGGGATCAAGAAATTCGGGGAAAGCCCTGTTTTTCCTTGGAGCGCGGCTGCCGGCGTCGGCCCCGGATGGCATCGAAAAACGGCCCGATGTCTCTGGGTGACGGCGCCGAGGGTGGCGCGCCCCTTTATTTCTTTTGTGATTTTGCGCTTGATTTTAACGGCATGACGGGCAATGCGTCGTGGGCTTTTATGGAGGAGCCCGCCCCGCCCGCACGCACCGCCATCAAGCGGCTGCCTGGAACTGCGTGGCCATCTGCGCCAGCACCTCGGGCGGCCACGGGGCGGACGTATTGGCCACGTAGTCCATCCAGACCAGCACATTGCGGCCGCGCGCATAGGGGCCGGCGTCGTCGCCCACCTTCTCCAGCAGCAGCTCGAATTCCGCGCTGGAACGACCGATACGCGTCACCTTGTGCGTCACGCGGACGGTGGCGGGATAGGTCAGCGGACGCAGGAAATCGCACGAGGCATGGGCCAGGATGGCGCCGTTATCGGCGGGCAACTCGAAGCCCGCGTCGTACAGAATCTGCATGCGAGCCTCTTCCATGAGGCGGAAATACAGCGTGTTGTTCAGATGATTCAAGGCGTCAGAGTCGCCCCAACGCAAAGGCAATTCCACTTGATGGGTATCGCCCACCGCCAGAATCCGCGCAGACAGATTGTCCGGGTTCACCAATTACTCCTGAAGGCTAAAAGAAATACGAAGGCGTGCACGGCCTCCGCCTGCAATACAATCGCCGATAATACTTCCAGCCAAATATGGAATACATACGGGGAGCTTTGCAAATGTCTGAACGCGAGTCGATGGAATATGACGTGGTCGTGGTTGGCGGTGGACCCGCCGGCCTGGCCACCGCAATCCGTCTAAAGCAGCTGGCCGCTGAAAAGAATCAGGAAATCGGTGTCTGCGTCCTTGAGAAGGGTGCGGAGCTGGGTGCGCACATCCTGTCTGGCGCCGTGATGGACCCGCTGGCCCTGACCGAGCTTATCCCCGACTGGAAGGAAAAAGGCGCGCCGTTGAACGTGCCCGTCACGCAGGACAAGTTCCTGTTCCTGTCCCAGAACGGCGCACGCGCCACGCCGAACTGGCTGCTGCCCCCCTGTTTCCACAACGAAGGCAACTACATCGTCCGCCTGGGCGACGTCGTCAAGTGGATGGGCGAGCAGGCCGAAGCGCTGGGCGTGGACATCTTCCCGGGCTTTGCCGCGGTTGAGGTGCTGTACGACGAAAACGGCGCTGTCCGCGGCGTGGCCACCGGCGACATGGGTGTCGCCCGTGACGGCTCGCACACCAACCACTACCAGCCTGGCATGGAGCTGCATGCGCGCTACACCGTCTTCGGCGAAGGCGCGCGCGGCCAGTTGGGCCGCCAGCTGATCGAACGCTTCAAGCTCGACGACGGCCGCGACCCGCAAGCCTACGGCATCGGCATCAAGGAAATGTGGGAAGTCGACCCGGCGCAATCCAAGCCGGGCCTCGTCATCCACACAGCCGGCTGGCCGCTGGATTCCGACACCTACGGCGGTTCGTTCCTGTACCACCTGGACAACAACATCGTGGCCGTCGGCATGATCGTCGGCCTGGACTACGCCAACCCCTGGCTGTCGCCGTTCGACGAATTCCAACGCTACAAGACGCACCCCGCCATCCGCGGCACGTTCGAAGGCGGCAAGCGCATTGCCTACGGCGCGCGCGCCATTACGGCAGGCGGCCTGCTGTCCTTGCCCAAGCTGACGTTCCCGGGCGGCGCGCTGGTTGGCTGCGAAGCCGGCTTCCTGAACGCGTCCCGCATCAAGGGCAGCCACGCCGCCATCAAGTCCGGCAAGCTGGCCGCCGAAGCCGCGTTCGACGCGCTCGTCGCCGACCGCCGCCAGGATGAGCTCACCGCCTACCCGAAGGCCTTCGAAGCCTCGTGGCTGCACGCCGAATTGAACAAGGCGCGCAATTTCAAGCAGTGGTTCAAGAAGGGCCGCACCATCGCCACGGTGATGACCGGCGTTGAGCAACTGCTGCTCAAGGGCAAGATGCCCTGGACCCTGCGCCACAGCAAGCCCGACCACGCCTGTCTGCAACCGGCATCGCAATGCGCCCGCATTGACTACCCGAAGCCAGACGGCAAGCTCACCTTCGACAAGCTCAGCTCGGTGTTCATCTCGAACACCAACCACGAAGAAAACGAGCCTATCCACCTGACCTTGAAAGACCCATCTGTACCGGTGCAGGTCAACCTGGCCAAGTACGGCGGCCCGGAAGCGCGTTACTGCCCCGCTGGCGTGTACGAGTTCATCAAGGACGACCACGGCGCCGACCGCTTGCAGATCAACGCGCAGAACTGCGTGCACTGCAAGACCTGCGACATCAAGGACCCCACGCAGAACATCGTCTGGGTGGCGCCGCAAGGCGGCGAAGGGCCGGTGTACAGCGGCATGTAATCAGGGCTAGGGCGCCCCCGGCTAGGCGCCCCCGGCTAGGCGCCCCCGGCTGGGCGCCCCCGGCTAAGCAACCTCGGCCAGGGGCGCCCGGCTAGGGGCGCAACCCCTGCCACAAGGCACCTCTTGGGGTGCCTTTTTTTTCAGGCGGCACATCATGACTGAACGCATATTGCTCATTGGCTGCGGCGATCTTGGCCAGCGCGTGGCCCGGCGTTTCCTGGCGCGCGGCGACCACGTGCACGCGCTGCGCCGCCACCCGCCCGCCGACGACAGCGGCATCCAATGGCTGCAAGGCGACATCACGCGCGCCCACACCCTGCCCACGTTGCCGCAAGGCGTGACGCGGCTGATCCACCTGCCCGCCCCGGGCGGGCGCGACGAGGCCTTGTATCGCGGCGTTTTCATCGACGGCGTGCAGAACGTGCTGAACGCATTGGATACGTCCGAACTCAAACGCGTGGTGTTCGTGTCATCCAGCGCGGTGTACGGCGAACACCAAGGCGACTGGGTCACCGAAGACACGCCGCCCGCGCCGCAAGGCTTCAACGGCAAGGTGCTGCTTGAAGCGGAAGCCGCGCTGGCCGCGCGCGGCCTGTCGTCCACCGCGCTGCGGCTGGCGGGGCTGTACGGACCAGGCCGGCTGCAATTGATCGAGCGGCTGCGCAGCGGCGCGGCAGGCGCGCCGACACAGCCTGAACATTGGGCCAACCGCATCCACATCGACGACGCGGCCGCCGCCGTGGTGCATCTGGCGCTGTTGCCCAAGGTTGATCCGGTTTACATCGGCTGCGACGACACGCCGCTACCGCTGCACACGCTCTACGCCGAGCTTGCAGCCATGATCGGCGCACCCGCGCCGCGTATCGCCCCGGCCCCTGCCAATGTGGGCAGCAAGAAGCTCAGCAACGCACGGCTGCGCACCAGCGGCTTCACGCTGCAATGGCCAGATTCCCGCCAGGGGTACGCGGCGCTGCTGGCGGACACGGGCTGACACCGGCACAGTTCGGCGTGCATCGAATCGTTGATGGCAAAGGTGGCGAATACTGTCCCGATCTGATTTGCTCAAGGAACCCACCCTATGATCGCCGTGATATTCGAAGTTGAACCCGCCAACGGCAACCCCGATCCCTATCTGCACATTGCCGCCAGTTTGATCGACGAGCTCAAGACCATCGACGGCTTCATCTCGGTGGAACGTTTTCAAAGCCTGAGCACGCCGGGCAAGCTGTTGTCGCTGTCGTTCTGGCGCGATGAAGACGCCGTCAAGCGCTGGCGCTCGCTGGAGTCGCACCGCCGCGCCCAGGAAGCGGGACGCGGCGGCGTGTTCCAGAACTATCGGCTGCGCGTGGCGCAGGTGCTGCGCGACTACGGCATGAACGCCCGCGACGAAGCGCCCGCCGACAGCCGCAGCCGGCACGGTTGATGCGTCAGGCGGCTACCGTTTCGGCCAACGCCACGCTGGCAGCCAGCGCAACGCGATGCGTGGCGCCGGATGCCGCCACCGCCGTCATGGCAGGCGCGGCCACGTCCGCGTTGTGGGACGGATCAAAGTAGTCCGCATCGGCGCGGCGCGCGCCAGCAGGCAGGTCGCGCACTTCCACACGGAATCCTTCCGCCGCATTGCCGCGCAATTCGGGCACGGCCTGCAACAGCCGGCGCGTGTACGGATGCGTCGGATGATCGAACACTTCGTCGCGCGATCCTTCCTCGACGATATGCCCGCGCAACATAACCACCACGCGGTCAGCGATCTGCTCAACCACGCCCAGATCGTGCGAGATCAGCAGGCAGGCAAAGCCATAGGAACGCTGCAAAGACATCAGCGTTTCCAGCACCTGCTTCTGCACGGTCACGTCCAGCGCCGACACGGGTTCATCCGCGATGATCACTTCCGGCCGCATCACCAGCGCCCGCGCAATCGCAACGCGCTGGCGTTGCCCGCCCGACAGCTCATGCGCATAGCGCTCGGCATAGCCGTCGCCCAAGCCCACATCGCGCAACGCCTGATCCACGCGCTGTTGCCGGGCATCTGGCGTGATGCCCGCCTCCAAACGCAGCCCCTCGCCCACCAGCGCGCCGATGGTCATGCGCGGATCGAGCGACGAATACGGGTCCTGGAACACCATCTGGATGCGGCGGCGCGCCGTGCGCCAGATGCCGCCCTCGCCGCCCGGCGGCAACGCTTGGCCATCCAGCGCAATGCGCCCCTGCGCCTGCGGCACCAGGCCCAGAATCGACATCATGACGGTGGTCTTGCCGCTGCCCGATTCGCCAACAATGGCCAGCGTCTCGCCCGGCGCCACCTGAAAGCTCGCCTGATGCACGGCGCGCACGGTGCGCTTGCGGCGCCAGCCGCCACGCACGGCGTAGTCGATTGCCAAGCGCTCCACTTGCAGAATCGGCGCAGCGGTTACGGGCGCACGCGCCGGGCCGCGCTTGGGCAGCGCATCCAGCAGGCTCAAGGTGTACGGGTCCGCCGGACGCGACAGCACTTGCGACACCTCGCCCATTTCCACCGCGCGGCCCCGGCACATCACCAGCACGCGCTGCGTGTAAGCGGCCACCAGCGCCAGGTTGTGGCTGATGAAGATCAGCGCCGTGCCTTGCTCGCGCGTCAGCTCGACCATCAGGTCCAGTACTTCCTTTTGCACGACGCAATCCAACGCCGTGGTGGGCTCATCGGCAATCAGCAAGCGGGGTTTCAACAGCATCACACCGGCCAGCAGAATGCGCTGCCGCATGCCGCCCGAGAACTCGTGGGGATACCGCTTCATGCAATCGCGCGCATCGCGCACCCGCACGCGTTCAAGCATCTGGATGGCCGCATCCCACGCCGCGCGACGCGTCATGCCTCGGCGCAAGACCAGCGCTTCGATCAATTGTTCGCCCACGCGAAACGCCGGGTTCAAGGACACCATCGGTTCCTGGAACACCATGCCGATCCCGGTGCCGCGCGTAGCCTGCCAATCGCGCGCGCTTTGCGGCAGCACGTCTTTTCCGTCGAACAATGCCCGGCCGTGGGTGATGCGCGCGGCGTCCGGCAACAAGCCCAACAGCGCCTTGCCGATCAGCGTCTTGCCGCTGCCGGATTCGCCCACGATGGACAACGATTCGCCCGCATGCAGATCGAACGACACGCGGTTGACGACGGGCGCGGCGTCGCGCTTGCCGGGAAAGCGGATTTCAAGATCGCGGACGGCCAGCAGGGGCTCGGACGTCGCGCCAGGGTTCAAGCCACGAGCGTTCATGCCATCACTCCACGCATGCGGGGGTCCAGCCGGTCGCGCACGGCATCGCCCAGCAAGTTGATGCCCAGCAAGCTCAGCGAAATCATCGCGCCGGGAAACAGCGCCAGCCAGATCGCCTGGTCCATGGCGTTGCGGCTTTCGGACAGCATGCCGCCCCAAGTGGCTAGCGGCGGCGGCACGCCCAGGCCCAGAAAGGACAGCGCGCTTTCCGCCAGCAGCGCCGAGCCGAAAATCGACGTCGCAAAAATCAGCAAAGGCGCCACGCAGTTGGGCAGAACGTGGCGAAACACCGTCCACAAGCCGCTATGCCCCGTGGCGCGCGACGCGATGACGAAGTCGCGCTGCCGCAGTGACAACGCCGCGCCGCGTGCAATGCGCGACACCGACGGCGAATACGCCAGACCCAGCGCCAGGACGACGCCCCACTTCGACGGGCCGAGCACCGTCATGATGCCCAGCGCCAACAGCAAGCCGGGAAACGCCATCATCGACTCAACCAGCACGCTGATGCCGCGATCCACCCAGCCGCCCGCATAGCCCGCGGCAACGCCAATCGTCGTGCCCAGCACCAGCGCCAGCAACACCGAAAATACGCTGACCGCCACGCTGACACCCGCGCCCGCCATCAGCCGCGACAGCACATCACGGCCGAACTCGTCGGTGCCCAGCCAATACTCTGCCGATGGCGGCGAAAAGCGCGCCAGCAGGTCGCCTTCCAGCGGATCGTGCGGCGTGTACACCAGCCCAACCAGCGCCAGCAGCACCACGCCCCCGACCAACACGCCGCCCAGGACGGCGTTGGTGTGTTTGAAACCCGGTTTGATACCCGTCATGACGGTTCCTATTGAAGCTTCACGCGCGGGTCGAACAGCGGATACAGCAGATCCACCACCAGATTCACCGCCACGTACAACAACGCAATAAACAGCAGGCAGCCCTGCACCACGGGGTAGTCCCGCGCGTAGATGCTTTCCACCAGCAGCCGGCCGATGCCGGGCAAGGTGAACACGGTTTCGATGACCGCCGCGCCCGACAGCAGATGGCCCAGCATCAAGCCGATGACCGTCAGCGTGGGGCCGAAAGAATTCGGCAGCACGTGGCGCAGCATCACGCGCTTCTCAGGCAGGCCCTTGGCGCGCGCATGCGCCACGTATTCCAGCCGCAGCGTCTCGATGGTGCTGGCGCGCATCATCCGCGTGATGGCCGCAATTTCCGTCAACACAATCGCGCATACGGGCAGCACCAGATACTTCAGCGCGCCCAAGCCTCCTTGCGCCAGTGATTCAAAGCCATACACCGGCAGCCAATTCAGCTTTACGCCGAACAGCCAGATCAAGAGGATGCCCACCCAGAAGCTGGGCATGGACACGAACAGAATGGAGGTGGACACGATGGCCGTATCGGCGCGCCGGTTCTGCCGCCACGCCGCGATCATGCCGGCGGGAATGGCCACCAGGCAGGCAAGCAAAGTGGCCGTCAACACCACCTGCGCCGTCACCGCAAAATGCGTCAACACCAGATGCATGACGGGTTCGCGCCGGGCGATCGACATGCCCAGATCCCCCTGGAACGCGTTCGTGACCCAGATCAGGAACTGCTTGGCCACCGGCTGGTCCAGCCCCAGCGCGTGGCGCATTTCGGCCAGCAGCGCGGGGTTGTCGATATCGCCCAGCATCAGCGACGCCGGGTCTCCGGGAATGGCGCGGATCATCGCGAACACCAGCACCGTCACCACGATGACCGTGGGCACCGCCGCCGCGATGCGCTTCGTTAGATAGCCCAGCACGGCGCCTCAGTTCTTGGTGACGTTGAAAAAACGCGGCTTGCGCAGCGGCCAGCCGGTAAAGCCCTGCAACTGGCTCGACACAACGACATAGCCCGGCTTGTTGTAGTACATCAAGAGCGGCGTATCGCGCAGCATCAGCGTGTGCAGCTTGTCGAACGCCTGCTTGCGCACAGCCGGGTCGGATTCGGCTTCGATGCCTTCCAGAATGGCGGCGGCTTCGGGGCTTTCCCATTGCGCCATGGGCGTCTTCGCCTTGTCGCCGATCACGTCGCGGAACATCAGCGCGGGCTCGGTGCGCGCGGAATAGGCGAACGCCATCAACTGGAATTTGCCTTCGCGAAAGTTCGTCACCTGCGTACCCCACTCCAACATGTCCAGCTCGGTCTTGATGCCGGCCTTGTTCAGCAATTGCTGCGTGACGACCGCCACGCGGTACAGGTACGGGTAGCGCTTGTTGGCTTGCAGCTTCAACGGTTCGCCGCGGTAGCCGGCGGCCTCCAGCAGGCGCTTGACCTCTTTCAGATTCTTTTCGTAGCCCGCGCGGTCAGCGTCCGAGTAATAGACGCTTGCCGCCGGCACCAGCGACGGGTTATAGGCGGCCTGGCCGCTGTTCAACGCGCGGGCGATGGCCGGAAAATCCAGCGCCAGCGCAATCGCGCGGCGCATGTTCGCATCCGACAGCAACGGCGCGCGCGTCTGCATCAGCAGGTTGACGGTGTCCAGCCCTTGCTCGGTGACGATGTTCCAGCGCGGGTCTTTCGCGGGCAGATTGTCTTCGTCGGCGTTGTAGGCATCGACCTGGCCCGCCATCAGCGCCGCCTTCTGCGCGGCCGCGTCGGGAATCACCACGAAGCGCACATTCGCCGATGCCGTCTTCTTGCCGGCCATGCCGCTGGCCGCTTCGCTGCGCGGTGTATAGCCCGCGTACGGCGTCAACAGGACGTATTGCTCTTTCTTCCATTCGGCCAGCACGTACGGGCCGGTGCCGACCGGCTTGACCCAGTTGCCGTCGGCGCCCACGCTTTTCGGGCTAAGCACCGGCATCGGGCATTGCACACTGGCCATCTGATCCAGGAACAGCGCGTAAGGCTGGTCCAGTTTGAACACGACGGTGGCCGCGTCGGGCGTTTCCACGCCGACGACCTTGGCGCCCTTGGTGCCGTCGTACAGGTTCTTGCAGCTGTACTCGGACTTTGCGCCAGTCAGGTAGTCGTAGCTCCATTTGACGTCGGCCGAGGTCATGGGAGAGCCGTCATGGAACGTCACGCCGGGGCGCAACGTGAAGGTGTAGCTGCGCTTGTCGGCGGACAGCGTCCAGCTGTCGGCCAGCATCGGCGCCACGCTCATGTCGGCACGCAACGCGACCAGCGCTTCAACCACATGCGCCAGCACGTTGTCGGTGGAGGTGTTGCGCGAGCGGCCGCCCGGCACGGACGTCGGCGTGCCCGAGCCTTCCGCATAGCGGATCTCGGGCATGGGGGCCGGGGTTTGCGCTTGGGGTTGCGCTGGGGTTTGGGTCAGCCCCGGCAGGCCCGTGAAGGCGCCGGCCAGGGCTGCGGATAACATCAGCACGCGCTTTACGCGCAAGGCTTGCAGAGTCATGGAATGTCCTTAAAGCGCGGCTCAGAACAGCCGGTACTCAACGAAGTTGCGGCCTTCATAGGGCTTGCGCGCGATCCACATCACGCCACTTTCCGGCTCCATGAGGGTGGTGGCCACCGTGGCCGAAATGCTGTCGAAGCTGGCGGCCTTGGGCGAACGCAGCACGCCATCGGGCGCGGCGAAGTCGTCAGCCAGAATGCGTTTGACGGTGTCCCAGTCAACGCTGCCTTGGGCGCGGGCCAGCATGGCTTGCACGCGCCGCTGGCGGTAGATGGAATCGGGGTTGGCGGCCAGGCCTTTGTCGAACAGCTTGGCGCGCGCGGGCGGGCTCACCCAATGGTTGGCGTGCACCAGCAGGCCGTCTTCGGGCGTGATCCAGAAGATTTCGTCGGGCGCGCACTCCAGGTCCACGGCCTCGCCTTGAGCCTGCGCCAGCATCAGGTTGTTGGAGCAGAAGCGGCGCGACGCCCACAGCACTTTCATAGCGTTGCAAATGTTGGTGGATTCCAGCATCTTGCGGCGCACCAGCACCAGCGGCACGTCGGCCGGGCGCTGGTAGTCCTGCTCGCAGGACAGGAAATTGCCCGATAGCGATACGCCCGAGCTGTTGAAGCCGTGGCGCGCCAGGCTGCCTGCTTCGGTGAACATCAGCAGGTCGGGGCCGTCTTCGCGGCGCATGCGCAGCACGATGCCGGTGTCGACGCATTCTTCACGCCAGTCCCAGTTATGCGCATGCATCAACTTGCCGCCCGCCGCGGCTTCGGGCAGCACGATGAGGCCAGTGCAGCCATCGTCCAGCCCTTTTCTGGCACGGCCCAGCTCGGCGTGGCCGAACATCATTTCCGTGCGGCAGTTGATCACCACCACGTCTTCCAACGTCTGGCCCGCCCCGTCGGCAATGCCGCGCAGCTCTTCCAGATAGGCGGCGTCGTAGTCCCCCACCACCGGCACCATCGCGGCGGCCAGTTCCTTCAGACGGGCCGCGCTCACGCCACGGCGCTCCAGCTGGCCCCGGTACAAGGCCACGCTGCGCGCCACGCGCTCCGGCACGGCGGCGCCATGCTGGCGGCCACGTTCATAAGGACTGCCCTGGACGTCGACCAGGGGAAACGGGGTAGGCATTGTCACGCTCGCAACACTCCGAGTAAGGCCGGCCAAGCGGCCTGCAAGAAAACGGTCAGAATCGACGGCCAGATTTTGTACTAATATAGATAAAAGTTCAATATTAGGGTTTGCCCAGCCTGACCGAAAAAGAGCGGTATCCACTACGGTTCCCAAGTGCGGGTCTCAAGTAACATTCTTCCTTTGCTGCCCACGCCACCTCCCCACGCGCCATGTCCACCGCCGCCCCTGCTCGCCCCACGCCGCTGCAAGTCGACCTGGCGCGCCATATTGCGGAAGACATCGTGGCGCGGCGGCACCAGCCGGGCGACCACCTGTCTGAAGAAACCCTGGCCGCGGCCTATGAGGTATCGCGCACGCCGGTGCGCGGCGCGCTGCGGCTGCTGGCCGCCCAGGGCCTGATCACGCACCGGCCGAACAGCGGCTACACGGTGGCGGAACACGCGGCGGGATCGGCGCCCGCCATCGAAGGCGCAGGCCCGTCGCAAGACGAGCTGACCCGCCGGCTGATCGATGACCGCGCCGCGCGCGAGCTGCCCGAAACCTTTACCGAACGCGATCTGCTCCAACGCTATGACGTGCCGCGCAGCGTGCTCGCCAAGACCTTGCTGCAACTGTCGGCAGATGGGCTGATCGAAAAACGCAAAGGGCACGGATGGCAGTTCGCGCCATCGCTGGAAAGCGCCGAGGCGCTTAGCGAGAGCTACCGTTTCCGCATGACGATCGAATGCGCGGGCCTGCTGGAACCCACGTTCCGCGTAGACAAGGCGGCGCTTGCGCGCATGCGCGCCGCGCACGAAGCCCTGATTCAGCGCGACGATGCCGGCATTTCGGCCACCGAGTTCTTCGGCCTGAATGCGTCGTTCCACGAATTGCTGGCGCGCTTCTCGGGCAACCGCTACATCCTGCAAGCGGTACAGCAGCAGAACCAATTGCGCCGTCTGGAAGAACACGCGGCGTTCTATCGCGACGCCCGCTTCGTGAACTCCAGCAACGAACACCTGCAAATCATCGAAGCGCTGGAAGCCGGCGACCAGGAATGGGCGGCGCAACTGATGCGGCGCCACCTGAAGACGTCGCTCCAAGCCTCCTGATTCCCCTGCGCGGTGATCGGTCTGCCCCCTTGGCCGGGCAGGGACGGCGCACGCCTGTGCACATCGTTGGCGTGAATGCCCATATTGTATTTATATCTTCTTTAATACAAAATAGTCGAACCTGAACTTATCCGAAAGCAGGATCGTCATGTCTTCAACCCCCACCCTTCCCTCTCATTCCGACGCCTACTGGATGCCGTTCACCGCCAACCGGCGGGTCAAGCGCAATCCGGTCCTGTTCGCCGCCGCCGAAGGCATGCACTACATCCGCCCTGACGGCCGCCGTGTGCTGGATGGCATTGCGGGCCTGTGGTGCGTGAACGCGGGCCATCGGCGCCCGGAGATCGTGGAGGCCATTTCGCGCACGGCGTATGAACTGGATTACGCGCCCTCGTTCCAGATGAGCCACCCGCTGGCCTTCGAACTGGCCGATGCGTTGTGCGAGGAAGCGCCAGCCGGCTTTTCGAACGTGTTCTTTTCCAACTCCGGATCGGAGGCGGTGGACACCGCCCTGAAGATTGCGCTGGGCTATCACCGCGCACGCGGCCAGAGCCAGCGCGTGCGGCTGATCGGGCGCGAACGGTCGTATCACGGCGTGGGCTTCGGCGGCTTGTCGGTGTCGGGGATTGCCGGGCATCGCAAGCCCTTCGGCAATCTGCTGCCTTATGTGGACCACCTGCCGCACACCTATGACCGCCAGCAGATGGCTTACACGCGCGGTCAGCCGGACTGGGGCGCCCACCTGGCCGACACGCTGGAACGCATCGTGGCCCTGCATGACGCATCGACCATCGCCGCCGTCATCGTTGAACCGGTGGCGGGTTCCACGGGCGTCATCGTGCCGCCGCGCGGCTATCTGCAACGGCTGCGCGAAATCTGCGACGCGCACGGCATCCTGCTGATTTTCGATGAAGTGATTTGCGCGTTTGGCCGTATCGACGGCGCCTTCGCGTCGCCGTACTTCGGCGTCACGCCCGACATCATCACCAGCGCCAAGGGTCTGACCAACGGCGCCATTCCGATGGGCGCCACGCTGGTGCGCCAGCACGTGTACGACGCCTTCATGCAAGGGCCGGAAAGCGCCATCGAGCTATCGCACGGCTATACGTATTCGGGCCATCCGGTGGCCTGCGCCGCCGGGCTGGCCACGCTGGAGATCTGCCGCCGCGAAGGCTTGTTCCAACGCAGCCAGGAGTTGTCGCGGTACTGGGAGGACGCGGCGCACAGCCTGAAGGGGCTGCCGCATGTGGTCGACATCCGCAACATCGGCCTGCTGGCCGCCATCGAGCTTGCACCGCTGGAAGGCCAGCCCGGCCAGCGCGCCTATGCCGTGCACAACGCCTGCCTGGAACGCGGCTGCCTGATCCGGTCGGCGGGCGACACCATGCTGCTGTCGCCGCCGCTGATCATCGAGCGCACTCAGATCGACGAGCTGTTCTCGGTGCTGGCGGACGTGTTGCGAGCCAGCGCCTGAAGGGCCGGCCGCCGTTCAGCGAAGGTGCTTCGCCACCGCCTGGATGACCCGCTGCACATCGTCAGCGGACACATCCAGGTGCGTGACCAGGCGCGTCGGGCCGTCATAAACGGCGCGCAACAGGATGTCTTCATTGGCGAGTGCGGCCGTCAAGGCATCACAGCGGGCCGGTTCGAATTGCACGAACAGCATGTTCGTGTCCTGGCTCAGCACCTTGACGCCACGAATGCCGCGCAAGCCCTCGGCCAAGGCACGGGCATTGGCGTGGTCGTCGGCCAGCCGGTCCACGTTGTGCTCCAGCGCATACAGGCACGCCGCCGCCAGCACGCCCGACTGGCGCAGGCCACCGCCCAGCATCTTGCGCCAGCGGCGCGCGCGCGAAATCAGCCCCTGGCTGCCCACCAGCACCGAGCCTACCGGGGCGCCCAACCCTTTCGAAAAACAGATGGAGACCGAGTCGAACGGCTCGCACATATCAGCCAAGGGCTTGCCGCTGGCCACGGCCGCGTTGAACACGCGCGCGCCATCCAGGTGCGTGCCCAGGCCCACCGAACGCGCCCAGTCGGTTGCGGCCTGAATGTAGCTGGCCGGAATCAGCTTGCCGTGGAAGGTGTTCTCCAAGGCCAGCAAACGCGTACGGGCGAAGTGCGGGTCACCTTCGGGCTTGACGGCCGCGGCCAACTTTTCCAGCGGCAGCGAGCCGTCTTCCGCGTGTTCGATCGGCTGGGGCTGAATGCTGCCCAACACTGCCGCGCCGCCGCCTTCGTACTTGTAGGTGTGCGCCAGCTGGCCCACCAGGTATTCGTCGCCCCGGTCGCAATGCGCCATCAGCGCCGCCAGATTGCTTTGCGTGCCAGACGGGAAGAACAGGCCCGCCGCCTTGCCGGCACGCTCAGCCACCGCCGACTGCAAGCGGATCACGGTGGGGTCGTCGCCCATCACGTCGTCACCCAACGGGGCGGAAACCATCGCCTGCAACATGGCCGCGGATGGCCGGGTGACAGTGTCGCTACGCAGATCAATCATGGGAAGTCCTTGGGGAAATAGAAGAGGATTCAGAGGCGGAATGCAATGGCGGAATGCAGAGGCGCAATCAGGGTGCAAAATCAGGATGCGCAATCAGGATGAACGCGCGGCAGGCGCGGCACGGCTCACAACAAATATGCCGGCCAGGATCAGCACCATGCCGCCCAGCTCCCCCATCGAGGGGCGTTCGGACAGGACCACCCACGCCAGCAGCATGGCCACAACCGGCACGCCAAGACTCGACAGCCCGGCAATCGACGCGGGCACGCGGCGCACCACCTGCAACCACAGCAGCCAGCCCGCCGCCGTGGCGATCAGCACGATATAGGTCATGCCCGTCCACAGCTGCCAGCCCCACTGCGCCGTTATCTGCGGAACCAGATAGGCCACAGGCACCATGACCAGCCCGCCAAACAACATCTGCCAGGCGGTAAACGTCATCACGTCCGGCGCGTGGCGCTCGAACATGCGCTTGGACAGCACCGTGCCAATACCCCAGCACAAGCCGCTGCCCAGGCCCAAGAGTACGGGCCGGATATCGCCCAGCCCATTCCAGGGTTCCACAAAGCAGACCAGTCCGATGGCGGCCAGGCCGATGCCCAGGCCGTGACGAATCGACGGGCGCTCGCCCAGCAGCCACCATGCAAACAGCACCACCCAGAACGGCATCGTGTACGCCATCAACGACACCTTGCCCACGCCGCCCGACACCAGCGCGGTCTGGACGAAACCCTGAAAGCCCGCTGTCTGCGTCAGGCCGATCAGCAGGGTCAGCTTCCAGGGCGGCATGCCCAGCGGACGCCGGGTGACGATGGCCATCGCGAACAGCACCAGGCTGCCCACCACGTAGCGCAACGCCACGAAGTCGAAGGGGCCGATGTAAGGCACGATCAGTTTCATCGCGATCCAACTGCCCGCCCAGACCACGATGGTGCTGAACATCAGGGCTAGCCCTGCGCGATCGAAACTGCTGCGGCTCACTTCCATGGCTCCGTCTTGTAAGGGGAAAAGAAAAGACGCCCGGACCAGCGATTAACCGGTGCGGGCGTCTGACATTATGCTCCTGTCATAAAGAGCGTAACGGGCCATTCATGGCCAGATGCGATTACAAGGGCTTGGCCAACTGCTCCAGAATGGCCGGATTTTCAAGCGTGGACACGTCTTGCGTGACTTCCTCGCCCTTGGCCACGACACGCAGCAGGCGGCGCATGATCTTGCCCGAACGCGTCTTGGGCAGGTTGTCGCCAAAGCGGATGTCCTTGGGCTTGGCGATGGGGCCGATTTCCTTGGCCACCCAGTCGCGCAGCAGTTTGGCGATGGCTTGCGCCTCTTCGCCTTCCGGGCGCGCCTGCTTGAGCACCACAAACGCCACCACCGCTTCGCCGGTCGTGTCGTCGGGGCGGCCGACCACGGCGGCTTCAGCCACCAGCTCGTGCGACACCAGCGCCGATTCCACTTCCATCGTGCCCAGACGGTGGCCCGACACGTTCAGCACGTCGTCGATGCGGCCCATGATCCAGAAATAGCCGTCCGCGTCGCGTTGCGCGCCGTCGCCGGCCAGGTAGTAACCGCGCAGTTCCGACGGGAAATAGCTCTTCTTGAAGCGTTCCGGGTCGCCCCAGATGTTGCGGATCATCGCGGGCCACGGGCGCTTGATGACCAGGAACCCGCCATTGCCCTTTTCGACGTCGCCCCCGGTTTCATCGACGATGGCGGCGGCGATGCCCGGCAGCGGCAGCGTGCACGAGCCCGGCTTGGTCGGCGTGGCGCCCGGCAGCGGCGTGATCATGTGGCCGCCGGTTTCGGTCTGCCACCACGTATCGACGATCGGGCAGCGTTCGCGGCCGACGTTCTTGTGATACCAGATCCAGGCTTCGGGGTTGATCGGTTCGCCCACCGTGCCGATGATGCGCAGGCTGTCCAGGTCGTAGTTCTTGGGATGCGCGTCGGGCGTGGCTTCGGACGCCTTGATCAGCGAACGAATGGCGGTCGGCGCGGTGTAGAAGGTGGTGACCTTGTGGCGCGCGATCATGTCCCAGAAGCGGCCGGCGTTGGGATACGTGGGCACGCCTTCGAACACCACCTGCGTCAGGCCGGCGGCCAGCGGGCCGTAGGTGATGTAGGTGTGGCCGGTCACCCAGCCCACGTCGGCCGTGCACCAGTAGACGTCGTCCTTGCGGGCGTCGAAGGTCCACTTCACCGTCAGCAGCGCCCACAGCAGATAGCCTGCCGACGAATGCTGCACGCCCTTGGGTTTGCCCGTGGAGCCGGAGGTGTAAAGAATGAAGAGCGGGTGCTCGGCGTTGACCGGCACGGGCTCGCAGGTGTCGGGCTGGTTGGCCTCGACGTCATGCATCCAGAGATCGCGGCCTTCGTTCCATGCCACCTTGCCGCCGGTGCGGCGGTACACGATGACTTTGGAGATGGCCTCGCAACCGCCCATGGCGATGGCGTCTTCCACGGCGGGTTTCAGCGGAATGGTCTTGCCGCCGCGCACCTGTTCATCAGCCGTGATGACCAGCGACGCGCCCACGTCCACGATGCGTTCTTGCAGGCTCTTGGCCGAAAAGCCGCCGAACACCACCGAGTGCGTCACGCCCAAGCGCGCGCAGGCCTGCATGGCCACGACGGCTTCAATCGACATGGGCATGTAGATGATGGCGCGGTCGCCCTTCTTGTAGCCCAATGCCTTCAAGCCATTGGCGAAGCGGCACACGCGCGCCAGCAGTTCGCGGTAGCTGACCTTGTTCACCGTGCCGTCATCGCCTTCGAAGATGATGGCGGTCTTGTCGGCGTTGCCGTTGGTCAGGTGCACGTCCAGGCAGTTGGCGGAGACGTTCAGTTCGCCATCGCCGAACCAGCGGTAGAACGGGGCGTCGGATTCGTCCAGCACCTGCGTGAACGGCTTGGTCCATTGCAGGTTGTCGCGGGCCTGGCCGGCCCAGAAGCCGTCGAAATCGTTCTCGACCTGGGCGCACAGCGCGTTATAGGCGTCCATGCTGGGAATCGCCGCGCCCTGCGCCGCACGCTCGGGCGGCGGGAAGACGCGGGTTTCTACCAGTACGGACTCAATAGCATTCGACATGATCTTGTCTCCAATCGGTGATTTTGTTGTTGATGCCGCTGTTTTGCATTTTTCTTATTCACCCACCACCGTATCGCCACGCTCTTACGGGCACCTTACGCAAAATGCGGGCCGGAGCCCGCAAACCCGCCTGAACGCAGCAACCTGACGATGCGGACTTAAGGCAAACACGCCGAAACGGCGTTGACTCAAGCGGCACAACAAGCAAACAACGCACCTGCATAGCAGTGCAAAGCAAACAGCTTGAGGCATCGCGTGCTGCACGCGATGCCTCGAAGGCAGTTCATAAGGATAGCAGCCCGATCAGGCGCGCGGCACCGGGCGCGCGTGAAGATCAGATGAAGATCACACCAAGATCAAATGACGATCAGGTCGCGGCGCGGCGGGCCAGGCCGCGCTTCATGTCTACGCGCGACAAGAGGATGAGTCCGCCCACGAAGAACAGGCCCGTCACCAGGATGGCCAGGCGATGATCGCCGTGCGTCAGCCACGTCACCATGCCGTAGGTCAGCGGACCAATCACAGCGGCCAATTGCACCGCAAAGGTCCACAGCGAGAAGAACTCGGCCAGGCGTCCGGCAGGCGCCAGCGCGCCGGTCATGGCGCGGCCCGCGCTTTGGGTCGTGCCCATGCACAGCCCGGCCAAGGTGGCGGCCACCCAGAACACGGGCGCGGTCGTGGCCGCGTACGCCACCAGCACCATCACGATCCAGCCACACAAGGTAATGGCCAGCGCGGGCTTATGGCCGATGCGGTCTTGCACATAGCCGAATGAAAACGCGCCCACCGCTGCGCCGATGTTCACCGTGAACACCAGCAGCATGATCTGCGGCGTGGTGAACCCCATGACCTCGGACGCGTAGACCGCAGCCAGCGTGATCACCACCGCAATGCCCGCCTGATAGCAGGCGATGCACATCAGCAGCCGGCGGAATTCGGGATAGTGCTGCCCGGTCTCGCGCCACGCATAAGCCAGTCGTTTGAGCATGTGCAGCGCTTCGGGCTTGTCTGCCTGCGGGCGCGTGCGTTCCTTCAGCATGAAGAAAGACGGCAGCGCGGCCAGCGCAAAGACGGTGGCCGTGACGACGATGACCCACGGCACGAAATGTTCCGCCGTCATGCCACGCGCTTCGGCCTGCGTCACCACAACCAGCGACAGCCCCAGCGTGAGCATGCCGCCGAAATAACCGAAGCTCCAGCCCCAGCCCGACACCCGCCCCAGCGCTTGCGGCCGGGCCAGTTCAGGCAGGAAGGCGGCCACCACGGATTCCCCCACGCAGTAGCAATAGTTGGAGACGACGATGGCGGCCAATGCCAGCCAGACATCGCCTGGCCCCGCTTGCGTCAACACCAGCGTGGCCGCCACGCAGCCGATGGTGCTGGTGTAAAGCAGGCGGCGCTTGCTGCCGTTTGCGTCCGCGCGCGCGCCCAGCGTGGGCATCGTCAGCATGATGAGCAGATAGGACAGCGACAACGCCGCGGTCCAGGCCAGCGTGGCCCATGGGGCACGCCCACCGACCACGCCAACGAAATAGGTGCTGAACACCGCCGTGAGGATCACGGTGGTGTAGCCGGAATTCGCGAAGTCGTACATGGCCCAGGCCCAGACTTCGCGTTTTTTCACGCCGGGGTTCAGCGAGCTTGCGCCCGTGCCCCCGGCGTTCGGCGCGGAACCGTCAGGCGACGGCTCCGGCAGGTTCGTCTGACTCACAGGCCCAGCGCGGCGATGCCAGCTTGCGCGATCAGCACGTCTTCGGTCGACTTCACGCCCGACACGCCGACTGCGCCCACGACATGGCCGTTGACGGTAACCGGCACGCCGCCTTCAAGCATGCCTTCAATCAGCGGCGCCGACAGAAACGACACGCGGCCGTTGTTGATCATTTCTTCGTAGATGCGCGATTCACGGCGGCCCAGCGCGGCGGTCTTGGCCTTGGCGGGTGCAATGTGCGCCGAGATCGGGGCGGCGTCGTCCAGACGCAGCATGCCGAGCAGGTGGCCACCGTCATCGACCACCGAAATGGTCACGGCCCACTTGTTTTGCACGGCGTGTGCTTCGGCCGCGGCGAGGATCTTCTTGACGTCTTCGGCGCTCAGCACGGGTTTGGTATTCATTGCAGCGACTCCTTGATCTGTTCCAGGGCGGTTGGGTCTTCAATGGTCGTCAGGTCTCCGGGATCGCGGCCTTCGCACACGGCGACGATCGCACGGCGCAAGACTTTGCCGGATCGGGTCTTGGGCAACGCGCCCACAAATCGGATCCGGGCGGGTCTAGCCACCGCTCCCAGCTGATCTTCCACCAGCCGCATGATATCGCCTTCCAGCTGCTTTGCCCCTTCGGCGGTCTCGGCCCCAGCGGGATTCTTCAACACCGCGAAGGCCATCGCCACCTGGCCCTTCAACGCATCGGCCACGCCCACCACCGCGCATTCCGCAATTCCGCTATGGCTGTTGACCGATTCTTCAATCTCGCGGGTGCCCAGCCGGTGGCCCGCCACGTTGATCACATCATCGGTGCGGCCCAGGATGAACCAGTAGCCGTCGGCGTCCACCCGCCCCCAATCAAAGGTCGAATACACCTGGCGCCCGGGGATGGACGTGAAATAGGTCTGCACAAACCGTTCGTCATCGCCCCAGATGGTGGACATGGCGCCCGGCGGCAGGGGCGGCACGATGGCCACGACGCCCTTTTCGTCCGGCCCCAGGTCTTCGCCGGTGGACTCGCTGACAATGCGCGCGTCGAATCCATAGACGGGAAACGAGGGGCTGCCAAAGCGGGTGGGCACGTTCTCCACGCCGGGCTGGGCCGACAGAATGGGCCAGCCGGATTCGGTCTGCCAGTAGTTGTCGATGATGGGCTTGCCCAAGCCGTCGGCAATCCAGTGCGCGGTCGGCTCATCCAGCGGCTCGCCCGCCAGGTACACAGCGCGCAGGCTGGACACGTCGTGGCGCTTGAGCAGCGCCGGGTCCTGGCGTTTGAGCACCCGCACGGCCGTTGGCGCCGAAAACAGCGTGTTCACGCCAAACTGTTCCACCAGCTTCCACAGAATGGCGCCGTCGGGGCGCACGGGCGTGCCTTCGTACAGCACGGTCGCCTGCCCGGCGATCAAGGGGCCATACACAATATAAGAGTGGCCAACCACCCAGCCGATGTCGCTAGTGCAGAAAAAAGTGTCGCCCGCACGGCCGTTGAACAGGTATTCCATGGATGACGCCAGCGCCACGGCATAACCGCCCGTGTCGCGCTGCACGCCCTTGGGCTTGCCGGTGGTGCCAGACGTATAGAGGATGTAGCTGGGCTCGGACGATTCCAGCCATTGCACCGGCACCCGCGCACCGCGATGGCGCGCACGCAGCGTCGCGTAGTCCAGGTCACGCCCGGCCACGGGTTCAAACGGCGCCAGACCGCGATCAAACACGACGACGGCGGCAGGCGGCGACTTTGCCAGCCCCAGGGCCCGGTCAAGCAGGGGCTTGTACGGCACGACCTTGCCCCCGCGCGACCCGCCATCCGTGCACACCACCACCTTGGGCGCCGCGTCGTCGATGCGCTGGGCCAGGTTGACCGACGCAAAGCCGCCGAACACCACCGAGTGCACCGCGCCAATCCGGGCGCAGGCCAGCATCGTGAACACCGCTTCCGGCACCATCGGCATGTAAAGCAGCACCCGGTCGCCCCGCCCCACGCCCAGTTCCTTGAGCATGGCGGCTGCGGCGTTGACCTCTTCGTAGATGTCCTGGCGCGTGTAGATCTGTTCGCGATCCACCTCGGTGGACACCCAGATCAAGGCGGGCTTGTCAGCCTGCGTGGGCAGCCAGCGGTCGACGGCGTTGTAGCAAAGATTGGTCTTGCCGCCTACAAACCACTTGGCGAATGGCGGTTTGGAGAAATCCAGGACAGACTGAAACGGCGTCTCCCAATGCACGCGCCCGGCCTCCTCGCGCCAGAACGCATCGCGGTCATGCAATGATCTGTAATGGAAATCCCGGGTTTTTTGCATTTGTGTCTCCTGGTATTGTTCATACGCCTTAAGGCTGATTGATTTCTTCTCGAATCTTTTGGTCATTCTGGTAGGCGAACCTTGCACGAGGCTTGCCACAAGTCAAAAAGTTCCGCCAAATGTCCACGCTGCATGGAATCATTACCGATCTGTCCAAGAACGGTAGTGAAAGTTTGGTAGAATCCCCGCGAAGTTGTAGATAATTGTTGATTTTGCTGACATTTCGGCCCGATCCACGGCTAATCCCGTGGTTTTTGCTGTCATCCGGCAAGTCATCCCAGGCGAATGCATCGACACTCCATAATCGCGCGATTCAATTCATCCACTGGCCAGGCAAAGCGCGGGCTGCGTACGCTCGCGTTGATGGCATGTGTGGCCGGCCTGGCAGGTTGTGCTGGCACTAACCAGAAGTCAACCGCCCATACGTCCGAGATTGATCCGTACGAAATGGAATGGGTAGCCACCGCCGATGACCCCATCGGCATGCTGGTGGTGCAAAAATTCAAGCGCGAACGTCAACGCCAAGCCCAATCGGGCGTCAACAGCGACAACGCCATGGTCAGCGAAGCCCTGAACTACCTGGGCATCCGCTACCGCTTCGGCGGCAGTACCCCCGACACCGGTTTCGATTGCAGCGGCCTCGTCGCCTACTCGGCCGAACGTTCGCTGGGCCTGAAGCTGCCGCGCAACGCTGCCGAAATCGCCCAGCAAGGCGTGTCGGTCGCCAAGAACGAACTCAAGGCCGGCGACCTCGTCTTCTTCAACACGATGGGCCGCCGCTACTCGCACGTGGGCATCTACCTGGGCGACGACCGCTTCGTGCACTCGCCCAGCGCCGGTGGCGTCGTGCGTGTCGAAAGCATGACCATGGCCTACTGGACCAAGCGCTACAACGGCGCCCGCCGCCTGGACAACAGCCTGATGGCTTCCGCCCGCGCCGCAAACTGATTCGGTTCCTGGCATCGTCGCACAAGCGATGCGCCAGGCGCCATCCCCCAAAAACAAAACGCCGTCAGACATCAGTCTGACGGCGTTTTGCTTTTGCTCTTCGCGGTCCAGGGCCTATCGCCCTTTCAGCCGCAGGCCGTTTCGGCCTCCCCAGTGTTTTTGTGTTCCAGCGGCAAAACAGGCATTCAGTGGACGGTGCCAGCGCGCGGGCACAGGCCGCACTGCTGCAACGCTTGCTGCATGCTGCATACCGAACGGCGACAAGCCACGACCCGGATGCCGCCACGCTGCGCGGCGTTGCGGAAGGTCTTCATGACGTTGTGTCCAAGGAAGTCGGTCAGCAAGATGACCAGTTGCGTGCCGGAAGGCAGTTGAAGCGTCTTCTTCTGGTGCGAAGGATCGCGGCCACTGATGTGGTGCGTGATCGAAATATTGTGTCCTTTCAGCAGATCCGGAATATTGCCCAGTCGATCTGCGCCAACTACTACTGCACTGAGTCCTGCCGTCATGATGAACCTCACTGGTCGTTGAGCCTGGATGTAATGATAATGATTCCTATTTTTTAGTCAACTTAAATGAGATCGGTTCTTATTTAATTATATTTATGAGCTTATCAAAAGGGATAGTGAGATTTGCTATCAGCCAGGGAACTCGCGGCTCTCCAGCCGGTCGCCCCGTTTCAGGGGCAAAAAAAAGCGCGGCATCTCAAGACGCCGCGCTTCTTTTTGCCGGGCAAGCCAGCCGTCCAATTCGCTTACTTCGGCGCGCCCTGCACCGCCTCGGTCACGACGGCGCGAGTCAACGACGGCGCCAGCATTTCCAGGAAGGTGTAGACGTAGTCGCGCAGGAACACGCCCGACTTCACGCCCACACGGGTGGTGTGCGTGCCGAACAGGTGACCCACGGGCAGGCCAACCAGATTGGAGTCGCGGCGCGGGTCATAGGCCACGCCAGCAATGATGCCAATGCCCAGGCCCACGTCTACATAGGTCTTGATGACGTCGGCATCAATGGCTTCCAGCACGATGTCCGGGTGAATGCCCTGGTTGGCGAACACTTCGTCGATTGTGCTGCGGCCCGTGAAGGCGCGGTCGTAGGTAACGATGGGGAATTCGGCCAGTTGCGCCAGCGACAGGCGCTTGGCGGCGCTGGAGGTCAGCTCGGCCAAAGGATGATCCGGGCGCACCACCACGGTGTGCTCCCAGGCGTAGACGGGCAAGGTGGCCAAGCCGGGCGTCAAGGCCAAGGACTCGGTTGCCAGCGCCAGGTCGGCCTGCTCGTGCAGCACCATTTCCGCCAACTGCGCGGGGCTGCCTTCAGCCAACGACAAGTGCACCTTGGGGAATTGCTTGCGGAAGGCGGGAATCACGCGGGGCAGCAGATAGCGCGCCTGCGTGTGCGTGCACGCAATCACCAAACCGCCTTCATCGCGGCGGGCGAATTCGTCGCTGACCTTCTTCAGATTGTCGACTTCGCGCATGATCCGGTCGATCACCTGCGACACCGCCAGACCCGGCTTGGTCAGGCCTTTGATGCGCTTGCCATGGCGTTCGAAAATCTTGATGCCGAGCTCATCTTCGAACTCGATGATGGCCTTGGACACTCCGGGCTGCGAGGTATAGAGCATCCGGGCGGCTTCGGTCAGGTTGAAGTCGCGCCGGATGGTTTCGCGCACAAAGCGAAATTGCTGGAGGTTCATAAAATTGGCCCCTGATAGATGGGCCAATTATAAGTAATAAAGACGCCTAGTTATATAACTTATTAATATAAGCTTAGGAGCAAGGCGTCCCCCTTTCAGCGCATCGAGATCGTGGTGTTCACGGTCTTGGCGTGTGCGGACCAGCGCGCCGTCACGGTCTTGGTCTGCGTCCAGAACTGAACCGCCTGCTTGCCGTTGGGGCCCAGGTCGCCCAGCTTGGAACCGCGCGAACCTGTGAAGCTGAACCACGCCACCGGCACGGGAATCGGCACGTTGATGCCTACCTGGCCCACGTCGATGTTGTTCTGGAAGTAGCGCGCCGCGCCGCCGTCCTGGGTGAACAGCGCCACGCCGTTGCCGTTGGGGTTGCGGTTGATGAACGCCACCGCGTCTTCCAGCGTTTCGACGCCGACGCAGCACAGGACCGGTCCGAAGATTTCTTCGGTATAGATGGTCATGTCTTCGTTCACGCCGTCGAAAATCGTCGGGCCCACGAAGTTGCCCTGCTCAAAGCCCGACACCTTCAGGTTGCGGCCATCCAGCAGCAGTTTGGCGCCTTCGTCCACGCCCTTTTGAATCAGGCTTTCGACACGCTTCTTGGCATTGGGCGACACCAGCGGGCCCAGATCGGCTTCACGATCGGTGCCCGAGTTGACCTTCAGCTTCTTCGAACGCTCGACAAAGTCGGGCAGCCAGTTGCGGGCATCGCCCACCAACACGGCAACCGAGGACGCCATGCAGCGCTGGCCGGCTGCGCCAAATGCCGCGCCCACCAGCTGGTTCAGCGCCACTTCGGGATCGGCGTCCGGCAGAATCACGCAGTGGTTCTTGGCGCCCATCATCGACTGGCAACGCTTGCCGGCCGCCGATGCGCGGTTGTAGATTTCCGTGCCGACACGGGTCGAACCGATGAACGATACGGCCTTGATGTCCGGGTGTTCGCACAGGCCGTTGGCCGTATCCGGGCCGCCATGCACCACGTTCAGCACGCCCGGGGGCAGGCCGGCTTCCAGCGCCAGCTGCGCCAGGAACAGGGACGCGGTCGGGTCCTGTTCAGAGGGTTTCAGCACGAAGCTGTTGCCGCAGGCCACGGCGATGGGGAACATGAAGCACGGCAGCATCACCGGGAAGTTGAACGCGGTGATGCCCGCGCACACGCCCAGCGGCTGGATCAGGGTGTAGACGTCGATGCCGGACGCGGCGTTCTCGGCGTACTCGCCCAATTGCAGGTTGGCGATCGAGCACGCGTGCTCCACCACTTCCAGGCCACGGCCGATCTCGCCCTCGGCGTCCGGCAGCGTCTTGCCGTGTTCGCGCGTGATCATCTCGGCCAGCTTGCCGGTGTTGGCGCGCAGCAGCTCCTGGAACTTCAGCATGACGCGCATGCGCGTGCCCTGCCCGCTGTTGCGCCAGGTCTTGAATGCTTCCTTGGCGTTGGAGACGGCCAGGTCCAGTTCTTCGCGGGTCGCGAAGGGCACCTTGGCAACGACCTCCTGGGTGGCGGGGTTGATCACGTCTCGCCATTCGGTGGTTTGGGACTGCACAAGCTTGCCGCCGATCAATAGCGGAACGCGGGGGACTTCACTCATTTGATGCTCCTCACACTGCGTAGTCGATGCGGATGAATCCGCGTTCATGAATCGTCAAACACGCCGGCCGGACAATGGCCCGGCCAGCGCGCCAGGCTTATTTCTTCACCAGCGGGCAGCTCGAATCGGCCAGGGGCTGGAAGGCTTCGGCCGCCGGAATGGTGGCCACCAGCTTCGAATAGTCCCAGCCGCCCTTGGAGTCCGCGGGCTTCTTCACTTCGTACAGGTACATGTCGTGGATGACGCGGCCATCGGGGCGGATCGATGCGTTGCGCATGATCGGGTCCTTGATGGGCAGTTCACGCATCTTGTCGGCCACGACCTTGCCGTCGGTGCTGCTGGCGGCGGCTGTCGCGCGCAGGTAATGCAACACGCTGGAATACACGCCGGCCTGCGTCATCGTGGGCTTCAGGCCACGGAAGGCCTTTTCGAAGCGCGCGGACCAGGCGCGCGAGGCGTCGTCGTAATCCCAATAAAAGCCGTCCACATACGACAAGCCTTGTGCGCTTTCCAGCCCAAGGGCGCGCAGGTCCGACAGGAAGATCAGCAGCGACACCAGCCGCTGCCCGCCCGCCACGATGCCAAATTCGCGCGCCTGCTTGACGGCGTTGACCGTGTCCTGCCCGCCGTTGGCCAGCGCCACCACCTGTGCCTTGGAGCTTTGCGCCTGCAACAGATAGGACGCGAAGTCAGGCGCGTTCAAGGGATGGCGCACGCTGCCGGCGACGGTGCCGCCCAGCGCCTTCACGGCCTTGACCGTGTCCGCTTCCAGCGAATGGCCAAAGGCGTAATCGACCGTAATGAAGTACCAGGACTTGCCGCCAGCACGCACGGTGGCCTTGGCGCCGCCCGCGGATTGCGAATAGGTGTCGAACATCCAATGGAAGCCAACGGGTGAGCATTCCTTGTTGGTCAGCGCCGTCGTGGCCGGGCCGGAGAACATCACGACCTTGTTCTTTTCGCGCGCAATGCCTTGCACGGCAAGCGCCACGGCAGAGTTCGTCAGGTCGGCAATCGCCGTCACGCCGTCGCGGTCAAACCATTCGCGCGCTTTGGCCGCGCCCACGTCCGCCTTGTTCTGATTGTCGGCGGAGACCAGTTCGATCTTCATGCCCTTGCACTCGGCGGCCAGGCAATCGTCAATGGCCAATTGCGCCGCCGCGACCGAACCCGCCCCGCCCATCCCGGCGTAGGTGCCGGACATGTCCGTCAGAATGCCGATCTTCACTGGCGGCTTGTCGGCCGCCTGCGCCTGGCTCACCAACAATGCGCCCAGACACAAGCCTGCGGCCAGCCCGCGTGCGTGCAATTTCATGGATTTGTCTCCTGAGTGTTATGCGCTGATGTGTAGCGTTATGCGCCGTCTTTGCGGCCTGCGACTCTCAGGGCAATGCCCCGAGGCCTGCCGGCCCAGTGTAGATGTGTGAAAATCAACAAGCAACACTAGAAATGCACATTCCTTGTGCATTCATGCACAAGCAGTATTGGGTTCGGCGCCGCGCGCCATAAGGATGAAATCGTGTTGGATTGGGACAGCCTGCGGTACTTTCTGGAAGTGGCCCGCACCCAGCGGGTGAGCGCCGCCGCACGCAAATTGGGGGTGGAGCACACGACCGTGTCGCGCCGCATCCGGGCCCTGGAAACCGAGCTCGACACCCTGCTGTTCGAAAAATCGCGCAGCGCGGGTTTTGTGCTGACGGACGACGGCCAGCGCTTGTTCGTCCACGCCGAACAGATGGAAAGCACGGTGCATACCGCGCGCGAAAACTTGTCGGGCATCGGCCAGGCCTTGTCGGGCCATTTACGCATTGGCGCCACCGAAGGCTTCGGCAGCTATGTGCTGACACCGCTTGCGGCCGACTTCCAGCGCCGCTATCCGCACATCACCCTGGACATCCTGCCGGTGCCGCGCTTTGTCAGCCTGTCAAAGCGCGAAGCAGACCTGGCCATCACCATCGAACGCCCCCAGCGTGGCCCCTATGTGTGCAGCAAGCTGTGCGATTACACCCTGCGCCTGTACGGCACGCCCGGCTACCTGGCACGCCACAAACCGATCGCAACCCGTGCGGATCTGGCCGAGCACACGTTCATCGGCTATGTCGACGAACTGCTGTTCAGCGAGCGCCTGCGCTATCTGGAAGATTTGCTGCCGGCCAGCAAGGTGGTGCTGCGTAGCACCAGCGTGGTGGCGCAGTATCACGCCGCGCTGCAAGGGCAGTCGCTGGCCATCCTGCCGTGTTTCATCGCCGCGCAAGACCCGCGGCTGAAACCGGTGCTGGAAAATGAAGTGGAGATCACGCGATCGTTTTGGATGTACTGCCACGAAGACCTGCGCAAACTCAAGCGCGTGACAGTCTTGTGGGAGTTCATCCGCAAGTCGGTGCTGAAGAATGCCGACCTGCTGGCCGGCAAGCGCGGCACGATGAAATACCTGCCTTGACGCCGGAAAGGCAAGAACGGCAGGGACGGCAGGGACGGCAGGAACAGCAGGAACGGCAAGATAGGCGCGAGGGCCGCAGCCCCCCGCATCAGCCGCTCGCCTGATCGTTACGTGGGGGCCGCGCTGTTGGCGCCGTTCTTGGGCGCCTTCACTCGCAAGCGTCGCATGAGCAGGAACACGGTCAGCAGCGCCACCGCGCCATGGATGGCCCACACGCCCACGCCAAAACTGAGCTTGCCGTTGGAAATCCAGGCGCGCGACAGGTTGATCAGGTTCATATAGAGCAAACCGACCAGACCCGCGATCAGCAAATCGCCCGACCGGCCCAGGCGCGGGTTCACCGCTCCTAGCGGAATGGCCAGCAACGCCAGATTCAGCGCGGCCAGCGGCAACGAGATCCGCCACATCACTTGTGACCAGCTGCTGTCGGTGTTGTCCGCCACCAGCTGCATCGTGGTGCGCGCCTTGGACGAACGCTCGGCCGCAGCCCGCGCTTCGCCGATCGGGTCGCCCCCCGCCTTGCTTTCCAGACGCAGCCCGTATTTATCGAAGTGCACCAGCCGGATCTCAGGCGTGCCGGGCTTCAGGTCATAGCGGTGGCCCTCGCCCAACACCAGGAAACGGTCGCCATTGGGCAAGGTTTCGCTGTGGGCGCTGCTTGCGGTCAACACGCTCAACCATTCAGGGCCGGTCTCGCGCGCGAACACGTTACCCAGTTCGTCAGAGGGCGTGATGGGGTCTTCGGAGAAGAACACGCGGTTGCCGCCGGACGATTCCGCGAACTGCCCAGCCGTGACCTTGGACAAGTCGGAACGTTGTTCAAAGCGCTCGTGGTATTCGCCGATCTGGCGGTACGCCCAAGGCGCGGCCACAAGCGTCAGGCCCGCCACCGCCAAGGCAACGGGAACGGCCACGCGCAGCACGGGCTTGAGCCAATCCGCCAGCGACAGGCCGCTGGCGAACCACACCACCATTTCGGATTCACGGTAGTTGCGCGTGACGGTCGTGAGCACCGCGATGAAGATCGAGACGGCCAGGATGGTCGGCAACGCGGTGATGGTCGACAACGCGGCCAGCACGAGAACGACGTCGGCTCCGATGTTGCCGCCCGCGGCTTCACCGAGCAGGCGCACAAGGAGCACGCTGAGCCACACGATGAGCAACGTGGAAAAGACAACGCCAGCGTGACTGGTGATCTCGCTGACGACAGAGCGTTTAAATAGAGACATGGGAGAATATGCGGGATAATCGACCGCATCATACACAGACGCACACGGGAAACCCTCATGGAATTTAGCACACAGACCACTGCTTCCCTGCACCAAGTTAAAACCGCCGCCCTGGCTGTCGGGGTGTTCGCGGATGGCGTGTTGAGCCCCGCCGCCGACATCATCGACCGTGCATCCAACGGCGCCGTGCGCGCCGTGGTCAAGGCCGAGTTCCGCGGACGCGCCGGCTCCACCCTGACGTTGCGCGCATTGCCCGGCGTTACCGCGCAACGCGTGGTGCTGGTGGGCCTGGGCAAGCAAGATGAATACTCCGCCCGCGCGCACGCGTCGGCCGAGCAGGCATTCGCCTCGGTCTGCGTTGCCGCCCAACTGACCGAAGGCGTGTCCACGCTGGTCGCCAATGCGATCGCGGACGTGCCCGTCATTGCTCGCGCCCGCAGCGCCGCCATCGCAGCCGGCAACGCCACCTATCACTACGACGCCAGCTTCGGCAAACCCGACCGCGACGCCCGCCCCAAGCTGAAGAAGATCGTTCAGATCGTCGAGCGCGCCGAGTCCGCCCAAGCCCAGAAGGGCTTGCGTGAAGGCAACGCCATCGCCAACGGCATGGAGCTGACCCGCACCCTGGGCAACCTGCCCGGCAACATCTGCACCCCGACCTACCTGGGCGACACGGCCAAGCGCCTGGCCCGCGAATTCAAGTCGGTGAAGGTGGAAGTGCTGGACAAGAAACAGGTCGAAGCGCTGGGCATGGGCTCGTTCCTGTCCGTCGCACGCGGCTCCGCTGAACCGCTGCGCTTCATCGTGTTGCGCCACGCGGGCGCCAAGGCGGCTGCCAAGAAGGCCGCCAAGTCGGCGCAAGGCCCGATCGTGCTGGTGGGCAAGGGCATCACGTTCGACGCCGGCGGCATCTCGCTCAAACCCGCCGCCACCATGGACGAAATGAAGTACGACATGTGCGGCGCCGCCAGCGTGCTGGGTTCGTTCCGCGCACTGGCCGAGCTTGAGCTCCCGCTGGACGTCGTCGGCATCATCCCCGCTTGCGAAAACCTGCCGAGCGGCACGGCCAACAAGCCGGGTGATGTCGTCACCAGCATGGCCGGCCTGACCATCGAAATCCTGAACACCGACGCCGAAGGCCGCCTGGTCCTGTGCGACGCCCTGACCTACGCCGAACGCTTCAAGCCGGCCGCCGTCATCGACATCGCCACGCTGACCGGCGCTTGCGTCGTGGCGCTGGGTAACGTCAACACCGGCCTGTTCTCCAAGGACGACGCCCTGGCCGAGGCCCTGGCCTCTGCCGGCCGCCAGTCAATGGACACCGCCTGGCGCATGCCGATGGACGACGCCTATCAAGAACAGCTGAAGTCCAACTTCGCCGACCTGGCCAACATCGGCGGCCCCCCGGCCGGCGCCGTGACCGCAGCGTGCTTCCTGTCGCGTTTCACCAAGGCCTATCCGTGGGCCCACCTGGACATCGCCGGCACCGCGTGGCGCGGCGGCAAGGACAAGGGCGCCACCGGCCGCCCCGTGCCCCTGCTGATGCAATACCTGCTGGACCAGGTTTGAAGCCCTTGCAACGGAACCGGGCATGACGCGGATCGACTTCGCCTTCGGCGCGCCCGACCGCTTGCGTACCGCCTGCCAGGTGGTGCGCAAGCGCTTCCTGGCTGGGCAGCGGCTGGTGGTGTACTGTAAAGACGGCTCGCGCTTGGCCGCGTTTGACCGCATGCTGTGGGCGTTCGACGACACGGCTTTCGTGCCGCACGTGCTGGCCAATGACCCGCTGGCGTCCGAAACGCCCGTGGTGCTGACGGCAGGCGATCCGCAACAAGCGGCGCTGGCCGCCCGGCCCGCAGACAGTGGCGACACGTCCCCGCTCTGGCTGCTGAATCTGGACAACGACTGCCCGCCCGGCTTTGACGCCTTCGAGCGCCTGCTTGAAATCGTGTCGGATGACCCGGACGACAAGCAGGCCGCCCGCCAACGCTGGCGCGTCTACCAGAACGCCGGCCACACGCCGCAAAGCCACGATCTCAGCCGCCAGCCCCCTGGCGCCTGATTGCCCCATCCGGCACGGCGGGCCATCGCCCCGCCCGCCACGCCATTTGAAAACTTCGGGAGTTCCCATGCCCGCTCGCCCCACTGATCCCGGCATCCCTACCTTGACCCAACGGGCCGAGCCGACGCTGCACGCGCCTCTGAGTCCGGCGGAGCCCGACGCCCCCCTGCTGACGGATCTGGCCGATGACACGGACGCCGACGACGCATTTCCGCTGCTGACCGATGTCGCCGATGGGCAAGGCCATGATTGGGATGTGGACGAGGCGCCGGCCGTCTACGCCGCCGCGCTGCAAACGCCCGCCCCCGCCGCTCTACCCGACGCCTCGGTGCTGTCCGCCCGCCTGCAAGCCGAGGTGGAACAGCTGATGCGCCGCGCCCTGGCCGACGCCATCGACCACATGCAAACGCGCATGGATGCTGAATTACCGGGTATCGTTGCCCGTGTGCTTAGCGAGGTAAAACCCGGCTAACGCCCGGCGCGAAAAACGCGTCCGACAGCCGGTCTAAATCTTCCAAAAACTGGATTCTTCAGGGAACTGTAAGGTATCCTTCCCATCTAAGCCTTCTAGGCAATCACCATTTTTGCCGTACACAGGAGTTCTCCATGAACGAATATCGTCCGTCCCCTTTTAATCGTTCCGGCTCGGTTGCCGGCGCGCCGGGCGAGGTCGCTCGCAACCAGGTCCTGCGCAACACCTACTGGCTCTTGGCGCTTTCGCTGATCCCCACGGTGCTGGGCGCCGCGGTCGGCCTCTACACCGGCATCAACCGTGTCATGGGCGCAAGCCCCGGTCTGTCCGCCATCGTGTTTCTGGTCGGCGCATTCGGCATGATGTTCGCCATCGAGAAAAACAAGAACAACTCGATGGGCGTTGTCCTGCTGCTGGCCTTCACGTTCTTCATGGGCATCATGCTGTCGCGCTTGCTCGGCTTCGTGATGGGCTTCAGCAACGGCTCGCAGCTGGTCATGACGGCCTTCGGCGGCACGGCAATCGTGTTTGGCACGATGGCCACGCTGGCCACCACCATCAAGCGCGACTTGTCGGGAATGCAGAAATTCCTGTTCATTGGCGCCGTCGTGATTCTGGTCGCAGCCCTGGCCAACATCTTCCTGCAACTGCCGGCCCTGATGCTGACCATCTCGGTGATGGCCATCGTCATCTTCTCGGCCTTCATGCTGGTTGACCTGCAGCGTGTCGTGAACGGTGGCGAAACCAACTACGTGTCCGCCACGCTGGCCATCTACCTGGACGTCTACAACGTCTTCTCGAACCTGCTGATGCTGCTGGGCATCTTCGGCGGCAACCGCGAGTAATCGCCGGTCGCAAGACTCAGCAAAAGGCCTACATTCGCATGTAGGCCTTTTTTTATTTCGGCTTTTCACCAGGAGCGCTTTCCATGCCCGACCGCCGCCGATTCCTTCAGACCGCTACCTGCGCCGCGCTGCTGGGACCCGCCGGCGCCGCGCGTGCGCTCAGCGTCAAACAGGCCATGCTCAGCCGGGCGATACCCGCGTCCGGCGAGCAAATCCCCGTCATCGGTCTAGGCACGGCCGACACCTTCAACGCACCGCCCGACGACGCTGCGGCGATGGCGCCGCTGGCCCAGGTGCTGGACACCTTCATGAAGGAAGGCGGCTTCCTGATCGACACCGCCCCCAGCTACGGCCAGGCCGAAGCCGTCGTGGGCGCCTTGCTGGCGCGTCATGGCGGCCTGCGCCAACAGGTGTTTCTAGCGACGAAGATCGGCACGACCGGCCGCGAATCCGCCATGGAACAGGTACGCCAGTCCCAGAAGCGGCTGCGCAGCGATAAGCTTGACCTCATCCAGGTCCACAACCTGATCGACACCCGCAACCAGCTGGCGCTGCTGCGAGAGCTCAAGCAGCAAGGCGTCACCCGCTACGTCGGCATCACGCACTACACCGACTACGCGCATGACGAACTGACCCAACTGGTTGAAAGCGAGAAACCCGACTTCCTTCAGATCAACCTGTCCGTGGGTGCGCGCAGCGCCGAAAAGCGCCTGCTGCCTGCCTGCCAGGCTAACGGCGTGGCGGTGCTGATCAACCGTCCGTTCCAGGACGGCGCTCTGTTTCGCCAGGTAAAGGGCCGCGCCCTGCCTGCCCTGGCCGCGGAAATCGGCTGCACCTCGTGGGCGCAGCTGTTCCTGAAATTCATCATCGGACACCCCGCCGTCACCGCCGTCATTCCCGCCACGTCCAAGCCAGCCAACATGGCCGACAACGTGCTCGCCGGGTTTGGCCGGCAGCCCGACGCCGCCATGCGCGAACGCATCGCCGCCCTGCTGGCTTAAGCGATGGCTGACGCCCTCTACTCCCTGCGCCAACGCGCGGCGCGGGCGCTGGGCATCCATGAAGACGAAATCGCGCCCGCCGCGTGCGGCTTCGCGTTCTTCTTCTTTCTGTTCTGCGGCTATTTCATGCTGCGCCCCATCCGCGAGACGATGGGCATCCAAGCCGGCGTGAATCAATTGCAATGGCTGTTCACGGCAACCTTCGTGGCGACGCTGGCAGTGGTGCCGTTGTTCGGCTGGCTGTCCGCCCGGGTGCCGCGCGCCACGTTGTTGACCTGGGTCTACAGCCTGTTCGCCCTGACCATGGCGGGGTTTGCGGCCTTGCTCTATCTTCGGCCCGACAGCGTGTGGGCTGCGCGTGCGTTCTATGTGTGGCTGTCGGTGTTCAACCTGTTCGTGGTCTCTATCGCGTGGAGCCTGATGGCCGACGTGTTCCGCATGGAATCAGCCAAGCGCCTGTTCGCGCTGATCGCTGCGGGCGCCAGCGCGGGCGGGCTGTGCGGGCCGTTACTTGGCGCGTTGTTGGCGGGCGCGCTGGGACCGGCCGGTCTGCTCTTGTTATCGGCCCTGTTGCTGACGGCCACGTTGCCCCTGAAGCAGTGGCTGCTGCGCTGGCGCACCGAAACGCGCATGGAGATTGGCCCAGAGGATATGCAGCAACCCATCCAGGGCGCCATCCTGGCTGGCATTTCCCGCATTTTCCGGTCGCGCTTCCTGTTGGGCATTTCGCTGTTGGTGATTTTGCTGGCCACGCTGAATACCTTTCTGTACATGGAGCAGGCGCGGCTTGTTGCGGACACGTTCCCCACCACGGCCGAACGCCTGCGCGTGTTCAGCGCGCTGGACTTCACCGTGCAGACGCTGGCGCTGCTATCGCAACTCTTTCTGTCTGGCCGGATTGCCGCGCGCCTGGGGCTGCGCTTTCTATTGACTGCGGTGCCGCTCGCCGTAGGGGTGTCATTTCTGGCGCTTGCCGCCTTTCCTGTCTTTGGCGTTCTGGCTGCCGCGATGATCCTGCGCCGCGCGGGTGAATATGCCCTGATCCGGCCGGGGCGCGAAATGCTGTTCACCGCGGTGCCAGCCGAAGATAAATACAAAACCAAGAGCGTCATCGACACCGTGGTGTACCGGGGCGGGGATGCCGCCAGTGGATGGGTCAAGGCTGGCGTGGACACGCTTGGCTACGGCGCCGCGCTGATTGCGCTGCTGGGCGCAGCCGTTGCCCTGGCCGCCGCGGCAGTGGGCTACGGCTTGGGGGCCAAGGCCGACGCAAAGCAGAAATACAACCGTTAGATTTTTCCAAACATCCATCTTATAAAAACAAACGGCATACACGGATGACGACCGCACAATGGCGCAGCTCTCAACGCCTCGGGAATCGTCATGAAACGCACTGCCTGTCTTGCCGCTGTGTTGCTTTGCCTTGCCGGAACGGGCGCGCACGCCGACTATCCGGCCCGCGCGATCACGCTGATCGTGCCCGCCGCCGCAGGCGGTAATGCGGATATCACCGCCCGGCTGATCGGCCAGGAAATGAGCCGGCAGCTGGGTCAACCCGTCGTTGTGGAAAATCGCGTGGGCGCGGGTGGCCGCATCGGCACGCAGGCCGTCGTGCGAGCCGCCGCCGACGGCTACACCATCGGCTACGCCCACGTGGGCACGCTGGTGCTGCATCGCTTTTTATTCAAGCAGCAGCTCTATGACCTGGACCGCGATATCACGCCGATCGGCCTGGTGGCTGAAACGCCGAACGTCATCGTGGTGAACGCCGCGTCGCCGTACCGCGACTTGAAGAGCTTCATCGATGCCAGCCGTGCCCAGCCCGACCGCCTGACCATGACGTCGGCAGACCCGGGCACGACCAGCGAAGTCGGCGTGAAGCTATTCATCGCGCAAACCGGCGCTGCCGTGCGCCAGATTCCCTACAAGGCAACCGCGGCGCAACTGTCCGACCTGCTTGGCGGCCACGTCGATTCCATGATGGAAAACCTGCCTCCCCTGATCGGCAATCTGAAGGACGGCCGACTGCGTGCGCTGGCGGTAACGACCAAGGCGCGCGCCGCGTCCAACCCCGATGTGCCGACGGTGGCCGAACAGGGCTACCCCAACTACGAGCAATCGGCCTGGAGCGCACTGATTGCACCGGCCGGCACGCCGCCCGCCGTCGTCGCCAAATTGAATGCCGCCATGAACCAGGCGTTGCGATCAGAGAGCGTCGAAAAAGAACTGCGCAGCCGTTCGCAAGAACCCCTGGGAGGCACGCCCCAGGATGTACAAACCCAGATTCGCAAGGAGCTGCCCAAATGGGAAAGCATCATCAAGGCCGCTACGCTGGATTGAACCGGATGTGCAGCCCCGCCGGAGGCGCCGCATGGTCCGCGTAAGCCGCGAAGATTTTTCCGTTGCCGCCGCCACCAACGAGTCGGCCTACCGCCGCGTCACCATTCCCATGCTGCGCGTTGAGGCAGGCCCCGGCCCGGCCGTTGCCCTGATTGCCGGCGTGCATGGCGATGAATGGGAAGGCCAGGCGGCCATCCTGGACTTGTGGCACCACCTGCCCACGGTTCTGCAACGCGGCACCGTCTATCTGCTGCCCGCCGTCAATGCCGAAGCCTCGCTGGCTGGCACCCGGCTATCACCCAATGACGGCGGCAATTTGAACCGCGCCTTCCTGGGCGCGCCGGCGCGTGGCTATACCGAAAGCGTGGCCGCCGCCCTGGAAGCGAAGCTGTTGCCGCACATCCAGGCCATGGTCGACGTACACAGCGGCGGCGCGTCACTGCGCTATGTGCCGTCGTCCGTCATCACGCGATACGGCGACGACGCCTTCGACGAACGCCTGCCGGCGCTGGCGCGCGCCTTCGGCTTGCCACACTGCATGTTCTTTCGCGGCAATGAAGCCGGCTCGATGCCTGCTGCCGCCAGCCGCCACGGCGTGTTGCGCCTGAGCGCAGAAATTGGAGGCGGCCGGGAAACCCGCAGCAGCCTTGCTGACGGGTGCCGGGATGGGCTGTTGGGTTGCCTGAGCGAACTGGGCCTGTTGCCGAACGCGCCGCGCCCGACGTATCCCGCCGTTCAGACTTACGACCTGGACGTGCCTGCCGCCACCCTGCGGGCAAGCGATGCCGGTGTGTTCGTGCCCAGCGTCGAGCTGGGGCAGATCATCACGGCGGGCCAACGCATTGGCCGTTTGATTGAGCCTGCCCGGCCCGATAAGCCCATGCAGGGCTTGCTTAGCCCGCAGACGGGCACCGTGGTCTGCCTACGCGCCATCGCCCGAAGCGACCCGGGCGATTGCCTGATCCAAGTCGCGCCCGCCCGTCCCCTGGACTCCCTTGCTTCACAATACTGACCCATGCAGATGAACCCTAGATTGTCCGGCCTGCGTTGTATCCGTTGCGCCAGCCTGTGGCCCCCCGGTGACTACCCCGAAGGCTGCCCCACTTGTCTGGCAGCGGGCCACCCCGCCACCTTGGAATGCCGCTACACGTCCACGGACACGGACGATGCGATTCCCTTGCCGGTGCTGGCGCCGGTGACGCTGGGCGAAGGCGCCACGCCCTGCCTGAACGTCGCAGACCTTGCACAAGCCGAAGGCGTTGGCCAGCTTTGGCTCAAGTGCGAAGGCGCCAACCCCACCGGCAGCCACAAGGACCGGATGGCGGCCCAGCTGGTGTCGCGCGCGGCCTTAAGCGGCGCTACCCGCGTGGCGGCCGCGTCCAGCGGGAACGCTGGCGTCTCGATCGCCGCGTACTGCGCCGCTGCCGGTTTGCACGCCGATATCGCCATCACCCGCAACTGCCCGCCCCTGCAACGGGAGGCCATGGAACGCTTCGGCGCCACGCTCAGCGCCTTTGACGACAGCCTGGCGCGCTGGCCCTATGTGGAAGACTTGTGCCGCAACCACGGGGCGTTTGCCGGCACCAACTACCTGAATCCGCCGGTCGGCACGCATCCCTATGGCGTCGAAGGCTATAAGCCCATCGCGCAGGAAATCTTCGATCAATGCGGCGCGCCCACGGACATCATCGTTCCCACGGCACGCGGGGATCTGCTGTGGGGAATTTTCCTGGGATGGCAGCACCTGTTCGACACCGGGCGCATCGCTCGCCTGCCCGGCCTGCACGCCGTCGAGCCGTACGCGCGCTTGTCGCAGGCCCTGGCTACGGGCGATGCGCGCGGCCTGTGGGAAGGCGCAACGGAGCAGTATTCGATTGCAGGTGGCACCTGCACGCTGCAATCGCTGGCCGCGTTGGAACGGTCGGGGGGAACGCCCGTAGACGTGTCTGACGCAGCAGCCACCCAGGCGCAGCAGCGTCTGGCACGCAAGGGGATCAGCGCCGAGCTGTCGTCCGCCGCCGCGCTGGCGGCCGTGTCCCAGCTGCGCCGCGCGGGCGTGTTGGATGCCGAGTCTTCGGTCGTACTGATGGTGACTTCCGACGGACGTCGCGGCTGATCTGTTGTCTGCCGCTGGTTCCTGCAACAGCGCAGGAACCGGCGCTAGACGCCGAAGCGATCCACCAGCGGTGCCAGCACGCCGCGCAGGCAGGTGGCCCAGAATTTCCCTGCTTCGGACAAGGGCCGGCTGCCATGCAAAATCATGTGGCATTCAAAATGCACCAAGGCGGTCAGCGGGCGATAGGAAAGCCCTGCGGCCTCCATGCCCACCGCCGTCGCCGGGTTGGCGATGCCCACACCGTGCCCGGCCAGCGCCAGTTGGCACACGGTGCTGGAATACGGGGTCTCGATCGCCACGCGCAGGCTCTGGCCCGCTTGACGCAACAGCGCATCCAATCGTTTGCGCGAGCCATCCTCGGCGTTCAACGCAATCACATCTTCGTCGGCAAGGTGGGCAAAATCGACACGCTCCACGCGCGATAACGCGTGCCCTGCCGGAAAGACGGCCACGGCGCGCAAGCTGGCCAGCCGATGCCCCCGCAGCCCTTCCAGCTCGGACTCATCGGCCACCATGGCCAGGTCGAGTTCGCCCGACACCACCATGTCGCGCAGGGTATTGGAGTCGCGAATTTGCAGGTACAGCGGCGTATCGGGATAGCGGTCGCGGAAACGCGAGATGGCGTCGCTGACGATGGCCCCGCTATAGGCGTGGATACAGCCGATGCGCAATCGCGGTTGGGCAGCGCCACGGATCGCGCGGATTTTGCGCCCCAGGCTTTCCAGGCCCACATTCAGGCGGCGGATTTCCTCGTACAGCAGTGTGGCTTCCGGCGTGCGCTGCATGCGCTGGCGCACGCGTTCGAACAGGCGCATTTCAATGCTGGCTTCCAGTGCCGCCAAGGTGGCGCTGACCGTCGCGGGCGACACGTCCAGCCGGCGCGCCGCCGCGGTCACGCTTTCCGTTTCATAGACGGTGCGAAACGTCTCGACCTGTTTTAGCGTGAAGGTCATAGGCGGGGCGACACGCGCTCAGATGCGTTGCAGATCCATCAGCACGCGCCGCGTGGACAGCGGACGGCCGGCAAGAATCTCGGACAATCGCTCACGCAGATCGCGCCGCAATGCGGGCTCGATCGTGGTGTCTTCGAAATCGGGGGCGGCCTCATCGACGCCATAGCCGGTTTCGCGCAGCAGCGTCCATTCAAAGCGGCGCAAGGCCCCAGCGGCGCGCGTGCCATTGGACAACTGCTGCAAGGCCATGTCGTAGGCATCGAACAACAAGGGGTGGGCGTCTTCGCGTGGCAGCAAACGCAGCAGCAGCTCGTTCATGTACCAGGCGGACATCAGCGCGGTGCCCGTCAGCGGACGGATGCCGGCGATCTCGGCGCGCGTCAGCGTCTTGACGTCGCCATTGCCGGTCCAGGACAGCAGCAAGGGCTGAAAGGCCGACAAGACGGGGCGCAGCACGGAGTACGGGCGCTTGGCACCCTTGGCGACCATGGCCACACAGCCATGATCGCGGGAGAACGTTTGAACAATAAGGGAAGTTTCACGCCACGCAGTGGCGTGCAACATAAATCCCGGGCGGTCCTGGACGCGAGGCGCCCGTCTACTCATAGCCCAGATCGCGGAGCGCACCCTCGCGGTCGGACCAGCCCTTGCGCACCTTGATATAGACCTCCAGGTGCACGGGCTTGTCCAGCAGCTTGGCGATGTCTTGCCGCGCCTCCGAGGCGATGCGCTTCATGTGCATGCCGCCCGTGCCCAGCAGGATAGGCTTGTGGCTGTCGCGCTCGACCACCACGCAGGCGTTGATGCTGGCGCCCTTGTCGGTTTCTTCCCATTGCTCGATGACGACGGTACAGCCGTACGGCAGTTCGTCGCCGACCAGGCGGAAGATCTTCTCGCGCACCAGTTCGGCGGCGATGAAGCGCATGGGGCGATCGGTCAGCGTGTCTTCTTCGAACATCGCCTCGCCTTCCGGCAGGCGGGTCGCGATTTCTTCCAGCAGTTGATCCAGCTGCTGCTTCTTCGTGGCGCTGACGGGCACCACGGCGCCGAACGGATGCAGCGCCATGATCTTGGACACGAATGCGAAGAGATCATCGCGATTCTTCATTTGGTCAATCTTCGAGACGACCAGAATCGTGCGCTCGGGGTTGGGCAACAGCGGCAGCAGCTTCGCGTCGCCTTCCGACCACTTGCCGGCTTCGACCACATGCACCACCACGTCAACGTCGGCCAAAGCCTGCGTCACCACGCGGTTCATCATGCGGTTCATGGCGCCGCCATGGCGCGTCTGGAAACCCGGGGTGTCAACGAAAACGAACTGCTCGTGCTCGCGGGTCAGCACGCCATGAATGCGGTGGCGCGTGGTCTGCGCCTTGCGCGACACGATGGAAATCTTGGAACCGATCAGGGCGTTCGTCAGCGTGGACTTGCCCACATTGGGGCGGCCAACGATGGCAATAAAGCCGGTACGAAAAGGGGTATCGCTCATTTAGTCTCTTGAGCCACTGCTACAGGCAGCGACAATTGCGCGGTTTTGCGCGCCTTGCCCGACTTGCGGGCAGCCTTGGTGGCCGGGCTGATGGCCAGCGCGGCCTCCAAAGCCAGCTTGGCCGCCGATTGCTCGGCGGCACGGCGGCTGGCGCCGGGCGCCGTAACCTTGATCTCGAGCGCCGGAATGGCACACTCGACTTCGAACTGCTGGCTGTGAGCCGCGCCATGCGTGGCCACCACCGTGTACAACGGCAGCGCCAGCTTGCGGCCTTGCAAGAATTCTTGCAGCAAGGTCTTGGCGTCCTTGCCCAGCGTTTTGGGGTCGACCGAGGCCAGTACCGGCTGGTACTGACGCACGATCACGCGACGCGCGGCATCAAAGCCCGCATCCAGGAAGACGGCGCCGAACAGCGCCTCGACGGTATCGGCAAGAATCGACGGACGGCGGAACCCGCCGCTTTTCAGTTCGCCTTCGCCCAGGCGCAGATACTGCGACAGCTCCAGGCGTTGGGCGATGTCGGCCAGCGAGGCCTGCTTGACCAGATTGGCCCGCAGCCGCGACAAGTCGCCTTCGTCGATTTTGGAATAGCGTTCAAACAGCATGGCGGCCACAACGAAGTTCAGCACGGAATCCCCAAGGAATTCCAAACGCTCGTTGTGACGCGCACCATGACTGCGATGCGTCAGTGCCTGTTCAAGCAAGGCTGGATCACCGAAGTGGTGATCCAGGCGGTTTTCTAGCGTGGCTAGCGACATAATCAGTTGAACCGGCCAATGCGGCTGAGATCGCTGAAATTCATCCAGATGAAGAAAGCGCGTCCGACGATATTGGATTCCGGAACGAAGCCCCAGTATCGGCTGTCTGCGCTGTTATCCCGATTATCGCCCATGGCGAAATAACTGCCTTCGGGTACTTTGCAGCGTACCCCATTGCGGCTGTATTGGCAGTTCTCGCGGTGAGGAAATTGCCACATCGGCGAATAATCTTGCGGCTTGCCTTCATCTAGCAGGATCTTGTGCTCAACGTCGCCCAACTTCTCTTTATATTGTGCGATATACGACACACGATCCGGCTCGAAGTAGTCGCCGTCGCGCACATGCGGCACCAATTCGCCGTTTACGTACAGTTTTTTGTCCAGGTAAGCGATCTCGTCGCCCGGCAGGCCGACCACGCGCTTGATGTAATCCACGTCCGGATCAACCGGATAGCGGAACACAAACACATCGCCGCGCGCGGGCTTGCCGATGTCGACGACCTTCTTGTCGATGACGGGCAAGCGCAAGCCATAGCTGAACTTGTTCACCAGGATCAGATCGCCAGACTGCAAGGTCGGCAACATCGAGCCCGACGGAATCCGGAACGGCTCAACCACGAACGAACGCAGCATGAACACGAACAGGATGACGGGAAAGAAGCTGACGGCGTATTCGATCCACCACGGCACGCGGCGGGCGGCGTCCCCGGCTTCGCGGCGCAGCCGCTCGGCTTCGTGCGCGTCGCCGATCAGGGCCGCATCGTACTGCGCCATTGCCGCTTGCGCCCGTGCTTCACGGCCACGCCGTAGCACTGCCAGATCAAGCACCCAGATAATGCCGGTCAAGACCAGCAGAACAAACAGGATCAGGGCAAAGTTCCAACTCATCAGCTAACCGCCTTCTTTTGGTTCTACTTGTCTTCCACTTGCAGGATGGCCAGGAACGCCTCCTGCGGAATCTCAACGCTACCCACCTGCTTCATGCGCTTCTTGCCGGCCTTCTGCTTTTCAAGCAGCTTCTTCTTGCGCGAGATGTCGCCGCCATAACACTTGGCCAACACGTTCTTGCGCAGCGCCTTCACGTTTTCACGCGCAATGATTTCAGCGCCGATGGCTGCCTGGATCACCACGTCGAACATCTGGCGCGGGATCAGGCCACGCATGCGGGTCACGACATCACGGGCGCGATGGCGCGCATTGCTGCGGTGGACGATCACGGCCAGCGCATCAACGCGGTCGTTGTTGATCAGCAAGTCCACGCGCACCACATCAGCCGAGCGGTACTCAAGGAACTCGTAGTCCATCGAGGCATAGCCGCGCGACACCGACTTCAGCTTGTCGAAGAAGTCCAGCACGATTTCCGCCAGCGGGATCTCGTACACCAGGTGAACCTGACGGCCGTGATAGCTCATGTTGACCTGCGAGCCGCGCTTGTTATTGCACAGCGTCATCACGGGGCCGACATAGTCCTGCGGCATGAACAGCGTGACCTTCACGATGGGCTCGCGAATGTCCTGGATCTTGCCCACTTCCGGCATGCGCGACGGGCTTTCCACCGTGATGACGGAGCCATCGCGCTGCTCGACTTCATACACCACCGACGGCGCGGTGGTGATGATGTCCATATCGAATTCGCGCTCCAGGCGCTCTTGCACGATTTCCATGTGCAACAGGCCCAGGAAGCCGCAGCGGAAACCGAAGCCCAGCGCTTGCGAGACTTCCGGCTCGAACATCAGCGCGGCGTCGTTCAGCTTGAGCTTGTCGAGCGAATCGCGCAGTTGGTCGTATTCAGAGCTTTCCACCGGGTACAGGCCGGCGAACACCTGCGGCTTCACTTCCTTGAAGCCCGGCAGCGCAGCGGCGGCCGGCTTGTTGGCCAAGGTGACCGTATCGCCCACCTTGGCGTCTTCCAGCTGCTTGATGCCCGCGATGATGAAGCCGACCTCGCCCGCCGACAGATGCGGGCGCTGCTGCGACTTCGGCGTGAACACACCGGTCTGCTCGCACAGGTGGGTGGCGCCCGAGGCCATCAAGAGGATCTTGTCCTTGGGCTTGAGCACGCCGTTGATGATGCGCACCAGCATGACCACGCCCACGTAGTTGTCGAACCACGAGTCGATGACCAGCGCTTGCAGCGGCGCGTCGGGGTCGCCCTTGGGCGCCGGCACGCGGGCCACAATGGTTTCCAGAATTTCGTCGATGCCCATGCCCGTCTTGGCGCTGGCCAGCACGGCTTCAGAGGCGTCGATGCCGATGACGTCTTCGACTTCCTGGCGGGCGCCTTCGGGATCGGCCTGCGGCAGATCCATCTTGTTCAACACGGGCACCACTTCCACACCCAGCTCGATGGCGGTGTAGCAGTTGGCGACGGTTTGCGCTTCCACGCCTTGCGACGCGTCCACCACCAGCAGCGCGCCTTCGCAGGCCGACAGCGAGCGGCTGACTTCATACGAGAAGTCAACGTGCCCCGGGGTGTCGATCAGGTTCAGGTTGTAGATCTTGCCGTCCTGCGCCTTGTAGTGCAGAGCGGCCGTCTGGGCCTTGATGGTAATGCCGCGCTCGCGCTCGATTTCCATGGAATCGAGCACCTGCGCCGACATTTCGCGATCCGCCAATCCGCCGCAGCGCTGGATCAGGCGATCGGCCAAGGTCGATTTGCCATGATCGATGTGGGCAATGATGGAGAAGTTGCGAATATGCTGCATGCTTGAAATTATAAGGGACGGAACACTCGGCACTAAGCCGGAAGACACCGCCGCCGGAGTACGCACGGCTGACGAGAGGGGCGCTGGCGGGCAAAGCCCGGGCAAAACGAGGGGGCGCCAAGCGCCCCCTCTTGCGGCAACCAGCCATTTTAGCTGGTCTTGGGCAATTTTTTTTGCCTAGGGACCAGCCCCTGGCAAAAAGCCCCTGTCAGGGGGGCCTGTCGCCCTGTTACTTCGAGGCGGGCACTGCGACCCACTGCGTCTGATCGCCTCGGCGAACCAGCAACCCTGCGGCGCGCGTCTTATCCAGCTTGCCCACGAGCTCGGCGAACTGCTTGGCGCCGGTGACGTCAGTGTCGTTAAGAGCCAACACAATGTCGCCTTCCTGCAAGCCGGCCTTGCCTGCTGCGCCTTCAGCCACCTTGACCTGAACCCCGCCCTTGATGCGCAATTTCTTCTGCACATCGGCCGGCACATCCACCACACCCAGACCCAGAGCGTTGGTCACTTCCGGCACCGGTGCTGGCTTCTTGCCAGCGGCGGCGGTCTTCTCGGTCGGGATTTCACCGACCTTGACCGACAGCGTCATGCTCTTGCCCTTGCGCCACACTTCCATGTCGGCTTTGGTGCCCGGCTTGGTCTCGCCCACGATACGCGGCAGGTCAGACCAGCGCTTGATCGGTTCATTGTTGAACTTGAGGATGACGTCGCCCGGCTGCACGCCAGCTTGCTCGGCGGGGCCTTCGGCTTCCACGCTGCTGACCAGCGCGCCTTCGGCCTTGGGCAGGCCAATGGCTTCGGCCACATCCTTGCCCACTTCACCGATCTGCACGCCCACACGGCCGCGCGTCACCTTGCCCGTGGCGCGCAATTGGTCAACCACACGCATGGCTTCGTCGATCGGGATTGCCAGCGAAATGCCCATGAAGCCGCCGCTGCGCGAGATGATCTGGGAATTGATGCCCACGACCTCGCCATCCAGGTTGATCAGCGGGCCGCCGGAGTTACCGGGGTTGACCGCCACGTCCGTCTGGATGAACGGCAGGTATTCACCGGTGTCGCGGCCGATGGCGCTGACGATGCCCGACGTGACCGTGGAATCCAGGCCAAACGGCGAACCGATGGCCAGCACCCATTGGCCCTTCTTCAGCTTCTTGGGGTCGCCAATGACCAGCGGAATCATGTCCTTGGCTTCGATCTTGATCAGCGCCACATCCGTGCGCTCGTCCGTGCCGATGACCTTGGCCTTGAACTCGCGGCCGTCGGTCAGCGTGACGTAAATATCCGTGGCGTCGACCACCACGTGGTTGTTCGTCAGGATGTAGCCATCGTCGGACACAAAAAAGCCGGAACCCACGCCGCGCGGTACGGTGCGCTCTTCGGGTTGTGAAGGCTGCGGGCGCTGGCGCGGGGTGGGCGACTGGCCCGGGGGCTGCATGTCGGGGCCGAAGAACCAGCGGAACAGTTCATACGGGTCGGTGCCGTTGCCGCCAGGACCAGGGCCGCGCACGGGCACGGTGGCCGTCGTGCGGATGTTCACGACCGCGGGATCGGCCTTTTCAACAATGCCCGTGAAATCGGGCAACGCCACGGTTGGCGTCTGCGCGACCGAAGCGGGCACGTAGGCCGTGGACAGGAAAACCCCTGCCGCCACAGCCGCCAGAAAGCGCCGGAAAAAAGCGTTCGACACCGTCATTGCTTTCATAAGTAACTCCGAAATTGCTGCTTGCTGGCCGAGCCGCAGGTCACTTGGACCCAGCAGCCCCGGCCGCCGGCGCTGCTGCCGCAGGTGCGGCGGGCACATATTCTGTCGCTTCCGCCAACTGTTCCAGCGTCGCCACGGGCACTTCGCCCACGGCCGTCAACCAGAAGTCTGCGATGCGCGTGCCATAGACAGTAATGGACCCGCGTTGGGCGGCGCCGTGCGGCGGATGATGGCCGCGCTGGCTGTCGTAAGGCTCGATGAACACCGAGATTGCCGCCAACCCGTCGGACAAGACCATCTGGCTGACTGTTGCGCCGCGCCCCATCGAACGCGCCACCTGCATGATCACCTTGAATCCCTTGGGCGCGGGAATGCGCCAGCCTTGGGCCATCAGATCGACCGGCGTCATCGAAGGCTCAAGCACCTTCCAGTCGCGCGTGCTCCAGCGCGAGGTCAACAACTGCGGATCAACTTCCGAGCCCAGGCGCAACGACGTGAACGACACCTGCTCAACCACGCCACGCGCGGCGTTCAGCGTCTGCGCTTTCAACAAAAGATTGGTTTCGACGTCGGCACAAAGGCGATAACCGTAACGCAGCTTATCCAGCGGCTCGATCGTGATCAAGCGGCATTCGCGGCCTGCCACACGATGTAGCGCGGGTTCTGTACGGATCTTGTAGTGCTCGGAAAGATTGGCCGGATCGCCCAACAGCAAGCCGGGAAAGCGATCGCCGCGGCGACGCTCGATCAGCACGGTCTTGCGCTCGGGGATCAGGCACTGAACGTCTTCGTTATGACGCAGATACTCGCGCGGCTGGCCGTCCAGAATTTCCAAGCGCTCGCGCTCGCCGGTACCGTCCAAAACGTGCACCAGGCGCGACGATTGGATCATCTCGCCTTGCTGATACATGAACACGCCCGCGTAGTCCTGCTTGCGGGCGGCCTGTTGAATACGCGACAAGAGCTGAACGACGTCGTCCGTGGCCGGCGCCGGGTCAGCGGCGCGCGCAGGTTCGTGCGCGGCCAGAAAGGCGGTCAGCAGGGTGGCGGCGAACCAGCCAGCGCGGTGTGCGTGCCAGGAGGCGACGCGCGGCCAACGAGTTGGTAACACCACCGCCATCAACGCCCCGCTCCGACGTCGAACGAGACCTGACGCACGGCGCTGGGACCCGCCATCTGACGATGGGCCTCCAGGTAGTCGCGCAGACCCGAATCATCGGCGGAGGCAGAGGCGGGAGTGCCGCTGGCATCGGCCAGCACGCGCACTTCCGTGGCGGGCGTGCCCGTCAGGTAGGGCTGCGCGACCCAGGCGACCGTGGCAACGGCTGCCGCCACCGCCAGGCCGGACAGGCCAACGCGCAATGGCGAACGGCGCCGAGGCGCCGCCACGATAGGCAATTCAGCGTCGAGCGCTCGCGCCAGGCGCGACTGGAAAGCCGCGCTGGGCGTCAATGCCAGATCAGAATTACGTAGGGAATCACCGATCAAATGATAGGCGTCCCAGGTCTGACGTCCTTCCTTGGACAACAGACTGGGAAATATATCGTCGGAATCTTCTCCGTCCATCCAGGCGGAAACCGATTCCTCCCAGGAGGATTCGGTGATTTCAACGGACTTGGCTGCGGTTTGCATGACTGCCACTCCTTACCAGCGACGCTCGGCATCGGTGCCAAGCAATGGACGCAATTTGGTCGCAATGGCTTCTCGCGCACGAAAAATGCGGGAGCGCACCGTACCGATCGGGCAATCCATGCTCTGGGCGATGTCTTCGTAACTCATACCTTCGATTTCACGCAGGACAATTGCGGTGCGCAACTCTTCGGGCAATTCCTCGATCGCCGCGTTCACCGTCTCGGCGATTTCGCGGCTGGCAACCATGGATTCCGGCGTGCTTATATCGGTTAGGTTGTCGGTTTCGTTAAAAGTTTCACCGTCTTCCGTTTCTATCGCGTTGGGCGCGCTGGGACGCCGGCCTTGCGAGGCCAGCCAGTTGCGCGCCGTATTGATGGCGATACGGTACAGCCAGGTGTAGAAGGCGCTATCCCCCCGGAACTGGGGTAAGGCCCGATAGGCCTTGATGAACGCTTCCTGGGCCACGTCCTCGATTTCCGAGGGATCGCGGATCATTCTGGCCAGCAGTCGGAGAATCTTGCGCTGGTACTTCAGCACCAGCAGATCGAATGCCTTTTTGTCGCCCCGCTGAACGCGCGCGACCAATTCTGCGTCGACTTCGCGTTCGCTCATGACGCCTCCTGCGGGCGTGCCGCCGTGCGCGCGCGCCGCGCCGTGCCCGTCAGCAGGCACAGACGCCGCCAGGACTCAGGTCGCAACGTCCGCTGCCAGACGGTGAGGGTAATGGTGCTATTTGTAAAGGCCGTACTCCCGGTGGGCAAAGGCTGCAAAGTGAGCGTCAGCCAGCGCGAGCCGCGCTGCTGATGCCGCAGCTCGGCATCTTGCCAGCCTTGCGGCAAACATACCTGCCAGCGTCCCGCTCCGGTTGCCGTGCGTAATGCCGATACCGGGGACGGGCCACTTCGTGCCGAGTGTAACAGCCCGGCGGGCATAAACAGCAGCGCGATTATCGCGCCCGCTGCCCATGCCATGCCGTACCAGGACGCCACGGTCAGCACGGATGCTGCGGTGGCCGCGAGCGCCAGCGCGCAAAGCGTGCTGACGCGGCGCGGGCGCTCCACAGGCACCTGAAACGACCAGCGCCCTGCGTCGGAGCCTGCCAAATCAGACCCGGCGCACGGCCATGGAGCCGTTGGTGCCGCCGAAGCCGAACGAGTTGGACAGGCCGACCTCGATCTTCATCTGCCGCGCTTCATTCGCGCAGTAATCCAGATCGCATTCCGGATCTTGATTGAAGATGTTGATCGTGGGAGGCGAAACCTGGTTGTACACCGCCAACGTGGTGAACACGGCCTCGATGCCGCCGGCCGCGCCGAGCAAGTGCCCGGTCATGGACTTGGTCGAATTGACCACCAGCTTCTTGGCGTGATCGCCGAACGCCAGCTTCAGCGCTTCGGTTTCGTTCTTGTCACCCAGAGGCGTGGACGTGCCGTGTGCGTTGACATACTGGATGTCGTCGGCATTCAGGCCACCGTTGCGCAGCGCGTTGATGACGCCGCGGCGCGGGCCGTCCTTGTCCGGAGCCGTGATGTGGTGCGCGTCGGAGCTCATGCCGTAACCGGCGAGCTCACCATAAATGCGCGCGCCACGCTTCTTGGCGTGTTCGTACTCTTCCAGCACCAGTACGCCTGCGCCTTCGCCCAGGACGAAACCGTCGCGGTCGCGATCCCAGGGACGCGAAGCCGTCTGAGGATCATCGTTACGGGTCGACAAGGCGCGCATGGCAGCAAAACCGCCAATGCCCAGCGGCGACACGGTCGACTCAGCGCCGCCTGCCACCATGACGTCCGCATCACCGTACTCGATGAGGCGAGCAGCGTCGCCGATGCAGTGCAGGCCGGTCGTGCAAGCCGACACAACAGCGTAGCTGGGGCCCTTCATGCCGTAGGCAATGGACAAATGACCGGAGATCAGGTTGATCAGCGAACCCGGCACGAAGAACGGAGAGATCCGTCGCGGACCCTTGGCCATATATTCGACCTGGGTTTCTTCGATGCGCGGCAAACCGCCGATACCGGAACCCACGATCACGCCAATGCGCTCGGCATTGGCTTCAGTGACTTCCAGGCCGCAATCGCGCCATGCCTGCATCCCGGCGGCCAGGCCGTAATGGATGAAGGTATCCATCTGGCGGGCTTCTTTGGACGAGATATAGGTGCTGATGTCGAAGTCTTTGACTTCGCCAGCAATATGCGTGGTGATGGCCGAGGGATCGAAACGGGTGATGCGGCTGATGCCAGAACGTCCGTTGACGATATTGTCCCAAGCGGTGGTCAGGTCGCTTCCTACGGGCGAAACGATACCAAGGCCAGTGATGACGACACGTCGCTTCACGGATGACTCCTCAAACAGACAAAAGAAAGGCGGCTTTCGGGATGCGCTGCTCGTGTGATCCACGCGAAAGCGGGTCGGGCTTTACAACGCCCTTCCCGCACGCGGACCACACGGCAAATTCCTGAAACCGCCCCGTTTCCTGATTGGCCCCGAAATTCGGGCAACCAGAAGGATATAGGCTGAGCTTACTGCTTACCGTGCGAATTGATGTAGTCAATCGCTTGTTGCACGGTCGTGATCTTTTCGGCCTCTTCGTCGGGGATCTCGGTCTCGAATTCGTCTTCGAGCGCCATGACCAGTTCGACCATGTCGAGCGAATCGGCACCGAGGTCGTCAAGGAAGGAGGATTCGTTCTTGATCTCGGCTTCGTTCACGCCAAGTTGTTCAGCGACGATCTTCTTGACGCGCTGTTCGATGCTTTCCATGCAGATCTCCAATTGGGAAAAATCCCGCGAATTATAGCCAAGCGTAGAGGAAAGCAACGCCTGGCCGTGACAAAAATAACACCGCGCACTGGATCTGTTGCCCGAGAGGGCTCAGAAATACCGGTATGCGGCGCTTCCGGTGAATCACGCACAGCCCCGCCCGGAACCCGGTGGAGGCACGGCAGCCTGGGCCGCCTTGCGCGCAATTCGTGATTTATTGCATGTACATCCCGCCGTTGACGTGCAGGGTGGTGCCGGTAATGTAACCCGCTTGAGGCCCGGACAAAAAGGCCACCGCATGGGCGATGTCTTCGGGCGAACCCAAACGGCCCAGCGGAATCTGCTGCAGCAAGGCGGTGGTCTGGCTCTCAGCCAGCGCACGCGTCATGTCGGTGTCGATGAAACCCGGTGCGACGCAGTTCACGGTGATGTTGCGGCTACCCAACTCACGGGCCAGTGCGCGCGACATTCCTGACACGCCCGCCTTCGCGGCGGCGTAGTTGGCCTGGCCGGCGTTGCCGCTCGAGCCCACCACGGAAGTCACGTTGATGATGCGTCCCCAGCGGGCCTTCATCATGCTGCGCAACACGGCGCGCGACAGGCGGAACACCGACGTCAGGTTGGTATCCAGCACGGCCGACCAATCGTCGTCCTTCATGCGCATGGCGAGCGTGTCGCGAGTGATGCCGGCGTTGTTGACGAGGATGTGCGGACCGCCGCCTTCCTTGCCCAGCGCGTCGATCAGGGCGTCGCAGGCTTCGGCGTCGGTCACGTTCAGCACCACGCCCCGGCCGCCAAACGGCGCCAGCGCTTCGGTGATGGCGGCCGCGCCCGATTCGGACGTGGCGGTGCCCACGACGGTTGCGCCGCGCGCAGCCAATTCCTGGGCGATGGCGCGGCCGATGCCGCGCGTGGCGCCGGTCACCAGCGCGATCTTGCCTTGCAGTTCGATCGAGTTATCCATGTCTTTAATTTCCGTTAACGACGGCCAACGCGGCTTCAAGCGAAGCGGGGTCGGTGATGGCCAGGCCGGTAAGTTCGGGGTCGATACGCTTGGTCAAACCGGCCAGCACCTTGCCGGGACCGCATTCGATGACGTGCGTGACGCCTTGCGCCTTCATGGCGCGCAGGGTTTCAACCCAGCGCACAGGATGCCACGCCTGGCGAACCAGCGCATCGCGGATGGCAGCGGGGTCGGTGGGGGACGCCACGTCGACGTTGTTGATGACTTGAATCTGGGGCGCCGACACCGTCACGCCAGCCAGCGCGCCAGCCAGCACATCGGCGGCGGGCTTGAGCAGGCTGGAGTGGAACGGGGCGGACACGGGCAACAGCAGCGCGCGCTTGGCGCCCGCAGCCTTGGCCAGCTCGCAAGAGCGTTCGACGGCAGCCTTGTGGCCCGCGATCACAACTTGGGCGGGCGCATTGAAGTTCACGGCTTCGACCACTTCACCTTGCGCGGCGGCGGCGCACGCGGCGCGCACGGCATCGTCGTCCAGACCCAGAATGGCGGCCATGGCGCCCGTGCCGACCGGCACTGCGGCTTGCATGGCGTCAGCGCGCACGCGAACGAGGCGCACGGCGTCTTCCAGCGCAAGCGCGCCGGCGGCCGTCAGCGCGGCGTATTCGCCCAGGCTGTGGCCGGCGACGACATCAGGCTTGCGGCCGCCCGCTGCGGACCAGGCGGCGTAGAACGCAGCACCTGCGGTCAGCATGGCGGGCTGGGTGTTCGTGGTCAGGTTGAGCTGTTCCACCGGCCCTTGGGCGATCAGCGCGCCCAAATCCTGCCCCAGCGCTTGCGAGGCACGGGCGACGGTATCGGTAACGGCGGAAACGTCCGACCAGGCATCCAGCATGCCGACAGCTTGCGAACCTTGGCCGGGAAAGACAAAAGCGATTTTCATGAGTGACCGGTTTGATTGATTCAGTATCTGTGAGGAATGTCAGGCGCGCTCTCCAGGCGGCGGCGCATTGCGCCGCGCAGCCCGGACGCGCCCTTACATGCGGGCGAGCACCGAGCCCCAGGTGAATCCGCCGCCCACGCCTTGCATCAGAATGAGCTGACCGGGTTTGACGCGGCCATCGCGGCGCGCGGCATCCAGGGCCAGCGGCACGCTGGCCGCAGAGGTGTTGGCGTGGCTATCAACGGTAATGACGACTTTTTCAACGGGCACGGCAAGCTTGCGCGCCAGGAAATTCAGGATGCGAACGTTGGCCTGATGCGGGATCAGCCAATCGACCTCGGCAAGCTCGACACCCGCTTCGGCGCAGGTATCGCGCGCCGAGCGGTCCAGCACCGTGACCGCCTGCTTGAACACTGCCTGGCCGTCCATGCGCAGGAACGGATCGCCCGTGACGTCGCCATAGGCCACGTTGCCCGCGGCGCTCAGAATCTTCATCTGGCTGCCGTCGGCGTGCAATTGCGCGGCCATGATGCCGGGCGTGTCGGAGGCTTTCAGCACCACCGCGCCCGCACCGTCACCGAACAGCACGCAGGTGCTGCGATCGTTCCAGTCCAGGATGCGCGAAAACACTTCCGCGCCGATCACCAGCGCACAACGGGCACGGCCCGCGCGGATGAAGCTGTCAGCGGTAGTCAGCGCATAGACGAAGCCGCTGCACACGGCTTGCACGTCGAACGCGGCGGAACCCTTGGCGCCCAGGTTGGCCTGCACCAGGCAAGCCGTGCTGGGAAAGACGAAATCGGGGGTAGACGTGGCGACGATGATCAGGTCGATGTCGGACGCTTCAACGCCCGCATCGGCCAGCGCGCGGCGCGAGGCTTCGGTGGCGAGCTGGCTGGTCGTGACGCCACGCTCGGCAAGGTGGCGCTGACGGATGCCCGTGCGCTCGACGATCCATTCATCGGACGTGGCGATATCGCGCGTCGCCAGTTCCGCTGCCAGTTCGTCATTCGAAACCACGCGTTCCGGCAGGAAGCTGCCGGTGCCCGCGATCACGGAATATTTCATTGCGGTATCCATCAAGCGGTGTCCCCAGCCACGTTCTGCGAGGGCGTTGCGACGCCCTCTTCTGATTGAACGCGCTTGGTAATCTGAGCGACCGTCTGAGCGGTGCGCTCCAGCAGTTTACTCACTACAGCTTCGCGAGCTCGTTGCAACGCAAAACCGTAGGCGTAGACATCCGCGGAACCGTGGCTCTTGATGACCACGCCGCGCAAACCCAACAACGCGGCGCCATTGTAGCGACGGTTGTCGACGCGATTGCGCAGACGGTTGAGCACCGGCTTGGCGATGGCGCCGGCCAGCAGGGTAAAGATGTTGCGTTTGAACTCTTCGCGAATGATGCTGGACAGCATCTTCGCCAGCCCTTCAACGGACTTGAGCACGACGTTGCCGACGAAACCGTCGCAAACGACGACGTCGACCGTGCCCTTGAAGATGTCATTGCCTTCCACGTTGCCGTAGAAATTCAAGGGGCTGCCGCGCAGAAGCTCTGCCGCTTCTTTGACGACTTCATTGCCCTTGATGACTTCTTCGCCGATGTTGAGCAAGCCCACAGTGGGGTTCTCACGATGGTCCACCGCCTGCGAGAGTGCGGCGCCCATGATGGCGAATTGCAGTAGGTGCTCGGCCGAACAGTCCACATTCGCACCCAGGTCCAGCACCGTGGTGGCGCGGCCCGTCTGGTTCGGAATGGACGTGGCGATCGCGGGGCGGTCAATGCCGTCCAGCGTCTTGAGCACGTAGCGTGAAATGGCCATCCACGCACCGGTATTGCCCGCGGAAACGCAGGCGTCGGCGCGCCCGTCCTTGACGGACTGGGCGGCCAGGCGCATGGAGGAGTCTTTTTTGCGGCGCAGGGCGACCTCAACCGGGTCGTCCATGGTGACGACTTCAGAAGCCGCCACGATTTCCATACGATCGCGCGCCACGTCGCGGTGCTCAGAGAGCGCCGCTTCGATAGCGTCGGGAAGCCCGACCAGCAACAGCCGGGTATCCGGAAATTGCCGGGCGAACTCGATCGCAGCCGGAATCGTGACGGGCAGACCGAAGTCTCCGCCCATACAGTCTATGGCGATGCGTATCACGGGTGCCAGGTATCAGCGCGTAGCCGAATTGGTCCGAGTACGAGTTCGGCCCGGGGGCCTTATTCGTCGGCCTTGGTCTTCAGGACCTTGCGGCCACGGTAAAAGCCGTTGGGGCTGATGTGGTGACGCAGGTGCGTTTCACCGGTGTTCGGCTCGATGGCGGTCGACGGAGCAACCAGAAAATCGTGCGAACGGTGCATACCGCGCTTGGAGGGGGACTTCTTGTTTTGTTGAACGGCCATGATGACTCCTAGAAACGGGGCGCATTGTACGCGATGCGGCCCGATGTTGATCTCAATCTTTGTGCTTCAGTTGTTCCAGCACCGCAAACGGCGACGGACGCTTGACAGCGGGCTCTTCAGGAACTTCGCTGACTTTGGCCTGCGCGCCCGGGCATACATCATGCTTGGGCACATACGGAACGCTCAGAATGAGCTCATCTTCAATCTGGGCCAGCAGATCAAAATGATGTGAACCCACCACCTTTTCAGGTTGGCTGGACACAAAACCATTTCCTTCTTCGTCTTCATCGTCCTCGCGGGAATAACCATCGGTTTGATCACCGTTGGTGAAACCATCATCGAGATCAGCTTCAGACTTAACCAGCTGCAACAGGACATCGCTATCGACCGGATACACGAACGGCACATTGCACCGCTGGCACACCAGCACCGGGTTCGCTTGCACGTGAACGTGCAGCAAGGGCCGGCCAAGCATCAAACCAGATTTGCCCACCTCACCCCGCACGGACCAAGTCACAAGCCCGGCGTCGCCCAGCGGTTGTTCGGGTAACCCTTCAACCGCGCGCGAAAACCGCACAAGAGGTATGGTGCCATGCGCTTCCTTGCCACTATGGGCAAATGCGAATGCATCGATGCGCTTAATGATCAGTCCTTTGCAGATGTCTTCTGCATTTACGGGTTGCGCCACGTGCCCAGAGGCTCTTTGGTGCAAAAATCCCGCAAAACGTTAGATAATACTGCGACTTACGCTTAACCGTCAAATACCGCATGCCTTCCAAGCCTAGCCTGATCCTCGCGTCCAGCTCGCGTTACCGCAAAGAATTGCTGTCGCGCCTGCGACTGCCCTTTTCGACCATTTCACCCGATGTAGACGAAACGCCACACCCGGGGGAAACGCCCGCGGCGCTGGCATTGCGCCTGTCGGTTGCGAAGGCCATGGCGGTTGCCGCCAAGCACCCGGGCAGCCTTGTGATCGGGTCGGATCAGGTCGCCACCGTGGACGGCGCACCGATCGGCAAACCGGGGGATTTCCTTCGCGCCCACGCGCAATTGCGCGCCCTGTCGGGTCAAACCGTGGAATTTCACAGCGCACTGGCCGTGACGGATGGCCAGCGCGTTGAAAAAGCAGACATCATCACGCGCTGCCGCTTCCGCCAACTGTCGGATCACGCTATCGACGCCTATCTGCGGGCCGAAGAACCTTACGATACTGCAGGCAGCGCCAAGGCGGAAAGCCTAGGCATCGCGCTGATGGAGAGCATCCAGAGCGACGACCCGACCGCCATTATCGGCCTGCCGCTGATCGAACTCACCCGCATGCTGGGCTTGTTCGGGCTGGACCCGCTGGACGCACCGGGCGCGCCGGCATGAGCGGCACGCTGCACCTGATTCCCGTCAGCCTGGGTGACGCGCCGGCCGAACGCTGGCTGCCCGCTGAAGTTCGCGCATTGGCCGGACGGCTGGACACCTACATCGCCGAAAACGCCAAGACGGCTCGCGCCTTCCTGAAGCTGATCGGCACCACCCGGCCGCTGCAGGAAATCACCATCCACACGCTGACCGACAAGGTGGACGCCGCCCAGATCAAGACCTGGCTTACCCCCATCAAGCAAGGCGCGGAAATCGGACTGGTTTCCGAAGCCGGCTGCCCAGCCGTGGCGGACCCCGGCGCCAAGGTCGTGGACGCTGCCCATCGGCTGGGCATCACCGTCAAGCCCTGGGTTGGCCCCTCTTCCATTCTGTTGGGCCTGATGGCCAGCGGCCTGGACGGCCAGCGCTTCGCCTTCCACGGCTATGCGCCGGTCGATCCGGGCGAGCGCGCCAAGCAGCTGAAAGCCTGGGAACAGCACTCTGCCAAGCACAACCAGACCCAACTGCTGATCGAAACGCCGTATCGCAACGCCGCCATGTTCGCGACGCTCCTGGCCAGCCTGAAGGGCGACACCAAGCTGTGCGTAGCGCGCTCGGTTACGACAGCCGATGAATGGGTCGTGACGCACACCGTGGCCGACTGGAAGAAGCTGCCCGCCCCGCAACTGGACAAGCTGCCCACGCTGTTCCTCTACCTGGCCCGCTGACCATGTTCCGCCTTATCACCACCCTGCTGGCGACAGCAGTGCTGGCCGGCTGCGCCACGCGCGGCCCGGCCGGACTGGACCTGGACACCTCGGTCACCGCCGTCAGCCAGGCCAGCCGCGTGCGCAGCATCGTTGTGCACTACACCACGGTCGACGACGCGACCTCAATGAAACTGCTGTCGCGCGGCAAGGTCAGCGCGCACTATCTCATCAACGATGCCGGGCGCGCCTATCGGCTGGTCGATGAGAACCGGGCTGCCTGGCATGCCGGCGCCAGCTCCTGGTACGGCAACATTGCGATGAACAGCACGTCTATCGGCATCGAAATCGTGAACCCCGGCTGGACGGAAGGCCCGGACGGCAAACCCGTCTGGCACGCCTACAACGACCGTCAGGTGCGGGCGCTGACGATACTGCTGCGCGACATCATCCAACGCCACGGCATCGCCCCCGAGAACGTTGTGGGCCATAGCGATATCGCGCCGCAGCGCAAGGTTGATCCTGGCCCGCTGTTCCCGTGGAAAACGCTGGCCGCAGCCGGCATTGGACGCTGGTACGACGAAACCGGCGCTGCCGAGCATCTGAGGCGCCTGCAAGCGCAAGGCGTGCCGGACGTGGCCTGGTTCCAAGCGCAATTGCAGCGTCTGGGTTACGCCAGTCCGCAAAATGGCGTGCTGGACCCGGCCACCATCAACACGCTGGCGGCATTCCAGATGCACTACCGCCCGGCGCGATACGATGGCCAGCCCGACGCGGAAACCGCCGCGATCATGTTGGCGATTCCGTAGGGAATGGCAAAGCAGGCTGGCGGACGTCAGCGCCTGCGCCGCCACCACGCCACGATCCGCCAGCCCAGCAGCAAGGCCAGCACCGCCGCATACAGGGCGGGCTGCGCCAGATCGTTCTTGCCTGCCTTGTGCCACCAGTAATGCAGCACCGCCAACAGGCCGATGGCGTAAATGGCACGGTGCAGCTGCTGCCAGCGCTTGCCCAGCTTGCGCATGGCCCACTGCGTGGACGTTGCCGCCAGGGCGGTCATCAACACGAACGCCGCAAATCCCACCGTGATGAAGGGGCGTTCGCCGATGTCTTGCAGCATGGCGGCCGGGTCCAACCCGCGATCCCACCAGACCCAGGCCGTGAAATGCATGGCGCCATAGAAGAACGCAAACAAGCCGCACATGCGGCGCAGGCGCACCAAGGCGGGCTGGCCGGTCAGGCGGCGCAACGGGGTGATCGCCAGGGTGACCAGCAGGCAGACTAGCGTCCACGTGCCGGACGACCGGGTCAGAAACTCAACCGGGTTCGCAGTCAGGCCGTTATTCACGCCCAACCAGATCCAGCGCGCGAACGGCGCCAGGCCCAAGAGAAACAAGACAGGCTTGAACCGCCCCACCGTCTTGGCGGACAGCTGTGTCTTGCGCGGCGGCGCCACCGAAGACTGCGTTGAAACGTCAGGCATGAGCGCGCTCAGTAGTTCGCTTTCAGGTCCATGCCCTGATAGAGCGACGCCACTTGCTCGCCATAGCCGTTGAACATCAAGGTCTTGCGCTTGGGGCTGAACAAGCCGTCTTCGCCGATGCGGCGTTCCGTGGCCTGGCTCCAGCGCGGGTGCGGGACGTTGGGGTTCACGTTGGCGTAGAAACCATATTCCTGCGGCGCGGCCTTGATCCAGGACGACACCGGCAGCTTTTCCACCAAGCGGATCTTCACCAAGGACTTGGCGGACTTGAAGCCGTATTTCCACGGCACGGCCAAGCGCAGCGGCGCCCCGTTTTGATTGGGCAGCACCTTGCCGTAAAGACCGAACACCAGCATGGCCAGCGGATTCATGGCTTCGTCGATGCGCAGGCCTTCCACGTAGGGCCATTCCAGGATGGCGGCGCGCACGCCCGGCATGTTCTCGCGCTGCACGGCCGTGACGAATTCAACATACTTGGCGTTGCCGGTGGGTTCGACCTGTTTGAGCAGTTCCGATACCGAATAGCCCACCCACGGAATCACCATGGACCAGCCTTCCACGCAGCGCAGGCGATAGACCCGCTCTTCCATGGGCGCCAGTTTCAGCAGTTCTTCGATGGTAAAGGTGCGCGGCTTGGCGACCTCGCCCTCGACGGTGACCGTCCAAGGGCGCGTCTGCAACTTGCCGGCATTGGCGGCGGGGTCGCCCTTGTCGACGCCAAATTCGTAGTAGTTGTTGTAGGACGTGACGTCGGCAAGCGACGTCTGTTTGTCCATGACGCTGAGCGAGCCGTTCGGCTTGGCTGGCAGCGCACCGGCCTCTTGGGCGAACGCACTGCGGGTTGCCCAACCCGGCAAACCGACGGCGGCGGCGGTCAGCCCGGCGCGCAGCATCAGGTCGCGGCGCGAGCGCCAGACGGCCTCGTCAGTGATTTCGGACGGAAGAATATCGTCGGGCTTGCGTATCAACATCATGGTCTCCGGTTCGGCGCCAGCCAGCCATGGCCGCACCCAGCGCATGTCATAGACGTTGCGCGGTCCCATGATATTCTGCGGCGGCACGCCTGCGGATAGGAACTTTCAGATTGACCTTTGGCGTTGCCGGACGTTCCCGCCCGACAACGCAACGATCAGTATGGCCGGTCAGACGCTGGCGGTTACGCGCGGCAGCAACCAATCGCGCACGAGCGGCACGCTATCGAGCACCGCCTGCGGAGCACAACCTTGAAGTTCCTTCAGGGTGTGAGCACCGTACGTCACACCCAACCCATGCACCCCCGCATTGACCGCCATCTGCAAGTCATGCGAGGTATCGCCCACCATCACGACGCGATCGGGGTCCACATCCAATTCCTGCATCAGTTCATGCAGCATCGCGGGGTGCGGCTTGCTGAAGGTTTCATCAGCGGTACGGGTCGCATCAAACAAGGGACCCAGGCCGGTCGCGGCCAGCGCACGCGTCAAGCCAACGCGGCTCTTGCCCGTGGCGACGGCCAGCCGGACGTTCTGGCCGGCCAATTCGGCCAGCAATTCGGGAATGCCGTCAAACAGCCGCAGTTCCGGATCGCGCAGCAGGTAGTGAGTGCGATAGCGCTCCAGGAAGCGCGGCATCATGGCCTGCGTCAATTCCGGCACGGCACGGCGCAAGGCGCTTTCCAGGGACAGACCAATGACCCAACTGGCCTCGGACGCCGACGGCACCGCCAACTCCAGATCGCGGCACGCGCCCTGAATGGCGGCCACGATGCTGTGCGTGGAATCCATCAAGGTGCCATCCCAGTCAAAAACGACCAGCGAATACGACGACATAATCAGACCGACTCCAGTTTTTTCAGTATTTGCCGACACGCGGGGGGCAATTCGGCGGTAAGGGTCAGGGGCTCGCCCGTCACCGGGTGGGCCAGCGTCAATTGATGGGCGTGCAGGAACATCCGGCCGAATCCCATGCGGGAGAACTCCGCGCGCACGTCATCATGACCGTACTTGTCATCGCCCACGATGGGAAAGCCGCTGGCCGCCAGGTGAACGCGGATCTGGTGGGTACGGCCCGTACGCAGCTCGGCGTCAACCAGGCTGTAACCGCCGAAACGCTGCTTCAGCGTGATGATGGTGTGCGCCGTCTGGCCGTCCGGGTCCACCTTGACGCGGCGCTCGCCGGACTGGGTGGTCCACTTGGACAGGCTCAGCTTGATGTGCTGGCGATCATTGACCCAGTCGCCCTCAACCAGGGCCAGATAGTGCTTGTCGCCCTTGCCTTCGCGCAGCATGGCGTGCAGGGCCAGCAGCGCGCTGCGCTTCTTGGCCACCATGAGCAGACCCGAGGTCTCGCGATCCAGCCGGTGCACCAGTTCCAGGAACTTGGCGTCGGGCCGGGCCGCGCGCAATTGCTCGATGACGCCGAAGGACACGCCGCTGCCGCCGTGCACCGCCACGCCCGCCGGCTTGTCCACAACCAGCAGCGCATCGTCTTCAAATACCACCGGAAATTCCGCGCCAGGCACGGGCCGGGGTTTGCCGGGGTCGGGCAGCCGCAAAGGCGGAATACGCACGATATCGCCCGCGGCGATGCGGTAGTCGACCGAGATGCGTCCCTTGTTTACACGCACTTCGCCGCCACGGATGGCTTTGTAGATATGTGTTTTGGGGACGCCCTTGCACAGGCGCATCAGGAAGTTATCCAGACGCTGGCCAGCTTGCTCGGCATCGACCTCCACCATGCGGACGGCGGGGGGGGCTTTAGAGGGGGATATGGGGGAGGAAGTTTCTTTGCGCATTGCGGAAAGCGACATATAATCGGGACAGCCTTAAGGGGCTGAACTAGCCGCCTGGCGTAGAGATGCAAACAAGTACGCAACTCCGTCGAGCGCGCGGGCCGCTATTGTACTGCCTGCTGATTCAACCCCTGGGTCTCTTGGTCGCCGGCGCAACCGCGCCCTGCCGGATAGTGGTGTGGCATTCACTTTGCCCGCTGTCCCAGCAGGTCCGTTGCATGCCGCAAGCGGCTCTGAAGCACTGCAAGAATCGTCGCATATTTAAAGCACCAGCTGCGTGTAGGCAACCAATCCGACCGCAACTGCCGTTCACAGCAATTTTTCCGTCAAACCACATTCAGTGAAGCTGACCCTCCTGCTGACAGAACCCCGTGCCCCACGGCACGACGTGCCCGCCTGACCCGCGGCGGATACGCCTGGGCGCCGCCCAGGTACGGTCCGCATTTCTTGCCCGCTTCAGCCGCAGCCCGAGTGACCCGAGGTCACGCGCCGATATCGGCGCGTCATGACAACGGAGAAACCCTCTCATGAAGCGCATGCTGTTCAATGCGACGCATCAGGAAGAATTACGCGTCGCTATCGTTGATGGGCAAAAACTCATCGACCTCGACATCGAGACTGCCGGCCGCGAACAACGCAAAGGCAACATCTACAAAGGTGTCATTACCCGGATCGAACCCGGCCTCGAGGCTTGCTTCGTCAACTACGGTGAAGACCGTCACGGCTTTCTGCCCTTCAAGGAAGTTGCCCGCAGCTTCTTCAAGGAAGGCGTGGACGTTCGTAGCGCCCGCATCCAGGATGCGCTGCGCGAAGGCCAGGAACTGATCGTTCAGGTCGAAAAGGAAGAGCGCGGCAACAAGGGCGCAGCCCTGACCACGTTCATCTCGCTGGCTGGCCGCTACTTGGTCCTGATGCCCAACAACCCCCGTGGCGGTGGCGTTTCGCGCCGTGTCGAGGGTGAAGACCGCCAGGAACTGCGCGACACCATGGAGCAGCTTGAGCTGCCCCAGGGCATGAGCATCATTGCTCGCACCGCAGGCATTGGCCGCAACGTCGAAGAGCTCCAGTGGGACTTGTCCTACCTGTTGCAGCTGTGGACCGCCATTGACGGCGCCGCCCGCGACAACTCCGCGCCCATCCTGATCTATCTGGAATCCAGCCTGGTCATCCGGGCCATTCGCGATTACTTCTCGCCCGAAATCGGCGAGATCCTGATCGATACCGACGAGATCGCCGACCAGGCCACCGCGTTCATGAGCGTGGTGATGCCGGACAACGTCCAGCGCGTCAAACGCTACCGCGACGATATCCCGCTGTTCTCGCGTTTCCAGATCGAACACCAGATTGAAACGGCGTACTCGCGCACGGTGCAACTGCCCTCCGGCGGCGCCATCGTGATCGACCACACCGAAGCGCTGGTTTCCGTCGACGTGAACTCGGCCCGCTCCACGCGCGGCGCCGACATCGAAGAAACCGCGTTGCGCACCAACTCGGAAGCCGCCGACGAAGTGGCCCGCCAGTTGCGCCTGCGCGACTTGGGTGGCCTGATCGTCATCGACTTCATCGACATGGAAGACAGCAAGAACCAGCGCGCTGTGGAACAGCGCCTGCGTGATGCGCTCCATTTCGACCGTGCCCGCGTGCAAATGGGCAAGATTTCGCGCTTCGGCCTGATGGAACTGTCGCGTCAGCGCCTGCGCCCGGCCCTGAACGAAGGCTCGCACATCACCTGCCCGCGTTGCAACGGCACCGGCGTGATCCGCGATGCCGAGTCCAGCGCCCTGCACGTGCTGCGCCTGCTGCAAGAAGAAGCGATGAAGGAAAACACCGCGGCGGTCCACGCCCAGGTGCCGGTCGATGTGGCCACTTACCTTCTGAACGAAAAGCGCGCCGACATCACCAAGATGGAAGCCCGCCTGAAGGTCAACCTGATGCTGATTCCGAACAAGCATCTGGAAACGCCGCATCACCACATCGAACGCCTGCGCCATGATGACCCGCGCCTGGAAGAGCTGAAGACCAGTTTCGAGCTGGTTGAAGCCCCGGCCACGAACGCGCCCTGGCAGCCCCGCGAAAGCGAAATCAAGGCTCGTCCGGAAGCGCTGGTCAAGGGCATCACGCCCTCGCAGCCGGCTCCCGTGTCGACGCCGGCAGCTCCTGTTGCCGCACCGGCAGCGCCGGCCGCCGCCGGTGGCTTGGGTGGCTTGTTCAAGCGCCTGGTTGGCTGGCTGACCGGCAATGCCGATACCGCCAAGCCCGCAACGCCCGCCGCTCAGGAAGACAGCGCCAAGCGCGCCGCTTCCGGCCGTGGCAAGGGCCGTGCCGGCCATGACGGCCAGGAACGCCGTGGCGAACGCCATGGTTCGGACCGCAACCGTGGCAACCGCCGTGGCGAAGCGCGCGGTGAAGGCGCCGAGGGCAGCGAAGGCGGCCGTCATCACGTCCGTGGCAACCGCCGTCCCGAAGGCGAGCGCCAGGAACGCGGCGACCGCAACAACCGCAACGAGGCCCGTGGCGACCGCGACAACCAGACCGCCCAAACGGCTCTGGCGTCGAACCGCCCCGACCAGGCTGATCTGGCCAATGGCGAGGACACCGGCGCTGGCCGTAACCGCCGTCGTGGCCGTGGCCGCAACCGCCGTGAAGAAGGCCAGTCCGATGCGCCGATGAGCGAACAGGAAAGCATGGTCGCCGCGCTGGCGCAGTCCGTTGCGACTGCCCTGCCCGACACCAAGCCCGCCACTGAAGCCGCAGCCGACGCCGATGCCGCCGACCAAACTGATGGCTTCCCGACCGCTGAAGGCGCAGAAGGTGCTGCCGATCCCGAACGCAAGCGCCGCCGCCGCCGCAGCCGTCGTGGCCGCCGCAGCCAGGATGAAGCAGGTCTGGCAGGCAGCGACGAGCAACTGGAAGACGGTTCGGATGACGACGCTGGCGAACAGGCTGAAGGCGTAGCCGCCGAAGCCGCGCCCGCCGAAGCTGCCGCTCCCGCTCCGGTGCAAGCCGCCCAGATCGACGCCGCTCCGGCACAGGCTGAAACCGCCCCGGCCGCTCCGGTCCAGGTTGTTGAAACCAAGGTAACGGAAGCGCAGGTCATTGAAGCCCAACCGGCCGCCGAACAAGCCGCCGTCGAAGCGCCCAAGGCCGAGCCCGTGCAAGTTGCCGCTGAAGCCCCCAAGGCCGAACCCGTGCAAACCGCCGCTCGCGACGTCACGCAACCTGTGGCCGTTGAACCCGCCAGCCAGGTGTCCGTGCCTGCCGCGCCGGTTGAAGCACCGGCTCACGCCGCTGCGGAACCCGTCGTGACGGCGCCGGCCGCTCCGGTCGCTGAAGCTCCGGCTCCGGCTCCGGCTCCGGCTCCGGCTCCGGCTCCGGCTGCCGCAGCACCGGCTGTCGTAGCACCGGCTGCCCCGGCCCCTGCCGCACCGACGCAAGCGCAACAGCCGATCGTGGTGCCGGCCGCCACGCCGTCCGCCAAGGCTCAAGCGCTGCATGACGTCGTCAACGCTGCCGGCCTGAAGTGGGTTGAAACCGACCCCGACCGTCACGCTCAGACGCAACTGCGCATCGCCGCCGCGCACTCGCCGACCCGCCTGGGCCGCGAGCGCAAACCGGTCGCGCAAGTGTCGAACGAACCGCTGGTTCAAGTCGAAACGCGCCACTAAGCCGCTCGGCACGAAAAAGCCCCCGTCCACACGACGGGGGCTTTTTTTTGGACGCGACGGGCGATGCTGTCAGCGCGCAATAAAAAAAGCCCTCGCAGTTGCGAGGGCTTTCAGCATTGAACCGCCTGCGATCAGAACTGGTACGTATAAGTCAGCTGCACCAGATCCAAACCCGGGTTCGGACGCTTGATGCTGGCGTTGGAGAAGTGCGAATAGCGCACGCCAATGCGGTTGTTCGGGGTCAGCAGAAAGCCCAAGCCAACGTGGTCACCAAACTGGAAGGCGGTGCTGATGTTTTCGTCAGCAAAACGCGTGCTGGAGAACAATGTGGCGCCGATACCGGCCTCGAGGTAGAAACGTTCACCCGTCCACCAACGGAACATCGGAATGGCGTTGAGCTGCCAGACATGGCCCGGCGAACGCGAGCCATCGGCCTGCCAGTAGGACGCACCCAGTTCGGGCGTGAGGTCCAGGCGGCCCCAGTTGCCACCAAATTGATACGTCCACACGGACGGGGTCTCGTAGTTCAGCGTCAGGCGCTTGTAGTGGTCGCCAATGCCGTAGTGCAGACTGACGCCGCCTTGCGTGCCGGTTGAGGATTGGGCGCTTGCAAGCGTTGCAGCGCCGGCCAAAGCCAAACCGACAAGGCGCGTGAGCATTTTCTTTTTGGTCGACAGCATCAGGTAACTCCGTGGATTTCTGGACTAGTTGGCAACATATCAAAATCCGGGTCGGATAGCTCGACGATTGTCGCAATATGGCAACAAATATCTGTGGAAAACACTGTTCCGAAAAGCATGGTCACACTCGAAACACCCTCCGGCCGTCCCGGGTAACACGCACTAGCGGCGCCAAAGCAAATGCCGCCGTCAGACAATGGCCTGACGGCGGCATGTTTTTACAGCAGACGCGAAAGGCCTCAGGCCGTCACGACATCCGCCGGCTGGTTGGTCAGCAACGCCAGCAGACGCGCGATTTCCTCGCGCAGCTGGCGACGGTCAATGACCATGTCGATCGCGCCCTTCTGCAGCAGGAATTCAGCGCGCTGGAAGCCTTCAGGCAGCTTCTCGCGCACGGTCTGTTCGATCACGCGCGGGCCGGCGAAGCCGATCAGCGCCTTGGGCTCGGCGATGACCACGTCGCCCATGAAGGCGAAGCTGGCCGACACGCCGCCCATGGTGGGGTCGGTCAGCACGCTGATGAACGGCAGGCCGGCCGCCGACAAGCGGGTCAGCATGGCGTTCGTCTTGGCCATCTGCATCAGCGACAGCAGGCTTTCCTGCATGCGCGCGCCACCCGAGGCAGCCACGCAGATGAACGGCGTCTTGTTGTCCAGGGCAGCCTGGGCGCCGCGCGCAAAGCGCTCACCCACCACCGAGCCCATGGAACCGCCCATGAATTCGAATTCGAAGCAGGCCAGGGTGGCCGGCACGCCGCGAATGGAACCGCTCATGACCACCAGCGCATCGGTTTCACCGGTTTGCTTGACGGCCTCTTGCAGGCGTTCGGGATACTTGCGGGTGTCCTTGAACTTCAGCGTGTCGACCGAGCGCGTGGTCTGGCCGATTTCAACGCGGCCTTCCATGTCGAGCAGCGAATCAATGCGGGCGCGCGCGCCGATGCGCATGTGATGGTCGCACTTGGGGCACACGTGCAGATTGGCCGCCAAGTCTTCGCTGTACAGCACCGATTCGCACGACGGGCATTTCACCCAAAGGCCTTCGGGAACGCGGCGGGCGCCGCTGTCGCTGGTTTTATTGATGCGAGGAGGCAGGAGTTTTTCGATCCAGCTCATTGTTATTTCATCCCGTTAGAGGTCGCGCCGGGCCGCTCAGGCCGACGCGTCGTCTCGTTTGACTTGATCCAGCGCTTGCCGGATGGTGCGCAGCCAGCCGCCGGCGGCGGTGACTGCTGCGTCGGTTTTCTGGTCAGCCGGGGCATTCGCCGCCGCCTGCTCCATGGTTTCAATCAATTTGCTGCCGATGACGACCGCGTCCGCCACGCGCGCCACGCGTTGGGCGCTTTCGGCGTCGCGGATGCCAAAGCCCACGCCAACCGGGATGTCGCGGATATGGCGGCGGATGACGGCAACGCGTTCAGCCACGTCGTCGGTATTCAGCGAGCCCGCGCCCGTGACGCCCTTGAGCGACACGTAATACACGTAGCCGCGCGCCACGTCCGCCACGGCCTTGATGCGGTCTTCGGTGGAGGTGGGAGCCAGCAGGAAAATCGGGGCAATGCCGTGTTCGCCCAGCGTGCCGGCGAACTCGATGACTTCTTCGGGCGGGTAATCGACGACCAGCACGCCATCCACCCCGGCACGCTCGGCGTTGACGGCGAATGCCGTCTGGCCCATGCGTTCGATCGGGTTGGCGTAGCCCATCAACACCACCGGCGTGGTGGTGTCCTGCTGGCGGAATTCTGCCACCAGCTCCAGCACCCGGGCCAGGCCCACGCCCTGCGCGATGGCGCGATCGGCGGCGCGTTGGATCACAGGGCCGTCGGCCATGGGATCGGAAAACGGCACGCCAAGCTCGATGACATCGGCGCCGGCGTCGACCAGCGCGTGCATCAGGGGTACGGTGGCCGCGGGCGAGGGATCGCCCGCCGCGATATAGGGGATCAGCGCTGCGGCGCGACCGGATTCGGCGGCGCGCGCGAAAGCGGCAGCGATACGATCAATGCGAGTTGTCATGGTGTTAGAGCTCGATACCGGCACGTTCGGCGACGGTATGCATGTCTTTGTCGCCACGGCCCGACAAGTTGACCAGGATGATCGCGTCGCGCGGCAGCGTGGCGGCCATCTTCACCGCTTGCGCGATGGCGTGCGAGGACTCAAGCGCCGGCATGATGCCTTCGATGCGGCAGCAGTCGTGAAACGCCTTCAGGGCCTCATCGTCGGTGATCCCCACGTATTCCGCGCGGCCCGAGTCTTTCAGCCAGGCATGTTCGGGACCCACGCCGGGGTAATCCAGGCCAGCGGAAACGGAATGCGTTTCCTGGACCTGGCCGTCGGCGTCCTGCATGACATAGGTACGGTTGCCGTGCAGCACGCCCACCTGGCCCGCGGCCAGCGATGCGGCGTGCTTGCCGCTGTCCATGCCCTCGCCCGCCGCTTCGACGCCAATCAGGCGCACGTCTTCGTAGGGGATGTAGGGATGGAAGATGCCCATGGCGTTGGAGCCGCCGCCCACTGCCGCCACGACGTAGTCGGGCTGGCGGCCGATGGCTTCCGGCATCTGCGTCAGGCATTCGTTGCCGATGACGGTCTGGAAATCTCGCACCATGCGGGGATAGGGGTCGGGACCCGCCACCGTGCCAATGATGTAGAACGTGTTTTCGATGTTGGTGACCCAGTCGCGCATGGCTTCGTTCAGCGCGTCTTTCAGGGTGCGCGAACCGGAAGTGACCGGCACCACCGTGGCGCCCAACAGCTTCATGCGGTAAACGTTCGACGCTTGGCGGCGGATATCTTCGCTGCCCATGTAGACGACGCATTCCATGCCGTAGCGGGCCGCCACCGTGGCCGTAGCCACGCCGTGCTGGCCAGCGCCGGTTTCCGCGATGACGCGCGGCTTGCCCATGCGCTTGGCGAGCAGCGCCTGGCCAATGCAGTTGTTGACCTTGTGCGCGCCGGTGTGGTTCAGGTCTTCGCGCTTGAACCAGATCTGGGCGCCGCCCAGCATCTCGGACCATCGGCGGGCATGGTAGACCGGGCTGGGCCGGCCGACAAAATGCTTGAGTTCGTAGTTGAACTCTTCCAGGAAGGCGGGATCGACACGGTAATGGTCATAGGCTGCGCGCAGCTCGTCGAGCGCGTGCATCAGCGTTTCCGCCACGAAAACACCGCCATAGGGACCAAAATGGCCCTTGGCATCCGGAAAGTCGTAAGGTTTCACCAAGCATCTCCCCCGGTATCGCGACAGACCACTGCCGGCCGCAAATCCGGTTTGCAACCCGACATTTTACCTGACCCGGGCGCGGCCGGGGCGGGAAGCCCCCAGCCCCGGCCGCGCCCGGATTGCCCTTAGCGCCACTTGGCGTGAATTACAGCGATTGGCCCAGGCGGAGCAGGAAGGTCTCGCACGACGCCATTTGGTCCACGGCGACATATTCGTTGGGCTTGTGGGCCTGTTCGATATGGCCGGGGCCGCAAACGACCGTAGGAATGCCGATGCCCTGGAACAAACCGGCTTCGGTGCCATAGGCCACCTTGCGGGTGGTGCGGTCTTCGGTCAGCGCGCGCACCAGCTGGGTGATGGCGGCTTCTTCCGACGCTTCCAGCGCGGGGGCCGCGGCGCCCGTTTCGATTTCGATGGACGCGCCGTCGAACTCGGACTTCATGCGCGGCAAGAGCTCATCGCGCACGTATTTTTCAACTTCTGCCTGGATCTCATCGGGCTGCATGCCCGGCAGGTTGCGGAATTCGTAGGTGAATTCGCACAGCTCAGGGATGGTGTTGACCGCGATGCCGCCACGGATCTGGTTGGTGGTCATCGTGGAGAACGGCACGTCGTAGAACTGATCGTACGGGCCGTTGGCCTTGAAGCTGTCGGCCAGGTCGCGAATACGGCAGATCAGGCGGGCGGCGTACTCGATGGCGTTGCAGCCGCGCGGGGTCAAGGACGAATGCGCCGCCTTGCCGTGCACCTTGCAGCGGAACAGGTTGATGCCCTTGTGGGCCACCACCACCTGCATGCCCGTGGGCTCACCCACGACGCAGCCTTCGGGGCGGATGCCGCGTTCCAGCAGATCGGCCAGCATGTAGGGCGCGCCCGCGCAGCCCACTTCTTCGTCATACGAGAAGGCCAGGTGGATTGGCTTCTTGCGCGGCATGGCCAGAAATTCCGGCACCAACGCCAGCGAGCCGGCGATGAAACCCTTCATGTCGCACGCGCCGCGGCCATACAGCAGGCCGTCTTTTTCGATGAGCTTGAACGGGTCCGAGGCCCAATCCTGGCCATCCACGGGCACCACGTCAGTGTGGCCCGACAGAACGATACCGCCCTGCTGGTTGCCGTCTTGCGCCGGCAACGTGGCGAACAGGTTGGCCTTGGTGCGCTCGGGATTGTGCGCCAGCCACGCATCGACGCCCTGGCCCTTGAGCCAATCGCGGACGGTTTCGATCAGGGCAAGATTGGAATTGCGGCTGGTGGTGTCGAAACCCACCAGCGTTTCCAGCCAGGTGCGCGCGTTCATGTGACTTCTCTGCTTTTGGGAAAAACAGAAGTGTAAAGCCAGGAAGCGCCCACGTCTCGGACGGCGCCCGGCACTGTTCACGGGTTAAGCGCCTAGAATGTCGCCCGGATTGGAATAACACCCCCAAGGAGAAACCGTGCAGCACAAAGCAGTTCCCACACGCAACATCGTGGCCGCAGTGATAGGCAACGCCCTCGAATGGTATGACTTCCTGGTGTTCGCGTTCATGACGCCGATCATCGCGAAGCTCTTCTTTCCCACCGACCCCAACCTGCCGGGCAGCGAACTCAACGCCATCCTGATGACGACCGCCATCTTCGGCGTCGGTTTCTTCATGCGCCCCGTGGGCGGCATCATCCTGGGCATGTACGGCGACAAAAAAGGCCGCAAGGCCGCGATGGTGATGGTGACCTCGCTGATGGCGGTGTCCATCGCGCTGATCACGGTTGCCCCGACGTACCACGCCGCCGGCATCCTGGCCCCGATCTTCATCCTGATCGCGCGCCTGTTGCAGGGTTTCTCGGCGGGCGGTGAATTCGGCACGTCGACGGCGCTGCTGATTGAAATGGCCCCAAACGGCAAACGCGGCTTCTACGGCTCGTGGCAGATGGCCGGCCAGATGCTGGCGCTGCTGATCGGCGCGGCTTGCGGCACGCTGATCACCGAGTTCTTCACGCAAGAACAGATCGCCGCCTGGGCCTGGCGCATTCCGTTCGCCTTCGGCCTGGTCATTGTTCCCATCGCCATCTATATCCGCAAGAACGTCGACGAAACCGACGTCTTCAAGAAGATGCAGGAAGAAGACCGCCAGGCCGCCGCGCGCGGTGAAGTGCAGCGCCTGAGCCTGGTTCAGATGGTCAAGACCCACACGCGTGAAACGATGATCGGCGTGGGCCTGGTCGTGACCGCCACGGTGTCCATCTACATCACCTTCACGTATCTGGTGACGTACTCCACGCAAATCCTGAAGCTGCCGATGAAGGAAACCTTCATGGTGCAGATGGCGGGCGCGGCGCTGATGGTGCTGATGACGCCGTTCATGGGCGCATGGTCCGACCGCATCGGCCGCCGTCCGCTGGTGATCAGTTCGCTGATCGGCTACCTGATCGTGCTGTATCCGCTGTACTACTGGCTGTCGGACGCCCCGTCGATCGGCCGCCTGCTGACGGTGCAGATCGTCGTGTGCTTCTTCGTGTCGGCCTTCTTCGGCGTGTTCAGCACGGTGATGGCGGAATTGTTCCCGGCACGCGTACGTTCCGTGGGCTTGTCGCTTGCCTATAACGTGGCCGTGATGATCTTCGGCGGTTTCGCGCAGTTCATCGTGACGTGGCTGATCAAGACCACCGGTTCGCCGATGGCGCCGGCCTACTACGTGATGTTCGGCGTGGCGCTGGGCCTGATTGCCGCGTTCTTCATGCGCGAACGCGCGCACGAGCAACTGGACCACTAAAGCTTGAACCCCCACGGCCGCCTGGCCCTGGGGGTTTTCGTCCTACCGGCGCGTTGCCGAGGACACGCCCGCCACTTCGGCCAAGGCGTCCAGCGCACGGGCGAGCGATTCGCCCCCGCGCACTTCCACCGTGAACACCATATGAGCCAGCGACTGCTTGCTCTGCGTATTCACCCCCACCACGTTCAGGCGCAGCCGCGCAAAAACTTCGGACAGGTCGCGCAACAGACCGGGACGGTCGTGCGCGCGCACGCTGACGTCCACCGGATAGAACGTGTCTGAGGTTTCGCCCCAGGCCACTTCAATGACGCGCTCGGGTTCGCGCGCGGCCAAGGCCAGATAGCTGTGGCAGTCGCTGCGATGAATCGACACGCCGCGCCCCCGCGTGACGAAGCCCGCAATGGCGTCGGGCGGCGCGGGGCGGCAGCAGCGCGCCAACTGCGTCAGCAGCGAACCCACCCCCACCACCAGCACGCCGCTCTTGCCGCTTTTCTCGGCGCTGCCCGCGCTGGCGTTGCGCAACGCGGCAGGCTGGGGTTCCACCGCGGGACCGGGCTGCTGGAAAACACTGTCGATCTGGCGCAGGCTGAACTCTTCCTTGGCCGCCGCAACGTACAGGTCGTCGGCGCGCGCAAAGCCCAGGTTTTGCGCCAGCTGTTCCAGATTGACGGCCGTCTTGCCCAGCCGCTGCAATTCTTTTTCAACCAAGGCCTGGCCTTGGGTGATGCGTTGCTGCAATTCAATGGCGTTGAACCACATGCGCACCTTGGCGCGCGCCCGCGGGCTGGCCAGGAACCCCAACTGGGGATTGAGCCAGTCGCGCGAAGGCCCGCCCGACTTGGCGGAGATGATCTCCACGGTCTGCCCGGTCGACAAGTGCGTTTGCAGCGGCACCATCTGCCCGTCGACACGCGCGCCTCGGCAGCGGTGGCCCAGGTCCGTGTGCAGGTGATAGGCGAAGTCCACCGGCGTGGCGCCTGCGGGCAGCTCGATCACGCGCGCTTGCGGCGTCAGCACGTAGATGCGTTCGTCCGTGTGCGCGGGCGCCTTCACCGCATTGCGATTCTTGCTGGACCCCGGCTTGCCCGAGGCGCTTTTGCCGGATTCCGCTTTGCCCCCGGGCTTGCCAGGCTCTTGGCCCGACCCGTTTCCGGACTCGAGTCCCGACGCCTGCCCCGGCTCTGCACCGCCTTCGACATCGCTGTTCCAGGCCAGCAGCTGGCGCATCCACGCCAGTTGGCGATCGTATTCACTAGAGGCCGCAACCTGGCCGCCCTTCGCGCCCGCTTCCTTGTAGCGCCAATGCGCGGCCATGCCGTATTCGGCGAACTGATGCATCTCGCGCGTGCGAATCTGCACTTCGAACGGGCGGCCGTCATCGTCCGCCACCACGGTATGCAGCGAGCGATAGCCATTGGGCTTGGGCCGCGAGATGTAGTCGTCGAACTCGTCGGACAGTGGCGTCCACATTTCGTGCACCAGCCCCAACGCCGTATAACAGGCGCGCACGTCTTCGACGATGATGCGCAGCGCGCGCAAGTCGTACATGTGCGAGAAGTCCAGGCGCTTGACCCGCATCTTGTTCCAGATGCTGTAAATGTGCTTGGGCCGGCCGCTGACTTCGGCGTCGATGCCGCTCTTGGCCAACGCCGTTTGCATGCGCTCGATGGCGCCCGCAATGAAGGCTTCGCGCTCAACCCGCTTTTCTTCCAGCAATCGGGCGATCTGCTTGTAGCGGTCGGGCTCCAGGAAGCGGAAAGCCAGGTCTTCCATTTCCCATTTGATCTGCCAGATGCCCAGCCGGTTTGCCAGTGGCGCATACAGATCCAGCGTTTCCTGCGCGAACCCGGTCGAGCACGGCGCCTTGCTTTCCGCGTGCCAACGCAAGGTGCGCAGCCGCGAGGCCAAGCGCATCAGCACGATGCGCAGGTCGGCCGCCATGGCCAGCAGCATCTTGCGCTGCATTTCCTTTTGCGAACCGCTTTCGGCTTCGGCGTCGCTGGCCTGGCGGGCCACCACGCCCAGCCGCAACAGGGCGCGCGTGCCTTGCACCAGCCGCGCCACTTCGGCGCCGAAGGCGGTGGCGACGGGGTCGTTGCGCAAGGCGGGCGCGGGCGCCATCAAGTCGGTGGGCAAGGCGGCCAGCAGCGCGGCGGCGCGCGTGGCGGCGTCGGTATGCAGGGCCGCCAAGATGCGGACGACGCCGGCGCCGTGGCTGGCCAACGGCTCGCCGGTCAGCGCGTGCTGGCCTTCAAAGCGCGGGATGGCCCAGGCGACGGCCCGGTCAATCAGCGCCAGGCCATCGGCGTCCAGGCCCGCCCCGACCTCCTGCCGCCAGGAAGCGTCAAAAGGCGAAGGCGCATCGATAACAGGCGGGGCGGACATGAAGGGCGTCGTGCTGGGGTTGGTTGATATCCCGACACTCTACACTAGGGTTTGATCACTCAGAATCCCCTGCCATATCCCGATATATAGAAGGAACCCAAGCTTATGTTGCGCTGGCTCAAGGGCCGGGGCGCCCGCGCGTCCGAAGTGGCCGAGATGCAAGCCCGCATCTCGCCCGAACTGTGGCGGCAGGTGCTGGATGCCCACCCTTTCCTGGCGGCGTTGAACGCCGATGAAACCGCTCAGCTGCTCGCGCGGTCGGCCTGGCTGCTGGCCAGCAAGACCATCAATGGCGCGCAGGGCCTGGACGTCTCGGACTTCATGCGGCTGTCGATTGCCGCGCAGGCCAGCCTGCCCATCCTGAATCTTGCGCCTGAGCTCTATGAGGGCTGGGACGAAATCATCGTGTATCCGGCCAGCTTCCGTATTCCGCGTTCGCGCCAGGACGATGACGGCGTGGTTCACGAGTACATCGAAGATGCGGCGGGCGAAGCATGGGAAGGCGGCCCGCTGGTGCTCTCCTGGGAGGACACGCAGTTGTCTGACGGTGGCTTCAATGTCGTCATCCATGAGTTCGCCCATAAGCTGGACCTGCGTTCCGGTTTTGCGGATGGCATGCCGTCGCTGGCCGCGCATCCGGATCTGAAACCACAGGTATGGCGCCGCGTGTTGGACGACAGCCTTGACCGCTTCATCGCCGCGCTCGATGCCGTGGAAGCCGCCATTCCGCGCGACGTGGACCCCGAAAGCGAAGAAGCCGACGCCTGGTACGGCCAATTGCCGATGGACCCGTACGCGGCCACGGACGAGGCGGAATTCTTCGCGGTCAGCTCCGAACACTTCTTCGTGGACCCGTTCCCGATGCAGCAGGCGCTGCCCGAATGGTATGACCTGCTGCGGGCCTATTACCGGCAGGACACCTTGGCGCGCTACGCATGAAGCAGCTGCTGATCGTCTGGCATTCGCGCACCGGCGCGGCAAGGCAAATGGCCGAGGCCGCAGCGCGTGGCGCGCAAGCCGCCGCGGCCGAACTCGACCTGGCGGACGCCTTGTGCGTGAAGTTGCTGCGGGCCTCCGACGTTGAAGCCGACGCTTTGCTGGCAAGCCAAGGCTATCTGTTCTGCGCGCCCGAAAACCTGGCAAGCCTGAGCGGCGAGATGAAGGAGTTTTTTGATCGCAACTACTACGCCGTGCTCGACCGCATTCAGGGCTTGCCCTACGCCTGCGCGATCAGCGCCGGCAGCGATGGCACGGGCGCCGCGCGTCAGGTGGAACGGATTTGCACCGGATGGCGGCTGAGCGCGGTGGCGCCTGCATTGATCGTGAATCTGGGTGCGCAGACGCCCGAACAGATCGTGGCGGAAAAGACGGTGCCGGCGGCGGAACTCTCGCGCTGCGACGCCTTGGGCGGCCTGCTGGCGGCAACGCTGTTGATGGGGGAATAACGCCCCTTCGCGTTGGCACAGGCGCGTGCAAGGCCCAAAGAAAAAGCCCTTCGGCATGCCGAAGGGCTTTTCACTTGCGGGCGGCAGTCGCTTAGATAGCGGCCGTCACAATGATCTCGACCTTGAAATCCGGGTTGGCCAGGCGGGCTTCAACCGTGGCGCGCGGAGGCGAATTGCCGTCAGCGACCCAGGCGTCCCATGCCTTGTTCATGCCGTCGAATTCCTTGATGTTGGCCACGTAGATCTGGGCCATCAGGATCTTGGTCTTGTCGGTGCCGGCTTCGGCCAGCAGGCGATCGATCGTCGCCAGCACTTGCTCGGTCTGGCCGGTGATGTCCAGCTTGGCGTCGTCCGGCACCTGGCCTGCCAGGTACGCGACACCGTTGTACACGGCCATGTCCGACAGGCGCTTGGCGACGTGGAAGCGCTTGATGCTGCTCATGAATATTCCCCTAGAGTCGAGTTGGGTTGATGAAACTGGAAACCAGCAATTTACCCCGAGCCGCCCTCAGGCGGGAGGCAACTGAAACACCTGGCGCAGATACGCCAGATAGGCGGGGTCGTCGCACATGGTTTTTTCTGGCGCATCGGACACCTTGGCCACCGGCTGGCCATTGCAGCGGACCATCTTCATGACGATCTGCAATGGTTCGTGGCCCAGGTCGTTGGTCAGGTTCGTGCCGATGCCGAAAGACACCTTGCAGCGGCCCGAGAACTGGCGGGCCAGCTCGATTGCGCGCGGGAAGGTCAGCGAATCCGAGAACACCAGCGTCTTCGCGCGCGGGTCCACGCGGTTCTTGCGGTAGTGCTCAAGCAAGCGTTCGCCCCAGACGAAGGGGTCGCCGGAATCGTGGCGGGCGCCGTCAAAGAGCTTGCAGAAATACATGTCGAAGTCGCGCAGGAACGCGTCCATGCCGTAGACGTCCGACAGCGCAATGCCGAGGTCGCCCCGGTATTCCTTGGCCCAGACTTCCAGCGCAAACACCTGCGAGTCGCGCAGCCGCGGCCCCAGCGCCTGGCACGCCTGCAAGTATTCGTGGCCCATCGTGCCCAGCGGCAGCACTTCATGCTGCTTGGCCAGCAACACGTTGCTGGTGCCTGCAAAATGCTCGCCCATCTGGGCCTTCATGGTGGACACCACTTCCTGGTGCCAGACCTTGGAGAAGCGGCGGCGCGTGCCGTATTCAGCCACGCGGAAATCGGCCAGCGCCGGGTCGTCCAGCACCAGGTGCATCTTGGATTGCAGACGCTGGCGGCCTTCTTCCCAATCGGGGTTCTTGCGCGTGTTGCGGAAGTAGACCTCGTTGACGATGGCCAGCACCGGGATCTCGAAGAGAATCGTGTGCAGCCACGGGCCTTTCACTTCAATGGCGATCTCGCCCGGCGCATCGCCTTCAGTGATGTGGATGCAGCGCTCGGGCAGATGGAACAGGCCAAGAAAGTCGACGAAGTCGCTCTTGATGAAGCGCAAGCCGCCCAGATAATCCAGCTCATCCTGGGTGAAGCGCAGCTGGCACAGCTGGTGCACTTCTTCGCGGATTTCATCCAGGTAGGGGCGCAGATCGGCCCCAACGGTGCGGCACTTGTAACGGTACTCGACCTGTGCAGCGGGGAACTGATGCAGTACCACCTGCATCATGCTGAATTTATACAGATCGGTGTCGAGCAGCGAAGTGATTATCATGATTGCGCGTATCGGTTTCGCGACACCATAGCATAGAGAACCGGGGGTTCAGGGCCATGGGCCACGAAGTCAATACGGGTATTACCGGCACATCGGGCGCGCATTGGGTAAAATCCGCCCAACAAGACACAAATGCCGCCGATCCCGGAGTTCCTGAATGACCCACGTTGTCACCGAAAACTGTATTAAGTGCAAGTACACCGATTGCGTTGATGTGTGCCCGGTGGACTGTTTTCGTGAGGGTCCGAACTTCCTCGTGATTGATCCCGACGAATGCATCGACTGCGCCGTCTGCATCCCGGAATGCCCGGCCAATGCGATCTACGCCGAAGAAGACGTGCCGCAAGACCAACTGAATTTCATCGCGCTGAACGCTGAGCTCTCGCCCGAGTTCGCCAGCATCAGCCGCGCCAAGAAGCCCCTGCCGGACGCCGACGACTGGAACGGCAAGCAGGACAAGCTGCAATTCCTGGAAAAATAATCCGCGATAGCTGGCTGCCGCCTGGCAGCCGGTTTCGTGCGATGCCCCGATGACCGACGACTCCAAATACACGCGCCAAACCGTCACTCAGATCCACACCTGGGTGCCCGACAAGCTGTTCTCATTGCGCGTAACGCGCGACGACGCGTATACGTTCCTGCCGGGCCAGTTCGCCCGGGTCGGTTTACCCGGGGCTGATGATCCCCACGGCCCGCCCACGCTGTGGCGCGCCTACTCGATGGTGTCCGCCCCGCACGAGTCCGGGCTGGAGTTCTATTCCATCGTGGTTCCCGACGGCCTGTTCAGCCCCCGCATGGCGCAGTTGCGCCCGGGCGATGCCTTGTACGTCGAAAAAACGCCCTACGGTTTCCTGACGCTGGAACGCTTCGCGCCCGGCGGCGACCTGTGGCTTTTGGCTTCCGGCACCGGCCTGTCGGCCTACCTGTCGCTGCTGCGCGACCCCGCCACATGGCGCGCCTATCGCCGCATCATTCTGGTGCACGGCGTGCGCACCGTGGCGGAGCTGGCCTATCGCGAAGAAATCGAATCCTGGGGCGCGCGGCCGGAACTGGCCGAGGTGTTTGCGGCAGATCCGCAAAAGCTCATCTACCTGCCCATCGCCACCCGCGAAGCGCTGCCCGGCATGCCGCAAGAGCGCCTGACCACGCTGATCGCCGATGGCCGGCTAGAGCAGCTGGCCGGGCTGCCGCTGGACCCGGAGCAGGCGAAGATCATGCTTTGCGGCAACCCCGACATGCTGGCGGACGCTCGCAAGCTGCTGGGCGAACGCGGTTTCAAGCCGGGCCGCCGGGGCATTCCCGGCAACCTGGCAGTAGAAAATTACTGGTGATCCCGCACTGGCCGGCCTAGTGCATAAATCCTCCCTTTGGTCTCTATGCTGGGCAAAAAAACGCCCTAAACTGGTGCCTAAGGGGATGACGGGTCTCTTTTTAGCAACAGAATCCCGGTGTTTGCCGCAGTTTCTTTAGGCTGATTGGATATATCTTTAGTCCTCGGCGCAATAATCGGGGCACACGCTCGACCCAGAAGGACATCCTCCAAATGCTGTACCAATTGCACGAAATGCAGCGCGCCTTCCTGACTCCGTTCGCTGCATTCACGGATGCCGGTTCTCAGCTGTTCTCCAGTCCCTACAGTCCCCTCGCTTACACCCCGATTTCCCGCCAGATGGCCGCGGGGTACGAGCTGATGACGCGTATCGGCAAGGAATACCAGAAACCCGCCTGGAATCTTCCCACCACCGAGATCAACGGCAAGACCGTTCGCGTGACCGAAGCGCTGGCGTTGGACAAGCCCTTCTGCCGCCTGGTGCACTTTCACCGCGACGTGCGCCTCGCCGGCCGCGATGACCCCAAAGTGCTGCTGGTTGCCCCGCTATCGGGCCACCATGCGACCTTGCTGCGCGACACCGTGCGCGCCCTGCTGCCCAACCATGACGTTTATGTCACTGATTGGGTCGACGCCCGCATGGTGCCGCTAGCCGCCGGCCCGTTCCATCTGAACGACTACGTGCGCTACGTGCAGGATTTCATCCGCCACCTGGGCCCGGACGTGCACGTGATTTCGGTCTGCCAGCCCACCGTGCCGGTGCTGGCCGCCGTGTCGCTGATGGCCACCGCCAATGACCCCTGCCAGCCGCGCAGCATGGTCATGATGGGCGGCCCCATCGACCCGCGCCAGTCGCCCACGCAGGTGAACCGCCTGGCCACCACCAAGCCCTATTCGTGGTTTGAAAGCCAGGTGATCCACCCGGTGCCGCCGCGTTACCCGGGCGCGGGCCGCAAGGTCTACCCCGGCTTCCTGCAGCACGCCGGGTTCATGGCCATGAACCCCGACCGCCACATGAAGTCGCACTACGAGTTCTACCTGGACTTGCTGCGCGGCGACGACAGCGACGCCGAAGCGCACCGCCGCTTCTACGACGAATACAACGCAGTGCTGGACATGCCGGCCGAGTTCTATCTGGACACGATCCGCATGGTGTTCCAGGACTTCGCGCTGCCCAGCGGCACGTGGGAAGTCGACGGCCAGACCGTGCGCCCCGCCGACATCAAGAAGGTTGCGCTCTTCACCATTGAAGGCGAGCTGGACGATATCTCGGGCCAGGGCCAGACGCGTGCGGCCATCAAGCTGTGCAAGAACATTCCGGCCGAGCGCAAGTCGCACTACACGGCGCCGAACTGCGGCCACTACGGCATTTTCTCGGGCCGCCGCTGGCGCGAAATGATCTGTCCTAAAATTGCCGAATTCATCCGGCAATCGGCTTGACGACGGCACAGCGCCGTCCGGCAGGTGACGCGCGGGCCTGGCCCGCGCCTCCTCAAGCCTGATCCGTATTTCACGGGGCCCGCGTGGCCCCTTTTCTTTTATTGGCCTTACATGTCCTGTCGCTCACTTGCCGACCGCATCGACGCCTTGCTGCCCCAGACGCAATGCACCAAGTGCGGCTATGACGGCTGCCGGCCTTATGCCGACGCCATCGCGGACGGCTCAGCGCCGATCAACCGCTGCCCGCCCGGTGGCGACGACGGCATCGCCGCGCTGTCCGCCCTGCTGCAAACCCCCGCCCTGCCGCTGGACCTTGAGCACGGCGAACCCGGCCCGCTGCTGGTTGCCCGCATCGATGAATCGCACTGCATCGGCTGTACGCTGTGCATCCAGGCCTGTCCGGTCGATGCCATCGTGGGCGCCAACAAACACATGCATACTGTGCTGGCCGATTGGTGCACGGGCTGTGATCTGTGCGTGGCGCCCTGTCCGGTGGACTGTATTCAAATGGTGCCTGCCGGCCGCGCATGGACCGCAGAAGACGCCACCATCAGCCGCCAGCGGCATCGCAGCCACCAGGCGCGAGCCGAACGCCTGGCCGCCGACAACGCCCGCCTGATGGCGCCAGAGACACCCGCCGCCGCAAGTGCGCCCCCGCCCGCTACCGACGACGCGCAAAGCGAAGACCGCAAGCGCTCCGCCATTGAATCCGCGCTGGCCCGCGCCCGGGCCCGCCGTAATCCGACGCAGTCATGAACGCAGCCAAACGCCGTGAGATCTTCGCCCGCCTGCAAGCGGCCAACCCGAACCCCACGACCGAACTGGAATACGACACGCCGTTCCAGCTGCTGATCGCGGTGCTGTTGTCGGCGCAGGCCACCGACAAGTCAGTCAACATCGCCACGCGCAAATTCTTCCCGCAATACGGCACGCCCGAAGCGTTGCTGGCGCTGGGCGAAGAAGGCTTGTCCGATTACATCAAGACCATCGGGCTGTACCGCACCAAAGCCAAGAACACGATCGCCACCTGTCGGATATTGCTTGAGCATCACGGCGGCGAAGTGCCGCAAACGCGCGAGGCATTGGAATCGCTGCCGGGCGTGGGCCGCAAGACGGCCAACGTCGTGCTCAACACCGCATTCGGCCAGCCCACGATGGCGGTGGATACGCATATCTTTCGCGTGTCGAACCGCACCGGTATCGCGCCGGGCAAGAACGTGCTTGAAGTGGAAGACAAGCTCGTGAAATTCATTCCGCGCGAATATATCCAGGACGCTCATCACTGGCTGATCCTGCATGGCCGCTACATCTGCGTGGCGCGCAAACCGAAGTGCCCCCAATGCGGCATTTCCGATCTGTGTGAATTCAAACAAAAAACACCCGCGTAAACCCTGCGGTCCAAATAAGGCATTGTGATTTCAGCGAGCGGAAAACCGGGGTTTTCCCTCGCTGAATTTGTTTGATCAATTGATAAGAATCAACGCGTATTTGCTGCAATGCATTGCGCATGGAAAAGGGTTTTCCCGCCTTGCGCGGCGTGTATTGTCGGCCTGCCGACAATTGACCTTTCCGCACTGCAAAACCTATGTAAAACCCTCATGGAATTTTGATAAAGAGGTCCGCATACTCGCCGGCAACTCATCAGAAAACTACGAGACATCTCTGGTTTTCTGACCCCGCGGGGGTCTGTCGCAACGACGGCAGGCCGAGACCATATAAATACAACGCTGGTGCAGCGGACATGGATGACACAATCCTGGAGACAAAAGGCCTCACCAAGGAGTTCCGCGGATTCGTCGCGGTCAATGGGGTCGATTTGCGTATCAAGCGAGGCGAGATTCATGCCTTGATCGGGCCTAACGGCGCGGGCAAGACCACATGCTTCAACCTGCTTACCAAGTTCTTATCTCCCACGTCGGGAACCATCAAGTTCAACGGTATCGACATTACCGGCGAGCGCCCCGCGCAGATTGCGCGGCGTGGCGTGATTCGCTCGTTCCAGATTTCGGCGGTGTTCCCACACCTGACCGTGCTTGAGAACGTGCGCATCGGCTTGCAGCGCAAGACGGGGCTGTCGTTTCACTTCTGGCAAAGCGACAAGCGGCTGGCGTCCTTGAACGAGCCGGCGCGCGCGCTGCTTGAACAGGTGGACCTGGGCGCCTTTGCGAACGAGACCACGGTGAATCTGCCGTATGGCCGCAAGCGCGCGCTGGAAATCGCCACCACGCTGGCGATGGAACCCGAACTGATGCTGCTGGACGAGCCCACGCAGGGCATGGGCCACGAAGACGTGGACCGCGTCACGCAGCTGATCAAGCGCGTCAGCGCCGGGCGCACGATCCTGATGGTGGAACACAACATGAACGTCGTGTCCTCCATCGCCAACACCATCACCGTGCTCGCGCGCGGCTCGGTGCTGGCCGAAGGCACGTACGCCGAAGTCTCCCGCCATCCGGCCGTGATGCAGGCGTACATGGGCACCACCGACGGCGAACTTCAAGGAGCGCACGCATGAGCACCCCGGCACTGGAAATTTCAGGCTTGCAAGCCTGGTACGGGGAATCGCACATCCTGCACGGCGTGGATATGCGCGTGGGGCAAGGTGAAGTCGTCACGCTGCTGGGCCGCAATGGCGCCGGCCGCACCACGACGTTGCGCGCGATTCTCGGGCTGACGGGTTCCCGCAAGGGCTCGGTGCGCATTCACGGCACCGAAGCCATCGACCTGCCCACCTACAAAATCGCCCACCTGGGCGTGGGCTATTGCCCCGAAGAACGCGGCATCTTCGCCAGCCTGTCTTGCGAAGAAAACCTGCTGCTGCCGCCGGTCGTGGGTTCGCTGGGCGGCGGCATGTCGCTGGCCGAAATCTACGACATGTTCCCCAACCTGCAAGAGCGCCGGAATTCGCCGGGCACGCGCTTGTCGGGCGGCGAACAACAGATGCTGGCCGTGGCGCGCATTCTGCGCACCGGCGCCAATTTGCTGCTGCTGGACGAAATCTCCGAAGGCCTGGCGCCCGTCATCGTGCAGGCGCTTGCCCGCATGATCAAGACGCTGAAGCAGCGCGGCTACACGATCGTCATGGTCGAGCAGAACTTCCGCTTCGCGGCTCCGCTGGCTGACCGCTTCTATGTCATGGAGCACGGTCAGATCGTCGAGCATTTCGAAGCCGCAGAACTTTCAGAAAAACAGGACACGCTCAACGAATTGTTGGGCGTCTAAAACAACCTGTCATCCGCCGGACCCCCGGCAACACTACACCGTAGGGAAGAGGAGTCATCCCATGAAGCTGCACACCATCACTGCTGCACTGGCCATGGCGGGCCTGGGATTTGCAGGGGCAACCGCCCACGCGCAAGGTATCTCCGACGATGTCATCCGCATCGGCTTCATCACCGACATGTCGGGCGTGTATTCCGACATCGACGGCAAGGCTGGTCTGGACGCGATCCGCATGGCGATCGAAGACGCCGGCGGCACCATCAACGGCAAGAAGATCGAAGTTGTCTCGGCCGACCACCAGAACAAGGCCGACGTGGCGTCGGCGCGCGCACGCGAATGGTTCGACCAGCAGAAGGTCGACGTCATTGTTGCGGGCACGAACTCGGCCACCAGCCTGGCCATGGCGGCCGTGGCGGCTGAAAAGAAAAAGCCGTTCATCGCCGTGGGCGCGGGCGCATCCGACCTGACCAACGCGCAATGTTCGCCCTACACCGTCCACTACGCCTACGACACCGTGGCGCTGGCGCGCGGCACCGGTTCGGCGGTGGTGAAGGACGGCGGCAAGAGCTGGTTCTTCCTGACGGCCGACTACGCCTTCGGCCACGCGCTGGAACGCGACACCGTGGCGGTTGTGAAGGCTGCCGGCGGCGAGATCAAGGGCCAGGTGCGCGCACCGCTGGGCGCATCGGACTTCTCGTCCTTCCTGTTGCAAGCGCAAGCGTCCAAGGCGCAGATCCTGGGCATGGCCAACGCGGGTGGCGACACCATCAACACCATCAAGGCCGCCAATGAATTCGGCGTGACCAAGACGATGAAGATGGCCGGCCTGCTCGTGTTCATCAACGACGTGCACTCGCTGGGCCTGCAAGCCACGCAAGGCATGTACCTGACCGACGGCTGGTACTGGGATCAATCCGACGCCTCGCGCGCCTGGGCCAAGAAGTTTGAAGCCAAGGTCGGCCGCAAGCCGTCGATGCTGCAAGCGGGCGACTACTCGTCGACGATGTTCTACCTGAACGCCGTGAAGGCAACGGGCACGGACGACGCCGACACCGTCATCAAGTGGATGAAGTCGAACAAGATCAACGACTTCTTCACCCAAGGCGGCTATGTGCGCGAAGACGGCCGCATGGTCCATGACATGTACCTGATGCAAGTGAAGACCCCGGCCGAATCCAAGGGCCCGTGGGACTACTACAAGGTCGTGGCCACGCTGCCTGGCGACGAGGTCTACACCAAGCTGTCCGAGTCCACCTGCAAGCTGGTCAAGAAATAATTCCCGGCTCATGTGACCCCAAGGTGCGGCCCGGCGCGGGCCGCGGCCGCACCTTGAATTTGCTCGCTTCCATCCGTACGCGCAGGATTTTCACACGATGACTGACCTTTTCGGCATCCCTATACAGGCCTTGTTCGGCCAGCTATTACTGGGCCTGGTCAACGGTTCCTTCTATGCCATGTTGTCGCTCGGGCTTGCCGTGATCTTCGGGCTGCTGAACGTCATCAACTTCGCGCACGGCGCGCTCTACATGCTGGGCGCGTTCATCGCCTGGATGGGGCTGTCGTACCTGGGGTTGAACTACTGGATCATGCTGATCCTGGCGCCGCTGGTCGTGGGGCTGTTCGGCATACTGATCGAAAAACTATTGCTCAAGCATCTGTACAAGCTTGATCACCTTTATGGGCTGCTGCTGACCTTCGGCCTGACCTTGCTGATCGAAGGCCTGTTCCGCAGCTTCTACGGCGTATCGGGGCAACCGTACCCGACCCCCGAAGCGCTGCGTGGCGCGACCAACCTGGGCTTCATGATTCTGCCGAACTATCGCGGCTGGGTCGTGGCGGCGTCGGTGGTGGTCTGCCTGGCGACCTGGTTCGTCATTGAACGCACTCGCCTGGGCGCCCTGCTGCGCGCTGGCACCGAGAACCCGCGCCTGGTTGAAGCCTTTGGCGTGAACGTGCCGCGCATGATCACGCTGACCTACGGTTTCGGCGTGGCGCTGGCCGGCTTTGCGGGTGTGCTGGCTGCGCCCGTTTTGCAGATTTCGCCGCTGATGGGGTCCAACCTCATCATCGTCGTGTTCGCCGTGGTCGTGATCGGGGGCATGGGGTCCATCATGGGCGCCATCGTGACCGGGTTGGGCCTGGGCGTGATTGAAGGACTGACCAAGGTGTTCTGGCCCGAAGCGTCCAGCACCGTGGTGTTCATCATCATGGCCATCGTTCTGTTGATCCGCCCGGCCGGGCTGTTCGGAAAAGAAAAATGAATCGTCAATTCCTGGGCTATGCGGTACTGGCCGTCGTGGTGGCCGCTCTCCCCTTCCTGGGGGTGTACCCGATCTTCGCCATGAAGATCATGTGCTACGCGCTCTTTGCCTGCGCATTCAACCTGCTCTTGGGCTTTACCGGGCTCTTGTCGTTCGGGCACGCCGCCTTCCTGGGCAGCGCGGCCTACGCGGCCGGACACGCGATGAAGGTGTGGGGCTTTCCCACCGAGATCGGCCTGCTGTTCGGCGTGGGCGTGGCGGCGCTGCTGGGGCTGGCGATGGGCGCCATCGCCATTCGCCGCAGCGGCATCTACTTCGCGATGATCACGCTGGCGCTGGCGCAGATGGTGTTCTTCTTCTTCCTGCAAGCCAAGTTCACCGGCGGCGAAGACGGCCTGCAAAGCGTGCCGCGCGGCACCTTGCTGGGCATGCTGGATTTGTCCAAGGACATCAACCTGTACTACGTGGTGATGGGCATTTTCGTGCTGGGCTACTTCATCATCTGGCGCACGGTGAATTCGCCGTTCGGACAAGTGCTGCAAGCGCTGCGCGAGAACGAGCCGCGTGCGGTCTCGCTGGGCTATGACGTCGACCGCTTCAAGCTGCTGGCCTTCGTGCTGTCAGCCGCGCTGGCCGGGCTTGCCGGCGCCACCAAGACGCTGGTGTTCGTGTCGGCCACCTTGTCGGACGCCACCTGGCAGATGTCCGGGCTTGTCATCCTGATGACGCTGATCGGCGGGCTGGGCACCTTGACCGGCCCCATCCTCGGCGCCTTCATCGTGGTGCTGCTTGAGAACAAGGTGGGCGACTTCGGCCAGATGATGGCCAGCCTGACCGGTGTGGAATGGTTCCTGCGCCTGGGCGAATCGGTCACCATCGTGATCGGCCTGATCTTCGTCATCTGCGTGCTGGCCTTCCGGCGCGGCATCGTGGGCGAAGTCGGCGCCTTCATCGACCGCCGGCGCGCCGCCCGCGCCTGACCGCATTCCGCCTGCCCCTGCTTGTCACCCGGACGGGGCCGCATCATGCGGCCCCGTTTGCATTAGGGCCGCCACAAGCGCCCGTACAATAAAACGCACCCAACCCAACAGGTGCCTGACCATGCGCAACCCGCATCCGCTCGCCCCCGTCTCTGCCGCTTTGGCCTTGGCCGCGGCGCTGCTTGCTGCTCCCGCCGCGAATGCCGCCAGCCCGGCAGCAAGCCCTTCGGCAACCCCCACTTGTGAAGTCAACCGCCCCGTCCGCTTCAGCGGGCTGAACTGGGAGTCCAACCTGGTGTTGGCGGGCATCGAACGCTATGTGCTGGAACACGGCTACGGCTGCAAGACCACCGTCGAAATCGGCGAAACGCTGCCGATGCTGGCCGCGCTGCAACGCGGCGATGTGGATGTCACGCCCGAAGTCTGGCCGGGCCAGATCGAAGGCGCCTGGAAAAAGGCCCTGGCCAGCGGCAAGGTGCTGGGCGTGGGCCATGTGTATGACGCGGGCGAAGGCTGGTACGTGCCGCGCTATACCGTCGAACGCCATCCTGAATTGAAGTCTGCCGCCGACCTGGCGCGCATGAAAGACGTGTTCGCCGACCCCGAGGAACCGGGACGCGGCCGCATCTACGGCTGCCCCGCCGGCTGGGCCTGCGGCACCTTGAACGACAACCTGCTGCGTGCGTTGAAGCTGGACAAGGACTATTCGCTTTTCGCCCCCGGTTCCGGCGCGGCGCAAAAGGCGGCCATCGTGTCGGCGTACAAGCGCAAGCGCGATATCGTTTTCTATTACTGGACGCCCACGTCGCTGGTGGGTGCGCTGGACCTGGTGAAACTGGAACTGCCCGCCTTCGACCAGACGGCCTACACCTGCATGACCGATCCCAAATGCGCCAACCCCGTCGCCACAGAGTTCAAGCCCAATCCGGTCGTGACCGGCGTGAACGCGGCGTTTGCGAAGGACGCGCCCAAGATCGCGGAATTCCTCAGCAAGCTGACCGTGCCGGATGACGCCATCAACGCCACCTTGGGCTGGCTGGAAACGGAAGGCAAAGAACCCGAAGACGCCGCGCGCTACTTCCTGAAGCAGTACGGCCCCGTCTGGCGGCAATGGATGCCGGCAGATGCCGCTGATCGTGTGCAGGCCGCATTGGCCAGTGAATGACGCACGAATGACGTGCGAATGACGTGCGATGGCGCGCCAACCTTGCCCGCCGCCTCATGTATCCTGACGTTTCGGCGCCGCCCCGGTAATGCCTCGGTATTGCCCCGGCTGCGTCACCCTACACAAGTGAAGGAAGATAAGCATGGACGCCCTGTATTGGCACAACGGTCACTGGACCACCGAAAACCCCAAACTGCTCGGCCCCGCCGACCACGCCTTCTGGATGGCCAGCATGGTCTTCGACGGCGCGCGCGCTTTCCGCGGCCTGACGCCTGACCTGGACCTGCACTGCCAGCGCGTTGTGCGTTCGGCTGAAAAGATGCTGATGAAGCCGCAGATGGATTGGGAAACGATCCAGAAGCTGTGCCTGGAAGCCGTGGCCAAATTCCCTGAAGGCACCGAGCTCTACATCAAGCCGATGTTCTATTGCGCCGACGGCTTCCTGTTGCCGGATGCCGACAAGACGCAATTCGTGCTGCACGTGTTCAAGGTGCCGATGCCGGGCGAACAAGGTTTCTCGGCCTGCTTCTCGAGCTTTGCTCGGTCGTGGCCGAACATGGCGCCCACCGACGCCAAGGCCTCCTGCCTGTACCCCAATGGCCAGCGCGCCATCCGCGAAGCCGCCGAAAAGGGTTTCGACAACGCCATCATGCTGGACGGCGCGGGCAACATCGCGGAATTCGCCACCAGCAATTTGTGGCTCGCCAAGAACGGCGTGGTGTCCACGCCGGTTGATAACGGCACGTTCCTGAACGGCATTACGCGCCGCCGCGTGCTGGCGCTGCTGAAGGCCGATGGCGTTGAAGTGCAAGAGCGCAGCCTGACCCGCGCCGATGTCGAAGAAGCCGACGAAGTGTTCTCGTCCGGCAACTACGGCAAGGTGGTCCATGTGAACCGCGTGGAAGACCGCGTGCTGGAATACGGCCCGATGGCGCGCCGCGCTCACAAGCTGTACATGGACTACGCGGAAAGCACGGGCCGCAAGTAAAACCAGCCCGGCGCTGTCAGCGAAAAAAAAGGGAAACCCGCGTACGCTATCGGCTTCGCACCGCAAGGTAGAGCCATGCACAGCAGACGCGATTTCCTGCGCACGAGCGCATCCCTGGCAGGCGCCGGCAGCGCGCTGGCGTTCTTGCCCGCCTCGATTCGGCGGGCGCTCGCCATCCCCGCCAACCACCGCACCGGCACGATCCGCGATGTTGAACACATCGTGATCTTCATGCAGGAAAACCGGTCGTTCGATCATTACTTCGGCGGGCTCGCCGGGGTACGAGGCTTCGGCGACCGCTTTCCGATTCCGGTGCCGGACAGCCCCGACTATCGGCATCGCACCGTCTGGGCGCAATACAACGACAAGCCTGACGAGGGCGCCCCGCGCAGCGTGCTGCCCTATCACCTGGACACGCGCGAAGCCTTCGAGACCTTGCGCATCGCCAGCACGCCGCATACCTGGTCCAACGCGCAAGACGCCTGGGACGCAGGCCGCATGGGCCAGTGGCCTGCCGCCAAGAAAAATCATTCGATGGCGTACTACACCCACGCCGACATGCCCTTCCAGTACGCAATGGCACGCGCCTTCACGGTGTGTGACGCCTATCACTGTTCGTTCACGGGCGGCACCAACACGAACCGGCTGTTCGTGTGGAGCGGCACCAACGATGGCGAGGGGCGAGGCAACGGCCCGGCGCTGGGCAACGTCTACAACAAGCTCAAGGGCGGTGACCCCGCCCGCGCCTACACGTGGACGACCTATCCCGAACGGCTGGAAGCCGCTGGCGTCAGCTGGCGCATCTACCAAAACATGGCGGACAACTATTCGCTGAATCCCACGGCCGGGTTCAAAGCGTATCGCGATGCTTACCAAGGCGCACCGGGGTCGCTCGCGGCGCTGAAAGACAAGGCGCTGACGACGCGCGATCTGGACATGCTGCGGCAAGACGTGCTGGATGGCACGCTGCCGCAAGTGACATGGATCTGCGCCACCAAGGCGGGCTCGGAACACCCCAGCCCGTCCAGCCCGGCGCAAGGCGCCGACTACACCGCGCGCGTGCTGGATGCATTGACGGCCAACCCCGAGGTGTGGAGCAAGACCGTCCTGCTGCTGATGTTCGACGAGAACGACGGCTTCTTCGACCACATGCCGCCGCCTGCGCCGCCATCGCGCGACGCCTCGGGTGCCATGGCGGGCGCGTCCACCGTGGACACGCGGGGCGAATATCACGAGATCATCACCGGCGTGGAAAAAGACGACACGCCGGCGCATCTGCATGGGGTTTATGGGCTGGGGCCACGCGTGCCGATGTACGTGCTGTCGCCGTGGACCAAAGGCGGCTGGGTCAACTCGCAGGTGTTCGATCACACCTCGGTGTTGCGCTTTGTTGAGCAGCGCTTTGGCGTGGCGGAGACGAACATTTCGCCGTGGCGGCGCGCGGTATGTGGTGACCTGACGTCGATCTTCGATTTCGCGAACCCCGACGGCGCCGACTTGCTACGCGCGTTTCCCGCCACGTCCGAACGTGCGGCGCAAGCGTCGGCGCTACCCGGCACCGTCGTTCCGCCCGCGCCCGCCGAGCCTGGCCTTGCGCGCCAAGCGCCCGGCACCCGGCCATCGCGCGCGCTGCCCTATGCGCTGCACGTGCATGCGCGCGTTGACGGTGAACAAGTCACGCTGCAATGTGAGAATGTTGGCGCGGCAGGCGCGGTGCTGCACGTCTATGACCGCCTGCATCTGGAACGCGGCCCGCGCCGTTATACGGTCGAGGCCGGAAAACAGCTGGAAGGCCAATGGCTGACCTCGGAGGACGACGGCCGCTACGACCTTTGGGTGCTGGGGCCGAATGGCTTTCACCGGCATTACACGGGTGCTGCGGTTACCACCCCTGTCAGCCACGCAACGGATGCCACGGCCATCAGCCCCCCCGCCGCCTCGCAGCTTGAGGTCATTGCGGCCTATGACAAACCGGGTGCATCCTTGCGGCTGTCGGTACACAACCCGGGAACGCAATCGCGCACGTTCCGCGTGGCCGCCAATGCGTATGAGCACCCGCAGCAAGCCGACACGGCGTTGGCGCCCGGCGCGTCCATTGACCTGTCCTGGGACATGACACGCACCGGCGGCTGGTACGACGTTACGGTGCGCGATAATGACGCTCCCGCGTGGTCGCGCCGGTTCGCCGGGCGCATCGAAACCGGCGCCCCATCCACCTCCGACCCCGCGATGGGTCAGGAACTGATCTTGCAATGGACACCGTTGGCATGAAACCGCCCGCCCCCTATGAAGATGCCGTGACCTTCCAGTTTGGCGACTCACCCGCGCTGGCCGACGAATTGCTGGCGCTGGTACTGGCCGGCACCAAAACGGCCACCTGCGGCGCGCTCGCTCATTTCGACGACAACGAACCCGTGCCCCAGGCCGGCCGGCGCGATGTGGTGCTGGACGGCCAGGGCCGCCCGGCCTGCGTCATCGAAACCACCAGCGTGTTGATCCAGCGCTTTGACCAGGTGGACGAGGCGTTTGCGCTGGCAGAAGGCGAAGGCCCTTTTGATGTCTGGCGCGATGCGCACATTGCCTACTTCGACCGCAACGGCGGCTATGCGCCAGACATGATGCTGGTGTGTGAACGCTTTCGCGTGGTGGAAGTCTTCAAGCGATAAAAAACCGGGCGGCGCCCGGTTTTTATTTGGAAAGGACGGATGCGCGTCGCGTCAGTCCTTGTCCGCGCCCTTGCCCAGGCCGAGATAGCTTTCGATGACTTTCGGGTCACCCGCCAGCTCACGTGCCGGGCCATGGAGAATGACCTCGCCGGTTTCCAGCACGTAGCCGTAGTCGGCCACTTGCAATGCCGCGCGGGCGTTTTGTTCGACCAGCAGAATCGCCACACCCGTCTCGCGCAGGCGCGCGATGATGTGGAAGATTTCGCGCACGATACGCGGCGCCAAGCCAAGGCTGGGTTCATCCAGCATCAGCAAGGTGGGCTTGGCCATCAGCGCGCGGCCCACCGCCAGCATCTGGCGTTCACCGCCCGACAACGTGCCGGCCTGTTGCGCACGGCGTTCGCGCAAGCGCGGGAACAGGTCGAACACTTCGTTCAGCGTGTCGCGCCAGCCGGCCTCGCGGGCGCGGTAGCGGCGAAAGCCGCCCAGCAGCAGGTTGTCTTCCACGGACATGGTGCCAAACAGTTCGCGGCGTTCCGGCACCAGCGACATGCCGGCCGCCACACGGCGCTCGACCTGCCAGCTGGACACATCCGTGCCCGCGTACTGCACAGTGCCAGCCGCATGGCCGGTTTGGGGCAAGGACCCCATCATGGCGTTCAGCATGGTGGATTTGCCGGCGCCGTTGGCGCCGATCACCGTCACGATGCTGCCGGCAGGCACGGTCAGCGTGGCGCCGACCAGCGCGCCAACCTTGCCGTAGCGGGCCGACAGATTGCTGACTTCAAGAACGGGCGTTTGCGTCGCGCTCATTGCACACCTCCTGCCGACACGGGCTTGGCCTGATCCGCTTCGGGCAGGTCGTCGTCGATGCCGCCCAGATAGGCTTCCAGCACCGCCGGGTTCTTTTGCACGTCGGCTGGCACGCCTTCGGCCAGCTTGGTGCCGAAATCCATCACCACCAGGTGGTTGGTCAGGCGCATCACAAAATCCATATCGTGTTCGACCAGCAGAATACTCATGCCTTCCGCGCGCAGCTGCTCCAGCACCCGCGCCAGGTCTTGCTTTTCTTTGTAGCGCAGGCCGGCGGCAGGTTCGTCCAGCAACAGCAGCACCGGGTCGGACGCCAAAGCGCGCGCGATTTCCAGAATGCGTTGCTGGCCCAGCGCCAGGTTGCCCGCCTGTTCGTACAGGTATTCACCCAGGCCCACGCGCTTGATCTGCTCGGCGGCCTCGTGCAGCAATTGTGCTTCGCGGGCACGGTCCGAGTGCAAGGCGCCAGCCAGCACGCCGACGTCCGAGCGCAAGTGCGCGCCCAACGCCACGTTCTCCAGCACGGTCATGCCTGGCAGCAGCTGCACGTGTTGGAACGTGCGGCCCACGCCCAGCTTGGCGATCTCGCGCGCCGAACGGTTGTCGATGCGCTGGCCCATGAACGTGACTTGGCCGCGCGTCACCGGCAACACGCCGCTGATCAGGTTGAAGGTCGTGCTCTTGCCGGCGCCGTTGGGGCCGATCAAGCCCATGATTTCGCCGGAGCTGACCTTGAAGGTGATGTCGTTGACGGCAACCAGACCGCCGAACTCTTTGCGGATGGCGTCCACTTCCAGCACCACCTGACCCGCTTGCGGACGTGCGCGCGTCGGCAACGCCGGTGCGGGCGCGGGCGGCGCCAGATTACGGCGCGAACCATCAGCGCCCGTGATGCTGCCCCACCAGCCCGCCAGAATCGGCCACAGGCCGTTGCGGGCGTATTGCAGCATCAGGATCAGCAGCACGCCGAAGACGATCATCTCGAAGTTGGCGTTGGTGTCCAGCAACTTGGGCAGCCAGTTCTGCAACTGGTCTTTCAGCACCAGGATGACGCTGGAACCGAGCAACGCGCCCCAGACATAGCCCGCACCGCCCACCACCGCCATGAACAGGTATTCAATACCGTAGTTCACGCCGAAGGGGCTGGGGCTGACGGCGCGCTGCATGTGCGCGTAGAGCCAGCCCGAAATGCACGCCAGCAACGCCGCCCACACGAAGATCACGACCTTGTACGCTGCCGTATTCACGCCCATCGATTCGGCCATGCCCGCGCCGCTTTTCAGCGCACGGATGGCGCGCCCCGGACGCGAGTTCAGCAGATTGCGGGTTGCCCACAGCGCCAGCAGCACGAACACCCAGATCAGGTAATAAATGTGGCGGCCGTTGGCCAGCGACATCCCGAAGATGCTGATGGGTTCAATGCCGGCGATGCCGTCGTGCTTGCCCAGCCAGTCGATATTGCCAAACAGGAAGTACAGCGACAGGCCCCAGGCGATGGTGCCCAGCGGCAGGTAGTGGCCCGACAGGCGCAAGGTGATCGCGCCCAGCAGATAGGCCACGACGGCAGTCAGGATCAGGCCGGCCGGCAAGGCCAGCCACGGCGACACGTCGTACTGCGTGGTCAGGAATGCGGTGGTGTAGGCGCCCAGACCCACAAACGCGGCCTGGCCGAACGACGTCAGGCCACCCACGCCGGTCAGCAGCACCAGACCCAGCACAACCAGGCTGGCCAGACCGATGTAATTCAGTTGCGTCACCCAGAACTCGGGCGTGACCGGCACCAATGGCAGGCCCGCCAGGACGACAAGAAATACGACAAGCAGAATGCGGTTCATGACGTTTATTCCTCTTCGTCCACGTGATGGGTGCTGAACGAACGCCAGACCAGAACCGGGATAATCAAGGTAAAGACGATCACTTCCTTATAGGCGCTGGCCCAGAAGGACGAGAAGGATTCCAGCACGCCCACCAGCAGCGAGCCGGCGGCCGCCACGGGGTAGCTGGCCAGGCCGCCGATGATGGCGCCCACAAAGCCCTTCAGGCCAATCAGGAAGCCGGTGTCGTAATACACGGTGGTGATCGGTGCGATCAGCATGCCGGACATCGCGCCGATGGCGGTGGCCAGCGTGAACGTCAGGCTGCCCGACATCGTGGTGCTGATGCCAACCAGACGCGCACCGCGGCGGTTGACGGCGGTGGCGCGCAGCGCGCGGCCATACAGCGTCTTGCCGAAGAACAGCCACAGCGCAATGATGAGCAGCGCGCAGGTTGCCACCACGAACAGGCTTTGCGCGGACCAGACCATGAAGCCCAGATCCACCTGCCCGCTGACGAATGCCGGCGTGCGCCAGCCTTCCGCGCCAAAGAACACCAGCGCCAGACCCGTCAGCGCGAAGTGCACGGCAACCGAGACGATCAGCAGCACCAGCACGGTGGCTTCGGCCAAAGGCTGATAGACGATGCGATAGACCATCGGGCCCATCGGGATCACGAGCAACAGCGTCAGCAGCATGTTCAGCCACAGCGAGTTGTCGGGACCGGTGTAGCTCTTCGTCAGCCACAGCAGAGCCAGCGGCAGAACGATACAGGTGATCAGTGATTTGGGTACGCCCGCAAAGCTGCGGGTGCGCACGGCGCGCAGCAGCTCAAGCGCGAGGCAGACCACGCCCAGCAGCGGCAGCAGATAGGCGGTGCCGGGCACCTTGCCATCCACGAGCATGGCGAGCGTCAGGGCGCCAAACGCCACGAACTCGCCCTGGGGAATGAAAATGACGCGCGTAACGGCGAAAACCAGCACCAGAGCCATGCCCAGGAGGGCATAGATGGCGCCGTTGACGACACCGTCTTGCAGCAGGATCAGCGCAATAGAGGAATCCATCTAACAACCTTATTGATTCTTGGTGTTCCGACCCCACCCGGAACACTGATACGACACACCGGCCGGATAGGCCGGTGCGAAGCATTGCTCAGGTGCCGCAAGACAGGCGCCATGGACTGGCGCCGCCTTGCGTTCTGCACCCGTGGATCGGGCAATCCTGGGGAATTACAGGCCGGGCTGGTAGACCCACTTGCCGCCTTCAACCTTGACGATGACGCGCGAACGCTCGTCAAAGCCAGCGTGGTCGGTGGGTGACATGTTGAACACGCCTTGCGAGGCGGCCAGATCCTTCACGCCTTCCAGCGCGTCGCGCATGGCGGCGCGGAATTCCGGCGTGCCCGGCTTGGCGCCGGTCTTCAGCGCAACCGGCAATGCTGCCACAACCAGTTGACCGGCGTCCCACATGTGGCCGCCGAACGTGTTGGTGGAGCCGGCGCCGTTGGCCTTCTCGTAGGTTTCAACGTAGGCCAGGGCCGACTTCTTCACCGGGTTGCTATCCGGCAATTGGGCGGCGACCAGCAGCGGACCGGCCGGCAGGTACATGCCGTCGCAATCCTTGCCGCACACGCGCAGCACGTCGTTGTTGGCGGCGCCGTGGGTTTGATAGATGGTGCCGCCGAAGTTGCGAGCCTTCAGTTCCTTTTGCGGCAAGGCGGACGGGGTGCCCGCGCCGGCGATCAGGATGGCGTCCGGCTTTGCGCCGACCAGCTTGAGCACCTGGCCCGTCACGCTGGTGTCGGTGCGGCTGTATTTTTCGATGGCGACGATTTCAATGCCCTTGGCCTTGGCGGCCTTTTGCATCACGTCGAGCCAGCCGTCGCCGTAAGCGTCGGCAAAGCCGATGAAGCCCAGCGTCTTGACCTTGGACTTGGCCATGGCGTCAGCCAGGGCGCCAGCCATCAGGGCGTCGTTCTGCGGGGTCTTGAAGACCCAGCGGCGCTTGTCATCAACCGGTTCGACGATCTTGGCGCTGGCGGCCACGCTGATCATCGGCACTTTGGCTTCGGCGGCCACGTCGACCATGGCCAGCGAGCCCGGCGTGACGGACGTGCCGATCAGCACATCGACCTTGTCGTCGGAGGCCAGCTTGCGCGAGTTCTTGACGGCTTGCGTGGTGTCGGTGGCGTCGTCCAGGACGATCCATTCGATCTTCTGGCCGGCCACTTCCTTGGGCAGCAGCGCCACGGTATTGCGCTCGGGAATACCCAGCGATGCAGCGGGGCCGGTGCTGGACACCGTCACGCCGACTTTGACCTGAGCGCTCGCCAGGAGCGGCAGAGCCAGGGCGAAGGCGGCAGCCGCCGCGGACAAGCCGAAGTGCTTGCGCATATTTTTTGTCTCCTGTGGTGGCTCTTATGTGCCTCGATTGAGGCGAAGCGAGCCTAGTTAAAGTTATACAGAAAAAAATATTATAGGGTTAAAACAGTATCAAATGACGACGCGCAACTCCGGTAAATCCCTGATGTGCTACAGAAACCTTGTCTCAGCAAACGCATTCGTTAATGGCGAACTTGTACTAGAAAAACTTTTGGCGCGTCAGTTGGGGGATTCCCTTGGACGTGCGCAGCATGCCCTAAACAGGTCGGGCCGCCGGTTACGGTCCTGTCACCGCACGAATGACACCGGCGGTTAGCCGTTAGCCGTTAGCCGTTAGGGGTCAGCGGCTAGACGCCAGGTCCTAGCGGCCCAGCATCGGCCAGACGCGCTCCACCCGGGACGCCACCCACGCGGCCACCACGGCTTTCACCAGATCGCCCGGCAAGAACACCGCCACCGCCGTGGCCGCCTTGGGCAAGCCCATCTTGGTGACCGACGCCAGCCACGGCACGCCAAAGGCGTAGACCACGACGATGCCGCCCACGATGCAGGCCACCACGTAGCCCACGAGCTTTGCCCACGTGCCCGTTGCGCGGCCCGCCAGCACACGCGCCAGCCAGCCCGTGACAAAAGCGCCCACCACCATGCCAATTAAAAAGCCGCCCGTCGGTCCGAGAAACGCGCCCAAGCCGCCGCGGCCGCCAGGCAATACCGGCAGGCCGATAGCCGCCAGCACCAGATAAAGCAGGCAAGCCAGCGCGCCGCGCACAGGCCCCAGCATCGCGCCAGCCAGCATGGCGCCCAGCGTCTGCAGCGTGATCGGCACCGGGATGCCGGGCAGCGGAATCGGCGGCATCAGGCTCAAGACGACGATCAACGCCGCGAACAGCGCGATCAGCACGGTGTTATTGGATTTCATGGTCTTACCTTCCAGAGGGTCAAAACGAGCACGCCGCCGTCAGGGGCTGCGCGCATCGATGGCTTCGGCCACTTCCTGGGCGCGCTTCAGGGTCAGCACGATCAGGGGCACGATCAGGGCGACGGGGTGCGCGCCCAGGCCGCGAGCGGCTTGGGCTTCACGGATTTCCTGAAAATTTCGCCAGATTTCTGGCACGAAGCGCAGGGCCAGAGCCAGCGCCAGCGCCACCTTGCCGGCATCCACCAGGCCAATGCGTTCCAGCGGCTTCAGCACACGTTCGCAGACGTTGATCAGGTCGGACGTACGAGTCGCCAGCGTGACGGCCAGCGCCAGGCCCACCATGGCGCCCACGCGCAACAGGACGGCCAGCGCGTCAATCCAGCCCTGAAACCATCCCGTAAACAGACCCACCGCCAGCAGCACCCAGAGCAGCCCGCGCACCTGGCGCCAGACGGCACGCGCCGTAACGCCCGTGGACCAGACGAGGATCGCCGCCAGCGCAAACGCCAGGGCCAGCCAGCGCGGGTCGCGCAGCACGAACAGGCCCGCCCCAGCCGCGACCAGGGCGGACAGCTTCAGCCACGCCGGCAGCCGGTGCAGCGGCGACCGGCCGGCGACGTATAGCGGCTCCATCATGCGCAGTGCTCCCGGTACCAGCGCAGGGCGGCGGCCGGCGCATCGTCAGCGGCGATGCCGCCGTCACGCACGACCAGCACACGGTCGAAATCTTCCAGCAGTTCCAGATCATGGCTGACGACGATGGCATCGTGCGGCAGCTCGGCAATGGCGCGGCGCACGCGGTTGCGGTTGCGCAAGTCCAGTTGCGTGGTGGGCTCGTCAAAGACAATCAACGCCGGTTCCATGACCAACACGGCCGCCAGCGCCACCAGTTGGCGTTCACCGCCCGACAGCGTGTGGCTGGTGCGATCGGCCAGATGCCCCACGCCCAACGCGCCCAGTTGGGCATCGATGCGCGTTTCTCGCAGCGCCTTGTCCCGTTCCAGATTTTTCAGGCCAAACGCCAGGTCTTCCCGCACGATGGGAAAGACAATCTGATTTTCGGGATTTTGAAAAACGAATCCAACCTGGCGGCGCACGGCTTTCAAATCGTGCCGGGTATCCAGCCCATTTACCCGGACGCTTCCCGCTGAGGGCAGCACCAGACCATTGATCAGCCGGGCCAGCGTGCTCTTTCCAGCACCATTGGGGCCGACGATGCCGATGCGGCGTTCGGCCAGGGTTACGCTCACCCCGCGCAACACTTCCGCCTGGGGCGTAGCCACTACCGCCTGGTCAAACTCGATTAACATGGGGCGGAATTATGCCCGAACCATTTCGGGCATCGGGACTCCAAGAGCTGATATGGAAAAAGTACGCAAAACCGACGCCGAATGGCGTGCACAACTTTCCCCCGAAGAATACGTGGTCACCCGCCAAAAGGGTACCGAACGCGCGTTCACCGGGCGTTACTGGAATACGACCACGCCGGGCATCTACCGCTGCGTAGGCTGTGGCACGGCGCTGTTCGCATCCGACACCAAATTCGACGCCGGCTGTGGCTGGCCCAGCTACTTCCAGGCGCTGGACCCGGAACTGGTTCGCGAAGAACGCGACGTCAGCCACGGCATGGTGCGCACCGAAGTGCTGTGCAACGTCTGCGACTCGCATCTGGGACACGTCTTCCCCGACGGCCCGGAGCCCACCGGGCTGCGCTATTGCATCAATTCCCTGTCGATGACGTTTGAACCCATAGAAGACTGAATGAAGAAGTTTCTGTTCGACCTGTTCCCGCTGTTCCTGTTCTTCATTGCCTATCGGTACACGGACATCTTCATCGCCACGGGCGTCGCCATGGCGGCGGCCGTGCTGCAGATTATCTGGCTGAAGGCAACAGGCCGCGCCACCGAAGCCATGCACTGGATCAACCTCACGGTGATCCTGGTCTTTGGCGGCGCCACAATCTGGCTGCACAGCGACGTCTTCATCAAGTGGAAGCCCACCGTGCTGTATTGGATGTTTGGCGGCGCGCTGCTGTTTGCCCGCCTGCTGTTTGGCCGCAACCTGATCCGCCGCCTGATGGAAAAGCAGATCCAGTTGCCTGACGCCGCCTGGGACAAGCTGAACCTGGTGTGGGCAGCCTTCTTCCTCGTCGCCGGCGCGCTGAATCTGTATGTGGCATTTTCCGGCCACTTCACCGAATCGCAATGGGTGAGCTTCAAGGCATTTGGCCTGATGGGCCTGATGGTCGTCTTTGTGATTGGCCAGTCAGTGTGGCTGGGCAAGCACATCCAGACGGACGAAAACGCCGGCTCCGGCACCCCGCCGACCAAGCCCTGATCCGCCAGACGGCCTAATAAACCCTCGGCGCGCGCGCTAAACCGGCTGCGCGCGCCGGAACTTTCATATTGCCGCCATGTCAGACACCACCGATCGCATCGCCCTGATCCGGGAGCGCCTAGCCGCCCTGGAACCCCTCACTTTGGACATTCTGGACGACTCGCATTTGCATGCCGGCCACGAAGGCAGTAAAAACGGCGCCGGCCATTATCGCGTGCACATCGTGGCGCCTTGCTTTGCAGGGCTCTCCGCCGTGGCGCGCCATAGGCTGGTGTATCATCATTTGCAAGATTTGATCCCCTATCCGATTCATGCGCTTGCGCTAGATGCCCAGGCTCCCAAATAGAAAGTAAAAGGATATTCATGAAACGCATCGTCATGCTGGCTGCGGCCTGCGTCATCGCCGTGCCTGCTTTCGCGCAGAACGTGGCCACCGTTAACGGCAAGGCCATTCCGCAAAAGAATTTGGATCAATTCGTCAAGCTGCTGGTCAGCCAAGGCGCGACCGATTCGCCGCAACTGCGCGAACAGGTCAAGCAGGAAATGATCAACCGCCAAATCTTCGTGCAAGCTGCTGAATCCAGCGGCATCGCCAAGCAGGCCGACGTTCAGACCGAGATCGAACTGGCCCGCCAAGGCATCCTGGTCCGCGCCCTGATGGCCGACTACCTGGCCAAGAACCCGGTGTCGGACGCCAAGGTCACGGCGGAATACGAGAAGATCAAGAAGGAACAAGCCGGCAAGATGGAATACAAGGTCCGTCATATCCTCGTCGAAGACGAGAAGACGGCCAATGACCTGCTGGCTCAGATCAAGAGCAACAAGAACAAGTTCGACGATCTGGCCAAGAAGAACTCGAAGGACCCCGGCAGCGCCGAAAAGGGTGGCGATCTGGGTTGGGCTCCCCCGACCAACTACGTCCAGCCGTTCGCGCAAGCCGTGACTCAGCTGAAGAAGGGCGAACTGGTCGACAAGCCGGTCCAAACCCAATTCGGCTGGCACATCATCAAGGTTGAGGACACCCGCCCGGTGGAATTCCCGCCGCTGGATCAAGTGCGTCCGCAACTGGAAGAAATGCTGCGCCAGCAAACCCTGGCCGACTACCAGAAGCAACTGCGCGACAAGGCCAAGATTCAGTAAGCCTGCGCCAGACCCAAAACTGCCCGCCGATGCGGGCAGTTTTTTTTCGCCCGTGCAGATCGTACGTTCAGGGACAAAAAAAAGCTGCGCGCCCAGGGGCGTGCAGCTTTTTGTTTTGCGGGCTGATCAACTGGCGGGTTGATCTACTGGCGGGCGAATCTACTGGCGGGCAGATCTACCGGCGGGTGATCTTTTGCCGGGCGATCAACTTCCGTTGACCCACCCCGGCTACGACATGCCCAGCAGTTCCTTCAATGCATCTTCGTCCAACACGGTCACGCCCAGTTCCTGCGCCTTGGTGAGCTTGCTGCCCGCCTCAGTGCCTGCCACCAGATAGGCCGTCTTCTTGGACACCGACCCGCTGACTTTGCCGCCCGCCGCCTGGATGTGCATGGACGCTTCTTCGCGCGTCCAGTTGGGCAGCGTGCCAGTCAGCACAAAGGTCTTGCCCGCCAGCGTCGTGTCTTGCGGCGCAGCCTCGGCAACGGGATTCACGCCTTGCGCCTTCAACTGCTCGATCACATCGCGGTTGTGCTGTTCGGCAAAGAAGCGGCGGATGGATGCGGCCACAACCGGCCCCACGTCTGGCACCGAAGACAAGGCCTCTTCGTCGGCATCCATGATGGCGTCAATGCTGCCGAAATGCCGCGCCACGTCGCGCGCTGTGGTTTCGCCCACATGGCGGATGCCCAGCGCGAACAGCAGGCGGTTCAGACCGGGTTCGCGCGCCTTGTCGATAGCGGCCACCAGGTTGTCGGCAGATTTCTGACCCATGCGGTCCAGCCCCACCAGCTCCAGCGGACGCAGGCTGTACAGGTCAGCCAGCGTCTTGACGCGGCCGCTATCGACCAGTTGGTCCACCAGCTTTTCGCCCAGCCCTTCGATGTCCAGCGCCTTGCGGCTGGCGGCGTGCCACAGCGTCTGCTTGCGCTGCGCGCCGCAGAACAGGCCGCCGGTGCAACGGGCGATGGTTTCGTCTTCCAGCCGTTCGATGGCCGAGCCGCAGACCGGGCAGGCCGTGGGCATGACGAATTCCTGCGCGTCGTCGGGCCGCTTTTCCAGCACCGGCCCCAGCACTTCGGGAATCACGTCGCCCGCACGGCGCACGATGACCGTATCGCCCTTGCGTACATCCTTGCGGCGGATCTCGTCTTCGTTGTGTAGCGTAGCGTTGGTGACGGTGACGCCGCCCACGAACACGGGCTTCAGCCGCGCGACCGGGGTGATGGCGCCCGTGCGGCCCACCTGGACTTCAATATCCAGCAAGGTCGTGGTGGCTTCTTCGGCGGCGAACTTGTGCGCCAGCGCGAAGCGCGGAGCGCGCGCCACAAAGCCCAACACCTTCTGGGCGGGCAGCGAATCCACTTTGTAGACCACGCCGTCGATGTCGTAAGGCAAGGACGCACGCAGCGCGCCGACCTTGGCGTAGAAGGCCATCAGGCCTTCAGCGCCCGTCGCGCGATGGTTATGCATCAGGTTGACCGGCAAGCCCAGCTCATGCAGCCAGGCCAGCATCGCGCCGTGCGACTTCTCGGGCAACTGCGACGCTTGCCCCGCGCCTGCCGAGGCTTCGTCGAAGAGACCGTTCTGCGTGCCAGGCAGGCCCTGCACCTCGCCCCAACCGTAGGCGAAGAATCGCAACGGCCGCTTGGCGGTGATGCGGGGATCAAGCTGGCGCAAGCTGCCGGCCGCGGCGTTGCGCGGATTGACGAAGACTTTCTCGTCGCGCTTGGCCTGGGCCACGTTCAGCTTTTCGAAGTCGGCGCGGTTCATCAGCACTTCGCCGCGCACTTCCAGCACCTTGGGGGCTGCGCCCTTCAGCTGCAGCGGAATCGCCTTGATCGTGCGGATGTTGGACGTAACGTCTTCGCCCGTCTGGCCGTCGCCGCGGGTGGCGGCCTGCACCAGACGGCCATCCTCATAGCGCAGGCTGATCGCCAGCCCGTCCAGCTTCAGCTCACAGAAGTAATCGGCTTGCTGCGCCGGACCCAACATGCCTGCGCCGCGCAGCGTATCCGTCACGCGGCGGTCGAAGGCCGCAACTTCTTCTTCGTCGAACGCGTTATTCAGCGACAGCATCGGCACGGCGTGACGCACGCTGCCGAAGGCGGACACAGGCGCCGCGCCCACGCGTTGCGTGGGCGATTCGGGCGTAACCAGTTCAGGGTGCTCGGCCTCAAGGGCTTCAAGCTGGCGCATCAGGCCGTCGTACTCGGCATCCGAGACCGACGGCTCGTCGTAGACGTAATAGCGGACGTTGTGCTGCTCAAGTTCGGCCCGCAGGCGCGCTGCGGTTTGGGCCGGACTTTCCGCTTCGGACTTGCTGCTCATTAAGCAAACACCCGTTGAGCACGCTCGCTTCCGGCGGGCAGGCCCGCTTGCTCGAGCTGTTCGAACAGCACTTGCAGCCGTTCGTCGATGACCGTTTCCGACCCATCGGCCAGCGGCTTGCCCTGGTCATCGACCAGTTCAGCGCGCAAGCGCGAGGCCAGGTCGCGGCCCACATCGACCATGCGGCCAAAGGCGCGGGTGTCGGCGGGTGCGCACGGCACATCCAGCAGCAGGTACAGGCGCTCAACGCCGCCCATGCCCGCGTCGAACGCGGCGCCGTCGGCGCGCGACAAGGTGAAGCGGGTGACGCCATTTTCAGCAGGCCAGGCCAGGCGGTTGCCATCAGACACGAAGCCGGAATCGCGGGCAACGGCCAGCACTTCGGCGGCGGGTTGGGCCGCGCCCAGCATCAAGGTCAGGCCAACCTGGGTATCCAGCGCGGCGCAGGTGTCGTCCAGGCGGGCGCCCTGCTCCAGCACAGCTTGCTGGTCCGGGCCTTCGATGGTGGCGTCGAAGCGTTCGGCCATGTCCTGGGCGCGCGCCCAGGCCTGCGACCATTCGATGGCGGTCAGCGGGCCGCTGCGGTTGGCCAGCAACACGGCCAATTGCATGGACGCATACGACTCGCCGGCATGCACGCGCGCACGATGGCGGCGCTGGTCCGTTTCGGCGAAGACGCGCATGGGCTTGCGGCCCACGTGGCGCAGGCTTTGCATGTAGGGCAGCAGATCCGCGCCCCGCACGGGTTCCGCGAAATTGATTTCGATGACCACTTCGCAAGCGGGATCGGGTTCTTCGGCGTCGTCGGCGTCGCTGCCCGGATCAACCGGGGCGGGCTGGCCGGGCGCGCGCGGCGCGTCGCCACCCATGCCGGGTTCGCGACGGGTCGTGGCCGTGGCGGCCGCTGCCGCTGTACCGGCCGCAGCGCCTGCGCCAGCACCCAGCAACGGATCTTGTTCAGAGGTGGGGAAATGGCTCTGCATCTTGCGCCGGACGCGCCGATCCTGCCACCAGTTGAATCCCAGCACCAGCAGTATCAGCAAGACGCCCAGGGCGATCAGCCCAATCTGCAAATCACTCATGTGTAAATCCCGCGCCGGGGGGCGGCGCCATTCTAAATATTGGGGGTTATGCCGCTTCGGAGGCCATCATTTGCACGGCCGAATCTATGTCTACCGCAACGATACGCGAAACCCCTTGCTCTTGCATGGTTACACCAATCAGTTGCTTGGCCATCTGCATGGCGATCTTGTTATGCGAAATGAACAAGAATTGGGTTTGCTCGCTCATGTTGGCGACCAGGTTGGCGTAGCGTTCGGTGTTGGCGTCGTCCAGCGGCGCGTCCACTTCGTCCAGCAAGCAGAACGGCGCCGGATTCAGTTTGAACAGCGCGAACACCAGCGCAGTCGCGGTCAGCGCTTTTTCGCCGCCGGACAAAAGGTGAATCGTGCTGTTGCGCTTGCCGGGTGGCTGGGCCATCACCTGCACGCCCGCGTCGAGAATTTCTTCGCCGGTCATGCTGAGCTTGGCCTCGCCCCCGCCAAAGAGCTTGGGGAAGAGTTCGCCGAAGTGGCCGTTCACGACGTTGAACGTCTCTTGCAGCAGCTCGCGGGTTTCGCGGTCGATCTTGCGGATGGCGTCTTCCAGGGTCTCGATGGCGGTCATCAAGTCTTGGTTTTGCGAATCCAGGAAGCCCTTGCGTTCGCGCGACGTGTTCAATTCGTCCAGCGCCGCCAGGTTGACCGAACCCAGCGATTCGATCTGGCGTGAGATACGCCCCACTTCCTGCTGCAACCAGCTGGCGCGGCGCCATTCGTCGGGCTGATTGGCCAAGTATTGAGCCAGCGCTTCGCGGTCGACTTCACGCGCGTTCAGCTGTTCGGTGAACTGCTCTTCGGCCAGACGGGCCGCCTGTTCCTGCAACTGCAATTCCATGATGCGCGCACGGCGTGGTTCCAGCGTCTGCTCTTGTTGCTGCCGGTCTTCGTCGGCGCCGCGCAGCAAGGCGGCCAGATTTTCCATTTCCTGGCGCGCGCGCGACAACGCTTCCTCGCGCTCGGCGCGCGCTTCCAGCGCATCTTGCAGGCCGGCCTGGGAAGCGGACGCATCCAGTTCAACCAGGTCGCCCATCAGTTGTTCGAGTTCGACCGAGCCGCGCTGGCTCTGGTCGGCGGCCAATTGCTGATTACGCTGCAAGTCGGTGATGCGGACCTGGATGCCGCGCTCGGCAAATTCTGCTTCCTGCGCGGCGCGCTCCAGTTCACGCAGACGCGTGCGGGCGGCTTCGGCCTGGGCGGCCAGCGTTTCGCCGTCGATTTCGGCGTCGGCAAAACGGGATTGATGTTCGGCCAGTTCTTCGTCCAGCGTCTCGAAGCGGGCTTCGGCCTCTTCGCGTGTGGCGCGCAGGTCTTCTTCCTGAACCTTGATTTCTTCCAAGTCCTGGCGCAAGCGCGACGCGCGTTCGCCGGATTGCTCGGCTTGCTGTTGCAGCCGCGAGTGCTCCAGCTGGATGTCGTGCACCCGGCGCGTGACTTCGGCCACGCGCGTGCGCGCCGGGGCGATGGCCTGGGACACTTGCTGCCAGGCGGCTTCGGCACGGGCAACGGCGGCGCGCGCCTGATCGGCGATCAGTTGCTGCGCCTTGATCTCGCGTTGCAGGTTTTCGATTTCCTGCTGGCGCGCCAGCAGGCCGGCTTGTTCGGAATCAGGCGCGTAGAAACGCACGCTGTGCGCGTCGATCAGGTGGCCGGCCTTGACCACGCAGGCGCTGCCGGCGGGCAAGGTTGCGCGCATGGCCAGGGCCTGCGTCACATCGGTGGCGGTGTAAATACCCGCCAGCCAGTCGTTCAGCAACGTGCGCAGGTCAGGGTCGGTGATGCGCAACAAGCTGGCCAGCGGCGTCAGGCCGGCCGGCGCGGGCGGCGTCGGGGCCGCCACGGGCAACTGGTAGAACGCCAGCCGGGCGGGCGGCGCGTCTTCAGCGAAGGCGCGGGCCCAGTCCAGGTTGCGCACTTCCATCGACGCCATGCGTTCGCGCAGCGCGGATTCCAGGGCGGTTTCCCAGCCCGGCTCAACATGCAGCTTCTGCCACAGGCGCGACAGCCCGGCGAGCTCGTGCTTGGCCAGCCAGGGTTCCAGCGCCCCCTGCTTCTGCACGTCTTCCTGCAACTTCACCAGCGCGGACAGACGGGCTTCCAGACGCGCCAGATTCTGGGCGTCGGTCTGGGCGGCGGCCTGGGCGCGGCTGCGCTCGGCATCCGCTTCCGGCACACGGCCTTCCAGCGTGGCCAGTTCTTCCTGGGCTTCTTCCAACTGGTCTTCGCCGGCCAGGCGGTCGCCGGCCAGTTGCTCCAGGCGGACGGGGTCCGGGGCGTGCAATTCGCGCAGTTCCTGCTGCAAGCGCTCGCGGCGCTGCTCCAGGACCTGCATTTGGCGGTCGGCGTCGCGCTGGGTCTGTGCAACCAGCGCCAGGTTCTGTTCGACGCGGGCCAGGGCGGCGCGCATCTCGTCGCGCCCGGACGCGGCTTCGCGCACGCGCTGCTCGACCGAGGGCAAGCCCGCCTGCGCGTCTTCCGCCGTGGCGCGCGCTTCTTCCGTGCGGGCGGCGGCGGCGGCCAGGTCGTCTTCGGCCTGGGCGATCTGTTCGGTGCAGTGCTCGCGCTGGCTGGTCCATTCCGCGATCTGCTGCTGAAGCTGGTCGCGGCGGGACTGCAAGCGGTTGCGCGAATCCACCACATGGCGGATTTCGGCTTCCAGGCGGCTGACCTGGGCGTTGGCTTCGTACAGCGCGCCTTGCGCAGTGTGGACGGCGTCGCTGGCCGCATAGTGAGCCTGGCGTCGGGATTCCAGCGCGGCCTCGCCTGCCCGCAGGCCGGCAATGGCGGATTCGAGCTCGTTTTGGGCCTGGGCCATTTCCTGGGCTTTCTTGGCGCGTTCTTCGCGCGCCCCGGTTTCCTTCAGGAACCACAGGGAATGCTGCTTCTTTTCGCCGTCGGCCTGCAATTCGCGATAGCGCGTGGCCACTTCGGCCTGCGCCTCAAGCTTTTCCAGCTGGCTGTTCAGCTCGCGCAGAATGTCTTCCACGCGGGTCAGGTTTTCGCGCGTGTCGGACAGGCGGTTTTCGGTCTCGCGGCGGCGTTCTTTGTAGCGCGACACCCCAGCCGCTTCTTCCAAAAACACCCGCAGTTCTTCAGGGCGCGCCTCGATCAGGCGGTTGATCATGCCCTGCCCGATGATGGCGTACCCGCGTGCGCCAAGGCCAGTGCCCAGGAAGATGTCGTGGATGTCGCGGCGGCGGACTTGCTGGTTGTTGACGAAGTAGCTGCTGGTGCCGTCGCGGGTCAACACGCGGCGCACGGCGATTTCGGCGTAGGTGCTCCATTGGCCGGCAGCGCGCCCTTCGCTGTTGTCGAACACCATTTCCACCGAGGCCCGCGCCGCAGGCTTGCGGTTGCCGGAGCCGTTGAAAATGACGTCCTGCATGGACTCGCCGCGCAGTTCCGAGGCCTTGGCCTCGCCAAGCACCCAGCGCACGGCGTCAATGATGTTCGATTTCCCGCAGCCATTGGGACCCACCACGCCCACCAATTGGCTGGGCACGGGGATCACGGTGGGATCAACGAAGGACTTGAAGCCGGCGAGTTTTAGCTGAGTGAGACGCACAGTACGATGACGACGGGGTGGGTTGAACGAAAGGCGTTAACGGACCTGCCGCATAGATTGCAAACCGGCCCATCAAGGGCCGGCTCACATATGGGTCGTATGATACCGCAGGCAGTCTGTCCCTAAACGTCAGCAACGGTCAACCCGCGGGCAAACGCGCAATGGTGCCGTTCCAGCCACCGGCTATACTCCCTGACACTTTTTGGCACGACACATAATTTTCACGCGGACTGGCCGGGCTCAGGCCAAAGAACGGGGACATTCTTGAAACGTGGTTTCTATCTGGTCATGGCCGCGCAGGCCTTCTCGTCATTGGCGGACAATGCGCTGTTCATCGCAGCCATCGCCTTGATACAGGAGCTGCACGGCCCTGACTGGCTGGCGCCCATGATGAAATGGTCGTTCGCACTGGCCTACGTGGTCCTGGCGGCCTTTGTTGGCGCCCTGGCCGACTCCTTCCCCAAGGGCCGCGTGATGTTCTCCACCAACGCCCTGAAAGTCGCCGGCTGTCTGCTGATGTTCTCGTACGCCAGCATCGGCGTCGCCCCCGAATACCAAACCTACCTGGTGTGCGCGGCCTACGCGGTCGTCGGCATCGGCGCGGCGGCCTATTCGCCCGCCAAGTACGGCATCGTCACCGAGATGCTGCCCCCGCACATGCTGGTCAAGGGCAATAGCTGGATCGAAGGCCTGACGGTTTTCTCCATCATTCTGGGCACGGTGCTGGGCGGGCTGCTTATTTCGTCGTCGGTGTCCACCGCGCTGCTCAGCCATTCGTTCATCGGCAACCTGGTGCACACGCCCGCCGAAGCGGCCATTCTGGTGATCGCCTTCGTCTACCTGCTGGCGGCCCTGTGCAATCTGATGATTCCGCGCACCCACGTGCGCTATCCGCCGCAGCAAAAGAACCCGGTGCGCCTGATCCGCACGTTCTGGGGCTACGTTCGCGTGCTGTGGAAAGACAAGCTGGGCCAGATATCGCTGGCCGTCACCACGCTCTTCTGGGGCGCGGGCGCCACGCTGCAACTGATCGTGATCGAATGGGGCCGCAGCCACCTGGGCTATCAGCTGGACAAGGCGTCGATGCTGATGGGCGTGGCGGCCTTGGGCACGGTCGTGGGGTCGATCCTGGCGGGCCGGATTCCGCTGCGCCGCGCCCTGGCCGTGCTGCCGGTGGGCGCCGCCATGGGGCTGGTCGTGCTGCTGATGCCGTTGGTGTACTCGCCGTGGAGCGTCTACCTGCTGCTGCTGCTCACCGGCGGCCTGGCGGGCTTCTTCGTGGTGCCCATGAACGCGCTGCTGCAGCATCGCGGCCACGTGCTGCTGTCGGCGGGCCATTCGATTGCCGTCCAGAACTTCAACGAACAGTTGAACATCCTGCTGATGGTGGCGATGTACACGCTGCTGCTCTGGCTGCAACTGCCCATCAACATCATCATCGTGATCTTCGGCACCGTTGTCGCCGTGCTGATGGTGGTGTTCATGCGCTGGAGCAAGCGCAACTTGGAGGCCAACCCCGACCTGCACGACCAGATCGGCCAGGAAGGCCACGGCCGAGCGCTCGATTCATCACACTAAGCGCTTGATCTGCCAATAAAAAACCGGGCTCAGGACCCGGTTTTTTATTGGCAGCTTTTTGGCGGTTCATGGGCGCCCACAGCGCTACCCATGACGGCCGCGACGGCGGTCAGACCATGCGCGAGGCCAGCTTCAGATCTTGCCAAGCCCGCGCCTTCTCGGACGGGCTGCGCAGCAAATACGCCGGGTGGTAGCTGACGATGACCGGGATTTCCCCGCCCTCGTCCGTCTTCAACGCGTGCACGCGGCCGCGCAGGCTGCCGATCGTGGCGTCCGTGCCCAGCAGCGTCTGCGCGGCGAACCGCCCCAGCACCAGGATGCGTTCAGGCTTGAGCAGCGCAATCTGCCGCATCAGGTACGGGCTGCACGAGGCGATTTCCTCGGGCTTGGGATTGCGGTTGCCCGGCGGACGGCATTTGATGACGTTGGTGATGAAAACGTCCGTATCGCGGCTCATCCCAACAGCAGCCAGCATCGCGTCCAGCAATTGACCGGAACGGCCCACGAACGGATGCCCCTGACGGTCTTCTTGCTCGCCAGGCGCTTCGCCCACGACCAGCCAACGGGTAGGGGTCGCCCCATGACCAAACACCGCGTGGCGGCGCCCCTGGCACAGCCCACAGGCCGTGCAGGCCACCACCTGCTCACGCAGTTCGTCCAGATTGGCGTTCTTGACCGCTTCGGCAACCGGAATACGCGGCGCTTCGACGGCTTCTTCTTCGGCCGTCTTGGGCACGGGACGCGGCGGCGGCCCAGTGCGGTTCAGGATGGACGCGGGAATACCCGGCCGCCCATTGGCGCGTTCGCTGGTTCGTTCGCTGGTTCGTTCGGCGGGACGGACAGCGGGGGGGTGTGCCTGGGCCGCCTGGGCCACGATGGGCTCGGCTGCAACGCTCTGGGAGGGCACAGCCTCCATTTCCGGCGCTGCGGAAGCGGGGGCAAAACCGGGGGGGAAACCGGACGTAGAAGTGGGAATAGAACCCGGAGTAGAACCGGGAGCCGACCCGGGAGTAGAACGCGGCGTAAAACCCGGCGTGGAACCCAGCCCTGTAGCCGGCAAAACCGGTTTGGAAACAAGCGCTTGCGGCGTACCGGCTGGCGCCGGCCGCAGCCACAGGCGTTCCATCCCGATCTCGCGCAGCCAGATGCGCTGCAGGGGATTGACGCGGGGCGCGGCGGTGGTCGGCAACGTCATGCCCCCACCTCTGTCGCGGCGGCGAACCGCTTCTGCATCACCAACGCGTCTTCACGCGTGCCCTTCTCCGCCGGGTAATAGCCCCGGCGCACGCCAATCTGCAAATAGCCGTGCCGCTTGTAGAAGGCGACGGCCGATGTATTCGACGGCCGCACTTCCAGCAGCACGCCCTCAAGACCACGCTCGCGCGCCTGCTGCTCGCACCAGTCAAGCAGCACGCCGCCCAAGCCTTGGCGATGCAGCTCCTTGGCAACCGCGATCACCAACAGATGCGCGACGTCCGGGGCAAACATCAGGATGCAGAACCCCGCGACCTTGCCTTCGCGGCGCAGCACCCACGCCCCATAGCCGGTGGCCAGCGCATCCGCGAAATTGCCGCGTGTCCAGGGAAAGGCCTGCACATGAGCTTCCAGCGCCACGACCTCGTCCAGGTCCGACTCGGTGAGCACTTGCGGCGCCAGATTCAAGCCCGGCGCCAGCGACGGCTGGGCCTTCGGATTGCCCCCTTCTCCACGCATGCGCTCAGCGGTGGTGAAGGCGACTTTGTCTCGCACGTAGAGCGGCGCGGCCTGCTCCGGCGGCAGGGCTTCGCCTCGCAGCCAACCTTGGCGCGCCAGACGGGCCACGCTTGCGGCTTCGGGGCGCAGCACATCCGAGGCGCGCCGCCACAAATCGGGAAATTCCATCTCGGCAGCGTAGGCGTCCCAGGCGTCTCCCGCCAGCACCGGCTGCAATGGCCGGCCGGTTTGCGCCGACCAGTTCGCCAGGTGATGCGCGGTCCAGGGCACGACTTCTGCTGCGGCAATCAGCAAGGGCGGCTGCAAGACCTCCCAGGCGGGCTCGCCTTCGGTGGCGGCCGTTTGCCGATAAACGGCCAGATAGACCTCGTTCATGCGGGCGTCCAACGCCACGACAATCGCCTCATCGGGGCTGGCCTCGGCCACCTGCGCGGCCACTGCCTGATGCGACACCACGGGCAAAACGGGTATACCTAAACCTAGCCCCATGCCCTGGGCAACGCCGCAGGCCACACGCAGGCCCGTAAAGCCGCCCGGCCCCTGGCCAAACGCCACGGCATGCAAGGCGGCGGGAGCCAATCCAGACTCCGCCAACAACTCATTTGCCATCGGCAAGAGGCGTTCCGCATGCTCCTGAGACCCCTCGTGTTCGCGGGTACTGACCACCAGACGGCCATCGACCGCCCGCAAAAGGGCCACCCCACAACGGGACGAAGACGTTTCCAAAGCCAGCAGGTTTAGTTCCATAGATGCAGATTGTACGAAATACGGCGGCTCTGCCCCCGGTTGTAAGGGGGATTTCAACCATGGTTCGCAATGTGTAATATCTTGTGAACGCCCACTAGCCGCTGGTTCTTGTCACTGTTACATTTCCGGCCATGAATACGCAAAACACCACCCCCACCCGAAAAATCCTCGTCGTCGACGATGATCCGCGCTTGCGCGATTTGCTGCGCCGGTATTTGTCCGAGCAGGGATTCAACGTTTTCGTTGCCGAAGACGCCAAAGAGATGGGCAAACTCTGGCAACGCGAGCATTTTGATCTGCTTGTGCTGGATCTGATGCTGCCCGGCGAAGATGGCTTGTCCATCTGCCGCCGGCTGCGCGGTGGCCACGACAATACCCCCATCATCATGCTCACGGCCAAGGCGGAAGAAATCGACCGCATCGTGGGCCTGGAGATGGGCGCGGACGATTACCTGTCCAAACCCTTCAACCCCCGGGAACTGCTGGCACGGATCAACGCGATCCTGCGCCGCCGCGGTACCGAGGAACATCCTGGCGCTCCCAGCCAGGAAAACGAGTCCATCGCCTTCGGCCCGTACGTGCTGAACTTGTCCACCCGCACGCTCACGCGCAACGGTGAACAAGTGCCGATCACGACCGGTGAATTCTCGGTGCTCAAGGTATTTGCGCGCCATCCGAAGATTCCCCTGTCCCGCGACAAGCTCATGGAGCTGGCGCGTGGCCGCGAATACGAAGCTTTCGATCGCAGCCTCGACGTTCAGATCTCGCGCCTGCGCAAATTGATCGAACCCAATCCGTCCAAGCCCGTGTTCATCCAGACCGTTTGGGGTCTCGGATACGTGTTTGTGCCGGACGGTGGTAGCTGATCGGCTCGCCCGCCCCGGGCAGGAGCGCAGCCTCGTGCCCCGCTTGCGCAGAACCTTCAGGAACTTGACTTCACGTTTGCGGCTCGGCTTGTTCGGCCGCACGTTCCTGTTGCTCGCCGCGCTGATGCTGGTGAGCCTGGGGGCGTGGCTACAAGTCTTCTTCAGCATGGAGCTGGGGCCGCGCGCCAATCAAATGGCGCAGCGGGTGATCACGGCCGTCAATATCACACGCACGGCGCTGATCTACTCGCATAACGGCGAACGCAGCAAGCTCCTGCTGGACCTGGCCACCAACGAAGGCATCCAGGTCTACCCGCGCGAAGTCACCGACTTTGCCGAAGCCCTCCCCGACGACGACTACTGGCAACGCGTTGCCCAGCACATCCGCACGCGCTTCGGCCCGGAAACGCAGATTGCCTGGGGCGTGAATCAGGTGCCTGGGTTCTGGGTCAGCTTCCAGATTGAAAAAGATCTGTATTGGCTGGTGTTCGAGCGCGAGCAGATCGGGTTGACGGGCGGGATCGAATGGCTGGGATGGGGCGCGACCGCGTTGCTGCTTTCCCTTGTCGGTGCGGCGGTCAGCGTGGGCTTCGTGAACCGGCCCTTGTCGCGGCTGGCGCGCGCGGCGCAAGTGCTTTCGCGCGGCGAAACGCCGGCGGCGCTGCCCGAACAAGGCCCGCTTGAAATCCGCGACCTGAACGCCTCCTTCAACCGGATGGCCAAAGATCTGCGGCAAGCCGAGGCCGACCGGGAGCTCATGCTGGCGGGGATCTCACACGACTTGCGAACTCCGCTTGCACGGATGCGGCTGGAAATCGAACTCAGCGGCGTGTCGGAAGACGCCCGCCAGGCCATCGACGAAGACCTTGGCCAGATCGACCACAGCATCGGGCAACTGATGGAGTACGCGCGCCCGGCGGGCACGTTGCCGCAGTTGGCAACCGATATTTCCGCCGTCCTGGCCGAGCTCTACGAACGCGAACGCAGCCACACGGCGTCGCTGGGCGGCGAGCTCGACGCGTCTCTGGAACCGGGCCTGCGTGCGCGCATCACGGCGCTGGACTTGAAGCGCGTGGTCAGCAACCTGATCGAGAACGCCCGCCGTTATGGCCGTTCCAGCGATGGCATGGCGCATTTGGTCATGACACTGCAAGCTGAGGGCGCGATGATCGTGATCGAGGTTTCGGACCGCGGCCCCGGCATCGCCCCCGAAGACGTGGATCGCCTGCTGCGGCCCTTCTCGCGTGGCGAGGCGGCTCGCACTGGCGTCAGCGGCGCGGGCCTGGGTCTGGCCATCGTGGAACGCCTGCTCAAGCACGTGGGCGGCGCGCTGCGAATGCTGCCTCGGGAAGGCGGCGGACTGACCGCGCGGATAGAGTTACCCAAAGCCAAGTTTAGGAATTATCAATTAGACAACGATAATCCATAGCGTAGAATTTATGGTTTAAGGCACTGCCTTATCTCCACCAACAACTACTGGGAGTAAACATGAAAACTGTTGGCGACAAACTCGAGCCTTTCAAGGTCACCGGCGTAAAGCCCGGCTTCAACCAGCACGAAGAAAATGGCGTGTCGGCGTTTGAAGACATCACCGAAAGCTCGTTCCCCGGCAAGTGGAAGGTGATCTACTTCTACCCGAAAGACTTCACGTTTGTGTGCCCGACCGAAATCGTCGGCTTCAACAAGCTGGCCAAGGATTTCGAAGACCGCGACGCTGTCCTGCTGGGCGGCTCCACCGACAACGAATTCGTCAAGCTGGCATGGCGCCGTGAGCACCCGGACCTGAACAAGCTGGGTCACTACCAATTCGGCGACACCACCGGTGCCCTGATCGACCAACTGGGCGTCCGTGAAAAGGGTGCTGGCGTTGCTCTGCGCGCCACGTTCATCGTTGATCCGGACAACACGATCCAGCACGTTTCGGTGAACAACCTGAACGTCGGCCGTAACCCGGAAGAAGTTCTGCGTCTGCTCGACGGTCTGCAAACCGATGAGCTGTGCCCGTGCAACCGTACGGTTGGCGGCGCTACGCTGTAATTTCCAGCCCGGCCAAGGGTCTGCTTGCAGGCCCGGCGCTGGGCTTTAATTGCTCTAGATTATAGGTAAAAACTATGGAATTTCTTACGACCATTAAGGAACAGCTACCGGATTGGGCCAAGGACATCCGCCTGAATCTGGACGCCGTCATTGCCCGTTCGACGCTTGCGCCTGAAGACGCCGTCGGCGCCGCCCTGTCCGCCGCTTACGCCGCGCGCAGCCCGGTGCTGGTTGAAGCCTTCAAGAGCGGCCTGTCGGAAGGCGACGCGAATGCCGCGCTGACCGCCTCGGCGCTGATGGGCATGAACAACACCTGGTATCCCTACGTCGAAATGACGGGCGACGCCAACCTGAAAAGCCTGCCGGCCCAGCTGCGCATGAACGCCTACGCCACGCATGGCGGCGTAGAGAAAAAGCGCTTCGAACTGTTTGCGCTGGTGGCGTCCATCATCGGCAAGTGCCATTTCTGCGTGGCCTCGCACTATGAAAACCTGAAGAACGACGGCCTGTCGACCGAACAGCTGCGCGACGCCGGCCGTATCGCCGCCGTGGTCAACGCCGCCGCGCTGGCGCTGGCTGCCCAAGGCAAGTAAGCCGCCCAAGCTGCCTGCGAATAAAAAACCCGCCTGTGCAAACAGGCGGGTTTTTGTTTGGAAAGCGTTGGAGCAAGCGTTTGGCAAAACCGCCTGGAACCCGAGCTTAGTTCTTCTTCGCCATATCCGAGGTCGTCGGCAAGCCGTTCGAGACCCAGGCTTGAACACCGCCGCGATACCAATAGGCGGACCAGCCGAGCGAACCGGCGCGCAATGCCGCGTTGTAGGACGAACGGTCGTTCATGCCGGCGCCCACGAATACCACTGACGCACCGCGATTGTTGTTCGCTTTTTTCAACAGCCAGGAATCCAGCGCACTTTGCAGCTGATCCGTGACGCTGCCATCCGAGCCCGCATCCGGCAGCGGATAGGAAATAGGCAGCGTGTCAGCGAGTCCGCTGGTGTCCACGATCACCAGATTCTTGTCGTTCTTGATCATGCCAACCAGGTCGCCCGTGGTAACCAGCTTGGCGCGGAAAATCTGGTTCGGCGTCGGGCCCTTATACGGCGCGGCGAACAGCAGCGACGTAGGCGGCACGCCCATGTCTGCCAGCTCATCAATGGGGCTAGGCGGCATGCCCTGACCCGGCGACGACTGCCGGGGCTGCTGGGGTTGCTGCTGGGGTTGCTGCTGCGGCGCGCGCCCGCCATCCTTGGCTGCCACTTCACCGCCCACCGTGCCCATTTCGATGTCGGAAATCATCACCGCAATGTTTTCGATCAGCTCATAGCACATGGTGATCGAGCCTTCGCGCGGGTTGTACCAGGCGTTGAGCTTGCCGCAGTCCTTGAACACCACGTTCACCGGCCGGGGCAGCACATAGGTTTGCCCAAGCAACTTGATGTTGTTGCTGATGGCTTCGGAAAGATTGTTCGCAAACAGATTGCCGATCTTGCGCGACGACCGCTCGAAGGTGACGTTGACCGGCGCACCGGGCGCATTGGCCGGCTGCTGCCCGTCGGGCGACCAGGTGCCGACACGGGTGTGCGGCGCCAGGATTCTGCGCCACGCACGGTTCTGCTTGTTGAATTCATCAGCGCAACGCGCCTTGGTCCGGTCTTCCAGCCCCACGTGCTTGGCCACCGATTCGAACACCGACGGGTTGCCGCCGTACATGATGCACAGCATGTTGCGAAAGCGCTTCAGGTCGCCCGTGTGCTCGTCTTGCCAGGCCGACGTTTCCGACGCGCCCCGGCTTTCCGCCACCTTGCCGCTGTAATACCACTGCAAGGCGGCGTAGGTCGCGGCATCGCGCGCCATGGTGTTCACGTCTTTGTCGTTCGACGGGTACATCGTCGGCTCAACGATCTGCAGCGCCGCGTAGATATCGACTGCGTCTTCTTCGGCGCCGGTCGACGGCAGTTCCAGTTCGCCGATCAGCGCATGGCCGAATTCGTGCATGAAAATGCTGCGCATGATGCCGATGTACACCGACACGATACGCAGCGTATCGCCGCCAAACCGGGGGTATGGACCTGCACCCGGCAAGCCCGAGTTGTCGGAGCTGGCGGGTGCAGGCGCCGGCTTGGTCTGCGGCGCGCTGGCGCCACCACCACTGCCTCCACCGCTACCTCCACGTGGAGGCAAGCCGGCAGGCGCCGGCGCCGTGGCGCCACTGCGCGGGGGCAAGCCGCTGCCTTGTTGCGCGGGCGCGCCTTGGCGGGGAGCCAGGTCGGTATTGATCGAAAAATCCGCAATGCCGAACGTGCCGACGTCGTAGGCCATGATGCCGATGTCGCCGCCTACCGCGGACGAATCCGTGACGTCGCCAATGATCTTGCCGTTCACGATGAAGCGGGCCGCGCCCGGCAATTCGACCACCTTGATGCGGTCCGAGCCATCCAGCTTCGCCAGATTGGGAACCGTTGCGATATCGCGACGGTTCTGGCCTTCAAGACAGAACAGAATCGTGCTCTTGTCCGCCGTAATCTCGATCAGGCACAGGCTTTTCTTCGCGCGATTATTCAGCGCCACGCCAATCGACGCCTTCGGGTTCTGCGAATTGACGACCACATTCACGTCGGTCACGCGGCCCTGTTCAGGCGCCGGTCCAACGGAAAGATAAAGCGTTTGTTCACTCCCGGCAGTGGCCGGGTTGCGCAACGTGAACCAGCCATCCTGCACGGCGGCGGTCCAGCCTTGCAGCATCTGCTGTCTGACGGCGCCTGCCAGGGGTCCCAGCTGTTGTTCAAACTCAGCGTGCGCGGGCGACGCCGCAGCAACAAGGACCGAAAACAGGGCGACGCCACGTAAACGCATCTGAATTTCTCTATGTAGGCAGATTGAGGTGCGCAGAATATTCCAGATCAATCCGACCCGCTTATTTATTTGTTAAAGATGTATAGCAAAGTAAATGCAATGGAATTTCATTGCATTAGCGTCGGAACGTGGTCAGGTTTACATGCGAGCCAGTAGCGCTACGACCGTGGCCGCAATGCCTTCCTTGCGGCCCAGATACCCCAAGCCTTCGTTCGTCTTGGCCTTGATGTTGATCTCGGTCTCTGCCAAGCCAAGGTCAGCGGCGATGTTCGCCACCATGACCGGCGCATGCGGGCCGATCTTGGGCGCTTGCGCGTGAATCGTGGCGTCGATGTTCACCGGCGTCCAACCTGCCTTGCGCACGCGCGCCATGGCTTCGCGCAGCAGCACGCGGCTGTCGGCGCCCTTGAAGGCCGGGTCCGTATCCGGGAAATGGCGGCCGATATCACCCAGCCCTGCGGCGCCCAGCAGGGCGTCGGTGATCGCATGCAGCAGCACGTCCGCGTCGGAATGCCCCAGCAAGCCATGCGTGTGGGGAATCGTGACGCCGCCGATGATCAGCGGGCGGCCTTCGACCAAGGCGTGTACGTCAAAGCCCTGCCCAACGCGAAAAGGAATGCTCATAACCATTTTTCCATCAGTTCGAAATCATCCGGCCACGTCACCTTGAAATTGCGCAAGGCGCCGGGAACCAGCAATGGCGCATACCCGGCCGCTTCCAGGGCCGAGGCCTCGTCAGTGACGGTCACGCCATTTACGGAGGCCGCCGTCAGCGCATCGCGCAGCACGCCGGCCCGAAACATCTGCGGCGTTTGCGCCAGCCACAAGCCATTGCGATCCAGCGTGCGCTCGACCCGGTCGTGGCCGCCTTTGACGGTGTCGGCAACCGGCAGCGCCAGCAAGCCGCCTACGGGGTCCGCCAGGCAGGCGTCGATCAGGCGGCGCAGCGCGGCCGCGGGCAAACCGGGGCGCGCCGCATCATGGACCAGCACCCAAACGTCATCCGCCACGCCGCTGTCGGCCAAGGCGCCTTCGACGGTATCCGCGCGAGTCGCCCCGCCGCAGGCCCGCCACACCGTGCGCGGCAGGCCGGCCAGCGCCGCATCCACCCAGCCGTCGCCCGGCGTCACGGCCACGCGCACTTGGGAAACACGGTCGTCGGCCAGCAACGCCTGTACCGCGTGGCGCAACATGGGCTGTCCGGCCAATGGACGATATTGTTTCGGCACGGGCTCCGCGCCGGGATGGCTGGCGCGGGCGCCGACGCCCGCCGCGGGAACGATTGCAATGATTGAGTCAGACATGGTGCGGTGATTTTATAATCTTCCGCTTGATGCCTGCTTCCACCCTGATGCCCACCCCCACTTCTCCTATCACCGCCGCGCCGCCGGTCCCCGCGACCGCCCCGACTCTGTCCGCGCTGAAACCCGGCGCGCGCTATGCGCAACCCCGTCCGCCGGGCTCGGGAGACGCTTGGCTGCTGGCGGATCTGGCCAGGCAGGCGTCCGCGCCGCTGGTCATCCTGACGGCCGAACCGCTCGAGGCCCAGCGCCTGGCAGAAGAAATTCAGCTATTCGCCCCGGACCTGCGTGTGCGCCAGCTGCCTGACTGGGAAACGCTGCCCTACGACGCGTTCTCGCCGCACCAGGACTTGATCTCGGAGCGTCTGCACACGCTGCATTCGCTGATGATGAAGACGGTGGACGTGCTGACGGTGCCGATCACCACCGCGCTCTACCGGCTGGCGCCGCCCTCGTTCCTGGCGGCCTACACGTTTTCGTTCAAGCAAAAAGACAAGCTGAACGAAGCCGCCCTGCGCGCGCAGCTGACGCTGGCCAACTACAACCACGTCACGCAGGTGACCGCGCCCGGCGAATTCTGCCTGCGCGGCGGGCTGATCGACCTGTTCCCGATGGGCTCGGTCGTGCCCTACCGGCTGGACCTGTTCGACGACGAGATCGAAACCATCCGCAGCTTTGACGTGGACACGCAGCGCAGCCTGTACCCGGTGCGCGAAGTCCAGTTGCTGCCGGGCCGCGAATTCCCGATGGACGAGGACTCGCGCACGCGCTTTCGCGCGCGTTTCCGTGAAATCTTCGAAGGCGACCCCTCGCGCGCCCTGCCCTATAAAGACATCGGCAACGGCATCCCGTTTGCTGGCGTCGAGTACTACCTGCCGCTCTTCTTTGAAGAGACGGCAACCTTGTTTGACTATTTGACGGCGGGCACGGTCACCGTCACGGTTGGCGACATCGACGACGCCATCCAACGCTTCAATCAGGACACGACCAGCCGCTACAGCTTCCTGAAGAGCGACCGCGAACGCCCCGTGTTGCCGCCGTCCGCCCTGTTCCTGGACAGCGAAACGCTCTACACCCGGCTCAAGGAATTCCGCCGCCTGTCGCTGTCGGCAGGCGAGCCGCATCCTGATTTCCGCGCCGTGCCGGACGTCAGCATCGCGCGCCGCTCCGACGACCCGATCGCCAAGCTGCGCGCGCTGGTGCAAACGCGCCAGACCCGCGTGCTGCTTTGCGCGGACTCCGCCGGCCGCCGCGAAACCCTGGTGCAGATGCTGAATGAATATGGCGTCACGCCGGATGCGCAGCCGGACACCATCGAAGCGTTCCTCGCGTCGGATGCCAATTTCGGCATCGTCGCCGCCCCGCTGACGACCGGCTTCGGGCTGCCCCAGGCCAACCTGGCCTTCCTGACCGAAAACGACTTGTACCCGGGCCTGGCCACCACCGGCCGGCGCGGCAAGCGCGACCAGGAACGCGCGAGCAACGTCGAGGCCATGGTGCGCGACCTGTCCGAACTGCGCGCGGGCGACCCCGTCGTCCATGCGCAGCACGGCATCGGCCGCTATCACGGCCTGGTCAACATGGACATGGGCGAAGGCGAGATGGAGTTCCTTCATCTTGAATACGCCAACGGCAGCACGCTGTATGTGCCGGTGTCGCAGTTGCACGTGATCGCCCGCTACAGCGGCGCCGATCCGGAAGCCGCGCCGCTGCACCAGCTGGGGTCCGGCCAATGGGACAAGGCCCGCCGCAAGGCCGCCAAACAGGTGCGTGACACCGCCGCCGAACTCTTGGCCCTGTATGCGCAACGCGCCGCGCGCGAAGGCTTTGCCTTCAATCTGCCGCTGAACGACTACCAGGCGTTTGCCGAAGGCTTCGGCTTTGAAGAAACGGCCGACCAGGCCGCCGCCATTGAAGCCGTGCTTGCTGACATGACCTCCGGCCGTCCGATGGACCGCCTGGTCTGCGGCGACGTGGGTTTTGGCAAAACCGAAGTCGCGCTGCGCGCCGCCTTCCTGGCGGTGGCCAACGGCAAACAGGTCGCCCTGCTCTGCCCCACTACGCTGCTGGCCGAACAACACGCCCAGACCTTCTCCGACCGCTTCGCCGACTGGCCCGTGCGCGTCGTGGAGCTGTCGCGCTTCCGTTCGGCCAAGGAAGTCGCCGCCGCCATCGAAGGCATCAACGACGGCCGCGTGGATATCGTCATCGGCACGCACAAGATTCTGTCCAAAGATGTGAAATTCAAACGTCTGGGACTGGTCATCATCGACGAAGAACACCGCTTCGGCGTGCGCCAGAAGGAAGCGCTGAAGTCGCTGCGCGCCGAGGTCGACGTGCTGACGCTGACCGCCACGCCCATTCCACGCACGCTGGGCATGTCGCTGGAAGGCATACGCGACTTCTCCGTGATCGCCACCGCGCCGCAGAAGCGCCTGGCCATCAAAACCTTCGTGCGCCGCGAAGACGGCAGCACGCTGCGCGAAGCCCTGCTGCGCGAACTCAAGCGCGGCGGGCAGTGCTACTTCCTGCACAACGAAGTCGAGACCATCCACAACCGGCGCGCGCGGCTGGAAGAGCTGGTGCCCGAGGCCCGCATCGCGGTCGCTCACGGCCAGATGCCCGAGCGCGAGCTGGAACAGGTGATGAAGGGCTTCTATCAGCAGCGCTATAACGTGCTGCTGTGCACCACCATCATCGAGACGGGCATTGACGTGCCCAGCGCCAACACGATCGTGATCCACCGCGCCGACCGCTTCGGGCTGGCGCAGCTGCACCAGCTGCGCGGCCGCGTCGGGCGTTCGCACCACCAGGCCTACGCCTACCTGCTGACGCCGGGCGAAGACGCCATCACCACCAACGCGAAGAAGCGCCTGGAAGCGATTCAGGCCATGGAGGAACTGGGTTCCGGTTTCTACCTGGCCATGCACGACCTGGAAATTCGCGGCACGGGTGAAGTGCTGGGCGATTCGCAGTCGGGCAACATCCAGGAAGTGGGTTTCTCGATGTACAACGAGATGCTCAACGAAGCGGTGCGCGCGCTGCGCGCCGGCGAAGAACCCGACCTGGACGCGCCCTTCAACCTGGCCTGCGAAGTCAATCTGCACGCGCCTGCGCTGCTGCCGTCGGACTATTGCGCCGACGTGCATGCGCGCCTGGGCATCTACAAGCGCCTGGCCCACGCCGCCGACGAAGATGATCTGATCCACATCCAGGAAGAACTGATCGACCGCTTCGGCAAGCTGCCCGAAGCCGCGCAGACGCTGCTGACCACGCACCGCCTGCGCCTGGCCGCCCAACCGCTGGGCATCGTGAAGATCGACGCCAGCGAAACGCAGGCCTTGATGCAGTTCGGTCCGAAGACCTCGGTGGACCCGGCCAAGATCATCGAACTCGTGCAGCGCCAGCGCAACATCAAACTGGCCGGACAGGATAAATTGCGGGTTGAGATCAAGGCGGCGCAAATTCCCGCCCGCGCTGACGCCGTGCGCGCCGTGCTGCGCGCACTGAAGTAATCCAAGCCACTCTTCTACTGCTTATGACTACCCATCACCTTGTCGTTCAATCTCCCGGCCTGCGCATCGAACAGGCCGAGCAGCTGGCCGCGCTGGCTCAGGCCCAGGGCGTGGCGCGCATCAGCAACACCGCCGCACGCCTGCTCGACGTGCAGCACGACGCCTTGACGCAAGCCGAAGTCGTGGCCTGGGCCAACAACAATGGCGTCGACGTGGCCTTCGTGCCCGCCGGCCTGAAGCTGTCTGACTGCAAGGTCCTGGCGATGGACATGGATTCCACGCTGATCAACATCGAGTGCATCGATGAAATCGCGGGCGTGGTGGGCGTCAAAGACAAAGTGTCCGAGATCACCGAAGCCGCCATGCGCGGCGAAATCAAAGACTTCGCCGAAAGCCTGCGCCGCCGCGTGGCCCTGCTCAAGGGCGTCCCGGCCGAAGCGCTGGAACAGGTCTATGTGGAAAAGCTGCGCCTGAACCCCGGCGCAGAACGTTTGATCAGCACGGCCCAGGCCGCCGGCATCAAGGTGCTGCTGGTCTCCGGCGGCTTCACCTTCTTCACGGACCGTCTGCGCGAACGCCTGAATCTGGACAGCGCGCACGCCAACACGCTGGAAATCGACAACGGCCTGTTGACCGGCAACGTCGTGGGCGACATTCTCGACGCGCAAGCCAAGGCGGTCTACCTACGCGAATTCGCCCGCACGCACGGCGCCACGAAGGAACAGATCATCGCCATGGGCGACGGCGCAAACGACTTGCTGATGCTGGGCGCCGCGGGCTTCCCGGTGGCGTATCACGCCAAGCCGCTGGTACGGGAACAGACACGTTTCGCGCTGAACGTGACGGGCTTGGACGGCGTGCTGAACTGGTTCGAAAGCTGATCTGCCGATCGCGTTTCCCGCGAGCAAAAAAAAAGCCACCTTGCTCAGGTGGCTTTTTCATTCCCGCTTCAGATCAATACCGGACCTTCAGCGACAGCAATGCCGCGCGTCCGGTGCCCAGCGCCGCGTAGTGCGCGGCGTAGGCCTTCGTGTAGTACGTTTCGTCGAACAGGTTCAGCACGTTCAACTGTGCCGAGAAGTGGTCGTTGAATTCGTAGGCCGCCATGGCGTCAAAGCGCCAGTACGACGGCACCCAGCGCGCCTTGGGCGTACCGTCGGCGTTTTTCGTGGCGTCTGAATTGCCGTACACCTTGTCGACGTAGTAAGCGCCGCCGCCCACCGTCAGCTTGGGCAGCACCTTGTAGGTGGTCCACAGACTGAAGGCGTTACGCGGGGTGTTGGGCAGGTCCTGGCCGACGGCGCCGCTGTTGTAGGCGCCCTTGGTCATTTCGCTGTCCATGAAGGTGTAGCCGCCGAACACGTTCCACTTGGGCGTGATGCTGCCCGAGAAGCCCAGTTCGATGCCGCGCACCTTGGCCTCGCCCACTTGCGCCACTTCGGTGGCGGACACGGCCACGCTGGTGTTCTTGCGCGTGTCGTGGAACGCTGCGGCGGACAGCGTCAGCCGGTCTTCGAAGACCTGCCACTTGGTGCCCACTTCCACCGTGCGGCTCTTTTCAGGCGCAAGCGACGAGGTGGACAGCGATGTCGCGTCGCTGATCGCGCCTGCGGCGATGGCCGACGGCGTGGACGACGTGCCGTAGGTAGCGTAGATCGTGCCATTGGGCAGCGGCTTGTAGGCCAGGCCCAACTGGTAGTTGAACAGGCTGTCTTCGCGGCTGGTGCTGTAGAACGAGGGCGTGCCTGCCGGATCGCTGCGGCCAGCGGCGATGTTGCTGCCGCTGGTGCGATAGTTGTCCCAACGGGCGCCAACGCTGGCTTGCCATTGTTCGTTGAACTTGATGGTGTCAAAGCCGTAGACCGCCACCGTGTCGGTGTTGTAGCGCGCCGGGTTGTTATTGCGTTGCAGGGTGCCGGGGTAGTCGGTGCCGGGGTCCGGGTTCCACAACGAGGCGCACAACGCCGGGTTGGCGTAGGTGTTGCGGCCATTCGTCGTGGCGGTCACGCAATTGCTGCCGCCCGAGGGCACGCCGGTTTCGGTGTAGCCGTCTTTGTTCTGCTTGATGTTGCTGTATTCGAAGCCCAGGTCGAACGTGTGCTTCAGGCTGCCGGTGTCGAACTCGCCCGTCAGATCGGTCTGATTCGCGAAGCTCTTGGTCACGTAGTAGCCCGACTTCAACGCGCGGTACACCAGGCCGTTGGCCACGTTGCCCTTGCTATCGTCCGGGTTGGTCGCGGCGAAGTCCGTCGTGCCACGGCCGTAGCGGGTCACGTTGCGCAGTTGCAGCTTGTCTGAGAAGTCGTGCTGGAAGTCGACGGTGGCAACATCATCACGCGTCTTCATGAAGTCGCGGCCCGTCAGGCCGTAGAACGTCTTGCGGCTGACGCCCATCGTTTCCGTCACCGGCTGGCCCGTCTTCGGGTCATACGGGATGGAGTAATCCGGCATGCTGTCGTCTTGGTAGTGGTAGTAGCTGAGCGTGATGCGGGTCGGCGTACCCACGCCCAGCATCAACGACGGCGCCACGCCCCAACGTTCAAAATCCACGGCGTTGTCGCGGCCAGCCACATCACCCTTGTTGCCCATGACGTTCAAGCGGAATGCCGCCTTTTCGTCCAGGCGCCAGTTGCTGTCGATCGTGGCGCGGTAGTTGTTGTCCGTACCGATCTGCGCGGTGGCTTCGGTGAAGTCCGTCGCCTTGGGCGTCTTGCTGATCATGTTGATGCTGCCGCCCGCGCCGCCGCGGCCGGCATAGACCGAATCCGGCCCCTTGATCACTTCCACCTGCTCAAGGTTGAAGGTGTCGCGCACTTGCGTGCTGGAGTCGCGAATGCCGTCCAGGAACAAGCTGCCCGCCGAGTTCTGGCCACGAATGATCGGCAAGTCGCCGCCCGGGCGGCCGCCTTCGCCCGCACCGAACGTAATGCCCGGCGAGTTGCGCAGCACGTCCTGCAAAGTCGATGCCGCCTGATCCTGGATCACCTGCTTAGGCACCACCTGCACGGTGCGCGGCGTATCCAACAGCGGCGCCGTCATCTTCGGCGACGGAACGGTCGTGGTCTGGTAGGCCGAGCCTTCGCCTTCCACGCGAACCGGCGACAGTTGCGTCACGCCGGCGTCAGCGGTTTGGGCGGCAGCGTAGGGGCTGATGAACAGAGCGGGCGCGGCGATGGCAGCGGCCAGCGAGGTAGTGAGCGTATTCAGGGAATACGAATCTTGGGGCTTCAAACCAGCTTCTCCAGAACGTAAATAGCAACGATTCTTGTTTTTTTACCGGTTGCGATTTTGATCCTGGCCGCTGAATGAAACCTGAATGAAAGCAATCAACGCGTTGAAAAGATGAAAAACAACACTTGATCGGCGACGATCGTTATATATAGCGGCTTATATCGAGATTTAATGGTGCCGGATACATTGCCACCCGGGGTCGAGCCTTCGTTAATGCAGCCAATCAGGGACACCTCGGAAAGCCACTTGAATCCCCCGCTACGCAGGGCGAGGTCCGGCGCATCACTTTCCACGACCCAAAAAGAAAAACGCCCCAGACGGGGCGTTTGACGCGTTGGCGGGCCTTCAGGCGCGCAAGCGTGGGTGGCGTTTGAACAGATAGCGGTACACGAAACCGGGATACGCCAACACCAGGAACAAGCTCAAGGTGATGGCGTAGAACTCCCAAGTCTGGGAAAAGCGATTTCCCAGCGTGGATTCAAACGCAAAGCCCAGCGCGCCAACGATGGCGTAGAACACCAGCACTTCAACCAGACGCATCCAGAACGGTTTGACCGCTTCCGCCCCGCCCTGCTTCCAGGGCAATACGGCGAACACCCGCTCCGTCAGGAACGGGAGGTTTGCGCTGACCAAAGCCAGCGCAATCAACAGCCATACCGCCAGCGTCTGGTTCATGGCTGTGTTCCGCTTACAGGCTCAGCGACGAACGAATCGCCTGTACGCACAGCGCCATCAAGCCACCTGGCAACAGGCCCAGCACCAGCATCATGGCGCCGTTGATCGACAGCAGGCCGCGTTGACCGCAGGTGGCGACGATCGGGGCGGCATTGGCAGCCGGCTCGTCGAAGTACACGACCTTGACGACACGCAGGTAGTAGAACGCGCCGATCAGCGAGAACAGCACTGCCACCACGGCCAGCGTCACGTGGCCCGCGCTGATCAGCGCTTGCAACACGGCCAGCTTGGCGTAGAAGCCCACCAGCGGCGGAATGCCGGCCAGCGAGAACATCAGCAGCAGCACGATGGCGGCATGCCACGGGCTGCGGCGGTTCAGGCCCTTCAGGTCGTCGATGTGCTCGCACTCAAAACCCTGGCGCGACAGCAGCAGGATGATGCCGAAGCTTGCCAGCGTGGTCAGCACGTAGGTCAGCATGTAGAACAGCGACGCCCCATAGGCGGCAGACGACAGTTCCGGCTTGCCCGCGACCGAACCCGACATCAGGCCCAAGAGCACGAAGCCCATGTGCGAGATGGTCGAGTAAGCCAGCATGCGCTTGAAGTTGGTTTGCGCGATGGCAGTCAGGTTACCGATGGCCAGCGAGAGCACGGCCAGGATCATCAGCATCGGCTGCCAGTCGGCGGCCAGACCATGCAGGCCGTCCACCAGCAGACGCAGCGTGATGGCGAAGGCCGCCAGCTTGGGCGCACCGCCCAGGATCAGCGTGACCGCAGTCGGCGAACCCTGGTAGACGTCCGGCACCCACATGTGGAACGGCACGGCGCCCAGCTTGAACGCCAGGCCCGACACCAGGAACACGATGCCGAACACCAGCGCCATCTTCTCGGCCTTGCCAGCGGCGATGACCTTGGACACTTCAGCCAGGTCCAGGTGACCCGTAGCGCCGTAAACCATCGACATGCCGTACAGCAGGAAGCCCGACGCCAACGCGCCCAGCACGAAGTACTTCATGGCGGCTTCGGTGGCGACGACGTCATCACGGCGCAATGCGATCAGCGCGTACAGCGCCAGCGACATCAGTTCCAGGCCCAGGTAGATGGAGATCAGGTTCCCGGAGGAAATCATGACCATCTGGCCCAGCAGCGCGAACAACGTCAGGACGTAGAGTTCGCCGCCCTTGAGCATGTCACGGACTTGCGCATAAACGCGGCCGTAAACGAGCGTGGCGCCCACCGCGATGTAGGAGGCGATCTTCAGCAGGTGCGACAGTTCGTCGGTGACGTACAGGCCGTTGAAGGTCGCGCCCGCAACGCCGTTCTTCCATTGCACGGCCGACACGACGGTCAGCACGCCCAACACCAGCATGGTCAGCAGGAACGTCGGCTTGCGCTCGGGGTGATTGCTGACCGCGTCGACGAGCAGGATAGCCAGGCCGGAAACCAGCAGAAGGATTTCCGGTGTCGCCAGGGCGAAATCGATTTGGGATTGCATCATTGTCTTGTCTTACAGTTTCGAGACGGCAACGTGTTGCAGCAGGGCCTCTACCGACACGTGCATCACGTCGGTGAAGGGCTTGGGATAGATCCCCATGTACAACACGGCGATCGCCATCACGCCAAGAATCACAAATTCGCGGCGGTTGATATCGGTCAGCTCGCGGACGTGGTCATTGGCGATGTCGCCCAGGACCACACGCTTGACCATCCACAGCGAATACGAAGCACCCAGGATCAGGGCGGTAGCCGCCAACAGGCCGATCCAGAAGTTGTGCTCGACGGCGCCCATGATCACCATGAACTCGCCGACGAAACCGCTGGTGGCCGGCAGGCCGCTGTTGGCCATCGAGAACAGGATGAAGAAGGTCGCAAAGCGCGGCATCACGTTGACCACACCACCGTAATCGGCGATGCGGCGCGAGTGCATGCGGTCATAGAGCACGCCGATACACATGAACATGGCGCCCGACACGAAGCCGTGGGAGATCATCTGCACGATGGCGCCTTCGACGCCGGCCGTGTTGAAGATGAAGAAGCCCAGCGTCACGAAACCCATGTGGGCCACGGACGAATAAGCCACCAGCTTCTTCATGTCTTCCTGGATGATCGCCACCAGGCCGATGTAGATCACCGCGATGAGCGACAGCGTGATCATCAGGCCAGCCAGGCTGTGCGAAGCGTCCGGCGTGATCGGCAGCGAGAAGCGCAGGAAACCATAGGCGCCCAGCTTCAGCATGATCGCAGCCAGCACGATGGAGCCGCCCGTGGGCGCTTCAACGTGAACGTCCGGCAACCACGTGTGAACCGGCCACATCGGCACCTTCACCGCAAAAGCCGCCAGCAGCGCCACAAAGATCAGGATCTGCTCGGTCTGGCCCAGCTTGACCTTGTGCCAGGTCAGGATGTCGAACGAACCACCCGATGCGTGCCACAGGTAGATGAACGCGACCAGGGTCAGCAAAGAACCCATCAGCGTGTACAGGAAGAACTTGAATGCCGCGTAGATACGGTTATCGCCGCCCCACGCCCCGATGATGATGTACATCGGGATCAGCGTGGCTTCGAAGAACACGTAGAACAGCATGCCGTCCAGCGCGGCGAACACGCCCACCATCAGACCCGACAGGATCAGGAAGGCGGCCATGTATTGCGCCACGCGGCTGGTGATGACTTCCCAGCCGGCCAGCACCACGATGATCGTGATGAACGCGGTCAGGAGGACGAACCACAGCGAAATGCCGTCGATGCCCAGGTGGTAATTGACGTTGAAGGCTTCAATCCAGGAAGTCTTCTCCACGAACTGCATGGCGGCCGTGGTGTTGTCAAAACCGGTGTACAGCGGGATCGTGACGAGGAAACCGGCGACGGCGCCGACGAGCGACAGGCCGCGCGTCAGGCCGCGACGATCGTCACGGCCCACCGCCAGCACCAGCAGGCCGAATACGATCGGGACAAAGATCGCAAGCGTGAGCCAGGGGAAAGTGTTGGATGCCATCTCGCTTGCCATCATTGGGGAATCAGCACAAAGAAAGTCACCAGCGCCATGATGCCGATGATCATCGCGAACGCGTAGTGATAGATGAAGCCGGACTGCAGGTGGCGGCTGACCGCAGCCACCCAGCCCACCACGCGGGCGCTACCGTTGACCAGCAGGCCATCGATGATGCCGCGGTCGCCGGTATTCCACAGGCCACGGCCCAGGGCGCGCAGGCCGCGAGCGATGATCTGCTCGTTGACCCAATCCACGTAGTACTTGTTCTCAAGCACCTTGTTCACGCCAGACAGGCTGGACTTGATCGCGGCCGGAACCTTGGGATTGATCAGGTAGCAGTACCAGGCGATGACGAAACCCGCCACAACCAGCCAGAACGGCAGGGTCTGGAAGGCATGCAGGCCATAGGCGACCCAGCCGTGCCACTCTTCTTGCAGCTCGTGCATGGCCGGATGCTGCGGCAGCACCGTGATCACGCCGTTGAAGAACTTGCCGAACAGCATCGGGTCAACCGCCCAGGCGCCAACCAGCACCGACGGAATCGCCAGCAGGATCAGCGGCAGCGTCACCACCCAGGGCGACTCATGCGGCTTGCCGCCATGATGGCCGTGGCCGTGGTCATCGTGACCGTGACCGTGGTCGTCATGGGCATGATCGTCGTGGCCATGGTCGCTGGTGTCAAAGCGTTCCTTGCCGTGGAAGACCAGGAAGTACACGCGGAACGAGTACAGCGACGTCACGAACACACCGATCAGCACGGCGTAGTACGCGAAGCTTGCGCCCCAGACGTTAGCGTGGCCGGCGGCTTCGATGATGTTTTCCTTCGAGTAGAAACCCGAGAAGAACGGCGTGCCAACCAGCGCCAGCGTGCCCAACAGGAAGGTGATCCAGGTGATGGGCATGTACTTGCGCAGGCCGCCCATGTTGCGGATGTCCTGGTCGTGGTGCATGCCGATGATGACCGAACCCGCGCCCAGGAACAGCAGCGCCTTGAAGAACGCGTGGGTCATCAGGTGGAAAATGGCCACCGAGTAGGCGGAAGCGCCCAGCGCGACGGTCATGTAGCCCAGCTGCGACAGCGTGGAGTACGCGACAACGCGCTTGATGTCCGTCTGGATGATGCCCAGGATGCCCAGGAACAGCGCGCCGATGGCGCCGATCACGATGATGAACGACAGCGCCACGTCCGACAGTTCGAACAGCGGCGAGAAGCGGGCAACCATGAAGATACCGGCCGTCACCATGGTGGCGGCGTGGATCAGCGCAGAGATCGGGGTCGGGCCTTCCATCGAGTCAGGCAGCCAGGCGTGCAGCGGAACCTGGGCCGATTTGCCCATGGCGCCGATGAACAGGCAGATACACGCCACCGTCAGCAGCATCCAGTCAGAGCCCGGCAGGGTCATCGCGGCCAGCTTGTCGGCTTGGGCGAAGACTTCGCCGTAGTGCATCGTGCCGGCGTACGCGAACAACAGGCCAATACCCAGCACGAAGCCGAAGTCACCGACGCGGTTGATCAGGAATGCCTTCATGTTGGCGAAGATCGCCGTCGGGCGGGTGTACCAGAAACCGATCAGCAGGTACGACACCAGACCCACCGCTTCCCAGCCGAAGAACAGCTGCACCATGTTGTTCGACATCACCAGCATCAGCATGGAGAACGTGAACAGCGAGATGTACGAGAAGAAGCGCTGGTAGCCGGGGTCATCCGCCATGTAGCCGATGGTGTAGATGTGCACCATCAGCGACACGGACGTCACCACGACCATCATCATGGCCGACAGCGGATCGATCAGGAAGCCGATTTCCAGCTTGGTCTGGCCGATGAGGCTCCAGGTGTATACCGCGCCGTCAAAGCGCAGGCCGTTCAGCACGTCGCCCAGCACCACCACCGAACCGATGGCGGAGATGAGCACGCCCAGGATCGTGATGACGTGGGACGCGCGGCGGCCGATAGGACGGCCCAGGAACCCGGTGCCGAAAAGGCCCGCGAGAATTGCTCCGGCCAGCGGTGCCAGCGCGATGAGCAAGTAGAGATTGGGTGAGCTAGACATTTTCTTCCAATACCCCGTCAGCCCTTCAGGCGATCGAGTTCGTCAACGTTGATCGTGTTCAGGTTGCGGAACAGCAGCACCAGGATGGCCAGGCCGATCGCCGCTTCAGCGGCGGCCACGGTCAGGATGAAGAACACGAACACCTGGCCGGCGGTATCGCCGAACCAGCTGGAGAACGCCACGAAGTTCATGTTGACGGCCAGGAGCACGAGCTCGATGGACATCAAGAGAATGATCAGGTTGCGGCGGTTCAGGAAGATGCCGAAGATCCCGATGGCGAACAGGATCGCTCCCAGGATCAGATAGTGAGCCAGCGTCAGCGTCATTGTTTTTCTCCTTGGGGCGCGGCGGCGGCGCCGGACGAAGCGTCACGCTTGGCTTGGGCGCGCTCGCTCTGGGCGGGCATGTTCACCATGCGGAAGCGGTCCTTCGAACGGACGCGAACGGCGGCAACCGGGTCGTTGTACTTCACGTCGCGGCGGCGGCGCAGCGTCAGCGCAATCGCGGCGACCATGCCCACCAGCAGCAGCGCAGCGCCCACTTCAATGGCGTAGACGTACTGCGTGTACATGACTTCGCCGAGTGCGCGGGCGTTGTTGTAGTCGCCAGCAACCGGGGCTTGCGGACCCGAACCGTACCAGGTGGAACCCAGCACGAACGACATTTCCAGCACCAGCACCAGACCGATCACCAGGCCGAGCGGCAGGTAGGTCTTCATGCCCTGGCGCATGGTGTCCATGCGGATGTCCAGCATCATCACGACGAAAAGGAAGAGCACCATCACGGCGCCCACGTACACCAGCACCAGCAGCAACGCCAGGAACTCAGCGCCCAGCAGCATCCACAGCATGGCTGCGTTGGAGAATGCCAGGATCAAGTGCAGAACAGCGGTGACCGGACTGCGCGCGGTGATCACGCGGAACGCCGCGATCACCAGCACGGCGGCCAGTATGTAGAAAAGGACAGTGGTAAAAGTCATGGATCAGACCCTGGGCTTCAACGGTAAGGAGCGTCGTCGGCCCGGCGGCGGGCGATGTCGGCTTCGTAGCGGTCGCCCACGGCGAGCAGCATGTCTTTGGTGAAATACAGGTCGCCGCGCTTTTCACCGTGGTATTCGTGGATATGGGTTTCCACGATCGAGTCCACGGGGCAGCTTTCCTCACAGAAGCCGCAGAAAATGCACTTGGTCAGATCGATGTCGTAACGCGTGGTGCGGCGGGTGCCGTCCTCACGCTGGTCCGATTCGATGGTGATCGCCAAGGCCGGGCACACGGCTTCACACAGCTTGCACGCGATGCAACGCTCTTCCCCGTTGGGGTAGCGGCGCAATGCGTGCAGGCCGCGGAATCGCGCCGACGTGGGCGTCTTTTCCTGCGGATAGCGCAAGGTGACCTTGCGCTTGAAAAAGTACTTGCCCGTCAGGCGCATGCCCTTGAGCAACTCGGTCAGCATCAGGCTGCCGAAGAAATCTTTGATCGCTTCCATATCCTGCCTCTGCCTGGCGGCTTAGCGCCAAATGTTCCAGGGCGTCTGCATCCAGATCGCCACCACGACCAGCCAAACGCCGGTCAGCGGGATGAAGATTTTCCAACCCAAACGCATGATCTGGTCATAGCGGTAGCGCGGGAACGATGCGCGGAACCACACAAACAACGAGACCACAACGAACGTCTTCAGACCCAGCCAGATCCAACCCGGAATCCAGGTCAGCGGCGCGATGTCGATCGGGGAAGCCCAGCCGCCCAGGAACATGATCGACGCCATGCAGGACAGCAAGATCATGTTGGCGTATTCACCCAGGAAGAACAGGGCGAAAGCCATACCCGAGTACTCGACCATGTGGCCGGCCACGATTTCCGATTCGCCTTCGACGACGTCGAACGGGTGGCGGTTGGTTTCCGCCACGATCGCCACGACGTAGATCACGAACAGCGGCAACAGCGGCAGCCAGTTCCAGGACATGAACGTCAGGCCCTTGTCGGCAAACCAGCCGCGGTTCTGGACGTTGACGATCTCGGACATGTTCAGGCTGCCCGACACCAGCAGCACCGTGACGAGCACGAAGCCGATGGCCAGTTCGTAGGACAGCATCTGTGCCGAAGCGCGCAGCGCGCCCAGGAACGCGTACTTGGAGTTCGACGCCCAGCCCGCCACGATCACGCCATACACGCCGATCGACGTGATGGCCATGATGTACAGCAGGCCGGCGTTGACGTTGGCCAGCACGACATCAGGACCGAAGGGAACCACGGCCCAGGCGGCCAGCGCGGGCATCAGCGTGACCACGGGGGCCACGACGAACAGCACCTTGTTGGCTTCGCTGGGAACGATGACTTCCTTCGTCAGCAGCTTGAACACGTCGGCAAACGGCTGCAACAGCCCCTTGAAACCGACACGGTTCGGACCCACGCGCACGTGCATGGCGCCAATCATCTTGCGTTCCCAGTACGTCAGGTACGCAACGCACAGAATGATCGGCACGGCGATGATCACAATCTTGATGAGGGTCCAGAGGACCATCCAGACCGTCGGGCCCAGCAATGCCTGCCCGTGGCTCTCAAGAACATTAAGCCATTCCATCAGGCACGCTCCACGCTGAGTTGACCGAATGCGCCACCCAGGGCTGCGGTGTTTTCAAAGGCTGCGGAAATGCGCACGGCGCGATCGGCCACGGCATCATCCTGCACGGTTTCGAGCTCGACGGCGCCTTCAGCACCCGTCACGCGCACCTTGACGCCGGCCGTCAGGCCAAGGCTGGTGAGCGTACGGCCGTTCATGGCGGCGGCGGGCTTCTTCGAGGCCGGGGAGGCTTGCAGCGGCTCGGAACGGCGGACCATGGCGTCGGTGCGGTAGATCGGCACGTCAGCCACGCGTTCCAGGCCCGTTGCGGCTTGACCCAGACCCAACGGCGCCTTGACGTCGTTGGACAGGCGGCCTTCGATGCCACCCGCCAGCGCGGCGTCGCGGACGGATTCCGACGTTTCATCGTCAAAGCCGGCCAAATGCAGGACGTTGCCCAGCACGCGCAGGACCTTCCAGCCCGGACGCGTCTGACCCAACGGCGTGACCGTACCCTTGAAGCTCTGGGCCAGGCCTTGCGCGTTGACGAAGGTGCCCGAGGTTTCAGTGAACGGCGACACCGGCAGCATGACGTCGGCCCATTCGGCGGCGGCCGAACGGTAAGGCGTCAGGGCGACGGCGAATTGCGCGCCACGCAGCGCGGCGATGGCTTGCTGGCCGTTGTCGGCATCCAGCAGCGGCTCGGCGTGCAGCACGATGTAGGCCTTCAGCGGCTCGGCCAGCATGGCCGCGGCGGTCTTGCCGCCCTTGCCCGGAACGGCGCCAGCCAGATAACCGCCGACGGTGTTGCCGCCGGAAGTCAGGAAGCCGAACTTGCCACCGGCCAGGTTCGCCACGGCGCGGCCGTTGGCGGCCAGCGTCGAGGCTTGGGCGCTGGCCACGGCCAGGTTACCCAGCAGCACGGCGGTGTTGGCGCCGGAAGCCAGGCTGGCTGCGATGATCTTGGCGTTTTCACCCGGGGTGACCGAAGCGAATTCGGCCGGCACGGCTTGTTCCTTGGCTTGCGCCAGGGCGACGGCCACTTCGGCCAGCGCGCGCGGCAGCTCGGACGGGGCCACGGTGATGCGGGCGGCGATGGGCATCAGAGGATCGTCAGCGGCGCTGTCGACCATCAGGATCTGCGTGCCGCGCTTGGCGGCTTGACGCAGACGTTGCGCCATCAGCGGGTGATCCTTGCGCAGGAACGAGCCGACGACCAGGACGCGGTCCAGATTGTCGAGTTCAGCGATGGGCATACCCAGCCACGGCGCACCGGTCAACGCGGCATCGAAAGCCGGGTCGGTCTGGCGCAGGCGGAAGTCGATGTTCTCGGAACCCAGCGCACGGACCAGGCGGCCCAGCAGCGCATATTCTTCGGTGGTGGCGTATTCCGACGCCAGCGCGCCGATCTGGCCAGCGCCGAAGCTGTCGCGAACACGCGACAGGCCTTGGGCCACGGCTTGCAGCGCGTCAGCCCACGAGGCTTCCTGCCACTTGCCGTCGGTGCCCTTGATCATCGGGGCGGTCAGGCGGTCGTCGCTGTTCAGGCCTTCGTACGAGAAGCGGTCGCGGTCGCTGATCCAGCATTCGTTGACGGCTTCGTCTTCGAACGGCACCACGCGCATGACGCGGTCGCCCTTGACCTGGACCACCAGGTTGGCGCCCAGGCTGTCGTGCGGGCTGACCGAACGGCGGCGGGCCAGTTCCCAGGTGCGGGCGCTGTAGCGGAAGGGCTTGGAGGTCAGCGCGCCCACCGGACAGATGTCGATCATGTTGCCCGACAGTTCGGACTCGATCGAGCGGCCGACAAACGTCGTGATCTCGGAGTGTTCGCCACGGCCCAGCATGCCGAGCTCCATGACGCCGGCAATTTCCTGGCCGAAGCGCACGCAGCGGGTGCAGTGGATGCAGCGGCTCATTTCCTCGGCGGAAACCAGCGGGCCCAGATCCTTGTGGAAGACGACGCGCTTTTCCTCTTGGTAACGCGAGGAAGAGCCACCGTAACCCACGGCCAGATCCTGCAGCTGGCATTCGCCGCCCTGATCGCAGATCGGGCAGTCGAGGGGGTGATTGATGAGCAAGAATTCCATCACCGACTTCTGAGCGGCGCGAGCCTTCTCAGAGCAGGTGTGGACGACCATGCCGTTGGTCACGGGCGTGGCGCAGGCGGGCAGCGCCTTGGGCGCTTTTTCCACTTCAACCAGGCACATCCGGCAGTTGGCCGCGATGGACAGTTTCTTGTGGTAGCAGAAATGCGGCACGTAAAGCCCGACTTTCTGAGCGGCATGCATGACCATGCTGCCTTCGGGCACTTCGACCTGATTGCCGTCGACGGTTAGTTCAACCATTGCTGTTCCTGAGACCTACAGATATTGCGGGACCACACAAGACTTATGCTCGATGTGGTGCGCGAATTCGTCGCGAAAATGCTTGAGGAAGCCACGGACGGGCATGGCGGCGGCGTCACCCAGGGCGCAAATGGTGCGGCCCATGATGTTGCCTGCCACGTTGTCCAGCAAGTCCAGATCTTCCGGACGGCCGTGACCGTTTTCAATGCGATGCACCATGCGGTAGAGCCAGCCGGTGCCTTCGCGACACGGTGTGCACTGGCCGCAGCTTTCCTCGAAATAGAAGTACGACAGGCGCAAGAGCGACTTCACCATGCAGCGCGTTTCGTCCATGACGATCACAGCGCCAGAACCGAGCATCGAGCCGGCCTTGGCGATGGAGTCATAGTCCATCGTGCATTCCATGATGATGTCGGCCGGCAGCACCGGAGCGCTGGACCCGCCAGGGATCACGGCCTTCAGTTTCTTGCCGCCGCGCATGCCGCCCGCCAGTTCCAGCAGGGTCGAGAACGGGGTGCCCAGCGGAATCTCGTAGTTGCCGGGGCGTTCGACGTCGCCGGTGATCGAGAACAGCTTGGTGCCGCCGTTGTTCGGCTTGCCGACTTCCAGGTAAGCCTGGCCGCCGTTGCGGATGATCCACGGCACGGCCGCGAACGTTTCCGTGTTGTTGATCGTGGTGGGCTTGCCGTACAGGCCAAAGCTGGCCGGGAACGGCGGCTTGAAGCGCGGTTGGCCCTTCTTGCCTTCCAGCGATTCCAGCAGCGCGGTTTCTTCGCCACAGATGTAGGCGCCGTAGCCGTGGAACGCGTGCAGCTGGAAGCTGTAGTCCGAACCCAGGATCTTGTCGCCCAGGAAGCCTGCGGCGCGCGCTTCTTCCAACGCTTCTTCGAAGCGTTCATACACTTCGAAGATTTCGCCGTGGATGTAGTTGTAGCCGACGCTGATGCCCATGGCGTAGGCCGCGATCGCCATGCCTTCAATCACGATGTGCGGATTGAAGCGCAGGATGTCGCGGTCTTTGAACGTGCCGGGCTCGCCTTCGTCCGAGTTGCAGACCAGGTACTTCTGGCCCGGGAACGCGCGCGGCATGAAGCTCCACTTCAGGCCGGTCGGGAAGCCCGCGCCGCCACGGCCGCGCAGACCCGACGCCTTGACTTCGGCGATCACGTCTTCCGGCTTCATGCCGGTGGTCAGGATCTTCTTCAGGGCTTCGTAGCCGCCGCGCTTGACGTACTCTTCGAGGCGCCAGTTGGCGCCGTCGACATCAGCCATGATCTGCGGCGTGATGTGGCGGCCGTGCAGGCACATCGAATTGGACACGTCGTTCAGCGGGTTGGGGTCGAGCCCCTGCGCGAACTGCTTGTACAGGTCGGGCGCGTTCATGCCGACTCTCCTTGCACCTTGAGGGCCGCGACCAGCGCGTCCAGCTTCTCGTCGGTCATGCGCACGCACATATGCTTGTTGTTCACGATCAGCACGGGGGAATCGCCGCAAGCGCCCATGCATTCGCCTTCCACCAGCGTGAACTGGCCGTCGGCGGTGGTTTGACGATAGTCGACACCCAGCTTGCGCTTGAGGTATTCGCCGGCACGATCGCCATCGCGCAAAGCACAGGGCAAGTTCGTGCAGACGGCGATTTTGTTCTTGCCGACGGGCTTGACGTCGAACATGTTGTAGAACGTGGCGACTTCCTGCACCGCAATGGGCGGGACGCCAATGTAATTGGCCACATCTTCAATGGTTTCGGTAGCCAACCAGCCCTTCTCTTCTTGCGCGATGGCAAGCGAGGCCATGATGGCGGACTGCCGCTGGTCGGCCGGGAACTTCGCGAGTTCTCGGTCGATTTTCTGGTAGGCCTGTTCGGAAAGCAGCATAGTTTGAATCCGGGTTATGCGGGCGTGCTCGTGACTGTCTGGGCGGATCAGCGATCGATCTCGCCGAAAACGATGTCCTGCGTACCAATGATGGTGACGGCGTCGGCGATCATGTGACCGCGCGACATTTCATCCAGCGATTGCAGGTGGACAAAGCCGGGGGCCCGAATCTTCAGGCGGTAAGGCTTGTTGGCGCCGTCCGACACCAGATAGATGCCGAACTCGCCCTTGGGGTGCTCCACCGAGGCATACGCCTCGCCCGGGGGCACGTGGAAACCTTCGGTGAAGAGCTTGAAGTGATGAATCAGCTCTTCCATGTTGGTCTTCATGGCGGTGCGCTTGGGCGGGGCGATCTTGTGATTCTCGATCATGACCGGACCCGGGTTGTTGCGCAGCCATTCCACGCACTGGCGGATGATGCGATTACTTTCACGCATTTCGGCGATGCGGACCAGGTAGCGGTCGTAGCAGTCGCCGTTGACACCCACGGGGATGTCGAAATCGAGCAGGTCGTAGACTTCGTAGGGCTGCGTCTTGCGCAAGTCCCAGGCCACGCCCGAGCCACGCAGCATCGGGCCGGTGAAACCCAGCGCTTTGGCGCGGTCAGGATCAACCACGCCGATGCCCACCAGACGCTGCTTCCAGATGCGGTTGTCGGTGAGCAGCGTTTCGTACTCGTCGACGCAGGCCGGGAAGCGGTTGGTGAAGTCTTCGATGAAATCCAGCAGCGAGCCCGAACGCGCGTCATTCATGATGCGCATTTCTTTGTCGCCGCGGTACTTGCTGGTGTCGCCGTACTGCGGCATCGTGTCCGGCAGGTCACGATAGACGCCGCCCGGACGGTAGTAGGCCGCGTGCATGCGCGCGCCCGAGACCGCTTCATAGCAGTCCATCAGGTCTTCGCGTTCACGGAAGGCGTACAGAAACACCGCCATGGCGCCCACGTCGAGTGCGTGCGAACCCAGCGACATCAGGTGGTTCAGCAAGCGCGTGATCTCGTCGAACATCACGCGGATGTACTGAGCGCGCAGCGGGGCTTCAACGCCCAGCAGCTTTTCGATGGCCATGACGTAGGCGTGCTCGTTGCACATCATGGACACGTAGTCCAGGCGGTCCATGTAGGGCAGCGCCTGGATGTAGGTCTTGTGCTCGGCCAGCTTTTCGGTGGCGCGGTGCAACAGGCCGATGTGCGGGTCGGCGCGTTGGATGACTTCGCCGTCCAGCTCCAGCACCAGGCGCAACACACCGTGCGCGGCCGGATGCTGAGGACCGAAGTTAAGCGTGTAGTTCTTGATTTCTGCCATGATTTAACGCCCCAAGCCGTAGGAGTCTTCGCGGACCACGCGCGGAGTGATCTCGCGCGGATCGATCGTGACCGGCTGGTAAATGACGCGCCGTTGTTCGGGGTCGTAACGCATTTCGACGGTGCCCGACAGCGGGAAGTCCTTGCGGAACGGATGGCCGATGAAACCGTAGTCGGTCAGGATGCGGCGCAGGTCGGGGTGGCCTTCAAAGACGATGCCGTACAGGTCGAACGCTTCGCGCTCGAACCAGCCCACAGCCGGCCAACATTCCATCAGCGACGCGACGATCGGGAATTCGTCGTCGGCGGCCCAGGTGCGGACACGCAGGCGCCAGTTGTTCTCGATCGACAGCAGGTGGATCACGACGGCGAAGCGCGCGCGGTGCACCTTGACGTTGGACTCTTCGGGCAGTTGACGCGTGCCGTTGCCCCAGGTCAGGTAGTCGACGCCACAGAGGTCGATACAGGTTTCAAAGCGCAGACCGGCTTCGGTGCGCAGCTTGTTGCAGACGGAGAACCACTGCTGCGCGGGCACTTCGAGCGTCAGCTCGCCCAACGCCTCGGTCAGCGCGATATCCGCGCCGAGGGTGGTCTGCAAATTGTTTTTCAGGGTTTCGAGCCTGGTCATCATCTTGTACGCTTAGGTGAACCGATACGCTGGTTTCGAGAGCGCCGGCGGCAAGGACTGCCGCAGACGGGCGAACGCTCAGCGCGCAATCGTGTTGGTCAGACGGATCTTGTTCTGCATTTGCAGCAAGCCGTAGACCAGCGCCTCGGCCGTGGGCGGGCAGCCCGGCACGTAGACGTCTACCGGTACGATGCGGTCGCAGCCACGAACCACCGAATACGAGTAGTGGTAGTAGCCGCCGCCATTGGCACAGGAGCCCATGGAAACGACCCAACGCGGCTCGGGCATCTGGTCATAGACCTTGCGCAGCGCCGGCGCCATCTTGTTGCACAGCGTGCCAGCGACGATCATCAGATCGGACTGACGCGGACTGGGTCGGAAGATGATGCCGAACTGGTCCAGGTCATAACGGGCCGCGCCCGCGTGCATCATCTCAACCGCGCAACAGGCCAGACCGAAGGTCATGGGCCACATGGAGCCGGTCTTCGCCCAATTAAGGAACTTGTCGGCGCTGGTTGTGATGAACCCTTGCTTGAGAATGCCGTCTATAGCCATATTCGTCTCTGATAGCGAGCTGTGAAAAAAACCCGGTGGGGCTTATTCCCAGTCCAGCGCGCCCTTTTTCCATTCGTAGATGAAGCCGACGGTCAACACGGCTAGGAAAACCATGACCGTCCAGAAACCGACGAGCCCGACTGTGCCTTGGGCGATGGCCCACGGGAACAGGAACGCGATTTCCAGGTCGAAAAGAATGAACAGAATCGCCACCAGGTAGTAGCGCACGTCAAACTTCATGCGAGCGTCTTCAAACGCTTCGAAGCCGCACTCATAGGGCGACAGCTTCTCAGCGTAGGGACGCCGCGGGCCAAGGAGGGAGCCGGCCGTTAGAAGCGCGAACCCGATAAGGGTGGCCACTACGATAAACAGCAGGACGGGAAAATACTGTTGCAGGTTCATTCAGGCGTCCGTCAAATGCGCAAACCTTAGGATTGTAGCATTCGCGCGGTTACTTCCGGCTGAACTCTGTAGCTTGAATAGCGGGTGAAAGACTGCATTCCTCAAATGGAACAATCGCAGTTTTCGGAGACAGAACCCGAAGCATACAGGACTTGGCCAACAAGCCGCAGCGCGACGATAAAAAACACACAAAAGCACGAAAAAAAGCCACCCCGAAGGGTGGCTTTATACGAACGAGCCGCAGCCCGTTCGTTCGCTTGCGCTTTGAATCCAGACAGGGCTTGCGCCCTGCATTGGATTAGAAGCGGTGGCGGATACCGACGCCGACGGCGGTCGACTTCAGGTCGTCCACGAAGGCGTAGTTCTTGGCGTACGAACCGTAGGCGTACAGGTTGGTGCGCTTGGACAGGTCGTAGGTGTAGCCCAGCGAGTAGACTTGGGTCGACTCATCGCCGCCGGTCAACTTGTTGTTGCTGGGGTCAACCATTTGCCACGAACCGAACAGGCTGCTTGCGCCGCCGATCGGGGCGGACAGGCCGACCATGTACGAGTTGGCCTTGAAGCCATCAGCAAAGGCGTTGGCGCCGAAGTTGATGCTGCCCAGGTTGGTGTCGACGCCTTGGCCAGCGAACCAGCCGTCGGTCGTGCGAGCGTAGGCCAAAGCCAGCTTCACGACTTCGAAGTCGTACGAACCGCCGATGGCGTACTGACGCGGGGTGGCGTCAACCGAAGCCGACGACAGCTTGTTCGAGGCGTTCAGTTGGTCGTACGTCAGGGCGACGTTCAGGGGGCCGTTGACGTAGCGCAGACCGGTCGTGATGGCGCGGGTGTTGTCGGCGGTCTTGAAGCCGGTTTGAGCAGCGTTGGTGTCGTTCACGTTGAACGAGTAGCCGACGCCGAACTGGAAGCCGCTGAACGACGGGGTCTGATACATGACCATGTTGTCGTAGCGGTTCGTGTTGGCGGCGCTCAGAGCCACGCCGATGTTAGCTTGACCGAAGCCAGCGCCGAACGGATCGATCGAGCCGAAGTACTTCGACGCGATGTTGGTTTGGCGACCGAAGTCCAGTTGGCCCCAGCTGTCGCTGGCCAGACCGACGGTGGCTTGACGACCGAACAGGCGGCCGCCTTGAGCGGAGTTGCCGTTACCGGAGTTGAAACCCGATTCCAGTTGGAAAACAGCGCGCAGGCCGTCACCCAGGTCTTCCGAGCCACGCAGACCCCAGCGCGAACCGTTCTGGACGCCGTTGATCATGCCGAAACGGCTGCCGTTCACGGCATCGTTCGCAGCACCGCTGATCTTGTTGTAGCCGAGGCCCGTGTCGATGATGCCGTACAGGGTGACAGACGTTTCTGCCTGGGCGACACCGGCAAAACCGGCGAGCAGGGCGGCAGCGAGCAGAGTCTTTTTCATTTAAGAAATCTCCGTTGATTTGAGTGACAAGAGCAGCAATCCAGCAAACCAGCCTGCCGCCCCCCTAACTCCGCGAAGGGAAGTTGACGCTATTGCATCAAAAATCGCGGGGACTGGCTATGGTCGGCATCAGAAAAGTGCTGGTTTAAGGCACCCCTGTTGGGATCTTGCAACATCGCAGGGATGCGGCGCCAAAGCTGCTAGGGCTAACCCTAAGCAAAACAGGCAAGCACGTATCCATGCGACTTTCAGCCCTGCCCCCAATTATCGGCGGGGGTTTGGACGCGATCTTTCAGGTGCCTTTCGTGCCGGCTTCGCGCCGTCTTTCACCCTGAAACCTGTGGGACTTACGTTGTTGGCAGACTGCAAACGACCCGGCTTCGCGGGCAGTCAATAACATTGTTATTTAGAAAAATCGTCGATATGATCTGACTCAATTCAGACGACTTCGTCCCATCCATGCCCTCCTCCCCCGCCGACCGCAACGCGCGCAACGAAAGACTGAATGCCTTGCGCCGCCAGATGGTGTTGGACGCCGCGGTTCGGGTTTTCGAACGCGATGGGCTGGAAAAGACCACGATCAGGGCCATCGCCAAGGAAGCCGGCTGCACCACAGGCGCAATCTACCCTTGGTTTGCGGGCAAGGAAACGATTTACGGCGCGCTGCTGGACGAATCACTGCAACGGCTGCACGCCCATTTGGGCGAAGCGGCCACTGCGGGCGATGCGCCCACCGCCGCGCGCCGCGCCATCCACGCCTTCTTTGGTTACTACGCCCAGCGCCGGACCGACTTCTCGCTGGGTATGTATCTGTTTCAGGGCTTGGGCCCGCGAGGCCTGGGCCGGGACATGGACGAAAAGCTCAATGCCCGCCTGCAGCAATGCGTTGACCTGATGGGCGTGGCGCTGTCGCGCACCAAGGGCTGGGACGCCGCCACCGCAGCCGTCGAGCAGATGAACCTGTTCACCTACCTGATGGGCTTGCTGCTGCTGTTGCATACCCATCGGCTGAAGTCGCTCGGCCAGCAGGCCGACACCTTGCTCGACCACTACTGCCTTGCCCTGGAGCAACGATGACCGCCACCGCTTTAGCCACCGACGCTGATGCACCGCTGATCAGCCTGGCCGACTTCCACATCCTGCTGGCTGACCAACACCCCTTCTCGCTGCTGCTGGGCATCGACGTCGTGCGCATCGGCCGCGGCACGGCACGCGCCGTGTTGCCCGCCCGAGATGCGCATCAACGCCTGGGAGGCATCGTCGCGGGGCCCATGCTGATGGGCCTGGCGGACCTGACGATGTATGCCGCCGTGGTGGGCGCTACGGGCCAGGCCCATGCCGTCACGGCCAGCCTGACCATCAACTTTCTGCGCAAGAGCCCGGCCGGCGCCATCTACGCCGACGCCCGGCTGCTGAAGGTAGGCCGCTTGTCCGCCGGTGAAGTCATCCTGACTGGCGAAGGCTCCGACGAGCCGCTGGCCCATATCGTGAGCACGTGGTCCGTGCCAAAGCTATGAGCCCGCGCATCAGCATCGTGGGAATGGGTGAGACCGGCACGCTGGCCGCCCGCCGTCTGCTTGAGGCCGAGCCGGACATCGCGTTGACCCTGTACGACATCGACCCCGAACGCTGCGAAGATTTTCGCGGCTCGGCCACCTTGGCCACATCAGCGCGTGAAGCCCTGGCGGAATCGGACACCATCGTGCTGGCCTTGCCGCGTGAACGCGAGATCGACCGCACACTTGAGCGCTTCAGCGACGGCGAGGTAACGGCGCCCGTGTCCGGCAAGCTGATCGTGGACCTGGCCCCGCCGCCGCCCGAGCGGGCGCACCGGCTGGATCAGGCGATTACCGGCGCGGGCGGGCGCTACACCAGCATCCCTGGCTTGACCGATGAAGACGCCAGCGGCGGCCAACGGCGGCTATTGCGGCTCTTGCTCTGCCCGGCCTGACGGCCACCAGCGCTCGGCCACCGCCACGCAGATCGCCAGCCAGGCAAGGCTGACAGCGAAGCCCGCCACCACATCGCTGGCGAAATGCACTTGCAGCAGGATGCGGCTCAGGCCCACCGCCATGATCAACGCGGCGAAGACCGCCACACATGGCGTGCGCCACGGCGCCGGCGCCAGCCGCCACACCAGATAGCAGGCCGTGCCGTACACGGCCATCGCAGCCGAGGCGTGACCGCTGGGAAAGCTCCAGCCCGCCACGGCGGCATAACCGTGATCATGCTCTGGCCGAACGCGCTCGAAGGTGTGCTTGAGCACCCAGTTCAGCGCGCCCCCAACACCCGTGGCGATGGCGCAGAACGCCGCCAGCCGCCACCATCCCGTCCACAGCAGGTACAGCGTCATCCCTACGCTCAGCACCGTCAGAAAATTGCGGTCGCCCAGATAGGTGAACCAGGACAGCGCCCACAGCAACGATGAACTCATCGACATGCTCAGCGCGTCGGCCAGCGCGCCATCAAACGCCACGATGCCGCCCTGGCTGCGCACAGCGGCAGCCAATGCCAGAAACACCAGCAACAACACACCCACCCCGGCGATGCTGATCAACGCGCGCCCTCGCCGCGAGCTGCCGACATACGCGCGCATGACAAACACGGCCGCCGCGCCCGTGACCAGGGGCAGTCCGATGAACAATTCCAAGGCATGGGCCGACGCCCACGCCGCATACACATCGTTCATGAACCCGCCACCAGCGTCTTGTCGACCGGCGCAAACGCGTGCGTGCCCTCGGCGTAATCCCACCGCTCGACCTGGCATACCTGCTGGCCGCCCTCTTCTTCGCAGCGGATCACGTTGACCGAATTGGGCACGCTGCCCCGCACACGGCGCGAGCAGGTCGTGCCCGCCTGCACGATCCAGCCCGCGGGCTGGCCCGCCGCGCTCAGCGGCAGCACATACGGCAGATGAATATGGCCACCCAGAATCAAGTCGACACCTGCCTGCGCCCAAGCCGCCAGCGCGCGCTCGCGGCCGATCAGCAGGTTGGACAGGTCGGATTCGACTTTGGCGCGTACGGGGTGATGCGCGACCACGATGCGCAACTGGCCCGGCCGCGCCTGACGCAAACGCTGCGCGACGCGAGCGATCTGCGTATCGGAAATCTCGCCGTCCTTGCGGCGGCGGGGCCGCGTGGTGTTCACGCCGATCGCCAGCAGGCCCGGGGTTTCAAACACCGGCTCCAGCACCGCACCCAACGCCCGCTTGTAATTGCCATAGGGGTTGAGCGCGCGCGCAAACACATTGAACAGCGGGATGTCGTGGTTGCCGGGCACGGCCAGCACCGGCAGCGACAGGCGTTCGATGAACTTGCGGGCCGCGGCAAATTGCGCGCGCCGCGCGCGCTGCGTGATGTCGCCGCTAAGGACGACCAGATCAGGGTTCAATGAGCGCGCCAAGTCCAGCGCGGCTTCGACGACAGGTTTGCGTTCCGTGCCGAAATGCGTGTCGGAAAATTGCAGGATGCGCGTCATGAGCGGTCCAGGTATTGCGAGTCCGCCGGCACCACCAGCGGCAACGGCTCGGGAGACACCTTGAATTCCAGCGGGGTGTTCATCCACGAAATTTCGCCGTCCATCGCGACCTTGACGCGCTTTCGCCCGCGTATACCCACCGTCAGGCGATCAAACCCGAAGCTGATGACGTGTTCGGCTTCACCCAGCCGGCTGAACAGGCCGCGCACCAGCAAGCCATACAGCGCCAGCGTGCCTACCGGTTTGACGGTCATGGCGACCAGGCGGTTGCGGTCCAGCTCATCGGATTCGATGCCCACATGCTCAAGCTGAAGCTTGTTGTTGCCCACCACCAGCGTGGGTGTGCGCAGCTCGCGCGAGCGACCCTCGGTTTCCAGTTGCAGCCGCAGCTGGCGCGGCGCGCGCAGCAAGGTCACCACACCCGACCACAGCGCCACCAAACGGCTGCGGCCGAAGCGCTGCTTGTAGGCCTCGCGGTCTTCAAGCAGCGTGGGATACAGGCCCAGGCTGGCGTTGACCAGGAACAGCCGCCCGTTGAGCTGGCCCACCTGCACCGGCCGCAAATGGCCTTGCAGGAAACCGCGCAACGCCACCTCGGTATCTTGCGAGATGCCGTAGCTGCGACCGAAATAATTGAATGTGCCTTGGGGCAGGATGCCGAACGGCACGCCCTTGCCCAGCACGGTGCCCGCCACTGCATTGAGCGTGCCGTCACCGCCTGCGGCAATCACCACGCCCTGCTCGTCCTGCGCGCGCTTGACCGCAGCCTGCGCGGTTTCGGTGAGTTTGGACGGGTCGTCCACCGGCATCAGCGTGTATCGCCGGCCCGCCTCGTCGAGGATGAGGCGGATGGTGTCCTGCAGGACCTGCGCGTCGCCGCGCCCCGATCCGGTGTTGAGGACGATGAAAAGTGGCTCTTGTCCCGTGAGGGATTGCGCTCCGTTTGCCGGGCGCTGCTGGGATGACGTCATGGAAGAAAGATAGCCCATGCCGGCAAAACGCCGCAAGGCGGCATCGTCCGCCCGGGCGCCGCCGATGCCCGCAGCCCCACGGCCGCGCACACCGGCGAGTCCCGCCAAGCGTTAGCGGCCGATCGCGTACGCCTGCATCAGACGCGGCGTGGCCGCGGCATGCAACAGCCCGTCTTCATCCCGCGAGGCGGCCGTCAGACGGCCCACCGACCATTCCGGCACCTCTTCGATTTGATGGCCGCGCTGGCGCAAGCCCTCGATCACATCGGCGCCAAAGCTGGCCTCTACCGCCAGATGACCCGGCTTGCGGTCACGCGGATAGAACGACGTGGGGAAATGCATGGTGTGCGACATCGGCAGGTCGATGGCTTCCTGCAAGTTCAAGCCATGGTGCACATGGCGCAGGAAGAACAGCAATTGCCATTGCTCTTGCTGGTCGCCGCCCGGCGTGCCGAACGCCAGGTAGGGTTTGCCATCGCGCAGCGCCAGCGACGGCGTGAGCGTGGTGCGCGGACGCTTGCCGGGGGCCAGCGTGCCGGGCAGCCCCTCTTCCAGCCAGAACATCTGGGCGCGGGTATTCAAGCCAAAACCCAATTCCGGAATCACCGGCGACGACTGGAACCAGCCGCCCGACGGCGTCGCTGAAATCATGTTGCCCCAGCGGTCGATAACGTCCACGTGCGTGGTGTCGCCGCGCTTGGCGGACGCGCGCATGTCCGCCAGCGTGGGCTCGTTCGTCGCGCTGCCCGGCGCCGACACCTTGGACAAGCGCTCCAGCGTATCCATCACACGCGCCACCTGCGCCTCAAAGCCCGGCACCTGGCCCGGCAACAAATCATGCGACGCGGTCTCGCCGATCAGGGCGCGGCGTTCCGCGTTGTACGCGTCAGACAGCAGATGCGCCAGCGGCACGTCGATGAACGCCGGATCACCGTAATACGCCTCGCGGTCGGCAAACGCCAGCTTCATGGCCTCGGTGACACGGTGGATGAACTCCACACTGTTCGGGCCGACGCCCGCCAGGTCCATGCCCTTGAGCAACGCCAGCGTTTGCAAAAAGACCGGCCCCTGGCTCCAGGCGCCCGCCTTGGCCACGGTGTAGCCGTGATAGTCGTAGGTCAGCGGCGTGTCGTAGCTGGCCGACCAGCCCGCCAGATCGTCCGCCGTGATGACGCCACGATGGGTGGTGCCGCTTTCGTCCATGACGTCGGTGTTGCGCGCGAACTTGTCGATCTCGTCGGCGATGAAGCCCCGGTAGAACGCGTCGCGCGCCGCTTCAATCTGGCGTTCGCGGTCAGCGCCCACGCTCTCGGCTTCCTTCAACACGCGGGTCCAGGTGCGGGCCAGCGCCGGGTTGCGGAACAGCTTGCGCGCTTCTGGCACCTTGCCGCCCGGCACGTAGACCTGCGCCGTTGTCGGCCAATGCGTTTCGAAAAAGTCCTTCAACCCGGCGATGGTGTTGGAGATGCGCGGCATCAGCGCGTGGCCATGCTCGGCGTAATAGATGGCCGGTTCCAGAACATCGCGCACGCGCATCGTGCCGTGGTCGCGCAGCAGCAGCATCCATGCATCAAATGCGCCCGGAATCACCGTGGCCAACAACCCGTTGCCAGGGATCAGCTTCAGCCCTTCGGCGCGATAGCGCTCCAGCGTGGCGGCGGCCGGGGTCGTGCCCTGGCCGCACAGCACTTCCACCTTGCCGGTACGCGCCGAATAGAACACGGCCGGCACTTCGCCAGCCGGGCCGACCAGGTGCGGTTCCACCACTTGCAGCACGAAGGCCGACGCCGCGCACGCGTCAAACGCATTGCCGCCGCGTTCGAGCAGCGACATGCCGGCCGCGCTGGCCAGCCAATGGGTGGAGGTCACGACACCAAAGGTGCCAAGGATTTCCGGGCGAGTCGTAAACATGAATCATCCAATAGGGTTGTCTAAGCGAAGCCCCCAGAATCCGCCCATCCCGTGCGAGCGCCCCTCCCAAAGTGGGGGCACCGCGGAGCCGGCTCCGCCGGTCCGGGTGTGCCGCCCCCCTCAAGGGGGCCCGCGTAAGCGGGTAGGGGGTGGTCCTTCCTCTATTTCTTGGCGACCGTCACGCCCTTCAGGCGGATCAGGCCGTCGGGGTACGGCACGAAGCCTTCCACCTTCTTCTGCACGCCAAAGGTCCACGGCAGATAGAACAGGTAGACGATCGGGCGCTGGTCTTGCATTGCCGTCAGCACCTGGTCATACATGGCGCGGCGCTTGGCGTTATCGGCTTCGGCGCGGGCGTCGTTCAACAGCTTGTCGACACCGGCGTCGCAGAACTTGCCGTCGTTCAGGTTGCCCTTGCAGCTGACGTACTGGTGGATGTTGCCACTGGGGTCGACACGGCCCGACCAGCCGCTCTGGCCCACTTCGAAGTCACCGCGCGCCAGCGACGATTGCAGCGACGCGAACTCGACCGGACGCAGGGTGATGTCGAATCCGGCTTCGGCGCCCATGGCCTGCACCAGCTCAAACACTTGCTGCATGGTGGTGTTGTTGCCGAACGTGATCTCGAACTTCACGCGGTCGTAACCGGCTTCCTTCAACAGCGCCTGCGCCTTCTTCGGGTCACGGCCCTTGTGCTCGAAAGCGGTGTTGTAGGCGAAGCTGGCGGGCGGGAACGGTTGGTAGGCCGGCTGGAACATGCCTTCGCCGATCACTTGGTTCAGCACATCGCGGTCGATCGCCAGATCCAGCGCCTGACGCACGCGCTTGTCTTTGGCCAGCGGGTTGTTGGCGCGTGCGCCATTGCCCAGATTGACCGAGATCGATTGGAAGCCCAGGCCCGTCACCGGCGCCAGACGCAGGTTGCGATCGTCCTTCACGGCCTTGGCGTCGCTGGGGGCCACGCGTTCGATGATGTCCAGGTCGCCCGCGCGCAGGTTGTTCAGGCGCACGGTGTTGTCAGGAATCGGCGTGAAGACCAGGCGGTCGAAGTGATAGTTGCCGGCGTCCCAGTATTTAGGAAACTTCTCGAGCACGATGCGATCGTTCTGCACGCGCTCCTTGAATTGGTACGGGCCCGAGCACACGGGTTTGCCGCCCGGGTCCTTGTCGAAGGCAGCGGGCGACATCATCATGCCGGCGCGATCCGACAGCTGCGACAGCAGCGAGGCGTCTGGCTCGGCCAGGTTCAGCACAACGGTGTGCTCGTCCGGCGCGTCCACGCTGGCGACGGTGGCCAGTTCACTCTTGCGGTTGCTGTCCGGCAGCGTGCGGGCGCGGTCCAGGTTGGCTTTGACGGCGGCGGCGTTGACCGGCGTGCCGTCATGGAAGACGGCATCGGTGCGCAGCTTGAACGTCAGCGATTTGTTGTCCGGGCTGATCGTCCAGGACTGCGCCAGCTGCGGCACGATCTTCAGGTCAGGCGTAATGTCGACCAGCTTGTCGCACAAGGAAGCGAAGACGATGCGGCCCACGAAGGTGCGCGCACGCACGGGGTCCAGCACGTCCGGGTCGTCCTGCAAACCGATTTTCAGGGTCGACTGGGCTTGCGCCAGGCCGCTAGCCAGCATTCCCGCCATAGCCATGGCGAGGCAAAGTTTACGCATGAATGATCTCCGTCTATGCATCTTGTTGGATTCTGCGCCAGGCGCGCGGCGATTGTATAGAGCGCAAGCTGTCGCGGCGCTAAATTCCGGCGAGCATTGGCCGCCTTGCGGACGCGGGCGGGTCTGGGGCTGGGGTTGGGGTTCCCGGGGCCGGGGACGGGCCGGGCCGAGGCGGGGTTCGGGTTCGGGTTCGGGTTCGGGTTCGGGTTCGGGCCTGGGGTCGAGAACCTTAGGGCAGCCGGCAAGGCGCCGAGAAGTCCGCCGCCGAGGCCACCGCGTCACGCAACAAGGCGACAAGCGCGCGGTGGTCGTCGCGGCGGTACTGGAAGGAATACGGCAAGGCGGCCAGTTCGGGTTCGCCCTGCAATACCCGCAAACTGCCCTCGGCCGCCAGCGCGTCGGCCCAATGGCTGGGCAGCAGCCCAACGCCCGTGCCTTCAATCAGCATGCCGACAATGGCGCCCCAGTTGTTGCAGCACAAGCGTTCGCCAGCAGCGTCGCGCCCGGCCAGCCAGTCGTCGATGATGCGCGTCGTGCCTGCGCCGGCCGGCAGCGTCACCAGCGGCAGGCGGGCCAGCAACGACGGTGTCATGCGGGTTTCCCCGTCCAGCACGGACGGCGACGCCGCCCAGGCAAAGCGGGCTTCGCCGATCGGCGTCGAGGCAATGTTCGCGCGCGACGAACGCCCCGCGATCACCGCAAAATCCAGTTCGCCGTCCGCCACTCGCTGCTCCAGCACCTGGCCGATATCCACATACGGCTCCAGCACCAGGTCGGGATACGCCGCGCGCACGGCGCCGATCAGGCGCGGCAGCCACGTCAGCGCAGTGAGCTCGCCCACGCCAAAGCGGCAGCGGCCGCGCAAGCCCGGCGTTTGGGTCATGGACGCGCGCACCTGATCGGCCGCGGCCAGCAGTTCACGCGCCTGCGGCACCAGCCGCTGGCCGGCGTCCGTCAGCGCGGCCTTGTGGCCACTGCGGTCAAACAGCGGCTGGCCCAACGCGTCTTCAAGCTCGGTGATGCGCTTGGACAAGGACGACACCGACAGGTGCAGCCGCTCGGCCGCCACGGCAAAGCTGGCGCAGGTGGCGGCCCAGTAGAAGGCTTCGAGTTGCTTGAGCGTCATGTGCGCGGCTGCTCACGCACGCGATACGCGCAGCGCCGCGCGCCCGCCAGAATGTGCTCTTCGCGAGCCACTTGCACGTCTTCGCCCAGCACCTGGCGAAACAGTTCCAGCTCACTGCGGCAAAAGCCCATACAGGCCTTGGCCGCCGAACAGATCGGGCAGTGGTTTTCAATGAAGACGAATTCATCGCCGTCCTGGCGCAGTTCGGCCATATAGCCTTCGGACGAACGCACCTGCACCAGACGTTCCAGGCGCGCCTTCAGATCGCTCGCGCCCAGCATCGCCTGGTGGTAGCTATTCAGCATGGCGGTTTCGCGCACCTGGATCAGCTTTTCCACGCCCTCGTCGCCAAACACCTGACGCACCGCACCGATCATCTGCACGGTCATTTCGGCGTGGGTGTCCGGAAAACGGCCGTGGCCCGCTTCCGTCAGAAACCAGATCTGCGTGGGCCGGCCACGGCCCGCGCTGTGGCTTTCGGAGTCGACCAGCCCATCCGCATGCAGCCGCGTCATCTGCTGGCGGACGGCCTCGGCCGTCACGTCCATGGCCTTGGCGATGACGGCGATGGACTGCGGGCCGCGTGTCTTCAAGGTCATGAGCACGCGGTCGGCCGGCTGATGCGGCATCCAGGTGACGGGTTGGGACAGGCTGTCGGACATGGCGATAACGAAACTCCTGGGCAATGTTGGCTATGGTGCCACGAACCGGGGCCGGCGGTCAGCCTGCGGCGGCGGGCTCCGGGTTGACACCTGGATTGGCACCTGGATTGGCATCTGGGTTGACGCTGGGGTTGGTATTGGGATCGGCTTCCCATCCGCCGCCCAGCGCCTTATAGAGCGCTATCAGCCGCGTATAGGAATCCGTTTCCGCCACCGCCACGGCGTCCTGGGCGCGCAAAAGCGTACGCTGCGCGTCCAGCACCGTCAAATACGGGGCGCTGCCTTCGCGATAGCGCAACTGCGCCAGTTCCGCCGCGCGCCCGCTGTACGCGGCGGCCTGCGCCAGGCTGCCCAAGCGCTGCTGCGTCTGGCCGAACTCGGTCAGCGCCGACTCCAGTTCTTCCACCGCGCGCAGCACGGTCTGCTCGTAGCGCGCCACTTCGCCGTCGGAACGCGCAACCGCTCCCCGCTTTCTGGCTAGCGCCGTCGGCAAATGAAACGCCGGCCAGTTCACGCCAGAGGCAACGCTGAAGGCCCGGCTCGAACTTGAACCGAAATCCGCCCCACGCAGCGCAACGAAGCCTAAGAAACCGCCCAGGTCGATACGCGGATAAAGCTCGGCCGTGGCCACGCCCACGTCCGCATTGGCTGCGGCCATCGACCGTTCGGCGGCCAGGATGTCCGGGCGGCGAGACAGCAGCGCGCCCACATCGCCGATAGGTAACTTGGCGGTCAACGGCGCCAGCGGCTTGCCGGCGTCCAGCTCGCCAAGCTCCACCGGCCGCATCCCAGCCAGCACCGCGATGCGGTACAGCGCCAGCCGCCTGGCCGCGACTTGCACCGGCACGCTGGCCTGCACAGTTTCCAGTTCGGCCCGCGCGCTGGCCAGGTCGCCTTCGTCGCCCCGGCCCGCCGTCACCATGGCCTGCGTGACGCGCAGACTGTCGCGCTGACTGTCCAGATTGGCGCGCGCAACGGCCAGGCGCTGTTCAGCGCCGCGCAGTTCGAAGTAATTGCGGGCGACTTCGGCCGCCACCACGATGCGGGTCTGAGCCAAGTCTGCCGCTTGCGCTTCACTGCGCGCCGCGGCGCCTTCGGCTGCCCGGCGCAGACGGCCGAACAGGTCCAGTTCCCAGGTAGCGTCAAAACCCGCCCGATAACTCTGCGCCAGATTGCGCTGCCCTGCCGTACCGGCATTGGCCTGCGACAAGCTGCGTTCGTAGCGGCCATCCAGCGTCACGGCCGGCAACTGGTCGAGTTCCTTTTCGTCCAGCACCGCGCGCGACTCGGCTAAGCGAGCTTGCGCGATGCGGATATCGTGGTTGCGGGACAGCGCCAGATCAATCAGCCGGTCCAGCTGCGGGTCTTGCAACTGCCGCCACCAGTCGCGCTGCAACTGGTCGGTAGAGAACAGGGCCTGTTCGGGGCTGGCCAGCGCAACGGGCGCAGACTGTGGCGGCTGATAGTCAGGGCCGACGGCGCACCCAGCCAGGACTAGCGCGGCCAGCAGCACGGTGGCCGCGCGGAACCACGAGTGTTGACCCGAGGATTGACGGCCCAAGACGTGGCGGCCCAAGACATGGTGACCCAAGAAGTGGCGACCCAAGAAGTAGTGACCCGAGACGTGGTGACCCGAGACGTGGTGACCCAAGACGTGATGACCCAAGAAGTGGCGACCCAAGACGTGTTGGTCCAAGACGTATTGACGTTGATTCATGATCGGTTCCTTAATGCGACGCGGCCGCGCGGGCGTCTTCGGCCTGCGCCGCCGCCAGCTCGCGAGCACGCGGCGTGTCGTTGGCCGCGCGGTGGTCGCGCGCGAAAACGGTATAGACGGTGGGCAGCACGAACAGCGTGAACAAGGTGCCCACCAGCAGGCCCACCACGATGACCAAGCCCAAGCTATAGCGGCTATGCGCGCCCGCGCCGGTGGCGAACAGCAAGGGGATCAGCCCCATCACCATGGCCGCCGTCGTCATCAGAATGGGGCGCAGGCGGATGCGGGCGGCCTGCTCCATGGCGGCGCGGCGGTCCAGCCCATGGCTGACCTGCATTTCGTTAGCGAACTCCACCATCAAAATGCCGTGCTTGCTGATCAGGCCAATCAAGGTCACCAGACCGATCTGCGTGTAGATGTTGACGGTGGCCATGCCCAGCGCCAGCGGAATCAGCGCGCCGCAGATCGACATGGGCACGCTGACCAGGATGATGAACGGGTCGCGCAGGCTTTCGTACTGCGCGGCCAGCACCAGATAGATCACGATGATGGCGAAGATGAAGGTGATCATCAGCGCCGAGCCTTCCTGGCTGAACTGGCGCGCATCCGATTGCCAGTCGTAGCTGAAGCCGGCGGGCAACTGCTGGGCCTGACGCGTCAGGAACTGCACCGCGTCGCCCATGGTGACGCCCGGCATCGGAATGGCCTGGAAAGTGGCCGCGTTCAGCTGATTGAACTGCGTCAAGGAATTAGGCTCCACGCCCATCGACACCGTCACCAGGTTGGACAGCGGCACCTGCGCCCCCGTCGCGCTTTTGACGTGGAACTGCGCCAGCGATGCCGGCGAGATGCGCTGCTCGCGCAGGCTTTGCGGAATCACGTCGTACGAACGGCCATCCATGCCGAAGCGGTTGATGTAGTTCTCGCCCACCAGCACGGCCAGTGTGTCGCCAATGTCTTTCATGGTGACGCCCAGGCTGTTGGCCTTGGCGCGGTCCACCTTCAGCTGCACGACCGGGTTGTTGTAGTCCAGATCGCTGTCCACCACCATGAACAGGCCGCTTTCACGCGCCGCCTTCTTCAGGTTTTCCATGGCCTCGTAGACGACGGGGTAATCCGCCGCGCTCATCAGCACCATCTGCACGGGCAGGCCGCCCGTGGAACCCGGCAACGACGGCAACTGGAAGGCGAAGATGTTGCTGCCTTCGACCTGGTTGGCCATAGCCTGCATGTCGGCCTGGATCTCGTCGGCGTTGCGTTTGCGCTCGTGCCAGTCCACGAAGTCCACCCCGCCGATGCTGTTGGACACGCCATCTGATCCGTTGATCAGCCAGCGCCCCTTTTGCTCGGGCAAGGTCTTCATCACGTCGTCCCACTTCTTGCCGAACTTCTCGACATAGTCGATGTTGGCGTGCTGCGGCGACTTGATCGCGGTGAGCACCGTGGACTGGTCTTCAACCGGCGCCAACTCGCGCTGCGCCGCGTTGTACAGGAACGGCAGGCTCACCAGCACCGCCACCGCAATCAGCCCGGTCACCCAACGATGATGCAGGGATACGTCCAGCACCCGGCCATAGGCCTCGCCCAGACGCCCGAAGAAGTGTTCAGCGCGACGCGCCATCCAGCCGTCTGACACGCGATGGTTCAGCAGGAACGAGCTCATTACCGGCGACAACGTCAAGGCGATCACGCCCGACACCACCACGGCGCCTGCCAGCGTGAACGCGAATTCCTTGAACAGCGACCCGGTCAACCCGCCCATCAGCCCGATGGGCGCGTAGACGGCGGCCAGCGTGATCGTCATGGCGATCACCGGCCCCGCCACTTCGCGCGCACCGATCAGCGCGGCGCGCACCGGCGACTTGCCCTCTTCAATATGCCGGTGCACGTTTTCCACCACCACGATGGCGTCATCCACCACCAGGCCAATGGCCAGCACCATCGCCAGCAAGGTCAACAGGTTCACGCTGAAGCCAAACAGCGCCATGATGGCCGCCCCGCCCAGCATCGACAGCGGAATGGTGACCACCGGAATCAGCACGGCGCGCAACGACCCCAGGCACAGGAAGATCACCACCACCACGATGGCAATGGCTTCCAGCAAGGTTTGCATCACGCCGTCGATAGACGCGCTGATGAAGCGGGCCAGCTCGAACGGCACTTGCACACTGGTGCCCGGCGGCAGGTTCTGCTTGATGTTGGGCACCAGCTCTTGCAGGCGTTTGACGATGACCAGCGGGTTGCCCACAGGCGTCGCGTTCAGGCCGAAATAAACGGCGGGTTCGCCGTCCATCAGGCCGCTGGAATCGGTGGATGCCGCGCCCAATTCAACAGTGGCCACATCGCCCAGCCGCACGATGGCGTCGCCATCACGCTTGACCACCAGGTCGCGGAATTCCGCCACGTTCACCAGGTCGGTGTTGACCTGGATGTTGGACACCACGTACAGGCCCTTGGCCTGGCCCGGTGCGGCTTGCACGTTGTTGTCGCGCAGCGCCTGGGCCAGTTCGCCCGCGGAGATACCGCGCGCGGCCATGCGGTTGGGGTCCAGCCATACGCGCATGGCCAGCTTCTGGCCGCCATAGAGTTCCACGCTGGCCACGCCATCAATGGACGACAACTGCGGCTGCACCACGCGCGACAGGTAATCGGTCAGCGCCGCCAGCGACAACGTCGTGCTGGAAAAGCCCACATAGGCCACGGCGGTTGCTTCGCCGGCGGACTTGACCAGCACCGGGTCGTACACATCCTGCGGCAAGCGGTACTTGACCTCGTTGACCTTGGCCATGACCTCAATCATGGCCTTGTTGGAATCGGCGTTCAGCTTCATGCGCACCGTGATCACGCTGCGCCCCTGCGTGGACGACGACGACAGGTAGTCGATGCCCTCCACCGTCGCCACCGATTGCGCGATGGGTTGCGTGACGAAGCCTTGCATCAGGTCAGGCGATGCGCCCGGGTATTGGGTGGTGATGGTGATGGTGGTGCTTTCGGTCAGCGGGTACTGCCGCACGGGCAGACCGCTTAGCGCCTTGATGCCCAGCAGCAGAATCAGCGTGCTGACCACCAGCGCCAGCACCGGACGGCGTACGAAAAGATCGGTGAATCTCATGCTTGTCTCCGCCTTATTACTGGGCTTGCGCCACGGCTTGTTGCGGGGCGCCCAGCGCAACCGTGTCAGCGGCAATGACCTCGACGGCGGCGCCGTTATGCAGGCGCAGCTGGCCGGACGTCACGACCTGGTCGCCCGCGTTCAGCCCTTCGGCCACAACGACCCGGCCGCGCACGCGCTCGGCGGTCTTCACATAGGCCTGGCGCACGGTGGGCGCGGCCTTGTCCTCGCCCGGCTTGGGCGGCGTCAGCACGTAGACGGAATCGCCATAGGCGCTATAGCTGACGGCGGTTTCCGGCACGGTGATCACGTTGGGGCGGTCGGGCAAGCCGATGCGGCCCTGGGCGTACATGCCGGCGGCGAGCGCCCCATCGGCGTTCGGCAAGGTGGCCTGCACGCGCACCGTGCGCGAACCCGGGTCCACCTGCGGCTCGACCGTGGATACCGTGCCGGTGAATTCGCGTCCGGCATGGGCGTCCACCGTCACCGTGACGGGCTGGCCGGCGCGCAGCGCGCCCAGCGCCTGCTCGGGTAGCGTGATGTTGGCGTACAAGGTCGACGCGTCGGTCAAGGACACCAACGCGTCGCCCGCCTTGGCGAACTGGCCCAGATTGACCCGGCGCACACCCAGCACACCATCGAACGGGGCCTTCACCCGCTTTTGCTCGATAAGCGCCTGCACTCGCTTGATGTCGGCGGCGGCCTGGTCGTAATCGGCCTGCGCCTGGTCCAGCTGTTCACGCGTGGCCGCCTGTTGCGGCAGCAGCCGGCGCGTGCGTTCCAGCAGAGTGCGGGCGTTGCGCGCCTGCGCCTGAAGCCGGGCCAGCTCGCCCTGTTCGGGCGCGTCATTCATCTGCACCAGCAACTGGCCAGCCTGCACCCGCTCTCCTGCGGTGAACAGAATCTGCGTGACGCGGCCATCCACTTCGGCCGGCACCAGCACCTGGCGCGTGGCTTCCAGCGAACCGATGCCCGACAGCGCCATGGGAAAGTCCGCCCGTACGGCCGGCGCCACGGCAACTTTTGCCGGCGGCATCGCCCAGCCGCCCGCTTGTGATGCGCCGCCGAACTTCCAGACCAGCCCGCCCCCCACTGCCAGCACCAGCACGACAGCGCCCGCCGCCCATGCCCCAGATTTCGCCTTCATGATTCGCTCTCTTATTTATCCAAGAATAGTCTTGGATAATCCTTGATTCCGGCAATTCCGTCAAAGCGGCTTAATCAATCCAGGAAATAGAGCGGGGCTATCGGCCAAAAAAAACCGCCCGGGCAAGCGGGCGGTTTCGGGGGGGAAGGGATGCGGGGTTCAGGTGCGGACCATGTGCAGGTAATGGCGATGGCGTTCGTACTGGTCCAGGATGTCGCCAATGACCGCGTCGCGGCTCCAGCCCATGATGTCGTAATCCTGCCCGCCTTCGCGCAGATGGACTTCGGCGCGGAAGTACTTGCGCTCTTCTTCGTCGGCCGCCTCTTCGGGCGTCAGGCTGGGACGCACGAAGGCTTCGGGCTGCACGGCGTACGAAAAGTCCAGATGCTCGCCGTGCGAGACCTCAAGGATGGCGCTGCCGTCGTCTTCATTTTCACGGACCACAACGGCGTAGCCTTGCTTGCGCAATTCGTCGGCCACGTCTTCCAGCGCCGGCCGCACCACATCGCTGATGAAGCGCAGCACATGGGAGCGGCGCGGCATCATGACCATGTTGCGCAGGCGGCGCTCCCAAGACTGGCCGCCGCGCGCCGGGCGCGACAAGGTCAGGGATTGATACCGGATGCCGCGCTTGGTCGCGTCCAGCTTCAACGCCTTGAACAGCCCCCATAAAGACAGCAGCAGGATGATGGAGAACGGCAGCGCGCTGGCGATGGTGGCTGTCTGCAAGGCGGTCAAGCCATCGGCCAGCAACAGTGCGATGGCCACCGCCCCCATCAGCACCGACCAGAAAATGCGCTGCCACACGGGCGTGCGGTCCGATCCGCCAGAGGCAAGCAGGTCTACCACCAGCGCGCCTGAGTCGGCCGACGTGACAAAGAACACCGCCACCATCGCAATCGCAACCATCGACAACACGCCGCTCCATGGCAGCTGCTCAAGAAAGGCGAACAGCGCTAGCGATGAGTCGGCTTCGACGACCTCGGCAAACCCTTGCACCTTGTCCACCAGGATCATGTGGATCGCCGTGTCGCCAAACACCGTCATCCAGAACAGGGTGAAGCCGGCCGGCACCAGCAGCACGCCGGTGACGAATTCGCGGATGGTGCGCCCACGCGAAATGCGCGCGATGAACAGGCCCACGAAGGGCGACCACGCAATCCACCAGCCCCAATAAAAGAGCGTCCAGCCGCCGATCCAGTCGGTGGGCTCGTAGGCATACAGGTTGAAGGTCTTGTTGACGATGTCGGACAGGTACGCGCCGGTGTTCTGCACAAAGGTCTGGAACAGGAACACGGTGGGGCCCACGACCAGCACAAACAGCAGCAGCACGGCCGCCAGCACCAGATTGGTTTCGGACAGGATGCGGATGCCCTTGTCCAGGCCGCTGGCGACCGACAGCGTGGCCAGCCCGCAGGTGACGATGACCAGGATGATCTGCGTCGTCACCCCAACCGGAATGCCGAACAGATGATTCAAGCCGCTGTTGATCTGCGCCACGCCCAGGCCCAGCGACGTCGCCACGCCCAGCACGGTACCGATGATGGCGAAGATGTCGACGGCGTGTCCGATCGGCCCATGGATGCGGTTGCCAATCAGCGGATACAACGCGGAACGCAGCGTCAGCGGCAGCCCGTGGCGATAGCTGAAGAACGCCAGGATCAGCGCGACCACCGCGTAGATCGCCCACGCGTGCAGGCCCCAATGGAAGAACGTGATCTTCATGGCTTCGCGTGCGGCGATGGCGGTGCCGCCCTCGCCTACCGGCGGCGACATGAAGTGCATCACCGGTTCAGCCACGCCGAAGAACATCAGGCCAATGCCCATGCCGGCGGAAAACAGCATCGCGAACCACGTGAAATTGCGATAGTCGGGTTCGCTGTGATCCGGTCCGAGCTTGATGTCGCCGTAGCGGCTGACCGCCAGGAACACCACGGCCAACAAGATGATCGCCACGACCAGAATGTAGAACCAGCTGGCGTTGCCTAGAATCCAGCCTTGCATGGATTCGAACAGGCTCTGCGCAGACTTGGGCGCAAGAATTGCAAACCCCACGAGCAGCAGCGTGAAGATGGCGGCCGGAAAAAATACAGGCCGATTGATGGTCGATGGCCGGGTTTCTGAAGACATGCAGCCTCTCCTTTCGCCCAAGGGTTGAGAATTGCGGCGCAGGCCCCCCTTAGTCTGGCTGCACGCCGCAGGTATTACTATCACGGCCAACGCACAGCTGACAATCTGATTACGTGGAGATGCGCATGATCGATCACCTGGACCATCTGGTTTTGACCTGCACCGACCCCGAAGCCACGGTGGATTTCTATACCCGCATCCTGGGCATGCGGCTGGAAACCTTCGGCGCAGGCCGCCAGGCGCTGCGCTTTGGCAATCAGAAGATCAACCTGCACGTGCGCGGGCACGAGTTCGAGCCCAAGGCGCACCTGCCGGTGCCGGGCGCGCTGGACTTGTGCTTTATCGCCGACCGGCCGCTGGATGACGTGATTACGCAGTTGAATCAGGCGGGAGCGACGATCATCGAAGGCCCGGTTGCGCGCACGGGCGCCACGGGGAAGATCCGCTCGGTGTATTTGCGGGACCCGGACCTGAACCTGATTGAGATTTCGGAATTGCTGGGCTAGACGCCTAGGCCGGCATTATTGGCGGCGCGCTGTTGGCGGGCGCTGTCGGCCGGCGTTATTGGCCGGCGCTTTTGGCGGGGCGCTGTCGGCCGGCGTTATTGGCCAGCGCCATTAGCGGGTTTGGGCAATGCCGGCGGCGCGTCAGGCGCCGGGTCGCCGAACACGACGCGGCGGAAGAATCCCGCCAGCACCGCCTCGGTCATTTCCAGGCTGACGCCTTGCGGATCAAAGGCATAGCTGAACTGCATGCCGTCCGATAGCGCCAGCAGACCCACCGCCAGTTGCTCAGCGGGCAGCGGCAGCGGCGTGCCCACATGGGCGGAAAACTGACGCACGTACTCGGTGGTGGCCGCGCGCAGTTCGCGCAGGCAGTCGGTAAAGCCCACGCGGAATTCCGGGTCGCGCGCCGCTTGCAGCTTGCCTTCCATCCAGAGCAAAAAACAGTCGTTTTCGCGATGGTGCGTGCTGTAGTACGCCAGCACGCGCGCTTCCATCTCGGGCCGCGATTCGCCGTCTTCGAAGATGGCGCGCATATCGCCCATCACTTTTTCGTGATCGCGCCGGAGCAATTGCAGGAACAGTTCGGACTTGCTGCCGAAGTTGGAATAGAAGGCCCCGCGTGTATAGCCCGCCAGTTCGGCGATGTCTTCGACGCTGGCGGCCACAAAGCCCTTGCTGAGAAAAACCGATTGCGCAGCGTCGAGCAGGCGCTGGCGCGTCTGGTCTCGGCTTTGCTCGCGGGTAAGGCGGATTTTCGACATGGCGCGAGTTTAGCACTGGCTCACATTTCAAATACATGGTTGTATCCGAATACATAACCGCATTAGAATCCAGGCCGTATTGAGTCTGACTTGCGTTGGCTCTTCCTTCTATTGCCTTCCCGCGCCGCGAGGTGTTTCGTGAATTGTTCTACTTCCAAGCCCGGCTGGACGCGCCGTCTGGCGCTGCCCGCCGCGTTGGCTTTGGCATTGGCCGTTTCCGCCTGCGGCCGCAACGAAGCGCCCCCGCCCGCGCCCCGGCCCGTCGTCGCCATGCCCGCCAAACCGGATGAACGCCTGCCGGCCTGGACCTTGCCCGGCGAAGTGCAGGCGCGCTACAGCACGCCCCTGTCGTTCCGCGTGGGCGGCAAGATCACCGAACGGCTCGTCCGGCTGGGCGACACCGTCACGCCGGGGCAAGTCGTGGCCAAGCTGGACCCGGCCGACGCCACCAAGAACGCCGCCGCCGCGAAGGCGCAATTAAGCGCTGCGCAGCATCAGCTGGAATACGCCCGCCAACAACTGGACCGCGACCGCGCCCAGGCGCGCGAAAACCTGATCGCGGCAAACCAGCTGGAGCAGACGCGCAACGCCTACGCCTCGGCGCTGGCGCAGCGCGACCAGGCGGCGCAAGAGGCCGCGCTATCCGCCGACCAGCTGAAATACACCACGCTGCATGCCGACCACGCCGGCCTGATCACGGCCGAACAAGCCGACACGGGCCAGAACGTGGCCGCCGGCACGCCCGTCTATCAATTGGCCTGGTCGGGTGACATTGACGCTATTTGCGACGTGCCCGAAAGCGTGCTGGCGGGGCTTGCCGCTGGCCAACGCGCCAGCGTCACGCTGGGCCCGCTGCGTGGCAAGACCTTCACCGCCGTGCTGCGGGAAATCGCCCCCGCAGCGGACCCGCAAAGCCGCACCTACCGCGTCAAGCTCACGCTGGAATCGCCATCGCCTGACGTGCGGCTGGGCATGACGGCCAACATCAGTTTCGACAACCGCAGCGCCGCCGACGTTGAGACCTATACCGTGCCGGCCACCGCCTTGTTCCATGACGCCAAGGACCCGGCCGTCTGGGTCGTCAAGCCCGAGGCCAACACGCTGGAACTGCGCCGCGTCGAAGTGCTGCGCTATGACGCGCGCACCGTCACGCTGTCCGGTGGCGTCAAGGCCGGCGAACGCGTGGTCTGGCAAGGCGTGCACACCGTGTCGGCGGGCGAAAAGGTTCGGCCCGTGGCGCCGCTGCACCCCGAGAACTTCGCGTCATGAGCGCCGCGGATCAAGGTCCGGGCCAGCACCACGACGAAGGCAAGTTCAACCTGTCGGCGTGGGCGCTGCGGCACCAGCCGCTGGTGATCTTCATCATCACGTTGGTGACGCTGTTCGGCGTGCTGTCGTATTCCAAGCTGGCGCAGTCGGAAGACCCGCCCTTCACCTTCCGCGTCATGGTCGTTAAGACACTGTGGCCCGGCGCCACCGCGCAACAGGTGCAGGAGCAGGTCACCGACCGCATCGGGAAGAAGCTGCAGGAAACCGCCAACACGGATTTCCTGCGCAGCTATTCGCGGCCGGGCGAGTCGCTGATCTTCTACACCATGAAGGATTCGGCGCCGGCCAGCACCGTGGCCGAGCAGTGGTATCAAATCCGCAAAAAGGTGGGCGACATCCAGGCCACCTTGCCGCAAGGCGTGCAAGGCCCGTTCTTCAATGACGAATTCGGCGACGTCTACACCAACATCTACACCTTGCACGGCGACGGTTTTTCACCAGCGCAGCTGCATGACTACGCGGACAAGCTGCGCACCGTGCTGCTGCGCGTGCCGGGCGTGGCCAAGGTTGATTACTTCGCCGATCAGGCCGAGCACCTCTACATTGAAATTTCCAATACGCAGTTGACCGGGCTGGATGTGACGCCGCAGCAGATTGCGCAGGCGATCAACACGCAGAACGCCGTGTCCGCCGCTGGCACGCTGACCACCGCCGACGACCGCATCTTCGTGCGTCCCACCGGGCAATACGAGAACAGCCGCGCGCTGGCGGATACCTTGATCCGCGTGAACGGCAAGTCGATCCGGCTGGGCGATATTGCAACGATCCACCGTGGCTATGAAGACCCGCCCGTGGACCAGATGCGCGTCGGCGGCAAGCCCGTGCTGGGCATCGGCATCACCATGCAGCCGGGCCAGGACGTGGTGCGGCTGGGCAAGTCATTGGGCACGACGTTCGAAAAACTGAAGGCGCAATTGCCGGCTGGGCTCACGCTGACGGAAGTGTCCAGCATGCCGCAGGCGGTATCGCATTCGGTGGATGACTTCCTGCGTTCCGTGGCCGAAGCGGTTGCCATCGTGCTGATCGTGAGCTTGGTGTCGTTAGGCTTGCGCACCGGCATGGTGGTGGTAATTTCCATCCCCGTGGTGCTGGCCGTCACGGCGCTGTTCATGGATATGTTCGGCATCGGCTTGCACAAGGTGTCGCTGGGCACCTTGGTGCTGGCGCTGGGCCTGCTGGTGGATGACGCCATCATCGCCGTGGAAATGATGTCGGTGAAGCTGGAACAAGGATGGAGCCGCGCCCGCGCGGCGGCCTACGCCTACACCAGCACCGCCTTCCCCATGCTGACCGGCACGCTCGTCACCGTGGCGGGTTTCCTGCCGATTGCGCTGGCCAAGTCCAGCACCGGGGAATACACGCGTTCCATTTTCCAGGTGTCGGCCATTGCGCTGATCACGTCCTGGTTTGCCGCCGTGGTGTTGATCCCGCTGCTGGGTTACCGCCTGCTGCCCGAACGCAAGCGCGAAGCGCATCTGCCCGACGACCACGAACACGATATCTACAACACCCGGTTCTATCAGCGCCTGCGCGGCTGGGTGTCGTGGTGCGTGGACCGCCGGTACTGGGTGCTGGCGGGCACGGTGCTGATCTTTGTCGTGTCGATGGCTGGATTCAAGCTGGTGCCGCAACAATTCTTCCCCAGCTCGGACCGCACCGAACTGCTGGTGGATGTGCGCTTGCAGGAAGGCGCGTCGTTTGCCGCCACGCTGCGTCAGGTGGAACGCCTGGAGAAGGCGCTGGAAGGCCGGCCCGAGATCGATCATTCGGTCAGCTTCGTTGGCACCGGTGCACCGCGCTTTTATCTGCCGCTGGACCAGCAACTGGCCACGCCGAACTTTGCACAACTGGTCATCACCGCCCATTCGGTGGAAGACCGCGAAAAGCTTGCGCAGTGGCTCACGCCGATGCTGCGCGAGCAGTTCCCGGCCGTGCGCACCCGCTTGTCGCGCCTGGAAAACGGGCCGCCCGTTGGCTATCAGGTGCAGTTCCGCGTCAGCGGCGACAAGATCTCGGACGTGCGCGCGGTGGCGGAGAAAGTGGCCGCCGAAGTCCGCGCCGATACCCGCTCGGTGAACGTGCAGTTCGACTGGGATGAACCTTCTGAGCGCTCGGTGCGCTTTGAGATCGACCAGCAGAAGGCGCGCGAGCAAGGCATCAGCACCCGCGACATCTCGGATTTCCTGGCGATGACGCTGTCGGGCTACACCGTGACGCAGTACCGCGAGCGCGACAAGCTGATCAATGTCAGCCTGCGCGCGCCGCAAAACGAACGCATCGACCCCGCACGCGTGGCGACGCTGTCCATGCCCACGGCCAACGGCCCGGTGCCGCTGGGCAGCCTGGGGCACGTGCGCTATGGCCTGGAGTACGGCGTCATCTGGGAACGCGACCGCCAGCCGACCATCACGGTGCAGGCGGACGTGACCAGCGGCGCGCAAGGCATCGACGTCACGCACGCCATCGACAAGAAGTTGAACGCCCTTCGCGCCGAATTGCCGGTGGGGTATCGCATTGAAGTCGGCGGCCCGGTGGAAGAAAGCGCCAAGGGCCAGGCGTCGATCAACGCGCAGATGCCGTTGATGGCCGTGGCGGTGCTGACCTTGCTGATGGTGCAATTGCAAAGCTTCGCCCGCGTGATGATGGTGGTGCTGACCGCGCCACTGGGCCTGATCGGGGTGGTGGCTGCGCTGCTGCTGTTTGGCAAACCGTTCGGCTTTGTCGCCATGCTGGGGGTGATTGCGATGTTCGGCATCATCATGCGCAACTCGGTGATTCTGGTGGACCAGATCGAGCAAGACATCCTGAACGGCCACAAGCGCGTGGACGCGATTGTGGGCGCCACGGCGCGGCGGTTCCGCCCCATCGTGCTGACGGCTGCCGCCGCCGTGCTGGCGCTGATTCCGCTGTTGCGCAGCAACTTCTTTGGCCCCATGGCCACCGCACTGATGGGCGGCATCACCAGCGCCACGGTGCTGACGCTGTTCTTCCTGCCCGCGCTGTATGCCGCCTGGTTCCGCGTGCGCCATGACGAGCGCGATGAACCCGAAGGCGTGCCGCCCGGCGCCAACGCTGGCGACACGCTGGAACGAGGAGCCTGATGATGAAGACCCCTCCAATTCGCGCAGCGAAGCTGCCGCTGGTATTGCCCCTGCTGCTGGCGCTAAGCGCTTGCGCGTTCGCCCCCGACAGCAAACCGCCTGCGGTAGCGTCCCCCGCCCAGTACGGCGCGCAAGCCACGCCCGAGGCCAGCGCGTCGGCAGGCGGCGTGGCGCAACGCTTTGAGCGCGGCGCGCGGCCCGTACCCGAATGGTGGAAACGCTATGGCTCTGATGCGCTGAACGCGCTGGTGGAAGAAGGCCTGGCCAACAGCCCCAACCTGGCGGCGGCCGAACACAATCTGGCGGGCGCGCGCGAACAGTTGCGCGGGCAGGTGAATTCGTCGCTGCTGCCGTCGGTGGATGCGGGCGCGAACGCCACGCGCAATCGCGCGCTGACCATGCCCAACCTGCCGCAGCCCACCGCGCTTTACAACGTGTTCACCGGCCAGATCCAGGCCAGCTATGACCTGGACTTGTTCGGCGCGGCGCGCTTTGCCAATGCGTCGCTGGCGGCGCAGGTGGAGCAGCAGGCATTCCAGCTGGAGTCCGCACGGCGCTCGCTGGCCGGCAACATCGTCACAGGCGCCATCACCTCGGCGTCGCTTGCCGAACGCGTGGCGCTGACGGAAAAGCAGGTGGTGCTGTTGCGGCAGGTGGCACGTGATACCCAACGGCGGTACGAATTGGGGTCCGCCTCGCAAAACGATGCGCTGAGCGCCGACCAGGATGCCGCCACGCTTGAGGCATCGCTGCCCGGCTTGCGCGCGCAATGGCAAGCCACACGCCATGCGCTGGCCGTGCTGCTGGGCCGCAGCCCCGATCAGGCGCCGGACGATCTGCCCTTCAGCATGCTGGCCGTGCCGGCGCAGGTGCCGGTAGTCGTGCCGTCTGAATTGCTGGCCTCGCGCCCGGACGTACTGGTCGCCGACGCCGTGGTGCAGGCGGCCGCGGCCGATGTGGGCGTGGCCACCGCACAGCTGTTTCCCAGCCTGTCGCTGTCAGCCTCGATGGGCCAAGGGGGCTTCAGCTGGCCCGCTGCGCTATCGGGCGCGGGCTCGATCTGGGCGATCGGCGCATCGCTCACCCAGCCCATCTTCCATGGCGGCGCATTGCTGGCGGAGCGGCGCGCGGCGAAGGAACGCTACGAGGCCTCGGTGCTGCAATACAAGCAAACCGTGCTGACCGCGTTCAAGGATGTGGCCGACACCCTGGCCCGGCTGGATGCCGACGGGCAAGCGCTGGCGTCGGCCGAATCGTCGCGGCGCGCGGCCGAACAGTCGTATCGCAACACGGCCAGCCGCGTGCGCCTGGGCGCGCTGGCGCCCTACACCGAGTACGCGGCGGAACAGCATTACGTGGCGGCGCGCTTGCGCGAACTGCAATACGCCAATGCGCGCCTGACCGAAACGGCGGCGCTGTTCCAGGCCATGGGGTCGCCCACCCGTGCGCCGGAGGTGGCCGCGCAGCAGCCCTGACGCGCCCTTATCGATCCATCGGCTGGAACACAGGCCCCCGCGCTTACGGTGCGGGGGCCTGTTCTTTGATGCCTGTTCTTTGATGCGTGAGGCCAGGGCCAGAGATTCGATTCGGCGGGCGGCCGACTGCAATAGCGCCGTGGTCTAGTCTTGCGCGGTGGTATTGAGGCCCATTGTCAGGGGCTGAAGTGGGGGGCGACATGCACCTCTGGGTAAACCCTGAGCAATATTGGCGCCAAAATAAGCTAACATTTTTGAAAGTTTGACTCCTCTTCCGACTACACGGCGCGCAGCGCCGCTTTCCCGTCCATGACCCAGATCACGCAATTCCCCTTCGTATCGGTTTCCGGCACGCCCGAAGCCCGCGGCCGTTCCTATGGCCAGCAAGCCGCCGACCGCGTGCGCAAGAGCGCGGCAATGTATGGCCAGACGCTGGTCGACCTGGGTTACGACGCCATGGCGCGCACCCAGCTGATCGCCCACTTCGCCCGCGAGATCGAAAACTTCGCGCCGCACTATCTGGAAGAAATGCGCGGCATCGCGGCCGGCGCCGACGTGCCGTTTGAAGACATCGTGATGGTGAACGCCCGCACCGAAGTCGTCGCCAAGGCCCGCGCCGAAAAGAAAAAGGCCGCCGAGCTGGAACCTGGCGACGGCTGCACCGGCGCCCTGATCCTGCCCACGCGTTCGGCCAACGGCAACCTGATCCATGGCCAGAACTGGGACTGGCGCGCCGAGTGCGCCGAGACCGCCATCGTGCTGCGCGTGCGCAACGACAACGGCCCGGACATCCTGACGTTTGTGGAAGCCGGCGGCCTGGCCCGCAGCGGCTTGAACAGCGCGGGCGTGTCCATCACCGCCAACTACCTGGAGTCTGACCGCGACTTCCGCCAACTGGGCGTGCCGCTGTCGCTGATCCGCCGCAAGGTACTTGAGCAGCAGCATTTCGCGCTGGCCATCAAGGCGGTCGCCACGACGCCCAAGTCCTGCTCGAACAACATCATGCTGGGCATGGCCGCGGGCTTTGGCGTGGACTACGAGTGCACCACCGACGAAGCCTTCCCGATCTACCCGGGCAACGACGATCTGATCGTGCACGCCAACCACTGGGTCAGTGAAGTGGCGTTGAGCAAGCTGCGCGATACTGGGCGGGCCAGCACGCCGGAAAGCGCCTACCGCGACTGGCGCGTGCGCCGCCTGCTGAACGAGAAAACGCAGCTGACGCGCGAGGACTTGAAACACGCGCTGTTCGACGACTTCGGTGCCCCCTATTCCGTCTGCCGCCCGCCGCGTCCCGGCAGCCACGACAACCTGTCGGCCACGGTTGCCATGGTCGTGATGGAACCCGCCGCCGGTTTGATGGAAGTGGCGCCGCTGCCCGCACTGAACCGCACGTTCACGCGCTACAGCCTGACCGCCGAACCTGAACTGCTGACCGCCGCCTGATCGGCACCGCGTCCGCGCAACCCAAGGAAGTATCAATGAAAGTCCATCAATTGAGCGCCGCGGTTGCGCTGGCGCTTGCCGGCATGGCCGGCGCGGCTATTGCACAATCGGCCCCGCCGCTGCGCATTTCGCTTACCGCCGACATCCGCTCGACCGAGCCCGGCGTCAACCGCGACAGCAACAGCGACGCGGTGGTGCTGCACATTGTTGAAGGGCTGGTTGCCTATGGCGAAGACGCCGAAGTGCGCCCGCTGCTGGCCAAGTCCATCGACATCAGCGCAGACGGCAAGACCTACACGTTCACGCTGCGCGACGGCATCAAGTTCCACAACGGCAAGCCGATGACCTCCGCCGACGTCCTGTGGACATGGCAACACTACACCGGCGCCAACTCCGGCTGGCGTTGCGCCAGCGAGTTCGATGGCCGCGGCACGGTCAAGGTCACCGGCGTGGAAGCGCCTGATGCGCACACGGTCGTGTATCACCTGGAAAAACCCAGCAGCCTGTTCCTGGCGTCGTTGGCACGCACGGATTGCGGCGGCACGGGCATTCTGTCCAAGGATTCCGTGGGCGCGGACGGTGCGTGGATAAAACCCATCGGCACTGGCCCGTTTGAACTGGCCGAGTGGAAACGCGGCGAATACATCCGCCTGACGAAGTATGCGGGTTATTCCAACCTGGACGGCAAGCGCGACGGCTACACCGGGTCCAAGCGCCCGTTGGTGGATGAAGTGCGCTTCATGATCGTGCCGGACGACTCCACCGCAAAGGCGGCGTTGCAGCGCGGAAACATCGACATCATCGAAGACGTCTCGAACAACGACGTGCCGGTGTTGCAAGGCACGCCGAACGTGAAGGTGGCGTATGCGCCGGTGATGAGCATGACGGCGCTGTTGCTGCAAACGAAAGACCCGGTGCTGTCGAGTCCGAAGATGCGCCAGGCCCTGGCCCACGCGATCGACTACAAGCAGCTGGCTGCGGCCGTCACCGAAGGCCTGGCGCAGCCCAACAATTCCATCGTGCCGCTGGTGTCGCCCTACCATGACGCGGCGCAGAAGCAAGGCTGGGAGTACGACCCTGCCCGCACGCAGGCGTTGCTGAAGGAAGCGGACTACAAGGGCCAGGCGCTGACGATCCTGACAACGAAGCGCTACCCGCAGTCGTATAACTCGGCGGTGATTGTGCAGGCGATGCTGCAATCGGTGGGGATCAATGCGCAGTTGTCGGTGGTGGAATGGGCGACGCAGCTGGACCGCTATAACGCGGGCACTTACCAGATGATGACGTTCCCGTATTCCGCCCGCCTGGACGCGGCGCTGAATTACGAGATGGTGACGGGCGACAAGACCAAGCAGCCGCGCAAGATCTGGGATAGCGCGGAAGCGTTGAAGCTGGTGGAAGCGGCGTCCGTCGATACGGATCATGCGAAGCGGCAGGCGTCGTTTGATCAGCTGCATAAGCTGTTCCTGGCGGACGTGCCGAGTATTCCGCTTTATAACGGGCTGGATATCGGGGCTTATCGAAGCGACGTAAAGGGATATCAGCCGTGGGCGGTGAAGAAGCCGCGGGCGTGGGAGGTGGAACGGGTCGGGGGGTGAGGTTTTGCTGGGGTGGCAGTTTGCTGGGATGTTGCTCTGGGGAATGTTGCTTTGGGGAATGTTGCTTTGGGAAGGCGATGTAGTTCTGGCGGCTAGGCCGTTGATCTTTGTAGGTCGCCCATCGTCGCAGTGGCCCTGACCGCGCGCGCCCACGATTGCGGTCCGGAGCCTTCGCTCCGGACTGCCCCTTCGTCATCTTCGTCACCCGCCTTCGGCGGGTTCCTTCAGATTCCCTCGGGCGCATCGAGGTTGCACGCAGTCAGGGCCACCGCGCCGACGGGCTGCCGTTGTCTTGGGTCGTTGCGCTGCTAGGGTGTGCCTTAGTCACGAGTGCTGCGGGGCCCGCCGAGTGGCGGCCGCGCGGGCGGCCTTACTCGGCTTACGCGTTTGTGGGCGTTTGGGCGGTGGCCGCTTTCGCGAATTTGTAGAGCTGGTTGCTAAGGGGCCCCCCGCCGCTTTTGGGGGGGAGAAAGGTGGCGCGCAGCGCGCACTGTCTTGCGCATGCCGACCCATTGCGCGCCACGCACCGGGGTTCAAGTGCCGGCCGTCATTCGTAGGATGGGAAATGACACCGCACTTGGGTTCAAGTGCGGTCATCATGCGTGGGGGAATGATGAATTTTGTGCTGCCAATCATCCCAAGACGCGCGCAAAAAAAACTGAACAACGCAGCCACACGCGAAGCGCACACCGCGACGGCGCTCCGCCGCGCGTAAGCTCCACAAGGCCGCCCGCGCGGCCGGCATGGAGCGGGCCCCGCAAGATCATTCCCACCACTCCGCCGGCGAGTAGAACCCTAAGAACAGCACTCGCCCCCGCTGACGTCGCATTCAACTGACGCAGCCTGTGGGGTCGGTGGCCTGGGGTGGGCGGGGCGTCGATAAGCCCAACGGAATCCGTAGGGAGCCGAAGGCGTACGAGGATGAGGCAGGGGCAGTCCGGAGCGAAGGCTCCGGACCGCAATCGTTGCCCCGCGCACCCCAGGCCACCGACCCCACAGGCGTCAACAGAACCCACTCAAACAAAAGCAAAAAACCTACCGAACCTCAGTCTCCCAAACTCTCGGCTTCCCCTCCCACACCGAAAAGCCCTTCACTCGCTTATTACTCGCCCACGCATCTGCGCCGTTGTACAGCATCAGCATCGGCGCCTGTTCCAGCATCAACGCGTGCAGTTGATCAAACAGCGCCTGACGCTTCACCGGGTCTGACTCCAGGAAGCTCTCGTCGATCAGCTTCTGCGCGGCGGGATCATCCCAGACCTTGCGCGGCTGCTTTTCCTTGTCGCCAGAAAACTGTTCAAAGCTCAGCGACGGGTCCAGGCGGGACGAGAAGGAGAACGAGCTGATCTGGTACTTGCCAGTGTTGTAGCGGTCCAGCTGCGTCGCCCACTCCAGCACTTCGATCTTCGCGTTGATGCCCACCGACTGCATCATCGCCTGCGCAATCACGGCGACCTGGTAGCTCGGCACATGCGCTCGCTTGTTTGCGTAGATGACGATGGGTTCGCCCTTGTAGCCCGCTTCCTTCAGCAACTGCTGAGCGCGCGCCGGATCGTACTTGTAGCCGCGCTTTTCGGCGTCTTTGTAATAGGCCGATCCCGCGTGGACGGCGGAGTTGTTCAGCTGGCCCAGGCCCTCGGACGCAGCGGCCACGACTTGCGGGATGTCCAATGCCGCCGCGATGGCCTGGCGCACCTTCACGTTCTTCAGCACCGGGTCTTGCGTCTGGAACAGCAACACGTGCTTGACGGCGTCATGCGGGCTGAAGACGGTCAGGTTCTTGGCGCTTTTCAGTTCGCCCACATCCGTGTTGGTGATCTGGCTGGCGTCGATTGCGCCCGACATGAGGCCGGCCTTGGACGTCGATGGGTCCGGCACCACCAGGAACTTCACCTCGTCCACCAGCGGGCGCTTCGAGCCCACGTAACCGTCCGGCTTGTCGCCTTCGGGTGACACGTAATCCTTGAACGCCGACAGCAGCGTGTACTCGCCACGCTTCCAGTCCTTGAACTGGAACGGGCCGGTGCCGATCGGCTTGATCCACGAACCGTCTGCCGCCACCGACTCCTTGGCGATGATGGCGGTCATTCCGCAGTCGGTGCGCGCCAGCGAATCCAGGAACACCGCCGACTTGCGGTCCACCTTCATCACCACGGTCTTGGCATCCGGCGCCGACACGTCGGTCACCTTCAGGCCATTGCGCCCGTCGAAGTCGCTGCGGCAACGCCAATCGGTTTTCGGGTCCATGTAGCGCTGCCAGTTCCACAGCACATCGGCGGACGTCAGCGTGGCGCCGTTGTGGAACTTCACGCCGTCGCGCAGTGTGAAGGTATAGGTCAGGCCGTCGTCCGACAGGGCAACCGACTTGGCCAGCAGGGGGCCAACCGTGCCGTTCTCACGGTAGCCGACCAGGCCTTCGACGATATTGAGCACCACGCCGTCGGTTGTATTGTCGCGGTTGACGCCGGGGTTGGTCGAGCGGATGTCGGCCGGTTGGGCCACCGTCAACACCGCGGCATGAACCGGCGCGGCGACGGCGGCAAGCGCCAGGGAGAGCGCAAGCGCTCTGGGAACAAAGTGGTGGTGCATGTAAAGACTCCCCGGCGTGCGGCGCAGATTCCACGCGTATATTGGCGCCAAAATAAGCTGCTAATTATGGCGACTCCACCGCACGCCGCCATACGGGGTATCCCTGAAACCCACGCACAAATGCATCGCGGCGGCCTCTTTGCAGAAGGCCGCCGCGCAGGCGATGTGAATCGCGAGATCAGAACATCAGCGTCAGTGTCAGGAAATGTCTTGCCCAACGTGTTGCGCGATGATTTTTTGCAGCTGCTTCACATCGCGCGCTTCCAGCGCATCGACCATATCGAAGTGTTCGCGCGCCGAAATCTCGATGCGGGACCGAGTCACCCATTCCTTGGCCGGGGCCGCCGGGCCGCGCGCACGCATCTCCTGGATCAGCGCCGCCAGCTCGCGGTTGCCGCACAGGTCGTACATGCTTGCGTGAAAGGCCAGGTTGACCTCGTATTGCTCCAGCAAGGTGCCGTCTTGCAGCAGCTTGACGAAACGTTCCGCCAACGTGCGCAGCGCACGGACCTTGGCCGCCGTAACGTTGGGCATCAGGTCAGCCGCCGCGCCCGTTTCAAGCAGGATGCGGATATCCCGGATCTGCAAATGCTGATCCGGGTCCATCGCGTACACGTGATAGCCCCGGTTCGGAATGTGCGCAATCAGCCGCTTGGCGGCCAACTGGTCTAGCGCCCGCCTGACGTCCAGACGCTTGGCGTCGTAGCGCTCTTGCAGGTCGATCTGTTTCAACCAGGCGCCGGGACCATACACGCCCGACTGAATATCATGGGCAATGCGGTCAACCAGGCCAGGTTGCGTCGCTGCCGGTTTCGGCATGGACCACTCCCATCAATCAATTCCAAAGCGCGTATTTTAGGCATAACTTCCTGCGCCGAATGCAGGGGGTTCCCCCCCTGCCCTCATGCCGTGGCCCGCAGAGGTTCCATGCCATCCAAACGCCAACGCAAGCGCACGCCTCCGGTTTCTGTGGATTCCAAGGCCGGAATCGCCGACAACAGGCTGCGCGTGTAGTCCTCTTGCGGGCGGTCGAACACCGCGTCACGCGACCCTTGCTCGACGATGCCGCCGTCACGCATCACCACCACCCGGTCAGCCACCTGCTCCACCACGCCCAGGTCGTGACTGATGAACAGGCACGAAAAGCCGTGCCGTTCCTGCAAGTCAGCGAACAGGTCCAGCACCTGCGCCCGCACGGTAACGTCCAGGGCGGACACCGGCTCATCGGCAATCACGAACGCCGGCCGGCGCACGATGGCGCGCGCAATCGCCACGCGCTGACGCTGCCCGCCAGACATCTCATGCGGAAAACGCTTGGCGTATTCCGAGCCCAGGCCCACTTCCGCCAGCACCTCGTCCACGCGGCGGCGCTTGTCGGCCGATGGCATGTCTTGCATCATCCGCAGGCCTTCGCCCACAAGCTGGCCGATCGTCATGCGCGGGTCCAGCGACGAATACGGGTCCTGGAACACCATCTGGCAGTTCAGGCGGTAATCGCGCCACGCGGCCGATTTGCGGCTGACAGGCTGGCCACGGAACAGAATCTGGCCGGACGTGGGCGCCAGCAGGCCGGCAATGGCCCGGCCGAGTGTGGTCTTGCCCGACCCCGAGCCGCCCACCACCGCCACCACCTCGCGCGGTTTGACGTGCAGGTCGATACCGTTCAAAGCGCGCTTGGCGCCAGTGCGAGAAAACAGGCGCTGGTGGCCGGCGTAGTCCACCACCAGGTTCTTGACCTCGACAATGGGCGCGTCTTGCGTCAGCTTGCGGGCGGGCAGGCGGCGCGGCATCGCGTCCAGCAGCTTGCGCGTGTAGGGATGCTGCGGCCGTTCCAGAATGCCGGCGGTGGTGCCGGTTTCCAGCACCTTGCCATGCTGCATCACCACCATGCGCTCGGTGTATCGCGCCACCATCGGCAAATCGTGGCTGATCATCAGCACGGCCGTGTGGTGTTCGCGCGTCAAGTCCACCATCAGTTCCAGCACGTCGCGCTGCACGACGGCGTCGAGCGCGGTGGTGGGTTCATCGGCAATCAGCAACGCCGGCTCCAGCAACATCACCGAGGCCAGCATCATGCGCTGGCGCATGCCGCCCGAGAACTCGTGCGGCCAGGCGTCCATCGCCCCGTTCGGATCGCGAATGCCCACGCGGCGCAGCATCTCAAGAATGCGTTCGCGGCGCTGGGCCGTGGACAAGTCCCTGCGGTGCAGCTTCAGCCCTTCGTCCAGCTGGCGGCCGATCGGCATGGACGGGTTCAACGACGTCATGGGTTCCTGGAACACCATGCCGATGCGCGCACCGCGCAGCTTGCGCAGCACGGCCGGCTCGGCCTTCGTCACGTCGACGCCTTCGAAACGGATGGCCCCGCCCGCCACCACCAGCGGCGCCGGGGTCAGGCCCATGATGGCGCGGGCGGCCTGCGTCTTGCCGCTGCCGGATTCGCCCACGATGCCGACCATTTCGCCCGGCGCCACGTCAAACGACACGCCGCTGACGATCTCGCGGCCGCCTGCGCCCACCGTCAGGCTCAGGTTCGATACGGATACCAGTGCGCTCATTGCACGCCCCTCATGCGGGGATCGAGACGGTCTCGGACCGCGTCGCCCAGCAGGTTGATCCCCAGCAGCGCGAGCGCAATGGCCAGGCCGGGAAGAATGGATAGGTACGACGCCTGCGCCATGAACGGACGCGCGGCGGCCAGCATGTTGCCCCACGTCGGTGCGGGTGGCGGCACGCCCAGGCCCAGGAACGACAGCGCGCTTTCCGCCAGGATCACCCAGCCGAACATGGACGTGGCCAGCACCGTCAGCGGCGCCACGCAGTTGGGCAGCACATGCCGGAACATGGTGTAGAGCTCGGAATTGCCCAGCACGCGAGACGATTCGATGAACTCTTTTTCACGCAAGGACAGCACCGTGCCCCGCACGATGCGCGTCACCGACGGCGTGTAGGCCAGGCCCAGCGCCAGGATGATGCCGTACTTGTTGGCGCCCACCACCGCCAGCAGACCCAACGCCAGCAGCAGGCCGGGAAACGCCAGCAGCGCATTGTTGAAGGCCATGATGATGCGGTCGGTCCAGCCGCGCACGAAACCGGTGAGCGTGCCGATGGCGGTGCCGGCGACGATGGCGAACGTCACCGTCAGCAAGCTGATCCAGACGCTGCTGGATGCCCCGGCCAACAGCCGCGACAACTCGTCGCGGCCAAACTCGTCGGTGCCCAGCAGGAAGTCTCCGCCGGGCGGTTTCAAGCGCGCGATGAAGTTGATCTTGAGCGGGTCATGCGGCGTCCAGAAGGCGCCCATGATCGCCGCGATGAGCATCGCCCCCACGATCAGGCCGCCCAGGAGCGCGTTAGCTGCGATTCGCTTTTTCATTCGGCGGTCACTCTCGGGTCGAAGATGGGATAGCACAGGTCGATCAGCAGGTTCACGATCACGTAGACCACGCCCACGAACAGCAGGCAGCCCTGGATGACGGGGTAGTCGCGGGCGAAGATCGAATCCACCAGCAGGCGTCCCAGCCCAGGAATCGTGAAAACGGTTTCCACCACCGCGATGCCGCCCAGCAGGTTGCCCAGCACCAGACCGATCAGCGTCCAGGTCGGGCCGAACGCGTTGCGAAATGCGTGGCGCATCAGCACGGCCGATTCGGACAGGCCCTTGGCGCGCGCATGGGTGATGTAGTCCAGCCGCAGCACTTCCAGCGTGCTTGCACGCGCCATGCGCATCAGCACGCCGATTTCGTGCAGGAACAGCGTCAGGATCGGCATGGCCAGATACAGCAGGCCCGCCTTCCAGTCTTCACCGATCGACACATAACCCACGACCGGCAGCCATTGCAGCTTCAGGCCGAAGAAGATCAGCAGCAGCAAACCCAGCCAAAAGGTCGGGATGGACACCAGCAGCGTGGCCGAGCCGACCAGAAACAGGTCGGGCCATTTGTTCTGCTTCCAGGCGGCGATCATGCCGGCCGGCACGGCGACCAGCGCGGCGAACAGCACCGCCACCAGCACCACGCGCCCGCTGATCAGGAAGCGGTCCCACACCAACGGCAGCACGGGCTGGCCGGTGTTGATGGACGACCCCAGATCGCCGTGCAGCATGTTGCCGAACCAGATGCCGAACTGGGTCAGCCAGGTCTGGTCGAGTCCCAGGCGCGCACGCAGGTCGGCCAGTGCGGCCGGCGTGGCCAGGTCGCCCAGCAGCAGTTGGGCGGGATCGCCCGGAATCAGCCGGATCATCACGAACACCGCCACCGCCACAATCAGCAGCGTCGGCACGGCCATGACAATTCGGGATAGCGCAAAACGCAGCATGGCCCTCTCCTATTCCTGAACGCGGACGCACGGCAACGCGTGGCGTCCGCCTTCAGCGATATCAATTTTTCGCATGTCGCAACTTGCGCAGCGCGTCCGCCAGGAAGTCCTGCACCTGGCCCACGCATTTCAGACCATCGTGCGGCACGTTATCCACAACATCCAGCACCGCCTTCACGCCTGCCGCTTCGAACGAACGGCGCAGCGACTCCAGGCGTTCAGGGCGCGTCTTGCCGGCGTCATTGGCGCCCGGCATGAAGAACTTGCCGCCTTCGCGGTGGGTGATTTCCCAGGTTTCCAGGTCGGCTTTGCCCACAATCATGTGCACGGCCACTTGCTTGAGGGCTTCAATGTCCACGCCCTTGCCGAAGCGGGTTTCGGCATCGCGCACGCCCACCCACCAATCCTGGCTTGGGTCCAGCAAGGTCACCGAACCCGGCGCGCCGATCGACACGGCCCACAGGCTTTCGGGGTGCAGGTAGGCAAAGCGGTTCACGAACTGGCCGCCGCCGGAATAGCCGAACAGACCGAACTTCTTGAATTGCAGGCCGAACTTCTCGCCCACTTCCGCGACCATGTCCAGCAGGATGTGGTCATAGCGGATGTTGCCTTCGAGCAGCTGCTTGAAGCCGTCGCGGTTGCCGTCGCCCAGCGGGCCCACGGGGAACAGCGGGCACAGCACGATGCAATCGTTCCAGCGCGCGAATTCAGCGAACGCGTCGCGGTATTCCACAAAGGCACGGCCAGTGCCGTGCATGATGACGACCAGCTCCATCGGATGCTTGGCGGTGTCGATGTGCGGCGGCACATACATGCAATACGAAAAGCGCGGGTCGGTGCGGGCTGCGAAGACGGTGCTGTGGCCCAGGTCGTACATGGCGCGCGCGAGCGCGGCGTCGGGTTGAAGAGCGATAGCTGCGTTGGACTGCATGATTTCCTCTTTGCCATGGCCGTGTGGGCGGACGCATGGCGGATGCCGGTGGTCGAAACAATAATCACATAAATTGGCGCCAATTTTAGGCGCAGCGGTTTCGACGCAACAAGGCAGGGGATTCCCTAGGCTGGCGGGATGCGCCAACCGGATGCAGACAAATGTATTGATGGCAGGGCCACCCGGAAAGGGTGGCCGCCCGAAACGTCAGCCTTTCTTGAACAGCCGTTTGGCCACGCTGACCACGCCCAGCACCACGGCGCCCGCCACGATGCCGAACAAAGCGTTGAGCACAGTGGACGTCAACGCTTGCACCACGCTGCCCCCGCCCACCGCGGCGGCGGCGTGTTCGATGGCGGCATGCACCGGCGCGATGCCGTGGGTCAGGATGGCGCCGCCCACCATGAACATGGCGGCGGTGCCAACCACCGACAGGGTCTTCATCAAATAAGGCGCCGCCCCCACGATGCGCTTGCCCAGCCAGGCCACGCCCTGCGACCGCTTCTGGCTCAGGTAGAGCCCCAGGTCGTCCAGCTTGACGATGCCGGCCACCAGCCCATACACGCCCACCGTCATCGCAATCGCAATGATCGACAGCACGGCGACTTGGCGCGTGAAGTCCGCGCCGGCCACAGCGCCCAGGCTGATGACGATGATTTCTGCCGACAGGATGAAGTCCGTCCGCACGGCGCCTTTGATCTTGCTGCGCTCAAACGCCACCATGTCCACCGACGCATCCTGCAAGGCCTCGGCGCGCGCGGCGTGATTGCCCTCGGCCGATTCGCCATGCGGCAGGAATTTGTGCGCCAGTTTTTCCACGCCTTCAAAGCACAGGAACGCGCCGCCCAGCATCAGCAAAGGGGTGATCGCCCACGGCGCAAACGCACTGATCAAGAGCGCCGCCGGCACCAGGATCAGCTTGTTGATGAACGATCCCTTGGCCACCGCCCACACCACGGGCAGCTCGCGGTTGACGGGCACGCCGGTCACCTGCTGCGCATTCAGCGCCAGGTCGTCGCCCAACACGCCGGCCGTCTTCTTGGCGGCCACTTTGGTCATGACAGAGACGTCGTCCAGAATGGTGGCGATGTCGTCGAACAATGCGAAGAAACTACTGCCGGCCATCAAGCATCCCCTGTGCCCGTAAAGGTGATCCGAGTGTACAAGCGGCGGCCGCGTCCAGATGCAACTCGGCTGACCGTTTTCATTCCTTTTTGTGTCTGGATCGGGCGTGGCGAAAATCCGCCGCAGGCTCTACGCTGCGGGTTGCCCAATGGACGTGAAGGATGCCCCATGCTCGCCCTGCGCCCCACCTGCGAACACTGCGACACCGCCCTGCCCCCGGACGCCACCCATGCGCGCATCTGTAGTTTTGAATGCACATTCTGCGCGAGCTGCGTGGACGAGGTGCTGGGCAACGTCTGCCCGAACTGCGGCGGCGGCTTCACGCCGCGCCCGATCCGCCCGTCGCAAGACCGCAAGGGCGGAAACTGCCTGGAGAAGTATCCCGCCAGCACCGAACGCAAACACCGGCCGGTGGACCAGGCCGCGCATGCGGAGCTACGGCGCAGCCTGGAAGGCGTGGCGCCGCAGGACCGCTGATTGAGCGCCTCGTCCCCCGGGGTCAAATCCTGGGTCAGGCCTGGATGTAGACCCACGCGTGTACGCCGGACTTCAACAACACCGACACACGCTTGTAGTCCGACACCTCGTAGGTGTCGGCGGCGTGCAGCTCCTGTTGGGTGACCTCGAAGACCGTGCCGCGCACTTCGTCCTTGGGGTCGTAGCTGGCGTAGACAATCGGGTGCTGGGCTTTCCCGCTGGTCTTCAAGACCTCGGGGTCAGTGATGTCGACCCAATGCTGCACATAGCCCGTCATGGCATCGGGCCGGCCGGTCAGTTCACGGCCGAAGTTAGCCAGCTGCACAGCCTTGTCTTGCAAGGTTCCGTAGGAAAACAACAGGATCGAGGTCTCAGGGATTTCAGGCACCATCTTGTCCTTAAGGAAAATGATTGGCTTCCAAAGACTTTACATCGGCGTCCAGGCGTTCAAACACGGCGCCACATGCACACTTCTTTTCACACCCATGACACCGGCCAATGGGCCAGCCGCGTCGCCAGACCTCCAACATCTTCATACACCGCCAGCACGCCGCGCTTGTTGCGCAAGACCACAACGCGCTTGCCTTCGAATTCGTTGATGTGACTGTAGTGCGCGGGCTCGGCGGCACCGCCGTCCAGCTTGTAGGCCAACTTGGCGCGGTCGACGAAGTCTTCGTCATCACGCCCGGCACGGGACACGCCTGGCCGCAGCGGCGTTGCCAGTCTGGCGCGCAATGCCATGGCATCCGCCACGAAGCGCGTAATGCGGGCCTGAAGCGCAGGCACATCCGGATCAGCCGGCATCGCCAGCCGGCTCACGAATCGCTGACGCGTGTCGGACGGCAAATCGCTCCATAGGTTCAGCACTGCCACCCCCAGCTCAGCGAGCGTGCGCTGCTGGGCGGCATCCAGTTGTTCAAACGGAAACGGCGGCGCCCACGCGTCGATCGTTGCATTCGCGTCGCCGTTGCCGGGCGAAGATGTGGCCCTGTCGTCTGAATTCATCATGAAACTCTCCTCGACACTCGCCAACAAGAAGGCCGCCCAAGCGGGCGGCCCTGTCTGGCAGGCATGCAGCGTCAAGCTGCGGCATTTCAAGAAGGCCTGGCATGCGCGTCGACGACAAGGCGACCATGATTGATCGCGGCGTCTACCGCCATGCCGGGACTGGAAACAAAGCCGCCCGATTCGAACAACGGCACGGCGTGATGTTCATTGAGCTTGTCCTGATCTGCTGCCAACTCCACCGCGACGGTTGCGGTGAAGGCGGGCCGGCTGCTGCCCCCGACTGTAATCCGGGAAACACTGGCGGTAAGCCGATAGCCCTTGTAGACCATATTGTTGTGAAACATGAAACCCCCTATTTGTTAAAAAGGCCCAACGGGCCTTCATTCACAAAGCGCGGATTTGCGTGGCGTGGGGGCCTTTGGCACCTTGCGCAGTCACGTAACTGACGCGTTGGTTTTCCATCAGGACCTTATGGCCATCGCTGACAATTTCCGAGAAGTGCGCAAATAAATCCTTGCCGCCGTTCTCGGGCATGATGAAGCCAAATCCTTTCGCATCGTTAAACCACTTTACGATTCCGGTTTCCATAATCTCATTCCTTTTAATAGCGGGCACCGCCCGCGAAGGTGAGCCTGTCAAGGAAAGGACTGCGAACAATGTAGCGCCCCTAGGGGAGCAAGACCGGACGAAAATCACGATGCTCGAAAAGCTTCTAATCCACTATGGGTGCAGAGGTTCTTAAAGTCAATCAGCGTTTCCATTTACCACGCATGTATTATTTTCGCGGCTGATTGGGCTTAATTAATGGCAAAACCAAGTAATTCGGGGCGTGCAGCGGGGTTTTCTAAAGTTTGCTTCGCGTTTACTTATTACGTAACCAACGCTGCGTAAGCGTATACCCGAACAATAAAAGGCGTATGCTCGGCCAATGGTGCTTGAACGTGCGTCACCTCGCCGTATCGCCATACAGGAGTATGGCCATGCATCATCGCAACACTCGCTTCCCGCGAACCCCCTGCCCCGCGCACGTCCTTTTCATCGCAGATCGAGCGTGAGCGCGATCAGAAGGTCGATCGCCAAATTCGCCAACGCCTGCGTCAAACTGCTTCCGTCAGCCTCTCCGCCGCCCGCCAGCGGCGAGCCGCGTCGCGACCCGCAACGCAGCCATGCCGCCATCTCATCTCCGTGGCGCATCTACCGCATCTACGCGCGGCCTGGCCACTTGCTGATGCGCAATGAACAAGGCCGCATCCTGGACCTTGGCGTCATGAAAGGCGTGGAGCCCAACCTTACCTACCGCCTCTTTGCCCGCGACCTCCAGGGCAAGGGTTTCGCCACGCGCTCGCTGCTGCTGGACGATATCGCCCGCCGTATCGAAGCTGGCGAAGTCAGCAAAGAACTGCTCAGCCTGCCCGATTGGGATCAGCCGCTGGGCGCGGATCTGGACCGCGGGACACATACGGATGTGTCGATGAAGCTGGGGCGTTAGGCAAGCCCCGCCCGGGTCGAGGGAGTCGGGGCGTCAAGCACGCCCCGCCCGGGTCGATGAAGCCGGGGATTCAAGCACGCCTCGCCCGGATCGACGGAGTCGAGACGTCAAGCAAGCCCAGCTAGGGTCGACGAAGTTTGGCGTCCGGCAAGCCGGACTCCCGCAGCACTTCGCGCGGGCGCTCGCGCCAGCAATCAACGATCAAACACTGATTCCAACACGATGCCTGTGGCCACGCCGATCAGGAAGTAGTCGGCGCCCACGCTGATCCACTGATAGCCGCGCGGCGGCTGCTTCAGGTGGTAACCGCGCCAATCATTGATGACGTACTGCGGACCACGATACGGCTGCGGCACGCGTTCGCCTTTGGACCAGCGCGACGGTGCGGGATCGGGGCGGTCGTAGCCATGGCCGTGCTTCGGACCTGGGCCACGGCCGGCGTCATGGCCCGGCCCTTGGCCAGGACCATAATTCGGCCCCTTGCCCGGCCCCTTGTTCTGCCCGTGGTTCGGCCCCTTGCCCGGTGCGTCGTCGTGGCCATTTCCATGGCTGTTGCCAGGGCCATTGCCGGGGCCGCCGGGACTGCCGGGGCCACCAGGGCCGCCGGGGCCACGATCGGGTTGCGCATAGGCCAAACCGCTGCTTGCTGCCATCACGGCAACCAAAAGAGTAGAGACGATTTGCTTTTTCACGTTAGACCTTTTCAATGCACGGCACATGCCTACGCCACGCATTCTAGGGATCAGGTTTAACGCAATCAGGACGAAGCGTTACCGCGTGTTAAGGCCAAGCCGGTTTCGAAATCCACTGTGACAGGTATCGTCGCGATGCCCGTTTTCGCCGGCGCTAGACACGATCGGATATTCTCTCGCCTGAAAATATTCAGGGCCCGTTCATGCAAAGCCCAAGCATCGAACGCCCGCTCGTGCAAACCCCGATCGTGCAAACCCGTTCATGCAGACCCCGCTCATGCAAACCGCCACCGAAATTCTGGACACCTTCGAACGCCTGGGTTGGAAAGGCAACGACCCCATGGCGCAAATGCTGCAGCTGCGCGCGCACGATCCGAAGGCGTTGGGCGACCTGGTGGTGCAAGCCTTGGACCGCAACCTGAAGCACGCAACGTTCATTGACGCCGCGCTCGACCTGATGGACGACGACAGCTACATCGCAACCGTCAACGCGGCGTGGCAACGCGCCCGGCAAGGCGCCCGGTCAGACATGCTTTGCGAAGTGCTGGATTCCGCCGCCTTGCAATACCCCGACGTCTTCGCCAGCAATTGGAACGCGTATCTGAGCGCCGTGCACGCCGGCGAAGGCGGCCCCGAGTATTTGGCAGATCAGGCTTGGCGCGCGCTCGACGCCACAACGTCGGCGGATTGGTGCGCCACCTTGGAAGACGATGTCAGCGACGGCACGCTGGGCCGCACACGCGCGATTGCGTTGCTGCGGTCGCGCCAGCCCAAAGCTGTGCAGCAAGCATGGTTGCGCCTGTTCCCAAACCCCGACGCGCTGGCCCAATCATGGCTGCACCTTGCCGGCTACGCGTCGCAGGATGGCGACATACGCGCCCTGCATTCAGAGCGCCCCTTGCATATCGGGTTGAGTGCCAGCCAGCGCAAACCCATGCTGGCCGATCAGCCCGCGTGGCGGCGTGACGTGCAAAAGGCGCATCCCACTTGGGGCGCGAACGCCGAGCCTGTCACCCAGGCGCGCATGGGCGGACGACTGCCCAGCACCTGCGGGCATTGTCACGCGCCGCTGCACCGCTTGCTTTCCCTGGATGATCCCGCCGTGGCCGGCATAGCCAGCGCCACGCCGCTTGATGTCGCCACGTGCCTGTCATGCCAAGGGTGGGAGAGCGATGGCGCGATGTTCTATCGCCATGATGGCGAAGGCGTCCCGCACGCCCACCCGAGTCAAGTCCTGGAAAATGCGTCAGCCCCGGACTATGTCGCCGATGCGCTGCTGGACGCCGACGTTCAGCTATTCACCGCGCCGTCGCGTTGGGCCTGGCAGGATTGGGGGCAATCGAACGGCAGGCAGAACCTGAACCGCGTGGGCGGCGCGCCAAGCTGGGTTCAGTCCGCCAACTATCCCGCCTGCCCCGACTGCCAGCAAGACATGCACTTCGTCATGCAGCTGGATTCCGGATTGCCTCAAGCCGATGGCAGCGAATGGCTATGGGGCAGCGGCGGCTGCAACTACACGTTCTGGTGCGTCGGCTGCCGAGTCAGCGGACATCTATGGCAATGCACCTGAGCCACGCCGGGTTCCAGTTCCAGTTCCAGTTCCAGCTCCAGCTCCAGCTCCAGCTCCAGGCGCAGCTGCAGCTCAGGTTCCGGTTCCGGTTCCGGTTCCGGCTCAGGCTCAGGCTCCGGCTCCGGCAACGCCACCCTATTTTTTTAACTGCTCCGACACGCACATATTGACGACGCCGTTGACCAGCGCTTCGATGCGGTCGCGCTCCGGGCCTTTTTCGTTGGTGACCAGCATCCGGTCATAGGCGGTGTAGTCCTTGAGCACCACCGTCTTCTGCAAGCCGTCCAGCACGCATTGGCAATACATGGCAGAGCGCGTATCCACGTCCGGCCGCGCACCCGCGCTTTTCTTGAAGCCTTCCACGCACGAGCTATACGTCACAAGGCGAATGCTCTCGGGGTACTCATTTTTCTTCCCGCAGCCGGCAAGCCCCACCAAGGCCACCCCTGCGATCACCCCCGCCACCGCTCGCCACGTAGTCTGCATGAACCGCTCCTGTTGAAATTCGAAAACGGGTGCATTTTTGCATAGGGATGCGGGAATTGTTGACGCAGCAGGGAATACCGTCTGAGAAATCGCGCTTTCGATTGCCGCCCGGATCGGGGTCGGGGTAGAACACCGGAGCTTCGTCTGCGCGCAGTGCTAAAGAACTGGCCGGCCCGGTGGCGAACTTGAAAACTGATATAGCTTAGGCTATAATGACACAACACCAACGCCATGTTCTGCATCAACTGGGCCAAAAAAGCCGTTAAACAATGGCTCAGGCTTCCCACCAATGACCGGCTCCGTGTCGCCACCGAAATTTCCAAGCTGGAGAGATTTCCGGAGGCGTCGAACATCAGAGCACTTGTGAATCACCAGTTTGGGTACCGACTCCGCGTCGGTCAATATCGGGTGTTATTCGATGTCAGATCGGACATCCGGATCATAGATATTCAAGAAGTGAAGAAGCGCGATGACAGCACCTACTGAAATCACACTGCAGGCAAGGCCTGAACTCCATCCCACCGTTCTCGAAGCTGACGGGAAGCCGGCTTTCGTGGTTTTGCCCTATGCCGAGTATCTTGCCCTGACCGGCAGCCCGCCTGTTGCACCCGAACGCCCCGCCCGCGTGCCCGCTGATGGCACGATTCCGCACGAAGTCGTGTCATTGATGGCCAGCAATAACTGGAGCATTGTTCGTGCATGGCGCGAGTATTTAGGTGTCACCCAGGTTGAGATGGCTGCGCGGCTGGGCATCCGCCAACCCAGCTACGCGGCCATGGAAGCGCCCGGCGCCAAGACCAAGAAAATCACCCGGGAGCGCATCGCAGTCGCGCTCGGCGTGCAGTTCGACCAAGTCGATATATAGGGCTAGCGGCAATTTGTTGCGTTGCAATTCGCTTAACGCAATTGGCCTGGCCGTAATCGACCTGGCTGCAATCGACCTCGATACAATCGCTGCCCGAATAGATTCCCGCACGAACCGCCAATGACCGCCACCCCTGCCTCCTCCCACCCCATCGCCATCGACCCCGCCCAGGTTGGCGAATACCCCGCCCTGACCAAATCCGGCGGCGGGTATTTCTATGACGATGTGTTGGAGTACCGCGTGTGGGTTCACCCTCACGCGGGCGGCGAAGACTTACACGAAGGTGATGACTATTACTACGCCTTTGCCACCTTCGAAGAAGCCGCAGAATGCGCCGAAGACACGCCGGGGGCCGAGCAGCCGCTTGTGCTGGTGCGGCAGTTTGAATCCATCAACGAACCCACGCCGGGCGTCTTTGAACACGTCATCGCCGAGCGCATTACCGAGTGGCGCGTGGAGTGGCTGGCCGATAGCAAGCGCACCGCCACGTCCATTCCAGATTTTCTGAAAAGCCGCGCGCACTAGGCGCGCAAGCCGCTCAAGCGTCAGCGCACGAGCTCAGCTCATGTACACGCCACCATTGATGGCGTAGTTGGCGCCCGTCACAAAAGCCGCGTCATCGGACGCAAGCCAGGCGCACAGGCCGGCCAAGTCTTTCGCCGTGCCCAAGCGTCCGACCGGCACGCTTTCGATGATGCGGTCCAGCAGCGCGGGCGGGAACGCCTTCACGGTGTCGTCGGCGATGAAGCCGGGCGACACCAGGTTTACCGTCACGCCGCGCGCCGCCACTTCCTGCGCCAGCGACCGCGTGAAGCCGATCACCGCGCCCTTGGCCGTGGCGTAGTTGATCTGGCCGATCTGGCCCTTTTCGGCGGCGACGGAACCAATGTTGATGATGCGGCCCCAGCCGCGGTCGGCCATGCTGTCGACGACTTGCTTGGTGCTGTTGAACAGCGTGTCCAGGTTGCTGCGCAGCACGGCCGACCAGTCGGCATACGCCATCTGGCGAAAGCGCATGTCCAGCATCGACCCGGCGTTGTTGACCAGCACGTCGATGTCGCCCACTTCACGGCGCACCTTGGCGAACGCGGCCTCGGTCGACGCCCAATCCGTGGCGTCGCCTTCGGACGCCACGAAGTCGTAACCCAGCGATTTCTGTTCCTTCAACCAGCTGTCGCGGCGCGATGAGCGCGGGCCGCAGCCTGCCACCACACGGTGGCCGGTGTGATGCAGCGCCTGGCAGATCGCGGTGCCCGTGTGGCCCATTCCGCTGGTGACATAAGCGATACGCAAAGCCATGACCATTCCTTATTCAGATGTGCGGCACGCGCCGCGGATCAACCCACCGAACCCATCAATCCAACGGGGCCATCAACCCACCGTCCCAACCAGGGGGAACAGGCCAAACGCGAGGGCGGCCACCAGCATCACCATGCAGACCATGGTGGCCCACTTCAGCGCATAGCGTTGGTGGTCGCCGAACTCCACGCCCGCCAGACCCACCAGCAGATACGTGGACGGCACGAGCGGGCTGAGCAGGTGCACCGGCTGCCCGATCAGCGATGCGCGCGCCATTTCCACCGGCGAAATGCCGTAGCCCTGTGCGGCTTCGCTCAAGATCGGCAGCACGCCAAAGTAAAAGGCGTCGTTCGACATGAAGAACGTGAACGGCAGGCTGACCAGCGCGGTGATGCCGGCCAGATACGGGCCCATCGCGTCCGGAATCACCGCAAGCAGGCTGCGCGACATGGCTTCCACCATGCCCGTGCCGGACAAGATGCCCGTGAAGATGCCCGCCGCGAAAATCAGCGACACCACCGACAACACGTTGCCCGCATGCTGCGCGACGCGGCGGCGTTGTTCGGCCAGGTTCGGATAGTTGATGATCAGCGCGACGGCAAACGCAATCATGAACAGCACCGGCAGCGGCAGAATGCCCATCACCAGGCTGACCATCAGCGCCAGCGTCAGGCCAGCGTTCACCCACAGCAGCTTGGGGCGGCGCAAGTCGTGGTCGACTTCGATCTCGGGCAGGTTCTTGGGGCCGTCTTCGTCGTAGCCCGCGTGCAGCGATGCGCCATCCGGCAACGACAGCACGCCCAAACGGCGGCGCTCACGCAGGCCCAGGAAGAACGCCAGGATCAGCAGGGACACGATGGCCACGCCCATCACCGGCACCAGCGGAATGAAAATATCGCCCGCATCCACGTGCAGCGCGCTGGCGGCGCGCGCCGTCGGCCCGCCCCACGGGGTCAGGTTCATGATGCCGCTGGCCAGCATCGCCAGGCAGGTCATCGACAGCGCGTTCATCTTCAGGCGGCGATACAGCGGCAGCATCGAGGCCACCACGATCATGTAGGTGGTGGAGCCGTCGCCGTCCAGGGAAATCACCAGGGCCAGCACGGTCGTGCCAACCACGATTTTCAAGGGATCGCCCTTCACCGCGCGCAGAATGCGGCCCACGATGGGGTCAAACAGGCCGGCGTCGATCATCACCCCGAAGTACAGGATGGCGAACATCAGCATCACGCCCGTGGGCGCAATCTTGCGGATGCCGTCCAGCATCATCTTGTCGATGCCGGCGCCAAAGCCGCCCAGCAGCGCAAAAATAATGGGGACAAGGATAAGGGCGACCAACGGCGACAGGCGCTTGGTCATGATCAGCGTCATGAACGTGATCACCATGCCGAAGCCAAGCAGGGTCAGTAGCATGAGGGGGTATCTCCGACTAGTCGTTGTTATGTGTGGCGCCGCCTTCAGCAAGGAAGGCAGGTGCCGAAGACTAGAAATAAAAGCTGTCTGGAACCTGTCGTTTTTTCCAGATTTGGACGCAGCTACAATCGCCAGATGCGCATCCTGGTAATCGAAGACGACGAGGATCTGGCCGACGCCCTCGTCCGCCGGCTGCGCCGTCTCGGCCACGCGGTGGACCTTCAAAACGACGGCCTGAGCGCCGACGGCGTGCTGCAATACGAGACGTTTGATCTCGTCATCCTGGACATCGGGCTGCCGCGCATGTCTGGCTTTGACATCCTGCACCGCCTGCGTGATCGCGGCAGCAAGACGCCCGTGCTGGCGCTGACTGCGCGCATTGACATCGAAGACCGCGTCCATGCCCTGGATACCGGCGCCGATGACTATCTGGCCAAGCCCTTTGACTTTCGCGAGCTTGAGGCGCGCTGCCGCGCCCTGCTGCGCCGGCCAATCGCACAAGCCACCGGTGTGCAGCGCTTTGGAGACCTGGTCATCGACAGCGCCGCGCGGCATGTGTCGCTGGCGGGTCAACGCATCGACTTGCCCAAGCGCGAATACAGCCTGCTGGAAATCCTGCTGGCCGGCATGAACCGCGCCGTCAGCAAGACCGAGATCGCCAACAAGCTGTTCGCCTTCGATGACGACGCCGCGCCCAACGCCATCGAGGTCTACATCGCCCGGCTGCGCCGCAAGCTGGAAGGCTCGCCGCTGCGCATCGAAACGCAGCGCGGCACGGGTTACCTGCTGACGTCCACCGACCGCGCCAATGACCGCGCTGATGACCGCGCCAATGACCGCGCCAATGACCGCGCCGATGCCCGCGCTGATGCCCGCGCTGATGCCCGGGCAAACGACGGCGCTGATGCCCGGGCGGACGATGGCGCGCCGGCCAAGGCGCCGGACTAAGCCCGTGCAGTTGGGCCGCATCTCCGTCCGCCGCCGTCTGCTCACCATGCTGCTGGCGCTGTTCGCCGTGGGGCTGGGCGCGATTTTTCTGCTGGTGCGCGGTTACGCCCAGCAAACGGCCGACACCACCTACGACCAGTTGCTGCGCGCCTCGGTCCTGTCCATGGCCGACAGCCTGCAACTGGTGCAGGGCGAATGGCAGATGGACATGCCCTACGCCGCCTTGGCGCTGCTGGAACAAGCCCCGCGCGACCGCGTGTTCTACCGCGTCGCCGCCGCCGACGGCGCAGAAATTTCCGGATATGCCGACCTGCCGCCCCCGGCGCGCGCACAAGCAGATGCCGCCGATACGCCCCAGCTTTACACCGCCACCTACCAAGGCGCGCCCGTCCGCATCGCGTGGATGGAACGCAAGATCGCCGGCCCCCGCAACGCCGAAGCGGCCATCATCCAGGTGGCGCAAACCCGCGAAGCCCGCAATACCTTGGCTGACAGCATTCTTTGGCAAGGCACGCTGACGCTGATCGCCTTCGCTGCCGCCGCGCTGGCGCTGGCGTACTGGGGGCTGCGCCGGTCGCTGTCGCCCATCCAACGCATCGAACGCGAGCTGGCCACGCGTAGCGCCTCGGACCTGCACCCCATCGCCGCGCCCGTGCCGGAAGAGCTGGACACGCTGGTGCATTCGCTGGATGGCTTCATGGCCCGCCTGTCCGAGAACCTGGACACGCTGCGCCTGTTCATTGCCGAAGCCGCGCATCAGTTGCGTACGCCGCTGGCGGCGTTGCACGCGCAGATGGAAGTCGCGCTGGACGAAGACGACCCCGCCGAACAGCGTCGCAGCCTGGTCGCCGTGTTGCGCAACGCCGAGAAATTGTCCCGGCTGGTCAACCAGCTGCTTAGCGACGCCAGCGTCATTCACCGCAGCAACGTCAAACAATTCCAGCCCGTGAATCTGGCCGAGCTGCTGAGCCAGGCCGTGTACGACACCGTGCCGCAAGCCGATCCGCAACCCGACGTGCGCCTACATCTGCCAGCCGTCTCGCCCGACGATGCGCCCGCGCAAGCGCCCCAAGTGCTGGGCGACAGCCTGATGCTGCGCGAAGCCTTCAAGAACCTGATCGACAACGCCTTGCGCCATGGCGCCAACGACGACGGCCATATCGACGTCACGCTTGACGCCCATGACGGCGGCTGGCGCATCACCGTCGCCGACCAGGGGCCGGGCATCCCGCCCGCGATGGCCCACACGGCCTTTGAACGCTTTGCGCGCGGCCCCAACCCCCGCACACCGGGCGCCGGACTGGGCCTGTCCATCATCAAACGCGTCGTCGATATCCATCAAGGCACACTCAGCCTGAGCAACCGTGTGGGCGGCGGGTTGAATGCGGTCATCCTATTGCCGGGGCAATTTCGGAATGACCGTCATGCGTAACGCCCTGCTCCGCATTCGTGGCGTCATCACTCGTGGCGTCATCACTCGTGGCGCTATCGCTTGCGCCCTGCTGCTAGTCGCAACCAGCAGCCACGCCGCCGAGGTCAGCGGCAGCGGCCTGACGCTAGGCCCCGCCGACAGCAAGAACGTGCTGATCCTGCATGCCTCCAACAGCGTGCAGGTGTTCAAGGGCGTGCTGGAAGACTTCAGCCAATTGAACCCCGGCGTCCGGCTGGAATACACCGAGTTATCCACCCAGCAGCTGTATGGCGACACGATCGACCGCGCCCAGGCCAACCCCACCGCCCTGCAAGGCCCCGACCTGATCATCAGCAGCGCCATGGACTTGCAGACGAAGCTCGTCAACGACGGCTACGCGCGCGTTCATGTGTCACCCGAAACGCGCGCCCTGCCCGCCTGGGCGAATTGGCGCGACGAGGTTTTCAGCATCGGCACAGACCCCATCGTCATGGTCTACAACACCGGCAAACTCGCCGCCACGCGTGTGCCGCACACGCGCCGCGAATTGCTGTCGCTGCTGCAAGCGCCTGATCAACCGCTGGCGAACAGTATTTCGACCTATGACGTGCAGGGCAGCGGCATCGGCTATCTGGCCGCCACGCAGGACACGCGGCTGGACAGCATGGCGGGCGCGCTGCTGGCCGCGTTCGGCCGCAACGGCGTCACCATCCACGAATCCACCGAAGACGCGCTGGACAAGCTCGAACGCGGCGACGTCACGCTGGCCTACAACCTGCTGGAGTCCTACACCCGGCATCGCATCGACCAGGGTGCGCCGCTGGCCATCATCTACCCGCAGGACTACACGCTGATGCTGTCGCGCTCGGCGATCATCCCCAAGCAGGCCCCGCGCGCGGACCTGGGCGCGCGGCTGCTGGATTACCTGCTGTCGCCGCGCGGGCAAGAGATGTTGGCCAAGCAGTCCGGCATGCGGCGCGTCAATGCGTCGGTTGTGCCGGCCGCGGGCGTGCGCCCCATGGCCTTGGGCGTGGGGCTGCTGGTGTATCTGGACCCGCTGAAGAAGCGGCACTTCCTGGATCTGTGGCGAGCGGCGATTTTGCCGCCGGGCGGCTCGGCACGCCCCGCTGATCCGGCAGCATTACCCCAGTAGCATTGCCGACCATCGCATTTGCCCCGGTAGCATTGCCGACCATCGCGTCACCCCAGTAGCATTGCCTTCCCTCGCCTTGCCCCGGTAGCATTGCCGTCCCTCGCATTGCCCCGTAGCATGGCTCCCCTTCATTGATCTTCTCGCGCCTGCCGCGGCGCCCACGCAACATGACGCTAGACACACAAGGCGCAATCGGCCTGCATCACAAGACCGGCCACCAGATGCTGGACGAATCGCTGGCTGCCATCCACGATTGGTTCAACAAGCAGGAAGCCCGCGAAGGCCTCAACGACATCGCGCATCGCACGTCGTTGCAACTTGGCATCCACGACGAAATCCTGCTGGAATACGATCCCTCGCGCATTGTGTTCGACCTGTCGCCCGATTGGTCGCCGAATGGCGGAGATGGCCTGCGTCCGCAAGGCCGCAATGGCCCGCTCAGCCCCGAGCAGGTGCAGGAGCATCTGGCGCCCCCCTTGGCCGACGCGGTGCGCGAACGGATTGCGAAGCTGGGCAGCTCCGTGCTGCTGAACCACACGTTTCGCTTCCGGGCGCAGTTTCCCACCACGGGCGGCCGGCTGCGGCTGACCTTGGTGGAACACATCGACGAGGCCAAGCGCCAACTGCTGCGCGAGCGCGTGCAGGCGTATCTGGACCAGAACCTTTTTCAAGGCACGCATCCCACCCAACGGCTGGATGTTTTTTTCCTGACGCGGCATCTGCTGGACAAGCAGCTGTTTCCCGCGCCGGACCCCGCCTGGCTCATCCGCATCTTTCAGCGCGTGCTGGAACTGAACGCGGGCCAACCCACGCTGGACGAGCAACGCCACAGCATCATCCACGCGCTGCGCAGCTGGGCTGAAACGCAGTACCTGCCGCGCTACTTCAGCATTGAGCAGAACGCGTTCCGCCAAAACGTCTATCACGCCAAACCCGGCGCCACGCTGGACCCGGCTGACCGCGACGTCGATCTGTTGCTGTACGCCGCCACGCTGATTCTGCGCCACGAGCCGGGATACAGCCGGCCCACGGGCCTGGGCTTTCTGGAACTGGCGCAACAACTGGGCAGCGAACGCGCCGCCCGCATGCTCACCGATGGCAGCGGCGCGCATCCGCCCGAACATCTGCGCGTATCCACGCCCGAGTTCGACGGCGCGGCCAATGACGTGCTGTCCACCATCACCGTGCACATCCGCCAGGAATGCGCCGCCGCCTACCAACAAGCACTTGCCTTTATCACGCGCCTGCTGCAAACCGGATTTCCGCCGGGCTATCAATTAAGCGTCAAAAGCAAGGCCAGAAATTACCTGCCCGCAAAGGGGCTGGCAAAGTCCGACACGCACCGCTTCTTTGCCAACGCCGCGCAGTACCCGGACGCGCATGACGCACTTGCCGCCTACGCCCGCGCGGCGATCAAGCCGTACGAGTGGTACACCGACGCCGATGACGAAAAAGCCTGCCTGGCAGGCACGTACGCCACCTTCGCGTTAGGCCTGGCCGATGCCCGCCACTTTGCGCTGGTCGCGCACTACATGGACTTGGTCGATGACGAGCATCAGTCCGCGCAAGACCGGTTCACGCCCTTGTTCATCCAGCAGCACGGGTTGACGCCCGCGTCGGTCGACACCATCGTCGCGTGCGTGCGCCGCTGCACCGACAATTTCAAACTGCCGGGCAAACCCGCCCTGGACGACAACGCCACGCTGGACCGCCTGATCCAGGCCTTGGCCCGTTTGCCCGAGTACGAAGCGCCGCTCGTACGCGAACGCTTATGCGGCCCAGACAAAAAGCTAGCCGCCGAGGCCCGCAAGGCCGATCCCGAGCGCCGGGCGCGATTGCTGCGCTTGCTGGGACAAGACGGCGCGTAACCGCCCGCATGATTCTGATCGGAATAACCCGGTGCACGTGCATCAGGGCGCGACGACGATTTCACGCGCATAATTTGCGCTTCGGGGACGGGCTGCCAACAAGTGCCGGCAAGCCTGCGCCCATCCGCTCTGATCCGCAGCAGCCGAGCGCCGATCCGGCCCCATTCGCCGGACCTCCCTACCACGTGTGACACGTAACCGCGATTACGTCCGAACCAGCGTTGGAGGCACATCATGGCCGAGCATCAGATTGCCTTACAGCGCCCGTTCGAAGGCGCCCCCCCGCTAAGCGACCCCGCCTCGCCGTGGCAAGACATCCTGCGCAACGCGCACGCCCTGGTGGACGCACGGGGCGCCACCCGGCACAGCCGTCGGCTGCAACGCCAACAGGCGGTTGCTGTCGGCTGGCAATCCATCGACAACGCGTTCTCAAGCGTCGGCGAAGCCGTGATGCTGATCAGCAAGGAATTCCTGGTCAATAAAATGTCGGCGCTGGCGCTGCGCTACCTGGACGACGGCCACGGCTGGACCGTGCGGGGCGGCAAGCTACGCCACGCCAATGCCAAGTTACAGCGCTTGTTCGAAGGCTACTGCGCCGCCATCGGCCGTGACCGCCAGATGCGGTCCCTTGCCACCACCGCCAGCTGGGGCGAGGTGTTCTGGATCGACATCAGCCCGGCGCCCGAGACGCTCAGCCCCGCCGGAGGACGCATGATGCTTGTGCGCATGCGCCGTAAAAGCGCGTTCGCCATGCCCGACGTGGGCAAGCTGGAAGCCGTCTTCGCCATTACTCGCGCCGAAGCCGCCGTGCTGGCGGGCCTGGCCGCCGGTCATAGCGTGGAAGAAGTGGCGACGTTGCGCCAGGCATCGGTCCTGACCGTGCGCAAGCAGGTAGCGTCCTTGCTCAGCAAGATGGAATGCCACCGCCAATCAGAGCTCGTCCGGCTGGCCTCCTTGCTGTAAGCGCGCGCCGGACACCATCCGGCGATGGCAGAGGCGTACCCAATTTGGGGTATGCGGCATCCACCCATGCGGCCCTACGATGAGGCCGAAGCCATGAGAGGGAGGGGTCACTCTCGTCATCAAGGAGTTCCTCATGAAGACAGTCCTAACGTGGCGCGGTCTCGTGCCCATTGCGCTTGCCGCCGCCCTGCTCTCCGGCAGCGCCCTCGCACAAACCGCGGTTGCCCCGACCACCGCCGTGCCGGAACCCAACATTCCCCTGAGCCGCGACGAGGTCATGCGCGACCTGGCTGCGTGGAAGCAATCAGGCGTCGAACGCAGCTGGAGCAGCGACAACTCGCCCGACATCACCAGCCCGGAGTACATCGCCAATTATCGAAAGTACATGGACACGGTGCGGCCCGGCAGCGCTGCGCCGCCGATGCAGACGCAATCACAGAATCAAGGCAAGTGGTGATGCAGGCATGACATGTTGCAGCCTTGAATCGGGACGAAGTGGAAATCGCAGAATTTCCGCGCGTCCCGAGGTTGCGTCCGATGCTGCCGGCAGCAGCAGCAGCAATACGCCAAAGCTGTCTAGAAGGTCACCTTGACCGACGGTGCACTGCGCTGCGCCTCGCCGTGGAACACCGCTTCGATGTTGTTGCCATCCGGGTCCAGCACAAACGCGCCGTAATACCCCGGGTGATAGTCCCGAAAACCCGGCGCGCCGTTGTCCTTGCCGCCGTTCGCCAGCGCCGCCTGGTAGAACGCATCCACCATCGCCTGGTCTTCGGCCTGAAACGCCAGATGATGACGTCCCGTCAATTCGCCGGATGCCGCCTTGCTCGACGCCGTCGACACAAACAGTTCATCGGCCCAGAAATAATCCTCCGCAGTGCCGCCCATGGGCACCTTCAGCGCGTCAAACACCGCTTGGTAAAACCGTTGGCTGGCGGGCAGATCGCGCACCACGAGTTGAATGTGGTCGATCAGCCGCCCGCGATGAATTTCGTTGGTCTGCATAGGAGTTCCTAATCAAGCCAGATATAACGCCACTTCTTCCGCCGTCAGATAACGCTTGAAGGTCATCGACGGTTCCTGCGCATCGTGAATGATGCCGTTGAATCCCGACCAGTTTCGCGTCGTGCCTTCGTCCGTTTCCAATGCAATCAGGACCCGCTTGCCGTGCCTGGCCATGTTGTGGCGCAACGCGGCTTCGCCCCAGGCCCACAGCATCGGCTGGGTCAGTTCGCCGTTGGTGAAGGCACCGGCTTGCAGCCATTGGAAGTCGGCGGTGTCCCGGTCCATGTCCGGCTGACGCGCGGGAATCTCGCGCTTCACGCCCAACGCTTGCGCATGCTCGCCAATCAAGATCTGCAACAAGGTGAACGCATGGAAGGTGTTGTTGATGGCATGCGCCTGCGCCACGAAACCCGTCTTTGAAGTGGGCAACACCACGATCAATTCATCCTCGTAACTGACCTGCGACGCCATCCACAGATAATGCAGCTGCTCGAACGGCAAGCTGTCGTTGTTCGTCGCCATCGGGTGCAGCAGCGCCATCAAATCCCGGTCTGCGATAAAAGCCTGGTGATTGCGCTGGCTGCGCATCAGCATGGTCATCATCGGCAGCACCAGCACGTCCACGGCTTCTTGCAACGACTCCACTTCCCAGCGCTTCTCTTCCGGCACGGCGGCGAGCCTGGCCTGAGCATCAGCCCACGCTTGACGATCCACGGCCTCGACCTCTTCATCGTCTTCCTCGACTTCTTGCGCGCAGTAGGGCCGCAGCGTTTGCAGCCATTGCTTAAGCAACGTTTGCAGGGTCGGAAAGAGAATGGTCGGATCTGCGTCGTCTTCCACCAGCGAGCCGCACATCAACGCCAGCGCCGAGGCACGGCTGGGGTGCAGATTGGGAAGCAGCGCGGCGCAGGCCTGAAGGTTGGCCGAGGTGTGGGCGTCGTCCTGGGATTCCAGGTAGAAGGCGCGGACCTCGGGGCGGTTGAAGAACTGCTCTAGGGAATCCAGGTCGTCGGGGGAATGAACGGGCGAGGAAAGCGCGGCGGCAAGGTCGGCGATGGGCATGATGATTTTGATGACGCAATCAGGTTGGCGTGGATCATTGCTGGCAGGCAACGTTTGCGATTCCACTTTTCGAAGAGTTTACCTTCAGCCCCCCGAGAAAACCCCGACTCCAAAATCAGTCTCGCCCTACACAGCCCGCCCCTTAGCGGACGTTAATGTGACGCTAGCTACTCGCAAAATTGCAGCACAGCCTGACCTGCAAACAACCCTGCGGCCCTACTCCCCTTTAATCCCTGCCTTTGCGATCACCTCTCCCCAGCTTCCGGCTCGTGTTTCCACCCACTTTTTTGCTTCCACGCGCCCCGCAAACGGCGCGCGCATCCCCAAGCTGGCGATGCTCTTCTGGAACGCTGGCCGCGCGTACACCGCTGCCAAGGTCTCATCCCATTTTTGCGCGATGTGGGGCGGCAGGCCCTTGGGCGCCATGATCAGAAAGGCGAAGGCCGCTTCGAAATCCTTCAACGGCGCCATGCCCAGATTCGCCATGGCGGGCACACCGGGAAGATCCGGGTCCGGCTCGCGTGACGAGATCGCCAACGCGCGCATCGTTCCCGCCCGCACGTGCGGCTGCACGGCTGAGGCGGCCAAAAACCCTGCCTGGATTTGATTTCCCAGCAGAGCATTGACGGCGCCCGCGCTGCCACGGAAAGGCGCGTGCGCGATATCCATGCCAAGCGCCAGGTTCAGCTTTTCAAACGCCAGGTTGCCCGGGCTGCCATAGCCTGCTGATGAATAGGTCACCGCATTCGCCTTGGCGTATCGCAAAAAATCCTCGACCGTCGCCACGCCCAGATCGGCGCGCACCGTTAGCGCCAAACCGAAGCTGCCGGCAATGCTTAGCGGCTCCAGATGCCGGGTAATGTCTTCGGCCGCGTCTTTGAACACATGCGGGTTGACAGTCACCAAGGTATCCAGCGTCATGAGCAACGTGTAGCCGTCAGGCTCGGCCTTGGCGACGGCCTTTGCGCCAATATTGCCCGAGGCGCCGGGACGATTTTCAACGATGATTGTCTGGCCCAGCAATTCACTGGCGGCCATCGCAATGGCGCGGGCGCCAATATCCAGTGGACCGGCAGGCGAAAAGTTAACGATGAGCCGGATAGGACGATTCGGATAATCGGCCGGCGAGGCGGCAGACGCGCCCGGCCCAATCAGCGGCATGCAAAACAGCGCCATGCAGAATAGCGAAGGCTTGAACATTTTTCTCTCCGGGGTGTCGGCCGCACGCAAGCCGCGGCCTGGGCGGTGCCATCAGGCAATAGCGGTGGGATGGGGGCTCGTTTCCGCGTGACGGATCATGGCCTTCGACAACGCGAACAACAGTTCGCCCCGTGTGGCGGCGGCGGCCGGCGCATCCCATAGGTTGCGCAATTCGTCGGGGTCTTCCTGCAAGTCATAGAGTTCGCCCCAGCCTGCGTCCGCGTAGACGCTTAAACGATGGCGCGACGTTTGCAGCGTTCGCATGCGCGTGCGGCAGGGAAAGCCGAACATCGTGCGTTGGCCTTCTTCTTCAATCAGCACGGCATCGCGTACGGTGTCGACGGCGCCTGACATCAGCGGCAACAACGACATGCCCTGCATGCCGTTGTATTCAGGCAGTTCCGCACGCGCCAGTATGGTTGCGGCGATATCGGCGGTAGAGCACAACGCCTGACTGCGCGCGGCGGCGGGCTTGGATTGCGGGTCGCGCCAGATGAAGGGCGTGCGGATCAGGCCTTGATAGTGGATAGGCCCTTTCAGCATCAACTGGTGATCGCCGAAGTAATCGCCGTGATCACTGGTGAAGATGACGACGGTGTTGTCATCCAGCCCCGTGTCGCGCAGCGTTTGCATGACGCGGCCGATCGTGGCGTCGATATGGCTGATGGAACCGTAGTTCAACGCGATGGCTTCCCGCGCTTCGCGTTCCGTGCAGGCGAAGACGGCCGGCGTATGTTTGACCGCTTTGCCCTGATCACGTTGCTGATAGAGCCAGCCCACATGAGGAGGCGGCACGTGGCCGGCCGCCGCGCTCGCATGAAACGACACGGGCAGCGCCACGTCTTCCGGCCGGTACATGCCCCAGTACTTTCCATGCGGGGTGAAAGGATGGTGCGGGTCCGGAAAGGAGCACTGTATGAAGAACGGCGCGCCGCTTGCCGCATGCTCGCGCAGTTGCGCGATGGTTTGATCGCCGATGTAGGCGGTGGTGGAACACTCCTCGGGCACCCGCGTCCGCCACGCTTGCTGATGCTGGGTCAATACGAAGTCAGGCGCAGGCAGCGCGTGCTCGGGACCCCAACGCCGCCGCGCTTCGGGATGCTCGCGCGCAAGCCAGCGCCCGTAATGGCCCCAGACCTGATCGCCATGGTCCACCGCCAACACCACGCGGTCGAACCCGTAGAACGGCGTGTCCAGATCGTGGCCAGGGTCCGAGCGCCAGAGCGGCCCCCACTCCTGATCGTAATTGCCGGGTTCGGCCGCCCAGGCTTCGCCGTGGGAGGGAATGCTGCCCGACGACGGCGGCGGCGGCCATAGCGGCCCCTTGCCCGTCATGTTCTGCAAATGCGACTTGCCGATCAATGCCGTGGCATACCCCGCGCCGCGAAGACGTTCAACGAACGTGGTGGCGCGCTGCGACAGCGGAATGCCGTTATGCCGCACTCCATGCACAGACGGCATGCGGCCGGTCATCATCGTGGCGCGATTGGGCATGCAGATCGGCGAGCCCACGTAGAAGCGGTCGGCAGACCACCCTTGCGCGGCCAAGGCGTCCAGCGCTGGCGTGCGCAGCATGGCGTTGCCATAGCTGCACACGTGATCCGCGCGCTGTTGATCCGTGATGAACAACAGGAAGTTCGGCTGCATCAGGTCTCCTTGCCTCCGGCTCGTGCCGGCTTGGCTTTGTAGTGAGGCCATTATGGGCAGCGATCGGTGCGAATTTGTCCTGCCGCCCCGCAATATCGGACCAAGTGACGCGCCCGTCATTAAATTTGAGTTTGAAGCCTGAAATACCGCGCCAGCTGTTGATGAATGGCCACGGCAAAGTGCCACTCCAAGGCATCAAGCGGCAAGGCCACGCGCCCCTACATGTATCCATTGAATTCCGACTAGGGCCAGTTCTTTGACCCATCAATGGTTCGGGAAGACCGGCGCCCACTTGATCCCGCGCCAAAATGCTCACCTCCTGCCCGCGTTACAAGCCATCCCAAATCTCAACAAATAAAACACCTTTCACGCCGCAACTGATTTAGTTGTATGAGTTGCTTGGGGACACACCCGGCGGCATGAGGCCTCGGGGTCTGCAGGCAGATAAAAAAGCAACAAATCGGAGGAGGAGCCATGCGTTTAATCAATCGCAGGATCGCCGCATTGCTGGCGAGCGGGCTGATTGCCTTGACGGCGGGGTGCGCCGCGCCCGGGGGCAAGAAAGACACCATCAACATGGCGGGGCTGACCCAGCCCGTGGAGATCGTGCGCGACAAGCACGGCGTGTCGCACATTTATGCGCAGAACCAGAATGATCTGTTCTTTGCCCAGGGCTTCAGCGCAGCGCGCGACCGCTTGTGGCAACTGGATCTGTGGCGCCGGCAAGGCGAAGGCAAGATGGCCGAGCAATTCGGCCCGCGCTTCATCGAACAAGACCGCGCCGCGCGGCTGTTCCTGTTCCGGGGTGACATGCAGGCCGAGTTCGCCAGCTACCACCCCGAAGGCCGCGCCATCCTGACGTCGTTCGCAGCCGGCATCAACGCTTATGTGAATTGGGTCAAAGCGAACCCCGAGCAACTGCCTCCCGAATTCAAACTGACTGGCACGGAGCCGGGCTATTGGAGCCCGGAGACGTCGCTCATCCGCATCTATGCACTGACGCGTAACGTCAACGAAGAAGTCAAAATCGCGCAGCAGGTGGCCAGCCTGGGCTTGAACGCCGTACAAGGCTTGAGCACATTCGAGCCGCCCTTGGCCTTGCAAGTGCCGGCCGGCCTGGACGTGCGCCAGATCGACAAGACCGTGTTGGCCAATTACACGCTGGCGCGCGATGGCCAGAAATTCGTTGCGGCCGACTTCCCGCGCAGCCCGCTTGCGGCCGATCAGCGCGAGGCGCTGGCCAGCGCATTATCAGAAGGCCGTATGGCGTCGCTGGACCCGAACTTCGATCCCATGGCGACCCGCTATGAAAGCAACAACTGGACGATAGGCGGCCAACACACCGCCACCGGCAAGCCCATACTGGCCGGTGATCCGCACCGCTCCATCACCATGCCGTCCTTGCGCTACATGGTTCATCTGAACGCACCGGGCTGGAACGTCATCGGCGCAGGCGAACCCGCGTTGCCCGGCGTGTCCATGGGGCACAACGACCGCATCGCCTTCGGCCTGACGATCTTTGCCTTCGGCGACGAAGAAGACCTTTACGTCTATGACACCAACCCGGCCAACCCCAATGAATACCGCTACCAGGGCGGCTGGGAAAAAATGCGCCAGACCAGTGAATCGATTCCCGTACGCGGCGCCACCGCCGCCGTGCGCGAATTGAAATTCACGCGCCATGGCCCGGTGATTCATGAAGACCCGGTACGTCACAAGGCCTACGCATTGCGCGCGGCGTACCTGGAATTTCCCGGCACCGCCGCCTACCTGGCCAGCCTGCGGTTGAACCAGGCGCAAAACTGGAACGAGTTCGTGGCCGGCATGGAAAAGCACTACACGCCCAGCGAAAACATGGTGTACGCCGACGTGGACGGCAACATCGGCTGGTTCGGCGGCAGCATCGCGCCGATTCGTCCGCGCGGCGACTGGTCGGGCATGCTACCCGTGCCAGGCAACGGTGATTACGAATGGCGCGGCTTCCTGGACGGCCGCGCATTGCCACGGGTGTACAACCCGCCCGAAGGCTATGTCGCCACCGCCAACGAATACAACCTGCCCGCCGACTTCCCATACAAGGACATGTCTGCACGCACCTGGGCCGAACCGTACCGCGTGCAACGCATCCGCGAAGTGGTGGCTGAAGGCAAGGGCCTGACGGTGCAGCAGTCGCAAGACTTGCAATACGACAACCTGTCGATTCCTGCGCGCACATTGGGCGGCTACGCCAAGTCCCTGAATGCCGCCGACCCGGGTTTGAACGAAGCCTTGGGCCTGCTGAAAGACTGGGACTACCGGATGAACACCGATTCGCGCGCCGCGTCGGTCTACGCATTCTGGCTGCCCGAGGTCGTCAAGCGCGTGTCGGATCTCTACATCCCGGCAAACGGGCGCGCGGCATTCGGCGAGCTGTCCACCCGCAAGACGCTTGAAAAACTTGCCACGCCCGATGCCGCCTTCGGTCCCCGGCCGGAACAGGGACGAGACGCATTGCTGCTGCAAGCGCTGGCGGACGGCACGCAGAAACTGCGCGCCAAGCTGGGAACGGACGCCACCCAATGGCAATGGGGCAAGCTGCATCACATTCAGTTCGAACACAGCCTGGCCAGCCTGCTGCCGCCGGACACCGCGAAAGCCTACGGCACGCCGCGCTATCCGGTGGGTGGCGACAACGACACCGTGCATCGCGGCACGTTCCGCAAGAGCGATTTCCGTCAGATCAGTGGCTCGTCGTATCGCCAGGTGATTGATGTGTCGAACTGGGACAACTCGCGCATCCAGAACGTGCCAGGCCAATCCGCCGACCCGCGCAGCCCGCATTATCAAGACCTGTTGAAGGGCTGGGCCACCGGGGAGTACTTCCCCATGGCCTTCAGCCGCGCCAAGGTGGACAGCGAACGCTCGGACACGCTGACGCTGCGGCCGTCCGGCAACTGAAGACGGCGCATCAAAAAAATGCCGGGCTGCGATAAGCAGCCCGGCATTTTCAATCAGCGGTGTTGAATTACTTCTTCGACGCGTCCTGCTCCACCACCATATCCAGCACATACACCTTGGACGGCGCATCCGCAGGCGGATTCTTCCAGTCGTAACGCTTCACGCGCAACACGGTGCGCACGCCGTCCTGGTGCTCGAACCCTTCGATGGACTGATACAGCGGATGCCATTTATCTTGCGCCGGCTGCTGCACGCCCGCCTCGTTATAACGGCGCTCGCGCACCATCAGGCATTGGTAATTGGGAATCATCGGATGGCTGCATTCCGCTTTCTTCGCAGCCACTTCCAGGAACATGATTTCACCGGCGCTGCCGTACAGCGTTTCCGGCGTGGGCTCACCCACGAACTTCAGCACCGTGCCGTCCTTGGCCGCCAGCTCCAGCGCGGGTTCATGCGTATCGCCTGACAGCGTGGCGCGCAGATCGCCTTTCAGACGCTCGTTGATCTCGGCATCCAGCTGCATCAAGCTCTGCTCGCAAGCCTTCATCGTGGACGCCAGATTTGCCACTTGCAGCACGCCATTCTGATAGCGATACCCGCCAAACTGCGTGTTGCAACCGCCACGAATATTCAACGCATCCTTCGTAAAGGCCAAACGCAGCTGATGCTCAACACCCGGCTGCAACGCCGGAATCGACTTGCCCGACGCATCGGTGGCAGATACCAGACGCCAGTAATAGGCGGGCAAGGTCAAGGAGCTGGCGGGCGACGTCGCAGTCGTGGTGGGCATAGAGGACGATCCTTCGCTGGGAGAGGAAACCTGCGCGCAAGCCTGAAGCAGCGCGGCGCATGCGGACGCCAGTAGGATTATTTTTTTCATCGTTCGTTCCTATGAGCCGTATGGCACTGATCAAAAGCGGCATTCTACGTCCGTGGAATGGACGGATCAGGCCAGCAGCCGATCAGAGGGTTTCAAAATCTTGCTGGATGGTAGGGCCGCAGATTGTCCATATACGAGTGTGGTGAGCGAGTTTCGTAAGGAGGTGGATGGACCAATGCATGGAAATATTCAGCCCCGCCCTGTCATCGCAATATTACAGTCTGACACGTTAACGTCCTGCTGATAATCCAATCCACGACCACGAAAACTGTGGAGGGTTCCCTCTCCTGCGGCAGCGATCGAGAACTAGCGCTGGACGGGATGCGCACATCTTGTGGCGCAGTTTTGCTCGCTAGTCAGCAATTTTGGCTAGAGGAGTATGGCTCCGGTATGTCCTCACCGCCAGAAAAAAGCGAGCAACCTCCAACGGAACGGCCAGAAGAACCGACCAAGCAACTTGTGTACGGTATGGCACAGGTTTCTTTTTACATCCAAGATCGTCGCCAACCTATTGGCATTGGACGTTTGGCGGCAGAGTTACTTGCGGACCGCAGCCCCGAACATGTGAAGCGCTTCATAAAATTGAACGACCATCTCGGAAAATATGCGCAATACGGCAGCATTATTCTCGTCTCGAGCGATTACGAGAATGAGAACTACACTGCCGAATCAATGAAGCTGATCCACTCAGTCAAAGAGGTTGAATCGCTACGAACAAAACTCGCGGTTCATCATGTGCAAACCATGTTCGACAACTGGGATCTTCTTGCCTACGCGATCGGACAAAATGGCGATAACGTCGTGGGAGCCACAGGCACGTTCTTGAAATCGTATGGACAGGGCATTAAGTCTGCGCTGGATCGTCTTGAAGACGCGGCTCAGCAAGCGCTTGCACGGTCAGGAAATCTCAGAGACGCTCAGTTTCGCGCTGAACGGGCAGCGATTCTTGCGGACATTGATACCAAGTTCAAACGGATGTTGCTGGCTCGAGCCGGCATCCCCGATCAAATAAAGTTGTCCGCGGCGCTGAATCTATCGAGCAAGTCCGTTACACATATCTGGCGCTCAGGCGGCACCCCCATCTATGTGCGATATCAGCAGCAAATATATGACTGGTTTCAAAAATATGAATCAAGAGCTGCAAAACTGGCGCTAGCCTTCAGCGTTGGCAAGGCAGGGCAAGATGTATATGAGGTCTGCGCGGCAGAGGACACAAGCCAAAAAGAATGCGTGGTCGCGAGCTCACGAGAAACGCTAGGGCTAGCTGCCAACATTGCAGGTGGATCAATGGCGGCGTCGGGAGGCGTTGCTTTCTGCGCTATGCTCGTTCCGGCAGGAGGCGCCCCCGGTTTGATATGCGCGGCGGGCGTCATCGGCGCGTCCATATGGGCAGGGAACGAAAGCGCCGCTCTCGGTAAGTCGCTCGGCGCTGACTTGAGCACAACGGGATACGAGCTGATTTTCGAATGACAGAACTAAGCGGACAACATATCGGCGCCATTGCAGGACTGGTCTTTGTCTTGGCGTTCGTCGTTTATATTTCCTCTGCAGCGTATTTCTACTACTTCAAACTAGACGACGCCATCCGGTTGACAAGCCACCCCATGGCGAATGGCAGGACCAGATCTCAACTGACGCTCTACGAAAAATTGGCCATTTCCACCACGCTCCTGATATGGCTAGTTCTTCACAAAGCGACGTTTTGGCCAATCAATAATGTTCATCATATTTTTGGTGAAAATGATGTTCGCACCATACCTTCCGATATAAAAATTCCGCTTTACCTCGCTTACGGCGGGATGGCTGTTTCGGTATTGGCGCTGCTTATAGGTAGCGCACTTAAACGCCTATATGCATGAACGTATCGGCGCTGGAGGTTGCACCAGAACTCCCAATGACACAACTTACCAGCCAACACATCTGCGCCGTAACGCCCCGCCCGGCCACCTACCCCACCCGCAACATCCCCATCTCTTCCCGCACCACGCCGCGCTGCGCCAGCGCGGCTATCGCGTGTGCGATGCGTGCTTCTGCATCCGCCAACGTGCGCGACATGCCTAACATCCGGCACACCGACTTGATCACATCCGCTTTCGGCGCGTTGCCCGTCATGGCCAGCACGTGCAGCACGCCGTTTGCCAGTTCCTGAATACACACATCATCCACGCGGCGGCGGGTGGCGTCGTCGTCGCTTGCGCCGCGGAACCCGTTCCAGGTTTCGGGCGCGACGCCAGCGGGCCAATAGAACGTGGCGTCGCCTTCGTCCGTCTGACCCACGTCCATCGGCGTCAACGTCCGCAACCGTTCAACGATCCGGACGCCGGTGCGTTCCAGGCCCCAGGCACGGGCGACTTTACGGTGCAGCACGGTCTCGGCGATGGGGCCTTCCGTGTCGATGACCAGCCGTAATTGTTCCGCCAATTGCGCGTTGTTGGTGCGGCTGTAGAAGGCGTCTGAATCACCGCCGGCAGCGCTCAGGTCGGCCAGTTGATAGGTTGCGACGCCACCCGTGGATACGCTGCCCGTCGCGCTGTCCGCCGATGCCCACGCAGCTTCGCCTTCTTCCGTCGTGATCACAAACTCCCGCGCGCCCGCGGATTCAACAGCGGATTCAGCAGCGGACCCAACGACGGACCCAACAGCGGACCCAACAGCGGCTTCGGCCTCGGCCTCCGCGGCTTCCACCTCGGGTTCGTCTTCGACCTTGCGTTCCATCTCCGCATTCAGGCGCGCCAGAATCTTCTCCACTTCACGTTCGGGGTTGATCCACCAGTCGGTGGACCACACCCGATGCAGCCGCCAGCCCAGCCCTTCAAGCACGACCTGGCGCAAGCGGTCGCGATCGCGCGCGGTGGCGCCCGAGTGATACGCGCGGCCGTCGCACTCGATGCCCATCAGATAGCGGCCCGGCGCGCGCGGGTCCACCACGCCCATGTCGATGCGGTAGCCAGAGCATCCCACTTGCGGATGCACCACCCAGCCATGATTGCGCAGCACCTTGATGACTTGCGTTTCGAAGGGGCTGTCCGGCTCGCGGCCGGTCGGCAGCGATTGTTCCACCAAGGCGCGCGGCCCTTTCAGCGCAAACTCCAGGTAGTGCTTCAAATCGCGCACGCCGGTGGCCCGAACGCGTGACAAATCGATCTGTTCCGGCATCAACGTGCTGTAGATGACCACGCCTTCGCGCGCGCGGGATATCGCCACGTTCAGGCGGCGGTGTCCGCCTTCGCCGTTCAGCGGCCCGAAATTCATCGTCATCTTTCCGGCGGAATCCGGGCCAAACGTGATCGAGAAATAAATCACGTCGCGCTCGTCGCCCTGCACGTTCTCCAGGTTCTTGATAAAGAGCGGTTCACGCGACTGCGCAGAGATCGCCTTGTCGAGTTCGGCGTTGGCGCGGCGGCGGGCGTCCAGCAGGGTTTCGATCAGGGATTGCTGCGGCTGGTTGAACGTCACCACACCCAATGTCTGGCGTCGGCGGGCCTTGTCCAGATAATGCTGTTCGATGCCTTGCACGATGGCTTCAGCTTCGCGGCGATTGGTACGGCTGCCGCCCCGGTCGTAGATGCCCGCAACCTTCTCCAGCCGCACGGCCACGTCATCGGTGACGGGCGACGGGAAGGTGATCAGCTGCGAGTCGTAATACGTGACGTTGCTGAACGTGATCAGGCTTTCGTGCTTGCTGCGGTAGTGCCACTGCAAGCGCAGCCGGTTCATGTCGGCGCCCAGACACTCGTCCAGAATGCTCTCCAGGTCTTCGACCTGGCCATCATCGCCCGTGCCATCCTCTTCCGGCGTGGACTTGCTGAAGAAGCTCGTGGGGGGCAGCTGCTTGGTGTCGCCCACCACCACCACTTGCTGGCCGCGCGCAATGGCCCCCACCGAATCCCACACCGGAATCTGCGACGCTTCGTCAAAGACCACCACATCAAACTGTGAATGGCCGGCGTCCAGATACTGCGCCACCGACAATGGCGACATCAGCAGGCAAGGCTTGAGCTTGGGCAGCAGCGACGGCAAGCGCTGCATCAATTGGCGCACGGGAACGTGGCGCGTCTTCTTTTGCAGTTCGCGGCGCAGCAAGCCCAGCTCGCTATCCGGGCTGACCAGAACACCGTTGCCATCGGGCACTTTGCCGGCCAGCACGGCGGCGATGTAGGCAGACGTCAGCTTCTGGAAGCGGTCGTCGGCATCGCGGAATTCGCGGATCTTGCGCTCGTGGTCGGCACTGGAAAACGCGCGCAACACGGGCGAATGGTCGATGACTTTCTTCACCCACCAGTTGCGATAACTGAATTCAAAATGCGCTTCGACCTGTTCCAAGGGCACGCGGCCCTGCTCAAGGAAAGCAACCAGGCCTTGCAGTTGCGACGCAATGGCCTGTTCGCGCGCCTGACGCCACACGCACCACGGCATCAAGAACTGCTTGTTATGACGCCAGCCCGCCAGCACGCCCTGAATGCGTTCCAGCGCGCCGTTGGCATCCGATGCGCCCGCCAGCGCTTCGGTGGGTTTGGCCATCGCATCCACTTCCGCCAGTCGGTCTTGCAGGGCGCGCCACGCATCCCGATAGGCCAGCAACGATTTGCCCAGCGGCGAACCCGGTTGCAGGAAGGCGCGGTTTTCGCCCACCAGCGCTTGCAGGCGGGTGCGCAGAGCCGCCGCCGTCAAGGGGTCGCCGGCAACCCGCGTGACGGCATCGGCGAAGCGCTCTGCCCATTGTTCATGCCGCTGCACCTGTTCCCAATCGGTGGACAAGCCTGTGTAGCTGTCTTGCAGCAAGCGCTGCGCGTCCGCCTTCAAGACGGCCAGTTCGCGGTCTTCGATATTCACCAGCGCCAGCGGCGCCAGCATGGCGGTCATTGACGCCTCATCCGGCCGCTGGCCATCCGTGCGATAGATCGCCAGACGCTTGCGGCTGCCACCCTTGGCGAAGACGGACTTCGGCCACCATGCCGCACATGCCGACAGCCACTCGGCTTTCAGCGTATTGGCATCAAGCTCGGCCAGTTGCGCGTTCCATTGCGCCCCCACCTGCGCCCAATGGGCGTTGCGCGCCAGACCGTGGCGAGCCAGCGCCTGCACTTGAAAGCGCGCCGCCGGGTCGTGCGCCTGCGTGGCCAGGCCCGCAGGCACTTGCGGCGCTGCGAGCAGCACGTCGATCAACTGATCCAGATGGGCGTAGGCATCCAGGCTCAACCCTTGCGCCGGCACGCCGACGCCGTCGCCCGCCGCCACGGCCTGCGCCTGAAAGCCTGCCACCGCCTGCTCCAGCGCCTGCGCCGCGGCCAGCAGCGCGTCTTGCCAGCTGGGGCTCCATTCGGCCATGCCGATATGCGCCAGCGGATGGCCATGCAGCACGCCAAGTTCTTTGGACAAGGTCGACATGCGGCGCGCCGTCTCGCGCAGTTGCGCAAGGTCTTTGTATTGGTGCGCGTGCGCATCCGCCCAGAACATGGGCGACGGCTCCTTGCCCGCGTTCTGAATGCAGGTGCCAATGGCGTCATACACCGTCAGGCCATTGGAATGCGTGTGATGCAACGCGTCGACCAGCCCGTTCAAGTCCTGGCGCAGCACCGTCAGGCGTTCGGCTTCGCGCGCCCAATCGTCGCTTGTGCGCTGGCCGCTATGGTCCAGCGCGCGGCCCAGCTGTTGCAGCACCTCGGATTTACGCGCCTTGGACGAATGCAGTTCCAGGCAGAACGGGCCCAGGCCGATATTGGCAAGACGGCGGTGCACGACTTCCAGCGCGGCCATCTTTTCCGAGACGAACAACACCGTCTTGCCGCGCGCGAGCAGATGCGCAATCAGGTTCGTGATGGTCTGGCTCTTGCCCGTACCCGGCGGCCCTTCCAGCACCAGGTCGCGTCCCGCGTCCACCGCGCAGATCGCCTTCAGCTGCGAGGAATCAGACAGCAGCGGCGTCAGCAGGTCTTCGGGCTTGTAGCTTTCGTCCAGGCGGTCAAAGCGTTGATCGAAGGGTTCTTTTGCAAACGCCTGCCCCGGGTGGTCAATCAGATGCTTGACGACGCGGTTGGCTTTCAGCTGCTCGGTACGGTCTTGCAGGTCTTTCCACATCAGGTACTTGGTGAACGAGAAGATCCCCAAGTGCACCTGTTCCAGCACCTCCCAGCCCGCGATTTCCCGCACGGCCAGCCGGAACGCCTGCAACACACGAGCCACATCGACGCCCTTGTCATCAGCGGGCAGGATGTCCAGGCCCGGAATACGCAGCTCGTAGTTGTTGCGCAGCATCTGCAGCAACGTGGGGTTGATGATGGTCTCGTCGTCATGGCGCACCAACCGGAAGCCGCTGCGCACCGACTGCCGTTGCAGCGACACCGGCACCAGGATAAGCGGCGCCAGATGCGCGCTTTCCGCACCGGGGCTTTCGGTCCAGCGCAGCATGCCCATCGCCAGGTACAACGTGTTCGCGCCGCCCTCTTCCAGCCCGGTGCGCGCTGCGCCGAAGATGGTCAGCAGGTTGGCGTCCAGCGCCTCTTGGGTGACGCGCGCAATCAGTTCCTTGTTGCCCAACGCGTCCAGCGCCATGTCATCCAGCGGCGCGCGGCCGCCCCGGCTGACATGCACATCGGCCACGCGCGGGTCGCTGCCATCCATCAGTGCGGCAGGCAACGGACGGATGCGGAATTCGCTGCCGTCGACAATGGCGTCTTCCAGCTGGGCCAGATCCGGCACCACAAGCGGCAAGGTGGACTTGGTCAGCTTGAAGTTCAGCAGACGGTTGCGCAGCGTCAGGTCGAGCAGGCGCGACTTCCACTTGGCCAGCCGGCCTTCCGGCGTGTCGTCGGCGGGCTCCAGGCTGATCACGAATTCCGGGTCCAGCGGCGGCAGCTCGGGCGTGGGTTCGATGGCGGCGGGGCGTTCGGTGTCATCCGCATCCGTGGGCGCCACCGAGACCACACGCGACGGCAGCGGCTTGATCTGCAATTCCCGCGCGCGATGCACATCGATGGCGTAGCGGAAGGTGTTCTCTTCGCGCAGATGGGCTGCGCCCTGCTCCAATGCGCGCCGCAACGACGGGCGACAGTTCGGATGCTGCGCGATGCCGGTGGTTTCGAACACCAGGAATTCGCCGCTGTCCACGCGCTTTCTGACGGCTTGCACGTCGTCCGTCAACGGGTCAGCAAAACAGGCCTGATGCAGCCACACGCCCACCCACGCGTGCCCGTCCTTCATCAGAATGACCGGGCGCAACCCCGCCTGCTCCAGGCAGGACGAGAACAGCATCGCCAGATCCAGGCACGTCGCCACCCGGGCGTCCATGATGCGATCCGGCGTGCGAATCTTCTGGCCGTCCACCCCAAACGATGCGGGCGGTTCGGCGTAATGCAGCGATTCTGCGGCCAGCGTGCTGTAGATGGCGGACACCTGCTTCCACACCACATCGCGGCTTTTGGACTGGTAGCCGTTCATTTGCAGATCGGCGTGCTGCGCGCGCAGCAGCTTGGACGCCTTGCCGATCAGCACATCCACAGCCGGATTGTTCGGCATGGAAAACGCGGCCAACAATTCCGGCAAGGCACGCGTGCCGGCCCATTGGTCATACGCCAGCACGGAAATCGCTTGCGATGCCCGGCCCAATTCCTGCGTGCCTGACTGCACCACCACGTCGATGCTGGCGCGCACGGCTTCTTGCAAGTCGGCCACGTAGGCGTGGTCGGGCGTCAGGTCCAGCGGGGAAATTCTGCGGATTTCTCCCGGCACCAGCACGTCAAAGCGCAGCGTCACAGGAAGGGCGAAGGCGGGATTGCAGCGCAGCCGGACTTCAATATTCTCGAAGGTATGCGCCGACCGGTTCGTCACGCGCAACGTGCGAACGACGGGAACCGCGTTTTGAATCGAGGCGTAGCCCAGCGTGGGGTCGGCTTCGATATCAATGGCGATGGCGTCGGCGTCGGCGTCGGCGTCGGCATCGGCGTCGGCGATGGCGTCGGCGATGGCGTCGGCGATGGCGTCGGCGATGGCGTCGGGCGTGTTCGACCCTGCCGTGTGCAACGCGTTGGCAGGCGCAGTGCCGGCCTGAGCTGCGCCGGTCTGCGCGGGGCCAGTGAGTCCTGCGCCAGCCTGCGCCGCGCCGTCCTGGATCGCCAGCGGTTCCAGGTCTTGTCGCTTATCCATCGATATCTCTCGGTTCGGTTTCGAGGCCATCAATGCGGGCCGCGAAAATCTGCAATGCCGGATTTTAAGACGCGATGGAGCCTCTGCCCTCTGGAAACAGAAAGTTTTGCTGGTCAGCCTAAATATCGGCGGGCATGAGCCTTAATTCAGCCCGCTACCCGTTGAACTATTGCGCTGGCGGATACGCGGGGTCCGTCAGGCAGGCCTGCACCCATTCGGTATCGTCCGACGCGTCGATCTCGCCATCCAGCTTCGGCAAAGGCTTGTCGGCATACACGTATTGCGGCGCTTCAGGCTTGCGGTTCCAATTCGCTTTCGTGTCGCCGACCGTGGCGCAGGCTTCATCGGCGCTGCTGAACGAGCACGACGCGATGACATGCGGCTTGCCATCCACCACGTTGGCGACGTAGCGCTTGGTGTAGACCGCCCCCGACGCCCAGGACTCGTCCACCGAGCACACGCGGTCATTGTTTTGGTAGTGGCGAATGGCAAAGCAGGCGTAGTCAAGGTCGTCACCGGGCAGCACGTCGCAAGTCGTCCAATAGCCCGCGAAAGCGCCGCCCGTGAATCGCGACTGGAACGTCTGTTGCTGTTGCGCCTGGCGAATCATGGTGGGTGCAACGGTCCCCCTGCCGGATTCCTGGAACTGACCGATGCGGTTCTCGATCAGCTCACGCGCAATCTCACCCATGCTCTTGTCGTCAGGCACGCCGTCCGGGTCCGTGAGCAGACGGTCCAGCGCCCGGTCACGCGCTTCGAGCCACCGCTTCTGGCTGGCCACCAGCATCGCGCGGATACTGTCGTCCGGCGCCAGCTTCAAGATCGCCTGGTAGGCGCGATTCAGCTTGGCATCGGCCGCCACGGTTTTCTTGTCTGAGCAGATCAGCTTTTCGACGGCGGTGCCAGCCTTGGCGCAATTGATCGCCATCGCCGGCGCGGATAGCGCGAACAAGCCGGTCAGGAACACGGCTTTTACTGCGGAACATGCCAATTTCATTGCGTTCTTCTCTTTGCAAGGGCCTGCCGGTTCGGCTTAGCGGCTGATGACTTCGCTGTCTTCCATCACGATGCGATAGTTGTTGCGCAAGTCCAGCACGTAGGTGAAGTTCGAGGTGCCAGAAGCGGTTTTACCGCGCTTCGGGCTGGAAACCTTGTAGTCGTAGATGCCGGCCACCAGGCAGCGGCCGTCGGTGCAACGCGCCACCAGCGAGGTCTGGTCCACGGTGAACCGGCGAATAGGCCAACGCGCAAAGTACGCTTCCTTATCCGCCAGGATTTCCGACTTCGGACGCCGCTTCTTGAAGTAGTCGACCGTGTCCGCGTAGAACTCACGCGTGAATTTCAGCGCGTCTTCGTTGTTGCCCGCGCCCGTTTGAATCATCAGGGCCGCCGCGTTGATCGCCCGCTGCTCATCGGTCAGCGGAGCCGGTGCGGCGTCCTTTTGCAGCGTGGGGGTGGCAGCCGGCGCGGGTCCTGAATGCGCGGATTGAACGGGGGCTTGGGGTTGGGGCTGTGGCTGCGATTGAGACTGCGGCTGCGATTGCGGTTGCGGCTGCGATTGCGATTGCGATTGCGGCTGCGATTGCGGTTGCGGTTGCGATTGCGGTTGCGGTTGCGATTGCGGTTGCGGCTGTGGCTGTGGCTGCGATTGCGACTGTGCCGTCGCTGCCGCTGGCGCATAAACGTGCCCGCCTTGCGGTGCGCTGCGCTGTGCCGTCTGCGTGTTCCCCGTCCGGTTGATGCCGTACTTGGCGATCTCCTGCGGCGAGAAGAAGTACATCTCTTTCGAAGGCGTACTGAACATGATGCCCAGCACATCCGCCGACACGCCGTACTTCGGCAAGGTCGCCACAATGTCCGACACGCCCAACTGCGCCTGTTCGCTCGTCATCTCGGGCGAGGTGATCTGATGCACGCCCAAGCGCCCGTCCGCCACGCGCTGACGCCCGGCAAAGAACACGAACGCGCATGCGGATGCGCAATAGCTGTCTTTGGGAATGTAGGTATTCAGCCCGCGCTCGTAGACTTCTTCACCAATGATCAGCCCCATATGCACCAGCCCGCCGCCGTTGTTCTGCAATACCAGCGTGGCAATGGACGGGTGCTCGCGCAGCACCTTTTTCAGGTGCAGCATATCGTTGGCGCCCACGCCGGTGTTGTAGACGAGCAGGTTGGGCGCGCTGGGAAAGTAGACAAAGGGGCCGTAGCGCTCGGACGGTTCCGACGGCTGTGGCGCTTGCGTGGACGCCTGCTGCGGGGCCTGCGCGTAGGACGCCGCCGTGCCCGCCAGGGACATCGCCGCGCCCATTCCAAAAGCCGTTAGTGTTCTTTTAAGCATCGGATCTGTTCTATCGCCGGGGAAGGCGCAAATTTATCAGGCATCGCCGAAGCGTCTTGCCTGTCGTCGCCAGCAGCGCGCCATTTTGCATGAAATCAACTTACAAAATAGAAACAGAGTTCAACGTTCTGAAACGTGCGCCCGGGCTATCCTGCGCCGGCCTCCTCTACCGAGACCGCTTCCTTCCCATGCGCAACCGACTCGCATCGCTATTGTTGTCTTCCCTGCTCGGCGCCGGCCTGCCCTGCCTTCCCGCATCGGCCGACACCACCGTGCCATCCCTGGACAAGGCCCGCAGCGCCCTCCAAACGGAAGACGCCCGCAGAATGTACGACAGCCAGATGAGCGGCGCACCCCAACCCGACGGGCTGGGCGTTGCCTTGCCCCCCGGCTTCACACGCGAATTCCTGGTGCAGCAATTGGCCCCCGGCCAAGATCCCAAGCGCCTTGTGGTCGCTGGCGCAAAGCCCTGGGCGCAACGCGCCGGAACGTTCGTCGCAATGGTGTGCCTGGCGTCAACGCCCGAACGCGCGGCGCAATTGCTCAAATTTGGCGGCGGAGAATGCGCCGATTTGTCTAGCGACGATGAGAAGAACGGCGTCTGGTTTGGCGTGTTCGGCACGACGCCCGGCGCAGCACCCACCTTGCTTGCGCGCACCGATGGCCCCGTCAAGACGCCTACCGATTGGAGCGACACCGACATCGACTTACCGCAAGACCTGGCCACTGAAGACGCAAAAGCCCCGCTGCTGTCGGTACCCACCGAATGGAAGCGCTTCGACCTGGCCGCCTACAAGATCGCCCCCGGCGCCGTGGCCTTCGGCGTGCGCGCCGGATGGAGCGAAGGCTATTCAGGCGGCGGCGCCAACTTCGAAGCCCTGTACCTGTTCCACATCGACGGCCCCACGCTGCGGGTGGTCTTCGCACAGCCCATGTCGTTCTTCAAATCCATCGCGGGGGATTGGCACCCCGATGGCACACGCGACCACGACATGTCCGACGCCAGCAACATCCTGGTGGTGCTGCCGGAGAAGACGGACGGGTACTTTGATCTGCAACTGCGCCAGCAAGGCGGCAAGTGGCGCAAGACGCTGAAGTGGTCGGCGGCGGAGCGGGGCTATCGGTAGTGAGGGGGGGGTGTCAACCCAGGACTTGGCGCCGTGGTCGGCCAGGCATCGCCGCCGAGCCGATAGGCTGTCCGGACGCCGGCACCGCCCGTTCCCGCCCCCACGCCCGGATACTCTCAATCTGCTCCGGCGCGGTCTTCGACAACGGAACAACATTGCGAAAACTCTGGCGGAATAGCTCCGGCGTGACAATCGAGTCACCGTTCAGATACGCCTCCTTGACCACTTCCCGAACCGCTGCTTCGAGGTCCGAGCCCGCGAAGCCATCTGACAATTCAACCAATTCGTCCATGACATCTTGCGGCTGCTCTTGCTTCAGACCCCGTTTGACATAGATGTCGATGATTTCGCGGCGTTCAGGGGACGTTGGCAGGTCGACAAAAAAAAGTTCGTCAAAACGCCCCCGCCGCAACAGTTCTGGGGGCAGCTTCGACACATCATTGGCCGTCGCTACCACGAACACGCGGGCACGAGCTTCCTGCAACCAATACAGGAATTGACCGACCAGGCGCGTCGATGTACCGCCGTCGCCCGAACCTTGCGCACCCGCCAGCCCTTTCTCAATTTCATCGATCCACAAAATGCACGGTGACACGTGGTCAGCCGTGGCCAAAGCGTCTTTCAATCGCGACTCACTTTGACCCAGGTACTGCCCGTGGATGGTGGAAAGGTCCAGGCGATACAACGGCAAACTCCAACTAGCCGCGATGGCTTTGGCGGACAGGGACTTGCCGCAACCCGGCACCCCGACCAGCAAGACGCCACGGGGTGGGCGAATACCGCGTTCGCGCAAGTCGGCGGTAAGCAGTGGACGTTCCTTATCCAACCACGCCTTCAGGCCACCCAAACCGCCCACGCTGAGCTCGTTGCCCCGCACGCTGACGCGCTCGATCCCACTGATGTCCGCAAAGATTCGGTCTTTGGCATGCATCAGCTCGACCATGTCGACCTTCGTGATGCGGCCATTGGCCAGCAGTGTTGCGATGATGTTCTCAGCTTCGATGCGCGAAATCCCAGCCAGGATGGCAGCGGCACGGCGTTCATCGTCGGCATCCCATTCGATTGGAAAATGTCCGCGATATGCATCCAGGTTCTCACGGATGATTGCGTGCATTTCATCTTCACTGGGCGCAGACAGCGTAAGCGCCATACCAGCGCGCTGCAATTGGCTCCAGACGGGCTTGGTTGTGATCACCACCACCACCCCGCTATGCTCGGCCGCCAGCATGACCACATCGAGCAAATGGCGCGCTGCGGGCGTGTCATCTTCGATGTCCGATATCTCGGTCAACACGCAGGAAAGATTTTGGCGCTGGGCGAACTGCTGGCTGGCGAAGTCAACAGCGCCGGTCACGGATCGGTCTTCATTGACGCTGCGCCCGCCTGCCAATTCGCGCGTTCCCTGCGACAGCGTATGCACAAACACGGGCGCGTTCAGCGGAGCGACCACTTCGCGAAGTAGATCCAACACACGGCTTCGCTCCGCACTGCGGATCGAGATGAAGGGAATGCGCGCCTTGAGATAACGCGTCAGCGTGGCCTTGAATTCGGTGGTGTCGCTCATGGTCAGGTATCAGGAAAGAATATTTCGGCGGCGCGTGCCAGACGAAGGTGATGCAGTGAAGCCACTGCCCAAAGGCGATGACGATGGCAATGAAGATGACATTGAGGCAGGGGTGCCGGCCGATGCAGGCTCTGTCAGCATCTCGTAGCGCAGCAGTGTGTTATTGCGCAGCAACACCAGCAGCCGACCACTGTGATCGGTCTTGGCGCTGTCCTCCAGGGATTGCTGAGAGCGTTGCGCAAACTTGCGTACTTCGTCGGAAAGGTGTGTGCGAAGGGTTGCTGGAAAGACATCCAACATTGCCAGCCGATGCAAAAAGCGCAAGCCTTGCCGCGCATTGAGGACGGCTCGCACGATCAGGCTTTCGTCAGAACCCTGCCGAAGATCTCTTGTCAGCCAGTCGGAGCAGCGTGACAGCCGGGTATTGAACTCGTCAGCTAATCGCTGCGCGAACAAAGTCGCGACACCCCCGCTCCACGCGAGGTCGCCTCGTCTCATGACGTCCAGGCAAGCTTCGTCTTGAGTACCTGCCGAGAGCACGTCCAGGCAGGCGCTCCACTGCGCATAGGTGCGTGGGACTTCGGGCGAACGCAACGCCATCTACTTGATGCGGCGAACGAATGGCGTGGCGGGCACTAAGTCCCAGGCGGGCAGCGCGCCGGCCAGCGCATCGCGTTTTTCACCTTCGGCCTGAATAGCGGCGGTGACGGCAGCCTCACGGACGGCTGCGACTGGCGCTTGCTGGGCGGGTGCGGGAGTGTCGGTTTGGATTTGGCGGATCATCATAGGCTCCTTAGGCCGCGACCATAACGCGGCGAACCGAATCATGGGAAGACAGGATGTGCTGCTCGGGGCTGATGCCATCAAGGAAAGCGGTGACACTTCCCGAGACCGCATCGCGGCGAGCGATATCCCTGCGCAGTTCAACAATTTCGGCTAGGCACGCGCGCACCGCATCCGACGCTTGCTGCCGCAAGGTGCCAAATTTACTCTTGACCTGAGCGCGCTGTTTGTCTAAACCGCTATACACGGAGAACATCGCCAGCAACACCAACCCGCCCAAAATGACGGCAATCCAGCCGGCCTTGGCCGCGCCAAGAATCAGCACCACGCCCAGCAACACGCCGAACCAATGGGCTGGTTTGAACTTGATCGTGGCCAGTTCTGTAGCTTCCCGTGCGGCGATGTCCTTTTCCAGACTTTGCAGCAATTCAGCTTCATTGTCGCCATTCTGAGTGACCCCATTCCACCCTTCGACTGTCAACTCTACGTCGGCAGGCACTGCCATACGTGCCTTGGCCGTTATGTCGGCATGGCCATCCAGAATCCAGTTGCGGGAATGTGCCACCGCGAAACGCTGAGTGGCGCGGGTGACCTGCGACAGCTCGGGGTGCATAGCGGCGTTGGTCAGCAACTGGGTGAAATCGACCTCTTCTTCCATCGCAGCGCTTTGCAAGTCGTATTGGGTTTGCGCCGCGCGGCGGTCCCCGCCCTCCTCGATAATGAGGCGGCACAGCTCTTCCTGCCGCCGAAGAGGGAGTTCTTCGTCGTCAAAACGCGTGACCAATTTGCTCAGCAAATCATCCACCGCCACAAGCACACTGGCTGCCGGCCGGATTTCACCGTGGAACACCCCTTCAAAGTGCTTCAGCACGGCCTCATGCATGGCAACACCGTTAATGGCCTGGTTCAACACCGGCCAAGTCCGGCTGAAACGCAAAAGATGGGGATAGCGGGGCCCATTATCTTGCGTTGGCGTTTTCGACAGCAGGCCCTTACCCCACTGCGCGCGCTGCGTTTCGATGAAACCCGCTTGCTCGGACAGTTCATCAATCCAAGCAGAGATACGCTTCCCGCAGTGCAACGTCACATCGGCGCCAAAAACTCCATTGGCCAGCGCATCCACCATCACAACCGTCTGACGATCCAGCTTGTATGGATTCTGCAAACCGAAATATCGGTCCAGCCACGTTTGATTTACCGCATTACGGCCAGCTCGGCGGGCAATCAACGCAAAAAACAACGAGGTTTTTTCGTCGTCGCGGCGTATGGCCTCAGCCAAGGCGCGCTCAGCCAGTTCGCGATTGTCGCCTAGCCAGGAGGACAGCGCGACCAAGGCGGGCGCCAACCAATAGCGAGGCGCGGAAATCATCAATTCTTCCGTTGCGCTGCGCAGTGTTTCCTTGCGCACCAATTTGATGTCCGAGGCCTGCAAGATGCCAGTGGCCTGACGCCGCACAACCCCGTAGTACTCGAAGGTCGTATCCAATTCCTGCCGCACCTTCACTTGGCGCGTTTCCGCCAACGACAACTCTTTGGCCATGAGATCGCGCGCCACAAAGTCGGCAAACGCCTGTTCCAGGCGCGAAAGCTCTGCGCGAGTCTGGTTAAGGTCTTGCCCCACCGCGACGACCTGCCCCGATACGGTGCCAATATCGCCATGCAAATTGCGTAGCGAACTCAGAATGCCGCTCAAGTCGGCGGCTTGGATAATGCGATCAGCCATGTTGGATACTCAGCCTTCGATGATTGCAGTTTGTCCGGATTCGCTGACCGCAATCAGCTTGTCGGTATAGACCTCGATGAACGCATAATGACCACTGCGCGCCAATGAGCGCGCTCGCTCCATTCCCTGCGACAGGGGTTCACCGCCTTTGTAATGCTGGATGATGTTGCCGGCGCAATTGAGCGTGTGGACTTCGTAGGGCACACCCAGATAGCACTTGGATATAATCCCCTGTGGCAAGGCGTCAATCTGAATGTCGGGCAATTCCGCCCGAATAGCGTCGATCAGCGCCTGCGTCGTCGCCACATTGTGCACATGCCCGCCCGCATCAAGCCGAGCCATCGCCTCGACATATGCCGAAGAGCGCTTTTGGCGCAGACGCGCCTGCAATTCAATGCCGCCGAGCCGCGCACGCGTGCCAAGGGAAGATGCCTCAACGCGCAAGCCTGTGGTCACGTCGGCTTGCAGGGGCTTGGCCCCGAGAATGGAACGAACCATAGATTTGACGAAATGATCGCTCATCTCGTTTTGAAATCGGAAAGACGAGAATCTTATACTGATCTATTGCGCGTTTCTCTGATACGTCGATTTAAAGCCACAAAATCACCCTATCAAAATTATTATCCAGGCATATTGAAACGCCCGGAATTACGCCTTTCCGTTATACAAGGCTACCCGCCGGGCTGTCGGCCTCTAGTTGACCATCCCCCCCTCAATGTATCGTCCGCGCCCCTTTGCGCGCCCGCTTGATTTCGTACATGCGGGCATCTGCCAGGCGGACGGCGGATTCGGCGTCCAAGCCGCGCGGGTCGACGGCCACCACGCCGACGCTGGCGCCCTCGTAGGGCACGGCCGCATCGCCCAACTGATAGCGGCCGATGGTGGCCGCCGTAGCGCGTTCTTCCAGCGCGCGGGCGGCGTCTTCGGCTTCGCCGCGTTGCGCTTCGCCGCCGGGGCCGATGTTGCCGCGTTCAATGGCCGGGCCGGGGCCGATCAGCACGAACTCATCGCCGCCGATGCGGCCCAGCATGTCGGACGTGCGCAAGGTGCTGGCCAGCCGGCGTGAAATCTCTTGCAGGAACACGTCGCCCTGCTGGTGGCCGTAGGTATCGTTGATGCCTTTGAAGCCGTCCAGGTCAATCACGCCGACCAGGACGCTTCCGCCTTCTCGCAGCGCCCGCTTTTCAAGGCGCTCAAGTTCTTCATACAAGGCGCGGCGATTGGGCAGGCCCGTCAGCGGGTCGGTAAGCGCGTAGGACAGCAGCTGGACATTCGCGGCCTGCAACTGCTCCATCAGGATTTCGCGTTCCAGAAAATTGGCGATCACGTTGGAGAACAGCTTCAGCACCACTTCGGCCTGCGGCGGGATCTGGTGTTGTTGCGCGCTGGCTGCGCAAAGCGTCCCAAGCAGCGTGCCTTCATCGGTACGAACGGGCGCGCTCACGTAGGTCTGGATGCCCAGTTGGCGGGCGGCTTCGGAGTCGGGCCAGCAATTGGCGACGTCGCTGGTACACAGGCGGCCTTCTTCCAGCGCACGTTTGCATAGCGTGTCGGACCACGGCACCGACAAGCCTTCCGGAATCTGCATATCGCCCGCATTGCGTGCAAAGCGCACATGCTGCAAGTCGGCCGCCAAATCGATAGAGGTGAGATAGGTGGATTCCAATCCTGTGACGCTGCCCAGCATGTCCAACAACGGGCGGGTCAATTGCTCGACGGTCTTGGCCTGCGGCAGTGATCTCGACAGTCCGGCAAGTATCGGGTCCAACGGCATCTCCTCGAAGCGTGCGCGCATGTGGCGGCGCGGTTAAGCAAGCCCTGCCACGGTCAGAATGCGGGCGGGTCAGCGGACATTATGCACCGATGAAAAAACCCGCATTCCCCTTGATGGGTAATGCGGGTTTGAGACCTGCCGTCATGCAGACGCCTGACGGCGTCCCGGCGATTTGATTCAGCCGACCACGCGGAAACGCTCGGCGTCGTCCATGAAGGGCTTGTCGCCAAAGCCGTTTTCGTTCGAGCCGAACGGCATTTGCGCGCGCAGCTTCCACGAAGCCGGCACCTTCCATTCACGCGCCACTACGCCGTCGATCAGCGGGTTGTAGTGTTGCAGGCTGGCGCCGACATCAGCGTTGGCCAGCGCAGCCCAGACCGACAGCTGGGCCATGCCGCCCGACTGTTCCGACCACACGGGGAAGTTGTCGGCGTACAACGCAAACTTTTCTTGCAGGCTGCGCACAACGTCCTGGTCTTCGAAGAACAGCACGGTGCCCACGCCAGCGGCAAAGCTCTTGAGCTTGGCTTCGGTCTTGTCGAACCCTTCGGCCGGCGCCACCTTGCGCACTTCTTCGATGGCCAGATCCCAGAGCTTCACGCTTTCAGCGCCAAACAAGATGACGGCGCGCGAGCTTTGCGAATTGAACGACGAGGGGCTGTGCTTGATCGCGTCTTGGATCAGGGTTGCCAGTTCTTCTTTGGAGGCCGACAGGTTGCGGCCCAGCGAATACTGCGTGCGGCGCTTCTTGAGTGCGTCGAGATATGCGTTGCTCATAAGAATATGGACCTTTCGACTGGTAGATAGGGGGGTGATATGCGGTGGGATTCTACCGGCAGGCCCATGACGGACGCACTAGTCCCCGCCCAAAAATGGCCGATTTTGGACGGAACAAACTGTTCTATTCATGGCACCAATGTGCTGTGAACCTCTACATCTACGGTGCAATATGCGTAGACGTTTGCCCGACAAGATTCAATATCCAGTTCCGGAGCGCGGACACGCGGGGATCGGCATCGCTGCCTTCGGGGTACACGAGGTGATAGGCGTACTGCGGCGCCACCCGCACGCCCACCTCGAACAGACGTACCAGGCGGCCGGCCTGCACATCGCGTTCGACCAGTTCCCACTCCACCAGCCCAACGGCCCCGCCATCGATCACGGCTTGCACGACGTGACTGGATTCCGTGAACGCAACGCTGCGGCTGTCGTCGAAATCGTCGATACCGGCCGCCGCCATCCACATCGGCCAATTCGGCCAGACGATGCCGCCGGGTTTGCAGTCCACAAAGCACAAGGTGTGGTTGAACAGGTCGCGCGGCGAGACCAGCGCGGGGCTCTGTTCGAGCAACGCCGGGCTGCACACCGGCACGACGACGGTATGGAACAAGCGATGCGAGATCGCGCCGGGGGTGTGGCCCGCGCCGAAGCGGATGGCGATGTCCACATCCTCCGCATCGAAGTCGCGCACGGCGTCGCTGATATCGAACGTCAGCTCAAGCCCCGGGTGCGCGTCGCGAAACGCCGGCAGGCGCGGCAGCAGCCAGTTTGTGGCGAAACGAGCGCCGACAGACACGCGCAGATGCCTGGCCCCGCGGCTCATGCGCCGCGCTTTGGCGGCCGCGCGATGCAGGGTATCGAGCGCGTCTGTCGTCGCGTCAAACAGCACCACCCCCGCCGGCGTCAACTGGATGCTGCGGCTGGTGCGCGTGAACAGCACGATGTCCAGTTGCGCTTCGATCTCTTTGATCTGGTAGCTGACGGCGGCGGGTGTCAGCCCGACCTCGTCGGCGGCCCGGGTGAAATTCAGATGGCGTGCGGCGGCTTCGAAGGTGCGTAACGCGCGGGTGCCGGGCAGCATTCGGTTCATGATCTTCAAGCCAGATTTAATGATCGGATGAAAATTACTCGTTTCCCCCGGTGATGGCAATTCGGGATAGTGGTGGAACTTGATGATCATCCTGGAGTTTTTCAGATGTCCGCCGCCCCGCTTTCCTTTGTCACGCAACGCAACGGCCAAGCCGCCACCGCCGCAGACCTGGCCCCGCTGGCTTTCGCCGGCTACGCGCACTTCACCGCGATGCAGGTGCGCAGCGGCCAGGTACGCGGGCTGGATCTTCATCGCGCGCGATTGCGCACCGCCTCGCTTGAGATGTTCGGCCAGGCGCTACCGGATGCGGTCATCTTGAACGCGCTGCGCACTGCGATCCAGGCGGGCCCCGCGGACGTGTCGCTGGTGGCGACCGTGTATTCCCCCGCGGGCGAGTTCACCGTTGCGGACAGGCACACGCCGCTGGACGTGTTGGTGCGTACCGGTCCGCCCTCATCCGGTCCGGCCGGCCCCTTGTCGCTGGCGGTGGTCGAACATGAGCGCATGCTGCCGTCGGTGAAGCACGTTGGCGAAGTCGCGAAGACCTATCTGCTTCGCCAAGCCGCCGCGCAAGGGTTTGACGATGCGGCATTCATGGACCGCCATGGGCGTATGAGCGAAGCGTCGATCTGGAACCTGGCGTTCTGGGATGGGCGTGCCGTCGTATGGCCCGATGCCGCCATGCTGACGGGCACCACGATGGGCATCGTGCAACGGCAACTGCAAAAGATGGGCGTGCCGCAACGGGTGCAGGCCATCACGCGGGACACGCTGCCAACTCTGGCGGGCGCGGCAGTCATGAATTCCTGGACCCCGGGCATTGCCGTGAACCGGATCGGAGACACGGCCATGCCCGAGGCGCCGCCCTTCATGGCGTTGCTGCATGCGGCGTATCAGGCCGAGGAGCCTGTATTGCCCTAATCGTGCCGGGTGCCGCACATGCGCCCCCGGCACGTGACGCGATCAGTCCGCCCGGAAGCCCGTGGCTTTCACCACGTCGGACCAGCGTTTGGATTCCGTCGTCAGCAAGGCTTGCAGCGCTTGGCGGTCGGACCCCACCACGACGAAGCCTGCCTCACCCAAGCTGCGCACGGCGGCAGGCTGGCGCAATGCGGCGGCGCTGTCTTTCTGCAAGCGGTTCAGCACTGCCTCCGGCGTACCGGCGGGCGCAAACAGCGCAAACCACGCGCCGAAGTTGATCGCCGGCAACCCGCGTTCCGCAAACGTCGGCACGGCCGCCAGCGCGGGCGAGCGTTGCGCGCCGGTGATGGCCAGCGCGCGCAGCTTGCCGCCTTGCACCTGCGGCACGGCCAGCGCCGTCGTCACGAACGCGGCCTGCACCGCGCCGGATACCAGGCCCGACACCGCATCCCCCGTGGACCGGTAGTGGATGGCCTCGATCTTCATACCCGCTTCGCGTGCGAACAGCTCCGCGCCAAAATGGCCCGGTGTACCGGCGCCGAAGGTCGCGAAATTGATGCGGTCTGACGCTTTCTTGGCGCCATCAACGAACGCGGCCAAGTCCTGATACGGTGAATCGGCCGGCACGACCAGCACGAAATCGGCGCGCACCACTTCAGAGATCGGCGCAAAGTCGCGCGACGGGTTGTAGTTCAAGTTGCGATACGTGGCAGGCGAAATGCTGATGGAGCCGACCTCGCCCAGCAGCAGCGTCTGGCCGTCGGCCGGACTGCGCGCCACCGTCTGCGCGGCGATCTGCCCGCCCGCGCCCACCTTGTTTTCCACCACCACGCTTTCGCCCAGCAGCGGCCCCATGTGTTGCGACAAGGTGCGAGCCACAATGTCCGGCCCGGTACCCGGCGGGAAGCCCACGTTCAGGCGCACGGGGCCATTGGGAAACTGCGCCATCGCCGCAATCGGCAGGCACAGCAGGAAGCCGCCAAACAGGCGGCGCAGCATTGATGTCATGGTTGTCTCCGAGTCGTTTTTATATTCATGCCGCGGCGGGTGCCGCGGGTTCAGCAAATGCGGTAGAAGCGCAATTCGACGCGATCCGGGTAACGCGCGCCCGTGCCGATGAAAAGGCTTTCATTCATCCAGCCCAAGGCGGGCGACGCCGTTTCAAAACGCGGATAGCTGCGGAAATAAATGCGGGCCGGGTCAACCGGTTCGCCGCGTACGAGCCGCGCGATGTCGTCCGCGTGGCCGGTACGGATGCCGGTGTTCTCGACGTAGATGCGTTCGCCATCCGGCGTTTCGATGACGTAGCGCGCGTGGATGTCGGTGTACGTGGCCGAGCGAATCACCTGGAAATCCGCCCCGCCCGGCAACACTTTGCCGCGCAGGCGCGGGCCTTCCACCGTGCCGCCGGTAATGGGAATGACGCGGCGGCAGCCTTGTGGCGTGTCGCCCACTTCTTGCGGCACGCCGACCTCGACGACAACGGTCGCCACATGTTCCAGCTGCGGCGCCAACGGGTCCATCAATGCGTCGTGTGTGCTCATGGCATGGTTCCCCTGTTCTTCTGCAAAGCCGCGGGGTCGAAGCCCGCGAGTTGTTTGTAGCGCAACGATACCGCCGCCAGCTCTTGCTGCGCGATCACGTCGTTGATGTCCGCAAAGCCTTGCGGCGCGCGCTCTTCGGCCATCTGCATGACTTGCTCGGGGCCGTTCAAGCGGTTGCGCAGCACGATGCCCGCCGTACGCGGCAGACGATCCGCTTCATATTCCAACAAGGCGGTTTCAAGCGTGCGTACGCCACCCTTGGCCGCTTGCGCCAGCCAGTCGGACAAGCAGCGCGCATCCAGAATCGCTTGGGCCGATCCGTTCGAACCAATGGGATACATGGGATGCGCGGCGTCGCCCAGCAGCGTCACGCGCCCCCGCGTCCAGCGCGGCAAGGGGTCGCGGTCAACCAATGGGAATTCATAGATGGCCTGCGCGCCGTCGATGATGGCGGGAATATCGATCCAGTCCCAGCGCCAGTCGGCGAACCGATCCGCAAAGACCGACTTGTCGACCTGGCGGTTCCAATCGGTGGCGGGCAACTCCGCGCCGGGCACCGACAGTTCCGCGATCCAGTTGATGAGCGATCGGCCCTGCTGGCGCAACGGCTCTGAAATGGGATAGCAGACGAACTTCTGGTCCTGATGCCCGGCCATGAACATGCTGCGGCCGTCCAGATAGGGCGCGGCTTCGGTCACGGCGCGCCACAACATGCGGCCGGAGAAGCGCGGTTCATCACCCACGGGATGCAGCTGGCGGCGCAACGCGGAATGAATGCCGTCCGCGCCCACCAGAATGCTGCCCCGCACGCGATGCGTGCTGCCATCCGCGCGCCGGCGGAACAGCGCCGTGGCGCCCGAGGCGTCCTGTTCCGCGGATTCCAGCACCATGCCGGTGACGATCGCGCCTTCGCCCAATCGTTCACGCACCGCTTGCGCCAGCAGCATCTGGAATTCACCCCGATGCACCGAGAACTGCGGCAACGGATACCCGGCTCCCAGGCCACGCGGCTCACGCCAGATCGGTTGACCCAGCTTGTTGTAGTAGTGCAGCTGCGAGGTTTCGATGGCGCGTTCGGCCAAGGCGGGCATCAGGCCCAGCTGTTCAAGCTCGGCCACGGCGTGGGGCAGCAGGTTGATGCCAACGCCCAAGGGCCGCAGTTCCTGCGCGCTTTCATATACGCGGCAATCGATGCCGTGGCGATGCAGCATCAAGGCGAGCGTCAGCCCGCCGATGCCTGCGCCGGCGATGACGATTTGCATGTCTACTCCTGGTTTTATTTGTTATGCAACATAACAAAATCCAGGTGGGTTTCGCACCCCGGGGATTTCCCGTAATGCGGTAGCGCGGCGGCATTGACTGCATTAGTGTTGAGGCCCCGAATCGCGATTGCCCCTCCATGTCCCGAGCTGCATCCCAACGCCCCCGGCGCCCCGCCGCGCGTGGCGAACATTTCGACCCGCACGTTCCCGGTATCCAATACGGTGCACTCGACGGCCTGATCGGCTATGCCATCCGGCGCGCACAGATCGTGATCTACGAAGACTTCCTGGCCGCGCTGGCCCCGTGGGACATCACTCCGCAGCGCTTCTCAGCCCTGACGCTGATCTCGGCCAACGCCTGCTTGAAGCTCACCGACCTGGCCCGCATCCTGGGGATCGCGCGGTCGGGCGCGGTACAGATCGTGAACCAGTTGCAAGACTTGGGCTACGTTGAACGGCTTGATGCCGAACATGACAAGCGCGCGTATTCGCTGGCGATGACAGCGGCGGGCAGCGTGGCGTTGGCGAAAATTACGCAGGCGGTGCAGGCGCACGACGCCCGCATGAGCCACCAGCTAAGCGCGGCGGACAAAGAGCGGTTGATCAACCTGCTGGGGAAACTGGGCAGTTAAGCGCGTGCGAACGCGTGGGCGAGTTCGTGCGCGGCGGCGGTGATACGATCATTCGACCGCTTACTTGAAACCCAGGAACGCATGCCCGCCACCACCCGCCACACGGACTCTTTCCAGACAACCCCCGAAGCCATTCAACGCCGCCTGGTCCTTGAAAACGTGCACAACGCGCGTGACCTTGGCGGGCTATCGGGCGCCGACGGCCGCCGCGTGCGCACGGGCAAACTTTTCCGCAGCGGGAATCCCGGCCGGGCCAGCACCGCAGATCTGGAACAGTTGAGCGCATTGGGGTTGGAAGCCGTCATTGATTTCCGTGCCGAACCCGAGAAGGCGCACGATGAACCGCTGTTCGGTCAACGCTTTCACTGGATTGCATCGCCCGTGCTGGACGGCAATATGGCCATGGCCGTGCTGCTGCCGCGCCTGCGCGAAGCTACGCAAGACTTCAGCACGTCGATGATGGTGGACATTTATCGCGAATTCCCGTCGCGCTATCAACAACCCTTCGGCGGATTTCTGCAAACCGCAATGACCGGCAAGACGTTGCTATTCCATTGCACGGCGGGCAAGGACCGTACCGGCTTCGCCTCGCTGTTGCTGCTGTCGGCGCTGGGTGTGGCGCACGACGACATCGTCGCGAACTACCTGGAATCGAACCATTGGAATGCCGGGTTCTTCCAGGAAATCCTCGTCAAGTCCGCCGCGCGCGGCGTCAAAGACGATGTGATGATGCCGCTGCTGGAAGTGGCGCCCGCCTACCTGGATGCATCCGTGCGGGCAATTGAGCAGGAATTCGGCGGAATGGACCGGTATCTGCGCGACGTGTTGAAGGTAGACGCGGAGGTCTTGCGGGAACATTACCTGGAGGATTGAACCCGCAGCCTGCCCGCCAAACACGGAATCAATTGCTACGCCGCAACCTGTCCGAGGACTGCTTGTTCAGGCGCTTGGCTTCCTCTTCCGCGTAGTCCTCTTCACCAGGTTCGTATGAACCTTCGTGCATGCAGCTACTGCGATACCACTGGCACTCGCTACTGCGTGAATCTCCAAGTCCGACCATGGAACATCCCGAACCCATCGCGATAAGAGACAGCGCCGCACCGCAACGGATCAACATTTGAATCGACATATGCTCGCCCTACGTTGAAACATCAGTCCCCTTTATACCAGCCGGCCTTCGCCCTTCCGAGGGTCGACTGACATCTGCTAACGCAAAGACACTCCAGGACCGAACATGCTGAAAGACCGCGGATTCCAGATCTGGCTTGCCGTGTTTGCCGTCGTTGCCGGATGGCTGATTGCGCTGCTATGGCCGAAAAGCAGCGGCACGCCGTCGATTGGAGGCGGCGGCTACGATCTGTCTGATTGGGTCTACACGCTGGCGCTGCTGGCGTTCACGGGGCTGTGGGCGGTGATTGCGGTGATCGTGGGGATGAGCCGTGGGAATGCCCATGCGAGCAAGCGCGCGTATACGTTGGCGGCGATCAGCGCGGTGACGTTCGTGGTGTCGGCGATTGCGTTTGGGGGCAATCTTCACTGAAGGCTGAGGGCTGAGGGTGTTTGTAGCGTTGGTTTGCTATGCGTTTTTTGGCTACGCACGTTTGGCTATGCACTCTTGGCTATGCACTTTTGCCTATTCAACCGACAAGCAAAAAGCCCGCTGAAACTTGCGTTTCAGCGGGCTTTTTACGAGGAATTCTTGGTGCCGACGGCGAGACTCGAACTCGCACAGCTTTCGCCACTACCCCCTCAAGATAGCGTGTCTACCAATTTCACCACGTCGGCTTTCACCAGATTTCTGGCGCTGCCCATAGGCAATGCCAGAAAGTCGAGCATTCTAGCACGGAATTTCTTAAACACAGAACCCCTCAGGGAAATGGGGGCACCTCGCCCCCTTAAAACGCGTACTTCGCGCTCAGCATGACGTTGCGGGGTGCGCCGTAGACGCCGCCATAGGCGCTCAGGCCGCTGTAGTAGGCCTTGTCGAACAGGTTGTTGATGTTCAGGGTGGCGCTGATTTGCTTGCTGAATTCGTAGCGGGCCATCGCGTTGACAACGGCGTAGCTGGATTGCTGCGCTTCGCCCACATAGCCCGACGTGCTTTGCCAATTGACGCCGCCGCCGACTGTCAGCCGATTCAGCGCGTCCGGCAAGCGGTAGGTCGTGAAGAGTTTGACGCTGTGGCGGGGAATCTGGGCGATGGCGCGTTGGCCGTTGGCGTCTTCGCTGAGTGAGTACGTGTAGCCCGCCGCCACATTCCAGCCGCGGCTGAGTTCGCCCGTCAGCTCCAGTTCGGCGCCCTTGGTCGTGATGCCTTGCAGCGCCACGTACGACGAGGTGGCGGCATCGTAGTTCGCCAGGTTGCTTTGCCGGGTTTTGAATAGCGCCAGGCCAGCGTTCAGGCGCTCGTCGAAGAAGCTGGATTTGACGCCCAGCTCGTAACTGGTGCCGCGCTCGGGGTCCAGCACGTTGTTGTTGACGTCGCGGGTGGCGGCCGATTGCGGGCTGAAGATGCGGGTGTAGCTGCCATAGACGGACCAGTTTTCGTTCAGCTCGTGAACCAGGCCGGCATAGGGAACGATGACGCCGGTCTCGCGCGTGTCCGCGCGCGTGCTGCCGGGTACACCGACGACGCTGGTGTCGGCCTTGCGTTCCCAGTTGATGACGCGGGCGCCAGCGATCAGGCTGGTGGGGTCTGCCAGCTTGAAGCGTGACGTGAGGTACGCGCTGACCTGCGTTTCCTTGGTTTGGGTGTCGCCGGCCTTGACGAAGTTGGGCTGGTTGGACGCGCCATCCCAGTGATGAAAGTCGGCAATCGTGCCGTCATAACCCGTCCACGGACCCAGCCATCCGCCATAGCTGGGCGTGTCGGAACGCAGTTGGGACAGTGATAGCCCGGCAACGACTTCGTGTTGGCGGCCCAGCAGGTCAAAGGGGCCGCTGATCTGAGCGTCCAGCGTGGTCTGCTTGTCGTTGCTTTTCCAGCGCACGGGCCACAATGCGGCGCCCTGCCCCGTTGCCTGATCAATGGAGCCGGTCAGGAAGTACAGGGCGCTGTCGTAGTTGTAGCGCGTGTGCGTGACTTCGACCTTGCCGTTCCAGCCTTTGCCGAAGTCGTGTTTGACGGAGGCAAACACGTTGCTCAGTTCGCTATCGTAAAAGCTCCAGTCAGGCGCGGGGTTGGTCGACCGCTTGAAGTGGGTGGGGACGCCGTTGCTGTAGGCAAACGGCAGGCCCGTGCGCAGGGGCGAGTCGTTGTTGTTGGTTTCGTAGCTGAAGCCCAGCGTGAGCAATGTGGCGCTGCCCAGGTCCAGCTCGGTAATGCCATAGACAAGCCGGCTTTGCTTTTCGTAGCGATCAATCCACGAATGCTGGTTCTCTTCGTCGACGACCAGGCGGCCGCGCAGTTTGCCGTTTTCAGACAGTGGGCCGGACACGTCGGCGCCCAGGCCATAGCGGTCCCAACTGCCGGCCTCGGCGCTGATGCTCGCCTGCCAATCCGCGGTCGGACGCTTGCGCACCAGGTTGATGCTGGCGGCGGGCGTGCCCATGCCGCTCATCAGGCCGGTGGCGCCTCGCACGACTTCGATGCGGTCGTACATGGCCGTGTTGCGCCAGTAGCTGGACGACCCCAAGGAACTGGGAATGCCATCAACCAGGAAGTTCGAAATCGTGAACCCGCGAGACCACAGGCCGCTTAGGTCGGTGCCCATGCCCTGACGGAACGCGGTGACGCCGGTGGTGCTTTCCAGCGCATCAATCACGCTTTCCAGCTTCTGATCGTCCAGCCGCTGCCGCGTAATAACGGTGACCGACTGCGGGGTCTCTTTCAGGCTCAGCGCCAGCGGCGTGCCCGTGGCGCTGGGTCCGGTTGACGTGTACGAGCCGGTGTTCTCGGTGACGGCGGGATCACGTTCGCCCGTGACCTGGACCGCCCCCAGCGTCACGACGCCGGCCGCAGGGGCCAGCGGGCGCCGCAATGCCCAACTGCCGCTGCCGGTGCGCAGCAGTTCCAGCCCGCTGCCCGACATCGCCGCATGGGCGGCCTGTTCGGCCGTGTAGCGTCCGCGCACGGCGGGCGCATCAATGCCACGCACCAGCTCGGCATCTACCGAGATCGCTTCACCGCTTTCGCTGGCAATGCGGGCCAGGCTGCTGCCCAGCGCCTGCGCGGGAATGTCGTAGGCGCGCAGCGTGCTGGCCGTGTCGGCAGGGGCAGAGACGGGGCTGACCATATCGGCAGGGGCGGCGGTGTGGCTCGCCGTGGATTGCGCCCGGACGAGCGGTGTCGAGAACAAGGCGACCAGGGCCGCGGCCAGCAGCGACAGCCGCAGATCGGTAACGGTAGACATGACGAGATTTCCCTCAAGAACGTCGTGAATCGAACTAGCTTCAAGAGGGATGTGGCGCGACGGCGCAAAAGTGACAGTGAGGACGAACGTTTTTTTTTCAGCCGTCGGCGGGGGTATCAATCAGGACGAGCATGCCGCCGGCATAGCGGCGCACGCGCACGGGCAGCGTCTCGGCCACGATGGCCAGCGTGCGGTCGGTGTCGTCCAGCGGATAAGTGCCGTACGCGCGCAGCCTGGCCGCGGCGGGACTGATGCGCACATAGCCTCGGCGATACGGCCGCAGGGCCGCAACCAGATCGGCCAGCGGTTGATCATGCAACTGGACTTCGCCCTGCTCCCACGCGCCAGCGGTCGCGGCGGGGGCCGATAACGGCTCTACGCCGCGTTCGGTCATGATTGCGGTTTCGCCTTCTACCAAGGTGGCCGGGCGGCCCTCCAAGGGAATCAACGCCACGCGGTGCTGCAACATGGCAACCCGCGTGCTGCCCGGGTTCTGCCGCACCGCGATACGGGTGCCCAGCGCGCGGATCGCTCCCTGCGCCGTGCGCACCACAAAGGGCGGCCGAGCCGCCGGGCCGATCCCGGATGGCGCTACATCAATGATCAGTTCGCCTTCGCGCAAGATCAGTAATCGCAGCGCATCGGAATACACCGCATCCACCGCGGTGCGCGCGTTCAGCTGAAGCAGGCTGCCATCAGGCAAGGCCACGGCGCGGCGTTCTCCGGTGCCGGTGACGTGATCCGCCAGCAATTGGGTCAGCGGCATCGTGCGCTCGGCCAACGCCAGCACGGCCAAAGAGCCCACGCCCGCCACGCTTAGCGCGCCCTTGAGCCATTGGCGGCGCCCGCGTCCTGCGGCCTGAGCGCGCAACAGGGCCTGAGACAACAGGTCTGCCCGGCTGCCTGCGGCCTGAACGGCTTGAGGCTGGCGCACCGCACCCAACGGGCGGTCGACCGCGTCGACAAAACGGCTCCAGGCCTGCGCGTGCGCGGGGTTTGCACGCAGCCACGCCTCATGGTCCTGGCGCTCTTGCGCAGTCACCTCGCCAGAACGCATGACGACCAGCCAGCCGAGCGCGGCATCATTAACCTCGGACTCTTGGGCAGCGTGCGCATTCACGAACGCACGCTCCGCGCTGAGGGCCTAGCCGATGACATTCAGGCCTGCCATCCGCCGGAACGCCTGCGCCATGTACTGGCGCACCATGCTGGCCGACACGCCCAACTTGTCTGCGATCTCGGCATAGGTCAGGCCGTCCAGCTGGCTGTAAAGAAACGCCTGCTGCGTCTTGGCGGACAGGCCTTCCAGCGCCGCCGCCACGCACTCCAAGGCTTCGATCACCAACTGATGTTGTTCGGCGGAAGGCGCCACGCCCTCGCCTTGCACGGCCAGCGCTTCCAGGTAGGCCTGCTCTAGATCGCGCCTGCGCCACAGCTGGAAGATCTGCCGTTTGGCGATGGTGGTGAGAAAGGCGCGCGGCTCGCGCACCGCGTTCAAGCCCTGGTTGTGGGCTTGGATGGCGACCGCCTGCGAAAACGTTTCGGCGGCCACATCTTCGGCTTCCGCCCGGTTGCGCAAATGCCGCTGCACCCGATCCAGCAACCAGCTGTGATGCCCCCGGAACCAGCTTTCCAGCACGGCCATCGCACGCGAGGGCGCGATCGCCGGACGGGCGGCTTGAGCGTCGTCAGTCAGTAGGGGCATGAGAGGCTGGCGCGGGATTGGTCAGTTGGGCATGGGAAGAAGCGGGCGGATTATATCAATCATGAGAACCATTCTCAATATCTTTTCCCTAGCCCCAGACCAAGACCCAGCCCCACCCCGCCTGCCGCGCAAAAGAAAAAGGCCGGCATTACGCCGGCCTTCTTGCACTGACTGAGGCTTACTGCTTACTTGGCGGGCGTCTCGGCCGGCTTGTCACCGGTAGCCGGTGCGGCAGCGGCCGGAGCCGGGGCCGAGGGCACCGATGCGTCAGGCTTGGCCGGCGCAGCAGGCGCTGCCGGAACCGAAGCCGCGCCCGGAACGGACGAGCTGCCAGCGGCCGGAGCGGCGCCCGGCACTTGCGGCACGGAGCGGTCGGACGGGAAGCTTTGCATCACGCCGGAATCAACGGCCGGGCCGCTGGTGCCCTTGTGGCTGACATAAGCCAGGCCCGCGGTGGACGCGAAGAAGACGACGGCGGCCCACTTCGTGGCGCGCGACAAGAAGTTCGCGGCGCCGGTGGCACCGAACAGGCTGCCGGACGAGCCGCTACCAAAAGCGGACCCCATGTCGGCGCCCTTGCCCTGCTGCAGCAGGACCAGAACGATGATAGCCAGCGCCGAAATAACTTGGACGGCCAGCAAAAGTTTAAGCATCAAGGGCATTACAGACTCCGGAACGGAAACTTAGATGGCGGCAATACGCAAAAATTCTTCAGCCACAAGCGACGCGCCGCCGACCAGGGCTCCGTCGATATCAGTCATGGCGAACAAACTGGCGGCGTTGGCAGCTTTCACGCTGCCGCCGTACAAAACTTGCACCTGCGCCGCGCCCAGCGCGCGCAAGGCGGCGCGGATGGCGCCGTGAACTTCCTGCGCCTGCTCGGGGCTGGCGGTGCGGCCGGTGCCGATGGCCCACACGGGCTCATAGGCCAGAACCATGCGCGAGACGGCTTCAGCGCCCAGCGCCAGCACGGGCTTCAATTGGCGTTCGATGACGGCCAGCGTATTGCCGGCTTCGCGATCGGCCAGCGATTCGCCCACGCACACCACCGGCGTTACGCCAGCAGCCAGCGCGGCTTGCGCCTTGGCGGCGACGATCTCGTCGGTTTCACCGTGCAGCACACGGCGCTCGGAGTGGCCGGCCAGCGCCCAGCGGCAGCCGAATTCTTTCAACATGGAGCCGGAGACTTCACCGGTGTACGCGCCCTTTTCGTGCGCGCTGACATCTTGCGCGCCCCAGGACACGCTGCTTCCGGTCAGGGCCGAGCCGGCTTGCGCCAGATAGGGAAACGGAACACAGATGCCGATTTCGCAGTGGCTCGCAGCATCCGCGGCGCGCAGCTCGGTCAGCAACGCGGCGTTCTCGGCCAGGTTGCCGTGCATCTTCCAGTTGCCCAGCACGAGGCGGGCGCGGTTTTCGACTGAAGTCATGGCGAAGTGTCTGAGTGGGGTGAGCCCCGAGGGATGCGGCAACCGCCCACGGGCCTGCCTGGAAAAAATTCCAGGCGAAACCCGAGATTGTATCCTGTTGCGCGGCGATACGCCGAACGCCGCGCGTTTCTTACATTGTCAGCACAATTTTGCCGATATTTTCACCGCCTTCCATCATGGCGTGCGCCTTGGAGGCCTCGGCCAGCGGGAAGGTTGCGTGCACGATCGGCTTGATGTCCCCTTTTTCCAACAGGGGCCAGGCGTGGTTGCGCAGGGCGCGCGCGATAGCGCCCTTGAACTCGACCGAACGGGGACGCAGGGTGGAACCCGTGATGGTCAGACGGCGGCGCATGACTTGCGAGGTATCTACGCTGGCCGTCGATCCGCCCAGTTGCGCAATGATGACGATGCGGCCGTCATCGGCCAGGCACTGCATGTCGCGGGCAATGTAGTCGCCTGCCACCATGTCCAGGATCACGTCCACGCCACGCCCGCCAGTGGCGTCCATGACTTCCTTCACGAAGTCCTGCGTCTTGTAGTTGATGCCCTTTTCCGCACCCAGCGCTTCAACGGCGCGAGCCCGGTCGTCGCTGCCGACGGTAGCGTAGACCTTGTGGCCCATGGCGCGAGCCAGCTGGATGGCGGTGGTGCCGATGCCGCTTGCGCCGCCGTGAACCAGCAGGATTTCGTCGCCGGACAATTGGCCGCGGTCGAACACGTTGCTCCAGACGGTGAAGTACGTTTCCGGCAAACCGGCCGCTTCGATGTCGGACAAGCCCTTCGGGATCGGCAGGCATTGCGCCACAGGCGCCACGCAGTACTCGGCGTAACCCCCGCCGGCCACCAGCGCGCAGACCTTGTCGCCCACGGCAAAACCGCTTCCGGCAACGTCGCCGCCGACGATTTCACCAGCCACTTCCAGGCCCGGCAGATCGGATGCGCCCTTGGGCGGCGCGTAGTTGCCTTTGCGCTGGAACACGTCGGGGCGATTGATGCCCGCGGCGCTGACTTTGATCAGAACTTCACCCGCGCCAGGCTCGGGCGTGGGGCGTTCTACGGGGACCAGAACCTCGGGGCCGCCAGGGCGGGAGATTTCAACAGCGTGCATCGCGTGCCTCCTTTGCAGCAAATCGATTATTATTGCGCCCTTTACGGCATATCGCGTTTCCGTTCCGGCAGAATGTTTGCCTGACGGCCGAATCGCCAGACCTTTCCGGAAGCGTGGCAGAGTGGTCGATTGCACCGGTCTTGAAAACCGGCAACGGGCAACCGTTCGTGAGTTCGAATCTCACCGCTTCCGCCAGATATCTATGGCAACCGCCGGGCAATCGCCCGCGGATCAGTTGGCGCCCCCCTGCGCGCCGCTGCCCTGAGCCCCCAAAGCCTCTTTCAGACCGGCACTTGATCCGCGTCACAAGGCCTCGCCACGCGCGTCGCTGGCGGCCCGTCAGAGGCGTAGTATGTCCCGTGTTGTTCTCGCTCTTGACCGGCGGCCACGACGCACGGCCGCCCTCCGCCCCTACTGGAGGTTGCCATGTACAAGCACATACTCATTCCTATCGACGGCTCCAGCCTGTCCAACGCAGGCCTGGAGCTCGGGCTGGGCCTGGCCCGCGCGCTGGGCGCCCGTGTGACGGTCGTGACGGCCTACGCGACCTTCCACGCGCCGTCCATGGAAACCGTGCAGTTTGAAGGCGTGCGCACCGCGTACGAGAAACAGGCCAGCGAACTGGCCCGGTCCTATCTGGCTGACGCCGAGGCAAAAGCGAAAGCGGCTGGCGTGCCGTGCAACACCGAGATGCGCGAAAGCGATGCCCCGCATCAGGTGATCATCGACATTGCGATGACGCAAGGCTGCGATCTGATCGCGATGTCGTCCCATGGGCGCAGCGGCATGGCGGCCCTGCTGCTGGGCAGCCAAACTCAGAAAGTGCTGGCCCATTCAACGTTGCCGGTGCTGGTGTACCGCTAGCCTTTGTCATTCGGGCACGACGCAACAGCACGGCGTCTTGCGGGTGAAGCTGCGGGTTTTCGATACACTGCCGCACTTCAGCCGCACCCGCATCGCCGGGCGGCAGCATCCAGAACAAGACATCGACCATGCAGTGCCCGAAATGCAATTGGCAGAACCCGGCCTCGAACACACGTTGCTTCAGTTGTCAGGCGGCCTTGCCCGTCAAGCCCGCAACTGCCAAGCCGGCTGCCGCCACACCCAAGACAGCTCCCTCCCGCCCACAACAGGCTTCACTCTTTCCCAGCATCTGGTCGCGCTTGGGCGCCACCGCGATCGATGGCATGTTCATGGCGGTGGCGATCATCGTGCTGATCAACGCGGCCTCGTACACCTATGAAGGGCTGGCGGGTACGCCCAGCCCCATTCTGCTGACCATCGCAGCGGGGCTGCTGGGCTGGCTGCTGCCCGCCTTCATGGACGCTTGGGGCAATGGCTCGCCCGGCAAGCGGCTGTTGAAAATGCGCGTGGTGAATCGCAAGGGCCAGGCGCCCGGCCTGTTGCGGTCGATCTGGCGCCATCAACTGAAGTACACGCTGAACGTCGTGCTGCCCGGCATCTTCCATCACATCCAGCAGATGATTTTCGGCGAACGCGCCATGCACAATTCGCTGGCCGGCACGCACGTCGTGTCCAGCACGGCAGACGCCCGCGCCATCGCGCCTGCGGTGGCCAAGGCGCGCGCCGTCACCAGTGCCGGAAAGTTCTTGTTCATCGTGTTTGGCATGCTGACGTTGATCGTGGGCGGCGTGATCATCGGCTTGGCCATCAAAGATTCAGACAAGCCCGACAACCCGCTGCACGCCGAGATCACACGCCTGGACCTCGTGTCGGACCCGGTGCGCCGGCTGGCGGAAAACCATTACCAGCGCACGCGGGCGTTTCCCGCGACGCTGGCGGATCTTGGCGTGACGCCGGAATCGTTGCTGGGCAGCGGCTTTTCCAAACTGGAGCTGAACCCGGTGAACGGCGTGCTGCGGTTCACCATCGCTGGCACACCCCCCACCGATGGCTCGCCCAGCCTGGCCGGCAAGCACCTGGCCTACCTGCCCGAGATGCGATCGGAAAAGAAAGGCGGCGGCATCCGCCGCTGGGAATGCGGCAGCGATGACATCGCGCCCGACGACCGCATCTACCGCTGCCGCCACGACACCAGCGCCTTTGCGCGCTAGCCCGCCCTGCTGAATTCGGAACACCTGCATGTCCCAACTGATTGAAGCCATTCTCCGCGCCGACGACGGCAGCGACCTGACGCAAATGCAGTCCCTGTGCGAACAAGGGCTGCGCGAACAACCCGCGTCATCCGTCATGTGGGCGTTGCGCGCCCGCTATCACGCCCGGCGCAACGCCTACGCGGCGCGCGACGCCGACCTGGCCCGCGCGCTGTCGCTTGACCCCCAATGCAGCGAAGCCCTGAGCGTGCGCGCCATCGCGCTCTACGACGCCGACGAGAAGCAGGAAGCGTGGGTCCTGCTGCGCGAAGCCCGCCAGCGCTCGCCCGCGCACTATGGGCTATTGATGGCTGAAGGCTATCTGCTGATCAATGATCGCCGCCTGGAAGACGCCATCGCCAGCTGGACGCGCGCCGCACAGATGCGCCCCGCTGCCGCAGCACCGCATTGCTACATCGGCTCGAACCTGCACAACGCGGGCCGCTACGAAGACGCGCGGCCCTACCACCAGCGCGCCGTCGCACTGGCGCCCAACAATGGCGGTTTTCTTTACGACGCCGGCAATAACTACCGCCGCCTGGGCGATCTGCAAAACGCCATCGCCATGTTCGACCGCGCCCGCGCCATCCTGGGCGAAGAGAACGCCATCCAGCACAACCGCGCGTCTTGCCTGCAAGCGCTGGAGCGTCACGCCGACGCCGTCGAAGAATGGACCAGCCTGCTGCGCCGCGAGCCCGACTGGGACTGGCCGCTAGAGGGCAAGGCCCGATCCCTGCACCGTTTAGGGCGCGCCGACGAAGCCGCGCCATTGTGGCGGCACCTGGACGCGCTGTCGGACTCCGGCTGGGAAGGCCGCAAGGAACAGGCACGCGAATTTGTCCGTAGCGGCGACCCCGAGCTTGCCGAACAGGCGCTGCAAGGGCTGGACCCGATGACCAGCGGCGATGCGCAATTGCTGTTCGTGGCCGGCAACGCCCAACGCGACCAAAGCAACTGGGAAGAGGCGCTTGCGTACTACCTGCGCGGCTACGAAATTGCCCCCGACAACGACTTTCTGCCAGGCAACGCCGCCGATGCGCTGACCCGCCTTGAGCGCTACGACGAAGCGCTGCCGCTGTCGGAAGTGGCGATTTCTCTGGACCCAGACTGGCTGAAATGGCGCCGCGTGCGCATCGATGCGTTGACGCATCTGGGCCGGGGCGCAGAGGCCGTGGCCGATGCCGACCGCGCGTTGGAAAAGTGGCCAGACAGCGGCCCGCTGCACGCCGAACGCATCAACGCGTTGACTGGCGCCAAGCGGTTCGAAGAAGCCCTTGCGGCGTGTGACCGGCTGATCGGGCTGGACCCGGACTACCGCAACTGGGCGCTGTTTTCGCGGGGCGAGATTTACGGCCATATGAAGCGCCATGCGGAATCAGCCATGGCGTATCGGCAGGCGGCGGCGTCGTATCAGCAGAATGGCAAGGCCAATTACCAGGACCTGTCATTGCGCCGCGCACAAGCCGCCGAAGAAGCCGCCGCCGCACCGCGCGGCTTTCTGGGCCGGCTGTTCGGACGCAAATAGTTCGGACGCAAGCAGTTCAGACCCAAGTAGTTCGGACGCAAGTAGTTCAGACCCACGCAGGCGATGGATGGACGTGGCAACCCCGCTTAGCCGCCCGTCCAGTCATACCCTTGCAGCACGCCCAACACGCTGCGCCTGACGGCCGCCACGGCCTCGTCTCGCAGCGCATCGGCCCGCCATCCCACCTCGATGGCGTAGCCGGGCATCGCGACGGGGCAAGGCAGCATGCGCAAGCCGGAGGCCGCAGCCAGGCCCCGTGCAGCGTGTGCGGGCAGCGTCGCCAGCGCATCGCCGCCTTGCAGCAGGAACGCCAGCGCCGAAAAATGCGTGGTGGCCGCCTGCACCCGGCGCGTCAGCCCCAACCCATGCAGCACTTCGTCCACCACGCCGATAAAACCGCCGGACGACACCAGCACATGTTGGCGCTGCGTGAATTCCTGCACCGACAGATGCGCCTGCCCCGGCTTGAGCGATGCCGGGTCCAGCAGACAGGCATAGCCGCCCTGCCCGACCGTCACGCGCTGCAACGCTGGGGCAATCAGCCCGCCCGACGCAATCACCAGATCCACCTCGCGCGCCATCAACATGTCAGCAGCCAGGCGGCTATGCGTTTGCCGGAAGATGATGCGCAGGCCCGGCGCACTGTCGGCCAGCGCATGGATCACGGCGCGGCCCAACGCGATCTCGAAATCGTCCGATAGCCCCAGCGTGACCGAGCGCCCCGCAAACCCCGCCGCGCCCGGCCGCACCAGTCGCAGGCTCTGCCGGCACTTGTCCAGCGCTTCACCGATGATGGGCCGCAGTTCGCGGGCGCGCAGGCTGGGCGTCAGACCCCGCCCCGTCCGCGTGAACAAGGGGTCGCCGTACAGGTTGCGCAGCCGGCCCAGCGCCGCGCTGACGGCCGATTGCGTCACGCCCAGCCGCAACGCCGCCCGGCCCGCACCGCCCTCGTCGTAGATGGCTTCGAACACTTTGAGCAGGTTCAGGTCCGTGGACTCGATATCAATTTGGTTCATATCATTTATCGCTGGCCGGGATTGATTGATTTTAGGACGAGCCAGACACTAGGCGCCTGTCCTACCCCTACAGGAATTCCCATGACCACCACGACAGTCGCCGCCTTGCAGATCGGCGCCGCGCCGGAAGGCCGCGCCAAGACTCTGGAACAGATCCTCGCCTACGAGTCCGAGATCATCGCCTCGGGCGCATCGCTCGTGGTCATGCCCGAAGCCGTGCTGGGCGGCTACCCCAAGGGCGAGATTTTTGGCACCCGCCTGGGCTACCGCCTGCCTGAAGGCCGCGACGCCTACGCCCGCTATTACGACAACGCCATCGACGTGCCCGGCCCGGAAACCGACGCCCTGGCCGGCCTGTCGCAACGCACCGGCGCCAGCCTGGTCGTCGGCGTGATCGAACGCGGCGGCAACACGCTGTACTGCACGGCGCTGTTTTTCGAACCCGGTATCGGCTTAGCCGCCAAGCACCGCAAGCTGATGCCCACCGGCACAGAACGCCTGATCTGGGGCCAGGGCGACGGCTCCACCTTGCCCGTGATCGACGCCGCCGCAGGCCGAATTGGCGGCGCCATCTGCTGGGAAAATCACATGCCGCTGCTGCGCACCGCCATGTACGCCAAGGGGGTCGAAATCTGGTGCGCGCCCACGGTCGACGAACGCGACATCTGGCAATGCTCGATGCGCCACATTGCCCACGAAGGCCGCTGCTTTGTCGTCAGCGCCTGCCAGGTGCAGCCCTCGCCCGCCGACCTGGGCCAGGACGTGCCCGGCTGGGACCCGCAGCGCCCGCTCATCAACGGCGGCTCGGTCATCGTCGGCCCGTTGGGTGATGTGCTGGCGGGGCCGTTGAAAGGCAAGGCTGGCCTGCTCGCGGCGCAAATCGACACCGATGAATTGGTGCGCGCCCGATACGATTTCGATGTCGTCGGCCATTATTCGCGGCCCGATATCTTCTCGCTGACCGTGGACGAACGCCCCCGCCCGCCGGTGCATTTCATCTCGTGATTACCCCAATACGTGCGGGACGCGTGAATGCCCCTGCGCGCAAGATGGTATAGTCTCGCCCGCTGCCGGCCCTGCATGGGCCGCGCACGCCCGAGTGGTGAAATTGGTAGACACAAGGGACTTAAAACTAATTTGAGCCCTTTGGGGGAAACTCCAAAGGTGTAGCCCGTCAAACTCGGCGAATGCCCTGGACCTGTTCCGAGCCAACGCCGAGCCAAGCCCCGATTGAAAAATCGGGGAAGGTGTAGAGAGCAGACGGCGGGCACCTACGGCCGCAAGGCTATGGTGAAGGCGTGCTCCAGACCACGAACAGCCCTGTGCTGGCGGCGAAAGCCGAAGTGGTAAGAAAATCCCTCGACTTCGCGGTCGTACCGGTTCGATTCCGGTCTCGGGCACCATTAATTACTGTCAGTGAAAGGCCTCGGCCATCAATTCCCCCGCGACTCCCCCCTTCATCGTCCTGGATGCTTGCGTCCTGATGTCCGGCATCCTGCGCCGGCTGTTGTTGCGCTTGGCGGACGCCGGCGTCTTCACGCCGGTTTGGACCGAACGCATTGGCGAGGAATGGCGGCGCAATGCGTCGCGCATTTGGGACATTCCGCCGGAAGTGCTGGCGGAGTTCTGGGCGGAAATGAATGCGCGATTTCCCGAAGCGAACGAGGCCGATACGCAGGTCTACGAGGCCTCGCTGCGCTATAGCGATCCGAAAGATTTCCACGTGATTGCTGCGGGTCTTGCGCGGCGTGCGCGCTGCGGCTTGCAGCAACCGCCCGTTGTGCAGGTGCTGACGTGGAACCTGAAGGATTTCAATCGTTCGGAATTGCGGCGCCAGGGGCTGGATGTGTACAACCCCGACCGCATGATGGTGCAGTGGTGGCAAGCCGATGCGGATGCGATGCGCGCGGCGATTGCGCAGATTCCCGCCGACTATGTCGCGCTGGGCCGCGAGCCCGAGCCGCTGTCCGCGACCTTGCACCGCGAGCGTCTGTACGGCTTGAAAAGCCTGGTGGCGCGCGACGCGGCGCAGGCCGCCTGAGGCCGCCGCCCAACGTCACAACGTCGCGGCAGCCGTCAGCCGCCGCGATGGCGCCCCATCCTTAATGATCGTGATTGCTGGCCGCAAAACCCGCGGCGTTCAGGATGTCGATGACTTCCAGGATGTGCTCGGGACCGCGCGTTTGCAGCACAAAATCCACCTCGACATTGCGCACCGGCAATGACGTGAAAGCACGCTGGTGATGCACTTCGGTGATATTGGCCTGCGCATCGGCGATGAGCTTGGTCGCGTGCGCCAAAGCGCCCGGCAGGTCGCGCAAGTCGACGCGGATGCGGGCCAGACGGCCGGCGCGCACCATGCCGCGTTCGATCAGTTCGCCCAGCATCAGCGGGTCAATGTTGCCGCCCGTCAGCACCAGGCCAATCCGCTTGCCCTTGAAGCGGTCGCTGCCCGCTTCCTGCGCACGCAGCAGCGCAGCCAAGCCGGCAGCGCCCGCGCCTTCCACAACCGTCTTTTCAATTTCCAGCAGCACGACGATGGCGTGTTCGATATCCGCTTCGCTAACCAGTTCGATGTGATCGACCAGCTGGGTCACGATGGGCTGGGTCAGTGCGCCCGGCGACTTCACCGCGATGCCTTCGGCGATCGTGTACTGGCCTTGCGGCATGGTGATGCCCTTGACGGCGGCGTACATCGAGGGGAAGCGCTCGGTCTGCACGCCCACGATTTCGATGCCGGGCTTCAAGGCCTTGGCCGCGGTGGCCATCCCCGAGATCAGCCCGCCGCCGCCAATGGCGATGACCAGCGTGTCCAGTTGCGGCTGGTCTTCCAGCATTTCCAGCGCCACGGTGCCCTGCCCCGAGATGACGGCTTCGTCGTCGTAGGGGTGGATCATGATCAGGCCGCGCGCTTGCGCGAGCTCGTAGCCGTGCGCCTTGGCGTCATCGAACGTGTCGCCCGCCAGCACCACCTCTGCGCCAAAGCGGCGCGTGTTGGCGACTTTGACGGTGGGCGTAAAACGCGGCATCACGATCACCGCCGGCACGCCCATGCGCTGCGCATGGTAGGCCACGCCTTGGGCGTGGTTGCCGGCCGACACCGCGATCACGCCCTTGGCGCGCTCTTCGTCGGACAAGGTCAGCATGCGGTTCAGCGCGCCGCGTTCCTTGAACGATGCCGTGAATTGCAGGTTCTCGAACTTCAGCCAGATCTCGGCGCCAAAGATGTCGGACAGCGTGCGCGACAACGTAAACGGGGTCTTCAGCACCTGGCCGCGCAAGTTTTCGCGGGCGGTCTGGATAGAGGCGATATCGATCACGATGGGTAGATCCGGTTAGCGCACAGGCAGAAAATTAAACAGCAGCAAGCCTTGCGCATAGTTGATCCCGATACGCCGCGAATTCTCGCCGAGCAGGTTGGCGATCAAGTCCAGGCGGCCGATGATGGCGCCGAACTCGCGCTCAAAGCTGAGGTTCGTGGCGTTGGGAGATATTTCATTGGCCAGCAAAAGCAGCTCGCCCTGGTTGTTGCGTCGCGACGCCAGCAACCAGGCGGCGGCCTCGACGTTCCGAGCGGCATTGTAGACCCGCTGGCCGTCCAACGCGTCGGTGGCGTACAGGCGGGTCTTGCCGTTATGCGCCGCGATGATGGTGTCGGCCATGCCGTAGATGAAGGCGCCGACGCGGTCGCCGGAATAGTTCGGGTCCAGCGACACGGCCAGGATCTGGATGTCGCGCAAGCCGGATAAGTCGCTGGGCGGAATGCGGACTTCGATGGCGTGCTTGACGCGGTTGACGGCGGTTTTTTGATCGGCCACGCCGGTCTTGCGCCATTCACGCGGGTTGCGGCGGTAGAGCTTGTCGAGCAGGGAATAGAGGCTCGCCAGGTTGTCGCGCACTTCCAGCGTGACGGTGCGGTTGAAGTCAGTCTGGCCGAACTGGTCGGCGGTCATGGCTTCGCTATTGGGCCCGCGCTGGCCTGGACCGGGGCTGCTCATGCAGCCGGTCAAGAGCGCGGCAAACAGCGCCGCGGTCGTCGCAACGACCGGCCAGTTCATCATGCTTGGCTCATCCAATCCCCCCTTTCCTCGCGCAAGACTTTACAGCAAGGTCGGCGAAGTTGGGAGACGTCAGGGGCCTGAAGTCGCAAGAAGATGAATCAGCCTGCCGGCGCGCTTTTGTGGCGCAGCAATAAAAAACGGCGCCTTGCGGCGCCGTTCTTCGTTCAATCAGACTGCAAGCTTATTCAGCTTGCGGCTCCGATTGGGGGGCAGCTTCCGGAGCGGCAGCGGGTTGCTGCGCTTCGATACCGCCGATTGCCTTGATGGACAGGCGCAGGCGGCCCTTGTCGTCGGCCTCGATGACCTTGACGCGGACTTGCTGGCCGACCTTCAGCACATCGTTGATGTTCGCGATGCGGTAGTTGGCGATTTCCGAGATGTGCAGCAGACCGTCGCGGCCCGGCAGCACTTGCACGATGGCGCCGAAGTCCAGCAGACGCAGGACCGAGCCTTCGTAGATCTGGCCAACTTCGACGTCGGCGGTCAGTTCGACGATGCGGCGCTGGGCTTCTTTGGCCTGCGCTTCGTCGACGCTGGCGATCACGATCGTGCCGTCGTCGGAGATGTCGATCTGCGTGCCGGTTTCTTCGGTCAGCGCGCGGATGGTGGCGCCGCCCTTGCCGATCACGTCGCGGATCTTCTCCGGGTTGATCTTGATGGTCAGCATGCGCGGGGCGAAAGCCGAGAGCTCGCCACGCGAACCGTCCAGCGCTTCCTTCATCTTGGTCAGGATGTGCAGGCGGCCTTCGCGGGCTTGAGCCAGCGCCACTTGCATGATTTCCTTGGTGATGCCCTGGATCTTGATGTCCATCTGCAGTGCGGTGACGCCGTTTTCGGTGCCCGCAACCTTGAAGTCCATGTCGCCCAGGTGATCTTCGTCACCCAGAATGTCGGTCAGCACAGCGAACTTGCCGCCGTCCAGGATCAGGCCCATGGCCACACCGGCCACGTGATCCTTGACCGGCACGCCAGCGTCCATCATGGCCAGCGAGCCGCCGCAGACCGAAGCCATCGACGACGAACCGTTGGATTCCGTGATTTCCGACACGATACGGATCGTGTATTGGAAGTCTTCCGGCGCCGGCAGCAGCGGGATCAGCGAGCGCTTGGCCAGACGGCCGTGGCCGATTTCGCGGCGCTTGGGCACACCGATGCGGCCCGTTTCGCCAGTGGCGAACGGAGGCATGTTGTAGTGCATCATGAAGCGGTCACGGTATTCACCCATGAGCGCATCGATGATCTGCTCGTCTTGCTTCGTGCCCAGCGTGGCCACGACCAGCGCTTGCGTTTCACCACGGGTGAACAGCGCGCTGCCGTGTGCGCGGGGCAGCACGCCCAGACGCACGCTGATGGGGCGCACGGTGCGGGTGTCGCGGCCGTCGATACGCGGTTCGCCGTTCAGGATCTGGCCGCGGACAATGGCCGATTCCAGCGAGAACATGATGTTGTCGACGGTCACGGCGTCAGGCAGCGATTCGCCCTTTTCGGCGGCAGCAGCAGCCAACTTGGCCGACACGTCAGCCGACACTTCACGCAGCTTGGCGGTGCGAGCTTGCTTTTCGCGGATCTGGTAGGCGGCGTTCAGGCCTTCCTGGGCAGCCGAGGTCACGGCGGCGATCAGGGCTTCGTCTTTGGCCGGTGCTTGCCAGTCCCAATCGGGCTTGCCAGCGTCCTTCACCAGTTCGTGAATGGCGTTGATGACAGCCTGCATTTGCTCGTGGCCGAACACCACGCCGCCCAGCATGATTTCTTCGGACAGCTGTTGAGCTTCCGATTCCACCATCAGCACGGCGTTTTCCGTACCGGCAACCACCAGGTCCAGCTTCGACGACTTCAGCTGCGAAGCAGTCGGGTTCAGGGCGTATTGGCCGTCGATGTAGCCCACACGAGCGGCGCCGATCGGGCCGTTGAACGGGATACCGGAGATGGCCAGCGCAGCCGACGCGCCGATCATGGCGGCGATGTCGGGGTCGATCTCGGGGTTGACCGACAGCGTGTGGATGACCACTTGGACTTCGTTGTAGAAGTCTTCGGGGAACAGCGGACGCAGGGGACGGTCGATCAGGCGCGAGGTCAGCGTTTCCTTTTCGGACGGCTTGCCTTCACGCTTGAAGAACCCACCCGGAATACGGCCGGCAGCGTAGGTCTTCTCGATGTAGTCGACGGTCAGCGGGAAAAACGTTTGACCCGGCTTGGCCTTCTTGGAAGCCACAACAGTGGCCAGAACAACGGTGTCCTCGATCGACACCACAACGGCGCCGGAGGCCTGGCGAGCGATCTCGCCAGTTTCCAGGACGACCGTGTGCTGGCCGTACTGGAACGATTTTGTCACTTTGTTGAACATGACGATTATTCCTTACAAATGAAAAACCGTGGCCGTCGCGACAATACGTCGCACCGACCACGGTTATTGCGTCATGGGGAGCCAGCCCCGTCGATCACTTGCGCAGACCGAGCTTTTCGATCAGAGCGCGGTACGAATCGGGATTGCGGCCCTTGAGATAGTCGAGCAGCTTGCGGCGACGGCTGACCATACGCAGCAGACCGCGACGCGAGTGATGGTCCTTCATGTGTTCTTTGAAGTGACCGGTCAGTTCGTTGATACGGGCGGTGAGCAGAGCTACCTGAACTTCGGGGGAGCCGGTATCGCCTTGAGCGCGTTGGAATTGCGCAACGATATCGGATTTCTTGATGTCAGCTACAGACATTGATGACCTCTTCGGACATGCGACAGGGCCGAGGTGCCCTGACGTGGTTTGGAAAAAATTTGCGTAGACCCGGCGATAAGCGTTTTTGCTTTCTCACTGCTGCTTCAATAGCTGCTTCGGGCGACCCACCCCAGCCAGAACATCGTCTGACGCCCTGAGCGCCTTGGATTCCGTATAAGAACCCCGGCCCGCTGTTGGGTTGTTGGGTACCCTTTGCAGCCGGACTGCCGGCGCAAAGCATCTTGCAAAATCAATACATTTGATAAAGCTCGATGATTATAGCTGATTCGCTAGAATTACCCCAGAGACGGTTTCGCCCTTTCGGCAGAGGCCGGCAGGCGCCCGACGGGCGTCCAAGAGGAGCAAGATCATGTCTAAATATTACAGAACGGCCCGCATCGCTCGCATCGCCCTCACCTCCTTGGCCCTGACAGGGCTGGCCGCCTGCGCGAATCTGGCCCAGGTTCCGCCCGGCACGCCCTACGCGGAAGTGCTGACTCAATTCGGCAAGCCCAACTTTACCTGCCCGCAAGCCGGCGGCGGCCAGCGCGTGATCTGGACGCAGCAGCCCATGGGCCAATATGCCTGGGGCACGAATGTGGGCACCGATGGCCGCGTGGGTCAGGTGGTGCCGCTGCTGACCGACCAGCACTTCAAGGTGCTGGAAGTGGGCGAATGGGGGCCGGAGCGTGTGCGTTGCGAGTTTGGCCCGCCTGCCCGGATCGAAGAAACCGGCCTGGGCGAAAAGCGCGAGGTCGTGTGGTCGTACCGCTACAAAGAAAACGGCGTCTGGAATTCGCTGATGTACGTCTACATGAGCCGCGACGGCAGCAAGTTGACCCACTTCCACCCCGGCCCGGACCCCATGTACGACGACGAAAAGTTCATGTGGCGCTAGGATCACGCGCGGCCCGCATCGGAAGGGCCTGAAAGGCCAAGCGCCGCAAAACACAAAACCCGCCATCTGGCGGGTTTTGTTTTAGAAGCAGCAGCGATATTCCAAATTCGGATCAGGAAGAATGGCCACGGCGCTCTTGCGTCAGGCGGCGCGCCTTGTTCCAACGCCACGCCCACATCACCCAACCCGACAGGCCGTACAGCACGAACAGGCCAAACAGCACGACTGGGGGGTCGCTGGATACGAACACGAATACGGCCACCACCAGCAAGATGCCCCAGAACGGCACGCTGCGGCCCAGCGCGAAACTCTTGCCGCTGAAGAACGGTGCGTTCGACACCATCGTGATGCCCGCGTACATGGTCAGCGTGAACGCCACCCAGGCCATCAGGCTGTCATGGATGGGCAGCTTGTTGTCCACCGCCAGCCACACAAAACCCGCCACCAGCGCGGCCGCGGCCGGGCTGGGCAAGCCCTGGAAATAACGTTTGTCGACGACGGCGATGTTGGTGTTGAAGCGGGCAAGACGCAACGCCGCACCGGCCACATACACAAAAGCCGCCAGCCAGCCCCAGCGGCCCAGATCGTTCAAAATCCATTCGTACATGACCAGCGCAGGCGCGACACCAAACGACGTCATGTCGGACAGCGAGTCGTATTGCTCACCAAAAGCGGACTGCGTGTTGGTCAACCGGGCGACACGGCCATCCATGCCGTCCAGCACCATGGCCACGAAAATGGCGATGGCGGCGACTTCGAAGCGGTCGTTCATGGCTTGCACAACGGCATAGAACCCCGCGAACAGCGCTGCGGTGGTGAATGCGTTGGGAAGCAGGTAGATGCTTCGGTGGCGGTTCTCGGAATCGCGCATGGAAAAATTGGGCATAGTCTCAATAACTTACAACGGACTGTGAAAGGTTAACCCATCTGGCCCCGCTTGCGGGACAGAGCAAGCCGCGTGCCTGCGCAAAAAAGCCAAGAAAAAAGCGGCATGCCCTCGCAGGCATGCCGCTTTTGACCGGCGCGGCGCGGAGCATGGCCCCGCGCCTGGGCGCATCGATCAGTTCTTGGACTTGTCCACCAGCTTGTTAGCGGCGATCCAGGGCATCATGGCGCGCAGCTTGCCGCCCACTTGCTCGATCTGCGATTCCGCGTTGATGCGGCGGCGCGAGGTCAGCGTCGGGGCGCCGGCGGTGTTTTCCAGGATGAACTTCTTGGCGTATTCGCCGGTCTGGATGTCCGTCAGGCACTGGCGCATGGCCTTGCGGGTTTCGTCCGTGACGATCTTCGGGCCCGTTTCGTACTCGCCGAACTCAGCGTTGTTCGAGATCGAGTAGTTCATGTTGGCGATGCCGCCTTCATAGATCAGGTCGACGATCAGCTTCAGTTCGTGCAGGCATTCGAAGTACGCCATTTCGGGCGCGTAGCCGGCTTCCACCAGCGTGTCGAAACCGGCCTTGATCAGTTCGACGGTACCGCCGCACAGCACGGCTTGTTCGCCGAACAGGTCGGTTTCGGTTTCTTCGCGGAAGTTGGTTTCGATGATGCCGGCACGGCCGCCGCCGTTGGCGCTGGCGTACGACAGGGCCACGTCACGCGCGGCGCCCGACTTGTCTTGGTACACGGCCACCAGGTGGGGCACGCCGCCACCTTGCTTGTACGTGTTGCGCACCGTGTGGCCCGGGGCCTTCGGGGCAATCATGATGACGTCGATGTCTTCACGCGGCACGACCTGGCCGTAGTGGACGTTGAAGCCATGAGCAAAAGCCAGGGCAGCGCCAGCCTTGATATTGGCGTGCACTTCGTTGTTGTAGACCGAAGCGATGTTTTCGTCGGGCAGCAACATCATGACGATGTCGGCGGACTTGACGGCTTCAGCCACTTCCTTGACTTCCAGGCCGGCGTTGGCGGCCTTGTTCCACGAAGCGCCGCCCTTGCGCAGGCCGACGATGACCTTCACGCCCGACTCATGCAGGTTCAGCGCGTGGGCGTGACCTTGCGAACCGTAGCCGATGATGGCAACGGTCTTGCCTTTGATGAGGGACAGATCGCAGTCTTTGTCGTAGAAAACTTTCATGGTTGTGCTCCAGATTCCAGTATTTTGGATATTCGATTAATTCAGATGTAGGGTGCGGCTTGGCCTGGAAGGCCGGTCAAATCTTCAAAATCCGTTCACCGCGTCCGATGCCGGACACGCCGGTGCGTACGGTTTCAAGGATGGCACTGCGGTCCAGGGCCTCCAGGAAGGCCTGTACTTTTTCCTGCACCCCGGTCAATTCGATGGTGTAGGACTTGTCGGTCACGTCGATGATGCGGCCGCGGAAAATGTCCGCCATGCGCTTCATCTCTTCGCGTTCCTTGCCAACGGCGCGCACCTTCACGAGCATCAGCTCGCGCTCGATGTGGGCGCCTTCGGTCAGGTCCACCACTTTAACGACATCCACCAGGCGGTTCAGGTGCTTGGTGATCTGTTCGATGACCTCATCGGAACCGGTCGTCACGATCGTCATGCGCGACAGCGTGGAGTCCTCGGTGGGCGCCACGGTCAGGGTTTCAATGTTGTAGCCCCGCGCGGAAAACAGCCCCACCACGCGCGACAGCGCGCCGGGTTCGTTCTCGAGGAGGACGGAAATCACGTGCTTCATGGTGGCCTCCTTACAGGTCTTCAGAGCCAAGCAGCATTTCGGTCAGCCCGCGGCCAGCCTTGACCATCGGCCACACGTTTTCCGTGCGGTCGGTGATGAAGTCCAGGAAGACCAGGCGTTCCTTGTGCTTGCCAAAGGCTTCGCGCAGCGCGGGTTCGACATCCGCCGGACGCTCGATGCGCAGACCCACGTGGCCATAGGCCTCGGCCACCTTGACGAAGTCGGGCAGCGAATCCATGTAGGACTCGGAATAGCGCGAGCCGTAATCGATCTGCTGCCATTGCCGGACCATGCCCAGAAAACGGTTGTTCAGGCAGACGATCTTCGGCGTCAGGCGGTATTGATGGCAGGTCGACAGTTCCTGGATGTTCATCTGGATCGACGCTTCGCCGGTGATAACGGCAACGTCGTGTCCCGGGTTGGCCATCTGCACGCCCATCGCGTACGGCAGCCCCACACCCATGGTGCCCAGGCCGCCGGAGTTGATCCAGCGGCGCGGCTTGTCGAACTTGTAGTACTGGGCCGCCCACATCTGGTGCTGGCCCACGTCGGACGTGACGAAGGCGTCGCCGCCCGTCACTTCCCAGAGCTTTTCCACCACGTACTGCGGCTTGATGACTTCGTCCGAGTTGGCGAACTTCAGGCATTCCTTGCCACGCCAGGTCTCGACCTGCTCCCACCACTTGGTGATGGACGCGGGCTTGTGCTCGGCGGCCGCCACTTCATATTGGGCGGACAGGTCGGCCAGCACATCCTTGACGTTGCCCACGATCGGGACGTCCACGCGCACGCGCTTGGAAATCGACGACGGATCAATATCAATATGGATGATCTTGCGGGCGTTCTGTGCGAAGTGCTTGGGGTTGCCAATCACGCGGTCATCGAAACGGGCGCCAATGGCCAGCAGCACGTCGCAGTGCTGCATTGCCATATTGGCTTCGTACGTGCCGTGCATGCCGGGCATGCCCACGAACTGGCCGCTGCTGGCCGGGTAGCCGCCCAGACCCATCAGGGTGCTGGTGCACGGCGCGCCCAACTGCGACACAAGCTTGTTGAGCTCGGGCGCGGCGTTCGACAGGATGACCCCGCCGCCCGTGTAGATCATCGGCCGCTCGGCGGCCAGCAGCATCTGCACGGCTTTCTTGATTTGCCCCTGGTGGCCCTTGTTGACGGGCGCGTAGGAACGCATCGAGATCTCGCCCTTGGGCGGCGTGTACTTGCACTGCGCGACGGTGATGTCTTTGGGGATATCCACCAGCACCGGGCCGGGACGGCCCGTGCGCGCAATATAGAACGCGCGGCGCATGGTTTCGGCCAGGTCCTTGACGTCACGCACCAGGAAGTTGTGCTTGACGCAGGGACGCGTGATGCCGACGGTGTCGCATTCCTGGAAGGCGTCCTCGCCGATGGCCGCAGTGGGCACTTGCCCGCTGATGATGACCATGGGGATGGAATCCATATAGGCGGTGGCGATGCCGGTGACGGCATTGGTCACGCCCGGGCCGCTGGTCACGAGGCAGACGCCAACCTTTTGCGACGAGCGCGAATAGGCATCGGCGGCGTGCACGGCGGCTTGCTCGTGACGAACCAGGATATGCTGAAATTTGTCTTGCTTGAAGATCGCGTCGTAGATGTAAAGCACTGCGCCGCCGGGATAGCCGAAAACGTGTTCCACGCCCTCATCGGCCAGGCAGCGCACGACGATATCGGCGCCATTCATTTCCATGTTGTATTTCCTTTCAGTACCGGCCCTGCAACCCTGACTGTTGCTCGCCCGGATACGGCGGCAACGGAACCCATACCGGCTACGACAACATGATCCGGCGCTTAGCGGCTCACGGAGCCACGCCACCCGGACACCTTGCCGACCCGGCACACGCTCGACAGAACGCAGTGCAAACGCCCCTTGGGGACGCTGGAGGTCGAAATGGAAGCTTTGGCAACACACGCTTGTGGCGCGGCCAACAGCAGGTATCACTGCGGCAGGATGGCTGGGAGGTGACCCTGACCAACTTGCCTCAACGCGCCGGTATCGGATAGGCAGACCGACGCAAGAGATGGAATTTACCGCGTTGCGTCAAAGGTAGCAAATCGGTGTTTCCGGACCGTTGCATGGGCGACGCAGACGGCCATCCGACACAGTCCGGCAGCCATCTGCCCCCAAATCCAAATGCTCCCTGGCTTCGCGCCGTTTGGGTGCGCTTTGCCAGCCGGGAAAGGCCCGAAGCGCAGGGCGCATCTATATACTTGCCGCATCGCGAGAATTAGGCCCCGCCCCATGGATTTGCGCATTGCCAGCATTCGCCGTTTCCTCTACAGCCACTACTTCTTCGGAGGGGTGCGCCAGGGGGTCGGCATGCTTTTGCCCGTGCTGGTGCTGGGCGGCCTCTTTGGCAACTACACGACGGGCCTTGTCGCCACCTTCGGCGCGCAGTGCCTGGCCATCATCGACCAGCCGGGCGGGCCACAGCGCCATCGCACCAACGAAATGCTGGGCGGCGCGGCGCTGGGAACCATCACTGTCATCATCACGGGGTTGGCGTCCACGCATCCCGTCCTGATCTGGCTGGTGGTCATTGCGCAGTGCTTTGTCTATTCAATGTTCACGGTGTTCGGCAAACGCGGCGGGCTGATCGGCTTTGCCGGCCTGCTGCTGATGACCTTGACGATGCATTCGCCGCTGGAACCGCACGAAGTTCTGGCGCACGCCGCCGCCACCTTGGGCGGCGCCCTGTTCTACGTGGTCTTCAGCCTGGGCTTTTCGCGCCTGTTCTGGCTGCGCGAAGAGCAGCAAGCCATGTCGGTGGCGCTGTTCGCCACGGCCGACTACGTTGCCGCCCGCGCCGCCTTCTACGATGAAACGTCTGACCTGGACGAAGCCTACCGCACGCTGATCCAGCGCCAATCCGTCATGACGGAAAAGCACCAGGCCGCGCGCGACATGGTGCTGCGCGCCCTGCCCCGCGGCAAAGGCCTGGGCGACCGCCAGCGCGTGATGATCTGGAACATGTTCGTCGACATGCTTCAGCTGCTGGACACGCTGGTCGCCACACATACCGACTACGCCACCTTGCGCCGCACACTGGCCGGCAACGACTGCCTGATGTTCATGCGCGACGCGCTGGTGAAGATGTCGCTGGAACTGAACCGCATCGCGCTGGATGTGTCGCGCGGCCGGCAGGTGCAATACCGCAGCAGCGCCAAGGCCGAACTGCGCGCCATCGAGTACGAAATCGAACAGCTCAAGCAGCAAGGGCTGGGCGAACGCGAACCCGAAATGCTGGCGCTGATCATCCAGGTGCTGCGCCGTCTGCGCAATTCGGCCCGCATCGTCGACCGCCTGGCGGACCACACCGCGGCCTCGCCGGATGCCAAGCCCACGGACGCCCTGCGCATCAACAAGTCCTTGACGCGATTCATCTCGCGCCAGGAATTCCGCTTTGGTCTCTTGACCAGCAACCTGCGGCTGGACTCCCCGCACTTCCGATATGCGCTGCGCGTGACGGCAGCGGCCGCCATTGCCATGACCCTGGCCAGCCGCTGGCTGTCGCCGGAATTTTCCGCGCACAACTACTGGATCATGCTGACCATCGTCATCATCATGAAGCCCGGCTTTGCGCTGACGCGGCAACGCAATGGCTGGCGTCTGGGGGGCACACTGATTGGCTGCATCTGCGCGCTGCTGCTGTTCAACGTAACCGACCGGCCCGAAATCCTGTTCGCCGTGCTCTTGGGCGCGTGCGTCATGGGCAACAGCCTGGTGCAGCTGAACTACATGGCCAGCGCCATTTTCAACACGCTCTTCGTGGTGCTGGTGTTCCACTTCGTGTCGCCCGGCACGGTGTCCATGGCGGTGATTGGCGAACGCGCCATCGACACGCTGCTGGGCTGCGCGCTGGCGCTCGTTTGCAGCTACATCCTGCCGTGGTGGGAGGCGCGCTATCTGAAGCCCCTGGCGGCCGCCGCCACGCGCGCCAATCGCGAATACCTGCTGGCCGGCCTGCGCTATGTGGAAGCGATGCAATCAAACGGGGTGGCCACGACGGGGCCGGCTTCTGATGTGCCTGCCGTCATTGACGCCGACTTGGCATGGCGCCTGGCGCGCAAGAACGTGCACATTGCGTTCAGCAACTTTGCCGAAGCGTTCTACCGGATGATGAGCGAACCCAAGTCGCACCAGCTGAGCGTGCCGGAGCTGAACAACCTGCTGATCCAGAACCACGTGCTGGCCTCGCAGATCACAGCGGCAATTCCCATCCTGGCGGCGTTGCCCAAGACGCCCGAAGCCGTGCAGCTGGCCCTGAATGGCATGGTCGATCTGCTGGACGAAAAGCGCCCGCAGATCGCCACGACGCTGCCCACGCAATTCGATACGGAAGGCGAACAAGCCGCGCTGGCCTATCCGCTGAAACAGATGTTGAAGGCGTCACACATGATCCGCCAGGAACTGCAAGCGCTGGCTGACCCGACGCACGCGCCCCCGGTTGCCGCCACCGCGTAAAGCAAAGGCATCAACGCGCGCAGGACGAGTCAAGCGCGCGTTAATGCGTAGGTTGGGTAAAGCGCACGCAATCCGCGCTGAACCCATCCCCCCATCAATCGGCCAATTTCCGGCGGAACACCAGCTTGTCTTCCGTCGACGCCGACGCGTCGTACGCATAGCCTTCCAGATCAAAGCCTTGCAAGCCTTCGGGCTTCGCCACCTTGTGCTGAATGGCATAGCGGGCCATCAGGCCGCGCGCGCGCTTGGCGTGAAAGCTGATGATCTTCCACGCGCCGTTCTTCCAATCCTGGAACACGCACTGCACCACGCGCGCCTTCAGCGTCTTCAGGTCGACCGACTTGAAATACTCTTCAGACGCCAGGTTGACGATGACCGGCGACTTCTTGCCTTCCTGACGCTCGTTCAGGTAGGCGGCGATGGTCGACCCCCAGTACTCGTACAGGTTCTTGCCCTTGGGCGTTTCCAGCCGCGTGCCCATTTCCAGGCGATACGGTTGCATCAGGTCCAGCGGGCGCAGCACGCCGTACAAGCCGCTGAGGATGGCCACGTGTTCTTGCGCCCATTCCAGCTGCTTGGCCGACAAGGTGGACGCGTCCAGCCCTTCGTACACATCACCATTGAAGGCCAGCACGGCCTGGCGCGAATTGGTCTGCGTGAACGTGCGCTTCCAGTGCGCGTAGCGCTGCACGTTCAGCTCGGACAACGCCGGGCTCAGGCTCATCAGGCCGGAAATATCTTCCGCGGTCTTGGTCTTCAGCACCTTGATCAGGCCGGCAGCCTGATCCACAAACAGCGGCTGGGTGTGCGTCTCGATGTGCAGCGGCGAGTCGTAGTCCAGCTTCTTGGCGGGAGAAAGCAACAACAACATTCGGGGATTCCTTTATTAACGCGCCGTCCAGCCGCCATCGACGGAGACGGACGTTCCAGTGATTTGCGCCGCCGCATCCGAGGCCAGGAACACGGCGGTGCCGCCCAGTTGTTCCGGCGTCACGAATTGCAGCGACGGCTGTTTCTCGCTGAGCAGGTCGCGCGCGGCGGTTTCCTGATCAACACCATTCTTTTCCGCCAGCGCGGTGATCTGCTTTTCCACCAGCGGGGTGCGAACCCAGCCCGGGCAGATCGAATTGGCCGTGATGCCCTGGCCGGCCGTTTCCAGCGCCGTCACCTTGGTGAAGCCCACCACGCCATGCTTGGCGGCCACATAGGCCGACTTGTTGGCAGACGCCACCAGGCCGTGCGCCGACGCGATATTGATGATGCGGCCGAAACCCTGCTGCTTCATGTGCGGCAAGGCGGCGGCGGTGCCGTGGAACACGGCCGACAGGTTCAGCGCCAGAATGGCGTCCCACTTCTCGGCGGGAAAGTCTTCGATCAGCGCGGTGTGCTGAATGCCGGCGTTGTTGACCAGGATGTCGATGCGGCCCATCTGGCGCACGGTGTTCTCGACCAGCTCGCGCACGGCGGCGCCTTTGGACAGGTCGGCGCCATCGTAGATCACCTTCACGCCATGCTTGTCGGCCAAGCCGGCGCGCACTTTTTCGATCTCGGCCGCATCGCCAAAACCGTTCAAGACGATATCGGCGCCTTGTTGGGCGAAGGCCGTGGCGATACCCAGACCGATGCCGCTGGTGGAACCGGTGACAAGGGCGACTTTTCCTTTGAGCATGAGCATTCTCCTGTGATCTGGCGGGTAGGCGGGAAGCAAAGCGGGTTCAAGTGTAGCCGCCCGGCAAGACGGCAATCATGCCATGCCCCCACGCGGCGCGGGGTCAAACGGGAGGCTTGTCTTGGGCGGTGGACGCAGGCGGCCTACCGGCATCGATGGGAGCGGCCACAAGCTCGGCCGAGGGTTCAACCACAGGCCGGGCCACGGGGTCTGCTGCGGGCTCTGCTGCGGGCTCTACCGCAGGTTCTGCCGCAGGTTCTGCCGCGGGCTCTGCCGCAGGTTCTGCCGCGGGCAGGTCCGCCATGCCGCCCAGCCGTTCGGGCACACGCTCCAACAGCTTGATCAGCACTGGCACCACGCCCATCGACACCGCCACCACGACCGACAACACATCGCGCTGCTCGATGTTCACCAGATGGTTGTCCCAGGCTTCGTTGAAGATGGCGAAGCTGAACTCGCCGCCTTGCGCCAGCACCATGGCGAACAACAAGCGGTGATAGCGCGGCAGGCCCAGCGCGCGCGCGAACCCGTACAGCACCAGCGCTTTCACGACCAGCAAAGCGGTGACGCCGGCAATGATGAACGACCAGTGATCGGCCACGACCTTCAAATTGATCGACATGCCAATGGCCAGGAAGAACAGGCCCAGCAGCAAGCCTTTGAAGGGCTCAATGGCTTTTTCCAGATCGTGCCGATAGCGGGATTCGGCCATCAGCACGCCCACCAGAAAACCGCCCAGGCCCGCCGACAGCCCGGCATAGTCAAACAACTGCGCCGCCCCCACCACCATCAGCAAGGCGGCCGCAGTGAACAGTTCATTCAGCTGCGCCTTGGCGGCCCAGCCCAGCAACCGCAATTGATAAGCCAACGCCACCACCGCCACGGCGATCAGCGCTTCCTTGAACGACGGCGCGGATGTGCCGTCCGAGCCCAGCAGGCCAGCGGCCACCAGCATCGGAATCGCCGCCATGTCCTGGAACAGCAAGACTCCCAGCGCCGAACGGCCCAGCGGCGTTCGAGTCAGGGTGCGTTCGTCCAACAGCCGTAACGCCACCGCCGTGGACGACAAGGCCAGCGACAGCCCGCACAGCACCGCCGCCTGCCATTCCATCCCCGCTATGTGGCGCAGCGCCGCGCCAAAGACCAGCCCAAGCAACAGACCGCAGACAAGCATCTGCAAAGATCCCAGCAGAAAGACCTCGCTGCGCATGGCCCACAAGCGTTTGGGCGACAACTCCAGCCCGATGATGAACAGCATCATCACCACGCCCCACTGCGAGACGTCGATCATGGTGTCGACATTGGTCACGAGCTTCAGGCAGGACGGCCCGATCAGCACCCCCGCAATCAGATAGCCGGGGATGGCGCCCAGCCCCAGGCGCTGGGTGATGGGCACGCAAAGCACCGCGGCAAGCAGAAGGATAAGGATCAGGTCCATGGACGCGATTCTGGGCAAAGATCCACGCCGCCGGAAGATCGGGATAAGCCCTTGTGAAGATTTTTTCGCACCCCCTTTACACAAGCGAAAAAATTCCTGTAGAATTGCGGGCTTCGCTGCTCCAACAACGAAGATCCTTCCGACCAGGGATCTTTCCGTGAAGCCTCTTTAGCAACACCAAGAGACAACACCGTTTTGGAACCCAGCCACGGAGAGGTGGCAGAGTGGTCGAATGTACCTGACTCGAAATCAGGCGTACGGTATCCCCGTACCGTGGGTTCGAATCCCACCCTCTCCGCCAGTATTCAAGAACGAAGCCCCTGAGAAATCAGGGGCTTTTTTCTTTGTGCTGCCAGATGTGTTCAGCGATGGGTACGCGCCACCGGTGGCGTCCACGAACGAACGCCACCAGAACGGTCTGGGTCTGGGCCTAGATCATTAATAGCTTGCGAGCTGGCGCGTAGATGCCGCCACAGGCACGGCGCGCACGGCGCCAACACCGGCCGTCACCCGCACAGCCCCCGGCAACTTGAACGCACTGACCGCGCGCGTCAGTTCTGCTGCCTGATCCTGCATCGACCCGGCGGCGGCCGCGGCTTCTTCGACCAGCGCGGCGTTCTGTTGGGTGACTTCATCCATCTGCGACACTGCGCGGTTCACCTGTTCGATGCCGTCGGCTTGCTCGGCGGACGCGGCGGCGATTTCGCCCATGATGTCGGTCACGCGCTGCACCGAGCTGACGATTTCCTGCATTGTCGTGCCGGCGCGTTCGGCGCTGACGGAGCCCTGGCTGATCTTCTGCACCGTATCTTCGATCAGCGTCTTGATTTCCTTGGCCGCTTGCGCGCTGCGTTGCGCAAGCGTGCGGACTTCGGCGGCGACGACGGCGAAGCCCTTGCCTTGTTCGCCTGCGCGGGCGGCTTCAACAGCGGCGTTCAGCGCCAGGATGTTGGTCTGGAAGGCGATGCCGTCGATCACCGACACGATGTCGGATATCTTGACCGAGCTGGAAGATATTGCGCTCATCGTGCTGACGACTTCAGACACGGTGGCGCCACCACGGGAAGCGGTGTCGGACGCGGCCGCAGCCAACTGGTTGGCCTGGCGCGCGCTGTCGGCGTTTTGCTTCACCGTGGCCGAGAGCTGCTCCATCGACGCCGCCGTTTCTTCCAGCGATGCTGCCTGCTGTTCAGTGCGCGAGGACAAATCGGTATTGCCCGCCGCGATCTCGCCCGAGGCGGACGCCATGCTGTCCACGCCCGTGCGGATGCTGGCGACCGTGCCGGCCAGGTTGGCGTTCATGGATTCCAGCGCCTGCATCAGCTGGCCGATCTCGTCGCGCGAGCGCACGGTGATGGTGCTGGTCAGGTCATTGGCGGCCACGGTTCGGGCGACACGCACCGCGTCGGACAAGGGCCGGGTGATGCTGCGGGTCAACAGAATGGCCAGCAGCAGGCCGCTGACCAGCGCGATGGACCCAATCGCGATCATCCAGAAATTCGCCACGCCATAAGCGCTTTGGATATCCGCCGCGCTCGCGTCGATTTCCGCGCGCTGCAAGTTGGTCAGCTTGGTGATCTGATCAATGAACTGGCGCGTGGCGGGCAAAAATTCCTGCGTGAAGACCCGGTTGGCGGCGTCCACATCGCCGTCCTGCTTGGCCTTGAAGATGGCGTCGCGCGTGCGCAGGTAGTCGCCGCGGGATTTGCGAATGCCTTCCCACAATTGCTTTTCTTCGTCGGACTCGATCAGCGGTTCAATCTTCTGCTGCAACGCCGAGGAATTTTTCGTGGATGCCGCCGCCTCTTCGGTGAAGAAGCCGGCCAGGCTGGCATCGGCGCTTTTGGCGATGGCGGTGGTTCGGGTGACGCCGGTCTGGATGTTGCGCGCCCAATCGCTGATCAGGCGTTCCTTGATCAGCGACCGCTGCGTCACGGTTTCCACCGAGTCGTTGATGTTCGCCAGGCTGACCAGCCCGACGATGCTCATGATGATGATCATGGCGAGCAAGACGGAAAAGCCACCCGCAAGACGGGTTCCAAGCTTCATATTCTTCATACTGCCTCCAGCATCCAACCAGGCGCTTGAATGCGGGCTTCGGCAGTTGCGAGAGCGCCGGACAAAAGCCGCCGCCCCTTGCAAGCCAGACGCCCGTAAGCCCCTGGATGATCCGCCCCCAAAATATTGGTGTTCGTTGTGTCAAAAAAGCGCCGCCGGAGAAGTCGGATTCGAGGATTCTCTCAACGGTCCGGGAAATGCTAGCAGCCCGGATTTGACCGGCAAGGGGCGAAATGGGGAGTGTTTTGGCACAAGCTCCCGCGTTTGCGTAACCGGCCCTGCGGCCGATGCGAAGGCGAAAAAAAAGCGGCCATCACGGCCGCCTCGGGTTTCAGTCCGCGACCGTTGGCCGCGCAAGCTGGAACAAGTCTGTACTGCGTGCATACCAGCCGCTGCCGTGCATGCGGGCAACCAGCCCCATCTCGGCGGTTTTCACGTAACCGCGTTCGGCGTCCTGCACAAAAGCGTCGTCCACATGCGCGCCCAACACCCGGCCAATGACCACGACTTGATGCGGGCCGGTCACGATCGTGGCCTGACTGACGCATTCCAGCGACACCGGGCTGCCCTGGATCAACGGCGGACGCACATGCGCCGCCGGCAACCCGGTCAACCCGGCCTTGGCCAGCTCGTCGACGCCCGGCGGGTAGTCGGCGCAGGTCTGGTTCATTTGCTGCATCAGCGATTCAGGCACCAGGTTCACCACGAACTCGCCGTTCTCGATGATGTTGGCGCTGGTGTCCTTCAAGTCGCCATTGGCGCGGCGCATCAGGCCGATGGCCACCGTGGGCGGCTCATGGCCCATCACGTTGAAGAAGCTGAACGGCGCCGCGTTGACGCACCCGTCGCCCGAAATCGTGGTGACCCACGCGATCGGGCGGGGGGTGACGGTCGAGGTCAACAGCTTGTAGACCGTCTGCGAAGGCAAGGCGCTGAAATCAAAATGCATGGCTCAAGGCTCCTGCTGGCCGCCCGCGCCGATGGCGGAGACGGCCCGCTTCTCGCGGGTGTCGACCTGAAGCTGGAACACGTCCGGCCGCGCGTAGTGGCCCGACACGTCAAAGTCGTACTTGCCGCGCAGGATCTGGTTGGGGTTGATGTCGGCGTACAAGATGGTTTCGTCCGAAAAGTCCGGACCGGCCAGCACTTCGCCCAAGGGGTCGATGATGGCGCTGCCGCCGCGCATCAGCACGGTGTCGGGCGCATCGCCCAACGCGCATTCGAAGTCTTCCGGATACGCGTTGCGGCGCAGATGCTGGCAAGCGGTCAGCACATAGCAGCGGCCTTCCAGCGCGATGTGGCGCATGCTGGGAATCCAGCTGTCGCGGTCGTCTGCGGTGGGCGCGCAATAGAGCGCCACGCCCTGGCTGTACATATACATGCGCAGCATGGGCATGTAGTTTTCCCAGCAGATGACGGCGCCGATCTTGCCGTAGGGGGTGTCGAAGACGGGCATGGTCGAGCCGTCGCCAAAGCCCCAGATCAGCCGTTCGCCTGCGGTGGGCATCAGCTTGCGATGCTTGCCGATCAGCCCGGCGTCGCCGTTGAAGTACAGCACGGTGCAGTACAGCGTGCCGCCGTCGGCTTCGATGCAGCCCATGACCACGAAACTGCCGGTATCGGCCGCGGCCTGCGCCACCACCGCGACTTCCTCGCCGTCCAGCCGGATGGCCTGCTCGTGGTAGCTGGCGAAGGCGTCACGGCCTTCGGGCTTGCGCATGCCGATGGGCGCGCCAAATGAATTGCCCTTGGGGTAGCCGCCCAGAAAGGCCTCGGGGAACACCAGCACCCGGGCGCCCTGCTCCGCCGCCTGGCGGATCAGCGAGGCCGCCTTGTGGGCGCAAGCAACGCTGTCGGTCGGGATGGACGCTGCCTGGATGACGGCAGCCTTGAATTGCGATGGCACGGACATGTCTCTCCTCGCTGTTTTAGTGGATGGGGTCTTCATCGATGGCTTGGGCGCGGGTGTTCGGCAGGAACAGGCTGCCGATGACGCCTACGATCACCATCACGACAACCGGGTACATCAGGCCGCCAAAGATATTGCCGCTGGCTTGCGCCAGGTACGTGGCGGTAAAGGGCACGATGCCGCCGAAGATGCCGGCGCCGATGTGGTACGGGAAGGATAGCGCGGTGTAACGGATGCGCGCTGGGAACAGCTCGACCAGATAGGACGCGACCGGGCCGTAGACCATGGCGACCACCGCCGTCATCAGCACCAGGATCAGGATGATGGTGGCGCGGTCAACGCGGGCGGGGTCGGCGCGGTCGGGGTAGCCAGCGGCCGTCAATGCCTTGGCGTAGCCGGCGCGGTCGAAACCGTTGACGGTGACACCGCCCACGCTCATCGCGATGTCCTGCCCCGGCAGGGGTGCTGCGTATTCAAAGTTGATGCCCTTGCCGACCAGGAATTTCTTGGCCTGCACGCACACCTTCTTATGGTCGGCATGGCTGCCGATCATGGCGGCTTGCAAACCGAAGTCGCACGCGCCGCCGCTGGTGTCGGCATGCACGCGCACCGGCGTGCTTTGCATAGCTTGCGCCAACGCCGGGTTGCCGGCCTTGAGCAGCACGTCGAACATCGAGTGATACCCGATGGCGGCGATGAACAGGCCCGCCATCATGATCCACTTGCGGCCGATGCGGTCAGACAGCCAGCCAAACAGCACGAAGGTCGGCGCGCCGATGATGAAGCCGATCAGGATCAGCGTGTAGACGCTGGTCTGGTCGATCTGCACGGCTTGCTGCAGGAAGATCATCACGTAGAACTGGCCGGTGAAGTAGGTGGCGCCCTGGCCGGCCGTCACGCCAATCAGCGCCAGCAACACCAAGCGCAGGCTGGACCACTGGCCAAACGTTTCCTTGATGGGATTCTTCGACAGGCGGTTCTGCTGCTTCATCCGCGTGAAGACGGGCGATTCATGCAGCTTGGCGCGCACGTAGATCGAAATGGCCAGCATCACGATCGACAGAATGAACGGCAGGCGCCAGCCCCACTGGCGGAAATCGTCGGCGCTCATGGACGCCTGCGTGCACAGGATGACGATCAGCGACAGGATCAGCCCGGCAGATGACGTGATCTGAATCCAGCCCGTCAGCAGCCCGCGGCGCTTGGGCTCGCAGTGTTCGGCCACATAGATCACGGCGCCGCCGTATTCGCCGCCCACCGCCAGGCCCTGCACCACCCGCAGCGTCAGCAACAGAATCCACGACAAGTGGCCCGCCGACTCATAGGTGGGCAGGCAGCCGATCAACACCGTGGCGCCGCCCATCATCACCACCGTGATCAGGAAGGTGTACTTGCGGCCCCACTTGTCGCCCAGATAGCCAAACATCACCGCGCCCAGCGGCCGGATGATGAAGCCCACCGCCAACGCGCCCAAGGCGGCCAGCAGCGCGACCGTGGGATTGTCCTGCGGAAACAGCACCTGGCTCATGAAGACAGCCAGCGTCCCGTAGATGAAAAAGTCATACCACTCGAACAAGGTGCCCAGCGTCGACGCCACGACGACCTGGCGTTCTTCTTTGCGGCTTAGCGTTGGCCCGGCCCCGGCCTGCGGCATTGCGATGTTTGCTTCCATGCTTGCTTTCCCCTGGTGTTTTTAATTGATACTGCTGTACGCATTAACTATTATCAAACTTAAAACCGGGCATCACAAAGCTGGGGGAAACCCGGAAAACGGCGGCGGCCGCCTGCGGGAACGCGCCCGAGCCGCTGCTACACTGCCGCCAAACACACAGTGGAGGCAGTGATGGCAAGGCCCGCCGGCAAGGTTGAAAAGAACACGGACAAGGCGCCAGCCGCTGCGCGCAGGGGCATCCAGTCGATTGAGGTGGGGTTCCGGATTCTGGACGTGATCCGCAAGACCGGCCGGCCGATGCCCTTGAAGGAAATCGCCGACGCCTGTGAATTGACGGTGCCCAACGTGCACTACTACCTGGTGAGCTTCCAGAAGGTGGGCGTGGTGCAGCAGCATGCCGACACCGGCCATTACGGCTTGGGCCCCTACGCCCTGCGGCTGGGCTTGGCGGCGCTGGAGCAGTTCGATGTCTTCACGACCGCGCGGCCCATCATGGCCGAAGTCGCCGCCGTTACCGGGCACACGGTGTTCCTGGGCGTGTGGGGCAACAAGGGCCCGACGATCGTCTACCGCGTGGAAGGCAGCCGCAGCCGCCCCCTGCTGGAATTGCGCGTGGGCACGGTGATGCCGCTGCTGTCGTCCGCCCTGGGCCGCAATTTCCTGGCGCACCTGCCCGATGCCCTGACTCGTGATCTGCTCGAGCAAGAGCTATCGTCATCCCAGCCTGAAAGCCACGGCGGCGCGCCGGGCAATTCCTACACGCTGAAAGACGTGCAGGCGATACGCGATGAAGTGCAAAAGCACCACATCAGCCGCTGCCGCCACGCGCTGCTGCCGCACTTCACGTCGCTATCCGCGCCCATCTTCGACATGCTGGGCGAGATGACCGCAGCCATCACGCTGATGGGGCCGGTAGGCGCGATTGACGATGAACTGGAATCCGGCACCGCCCGCTTGCTGCGTGAAAAAGCCCGCTCGATCTCGGCGATGGCGGGCTGGGTGGAACCGGACGGGGACGCGCAGGCAGGCTGATCTGCCCGCCCCGGCGCATTCTGGCGTCAGCTTTCGACGACGATCTTCGCGTCTTTGATGGTCTTGGCGTACTTCTGCTGTTCCTGCGACATGAAGTCGGCAAAGCGCTGCACGCTGCCGCCGCCGTCTTCCGCCCCCACCTGCGCCAGCTTTTCCTGCACATCCGCCATGGCCAGCACCTGGTCGATGTCGCGGTTCATGCGCTGAACCATGGGGGCCGGCATCTTGCTTGGCCCCACCATGCCAAACCAAATGCTGGCCTCGAAACCGGGGTAGCCCTGCTCGGCCACGGTCGGCACATTCGGCTGGCTTTTGGAACGCTGTTGCAGCGTTTGGGCCAACGCAATCACCTTGCCCGATTGCAGCAAGGGCGTGGCCGTGGTCATGCCTTCAAAGCAGTACTGCACGTGGCCGCCCAGCAGATCGTTCATCAACGGCGCCGACCCTTTGTACGGCACGTGCAGCACATCAATGCCGGCGCGCGCCTTGAAGATTTCAAGCGCCAGGTGCTGCGCCGACCCCGCCCCCGCCGACCCGAACACGATCTTGCCGGGCTGGGCGCGGCATAGCTTGACCAGATCAGGCAAGGTCTTGGCGGGCTGCGACGCGCCGCCGATCAGGATGGTGGGCGTCTTGCCCACCAGCGCGATGGGCGAGAAATCGCGGTCCACCGCGTACGCCAACTTGGGTTGCAAGCCCGGCGCGATGCCGTGGCTATTCACATGCGCCATCAACAGCGTGTTGCCATCGTTGGGCTGGCGGGCCACCTGCTCGGCCGCAATGATGCCCGCCGCGCCCGCGCGGTTTTCCACGATGACGGGAATGTTCCACATGACGCCCAGCTTCTGCCCGAGCAGGCGCGCCAGCACGTCCGTGCCGCCGCCCGCCGGAAACCCCACCACGATCTTCACCGGCCCGGACGGCAGGTCCTGCTGCGCCCGCGCCGCGATGGGCAGGACGAGTCCTACGCCCAGCGCTGCGGCGCCGGTCATGAATTGCCTGCGTTGCATGCTTGTCTCCTCGCGCCGGCGTCCGTGGACGGCGGCTGGTTATGGAAGCAATGTCTGCTTCTGCGGCATCCGGCCATCTGACGCGGCCGGGATGCCGCCCTCCTTTACCTACGCTTGAATAAGAAAGCCACACCGCCCTTAACGGGCAACACGCGTCCACTTGCCGTAGCGTTCAACCATGCGCTCATCGAAGCCAAAGCCCAGGCCCGGGTCTTGATGCAGTACTACGCGGCCTTGCTTGTGCGTCAGTTGGCGATCAACCAGCTTGCGGAAATTCAGCACCTGGTCGTCCCAGAAGAATTCCACGTAGCGCGCGTTTGGCGTCGCCGCGACCAGCGGCGCATGCACGTCGTGGAACCAGTGCGGGCACACCACCACGCCGTAGCTGGCGGCGGTGGCGGCAATGCGCTTCCACTCGGTGATGCCGCCGCACACGGCCGCGTCCGTTTGTAAGATGCCGGCCGCGCCCTTGTCCAGCAATTCCTTGTGATACCAGCGGCCATAGCCAATTTCGGCGGTGGCGATCGGCAAGTGCGTCAGGCGCGCCAGCTTGGCGTGGCTGTCGATATCGTCCGGGCCAAAGGGTTCTTCGATGAAGTACGGCTCGTACTGTTCAAAGCGGCGGATGTATTGCATGGCCTGCGTGACGTCCTCCCAGGCGTTATTGCAATCCATCATCAATTCAACGTCCGGGCCCACGGCCTCGCGCGCAGCCTTCAGACGCGCCTCTTCCTCGCGCGGCGACAGGCGGCCCGTCTTCATCTTGACGGCGCGAAAACCCTTGTCCACATAGCTGGCCATTTCCTCGCCCAGATGCTGCGGGGTCTTGCCATCCAGGTAATAGCCGCCGCTGGCGTAGGCCGGTACGGTTTCCAGTTCCACCGCGCCCAGAAATTTGTGCAGCGGCAGGTTTGCCGTCTTGGCGTTCAAGTCCCACAGCGCGATGTCCAGCGCACTCAGCGCGCGCATCACCGTGCCTTGGCGGCCTTGCAGCAGCGCCTCTTGATACATGGACTGCCACAGCCCTTCGACGGCATGCGAGTCCTTGCCCAGCAGCACAGGGCCCAGCAGGCTTTGCACGGCCGCTTCGAAGATGGCCCCGCCTGCGCTGCCCACATAGCAAAAGCCGATGCCTTCGACGCCGTCGGTGGAACGGACTTTCACCAGGCCGTAGTGGCGCGTGGACACCGTACGATTGGAAAACGAGGTGACTTTGTCCAGGGGGACGGCGGCGGCGCAGACGTCGATGGATTCAATGATGGGCACGGTGGGCTCCTTGGTAGCGGGAAGATGCTGAAGGCGGCGCCGGCGCGACGTGCGGCGGGCTACTCGCTCTGGACGTATTCTTCCCGCCGCCAAAGAAAACAACAATTATCGTCATCCATCTTTAGAATACGAAAAATCCATCTTCCCAAAAGGCTCGCCGTCGTGGACTCGCGCTTTCTGCAAACCTATGTGCATGTGGTGGAGCTGGGTTCCATCGCCCAGGCCGCCCGGCACCAGGGGCTGACGCCCGCCACCGTTCAGCAGCGCTTGCGCGCACTGGAGGCGGACGTGGGCAGCGCGCTGATCGCCCGATCCGGGCGCACCGTCAAACCCACGCCAGCCGGCATCCGCATCCTGGAACGCGCGCGCCACATCCTGCGCGACGTGCGCGACTTGCGCTCGGCCGCCAGCGACACCGAGCTGCCCGCCGGACCGCTGCGGCTGGGCGCCACGCCCACGGCGCTGACAGGCATCATGCCGCCCGTGCTGCGCACGTGGGTGGCGCGCCATCCCCACATCGAAATCTATATCGAACCCGCGCCCACGACGCTGCTGTACAGCAAGGTGCTGTCGGGCGAACTGGATGGCGCGCTGCTGGTGCATCCGCTGTTTACGCTGCCCAAGACCTGCGACTGGCGCGACCTGCGTCACGAACCGCTGGTGCTGGTCACGCCTGCCGACATGACGGTGCGCGATCCGCTGGCAATACTCGCGCGCGAACCCTACATCTGCTACGACCGCAGCGTGGTCGGCGGCAAGATGGCCGACGATTATCTGCGGGCGCGCAATCTGCGGCCGCACGTGCGGTTTGAACTGGATGGCATCGATTCCATCGCCAAGCTGGTGGCGGAAGGACTGGGGGTGGCACTGCTGCCAGACTGGGCGACAACCGGTGAGGCGATGGCGCGCGTCAAGCGCTGGCCGTTGCCAGTGCCCTGCCCCGTGCGCACCGTCGGCGCCATCTGGCTGCGCGCCGGCGTGCGTTCGGAATTGATGCGGGCGTTTGTGGAGTTGACCGAGTCGCAGCTCGGCCTGTCCCGCCCTTAGGCGACTCGGCCTGTCCCGTACTTGGGCGACTCGGGCTGTCCCGCCCTTAGGCGATGGCGTCCTGCCCGTTGCGCGCCACGACAACGCCGCCTGACACCACCAGGCGGCGAGGCTTGCGCGTGACAACGGCTTCGGCCACGCAGCTGGCGTCGACCAGCACCAGGTCGGCGCGTGCGCCCATCGTCAGGCCGTAGTCGGCAAAGCCGCAGGCGCGCGCGGCGGCGCCGGTGACGCAATCAAAGGCCCATTCGACTTCATCGTCACGCCGCAAATCGTTGCGCAGCCCGATCATCATGGCGCGCGCCAGCATGTCGGGGCTGCCGTAGGGCGTCCAGGTATCGCGAATGCCGTCGTTGCCGCCGAAGATCGTGACGCCCGCTTCGCGACAGGCGCGCACGGCCGGCACGGGGCGGGACGGCGGCGCGGTGGTCAGCACGGCCACGTCCAGCGCGGCGAGCCGCTTGAGCAAACCGTCCAGGCGCTTGGCGTCCACGCCGCCCAGACAGAACGCGTGGCTGATGACTACCTTGCCGTTCATGCCCAAGGCCGCCACGCGGTCCAGCGTCAGGTCCAGCGTGAATGCGCCCAATTCGCCGGGCTCGTGCAAGTGGATATCCACGGGCTTGCCATGCTTGTCGGCCAGGCCAAACAGCACATCCAGCGACCGCGCCGGATCACGATCAATGGCGGAGGGGTCCAGCCCGCCCAGCACATCGGCGCCATCCGCCAGCGCCTGATCGAGCAGCTCGGCCGTGCCAGGACGGATGAGCAAACCCGATTGCGGAAACGCCACCGTTTGAATTTCCACGCGGCCCGCCAGTTCGGCGCGCGTGGCATGAACGCCATGCAGATGGCGCAGGCCGGCGTCGGTGTCCACGTCGACATGGCTGCGGATGCGGGTGGCGCCTTCGCGCAGGAAAGCCAGCGCCAGCGCACGCGCGTGGCTGGCTGCGTCATGCCCGGTACTGGCGCGCCAGGCGCGTTCGTTGTCGATGCGGTCGGTCAGCGCCGAACCCACCTCGTTCACGTACCAGGGCGATTCCCAGTTGGTCTTGTCCAGATGGGTGTGCCCTTCCACCAGACCGGGAAGCAGCAACGCCCCGCCGCCGTCTTCCGTCAGGGTGTCGGGCGTCGCAGAAATCTGCGGGCCGATTTGCGCAATGCGGCCACCGCGCACCAACACATCCACGGCATCGCTTGGGGACACGCGGACATTCTTCAGCAACAGATCAGTCATGGTGAGTCCGGGACAAACGCAAGCGGCCGGCCACGCGGGCCGGCCGTGAGAGGCCTTGCGGCTTCAAACTTGCGGGGGTTCGATCCAGAAGAAGCGTTCGCCTTGGCGGACCATATCGGCCACGCCTTCGGCGCCGATGCGATAGTCCGAACCCATGAGCGAAGCGCCACCGTCTTCATGGATGTGGATGACGGCCAGCGGGTCGTTGGCCATGGTGTACCAGTAGTAACCGGGCTTGAGATTGTGCAGGTCTGTGTTCATTCCCTGAGTATACAAACATCGATGCTTTGTACAAAAAGACAACACAAATACAAACCGTGCCTGACATCGTGAACCCGACAAGTCATACTGCCTGCTCCTAGGCTGAAATAGCTGGTGCAGTTGTCACGCATCGATTTCGGCACCTCAGCGACCAACGCGGTGCCGTTCATCGAGAGGAGAATAGCGAGCGCATGAAAAGGCAGTCACTTCAATTCAGCGAGCCGCTTAAACAAGCCGTTTTAAACGGCTCAAAGGTGCAAAGCCGCCGCATCGTGAAGCCACAGCCAACCAAGCCGACCACGGTCTGGTATGCGGACGCTGCCGATTCCGGCAGATGGGTCGCCATGGGCCCCAACCGCGACAACCCCACTGAACTCCGTAAGACCTCAAGCTGGGTGCGATGTCCGTACGGCAAGTCCGGCGAGAGCATTGTCTTGACGGACGAAGCCGGCACGCCATTCGCCACCGCGCTTGTCGTCGGTGTGCGCATCCAGCGCTTGCAGAACCTGACCGAAGCGGATGCGCGCGCCGAAGGCACACAAGCGCTGTATGAATCCTCTGCGCTGCTGCCTGGCGTGCCACTTCAAACGGCGTTTGCGTTGACGTGGTGCGAACGCTACGGCGCGCACGCTTGGGCGGCAAATCCGTGGGTATGGGTGGTGGAGTTCCGCCGCACGCATGGCGACTGACGTGGCGGATGCGCCTCACGCCGCCCGCGGATGGTGACGGCGTGTAACGCCCCCTATTAACTTCATCTCATTCCACTCGATTTCAATCGATTTCAAGTCCGGGTTTACCAGAGCGGACGCACTACCCCGCAGTGCAACACCCAAGCGAATTCGAACACGGGGACGGTTGCGGATTGTCGCGATTGAGGAAGTGGCGCTTACGAAAAGCGGGCGGAAAAGCCCGAAAATAGAGGCGTCGAATACTCAACTTTGCTGTGTCGCGCAGCAGGCAGGTGCAACATGAAAAAATGGCTTATCGCTGGTGCAGGTGCCGCAGGTCTGCTGATCTCAAGCGTGGCCTTGGCTCGTGTGGATGTGGGGATTTCCATTGGCGTACCCGGTGTGGTGTATCCGGCGCCGGTGTATGTCGCCCCCGCCCCGGTCTACGTGGCGCCGCCCCCGCCCGTCTATTACCGCCCGGCTCCCGTGTACGTGGCGCCCCCGGTGGTCTACCCCGCCCCGGTCTATTACCGCGGCGGCCCCCACTGGCGCGGCGGCCCGCCCCCGCGCTACTACGGCCCGGGCCCCGGCTACTACCGCGGACATGGGCACGGACATGGCGACGGCCGTGGTGACTGGCGCCGCTGAACGCGTCAGCTTAACCGCGGTGTAAAAGCCGCGGCCAAAAGCAAAGGCCACTCGAAAGAGTGGCCTTTTTTTCCGCCGGGACAATGTCCGGTGCCCCGTTGGAAGGGATTCAGGCCGCAGGGGCCTGCACAGGTTTGCCTGCCATGACAGCAGGCGTCTGCGATACCGGGTTGGCCTTGTTATCGGCCCAACGCGGCGATTCTTGAACAAGATCGATCCATCGACGAGGCGCACTGGACGCCCGCCACCAGCCATTATGCGGACGCATGAGCAAACTCCGGTTCACCGTTGAAACGCACACCATTGATATCTTGGAACAATTGACGGCTTTCCTGTTCTGCTTCGTGCAAGTCTGAGAACGGCGCCTGTCCCGGCACAGTCCAGCATTTTTCCGGTGCGGTTCCGCCCACTCGGCGGGTCCATATCTGCACGCGGTAGCCCTGTTCGTCCTCACGAGCGACAGAGCATCTCACACGAAAATCTCCAATCATTCTTGAAGTCATGGACAACTCCTTGTTATATAAGTGAATGAAGCGTGTAGAACGCGGGTGTATTGTGCCGCAACTATCCGGCCCTTTTATTAGAAATACACAATTGCTCACATCAAAATCAAGCACTCACCCCGAGATCTTAAATAGCAAAAACGACAAGAATATGTCGACATGATAAAAAAAAACGGAGCCCGGAGGCTCCGTTTTCTTATCCGCCAAATGGCCGATAGACGCGATATACAGATCGCTTTTCTTTACGGCTTCAGCACCGTCAGACCGCCCATGTAAGGCTGCAAGGCTTCGGGGATCAGCACGCTGCCGTCAGCTTGCTGGTGGTTTTCCAGCACCGCCACCAGCGCACGGCCCACGGCCAGGCCGGAACCGTTGAGCGTGTGCACGAACTCCGGCTTGCCCTGGGCATTGCGGAAGCGCGCCTGCATGCGGCGGGCCTGGAAGGTTTCGCAGTTGGACACCGACGAAATTTCGCGCCACGTGTTTTGCGCCGGCAGCCACACTTCCAGGTCATAGGTCTTGGCCGAACCAAAGCCCATGTCGCCCGTGCACAGCAGCACCACGCGGTACGGCAGGCCCAGCAGCTGCAGCACGCGTTCCGCGTGGCCGACCATGTCTTCCAGCGCTTCGTACGATTGCTCGGGCTGCGTGATCTGCACCATTTCGACCTTGTCGAACTGATGCTGGCGGATCATGCCGCGCGTGTCGCGGCCGCCACTGCCCGCTTCGGAACGGAAGCACGGCGTATGCGCGGTGAGTTTCAGCGGCAGGTCGGCGGCGGCCTGGATGGTGTCGCGCGCCACGCTGGTCAAGGTGATTTCCGACGTGGAGATCAGGTATTGGTCTTCGCGCACGTAGGGGTTGCCTGCGGCATCCACCTTGGGATCGTCGTCGCCACCGCCCTTGGACACGGCGAACATGTCGTCCTTGAACTTGGGCAACTGGCCCGTGCCGTACAGGGTGGACGCGTTGACGATGTAAGGCGTGTAGCACTCGGTGTAGCCGTGCGTGCCCGTTTGCAAGTCCAGCATGAACTGGGACAGCGCGCGGTGCAGGCGGGCGATGGGGCCGCGCATGAACGAGAAGCGCGCGCCCGACAGCTTGGCCGCCATGTCGAAGTCCAGGCCCAGCGGCTCGCCGATAGCGACGTGGTCACGGGCGTCGAACGCCAGGGGCGGCGGGTTGCCATCGGCGCCGGCTTCACCCGGCAGCCAGCGGCGCACTTCGACGTTGTCGTCGGCGGACTCGCCGAGCGGCACGCTGGCGTGCGGCAGGTTCGGCACCGACATCAGCAGCTCATTCAGCGGCGCCTGCAAGGCGGCCAGCTCTTCTTCCAGCTGCTTCAGGCGGACCGGCACGGCTTGGGATTCCGCCATGACGGCGCTGGCGTCTTCGCCCTTGGCCTTCAACTGACCGATCTGCTTGGCCAGCGCGTTGCGGCGGGCTTGCAGGGACTCGGTCTCGGTCTGGACGGCCTTGCGGCGAGATTCCAGGTCGTTGAACCGTTCCGTGTCGAAGGACACGCCACGGCTCTTGAGGCGGTCTACGACGGTTTGCAGGTCTTTGCGCAGCAGTATCGGGTCTAGCATCGGTGAGGTCGGTTGAGAGTTGCGTGAAGCAACGGGCGTGGCCCGTTACCGGTTCTTGGCGCGTTCCTGCGCGTCCAGCTCGCGCAGAAATGCCAACTTTTGCTGGATTTTAGCCTCCAGGCCGCGATCGGTCGGCCGATAGAAGGAAGGCTTGAGTCCATCAGGGAAATATTGCTCGCCGGCGGCATAGCCGTGCGGCTCGTCGTGCGCGTAGCGATAGGCCTTGCCGTGGCCCAATTGCTTCATCAATTTGGTGGGCGCATTGCGCAGATGAATCGGCACCGGCGCGCTGCCGTGTTCGGCCGCGAACTGGCGCGCCTGGTTATAGGCGTTATAGACCGCGTTCGACTTGGCCGCGCAGGCCATGTAGACCACGGCTTGCGCCAGCGCCAGCTCGCCTTCGGGCGAGCCCAGGCGTTCGTAGATGTCGGCCCCAACGACGGCCAGATCGGTGGCGCGCGGGTCGGCCAGGCCGATGTCTTCCACCGCCATGCGCACCAGCCGGCGCGACAGGTACTTGGGATCGGCGCCGCCGTCGATCATGCGGCAGAACCAGTACAGCGCCGCGTCCGGGTTGGAGCCGCGCACCGATTTGTGCAGCGCGCTGATCTGGTCGTAGAACGCGTCACCGCCCTTGTCGAAACGGCGCAGGTTCTGCGACAGCGAGATTTCCAGCCAGGCGGCGTCGACCGTGTCGCGCCCCGCCGACTGCGCCGATTCCGCCACGACTTCGACCGCACTGATCAACCGGCGCGCGTCACCGTCGGCCCACGCGGCCAATTGTTCGCGCGCATCGTCCTCGACGCGGATGGCCTCGCCGTCTTCCACCCCGTCGTTCAGCGCGGTCACCGCGCGATCGACGAGCTGTTGCAATTCTTCAGGCGACAGCGATTGCAGCACGTACACCCGCGCCCGCGACAGCAAGGCCGAGTTGACCTCGAACGACGGGTTTTCGGTGGTGGCGCCAATGAACGTGAACAGCCCGCTTTCCACATAAGGCAGGAAAGCATCCTGCTGGGCCTTGTTGAAGCGGTGCACCTCGTCCACGAACAGGATCGTGCGGCGGCCCTGGCCTTGCGCCACCTGCGCCACCGTGACCGCTTCGCGGATGTCTTTCACCCCGCCCAGCACGGCCGAGATGGCGATGAACTGGGCATCGAAGCCGTCGGCCATCAGGCGCGCCAGCGTGGTTTTGCCCACGCCGGGCGGCCCCCAGAAAATCATGGAGTGCGGACGGCCCGATTCGAAGGCGACGCGCAGGGGCTTGTCAGGCCCCAGCAGGTGCGATTGCCCGACGACGTCAGACAAGGTGCGCGGACGCAGGCGTTCGGCCAGAGGCACATAGGGCCGATGCGCAGGATCGGCCGCGAAGAGATCGTTGCTCATTGGCAGCAGATGAGGGAGGACAGCGTGAAGTTCAAGTCAGCATTACACCATGACGGCCATGCCGACTGACTTGCGCAGCCGGCACGGCGGCTAGGCCAATTCCGGCGGCGCAAAACGGCGGTTGGCCAGCACCGGCAGCACCTTGCGGGCATGCGCCAGACGCTCGGGGTCGATATCGGCAAACACCAGCGCCGGCGCCTCGCCCGCGCGGGCCGTGACGACGCCCAAGGGGTCCACCACCATGCTGCAACCGATATTGCGTTCGCCGCATTCGCCCGTGGCGGCCACATAGCAGGTGTTTTCCAGCGCACGCGCCGTGACCAATACCTCCCAGTGCATTTCCTTCAACGGCCCGCGCACCCACGCGGCCGGCAGCACCAGCAGGTCAGCGCCGTCCAGCGCCAGGCGGCGCGCCAATTCGGGGAAGCGCACGTCATAGCAGGTCATCAGGCCCACACGCAGGCCGGCGATTTCCAGCAGGGGCGGGATCTCGGCGCCCGGCGTGACGTTGGTGGATTCCTTCATCGTGAAGGCGTCGTAAAGATGCAGCTTGCGGTACTGCGACACGATTTCGCCGTCGCGCAGCGTGACCAGCGTGTTCCAGACGCGGCCGTCCCCGGTAGGGATATGGACGCACATCATCGTCGACAGGGACGAGCCGCGGCTGGCTTGCAGCAGGCGGGTCATGAACGGGCCATCCAGCGGCTGGGCGGCCTTCAGCACGATCTGCGGGTCGGTGATATCGCGGGCCAGGATGCCTTCGGGCAGCACCAGCAGATCCGCCCCGCCTTCGCGGGCGCGCGTCATCAGGTCGACGCAGACTTGCGCGTTTTCTTCCCAGACGCGGCTGACGGCGAACTGGCCCAAAGCGACTTTCAGCATGGCATTTCCTTGTTTGGCGCGATGAATTTCGAACGTTTCGCTATTGTCGCGCCAACTGGGCTGCCGTGTGGAGAGCCGTGTAAATCCCTGTGGAGCCACGTGGGCCGCCCTGTCGACTAGGGTAACTCCTAGCTCCCGCTTGTAAATTTCTTTCACGATAATGAAAAAAACGAACTTTGACGTAAATATTTTCCAAAGCAGGCGCCCACCATGACGAATTCTTCTTCCCCCGCAGCCTTGTTGGACGTGAATGGCAAAGGCCTGGGCGCGTTCCCCGAGTCCTGTACGACCGCGGGCGTGCCGGCCCTGAACTGGAACCTGCTGGACGAAGACGTCAGCCTGCCCGTCGCCGTGCTCTATGAAGCCCGCGTGCGCCACAACCTGCAATGGATGCAGCAGTTCATGGAGGCGTACCACGTCAAACTGGCGCCCCACGGCAAGACCACGATGAGCCCGGCGCTGTTCAAGCGCCAGATCGACAACGGCGCCTGGGGCATCACGCTGGCGACGGCTCCCCAAGTGCTGGCCGCCTATCAACACGGCATCCGCCGCGTGCTGATGGCCAACCAGCTGGTGGGCCGTGCCAACATGGCCATCATCGCCCGCCTGCTGCAAGACCCCGCCTTCACGTACTTCTGCATCGTCGATTCCCCCGCCAACGCCGCCCAGCTGGGCGAGTTCTTCGGCGAGCAAGGCCTGACCCTGCCGGTGCTGATTGAACTGGGCCCCACCGGCGGACGCACCGGCGTGCGCGACGACGCCCAACTGCAAGCCGTGGTGGAAGAAATCGGCCGCTGGCCCGGATTGGCGTTGGCCGGCATTGAAGTCTACGAAGGCGTGTTGCAGGAAGAAGGCGCCATCCGCGCATTCCTGCGCCGCGCCACCGACGCCCTGCGCGGCCTGGCCACCGCCGGCCGCCTGCGCAAGAACGGCCCCGCCGTGATCTCGGGCGCCGGGTCGGCCTGGTTCGACGTCGTGGCCGAAGAATTCTCGCAGCTGGATATTGGCGCACCGCTGGAAGTGGTGCTGCGCCCGGGCTGCTACCTGTCGCACGATGTGGGCGTGTACCGCTCGGCCGCCGAACGCATCAACGCCCACAACCCCGTGGCGCAAAAAATGGAGCCGGGCCTGCTGCCCGCCTTGCAGGTCTGGGCCTACGTGCAGTCGCTGCCCGAACCCGGCCGCGCCATCATCGCAATGGGCAAGCGCGACGCCGCGTTTGACGCCGGCCTGCCCACGCCCGCCCTGCACTACCGTCCGGGGCGAAGCGCCCCGGACGCCGCGAACCGCGCCTGGAAGCTGACCGCCATGATGGACCAGCACGCCTTCATGCAGATCGCCGACGGCGACGACATTCAAGTCGGCGACATGATCGCCTTCGATATCTCCCACCCCTGCCTGACGTTCGACAAGTGGCGCCAGGTCTTGCTGGTGGACGAGCAGTACCGCGTCACGGACGTGGCCGAAACCTTCTTCTGAACGCCCCCTGCCTGACGCATCGCGCCAGGCCCAAGGGGGCTGAATGACTTGGGAACCGGCGCTTACCTGATTTCACGCGACAACCTGTTTTTGACCCCTCTGGAGAGAGAATCATGAACTTCCGACCCTCCCGGCGAGGCGGCGGGCTGACCAGCCTGCTCGCGGCCGGCGCAATTGGCTTGACCGCAATGTCGTCCCCCGCCCTGAGTGCCACGCCGGTCAAGGGGGGCACGATTTCCGTCGCCACCATCGGTGAGCCGCCGACGCTTGACCCCATGACCAGCACCGCTGATCTGGTGGGCATCCTGACACAGCACTTCTTCGAAACGCTGTACACCTTCGACGCCAAGTGGAACCTGACTCCGCTGTTGGCCGACAAGATGCCGGACGTGACCCCCGACGGCCTGATCTACACGATTCCGCTGCGCCAGGGCATCACGTTCCATGACGGTTCGAAGATGGATTCGTCGGACGTGCTGGCCTCGTTGAAGCGCTGGACGGAAACCGCCACGCGCGGCAAGGGCGCCGCCAAGGTCATCCAGAGCATCGAAGCGCCTGACGCCAACACCATCCGCATCACGCTGAAGCAACCCTATGCGCCGCTGACCGCGCTGCTGGCGATGAACAACGCCGCCGCCGTCATCATGCCCAAGGGCAAGATCGCGCCGGTGCTGACCGAAATCGTCGGCACGGGGCCTTACCAACTGAAGGCGCGCGTGCCGGACCAGTACATCCAGCTGGTGCGTTTCGACGGCTACAAGCAGCGCGAAGGCGAGCCCGACGGCTACGGCGGCGCACGCAAGCAATACCTGGACGAAATCCGTTTCGTGCCGGTCAGCAACGCCAACACCCGCTCGGAAGCCGCTGCCGCCGGCCAGTTCGACTACGTCGACTCGCTGCCCGTGGAAGCGCTGGAAAAGCTCAAGGGCGGCCGTTCCGACCCGGTGATGCTGAAGCCTTTCGGCTGGCCGCGCCTGGTGCTCAACACCAAGCAAGGCATCATGTCCAACCTGGCCGTGCGCCAGGCCGTGCAACTGGCGCTGAATGAAGAAGACATGCTGTTTGCCGCGTTCGGCAACAAAGACTTCTACAAGCTGAACGGCGACCTGTATCCCGAAGGCTACCCGTGGGCCACGTCGCTGGGCGGCAAGGTCTACAACAAGGCCGACTCCGCCGCCGCCAAGAAACTTTTGGACAGCGCCAACGTCGCCGACAAGAAGATCCGCATCCTGACCAGCCAGCAGTACGAGTTCCATTACAAGATGGCGCTGGTGGCCGCGGAATACCTGAAGGCCGCCGGCTTTACGGTGGACATGCAGGTGGTGGATTGGGCCACGCTGACGCAACGCCGCCAGGACCCCGCCGTGTGGGACATCTTCATCACGCACAGTGTGTTCCTGCCGGAACCCGCGCTGATCGACTTCCCGTCCAAGGACGCGCCGGGCTGGTGGGACACGCCGCGCCGCGCCCAGGTGATGGACGCCTACAACCAGGCCCGCACGCAGGAAGAACGCATCAAGCGCTGGGCCGACGTGCAGCAGGCCGTGTATGACGAAATCCCGTTCGTGAAGGTCGGCGATTTCAACGCCCAGGCTGCGCGCTCGCCGTCGCTGCAAGGCACCCAGCCCGCCCCGTGGCCGTTCTTCTGGAACGCCTGGAAAAGCCCTAAGTAAGGATGGGTAAAGCGCGGCAGCGCGGTCGCAAGAACAAGACCGCCCGCCGCGCGCCCCCCATCGCTGGGAAGGGGCGTGCAGTAAGGCCCCCCATCCCTCATGCACTGATTGACGCTTCTATTAGGACATCATCGTGTTGCGTTATCTCTTAAACCGGCTGGTCGGGCTGGTGGCCGTGATGTTTATCGTCGCGACCATCGTGTTCGTCATCATCCGCGTCACGCCCGGCGATCCAGCTGCCGTGATGCTGGGTCCGCAAGCCAGCCAGCAGGACATCGCCGCGCTGCGCACGCAACTGGGGCTGGACCAGCCCATGGCGCTGCAATACGTATCGTGGCTGGGCAAGCTCGTCCAAGGCGATCTGGGCCAGTCCATCTTCATGAACAAGCCCGTGCTCTCCGCACTGGCTGACCGCGCCGAACCCACGATTTTCCTGACGTTGATGTCGCTGCTTATCGCCAGCGCCATCGCGCTGCCGGTGGGCATTCTGTCCGCCGTCAAACGCGGCACCACGCTTGATCAGTCGGTGCTGTCGTTCTCGATGTTCACCTCCAGCGTGCCCAGCTTCTGGCTCGGCCTGCTGCTGATGCAGATTTTCTCGGTGAAGCTGGGCTGGCTGCCGGTGTCGGGCTATGGCGGCCCCGACGCGTCGCTGGCCACGCGCCTGTCGCACCTGATTCTGCCCGCGGTGGTGCTGGGCCTGGTGAACTCCGCGCTGATCACCCGCTTCATCCGCGCCAGCATGCTGGACGTGCTGCGTGACGACTACGTGCGCACCGCGCGCGCCAAGGGCCTGCCGGAAAGCAAGGTCATCCTGAAGCACGCCGTGCGCAATGCGCTGATCCCCATCCTGACCGTGCTGGGCCTGACCACCGCACTCTTGATCAGCGGCGCCGTCGTGACCGAAACCGTGTTCGGCCTGCCCGGCGTGGGCAGTCTGGTGGTGTCGGCGGTGCTGCGCCGCGACTACCCCGTCATCCAGGGCGCGCTGCTGATCATCGCGGCCATCTATGTCCTGATCAATTTGATCATCGATCTACTGTACCTGCTGGTCGATCCCCGGGTGCGCTACTGATATGGCTATCGCAACTTCTCCCCAATCCGCCGGCGGCGCCGACCGCTGGCAGGTGCTGCGCCTCTTGGTGTCGCGCAAGACCGTGCTGCTGAGCCTGATCGTCATCATCGTGCTGGTGGCCGCCGCGCTGCTGGCGCCGTGGGTCAGCCCCTACGACCCGTTCAAGCTGTCCATCATGAACCGGCTGAAGGCGCCGGGCGCCGCGCACTGGTTCGGCACCGACGACTTCGGGCGCGACGTGTTCAGCCGCGTCATCTATGGCGGCCGCCTGTCGCTGATGGTGGGCTTTTCCGTGGTGGTCGTGTCCAGCGTGCTGGGCATTGCGCTGGGTCTTATCGCCGGGTTCTTCCGGTCGGCCGACAAGTTCGTGTCGCGCTTGATCGACGCCATGATGGCGTTTCCCGACATCCTGCTGGCGATCTCGCTGGTGGCCGCGTTGGGCCCGTCGCTGATCAACGTGGTGATTGCGCTGGGCATCGTCTACACGCCGCGTCTGGCCCGCATCGTGCGCGCCTCGACGCTGGTGATCCGCGAGCTGCCTTTCGTGGAAGCCGCCCGCGCGCTGGGCGTACCCACGTGGCGCATCGTGACCGTGCACGTGCTGCGCAACCTGGTGTCGCCCATCCTGGTGCAAGGCACGTTCATCTTCGCCTACGCGATTCTGGCCGAAGCCGGCCTGTCGTTTCTGGGCGTGGGCGTTTCGCCCGACATTCCCACCTGGGGCACCATGATCAACGCCGGCCAGCAGTACATGGGCTCGGCGGACTGGATCATGATCTTCCCCGGTATCGCCATTGTGCTGTCCGTGCTGTCGCTGCAATTAGTGGGCGACGGGCTGCGCGACGTGCTCGACCCGCGCCTGCGCAAGGAGCTGTAATCATGACGGCAAGCACCCGAGACGTCGTGCTGTCCGTGGAAGGGTTGAAGACCTGGTTCCACAGCCGCGACGGCATCGCCAAATCCGTGGACGGCGTCACCTTCGACCTGGCTCGCGGCGAAACGCTGGCCATCGTCGGTGAATCCGGTTCCGGAAAATCCGTAACCAGCCTGTCCATCATGGGCCTGTTGCCCAAACCGGCGGGCCGCATCGAAGCCGGCAAGATCCTGTTCCGCGACCGCCAGGGCGTGCAGCATGATCTGGCCCACGCCACGCCCGCCACGCTGCAGAAAATCCGTGGCGCGGAAATCGCCATGATTTTCCAGGAGCCGATGACGAGCCTGAACCCGCTATACACGGTGGGCGACCAGATCGCCGAAGCCGTGTTGCAGCACGAAGGCGGCTCGTATGCGGCGGCGCTCAAGCGCGCCCGCGAAATGCTGGAACGCGTAGAGATTCCCGCTGCCGACCGGCGCGTCAACGAATACCCGCACCAGATGTCGGGCGGCATGCGCCAACGCGTGATGATCGCGCTGGCGCTGGCCTGCAACCCGGCCGTGCTGATCGCCGACGAGCCCACCACCGCGCTGGACGTGACCGTGCAGGCGCAGATCCTGGACCTGCTGCGCCGGCTGCAGAAAGAGATGAACATGAGCATCCTGTTCATCACCCACAACCTGGGCGTGGTGGCCGAGATCGCGCATCGCGTGGCGGTAATGTACGCCGGCCGCGTGGTGGAAGACGCGGGCGTCTACGACCTGTTCGAAAAGCCCACGCACCCGTACACCCGTGGCCTGTTGTCGTGCCTGCCCACCGCTGCGCTGCTGGCCTCGGGCGAACGCCTGCGCGCCATTCCCGGCAACGTGCCCAGCGTGCTGTCGCTGCCGGCCGGCTGTACCTTCGCGCCGCGCTGCGAGCTGGCGGCCGACGACTGCCGCGCCGCCGTGCCGGAACTGGTCACGGTACAACCCGAACATCGCGCCCGCTGCATCAAGGTGAACCCGATATGACGAGCCCTCAAGTGACCGTGCGCGCCGAAGCGCCGCTGGTCCGCATCGAAGACCTGAAAGTGCATTTCCCGACCTCGCAGGCGCGCCATGCGCCGGTTGTGCGGGCGGTGGACGGCGTCAGCTTCGACGTGCCCAGAAACACCATCGTCGGCCTGGTGGGTGAATCTGGCTCCGGCAAGACAACGACGGGCCGCGCGCTGCTGCGCCTGTTTGCGCCCACTGCCGGCCGCATTGTGTTCGATGGCCAAGACATCACCAAGCTGAATGAAAGGCAGATGCTGCCGTGGCGCCGCCGCATGCAGATCGTGTTCCAGGACCCGTATGCCAGCCTGAACCCCCGCATGACGGTGGCCGAGATTCTGGGCGAGGCGCTGGACACGCACAAGCTTGCGCAGCACCGGCGGTCGGCCCGCATCGGCGAACTGCTGGAACGCGTGGGCCTGAACGCCGACCATAGCCGCCGCTATCCGCACGAGTTTTCGGGCGGCCAGCGCCAGCGCATCGGCATCGCCCGCGCGCTGGCGGTCGAACCCGACTTCATCGTGGCTGATGAACCGGTGTCGGCGCTGGACGTGTCCGTGCAGGCGCAGGTGCTGAACCTGTTGCAGGATTTGCAGCGCGATCTGGGGCTGACGATGCTGTTCGTCGCGCATGATCTGGCGGTGGTGGATTACCTGTGCGATGACGTCGTCGTGATGTATCTGGGCCGCGTGATGGAGCGCGGCCCCACCAGCGAGGTGTACGCGCGCCCCCGCCATCCCTATACTCGCGCGCTGCTGTCTGCCGCGCCGGTGCCGGACCCGCGTGCGCCGCGCTCGCGTATTCTGCTGAAAGGCGACATCCCCAGCCCGATCAATCCGCCGTCCGGTTGCGTGTTCCGCACGCGCTGCCCGCACGCCATTGACGCCTGCGCCACGATCGAAGCGCAAGCTGTCAGCGTCGGCCCGGGCCACTACGTGGCCTGTTCGCGCATCGGCGACCCCGAGCTGGCGGCCTGACGCCGGCCAGCCCTGCCCGACTCGACCCAGGAATTTCACATGAACATCATCCGCGACATCGTCTTCCAGATACGCAGTCGGCGGGACGCATTGAGCGTGACCGAACGCAAGGTCGCTGACGCCATTCTGGACGACATCATGTGGGGCGCCAGCGCCACCGTTGACCAGTTGGCCACCAAGGCGGGCGTCAGCATCGCCACGATCTCGCGCTTTGCGCGCACGGTCGGTTGCGACGACACGCGCGACCTGAAGATGAAGCTGGCGCAGGCCAGCACCGTGGGCAGCCGCTTTCTGGACCCGAGCGCGCCCGCCGAGGAAAGCACCTTCTACGCCCGCATCTACGCCGACATCGAAAGCACGCTGCGCGCGCATCTGCCCACTTTTACCGAGTCGTTGTTCGAGCAAGCCTGCGCCATGATCGACGGCGCCCGCATGATCTACGTGTTCGGCATGGGCGGCGCGTCCGCCGTGCTGGCGCAGGAAGTGCAGTCGCGCCTGGTGCGGCTGGGCTACCCCATCGCCGTCTACAGCGACGCCGTGCTGTTGCGCATGGTGGCCGCCACCCTGGACGAGCGCGATGCGGTGCTGGTGCTGTCGGCCTCGGGCCTGACGCCGGAAATCGTGGGTGCGGCGCGCATCGTCAAACAGTACCGCGCGCGTCTTGTCGCCATTACCGACGCATCGTCGGAACTGGCCAAGCTGGCCGACGTGGTGTTGCCGATACGCACCGACGAAACGGACTTCATCTACAAACCCTCGGCATCGCGCTACGCGATGATGCTGGCCATTGACTTGTTGTCTACCGAACTGGCCATGCTGAACCAAGAGGAAAACCGCGAACGCCTGCGCCGCATCAAGCTGGCGCTGGACGAACACCGCGGCGGCCCCAACCGTTTGCCGCTGGGCGATTGAACCTGGAACCCAAGATGTATGACACCCTCATAGGCAACGTCCGAGTCCTGGACGGCACGGGCGGCCCCGAGTACCGCGCCAGCGTGGCGCTGGCCAATGGCCGCATCGCCGCCATTGGCGACCTGCCGGGCGCGCACGCCCGCCACATCGTCGACGGCACCGACCTGGCGCTCGCCCCCGGCTTCATCGACGTGCATACGCATGACGACACCAACGTCATCCGCACGCCGGGCATGCTGCCCAAGCTGTCGCAAGGCGTGACGACGGTGGTGGTGGGCAACTGCGGCATCAGCGCCTCGCCCGTGTCGCTGCGCGCCGACCCGCCAGACCCGATGAACCTGCTGGGCGGCCGCAAGGATTTCAACTACCCCACGTTCGCCGACTACACCCGCGCCATCGAAGCCGCGCAGCCCGCCGTGAACGTGGCCGCGCTGGTCGGCCACACGGCGCTGCGCAGCAACCACATGGACCGCCTGGACCGCGCCGCCACGCAAGACGAAGTGCTGGCGATGCGCGAGCAACTGCGAGACGCGCTGGCGCATGGCGCGATCGGGCTCAGCACGGGCCTGGCGTATGCGTCCGCCATTGAGGCCGACACCGCCGAGGTCAAGCTGCTGGCCGAAGCGCTGAACGAATTCGGCGCGCTCTACACCACGCACCTGCGCTCGGAATTTGCCGCCATCCTGGAAGCCATGCAGGAAGCGTTCGACATTGCCCAGCATGCACGCGTGCCGGTGGTGGTGTCGCACCTGAAATGTGCGGGCGCGGGCAACTGGGGCCGCACGAAGGAAGTGCTGTTCACGCTTGAAAGCGCCGGCCGCCTGCAACACGTGGGTTGCGACTGCTATCCGTATTCCGCCAGCTCGTCGACGCTGGACTTGAAGCAGGTCACCGACGAATTCGATATCGACATCACCTGGTCCGTGCCGCATCCGGAGCAGGCCCGCCGCAAGCTGGCCGACATTGCCGCCGAATGGGGCGTGAGCCTGCTGGACGCGGCCAAGCGTTTGCAGCCCGCGGGCGCCGTGTATCACAACATGCACGAAGACGATGTGCGCCGCGTGCTGTCGCACCCGCTGACGATGGTGGGTTCCGACGGCCTGCCCAACGATCCGATGCCGCACCCCCGCCTATGGGGCGCGTTCCCTCGCGTGCTGGGCCATTACAGCCGCGATGTGGGTTTGTTTCCGCTGATCCAGGCCGTCCACAAGATGACCGGGCTGTCCGCCGCCCGCTTCGGTTTGGCTGAACGCGGCCTGGTGCGCGAGGGCTATCACGCTGACCTGGTGCTGTTCAATCCCGACACCGTCATCGACCGCGCCACCTTCGCCGCCCCCGTACAAACGGCCGCCGGCATCGAAGCCGTGTGGGTCAATGGCGCACTCTCTTATCACCACGGGCAACCCACCGGCGACCGCGCTGGCCGCTGGCTGCCGCGCAGTGGCGATCTGCGCGCGGGCTTTGCCGCAGCAAATCCGCTGACGCCCGCCCCCCAAACACCCTAAGGAGCCTATCCATGAGCAATGCCCCCACCCCCGACAACAATGGCATCACCCGCTACGGCGTGGCCGGCGGCACCGGCCAGGGCGGATCGCACATGCCGTTTGCGCGCGCGGTTGCGGCCGACGGCTGGCTGCACGTGTCCGGCCAGGTGCCGATGGAAAACGGTGAAGTGATTGAAGGCGGCACGGTTGCCCAGTGCCATAAAGCCATTCAGCAGTTGCTGGCGATCTTGAAGGAAGCCGGCTACGGCCCGGAACACGTGGTGCGTTGCGGCGTCTGGCTGGACGACGCCCGCGATTTCCCGTCGTTCAACAAGGTCTTCAAGGAATACTTCGGCGAAAACCCGCCGGCACGCGCCTGCGTGCAGTCCAGTTTGATGGTGGACGCTAAAGTTGAGATTGATTGCGTGGCGTATAAGCGCCCGTAATGACAGGCAGCGAATGAAAAAGGCCCGGTGAATTCACCGGGCCATTTTTTACATCTTCACCACATCCACACCCTTGGGCGCGACGAACTGGAATTCCTTCGCCGGCAAGGACGGGTTCGCGGCGATGGATGACAAGTCCACGCGCGTCGTCTGCCCGAAAGAATCCAGCAGTTCCACGCGCACGGGCAGGTTGTCTTTCATGCCGATATCCACGCGCGAAAAGCCGGCGTCCGCCGTGCGCGGTTTGGCGCGCAGCCATTCCACGCCGTCCTTGGACGGCAAGGCGGTAACGTCGAACGACTGCTCAAGCGAACCGGAGCCAAACAGGATGGCGGCGGGCGACGTGCCGATGGCGGCGTCTACCTTGCGCTCGGTGACCTGAGCCAGATCGGGGTCAAACTGATACACCGTGCGGCCGTCAGAGATAACCTGCTGTTCGTAAGGCTTCTGCACCGCCCACTTGAACTTGCCAGGGCGCTGGAACGAGAACACGCCCGTCTGGGCGGGTTGCGTACGGCCTTGGGTATTCACCGTGTATTGCGAGAACGAACCCGTCGCCGCGGAGACCGTGGCGACGAAGGCCTTCAACTGTTCTTGCGCGCTGGCGGCGAACGTCAGTGCGGGCGCCAGGCTCAGGGCTGCGACTACGGCCAGGCGGCGAAACGTCTTCATCATGCTTCCTCTCGGGCGGCGGCTGCCGCGGGGACCAGAATTTCGCGGTTGCCATTGGACTGCATCGCCGACACCATACCCGATTGCTCCATCTGCTCGAGTAACCGGGCCGCACGGTTGTAACCGATGCGCAGGTGACGTTGCACCAGCGAAATCGACGCGCGGCGGTGCTTGAGCACCACTTCACAAGCCTGGTCGTACATCGGGTCGGACTCGGCGTCGCCACCGATGCCGGTGACGCTGCTGGCGCCTTCGCCGTTATCGCCTTCGACGCCGCCTTCCAGCAGGCCTTCGATGTAGTTCGGTTCGCCCTGCGCCTTCAGGTTTTCCACCACGCGGTGGACTTCGTCGTCGCTGCAGAACGCGCCGTGCACGCGCACCGGCAGGCCAGTGCCAGGCGGCATGTAAAGCATGTCGCCCTGACCCAGCAGGGTCTCGGCGCCCATCTGATCAAGAATGGTGCGGGAGTCGATCTTGGACGACACCTGGAACGCGATACGCGTCGGGATGTTGGCCTTGATCAAGCCCGTGATGACGTCCACGCTGGGGCGTTGCGTGGCCAGGATCAGGTGGATACCGGCGGCGCGCGCCTTCTGCGCCAGACGGGCGATGAGCTCTTCGATCTTCTTGCCCACCACCATCATCAGGTCAGCCAATTCGTCGATGACCACCACAATGGTGGGCAAGGGCGACAGCGGCTCGGGCTGATCCGGCGTCAGCGAGAACGGGTTCGGAATCGGTTCCTCGCGCTTGATGGCGTCGCGGATCTTGGTGTTGTAGCCCGCCAGATTGCGCACGCCCATCTTGCTCATCAGGCGATAGCGCTTTTCCATTTCGCCCACGCACCAGTTCAGCGCGTTGGACGCCTGGCGCATGTCGGTGACCACCGGCGCCAGCAGGTGCGGGATGCCTTCATAGACGCTCATTTCCAGCATCTTCGGGTCAATCAGGATCAGGCGGGTATGGGACGCGTCGGCCTTGTACAGCAAGGACAGGATCATGGCGTTGATCCCCACCGACTTGCCGGAACCGGTCGTACCGGCCACCAGCAAGTGGGGCATCTTGGCCAGATCGGCCACCACCGGGTTGCCGGCGATGTCCTTGCCCAGCGCCATCGTCACGACCGAATGGCTGGCGTGATAGGTCTGCGAACCCAGAATTTCGGATAAACGCACCATCTGGCGGCGCGGGTTCGGCAGTTCCAGGCCCATCAGGTTCTTGCCCGGAATGGTTTCCACCACCCGGATGCTGACCAGGCTCAGCGCGCGCGCCAAGTCCTTGGCCAGGTTGACGATCTGGCTGCCCTTCACGCCGGTGGCGGGCTCGATTTCATAGCGCGTGATGACCGGGCCGGCCTGCGCCGCCACCACGGTGACGGACACGCCGAAGTCGGCCAGCTTCTTTTCGATCAGGCGCGAGGTGAATTCGATGGTTTCCGCCGACACCGTTTCCTGGTTGGTCAGCGGGGGGTCCAGCAGGCTGATGGCAGGCAGGTCGCCTTCGGTGCCGCCCGCAGGCGCGAAGAACAGCGACTGCTGCTTTTCCTTTTCAACCCGTTCGGACTTCGGCACGACGGTAATGGCGGGTTCGATGCGCACCGGCTGTTCGTGCACCAGCTTTTCCTGCTTGGCCACGACTTGTTCCGTACGCACGGCTTTCGCCACCTCGCCGACCTTGCGGTCTTCGCGGGCAGCGTAGGAATTGCGGACGCGGCGCACCAGGCCTTCCATCCACGACCCCACGCGCTCGGCGACAGCCAGCCACGAGAACGAGAAAAACAGGCTCAGGCCAATAGCCAGCATGACCAGGAAGGCCAGCGTGCTGCCGGTGAAACCGATGCTGCGGCTGATCAGGTCGGCCAGCGTGTGGCCGATGACGCCGCCGGCGCCGCTGGCAGTTTCAGACGCGCCGGGCAGATGGGTGCCGCGGCTGGCCAAGCGCAGGGCTTCCATACCCAGCGACCCCAGCAGCAACAGAAAGAAGCCTATGCCCTCTTCCCAGTGGACGCGCGGCAACACTTCCGGTTGTTTACTATTAGTTACCTTGAGCTGGCTGGCCAGGCGCCGGTAGCCGGCGCGCACGCGGTGCAGCAGCAGGACGACCCACCACCAGGCCGAGAAGCCAAAGAGATAGAGCAGGATGTCTGCCAGATAGGCACCTAGCCGCCCCCCATGGTTGCGCACGACGTCGCCCGGCACGGAGTGCGACCAGCCAGGGTCGGACGCGCTCCAGGTGGCCAGCACCAGGGTGAGCCAGGCCGCCAGGGCGGCAAATAGAATCCAGCGGGCTTCGCGCAGCAACGCAGAAATACGCGTCTGTAGCGGCGAAGGTCCGTTGCGGGTGTTGCGCGAGGCGCGCGGAGAAGCAGTCGAGATACGCGGCATGCGGCTCATTATAATTGGGCGTTAACCTAAAGATACCCGCCCATGTCCACGCCCAAGCACGCTAAAGTTTTGATACTCGGTTCCGGCCCTGCCGGTTACACGGCGGCCGTCTATGCGGCACGCGCCAATCTGAGCCCTGTTCTTGTTACAGGTCTGGCCCAAGGCGGCCAGCTCATGACCACCACGGACGTCGACAACTGGCCGGCCGACGCAGATGGCGTCCAGGGTCCGGACCTGATGCAGCGCTTCCAGAAGCACGCCGAACGCTTCAACACCGAGATGCTGTTTGACCACATCGCCAAGGTCGACCTGTCCCAGCGTCCGTTCACGCTGACCGGCGACACCGGCAAGATCTACACCTGCGACGCCCTCATCATCGCCACGGGCGCATCGGCCAAATACCTGGGCCTGCCGTCCGAACAGTCCTTCATGGGCCGCGGCGTGTCCGGCTGCGCCACTTGCGACGGTTTCTTCTACCGCAACCAGGACGTCGTCGTCGTTGGCGGCGGCAATACGGCCGTCGAAGAAGCCCTGTACCTGTCCAACATCTGCCGCAAGGTCACCCTGATCCATCGCCGCGACAAGTTCCGCGCCGAGCCCATCCTGGTCGACAAGCTGATGAGCAAAGTCGAGAACGGCAACATGGAACTGAAGACGTTCCATACGCTGGAAGAAGTGCTGGGCGACGACAGCGGTGTAACGGGCGTGCGCGTACGCCACGTGGACACTGGCGTCACCGAAGACATGGCGGTGACCGGCGCCTTCATCGCGATCGGCCACCAGCCCAACACGGAAATCTTCCAGGGCCAGCTGGAAATGAAGGATGGCTACATCGTCACCAAGAGCGGTTTGTCCGGCATGGCCACGATGACCTCCGTGCCTGGCGTGTTCGCCGCCGGCGACGTGCAGGACCACGTCTACCGCCAAGCCATCACCAGCGCCGGCACGGGCTGCATGGCCGCCCTGGACGCTCAACGGTGGTTGGAGAATGCGGGGCAGTAAGGTCGGCCTGGCCGACCTGAAACGCCTGAAGAAAGACCTGCAAGCCGAACGTGAACGCGAAGCGCTCGCCAAGCGGGTCGTCGTACTGAAGAAGCCGGAAAGCGCGCCCATGGACGACATGGCGGCTTTCCAGCGCACGATGAAGTCCGTCACGCCGATCAAGCACGCCGCCCGGGTGGAACACAAGCCCGTGGAGGAACCTGCTCCGGCGCTGCGCCGCGCCAACGCGCTGGGGGAAACCCCGTCACGCGCGGATGCCGGCGTGTCGGATGGCGGCGAGATCACGCACCTGTTGTCCGAAGGCGGCACCGCGTTTGTGCGCAACGACGCCGCGCCCGACACCGCCCGCAACTTGCGGCGCGGCCAATGGCGCGCGGGCGCGGAGCTGGATCTGCACGGACTGCGCGTCGAGCAGGCGCGCCATGCGCTGCTGTCGTTTCTGGATGAATGCCAGGAACACGGTATCCGCTGCGTGCGCATCGTGCACGGCAAGGGCTATGGCTCGGAAGGGCTGGAGCCGGTGCTGAAAGACAAGGCGCGCACCTGGCTGGTGCAAAAGTCAGAAGTCCTGGCGTTTTCCGAAGCGCCCGAACGCGAAGGCGGCGCGGGCGCGCTGCTGGTGCTGCTGCGGCAATCCGAAGGAATGCGCAAATGAAATGGCTCTACCTGGGCGTGGCGATCATCGCCGAGATTTTCGCCACCAGCGCGCTGAAGGGTTCCGAAGGCTTCACCCGCCTAGTGCCGTCCATCATCACGGTGTTCGGCTATCTGATCTCGTTCTACTTCCTGTCGCTGACGCTGCGTGAAATCCCGGTGGGCATTGCCTACGCCATCTGGTCCGGCGTGGGCATCGTGCTGATTTCCATCGTCGGCGCCGTGCTGTTCAAGCAGCACCTGGACACGCCCGCGCTGATCGGCATCGGCCTCATCATCGCCGGCGTGGTGGTGATGAACGTGTTCTCGAAATCGGTCTCGCATTGACCGCGCCGGCCGTGGGGCTGCTACGGTTGCTGTCTTGGCGCGGGCTGGCGGCAGGGTCTGTGCGGCGACTGCCGTGGCGCAGGTGGGCAGCGTTGCTGTCAAGGCGCGGGCTGGCGTCGGGTTTCTTCCTGCCCTTTTTCCTGCCCTTTTTCCTGCTCTTTGCACTGGCCGGCAACGCCACGGCGCAGGACTTCAACCGCGCCGCCGAACTCAAACGCTACCGTGCGTGGCTGCATGATTTCACGCAGGACCTGGACACGCTGGCCGCCTCGCGCCGCCCGCTGACCGACGCGCAGCTGGACGCGATGTTCGCGCGCACGGTGGTGCCGGGGTCTCGCGGCGCAAGCTTCATCCGCCAGACATTCGCCAGCCGCGGCAGCGATGGCGCCTACTTTCCCCAACCTGGCCCGCGCGCGCTATTCCTGGGCGTGCTGGAAAGCGGCATCCCGGCAGGCCAGGGCGGCCTGTATCCCGAGACAGACCCCACGCTGGACGCCGTGCCGCTCACCGTCTGGTATCTGCATGTGGATGTGGGCGACATGGCCAACACCTATCTGCTGTCCTCCAAGCACTTCACGCCTTACCGGCTGCCGCCTGCCGGCAAACTGGAACGCAACGCCTACCCCTTCCTGCTGATGGACACGCGCGACGGCGGCTTGCGCCTGGGCGGGGTCAGCAGCGAACTCTGGGGCCTGATCGCCTACTTGCACAATGCCGCTCGCTGATTCCACCCTGCGCCTGCTGGCGCTGAGCGCCCTGTCGATGGCCCCCGCCTGGGCGCATGCGCTATGCCAGCCCATGGCCGCGACCGGCCAACGGGAAACCGTCATCGCCAATGTGACGTTGAACGACACCAATACGCTGCTGGCATTGGACGGGTCGCGCATCCGCAGTTGGGAAGCTCCGGTGGACGTGGAAACCGGGCCGCGCGCCACGCCGGTCGTCTGGGCCGAACGCGTGGATTGGTCGGTGTACGCCGCCGAGCCGGATGCCCGCATCGGCCCCACCGTGCTGCGTTTCGAGCGCGGCGCGAATGGCGTCAAGCACCTGTGCGGCATCGCCGAATACGACGCCCGCACGCTGAACGACGCTCAAGCCTCGCGCCAAAAGACGCTGCCCAAGCCCGACAACGAAACCCGCTTCCAGTATGACGACAAGGCCCGGCTGATGGGCGTTGAGCTGCGCTCGTATGCGGCCAGCGGCAAGCCCAATGCATCGCTCTACACCTGCCTGCGCTATGACCGCAATGGCTGGCTGGCCGAACGCAGCGCCAACGCGTGTAGCGAAGCGTCGCAGCCCTTGGCCCGCTACGTGCACGACGACAGCGGCCGCCTGCTGCGCACGATTGCCTATGTGGAAAAGCAAGGCGATGCGCGGGAAGTGACCACATTTGATGCGCAGGGCCAGCCCGCCCAACGCTATGAACGGCAACGGCTGGATTGGGAAAACGAACAGCTCAAGCTCGGGCTGCCCTATCAGGTGCGGCCATCTGAATTTGCCGTGCTAGTGCTGCCCGGGCCGAATTGGGCCGCGCCTGCGATGGAGTCGTATCACTACGATTGGGCCATCGTTCACCCCCAGGACGGCGACGTCTATGCCGCCAAGCGGAACCCCGCCGCCGTGCTTGCCAGCGGCAACAGCGGTAACAACGGCCGGTTCACGCTAAGCCCTGCGCAACGCCAACGCGTCTGGGACGCCGCCGGCCAAACGCCCGGCAACGTGCAATGGCTGTGGGCGCCGGGGCAGATTTATACGCTGCTGCAAACCGTGCCCAAGGCCACCTGGGCGGCTTGCACCGACCCGGAAAACCGCCAGCCCGACGCCTGCGAATCCCGCTAGGCTTTTTCAGCGGGCGGCCGGGGCGCGCCCGGATGACGCAGATAGTCCACCAGCGCCAGCGTGGCGCGGTCGGGCGGCGGCGTCAGCAAAGACACCACGATGATCGTCAGAAACGCCACCGGCGCGCCGAACACGCCCGCCGCAATCGGCTGAATGCCCCACCACAAATCCACCGGCTGCGTGCGCGAAATGCCCAGCACCCATTCGCGCAGCCACGGGTGCGTGTGCGTCATATAGGCGAACGTCACCAACAGGCCCGCCGCCATGCCCAAGGTGGCGCCCCACTTGTTGGCGCGCCGCCAGAACACCCCCATGACCAGCGCCGGAAAGAATGACGACGCCGCAAACGAGAACGCCGCCGACACCATAAAGAGGATGTCCGCCGGTTTGCGCGCCGCCACCCAGGCCGCGCCAAACGCCACGACCAGCAGCAGTATTTTCGACACCATCACCCGGCGCGCGGCCGACATGCGCGGCGACACCATCCGGTACCACATGTCATGCGACAAGGAATTCGACAAGGTCAGCAGCAGGCCGTCTGCGGTGGACAGCGCCGCCGCCAGGCCCCCCGCCGCCACCAGCCCTGAAATCACATAGGGCAGCCCGCCAATTTCGGGCATGGCCAGCACCACCACATCGGCCCCCATGCTGATCTCGCTTAACTGCACGACGCCATCGCGGTTGATGTCGGTAACGTCCAGCAGGTTGCTGTCGACCGCGCTCCATGCGTGTACCCAATTGGGCAGGCTCAGGAAATTTGAGCCCACCACCTGTGTGTAAACCTCGTACTTCACGAGCAGCGCCAGCGCGGGCGCCATGAAGTACAGCAGCAGAATAAACAGCAGCGACCAGCACACCGATTTGCGCGCCTCGATGACCGAGGGCGTGGTGTAGGATCGCATCAGAATGTGCGGCATGCCTGCCGTACCCAGCATCAGGCACAACACCAGCGCCAGGAAGTTGATGCGCATATTGCGCCGCTCTTCCGCGTCTTTGGCGGGAAACGGCTCCGCGTGCGGCGTGGGCGGCGCGGCCCGCGCTTCAAACGTGGCGCGCGCCTGCGACCACACCACGCGCGCATCTTCCACGCTGGCAGGGTACGCGGCCAGCTCGCGTTCGGCCGAGCGAATCTCGACCATGGGGGCATCCGACGCATTCAGTTGCGCAAGGCGGCTGCGTAGCTTGTCCTTTTCCAGCGTCCACGATTCCGGCAGGGTGTCGACGCGCTTGGCCATTTGATCGGCATGCTGCTGCCACAGCCGGCGCACCTCGATTTCCGACGGATCGTTTTGCAGGTAGATCTCTTTTTCGGTGACCTGTTGCAGCACCACGCCCGCCGACAGCTGCGGCACCGGCATATTGGTGTGCTTCACCGACAACCACACCACCGGCACCAGATACGCGATGACCAGAATGATGTATTGCCCGACCTGCGTCCACGTCACCGCGCGCATCCCGCCCAGGAACGAGCAAACCAGCATGCCGCCCAACGCCACGAAAATGCCCAGCTCGAACGAGATGCCCGTCATGCGCGTGGTGATGATGCCCACCCCGTAGATCTGCGCGACCAGATACGTGAACGAACACAGAATGGCGCACGCCACGCCCGCCAGGCGCGGCATATTGCCGCCATAGCGCGCACCCATGAAATCCGGGATGGTGTATTGCCCAAAGCGCCGCAAGTACGGCGCCAGCAGCATGGCGACCAGCACGTAGCCGCCCGTCCAGCCCATGATGTAGGCCAGCCCGCCGTAGCCCGTCAGGTACAGCGTGCCCGCAACCCCGATGAACGACGCCACCGACATCCAGTCGGCGGCGGTCGCCATGCCGTTATAGATGGCAGGCACGCGCCGGCCCGCGACGTAGTATTCGACCTGATCTGACGTGCGGCAAACAATGCCGATGCCCGCATACAGGCTGACCGTAACCAGCAGGAACACATAGCCGATCCAGTTGCGCGGCATGCCCAGGATTTCGGCCAGCGCCATCAGCAGGATCATCAGCGCGAAGCCCGCCGTGTACAGCACATAGATGCGGCGCAGGCGGATCTTGAATTCCTGGGGGGTGTCTCCGCTGAAAAACGGCATCAGCGGCCCCCCGCTTTGTCATCGCGATACGGGTCGCGGGTGGCATCGAAGCCCGTTTCGGCGCCCGCTTCGGCACGCTCGTCGGCGCGGTTCATGGTGCGGGCGTAGATGGCGATGATGATCAGGTAGGCCAGCGGCGCGCCGTAGGCGGCCATCCAGAAGGCAAAGGGCCAGCCGATGAAATTAAACGTCAGGCTGCGCGCGAAGAAGGCGGGCACGAACGTTAGCGCCGCCCAGACGACAAGCAGCAACGCAATCAGCCGCAAGTTGCGGCGCCAATAGGGGGTGGGTGCGGACTCAGAGGGAGATGCGCGGGATTTCGGCATAGCTAGGATGTTTTCAGACCCTGCCTGGATAGCGCGAAACGCTGCGTCTGAAAAGCCCTTGCTGATGAAATACAGGCTTTTTATGCGACAACGGCTGGCACTGCCTGGTGCCAGCCGTTGTGCGTTTTGCTTTTTTTGAGTACTGCTTTACTTTTTTTATGTACCGGTGCCGCCGGTATTTGCCCATGCAGGGCTTTGTCTCCTCACCTGCATGGGAAGAGATTCTGCACCAAGTGCGGGAATGCCACACTAGGGGAATGCCCTAAGACGGAGCATTCATTTACATATTCCTTGCACCATATCGGTGCTAATTGACCACAAAGTTCTAAATATTGGGATTTTTTGGCCAAAAAGCCCGAATTGAGCCGAATTCAGAAATCCCGCCGATCCCGAAATATGACAGCCGCCATCGCGTAATGCCCGGAATCGGGCGGCCCTGTGTTGGGGCGGCCGAAGTCCTCGGGGGGCAGCAAGCGAGCGAAGCGAGTGCGGAGCGAAGACCCGGCCGGCCGCCGGGCCGCCCCAAGGCCGGCCAGCCCCCTCGGGGGGCAGCAAGCGAGCGAAGCGAGTGCAGCGTGGGGGCACCTATTTATTTCTTGTTTACACCCCCCTCCCCAACCTATATCCCGTTTTTACCCCCCGCTCCGTAACCTGCCGGTGTCCTGATTGGTCACCTGGCCTGCCCGGCGCGCATCCGCTTTTGCCGCGCAGGCCCGTCGTTCGAAGGGAGCGTGGCTCCCGGGAGGAAAAACGTGGATGCCATCTATATCGCCGTCTTCGCCGTCATGGCCGGGCTGACAGTTGCCCTGCTGCGCTTCTGCGAAGCCCTGTCTTCGGGGGAGCCGTCATGAATTGGCTCTATTGGGTCAGCGGCCTGACCGCCGCCCTGCTGTTCGTCTACCTGCTGGTGGCCCTGTTCAAACCGGAGAAATTCTAATGACCGCCGAATTCGTCGGACTGCTGGTCCTGTACCTGGCGGTCCTGCTTGCGATCGCGCCGCTGCTTGGGCGCTATATCCGTATCGCCATGGAAAACGGGCAATCCCGGCTTACCGCCTGGGGCCGCCCGCTTGAACGTGGCATTTACCGGCTGGCGGGCGTCGACCCGCAGGCCGAGATGGGCTGGAAGCGTTATGCGCTGGCCGTGCTCGCCTTCAACATTCTTGGCGTCGTGGTCGTGTACGCCCTGCAACGGGTCCAAGGCATGTTGCCGCTGAACCCGGCGGGCATGGGCGCCGTCACGTCGGACTCGGCGCTCAACACCGCCATCAGCTTTGTCAGCAACACCAACTGGCAGGGCTACGGCGGCGAAGCCACGATGAGCTACCTGACGCAGATGCTGGCGCTGACGGTGCAGAACTTCGTCTCGGCCGCCACCGGCATCGCCGTGCTGTTCGCGCTGATCCGTGGCCTGGCGCGCCATAGCTCCGCCACCATCGGCAACTTCTGGTCCGACATGGTCCGCTGCACGCTTTACGTGCTGCTGCCCCTGTCGTTCGTGCTGGCGCTGGCGCTTGTCAGCCAAGGCGTGATCCAGAATTTCAGCCCCTACCAGGACGTGCAGACGGTTGAAGCCCTGCACTACGACCAGCCGCGCGTGGATGCGCAAGGCCAGCCGGTGCTGGATGCAAAGGGCCAACCTGTGACCGACCCTGCGGTGACCTCGACGCAAACGCTGGCCATGGGCCCCGTGGCCTCGCAGGAAGCCATCAAGCTGTTGGGCACCAACGGCGGCGGCTTCTTCAACGCCAACTCCGCGCATCCATTCGAGAACGCCACCCCGCTGGCGAACTTCCTGGAGATGCTGGCCATCCTGATGATTCCCGCCGCGCTGTGCTTCACGTTCGGCGAAATGGTGGGCAGCCGGCGTCAGGGCATCGCCATCCTGGCCGCGATGACCGTGCTGTTCGCCGTCTTCGCGCTGGGTACCTCGTACTTCGAACAGCAGGCGAACCCCATGGCCGCGCAGGCGGGCGCCGACAGCGCAATGACTGCGCTCTCGCCCGGCGGCAACATGGAAGGCAAGGAAACCCGCTTTGGCATTGCGGCCACATCGCTGTTCGCCACCATCACCACGGCGGCGTCCTGCGGCGCGGTCAACGGCATGCACGACTCTCTGAACGCCATGGGCGGGCTGCCGCCGATGCTGCTGATGCAGTTGGGTGAAGTCGTTTACGGCGGCGTGGGTTCTGGCCTGTACGGCATGCTGGCCTTCGCCATCCTGGGCGTCTTCATCGCCGGGCTGATGATCGGCCGCACCCCGGAATACCTGGGCAAGAAGATCGAAGCGTACGACATGAAGATGGTGTCCATCGTCATTCTGGCCACGCCGCTGCTGGTGCTGGGCGGTACGGCGCTGGCGGTGTCGGTGTCGGCCGGCCAGGCGGGCGTGCTCAATCCGGGCATCCACGGGTTTTCCGAAATCCTTTATGCGCTGTCTTCCGCCGCCAATAACAACGGCAGCGCGTTCGCCGGCCTGTCCGCCAACACGCCCTTCTACAACGTGCTGCTGGGCATCGCGATGTGGTTCGGCCGCTTTGCCGTGATCGTCGCCGTGCTGGCGATGGCCGGGTCGCTGGCGGCCAAGCGCCGCCTGCCCGCCGGCCCCGGCAGCATGCCCACCACCGGCCCCCTCTTTGTGGTGCTGCTGATTGGCGCCGTACTGCTGGTGGGCGCCCTGACATATGTGCCCGCGCTGGCCTTGGGCCCGGTCGCGGAACACCTGCAACCCTGAATGCAACAGGCTAGGAATCAACATGGCCAAAATTGAAATGCCAACCTCCAGCGCAGGCGGCGGCGCTGCCCGCGCCCCCGCAACTGCCACGCAAGATCGCCCTTTCGGCATGTGGTCGCGCTCGCTTGTCGGGCCGGCCCTGGTGGACAGCCTGCGCAAGCTATCGCCCGCCGCGCAGCTGAAGAACCCCGTGATGTTCGTGGTGTACGTGGGCAGCATCCTCACCACGCTGCTCTGGGTCATGGCCCTGCGCGGCCAGGCCGAAGCCCCGGCGGGCTTCATCCTGGCCATTACCGTGTGGCTGTGGTTCACGGTGCTGTTCGCCAACTTCGCCGAGGCGCTGGCCGAAGGGCGCGGCAAGCAACAGGCGGCGACGTTACGCGGCCTGCGCACCACCATCAACGCCCGCTTGCTGAAAGGCTTTCGCGAGGCAGACGCCCGCGACGCCCAGCCCGCGCAATGGCGCGATCAGGCTATCAGCCAGCCCTCGGGCCTGCTGCGCCGTGACGACGTGGTGCTGGTGGAAGCCGGCGACACCATTCCCGGCGACGGCCAGGTCATTGCCGGCGTGGCGTCGGTGGACGAAAGCGCCATCACCGGTGAATCGGCCCCTGTCATCCGCGAATCCGGCGGTGACTTTTCTTCCGTCACCGGCGGCACGCGGGTGCTGTCCGACTGGATCTTCGTACGCATCGCGGCCGATCCCGGCGAGAGCTTTCTGGACCGCATGATCGCCATGGTCGAAGGCGCCAAGCGCCAGAAGACGCCGAACGAATTGGCGCTGACGATTCTGCTGGTGGGCCTGACCGTGGTGTTCCTGCTGGTCGTCGTCACGCTGATGCCGTTCTCGATCTACGCGGTCAGTGCGGCCGGTGGCGGCGCAGCCGTCACGGTGACGGTGCTGGTGGCGCTGCTGGTCTGCCTGATCCCCACCACCATCGGCGGCCTGCTGTCGGCCATCGGCGTGGCGGGCATGAGCCGCATGATGAGCGCCAACGTCATCGCGACCTCGGGCCGCGCGGTGGAAGCGGCGGGCGATGTGGATGTGCTGCTGCTGGACAAGACCGGCACCATCACCTTCGGCAACCGTCAGGCGTCGACCTTCCTGCCCGCGCCCGGCGTGTCGCCGCGCGAACTGGCCGACGCCGCCCGCCTGGCGTCGCTGGCCGATGAAACGCCGGAAGGCCGCAGCATCGTGGCGCTGGCCGACAAGTCCCTGCACGCGCCGGCCGCGCGCATGATCGACGTCGAATTCGTGCCCTTCACGGCGCAGTCGCGCATGAGCGGCGTGAATCTGGGCGATCGCATGATCCGCAAGGGTGCGGTCGACGCCATTCAGTCGTGGATTGCCGCGCAAGACAACACGGTGCCTGAACCCGTCTTGCGCCTGGCCGAAGATGTGGCGCGGCGCGGAAGCACGCCGCTGATGGTCAGCGACGGCAACCGCGCGCTGGGCGTCGTGGAACTGAAAGACATCGTCAAGCCGGGCATTCAGTCGCGCTTTGCCGAGCTGCGCCGCATGGGCATCAAGACGGTGATGATCACGGGCGACAACAAGCTCACCGCCGCGTCCATTGCCGCCGAAGCGGGCGTAGACGACTTCCTGGCCGAAGCCACGCCCGAAGCCAAGCTGAAGCTGATTCGCGCCTATCAATCGGAAGGCCGGCTGGTGGCGATGACGGGCGACGGCACCAACGACGCGCCCGCACTGGCGCAGGCCGACGTGGCGGTGGCAATGAACTCGGGCACGCAGGCCGCCAAAGAGGCCGGCAACATGGTGGACCTGGACTCCAACCCCACCAAGCTCATCGAAATCGTCGAGATCGGCAAGCAGATGCTGATGACGCGCGGCGCGCTGACCACGTTCAGCGTGGCCAACGACGTGGCCAAGTACTTCGCCATCATTCCGGCCGCCTTCGCCACCGTGTACCCGCAACTGAACGTGCTGAACATCATGGCGCTGACCACACCGGCGTCCGCCATCTTGTCGGCCGTGATCTTCAACGCGCTGATCATCGTCGTGCTGATCCCGCTGGCGCTCAAGGGTGTGCGCTACCGGCCGCTGGGCGCGTCTGTGCTGCTGCGCCGCAACCTGCTCATTTATGGCCTGGGCGGCCTGCTGGTGCCGTTTGCCGGCATCAAGCTGGTTGACATGGTGCTGGCCGCGCTGGGCTGGGTCTAAGCCGCCCTGCACCGGCTCCCGCCCTCGCCCCGAAACCCGAAAGGAATTCATCATGAAACACACAACGTCATCCCCCGCCGCCCTGCCTCGCCCGGGCGGCATCCTGCGCCCCGCGCTGGTCGTCTTCGCCGCTCTGTCGCTGGTGACGGGTCTGGCCTACCCCTTCCTGACGCGCGGCGTCGCGGCCGTGGTCTTCCCGCACGAGGCGGCCGGCTCGCTCATCAAACAGGGCGACAAGGTCGTGGGCTCGGCGCTGATTGGCCAGTCGTTCACGTCGCCCCAGTATTTCTGGAGCCGGCCGTCGGCCACCGCGCCCATGCCGTATAACGGCGCGGCCTCGGGCGGGTCGAACCTGGGCCCGCGCAACCCCGCGCTGGCCGAAGCCATCCAGGCCCGCATCGCCGCATTGAAAGCGGCGGACCCCGACAACCCCACGCCCGTGCCGGTGGACCTGATCACGGCGTCCGGCAGCGGGCTGGACCCGCACATCAGCCCGGCAGCCGCCGCCTATCAGGCCGCGCGCGTGGCCCGCGCCCGAAACTTGCCCCGCGCGCAGGTCGATGCGCTGATCCAGGCCAACACCGAGCAGCCCTGGCTGGGTGTGCTGGGCGACCCGGTCGTCAATGTGCTGATGCTGAATCTGGCGCTGGACAACTTACGCCCGGCCCCATGAGCCCCGAGCGTATAGTATTGCCAGCTTTCCCCACCCTACCCTTGCGCGTTCATGGCTGATATTGCTGGCGAGCGTCCCGATCCCGACGCGCTCTTGAAGACCCTGGACGAGGCCGCGCGCCAAGCCGTGCGCGGCAAGCTGCGCGTGTACTTCGGATCGTCGGCCGGCGTGGGCAAGACCTACGCCATGCTGGTCGCGGCCCGGGCGCAAGCCGCGCAAGGGGTCAACGTGCTGGCGGGCATCGTCGAAACCCACGGCCGCCGCGAAACCGCGTCGCTGCTGGAAGGCTTGGCGGTGCTGCCGCTGAAAGACGTCGCGTATCGCGGCCACGTCCTGAAGGAATTCGATCTGGACGGCGCGCTGGCCACCCGCCCCGGCCTGGTGCTGGTGGACGAACTGGCGCATTCCAACGCGCCGGGTTCACGCCACGCCAAGCGCTGGCAAGACATCCAGGAATTGCTGGCGGCTGGCATCGACGTCTGGACCACGCTGAACGTGCAGCATCTGGACAGCCTGAACGAAGCCGTGGGCAGCATCACCGGCGTGCGCGTCTGGGAGACCGTGCCAGACGAGGTCTTCGACGCAGCCGACGAAGTCATGCTCGTGGACTTGTCGGCCGACGAGCTGCTGCGGCGCTTGAAGGAAGGCAAGGTCTATCTGCCCGAACAGGCCCGCCACGCCACGCGCAATTTCTTTCGCAAGGGCAACCTGATTGCACTGCGCGAATTGGCGCTGCGCCGCACGGCGGATCACGTCGATGATGACGTGCAGGCCTACCGGCGCGACCGCGCCATTGAACCCGTGTGGCGCACGCGCGAAGCGGTCGTCGCCTGCATCGGGCCGGACATCGATGCCGAATACGTCATCCGCAGTGCGCACCGCCTGAGCCAGCAGCTGGAGTGCGACTTGCACGTGGTCACCATCGACACCCCACGCGCCGCGCCCACGCCGCAAGCTGAGCAGGACCGCATGCAGCGCACGCTGGCGTTCGCGGATTCGCTGGGCGCACGCACTGAAACGCTGGCGGGCGGCGACATGGTCGACGCGGTGGTGCGTTACGTGCGCCGGCACAACATCACCAAGGCCATCGTCGGCCGCACGCGCGCCACCGGTTTGCAGCGGCTGCGCCTGTCGGTGTCCGCGCTGCTGACGGCCGCCATCACGCCCGGCTGGTTGTGGCGGCGGCACAGCTTCGCCGACATGCTGGCCGCGGGCTGCCCCGAGATCGACATCATCCGGCTGGGCGCGCCACCGCTGCCCGCCAGCGCCGCGCCCGGGCGCGACCCGCTCACGCTGGGCCGCCGCGCGAGTCTGGGCGCCGACGAGCGCACCGCCCGTTCCTGGGCCGGCTATGCCTGGGCGCTGTGCTATTGCGCGGCTGCCACGGGCTTGTCGATGCTGGCATTCCCCGTGCTGCACCAGACCAATATCGTCATGCTGTTTCTGCTGGCGGTGGTGGGCGTGGCGCTACGCCATGGACGCGGGCCGGCGGCGCTGGCATCCGTCGTCAGTGTGGCGCTGTTCGACTTTTTCTTCGTGCAGCCGCTGGCCTCGTTCGCCGTGTCCGACGTGCAGTACCTGCTGACCTTCGGCGTGCTGTTATCCGTGGGGTTACTGATCGGGCAACTGACGGCCGGCCTGCGCCTGCAAGCCCAGGCCTCGGTCAAGCGCGAAGCCGACGCGCGCAGCCTGTATGAATTTGCGCGCGAATTGTCGTCGGCGCTGCTGCCCGAGCAGATCGTGGCGTCGGCCGGCGCCTTCGTGCACGCCACCTTCGGCTCGCGCTGCGCGCTGTACATCCTGGGGCTGGACGACCGGTTGAAACTCGCCTCGCCGGCATCCGACGACATGCCGCCGTTGGAGTCCGCTCTGGCCCAATGGGTCTACGATCACGGCCAGCCCGCAGGCGCTGGCACCGCAACCTTGTCCAACAGCGAGCTGCTGTACCTGCCGTTGAAAGCACCCATGCGCACGCGTGGCGTGCTGGCGCTGGCCGCCCCCCGCCGCAGCCTGTTCTCGCACCCGGATTCGCGCCGCCAGATCGAGGCCTACGCCACCCTGATCGCCATTGCGCTGGAACGGCTGCACTACGTGGAAGTGGCGCAGCAGGCGCTGGTCAGCATGGAATCGGAGCGGCTGCGCAACTCGCTGCTGGCCGCCGTGTCGCACGATTTGCGCACCCCGCTGACCAGCCTGATCGGCATGACCGATACCTTGACGCGCCAACAGGCAACGCTTGCGCCCGACGTGCAGGACACCGTGCGCGCCATGCGCGACCAGGCACAGCGCATGCACGCGCTGGTTGTCAACCTGCTGGACATGGCGCGCCTGCAAAGCCGCGACACGCCGCTGCGCCGGGAATGGCAATCGATTGAAGAGCTGGTGGGCGCATCGTTAGCCGCCATGCGCGAACCGCTGGCCGCGCATCACGTCACGGTCGCCAGCCTGTCGCAGCTGCCGCTGGTGGAATGCGATGGCGTGCTGATCGAACGCGTGCTGTGCAACCTGCTGGAGAACGCGGCCAAGTACACGCCCGCAGGCAGCACGCTGCATCTGCACGCAGCCGTCGTCGATGACGAACTGCGTGTGGCCGTCAGCGACAATGGCCCCGGCGTCGCCCCCGGCGCCGAACGCCGCATCTTCGAAAAATTCACGCGCGGCGAACGCGAATCCGCCACCCCCGGCGTTGGCCTGGGCTTGGCGGTGTGCGAAGCCATCATCTCGGCCCACCACGGCCGCATCTGGGTCGAACACACGCCGGGGCAGGCCTCTGGCGCGCAATTCGTCTTCAGCCTGCCGCTGGGCACGCCACCCGCAATTCCTCCTGAAACCCATTGATTCCCCCAAAGCATGTTCGACTATCAGCCCACCGTCCTGATCATTGAAGACGACGCCAACATCCGGCGCTTCGTCCGCCAGGCCCTGGAAAGCGAAGGCTGCGTCGTGCACGAAGCCGACACCGTCAAGCGCGGCCTGATCGAAGCCGGCACCCGCCAACCCGACGCCATCGTGCTGGACCTGGGCTTGCCCGACGAAGACGGCATGACGCTCATCCGCGAATTGCGCGCCTGGACGGAAGTGCCGGTGCTGGTGCTGTCCGCCCGCAGCGCCGAGGCCGACAAGGTGGCCGCGCTGGACGCGGGCGCCGACGACTATCTGACCAAGCCCTTCGGTGTCAGCGAGCTGCTGGCCCGGCTGCGCGTGCTGCTGCGCCGGCATGCACGGGGCGGCGCGGGCAGCGCCGCCGAAATCACGTTTGGCGAGGTGCGCGTGGACTTCGCCAAACGCGTCGTCGAACGCAATGGCCAGCACGTGCACCTGACGGCCATGGAATACCGGCTGCTGGCCGCGCTATTGGCGCATCGCGGCAAGGTCATGACGCACCGTGAACTGCTGCGCGAGGTCTGGGGCCCATCGCATGTGGAAAGCAATCACTACCTGCGCATCTATATGGGCCATCTGCGCCAGAAGCTGGAAGCCGATCCTGCGCAGCCGGTATTCCTGATGACGGAAATCGGTGTGGGCTATCGCTTCGCGGGGTGAATGCCGGGTGGTGGGGATGGCGCCGCGTTGATGCGGTCTTGTTGATGCGGTGTTGTTGATGCGGCCTCGTTGATGCGATCTTGTTGATGCGGCCTGGTTGACGCGGCCCTCTTGATGCCGCCTTTATGCGGACCACACGAGTCTTGTCTCGCGCTTTATGCCGATCCTCCTATTGTTGCGATCCTCATCCAACATCAGGAGCCTTCCATGTCCCGCAACACCCTGGCCGCGCTTGCGCTGCTTGCGCTTACCACCACCTCGCAGGCCAGCGAAGCCCCCGTCGCGACGACAACGCCCGCCGCCAGCGACTTCTCGTTATCGGCCAACCTCACGCTGGCCAGCCAGTACCGCTATCGCGGCCTGATGCAGTCGAACAACCAGCCCGCCATCCAAGGCGGCTTCGATCTGGCCCACGCGAGCGGCTTTTATCTGGGCAACTGGAATTCCAGCATCAGCTGGCTGGGCGACAGCAACAGCGCCGTGTCGGCCCCCGTCGAAATGGATTTCTACGGCGGCTACAAGGGCAATCTGACAGAAGGCGTGCCGGTTGACCTGGGCGTCTTGCAGTACTACTACCCCGGCGACTACCCGTCCGGATTCACCAGCCCCGACACCACCGAGCTCTATGCCGGCATCGGTTACGGCCCGGTGATGTTCAAGTATTCCATCGCCATGACCAACCTGTTCGGCTTTGCCGACAGCAAGTACAGCCAGTACTTTGACGTGACGGGCAACGTCGACACGGGGCTGTGGGGCTTGACCCTGAACGCCCATGTCGGCCGCCAGATCGTGCGCAACGTCGACCACGGCTCCTATACCGATTGGAAGCTGGGGCTGACGAAAGACTTTGGAGCGGGCTTGTCGGTGTCGCTGGCGTACCTGGACACCAATGCCGACCGCGCGGTCTACACCAACACGCGCGGGCGCGACATGGGCCGCGCAACCGGCCTGCTGTCCGTGACCAAAACGTTTTGATCCGGCGCGGCGTTGACGCGTTTTTTATGCGCCGCGCCCGCTTTTATCGGCAGGATTTACGGTGCGATTTCTATAGTGGAATCGTCATCAACCAACCGGAATTACGGATCGCCGCAAGTGGCGAATCCGTCCCGCCCCCCCGCCATGACTCCCCGACTGGACCGCCGCCCCCTGCTTTCGCCCGCTTCCTCTCCCGCGCTGCCCCTGCCGCAATCCGAGCGGGTGGCGCTGACGGTCAGGATCGATACGCTGGATGCCCTGAAGGTGCGGCTGGCGCTGCACCGCGAGCTGGGCGACCGTATCGGCGTCTATGTGCTGTCGGTAGACCACGCCCACGCACAAAGCACGCTGCAACTGCAGTGCGCCCGCCACGAACTCGGCGACCTGATGCACGCCGTCATGTGCGGCCTGCCCCAAGCGGAATTCGGCGCGGTGCGCCCGGCGTCGGCCATCACGGTGCAATAAGCCATGGACATGCCCGTTACGACCGCATTCGAAGGCATCTGGCTGCCGATGATCACGCCGCTGCGCGGCGGCTATGTCGACCTGGACGCCGCCCAGGCGCTGGCCCGCTACTACCGCAACGCCGGCATCGCCGGGCTGGTGCTGTTCGGCTCCACCGGCGAAGGCAACCTGCTGAGCCTGTCCGAAAAAATCGACATGGCAGAAGCCATCGCCAGCAATCCGCACGCGCTGCCGCTGGTGTTTGGCGCCGGCGGCGTCGACACGCGCGGCGTCGCCACCGCCATCCGCCGCCTGGACAAGCTGGCCCCCGCCGGCTATCTGGTGCCGCCGCCCTACTATTTGGGCCCATCGCAAGCCGGCATCTTGTGGCATTACCGCCAGATCGCCTGGGCAACCGAACGCCCCATCATTCTGTACAACATCCCCAAGCGGACTGGCGTGACGATGACAGTGGAGACCATGGAGAAGCTGGCACTATTGCCCAACTTCAGCGCGGTCAAGGAATGCAATCCGTCGGTGCTGTCCGCCTTGAATGCGCGCGGACGCCTGGCCGCGCTGTGCGGCGAAGATCTGTCGCTGCTGGATCATTGGCTGGCGGGCGGACGCGGCGCCATCCCGGCCGCGGCGCACGTGTACCCGGAGCGCTATGTTGAAGTCATGCGCCTGGCGCAGGCGGGCCACGTCGAGGCCGCACGCGAACTCTTCGAGCCCTTGCGCGGCCTGATCCGCCTGCTGTTCGCCGAACCCAATCCCGCGCCCATCAAGCGCGCCCTGGCGATGCAAGGGCTGATCACCGACGAGCTGCGCATGCCCATGACGCCGGCCAGCCGAGAGCTGAGCATCCGGCTGCAACGCGCCATGGGCGCGCTGCACAGCCTGCCTAGCCGGCTGCAGACAGCTTGAACACCGACACGGCGCGCGCCAGGTCGTCGGCCTGCTCGTGCAAGGTGGCGGCCGACGCGGCAAACTCCTCGACCAGCGCGGCGTTCTGCTGCGTCACGCTGTCCAGGTGCGTCACAGCCTGATTGATCTGTTCGATCCCCACGCTTTGCTCGGCCGACGCGGTGGCGATTTCGCCCATCAGGGGCGCGCTGGTGGCGGCGGATTCCAACACGCTGCCCATCGTGGCGCTGGCCTGTTCCACGCGCTGGCTGCCGCGCGCCACCGATTCGGACGAGGTTTCGATCAGCCCCTTGATCTCTTTGGCCGCAGTGGCCGAACGCTGCGCCAAGGCGCGAACCTCGCCCGCCACAACCGCAAAGCCACGCCCCTGCTCGCCGGCTCTTGCAGCTTCCACGGCCGCGTTCAGCGCCAGGATATTGGTCTGAAACGCAATGCCGTCGATCACGCTGATGATTTCGCCAATGCGCTGCGAACTGTGCGAGATCTCGTGCATGGCGTCGATGGCGTGTTGGGTCTCTTCACTGCCCTGGCGCGCCAACTGCGCCGCCTGCCCCGCCAGCGAACTGACTTCGCGCACATGCTCGGCGCTTTGCTTGGCCGTGGCGGTGATTTCTTCCACGCTGGCCGCCGTCTGTTCCAGGGCGGCCGCCTGCTTCTCGGTGCGATCCGACAAGTCCATGCTGCCCGCCGCAATCTGGCGCGAGGCCGCCGCGATGGAGCTGGTGGAATGCACGATGGTGCGCACGGCGACGTCCAGGCGTTGCTGCATTCTTCCCATGCCCTCGAACAAACGGCCGATCTCGCCCCGATGGTGGCGCGACACCGCGGAAGACAGATCGCCATTGGCCACGCGCTCGCACAAGGCCACGGCTTCATCCAGCGGGTTGATCACATGGGTGCGGAAAAAGCGCAGGGCGGCGATCAGCACCAGCGCCAGCAAGCCCAGCGTCACACCGCCCTGCCGCCACAAGGTGCTGTAGAAGGCCGTGTCGACATCATCCACATACAAGCCGGTGAAGATCAGCCAGCCCCAATCCGCGTCGTAGGCGGCATAGCTGATCTTGGGCAGCGCCTCGTCGGCGCCCGGCCGGGGATAGCGGTACTCCACATAGCCGCCGCCCGCCTTACCTTCGGCATAAAGGTTTTCAAAGATCGGCAGGCCGTCCACATCCTTGATGGCGCGCACGTTCGTGCCCACCAGCTTGGCGTCAGGGTGCGCCAGCAAGGCGTAGTCGTCACCGAACACCCCCACATAACCATCAGCGCCGTAGCGCAGTTGCGTCAGGCGCCGCGCCACATTGCGCTTGGCCTCCGCCAGCGGCATGCCTTCACTGACGCTTTGCTTGCCGTTGCGCAAGATGCCCGCGGACAGATCCAGTACGTGGCGCAACTCCGTCTTCCGTTCGGCCACCATCTCTATGCGCCGCTGCCATGCGTCCCAGGTGCCCAGCGCCAGAACGGCAACGCCAATGGCGAACACGAACCACAACAGCTCCCTGCGCAGACTGGAATTTTTCACAGCCTCTCCTCGTAGTGCCCATTCTTATGCCTGAAACTTTTCGCGGCAGAATGTGACGGTTTATGTATTGCGTTCCGTCAGAATACGGTGACACAGCAGGGTTTTCACTAGGTCGACCTCGTCGACTTGATCTAACGCAAGGCCCATAAAAAAAACGCAAGGCGAGTGCGCCTTGCGTCAGGTAATGCTTGCACTGCGCGGGAATTTACCCGCCCGTCTTCAGCGCCGCAGCGCGCGGTTGGCGGCCTCGGCTACGCGGGGCGTCGTCAACGCAATCAGCGTCACGACGATGAGCGAATAATTGGGCACGCTGCGCATATTGCGGAACATCATTTCCGTCAGGCTGAATGCGCAGTAGCTCAGGCAGAACAGCAGGCCCAGTTGCGCCCCCACGCGGATCACCCGGTCGTCGCTCGCCATGCGCCGGAAAAATACCGCGGCTGGCAACAGGTAGAGGGTCAGGATGCTCAACAAGCCCAGCAGCCCATAACCGGACAACGCGGCCAGCATGTCGTTGTGCGGTTCGCCAAACCCTTCAACGACTTCGGCGGTCACGATCCCCTGGGTTTCCAGCTGGCGCAGTTCCTCGCGGAACTTGCTGGGCCCGATTCCCACGATGGGACTTTTCTGGAACATGAGGATGGACGCATGCCACAGCTGCAAGCGGATACCGAAAGACGTATCGCGATTGGCCGAGGTGGAATAGCCGTGCACGTCTTTCGAGATCTCGTGCATGCGCGTGCTGAACGTCCAGATGGCGGCGGCGCTGGCCACCAGCGCCACACAGACGGCCAATGCGCAATACACCTTGTGGCGGCGCTTCCAGTTGCGCAGGCCCAGCAAGAACACCACCCCCAGAATGGGCAGCAACATCCAGCTGCTGCGCGTCTCGGACTCCCATGTGGCGTAGACGGACAGCGCCACGGCCACCAGCTTCACCGTCGTCTCGGCCCGCGGCCAGCGCGTACAGGGGCCAAAGCCCAGGGACAACAGCGTCATCGCGCCAAACAGCAGCGTCATGTTCGCAAACGCCACGGCGTTATAGCGCCCGCCGACATCAACCATGGCATTGCGATCTAAGGTCTGAACCGTAACGATCAGCAGCACCGAACCGGCAATGGCGCCCGCCAAAATGCTCCACTGCACCAGCTTCAACCATCGCTGCGGCGCGCGCAGCAGCAGCCAGAGCACCGGCAGCGCCAGCGCAAAGCGCAGCAGCTTCTCCAGCTCTGAATTGCTCCACACGCCTCGCACCGCGGACGTGATGAACATACAGGCCAGCGGCAGCAGCAACACCAGCGACATCGGCCACAACTCGCCAAACGCCATCGGCTCGTAACGCTTGATGGCGTTCACGGCCAGCGCCGTCAGCGCGACCAGGCCGGCCAGGTAAAGCACAGCGGGGCCACCCACCGGGCTGGTCAGCGCCAGGGCAGGAACCAGCAATACCAGCCAAGTGGCCAGGGAAACATACATTCGGGGCACAGCGATCAACCTGAAAAGAACGATGCAAGCGCAGCGCGCTTCATGCGAGTAAGGGTAGATAAACCCGGTAGACAAAACCCGCCCGCCATGACGGCGGGCGGGTTCTACGGAGCAATGCGGAGCGGACCGCGAATTACATGTTTTCGATCATGACCTGACCGAAGCCCGAGCAAGACACTTGCGTCGCGCCTTCGAGCAGGCGGGCGAAGTCGTACGTGACTTTCTTGGACAGGATGGACTTTTCCATGCTGGAGATGATCAGGTCGGCGGCTTCGGTCCAGCCCATGTGGCGCAGCATCATTTCGGCCGACAGGATTTCGGAACCGGGGTTCACGTAGTCTTTGCCTGCGTACTTGGGCGCCGTGCCGTGGGTGGCTTCAAACATGGCCACCGAGTCCGACAGGTTGGCCCCCGGCGCAATGCCGATGCCGCCCACTTGCGCGGCCAGCGCGTCAGAGATGTAGTCGCCGTTCAGGTTCAGCGTGGCGATGACGTCGTACTCGGCCGGGCGCAGCAGAATCTGCTGCAGGAAGGCGTCGGCGATCACGTCCTTGACGATGATCTCGCGCCCGGTCTTCGGGTTCTTGAACTTGCACCACGGGCCGCCGTCGATCAGCTGCGCACCGAATTCCTTTTGCAGCAGCTCGTAGCCCCAGTCGCGGAAGCCGCCTTCCGTGAACTTCATGATGTTGCCCTTGTGCACCAGGGTCAGCGACGTGCGGTCGTTGTCGATGACATACTGCGCGGCTTTGCGCACCAGGCGCTCGGTGCCTTCGCGCGACACGGGCTTGATGCCGATGGACGAGGTGTTCGGGAAGCGGATCTTCTTCACGCCGAGCTTGGTTTGCAGGAACTGGATCAGCTCCTTGGCCTGCTCGCTTTCGGCCATGTATTCGATACCCGCGTAGATGTCTTCCGAGTTCTCGCGGAAAATCACCATATTGGTCTTTTCGGGTTCACGCACCGGCGAGGGCACGCCCTTGAAGTACGCCACCGGACGCAGGCAGACGTACAGGTCCAGTTGCTGGCGCAGCGCCACGTTCAGGGAACGGATGCCGCCGCCGACCGGGGTGGTCAGCGGGCCCTTGATGGACACCACGTAGTCTTTGACGACTTCCAGGGTTTCATCGGGCAGCCACACGTCGGGGCCGTAGACCTTGGTGGCCTTCTCGCCCGCGTAGACTTCCATCCAGTGGATCTTGCGCTTGCCACCGTAGGCCTTTTGCACCGCGGCGTCGACAACCTTGATCATCACCGGGGTGATATCGGCGCCCGTGCCGTCGCCTTCGATGAAGGGAACGATGGGCTGTTCAGGCACATTCAGCGAGAAATCAGCGTTGACCGTGATCTTCTGGCCGCCAGCGGGAACCTTGATATGTTGGTAGGTCATGAATGCTCCATTTGCTCCGGGTGGTTTTTCTGCATGCGCCGCATCGGAAAGCGTCCGATTCCGCAGGGGAAAATCACCCTCGCGAACCGCACTCCGGATGGCGTATAGCAACCAATTCTATATCGCAAAGACGCTACAGAAACCTGACCGCGCCCCGGGGGCGGTAAAATAGTGCATCTCCATCCCGCATTTCTGCCCCGACCCGATGTTCAATCCCTCACGCGACCAAGTCCGCGAATTCTTTATCGACACCTGGCGCAAGCACCGCGCCAACGAGGTGCTGACCCCGCTTGAGGCCATCGCGCTGGACTGGATCATCGAGCATCCGGAATATCACGGCGACCTTGAAAGCCCCGACGCCATGACCGCGGAATACGCCGTGGAAAAGGGCCGCACGAATCCTTTTCTGCATTTGTCCATGCACCTGGCCATTGCAGAGCAGCTGTCAATCGACCATCCGCCCGGCATCCGCCTCGCCTATCAGCAACTGACGGCACGCTCGGACGCCCACCACGCGGCGCACGAAATCATGGAATGCCTGGGACAGGTGGTGTGGGAAGCGCAGCGGCTGGGCACGCCGCTGGACAGCGACAGCTATATCGATCTGATCCGCCGCCGCGCCAGCCTCTGAACCCGCTAGCGGGTTATTTGCGTACGCCCAGGTCGCTGGGCAAGGACGCCAGCCACGCCGATACGTTGGAGATGTCCTGGTCGGACAGTTGCGTGGCGAACGCGCCCATGATGGGGTTCTTGCGCACATTGGCCGTGGCCGCGCTGCCGGAGGCGCCGCGTTTGTAGGCTTTCAGTGCATGGGACAGGTAATCGGCGTGCTGGCCGGCCAGCGTCGGGTAGGCCGGGTCCACCGCCGTTTTGGCGTCGGCGCCATGGCACGACGCGCAATTGAATTTGTCGAAGACGGCCTTGCCAGCCGCCAGATCCTGCGCGTGGGCGGCAGAGCCTGCGATAGCGAGGGTCGCGCCCAGAAGGGCAAGCATCGTGCGATTCATGGTTTGCCCCTTATTTGAGATTCGAGTAGTACGCGGCCAGATCGGCGATGTCCTGATCGGACAAACTGCCGGCAATGGCGTCCATCGTGGGATGGCTGCGCGCGCCTTTCTTGTACTCGTTAAGGGCGGTTTCGATGTACTTGGCGTTCTGGCCAGCAATCATCGGCACGTGATAGAGCTCGGGAAACGTCGCCTTGTAGCCTTCGATGCCATGGCATCCGATGCACATGGAAACCTTGTCGCGGGCGTTTTGGATATTACCGACAGGCGCTGCGTCAGCAGCAACAGCCTGGCCGGCGATCGCACAGGATGCCATCGCGGCCAACACGGAAACCGTGCACTTCAGAGAGGTTCGCAACTTCATTGGAATGGCTCTTCTTGGTATGGCTTAAGGACTAGGGCCTGCTCACACGTTGGCCCCCTGCAAACACGTTGCGGGTCGAACCCAGCTGCAAATCCAACTGCAAAACCGCCTGATTGTACGATAATTGCCCAGGATTAATACCTTACGATGGGTTTGATCCCCGTCAATTCTCGGAAGCCATCAGACAATGTCAGCAGCCCAGTCCGCCACCTCCGCGTCGCCTGCCCGCTTTAACGGCACCGACAGTTATGTCGCCACCGATGACCTGAAACTCGCCGTCAACGCCGCCCTGACCTTGCAGCGCCCCTTGCTTATCAAAGGCGAACCCGGCACCGGCAAGACCATGCTGGCCGAAGAGGTCGCACGCGCGCTGGGCCGGCCGCTGCTGCAATGGCATATCAAGTCCACCACGAAGGCGCATCAGGGCTTGTACGAATACGATGCCGTGTCGCGGCTGCGCGACTCGCAGCTGGGTGATGAAAAAGTCCGCGATATCCGCAACTACATCGTGCAAGGCACCTTGTGGCAAGCGTTCCAGGCGGATGAGCCGGTGGTGTTGCTGATCGACGAAATCGACAAGGCCGACATCGAGTTTCCCAACGACCTGCTGCGCGAACTGGACCGCATGGAATTCCATGTGTACGAAACGCGCGAGACGATTTCCGCGCGCCATCGCCCGCTGGTCATCATCACATCCAACAACGAGAAGGACCTGCCCGACGCCTTCTTGCGCCGCTGCTTCTTCCATTACATCCGCTTCCCCGACCGCGACACCATGCGCGACATCGTGGCCGTGCACTACCCGCATTTGAAGCAGGACGTGCTGCGTGCGGCGCTGGACACGTTCTTTGCGCTGCGCGATGCGCCGGGCCTGAAGAAAAAGCCGTCAACGTCGGAACTGCTGGACTGGCTGCGCCTGTTGCTGGCTGAAAACGCCACGGCCGCCGAAATCGACGCACACACCGCCACCGCCGTGCCCCTGATGGCCGGCGCCTTGTTGAAGAATGAGCAAGACGTGCATCTGCTGGAACGCCTCGCGGCCATGACGCGCGGCGGCCAGCGCCGCTGATCTTGCCGCCACGCGCAGCCCGCTCATGCTGATCGACTTCTTCTACCACCTCCGGGCACACAAGCTGCCCGTCTCGGTCAAGGAATACCTGACGCTCGTGGACGCGCTGCGCCACGACCTGATGGCGCCCACGCTGGACGAGTTCTACTTCCTGGCGCGCGCCACGCTGGTCAAGGACGAGTCGCTTTACGACCGCTACGACAAGGCCTTTGGCGCCTACTACAAAGGCATCGAAGCCGCCCTGCCCGCCGGCAAGGAGATCCCGCTGGACTGGCTGATCAAGCAGTTCGAAAAGAACCTGTCGCCCGAAGACAAAGCCGCCATCGAAAAGCACGGCTGGGACAAGCTGATGGAGCTCTTCAAGGAACGCATGGAAGAGCAGAAGGAACGCCACGCGGGCGGCAGCAAATGGATCGGCACCGGTGGCACCTCGCCGTTCGGCAACGGCGGCTACCACCCCGAAGGCATCCGCGTGGGCGGCGCATCGGCCGGCAACCGCACGGCCGTGAAGGTCTGGGACATGCGCCAGTTCAAGGACTACGACGATCAGGTCGAACTTGGCACGCGCAACTTCAAGGTTGCGCTGCGCCGGCTGCGTCGTTTCGCGCGCGCAGGCGCCGAGATGGAGCTGGACCTGGACGACACCATCGCCAGCACCGCCCGCAATGCCGGCCACCTGGACTTGCGCATGGTCCCCGAACGGCACAACACGGTAAAGGTGCTGATGCTGCTGGACGTGGGCGGCAGCATGGACGACCACATCGGCCGCGTCGAGGAACTGTTCTCGGCCGCACGCAGTGAATTTCGCAACCTGGAAGTCTATTACTTCCACAATTGCCCCTACGAAAGCCTGTGGCAAAGCAATCGGCGGCGTCAGAACGAACGCTTCGACACCTGGGACGTCCTGCGCAAATACAACCCGGACTGGCGGCTGATCATCGTCGGTGACGCCACCATGAGCCCTTACGAAATCCTGCAACCGGGCGGGTCGGTTGAGCACTACAACAAGGAACCGGGCGCGCAATGGATGCGGCGGCTGCTGGATGCCTGGCCGAAATCCGTCTGGCTGAATCCGGAGCCCACGGCGTCCTGGCAGTACCGTCAATCCATCGCGCTGATGCGCGACATCATGCAAGACCGCATGTACCCAGTCACGGTTGCCGGCCTGGAACAAGCCATGCGGGTGCTGTCGAAATAACGCGCGGCCGGTAAGGGATCAGCCATCCACCGGCTGTTCAGGCGTATCCAGAATCCGCTGATAAAACGCCAGGTCCAGCCACCGGCCAAACTTGAATCCCGCTTGCTTGACCGTGCCGGCGTGCGTGAAGCCCAGCTTTTCATGCAGGCGGATGCTGCCGTCGTTGGACGCATCAATGCCGCCCACCAGCACGTGCACCTGATTCTGGCGCGCCCGCTCAATCAGCACGCGCATCATCGCTTCGCCCAGGCCCTTGCCGCGAAAACGTCCGTCGACATACACGGAATGCTCGACGGAATACTTGAACGCGGGCCACGCGCGGAAAGTGCCGTAGCTGGCGAACGCCATCAACTCACCGTCTGCGTTCTCGAAACCGACCACCGGAAAGCCGCCCTGCTGCTTGGTCTGGAACCAGCCCTGCATCGCCTCGCGCGGACGTGGCTTGTAGTCATACAGCGCGGTCGAGTTGACGATCGCGTCATTGAAGATGGCCAGAATCTGGTCTGCATGGCGTTCATGCGTGCAGTCGACAAGGATTGCGCCGTCGGGCGCGACGATTTCAGCGGGCGTTTTCATGGGCAAAAGTGTACCGGGCGGCTCTGGAACCCGTCACGCGCCACGCATAAAAAAAACCGGCAATCTGCCGGTTCAGTAAGGTGTTGCCGCTTCTGGCCACTCTCAGGCGGCGCGGCTCTCCACTGATCGGTTGGCGGCGGACGCACTGCGCAAGCCGGGGCATTGGCGCCAGGACAGTTCGTCTGCATCCATGTCCAGGTCGAATAGGTCGTTCGCGGCCGGCCAAGGATGGCTGCGCGCGGCGGCGCCTTCCATCTCCAACACATGTCCGGCGAACCCGCGGGGCGAACCGCCGCACTCCTCGAAATACCGCTGGGTGCTCAAGTCCACCACATAGGTGGTCATGTCATGGGTCAGTATGGCCACGAATTGGCCGTCATCACTGGCATAGGCGTACTGAAATTGCCCTTTGATCCCGTCGCCGTTCAAGGCGTTGCCGGTCAGTTGGGACAAGGCACGCGTGACGATCTCGGTCAGCATGGGTCGTTCCTCCGAAAAATGCGCCGGCAGGATGCCGGCAGCGAAGGCGCGAACGACAAGCACCGGCGCCGCACTCAAAGCGGCGTCTGGCGTTGGACGGGAAGCCGGTAGACGGCTGTCGCGCATCCCGTCGGCAACAGCTACTACGTCTTCAAAAGCTTACACCCGCGAACCGGCCGACCTCAAATTTGCCTTGTGCACTAAGGATATTGCGATGCAACACCCTATGACGACGCGGCTTTCGGGCCGTTATGCGGCCGCAACCGGCATGCCGCCTAGGTCGGCGTCACCATTTTTTGTTCGCATCCAATGCTCTCGCGGCAGGCGATAAAGCACATGTTGTTGCAACGGGTGCCCCTTCGCCACAGCGGGATGATCAAACAGGTCGGCATCCGCAAGCATGCCCAGCTTCTCCATCACCGCCCGTGAACGCTGGTTGCCCACCGCCGTGAAGGCCACGATTTCGTGCAGGCCCACCTGCTCGAAACCCACGCGCAGCGCGGCCTCGGCCGCCTCTCTGGCGTAGCCCCGGCCCCAGTACGGCTGCGCCAGACGCCAGCCGATTTCTACGCCCGGCGCAAACGGCAGCGTCGGCGGCATCGGCTTGATGCCCACGAAACCGACAAACGGCGCCACGCCGGGCGCCTCAACGGCCCAAAAACCCCAGCCATGTTCATCAATTCCCGCCGCCAGGCGGCCAGCCAATGCATCGCTTTCGGACTCGGACAGCGGCAGCAGGAACTCGGTGACGCGCGGGTCTGCGTTCATTGCCGCGAACGGCTTGCGATCATCGGCGCGCCATTGGCGCAGCACAAGCCGCGGCGTTTCAACTTCCAGAGATAGAGACATGTTGCACTTCCTTGCCTTGCGCTACGGGGTGGCAGCCCCTGAACCATTGCCAACGTATACACTCCAACGGATTCTGCCATGCCAAAGGAATTGTCTGCCATGCGCCTGTCCCTGTCGAAGCTGCCGCGCCCGTTGGGTGTGCTGCTGTTCTCATCCTTCCTGGCCTTTCAGGCCGGCGCCGCGCCCCTCCCGGCGGGTGTCTCGGAGGCCGCCTCGATTGAAGGCATTACCGAATACCGCCTGGCCAACGGCTTGAGAGTGCTGCTGGTTCCCGATGAATCCAAGCCGTCCACCACCGTCAACATGACGTACCTGGTGGGCTCGCGCAACGAGAACTACGGCCAGACCGGCATGGCGCACCTGCTTGAACACATGCTGTTCAAAGGCACGTCCACCACCCGCAACGCCATGGGCGAATTCTCGCGCCGCGGCTTGCAAGCCAACGGCTCGACCTCCAGCGACCGCACCAATTACTTCGCCAGCTTCGCCGCCAACCCCGACACCTTGAAGTGGTATCTGGGCTGGCAGGCCGACGCCATGGTCAATTCCCTGATCGCCAAGGAAGACCTGGACTCGGAAATGACCGTCGTCCGCAACGAAATGGAAAGTGGCGAAAACAGCCCGTCCCGCATCCTGATGCAGAAGATGCAAGCCGCCGCCTTTCAGTGGCACAGCTACGGCAAGAACACCATCGGCGCGCGCTCCGACGTTGAAAACGTCGACATCGCCCAACTACGCGCCTTCTATCACGAGTACTACCAGCCCGATAACGCCGTGCTGATCGTGGCCGGCAAGTTCGACCCGCAAGCTACGCTGGCGGATATTCAGGAAACGCTGGGCAAGCTGCCCAAGCCCGAACGCAAGCTGCCGCCCGAATACACGGTGGAACCCACGCAAGACGGCGAACGCTCGGTGACCTTGCGGCGCACGGGCGGCACCCCGCTGGTGGCCGCGATGTACCACATCCCTGCGGCCGGCAGCGCAGACTTCGTGCCGCTGGACCTGGCCACCGTCATTCTGTCCGACACGCCGTCGGGCCGTCTGTATCACGCGCTGGTCGCCACCAAGCTGGCTTCGGGTGTGTTTGGCTTCACCATGGAAAACCGCGACCCGGGCCTGGCGATGTTCGGCGCGCAGCTGCCCCCCGGCAAGAACCTGGACACCGCCATGACGGCCCTGACCAGCACGCTGGAAACGCTGGCGAAGAAGCCCTTCACACAACAGGAGCTGGACCGCGCGCGCAGCAAATGGCTGACCGCGTGGGAACAGACCTATAGCGATCCCGAGCAGGTGGGCGTGGCGCTGTCTGAAGCGATCGCCGCGGGCGACTGGCGCTTGTTCTTCCTGCAACGCGACCGCGCACGCAAGGCCTCGCTGGCCGACGTGCAACAGGCCGCTGTCACGTATCTGGTGCAAAGCAACCGCATTGAAGGCCGCTACATCCCCACCGAAAAGCCGCTGCGCGCCCCGCAATTGCAGCGTGAAGACCTGACCGCCGTTTTCAAGGACTACAAGGGCGACCCCGACTTCAAGGCCGCATCCGCCTTTGATCCCACGCCGGAAAATATCGACAAGCTCACGCAGCGCAAGAAGCTGGACCTGCCCAACGGCCCGGTCCAACTGGCGCTCTTGCCCAAGGCCACGCGCGGCAACCGCGTGCAGGCGCAGATGCTGATTCAGTTCGGCAATGAAAAAGACCTGCGTGGCCAACGCGTGAACGCCAGCGCCGTCGCCGACCTGCTGACCCGCGGTACGGCCAAGCTGTCGCGCCAGGACATCCAGGACCGTCTGGACAAGCTGCAAGCCGAGCTTGGCTTCAGCGGCGGCGGCACCACGCTCAAAGTCGCGATGTCGACCAAGAGCGAAAACTTGCCCGAACTGACCGCGCTGGCGCTCGAGATCGTGCGCACCGCGAACTTCCCGAAGGAACAGCTCGAGGAATACCAACGCCAGATCGAGACCTCGATCCAGAACGCCATGACCGAGCCCTCGGCGCTGGCCGGCCGCGCCCTGGCTCGCCAGGACAACCCGTGGCCTGCCGATGACCTGCGCTATGTGCCCACGTTTGACGAAGCGCTGGCCAGCGTGCGCGGCCTGAACCGCGACGCCCTGGTCAAGTTCCACACCAAGTTCTATGGCGCGGGCAAGATCGAGTATTCGGCCGTTGGCGATTTCGAGCCGGAAGCCGTGGAAAAGGCCATCAAGACCGGTTTGGCCGGCTGGAAGAAGGCGCCCGCCTACACCCGCGTGCCCAACCCCTACCGCGACATTCCCGCCAAGCAGTTCGACATCGACACGCCCGACAAGGCCAACGCCTTCTATATCTCGCGCATGCCGCTGAAGCTGCAAGACACGGACGCCGACTACGCGGCCCTGTACCTGGCCAACTACCTGTTCGGCGCGTCGGAAACGTCACGCTTGTGGAACCGCGTGCGTGAAACCGAAGGGCTGTCGTACAACGTGCGCAGCTCGCTGTCGGTCTCGTCGTTCGAACCCAGCGCCAGCTGGACCATGTACGCCATCTACGCGCCGCAAAACCGCGAGCGCCTGGAGAAGGCCATCAACGAGGAATTGGCCCGCGTGCTGAAAGAAGGCTTCTCGGACAAGGAAATTTCCGACGGCATCAATGCGCTGCTGAACTACCGCAACCTGGCCCGCGCGCAGGACGACATCCTGGCCAGCACGTGGCTGGACTACCTGCAACGCGGCCGCACATTCGAATGGTCGGCCGAGATGGACAAAAAGATCTCGGCGCTGAAACCCGAAGCGGTCAACGCCGCCCTGCGCAAGTACCTGCGGCCGGACGGCTTCAGCACCGCCGTGGCAGGCGACTTCAAAAAGAAGGCAACGCATTGATCCGCTGAGCGCTTCTCGCAACACCGGCCCCTGCCTTGTGCAGGGGCTTTTTTTGCACGATGAAATCCGGGTTCCCAGGCAGCCAGCCCTTTGAATCCGCATAACCATGCCATAGGTGGGGAATTTTTTTCACAAATAACTTATTACTCGGTTATTTGGAAAGATGTTTTCAAGGAATACGGGTTTATCCCAGGTGGGATGACGCGCACAATTCAGTCATCGGGAACAAACAACGAACCACGACGGAGGGCCGCCGGATTCGGTCCCCACTAAAAACGAATTGGAGGTCTCACCATGAAAACCCTAACCACCACCCTGCTTCTGTCCCTAGCCCTGGTTGGCGTTGGCGCCCAAGCCGCCGGCGTTGAACAAGCCAAGACAAGCGCACAAGTCGCGACCGAATTGCAGCAAGCCAAGGCCAGCGGTCAATACACCTTCGGCGAACTGGACTATCCGCCCGCCCAACCCCAAGCGGCCAGCCTGACCTCGCAAGACGTGCAAGCGCAGTTGCAACAAGCCAAGATCAGCGGCGAATACACGTTCGGTGAACTGCAATACCCGCCCGTCGTTGCGGCTCCGGCCAGCGTGAAGACCCGCGCCGAAGTCCAGCAGGAACTGGCTCAAGCCAAGGCCAGCGGCCAATACACGTTCGGCGAACTCGAATACCCGCCGATCACCCGGTGAGCTGCTTGCTGTAGCCCGGCCGGCCTCAGGCGGCATCATGGCTTGAGGCCGGTTTCTTCCGGTACAGCGGCAACCGCAGTAGCAGTACCCAGAAGTAGCAGTACGAGGTAGTAGCAGTACGAGGTAGTAGCAGTACGAGGTAGTAGCAGTACGAAGCACTAGCAGTACGAAGTAGTAGCAGTACGAAGTAGTAGCGGTACGAAGTAGCAGCAGTACGAAGTAGTAGCGGTACGTAGCACTAGCAGTACGTAGCACTAGCAGTACGAAGTAGTAGCAGTACGAAGCACTAGCAGTACGTAGCACTAGCAGTACGAAGCAGTAGCAGTACCAAGGCCGCGGCGTAAAGCTGCGGCCTTTTTATTACGTAAGATGGGCAAAGCGCCCAATGAAAGCCCAACGAATCCCCAAAAGAAAAAGCCGCGATCTCGTCGCGGCTTTTCCACAGGCCCTTCAGCCCTTTCAGCTGAAGAATTCCTTCACTCGGTCCGTCCAGGACTTGCTTTGCGGCGAGTGGCGATCGCCACCGTCGTTCAGCGAGGCCTCGAACTGGCGCAGGATGCTCTTCTGGTCTTCGCTCAAGCGCACGGGCGTTTCCACGACGACGTGGCAATACAGGTCGCCCGGATAGCTGCCGCGCACGCCGCGAATACCCTTGCCGCGCAGCCGGAAAGTCTTGCCCGACTGGGTGCCTTCGGGAATCGAGATCTCGGCCTTGCCGCCCAGCGTGGGCACCTGAAGCTCGCCGCCCAATGCCGCCGTGGTGAACGGGATGGTCAGCTCGCAGTGCAGATCGTCGCCATCGCGCTGGAAGATCTTGTGCTGCTTGATGTGGATTTCCACATACAAGTCGCCCGGGGGGCCGCCGTTGATGCCCGGCTCGCCATTGCCGCTGGAGCGGATGCGCATGCCGTCATCGATACCGGCCGGAATCTTGACCTGCAGGGTCTTGTTGCGGCGGATACGGCCCACGCCGTCGCAAGACGGGCACGGGTCGGTGATTTCCTTGCCATTGCCGTGGCAGGTCGGGCAGGTTTGCTGCACGCTGAAGAAGCCTTGCTGCATCCGCACGGCGCCCGAGCCACCGCAGGTGCGGCAGGTCTTGGGCGACGTGCCAGCCTTGGCGCCAGAGCCGTGGCAGGTATCGCAGTTTTCCCAGCTGGGGACGCGGATTTCGGTATCGAAACCGGCCGCGGCCTGTTCCAAGGTGATTTCCAGCGCGTACTTCAGGTCGGCGCCGCGGTACACCTGCGGGCCGCCGCCGCGACGGCCACCGCCGCCGCCACCGCCAAAGATCTCGCCGAAGATGTCGCCAAAGGCGTCGGCAAAACCGCCGCCCATTCCCGCCCCGCCCATGCCGGCGGAGTTGGGGTCGACGCCCGCATGGCCATAGCGGTCATACGCGGCGCGCTTCTGTTCATCACCCAGGACCTCGTAGGCTTCCTTGGCTTCCTTGAACTTCTCTTCGGCTTCTTTGCTGTCCGGATTGCGATCCGGGTGGTACTTCATGGCCAGCTTTCGATAGGCCTTCTTGAGTTCGTCGTCCGCGGCGTTTTTTGCTACGCCCAAGACTTCGTAATAGTCGCGTTTTGCCATGATCCGTGGGCTCAAAAACGAGCCATCTTTTCAGTGCTACAGAATGAGTACGCCCGGTAGGCGGATTTCTCCGGCTACCGGGCGGCAGAGGCTGGTCAGCGCCCGGCCATTATTGGTCGCGCTTGACTTCCTTGAAGTCGGCGTCGACGACGTTGTCGTCTACCGGCTTCGCGTTATCGGCCGCTTGTTGCTGGCCGGCGGCTTGTTGAGCCTGCATGTCGGCGTACATCTTTTCGCCCAGCTTCTGCGATGCGGTCGACAAGGTTTCCACCTTGGCGTCGATCGCGGCCTTGTCGCCTTCCTTCAGCGTGTCTTCCAGGTCCTTGATGGCGGCTTCGATGCTTTCCTTTTCGGAAGCTTCGAGCTTGTCGCCGTACTCGGTCAACGACTTGCGGGTGGCGTGCACCAGCGCGTCGGCCTGGTTGCGCGACTGAGCCAGCTCGGCAACACGGTGATCTTCCTCGGCGTTGGCCTCGGCATCCTTGACCATGCGCTGGATCTCGTCTTCCGACAGACCCGAGTTGGCCTTGATGGTGATCTTGTTTTCCTTGCCGGTGCCCTTGTCTTTCGCGGACACGTGCAGGATGCCGTTAGCGTCGATGTCGAACGTGACTTCGATCTGCGGCATGCCGCGCGGCGACGGCGGAATCCCTTCAAGGTTGAACTCGCCCAGGGCCTTGTTGCCCGCGGCAATTTCGCGCTCGCCCTGGAACACCTTGATCGTCACGGCCGGCTGATTGTCGTCAGCGGTCGAGAAGGTCTGCGAGAACCGGGTCGGGATCGTCGTGTTCTTCTGGATCATCTTCGTCATCACGCCGCCCAGGGTTTCGATACCCAGCGACAGAGGCGTCACGTCCAGCAGCAGCACGTCCTTGCGGTCGCCCGACAGCACGGAACCTTGAATGGCGGCGCCAGCGGCAACGGCTTCATCCGGGTTCACGTCCTTGCGCGGATCTTGGCCGAAGAATTCCTTCACCTTTTCCTGAACCTTGGGCATGCGGGTCATGCCGCCGACCAGGATCACGTCGTCGATGTCGGAAACCTTCACGCCAGCGTCCTTGATGGCGACGCGGCAGGGTTCGATCGTGCGTTCGATCAGTTCTTCAACCAGCGCTTCCAGCTTGGCGCGCGTGATCTTCAGGTTCAAGTGCTTCGGACCCGAGGCATCCGCCGTGATGTACGGCAGGTTGATTTCGGTCTGCTGAGCCGACGAGAGTTCGATCTTCGCCTTTTCAGCCGCTTCCTTCAGGCGTTGCAGCGCCAGCACGTCTTTCGACAGATCAACGCCTTGTTCCTTCTTGAACTCGGCAATGATGTAGTCAATGATGCGTTGGTCGAAGTCTTCGCCGCCCAGGAAGGTGTCGCCGTTGGTCGACAGCACTTCGAACTGCTTTTCACCGTCAACGTCAGCGATTTCGATGATGGACACGTCGAACGTGCCGCCACCCAAGTCATAGACGGCGATCTTGCGGTCGCCCTTTTCGGTCTTGTCCAGGCCGAACGCCAGCGCGGCTGCGGTGGGTTCGTTGATGATGCGCTTGACTTCCAGACCGGCGATGCGGCCGGCGTCTTTGGTGGCCTGGCGCTGGCTGTCGTTGAAGTAAGCGGGCACCGTGATGACGGCCTCGGTCACTTCTTCGCCCAGGTAGTCCTCGGCGGTCTTCTTCATCTTGCGCAGCACGTCGGCCGACACTTGGGGAGGCGCCATCTTCTTGCCGCGCACTTCCACCCAGGCGTCGCCGTTGTCGGCGCGAGCGATGGTGTAGGGCATCAGGTTGATGTCCTTTTGCACCGCTTTTTCTTCGAACTTGCGGCCGATCAGGCGCTTCACCGCGTACAGGGTGTTGCGCGGGTTGGTCACAGCCTGGCGCTTGGCGGGTGCGCCAACCAGGGTCTCCCCGTCGTCCATGTAGGCAACGATCGAGGGGGTGGTGCGAGCGCCTTCCGCGTTTTCAATGATTTTGACCTGCCCGCCGTCCATGACAGCTACGCAGCTGTTGGTCGTGCCCAGGTCAATGCCAATAATCTTGCTCATGGTGGGTTACCTTGAATTGAATCTATGAAAATAGAGAGAAACTTCTTGTCCCCACATAACTGGGGCTACTCGCAGGGTTTTTCAAGACGCCTTGCTGGAATTTTCCGCATTCGGGTCTTGCAACCGATGAATTGCCGCCGTGAACTGGGGCAATCCGGGCCAACCGGTGATACGACCGAGCCGTTTGCCGGCCCGGTACAGCACAAAAGTGGGGACACCATGCAGGGAAAAGCGGCGGCCCAGGGGCTCGTCGGCATAGACATCGGCCTCGAACCACGTCAGGCCCAGCTCAAGCAAGGTGGCTTGATGCAGCAGCGCCGCCTGCTTGAAAAGATTGCAGTTATAGCAATCCTGCCCCCACAAAAACACGCAACGCAAGTCCGACCCCGGCGCCTGGACCACGGCGGCATCGAATCCCGCGGTGTCGACATGACGCATGCCGAACACCTGGAAAACCTGAGCCGGATCGAAACGGGGATCGGTCATGGTGCGCGCGAGGCGGTTCAGCCCTGACCGGCAGACACCACCACCAGCGCCGGACGCAGCGTCCGGTCAGCGATGACGTAGCCTTTTTGCAGCAGCTGCACCACGGTATTGGCGGGCTGCTCATGGGGAATGGACGAAATCGCTTGATGCAGGTGCGGGTCGAACTTGTCACCTTGCGCCGGGGCGATGTCTTTCAGCAGATTGCGCTCAAAGGCGGCGCTCAGCTGCTTCAAGGTCACTTCGACGCCTTCGCGCAGCGTCGCAACGGTCTGGTCAGGCTGGGCCAGTGCGGCTTCCAGGCTGTCCTTGACCGGAACCAGGCTTTCGGCGAACGACTCGATGCCGAACTTGCGCGCCTTGGACACTTCTTCCTGGGCGCGGCGGCGCACGTTCTCAGCTTCGGCGTGCACACGCAGAAGCTGGTCGTGCTGCTCATTGACGGTAGCCTGGGCGGCGTCCAGTTGGGCGCGCAACTCGTTCAGCTCGGCCTGTGCGGCGTCCTGGGCGGCGGGGGCCGCGCCGGCGTTCTGGCCGGCTTCGGGCGTCTGATCTACAGGCTCGTGGGGTGCCGTCATGGGGAATCCTCCAAAAAGAATGGCTTTCGCAGACATGAATGGGGGCCAATACCCCTATTTCAAGCCCGGGAAAGCGAAATATTCCCTGACGGCCGCCGCCCGGGCGGCGGCGTGGCCGGAGGCGTTTACTTCTTGTGGGGCGTGGCGGGCGCGACGGGGTCGCTGGCCGGGAAGCTCTCTTTCAGAGCACGGTCCACGCGCGCATCGTCTTCGTCGGGTTCTGACCGGATCGCGATGGGATCGCTGGCAGGAAAGGTCTCGGCCAGCGCTTCATCCAGATCGTGCTCGACCTGATCCTCATCTACCGGGGTGGAAACCGTCCCCTTTTTTACAACCTTGTCGCTCTTGGGATCATGGTGCATGCGCCTTCTCCTTCAAGTCCGTGATGGGCTGGGCAGTCAGAGGCCACCCCTGCAAGTTCCGTTCCACCAACCTGGCCAAGCCGGCGACCCAGTCGGGATCGTCGTTCAGCGCCGGGATGTAGCGGAACTGCTTGCCGCCCGCCTCAATAAAGGCGTCGCGGCATTCAAGGCTGATCTCTTCCAGCGTTTCCAGACAGTCTGCCACAAATCCCGGGCACACCACATCCACCTCGGTAATGCCCGAAGCAGCCAGCGCCTTAAGCGTAGGTTCGGTGTACGGCTCCAGCCAGCGCGCGGTACCGAAGCGGCTCTGGAACGTGACTTCGATCTGGTCACGCGGCAGCGACAGGCGTTGCGACAACAAGCGCGCCGACTCCATGCAATCGCGGTAATACGGGTCGCCCAATTCGATCGAATAGCGCGGCAGGCCGTGAAAGCTCATTACCAACTTCTGCGGTTTGCCACGTTCGCGCCAAAAGGACTCGATGCTGGCCGCCAATGGGTCCAGCCAGGCCGGGTCTTCATGGAAACGCTTGGTGAAGCGCAGTTCTGGCTGATCGCGCAGCCGCCCCGCATGGCGGGTAACCGCATCCACGACGGTGGCCGTGGTGCTCGCGGCGTATTGCGGATACAGCGGCACGGTCAGGATGCGTTCGCAGCCAGCGGCGCGCAATCGTGTCATCGCATCGGGGATCGACGGATTGCCATAGCGCATCCCCAATTCCACGACGGCATTGATGCCAGACTGTTGCAAGGCCGCGCGCACGCCTTCCGCCTGGCGCTGGCTGTAGACCATCAGCGGCGAACCCTCTTTGAGCCACACTCCGGCGTAGCGCGGCGCGAGCTTCTTCGGGCGCAGCGTCAGCACCAGACCGTGCAGGATGGGTTTCCACAAATAACGGGGAATTTCGATGACGCGCGGGTCGGACAGGAATTCGCCCAGGTACTTCTTGATGTCCTTCTTGCTGGGGGTGTCCGGCGTGCCCAGGTTCACCAGCAGCACACCGATCTTGTCCAGGCCACGCGGCGGCGGATCTTCGTTGAAGGGGTCGTCCTGCTCGGTTTCCGGCAGATAGCGTTCAGGCCATAGATACTTGAACAGGCGAAGAAACACAAAAACTCCCCTTCCTCCGCAAGGAGGATGTAGCTTTGAATGGAACTACTGGTTGTGGCTGAGGGCGTTGGACAACAAGCGCGCCGTGATATCCACGATGGGAATGACGCGCTCGTAAGCCATGCGGGTGGGGCCGATCACGCCCAGCGTGCCCACCACCTTGCCGTCCACGCCGTAAGGCGCGGTGATGACCGACACTTCTTCCATCGGCACCAGCTGCGAGTCGCCGCCGATGTAGATCTGCACGCCCTGCGCGCGGCTGGACACGTCCAGCAGTTGCAGCAGGTCGGTTTTCTTTTCGAACAGCGAAAACATTTTGCGCAGGCGGTCCATGTCGGACGCGATGTCCGTGACGTCAAGCAGCTTGCGTTCGCCGGAAATGATCATGGCGTCGCCATCTTCCGCCGCTTCCGCGCTGGCTTCCACCGCCGCCTGCATCAGGCGTGAGATGTCTTCGCGCAGTTGGGCGAGCTCGGTCGACAGCGTTTGCCGGACCGCATTGAAGGACTTGCCGGCGAAATGCATGTTGAAGAAATTGCCGGCTTCCAGCAATTCAGCTTCGACGTAATCGCGCTGCACAAAGAGAATGCGGTTCTGGACGTCGCCGTCGGGCGTGACGATGATCAGCAGCACCCGCTTGTCGGACAGGCGGATGAATTCAATCTGGCGGAACACCTGGGCGCGCTTGGGCGTCAGCACCACGCCTGCGAATTGCGTCAGGTTCGACAGCAAGGCGGCGGCCGCGTTGACGGCGCGCGTGGGTTCGGCGGCCGACAGCATTTCGCCCATGTTGTGGGGTTGCAGCTGATAGGACTGCACCGCAAGCAGGGAATCGACGAACATGCGATAGCCCCGCGGCGTGGGAACCCGGCCGGCGGAGGTGTGCGGACTGTGGATCAGCCCCAGCTCTTCAAGATCCGCCATGACATTGCGGATGGTGGCTGGGGACAAATCGAAGACTTTCGATAGCGTCCGCGAGCCGACGGGCTGCCCATCGGCGATGTAGCGTTCTATCAACGCTTTCAGTAGTGCGCGTGCGCGGTCATCCATAGCAGGTATTTTAGGGAATCTTTTCCAATTAAGGCGATTTTTGTCCCGCAAGCAGATATGCGGCCCCATATAATCGGCTAAACCGCCCATTCCGGGCACGTTTTGGCTTTCGGATTCCGCCTTTTTGATACGCACGCAGCCATGCACTTTCCTACCGTCGCCCTGATCGGCAGATACCAGGACACCGGCCTGGACACACCGCTGAGAGCACTTGCGCACGCGCTGACGCAAGCGGGCAGGCACGTGCTTATCGATGCGGACACCGCGCGCAACACCGGCCTGACCGAATACCCCGTCGCTACCCTCGAAGAGATTGGCCAGAATGCCTCGCTGGCCGTCGTGATGGGCGGCGATGGCACCGTGCTGGGCGCGGGCCGGCATCTGGCCCCCTATGGCGTGCCGCTGGTCGGCATCAACCACGGCCGATTGGGCTTCATCACCGACATTCCGCTGCAAGACGCGCACGGCGCGCTGGCGCGTGTGCTGGAAGGCAGCTTCCAGATCGAAGAACGCATGCTGCTGGAAGGCAGCGTGTGGCGCGGCGATCAAAAAATGTATTCCGCGTCGGCGCTGAACGACGTCGTGCTGAACCGCGCCGGCCGCGGCGGCATGATCGAAGTGCGCGTCGAGCTGGACGGCGCCTTCATGTACACGCAGCGCGCAGACGGCCTGATCATCGCCACGCCCACCGGCTCAACCGCGTATGCGCTGTCTGCCAACGGCCCCATTCTGCATCCCGGCATGAACGCCATGGTGCTGGTGCCCGTGGCGCCGCAAACGCTGTCAAACCGCCCTATCGTGATACCCGACACGGGCGTGCTGAACATGACACTGACGGCCATGGGCCGCGTGGAAGTGGGCGCCAGCGTGCATTTCGACATGCAAACCTGGTCCGACCTGCAACCCGGCGACCGCATCGTCGTGCAGCGCGCGCCGTACACCATCCGCTTCGTGCACCCTGAAGGCTACAGCTTCTTTTCCACCCTGCGCCGCAAGCTGCACTGGAACCTGATGCCCCAGGCCACCGACAACGTAGAGTAGTAAGCGCCCCCACATGCTGCGCACCCTGCATATCCGCGACTTCGTCATCGTCGAACAAACGGAAATCCATTTTGGCCCCGGCTTTACCGTCTTTTCTGGTGAAACTGGCGCGGGCAAATCCATCCTGGTGGACGCGCTGGCACTGACGCTGGGCGAACGCGGCGACGCCAGCATGCTGCGCGAAGGTGCTGCGCGCGCCGACATCACCGCCGTCTTCGACACGCCCAAATCCCTGCATGCCTGGCTGGCCGAACGCGAGATCGATGCGGACGACGAACTGTCGCTGCGCCGCGTGATCGATGCGCAAGGCCGCAGCCGCGCCTACATCAATGGCACGCCGGCCACCGTCGCACAACTGCGCGAACTGGGCGATAGCCTGGTCGACATCCACGGCCAGCACGCCCATCAAAGCCTGATGCGCCCCGATGCCCAACGCGACTTGCTCGACGCCCACGGCGGCCATGGCGATCTGCGCCAAGCCGTCGGCCAGGCATGGAAGCAGTGGCGCGCGCTGGCTCGGCAATTGGAAGCGGCCGAAAAAGATGCGGCCAGCCTGGCCACCGAACGCGACCGCCTGCAATGGCAAGTCGACGAGCTGGACCAATTGGCGTTAGGCCCGGACGAATGGGAATCGCTGCAATCCGAGCACACGCGGCTGTCGCATTCGCAATCGCTGCTGGACGGCGCCTCGCAAATTCTTGAAGCACTGGACGGCGAAGGCGACTCCGCGCATCACCGCGTGACCTCCGCCAACTCCCGCATCCAGCAGTTGCTTCGGCACGACCCCGGCCTGCAAGGCGTGTATGACGAACTGGAATCGGCTCGCATCGCCATCAGCGAAGCCGTGTCTGACCTGAACAACTACGTCAGCCGCGTCGATCTCGACCCGAAGCGGCTGGCCGACGTGGAAGCGCGGCTAGGCCTGGTGTTCGAAACCGCCCGCAAATTCCGCACCGAACCCAATGGCTTGTGCGAGTTGCGCGATGCGCTGCACGCCGAACTGGCCGCGTTGCAGGCCGCAGGCGACATCGACGCGCTGCGCGCCCAAGCCGTCACGGCGCAGGCCCAATACGACACGGCCGCGGCGAAACTCACCACGGCCCGCCGCAAGGTCGCAAAAGACCTCGGCAAACAAGTCACGCTGGCCATGCAGACGCTGGCCATGCAAGGCGGCAAGTTTGAGCCCACGCTGGCCGCTTCCGCGCCGTCCGCGCATGGCAATGAACAAGTGGAATTCCTGGTGGCCGGCCATGCTGGCACCACGCCCCGCCCCCTGGCCAAGGTGGCCTCGGGCGGCGAACTGTCGCGTATTTCGCTGGCGCTGTCCGTCATCGCCAGCCGCGCGGCTCGCGTGCCCACGCTGATCTTCGACGAAGTCGACAGCGGTGTTGGCGGCGCGGTAGCCGAAGCGGTTGGCAAACTCTTACGCGAACTCGGCGAACGCCATCAGGTGCTGTGCGTCACGCACTTGCCGCAAGTGGCCGCCTGCGCCAACAACCAGTTCCTGGTCAGCAAGACCGAATCACGCGGCACCACGCGCTCCAGCATCGAAGAGCTGGACGCAGCCGACCGTGTCGAAGAAATCGCCCGGATGCTGGGTGGCATCAAGCTCACCGCCACCACGCGAGAACACGCGCGCGAGATGCTTGAAGGATTCCGCCACCCCGCGGGTGAATGACGCCTTCGGTGCGTCACCGGCTAGAAAAACAGACCGCCCCCGCGCTCAGGCCCGGGGGCTTTTTTATAGATGGCGCCCATAAAAAAAGCCCCTACTAATATGAGGGGCTTTTGATCTCACTGGCCCGCAGTGAGCGCGGCCACGGACCGTGGGGCGGACGCTAGCGGATTAGCGGCCTTTCATGCAGCTGCCGCAGATGCCGTAAAGCACCATGGCATGGCTTTCCAGCGCAAAGCCGTTGTCTTTGGCAATCTTCTGCTGGCGCTTTTCGATGTCCGGGTCTGAGAACTCGACCACCGTGCCGCAATTCGTGCAAATCAGGTGATCGTGGTGATCGCCGTCGTTGAGCTCGAACACGGCCTTGCCGCTGTCGAACTGGCTGCGGGCAAGAATGCCGGCTTGTTCGAACTGCGTCAGCACGCGATAGACCGTTGCCAGGCCAATTTCGACGTTTTCGCCAATCAGGGCGCGGTAAACGTCTTCGGCGCTAAGGTGCCGCTGGTCGGATTTGCGGAAAATATCAAGAATTTTCAGGCGCGGAAACGTCGCCTTCAAACCCATGTTCTTCAGTTCGCTTTGGTCGCTCATGGTGTAATCGCTCTCCGTCCGCGTTGGCATGGGCAAGGATTGGGGTGCGCCGCGAGCCGGCTCACCTGAATTCATGCCGCCCCGCGGAACTATCCTTATGAAACCTTTATGATAACGGTTTTGTCTGCTTCCAAATAATAGGGGCGCGTAGTGTCCATGATTGCACGAATTCCCTCCCGCTCACTGAAGACCGGATTGGCCGTTGCCGCCCTGGCCGTCGCTCTTGCCGGTTGCTCGGGGGACAAGTGGGGCTTCCCCTACAAAGCCGGTGTCCAGCAGGGCAACTGGATCACCCAGGAGCAAGTCTCCCTGTTGCAGCCGGGCATGACGCGCGAGCAAGTGCGCTTCGCGTTGGGCAGCCCCACGCTGACCAGCGTCCTGCACGCCAACCGCTGGGACTACCCCTACTACTACAAGCCCGGCTACGGCGAAGCCCGTGAACGCAAGTTCACCGTCTGGTTCGAGAACGACCGCCTGACCCGCTGGGAAGGCGACAAGCAACCCGACCTGCAGCCGTATCAACTGAATACGCCCAGCAGCAAGGCGGACGAAAAGGCCGACACGCGCCTGGACCGGGACATGGAGCGGATCAAGGAAGACGAAGCGCTGCAAAAGCGTGACTCCGCCGCCCCCGTCAGCCCGCTGAACCAGTACCCCGGCCAGCCCGGCAACGCGCCCGAGCCGCTCCGGTAACCCCAAGGATTTTTTTCATGCGTATTGCAATTGCCGGCGCCAGCGGCCGTATGGGCCAAATGCTGATCGACGCCATCCTCAAGTCCACCGACCTGCAACTGACGGTTGCGCTGGACCGCAAGGGTTCAACCGCCCTGGGCCAGGATGCCGGCGCACCGTTGGGCAAACAGACGGGCGTCCTCATCACCGATGATCTCGACGCCCTGGCCAACGCTGATTGCCTGATCGACTTCACGCGCCCCGAAGGCACGCTGGAACACCTGCAAGCTTGCGTCAAGCACGGCACGCGCGCCGTCATCGGCACGACTGGGTTCGACGACAACGGCCGCGCCGCGATTGAAGTCGCCGCGCAAAAGATCGCCATCGTGTTCGCGCCCAACATGAGCGTGGGCGTGAACGCCACGCTGAAGTTGCTGGACATGGCCGCCCGTATCCTGAATTCCGGCTACGACGTCGAAGTGTTCGAAGCGCACCACCGCAACAAGGTTGATGCGCCCTCTGGCACGGCCTTGAAGATGGGCGAAACCATTGCGTCGGCCTGGGATGTGGCGTTGCCTGATGTCGCCACCTGGAGCCGCCACGGCGACACCGGCGTGCGCAAGCCCGGCACCATCGGCTTCTCGGTGCTGCGCGGCGGCGATATCGTGGGCGATCACACGGTGTCGTTCTGCGGCATCGGCGAACGCATCGAAATCACGCACCGCTCGGGCAGCCGCGCGACCTACGCGGAAGGCGCGCTGCGCGCCACGCGCTTCCTGGAAGACAAGCACAACGGCCTGTACGACATGCAGTCGGTGCTGGGGCTCTAAGCCTGGATCTGGCTCGGGCTCGGGCTCGGACTCGGACTCGGGCTCGGACTCTGGCTCGGGCTCGCGCCTATCAAAAAGGACCCCTGAGGGTCCTTTTTTTCGTCTGCCAGGCGCCGTTCACACCACGACGGGTTCGGGTTCCAGATTGACGCCGTAACGCGCCTGCACCGCCGCCTGGATGGCGTGGGCCAGGCCCATGATGTCGGCCGCCGTGGCGCCGCCGCGGTTTACCAGCACCAACGCTTGCCGGTCATGCACACCGGCCGCACCCAGCGCTTGCCCCTTCCAGCCGCACTGATCGATCAGCCAGCCTGCCGCCAGCTTGTAGCGGCCGTCGGGCTGCGCATACGAGACCAGCCCCGGAAAGCGCTCCGCCAAGCCATCGCGCACATTGGCTGCAACGATGGGGTTCTTGAAGAAGCTGCCGGCATTACCGGTCACGGCGGGGTCGGGCAGTTTCGCGCGGCGAATCTCGCAGACCGCGTCGAAAATGCCACGCGCGGTGGGCGCCTCGTCGGCCAGCGCGGCATGGCGCTGCAGGTCGGGATATCCCAATACCGGCTGCCACGGGCGCGGCAGCGCGAACCGCACACTGACGATGATCCAGCGCCCGGGCGCATCGTGCTTGAAAGCGCTGTCACGGTAGGAAAAACGGCAATCGGCCGCGCTCATCTCGACCAGGCTTGCGGCCGGCACATCCCACGCCGTGAGGCTGTGAAAGCGTTCTTCGAACTCCACGCCATAGGCGCCGATGTTCTGCACTGGGGCCGCGCCTACGGTACCGGGAATCAGCGCCAGATTTTCCAGGCCATCCCATCCGTTGTTCACGCAGGTTTCGACGAAGCCATGCCAGCTCTCGCCCCCAGCGGCCTCGATGATCCAGGCATCCGGCCGGGATTCCAGCAAACGCACGCCCTTGAACGCAACCTTGGCCACCAGACCCGGCACTCGCTCGGGCAGCACCACATTACTGCCCCCGCCTAACACCAGCAACGATTCTGCTTCGCGCGCCAAAGCCGACAAGGCGGGCAATTGCGCCACATCGTCCAGCGACACGAACGCCTGGGCTTGAGAGGCCAGCCCCAGCGTATTGAGCCGGCTCAGGTCTTGCGTGATGGGAATCAGCGCGCTTGGCGCCGGGTTGATGGCAGAAGGATTTGACATGGGTGCTACGGGTTGTGCTATAGTTTCTGTCTTCGCTCATATTACTTGATTGAGTGTTTGGGTCTGAATTCACTGCCTTTTTCAACAGCCGCTCTGCAAAGAGATCTCGGCGAAAAAAGCAAAAAGACATCAGGCTCATGACAAACTCAAAAAAATCATGTAAGATGCGCGCCTTCTGATCGATAACCAAGTTGATCAGAGTGAATAAGAAAACAGGTTCTGAGCAGTGCTAAGTCGGAACCCATGCGGGAGTAGCTCAGTTGGTAGAGCGCAACCTTGCCAAGGTTGAGGTCGCGAGTTCGAGACTCGTCTCCCGCTCCAAATTCAGATTTGCAGCGTTTTTTCAGAAGTTCTGCAAGTCATTAAAAAGGGCCTACGGGCCCTTTTTTCATGCCTGTCTTTTTCGTGCTCGTGCGTACGTGGCCATAGACTCCGGGGCCACGCCGACACGAAAGCGATCCAGCAACGCGCACAGACGCGGGTCGCTCGAATAGCCGATGTTAAAGCGCATATGCCGCTCGAAATCGCCCCGGACCGAAAACAGCGTCCCTCTCAGCAGAAAGATCCCATCGCGAAATGCGGCATCAATAAGCCCGTCGATATCGACCTGCGCGCCCAGCCTTCCCCAAAGAAACAGCCCATCGTTGGGCGGCCCGTCGAATGCCACCCCCACCTCGGACAAGGCCAATCGGGCGGCCGAATGCGCCTTCAGAATGCGCCCGCGCAAGGCGCTCAGATGCGCCTGATAGCGTCCCGAACGCAACACATGCGCCACGATTGTTTCTTGCAATGACGAACTGTGCTGCACCGACAGAATCTTCGCCTCGATGATGGGTTCGCAGAATGCCGGCGGACACGCGACGAAACCGACGCGCAAGGCGGGGCTCAGCACTTTGGTGAAGCTGCTGATGTAGAAGACGCGGCTCAAGCCATCCAGCGAACTCAGGCGCAGATTGCGTTCGGTGCACAGGCTGCCAAATACGTCGTCTTCGATGACATAAAAGCCATAGCGTTCGGCAAGCATCAGCAGGCGATACGCGCACGCGGGCGACAGTGTGAGGCCCGTCGGGTTGTGCAATACGGGCTGAATCACGAACGCCTTGGGGCGGTACTGTTTGGCCACCGCTTCCAGCATGTCCAGATCCGGCCCGTCGGCCATGCGCGGCACCGACACGATGGCCGCTCCCGTTTTCACGAGCTGCGCCTTATGCATCATGTAGCCCGGCTCTTCGACCACCACGGTGTCGCCCGGCCCCAGCAGCATCCCGCTGACCAGTGAAAACGCATGCGTTGCGCCGCAGGTCGTCACAATCTGCGTGGGCTGAGCATTGATCCTGATGTCGGCCAGGCGTGATGCGATCTGCTCACGCAACAGCGGCAAGCCCATCACCGAGACCGGTGTCGAAATGGACACTTCCTGGCGCATCAAGCGGCCAACCACCGCCGGCGGAATGGCGTCTTCCAGCCAATCTTCCGGCAGGAATCCAGACCCCGCAGGCACGGCATATCTGCCGAGATCAACCGCGTTCAACACAACATTTGCCGCGCAGTCGGGCCGCTGCACGGCGCCCGGGTGTTCCGCGTTCAGGATTTCCGGCTTGGGCAGCGCCACGAAAAAACCGGCGCCCACGCGCGAAAACAGCACACCATCCGAGACCAGCCGCGAATAGGCCGATGAGACGGTGAAGATACTGACATCAAGATCGCTGGCCAATCGCCGCACTGACGGAAGCCTTGCGCCCACGGGCCAGTGGCCGGCATGGATCAGCCCTTGCACGCCCTCATAAATCTGATCGACGAGCGTGCCTCGTCCCTGTCTATCGAGTGTGAACATACGCTGCGCGTCGAACCTCCCTCGCTTACACGTGTTGAACGCTGCACCAGAGCGGCTCGGCCGAGCATACCCCAAACTGTATGGTCAAACGCCCATAACGGTTTGCGCAGCAACATCAGAAAGGTCATCTGTTCGAATGCGGGCGCCGCACCTACTCTGGACATTTGAGCCCTTGCGCAACCCCTCTTCAGGCGACTTCCCATGATGACGCTCCCTGTTCCTGTTTCGACCCCCGACTTCCGCGCCGAAATCGATGCCTTGCTTGAACGCCGGCTGACGCGCTTCTACCAGACGGTCAAGGGCGCCGATCATCTGCTCACCAGCAACGCCATTGACCCGGAATACTACAAACGGCATGTCATCGAGATCATCCTGCGCCTGCGTATGAAGCGCGTGATTGACGCCCTGACGGTCCACTACTTCACGAAGACCGATCCGGTGCTGGCCAAGAAATGGGCGGGATACACCGAAGAAGAAATGCTTCACGACAGCCTGTTCGCCAACGACCTGGAACGCATCGGGGTGACCAAGGAAGAGATCTATTCCACCGACCCGCTGCTGTCGACGAAGCTGCTCCAAGGGTATTTCTATTACGGACTGGAGCATGAAGGCCGCCCGCTGGCCTCGCTGTGCAGCGCTTACCTGATCGAATCGCTGGCGAACAAGACACAGCCGAAGTGGATCAGCAATATCGAACGCAACTTTGGCGATGGCGCAGCAAGGGGCCAATCCGCCCACGTCAGCCACGACATCGCCGACGAGCACATCGATTTCGTCTGGAGCGTGTTGTCGACCTTTGCCAACACCGAAGCAGACAGACGGCGTATCCGCGAGCACTTCGTCAATATCGCCGTGCTGTTCGAGGCCTTCTATACCGAAATGGCCAGCAAGTTCCTGGAGCGCCAGGAAAACCACGAGCCGATTGTCGACGCCATTGCCGCCAATTAGCCTGCCCCATGATAAGCATCAGCCGGTCCGTGTTGCTGCACCGCTTGAAAACCGCGGGCTACGCCATCAGCTCCGTCGTACTGATCAGCTGGGTGACGGATGCATTGAACGAAGGGTTGATGTTCAAGCCGCTGCTGCGATACCTGTACCCGCAGGCCGTCGAGAACTACCAGCATCCGTTCACCGACCACCCCAGCCTGATGATCTGGCTTGTGCCGCTGCTGGCCGCGTTGTTCCTGATGTTCGCCACGTCCACACTGGCCGTGCACCACTTCAAGCGCCGCCATCTATATCGCTTGAGCCAGCCCGTCGCGGCGCCTGCCATGGCGCATCTGGTGACGCGCGCCACAGGCGGCCAGGCACTGCTGGATGCGCTGCCAATGAGCGGGCGCCCGCCCTTGCATACGCTGCACGCCCTATATCTGCAGCCCAACGAACTCACACCGCTTGAGGCGCCCTGCGCGGCGATCGGCATTCGGCTGCGCGCGCGCGCTCTGCCGGACACCCCCGACATCCACCAGCAATACACGCGGCTAGGCCACATCCTCGAACAAATCCGCCGCGAGGCCGGACCCGACGAACGCATTGCGTTTGACCTTTCCCATTTGCCGCCGGAGCTGGCTAGCGCCGCCACGCTGGCCTGCCTGGAAAACGATGTGATGCTCTGCTATCTGGACGCCAAGCAGGTATTGCGCACTCACCGGGTCATCTGCGAAATGCGCGAATAATTCCCAACCCGTAATCCCCACCCCGTAATCCCCAACCCATAATCCCCAACCCATAATCCCCACCCCGCGATCCCCACCCCGCAATCCCCCACCCGCGCACCCATGAAAAAGCCCCCGCCGGGAGAACCCGGCAGGGGCTGGAACATCAGACAATAGCCTTCTGACGCTTAGCGCAGAATCCAGGCGTCACGCCAGTGCGAACCCGTCCCCGGCGCGTAGTGCGACGGCGAGGCGCTGCACCAGCCTTCATACGGCCAGAGCTTGCACTCGTAGGTCTTGCCGCCATTCTGGACCTTATCGCCCGCCTTGTAGGTCGTGCCAACCTGGTACTGCGGCACGCCGCCCACCACGGGCTTGCCCGCCACGGTCACGCTATGGCTGGCCTGCGCCTCACCACGAGCATTACTGACCGTCAACGTGAAGCGGTACGACGTATCCTTGGTCGGGGTGGGCGCCACGAAGGACAGCTCCGCCTTATCCAAGGCACTGGCCGAAATACCGGCGGGAACCGTCCAGCGGTAGCGCAAATCGGTACCGACCGACGCCTTGCCCGACAACGTCACGCGATCACCCGCGCCGACCTTGGCCGGGCCGCTCAGCTTGGCTTGGGGCGCGATCACTTCAGGAATCTGCACCTTGGCCTTGACCTTCACAACGTGGCTGGCCGTCGCCGTCCGGCCACGCTCGTCCGTCACGGCAAGCTTGAACGAGAAAGTCCGATCTTCACCGAGCGGCGGCGCGGTGAAGGACGCCGTGTTGCCCGACGCTTCAATCGGCATGCCGTCCACGCTGGTCCAGGCGAACTTCAGGCCTTGGCCCGTCGAACCGCTGCCAGACATGACCACGCGTTCCATTGCCTTCGCTTCGACTGGCCCGCTGATCTTGGCAACAGGCAGCGGAATCGGTGCAGGCGTCACATCGCAATCTTCCGGCGACTTCCAGGGCTTGCCCCACGGCGCCGAGTTCACATCCGGCGCTGCATCCACGTTCCAGTAGTTCTGGTGATACAGCTTGCCCTTGTAGGAAACGGCTTCGTTCGGGACGTTGTAGATCTTCTTTGCCTCCCATGCAGGCGCCTTCGCGCACACGCCGACCGCGGCCTTCGCCTTGACCTGAACGCCATGATGCGTGGTCGCGGTGCGGCCTTGCGAGTCCGTCACCTTCACCGAGATGCGATAGGAGACGTCCTGCGTGCTTTCCGGGGCGACGAAGCTGGCTTCGGCGCCTTGCTTGACGAACGTCAGCGCCGGCTGGCTGCTCCACGCATACGACAGATCCTTGCCGCTGGACTTGGCGGCGGACAAGACGACCTTGTCGCCGGCTTGCGCGGTGGCGGGTCCGGTCAAGTAGGCTTGCGGAGGTTCCCCACCCATGGCGTCGCCGCCCAGCAGTTCTGCCGCACGCACCAGGTCCGGTTGCACGCCGATGTTTCTGACCGGGTCCACGACGGGCAACGGGTTGCCGCTGTCCACCAGAATCTGGCGCATGGTCTTGGGGGGAATGTTGCCCAGGCCGCGTTCGCGAGCCAGGCTCTGCAACCACGCCACGCTACCCGCAATGATGGGGTTGGCAGACGATGTGCCGGAGTACTTTAACGTGTACAAATCGTGCTTACCGTCCGCCCACGTCGTGGTGGTCACCTGCCCGCCCCAACTGAACACGTCGACCCGGCTACCGTACTCAGAAAATCCCGCGCGAGCTCCGGTGCCCGGATTGGCCGCACCGACATAAATCGAACCGGAATCCCGCACCCGGCGGTCATATCGCCCCTTGAACCACGGGTCATCCAGGTTGGCGTTGCCATTCGCGGCCGCCAGGATAACGTGCACGCCCTTTTCCTTCACCAGATACGAGATCGCATCAAAGACGGCGTCAACGTTCTCGACCGGCAGGTAGCAAGTGATGTTGGGACCGCAGCCATTACCCCAGCCGTAGTGCACGCCAATCTGCAGCACGTCTCCGGCGCGCAGCACGTGGCGCAAGTCGATCATTCCCGCAACGCTGTATTTCGTGTAGCCCGCCTGCGCATTCGGCACAATTCCAGTGACACCAAAGCCGTTGCTCTGGCCGAACATGATCCCGGCTGACATGGTGTCGTGAGACCCGGTCACTCCCGAGCCGAGGTTATGCACCATGAAGGGTTTGGGCAGGTCGATGTGATCAAAGTCCCAATGGTCGATTTCGTTCGAGAACAGGCGAACGTTATCGCCGTAGTGGCCTGTCATGCGCTGGGCTTCAAACGCATTGACGCCGCCCAGCTTCCAAACCGCCGACTGTCCAGGCGGCCCCATGTGGGCTTGGCAACGAGACAAATAGGCGCCCGTGCAATCGGTGTAGTCGGGAATGCCCGAGATGCTGCTGGCGGGTTCAGCCCCAAATTGCGCATCTTGCGCGATTGGCACCGGAACGGGCTCGATCTGCGCGCTCTCGACCAGCGGATTGGACAGCAGCTGCGCGACCAGGGCCTCGGCGTCAACGCCTTGCAAGGCTTCAGCAGGAATCTGGTAATAGCGCAGCAGGTTATGGCGTTCCAGCGCCTCGACGTCTTCCACGCTGCGCGTCATCGGCGACAGCGCTACCAAGGGATGCATGGCGGGCGTCAGGCGCTTGAGGTCGTCCATGGCCTGCTGACTCTCGGGGCTCGCCGCGCGTCGCAGCGCCGGGTCTGGCGCTTCCGCCTTCAGTCGAACAAAAATGGGACGGGGTTCGTCGCCTTGCGCGGCGTGCGTAACCGGGGTGAAGCCCGCGCTAAACAACAGCGCGAGCAGTGACAAGTGCATAGTCTTTTTCATAAGTCTTCCGCGATCCGGCTAACCGCCAGATAAAAAGGCGCGATAAGAAAAAGCCCCCTCCTGAATCGAAAGGGGGCTCGCGTCAATCAGGAACCGCTGCGCAATGCGCAACGGTTCCCTTTAACGCCCGTGATTTACTTGATCAGGTTCCAGGCCTGGCTCCAGTACAGGCCCTTGCCGGGCTCGTAGTGGAACGGCGACTGGCCGCACCAGTTGGTGTAGGGCCACGGCTTGCACTCGTAGACCTTGCCCAGGTTCGTCACGCGCTCCAGCGGCTTGTAGGCGGTGCCAGCCTTGTAGGCCTGCACGGAACCATCAGTGACGCCGTCGTTGCCGCCGTTGTTGCCGCCTTCGTTACCACCGTTGTTGCCACCATCCACGACCGGCTTGGCCTTGACCGTGACCACGTGGGTAGCGTCAGAGGCGCCCTTGCTGTTGCTGGTCGTCAGCTTGAAGGAGTACTGCTGGTCCTTCGTCAGCGTCGGGGCAACAAAGCTCAGCGTGGGCTGGTTCTTCACGGCGGCGCTGATGCCGGCCGGAACGGTCCACGAGAACTTCAGGTCGCTGCCCGTCGACGCCGCGCCGGACAACTGCACCTTCTGGTCGGCCTGCGCAATGGCGGGGCCAGCGATGGCCGATTGCGGCGCGATCACTTCGGGAGGCGGCGGCTCAACCTGCGCCGATTCCTTGGTCACGGCGAAGTGGTACTTGTTGCCGTCGATCGAGTAGACGTGCGACTTGTCCAGACCTTCAGTGGCGGTCACGGTCTTGCCGTCAGCGCCCAGCAGGCCAACACGAACGCGTTGCGACGTGCTGTTGACCGCATCGCCCAAGGCCTTCGTCCAGCGCTCACCCTGGATGGCGTTCGCGTCCAGCGGCACGCGCAACTGTTCCAGGTATTCGCCATTGCGCTTGGGGTCAGCCAGGCGCCACACCAGCGAATCGCCCGCCACGGGCTGGCCGATCTTGTACAGCGCGCCGATGTCGGTCGGCAGGTTGATGTTGGCAGTGCCTTCGATGTTCACGTCGCCGCACGCGCGATAGGACTCACCCGAGGTGACGCCGTCGCCCACGTGGTTCGTGTTCCACACGCTAACGATCAGGTGGCGGCCCGTCTTGCCCGGGGGCAACGTGCAGCTGTATTCCTGTTCACGGTTTTCGCCCGCGATCGCCGGCGTGAAGTCGCGCTGTTCGCAGAACTTTTCCAGGTCGGAGAATTGCAGCGGCTTGGTGGAGTCGTACGGCATCTTCGTCACAAAGAACTGAATCGACTTCGTGCGGTGAGCCACGGTGTGGTTCCACTTCAGCGTGACCTTGCCATTGGCGTCCGGCTTGAGCGTCGTCACGGGCCACTGGGCCAGTGCGTTCAGGCCGCGATGCGAAGCCTTGGTGCCGCCGTCGCACAGCCGATCCCCCGGCGTGGTCGGGAACGTGGCTTCGCCACCCGGCTTCTGCCAGATCTCGCGCCAGTCGTACACACTGCCGCCTTGCGCCTTGTAGGCTTGGCAGCCTTCGCTCTGACTACCCGCGTAGCAGTGCAGAACGCGCGCCTTCGGAAAAGACATGGTGCCGTGCGCCAAAGCCGTACCGGACATTGCAGCCAGTACCACGCCACCGAGCAACGTAAGTTTGAAAGATCTCATTGGTATCTATTTATAAGAAGAGAGTTGAAGAATCACTGCATGAACGAGCCTGTTCCGCGCAGTGAGACCATTCTCGGCCGCAAGCTGACTCGCACTCAAAGTTGTTGAATGCTTTCTCAAAGCGCTTTAACCACACTTGCATCGCCCTGTTTGAATCGCTTGAAGCACTCCCAAAAAAAATCCCCCGCACTTTCGTGCGAGGGATGAATTACTGCTTGGCGCCGCCTTATTACCCACGGCTTTTTTACGATTTTCGATAACCGCTATGACTTGCGATCAAGCAGAATTACTTGATCAGGTCCCAAGCCTGGTCCCAGTTCAGGCCCTTGCCGGGCGCGTAGTGGAACGGCGAGGTGCTGCACCATGCGGTGTAGGGCCAGATCTTGCACTGGTAGTTCTTGCCACCGTTCGAGACCTTGTCGCCCGCGGCGTACGTCGTGCCTTCCTTGTAGGCCGGGTACGTGCCGGCGCCGCCGGTGTTGCCGCCATCGGTGCCACCGCCGGTGTTGCCACCGTCAGTGCCGCCGCCAGTGCCGCCGCCGGTTTGTTCCTGCTTCTTGACCAGCACGGAATGCGACTTGCTCGACGAACCCTTTTCGTTCGTGACCTTGACGGTGAACGAGTAGGACTTGTCTTGCGCCTGGGCCGGAGCGGTGAAGCTCAGGTCAGCCTGGTTCAGCGCCGAAGCGGTGATGCCAGCCGGAGCAGTCCATTGGTACGTCAGCTTGCCGCCACCGTTGTTCGAACCCTTGGCCGACAGCGAAACGCGCTCGCCAGCCTTGGCCGTTGCCGGGCCAGTCAGTTCAGCCTTGGGCGGGTTGATGACGACGGGCGGGGGATCGACCGGCTCGGGAGCCTTCTGGTCAATCGCGAAGCCCACCTTCTTGTTCAGGCCGTAGACCTGGTTTTCGGTGTCGCTTTGCTGCGGCGCGACCTGGCCGTTCGTCCCCATCTTGCCAACCCGGATCACGGACGACTTGCTGTTGACTTCCTTGGCCAGCGCGTACATCCACTGGGCAGCCTTTTCTTCACCGGCCTTGACCATGATCGAATGGCTTTCCAGATCGCCCGTGCGGCTCAGATCGAACACACGCAGGGTCATCTTCGAACCGGTATCCACCTGGCCGCCTTGCAGCGCGCCGCTGGCTTGCCATTGCACGTTGGCGGGCATCACTTCCACGTTCGAGCAAGCGTAGAAACCTTCAGCGTTGTCGCTGGGGTCACGTTGCCACACGCTGTAGATCACGCGCTTGCCAGTGAGGTGGGCGGGGATCTTGACGTCGAGCGGGGTGATCGAGTTGTTGGCCGGACGCGGCAGGAAGCCGGTGTCGCCAATCAGTTCCAGATCGTCCCAACGCAGGCCGCGCTTGGGATCGTAGCTGTCCTTGCTGATGTAGGTCTTGAAGTACGTGCTGATGTGAGCCGCGGTCTGCATGTACTTGAACTGCACGTTGCCATTGGCGTCAGGCGTGACGACCGTGGTGGGCCATTCGTGGTTGCCGTCCAGTTCCTTCCAGCTTTCCTTGCCACCGGCGCACAGCAGACCGTCGCGGATGTGGTCTTTGTGGTTGCTCTTCACACCGAGAATGGCGTTGGACTGCCAGCTGCCCGCCAGATTGGCGATCTTGCCGCAACCCGAATGCTTGGGGTTGTTCCAAGGCGTGTCGTGCGTGTTGCAACCGTATTCACGGCTGGGAGGATCGATCATCGAACCGTGGGCCGACACCGTGGTCGGCGCCATGGCCATCAACACAGCCTGGGTCAGGGCGGCAACCGGCAACGCCAGCTTGCCGGCTGCGCCGCGCAGGGAAGTTTTCTTCATCAAATATCCTTATTTTTTGGGATGTGTTTATGCACGCGACTGGCATCGGAAAAATGCACGAAACCCGCGAAGCGATGCCATTATTCCGCGCCGCTTTCATCACCAAAACCATTCTCAACACAGTCTAAAAAAAAGCGCCGTAAAGGCGCTTTTTCATGAGGCAGGATGCAGGCTTGCACTGAATTTCTCGCGCCTTGCCGCGCATTTTTTTTCGTTCGATTCTTTGTGCATCAATGGAAATGTCAGCGAAAAAATGCTGCCTGCTTCCGGCCGCGATTCGACCGACAGATTTCCACTGTGCGCATCGGCCACCGCCATGACGAGCGACAGCCCAAGGCCTACGCCGTCGCCGCGCCGTCCATCGGATTCAATTTGGTAGAACGCCTGGCAAAGCTTCGGCACATCAACGTCCTGAATGCCGATGCCCTGATCCGCTACGCAGATGCGTCCCATGTCACCTTGCCGCTGCACCGTCAACGTGATCCGTGAAGACGGGCCCGAATACTTGATCGCGTTATCCAGCACATTCACGACCGCGCGCAACAACATGCAGTAGTCGCCCGCCACCCACATCGTTTCCGAGCATTCGCGGACACGGATGTCGATGCACTTTCGTTCGGCCAGAAGTTCAGTTTGATCCACCGCTTCGCGCCCCAGATCTTGCAACGACACCGGCAAAAATTTCGCCTTGTCCAAGCGTTCAGCGCGCGACACGTACATGCAGTCTTGCGCCACCGACAAGCTGTACTGCACCAGGTCACGCACCGAGTCCACGAACTCGTCTTGCTGCGGGTCATTGCTTTGCGCGCTTTGCTTTTCAAGCATCACCAACACCGTCGACAAAGGGCTGCGCAGGTCGTGCATCATTTGCAGCATCACTTCGCGGTCACGCGCGGTGTCTTTCTGACAGGCTGCGGGCGACTGCGCGGCAGCATCCGCCGCTGCCACCTCCTGCTTCAAAACACGCTTGCGGCGCGCCGAACGCGCCGCTTCAAAACGCCACCGCGCCACACAGCAATAGGCCAGCACGCCACCCCATACCGGTGCGAACATCGGCGTCCAGGTGCGCGCGGTGATCACCACCACGGCCGCCACAATCCAAAAGCCGACCAACCACGCCAAGGCGCGAAGACGCAGCCGCGATTGGCCCGACATGACGAACACCAGCGCCAGGCAGGCCAGAATGCCAAGGTCCACCCACACGCCCGGCGCGGCCGAGGTGATGGGGTGATCACCCGTGGGCATGGCGAAGCACAGCAAGATGATGCCCAGGTTGCAAAACAGCAGCGCATCGTTCTTTTTCGCGCCCAAGCGCAGGAAAGGCTGAAGTAGCAGTTTCATAGTCGATTCGGGAACAGGGAGACGCGAGCGCAATCGCGGCGGAAATCAGCCGGCGGCGCGAAAGCGGCAAGTCAGAAGGGGGGGGGGGGGAAACACAGATGCCACGGCCACCGTGGCAGAACACTCGGCAAAGCCGTGAAGACGGCCCGCGAATCAATGCATGCGTTCCAAGCGATAGCCGTAGTTGTATACGGTGGCGATCACGTAGCCATTACGCGAGCGCAGACCAAGCGACGAGCGCAGATTGCTGACGTAAGTCGCCAAGCTGGCGTCGTACTTGCGATCAGCCGTGCCCCAGATGTGTTTGCTGAGCGCATCTTTGGTGATGATGCGTCCGGGGTTCCTGAACAACAGCGTGGCCAAATCAAATTCACGCGTGGGCAAGGTAACGGGACGCCCATCGACGGTGACGGTTTTGGCTTCCAGGTTGAAAGCGAAGTGCCCCACCTGGAATAGCGCGCTATTGGCTTCGTCCCGTTGCGACTTGCGCAACTGCGCAGTCATGCGCGCCAGCAGTTCGCGTTCACGCACGGGCTTTTGCAGGTAGTCATCAGCGCCCTGGTTCAACGCCTGAACGATGCTTTCTTCGTCGTCGCGCTGGGTCACCATCAGGATGGGCAGCTTGGGCGACATATTGCTGCGCGCCCACTTCAGCACGGCCATGCCGGAGGCGCCCGGCACTTCCCAGTCCAACAGCACGACGTCAGCCGGCTGCGTTTTCAGCAAGGCGATAAAGCTGTCGCCATCGCCTCGTGTGTAGACCTGATGGCCATGGCGTTGCAGCAGCTTGGTAACCCACTCAACCTGAGCGGGAGAGTCTTCGAGAATCGCGACGATCATTCAGTAGATTTCCTATTGGCGGCAATTCCCGAATGACTATTTTTCTATTCCGGCAATCACATTTGATACCCCGGAAGAATGATTTCATGCAGGGATAGCAGCAACAATAAGAACTTTCTCAAAGAAAATAGGCGCAAGACAATTATCAAAATCTGACGAAAATTCGCAATCTTTTGACTATCTGTGTTCTGGCCATCTGTTCACGCGAACCGGGATGCTTGACCCCCAGGTGCTTGATTCCCTGGCCCTTGATTTCCTGACGCTTGATTCCCTAGCGCTTGATTCCCTAGCGCTTGATTCCCTAGCGCTTGATTTCCTGGCCCTTGATTTCCTGGCGCTTTATCAAGACCTCCCTCTCCGCATGGAGTTCCCCCCACGATCACATTGCGTCGAAGAAAACAAACTTCCAGTCCTGATAACTGGACTTGCCCGACAAGTCCCCAAGTTCCGCATCAAAGCCATCCTGCTTGAGCGGCGCGCGTTCCGACAGGCTGTACACGCCCATGATTCCTCCGTCTGGCGATTTGACGATGCCCCATTCCTGGCTGCCCGTGATCGGGTCCGTGTACACACGGCGCAAATGCCGTCGCGTGAACGACACCCGGTCGTCCTTGAGCAGCGCCTCCATCGTCTTCGGATAGGCGGGCGCCGTGCCTGACCGGTAGTAAGACGCCAAGGCCCGCTGAAACTGTTTGCCGATGAACAGCAATTCCGCCTCTTGTTCGCGCAGCTTCTTCGTATGCCAGGGCTGCGCCACCGCAGCCAGGCCGGTGGACACGGCCAGCACCAGCATCAAGATTGCCAGGTACGCCGAGCCTTCCTCGCGCGCGCCGCCGCGCCTACCAGCTTGCATAATCAAGCCCATCCAGGCCGGTGCCCTTGGCGCCGCTGATCACGTCATTCACCCCGCTCTCTTCCCCACGCTGCGGCTGCCAGCTATCACGCCGACCCGTAACCGGGTCCATCGGCAACTCGCGCAGATAGCGGGCAGAGACCAGCGCTTCCAGCGTGTCGGGGTTACCGCCATGATCCGCGCGGTAGTCGTCCAGCGCATGCCGGATCGCTTGCAGGTTGTGCCGCAGCACGGTTTCGCGTGCGCGGTCGTTGCTTTTCAGGAATGACGGCGCAACCAGCGACATCAACGCGCCGATGATGGCCATGACGGCCAGCAGCTCGATCAGTGTGAAGCCGGCGCATGCGCGCCTACCACGCCGTGTATGGAATGCCATTGATACCCTCTCGGCGGTTCTTGGACCGCACATCAAATACATCTCGGCCCGACGAAAAAGATTCCGCCGAACTGTCATAACTGCGCGTGTCCCAGGTGTCGGCCGCCGCGCGTCCCTCGCAGTGTTCGCACATGGGGTCCGCGGGCAGGCGGCGCAGGAAGTAAATGTTGCCGCCATTGGGGTCTGTCTTGTCCTGCACCCCTTTGACCAGGCTGTCGAGATCAGGCGGGTAACCACTGCGGTCCACCGACTTCTCGATCTTGCCTTCGCGGCTGGCCTGGTAATAGGCGTCAATTGCGTTTCGGATGACTTGCAGGCTGTGGCGCAGTTCGGTTTCCTTGGCGCGCTGCTTCACCAGCGCCGAGAACGGCACCGCCACGCTCAGCAGCAAGGCCAGCAACGTCATTGCCGCCAGCATCTCGATCAACGTGAACCCGGATTGCTTACGCATGCTGGCGCCTTAGAACGGCGGCTTCGCCAGCGCCGCATCCAGCGCCGGGGACGCTTCACCCGCCGCCGCAGCCGGCGCCGCCGGTGCGGGCGCCGGGGCTTGCGTCGTCATCGGAACCACCGTAACGCGCGACTCCGTGCCCGACGGGAAGTAGCTGTCGGAGGCCGACGGCAGCGCCATCGAACGTTCGATGTGGGGCGTCAGCAGCAAGACGATCTCGGTGGTTTGATCCGTCTTCTTCTGGCCGCCGAACAGGCTGCCCAGCCATCCCATCACGCTCAGGCCCGGCAAGCCGCTGCTGCTGCGCGTCTGCTGCTGGTTCACCAGGCCGGCCAGCACCTGGGTTTCACCATCGCGTGCGGTCATCACCGTTTCAGCGTTACGGGTGCTCATCGGGTAGACGATGCCGCCGCCCGCCGTCTTGACCTCGCCTTTGAGGTTGCTGACTTCCATGCTGACCTTGACGCTGACTTCGTTGCTCAGGCTGATGCGCGGTTCCACTTGCAGGATCAAACCCACATCCTGATAGTTCACCGATTCCGTCACCACGCCGTTGGCGTTCGTCGTCGTCACCACCGGCACCTTTTCGCCGATCTTGATGCTGGCCTTCTCCATGTTGCGCACCCGGATCTTCGGATTGGCCAGCACCTTCGTCTTGCCCCGCTTTTGCAGCATGTTCAGCGCCACAGAAAGATCATTGCGGCTGCCCACGCCGACCTTGCCCTGGTTCAGGTTCAGCAGGTCGCGCACGGTGACCCTGCCGCTTTCGCCTTGGGGCAGAATCGAAAAGCGTAGATCGCTGGGGTAGTCAACGCCGACTTCCAGCTCGTCATTGGCGTTCACTTCCAGGACTTGCACGTCCATCGTCACTTCCGACTGCGCGATGTCCAGCGCCGCCACCACCCGCTCCACCACCGCCATGACTTCTGGCGTGTCGCGCACCAGCACCGCGTTGGCGCGCTCATCCAGATGCACATTCTTCGGCGCGCTGATCTGCCGCAAGGCCGCCAGCACATGCGTCGCGTTTGCCTGATCCAGGTAGAACACGCGCACCATGAGCTCGCGGTATTCCTTTTCCTTGTCCGCGCGCGCCGGGTAGATCAAGAGGCTGTGCTGGTCCAGCACCTTCTTTTCCAGCTGATTGGTGCGCAACAACAGGTTGATCGCGTCTTCCGCCGTGGTCTGCCGGGCCATGATGCTGGCCGGCATGGTCGTCTGCACGTCCGGGTCCAGCACAAAGTCCACGCCGGCCGCCAGCGAGATCGCGTCCAGGATCTGCACAATGGGCTGCGACTTGAAGTTCAGCGACACCGGCTTGCGCATGGCGTCAGCCAGCCTGGGCCGGGCCGCGTTGCGCCCCGCATCACGGCGCTGCATCTGGTTGCGCAACGCTTCGGCCTGCGCATAGCCCGGCTGCTCTTGCAGAATTCGGTTGACCTTGTACAGCGCTTCGGCCGGACGGTCGTGCTGCATGGCGGCGGCCTCGGCCAGCTCTTCTTTCAGATGGATACGCTGCTCCAGCTGCGCCTTCAACTGTTGCCCGCGCATGTTGCCCGGGTTCATCGCCAGCAGTTCGCGCACCTCTTCCAACGCTTCCTGCTCGTCGCCCGCTTCCATCTTCACGCGCACACGTTGCAGGATCTCGCGCGCCACGGCGATGTCGTCGCGGACCACGTTCTTGTTCGCTTCGATGTCGTTGGGATTGTTGGCCAGTTGTGCGCGGCCAGCGGCCAGACGCTCGGAGGCGGTCGGGGGTGGCGATGCGCCCAGCGCCCGCTTGAATGACTCGGGCGCCGCGCAACCGCTAAGCGCGACGGTCAGTGAAACCGCCAGTGCGGCAGGTTTGAAGCTCATCATTTTCTTTCCTAATTTGACGTGACGCCAGCCATCGGCGGCGTGCGCCCGCAGGCGCTGGGTCTACTGCGCCAAGGGCGCCAGGTCGACGTGTTGTTCTCGCCCTTGCGGGTCGATCAGCACCGCGCGCGAGGGCTCCAATGCCTTGAATTGGTACTGCTGCGCAACCGTGTCGCCCGGCCGCAAGGCATCGGCGATGCTGCAACGCTGGCAGAGCAGATAGGTTTGGCCCTGACTCTCCAGCACGACAATGCGGTGCGCGTCATCGATCCACTCACCAACTGCATGAATGGGAACCCGCACAAGCTCCGGCTCACCCTTGGCCTGTTCCGGCGCCAAGGCGTCTGGTTCCGCCGCCGGCGACGTGTCCGAACTGGGCGCGCCGTTTGGCGCTTGCGGCGCATTGCCGCCCACTAGCGACGCCCAAGGCTGCGACGGAAACAGGTCGACTTCTTGCGGGATCGCGGGTTCCTCAACGCGGGCGTCCTCAGAACCGACGGCTGCATCTGCGGGTGCTTCATTGGCGGTTGCGTCATTGCCGATTGCTTCATCGGCGGTTACTTCATTGACGACTGCTTCATCGCCGGCTGCTTCATCGGCGGCTGCGTCACTGCCGATTGCGTCACCGCCGGCTGCTTCATTGACGACTGCGTCAATCACAGCAGCTTCGTTCACCACGTCTTCATTGCTGGCCGCGTCATTGCTGGCTGCCGACGTCGCGGCGGCCAGCAGCATCGCCCCCAGCGTGACTCTCATCAGGCGCTTCATCACACGACTCCCAGCATGCTCAAGCGCATCTTTATGTTGACCAGCATGTTCTCCGGCCTCTGCCTGTCCAGCGCCAGCGACTCCAGGCGCAGCAGCGGATGCTCGGCCAGCTTGCGCAGCCCCGTGGACACGTCCTGGTACGAACCGATGGCCGTAATATCCAGCGACGTGCGGCGCAGCCGGCCCTGAATGGTGTCTTCGCCCTGATACTGAATATCCACCAGCAGCAGGCCCGCGCGCAGCAGCTCACCCATGATTTCCAGCTTGCGCTGGTCGGGGTCCAGCCGCATCTGCACGCGCAGCGCAGTCATGTCATTGCCGGGCGGCTCGATCGACGGGCTGCACGCGTGCAGTTCCCCATACATTTCCATGGCCCGGTTCTGCAGTTCGTTCTTCTCTGGCCAAAGCACCACAATGAAGTGGGCGAGCAAGACAAGCGCAGCGGCCAGGGCCAACATGCCGCCGCGGCCCAGGCGCTCCGCACAGCGCTGCCCATGCCAGCGCAGCCATGCCAGTCCATTGCCCTGCCGCATGGCGGCAACACGCAACTTGAGTGATCGAAAGGCATTCATCGCAGCTCCACCCGTACGGTGGCCATCGTGGCCAGGTTAGGATCGCCCGACTTGATGCCATGGCGCATCACCGTGGCGCGCATGCCCGATTCGGGTTCGTTCATGCGCGCGGCGAACGCAAAGATCTCGCTCAAATCCGCGGTCATGAGTTCCAACGACGCGGCCTTTCCCGCCAATTCAATCTTCAGGTTCATGACCGCAATCCGCGGCGCCCAGGCCGCCTCAATTGCGCGCAACAACTTCGGCCGCAGCCGGTCTTCGGCGCTTTGCGCCGACAACAAGGCATCCACCTTTCGTTCTTCGGGTGACTGCGCCTGCATGCGGCGCAGCTCGCGCTCATGCAGCATGCGTTGGTTGGCAAGCCGGTCATCCAGCTGGGTCACTTCGCTGCGCAGCGCCGCCACATCCCATTCGCGCCAGGCACTCAGCAAGCCGACGGCCAAGAGCAGCAGCACCGCCCCGATCGCGAGCGGATTCGCGGTCTTGCGCTTGCCGAAGTCGGGCGTGTTTCTATTCAAGCCGGCCATGTCCGCTCCGCTAACATTGCATGCGGAAAGCCCAGCCAGCGCGCTTGCGCCGCGGGAGGAAGCTGCTGCGGGGAAAGGGTCGACACCCAACCGTATTGCGCCGGGGCCGTGCGAGCGCAAAGCGCTTGCGCGGCGGCAATGCCCGCATCGGCGGACTGCCCAGGCGACATCTGCAACGTGATCATGTCTTGCCAACCCTGCTCGGACTGCCACAAACAGGTCATCGCCGTACGCTCGGCCAGCACCAGGCATTGGCCGGCATGGCTGAGCGCGCCGCGAAAGCGTTGCACGCTGGCAGACAGCACGTCGCGGCATCCCGCTACCGTCCAGCCCTGCTCGCCCACTTTGCGCTCCAGCGCATCCAGCATCGTGGCGTCGGCCGCGAAGGCCAGGCGTGCCTGACCGTAACGCGCGGCCCCCAGGCGCACGCGCAGCGAGCCCGTAATACCGCGCTCACGCAGCAACGCCTGCGCATAGTTGCACCAGTGGCTGTCGCCTCCCTTCAAACCCGGCTGCCAGGCCAGCAACTGGCCATGAAACCAGGGGTACCCCAGCCACACGTTCAAACGATTGCGCCAGCGCGGCCCGCGCCGCTCGACGGCGCCCAGCAGCGACGCCACGGCGGTCGCGGGGTCCCCGGCGTGCAGGACTTTCATCCGGTCATCAGACGCGACGCCCGGCGCGAGCAGGCTCGCGTGTTCGGCGTCGATCAGCACGGTTTGTTCATTCCATAGCGACAGCACGGCAAACCTCCTGATAAGTGGTGAGTCCACGCGCCACCGCCTCGTGGGCAGCGTCACGCATCGATTGATAGTCAGCGCAGTGCGCCAGCGCTTCCAGGCGCCGCTCGGGCGAGCGGTCCAGCAGCGCACTTTTCATGCGGCTATCCAGCCGCAGCACTTCAGCCAGCGCAATGCGGCCAAGAAAGCCGGTGTGACGGCAGGCCTCGCAGCCCGGACCCGCACGCGCCTCATCCTTGGGTGCGCAATGGGGGCACAAGCGCCGCACCAGCCGCTGCGACACCACGCCGTTCAGCGATTCCAGAAACGTGGCCGGCTCCACATCCATGTACAGAAAGCGGTCGATCACACTGAACGCGTCATTGGCGTGCACGGACGACAGCACCCGGTGCCCCGTCAGCGCCGACTGCACCGCAATGGCGGCCGTCTCGGCGTCGCGAATTTCGCCCACCAGGATCGTGTCCGGGTCGTGACGCAGGATCGATCGCAGGCCGCGCGCGAAGGTCAGGCCTTTTTTCTCATTGACCGGAATTTGCAGAATGCCGGCCATCTCGTATTCCACCGGGTCTTCGATAGTGATCAGCTTTTCGTCGCCACTGTTCAGCTCAGACAGCGCGCCATACAGCGTGGTGGACTTGCCGCTGCCGGTCGGGCCGGTAATCAGCGTCAGCCCATACGGCAATTGCGCCAGCGCACGAATGCGCCGCGCCGTCTCCGCCGGAAACCCAAGGGTGTCCAGGCTGAGCTTGTCACCCCGTTGCGAGCGATCCAACAGACGCAAGACGGCGTTCTCGCCGTGGTTGCCCGGCATGATCGACACGCGAAAATCCACTTCCCGCCCCTGCAGCACAACTTTGAAACGGCCGTCTTGCGGCACGCGCTTTTCAGCGATGTCCAGGCTGGACAACACCTTCAGGCGCGACATCACCTGGTTGGCGGTCACCTGCCCCGGCACCTGACGGATGCGCAGCATCACGCCATCGATGCGGTAGCGGATCAACAAGCCTTCTTCATCCGACTCCAGATGGATATCGCTGGCACGGCTTTGCAGCCCGTCGTAGAGCGTCATGTTGACCAGGCGAATCACGGGGCTTTCGTCTTTCGCCAGCGACGCCAGGGAAATCGACTCAACCGCCTTGGCGAGCGAATCGTCTTCCATGTCGACGGCCACGCCGTCCATCACCCGCTCGCTGGCCTCCGCCTGCTTCAGCCACGCGTCCACCACGCCCGCCGGGCACAACGCAAAGCGCAGCACGCGGCCAGAGAACATCGACTGCAGCTTCAGACGCGCCGCGCGCGAGAACGGATCGGCCAACGCCAGCAGCAGCTCGCCATCAACATCCAAGGGCGCGGCGCGGCAATTCAGCGCCTCGGTCAACGACAACGCATCAAAGCGCGGTGACGCCTGGCGGCACTGCTCGGCGCTCAGCGCCTGCATGCCCAGCGCTTGCGCAAGCGGCGTCAGAAATTCCGGACGGCGCGCCAGCTCTTCATTCAGGTATTCGGACAGCGCCACGCTGCGTTCAGCGGCCTGCTCTTGCCACAGCCACCAGGCCTCGCCAGCCGCCGCCGCGTTCGTGTCGTCGTGATTGAATTCGATTGTTTGACTGCCACTCATCCCAGACTCCCCGCCATCTCGAAGATGGGCATGTACAGCAAGATGACGATGGCGCCGACCAGGCCGCCCACCACCAGCATCAACAATGGTTCGAATACTTTTCCAAAGACTTCGATGGCATGGTCCAGCGTGCCGTCGTGAAACTGAGCGATGCGTTCGCACATGCCGCCCAGGTCTCCGCTTTGCTCTCCTACGCGCAGCAGCCGTTCCGCCACCGCCGTCGTCAACCCGTGCCGCGTCAAGGTCTCGGCCACCGGGCGCCCCGCCCGCAACTCCTGCAACGCCAGCTCCAGGCGCTGCGCATAGGCGGCGGGCAAGATCCGCTCGGATAATTCAAAGGCCTGCAGGGCAGGCGTTCCGCCCTCGATCAGCAGTCCGACCGTGCGATAAAAACGCGCCAGCACGAACAGGTTGCCCACATCACGCAGCTTGGGCATACGCCAGAACAGATTCATCAACGCCGCCTTCATGCGTTGCGTGCGCAGCACCAGCGCGGTGACCAGCAGGGTCGCGCCGATGCCGGCGCCCAACCATTCGCCGTCGGACTGCACGAGCCTTGCCCACCACAGCATCGCTTCCGCCGTCGCCGGCAGTTCGCGCATGCTTTCGAAGACAACGGCAAAGCGCGGCACCACGAAAAACAGCATGAACAGCAAAATGCCGAAGCCCACCGCAATCACCACCAGCGGGTACACCAGCGCGCCCACCACTTTCTTGCGGATGTTCTCGATGCGCAGCTCGTAGTACTGATAGCGCTTGAGCACCATCGGCAACTGCCCGCTGCCTTCCGCTGAGGCCACCGTCGCCACCAGCAAGGCCGGAAACACCGAAGGCTGCGCCTGCATGGCCTTGGACAACGGCAAGCCCTGATACAGCGACCGCAGCACGCCGGTCAGCGTGGCTTGCAGCGCCTTGTTGCCCTGGCCCGCCTTGTCGCTCAAGGCCTCCAGCGCTTCGATCAAGGCCAGGCCGGCCTCAAGCAAGGTTGAGAGTTCCTGAAGCAGCAAGCCCAACGAGAAGCCCTGCTTGCGCTGCGCGGCATGACGCCGGCCGGCGGGCGCGCGCTTGACTTCCAGCACCATGCCGTCGGCTTCGCCGACCTGCGCACGCGCTTCGCTTTCGTTGGCGGCGCGCACGGTCTGCACGCGCACCTCTCCCTGCCTGAGCAGGCTGATTCGGAACTCATTCATGTCATTGCCGCGCCAGTTGCGCCTGGCGGACCTTGTCGTCACGCGCCTGCGCCAGAACCAGGTAGTGTTGCCACACGCGCTTCACATACCGCTTGCGCGCCTCTTCGCGGGAATCCGCGCCACCGGCGTTGTAGGCGCCCACTGCCCGCCACGTGTAGCCATAGCGCTTAATGAAGTCGGCCAGAATTTCGGCGCCCACATCAATGGACAGGCACGGCTCGTCCAGCAGTTGCTGGCGCGTGATGCCCCGCTTGGCCAGCCACGTCAGATGGATGCTGTTGATCTGCATCAGGCCGACGTCTTGCGTGCCGTTGGTGTTTTGATTGACGGCGCGCGGGTTCAGCGACGACTCCACCTTGGCGATCGAATACAGCAACAGCGGATCAACGCCGTGGCGGTCGCCCGATTCCTGCCAGCAGTTGGCGGCGGCGCCCGTGCTGAACGTCAGCGCGGCCAGCGCGGCAAGCGCCGTCGATTTAGAGGCCGTAGACCAACTCACCGTTGCCTCCCGCCCGGCCTTCTTCGCCATAAGACACCACCTCGGCATCGCTGCTGCGACCCGGCACGTTCAAGATATACGGACGGCCCCAGGCGTCCGCCGGCACGTCCTTCGCCAGATACGGGCCGTGCCAGTTGGGCGTGCCTTGAGGTTGTTTATTCAATGCTTGCAATCCCTGCTCGGTCGTCGGATAACTGCCAACGTCCAGGCGATATTGCGTCAGGGCGTCGCCCAGCGTTTTCATCTGCGCCTGCGTCGCCTTCACCTTGGCCCGGTCGACCTGGGAGAACAGCTTGGGGCCGACATAGCCGGCCAGCAACGCGATGATCAACAGCACGACCAGCAGCTCCAGCAAGGTAAAGCCTTGCTGCAAGCCGAGACGGCGTCGGAAGTTAAGTGTCTTCATGTGTCCGCTTTTCTGAATGGAGGAATGCCGCGTGGCGGCAACTCATGGTGGAAGGCAAGAAGAGGCCAGCACCGTGAAGAACGATGGTGGTTCCATGCGCCGGCGTTGCCGGACCGCATCAATGACGGGAAATCTCTTCGCAGGACCGCATATTTCCATGCGCACCCCAGTGCCTCAACGTTTCTAAAAAGAACTTCAACCGGTTTGAAGAAGCGTTGAGGAAGGTGGTGCGGCGGGGCATGGGGCGCTTCAATCACGCCTCTTTGGCCCTGCCTCGCCCTTCGCGTGCGCAGCCCGGCCCCGCTAGAAGGAAGATCCATGAATCCCGGCGTTGCCCGCCCCCTCGACCCCGTGGCCGCACAGGCCTATACCCGGGCGCAGATCGCCCTGCATTGGCTGAGCGTCAGCCTGATGGCCGTGCTCGCGCTCAGCGGGGAAATTCGCCATTTGCTGGTGAGCCACACCGCCATCCCGATGCGATGGGTGATGATCTTGCACATCGGCTGCGGCATGGCGCTATTGCTGGTCACGCTGGCACGCGCGCTTGTGCGCATGACGCGCCGCCGCGCCGCAGCGGCCGGATTCTGCATGCAGGACGCTTGCGCGCATGCCGTGCACTTGGCGATCTATGCGTTCATCCTGGCGGAATGTCTGCTGGGCTGGACCATCGTCAACGCCAAGGGCTTTGCGATCCCGTTGCCGCTGACCAGCCTGGAGTTCCCGCGTCTGGTGGCGGCCGACCCCGCGCTGGTCATTACCGCGATCTGGGCGCATGACGTGCTGGCCTGGATGTTGTATGGCTTGCTGGCGCTGCATATCGGTGCGGCGCTGTGGCACCACTACGTCAGCCGGGATGACACGCTGGCGCGCATGCGCATGCGGGTGCGCAAGCAACGCCAGGTTCAGGCTCAGATCCCGGATCAGGCTCGGGCTCACACTCAGGCGCAGACAGGCGTCGGCGCGCCCTTGGCGAAACCGGGCCGTCCCGTGGCGTCATGACGCATTTTTTTATTCGGCGTGCATTTTTCTAAAAATTGGGTATACTTCCGCCTCGCTTGCAAAATAAGCAGCGTACGCGGGAGTAGCTCAGTTGGTAGAGCGCAACCTTGCCAAGGTTGAGGTCGCGAGTTCGAGACTCGTCTCCCGCTCCATATTTGGATTGGCAGCATCCGGTTTACCGCCTTGCTGCGAATCATTGAAAAAGGGCCTCCGGGCCCTTTTTTCATGCTCGCTCGGAATGTCACGGAATGCCTTGGGAAGATCCCGCAGGCATGTTCACGGCAGATATTCCCGTGCGGCGTCCAGCAGCATTCGGCCCACATAGTCCGCAAAACTGCGGCGCACCACGGCCTCTACGCCGCCATCGTTTAATGCACGCACCATGACGCCGGCCTTGAAGTAATGGCTTTGCGCGCATTGCCCGGCGCCGATCACACGAGGATGCAAATCCAGCGGGCACCCCTTTTCAAGCACGTCGCGCGCGTGATCGCCGCGCAGTTCCAACACCGTGTACCCGCTGCTGACGTCCACCACGCACGCGGATTGCCCAAGCAACGACGGGCGTAGCGTCGGCTCCAGTGCGGGCCGTGCGGGCATCAACGATTGCACCCACCATTCATCCGGCCCCATCCAGGCCATCAAATACCGATGGCCATGCGCGACCGTGTTGGGCGCCACGGGCGGCGCGGTGCCCAGCGCGCGTTCAATCGTCTGCACGAACGCAGGCGACCGCGCATTACCCCGCAATACCGCCAAATCCAAAAATGGCCGCTCGACGATGCGCAGACGCCGGGCGTCTTCCGAATCAGCGGGCGAGCGCAAGGGCGCTAGGCTGTGCAGGGGCGATTCCTGATGCGATTCAGTCCACATGCTGACGCCCTCCTTCAGGGTCGTAGAAAACTGGGCTGCCAATGGTGGCCGGCATGAATCCACCGGTGGGCAACGCCACTTCAACGAGCTGCCCCATTCTTGTGTGGCCATCCTGCACCAACGCCAGCGCGATCGAGCGATTCAGCGTGGGGCTCATGTAGCTGGACGTCACGTGGCCGATCATCGGCGCAATCGGCGCGCGGCTGGGCTGGTTCATGATCTGGCCGCCTTCGGGAAGCACCAGGGCCGCGTCTTGCGCCAGCAGGCCTACCAGCTGTTTGCGCTTGCCGCCTGCTGTATGCGTGCGCGCGAGCGAACGCTTGCCCAGGCAATCCTTGGACTTGGCGACCAGCCCGCCCATGCCGAGATCCTGCGGCGTGACGGAGCCATCGGTATCCTGGCCCACGATGATGAAGCCCTTTTCCGCGCGCAGCACGTGCATGGCTTCGGTGCCGTAAGGCGTGATGCCGTATTCGCGGCCGGCCTCCATCAAGGCGTTCCAGACGCGCCGCCCCAGATTGGCCGGCACGTTCACCTCGTAGGACAGTTCCCCGGAAAAGCTGATCCGCATGATGCGCGCCGGACTCGACCAGCCCACGCCGGCCAAGGTGCCTTCACGGAACGTCATGAAGGGGAAGGCTTCGTTCGAGAAATCGATATCGTGGCAAACCTTGCCGAGCACTTTTCGCGCGAGCGGCCCGGCTACCGCAAACGTGGCGAAGTGATCGGTGACCGTGGTCAGGTGCACGTCCAGATGGGGCCATTCCGTTTGCAACCAGCGCTCCATCCAGGTCAGCACGCGGGCTGCGCCGCCCGTGGTTGTGCTCATCAGGAAATGCTGCTCGCCCAGGCGCATGGTGACGCCGTCGTCGAACACCATGCCGTTTTCATCCAGCATCACGCCATAGCGGCCCTTGCCCACCTCGAGCTTGGTCCACAGATTGGTGTAGACCCAATTCAACAAGGTGGCGGCGTCCGGCCCTTGCACGTCGATCTTGCCCAGCGTGGAGGCATCCAGCATGCCGACGCCATTGCGCACGGCCAGACACTCACGCGCGACCGCAGCGTGCATGTTTTCCCCGGGTAGCGGGAAATACCAAGGGCGCTTCCAGTTGCCGACGTCTTCGAATACCGCGCCCCGCGCCACATGCCATTCGTGCACGCAGGTCTTGCGGATGGGGTCGAAGAAGTCGCCCAACTCACGGCCCGCCAGCACCCCGAACGTGACCGGGGTGTAGTTCGGGCGATAGGTGGTGGTGCCCGTCTGCGCGATGGTTTGGCCCAAGGCGTCGGCCAGCACCGCCGCGCCGTTGATGTTTCCCAATTTGCCCTGGTCGGTGCCGAAGCCCATGGCGGTATAGCGTTTGACGTGCTCGACCGAGTGATAGCCTTCGCGCACGGCCAGATGGATGTCGGCCACCGTCACGTCATTTTGGTAGTCGACGAACTGTGTCGCGCTGCGCCGCAAGCCGCGCCGCGCCGCAAGCGCCGGCCCGGCCACCTGCCAAAGCGGCAACAACGGGTCTTGATAGATGTCGACCGTGCGCCAGGACAACTGGCTTACCGTATCGAAGCCCGCCCGCATGGCCGCTTGCGCACCCGCCACGCCGCCGCCATGCAGCGCCTGCGAGAGCCGGAATTCGCCATTGGCTGCGCCGGCGCTGGTCTGCGCCTGCGTGGCCCCATCCGGCACAAAGCACGCCAGCGCCTCGTCCCAACGCGTCTTTCCCCCGGACTGCGCGTGCAGATGCAATACCGGATTCCACCCGCCCGACACCGCGATCAGGTCGCAAGCCAGCTTTTCGTTGCCCGGACCGGCACGCCCTTGCGCGAAGGCGCCGACAACGACGCCCTTCACATGGCGTTTACCGCGCGCCTGCAGCACGACCGTTTCGTTGCGGACCTCGATGCCGGCGCTGCGCACGGCGTCGGGCCAGGCGCCCCGCCCCGCTGGCCGGGGGTCGATCACCGTGATGTTGGCCCCGTGCTCGCGCAAGTCCAGCGCCGTGCGGTAGGCACCATCGTTATTGGTGTAGAGCACCACGCGCTGGCCGGGCAAGACACAGTAGCGGCGCACGTACGTCGATACCGCCGACGCCAGCATGACGCCGGGCAGGTCATTGTTGCCAAACAGCAGGGGCCGCTCATGCGCCCCGGTGGCCAGCACCACCTGTTTGGCGCGTACCTTCCATAAGCGTTGGCGCACGCCCTGCCGTTGCTCGGGCGGCAGGTGGTCGGTCAGTTGCTCACAGACCGTCAGCAGGTTCTGGTCGTGATAGCCGAACGCCGTGCTGCGCGTCAGAATCCTGACTTCCTTCATGCCCTGGAGTTCGGCATGCATCCGTTGAATCCATTCGGAGTTGGCTGCGCCATTGATCAATGACGGCAGGGCCAGCAGACTGCCGCCGAGCTCGGGCTGGTTGTCGACCAGGATCACGCGCGCGCCGGTCCGTCCGGCCGCCATGGCGGCGGCCAAGCCCGCTGGGCCGCCGCCCACCACCAGCACATCGCAATGGGCGTAGCGCTTGTCGTAGTGATCGGGGTCTGGCAGCGCCGGCGCCTGGCCCAACCCGCCGGCCTTGCGTATCCACCGTTCATAACGCGGCCACCAGCGTTGCGGCCACATGAACGTCTTGTAGTAGAACCCTGCGGGGATGAAGCGCCCCAGACGCTGGAAGACGGCCATGCGGTCGCGTTCAAGGTCGGGTGCGGCATTGACGCTGCTGGCGCGCAAGCCTTCATAGAGTTCGACGGTGGTCGCGCAGGGGTTCGGCACCGTGTGCGCGCCGGTCTCGAGTTGCACCAGCGCGTTCGGCTCGTCAACACCGGCCGTCATGATGCCGCGCGGCCGGTGGTACTTCCAGCTGCGCGCCACGAAATGTTCACCATTGGCCAGCAGCGCCGAGGCCAGGGTATCGCCCTCGCAACCAAAATAGGTGCGTCCATTGAACGTGAATTCGATCGATTTCGACGGGTCAATCCGCCCGCGGTTCGACAGCCGATGCGTCTGCGTCATCTGCGCTCTCCCGCCGCCTGCTCAAACGTATGGAACCCGTGGAACTCGTGGCTGACGGTGTCGCGCTCGGCCAGGAACCAACGGCGGCAGCCGTGGGCGTGCTGCCATTGCTCGCGCGCACGGCCGCGTACGTTCTTGCGCATGAACGCGTAGTCGGCCCATTGGGCGTCGGTCAGGGTGTTGCAATCTTGTGGGCGGACGATGTCGGCTTCGCCGCCGCAGGTGAATTCCGTTTCGGCCCGGGGGCCGCAATACGGACAAGTCAGCATCAGCATGCTCAAGCTCCGTCGTCAGTGCGCCACAGCGGCAGCGCCGTGTTCGTCGATCAAATGGCCGGTTTCGAAGCGGCTAAGGGAAAACGGGGCGTTCAGCCGGTGCGGCGCGTTGTTGGCCACGGTGTAGGCGAAGACCCAGCCCGAGCCGGGCGTGGCCTTGAAACCGCCCGTGCCCCATCCACAGTTGAAGTACAGCCCCTTGATGGGCGTGGTGGAAATGATCGGACAGGCGTCGGGAGACACGTCCACAATGCCGCCCCACTGCCGGTTCATCCGCACCCGGCTGAAGATGGGGAACATTTCGACGATCGCCTGCAAGGTGCTTTCGATCAGATGAAAGCTGCCCCGCTGCGCGTAGCCCACGTACTGGTCGATGCCCGCGCCAATAACAAGGTCGCCCTTGTCGGACTGGCTGATATACGCGTGGACTGCGTTCGACATCACGACGGTGTCCAGGACCGGTTTCAGCGGTTCAGAGACCAGCGCTTGCAGCGGATGACTTTCCAGCGGCAAGCGGATGCCCGCCATGTCGGCGATGACGCTGGAGTGGCCCGCGGCCACCACCGCCACCTTGGCCGCCTTGATATAGCCCTTGCCGGTTTCCACGCCCAGCACCTGGCCGTCTTCGCGGCGGATGCCGGTCACCGGACAGTTTTCGATGATGTCTACGCCCAGCCGGTCGGCCGCGCGCGCGTATCCCCAGGCGACGGCGTCATGCCGGGCCACGCCGCCGCGCCGTTGGAACGACGCGCCCAGCACCGGATAGCGGCAATCTAGATTGATGTAGGGGACGATTTCCTTGACCTGTGCGGGGGTGAGCCATTCGCCGTCGACGCCGTTATAGCGGTTGGCGCTGATGCGGCGTTGTGTGTCGCGCACGTCTTGCAGCGTGTGCGCCAGATTCATGACGCCGCGCTGGCTGAACATGACGTTGTAGTTCAACGCCTGCGACAACCCTTCCCACAGTTGCATCGCCTTTTCATAGAGCTGCGAGGACTCGTCCCACAGATAGTTTGAGCGAACGATGGTGGTGTTGCGCGCGGTGTTGCCGCCACCCACCCAGCCCTTTTCCAACACGGCCACGCGTTTCACGCCGTGTTCCTTCGCCAGGTAATACGCCGTGGCCAGCCCATGCCCGCCGCCGCCGACCACCACCACGTCATACTCCGGCTGGGGCTCGGGGCTGCGCCACGCGCGCGGCCAGCGTTCATGGTTCGACAGCCCGTTGCGGATCAGGCTGAAGAGGGAATAGCGGCTCATGGTGGTTCCTTGAGAAAACGAGGAGATCCGGCGCCAGCAACAACCGATGCGCGACGCATCCATTTTTCTCTGAAGGCGCGGGGCGCTCCTTGCCGCGCCGGACGGTAACTTGCCTGATTGCGACACCGGCTGGCTCCTGGCATGCGCTGTCGCCTACCCGCCGCTTCGTGTCGTCTGCAGACAGGTTTTGCGACCGCCTGCTTGCCAAAATCGAACATTGACGGGCACCCGCCCGCATTGAACCGGCCAGGCAAGGAGACGCAGACATGGCAGCGAACAGGGGCGTGGTTTACGTTGGCGACGGGCGTGTCGAGGTGCAGTCGATCAGCTTTCCCAAGCTGGTGGACCCGCGCGGCCGCAACATCGAGCACGGCGTGATATTGAAGGTGGTGTCCACCAACATCTGCGGGTCAGATCAGCACATGGTGCGCGGCCGCACCACGGCTCAGAAGGGGCTGGTGCTGGGCCATGAAATCACGGGCGAAGTCATCGAAGTGGGCCGCGATGTCGAAACCCTGAAATCGGGTGATCTGGTGTCCGTGCCGTTCAACGTGGCCTGCGGACGCTGCCGCACCTGCAAGGAACAGGACACGGGCGTGTGCCTGACGGTGAACCCGGCGCGCCCCGGCGGAGCCTATGGCTACGTCGACATGGGCGACTGGATCGGCGGCCAGGCGGAATATGTCATGGTGCCCTACGCCGATTTCAACCTGCTGCGCTTTCCTGACCGCGACCAGGCCCTGGCGAAGATCCGTGACCTGACCTGTCTGTCAGACATTCTGCCCACGGGCTATCACGGCGCGGTCAGCGCGGGCGTTGGCCCCGGCAGCACCGTCTATGTCGCAGGCGCGGGGCCGGTCGGCATGGCGGCGGCGGCGTCGGCCCGCCTGCTGGGCGCGGCGGTAGTCATCGTCGGCGATATGAATCCCTTGCGGCTGGCGCATGCGCGCAAGGTCGGCTTCGAGACGGCCGACTTGTCGTTGGACGCCACGTTGGGCGAGCAGATCGCGGCACTGCTCGGCACGCCCGAAGTCGATTGCGCAATCGATGCCGTCGGCTTCGAAGCGCGCGGCCACGGCGCCGCCGGATCGCAGGCCGAAGCGCCCGCCGCCGTCTTGAACGCATTGATGGAAGTGACGCGCGTGGCGGGCCGCATCGGCATCCCGGGGCTGTATGTCACCGACGACCCCGGCGCGGCCGACGCCGCCGCCCAGCGCGGCAGCTTGTCGGTGCGGTTCGGGCTGGGCTGGGCAAAAGCGCACAGCTTCCATACCGGCCAGACGCCGGTCATCAAGTACAACCGCGCACTGATGCAGGCCATTCTGTGGGACCGCATCAACATCGCCGACGTGGTGGGCGTTCAAGTCATTTCACTGGATGCCGCGCCCGAAGGCTATGCGGCGTTCGATGCGGGCGCGCCCAAGAAGTTCGTGATTGATCCGCACGCCATGCTCGCCCGCTGACCCGCCCCGCGCCCCCGGCACCGGCCGGCGGTTACCCGCGCATCAGCCGCCGTTCGCTGGTGGGTGAATGGCCAAAGCGCGCGCGATACGCCTTGCTGAAGTGGCAGGGGGACTGAAACCCGCACGCCACCGTTACCCCCATGATGGACATCCGGGTTTGCAGCAACAGTTCGCGTGCGCGCAGCAGCCTTAACCACAGGTAGTACCGCATCGGCGACATGCCCAGGTAGTACTTGAACATGCGCTGCAACTGGCGCTGCGACAACCCAACCTGGCTGGCGATGTCCTCGAACGGCAGCGGGTCTTCAATATGCGCTTCCATCAATTGCCCGACCTTGACCAGCCCCTGGCGGTTAAAGCCCACGCGGGCCGCCATTGGAATGTGCTGCCGCTCGGTGGCCAGCCGGATTCGATCCAGAATGAACTGCTCCGACACCGCGTCAGCCAGCTCCGCGCCGAACCGCTTCGTGGTGATGCGCAGCATCAGGTCGATGGGTGCGGTGCCGCCCGAACTGGTCATGCGGTCGCGGTCAATGACGTAGAGGGCTTCGGTCAGCTCAGCGGCGGGAAACTCTTCTCGGACGGCGAAAAGATTTTCCCAGTGCACCGCACAGCGATAGCCCGACATCAGCCCCGCCTTCACCAGCGCATAACTACCGGTGCAAAGCCCGCCCAGCGCGACACCCCGCCGCGCCCAGCTATTAAGCAGCTTGATCAAGGCATCGGACACGTAGTCCTGCACCTGCAGACCGCCGCAGACGAAGACGGCATCAAAGGCGCTATCAGGCGCCGGGGTCGCCACGGGCGATATCCGCAGGTTATTGCTTGCCTGCACCACCGTGCCGTCCAGTGTCATCACAGACCACCGGTAGAGTTCACGCCGGCTGACGTAGTTGGCCATCCGCAGCGTTTCCACGGCGCCGGCAAACGCGATCATCGAAAACTTCGGCAGCAGCAGAAAACAGAAGTGCAGCGCGCAGGAGTCCGTGGCAGGCGAACCGAACGGCGGGCAGGTATCAGAAGGCAGAGGGACGAGGGCATGTTGCATAGGCATGAGTATCGGCCAACATCATTTGTCGATGCGCAAATCGCTCAAGGGCACACTGCAACATAACAACACCATGCCTTGGTCAATTTCGCGCTGGCGTATCCCGCCCTGGTGCCGCATGTCGACTTTGCCATCCAGCAGGCGCACCTTGCATGTGCCGCACATGCCCTGCGTACACGACGCGGGCAGGCGCAAGCCCGCATCCCGCGCGGCGTCCAGCAAGGCTTGGGCTGCACCGCATTCAATGGTGCGCTGGCTTTTCTGGAAAACAACGCTGAACGCGGTGGCAGGTGCGGCGTTGGCATTCGGGTTGGCATTCGGCTTTGAATCCGGCTTTGAATCCGGCTGTGAATCCGGCTTTGAATCCGGTTTGGAATCCGGGTTAGCTGCTCGCGCGGACCATTCCGTCACGCCCGGCGCTTGTTGCACTGCCGGCAAGGCGCCGAACGAGAAGCTCTCTTCATGATGCCGCGCCATGTCGAAGCCGGCTTCGTGCAGCATCGCTCTGACGGCCTGCATATACGGTGCCGGCCCGCAGACAAAGATCTCGCGCGTCATGAAGTCAGGCGCCATCAACTGCAACAGCGGCAGCGTGATGCGGCCCGTCAGGCCATGCCAGCCCCCCTGCTCACCCAGCCCTTCGCAAATGAAATGCGCCCGAAACCGCTGCTGGCTGGCCGCCAGCAAGGCCAGTTCGCGCCCGAAGATGATGTCGTCTGGCGTTCGGGCGCTATGCACGAATACGGTATCGCGGTCATCGCATAAGTCCCGGTGCGTGCGCGCCATCGACATCAACGGCGTAACGCCGGAACCCGCCGACAAAAATAGATAGCGCTCGGCCGGATGCAGCGCCGACGAAAAAGCCCCGGCCGGTCCCAGCACGCGCACCGAATCGCCCACTTCCAGATGGTCATGCAGCCAGTTCGACACCGTGCCGCCCGGCACACGCTTGACCGTGATCGACAGGGTGTGCGGCCGGGTCGGCGGTGACGAGATCGTGTAGCAACGGTTCACGCGCTGGCCATCGACCTCCAGCTCCAAGGTCAGGAACTGGCCGGGTGAAAACTGAAACGCATGCCCGGCCAACGACCGGAAGAAGAAGCTCTTCACATCGTGCGTCTCTTGCCGGACCTGGCAGCATTGCAGAGATTCCTCGACATCGCTGTCCCAAAGCGATGGCAAGCGCTGCCAGAACTCGGGTTGATGGATGCGTCGAAGCGCGTGCGGCATGGCGAGACCTCAATCCAGATAGCGCGCCGACAGGCGGCCGATGTACCAGTTGCAGAACTTTTCCACCAGCGCCTCCGTATGCGGCGAATAGGGGCCGGGCTGATAGGCCGCGCTGCGCACCCCTTGCTGCGAAAGTTCCACCAGCGTACGGTCTTGCGCATTGGTCGCCCGCCAGACGGCAGTCAGGTGATCAATGTCGTAATCCCGGTGTTCTTCCGCGTCCTTGTGCACGAGCCAGCGGGTGCGGACCAATGTCTTCTCAGGCCCCAGCGGCAGCACTGAGAACGCCACGATGTGGTCGCTCATGAAATGGAACCAGCCGTTGGGCTGCGTCCACAGCGACAGCCCGCCCAGGTCGGCGCGCGCCAGATCGCCCAGCAACTTGCGCGATGCGGCATTGCCGTCCAGCGTTTGGGATTCCCCGCTCAGGTCCAAAGGCAAACGCCGCACGCGATAGCCGGTGACGCGGTCATCCAGCGCGTCGCGTTCTTCGGAGGGCAGGCCGGCCGCCTCCCACTCCAGGCAGCGTTGCGCCGATATTTGCGCAAAGTGTTCCAGCTGCCGGGCATTGGCGGGGGACGGCTGATAGCCGAAGCCGAATTCGAAGACCGACACGGTCAGCTCAGGGTGGTTAGCGGCGCAGTGATAGCACTCGCGGTTGTTCTCCATCGTGAGCTTCCAGTTGCAGTCTTCCACGATGTCCACCTGCGCCGCGACCTTGCAGTCCCGAATTCGATGCGGGCGCAGATAGGGTTCGACCTGCTCGCGAAAGGCTTGAAAGTCTTCGGGTGCGTCGGGGTCCAGGCAGATGAAAATCAAACCGCTCAAGCTCTCGATACGCACGGGCTTCAAGCTGTGCTGGCTTTTGTCAAAGTCTTCACCCATGTGCTCGGCATAGGCCAGATTGCCGTTCAGGCGGTACGTCCATTGGTGATAGGGGCACACCAGGTTGCCCACCGACCCCTGGGCCTGCGAACACAAGCGCGACCCCCGGTGACGGCACACGTTATGAAAGGCGCGCAACTGATCATCGTCGTCACGCAAGATCACCACCGGCTGCCGGCCGACATCCACTGTGATGTAGTCGCCCGGCTCGGGGATGTCGGGTTCGACCGCCACAAAGATCCAATGGCGGCCGAAGATTTCTTCCATGTCGAGATCGAAGACGGCCGGACTCAGATAGAAATCGGCATCCAGGCTGTAGCCCGGCCGCCGATTGGCGATCAGGGCGCGGATGGCATCGTCCGCCCGCGCAGGAACGACGGGAATCTGTTTGAAGGCATTCATCGTCCACCTCAATAGTCGATCAGGCTGTGACGGCGCAGATAGGCAATGACTGCCTGCGCCTTTTCAGCGGGGGTGCCCTGGGTGATCACCGCGCCGCCGCGGCTTTGCATGGTGGTGGCGGCCAGCAGCCGCGTCCGCCCCGACCGTGACTCCCGCGCGGCCAGCTTGACGGGCGGCACCACGGCCGGTTCAACCCGCGCCGGCGGCAAGGGCGCGCCCACCACGCGCGCGACGCGTGCGGCAACGTGGCCAGCGCGTTGGCGGGCATAGACATGGCGTGCGTCGAACGGCGCCAGCGGATGCACCGCCAGCACGGCCGGCAATGACGAGGCGACTTCGCGCCGCCTGCCTTTAGGCAGGAACTGCTGCGTGACGACGCTGTCCGCGTGCAGCTGCGCGGTCAGCACCGCCGGCAACAACGGGACATGCAAGGCCTGCGCCAATAAATACGGCAGCAGGCCACTGCCTTCACCGCCTTCCGCCCGCGTCCCGCACAGCACGACGCTGTAGCCGCGCACGCGGTCGACCAGCGCGCCCAATACGTCGCGCCCGCACGGCACCTCGATGGCGTCGACGCAGGCCGCGCCCAGCGCCAGATAGTCGCGCAATGCGGGCTCGGCGGGATCGCCGGCATGGATGACATCGATGTCGGCGGCCGCAGGCGTCTCTGTCGCAGAACCGCCTGCCGCAGGTTCGCCTGCCGCCCTCCTCACCATCTCCTGCGCCAGGGATAGCGCGAGCGCGTCATTACGGCTCCAGCGCGCCGCGCCGCTGACCGGGTGGACACCGACGGAAACGAGCACGGCGATGCGCAGCTTAGTCATGATTCACCTGCTGGGCGGGGTGCGCGGCCCGCGCACGCTGAACCTCGGCCAGCAGCGCCTGGGCCACGCTTTGTGTGTCATCGATGATGCTCAGGTCGGCGCGTCTGACAAGCGGCGCGCTGGCGTCCAGATTCACGGCGATCACGTGACGGCAGTCCTTGATGCCCTGCAAATGCTGCACCGCCCCCGAAATGCCGAATGCCAGATAGGCGCTGGCGCTGACCGTCTTTCCCGTGGCGCCGATTTGCTGGCTGCGCGGAAAACGGCCGTCATCGACCGCCACGCGGCTGGCGCCGACCGCCGCCCCCAGCGCGTCAGCCAAGTCCTGAAAGCCCGCCAGATCCCGCACGCCGTTGCCAGCCGAGACGATCAGGTCAGCTTCTTGAAGGTCGACTTCCGTGGCCGGTAACGAACGGGTGCCGTGATCCCGATAGGCGGAGCTGGCTCGCAGCGGCGCGAGCTGCGCCCGCTTGCCATGCCCGATGAAGGGCAAGCGCTCGTCGACGACATCGGGCGCCAGCAGCACAATGCGCGGCACGCCCCGAGACAGCGCCCGCCATTGCATGCGAGTGTTGCCTGAGTACGCACTTGCCGCGCCCTCGTGGGTCAAGGCCACGACGTGCGTGGCGACCGTGTCGCGGGTCGCCGCCGCCAGACGACGGCCAAGGTCGCCATCCGGCAGTCCGTTGTCGGGCAGGAAGATGTGCATGGGACGAATGCGGTCGATCAGGGTCAGCAAGATGGCCAGTTCGACGTCAGGCGCATAGGCCGGCGGAGCCAAGGTAGCCGGAATGGCCGGGGTGGACGGGGCAACCGAGGTGGCCGAGGTGGCCGACGTAGCTGCGGTAGCCGAGGTAACCGTGGTGGACGAGGTAGCCGTGTTGGACGGCACGAGTGTCAGCGCGTCCACGCCCAAGTGCGCGGCGTCCGCGTCCAGCTCGCCGAACACCAGCAGATGGACGGCGGTGTCCGCTTGCGCCAGCAAAGCGGCGGCGGCGATGGCCTGGCGCGCGTGTGCATCCAGCTGGCCACGATCGCTATGGGCAACGGCCAACACGGCGCGCAACGCCAACCCGTCCGTGCGCAAGGGCTTGTTCGCGGCCGCGGGCTTGGCGCGCATGCCGTCAGGCTGAGCGCGTTCCAGCACGATGCGCTTGATGCCAGCCGCGGTCAGCGTATGCGGCCGGCGGGCGGGAAGTCTGCGGATGGCGTTCATCATGGCTCCAAGGCGTCGGCGACAAGTTCGGCGATATCCCGCACATCTGGCCGCGGGCCTACCACCCCTTCCAGCATGACCGTGCAGTTTGGGCAGGCGACCGCCACGGTCTCGGCGCCCGTATCGCGCGCATCCTGAATGCGCAGATCGGGAATGCGCTGCTTGCCGGGGATGTCCGTCAACGCCGCGCCGCCTCCGCCACCGCAGCAACGCCCGTTCAGCCCGTGGCGCGTCATCTCTTTGATGGGAAACCCCAAATGACGCAATAGCTCGCGCGGCGCCTCGGTTTCGCCGTTGTAGCGGGCCAGATAGCAAGGGTCGTGATAGGTCAGCGCCCGAGGCGGGTCGGCCAGCTTGACTCTAAGACGGCCCGCCTTGAACAGCGCCGACAGCAGACTGGTGTGGTGCAACACCCGATAGTGCCCGCCGAGCGCGGGATATTCGTTGCGCAGGCTGTGCAAAATGTGGGGGTCTGCCGTGACGATGCGGTCGAACGTCAACGCCGACAGCGTCCGGATCAGGCGATGGGCCAAGGTCTGGAAGGTGGCCTCGTCGCCCAGCCGCCGGGCGACGTCGCCGGTATCCGTTTCCAGAACGCGCAGCACCGCGAAGTCGACCCCGCCCGCTTGCATCGCTTTCACCAGCGCCCGCAGGCTACGTTGGTACCGCATGCCGAATGCGCCCTCGCCCACGATCAGCAACACATCCACGGACTTGCCGGGTTGAATTTGGGCCACGCCCAGATCGGCCGCCCAGTGAAAGCGCGCGCTCAGGTCGAAGCCGCCTGCGCTTGCGGTCTCGCGCAGATTGTCCAGCACGGCAGGCGCCTTGCCCGGCGCGGCGCCATGCTCAAGCGTTTGCTGGCGGCGCATGTCGATCACGGCGTCGACGTGTTCGATCAGCATGGGACATTCGTGCACACACGCCCGGCAGGTGGTGCAGGCCCATAGCGAATCTGGTGCGATCAGGCCGGGAACGATGGGTTGCGTGGCCGCGCCCGCCATCCCCGTGACCAGATCCTGGATCAGCTTTTTAGGATTCAGCGGCTGGCCGGCCGCATAGGCGGGACAGGCGGCTTCACACTTGCCGCACTGCACGCAGGCGTCAAAGCTCAGCAGCTGGTTCCAGGCAAAGGCAGAAGGCTGGCCCGCGCCCAGCCGTTCAGCGCCGGGTTCACCGCCCAGCGCCAAGGGACGTAGCGCCGCCCTTTGCCCGGCCGATGTTCGGCCGAAACGTTCGGGGCGTGGATGGAACGCCAGATGCAGCAAGCCCGCGAACGCATGCTTCATCGGGCCGCCACGCGCCATGCCCGCCGTCAATTCCCACGCGCCCACCGCCAGCAGCGCGACGGTGGCCAGCCCCGCCGCCCCCGACAACAACGGCGTGGGAATGCCGCCCAGTAGCAGCAACCCGAGCGCCAACGCGCCCAGCATCCATGGCAGCCTGTCCCACATGCCGCGTGACAATCTGGCGGGCGGGGTGCGGCGGCGGTGCCAGACAAAACCTACCCCGCCCAGCATGATCAGCGCCGCCAACGCAATGGCCAGGTCCAGCGCGGGCGAATAGAGCGCCAATCCGTAGTTCACGGCCACCAGCGCCATGGCCGCCACGGCGGCGCCCGCCGTCGCAACGTGCGTGCGAGCGATGTAGGGGTCGCGCGCCACCACCCGGTGCAGGTCTACGAAGTAGCGCTTGGGTGCCGCAAGCAGATCCCGCCAGCGCACGGGCGCCGTGCGCCCGGTGCGCCATAGCGCCGCACGGCGTAGCCCGCCCGCGGCGACGCCCAACACCGACAACCAGAACAGGCCCGTAATGACGGCGGCGAAGGGTGCCATGATCAGAAGTCCTTACACAGGCGCAAGGCGTCGTAGATGGACGCATGGATGTTGTGCATCGAAATGCAATCTCCAACGCGGAACAGCAGATAGCGGCCGTCGCCGAGCGTTTCGGAAAGCGCCGGCTGCGGTTCGGCGGCGTATAGCGCCTGCACATCGGTTTGCCCCAAGTTGACCGATTGGGGCTTGAGCATCCAGTACAGCGCGTCGTTAGGCACGATGCCGTTTTCGATCACCACCTGATCCACCACGCGTTCTTCGCGCGCATCGGTGTATTCATTGCGCAGCAAGGCGATGGTCTTGTCGCCTTCGGTACTGACGCGTTCCAGCCAGTAGTTGGGCGTGAACACGACGTCTTGCGCAGTCAGGCGGCGGTAGAAAATCGGGAACGTGGTGCCGCCCACATCGTCGGCCACCTTGGGGTCGGGGGTGACGACTTCAACCAATGAACCCCGGCTTGCCATGAAATCCGCCACACCAGCGCCCGCGTGCGTACCGATGCCGTCGTAGACCAGCACATTACGCGCGGGCTGCTTCTTGCCTGAAAGAATGTCCCAGGCGCTCACGGCCAGCCCGCTTGCAACGCCCCATGACACCTGCTCGTACACGTGGCTCAGGCCGCCCGTCGCCAGCACCACGATGTCGGGCTGTTCCGCCCTGATGCCTTCCTGAGTGGCGAGCACGCCCATCCGGCAGTCGACCCGCAGCCGTTTGAGCTCCAGATCAAACCAGCGGACGATGCCATCCATCTGCTCGCGCTGGGGCGCTTTGGCGGCCAGCAATATCTGGCCACCGATAGCGGCGTTGCGTTCAAACAGGACGACATCGTGCCCACGTTCGGCACAGACGCGCGCGGCTTCCATGCCTGCGGGGCCGGCGCCCACCACCACCACCTTTCGCCTTGGCCCGCGCGACCGGGGAACGATATGCGGCATGGACACTTCCCGGGCCGTCGCCGCGTTTTGGATGCACAGCACATCAAGGCCGTCGTACTGCCGGTCGATGCAGTAGTTGGCGCCCACGCACTGCTTGATCTCGTCCTCGCGGTCATCGCGGATCTTCATGACCAGATGCGGGTCAGCAATGTGCGCGCGAGTCATGCCGACCAGGTCCGCATGGCCCGCGGCCAGCAGCCGCTCGGCCTGCACGGCGTCGCGGATGCTCTGCGCATGCATCACGGGAATATGCACGGCCGACTTGATGCTGGCCGCCAGATACGCAAAGGGTTCGGGCGGCAGCGCCATCGGCGGCATACAGTTGGCCAGCGTGTTGTGCGTGTCGGCCCCTGACCCGATCACGCCCAGGTAATCGATCAAGCCCGTCTCGGCCATGGCTTGCGCAATCTCGCGTAGCGCGTCGTGATCGAGCCCATCTTCGTGGAACTCATCCCCGCACATGCGCAGCCCCACACAGAAGTCCGGCCCTACGGCCTCGCGCACCGCTTTCAACACGTCGATGCCAAAACGCAGGCGGTTCTCAAGGTTGCCGCCATAGGCATCGTCGCGAAAGTTCGTGCGGGGGCTCCAGAACTGGTCAATCAGGTGCTGGTGCGCGGCCGATATTTCGATGCCGTCCATGCCCGCCTGCTGCACGCGTCTGGCCGCCGCGGCAAAGTCGCGGATGATGCGTGCGATGTCTTCCACCTCGATTGTCTTGGCGTTGCCCCGGTGAACGGGTTCGCGCACGCCGGACGGCGTCAGCAGATGCGGCCAATGCTCGCCATGCCAGGCCGAGCGCCTGCCCATGTGCGTGGCCTGAATCATGACCTTGGCGCCATGGCGGTGCATGGCTTCGCTGAGCCGGGCCAGTGGTTCGATGACGCGGTCGGTCGTCAGGTTGACCGACCGCCACCACCCTTGCGGGCTATCCAGCGACACGGGGCTGGAACCGCCACAGATGGCCAGCCCCAGCCCGCCCTTGGCCTTTTCTTCGTAATAGGCAATGTAGCGGTCGCCCGGCAGGCCGCCGGGCTCGGCGTGGACCTCGGCATGCGCCGTACTGACGATACGGTTGCGCAGCACCACGCGGTTCAGCGTCAGGGGCGCAAACAAGTGGGGATAGCGCACGGCCGGCCTCAGGCAGCGACAGGGCGAACGGTGAATTCGCAGTGGGCGTGCCCCTCTCCTGCGCAGCGGCTTTCCACGCACTGCGCGCGTGTGACGCCCCCGTGCTGGTCAGCCACCCAGTCCATCGCGCCCGCGAACCAGCCCGAGAACATATGGCACAGCTTCCCGCTGGCCTGGGGTTGGGCAAGGACGAACGCGGAATGGCGCAATTCAATACGCGCCGTCATCGCCGCCGGGTCGGCGTCGGTCAGCCGGAACAAGCCCCATCCGCGCTGAGACAGCCGCATCAGGTAGTGCTCGTACACGGCAAGGCCGGCGAGCCGGTGTTCCTGGGATTCCTTGTCGCACCAGTAGTAGGCGGATTGATGGCCCGCGTCGTACAGGATGCGCGCGTATGTGTCGCGGCCCAGCGCGCGTTCGGCCGCCAGATGGTTGTTGATGAAGAAGTGGCGCGGCACATACAGCATCGGCAGCCCGTCGGTGCTCCAGACGCCGGTCTGTTCGTTGACGTCGATAGGCAGCTGGGGATTCATCGCAGGCTCCTTATTTTGATGCTGCCTGGCCCGGCCAGACTTCGCCGAACACGCGCAGCCAGTTCTCACCCAGAATTTTCCGAATGTGCACCTCGCTCCAGCCGGCCCGCTGCATCGCGGCGGTCAGGTTGGGGAATTCGCCGATGGTCTGGATGCCGTCGGGATTTCGGATGGCGCCGAAGTCGGTCAGGCGGCGATAGCGGCCCTTGTCGTGCGTCAGCCAATCGAAGAATGGCTGGCCATAGCCTTGGGTGAAATCGGTGCCGATACCCACGGCGTCTTCGCCGGCCAGGTTGACGACGTAGGCAATGGCTTCGACGTAGTCGTCCACGGTGGCCTGCACGCCGCGCTTGAGGAAGGGCGGGAACATCGTCACGCCGATGAAGCCCCCGCGTTCGGCAATGAAGCGCAGCTGGGCGTCGGTCTTGTTGCGCGGGTGGTCCTTCAGCCCCGACGGCAGGCAGTGCGAATAGCAAACGGGTTTGGTGGACGCCAGGATGGCTTCTTCGGACGTCTTCGCGCCGACGTGCGACAGGTCAACCATGATGCCGACCCGATTCATCTCGGCCACGACTTCATGGCCGTAGCCGGACAGGCCGCCATCGCGCTCGTAGCAGCCGGTGCCAATCAGGTTCTGCGTGTTGTAGCAAAGCTGAACCACGCGCACGCCCATGTCGGCAAAGGCTTCGACCGCGCCCAGATTGTCTTCAAACGCGTGGCCATTCTGGAAGCCCAGGATGACGCCGGTGCGGCCGTCGCGCTTGGCTTGGCGGATGTCGTCGGTGCTGCGGACCAGCGTGAGCAAGTCGGCGTTGTCGCGAATCAGGCGTTTCATTTCGGCGATGTTCGCGACGGTTTGATCAAACCCTTCCCACACGGACACCGTGCAATTGGCGGCGGTCAGCCCGCCGCGTTGCATGTCTTCGAAAACGGCCCGGTCCCACTTGGAGATGATCAGGCCGTCAATGACCGTGCTTTTCTGATGCAGCGTGTTCATGGGATGCCTCGGTGCAAGATCAATCAATAGATGGGATGGCGCTGGCACAAGGCCAATACTTCGCCGCGGATGCGGCGTTCAACGGCTTCGTGCTCGTCGGGGCTGGTCGACAACATGTCGATGACCTGGACGATCATGTCGCCCACGGCGCGGAAGTCGTCTTCGGTAAAGCCGCGCGAGGTGCAGGCTGGTGTGCCCAAGCGGATGCCCGAGGTCACGGAAGGCTTTTCCATATCGAAGGGAATGCCGTTCTTGTTGCAGGTAATGCCCGCCAATTCCAGCGTGCGTTCCACGTGCGCGCCGGTCAGGCCCTTGGAGCGCAGGTCGAGCAACAGCAGGTGGTTGTCGGTGCCACCGGACACCAGGTCGACGCCGCCGCTTGCCAGCACATTGCCCAGCGCTTCGGCGTTATCCAGCACCCGGCCGATATAGCGTTTGAAATCGGCTTGCAACGCTTCGCCGAACGCCACGGCCTTGGCCGCGACCACATGCATCAGCGGCCCGCCCTGCAAACCAGGAAAGACCGCGGAATTGATTTTCTTGGCGATGGCGCCGTCGTTGGTCAGGATGAACCCGCCACGCGGGCCGCGCAGCGTCTTGTGCGTGGTTGACGTCACGACATGGGCGTGCGGCACGGGACTGGGGTGCTTGCCGGCTGCCACCAGCCCCGCAATGTGCGCCATATCCACCATCAGCATCGCGCCGACCTCGTCGGCGATGTCGCGAAAGCGGGCGAAATCCAGCTTGCGGGGATAGGCCGAGTAGCCCGCGATGATCAGCTTGGGCTTGTGTTCGCGCGCCAGGTCGCGAACCTCGTCGTAATCGATCAGGTAGGTGTCGGGACGCACGCCGTATTGCACGGCATTGAACCATTTGCCGGACATCGCCGGCCGGGCGCCATGCGTCAGGTGGCCGCCCGCGTCCAGTGACATGCCGAGCACGGTGTCGCCCGGTTGCAGCAACGCCAGCATCACGGCGCCGTTGGCCTGCGCGCCAGAGTGCGGCTGAACGTTGGCGTAGTCGGCCTGGAACAATTCGCGCACACGCAGAATCGCAAGCGACTCGACCTCGTCCACATGCTCGCAGCCCCCGTAGTAACGGCGGCCGACGTAGCCTTCGGCGTACTTGTTGGTCAGCACCGAGCCTTGTGCATCCATCACCGCGCGCGACACCAGATTTTCAGACGCGATCAGCTCAATTTGCGACTGCTGCCGGCGCAGTTCACGGTCTTGCATGGCCATCACAATGGGATCGCGCTTGGCGAGCGGCGCAGCGAAGAACGGAGATGAACTCTGGAACATGAAACCCTTCCTGCTTGAGCGATGACATTTGAAAATCCGGCACGCGCCGAGCCTGTGAAGCATTCTTTCCCAATCGGCTCAGAGGCAGTTATCCCAAGCGGACCAGATCTTGTCCGATTGCGACAAGGCGATGGCGTCATCGGCCGCAAACCCGCATGCAGACTGGCTCTGCGCGTTTTAGTAATTGTCTTAAGGGTTTAAACGTATGGCCGCTCCACCACGCAACCTTTAAAAGCCGAAGCAGCTGAACCAGACATCGGTTCATCGGAATTCCGAACAAGGAGCGTGGTCATGATTACCCGTCCGACGGGCCCGGATCGTCAGCGTCTCAGGCATTTCGGCTTCCTGCCTTTGCCGCACTTCACCATGCTGTCTTTCTCGACCGCGATCGAAGTGCTGCGCATGGCCAATCACCTGTTGGGCGTGCCGTATTACCGCTGGTCGGTCGTCAGTCCGGCAGGCGGACCGGCAATGGCCAGCAATGGGCTGTCGGTGCACGCCACGCCGCTTGATGACACGGATTTGCCCGATGCGGTCTTGGTGTGCGGCGGCACACGCTTGAATCCGCAGACCGATCAGGCCATCTTGAATTGGCTGCGTGATGTGGCTGCGCGGCACATCACGCTTGGCAGCTTGTGCACAGGCACCTATACGCTAATGAAGGCGGGCTTGCTGGATGGCTACCTCTGCGCAAGTCATTGGGAAGATATGGAAACGCTGCGCCGCGAATTTCCCGGCTGCCGGCTGTCCGAAGACCTGTTCGTGATCGACCGAGATCGCATCACCTGCACGGGCGGCACCGCGCCGCTGGACATGATGCTGAACCTGGTGGGAGAGTCCGCCGGGCCCGCCATCGTGGCCTCCATCGCCAACCAGTTCACCATCGAACATGTGCGCGACCACAAAGACAAGCAGCGCCTGCCGATGTCGATCCGCATGCCGGCGGCGCATCCGGCCTTGGCTGAAGTGATCGCGCTGATGGAGGTGAACTTGAAAGAACCGCTGTCGCTGGATGAACTGGCGAACCTGTCGGGCGCGTCCCAGCGCCAGCTGCAACGGCTGTTTCGCGAGCATCTGGACACCACCCCCAAGCAGCATTACCTGAGCTTGCGACTGCGGCACGCCCGCGCGCTGTTGCGGCAGACGCCCATGTCGATCATGAGCATCACGTCGGCCTGCGGGTTTCAATCCGCCTGCCACTTCAGCAAGTCGTATCGTGCGGTCTATGGCGCGGCGCCCAGTTCAGAGCGGCGCAATCCGCAGCCCATGGAACATTTTCACTACGGGGCAAGCCCGCCATAAGGCGATGGGCGCGTCGCGCTGATCCATGGGCGTGGCTTTTTTCAACACGCTTTTCGCCCCCTCTACACAAGCCCAAAATTCTGTGTATAATCGCTGTCTTTGGTGGAGACGGCCTAGCGGGAAATGTCCCGAAGTCCTCATCAAAAAAAGCAGAAATAGCGTGCAGAGATGCATGCAGTACTAGATAACACCAAGCCTAGTACGACGGTAGTACCCTGCGGGAGTAGCTCAGTTGGTAGAGCGCAACCTTGCCAAGGTTGAGGTCGCGAGTTCGAGACTCGTCTCCCGCTCCAAATACAAAAAGGAAGCAACGGCCAACACCGCGCTTCCTTTTTTCTTGCAAGTGCTGGCGCAATGGCAGAGTGGTTATGCAGCGGATTGCAAATCCGTGTACGTCGGTTCGATTCCGGCTTGCGCCTCCAGCATCTTTTCCCCCTCCCCCCGTATTTCCCGCGCATCTGGTTACGCATCCCTACGCGCTGTCAATCGAATGATTGCTATGGTGACGCCGTTTTCAATTAACGTCGATCCTATGCACCGCATTCTGAAATCCCGTGCCTGTTCCCCGTTGCTTGCCCTGTCGACCGCGGCATTGATGTCGCTTGCGCCGATGGCGGCCGAGGCTGATTCCGACCGGCACCATCACCGCCACGGACGCGAGTACAAAGAGAAGTACTGGGACGGCGCGTGCAAGGTCGAACGCAAGTGGAAGCGCAACGGCGAATACACGGAAAAGCGCAAATGCCGCGATGACTATCGCGGCGGCTACTACGCGCCGCCGCAGGTCGTGATGCCCATGGCGGCGCCGGCCATCATCATCAACCCTCCCCCCATCATCATTCGCCCCTGACATGGATCAATCGGTGAAGGACGCAATCGCCCGCTGGCCCAATGTGCCGGCCGTGTATGGCTGGCTGTCGCTGGACGGGCGCGGCCGGTGGCGCCTGCACCCCCAGGGCCAAGCTGCACAAGGCGGCGCGGGCGAGTCCATCACCAATACCCAGATCCTGGATTTCATCAATCGCAATTACGAACACGATGAGGCCGGCCGCTGGTATTTTCAGAATGGGCCGCAGCGGGTGTTTGTGCGGCTGGATGGCGCGCCCTATGTGCTGCGCCTGAGCGACAACAACCAAGGCCTGCTGACGCACACGGATGTGACGGTGGCTGCTGTCAGCCACTGGTGGCTGGACGACGCGGGCCAGTTGTACGCAACAACGCCCGCCGGTGCGGGCATCGTGATGGACCGCGACCTGCCCGCGCTGCTGGAACGGCTGGTGACGGAAAGCGGCGCGCCATTGCTGGACACCTTGGCTGATCTGGCGCCCGCGCAACGCATCACCGTGTCGTGGCCGGGCGTGTATGGCGCCGCCCCTTTAGAGGCAATCACCAGGCAGGACGTTGCGCAGCGCCTGGAATTCGACGCCAACCCCAGCGCCAACCCCAGCGCCACGTCAGACTAGGCGCGCCTTAGAACATGCCGTTGGTATTGGCGGATTGCTCGGGGATGGGCTGCACGGCATCCCAGTGTTCGACGATCTTGCCTTGCTCCAGACGGAAGATGTCGATGATGGCATTGCCCCGCGTGCCGGGTTCACGCACCGCATGCACATGCAGGATCACGTAGTCGCCATCCGTAAAGACTCGCTTGATCTCGCTGTGCGACTTCGGAAATTTGTCGCGCAAATAGGCGACGAACTTGCGAAAGCCCTCGGGGCCGTCGGCCGCGTTGGGGTTGTGCTGCACGTAGCGTTCGCCCACGTATTTCAGTGCGGCGTCGGCATCCTTCTGATTCAACCCCTTCTCGTAGAACGCCAGCACGGCTGCCTTGTTGGCGGCTTCTTGCTCGGGCGAGGCCTGTGCGGCGGGCGACAGGGCCGCGGCGAACAACAGCGCGCCCACGGCGCGCTTGGCGAAGGTCATCGGAAACAGCATGGGAACTCCTGAATGAATAAGGGCGGGCGGGTCATTCTATGACCCGCCCGCCCCGGCAACCACGACCGCAACGGTTAACAGTCTGGTGCGCGCGGCGCTCAGCCGCGGCCGCTCTTGACCAGGGCGAACTTGCCGTCACCCAGCAGCACCAGCACGGCGGCGGCCACGGTCAGGAAAATGGGATATTCCCAGCCACCGCCGGCGTTGCCGAAACCCCAGCCATTGCCAAAGTGAACGGTCGACGCCACGAACAATTGCACCACGGCGATCGCGGCGACCCAACGCGGCACGATACCCAGAATCAGCAACACGCCTGCGCCCACTTCAAAAAACGTGACCGGGTAAGCCAGCCAGCCGGCAAAGCCGATCTTGGCGAAGAACTGCGCGGTGCCGGGCAGCGTGAAGACCAACAGCTTGGTCAGGCCGTGGGCCAGGAACATGACGCCCAGCGCCACACGCAACAGCAGCGCGGCATAAGGCGCGGTACGGGTATCGATCATTGCACTCTCCTTCGAGCGAGTTTCGGGAATCGCCCAAAACGGGAAGATTCTTCATGGCCGCTATTCTTGCGATTCCAAAAACAAAGATAAACATGCAGAATTGCAAATTATTGTTCCCCAATAGGAAACAATCTTGGATACGCACACCGCCATGCAGACCTACGCAAAGGTCGTGGAACTGGGCTCATTCGCGGCCGCGGCCGACAAGATGGGCCACGCCCGATCCGTGGTGACGCGGCAGATCGCCTACCTGGAACAGAAGTACGGCGTGCGCCTGCTGAACCGCACAACACGCAAGCTCAGCATGACCGACGCCGGCCGTGCGTTCTATGAACGGGTGCGGCCGATCCTGGCGGAAGTGGCCGACCTGGAACTGTCGCTACAAGCCGAAGGCCAGCGCCCCAGCGGCCGCCTGCGGGTCAGCGCGCCGGTGTCGTTCGGCATCCTGCACCTGGGCCCGGCCATTGCCGAATACCTGCAGCGTTACCCGGACGTCATCATCGACCTGGACCTGAACGACCGGGTGGTGGATCTGGTGGAAGACGGGTACGACGTCGCGGTGCGCATCGGCCCGCTGCTGGATTCGTCTCTGGTGGCGCGCCCGTTGGCGGCGCAGCAACTGCTGGTTTGCGCCGCGCCCGCCTACCTGAAGCGCCACGGCACGCCACAAACCCCCGAAGACTTGAAGCAGCACCGCTGCCTGCATTACGCCTACGCCAGCACTGGCAATGAATGGCATTTCGAGAAGGATGGGGTGACGCATTTGGTGCGTGTGAACGCGGCCCTGCGCGCGAACAATGGCGACGTGCTGCGCACCGCCTCGCTGGCCGGACACGGCATCATTCTGCAGCCCGAATTCCTGGTGGGCGACGACATCCGCGCGGGCCGGCTGATCGCCCTGCTGACCGACTACGCACACACCCCGATCTCGATGTACGCCATTTACCCCCACCGGCGGTTCCTGTCGCCCAAGGTGAGGTCGTTTGTTGAACACCTGGAAGAGCGCTTCGGCAGCCCGGCCCCGGCGTCGCCAGCCAGACGCGCCAGTCCCCGCCGCAGCCGTTAGAATCGTACCCATGACCGCCAAACCGTCCATCGAATACTTCCCCGTTCCCCGCCGTTCGCTGTTTTGCACTCAGTGCGGCACCCCCCTGAACCGCCGGGTGCCGGAAGGCGACAACCGTGAACGCGACATCTGTGATCACTGCGGCGCCATTCACTATCAGAACCCGCGATTGGTGGTCGGCACGGTGCCGGTTTGGGAAAACCGCGTGCTGCTGTGCCGGCGTGCCATCGAGCCGCGCTACAACACCTGGACGCTGCCAGCGGGTTTCATGGAGCTGGGTGAAAGCACGGCGCAGGGCGCGGCCCGCGAAACGCTGGAAGAATCCGGCGCGCGCATTCAGCTGGGCGAGCTCTATACCTTGATCGACCTGCCGCAGATTGATCAGGTGCATGTGTTCTATCTGGCCCAGGCGTTGGGGCCCGAACTGGACCCCGGCCCTGAAAGCCTGGAGGCCCGCTGGTACGAAGAGTCTGAAATTCCCTGGGATGATCTGGCGTTCCGCACGGTGACAACCACGCTGCGCCACTACTTCGACGACCGCAAGCAAGGCGTCTTCGTCCCCCATCACTACACCCTAGAATCGCACCGTTGAAGCTGCCCTGGCTTGCCGTCGACACCCCGTTTCCGCCAGCGGAATTCGCGCTGACGGAACCTGACGGCCTGCTCGCCGCGGGCGCGGACCTGTCCCCGGAACGCTTGATCCAGGCGTACTCCAACGGCATCTTCCCCTGGTATTCCGAGGGCGAACCGGTGCTGTGGTGGAGCCCCGATCCGCGTATGGTCCTGGCCATTGAAGACTTTTCGCCATCCCATTCGCTGCGCAAGTTGCTGCGCCAGATCGCCAGCCAGGAATATATGGCGTCGCCCCGCGTGCAGGTGCGCGTTGACACGGTGTTCCCGCAGGTGATGGCGCAATGCGCCGCGCCGCGCGACGGCCAGCCCGGCACGTGGATCACGTCCGCCATGCAGCAGGCGTATGCCGAATGGCATCGGGCGGGCTATGTGCACAGCATTGAAACCTGGATCGACGGCGAGCTTGCGGGCGGACTTTACGGCATCAGCCTGGGCCGCATGTTTTTCGGGGAATCCATGTTCACCCGCGCGCCAAACGCATCGAAGATCGCGCTGGCCTACCTGGTGCGCTATCTGGCCACCCACGGCGTGGAACGTATCGATTGCCAGCAGCAGACGCGCCATCTGGCCAGCCTGGGCGCGCGTCCGATCTCGCGAGCGCGTTTTTTACAGCATGTGCGCCATGTCACGTCGCAACCCCCCATTCCCTGGGCGCGCGGCGTGCTGGACAGCACGGGCCGGCTGTTACCCGACGCCACATTTGACGCCGACTTCGGCGTTAATATGTAGCGATCCATCGCCGACGCACCCGCGCGATGCGCAACTCCCCATGAGCCAGCTCAAAGAACTTCCCTTCTCCACGCTGCAGTTCTACGCAACCGCCCCCTACCCTTGCAGCTATCTGCCAGGTCGCCAGGCTCGGTCGCAGGTGGCCGCGCCTGGCCATCTGATCAACGCGGGCACGTATTCACAGCTGGTCGAACAAGGTTTTCGCCGTAGCGGGCTGTTCACCTACCGTCCCCATTGCGATAACTGCCGCGCCTGTGTGCCCGTGCGTGTGGATACGGCGGGCTTCGCGCCCAACCGCAGCCAGCGTCGCGCTTGGCGCGACCATCAACATCTGCAGTCCTTCGTGGCCGAACTGGCCTGGTCGCCCGAGCACTACCGGCTCTATACGCGCTATCAGCAGGGCCGGCATCCGGGCGGCGGCATGGACGAAGACAGCCGCACGCAGTACGCGCAGTTCCTGCTGACCAGCCGCGTGAACACCCGGCTGGTGGAATTCCGCGATGCCGAAGGCGTGCTGATGATGGTGTCCATCATCGATGTGCTGGATGACGGGCTGTCGTCTGTCTACACCTTCTACGATCCCGATGTGGAGGGCAGTCTTGGCACCTACAGCATCCTGTGGCAGATCGAACAATGCCGCACGCTGAACCTGCCCTGGCTGTATCTGGGCTACTGGATCGCAGACAGCCGCAAGATGTCCTATAAGTCCAGCTTTCATCCGGCGCAATTCCTCGTCGACGGCGAATGGCGCGACCAGCACGATCCGTCCCTCTGATTTATCCCCCATTGCGTTCCCGCGCGCCTGCGACTGCCCGCTAGGCCGGCGAAATTCGCTCTACAATTCCGCCCCATGTCTATCCTCTTCCACGCCTATCCCCTGGCCCGCCCGGCGTTGTTCGCCATGGACGCGGAAACCGCCCACGAAGTTACGCTCTCGGGCCTGCAACGCGCTTATGAATGCGGCGCCACGCGCAAGCTCATGCATGCGCAGCCCAAAGCGCCTTGCACGCTGATGGGCATGCAACTGGCCAACCCCATCGGGCTGGCGGCGGGGCTGGACAAGAACGGCGCGTATATCGACGCGCTGGGCAATCTGGGTTTTGGTTTCATTGAAGTCGGCACGGTGACGCCGCGTGCGCAGCCCGGCAACCCGAAGCCGCGCATGTTCCGCCTGCCGCGCGCCAATGCGCTGATCAACCGGCTGGGGTTCAACAATCAGGGCCTGGATGCCTTTCTGGCGAACGTGCAGCGCAGCCAGTGGCGCAAGCAAGGCGGGATTCTGGGTTTGAATATCGGCAAGAACGCCGATACGCCGATTGAACGCGCCGCCGATGATTACCTGATAGGCCTGGAAGGCGTGTATCCCCATGCCGACTACGTGACGGTGAATATTTCTTCGCCCAACACCAAGAACCTGCGGGCCTTGCAAAGCGGCGATGAATTGTCGGCGCTGCTGGCGCAGTTGGCCGACAAGCGCCGTGCGCTGGAAGATCAGCACCAGCGCCGCGTGCCGATGGCGGTGAAAATTGCCCCCGATCTCACGCAAGAACAAATCGACGCCATCGCCGACACGCTGCCGCGCCATGGTATTGATGGCGTCATCGCCACCAACACGACGCTGTCGCGCGATGCCGTCACGGGCCAGGCGCACGCGGACGAGGCCGGCGGCCTGTCGGGCGCGCCGGTGCATGAATTGTCGTTGAAGGTGATCCGCCGCCTGAAGGAACAACTGGGCAACAGCCTGGCCATTATTGGCGTGGGCGGCGTGATGTCGGGCCAACAGGCTCGCGAGAAAATGGCCGCAGGCGCCGACGCCGTGCAGCTGTATACGGGGTTGATCTACCGCGGCCCGGCCCTGGTGGGCGAGTGCGTGAACGCCGTACAGAAGCGATAGCAAATCAAGCAGGCAAAAAAAGAGGCCACCCGGTGGGTGGCCCTAATTCCAGCTCTGCTCTGTCACTCAACAGTACTACATTACTGCGGTTTGCGCAGCATCGCGCGCCAAAAACTTAGGCGGTGCGACGGCTACGGCTGGCAACCTTGGTGGCGGCATCGGCGGCATCCGTTGCAGCCTTGAAGGTCGCGTTGGCGGCGGCATTCAGGTTCGATTCGGCCACTTCAGCAGCCTGCTTGGCGGCCTTGGTCACGGAATCGTAGGCGCTGTTGGCGGTGGCCAACGAGGACTTGATCAGGGCAACGGCGCTTTCGGAACCGGCCGGCGCGTTCTTGGAGAACTGGTCGACGGCTTCGCTCAGCTGTTGCTGGCTTTCGGCGATCTGTTCTTCGGTCAGCTTGACCAGGTTGCCTTGCACGCCGGCAACGATGTCATACACGTGCTTGGTGTAAGCCATGGCCTTTTCGGCGCCCGGTTGCAGCAGGCCCGATGCGAACGCAGCGGCTTCTTGCGGATCTTTCACTTCAGAGGCTTGCTGCGAGCGCTGGGCAACTTCGTCCAGCGTGGCGCGCACGACCTTCATATTCAGTTCAACCAGCTTTTCAAAGCCAGCGAAAACAGCGGATTGGGCGGCCACGAAAGTGTTGATGCTGGCCTTCTGGCGGTCCAGAACTTGTTGCGGAATTGCGCTCATAGAATGCTCCTTTAGGGGTAGCCGGAAGCTTCCGGCAAGTCAGGATGGTTGTCTGCGACGAAAAATAAAAACGTGCGCGGAAACTGGTACTACAAGCTACCGCCGGCCCGTTTGATGCACTGCACAATTCACATTCTAGACTGGCAGATTTTCTTGTCAAGCAGTTTTTGTGCAACGCAACAAGTATTTGCACTTTAACGGTGCAGGCCCCTGCACGCCTTTGATCCAGAACAAGAATTTCCCATGATTCGGGAAATACCGGACATGACGGCGTATCAATTCTTTTCTACACTGCTTTCACGCTGATGACAGATAAAACAAACCATAAGTCAGCGGCATAAAACTAAATCGCAGCAAGCAAAACCCTGCAATTGGAGACTTCATGACCCTCATCCCCCGCACGCTTTCGGCCCTGCTCGCGGCCAGCGCCATGCTCGCCACTGGCGCCGCCCAAGCGGAATATCCGGAACGCCCCATCAATATGGTGGTGCCATTCGCCGCAGGCGGTCCGACCGACAACGTCGCCCGTTCGCTGGCGGAAGCCATGCGGCCGAGCCTGGGCCAGACGGTTGTGGTGGAAAACAAGGGCGGTGCCGGCGGCACCATCGGCACGACGCAAGTCGCCCGCGCCCAGCCGGACGGCTATTCCATCCTGCTGATGCACGCCGGCTTCTCCACTGCGCCGTCGTTGTACAAGAATCCCGGCTACGACCCTTACAAGAGCTTCGAGCCCATCGGCCTGGTGGTTGACGTGCCCATGACCATCATCGCGCGCTCGGACTTCCCGCCCAACAACATCAAGGAACTGGCCGAGTACGTCAAGGCGAACAAGGACAAGGTCTCGCTGGCCAATGCCGGCATCGGCGCCGCCAGCCATCTGTGCGGCACCATGCTCGTGGAAGCGCTGGGCGTGCAATTGCTGACCATCCCGTACAAGGGCACCGCCCCCGCCATGAACGATCTGCTGGGCAAGCAGGTCGACCTGATGTGCGACCAAACCACCAACACAACGCAGCAGATCGACAGCGGCAAGGTCAAGGCCTACGCCGTGACCAGCCTGCAACGCGTCCCCACGCTGCCCAAGCTGCCGACGATGGACGAGTCCGGCTACAAGGGCTTCGAAGTGGGGATCTGGCACGGAATGTGGGTGCCGAAGGGTACGCCCAAGCCGGTCGTGGACAAGCTGGTCAAGAGCCTGCAAGCCGGCCTGGCCGACCCCAAGTTCCAGGAACGCATGAAGCAGCTGGGCGCCACCGTGCTGACCAATGAAGCCAACCCGCAAGGGCTGGAAGCCAAGGTGAAGCAGCAAGTGCCACAGTGGGCCGAGCTCTTCAAGAAGGCAGGTGTCGAACAGCAATAATGCGGTTCGAATAAAGCGCTGTCTGCCTACGAAAAAAGCCCCTTGCGGGGCTTTTTTTGCGCCTGCACGCGCTAGGGACGCAAGGCTTCCGCCGCCATGCCTAACCCATTGAAACCAGTGGAGACCGAGGGTTCGTAACCCAATGCTTCGGAAATGCTGGCGGCGGTATCCACCAGCGCCTTGATCCAGTCATCCTGCAAGCGTTCTGCCGGCGCCGAGATCGACAGACCCGCCACCAGCTTGCCGGTGTCGTCAAAAATGCCAGCCGCAATGCATCGCACGCCCAGCTCAAGTTCTTCGTTGTCGCGCGCATAGCCATGGCGGCGCACCAGCGCCAGCTCGCGTTCCAGGCGGTCCAGATCCGTCAGGCTGTTGCGGGTGTGGCCCGCCAGGCCGGTGCGCAACGCATAGGCGCGAACCTGGCGCGCGTCGCCGGTGGACAGGAACAGCTTGCCGGTGGACGTCAAATGCAACGGCGCCCGTCCGCCAATGGCGCGCACCACCTGCATCCCCGAACGCTCGCTCCAGGCGCGGTCGATGTAGACGATTTCGTCACCTTGCTGCACCGACAGGTTGATCGTTTGCCCGGTCAGCTTGTGCAGCGAACGCATGGCCGAAATGGCCGCTTCGCGCACGTTCAGCCGCCCCTTTACCAACGACCCCAGCTCCAGCAAGCGCATGCCCAGCTGATACAGGCCGTTGTCGACGCGCTCGACATACCGGCCGACGACCAGATCGTTAAGAATGCGGTGGGCGGTGGAAGCGTGCAGGCCCGTGGTCGCGGACAATTCCTTGAGCGTGACAGGGTCCTGCTGCGCAGCCAGGGCATCAAGCAGGCGCATGGCGCGCTCGATGACCTGAATGGCGATGGGATGACCGGACGCGCCTTCGGTCTCGGCGTCCAGGGGATTGCGGGGTGTCGAAAGACGGGGCATAGGGGGAGGTTGGGCTCGCGCCGCGCCGCCGAAAAAAACCGGCCTTGCGGCAACGCAGCAAACAGTTCTTTCCCGTATTGTGAAATTTACCGCGCCATTTGGCAATGGGTTTTTCATCTATAAACGGGGCCGCCCCCCGTTTATAGAGGGTCAATCTCAGGCCGCAGCCGGGGGCGCGAGCTTTCCGCCCAGACGCAGCACTTCCGCCCGCAAGAACTCCAGCGCCTCGGCGGCAGCGGCCGGTTCGCCCTTGACGCCCAGCTCAATATGCGGGGTGCCTCCCGCTTCACCAACGCTGGGCAAGCTGAAGGCGCGCACGTCCGGCCAGCGGGTTTCGACACTGATCATCGCGGGCGTGATGCGCGATTCCGGCATGCTGAACACCAGGAAAGAATGCTCGACATGGGCCCGCACATGCTGCAGTGCACGATAGCGGGTGTCGAGCGTCCATTCCAACATGGGCCACGCCATGACGGGAAAGCCCGGCACGAAGGTGTGGTCCTGGATGAAGAAGCCGGGAATGCGGTTGTACGGGTTCGGCACGATTTCGCAGCCCTGCGGAAACATGCCCATCTGCAAGCGCTGCTGGTTTTCCGGCGCGCTCATGTCGGCGGTGCCCTGCCCTTTGGCCGCCATTTCGGACGTGCGCAGCGCAATCGCCGCTTCGGCTTCCGGATGCAAGGCCAGCGGCAAGCCCAGTGCGGCCGCGGCGGCCTGACGGGTATGGTCGTCAGGCGTGCCACCAATGCCGCCGCAAGAGAACACAACGTCGCCCTTGGCGAAGCTGCGCTGGTAGGCGGCCACCAGCGTGTCGCGTTCGTCGGGCAGGAATTCGGCCCAGCTCAGATGCATGCCGCGCGCGCTCAGCAGCTCGACGACTTTGGAAAAATGCTTGTCCTGACGGCGGCCCGACAGGATTTCATCCCCGACGATGATGAGGCCAATGCGACGGGCGGCGGATTCAGCGGCCATGTCCAGTTCCAGAGGGTAAGAGGGAAGACGCCGGTCAGACGTCGATAACGCGGTCCTGGCGCAAGCGCTTGAGCGCTTCCAGTCCGTAATGCGCGTAGACCAGCGCGGAAAACACCGGCAGGATAATCCACGCGGGCGGCAACAAATTCAATAGCGAACAGATCAGGCCGATAGTCCAGAAGCCGCCGTTGTTGCGTTCCAGGATCAGCTTGCGTTCGGCCGGGCTGGCGTGTTCGACGATGGCGTCCACGCGCATCATGCGCGAGAACGCGAACGCCCACCAGAAGATCGACAGCACAATCGCCATGGGTGGCACCAGCCACAATGGCAGCGTCAGCAGCCAGCCGGCCGCAAAAGCGGCCGACACCCAGACCGCATTCCATACGCTGACCGCCGTCGAGTATTTTCCTTTGCGGCCCACGCTGGCGTATTCGCGTTGCCCCACATGGCGCAGCACCAGCGGCATCACGAAGACCGCGGCAATCGCCAACCCCAGCACGCCGGATACCGGCAGCAAAATGGCACAGGCAAGAAGGGGAATCAGATAGACCTTGAGCGAAAACAGCCCCATGGCCAGCATCCAGTCTTCTGCGCGATTCAGCATGTCGACGCGCGAAATTTGGGTGCCCAGCCATTCAACCAGCGGGGTCCAAAAAAAATACAAAAGCAGCAGCGCGCCCACCAGCGCAATCAGAAATGGCAGCAGCACCGCGAACAACATCGTCGGGTGGCATTGGGACACCAGCGCGCGCTTGAATGCCTGGCCCACGCTGACGGCGCCGGCCCCGGCGGTGGAAAAACGGCCGTTGTCGGGCGAGGCGGAATCAGTGCGCAAGGCGGTCATGGGAACGGAAAAATGGGGTGGACATCCCGGGTATGATAGTCAAACACGCCCTGATCTGCTCACATGTCTCTACTCGTACCCGGCACTGACCTGGCCGCCCTGCGCACACGGCTGGGCGCAACCCCCAACACCTGGCTCGTCGCCTGTTTCTGCGCCGCATGGTGCGACACCTGCGAGCAATACAAGCCCAAACTGCAAGCGCTGGCAGATACGTTGCCGCAACACGTCTTCGCATGGATCGACATCGAAGACCACGCCGAACTGCTGGGTGATGAGGATGTTGAAAACTTCCCCACCCTGCTCGTGCAGATCGGGTCGCGCGTGGTGTTCTACGGGCCCATGCTGCCGCACATCGGCCATCTGGAAAGACTGCTGGACAGCGTGAACGAGAACAGCCCGGCCATCGCCACCGAACTGCCGGATCTGCCGAAGCTGCTGGCCGCCTGAGCGCACGCCGCTGCGTGAGGCCGCGTCGCCTTCAAGCAATAACCTTCAAGCAATAAAAAACCCGCAAGGCCATTCGGCGTTGCGGGTTTTTACATGCCTGACAAAGCAATCAGGGCTTGCGCGAACCGCCCAACAGCACGGCCACCTGGCGCTTGGGCGCCGACGAGGAATTGCCGTCGTTCTTGGGCGCCTGATCTTCCGCCTGCGTACTGGCCGACGAGGACGGCTCGTAAGGCTTCAGGAAGAAATCATCCACGGGCTGGCGCGGGCCGCTGGACGTGTAGCCCGAACGGCGATCCGACGAGCGGCCGCCACGATCGCCACGATCGCCACGGCTTTCACGGCCGCCATCGCGGCCTTCGCGCGACGACGAACTGGGGCGCTCTTCGCTGCGGCGATGGCTGCGCGCCACGGCGTCGGCGGGCAAGTCCAGCGTGCCGCGCGGCACTTCGCGCTTGATCAGCTTTTCAATGTCGAGCAGGAAGCGCTCTTCGTCGGGCGTGAACAGCGCAATGGCTTCGCCCGATGCGCCCGCACGGCCGGTACGGCCAATACGGTGCACGTAATCTTCAGCGTTGTACGGCAGGTCATAGTTGATGACGCAAGGCACGCCGGCCACGTCCAGGCCGCGCGCGGCGACGTCGGTAGCAACCAGCACTTCCAGGTCGCCGGCCTTGAAGGCTTCCAGCGCCTTCATGCGGTCAGCCTGGGTCTTGTCGCCGTGGATCGATTCGGCTTTGACGCCGTCGCGTTCCAAATCACGCGCCAGACGCGCTGTGCCAATCTTCGTGTTCGAAAACACGATGACCTGCTTCAAGCCGCGCGACTTCACCAGATGCACGACGGCGGCGCGCTTGGCGTCGCTCGACATCTTGTAGGCGATTTGAGTAATGTTCGTGGCGGTGGCGTTGCGCGCCGCGACTTCAATCTCGACGGGCTGGTTCAGATACGAACGGCCGAGCTTGCGGATCTCGTTGCTGAACGTGGCCGAAAACAGCAGGCCCTGACGCTGCGCGGGCAGCAGGCGGATGATGCGTTCCAGATCCGGCAGGAAACCCATGTCGAGCATGCGGTCCGCTTCGTCCAGCACCAGAATGCCAACCTGGCTCAGGTTCACGTTCTTTTGTTCAACGTGGTCCAGCAAGCGCCCGGGGGTGGCGACCAGCACTTCGCAACCGCGGCGCAGCGCTTCTTTTTGCGGGCCGATATCCACGCCGCCAAACACCACCGCAGAACGCAGCGGCGTTTGCTTGCTGTAGCGCTTGACGCTTTCGAACACCTGATCGGCCAGTTCACGCGTCGGCGTGAGGATCAGTGCGCGCACCGGATGGCGGGCGGGCGATGCGCTGGTGTTGGCCAGCGGCATCAGGCGATGCAGGATCGGCACCGTGAACGCGGCGGTCTTGCCGGTACCCGTCTGAGCGGCGCCCATGACGTCGCGCCCTTCCACCACAACAGGAATGGCTTGCGCCTGAATGGGGGTTGGCGTGGTGTAGCCGGTTTCAACGATGGACTGCAACAACAGAGGGTGCAGTCCGAAATCGGCAAACGTCGGCGCGGGCGCGTCGGCGGCAGGTGCTACGGATTGAATGGATTCAGTCATCAGGGTTTGGCAGATACCGGGACCAGTGAAAAAGAACAAAACGAGAGTGCTACATGCACTGCACTACATACGCATCGGGGCAATCTGAATGCGCGTGATCGCATCGCGATGGCACGCAAATCGCCGCGAAGCGCAATCGGCTTCGCGGGCAATCGGCGCCCTGCCTTGTTGGCCAGCGGGCGCATTCTTCGACTCGATACTTATGAGGGCAGTACCAGGCCCGGATTGCTGTGGATAACTTAATTTTAGCGCAGGCGCATTACCACACGCGCAAACGGCGCATGTGTCCATCAGATGGACGATATATGGCCGATACGGCGGGTGTCAGCCTGCCAGCCAGCGCAAGCCCCACAACACCAACATGCCAACGATGATCACCAGCACGGCGCTGCGAGTACGCAGAAAAACCAGAATAGCGATCAAACCCGCGACCAGCTTGTAGTCGAACACCGGGCCCAGGCCCGCTTTCCACGGTAACAGGTCAGGCACGACGATGGCGGTCAGTGCGGCTGCCGGCGCGTAGCGCAACGCGCGCCGCACGCCGTCCGGCAGGGGAATATAGTCGCCAAACAGCATGAAGCCCGCGCGCGTCAGCACGCTGCAAAAGGCCAGCAGCAGGATCGCACAATAGACGTAGATCTCGGAAGGCCAGAGGGTCATGGACGCGCCTTGAAGAATCGTTCAGCCCACATGCCGGCCACCACGCCGGCAATGACGGCCGCGGCCAGACCCAGCCGCAGGGGCAGCACCTGCCCGGTCCAGGCGACCACGCCGGCAGCCAGCATCGACACCAACATGGGCTTCGAGCTGGCCAGCGGCACCGTAATCGCCAACAGGGCCAGCACGGCGGCAAAGTCCAGCGACCAGTTGGTGGGCACCATGGCGCCCAAATAGATGCCGACAATCGACGACGTTTGCCACACCAGCCAGCCCGGCCCGATAGTGCCCAGGAAAAACCACAGCTGCTCGCGCGTGCCGCGCTCGGCTGAATCGCCAAAACGCGGCATGAACAGCACGAAGCCCATGTCGGTTGTGAAATAGCCCAGCCCCAGCCGCTTGGGCCAGGACAGATGCCGGAAATAGGGATGTAGCGCCGCGCCGAAGATGATGAAGCGCAGGTTCACCACGCAGCCCGCGGCAAAGATGAGCCACAGCGGCGCGCCCGTAGCGATCAGCGGCAACGAGGTGAGTTGCGCCGAACCGGCGTAGAGCAGCAGCGTCATGGCCAGCGCCATGGATTCGGTCAGACCGGATTTGACCATGGCCACGCCCGTCACCAGGCCCCAGGTCGCGGTGGCGATCAAGGCGGGCACGATGGCGTGGACACCGGCGCGAAACGCATTCAGGCGTTCCTGGCGGATGGCGTCGGCGCGCTGGCCGGGGTCTTCGGAGCCGGGGTCGTTGGAGCCAGGGCCTTCGGATTCAGGAAGCGCGGATTCAGAGGACAACGGCTGACCCCTGGCGATGCGGACAGGACGACATGGGAACTCTTACGGGTTGCGCGGGCCGAATGGCACCACGTGCACCACGCCGGTGCGCGGACAGGCAGTTATTGTAACCTCGCCGCTTGATACAATATGCGCCTCAAGATTCTTGGGCCGCTTGAAGATCCGGCGCGCTCTGTGTGGAGAAGACCATGTCGATGGCTGATCGCGACGGTTTCATCTGGTATGACGGCAAGCTCGTTCCGTGGCGCGACGCGACCACGCACGTCCTGACGCATTCCCTGCACTATGGCCTGTCCGTCTTTGAAGGCGTGCGCGCCTACAAGTCCGAGATCGGCACCGCCATCTTCCGTCTGGAAGACCACACAAACCGCCTCTTCAATTCCGCGCACATCTACCAGATTCCAATGCCCTTTGATCGTGACACGATCAATGAGGCGCAGCGGATGGTTGTGCGCGAAAACCAGCTGGAATCCGGCTACCTGCGCCCCTTGGTGTTCTACGGCCCGGAAAAAATGGGCGTGTCGCCCAAGGGCGCCCGCGTTCATGTGGCGATCGCCGCGTGGCCCTGGGGCGCGTATCTGGGCGAAGACGCGCTGTCGCAAGGTATCCGCGTCAAGGTGTCATCGTTTGCGCGCCAGCACGTGAACGTCACGATGCCGCGCGCGAAAGTGGCCACCACCTACGCCAACTCCATCCTGGCCAACACCGAAGCCCTGCAAGACGGCTACGACGAAGCCCTGCTGCTGGACACCGAAGGCTTTGTGGCCGAAGGGTCTGGCGAAAATCTTTTCATCGTCAAGGACGGCGTGCTCTGCGAACCCGAAATCGCGTCCGCCCTGACCGGCATCACCCGTTCCACCATCCATGCGCTGGCCGCCGACTTCGGCTTGCGCGTGGTCACCAAACGACTGACGCGCGACGACGTCTACATCGCCGACGAGGCCTTCTTCACCGGTACGGCCGCAGAAGTCACGCCGATTCGCGAGGTCGACAACCGCCAGATCGGCGCCGGCCAACGCGGACCCGTTACCGAGAAGTTGCAGAAAGCATTTTTTGACATGGTGAATGGCCGCATCCCGAAGTACCATCACTGGCTAAGTAAAGTCTGAAGTTTGACGCTGATCCGTGCGGCCTTGTCCCGACAAGCCGCAACATTGCCCCAACCTGCCGTTTATCGGTTCTTTTTTCAGGAATATCCATGACCGCTGCTGCCCCGGCCGCCGTCCCCCACGCTCACGAAGTCATTGAGGTCGGCGCTGAAGACCTGCCTGTGTTCTGCCCCGGCCCGAAGGCGCCGCTGTGGAGCATGCACCCCCGCGTCTTCCTGGATGTGGCCCGTTCCGGCTCCGCCAGCTGCGCCTACTGTGGCGCCGAGTACCGCCTGAAGGCCGGTACCGTGCTGCACGGCCACCACTAAACGCCCGCCGCACAACGCCTACCCGTCAGCCGCAGCCATGTTTGCCACGCCCGAAGAAGCCGAACACGCGTTCTACGAAGCCCTGGAACAGGGGGACAGTGTCCGTCTGATGCAGGTGTGGGCTGACGACGAAGAAGTCGTCTGCATCCACCCTGGCGGCCTGCGCATCGTCGGCCACTCGGCGGTGCACGAATCCTGGCAACAGGTGCTGGCCAATGGCCCGCTGCACGTCCGCCCGCTGCGCCCGCTGGTCATGCTCAGCATGATGTGCGCGGTGCACGTGCTGGTCGAACAGGTGGCCGTGCGGACACGGGAGGGCACGCAGTTCGCAAACTGCTACGCAACGAACATCTACCACAAGGGCCCCATCGGCTGGCGCATGGTCATGCACCATTCGTCGCCGGCGCCCACGGAAGCCGGGGTGCTCGATTTGCACGACGTACCCGACATGCTGCATTGAATCGGGTGGATTTTTAGTTGGCCGCTGCTCGTCTAGACACATCCCCCTGCCCCGTTCCCTCCTGGTTGCCAGGGGGCGACTCCCAAACCATTTACGCATCCGTGTTTGCGCAGTACCACCGGATCGCCTTCGTGCGAGACCGCGTGGAAACGCCAGATACCGATTTCGTGGATTTTGATTGGACGGGCCCAGGACTCTTTCCGCACAAGGCCGCCGACGGCGCGCCCGTCAGCGGACAGGGTCCTGTGGCCAACGGCAAGACCGCCGCGGCGCGGTGGATGACGGACGCCGACTGGAAGTCGCTGCCGCAAACGCCCGACACGCCGGCGCTGATTCTCTTCCACGGCCTGGAAGGCGGCAGCAATAGCCGCTATGCCCAATCCGTTGCGCATTACTTCCGCGCACGGGGCTGGATCGTCGTCATCGCGCACTTCCGGGGTTGCTCGGGCGTGCCGAACCGGCTGGCGCGCGCCTATTACTCGGGCGACTCCGCCGAGGTCGGCTTCCTGCTGGAAACGGTGCGCAGCCGCATCCCGCATGCGCGCTGGCATGCGGTGGGCGTGTCGCTGGGCGGCAATGCACTGTTGAAGTATCTGGGTGAACACCAGGAAGATACCGGCTGGCTGACCGGCGCCGCGGGCGTTTCCGTGCCGCTGGACTTGGTCGCCTGCGGCAAGACATTGTCTACCGGGGTGTTCAACCGGCGCGTCTACAGCGCCCATTTCCTGAAGACGCTCAAGCACAAGGTGCTGGAAAAGGCGCACCGTTTTCCCGGCTCCATCGACGTGATGCGTATTGCGCACGCACATGATCTGCGCGAATTCGACGACACCTACACCGCGCCGATGCACGGTTTCCGCAATGCGCTGGATTACTGGACGCGCGCGTCCAGCAAGCCCTGGCTGCCGAAGATTTCCGTGCCCACGCTGGTGCTCAACGCCCGCAATGACCCCTTCATTCCGGCGGCGTCATTGCCCAAGCCGGACGAATGCGCGCCGGTCATTCTGCTGCACCAGCCCACTGACGGCGGGCACGCCGGTTTTCCCACCGGCGCGTTCCCTGCGCATCTGAACTGGCTGCCGCAACGTTTGGGGCGATTCTTCGAAACGGGCTTGTAAGCCGCGACCCGGCCCGGGGTGATCCCGGGGCCGAGTCCAACGACATCAACCCGACTTGAAGCGTTCCAGCAACTGCCGTTCTTCGGCCAGCTTGTCTTTCACTTCCTTGATCTGCACGTCGATCTGCGATTGCTCGTAGAAATCGGTCGACAGGCCACGTGCCTGCTGCAGCTGAGATTCCGCAGCAGCAAAGGCGCCGGTCATGACGTAATAGCGCGCCAGATCGCGGCGCGCCTGCACGGGCTTGCCGTTGCGCTCTTCGCTTTGCGCCAGCATCTGGTACAGGCTGGGCTCGTCGCTGCCCCATTGTTTGATCTTCGCGCGCAGGTAGTCTTGCGCATCGGCATGACGGCCGTTGCTTTGCAGCGCCTGGGCATAGGCGATGCCCAATGCCCGCTGCTCGGGCCAGCGCTTGGTCGCCGCCTGGGCCAGCTCCAGCGCACGCGGATATTCCTTGCGCGCCAACGCGATATCCACACTCAGCTTGGCCAGTTGCGCCGAATTGCGCCCCCCCGCCGTGGCCAGGTTCCAGTAGCGGTCGGCTTCGGCCAGGTTGTTGCGCTGGAAGGCCTGCAAGGCCAGCCCGTAATAGGCGGCCGACTGACGCACGCCAGACAGCGCCTGCGCCTCGTCCTGCAATTGCTGGCCCGCCGAACGCAGGCTGACGGCATCGCGCCCCTGCACCACGCGCATCTTGGCGCGCACATACCAGAAATCATCGCTGTCCACGTGACGGGACGCCGGAAGCGACCGCACACGGTTCTGGACGTCGGACATACGTTCTATGGACAACGGGTGCGTGCTGGCCCATGAACCGCCGCCCGCCCCCTCGTTCAGGCGCGATGCGTTCATCAGCCGCGAGAACATCTGCGACATGCCCTCGGCGTCGTAGCCCGCTTTAGTCAGCATCTGGAAGCCCGCGCGGTCGGCTTCACGTTCAGCATCCCGCGAAAAGCCCAGTTGACGGTTGATGGCCGCCGCCTGCCCGAATGCCGCCACGCCCATTGCCAGGTTGCCGCCACCGCCCGCCAGGGCCGCCAGCAGCGCGCCGGCCAAGCTGGCCAGCATCACCATACTGTTCTGGCTTTGCTGCGTCATGCCACGCGCAATATGGCGCTGCACGACGTGGCCGATTTCGTGCGCCAGCACGGCGGCCAGTTCCGACTCACTGCCCGAAGACACAATCAGCCCCGTGTTCACGCCAATAAAGCCGCCGGGCATGGCGAACGCGTTGATCTCGGGGTCGCGCACGCCGAACATTTCCACCTCCGGCACGGCGCCAGGCGCAAAGGCCGCCAGCTTGCGGCCCATCGTGGTCAGGTATTGGCTGAGTTCAGGGTCATCGACGTAAGTGGGGTCGCGCCGGCCTTGCGACATGATGGCTTCGCCCAGGCTGCGTTCCAGCATGGGGGACAGCTCGGCGGCCGAGGCCGCGCCCATCGAGGGCAAGCCGACCGGCTGCGCCCAGGCGGCGGCCGGAATGGTGGGGGCGACGAGGGCGGCGCTGAGCCCGATGATCGCGCCTCGTTTCGCAATCGAGCAAATGGATGGCATTTTCCTGCGGTTCATAAGCCTATGATAGCGATGAGCTTAAAATGTTTCACCGATACCCCAAACGAGGTCTCAATGCGTCCCGTCCGTAAAGCCGTTTTCCCTGTCGCCGGCATGGGCACCCGCTTCCTGCCCGCCACCAAGGCGATGCCCAAGGAAATGCTGCCCGTGGTCGACAAGCCGTTGATTCAATATGCCGTTGAAGAGGCCGTAGCCGCTGGCATCACCGACCTTATTTTTGTGACCGGCCGCAACAAGCGCGCCATCGAAGACCACTTCGATTCCGCCCCCGAGCTTGAAACCGACTTGGAACTCAAAGGCAAGCACGAGCTGCTGGCCATGGTGCGGGGCATTCTACCTGCGCATGTGAATTGCCTCTACATCCGGCAGTCAGCCCCGCTGGGTCTGGGCCACGCGGTACTGTCGGCCGCGCCCGCCGTGGGCGACGAGCCCTTTGCCGTGCTGCTGGCCGATGACCTGATCGACGCCGACACCCCCGCCATGAAACAGCTGGTGGACATTGCCGTTGCGCAGAACGCCAGCGTGCTGGGTGTGCAGGACGTGCCGCGCGCCGACACGCGCAAATACGGCATCGTGGCCACCCGCGAGGGCGAAGCCCAGCTGGATGCACGCACCGAACGCGTCACGCATATCGTTGAAAAACCGGAACCGGACGCCGCGCCGTCAACGCTGGCCGTTGTGGGCCGTTACGTGCTGGAAGCCGCCATCTTCGACCACCTGCGCTCCACCAAGATGGGCGCGGGCAACGAAATCCAGCTGACTGACGGCATTGCCTCGCTGATGCGCGAACGCGCCGTGTTTGCGCACCGCTTTGAGGGTGTGCGATACGACTGCGGCAATAAGGCCGGCATGTTCCAGGCCACCGTGGCGCTTGGCAAGAAATACCACGGGCTGCTGCCGGAATAAGCGGGTAGCGGTTTACGCGGACACCGCCGCGCGGGCCTTGGCTCGCGCGCGCGCATCCCGGTCAGCCTTGCGCAACCGTCCCTTGCCAGACAAGCGCATCAACGTGCCCAGCGCCACCATCAGGCCGATCACTTCGACCAGCGCAGCCGGAATCCACATGGTCAGGCCGCCAATGGTCTGGTCGGTCTGGGCGGACATGGCTATCGCCCGGCCGCACAATTCAAACAAGGGATAGATATCGCTTTCGGTGAAGGCGATGACAGCGCCCGCCACCATTTGCGGCAGCATCGTCAGCACGGGCGAGATCACGCGCCCGCCGGGCGTCATCGCGGCAGGCGGCGCGGGGCGGCGGTCCAGAATCAGGTTCCAGTACATGAACCCGCTGATGACTACCGACCAGTTCATCAGCCGGTACAGCCGCCAGTCCAGCATGGAATAAAACTGCACCGACGGAATCAGCCAGACCAGCACCAAAAAGACGAACAGCGTCGGCACGAAAATCTTGTTGGTCAGCACAGCCACCGTGGCGCGGCCTGCGCCCGTGCGCAGAAAGTCGCGCAGGCGGATGCGCCATGACATGGGCAACCCTGCCCGCATGACCTGCCCCGGAAAGGCCGCCATCACCAGCAGCGGCCCCAGATGATGCAGCACCAAATGCTGGATGCGGTGGATGAAGAACATGCGCTCGGCGTAGTAGTCCACCCGCGTATGCATCGACAGGTACAACAGCACCAGCCCCGCCCAGAAGAACACGCGCCGCGCGCCCGTCACATGGTGGACGCGCTGGCCGCGCACGAACAGCACGATCGCCACCACGAAGGAGGCCACCAGCGTGGGAGAGAACTCCCAGGGTATGAGCCATTCGAGACTATCCATGCAGGCTATCCAGAAGACATCAGAAGGACGGGAAACGGCGCCAGGCGCTGCTACCCGCCGATTGTAGTGGACCCTGCCCGCCTCTGGTCCGGTGGGGCGGAGGGATCAAAAATGGTGCGAAATGCCGGCTCCAACACGGGTGGTGTGGGAGTTGGCGGGGTCAAACTGGTTGTCGAGCGTGTAATTCGACGCATATCCAGCAAAGCCATACAGCGTCGTCCGCGGCGACAGCGCATAGGTATAACCCAAGGTCACCAGTTGCGCATTGCGCGCCGTCATACCGTTGTCCCAACGCCAGTCCGGCCGCGCCAGCGACCATTGCAGCATTACCGTGCCCGGGCCCACCGGCGCGCTTGCCCCCACGAGCCAGGCATCGACCGTGCCGCCCCGCACAAAGGCGGCCGGCCCCAGGCCCAGCCCCAGGTCGTCGGGGTCGCCGCCATCCAGCCCCGCGTAGCCGTTCTTCTGCCGCGACCAGGCAAGTGACAACTTCAGCACTTCGAAGTCATACGAGGCGCCCAGCTGAATCGCTTGCGGGCGCCCGCCGATGTCTTCCGGCGCATTGGCCAGCCGTAGCTGGTCGAACGTGGCAACCGCCAACAGCGGGCCGCCTTCGTATTTCACGCCCATGCTCAACGCACGGTTGTTCTGATTGGTGCGGAATTGGCCTTGGTCATCGGCATCGAACGCATACCCAACGCCCGCCTGGAATCCGTTCCAGCTGGGCGACATGACGTTGACCATATTGCTGAATTGAAAATTGTCGGACGCCTTGAACGTGGCGCCCATGCCCATTTCCTTCCACGAGGCAATTTCCAGGGCATTGCCGAACTGCTGGCCGATGGTGTGCTGGCGTCCCAGCCGCAATTCGCCATACTCCTCGTGGCCCAGGCCCACCCAGGCGGCGTAATTGAAAAGCTTGCCGTCTTCTTCCAGCTTGCCGCTGGACGGATCGAACCCGCTTTCCAGCTGGAAGCGGCTACGCCAGCCGCCCCCTAAATCTTCGGCGCCCTGCAATCCCCACAGGGAATCCGTCAGGCCGCCGTTGAGCAGGCCGCTATGGCTGCCCTGCCCTGACACGTGGGTGACGGCGACACCCGCATCGACAACGCCGTACAACTGCACGCCCAATCCGTCGTCGTCGGCGGCGAATGCCGCAAGCGGCTGGCCCACGCAGCATGCCAGCGCCACCCTGCAAAATGCATGTTTCAAGTTCTTCTCCTGACAGGCGGCAGGCGTCACGCCCACCGCCTCTGCACGATTTACTGCCAGCCGTAACGGCGGACCCAGATGCCCTTGAGCAGTTGCGTCAGAACGCAGTAGCTCAACAGAATGCCCACCAGCCAGGGGAAGTAGCTCCACGGCAGCGCCTGCAGCTGGAAGTATTCAGCCAAAGGCGAGAACGGCAGGATCAACCCGGCCAGCACCACCATCACCGTCATCAGCATCAACGGCCAGGCTGCGCGGCTTTGCAGGAAGGGAATACGGCGCGTACGAATCATATGCACAATCAAGGTTTGCGATAGCAGGCCTTCAACGAACCAGCCGGATTGGAATAGCGTCTGGTGCTCGGGCGCGTTGGCTTGGAACACGTACCACATCAACGCATAGGTCGCGATGTCGAAGATGGAGCTGATCGGGCCAAAGAACACCATGAAGCGGCCCAGGCCATCCGGGTCCCATTGCTGCGGTTTTTTCAGGAGTTCTTCGTCGACATTGTCGAACGGAATGGCGGTTTGGGAGATGTCGTACATCAGATTCTGCAGCAGCAGATGGATGGGCAGCATCGGCAAAAAGGGCAGGAAGGCGCTGGCGACCAATACGGAAAACACGTTGCCGAAGTTGGAGCTGGCCGTCATCTTCAAGTACTTGAGCATGTTGCAGAAGGTCTTGCGGCCTTCGATGACGCCATCTTCCAGCACCATCAGGCTCTTTTCCAGCAGGATGATGTCGGCCGCTTCCTTCGAGATATCCACCGCCGAATCCACCGAAATGCCCACGTCGGCCGCACGCAGCGCCGGCGCGTCGTTGATGCCGTCGCCCATGAAACCCACCGTATTGCCCTGGGCGCGCAGGCTGCGCACGATGCGCTCCTTGTGCGCGGGCGTCAGCCGGGCGAACACATTGGCTTCGCGCACGGCGACAGCCAGCTGCGTATCGTCCATGGCTTCGATCTCGGCGCCCAGATACACCTTGCGGACCTCGAAATCGACTTCGCGGCAGACCTTCTGCGTGACCAACTCGACGTCGCCCGTCAGCACTTTCACTTCAATGCCCGATGCCTTCAGCGCCGCCAACGCGGGGCCGGTGGATTCTTTCGGGGGGTCAAGAAAGGCGATATACCCCACCAGCACCAGATCGGATTCATCGGCCACGCCATAGGTTTGCTGCGTGGGCGGCATTTCCTTCACGCCCACCGCAATCACGCGCAAGCCGTCGCGGTTGAGTTCGGCCGTCACCCGGCGGATGTCCGCCCGGCGCGCATCGGTCAGCAGATGGACGTCATTGCCCACCCGCAACCGCGTGCATGCCGACAGCATTTCTTCCAGCGCGCCTTTGCAGATCAGCTCGTGATGATCGCGGCCATTCTCGGTTTCGTTGACCACCACCGACATCCGCCGGCGCGAGAAATCAAACGGGATCTCGTCAACCTTGCGGTACTTGGCCGCCAGGTTCAGGCTGCGCTGCACTTCCGCGTGCTGCAACACCGCAACATCCAGCAGGTTCTTCAGACCGGTCTGGTAGTAGCTGTTCAGATAGGCATAGGCCAAGACATCGTCGCTGCTGGTGCCGTAGACATCGGTGTGGCGTTCCAGCACGATGCGGTCTTGCGTCAGCGTGCCGGTCTTGTCGGTGCACAGCACGTTCATCGCGCCCAGGTTCTGGATGGCGTCCAGCCGCTTGACCACAACTTTGCGGCGCGACATGCGCAAGGCGCCCTTGGCCAGCGTGGCCGTGACAATCATCGGCAGCATTTCGGGCGTGAGGCCCACGGCGATTGCCAGCGCAAACAGCAGCGCTTCCAGCCAATCGCCCTTGGTGAAGCCGTTGATCAGCATGACGATCGGCGCCATGACCAGCATGAAGCGGATCAGCACCCAGCTCACGCGGTTGATGCCCTGTTGAAACTGCGTGGGCGCTCGGGTGGTTTGCGTGACGCGGCCAGCCAGCTGGCCGAAATAGGTGTCGCCGCCCGTCGCAATGACCAGCGCGCTGCCCGACCCGCTGACCACGTTGGTGCCCATGAACGCCATGTTTTCCAGTTCCAGGGCGTTTGCCGTTTCCACGCGCTGGATGGCGTGCTTTTCAACCGGCAACGATTCACCGGTCAGCGCCGCCTGCGCAACGAACAGATCCTTGGCGTTGAGGATGCGGCAGTCGGCGGGGATCATATCGCCCGCGGACAGCAGCACGACGTCGCCGGGCACCAGCTCCGCCAATGGCACTTCCATCTGGTGGGAACCCGAATCGTGCAGCGGCGCGCCGAATAGACGCCGCCCGCTGCCATTTGCGGCCGGCGCTTGCGCGTCGGCACGCAGCACCGTGGCGGTGTTCTGCACCATGGCTTTCAGGGCCTCGGCCGCCCGGTTCGAGCGCAGTTCCTGCGCAAAGCGCAGCACCGTCGAAATGACGACCATCGAGCCGATGATGACAACCGCCGTCCAGGACTGATCATCCGAGTCGGCCATCTGCACATCGGTCAGCCACGACAGGCCGGCCAACGCGGTCAGCAGCAGATTGAAGGGGTTGCGGTAGGACAGCCACAGGTGGGAATACCAGGACAGCGGCTTTTCGTGGTCGACCTCGTTGGCGCCATGGCGTTCACGCGCAGACTGCGCCTGCGCTTCGGACAGCCCGCCGCGTCCGCTGCCAAATCGTGAAAACAGGGCGTTTAGCCCCATGCTCGACAGGTCGAGCATGCGCCGGTTGGCGCGGCGGGACGTATCGGACTCGGCGGCGGCGGCGTGGGCGCCTTGTTCAAGAATGGGGGAACGCCGGAAATGGCGGCCAACGCGCCGCCGGCCCGCGGCGGACGAGAAAAAGGACTTCAGAAAGGTAAACATCGGAGTCTTCCGGTTTTTATTGTGTTGTTGTCGAAGACACGGGCACCCCGCCCGATGTGCTGCGCGCGGGCAGCAGCGGGCCGCAGCTTTCAAAGGAAAGCCTACAATCCGCCGCGTACGGGCGCGCGCAGGCACCGGGGCAATGTTGCCGGTGTCCGGATCGCGTGGAAGTCGCGCCGGGTGCGGAAAACGGAAGGGAAGCGAGCTAGGGAATCGAAACCGGCGCAAGCGGCGCGATCGTCAAGAAAGACGTCGGCCAAGCCGGGGATTCAATGCTGCGGAGTCCGTATGCGCCGGAAGAATGTCCGGCCAGTCGGCTCGCAGGGAGAAGACAGGTCAGACAGGCATGCCGGCGCCGTGCACATGGCGCAATCGAGGGTCAGGGTCTAAGGCACTGGGCATGATCTCTCTCTTGGGTGGACAGCGCCCGTCAGGCGGCCATTGCGGCGGTTTGCGCGCCGAAATGCACGTGACGAACGGCGGGGTTGGCGCTCAGGCGGCGCGCTTGCGACATCAATTCAGCCCGCAGCTCCGGGGGGCAATTGACGGTGATGCAAGCCGACGCGAGGTTCGGGTCGCGGCCTTGGTCAATCTGCACTTGCGAGACATCCAGGCCGGCGGCGCTGAAGTCCAGGCAGATCTGCTTGCGCAAGGCGCCCAGCTCGTCGCGCGGACAAATGACCGTCAAACGCGACGTGCCGCGACGGCGGCCCAGGGCGGTGGCGCGGTCTACGCCAGCGCGGCGTAGGAACAAGTCGAAGAAACGCATAACGACCTCCATTGCAAGAATGGGGAACGGTCATCGCGAGTACGCGTGCACGCGCAGACGCGGCGCATGGCGGGCGAACACAAGACGTGCACGAACGCTGGCGCTGCGACGAGCGGCGGTTCTGGCGGTTTATGCTGGGGAATGTCCCGGCAAGCCGAAGGCTTGCGCTATTGCCTGGGTAAAAACAAAGACCCGGGGCTTGGGATACGCCGCAACCTGTATGACAGGATGCGGCAGATGGAACTCTGCGTGTTTCCTGTCAGACAGCGATGTCGATGCAAGATCGACTACTTTCGCCGGAATCGGTATTCACGAAGACTGCTCCTGAGATGGATAACAGGCGGAGTTTACGCGGGTTTCCACTGATGGACAAGGGTTGACCGCTTAATTGTGGGCCTACTTGCTTAAGAGGCAGCAAAAAGAATGCAAAAGCGGCGCAACGCCTACAGGCCCTGCGCCGCCGACTGCGTTGCGCCTAACAATCAGGCGTAGAAGTGCCAGCCCAGATAGGCCGCGAACAACGCATAGAACCCGCCCACCGCCGACAACGCCGGCACGCTCATGACCGAACGGCGGAAGCGCAGCCACAGCAGCCCGATCGACAGCATCGTGAACAGGCCAGCGGCCAGCAACGGGGCGTCAAGCAGCCAGGGGGTCATGAAGATACCGAGCGCGCTGGGAATGGTCGCCTGGATCATCATCGCGCCCGAGATATTGGCCAGCGCCAGGCGTTCCTTGCCCTGGCGCACCCAGATCAGCGCATTCATGATTTCCGGCAGCTCGGTGGCGACCGGGGCCAGCAGCAAGGCGGCCACATGCGGCGATGCGCCCATCGCCACGCCCAGCACTTCAATCTGATTCACAAACACATGCGACGCGCCGGCGATGACCACCAGCGCCAGGATCGTCTGCGTGGCGGCCCAGAACATGGACGGGTCTTCGTCGCGGGGGCGCAGCTTCAGCGGCTCGAGGTCTTCGCTGTCAGTGCGTTCTTCGTCATGGCTCAGTTCGCGCTTGATATACAGGCCATACGTGGCCAGGAACAGGATGCCCAGCCAGGGTTTCCACGCGAAGGCCAGCAGGCCCAGCCCGACCTTGAAGATGAAGATGCCCATGAACCAGGCCTGGTCGCGGGCCAGCCGGCGCTGGTCCGCGTTGATACAGTTGGCCTGCAGGGTCTGACCACTGCGCTGCCCACGGCGGGCGCGCCACAGCGCAACACCGACCACGGCATACGCCAGCGTCGCCAGCACCAGGGGGCCGCCCATGGCGGCGCCGACGCCGATATCTTTCTGTTCAGGGGTCTCGCCGAACACGACGGCCATGAAGGTGACCGCGCTTTCAGGCAAGGCTGTGCCAAATGCGGCCAGCACGGTGCCGGTGGCGGTGGCGCCCAGGTGGAAGCGATGTCCGACCCATTCAACGCCATTGACGAAGAATTCGCAGGCGAAGTAAATCACTGCCGCGGACAGGAAAAACAAAAACAGCGTGAGCAACATAGGAACGAAGCCGGACGAGCAGAAACCAATTGGCGCGACGCTACGGCTCGCCCGGCTAGGGTGAACGCAACGCGGCCAAAGGTCTCGCCTGGCTGATCCATGCTGGCGGGCGGGCCGCTTGCATGGAAACCGTTAGCGCCATGGAGTTCTAGCAACCGCACCGCGGCCCTGAACCACCAAGTCTGTTGACGCTAACTCCTTTGGGGACAAAGGATGGCTACTCCCCAATGACAGAGCCGCGATTGTAGCAGCGCCAACATGACCGTCCAGTGAATCCCGGGCAGGCCGCACAGGTTCGCGCCGCACTGTTGTTTGCACGCGATAGCGGGGTAAAGTAGGCCGCATCCACAGCTTTCGCGGGGTTCGCGCCCCTGCCCGCCATGAGCCTGCCTCCCGCCGACATCATCCCCTTCGCCGCCCGGCGCCAACGCTTGATGGAGCGGATGCGCGCCGAAGGCGGGGGCATCGCCATCCTGCCGACCGCCCCCGAGGCGATACGCAACCGCGACGCCGAGTACCCCTACCGGCACGACAGCGACTTCTTCTACCTGACCGGATTCACCGAGCCGGCGGCATGGCTGGTGCTGATTGCGGGCGCGACCGACCGCGCGCTGCTGTTCTGCCGGGAACGCCACGTAGAGCATGAAATCTGGGAAGGCAAACGCTTCGGCCCCGAAGCCGCCGCCGCGCATTTTGGTTTCGACGATGCGCACCCCATCGACGCGCTGGATGAATTGGTGCCCAAGCTGATGCTGGATCACCCCACGCTGTACGCGCCGCTTGCGGGGGATAAACGCACTGACGGGCGCCTGCACCGCTGGCTGGCGTCGGCCCGCGAGGCCAGCCGCGCGGGCCATGCTCCGCCCACCCGCCAACAGGACATCCGCCCTCTGCTGGCGGAAATGCGTCTGATCAAAGACCCCTCTGAAATCGCCGCGATGCGGCGCGCAGCGAAGATCTCGGCGGGCGCCCACGCGCGCGCCATGCGCGTTGCCCGAGCCGGCATGCACGAATATGAACTGGAAGCCGAGCTGCTGTATGAATTTCGCCGCCACGGCGCCCAGGCCATCGCCTACAACAGCATCGTGGCCGCGGGCGCCAACGCCTGCGTGCTGCACTACCCCGCTGGCGAGGCCGTGCTGCGCGATGGCGATCTGGTGTTGATCGACGCCGGCTGCGAAGTCGACAGCTACGCCAGCGACATCACCCGCACGTTCCCCGTGAATGGCCGCTACAGCGGCCCGCAGCGCGCGTTGTATGACCTGACGGTAGCGGCGCAGGAAGCGGCGGCGGCGGCCACCGCGCCCGGCCGCAGCTTCAACGACGGCCACGAAGCCGCGCTGCGCGTGCTGGCGCAAGGCATGCTGGATCTGAAACTGTTGAAGGGGTCCCTGGACGGCGTGCTGGAATCCGGCGACTACAGCCGCTTCTACATGCATCGCACCGGCCATTGGCTGGGGCTGGACGTTCATGACGTGGGCGACTATCGCCAAGCGGGCGCGGCCCACGGCGCCGACCGCCCGTGGCGCACGCTGGAACGGGGCATGATGCTGACGATTGAGCCCGGCATCTATGTGCGCCCTGCCGACGACGTGCCGGAAAGCTACTGGAACATCGGCATCCGCACCGAGGACGACGCACTGGTCACGGACGAAGGCTGTGAATTGATCACCCGCGGCGTGCCGGTGCAGGCCAGCGAGATCGAAGCGCTGATGCGCGAATAGGCAATGCCGGGGGCGGCCTAGAGCACCAGGCCGTCCAGCCAGCCCATGGCCACCCAGACGTAGACCACCACCATGGCGATGGCGAACATCGACACGACCGAGCCCACCAGGCACGCCAGAATGGCGACCAGCACCGGCCCCCAGCCCGTGGCTGACGGGCGGCCGTGATCGGGGTTGTAGAGGCGGTCGAATTTCTCGTCGGACATCAGCGAGAACACCGCGCTTTCGATGAACCCGTCGATCATCGGAATGAACAGCAGGAAAAAGGCGGGGTTGTCGTACCAGACCGGATAGAACCGGAACGCGCAGAACAGGCTGACGACCGCCAGCAGCGTTACCAGCCACGCGTGGCGGCGGCCCAGATACCACCAGTGGGCGCCCAGCCAGCCGAACAAGCAGGCCAATAAGCCCACCGCGACCTTGCCGCGCGGGCGGCGGGCGGATACGGCGGACAGCGAAGAGGAAGCCTGAACCTGCGTCATATCAATCAACCGGGAAGGTGGGCCGCGCGACCCGCCGCGCTGGCTGTCCGGGATTGTAGTGGACGGTTAAAATCCCGCCATGACTGCATCCGCCTTCGACATTGCGATTCTTGGCGCCGGCCCCGTGGGCCGCGTGCTGGCCCTGATGCTGGCGCGAGTGGCGCCGGACCCGGCCCGCATCGCCCTGCTGGCTGGCGCCGCGCCGGCCCCAGCCACGCCTGCCGCGGCGGTGCCTGCCGCCGACCCCCGCGTGCTGGCCATGAATCATGGCAGCCGCGTGCTGCTGGAAACCTTGCATGCCTGGCCGGATCGTTCGGCCGACATTCGCAACATCCACGTGTCGCAACGCGGCCGGCTGGGCCGCACCGTCATTCAACACACCGATTTCAACGTGCCGCAGCTGGGCAGCGTGGTGGCCTATGCCGGCCTGCACGCCAAGCTGGACGAATGCGTGGCTGCCAGTGGCGTCACCGTGCTGTCCGGCCCGGCTGCACAGGTTGACCGCCAGGACGCCGACGGCGTGCGCATCGTGCAGGGCGACAACACCTTGCTGTGCCAGATCGCCGTGCAGTCCGACGGCGCAGGCGCCACCGACGTGCGCCGCGATTACGATCAACACGCCGTGCTGACCACCGCACACGCCACCTTGCCGCGCCGCGGCTGGGCTTGGGAACGCTTTACGTCTGAAGGCCCGCTGGCCTTGCTGCCGCACCCGCAGACGCCTGACGCGTACTCGGTGGTGTGGTGCAGCGCGCCCGAACGCGCCGCGGAATTGGCCGCGCTGGACAACGCCGCCTTCTCGAAGGCGCTGTCGGAAGCGTTTGGCGACCGGCTGGGCCGGCTGTCCAGCCAAGCGCCGCGTCACGTCTTCCCCTTGGCGCTGGCCGCCCGCCGCGCCCAAGTGCAAGGCCGCGTGGCCGCCATCGGCAATGCCGCGCAAACCCTGCACCCGGTGGCGGGCCAGGGCCTGAACCTGGGGCTGCGCGACGCCGCCCGGCTGGCGCAAACGCTTGCCGGCTGGCTGGCGCAACCCGACACCAGCCCCACCCTGCTGCTGGCCGACTTTGCCCAGGCGCGCCAATTCGACCGCGTCATCACCGCCGGCCTGACCGATTTGATGCCCCGGGTGTTCGCCACCGGCTTGGCCCCGGTCGAGCACGCCTGCGGCCTGGCTTTATTGGGGATGGATCTGGCGTCCCCGCTGCGCGCCCCGCTGGCGCAACATCTGCTGCAAGGCTTTCGCGCCTGAGGCTTGTTACCAAGCTGTCGGCCCCTGAAAAAGGGGGGTCTGATCGAGCCGGTTAAAATGTGACCATGCGCATAGGCCAATGGACCCTTCCCAACAACGTGCTTGTCGCTCCCATGGCGGGAGTGACGGACCGTCCGTTCCGACAACTTTGCAAGAAGTTGGGGGCGGGTTACGCCGTATCCGAGATGGCGGCCAGCAACCCCAAGCTGTGGGACAGCGTCAAAACGTCCCGCCGCCTGAACCACGATGGCGAAATCGCCCCCATTTCCGTGCAGATTGCGGGCGCCGACCCGGCCATGATGGCCGAAGCGGCCGTTTTCAATGCCGGCAAGGGCGCGCGCATCATCGATATCAACATGGGCTGCCCCGTGAAGAAGGTCTGTAATGTGGCCTCGGGGTCTGCGCTGCTACGCCACGAAGACCTGATCGTCCGCATCCTGGACGCCGTCGTGTCGGCCTGCGCCCCGCTGGGGGTGCCGGTTACGCTGAAGACGCGCACAGGCTGGGACCGCGATAGCCGCAACGCCTTGCGCGTGGCGAAGCTGGCCGAAAATGCCGGCATCGCTGCCCTGACCTTGCATGGCCGCACCCGCGCCGACCTCTATACGGGCGAGGCGGAATATGACACTATCCGCGCCGTCAAGGCCGAGCTGAATATCCCCGTGATCGCCAACGGAGATATCGACTCGCCTGAAAAAGCCAAGCACGTCCTGGATTACACTGGCGCCGACGCGGTCATGATTGGCCGGGCGGCCCAAGGCCGTCCCTGGATTTTCCGCGAAGTCGACCACTACCTGCGCACGGGCGAAACACTGGCCCCTCCCTCTTACGGGGAAATGCGCGAGCTGCTGCTCGAACATCTCGACGACCATTACCGGTTCTATGGCGAGCACACCGGCGTACGTACGGCGCGCAAGCATATTGGCTGGTATCTGGACGGCCTGCCGGGCGCGGATTCGTTCTGCGCCCGCATGAACCTGATCGACAATACCCGCGACCAGTGGCGGGCGGTGTCGGATTGGTTCGACACTCTCTCGCGCGACGGCGAGACCCACCCGGCGCCGGTCGCAGAAGCCCTGCTGGCGGCATAACCGCCTCAACACCAACATAAAAATATCTGTACTCAAATGAGCAAGAAAGATGTCCTGGAAGAATGCGTGCGCGCCAGTCTGGAGCGCTATTTCGAAGACTTGGGTGAATCCGAGCCCCACGATATGTGGGACATGGTGATGCGCTGTGTCGAGCGCCCGGTGCTTGAAGTGGCGCTGGAGCGTTCGGGCGGCAACCAGTCACGGGCATCTGAAATGCTGGGCATCACCCGCAACACCCTGCGCAAGAAGTTGCTGGCGCACAATATCCAGGTATAGCTTTCCCGCGTGGCCAGCCCCTGCCGGGTGCTGGCCGCCCCTTCGCAGATTTCCCATCCCGACCTGAACGAGAAAGGCGCACCGCCCGACTCCCGTCCCCACCATGAAAATCGAAACCGCCCTGCTTTCGGTGTCCGACAAGACCGGCATCGTTGAATTTGCCCGCGCCTTAGCTACGCGTGGCGTGCGCCTGCTGTCGACCGGCGGCACCGCCAAGCTGCTGGCCGACTCCGGCCTGACCGTCACCGAAGTGGCTGCCCACACGGGTTCGCCGGAAATCCTGGATGGCCGCGTCAAGACGCTGCACCCCAAGATTCACGGCGGCCTGCTGGCCCGCCGCGACAGCGCCGAGCACATGGACACCATCAAGGCGGCGGGTATCGATCGCATCGACATGCTGGTGGTCAACCTGTATCCGTTCCGCGAAACCGTCGCCAAGCCGAATTGCACGTTCGCTGACGCGGTTGAGAATATCGACATCGGTGGCCCGGCCATGCTGCGCGCCGCCGCCAAGAACCATGGCACCGAAGCCGGTGGCGTGACGGTCGTGATCGACCCGGTCGACTATTCGCGCGTGCTGTCCGAAATGGACAAGAACGGCAGCACCTCGTACGGCCTGCGCCTGGCGCTGGCCTCGAAGGTCTACGCCCACACGGCCGCGTACGACGGCGCCATCGCCGCCTACCTGACCAGCCTGACCGACGCCGAACCGGCGCAGGAAGCCGTGCCCGCCCGCAACGAATGGCCCGGCACGCTGACCCTGCAGGTCAAACAGGAGCAGGCGCTGCGCTACGGCGAGAACCCGCACCAGACCGCTGCTTTCTACGTGGACGCCCAGCGTCCGGCCGGCCTGCTGGGCAACTACCGCCAGCTGCAGGGCAAGGAACTGTCCTACAACAACATCGCCGACGCCGACGCCGCATGGGAATGCGCGCGCAGCTTCGACGTGCCGGCCTGCGTCATCGTCAAGCATGCCAACCCCTGCGGCGTGGCCGTGGCGGCTGACACGCTGGGCGCCTACCAGCAAGCCTTCAAGACCGACCCGACTTCCGCTTTCGGCGGCATCATCGCCTTCAACCGCCCGGTTGACGCCGCGACCGCCGAAGCCGTCAGCGGCCAGTTCATGGAAGTGCTGCTGGCCCCGGCCTACGACGGCGCCGCCCTGGCCATTCTGGCCGCCAAGAAGAACGTGCGCGTGCTGGAAGTGCCGATGGGCGTGGGCCAGAACGCCCTGGACATCAAGCGCGTGGGCGGCGGCTGGCTGGTGCAAAGCCCGGACGCCTACAACGTGCCGCGCGATGCGCTCAAGGTGGTCAGCAAGCGCCAGCCCACCGAACAGGAAATGAACGACCTGGCATTCGCCTGGAAGGTCGCCAAGTACGTCAAGTCCAACGCCATCGTGTTTGTGGGCGGCGGCATGACGCTCGGCGTGGGCGCCGGCCAGATGAGCCGTATCGACTCGGCCCGCATCGCATCGATCAAGGCGGAAAACGCCGGCCTGACCCTGAAGGGCTCGGCCGTGGCGTCGGACGCGTTCTTCCCGTTCCGCGACGGCCTGGACGTGGTGGTGGCCGCCGGCGCAACCTGCGTGATCCAGCCCGGTGGCAGCATGCGTGACGACGAAGTCATCGCCGCGGCCGACGAGCACGGCATCGCCATGGTGCTGACCGGCACCCGCCACTTCCGCCACTGATGCGCGTTCTCGGCATCGATCCCGGCTTGCGCCGCACCGGCTTCGGTGTGATCGATGCCGACGGCTCCCGGCTGCGTTACGTGGCCAGCGGGACCATCGTGGTCCCGCCGGCGCTGACGCTGGCCGAACGCCTGAAAGTCATCCTGGACAATCTGCGCCAGGTGGCGCACGACACCAAACCCGATGTCGCGGCGCTTGAAATCGTCTTCATGAATACCAACCCCGCGTCCACCCTGCTCTTGGGTCAGGCACGCGGCGCGGCGTTGTGTGCGCTGGCCGATAGTTCGCTGGCGGTGCACGAGTACACCGCCTTGCAGATCAAGAAAGCCGTGGTGGGCACCGGACGCGCCGCCAAAGAGCAGGTGCAGATGATGGTCCAGCACTTGCTGGCGCTGGACGGCACGCCCGCCCCTGACTCCGCTGACGCCTTGGCCTGCGCCATCTGCCACGCCCACGTCGGCCCGCTGCAAGACAAGCTGGAACGCCTGGGCACGACGCTGCGCATGAGCGGCAAGACGCGCATCCGCAATGGGCGCTTGATCGGCTGATCGCGCGGCGCGCAATCGGTCTGCGACCCTCTGCATCATCCCCGCACGATCCACGCGCGCCCCTCGCGCGTATAGAATGCCCGCATTCGCCGCGCATTCTGCGGCCTCATTTTTTACCAGGCCATCATCACCATGATCGGACGCATCACCGGAACCCTGATCGAAAAACTGCCGCCCACCATTTGCGTGGACGTAGGCGGTCTGGGCTATGACATCGACGTGCCTATGAGCACGCTGTATTCGCTGCCGGAAACCGGCGCGCGCGTCACGCTGTACACGCACCTGACGGTGCGCGAAGACGCGCATATTCTGTATGGCTTCGGCACGGCGGGTGAACGCAGCGCGTTTCGCGAACTGATCAAGGTCAGCGGAATTGGGGCGCGCACGGCGCTGTCGGTGCTGTCTGGCATGTCGGTGGCGGATTTGGCGCAGGCTATTACGCTGCAGGAATCGGGCCGCTTGACCCGCGTGCCGGGTATCGGCAAGAAAACTGCTGAACGGCTTCTGCTGGAAATGCGCGGCAAGTTGGGCGCGGATATTGGCGCGGCATCGCATGCCACGCCGGATAATCAGTCGGATATTTTGAACGCGCTGCTGGCGCTGGGGTATTCGGAGAAAGAATCGCTGTCGGCGCTGAAGACGCTACCTGAAGGCGTAGGCGTGTCCGACGGGATCAAGCAGGCGCTGAAGGCGTTGGTGCGCTGATGGCGGCTTGATTGCTTGCTTGGAGCGCTGCTTGATGGGTTGCGCGCGTTCAGCTTTTGCTTTTTTTGGCGATTGGTTTCGCACTTCGCCCCCGCTACAGGTAGCGGGGGGCGACGGCTTCCAGGCCTGTGGGCACCACGTGCAGTTCGGGGGCGATCGGCCCGGCGCAGATGTTGTCTCGGCGCAGGGAATCCAGGTTGTCGCGCGACATCAGCGGGGTGCCTGGCATGCATTCAAACAAGCGCGCCTGCATGCGGCCCACGCCCATCGGCATGGTGATCACCGGGCGGGGATGGCCGCTCCAGGCGGCGCACAGCCGCGCAATCTCGCCCAGCGTGTAGACCTGCGGGCCACCTAGCTCATAGATTTTTCCGCACGTGTGGGTGTTGCCCAGCGCGGAGGTCATCGCGGCGACCACATCGCCCACATAGACCGGCTGCATGCGCACGTGCGCCCCCGCCAGCGGCAGCACGGGAAGCCAGCGCGCCAGCCTGGCGAACATATTCGTGAAGTTATCGTCGGCGCCAAAGATCACCGATGGCCGGAAGATCGTCCAACCGGCGTCATTGGCGGCTTGAAATTCTTTTTGGATGGCCGCTTCGCCGTCGCCCTTGGAGCGCTGATACATGCTGTCGCCCTGGGAGTCTGCCCCCAACGCGCTGACGTGAAGCAAGCGGTGTACGCCCTGGCGCACGCATGCCTGGGCAATGCGCTGCGGCAAATGCACATGCGCGCGCGCAAAGTCCGAACCATACGGCTGGCCCGTGTTGCCGTGCAGGATGCCCACCAGGTTCACGACCACGTCGCAGCCACGCACCAGCTCGTTCAGTGCCGCATCGTCATGGATGTCGGACTGAATCAGGGTAACGGTGGGAAATACTTGCAGTTCACTGCCCCGCGCCAACAGGCGGGTGGGCACGATGATCTGGTGCAGGTCGCCGGACAATCGGGCAATCAGATGACGGCCAAGGAAACCGGTGCCGCCGATGACAAGGATACGCATGCCGCAGCCCCCTGTTTGTCAGGATCGAGATTCGATTCTGCCCTGCACGGGCGACAACCGCAAGCACGTATCCGCGCGACGGTTCGGCGGCCCGGCTGGCGGGCCGCCTCCTGCGCATCAGGACGCCAGCAACTTGGCGTAAGCCGGAAGGTCGACGTTGCCGCCGCTGATGATGACGCCGACCCGCGCGCCCTGCACCGGCACCACGTTCTGCATGACCGCGGCCGCCGCCAGGCAGCCTGTGGGCTCCACCACCATCTTCATGCGTTCGGCGAAGAACTTCATGGTGGTGACCAATTGCGCATCCGTCACCGTGACAATATCGCGCACATGCTTCTGGATGAGCGGGAACGTCAGATTGCCCAGGTGCGTGGTGGCCGCGCCATCAGCCAGCGTCTTGGGCGCCGGGATGCGGACGATTTCACCCTTGCGCAAGGACTGCTGGCCATCGTTGCCGGCTTCGGGCTCAACGCCGTAGACCAGGCAGCGCGGGCTGAGCGCAAACGCCGACAAGGCCGAACCCGACAACAGGCCACCGCCGCCCAGGCACACAAACAGATAGTCCAGTTCGCCTACTTCTTCGAACAATTCCTTGGCCGCCGTGCCTTGGCCGGTGATCACGTCTTCGTGGTCGTAAGGCGGAATCAGCGTGGCTCCGGTTTCGGCCTGGATGCGCAGGGCGATCTGTTCGCGGTCTTCGGTATAGCGGTCATAGGTGACGATCTTGCCGCCGTAGCCTTCCGTTGCCGCGCGCTTGGCCGCGGGGGCGTCCAGCGGCATGATGATCGTGGCCTGCACGCCTTGCAGCTTGGAGGCCAGCGCAATGGCCTGCGCATGATTGCCCGACGAGAACGTCACGACGCCTGCGGCGCGCTGTTCAGGGGTCAGGCGCGCGATGGCGTTATAGCCTCCGCGGAACTTGAAGGCGCCCATGCGCTGGAAGTTTTCGCACTTGAAGAAGACGGACGCGCCGCTGATGGCGTCGGCGGTCGTCGAGGTCAAGACGGGCGTACGGTGGGCGTTGCCGGCCAGGCGCTCGCTGGCGCGGACGACATCATCATAGGTGGGCAATTCGGGCAGCATGGAATCCGGTCCTTTGATCGCGGGAATGTCGAAACCCTCGGATCATAAACCTGTCACGCGAATGCGCGCCACGCGAAATGCGCGCCACACAGAATACGTGCCACGCTAAATGCGCGCGACACAAAATGCGCGCTGCGCGCGCCTACTTGCCGAAGAGTTCACCGCTGCCGGTGGACACGCCGGCAGGCGGCGTCAGGCCCAGATGGCGCCATGTGGTCAACGTGGCCGTGCGGCCGCGCGGCGTGCGTTGCAGGTAGCCGTGCTGGATCAGGTACGGTTCGATGACGTCTTCGATCGTGTCGCGCTCTTCGCCGATGGCGGCGGCCAGGCTGTCCACACCCACCGGCCCGCCGTCGAACTTGTGGATGATGGCTTCAAGCAGCTTGCGGTCCATCAGGTCCAGACCTTGCGGGTCCACTTCCAGCATGGCCAACGCGCGGCCGGCAACGTCCGCATCGATAGTGCCGCTGGCCTTGACCTCGGCATAGTCGCGCACACGGCGCAACAGGCGGTTGGCGATACGGGGCGTGCCACGGGCGCGGCGCGCCACTTCGGCTGCGCCGTCAGGCGTGATGCCCGCGTTGAGCAGACCCGCGCTGCGCGTCACGATGTGGCCAAGGTCAGTGGCGTTGTAGAACTCAAGCCGGGACACGATGCCGAAGCGGTCGCGCAACGGATTGGTCAACATGCCCGCGCGCGTGGTGGCGCCCACCAGCGTGAACGGTTGCAGGTCCAGCTTCACGCTGCGCGCGGCCGGGCCTTCGCCGATCAGGATGTCGATCTGAAAATCTTCAAGCGCCGGGTAGAGAATTTCCTCGACCACTGGCGACAGGCGATGGATTTCATCGATGAACAGAACGTCGTTCTTTTCCAGGTTGGTCAGCAGCGCGGCCAAGTCGCCCGGACGCTCCAGCACCGGGCCGGACGTCTGGCGCAATTGCACGCCCATTTCGTGCGCAATGATGTGGGCCAGCGTGGTCTTGCCCAGGCCCGGGGGGCCGAACAGCAGCACGTGGTCCAGGGCCTCGCCGCGCTTGCGGGCGGCGGCGATGAAGATTTCGAGCTGTTCGCGCGCCCGCTGCTGGCCAACGTATTCCTGAAGCGCCTTGGGACGCAAGGCGCGTTCGATCGATTCCTCGTTGGGCGACACCGGTTGAGGCGCCACGATACGGGGCGCGTCGGGACGGGAGGACAGGGAATCGGACTGAATGGCCATGGTGCGGAAACGACAAGGGAAGAAGCAGGATGCATCGTACCGTATGGAGGGGTCCACCAGGGGCCATCGGGAGGGGACGCCCCGCGGCCGGCGAGGCGGGAGCGCCTGGGCCGCCCTATTCCCTTAAACCGTTTCCGATGACAGCGGCAGCTTCACCCGCACGCACAAACCGCCGGATTCCGCCTGAAGCAGTTCCAGCGAACCGCCATGCGCGCGCGCGATGGCTTCGGCCAACGCCAGGCCCAGGCCCACGCTGCCCGTGCGCGTGCGCGCGTCGTCCAGCCGGCTGAACGGCCGCAGCGCTTCCTGGCGGCGGTCTGGCACGATGCCGGGGCCATGGTCCGCCACGTCCAGCACCGCGTAGCGGTCTTCGCGGCGCAGGTTGACGTCTACCGGCGGCGCGCCGTGGTTCAGCGCATTGCCGATCAGGTTGTCCAGCAAGCGGCCCAGCGCCACGGCGTCGGCCTGCACGACCAACGGCGCGTCGTCGTCCACCGTTTTCAGATGGATGTCCGTACCCGCGCCCTGCCAGGCGCCCACGCGTTCGGTCAGCCAGTCGGACAGCACCATTGACGCGTAACGGTACGCGGCGGGATCGGTGCCGCGCACGAAGCCGATGAACTGGTCGACCATGTGCTGCATGTCTTGCAGATCGGTGCGCAGACCTTCCTTCAGCTTGGAATCGTCGGCAAGCTCGATGCGCAGCCACATGCGCGACAGCGGCCCCTTCAAGTCGTGCGGCAGGCCCGACAACAGCGTGCGCCGCACGGAATCGGATTCCGCCAGCGCGTCCAGCATGGCGTTAAACCGCACGCCCAGCGCACGGGTTTCATGCGGCCCCGAGGGCTCCACGCGCTGCGGCTGCCCGGCAGCCAGGCGGTCGGCCGCATCGGCCAGCCGGGTGATGGGGCGCGTGATATGCCACGAGAAACCCACAGCCAGCAGCAGCAACAGACCCAGCCCGCCCAGCCAGGCGGCGATGAAGGGGGTCGCCACCGGCGGGTCCAGGCGGTCAAGCGGAATGACCAGCCATTCGCGCAGGCGCGGCACGTCTTCGCTGGCGGAGTTGGGCGCCAGTGAAATGAAGATCTCGGGTGCGGGGCCACGTGACAGCGCCACGCGGGTGCCATCATTCAGCCGTTCGTTCAGCAGTTGCACCAGCACGCGCAAATCACGGCGGATGTCGTCGGGCTCGGGCTTGTAGCGGCGCATGCGTTCTTCATGCGCGGCGTGGTCCGCATCGCGTTGCTCGGCCACCCGCGTGTCGTCCCGCCCGTTATCGTCGTCGTGCTCTTCGCCGCGGACGTCGGGCGGCGGCGGCATGCCGCCCGGACGGGCGTCAGCGGGCGGAGGCGGGGGCGGACGGGGGGCAGAACGCGGGGGTGGCGGCGGACGGCGGCCATTGAAGCGCTGCAACTTGGCTTCAGCCGGCAACACGCGCGACCACAGCCGCCATTGGTTCTGCGACGCGGTGCGCACGAAATCGGCGCGGTCTTCGGCAGGCACTTCGGACAAGGCTGCACGCAGCGTGCGGATCGTGGTGACGATATAGCCGATGGCCACGTCTTCCATGAACTTGTGCCGGAAGTACGACACCGTCACCAGCGTGGCCGCCTGGGTCAGCAGCACCGACCCAAGGATCAGCAGGATCAGACGTGCCCGCAGCGAACGCGGCACCAGAAAACCAGGGGAAAAACGCATCAGGGCGAGAACCGGTAGCCAATGCCCCAGACGGTCTGAATCCAGCGCGGCTGCTTGGGGTCGTCTTCGATGACGCGGCGCAGGCGCAGGATGGCGATGTCGATGGCGCGGTCATTGCGTTCACCGGCGTCGTCATCGCGGGCCAGCGCCAGCAGGCGTTCGCGCGACAGCGGCTTGCCCGCGTTGCGCACCAGGGCTTCCAGCAGATTGATTTCGCCGCCGGTCAGCTTGACCACCGTGCCTTCGCGCGACAGTTGGCGGGTGGACGGGTCAAACAGGAAGGGGCCGAACGTGACGGGCGCGTCCTTCGTCAGCGCAGACGGGCCGCGCTTGCGGCGCAGCACGGCTTCAATGCGGGCCAGCAGTTCACGCGGGTCGAAGGGCTTGCCCACGTAGTCGTCGGCGCCGGCTTCCAGGCCGATGATGCGGTCCACCGCTTCATCGCGGGCGGTCAGGAGAATGACCGGGATGTCTTCGCCCTGCTCGCGCAGGCGGCGGCAGGCATCGGCGCCATCGCCGCCCGGCAGCATGCGGTCAAGCACGAGCAGATCGGGCGCATAGCGGGTGATGCGCGATGACAAATCAGTGGCGTCCGGCGCCAGCAGGGTGTCGTAGCCGTGCCGGTTCAGATAGTCGGCCAGCAGTTGGCGCAGGGCCGGGTCGTCGTCAACGACCAGCAGCTTGGTGTGGGGATTGTCCATGGCTGCCATAGTGCGGCGCGGCGCGTTCCGCCGCAAGGGGCAAGAAATCAACTGAAATACACCTGTTGCACGATGTACGGCGAGTTTTCCAAGCCGTTGCGGCGCGCGTGCGGTTTGCCTTGGACTGGCCCTAAAATAGCCGCCGGCCTTGCCGCTCGTCCGGTTTACTAAAAATCGTTTACAGCTACGGCAACGCCCCCTATTTACACTGGTCCGTATGGTCGCCCCTGCAAAGTGGCGCAGACGGTTGTTGCACGCGGCACTGGCGGCGGGTTTGTTCTGCCCGCTGGCCGCAGCGCTTGGCGACACCCTCTATGCGCCCCCCTATTCCGAATCCACGCCCGCCGCCGGTATGCCTGCTGCGGGTACGCGCGCTGCCGGTACGCCCGCCGCCGGTATGCCCACTGCGGGTACGCCCGCTGCCGGTATGCCCGCCGCCGGTATGCCCGCTGCGGGCAGACCGGTGCTGGTCGCGCGCGGCATTGGGGTTCTGTCCCCGGTGCAACCCATCCCCGTGCGCCCCGCGCCGTCGATTGATGCGCGCGCCGTGCCGTTGGACCCGGCCCCCTGCGATTTGATGGTGGCGGAACCGGCCATGGACACCTCGGTGCAAGGCACCGGGGGCAGCGGCGACGCCGATCCGATTCCCGGGCTGGGGTCGACCCTGAATGGGGCCGCCGAGGTTGGGGCCGCCGAGGTTGGAGCGGCTCAGGTTGGAGCGGCTCAGGCCGGACCCGCCCCGGGCCAGGCCACTGCGAATGGTGCGGCCGGCTCCTCGCCGCTGGGCTGCGAGCTGACCGCTTCGGCGCCCACGGCGGATTCCGCTGCGGCGCCCGAGGAAACCCCGCCGGACTATGACTTTGCGTTGGACACGGGCGACATCCCCCGCATCCCGGTCGTGGTGATTTCGGGCGTCTCGCGCCCTTCCCGCCCGTGGTTTGCCTCCGTCAGCGGGCAAGATGGCCTGCGCTATGCAGGCGACCGCAACTGGGTCTACCGCAACACCACCGGCCCGTCGGTGACGGTGGGCAACATCAACGCCAACGCGCCCGTCTGGGGCAGCAGCGCGCCGGTGGGCGGCTTGCAGATCGCGAACTGGGCGGGCTCCAGCGCGACCGTGCCCGAGGGCAGCTTCGGCTACTCGTCGTCGGTCGGCAAGCTGAACCGCATGGACCCCACCGCCAGCTCTGGGGCGGTGGACTATGGCGCCTCGGTCGGCACGGGCAGCGTGCGCTACGGCCTGACCCCCGCCCTGACCGTCGAGGGCCAGATGCAAAGCGCCCCGTCGCTGACCACCCGCGGCATGGGCACCACGTATGCGGCGGGCGAATATGGCACCTTCCAGGCCGGCGCCACGCAAAGCACGTTTGACGCCTCCAACGCCTGGCGCTACCGCATCGGCTACAGCGTGGACGTGGCCGACACAGTGAACCTGGGCTACACAAACGAACAGATCGGCGCCGGCTTTGGCGACCTGTCGACGTATTCCGGCGGCGTGGCCTCGGCCCCGCAGTCACGCAACACCTTGTCGGCCGGCGTGCCGATCACCGGATGGGGCACGTTCAGCGGCACATACTCGGGGCTGCATGAAGGGTCCACGCTGGCCGAGCAGCGCGTGGGCCTGTCGCACAGCATGTTCGTGGCGCCGAAGGTGAAGCTGGCCGTCGGGGCCGACCGCGACATCATCTCGGGCAACTACGAGTGGCGCGCCAACCTGAGCATGCCCGTGGATACGTTCATGCGCGGGACCTGGCTGAGCTGGTAGGGATCGCGGGAGCGCCGGCACTCCCCCGAGCGCGAATGCCCGACCGCCGGTTGACCGGACCGCCACCCGGACCGCCACCCGGACGGAAATATCCCGGTAAAAGAGGCGTCCGGGAATTGCGGCTTAAAATCCCTGCCATGATGCTTCCGGCCTACCCCCATGTCTGACGCGCGCGCCCTCGGCGTATTGCAGCGCGTTTTCGGTTACGAATCCTTCCGCGGCGACCAGCAAGCCATTGTCGAACAAGTGATCGACGGCGGTGACGCGCTGGTCCTCATGCCCACGGGCGGAGGGAAATCGCTCTGTTATCAGATCCCGTCACTGGTGCGCGAAGGCACCGGTATTGTCGTGTCGCCGCTGATCGCGCTGATGCAGGATCAGGTCGACGCGCTGACCGAACTTGGCGTGCGCGCCGCGTTCCTGAACTCCACGCAAGAGTGGCGCGTGGCCCGCGACGTCGAACAGGCGTTTCTGGCGGGCGAGCTCGACTTGCTGTACGTCGCCCCCGAACGCCTGTTGACCGACCGTTGCCTGCAGCTGCTTGAACGCGGCCGCATCGCGCTGTTCGCCATCGACGAAGCGCACTGCGTCTCGCAATGGGGGCACGATTTCCGGCCGGAATACCTGGGCCTGTCGATGCTGCACGAGCGCTGGCCAGACGTGCCGCGCATTGCGCTCACGGCCACGGCCACGGCCGATACCCGCGCCGAGATCGCCCAGCGCCTGCAACTGGACGACGCCCGCCATTTCGTTTCCAGCTTTGACCGCCCGAACATCCGCTACCGCATCATCGAAAAGAACGAGGTGCGCAAGCAGCTGCTGGACATGATCCGCACCGAACACGATGGCGAGTCCGGCGTGGTGTATGGCTTGTCGCGGGCGCGGGTGGAAGAAACCGCCGAATTCCTCTGCAACCAGGGCATCGACGCGATGCCCTACCACGCCGGGCTCAGCCCGCAGGTGCGCGCGGCCAACCAGTCCCGGTTCCTGCGCGAAGACGGCGTGGTCATGGTGGCCACCATCGCCTTCGGCATGGGCATCGACAAGCCCGATGTGCGCTTCGTGGCCCACATCGATCTGCCCAAGTCCGTCGAAGGCTACTACCAGGAAACCGGCCGCGCCGGCCGCGACGGCCTGCCCGCCACCGCGTGGCTCGCCTATGGCCTGCAAGACGTGGTGCAACAGCGCCGCATGATCGACGAATCCCCCGGCGACGAATCCTATCGCCGCCGGCTGGGCCAGCAATTGGACGCCATGCTGGGCCTGTGCGAAACCGTGGAATGCCGGCGCGTGCGGCTGCTGGCGTACTTCGGCCAGCAGATCACCGCCTGCGGCAACTGCGACGTCTGCCTGGAACCGCCGCAAGCGTGGGACGGCACCGTCGCCGCGCAGAAAGTGCTGTCGGCCGTTTACCGCTTGTGGAAAGAACGTGGCCAGCGTTACGGCGCCGGCCACATCATCGACATCCTGCGCGGCAAAGTCACCGACCGCACCAAGCAGCACGGCCATGAAACGCTTAGCGTTTTTGGCGTGGGCGAAGACCTGAGCGACACCGCCTGGCGCGGCGTGCTGCGCCAACTGCTGGCGCAGGGCCTGTTGACGGTAGACAACGAAGGGTTCGGCACGCTGGCGCTGACCGAAGGCAGCCGCGCCGTGTTGAAGGGTGAACGCCAGCTGATGCTGCGGCGCGAATCCGAAAAGAAAACCCGGTCAGGCAAAACCAGCAGTGGCCGCCCCAAGGCCGCGGCTATCGACCTGCCGGCCGAACTGCAACCCGTGTTCGAAGCGTTGCGCGCGTGGCGCGGCGAAGTCGCCAAGAGCCACGGCGTGCCCGCGTATGTCATCTTCCACGATGCAACGCTGCGCGAAATCGCCCTGGCTCAGCCCGACTCGATGGATGCGCTCAGCCACATCAGCGGCGTCGGCGCGCGCAAGCTCGAAGCCTACGGCGAAGAGATCCTGCAACGCGTGGCCAAACCGGTTTTGTAGGATGGGTGTAGCGCGAGCGGCCTGCCCGTAGAAAACGGCTGGTGAACGCGCGCAACCCATGAAGCAGCGCTTGCGTTGTGGCCGAGTCCGAGAAGAATCAGATGTTGTTTGATGGGTTCCGCGCGTTCGAGATCGGGGTTCTTGGCCTCGCTCTCTTGCGCTTCACCCATCCTACGCCTGGGCCAGGCCCCATCAATACGACGGCGGCGGCAGCAGCGGCACCGGGCCGCGTTCCTTGCCGAAGACCGAACGGTAAGCCAGGATGTTGAACACCAGCACCACCGGTATCCCCACGACCGCGCCGGCCAACACCAAGCGCATCGAACCCAGCGCGCCCGCGCCATCCCAAAGCGTCATGTCGTCCAGGATCAGGTACGGGAACAGGCTGTATGCCAGGCCGCTCAGCATCAGCAGGAACAACGCCACGCACAGCACGAATGGCAGCCAGCTGAAGCGGTCGGCCTTGCCGGGCAGACGCGCCAGCAGCATTTCTGCCGCCACGTAGCCCGCCAGCATCAGCACCCAGACCGTGGCCGCCAGGCTCAGGTGGGCGATGTTGCTCCACTTGTAGAAGATGCCCGCATTGGCCAGGCCCAGCGTGACGGCGATCGACACCATGCCCACCGCTGTCCAGCGAATGGCGTGGCGCGCCCAGTTGGCGGCGCGGCGTTGAAGGTCGCCATCCACGCGCATGACAAGCCACGACGCGCCCAGCAACACATAGGCCGCCACGGCGCATAGCCCGACGAACATCGCGAACCAGCCATAGCCGGCATCAGATTGATACCCGGTGGCGATGCGGCCCAGCAGCATGCCTTGGCCGAAAGCGGTAATGATCGAGCCTGCCCAGAACCCGAAGATCCAGCGCGGTTTGCTTTCATTGCGGGCGCGGATGCGGAATTCAAACGACACGCTGCGCAGCACCACGCCCAGCACCATGAAGGTCAGCGGCCCGTACAGCTTGCCCAGCACGGCGCCCCACGCAAAGGGAAAGGCCGACGCGAACAGCCCCATGCCCAGCAGCAGCCAGAACTCATTGGCGTCGCGCCAGGGGCTCAACAGCGACATCATGCGGCCGCGCTCGTGCTCGGGCGCCAATTGCAGCAGGATGCCCACGCCCAGGTCGAAGCCGTCGAGCACCATGCCGGCGGCAATCACCACGAACAGCAAGCCCATGAAGGCCAGCGGCATCCAGAAGGAAGGGTCTTCGGGGCTCAGCCCCTGCGATGCGGCAAGCATGGCGATCATGGCGTACCTCCGCCCAGTTTGCGCACCGGCACGACGCCGTAGCGCGCGGCATGGAACAACATGCCCGCGAAGGCGGCCAGCAGCAAGGCATACAGCAGGCCATACCCCAGCAGCCCGTACAGCACGGTGCTGGACGGAATCTGCCCCAGCACCTCAGACTGCGTGATGGTGCCGTTCACGGCAAACGGTTGCAGCCCGATGATGGATACCCACCATCCCGCCACGACGGCAATACCGCCCGAGAACATCATGGTGCACAGCACGCGCTGCCACCAGACAGGCAGCGTCGACGGGTCCAGCCCGCGGCGGAACGTCATCAGAAAGGTCACGCACGCCACCGCCAGCATCAACAGACCCAGCCCGACCGCCACCCGCAATGACCAGAAGGTCAGCGCAACCGGCGGCAGCATGCCGGAATACTTGTCCAGGCCCTGATAGGTGCCGTCCGCATTGCGGTGCAGCCACATGCCGCCCGCGTTGCGGATCGTCAGGTCAGACACGTTGGTATGGGCACGCGCATCGGGCCAGCCGAACAGCACCAGTTGCGGCTCCGAGCCACTTTCCCAATAACCCGCGGCCGCAGCAGCCTTGGCAGGCTGCAACTTGGCCACCATCTGGCCCGCGCCTGTTGCCACCGGCACCTGCAAGAACGCAGCCACCACCGCAATCACCAGCGCAGTCTTGAAGGTATTGCGTTCACCATCACCCAGCGGGCGGCGCAGCGCCTGCAAGGCGGTGACGCCCATCATCAGGAACGCGGCGGCCAGCGCCGCGCCGACCACCACCACAGCCATGCGCCATCCCACCGACGGGTTCAGCACCACTGCCACCCAGTCATAGACCTGGTAGCGGCCATCGACAAGAATCGCACCGTCGGGCGTTTGCATCCAGGATTGCAGGGCCAGCACCCAGAACACCGCCACCAGCTGGCCCACGGCCACCATCAGCACCGCCAGCGTGTGCGCGAAGTCGGACACGCGGCGCTGGCCGAACAGCATGACGCCCAGGAAACACGACTTCAAGATGAAGACGGACAGGATGCCGTAACCCAGCAAGGGGCCGGCGACGTTACCGATCTTGTCCATGAGGCCGGCCCACAGGCTGCCGATCTGAATCAGCACGGGCACGCTGGCCGCCAGGGTCAGCACGAAGGCCAGGGCGAAAATTCGCACCCAGAAGCGGTAAGCGGCGGTCCAGCCGCCGCGGCCCGACCACCGGGCGCGCACTTTGAAAAACAGCAGCACCCACGCAAGCGCCAGGGAAACGGCCAGGAAAAGCGCCAGAAAGCTCAGGCTGGCCACGAACTGCGCACGGGCCAGGGAAAGGGTGGATATATCCATAATGGGCCGTAGTGTAGAGCCAGTTACAAGACAATGGGGGCAGTTTGAAACCGCTTGAACCGGGTCTAAAAAGGCCCCTGAGGCGGAACGTGGCAAAATTGACGCTTTGTCGCCGCTTTTTCCTATTCTTTCAAGAATGACCTCCGCCACGACGCCGACCCCTGCTGCATCCAATTTCCTGCTTAACATCGTCCAGGACGACCTTGAAGCCAACCGCTTCCAGGGCAAACGCTGGGCGGGCAAGCCTGGCCCGGCCGCCGTGCAGGAACAGGGGCAGCTGGACGCCGCCCGTATCCGCACGCGCTTCCCGCCGGAGCCCAACGGCTACCTGCACATCGGTCACGCCAAGAGCATTTGCGTGAACTTCGGCCTGGCGCGCGATTTCGGCGGTGTCTGTCACCTGCGTTTTGACGACACCAACCCCGAGAAAGAAGATCAGGAATACGTCGACGCCATCATCGAAGCCGTGCACTGGCTGGGCTTTGACTGGAAGGCCGACAACGGCCAGGAAAACCTGTACTTCGCCAGCGATTACTTCGGTTATATGTACGAGTTCGCCGAAGCCCTGGTCGAAGCCGGCCACGCTTATGTCGATGAGCAAAGCCCCGAAGAAATCCGCGCCAACCGCGGCACGCTGACCGAACCCGGCACCGACTCGCCCTGGCGCAACCGCCCGGCCGCCGAGTCCATCACCCTGCTGCGTGAAATGCGCGACGGCAAGCATCCGGACGGCAGCCTGGTGCTGCGCGCGAAGATCAACATGGCCTCGCCCAACATCAACCTGCGCGACCCGGTCATGTACCGCGTGCGCCACGCGACCCACCACCGCACGGGCAACCAATGGTGCATCTACCCGATGTACAGCTGGGCACACCCGGTGGAAGACGCGCTGGAAGGCATCACGCACAGCGTCTGCACGCTGGAATTCGAAGATCAGCGCCCGTTCTACGACTGGATACTCACGCGCCTGGCAGAGCTCGGCAAGCTGGCCCAGCCGCTGCCGCATCAATATGAATTCGCCCGCCTGAACCTGAGCTACGTCGTCACCAGCAAGCGCAAACTGCTGCAACTGGTGCGCGAAGGCCATGTGGACGGCTGGGACGACCCCCGCATGCCGACCATCTTCGGCCTGCGCCGCCGCGGCTACACACCGGCCTCGATCCGCCTGTTCTGCGACCGCACCGCCGTGTCCAAGTCCGACTCGCGTATCGACTACAGCCTGCTCGAACAAGCCGTGCGCGACGATCTCGACCCCATCGCCGCCCGCTCGGTGGCCGTGCTGGACCCGATCAAGCTCGTCATCACGAACTATCCGGAAGGCCAGTCCGAAACCTGCACGGCGCCGCGCAATCCGCATGACCCGGAAGCGGGCGTGCGCGAATTCCCGCTGTCGCGCGAGCTCTGGATTGAACGCGACGACTTCCGCGAAGAAGCGCCGAAGAAGTATTTCCGCCTGTTCCCCGGCAACACCGTGCGCCTGAAGTACGGCTACGTCGTGCGCTGCACCGGCTTCACCAAGAACGAAGCCGGCGAAGTCGTCGAAGTTCAAGCTGAATACCTGCCGGAAACCAAAAGCGGCACGCCGGGCGCAGACAGCGTCAAGGTCAAGGGCAACATCACCTGGGTCAGCGCGGCCCACGCGGTGCCGGCCCAGATCCACCTGTACGACCGCCTGTTCGCCGATGCGCGTCCGGATGGCGGCGACAAGGACTTCCTGGCCTGCCTGAACCCGAACTCCAAGCAGACCGTCACCGCCTGGCTGGAACCGGGCACCGTCGCCACGCCGGGCGCCACCTGGCAGTTCGAACGCCTGGGCTACTTCACGGCCGACCTGAAGGACTCCACGGAAGCCGCGCCGGTGCTCAACCGCATCGTGACGCTGCGCGACTCGTGGGCGCAAGGCTGATCCGCCACGCGTGCGTAACACGGAAAAAGGCGCCTTCGGGCGCCTTTTTCTTTCGTCTTCCCCCCTGCGCACCCCACCCCGTAGCGGGTTATCATGCCCGACATCCCGCAGCCGGTTGCGCGCGCCGTTTTCCTGGCGTTGCGAACCGCCAGCCACAATCAAGATGAACACTGAATCTCTAGCCCTGGACTTCAAAAGCGCCACCCTGTATGCCATCCGGGTGGTTCTGCACAGCGCAGACCCCGAACGCCTTACCGCCGCGCTGGCCAAGCGCATGGCGGATGCTGGCAGCTTCTTCGAGAACGAACCCGTGGTCATCGACGCCAGCCGCGTCGACGAGAAGATCGATTGGACGGCGCTGGTCGCCGCGCTGCGCGCCCACAACCTGCCCCCGATCGGCGTGGTGGCCGAAGGCGCGAACCTGAAGGCCGCGCGCGAGGCCGGCCTGACGCCGGTGGAACTGTCCACCCCCGCCGCCCGCCCCGCCCCCGTCGTGGACACCGCGCCGCCAAACGACGTGTCGACGCCCGTGCCCTCGGTGCCGGCCGCAGCCGTTGAAACCGCGCCCGCGCCCACCGACACGTCGGCCGCTGATGGCGCAGCAACAGATACCGCAGCAACGCCGGCCAAGTCCGCATCGGCCGAACCGATGCCGGGTCGCGAAGCCAGCAGCACCACGTCCGCGCCCAGCCCCACGCAAGCCGCCCCGCATTCGGCGTCGGCGCTGGTCATCACCAAGCCCTTGCGTTCCGGCCAGCGCGTTTACGCGCGCCACACGGACCTTGTCGTGATCGGCATGGTGAGCCAGGGCGCCGAAGTTATCGCCGACGGCAACGTGCACGTGTACGGCCCGTTGCGCGGCAAGGCCATGGCTGGCGCGCGCGGTGACACGTCGGCGCGCATCTTCACAACGCATCTGGATGCCGAGCTGCTGGCCGTGGCTGGCGTGTACCGCGTGGTGGAAGACAAGCTCGACCGGACGCTGCAAAATCAGCCGGCCTTGATTCGCCTGGACGGCGATACGTTACGCATCGAAGCGCTGAAACCGTAGATCGTTTTTGCGCGGCGCCACGAACGTCTCAACACATTCTGTAAGAAGCCTTACACGGGCTTTTTGCTTTACGATAACGCGATTTATTCGAACATAAGGGTTTGATCGTCATGACACGCATTGTTGTGGTGACTTCCGGCAAAGGCGGCGTGGGTAAAACCACGACGAGCGCCAGTTTTTCCGCGGGCCTCGCGATGCGGGGCCACAAGACCGCTGTCATCGACTTCGATGTCGGCCTGCGCAATCTCGACCTCATCATGGGCTGCGAGCGTCGCGTGGTGTACGACTTCGTCAATGTGATCCAGGGCGAAGCTACCCTCAACCAGGCACTGATCAAGGACAAGCAGCTTGAAAACCTGTTCATCCTGCCCGCCTCGCAAACGCGCGACAAAGACGCGCTGACGCAGGAAGGCGTGGAAAAGGTCATCAACGACCTGAAGGAAATGGGCTTCGAGTACATCGTCTGCGACTCGCCCGCCGGCATCGAAACGGGTGCGCTGATGGCCGCCTACTTTGCCGACGACGCACTCGTCGTCACGAACCCCGAAGTGTCGTCAGTGCGTGACTCTGACCGCATCCTGGGCATCCTGGCGGCCAAGTCCAAGCGCGCCGTTGACGGCGGCGATCCGGTCAAGGAATTCCTGCTGCTCACGCGCTACAACCCGAAGCGCGTGGTCGACGGCGAAATGCTGTCCTTGGGCGACATCGAAGACATCCTGCGCATCAAGCTGATCGGCGTCATCCCCGAATCGGAAGCGGTGCTGCAAGCGTCGAACCAAGGCCTGCCGGCCATCCACCTGAAAGAAACGGACGTCTCCGAAGCCTACAAGGACGTCGTGGCCCGTTATCTTGGCGAAGACAAGGCCCTGCGCTTTACCGACTACGAAAAGCCCGGTCTTCTGAAACGCCTGTTCGGAGGCAAGTAAGCAATGTCCTTCCTGTCGTTTCTGCTTGGTCAAAAGAAATCGTCCGCGTCCGTTGCCAAAGAACGGTTGCAGATCATCCTGGCCCACGAGCGGGGCCGCGGCGACTCGCCCGACTACCTGCCGCAGTTGCAGCAGGAACTTATCGCCGTGATCTCAAAATACGTGAAGATCAACCCTGAAGACATCAAGGTGCACCTGGAACGCCAGGACACGCTGGAAGTGTTGGAAGTGAAGATCGAGATGCCGCAGAACGATACGTGATGCGGCGTGGCCGCGCCGGCCTCTGCTGGCGCGCGTCCACCACAACGGCCATAAAAAAACGCCCGGCAATGCCGGGCGTTTTGCATGGCGGGCAGACGCTTAGCGCTTGCCGACCTGATCGCCGATCACGCCACCGATCGCTGCTCCGCCAACCGTACCGAGCACGCCGCCGTTAGTGATCACGGCGCCTGCGACACCGCCCAATGCGGCCCCGCCCACCGTGCTCTTTTGACGATGGCTCATGCCGTCCCAGGACGAGCAGCCGGCCATTGCGGCGGTCATCGCCACGGCGATACAGATTTTGGAAAGAGATGCGATTTTCATGATGAGGCTCCTATTCTTATACCCAGGGGCCGCACCATGGACCTAACGCGAGCGCGCGATCCCCTTTTGGGTTTAGAAACTTCAGGATCTCAAAATATCGCGACAAGCGGTGTTAGGTTTGCCCAGGAATTGTGTCAAACAGCGAGAGAATCTTTGCGCGCCTCTGGGGGCAATGTTGCAGGCCGCGTCGGCTATTTGACCAGACGTAACACATCACGAAAGCGCGGATGCTCGCAAGTCTCCATCCACTCAAATATGGCCATTTCCGATGTGACGATATCCGCACCATGCGCACGCGCACGGCGCAACGCGGCATGAAGATCAGCAGGCTTGCGCGAGCCGGCGGCGTCAGACACCAACACCGCCTTGTAGCCCATGTCCGCCAAGCCGATCACGGTTTGCAGCACGCAGATATGCGCCTCGCAACCTGCCACCAGAATGGTCTTGCGCGCGGCGGGCAACCACGCTTCAAAGCCGGGTTCGCGCGCGGAAGAAAAATGCATCTTCTGAAACGTCGACTGCACAATGTCGCGCAGCGGGTCGACCGTGACGCCAAGCATCTTGCTGTGATGTTCGGTGGCGATCACCGGCACATCCAGCAGCCTCGCGGCTTGCGCAAGCTTGTGCGTGGAGTTCAGCACGGCCTCGTTGTCATGGATGACCGGCATCAGCCGGCCCTGCATATCAACGATGAGGAATGTGGAATCGGAGGCGTGCAGCAGCATGGAAGATCTCCGGAAATTCTGCATCTGGAATGTTGGGCCGCATCAGCAGCAATGCTCAGGCACCCGCCGCTGCAAACCTCAATGATATAGCGGCGGCTCAACGGACAAATTCAATGCCACCGCGACGGACCTGAGCCGTTTGTCTTTGGTCCACAACGAGGCGCCAGGCGTAAGTCGGGTGGACGCAAGCAGATGCAGGTCAACATAGCCGATACCCTTACCAAACAGTCTTTCGGCATGAAGGAAATGTATCGCCTCGTCGTGACTTGCCCGGACGGCCTGCGGTAATAGCGTCATCGCACCCAACACCATGTCACGCTTTCCCAGAGAACCAAGCGCCAACTCGCCCACAATGAACGGATGCATCAGCACGTACTCATTGTTCAACAGCTGCTCAAGCCGGGGCTCGCGAGCCGCGCCCAGATGGTCAACCCAGATAGACGTATCAACTAGGATCATCTGACGTCTCCGTTTGCCGCCTGGGAGCCAGCTTCAATTTCGGAGAAGATCCACCCAGCTTCGCCAGGCGCTTCGCTGCTTCTTTCTGAACAAGATTGGTCAGCGCCTGCTGCACGAGTGCAGACGTCTCTTGTATACCCGTGTAGGTACGCGCCCTCTCGAGCAATTCATCATCGAGCGTCACCGTCGTACGCATGTTTGCCCCGCCACAATAGGTGAATCAAAAATTACATCATCTGATGCGGTTTTTGATTCTAGCATCGTGAAAAAATCCCGGCGCATCGGCCGGGATTTCTCAGACTGCTTTACCGCAAGGCTTACTTCAGAGCCTTGTAGCGCAGGCGCTTGGGTTTGGCGCCTTCTTCGCCCAGGCGGCGCTTCTTGTCGGCTTCGTACTCTTGGTAGTTGCCGTCGAAGAACACCACTTGCGAATCGCCTTCGAACGCCAGGATGTGCGTGGCGATACGGTCCAGGAACCAGCGATCGTGGCTGATGACCATGACGCTGCCGGGGAACTCCAGCAAGGCGTCTTCCAATGCGCGCAGCGTTTCAACGTCGAGGTCGTTGGACGGTTCGTCAAGCAGCAACACGTTGCCGCCCGCGATCAGCGTCTTGGCCATGTGCAGACGGCCGCGTTCGCCGCCCGACAGTTGGCCCACCACCTTGTTCTGGTCGCCGCCCTTGAAGTTGAAGCGGCCCAGATAGGCGCGCGACGACATTTCGAACTTGCCCACGGTCAGGATGTCGGCGCCGTCGGCCACAGCATCAAACACCGTCTTCTTGTCTTCCAGCGCATCGCGCGACTGGTCCACATAGGCCAGCTTCACGGTCTGGCCGATGGTGACTTCGCCCGAATCCGGCTGTTCGCGGCCGGCGATCATGCGGAACAACGTGGACTTACCGGCGCCGTTCGCGCCGATGATGCCAACGATGGCGCCCGGCGGGATCTTGAAGCTGAGGTTGTCGATCAACAGGCGATCGCCATACGCCTTGCTGACGTTGTTGAATTCAATGACCTCGTTACCCAGACGCTCGCCCACCGGAATGAAGATTTCCTGGGTTTCGTTGCGCTTCTGGTATTCGTAGGACGACAGTTCCTCGAAGCGGGCCAGACGCGCCTTGGCCTTGGCCTGACGGCCCTTCGGGTTCTGACGCACCCACTCCAGTTCTTTCTTGATCGTCTTCTGGCGGGCCGATTCCGAGGACTCTTCCTGCTTCAGTCGGTCTTCTTTTTGCTCGAGCCACGAGCTGTAGTTGCCCTTCCAGGGAATGCCGTAGCCACGGTCCAGTTCCAGAATCCACTCAGCGGCGTTATCCAGGAAGTAGCGATCGTGGGTCACGCCAACGACGGTGCCGGGGAACTTGTGCAGGAATTGCTCCAGCCATTCCACGCTTTCGGCGTCCAAGTGGTTGGTGGGTTCGTCCAGCAGCAGCATGTCGGGCTTGGACAGCAGCAGGCGGCACAGGGCCACGCGGCGCTTTTCACCCCCCGACAGATTGCCGACGATGGCGTCCCAGGGCGGCAGGCGCAGGGCGTCTGCGGCGATTTCCATCTGGTGCTCGATATCGTCCGAACCGCTGGAGGCGGCGGCGGCGATGATGGCTTCCAGATCGGCTTGTTCAGCGGCCAGCGCGTCGAAGTCAGCGTCCGGCTCGGCGTAAGCGGCGTAGACCTCGTCCAGGCGCTTCTTGGCGGTGACGACGGCGCCCAGGCCTTCTTCGACCGATTGGCGCACCGTGTGCTCGGGGTTCAGTTGCGGTTCCTGCGGCAGATAGCCGATGTTCAGGCCCGGCATGGGAATGGCTTCGCCTTCGATCTCTTTATCGACGCCAGCCATGATCTTCAGCAGCGTCGACTTGCCCGAGCCGTTCAGGCCCAGCACGCCGATCTTGGCGCCAGGAAAAAACGAAAGCGAGATATCACGCAAAATCTGCCGCTTGGGCGGCACGATCTTGCCGACGCGGTTCATGGTGTAGACGTATTGGGCCATGGGCTCGTATAGGGAAAGAAAGCTGATGAACCGTCGATTGTAGGCCGGAACCCTGACAGGCGTGCGTCAGGGACGGAACACTGCGGTCAACCGCCAGCTTTGCCCGTGCGCAACCCCAGGCGCGGCGTGCGCATCTGAGCCAGCATCACCCCCGCCAGCGCCAGCGCGCCCCCCACGATATGGAAGATATGCGGCTTTTCGTCCAGGAAGACGGCAGCGATCGCCACCGTGGCCACCGGCATCAGGTTCAAAAAGATACTGGCGCGGTTCGGGCCCAGGTGCTTCACCCCCTGCATCCACAGGAACGGCGCAAACAGCGACGGGAAAATTGCCGCATACAGCACCAGCGGCACGTTGTCGGCATTCAGCGGCGACGGCGCCGCCATCAGAAACGCGGGCAGCTGGAACAACACGCCAAACGCCACCTGCACATACAGCGACTGCCACGGCCCCACCGGCAAGCCCCAGCGGCGCAGCAGCACGCCGTACAGCGCATAGGCCAGCGCGGCCATGCCCATCAGCAGATCACCCGGGTTCGCACCCACCGACAAGAGCCGCGCCGGATCGCCTTCGCCAATCAGCAACGCCAGCCCGGCCAGCGATACCAGGCCGCCCAGCATCGCCATCAGCGTCGGCCGCTGGCGCAGCACGACCGTCCCGACCGCGATGGTCAGCAGCGGAATCATCGCCGTGATGATGCCCATATTGGTCGCGGTGGTGGTGGACGCCGCCACATAGGCCAGGCCCTGGTACAGCGCCATCCCCAAACCGCCCAGCACCGCGAACTTGGGCAAGTACGGCACGATCAGCCGGCGCTGCGCCCACACGCCCGGCAGCGCAAACGGCGTCAGCATCACGCCAGCCAGCGCCCAGCGGTAAAAACCGATCACGGCAGGTGAAATCACGCCAGCGGCCATCTTGGTAACGATCATATTGACCGACCAGATCAGGGCCGCCAGCATCGGAAACAACAGATAGCGGGCGGGAATGGTGGGAGAGTCAGCGCGCGTCATGAATGCGTAATGCCAGATAGGAATAGGCCGCAAGTGTAGGGCGTGTCCGACATGCTGTATATAATGAAAAACAGACATTTCCGTACGAACTTCCGACATGGACTTCGCCGATTCCGCCCCGGTTCTGGCCGGCCACCTGCCCTATCCGCTGGCCTGCCGCATCCTGCATTTCACGCCCCATTCGCGCATGCAGCGCCACAGCTCGCCGTGGGCGGAACTGAACTTTGCGCTGTCGGGCATCATGGAAATCGGCATCAACGGCGTCACCTACCTGTCGCCGCCGCAGTACGCCATCTGGATACCGCCGCATGTGGAGCACTGCTGCCAGAACGAAGGCGAAGTGCACTACGCCTGCATCGATATCCCGGCCGAGGCCTGCGCAGGGCTACCCGATACGCCCTGCACCCTTGAGATCAGCCCCGTCATGCGCGCGATTCTGGCCGACTTCGAACGGCGCGGCATCCGCTACCCCGCCACCCCCGAAGACCGCCGGATGGCGCAGATCGTTATCGACCAAGCCCGCCAGGCCCGCGCCTACGCGAGCTATCTGCCATCCACCACAGAACCGGTGCTGGCCCCCATCCTGTCGGCGTTACAGCGCCGCCCCGGCGACAAACGCGGCGCCGCCTACTGGGCCGCCACCGCGGGCATCACCGAGCGCACCCTGCTGCGCCACTGCCAACAACATCTGGGTATGTCGTTCAACGACTGGCGCCAACGCCTGCGCGTCGTATCCGCACTAGGCATGCTGGACGCCGGCCAACCCGTGCAAACCGTAGCGCGCGAACTGGGCTACAGCACGCCCTCCGCCTTCATCGCCATGTTCCAGCGGCTGACCGGCGAATCCCCCGACAGCGTGCGCAAACGCAGCGTACCGGCCATGGCCTGAAAGCCCTTACCACTTCGTCATCCAAGCGTCCGATGCATTGCAACGCCGATCGCGCGACAATGTCGCCTGACCTTATGTATTTTGCCGTGCCGTCGCGGCTTCATCGCGCCCAGGAAATTTCATGTCCGCCTCTGCAACCCCCCCCACTTCCGTCACCCACTTCAGCGCATCCGAACTGGACATGCTGGCCAAAACGGCTGACGCCCTAAGCGCCTACCTGGGCAAACCGGTCCTGGCCGAAGTGGTGCTGGGCGACGAAGGCACCGAGTGGGTGACCTACGGCGTTCCGCTGGACGAAAACGCAAAAGTCGAAGAAGACCAGACCCACGTCCAACTGGGCGGCGCCGGCTCCCGCATCCTGGGCAACCGCGGCGGCCTGCCGCATTCTGACGACGACACCTACGACTGCCTTTACCTGTGGGCCGTACAGATTTCGCTGAACGAAGGCGAAAGATTCATCAAGCTGGACCACGACGGCGAAGAATCCGCGTGGTCAGACAGCTTGGAAGACGTCTTGCCCTTCGCGTTGACCGAGGAGCCGCAGCCGGTTCAGGACGACGAAGAGGAAGAAGAAGACGACGAGGACGATGAAGACGACGACACGCCGTACGAGCGCGTAGAAGAACCGCGCCATTGAATTTGAAGTCATACCAAGTCGGCAATGATGGGTAAGCGCGATCCACAATCGCGCAATCGCGCAAGAGCGCAAGAGCGCAATAGCGCAATAGCGCAATAGCGCAAGCCAATACGCGCGTCCCCCATCCTACGAATGACCCAGCCCCGTCCGCCGCAAGCGGCCATCAGCGGCCGTACCCCACAAGCCACCCCAATGCCAAAAAAGGCCGCCCGCGCGGCCGGCTTTGGCGGCCCTGCAAGACCTTCCCACTCAAAAAAAACGCGCGGCAAAAACGCCAAGCACACCCCCCGCCCCAGGGCCGGTCAATTCATGCACAACGCGAGTCCGTCGCGGTGGGGGGCGGGGTGCGCGGGGAGTCGATGCGCCCGAGGGAATCTGAAGGCAGTTGCCGCAGGCAACAACGAAGATGACGAAGGGGCAGTCCGGAGCGAAGGCTCCGGACCGCAATCGTTGACCCGCGCACCCCGCCCCCCACCGCGACGGACGCCACAAGAACAACGATCACCCTAAGCGCAACGATCGCCAAAAGAACAACAACCGCCCCAGCACCAACACCCGTCAAAAACAACTCACCCCGAAATCCGCCCCTCCTCCACCGCGTGGCAAGCCACCACCGACACCCCCGCCAACCGAGCCACCGGCGCCTCCGCCCGGCACCGATCATTCGCATGCGGACACCGCGGATGAAACGTACACCCTGACGGCGGATTCAACGGATTCGGCACTTCCCCCGCCACCGCGGTACGCGGCTTCCCCGCCCCATTGATATCCGGAATCGCCTCCAGCAGCATCCGCGTATACGGATGCCGTGGCCGCGCAAACAACTCATCACGCGGCGCCACTTCCACCATCCGCCCCAGATACATCACCCCGACGCGATCCGCCACATGATGCACCACCGCCAGATTGTGCGAAATGAACAGGTAAGTCAGCCCCAGCTTGCGTTGCAGATCCTTCATCAGGTTCAGCACCTGCGCCTGCACCGACACGTCCAGCGCCGACGTCGGCTCATCGCACACCAGGAATTCCGGATTCACCGCCAACGCCCGCGCAATCGAAATGCGCTGGCGCTGACCGCCCGAAAACTGATGCGGATAGCGCCCCTGATCCGCCGGGTCCAACCCCACCTGCTTCAGCAATTCACTCACCCGCGCAACCCGTTCGTCGGGCGTCATCTGCGTATGCGTCAGCATCGGCTCCGCAATGATGCGGCCCACGCGCCAACGCGGATTCAAGCTGGCATACGGGTCCTGGAAAATCATCTGCAAGCGCTTACGCAACGCCCGCCCGCCCTTCTCCGACATCCGCGACAACGGCTGCCCATCGAAACGGATATCCCCCCGCGTCAGGCCATACAAACCCACCAGCATCCGCGCCACCGTGGATTTTCCACACCCTGACTCGCCCACCAGCGCCAACGTTTCGCCCCGCGCAATCTCGAACGACACGCCATCCACCGCGCGCAGCATCACCCGCGGCTTGCCCGCCAGCTTGCGTTCCAACCAAGGCGGCGACACATCGAACCAGCGCGCCGCGTCCTTCACTTCAACCAGAGGCGTGCTCATGCGGCCACCTTACTTTTTTCGTCATGCAACCAACAGGCCGCGCGGGACGTGCCCGCCGGCAACAACTCAGGGCGCTCCGTCGCACAGCGCGGCAAACGCTGCCCGCAACGCGGGTTAAACGCACAGCCCGGCGGAATCGCGTTCAGACGCGGCATGCTGCCGTCAATCTGCACCAGCCGTTCCGTGTGCCCTTCCAGCGACGGAATCGACCCCATCAGCCCCGAGGTATACGGATGGCGCGGCTTGTGAATCACATCCGCCACCGGCCCGATCTCGGCCACGCGGCCCGCGTACATCACCGCCACGCGGTCGGCCGTTTCCGCAATCACGCCCATATCGTGCGTGATCAGCATCACCGCCGTGCCATGCTCGCGGCACAGCCGTTTCAGCAGCTCGATGATCTGCGCCTGAATGGACACATCCAGCGCCGTCGTCGGCTCGTCGGCCACCACCAGCTTGGGCTCGGCCGCCAGCGCCAGCGCAATCACCACGCGCTGACGCATCCCGCCCGAAAACTGATGCGGATAGTGGTCAATGCGCTCGCGCGCCGCCGGAATACCCGTCGACGCCAACAGCTCCACCGCGCGGTTGCGCGCCTGCGACCACGTCATATCCAAGTGCGTGACGATGGTTTCGGCCAACTGCCGGCCCACCGTGTACAGCGGATTCAACGACGTCAGCGGGTCCTGGAACACCGCCCCGATCTCACGTCCGCGCACGCGGCGCATCTGCTCATCAGGCAGGTTGTCGATACGGCGGCCCGCCAGCAGGATCTCGCCTGCGGCGATGCGACCCGGCGGCTCCAGCAAACCAATGATGGACGCGCCGGTCAGCGATTTGCCGGCGCCCGACTCACCCACCACGCCCAGGACTTCACCCGCCTGGATGGAAAAGGACACATCGTCCAGGGCGCGTAGCGTGCCGCGGCGCGTGGGAAACTCCACGCGCAGATTGCGGACTTCTAGAAGTGCGCTCATGGTTACCTCAATTCAGCCGCGGGTTGAGCGCATCGCGCAGCCAGTCACCCAGTAGGTTGACCGACAGCACCAGCAGCACCAGCGCCGCGCCCGGGAAAATGGTGATCCACCATTCGCCGGAAAACAGGAAGTCGTTACCGATACGGATCAGCGTGCCCAGCGACGGCGCCGTCGGCGGCACGCCCACCCCCAGGAACGACAAGGTCGCCTCGGTGATGATGGCGGTGGCCAGATGCACCGTCGCCAACACCAGCACCGGCCCCAGCACATTGGGCAGCACGTGGCGGAACATGATGACGGGCGACGCCACCCCAATCACGCGCGCCGCCTGCACGTATTCGCGGTTCTTCTCCACCAGCGTGGAGCCGCGCACCGTGCGTGCATATTGCGGCCAGCCGGCCAGCGCAATGGCGCCGATCAGGACCGGGAACGCGATCAGCTCATGCATGTCGCGCGGCACCGCGGCACGCGCCACGCCATCGATCAGCAGCGCAATCAGAATGGCCGGGAACGACAGCTGCACGTCGGCCACCCGCATGATGAACGCGTCGATGCGCCCGCCCGCGTAGCCCGAGATCAGCCCCAGCACAATGCCGATCAGCATCGACAGCACCACCGACGCCAGCCCGATCAAGAGCGACACGCGCGTTCCGTACAGAATGGCCGAATACAGATCGCGGCCCTGGCTGTCGGTGCCCAGCAGATACGTCGCCTGGCCGTTGGCTTCCCAAGCGGGCGGCAACAAGGCGTCCAGCAATTCCACCTTGGTCAGATCGAAGGGGTTGTGCGGCGCGACCCAGCCGGCGCCGAACGAGCCAATCAGCAACGTCGCCAGCAGCAGCGTTGCAATGATGGCCACGGGCGCCCGGCGCCAGGCCCAGGCAATGTCGCTGTCCCACCAGCGTTTGAGTACGGCGCGCATCAGTGAGCCCCCCCGGCGCGAGTCATCCCGGAACGCAAGCGCGGGTCCACGACGAAATAAAGAAGATCGACGATCAGGTTGATCACCACGAAAACCAGCGCGATCAGGCACAGGTACGCGGCCATGACCGGCACGTCGGCGAATTGCACCGCCTGGATGAACAGCAGGCCCATGCCCGGCCACTGGAACACGGTCTCGGTGACGATGGCGAAAGCGATGATGCCGCCCAGCTGCAAGCCGGTAATGGTGATCACCGGCACCATCGTGTTCTTCAACGCATGGCCGAAGTGGATGGCGCGGCGCTTCAGGCCCCGGGCGCGGGCAAACTTGATGTAGTCAGACCGCAGCACTTCCAGCATTTCCGAACGCACCAGGCGCAGCACCAAGGTCATCTGAAACAGCGACAAGGTGATGGACGGCAGGATCAGGTGCTTCCAGCCGGTCGCGGTGAAGAGGCCCGACGTCCACCAGCCCACGGCGACGGTATCGCCCCGCCCATAGCTAGGCAGCCAGCCCAACTGCACCGAGAAGACCAGAATCAGCAGGATGCCGATCAGGAACGTCGGCAACGACACGCCCAAGAGCGACCCTGCAAGCAGCAGCTGAGACACCAGGCTGTTGCGCTTGAGCGCGGTGTATACCCCCAGCGGCACACCCACCACCAGCGCCAGCAAGGCGGCCACCATGGACAGCTCTAGCGTTGCCGGCAGGCGGGATTTCAACAAGGTGGAAACGGGTTCGCTCTGACGCAGGGAGATACCGAAATTGCCCTGCGCGGCGTTGGCCACGAAATGGCCGAATTGAACGATGGCGGGCTCGTTCAGCCCCAAGCGTTCACGCAACTCGATGCGCTCGGCATCGGTGGCGTCCTGCCCCAGCATGATGGTGACAGGGTCGCCGACGTATTGAAAAAGCACAAAGGCCAGTAGCGCGACGGTGAGCATCACCGCTACGGCCTGCAACAGGCGACGCAGTATGAAAGCAAACATAGGCGGGAAAAACCAAAAGCAAAACGGCGGGAGCCGGGTAGGCTCCACGCCGTCTGGTTAGCCGGGATCAGTCAACCTTGACCCAATCGGCAACAAGGCGATTGTCGGCACGGTGGATGACCGTGACGTTCTTGCGCATCGCCCAGGGGATGACCTGGTCATGCAGCGGGATGTGACCGAAGTCCTTGGCGTGCCCTTCCAGCACGGTGATGATGTCGGCGTCGCGCTTGGCGGGATCAGTCTCGGTCTTGATGCGATCAATGATGGCGTCAAGTTCCTTGTTGCTGTAGCCGCCCAGGTTGTACATGCCGTCCGCGCCTTCGCCCTTGGTGCGGATCAGGTTTTGCAGCGAGTACATGGCGTCGAACGTGGGCACGCCCCAGCCGAACAGGTAGGCGCTGGTGTCAAACGACTGCACCTTCGGGAAGTACGTGGAACGCGGCATGGCGTTCATCGTGGCCTTCACGCCCACCTTGGCCCACATGCCAACCACGGCCTGACAGATGGCTTCGTCGTTGATGTAGCGGTTGTTCGGGCAGTCCAGCGTGAAGTTCAGCGTGCCGTCGTAGCCCGCTTCCTTCAGCAGCGCGCGCGACTTTTCAGGATCGTAGGGCACGCGCTTGTGCACCGATTCCGCCCAGCCATGCACCTGCGGCGCGATCATCGTGCCGGTGGGCGCAGACAGGCCGCGCATCACGGCGCGCTTGATGGCGTCCACGTCGATGGCGCGGTACAGCGCTTCACGCACGCGGATGTCCTGGAACGGGTTCTTGCCCTTGATGTTCGAGTACTGCAACTCCGGACGCTTCTGATCCAGGCCCAGGTAGATGGTGCGGTATTCGTTGCCTTCAACGACCTTCTGCGCCTGGCGCAGACGCTCCAGATCTTGCGCGGCCGGGTCCAGCACGAAGTCGATCTCGCCCGACAGCAGCGCCGCGGTGCGGGTGGCGTTCTGCTTGATCGGCGTGAACACCACTTCCGTCACGTTGCCGACCTTGCCAGCCTTGTTCCACCAGTCTTTGTTTTCTTCAAAGACGGTGCGCACGTCCACTTCGCGCGTCTTCAGCTTGTACGGGCCGGTGCCGTTGGTGTTGCGGGCGCCGAAGGTTTCTTCCTTGTTGACGTAGTCCTGCGGCTTGGTGATGTTGTTCTTTTCCGACCAGGCCTTGTTCATGATGAACACGTTGGTCAGCTGGCGCAGCAGCACCGGGTTGGGCGCCGACGTTTCGATTTCGATCGTCAGGTCGTCGATCTTGCGCGCTTCCTTGATGCCGGTCGTGTAGGCCTTGTAGTTCGACGTGGGGGCCATGGCGCGGTGAATCGAGAACACCGCGTCGTCCGCCGTGAAGGCGGCGCCGTCATGGAACTTCACGCCGGGGCGCAGCTTGAAGCGGTACAGGGTGGGCGACAGTTGTTCCCATTCCGTCGCCAGGCGCGGCACCACCTTGAACGTCTTGTCGTAGTCCACCAGCGGTTCGTAGATGTAGCTGTTGGCGGCGATCGTCATGCCTTCGTTCTGCGAGTGCGGATCAAAGGTAAGGATGTCGCCCTGAGCGGCCCAACGGAAAGTCTTGGCGTACCCGATCGAGGGTGCTGCCACGGCGGCGGCGATCGCGATAGCAATCAAAGTGCGGCGCATAGGGGTTAACTCCTGACATTAGTCTGAATACCGGCGCGAGTGTGCCTAGCGCCAAGACCCCAGTCAATTCAGGGTTTATGCGTACCGTGGCCCCTTTTCACAGAGGGAGACCTAATAAGGGACGCATATGCTTGTAACAAAATAATTGGATCGAACGATGTTCGAGTGCGCGGATGCAACGGGCCCGTTCACGCGCAGCCCGGCACGTCCCCGGCAAGGCTCACGCGCAGTTCTGCTCATCCACGGCACGGCTTGCCCGGATTCCTACTCGTCCGCGTCAATCGGCAATTCCAGCGGCACGTGCTCGGTCATCAGCGTGCCCAGCATCTCGATCAGCAGCGCGGCCTTCTCTTCGCCAAACGGCGCCAGCACCGCCTTCTGATGCTGCAAGGCCTGTTCGCACAGGCTCGCGATCAGATGCGTACCTTTGGTGGTGATGCAGACGCGCGTCTGGCGCCGGTCTGCCCGCACGCCGGTGCGCGCCACCAGCCCTTCGGCTTCCATCCGCTGCACGACCTTGCTCAGCGTGGGCTGCTTGGTAATGGCCAGCACCGCCAGCGTGCCGATGGTTTCGCCGGGGCTGCCCTCCAGGCTGGCCAGCACCCGCCATTCGGTCACCGACAGCCCCGCCGCCTTCACCTGCAAATGGAATTCGGCCGAAATGCGCTGGCTGGCCTGCGCCAGCAGATAGGCCAGATAGCCGTCAACGAAACGCGGCCCCGCCGCGCTGCGTCCTGTCAGAAGCGTGTCCCGCTGCTTGTCCAACCGCATGTTGCTTTGCTCCCACGCACCGGAATTCATGTATGGCCGACGGCCGAAAAAAGGCATTGCACCACGACGGCGCAAACGCGCGCCATGTTGTGCCGCAATGCTGTTGCGCAGCACAGGGTATACCCGAAATCGCAACCCGTTTTTGCACCATGACAGCGCCAGAATACTGCCATGGGACTAGAGAACAACCAGTATATACACCCTTGTTTTAGCGTGATATTTTTTGATTTCCATGAAATTTCATCTTTTTTGTTGACAGCTAAAACGTTGACTCCTAAAGTATTTTTCAGACGGAAATTTCGTGACACGACGATGCTGCATGGCAGCAAGGCTTGAGGACCGGCGCGCCGGCCCGCGAAGGAGTTCGAGATGGCTGAAAGGTCTTTCAAGAAAGAAGTCCAGCAGTTGCGCATCGGGGCCGGCGAAGAGTTTCGCGGCGAAGGCATTCTGGCCGTCACGAAGGGGCTGTTGCAGTCGGGCGTGGGGTATGTCGCGGGCTATCAGGGCTCACCCATTTCCCACCTGATGGATGTGCTGGCGGATGCCAACGACATTCTTCAGGAACTGGGCGTGCACTTCGAGGCCAGCGCCTCGGAAGCCACCGCCGCCGCCACGCTGGCCGCCTCCGTCATGTACCCCATTCGCGGCGCCGTCACGTGGAAATCCACTGTCGGCACCAACGTCGCGTCGGACGCGCTGGCCAACCTGGCCTCCGGCGGCGTCACGGGCGGCGCGCTCGTCATCGTGGGCGAAGACTACGGCGAAGGCTCGTCCATCATGCAGGAACGCTCGCACGCGTTCGCCATGAAATCGCAGATCTGGCTGCTGGACCCGCGCCCCAACCTGGAAAGCATGGTCAAGGCCGTGGAAGACGGCTTTGCATTGTCCGAAGCCAGCAAGACGCCGGTGATGCTGCAACTGCGCATCCGCGGCTGCCACGTGCATGGCCGCTTCATCGCCAAGGAAAACAAACGGCCCGCGTTCTCGCTGGCCGAAGCGTTGGAAAGCCCGGCGCGCGACACCAGCCGCATCGTGCTGCCGCCCGCGTCGTTCCTGCACGAACAGGAAAAAATCAAAGAACGCTGGCCCGCCGCCATCCGCTACATCAAGGAACACCAGCTCAACGAGCACTTTGACGGCGACCAGAACGACATCGGCCTGATCCTGCAAGGCGGGCTGTACAACGGCGTCATCCGCGCACTGCAATTGCTGGGCCTGGCCGACAACTTCGGCAACAGCCGCATTCCCCTGTACGTCATGAACGTGACCTATCCCGTCATCGAAGACGAGGTCACCGAATTCTGCCGCGGCAAGCGTGCCGTGCTGCTGCTGGAAGAAGGCCAGCCCGACTACATCGAACAGAACCTGCACGCGGTGTTGCGCAAGGCCGGCATCGATACGCATCTGTCCGGCAAGGACGTGCTGCCGATGGCCGGCGAATACACCACGCAAGTGATGCGCGACGGCTTGCACGAATTCTTGAAGCGGCATCGCCCGGAATCGTTGCAGACGCACGCAGCGGTGGCGGTGGATGCGCAGGCTGCGGCCAGCGCCGATGCCGGTGCCGGTGCTGATGCCGGTGCTGAATCCCGGCAGTTGGAAATCACCGAACTGTCGCGCCCGAAGCCTGCGGCAAAGCCCGCCGCACCACCCACTGAGCAGCCCATTACCTTCCACAAGCAGGTGGCAGGCCTGGCTTCGGTCGTGCCGCCGCGCCCCGCCGGGTTCTGTACGGGCTGCCCCGAACGCCCCATCTTTTCCGCGCTGACGCTGGCGCAGGAAACGCTGGGCCAGCACCATATTTCCTGCGATATCGGCTGCCACCTTTTTTCCATCCTGCCGCCCTTCAACCTGGGCGCCACTACCATGGGCTACGGCCTGGGCGCGTCCAGCGCGGCGGCGTTCAACGTGCCGGCCGCCAAGCGGCCCATTTCCATCATGGGCGACGGCGGCTTCTGGCATAACGGCCTGTCGTCCGGCATCGGCAACGCGGTATTCAACAAGTACGACGGCGTCATCGTCATCGTCGACAACTTCTACGCGTCGGCAACCGGCGGGCAAGACATTCTGTCGTCCCGCGCCGACAACCCCGACCGCTCCACCAACAATCCCATCGACCATGCCGTGCGCGGCGTCGGCGTGAAATGGGTGCGCACGCTGGACCGCACGTACGACGTGGCCAAGGTGCGCGCCACTATCGAAGAAGCGCTGACCACCGACATCAAAGGCCCGAAGGTCATCATCGCGCAGTCGGAATGCATGCTGAACAAGCAGCGCCGCGTGAAGCCGCTGTTCAACAAGGCGGTCAAGGAAGGCCGCCGCATGGTCAAGGAACGCTTTGGCGTGGACCCCGACGTCTGCACCGGCGACCACGCCTGTATCCGGCTGTCGGGCTGCCCGTCCTTGTCCGTCAAGGACAGCGGCGACCCCTTGAAAGAAGACCCCGTCGCGCATGTGGAAAGCAGCTGCGTCGGCTGCGGCAACTGCGGCGAAGTCGCGCATGCCGCCGTGCTGTGCCCGTCTTTCTACCGCGCCGACATCGTCCACAACCCGACAGGCAGCGACCGTTTCATGGCGCGTGTGCGCGGTGCGGTCATTGGCTTCCTGCAACGCCGCCGCGCCACGCGGCTGGCTCAATACGCCCTGTAAGGACAACGCTTTCATGAACCCGGTGGCATTGCAGCAAGGCAACCCGATCAAGATCGCCATCCTGGCCATGGGCGGCCAGGGCGGCGGCGTATTGGCCGACTGGATCGTCGACATGGCCGAGCACGCCGGATGGTGGGCGCAGACCACCTCCGTGCCGGGCGTGGCGCAACGTACCGGCGCCACCATCTATTACCTGGAACTGCTGCCCGAAGCGGATGTGCAGCGCGCCGGACGCCCGCCCGCGCTGGCGCTGATGCCTACCCCCGGCGATGTGGACCTGGTGGTGGCGGCTGAACTGATGGAAGGCGGCCGCGCCATTCAGCGCGGCCTGGTCACGCCCGAACGCACCGTCCTGCTGTCGTCATCGCACCGCAGCTACGCCGTCAGCGAAAAGTCCGCACCCGGCAATGGCATCGCCGACCCCAACAAAGTGCTGGAAGCCGGCCGCGCCGCCGCCAAGCGCTTTCTGTGTTTCGACCTGCAAGACCTGGCCGACCGCGCGGGCAGCGTCATCAGCGCCAGCCTGTTCGGCGCCGTGGCCGGCAGCGGCGCCTTGCCGTTTTCACGCGAAGACTACGAAGCCACCGTGCGCCGCGCGGGCCTGGGCGTGGACGCCAGCCTGCGCGCCTTTGCGCTGGGTTTCGATGCCGCGCATCAGGCGCCCGCGCAACCCGCCGCCATCGACCTGACGCGCCCCGTTCCCAACGTGCCGGAACGCGCCGCCAGCCCCAAGGCGCAAGCCTTGCTGGACACCATCAAGCGCGACTTCCCCGCCTGTGCGCAGCCCATGCTGACGGCCGGCGTGCGCCGCCAGATTGAATTCCAGGATCTAGCTTACGCCACCGACTACCTGCGCCGCATGAAGGCGCTGCGCGATCTTGACGCGCAACACGGCGGCGACGCCCGGCAATGGGCATTGACCTGTGCGGCCGCGCGCTATGTCGCCACCGCCATGGCGTACGACGACGTGATACGCGTGGCAGACCTGAAAACGCGCGGAACCCGCTTTGACCGCATTCGTCAAGAAGTGGGCGCGCGCCCCGACCAACTGGTCATGACCACCGACTACATGCACCCGCGCCTGGAAGAAATTTGCGGCACCTTGCCCACAGGGCTGGGCCGCTGGCTCGAAGGCTCCAAGGCCTTTGGCGGCTTTGTGGAACGCCGGCTGGGCAAGGGGCGGCTGATGCAAAGCGGCACGCTCGGCGGCTTCCTGATGCTGTATTCGCTGGCTGGCATGCGCCGCTTTCGCCGCCGCACGCTGCGCCACCAGATTGAATCCGAAGGCTTGCAGCAATGGCTGGACCTGATCACGAAGCTCGCGCCGCAGGACTACGCGCTGGCCGTTGAAACCGTCAACTGCCGCCGGCTGGTCAAGGGCTATAGCGACACGCATGTGCGCGGTGGCGGCAAGTACCGCCAACTGCTTGCGGCAGCCGCGCAACTGGTGGGCCGGCCGGATGCGGCCGAGTCATTGCGCGCCTTGCGCGACACCGCGCTGGCCGATGAAAAGTGCGGCCCCATGGAACGTCAGCTGGCCGAAAAGCTGGCTGCCTGATTCGAATACCGATAGAGACAAACGCCGTGCAGACACTGAAACTCATCATCCGCGAAGTCCGGCAAGAGTCGCCGCTGATCCGATCCTTCCGTCTGGCCCGTGAAGACGCCGGCCCCCTGCCCGCCTTCGGCCCCGGCGCGCATTTGAAGGTAACGGTGCCCGGCTTGCGCGAGCCGCGCTGCTATTCGCTGGTGCAGCTGGCGCCGCAAGCCAATCACTTCGCCGAACCCCAGGAATACCGGCTGGGTGTGCGGCTGGAAGAAACCAGCCAGGGCGGATCGCGCCACATGCATGGGCTCGCCGAAGGCGACACGCTTAGCGTCGAAGGCCCCAAGAACGATTTCCCGCTGCATGAATCGCCGGCGGGCGACGAGCCCGTGGTGTTGATCGCGGGCGGCATCGGCATCACGCCGGTGGCGTCCATGGCCGCCGCGCTGAAGGCCGCGGGCCGCGACTTTCATCTGCACTACTGTGGCCGCAGCAAAGATCAGCTGGCCTTCCTGCCCGAGCTTGAAGCGCTGGCCGGCGACGCCCTTTCCGTTCATGCCGACGATGATTCGACCAGCCGTTTCGACCTGCAAGCCGTGCTGGCCGCAGCGTCACCGCGCCAGCACCTGTACGTGTGCGGCCCCAAGGGCCTGATCGACGCCGTCATCGCAGGCGCCAAGGCCCGCCATTGGCCGGATGCCCACGTGCACTTCGAACTCTTCGCCACCGCCGCGGCGCAAGCTGGCGACCAGCCCTTTGAAGTCGAGCTGCGCCAATCCGGCCGCACGCTGACCATACCCGCCGACAAAACCATCGTCGACGTCATGGAAGAAGAAGGCTGCGACCCGATGTTCGACTGCAAGCGCGGCGAATGCGGCGTCTGCCAGGCGACCGTGCTGGAAGGCGAACCCGATCATCGCGACTACTACCTCTCGGATACCGAGAAGGCCAGCGGCAAGATCATCCAGATCTGCATCTCGCGCGCAAAGTCGGCGCGTCTGGTGCTGGACCTGTAAGGCCGCCGGCCCCGACGACAAGGAAGCGACCATGGCCAAATACCGCGACAACCCCGACGCCATCCGCGCCCTGCTGCGCGACACGGAAGTCCACAAAGACCTGTTCATCGACCAGGAACTGTTCGACCTGGAAATGGAGCGCCTGTACGCCAACACCTGGGTCTACGTCGGGCACGACAGCCAGGTGCCGAACAACGGCGACTACATCACCACCACCGTCGGCAACCAGCCCGTGGTGATGGTGCGCCATAGCGACAAGACCGTGCGCGTGCTGCACAACCGCTGTCCGCACAAGGGCACGATGGTGGCGGGCGAGGCCTGTGGCAACACCGGCAAGTTCTTCCGCTGCCCCTACCACGCCTGGACGTTCAAGACCGATGGCAGCCTGCTGTCGATTCCGCTAAAGAAAGGCTACGAAAACACCGGCCTGGAAAACTGCGAAGCCAGCCAGGGCATGGCGGCCGTCAAAGACGTGAAGAACCATCGCGGCTTCGTGTTCTGCCGCTTGAATCCGGAAGGCCAGTCGTTCGAGGACTTCTTCGGCGAATCCTTGTCCACGCTGGACAACATGGTTGACCGGTCCCCGGAAGGCCGGCTGGAAGTAGCTGGCGGCGTGCTGCGCTACATGCATCGCTGCAACTGGAAGATGCTGGTCGACAACCAGACCGACACCTGCCACCCGATGGTGGCGCATGAATCATCAGCCGGCACCGCCGTGAAGGTGTGGGAACAGGCGCCGGAAGGCACGCCCAAACCGATGGCGGTGGAACTGTTCGCGCCCTTTATCTCGCCGTATGAATTCTTCGAGAACATGGGCATTCGCGTATGGGAAAACGGCCACGGGCATACCGGCGTATCGGACTCCATCCACGCGTCGTACTCGGGCGTGCCGGGTTACTGGGATTCGATGGTTGAAGCCTATGGCGAAGAACGCGCCAAGCAGATTCTGGGCGATGTGCGCCACAACACTGTGTACTTCCCCAACATCATGGTGAAGGGCCCGATCCAAACATTGCGCATCTTCAAGCCCATCGCCGCCGACCGCACGCTGGTGGAATCGTGGACGTTCCGCCTGGTGGGCGCGCCCGACCTGCTGCTGGAACGCACGCTTATGTACAACCGGCTGATCAACGCGCCCACGTCCGTTGTCGGCCATGACGATCTGGAAATGTATGAACGCGCGCAAGACGGTTTGAATTCGCGGGCGCGCGACTGGGTCAACGTGGGCCGTCTGTACACGCCGGATGAAGCCGGCCAAAAAAACGTCACCACCAACGGCACCAATGAATGGCAGATGCGCAACCAGTACCGCGCATGGGGCCGCTACATGACCGGACCGGAGTCGGTATGAGCGCAAGCGACCGCGAGTTGATTGATTTTGTCTACGCCGAAGCGCGCCTGCTGGACGAGCTGCGCTTTGAAGACTGGCTGAACCTGTACACCGAAGACGGCTACTACTGGATGCCGCTGGCGCATGGCCAGACCGACCCGAAGCTGCATGCCTCATTGATGTACGAAGACAAGCTGCTGTTGCGCGTGCGCGTGGAACGGCTGGCCGGCCAGCGCACGTTTTCGCAGCAACCCAAGAGCCGTTGCCATCACCTGCTGCAAGCGCCCACGGTGGAACACGGCCACCCGGACGCCGCGCCTAACGAAGGCCGGCATGTGGTGCGCACCGCCTTCCACTACGTCGAAACCCGGCAGGACACGCAGACGCTGTTTGCCGGCTGGGCCACGCATCACCTGGTCGAGCAGGACGGCGCGCTGCGCATCCGCTTGAAGCGCGTTGACCTCGTCAACTGCGATGCCGCCTTCGGCAACATCCAACTGTTCATGTAGGAGCGGCTTGTGAGCACCACCGTCCATCAGGCTTTCAGCGACACCGCCGCCCGTTACGGCGCCCAGCCCTTTCTGTGCATCCTGCCGGAAACCGCTGACGTCTACGGCATCGACGCTGGCGAACTCAGCTACGCTCGCGCGGCGGATGCCATCGGCACCCTGCGCGCCGCCTATGCCCAAGCGGGCTATGGCCATGGCCATCGCGTGGGGCTGCTGTTGGAGAACCGTCCGTCGTTCTTCCTGCATTGGTTCGCGTTGAACGCGCTGGGCGTATCGGTCGTGCCGATCAACCCCGACCTGCGCGCGGCCGAACTCGAATACCTGACCGGCCACTCCGAGATCGCGTTGGCGGTCGCCCTGCCGCACCGTCATGCCGACCTGATGGCCGCCGCCGCACGCGCGGGCCGCCCGTTGCGCGTGATGGGCCCGGACGACGCGCCGCCCGCCGCCCCCTTTGCCGCGCCGCTGGGCGATACCGCCCCCACCGAACTAACCGAATGCGCGCTGCTGTACACGTCTGGCACGACTGGCCGCCCCAAGGGCTGCATCCTGCCCAACCGCTACTTCCTGCACGCGGGCGGCTGGTATGCGCGCATTGGCGGCCTGGCCGCGCTGCGCCCCGGCCAGGAACGCATGCTGACCCCGCTGCCGCTGGTGCACATGAACGCGATGGCCTATTCGGCCATGGCGATGGTGCTGACCGGCGGCTGCCTGATTCCGCTGGATCGCTTTCATCCCAAAACATGGTGGAACAGCGTGCGCGACTCCGGCGCCACCGTGCTGCATTACCTGGGCGTCATGCCCGCCATCCTGATGAAGGCCGCGCCGTCGGACGACGACTTGCAGCCCGCCATCCGCTTCGGTTTCGGCGCGGGCGTAGACCGCAAGCTGCATGCGCCCTTTGAAGCGCGCTTCGGCTTCCCCTTGCTGGAAGCCTGGGCCATGACCGAAACCGGCGCGGGCGCCGTCATCATCGCCAACCAGGAACCGCGCCACATCGGCACCAGCAGCTTCGGCCGCGAAGAAGATGACGTCGACGTGCGCATCGTGACCGACGCTGGCCAACCTGCCGCCGTGGGCGAACATGGCGAACTGCTGGTCCGCCATGCGGGCGACGACCCGCGCTACGGCTTCTTTGCCGGCTACCTGAAAGACGAAGCCGCAACCGATGAAGCCTGGCAGGACGGCTGGTTCCACACGGGCGACATCGTCCGCCGCGAAGCCGACGGGGCGCTGCGCTTCGTAGACCGCAAGAAGAACGTGATTCGCCGCAGCGGTGAAAACATTTCCGCCGTGGAAGTGGAAAGCGTGCTGATGCAGCATCCGCTGGTCAAAGCGGTGGCGGTGGCCGCCGTGCCAGACCCGGTGCGCGGCGACGAAGTGCTGGCCTGCGTGGTGCCCGAATCCCTGCCCGCCGACGCCGACGCCATGGCGGACGCCGCACGCGGCATCGTGCAGTGGTGCCTGGAGCAGCTGGCGTACTACAAGGCGCCCGGCTATGTGGCGTTTGTGGACAGCCTGCCGCTCACCACCACCAACAAGATCCAGCGCGGCGAGATGAAAGCGCTTGCGCCCACCCTGCCCGGCACGGCGCACTGCGTCGACACCAACGCCATGAAAAAGCGCCAGGAACCCGCCCGCCAGGAGTCTGCCCAATGAGCCGCCTGGGCTACGACGGCATTGTGGCGGCGCTGCCCGTCACGATCCCGTATGAACGCTATTCCACTCATGCCGCGCATTGGTGGCTGGGCCGCGCGCTGGGTGCGCTGATCCGGCAGTCCGGCGTGGCCAAGACTGATGTCGACGGCCTGTGCGTGTCCAGCTTCACGCTGGCGCCCGACACCGCCGTGGGCCTCGTCCAGCACCTGGGCATGAGCCCGCGCTGGCTGGACCACATCCCCATGGGCGGCGCCAGCGGCGTGGCCGCCCTGCGCCGCGCCGCGCGCGCCGTGCAAGCGGGCGACGCGAACATCGTGGCCTGCATCGCGGGCGACACCAACCACGTGGACTCGTTTCGCAACACGGTCAGCCAGTTCTCGCGCTTTGCGCAAGACGCCGTCTACCCCTATGGCGCGGGCGGGCCGAACGCCAGCTTCGCCTTGCTGACGGCCAACTACATGCGCACCACCGGCGCCACCCGCGAAGACTTCGGCAAGCTGTGCGTGGCCCAGCGCGACAACGCCTTGCGCTATCCGCACGCGCTGATGAAAAAGCCGCTGAGCTTGCAGCAGTACCTGGACGCGCGCGTCATCACCGACCCAATCCACCTGTTCGACTGCGTGATGCCCTGCGCGGGCGCCGACGCTTTTCTGGTGATGCGCGAAGATCAGGCACGCGCGCTGAACCTGCCCTACGCCCGCATCCGCGCCACCATCGAACGCCACAACGCCTGGATCGACGACCCGATCCAGACGCGCGGCGGCTGGACCATGGACGTGGACGAACTCTACGGCCAAGCCAACGCCACGCCCGCCGACATGGCCTTCCTGCAAGCCTATGACGACTATCCCGTCATCAACCTGATGCAGATGGAAGACCTGGGCTTCTGCGAAAAAGGCGCTGCGCCGGAATTCATCCGCAAGCACACCTTCACCGTGGACGGCAGCTTCCCCTTCAACACCAATGGCGGCCAGCTGTCGGTAGGCCAGGCGGGTGCCGCGGGCGGCTACCTGGGCCTGATCGAAGCCTTGCGCCAACTGACCGGCACCGCGGGCGGCACACAAGTGGCTGACGCCCGCATTGGCTTGGTCAGCGGCTTCGGCATGATCAATTACGACCGCGGGCTGTGCACCGCCGCGGCCATTCTGGCAAGGAGCGACGCATGACCGAGCCGCTAGCCAAACCGCCCCGGAAGAATCCGGTGGCGCGCACTCGCCAGCCCACGCTGCCGCCGGATTCGCGCAGCCGCGCCGCGCTGGGGCTGACCGCCGCCGCCGCCGAAGGCCGCTTTGATCTTCAGACCTGCGCCGACTGCGGCGCGGTGCAATATCCGCCGCGCGAAGTCTGCGGCCATTGCCTGTCCGAGCACCTGCCCTGGAAGCCTGCCGACCCCAACGGCGTGCTGCTGGTCAGCACCACCCTGCATCACAGCAACGACCTGTACTTCCGCGAACGCCTGCCGTGGCGCGTAGGCACCGTGCGCATGGACGCCGGCCCGTCGGTGGTGGCCCATGTGCACCAAGACTGCGCCGATGGCGCCCGCGTGCGGCTGACGCTGAAGCTGGACCGCAGCGGCCAGGCCGTGATGATCGCTCTGCCAGAAAGGAATACCCCGAACATGGAAGACGACAAGACCCTGCGCGAAACCTCGTGCGACCCGAAGTTCCGCCGCGCGCTCGTCACCGATGGCAAATCCGCCGTGGGCAATGCCATCGCGCGCGCCCTGCTGGACGCGGGTTGCCCCACAGTGTTCGTGGGCGACCCGCAAACCTGGAAGCGCGACGCGGCGTTTGACGCGCTGGCCGCCGACCCGCGCGTGCAGACGGTGACGCTGGATGTCACCGATACCGATTCCGTCGAACGCGCGGCGGCTTCCATCGGCGGCAAGGTCGAGATCCTGGTGAACACGGCCGACCTGGAACGCGAAGGCGGCCTGATGGGCCGCAAGGACGTAAACACCGCGCGCGACGCGCTGGACGTCAACGTGCTGGGCCTGATGCGGCTGGCGCAAGGCTTCGGCCCCGCGCTGTGCGGCCGCGCCGCCGACGGCGTGAACAGCGCCACCGCCTGGGTCAACGTGCTGTCCATCTACGCGCACATGAACCTGCCGTCGCGCGGCATGTGGTCGGCGTCGCAAGCGGCCGCCTTGTCGCTGACGCAATGCCTGCGCGCCGAGATGCGTGGCGCGGGCGTGCGGGTGTTGAACGTGTTCCCCGGGCCGGTCGACCACGAATGGGAACAGCGCACGCCCCCGCCGCGCGTGGCGCCGGCAGCCATTGCCGCCGCCATCGTGCGCGCCTTGAAGGATGGCGTTGAAGACGTCTATGTCGGCGACGTGGCGCAGGAATTCCGCGCTCGGCTGGCCGAAAACCCCAAGGGACTGGAACGGGAACTGGGCGCCTGACGGCTCCGGCCTGACTCCCCGCCGCCGCCCACGCACGACCCCCAACACGAATCAAAAGGAGCAACAGCATGAGCCAGAACATACTTGCCCAATTCATGACGGAACTTGCGTCCGGGCGCATCGGCATCGTGGACCTGACCGAGACGCTGACGCCGGAATTCCCCACCATCGTGCTGCCTCCTGAATTCGGCCAAGCGTGGCCGTTCCGCATCGAGGAAATCTCGCGTTACGACGAGCGCGGCCCGGCCTGGTACTGGAACAACTTCTCGTGCTCGGAACACACCGGCACGCACTTTGACGCGCCCGCGCATTGGGTCACCGGCAAAGACCAGCCCGACAACACCGTCGACACGATTCCCATCGACGCCTTCATCGCCAGCGCCTGCGTCATCGACTGTTCCGCCGAGGCCCGCAACAACCCCGACTTCCTGCTCACCATCGACTTCGTGAAGAAGTGGGAAGAACAGCATGGCCGCATCCCCGCGCGCTCGTGGGTACTGATGCGCACCGACTGGTCCAAGCGCGCCAAGCCCGCCGAATACCTGAACCTGCAAGACGACGGCGCGCACTCGCCCGGCCCCGACGCCGACGTTGTGCCCTGGCTGATCAAGGAGCGCGATGTGCACGGCTTCGGCACGGAATCCGTGGGCACGGACGCGGGCCAGGCCCAGCATCTGGACCCGCCCTACCCCTGCCACTACTACATGCACGGCAACAACCGCTACGGCCTGCAATGCCTGACGAACCTGGATCAGCTGCCGCCGACGGGCGCGGTGATCTTCTCGGCGCCGCTGAAGATCCGCAGCGGTTCGGGCAGCCCCCTGCGCGTGCTGGCGCTGGCGCCCAAGGCCTGACCGGCGCGTTTGGCGAACTCCAACCAAGGACACGCATGACACATACGAACGTAGCGCTGGTCACCGGCGGCAGCGCCGGCATCGGCGCCGAAATCTGCCGCAGCATGCTGGATGCGGGCTACGAAGTGATTTCGATGGCGCGCCGCGCCGCTGACTTCACCCACCCGCGCCTGCACAACATGCAGGTGGACCTGCTGGACGCTGACGCCACCGCGCAAGCCGGCCAGGAAGCCGCGTCCAAATTTCCCATCAGCCACGTTATCCACAACGCGGGCGTCATCTGGCCAAACCTGTTGCCGCAAGTCACGCAGGAAGAACTGCACGGGTTGACGCAGATCCACCTGGGTGCGGCGATCAGCCTGGTGCAGGCCGCGTTGCCCGGCATGCAGGAACGCCATTTCGGCCGCATCGTGATGATGTCTTCGCGCGGCGCGCTGGGCCTGCCCACCCGCACTGCGTACTCGGCCACCAAGGCCGGCATGGTCGGCATGGCGCGCACATGGTCGCTGGAGCTTGCGCCCTACGGCATCACGGTCAACGTGGTGGCGCCCGGCCCGATCCAGACGGACATGTTCTACGAAGTGATCGAACCCGGCAGCGAACGCGAAAAGCAGCTGGCTAACGGCATCCCGGTCAAGCGCCTGGGCCGCTCGGACGATGTGGCGCGCGCCGTGATGTTCTTTGCGGACCCCGCCAACAGCTTCGTCACCGGCCAGACCTTGTTTGTGTGCGGCGGCGCCAGCGTCAGTTCCATCACCATCTGACCGGGCGCATCGCCCGTCTGTCGTCGGGTTTTAACGGATAGGTAAGCATCAGTACCACGTCTACAGTGCTCATCCTTGAGGGTTAGAGATTTTAAGCAACAAGTAATTCCTGTCGTTCCTGTTTTCTCCGCTTTTCAGCCGCACTCCCACTCTGCTCCCTATCCGGAGGTTTTGCCATGCTGTCGAAGAAACTCCCCCTGGCTGCTGCTGCCGCCATCGCCACCCTGTTCGCCCTGCCCGCGCTGGCCCAAGTCAAAGTGGGCGTCGTCACGTCGTCCACCGGCCCCACCGCGCTGGTGGGCATTCCGCAAAAGAACACGGTGCCGCTGCTGCCCAAGAAGATCGGTGACCTGACCATCGAATACATCTCGCTGGACGACGCCAGCGATTCGACCAACTCGGTCACCGCCTTCAAGAAACTGATTTCGGAGCAGAACGTGGACGCGCTGATCGGGCCGTCGGGTTCACCCAACGCCATGGGCGTGATCCAGTTCGCCGCGGAAGCCGGCGTGCCGATGCTGGCGCCCGTGGGCACGGCGGCGGTGGTGCTGCCGATGAACGATCAAAAGAAGTGGGTGTTCAAGACCACGCAGAACGACGACATCATCGCCCGTGCGCTGGTGGACCACATGGCCAAGAACGGCATCAAGACAGTGGGCTTCATCGGCCTGAACGATCCGTATGGCGAGAACTGGTACAAGGTTTTCTCGGGCCTGGCCACCGAGAAAGGCATCAAGGTCACCGCCAACGAACGCTACCTGCGCTTTGACAGCTCGGTCACGGGCCAGGCCTTGAAGATCCTGGCCGCCAAGCCCGACGCCGTGCTGGTCGCCGCCCCGGGTGCGGCCAGCGTGTTGCCGCAAACCACGCTGTTCGATCAGGGCTACAAGGGCAAGTTCTACCAAACCCACGGCGCGGCCCTGCCCGACTTCCTGAAGCTGGGCGGCAAGAAGGTCGAAGGCACGGTGCTGGCCGCCAGCCTGATGCTGGTGCTGCCGGAAATGCCGGACAGCAACCCGTCCAAGAAAGTTGCCAGCGACTACATCGCCGCGTACGAAAAGCTGAACGGCTCCAAGCCCGCCACCTTCGGCGCCAACGTCTATGACGCCGGCCTGCTGTTGGAAAAGGCGGTGCCGATTGCAGAAAAGGCCGGCAAGCCGGGCACCAAGGAATTCCGCAGCGCCTTGCGCGACGCGCTGGAACAGACCAAGGAGCTGGTAGGCACGCAAGGCGTCTACAACATGAGCGCCGCGGACCACAGCGGCTTCGATGACCGCGGCCGCGAGCTCATCACCGTCAAAGACGGCAACTGGACGCTCGTGAAGTAACGGCTTGGACTTTTTCGCATGAATGCTCAGATCGCCTTGATACTTGGGCAGGACGGCATCACCAACGGCGCGATCTATGCGTTGTTGGCGTTGTCGATCCTGCTGGTCTTTACCGTTACCCGCGTGCTGTTCATCCCTCAGGGCGAGTTCGTCGCCTTCGGTGCGCTGACCATGGCGGCCATCCAGGCCGGTAAACCCGTGCTGCTGGTCTGGCTGCTGCTGGCGTTCGCGCTGGCCGAAGCCGCCGCCGACCTGATGGCGCGGGCCAAGCGCCCTGGCCGCAACCGCGGCCTGTGGCGCATTGGCGTCAAGGTGATCTATCCGCTGATCCTGGCGGGCCTGCTTTACCATCTGCCGCTGGCGCAATTGCCGATGGCGGTGCAGGCCTTGCTGACGCTGCTGCTGGTGGTGCCGATGGGGCCGCAGCTGTATCGCTTGTTCTACCAACCCATCGCATCGGCTTCAACGCTGGTGCTGCTGATTGTGTCCATTGCCGTGCACCTGGCGCTGGTTGGCCTGGGGCTGCTGGCGTTTGGCGCCGAGGGCGCGCGCACCGCGCCGTTTTCCGACGCCAGCCTGACGCTGGGACCCATCAACGTCAACAGCCAGGCGCTGTGGGTGGTGGCGGTGTCGGCGGTGCTGATCGTGGTGCTGTACCAGTTCTTTGAACGCTCGATGTACGGCAAAGCCCTGCGCGCCGCGGCGTTCAACCGGCTGGGCGCGCGGCTGATGGGCATTTCGCCCATCTTCGCGGGCCGCGCCACCTTCTTCCTGGCCGCGCTGATCGGCACGGTGTCCGGCATTTTGATCGCCCCCATCACCACCATGTATTTCGATTCAGGCTTCATGGTCAGCCTGAAGGGCTTCGTGGGCGCCATCATCGGCGGGCTGGTCAGCTATCCGCTGGCGGCGGGCGGCGCCATTCTGGTGGGCCTGATCGAAGCGTTCTCGTCGTTTTACGCCAGCGCCTACAAAGAAATCATTGTGTTCACGCTGATCATCCCCGTGCTGCTCTGGCGCTCGTTGAAAAGCCATCACGTCGAGGAAGAAGACGAATGAACCCCCGCATCATCCTCTTCGTGTTCCTGGCGCTGCTGGCGCTGGGGCCGCTCGCCTTGCCGCCGTTCTATGTGACCTTGCTGAACTACATCGGCCTGTACGCGCTGGTGGCGCTGGGCCTGGTGCTGCTGACGGGCGTGGGCGGGTTGACCAGCTTTGGGCAGGCCGCGTTCGTGGGCGTGGGCGCTTACACCACGGCGCTGCTGACGACCCGCGCCGACACCCTGCCCAGCTGGCTGGCATGGCTGGGCGCATCGCCCTGGCTGACGCTGCTGGCCGGGCTGGTGCTGACGCTGGTGATCGCGTATTTGCTGGGCGCCATCACGCTCAAGCTGTCGGGTCACTTCCTGCCGCTGGGCACCATTGCATGGGGCTTGTCGCTGTACTTCGCTTTCGGTTCCGTTGAAGGGCTGGGCGGGCATACCGGCATTCCGGACATCCCCGCCATCAGCCTGTTCGGCTGGTCGTTGAACCAGGGCGAACACATCTACTACCTGATCTGGGCGTTCCTGCTCGTGGCGGTATGGTCCACGCAAAACCTGCTGGACTCGCGCGAAGGCCGCGCCATCCGCGCGCTCAAGGGCGGGCGCGTCATGGCGGAATCCATGGGCGTGGACACGGCGCGTTCGCGCATGGTGATCTTCATCATCGCGGCGTTGCAGGCCTGCGCGTCGGGCTGGCTGTATGCGCACATGCAGCGCTTCGTGAACCCCAACCCGTTCGGCTTGCAGATGGGTATCGAATACCTGTTCATGACCGTCATCGGCGGCGCGGGCCAGGTCTGGGGTGCGCTGGTGGGTGCGGGGGTATTCACCGTGCTCAAGCAATGGCTGCAGGACTGGATGCCCAAGCTGCTGGGCCAGACGGGCAACTTTGAAGTCATCGTTTTCGGGTTTGGCATGGTGCTGTTGCTGCACCGCGCCCGCAGCGGCCTGTGGCCGGTGCTGACCCGCTGGGTACCGGTCAAGAAGGCGGTGCGCCGCGTGGACATGAACGCCGAGCCGCTGCCGCGCAAGCCCATGCCGGCGCGTGGCGAAGTGGTGCTGAAGGCCGTGGACGTGACGCGCAAGTTCGGCGGCCTGGTCGCCAACAACGCGATGAACCTGGAGATACGCGCGGGCGAAATCCTGGCGCTGATCGGCCCGAACGGCGCGGGCAAGAGCACGATGTTCAACCAGATCTCGGGCGTGGATACGCCCACCTCAGGTCAGGTGACGTTGTTGGGCGAATCGGTGGCGGGCGCTGGCGCGCGCAAGATTGCGCGGCTGGGGTTGTCGCGCACGTTCCAGCATGTGCGCCTGCTGGGCCGCATGAGCGTGCTGGAAAACGTGGCTATCGGCGCCCACCTGCGCGGGCATCGCGGCGTGCTGCCCGCGGCGTGGCGCATGGACCGGCCCGAAGAAGCGCGCCTGCTGGCCGAAGCCGCGCGCCAGGTCGAACGCGTGGGCCTGGGCAAGCATCTGCACGACGAAGCGGGCTCGCTGGCGCTGGGCCAACAACGCATTCTGGAAATTGCGCGCGCGCTGGCCTCCGACCCGTGCATCCTGCTGCTGGACGAACCCGCGGCCGGGCTGCGGTATCAAGAAAAGTGCGAGCTGGCCGAGCTGCTGAAGAAGCTGCGTGCTGAAGGCATGGCCATCCTGCTGGTCGAGCACGATATGGATTTCGTGATGGGCCTGGTGGATCGCGTGGTGGTGATGGACTTTGGCGAAAAGATCGCCGAAGGCTTGCCCGCCGACATCCAGAACAACCCCGCGGTGCTTGAAGCGTATCTGGGCGGAGTGGACGAATGAGCACGAACCTGCTGGAAGTGCGCGGCCTGCGCGTGGCCTACGACAAGGTGGAAGCCGTGTCGGGCGTGAGCCTGACGGTGGGCGAAGGCCAGATCGTAACCGTGATCGGCCCGAACGGCGCGGGCAAGACCACCTTGCTGTCCGCCATCATGGGTGTGCTGCCGTCAACGGGCCACATCACGTTCGGCGGCAAGGCGCAAGAACATGCCGAGATCGAAGAAATGGTGGCGGCCGGCATGAATCTGGTGCCGGAGAAGCGCGAACTCTTTGCCGAGATGACGGTGCAAGACAACCTGATGCTGGGCGCGTTCCACCGCTTCCGTTGCGGCCTGCGCGATCAGGACAAGACGCTGGCAGAGGTCTATGAGCTGTTCCCCCGCTTGAAGGAACGCCATGCCCAGTTGGCCGGCACCCTGTCGGGCGGTGAACGCCAGATGCTGGCCGTGGGCCGCGCGCTGATGGCCAAACCCCGGCTGCTGATGCTCGATGAACCCAGCCTGGGCCTCGCGCCGCGCATCGTGCGCGAGGTGTTTCGCATCGTGGCGCGGCTGCGCGAGATGGGCGTATCCATTTTGCTGATCGAACAAAACGCCCGCGCCGCACTGCAAGTGGCCGACTACGCCTATGTGCTGGAGACGGGCGCTGTCACGCTGGAAGGCCCGGCGGCGGAAGTCGCCGTGGACCCGCGCGTGGTCGAGGTGTACCTGGGCCTAGGCCACGGCGCGGCCCAAGGCGGATCAGGCAGCGCCGCCAGCCACGGCGGCTCAGGCCACCCCGCGCCGCCGGTCGCGGCGGTATAGCGCATAGCCGACGGGCCACATCGCCGCCACCATGAAGGTCGCGACGGGGTTCGTCAGCTTGTAGGCCTGCACGGCGGTCGGCACGCCGGAGTGCTTCAGGTGCAGGCGGAAGCGCGTATAGCGCGCCGCCGCCATGATGAATTCGCGAGGCCGGAAGCGGAAGAATTCCAGGTGATGTTGCAGCATGTCCCACGCCAGCAGGTACAGGCCCTGCGCGTTGTTGGACACGGACACGGCGCCTTGGCTCAGGCCGCCCGGCGTGTCGTGGTAGGTGCGCACGACGCGGTTGATGAAACGGCTGAGATAGCCCGCGCGAGCAATCGCCCACCACACCAAGCTTTCCGGCACGAAGCCCGCCACGTCTTCGGGAAAGGGATATTTCCTGAGGATGTCGGTGCGCATGCAGCCGAATTTTTCGCCCTTGATGCGATACCGGAAGTACACGTCCACGGCGGTGCTGTCGAAGACGTCTTGCGGATAGCGGTCGCCCACGATGCTGCCGTCAGGGCGCGCACACAAGCCCGTGATCGCCACATACGAATCGCGGCGCGCAGGCGGGATGGCGTCCCAGGCGTCCTTGAAGGTGGCCAGCGCATCGGGCGGCATTTCGTCGTCGCTGTCCAGACCCACAATCATCTGGCCTTGCGCTTCACGCACGCCACGGTTGAAGGCGGTTTTCTTGTGCTGGTTGTTCTGCCAAATATAGCGGATGGGAAAATCGGCGCGCGTCTGCCAATCCAGGATGGATTCGTGTGTGTTGTCGGTGGAACCGTCGTCCACCACCACCCATTCGAAATCCCTGAATGTCTGCCGGGAGAGCGATTCATACACCCGGTGCAGCGTGCCTGCCCGGTTGTAGGTGGGCGTCAGAACGGTGAAAAACGTTGGTGTATCGGTCATGCCTGCTATGCCCCTTTGCGATCTCCGTGACACCGCTGCGGTCTTGGTCTATCTGTTTTCGCCTGAAGTGTAGGGGATATGCCCCCACTAACCGATGCCATCCCATTCGAATTTGCAATCAAATCTGACAACGCGTGCATTAATCAGGCGAAATTGCGCGGGTTTGTGCATTGGGCCGCAAGCGGGACTGGCGTAAACTCGTGCGGCCCAAACCGGAATGCCTATGGAAGCTTCAACTGTCCAGCTCAATGACATCGCCTTGTTCGTCGAGGTTGCCAAGCGCAAGAGCTTCAGCATGGCGGCCCGCGCGCTGGACATGCCCACGTCCACGCTGTCTCGCCGCATCAATGAACTGGAACGCGCCATCGGCCTGCGGCTCATCAACCGCAACACGCGCCGGCTGGACCTGACCGAAGCGGGCGCGGCGTACATGCGCCGCTGCCAGGGGCTGATCGACGAAGCGCGTCTGGCGCATGAACAATTGCTGTCGCTGTCCGGCGGCCCGTCCGGTAATTTGCGGGTGTCGATGCCCTATAGCCTGGCGATCTGGCTGCTGCCGGAAACCATCAACGACTTCACCGACCGTTATCCCGATGTCGAATGCGAATTCGACCTGAGCATGATGACGGCGTCCGACGCGCAAGGCACGCCGTTCGACGTCGTGCTGCGCTTTGGCCGCAATTCAGACTTTTCGCTGGCCACGCTGGATGCCGGCAATGGCAATGGCAATGGCGGCGGCGCCACGCGGCCCGATGGCGCGGTGGTGCAGGAACTGGTGTCGCTGGACAACTATCTGTATGCGTCCGACCGCTATCTGGAACGCCACGGCGAACCGAAGACGCCCGCCGATCTGAGCCAGCATCAATGCCTGCGCACCACCATCGACGACGCGCATTCGCACTGGACGCTGCACAACGGGTCGGTCAATGAAGTGGTGCCGGTCAGCGGCCATCTTGCCGCCAACAATATGAGCATTGCGGGCACGCTGGCCGGGTTGGACCTGGCCATTACGCGGATGCCCCATTGCCAGGCGCTGGACCCGATCATCAAGCGCAATTCACTGCGGCGCGTATTGCCGGGCTGGTCAGTGGACCCGATCTCGATCTACGTGATCTACCCGTCAAGCATCCAGCCGGCGAAGACGCGGGCGTTCATGGATTTCATCAAGCCGAAGCTGGGTCCGGCGGTCTGATAGGTTGATGGGTTTCGCGCTTCGCCCATCTTCAGCGCACCCAAAAAAAATCCCCGCACAGCTTGCGCCATGCGGGGATTTTTCAGATCAGGGCGTTGATTAGACGCGCTTGATCTTTTCCAGCATCTTGAAAACACCCTTGGGCGACTTGACGAACAAGCGCTTGAAGGCCTTGCCCAGGCAACGGCGTTCCAGGGTGTTACGACGCACGCGTTTGCGTTCAGCCATGTTGATTCTCCTGTTGAATTTGCGGAAAAAATATCCCGCACAACCGGTAGTCGGGCTGGCGGAAAAATTGGGTAACTTGGCATTTTAGCCTGAAATTCACAGGCGGCGCCAATGATGGGAAATCAGGGCGGCGAATCGGCAGAGAATAATCCGTCCCTAAATTTTTCCACGCCCTGCCCGCCATCACTCCGCCATCACTCCGCCATCACTCCGCCAGCGACTTCAGCCGTGCCAAAACCTGTTCGGTGCGCGGCAACGGGTCCACCGCGCCATAGCCCAAGGTGGACAACGCCGCCGCCGCATTCGCGTAGCGCACCGCGTCTTCCCAGGAATCGCCCTGACAGCGCCGGGCCAGCAGGCTGCCGGCGAAACAATCGCCCGCCCCCGTGGCGTCTACCGCGTCCACGCGCAACGCGGCGACCGGCGTGCGCGTTTTGCCGTCGTCAATGATGGAACCGTCCTTGCCCAGCTTCAGCACCACCACGCCCGCCGCGCCACCATCGCGAATCCAGTCCAGCGTGCGTTCGGGGTCGTCGTTGCCGGTCAGGTGCTGCATGTCGTCCATGCTGGGCAGAAACAGGTCCGCCTCGCGCATGGTTTCGCGCAAGATGGCGCGCGCCCGGTCAACCGGCCACAGCCGCAAGCGCAGGTTCGAATCCAGGCTGACCTGGGCGCCAGCCGCATGCGCACGTTCGATGGCGGCGAAAACCGTATCGCAGGCGCTGGTGCTGATCGCCATGCTGATGCCGGACACGTGCAGGAACTGGCTGCGTTCGATCAACCCGCTATCCAGCAAGGCCGGCGTCATCAGGCTGGCGGCGGAACCGCGGCGCAGGTAGCTGAACGCATGGCCGTCGGGGCCGTGCTGCACAAAGTACAAGCCAGTGTGGGCATCGTCATCGCGCTGCACGCCGCTGGTGTCGACCCCTTCCGAGGCCCACAAGTCCAGGAACTGGGCGCCAAAGGCGTCATTGCCCACGCGCGTCAGGTAGGCGCAGCGGGCGCCCTGCCGGGCCGCGGCGATGACGGCGTTGGACGTGTCGCCGCCAAAGCCTTGCAGATATTGCAGCTGGCCCTTGTGCGTCTGGTTCATCTCAACCAGCGGTTCGCCCAGCGCGACGATATCGAAGTCAGCCATGGGCGGCCTCGCGGGTACGGGTGATCTGGGCCACCAGCGCGGCGGTGTCGCGCGCGGCGAAGGCGGCCTTGTCGTAGAGGTTGCTGCCGATGCCCACCAGCCCGGCGCCTGCGGCAAAGTACGACGCCATGTTGTCTTGCGTAATGCCGCCCGTGGGGCAGAAGATCGTGTCGGGGTAAACCGATTTCAGCGCGGCCAGATGCTTGGGGCCGCCGGTGTCGGCGGGGAACACCTTCACTACGTCCACGCCCGCGCGGCGCGCGGCCAGCACTTCGGTGGGGGTGAACGCCCCCAGCAGGCATAGCGCGTCGGCGGCGTGCGCCATGTCGACGATATCCGTGGCCAAGGCGGGCGACACCAGGAAATCGGCGCCCGCCACCAGGGCCTCGCGCGCCTGGGTTTCATCCAGCACGGTGCCCACGCCCAGCAGCAGGCTGGCGCCGTGCTTGTCGCGCAGCGCGCGCACCAGGTCCGTCACGCCCGGAATCGTCCAGGTCAGTTCCAGCGTGGTGCAGCCGGCCGCCACGGCCACTTCGGCGGCATAGGCGGCGGTGGCCGCGTCGGTATAGCGCAGCACGGGCACGACCCGGGCGGCCAGCAGGGCGGAAAGCTTTGAGGCGATGGGAGCGGAAGCGGTCATGGAATTCCTCTGTGGCGAACGGTCAGACGCCGCCGGACGATGCCGGCAGGACGGCAAGTTTGGCTGCGGCGGCGTCGCGCAGCCGCAGCAAGGGATCGATATAGGCAGCTTGCGGGTCGTCTTGCCGCCGGAACAGCAAGGTGCTGACGCTGACGCCCGCCACCGGCCGGCCAGCCGCGTCGCACAGCGCCACGCCATAGCAGACGATGCCGGCTTCATTTTCCTCGTTGTCCATGGCATAGCCGAGGCGGCGCGCCTCGTCCAGCACGGTGCGCAGCGCAAGCAGGCTGGTGACGGTGCCGGGCATGCGGGCCGGCAGCGGCAAATCGCGCAGCAGGCGTTCGCGGGCGGCGTCGTCCAGCGCGGCCAAATAGGCCTTGCCGACCGCGCTGGAATGCAGCGCCACCGATGACCCCACGCGCGACACCATGCGCACCGGGCCGGGGCTTTCCAGCTTGTCGATATAGATCATTTCGTGGCCGGCCGGCACCGCCAGATGCACGGTTTCGCCGGTGGCGTCGCGCAGCGCCTGCAAGTCGGGCGCCAGAGCCGCACGCAGGTCAAATTGCGACCAGGCGCGGCTGGCCAGCGACATCAGGCGCGTGCCCAGGCGGTACACGCCGCCCGATTCCGCCACCATGCCCTGCTCGGCCAGCGCCGCCACGATGCGATAGACCGTTGGGCGGGGATAGCCGCAGGTGCGCGCCAGCAGCGCGGCCGTGGGCGGTTCGGGCGCATCGGCCACCGCCTGCAACACGGTCATAAATTTAGCGAACGCCGCAGCGCCCGCGACCTTGGTTTCCAACAAGAACGTCCCCAAATGATGACAATCTGCCATCAACAATGCCCGCAGCGATTTCGTAAGGCAATCAGCACGAATGTCAGACGAATCTGCGATACTGTTTATTTGTACAGCTGCACGGCCTATATTTGTCCATATTATGGACGAGCGCCTCACAATATAGGCAATTATTCCATATCGCCGCGCTTGGAACCAGCGAAGGGTTATCGCTCGGGCAGGCGCCTACCTCAGGCTACGATACCGTCCATGAGCTCCCAAATCCGCATCGTTGGCGCACGCCAGAACAACCTCAAAAACCTGGACCTGACTCTCGCCACCGGCGAATTGGTCGTTGTGACCGGCGTGTCGGGGTCCGGCAAAAGTTCACTGGCGTTTGACACGCTGTATGCCGAAGGCCAGCGGCGCTACGTGGAAACCTTCTCGCCCTATGCGCGCCAGTTCCTGGACCGCATGGACAAGCCGCAGGTGGACCGCATCGAAGGCATTTTGCCGGCCATCGCCATCGACCAGACCAACCCCGTGCGCAGCTCGCGCAGCACGGTTGGCACGATGACCGAACTGAACGACCACCTGAAGCTGCTGTTCGCACGGGGCGCCCGGCTGTACTGCCGCGGCTGCGGCAAGGTGGTGCGCCGTGACACGCCTGATTCCATCTACCACTCGCTGGCCGAACGCGCCGCTGTCGCGGGCGACCCGCGCCTGGTCGTGACCTTTCCCATCGCCGTGCCCGCCAACTTCACCGAAGACGAAGTGCGCGGCTTTCTTGAGCAGCAGGGTTACACCCGCGTGCACGCCGAGGAAACGGCCGTGCCGCGCGCGACCGTTGCCAAAAGCGCAAAAGCCGCCAAAGCCGCCAAGGGCGCCAAGAAGGGCAAGGCCGCCAAGGACGCGGGCGAAGAACGCCGCATCCTGCACGTCATTCAAGACCGCTTCCGCTTTGCCGGCACCGAGCGCGAACGCGTCATGGAAGCGCTGGACACCGCGCTGCGCATGGGCGCCGGGCATCTGGCCGTGTACGCCGTGAACGCCGAAGGCGAAAACGCAGACATCTGGAAGTACAGCGACCGCCTGCACTGCGCCGACTGCAACATCGAATACACCGACCCGCTGCCCAGCAGCTTCTCGTTCAATTCGCCGCTGGGCGCCTGCGAGGCCTGCCGCGGTTTCGGCCGCGTGATCGGCATCGACTTCGGCCTGGTCATCCCCGACGAAAACAAAACCCTGCTGGAAGGCGCGATCAAGCCGTGGACCACGCCGTCTTATAAAGAATGCCAGGACGAGCTGCAAAAATACGCGCCGCGCGCGGGCGTGCCGCTGGGTGTGCCATGGAAAAGCCTGACTGAAGAACACAAGCGCTGGGTGCTGTACGGCACGCCCGACTGGAAGGGCGGCAACGACGCCTGGAAGCACCAGTGGTATGGCGTGCAGCGCTTTTTCGACTGGCTGGAAACCAAGGCCTACAAGATGCACGTGCGCGTGCTGCTGTCGAAATACCGCAGCTACACGCCCTGCCCCACCTGCAACGGCGCGCGCCTGAAACCCGATGCGCTGCTGTGGCGCCTGGGCACGAAAGAAGAAGCCGACACCGTGCTGCCGCCGGAAGACGGCCGCTACCAGCGCTTCATGCCGGTCGGCGCCAACTGGACGCGCGATCAGCTGAACAATATCGGCGGCCTGTCCATCCATGACGTGATGCTGCTGCCCATCGAACGCGTGCGACGCTTCTTCGATGAGCTGTCGTTCTCGGGTGCACTGGACGCGGCCACCGATCTGCTGATGACGGAAGTCCGCGCGCGTCTGAAATTCCTGTGCGACGTGGGCCTGGGCTACCTGACGCTTGACCGCCAGAGCCGCACGCTGTCGGGCGGTGAAGTGCAGCGCATCAACCTGACCACCGCGCTGGGCACATCACTGGTGAACACGCTGTTCGTGCTGGACGAGCCGTCCATCGGCCTGCACCCGCGCGACATGCACCGCGTGGTGGAAGTCATGCATCGCTTGCGCAACGCCGGCAACACGCTGGTGGTGGTGGAACATGATCCGCAAGTGATGGTGGCCGCCGACCGCATTATCGACATCGGCCCCGGCCCGGGCGAACGCGGCGGCTACATCGTCTTTGACGGCACGCCCAAGCAACTGCGCGCGGCCGACACATTGACTGGCAATTACCTGGGCGGCCGCCAGCGCGTGGAAGCGCCGCGCCCCATGCCGGTGGCGGCGAACACGCCGCGCCTGCTGCTGGAAGGCGTCAACGCGCACAACCTGAAGAACGTATCGGTTGAGCTGCCGCTGGGCCGTCTCGTCTGCGTGACCGGCGTGTCTGGCTCGGGCAAGTCCACCCTGGTGCAAGACGTGCTGTACCCCGCGCTGCTCAAGCAAAAGGGCAAGCCGTCGGAATCGCCCGGCGCGTTTGACCGCCTGCTGGGCGCCGAGCAGATTGCCGACGTGGTCATGGTGGACCAGACCCCGATCGGCAAGACGGCGCGCTCCAACCCCGCCAGCTACGTGGGCGCCTTTGACGCCATCCGCAAGCTGTTCGCCCAGGCCCCGCTTGCGCGCGAACGCGCCTACACAGCCGGCACGTTCAGCTTCAACGGCGGCGACGGCCGCTGCCCGACTTGCGGCGGCACCGGGTTTGAACACGTCGAAATGCAGTTCTTGTCCGACGTCTACCTGCGCTGCCCGGATTGCGACGGCAAGCGTTTCCGCCCCGAAGTGCTGGAAGTGCGCGTCGAACACCTGGGCAAGAGCGCGTCCATCGACGAAGTGCTGGCCATGACGGTCAGCGAAGCGCTGGACTTCTTCAAGGGCCTGCGCGACGTCCAGACCGGCCTGGCGCCGCTGGCCGACGTGGGTCTGGAATACGTGCGGCTGGGCCAGCCCGTGCCCACGTTGTCGGGTGGCGAGGCGCAGCGCCTGAAGCTGGCCGGCCACTTGGCCGAAGCCGCCCGCAGCGGCATTTCCACCGCCAAGGTCGCCAAGAAGGGCAGCCTGTTCCTGTTCGACGAGCCCACCACCGGCCTGCACTTTGACGACGTCGCGCGGCTGATGCGCGCCTTCCGCAAGCTGCTGGCCGCCGGCCACACGCTGCTGGTCATTGAACACAACCTGGACGTGATCCGCGCAGCCGACTGGCTGATCGACCTGGGCCCCGAAGGCGGCGACGCCGGCGGCCTGGTGCTGGGCGTAGGCACGCCGCAAGACCTGATGGACAACCCCAAGTCCCACACCGGCGCCGCGCTGCGCGACTACGAGGTCAGCATCCTGCCGGCCGACGTGGTGGTGACCAGCGACGCCGATGCGCAGGAAGCCGAGCAAGCCGGCCTGACCGCCCGCATCGCCGAACCCGTCGCAACCTACAACGACGCCGCCACTGGGGCGGGCGACGGCACGCCGCTGCAATCCGTGATGCGCGCGCGCCGCCAAGGCAACATGGCGATCGAAATCCGCAACGCGCGCGAACACAACCTGAAGAACATCAGCGTCGAAATCCCGCACGACAAATTCACCGTGATCACCGGCGTGTCCGGCTCGGGCAAGTCGACGCTGGCTTTCGACATTCTGTTCAACGAAGGCCAGCGCCGTTATCTGGAATCGTTGAACGCCTACGCCCGCGCCATCGTGCAGCCGGCCGGCAAGCCGGATGTGGACGCCATCTTCGGCATCCCGCCCACCGTCGCCATCGAACAGCGCACCAGCCGCGGGGGCCGCAAGTCCACCGTGGCCACCATGACGGAAATCCACCATTTCCTGCGCCTGCTCTATGTGAAGCTGGGCACGCAGTACTGCCCGGATTGCAACGTGGCCGTCGAACCGCAGAACACGGACCAGATCGTGGCCCGCCTGCTGCGCGACCACAAGGGTGAGCATATCGGCCTGTTGGCCCCGCTGGTCACCGCGCGCAAGGGCTATTACACGGACCTGGCCAAGTGGGCCGGTTCCAAGGGCCATTCGCACCTGCGCGTGGACGGCGAGTTCATCCCCGTGGCCCCGTGGCCGCGCCTGGACCGCTACAAGGAACACACCATCGAACTGCCCGTGGCGGACGTGGTGGTGGACCCCGCCAACGAAGCCGACCTGCGCGCGGCCGTCAAGAGCGCGCTGGAAAATGGCCAGGGCGTGATGTCGGTGGTGTGGCCGGTGAACAAGCTGCATGAAGCGCTGAACAGCGAATTGCAGCAACAGCATTTTTCGGTCAAGCGCGCGTGCCCGTCTTGCGGCACCAGCTTCCCCGAACCCGACCCGCGCTTGTTCTCGTACAACTCCAAGCACGGCTGGTGCACGGGCTGCTACGGCACGGGCCTGCAATTGCAGGGCTTTGACGAAGAACAGACAGGCGAAGAAACCGCCTGGAACGCGTGGTACGAAGGCGAGGCCAAGGCGTGCACGCAATGCGACGGGCAGCGCCTGAACCGCGTCGCGCGCGCCGTGCGCTGGCGCGATAAGTCCATCGCTGAACTGGCGTCGTTGCCCGTGTCTGACGCGCACACCTTCTTCACCGGACTGGTTGCGCGCGGCCGCGAAGGCGAAATCGCCCGCGACATCCTGACGGAAATCCGCGGCCGCCTGAACTTCATGCAGGAAGTGGGCCTGAACTATCTGGCGCTGGACCGCGCCGCGCCGACGTTGTCGGGCGGCGAAGCGCAGCGCATCCGCCTGGCCGCGCAGCTGGGTTCCAACCTGCAAGGCGTTTGCTACGTGCTGGACGAGCCCACCATCGGCCTGCACCCGCGCGACAACCGCATCCTGCTGGACGCGCTGGCGCGGCTGGAAGGCAACGGCAACACGCTGGTGGTGGTGGAACATGACGACGACACCATCCGCCGCGCGTCGCACGTGATCGACATCGGGCCGGGCGCGGGCATCCGCGGCGGCCGTGTCGTGGCGCAAGGCACCGTGGAAGACGTGATGAACGCGCCGGAGTCCATCACCGGCCGCTACCTGAAGACGCCGCTTGCGCATCCGCTGCAAGGCCGCCGTCCGGTTGAAGCCGACACACCCATGATCGAAATTCGCGGCGCGCGCCTGCACAACCTGCGCAGCGTGGACGCCAAGATTCCGGTGGGCCGCCTCAGTGTGGTGACTGGCGTGTCCGGTTCCGGCAAGTCCACGTTGGCCCGTGAAGTGCTGCTGGACAACCTGACGCAAGCCGTCTCGCAAGGCAAGTCGCCCGGCTGGGCCGGCTGCGAAAGCATCAAGGGTTGGGAAGCCATCGACCGCGTGCTGGAAGTGGACCAGACCCCCATCGGCAAAACGCCGCGTTCGTGCCCGGCCACCTACGTGGGCTTCTGGGACGACGTGCGCAAGCAGTTCGCCGACACCCGCGAAGCCCGCATGCGCGGCTGGACGGCGGCGCGCTTCTCGTTCAACACCGGCGACGGCCGCTGCCCCATCTGCGAAGGCCAGGGCATGCGCACCATCGAAATGAACTTCCTGCCCGACGTGAAAGTGCCGTGCGACGCGTGCAATGGCGCACGCTTCAACAGCGACACGCTCAGCGTGCAGATGCGCGGCAAGAACGCCGGCGAGCTCCTGTCCATGGAAGTGGACGACGCCATCGGCTACTTCGCGGCGCACCCGAAAATCCATCGTCCGCTGCAACTGATGCAAGACGTGGGCCTGGGGTACCTGACGCTGGGCCAGCCGTCGCCCACGCTGTCGGGCGGCGAGGCGCAGCGCATCAAGCTGGTCACCGAGCTGTCCAAGGCGCGCCTGACCGATGGCCTGATCAAGACCGGCCGCGCCTCGCGCATTCCGCACACGCTGTACGTGCTGGACGAACCGACGGTGGGCTTGTCGATGGCCGACGTCGAAAAATTGATCCATGTGCTGCATCGTCTGGTGGAAGCCGGCAACACGGTGGTGGTGATCGAGCATAATCTGGACGTCATCGCCGAAGCCGACTGGCTGCTGGATCTGGGCCCCGAAGGCGGCACGGGCGGCGGCAAGCTGGTTGCCGAAGGCTCGCCGGAACATGTGATGACCCTGGCCGACCACTCCCACACGGGGCGCGTCCTGACGGAATTCCTGGCACATCAACCGCAGTAGCAAGCATGGAATGTCGTTTTGAAGACCGGCTGGCCGGCCGCGCGCTGAAGTTCGAGGGCTTTTGCTCCCGCATCGAAGCGCGCACCGCCGGCGAAGTCGCCCCCGCGCTGGCGGCCATTGAGGCCGCGCGGCAACAGGGGCGCTGGGTCGCCCTGTTGCTGGACTATGAACTGGGCGAATGGCTGTTGCCCGAAGCCACCCTGCCCGCGCCGGCCGGCCCGTGGTCGCCGCCGCAAGACGACGGCCGCGCCCGGCTGACCGCGCTGGTTTTCGAACGCAAGGTGGACGACACCCCGTGGGATGCGCCGGACGCCTCCAGCGCGCCGTCCGCCATCAGCCTGCCCACCCCGCGCATGACCGAAGCCGCTTATGTGCGCCAGATCGACGCCATCCGCGGGCTGATCGGCGACGGCGAGCTCTACCAGGTCAATTTCACGCAACCGCTGGACGTGCAATACCAAGGCGACGCCGCCACGCTCTACCGGCGCATCGCCAGCCGCAACCCGGTTGCCCACGGCGCATTCATCCAAGACGGCGCACGCACGGTGCTGTCGTTTTCGCCCGAACTCTTCGTCCGGCGCGATGGCCCCCGCCTGACGACCCGCCCCATGAAAGGCACCGCACCGCGCCACCCCGACCAGATTGAAGACGCACGGCTGGGCCAGGAATTGCTGGCCAGCGAAAAGAACCGCGCCGAAAACTTGATGATCGTGGACCTGCTGCGCAACGACCTGGGCCGGCTGGCCGAGCCGGGTTCGGTCAAGGTCGACGCCCTGTTTTCGCTGGAACGCTACCCCACGGTCTGGACCATGACGTCCACCGTGTCGGCGCTGGCCCCCGACGCCACGCTGGCAGACGTGCTGACCGCCCTGTTCCCCTGCGGGTCGATCACCGGCGCCCCCAAAGTCGCCGCCATGCGCCGCATCCGCCAGATGGAAACCGCCCCGCGCGGCCTGTACTGCGGCAGCGTAGGCTGGCTGGCGCCGAATGGCGATTTTTCATTGAATGTCGCCATCCGCACACTGGTGCTGGACCAAAACGGCCACGGCGTCTACAGCGTAGGCGGCGGCATCGTCCACGATTCCGACCCGGCGGACGAATGGCAGGAATGCCACTGGAAGGCCCGCATCCTGCGGAGTTGAAGGGTGTTGCCGATCCGCGCGGCCAAGCATCCACGCAGATAGGTAATGCCCAACGCGCAACCCATCAAACTCCTGCCACGTCACCACCGCCGGTAGTAGCATAGAGCGCGCCCCACCCCGCCCATTGCCCAGGAGAGTCCCATGCAACCCGAACTGATCGAGACCATCCTGGTCGATGCCGAACAACGCGTGCCGCTGCTGGCCCGCCACCTCGCGCGGCTGGAAGCGTCATGCAAGGCGCTGGGCTACGTCTGGGGCGGCCGCGCGGTGGAAGGCGACATCATGATCGCCGCCACGGGCCTGGTCACGCCCGGCCCGCACCGTCTGCGCCTGCTGGTCGCCCGCGATGGCAGCCGCCACATCCAGACGGCCATGCTGCCGCCATTGCCCGCCCTGCAGGAAGTGATGCTGGCGCCCGAGGCGCTGCGGTCTTCGGAACCGCTGCTGCGCTACAAGACCACGCATCGCCCCTGGTACACGAAGACCATCGAATGGCTGCCCGCGCATCCGCACATCTTCGACCTGCTCTATCTGAATGAACGCGGCGAACTGTGCGAAGGCAGCCGCAGCAACGTTTACCTGCGCATGGACGGCCACTGGTACACGCCGCCTGTCGACAGCGGCTGCCTGCCGGGCGTGCAACGCGGTGAACTGCTGGACACCGGCAACGTGCGCGAACGCGTGCTGACCCTGGCCGACTTGCACGCCGCCGACGAAATCCGCCTGTCCAACGCACTGCGCGGCTGGTTCAGCGTCACGCTGCGGGAAGCCTGACCCGCCCGTCCTGATCCGCAAACTGCTCCACCACCACCTGCCGCAGCCATTGATTGGCAGGCTCGCGGTGGTTGCGCGCATGCCAGAACACATTGATGACCGACTCCGGAATCTTCACCGGACAGGGCGCCGTCGCCAGCCCGAACGGCGTACAGGCGCAGTCGGCAAAGCGCTGCGGCACCACGGCAATCATGTCGGTGGCCTGCAAGACCGGCCCCACCGCGATGAAATGCGGCACCGTCAACCTCAGGCGCCGGCGAATGCCAGCCCGTGCAATCACCTCATCCACCACGCCATGCCCCGTGCCTTCGGAGACGATCGCCACATGCTCCGCCGCCCGAAACTGCTTGGCCGACACGCCTGAACGCGCCAGCGGATGGTCGTGCCGGAAGATGCATACATAGGGCTGGCTGAACAGCTTGCGCTGAAAGAAGCCGCTTTGCAGGCCAGGCAGAAAACCCATGGCCAGGTCGATGCGGCCACGCTCCATTTCGTCGCGGACGTCGATTGACGTGGTGCGCACGGTGCGTATCGTGACCCCCGGCGCGGCGGCGTCCAGCGCCCGCATCAGGCGCGGCAAGAAGTAGGTTTCGCCCACATCGTTCACGCCAATCACGAACGCCCGTTCGCTGCGCGCGGGGTCGAACACGGCGTGCGCGTTCAGCGTGCCATGCAACGCACCCAGCGCATCCGCGATGGGCCGGGCCAGCGCCTCGGCATATGGCGTGGGCACCATCCCGCGCGATGTGCGCAAGAACAGCTCATCCCCCAGCAGCTTGCGCAGCCGGCTCAGCGCGTTGCTGACGCCAGGTTGCGAGATGCCCAGGCTCTGGGCGGCGGCCGACACCCGGCCATGCTTATGCAGTTCGTTGAAGACGACCAGCAGGTTCAGGTCCACGTCTTTCAGGTTCATGCGTTTGTCTCCACCAATATTGATTTTGGTGATGTCTTCTATTGATCAGATTCTATTTATTTATTTCATCGCCTGCCCGATGATGAAGCGATAAAAAATAGGAGACAAACCATGCAGATCGACCCGCCCTGGCAGGGTGACGGTTCACACCGCATCCCCTTTGGCGTCTACACCGACGCCGCCCTGCACCAGCGCGAGCTGGAACGCTTTTTCTACCAGGCGCACTGGTGCTATGTCGGCCTGGAGGCCGAAATCCCCAACCCGGGCGACTTCAAACGCACGGCCGTCGGCGAACGCTCGGTCATCCTGCTGCGCGACAACGAGGGCCAGGTCCGTGTGGTGGAAAACGTATGCGCGCATCGCGGCGTGCAGTTCTGCCGGGAACGCTCCGGCAACCGCAGCGAATTCGTCTGCCCCTATCACCAATGGAATTACGACCTGCAAGGCAACCTGATCGGCGTGCCGTTCCGGCGCGGCGTCAAACAAGACGGCAAGATCAACGGCGGCATGCCCCCCGACTTCAAAACGGAAGACCACGGCCTGACCAAACTGGCGGTAGCCTGTAGAAACGGGGTGGTGTTCGCGTCGTTCGACCACGACGCCGAACCGCTGGAAGACTATCTGGGCCCCGACATCCTGCACTACTTCGACCGCGTTTTCGACGGCCGCGAATTGGTGATTCACGGCTACAGCCGCCAGCGCATTCCGGGCAACTGGAAGCTGATGCAGGAAAACATCAAAGACCCCTATCACCCCGGCCTGCTGCATACCTGGTTCGTCACCTTCGGCCTGTGGCGCGCGGACAACCGGTCTGAACTGAAAATGGACCGCCACTTCCGCCACGCCGCCATGATTTCCACGCGCGGCCAGGGCGGCAAGGGCAGCGTCACCAGCGGGGTGTCCAGCTTCAAGGAACAGATGTCGTTAAACGATGACCGCTTCCTGGACATCGTGCAGGAGCCCTGGTGGAACGGCCCCACCGCCGTGCTGATGACGCTGTTTCCCAGCGTGATCATTCAGCAGCAGGTGAATTCGCTGTCCACCCGCCACATCCAGCCCGTGGGGCACGACGCCTTCGATTTCGTCTGGACGCACTTTGGCTTCGCAGATGACACGCCTGAGATGACGCGGCGGCGGCTGCGCCAGGCGAATCTGTTTGGCCCTGCCGGCTTTGTGTCGGCGGACGACGGCGAAGTCATCGAATTTTCGCAATCGGGTTTTCAACAGAAGCCGTGGCACCGCAGCGTGGCGGAACTGGGCGGCAAGACCGCCGAGAACACCGACCACATGGTGACCGAAACGCTGATCCGCGGCATGTACGCGTATTGGCGCCGCGTGATGGAGGCATGACGATGCTGGACTTTCCGCTCTACTACCAGCTGACCCGCCTGTACGCCGACTACGCCGCCGCGCTGGACGCCGAAGAATGGGAGAAATGGCCCGACTTCTTTCTGGAAGACTGCGTCTACAAAGTGCTGCCCCGCGAAAACCACGAACGCGGCTATGCGCTGGCGACGATGGCGTTCGAAAGCCGCGGCATGCTGAAAGACCGCATCTACGGCGCCACCGACACGATCTTTCACGACCCCTACTACCAGCGCCACGTGGTCGGCGCGCCGCGCGTGCTGGCGGTCGACGACGACCGCATCGAATCCGAAGCGAACTACGCCGTGTTCCGCACCAAGCCCAACCAGCTGACCACCGTGTTCAACGTGGGCCGCTATCTGGACGTCGTGCGCCGCACGCCGGACGGCCTGAAGTTCGAATCGCGGCTGTGCATTTTCGACAGCGAACTGATCCCGAATTCGCTCATCTACCCCATCTGAAGAGGAAAGCCGCATGAGTACGCAATGGATCAAGGCCATCGCCCGCGCCGACGTGCCGGAAGACGACGTTATCGCCGTGCAGGCAGGTGACCGCGAAATCGCGCTGTACGGCGTGGAAGGCGAGGTCTACGCCACCGACAACCTCTGTACGCATGGCAACGCCAGGCTATGCGACGGCTTCCTGACGGGCCACGAAATCGAATGCCCGCTGCATCAGGGCCGCTTCGACGTGCGCGACGGCCGCGCACTGTGCTCGCCGCTGCGTGAAAACGTGATGACGTATCCCGTGAGGATCGAGGACGGAATAGTGTTCGTGGCGCTGTAAACGCGCGCGGCCGCCGAGAGGGGCTGCGCGACTCCGGCTGGCGCTCAGATCGCCAGCCGCAACGCCTCGTTCGCCGCCGCCATCCCCATGGCCGCGGTCACGGTCACCACCGACCCATATCCCGCGCAAGACAAGCCCTGCGGCACAATGTTCTGCCCCGACGCGCCCAAGTCATCTTCACCTTCCGTGGGACGCGTCCAGGCGTCAGGCAGGATGGCGGGCTGATCAAACCACAGCGCATGAATGCCCATCTTCGGCACACGCTTGAGCGCTTTTCCGTTCTGATCAGACCCGCGCGGAAAGCCATGTTCCTTGCGCAGTTTGTTGCGCAGCTTGGCGAGCAAGGCATCGTTGACCGCCACCGACAAATCACCGGCCCGCAAGGCCAACGGATCGGTCTTGCCCCCCGCGCCCCCGCACAACAACATGGGAATTCCCAACGCACGCGCATGCAAGATCATGGCGATCTTGGCCGCGGCCTGGTCGGTGCAGTCGATGATGACGGTATAGGGGCCAGGCAGAACGTCGGCCACGTTTTCCGGCGACACGAAATCATCCACGCGGGTCAACCGGCATTCCGGGTTGATCGCCAACACGCGTTCCGCCATGGCATCGACCTTGGATTGACCAAGCGTGGAAGACAGCGCGTGGATCTGCCGATTGACGTTGGATTCAGCGATATGGTCCAGGTCGATCAACGTCAACGCCCCGACCCCGCAACGCGCCAACGCTTCGACTGTCCATGACCCGACTCCGCCAAGGCCAGCCACCGCAACGTGCGCAGTTTGCAGGCGTTCAGGAGCTTGGGGGCCGTACAACCGGGAGAGACCGCCGAAACGGCGTTCAAGGTCAGCGGGAGGGAGAGCGTGATCGGGGGAGGTCATGGCGGGTATTTTAGGGCAGGTTTTTTGTTCGGGGAGGGACGGAGGGTTGTGCTTGGTGGGTACTGGCGTTGGTGCTTCTTGGCGTTAGGGCTTCGTAGGCGCTGGGGGTTAGTGCTTCGTAGGTCGCCCATCGTCGCGGTGGCCCTGACTGCGCGCGCCCACGATTGCGGTCCGGAGCCTTCGCTCCGGACGTCCCCTTCGTCATCTTCGTCCAGGCCTTCGGCCTTCCCTTCAGATTCCCTCGGGCGCATCGAGGTTGCGCGCAGTCAGGGCCACCGCGCCGACGGGCTGCCGCTGTCTTGGCATGTCGCGCTGCTAGGGTGTGCCTTAGCCACGAGTGCTGCGGGGCCC